>VYKP01000002.1_pt1 | contig 820777 bp, 741 predicted proteins | sample 5114551 | NCBI WGS metagenome assembly VYKP01 (sample SAMN12291777, study PRJNA351875) | freshwater metagenome | isolation source: freshwater lake | place: USA: Michigan, Baseline Lake | collected 2013-08-09
TCTGGACGACAACGGCGACCAATCCAATTCCATTCTTGCTGACCTGAACGTTTATCACGAAATCGCGATCAACCTCAAGGGCGGAAAGGACGGAGCTCCGAAGTGGGATGCAACTATCGTACACGGTAACCTTCTTGACGGTCGATTTAGTATTTTGTCCCGTGGCTTTAGCGGTGGAACTGTTCAAGGACTCGGCAACCAGGCCGGATTGTTCCAAGATTCTTACTACGGCGAAGGCTCTGGAGATACTTACATCCAACGACTTGCAATTGACCTCGAAGGCGTTCTGCCATTCAAGGCAACTGTTGGCCGACTCGGATGGCAAACCGCCAACCCATACCTCTTCAAGCGAAACGACAATAGCCCATACTTCGACAACGATCGATGGGATAACGGCGATTGGCTTTTCGACGGTGTTGCGCTTGGTTTCAACCTTGGCGGCAACGGATCCCTCGCGATCATGGCTGGAAAGAATTCCAACCGAGTGAGCAACAACGGAACAGAAATCCAAACCATCGGATTCCCAGGTCTTGTTAACTCTACATTCGGCGCAGAAGCTAAGTTCAAGCTCACAGAAAAGGGAAGCATCAACCTTGCTTACCTCTTCCACAGCCTGAACGACTCAAATCCAGATCGTTTTGAGCAAATGGGCGTAGGACTCAACTTCGGACTTTCCGATAACTTGAACTTATCCGCTAACCTTGCGCAAAACTACACTAAGCAACGATCCACTAAGAGCCAAGTTGCTTTGAACTTCGGTTCATTGACTCAGCGAAGCCGAAAGGACACCGCTGTTGAAGTCGGTCTTGATTACAAGGCTGGTAACAACAGCTTTGGTGCAAGCTTCCGATCCATCGGTAAGGACTTCCAAGGACTTACAGGCACCTGGAAGCGACTTGGAACGACTTGGAACCCAACGGGTATCGAAGACTTCACAGTCGGCGGTTCCTTCGGACTCTCCGATGCACTCAATCTCAAGGCTGATGCAACCTTTGGTAAGATCAAGAACACCACTCTCAACCCTGTCGGACGAGACGGACGCAAGTACACCAACTTCAATGTTGGCCTTGACTACGCTCTTGGCGGCGGCTGGATGGGAATGCTCGGTTACGAAGACTTCAAGCTTGACTTGATCGGCAACGATACCAAGCAAAAGTGGGCGACTCTTGGCCTGTCCTACAAGCCAAGCAGCAATATGCTGTTCAAGTTCATCTACCAAAACTCCAACTCCGATATTCGAGAGAGCTGGTTCAGCTCCAACAACACCGGAGAGTATCGAGGTCACCTGATCTCCACTCAAGTCAGCGTCAAGTTCTAATCTAGAACTTCACCTTGAATTGAGAGTGGCCGCTTCGAAAGAAGCGGCCACTTTTTTGTGCGTCGCGATGACGATGCCACGCAAAACGACCAATCGTCATTTCGAGCAAAGCCGAGAAATATGACTGTCCAGGCGTGTGGGAACGAAGTATTCGCCTGCACTTCGCTACTGATCGTGTTGCGGACAACTCGTACCCACAAATGAATACAGTCATGTCTCTCCGCTTCGCTACGCCTCGGTCAAGATGACGGATTTAAGCCACGCCAAGAAGTTTCCAGGTAAAACCGAAGCAACATGAACACAAAACTGTTTGCATTGGTCGCTGCGATGAGCATTGTCGTTCCAACTCTGGCTCAAGACAATTTCCCCGACACCCCAGAAAATCACTGGGCATATGAGGCGATTGAAAATCTCAAGCGAGAAGGAATCCTGGTCGGGTACCCGGCCGGAACCTACAAGGGCGCACGGGCTACCAGCCGATACGAGCTAGCTGTGGCACTCAATGCGGCTTACCAAAGACTCAAGAACCTGACCGATGGACTTGCAAATCAAATCACCGAAGTAAGAAACGAACTGAGCAAGATGGGTCCAGACGCAGCGCTTTCCAAGCGACTCATGGACATCGAAGCCCAGCTCAAGGGAATGTCTGGTCTCAAGGACGACGTGGATGCGATGAAGAAGATGACCACGGAGTTCCAAAGCGAACTTGCCGCCCTTGGCGTGGATGTTGAGCAAATGCAAAAGGACATGGCCGAGATGCGCGCCATGATGACCCAAAAGCAATCGGTTACCATTGGCGGAGATGCCAACATTTGGACCATCGCCGGTGCCGCAGATGACGCAAACAAGCTGGTTTTTGATCAGGCTGGACGTCAATTGGGTATTGATGACCAGGGCACACCACGCTCGTCTATTTTGAGTGATCTCAACATTTATCACGAAATCGCGTTGAGCCTAAAAGGAGGTCAAGACGGCGGATTCAAGTGGGATGGCACGATTGTCAATACCAACATGTTCGCGGGCGAGGAAATGGTCGTGCGAGTCAGCGGGAATCAGTCTGATCCTTTCACCTTCCAACCGTACTTTGAAAACGCGAGTGACACCTACATTCAACGCCTTGCAATCGATTTGTCCGGAGTGCTTCCGTTCAGCCCAAGCGTAGGCAGAATTGGATTGCAGACAGTCAATCCTTACTTGTACCGACGCTCTGACGTAACTCCAGCCTTCGAAAACGCACGGTGGGATAACGGCGACTGGCTTATGGATGGTGCTATTGTCCGCGTGGGTATCGGAACCGGAGAAGTTCGGCTCTTTGGTGGACGCCACTCCGGACTCAAGACCAATAATGGCTTAGATATTCAGCCGAGACGAGTGGTTGTGCCGACCTTGCTTGGAGACACTAAGCGGGGTCCGGGACCAATCGCTTCAGAAACCTCGGAAATGGTTGGCAGCACTTTTGGTGTGGACGCCGTGATTCCAATTGGACCAAATGGCAATGTGAATCTTGGATTCTTGCAACACTTTGTCGATCGCGAGAACTCGGACTTTGTTCCAAGCGGATCCGCCGATCGCCTTGAAGTTCTAGGTGGCGGTCTCAGTTATTCTTTCTCTGATAATCTGAAGTTCAATAGTGGAGTTGCCGTCAGCACGCCACGCAAGGGCGGTAAGGATTTGGGCACAAGTGGATCGCGAAAGCGAAACAAAGCCTACTTCTTTGATCTTGATTACTCGCAAGAGAAGTGGAGCCTCGGACTCGGGTTCCGCCGAATTGATCAAGAATTCAACTCTCTAGGGGACTGGGGCCGTCAAGGGATCGCCTACAACGAACGCGCCATCACAGACCTCGAGCTCCGAGGGCAGTACGCCTTCACGGATAAACTGAGCCTGCAATTCAAGGGCCGTCAGGGATATGACCTGATCTCATTCAACGGCGAAATGCCTCGGTACACAAACGTGGATAGCAAGCTTGGATTTGAGATTAGCGATTCCTGGATGACCTATCTTGGTTTTGAGCAGTACGAGAAGGACTTCCGCTCCGACAACGAGAAGGAACGATACCAATGGATAAGCCTTGGAATCCGCACGAAGGCTAGTTCGAACACCCTCGTTCATCTGGTTTACCAGCGAATGTCGGGCAAGGTGCCCACGTTCTTCGCGTCACCAAGCTACCGAGGGAACATCGTCGCTGCCCAAGTTAGCGTTCGATTCTAAGCTCTTCTGACGGTATGGCAGGATGCTTTACTCGGTTTCGTCGTTCCATCGGATCACCGAATCGAGATCCCCATCCACGTCCATTTCACCCGCCAAGATCGCGTGGCGAATGACTCCGGAGCACTTTACTTTTGCCCCGGGGAAAATGACGCTGTCCTCAATCATTTGGCACTCAACATCTGCACCATCGCCGATGACGGCGGACTTCCCGACCGTGCCGTCCACAGAGGCTCCTTCGCCAAGGAAGGACTCTCCGCCGAGGAGGAAGTGTGTGGTTTCCAAGTACGAATCTAGAGTTCCGGTGTCGAACCAGCTTCCAAGATATTCCCCAGCGCGGACGTACTCGCCCTTATCAATCATCATCTGGATTGCGTCGGTGATCTCATATTCGCCCCTCCCGCTAGGCTGAAGGTCTGGCAAAACATCCCAAATCTGGGGACCAAAAATGTACATGCCCGCCATCGCAAAATTGGATTCTGGGTTTTGTGGCTTTTCAACCAACTTCACAATATGGTCGCCATCAAGATTCGCAACCCCAAATCGGCGTGGATCCTCGACCCATTTGACTAGGTTCAGATTCGCGCAACCAGACTCTAAAAAGGACTCAGCGAACTCAGCAAGCGAAGAATCATAAATCGCGTCCCCAAGATAGAGCACGAAGGAGTCTCCGCCAACAAAGTCCTTGGCAAACCCGACGGCATGTGCGAGTCCCTTTGGTTCGACCTGCTTGGCATAACTCAAGGAAATTCCAAAAGCAGAACCATCGCCAAGGGCTTCGCGCATTGCGCCTTCGTTTTCTCCCACAACGATGCAGATTTCAGAAATTCCCATGCCCTTGAGCTGCTCAAAAGCGTAATCGAGGGTCATTCGACCTGCGATGGGGAGAAGTGGTTTGGCAATATGCCGGGTGATTGGATAGAGCCGGGTTCCTTTTCCGGCCGCAAGAATGACGCCTTTCATCGTTGAATCCTCTTTTCGGTGCGCTTTTCATCGTACCATGCGGTAGCATAGGTTCTGTCATGGCGCAACGGATGGTGCTTCGACTTTGTGGACTTTTCGGGATCGTCGTTCTCTCGGGATGCCGCCCCTCTGCGCCCCCCGTTTTCCCGACTTGGTTTACGCCGCCGGCAGAATATGTTCCTGCTGAACAATCGAGTAACGCCTTTGACGCTTACGCCCGTGCCGCCGTGGCTGCAAAGAGTGCGGATCTGGTGGGCATCAGCCGAGTGAGCTTCACGCCAGGCCAGCAGGCCAAATCTCTTCAGCTTTTGGAACCTGCCATGAAGACCATGGTTGGTGCGCTCGGTCAAGACGCGCGGTTACCTGCTCGGGCATTCTCCCCATTCCAAGCGATGCCTTACCAGAGCGAGTGGCGACACCTGGGCAGAGCATTCCTTTGGCGGCTGGATAGCGCGCTCGAGGAAAAGCGCAGCGGAGATGCCGAGCGAACCGTGCAGTTGATTTCTCAGTTCTCATTCGACCTATTGGGTGGAAGTGCGATGGATGCCGATCTTGGATTGACTTTGCTTGATGACATGCGCAAAGTGATCCTTGGGCGAATTGATCGCCTTGAGCCAAGCCTTCAAGCATCGCTGGCAAATCTATTGACCAAGCAAATTCCGAACAACCCATGGTTGGAGCCAACCCTGGATCAGGAGCGCATGCGTATGCTGGCGAGCGTCCAGGCGGTGCAGGACGCCTACGAAAAGCAGGACGACAAGCAGCTGCGCGAATTGCTCGGTCCCGAAGTTCGAGAGGCGATTGAGTACTTCAAGCGGCTTCGCGGAAAATCCGGAACCGATCAGGTGCAATACTTCACCGGGTTTGCAAAAGAGGTTGACATCGAACTTGCGCTCATCCGATCCCGCATGGCACTGCCAGTAAATCAGCGTCCCGACTACGAGGACATGGAAGGAGCCCGACCTTGGAGACGGTTCTCGAAGCACCTGGTACGCACAATGCGGCCTCTGTTGCTGAAAGCAGATCGCACCGAAACCCGCACCAAGATGCTGATCCTGGATCTCCGAATTCGCGCGGTGGTGCAGGTTTCTGGGTTTGCGCCGGCGGATTTGACTGTGCATCCCGAGAATTTGCGACTTGATCCTTATTCCGGTAAAAGCTTCAGTTACGATGCCGATGGGCCTGCCTATAAGTTATATAGCGTCGGCGTAAACGGAGTGGACGATGGCGGAATGACGGACGATTCCAACGTCGCTCCCGACCTCACTTTGGAACGCCCGTAGCGCATCGGGAGGCGGAATTGGGTACAATTCTCATCCGTGCCCACATAGCTCAGTGGTAGAGCACCTCTTTGGTAAAGAGGAGGTCGGCAGTTCGACTCTGCTTGTGGGCTCCATTTTTACCTGCGTCATCCTGTTCTCGTTTTCCGAGACCAGGATGCGTTTTTTTGTCTCCGCTCGTTCCGCTGTGGAGACTCTTTGCCGCCGATCTTGTTCGTTGTCAGGATCATTGGTGGCGACCACGAGGATTCGAATCGTCTCCATCACGTAGCGGACTGATGCGCACAAGTCAAACTCGGCGCATTATGGTGTCTGCCCGTTTACGATCACCGGGTGGACCCTGATCTCAGATATCTTGCACTCGATCGTCGTTGCTGGAATCTCGAGCTTGATGTAGCGTGCCTGAATGATCGGGCCTCGGTAGCGGATAATGCGCCCGTTGTCGGTGACGTCGCCTCGATTTGCGAGCATCCAGGTTCCGTCCACTTCGGCAAGCCATGGGGTCGCGCGGTTGCTTGGGCTTCCGGTCTGATACGAGAGCACGCGGAACTTCGGCCAAATCGCGCCATCGGTTGGGACTTCGACCGAGATTTCCCCGATCAATCGGTCCTTTTGGAGATCAATTTCGATCACTCCCTTCGCCTTTTGGCTCCAGGTGAATGTGGTCTTCGGATTGCCATCCGTTAGCGCGGCAAGGGACGTTGGCAAGGAACCGAGATCATCGGTGACGAGGCGACCTTCGGCAAGGTTCGAACTCCAATCAAGTGGACCGTACGGCATTGCCGCGCGGACGGGAATGATGCAGGAATCAAAATTCCCACGGGCAAAGGCATCAATCAGTTGCCAGGTTTTGATGAAGGCATATTCAACGTCCTTGGCTCGTGTGATTTTGACGACGGTTGCGGTGCTGGTCGTCGCGCCTTTGGCAAAGTTCAGAATCGGGGCAACGCCGCCAAGAGCCTCAACGGATTGGATGAGTTCCCCGGATGGAAGAGCCTTCATCTCAAGCTTTGCGCCCTTGACCAATTGGTTCACGCCATCGAGGACGCGGACGTTGATCGCGGCTGGAATCAGCTCAGAAACTGAACCGTCCGGCTTTTCGGCTTTGAAGTTGAGAATCGCGACATCGGTCGCAGAAAGGAGGTCGCTCGGTACGGTTTGCAACTGCTGAACGGCAGCATCAAGCCAAGGCTCAACCGGGAAACCCATCACACCGGGGAAACCAAGGTCGTCACGTGAATCACCGCCTCCCATTAATCCTGGATACGGATCCATGTGGCTACGTTGACCAGTTAGTTCGCTTGGCTTGACTTGTGAGGCGCTCAGGTCAAGTAATCCGGCTTGGATCCCAAGTGCTCGGGCAGATTTGCGAATCCAGTCAGGACCTTCGAGAATTGCTTTTAGCCCAATCCTTGGTGCCGCAGGGTCGATCGTCACGCCTTCGAATCGTAGTCGCGCCTTTGCGCCCTGGGTTGCAAAACTGAACCGAGAATTCCTCAGCAAAACTTCATTAAACGTCCCCGCTACCGCCGATCCCCAGAAGAGCGGGTTCGAAAAACCAGCTTTGATCATTGCGGGCATTGCTTCATTAACGTCCTCAGGGTTTAGCTTGAGCTTAACCGGCACGGATGCGGTCGGGATATTGATCGCGTTATTGGCTGGGTTTGAGTCCGTCTTGTTGGATTCGACGCTGACTTCTACCGTGTGCCGACGCAGATCACCAGAGGTTCGCCACGACATCTGGAACGGAGCCCGGAAAATCTCGCCTGGCTTGAGGTTTTCGCCCTGGAAGGTCACTGTCCGACCGTCCACCATGATCTGGCCTCGGAAGGGTCCCGAAGCCTCATCTCCTTGGTAGCCAATTAAAGCGACCATCTCTTGTCGGGCGCCATCGCGGAAATCGCCCGAAGTCCGCTCCAATGCGACCACAGAAATGTCATGCCGAGCGACAACCGCGTCCGCAAGTTCAAGTTGCAATCGGGGTCGGCCATAGGGAGAATCGCTCGATGTGAAGTCGCAACCCGATTCGAAATTAAGTGCAAGCCCAAAGTTGTTCTTTGGGTCTTGCAACATGCGCTGAATCGCAGGTCCAAGTCCATCCAGGATCACAGACCCGTCTTCGCCGATAATGGAAACTCCTTGCAGGGCTTCTCGATCCTTGAGCCCAAGTGCGCCGTCGGCATCCCAATTCTGCGCTCCAAGTCCGCCAAGACGCGACTTCCAGGTTGCCGCCAATGCTGGACTCTTTGCTCCAGGTTCCAGCGGGACCTCGAACAACCCAACGCCCCGGCGTCCGGAACCTTCGCCCCACGGTGCGGTTAATCGGGAAACTTGAACCACGTTTGGCACGGCCCCGATTTCTTGATTGAGAATCAGTCGAGCGCGCTCAATACGCTTGTTCGAACCTACCATTCTGGCAAGATCGCCGAAGCGAATAAGGATTGTCTTTTGTGGTCCTCCGGATAAAAGCAAGTCTCGGCCGAAGTTAGAATCCGGGCGATTTTGCTCAATGAAAGTGTCTTCGACGTTCCAGTATCGGAACGATGCGTCGCCAGTTCCTCCGCGAGACAAGGTGAGATTTGACGTCTGCAGAGCCAAAATGGCGAGGGTTGCGTGGAGCATATTACTATTTTAGACGTTTGACCCCTGGAAAGAATGCGATGAAATGCCCCGGCAAGATAAACTGTAATTATGAGCGCGCCAGTCCTTTCCCAACCTTACAACCGAAATTTTAATTTCTCCGCAGGGCCATGCACCTTGCCAGTCGAAGTTCTCGAAGAAGCACGCGATGGCATCATGAACTGGAATGGTTCTGGCGCTAGCGTCATGGAACTCAGCCACCGAAGTAAGGCTTTTGAAGGCATTCTTGCCGAAGCAATGCAGGATGCTCGCGACCTTCTCGCGATTCCTGACAACTATAAAGTTGTGTTCCTGCAGGGCGGAGCGACGATGCAATTCACGATGTTCCCGATGGTGATGCGACCAAGCGGCTCGGGTGATTTTGTTGTCACCGGAACTTGGGGCAAGAAGGCTCTCGATGCTGCAAAGCTTGGTGGCGGCGAGGCGAATGTGATTTTCGATGCCAAAGGTTCAAACTGGGATCACGCTCCTCGTTTGAGCGAACTCAACGCTAGCTCCGATGCAAAGTTTGTGCACTTCACGTCAAACGAAACCATCCAGGGCGTCGACTTCCAACAAGATCCTGAAGCCGGAGATGTGAAGTGGGTTTGCGATATGAGCAGCAACATCATGTCCCGCCCAATAGACGTTAGCAAGTATGCCTACATCTATGCTGGTGCCCAGAAGAATATGGGTCCAGCCGGAGCGACTTTGCTCATCGTTCGCGATGACGTGATCGCCGATTGCCCGACCGGACTGCCGCCAGCAATGGATCTTAAGCTCCAAGTGGACAACGACGGAATGTACAACACTCCGCCATGCTGGAGCATCTACATGTGTGGCTTGGTTTACAAGTGGCTAAAGCGAAATGGTGGGCTCGAGGCGATGGCGAAAACCAACGAAGCCAAAGCAAAGCTAATCTATGACGCGATTGATGCGACTGATTTTTATCGTGGTCACGCTCAGCTTGATAGCCGAAGCTTGATGAACATCGCTTTCAATCTTCCAAGCGACGAACTCTTGAAGATGTTCCTTGCAGAAGCAAAAGCAGAAGGGATGGTTGAGTTGCAAGGTCACCGATTGGTGGGTGGTTGCCGCGCGAGTATTTACAATGCCTTCCCGACGGAAGGGGCAAAGGCGTTGGCGGACTTCATGACCGCTTTTGCCGCCAAGAACGGCTAATCAATGCACGCCATCGCCGAAGTCGCTCTCGACGGCCGGGTTACCGGCTCAATCGGCACGCTGACCTATCTCAATCCTCACGGAGCCGAGGTGGGTCAGGTTTGTCTTGCGCCTTTGGGGGCGCGGACGGTTTTTGGCGTGGTTCTCGCTGCTCGGACGGTTTCGGAAAATGACCTTCCCGTTTTGTTAGACAAAATGCGGAGCCTAGGTGCGCCGATCAAGGGCCTGGATATCCCTGTCCCGCTGATTGAGCTGAGTCGCTTTTGCTCGGCGGAGTATTTGACTTCTCTCGGATTGGTGCTGTCGGGTGCGATACCGCCCGGGGTGCGAGATCGTTTGACTTCGACTTGGAGCTTGAGTAATGAGCTTCATGATTTTGATTTGACCGCTGGTCAGCAGGAGATTCTGCGGGTGCTGAAAGATGTCGGCGGGACCCTGATCGGGACAAAGTCGAAGCCGATATCGGCGGCGATGTTGCGGTCACTGCGCTTGCTTCGCGGGAAGGGCTTCGTTCGGGAAGTCTTGACGATTGCGCCAAAACAAGAACGGGCTAGCATTCCTCAGTCCTTGCGGATTACGAATGACGACGATGCGATTGAGAAATTTTTACTCAAGGAAGGTCGGAAGAAACCAGCCCAGGCATTAACGCTGATTCGGCTACAGGGATCGTCGGGGGCGACGTTTGCACCGAGTGAAATCAAGGCTCTATCAGGCTGTACCGACCAGACTTTACGCGCGCTTTTGACCAGCAAATTTTTAATCAACGCAACCCAAAGCCCAGAACAGCTCAGCGTTCCACCGAAGCCTTCGCCACAGCAGGCAAACGCATTGGAGCAGATTACAAAGAGCATTGCCGATCAGGATTCGCGAGCGTTTTTGCTGTTTGGCGTCACCGGTTCGGGCAAGACGGAAGTGTATCTCCGGGCGGCAGAAGCGACCCTCAAAGCCGGACGGCAAGTACTTTTCTTGGTGCCAGAAATTGCATTGACCGCACAGGTGATCGGTCAACTTCGGGCGCGATTTGGGCAGGCAGTTGCGGTATTGCACTCAAATCTTGGCCCTCAAGAACGTCTGGAGAATTGGATGAAGATCAACGACGGCAAGGCTCCGGTGATCTTGGGGGCGCGTTCGGCGATCTTTGCTCCAGCGCGGAACTTGGGTTTGATCATCATGGATGAGGAGCATGAAGGTTCATACAAGCAAGAATCTGCTCCGCGCTATCACACCAAAGCTCTTGCTCGGAAACTGTCGGAATTGCATGGCGCGACGCTCGTGTTAGGTTCGGCGACACCGAGCATTGAATCGTATTGGGAGTCGACGATTGGTCAGATTGAGCGGCTAGAGATGCCAGACCGAGCTGCTGACGCTAAGCTTCCGGAGGTCTTTATCGAGGACTTAAGCGCCCAGTACCGCCAACCCGGACGCCCAAGCATGTTAACCCCAGCCTTGCACGACCGGATGGTGGAATGCCTTGAAAAGAAAAAGCAGGCGATCCTGTTCCTCAATCGACGGGCATTTTCGCCTTATTTGAGTTGCCGCGAATGTGGGCACGTTTATGAGTGCGAAGCTTGCAGCGTTTCTCTGAGCTATCGCAAGCAGTTGGCGATGTTGGTTTGCCATTATTGCGGATTTCAACGCTCGGCTCCTGATGTCTGCGATTCGTGCGGGAGTTCCAAGATCGCACCGATGGGCACGGGGACAGAGAAGGTTGAGGAGTTCCTGAAAATGGAGTTTCCCGAGGCTCGCGTGGCTCGGCTTGACCGCGATGTGATTAAGAAGAAAGGCGCTCTCGAAGAAGTTTTTGCGTTGATGCGGGCAGGGGAAATTGACTTCCTGGTCGGTACGCAGATGGTAGCAAAGGGGCTGGATTTCCCTGGCGTCGTCTTAGTCGGGACGATCAATGCCGACACGGGTTTGCACCTTCCAGATTTTCGCGCTGGGGAAAGGACTTTCCAGTTACTCTCGCAAGTTGCAGGTCGGGCGGGCCGGGGCAAATCTCCGGGCGAGGTTGTGATTCAGACCTTCAGCACAGACCATCCCGCGATTGTGAAAGCCCAGGCTCATGCCTATGAGGAGTTTTACGAACTCACCCTGGAAGAGCGCGAACTCGCTGCCTATCCTCCCTTCGTGCGGTTGGTGAACATTGTGTTCTCTGGTCCGGGGCGGATGGACGTGAAGAATCTTGCCAAAGCTTACGGCGCAAAACTCGCCGAATCCATGCCTGGAGCCAACATCCTCGGCCCCGTAGACTGCCCGATGGAGCGGATCAACAACCAGTGGCGGGTCCACGTGCTGGTCAAAGTCCTCCCAATGGAGAGCCTCGCGCCAATCCAAAACACCTTAGATGCTCTCGACCACGGCAACGTAGTGATCACAGTAGACGTTGACCCGCAGTCAATGCTGTAGGAACTTTCGCATCCCCTTCAACATTTACTTTTATTCAGGTTTCGGAAAATTCCAAATGAATCCAATCAAATCGCTCGCCCTACCTTGCCTAGCTCTCTTTGCGCTTTCGTCCCTATCCGCCGCCGTTACTTCCGGACCCCAGGTTGGGACGAATGTGAGTGAGTACATTGGGCGGCATGTGACTGGCGATGCGGCTGGGAAGGATTGGTGTCCGGTTTGCCACTATGGGCGGGTTAATTCTGTTCAGGCATGGATGCATGGCGAGAGCATGGACAATGCAGGCAAGATTGCCCAGAAGCTAGAAGCCGAAATGAAAAGAGTCGGCAAGTTCAAGCTCCGTGCCTTTGTGGTTTTCCAAAAGCCGGATTCCAAAACGGACGCCCAGATGACCTCGGAACTTAAGGCGTTCGCAAAGAAATTTGGCATCAATCAGGTTTCGGTCATGTACGTTAAAGCCGGAAAGAGCGGGGCAGCCGGCATCAACAAGATCAATCTGACGAAAGCCGCGAAGAGCACGATCTTTACTTACAAAGCACGAAAGGTGTTGTCCAATTTCGTGAACCTCAAAACCGATGCGGCAGGCTTGGCAAAGCTCGACAAGGCAGTCAAGGCTTTTCAACCCGTGGCGAAGTAATTCTCCGAACCAGGCGCACGATCTGTTTCGTCATTTGGGATCATGGAATCCCTTTCTCGTCGTGAAATTTTGGCGGCTGCAACCCTGGGTGCGGTTGCGATGAGCGTAGGTGCGAACGCTGTTGATAAGAAACCTCGTATCCAGCGCACGCTTAAAACTCAACCCGGTGCGTCCTACGACCGTTCCACCGAACCTCTGAAAGTCGTCAGACTAGGGTTTATCGGGATGGGTGCACGCGGGCCAAGCCACCTAGATTCGGCTCTGAATTGCGAGGGAGTTGAGATCGTCGCGATCTGCGATAACCACATTCCAAGTGCCGAGAAAGGGCAGGCGATGGTGACTAAAGCCGGGCGTAAACCAGCCAAACTCTACACCAACGGACCTAAGGATTATCAGAAAATGCTTGCCGAATGCGAGCTTGACGCCGTGTTCATTAGCACGCCCTGGGATACTCACGTTCCGATGGCAGTGGACGCGATGCGCGCCGGGACGCATGCCCTCGTCGAAGTGCCTGCCGCCACCACGATTGACGATTGCTGGAAGCTCGTTGAGGTCTCCGAGCAGACCGGGAAGCACTGCATGATGCTGGAGAATGTGAACTATGGTCAGGAGGAATTGATGGTTCTGAATATGGCGCGGCAGGGGGTTTTTGGCGAACTTTTGCATGGCGAGGCGGCTTATATCCACGACCTTCGGTGGCAAATGAAGGAGATTGACCACGGGACGGGCTCGTGGCGAACTCTGGAATATGCGAAGCGGAATGGCAATCTGTACCCAACTCACGGGCTTGGTCCGGTCGCGCATTACATGAACATCAATCGGGGTGATCGAATGGATTACCTTTCGAGTATGAGCGCTCCGGCTCGTTGCCGCGAGATCTACGCTCAAAAGGAATTCCCAAAGGGTCACGCCCGGCGAGACCTCAAGTTCGTTTGCGGGGACATCAACACGACCATCGTGAAGACAGTGCTGGGGCGGACGATCATGATCCAGTGGGATGAGCAACTTCCCCGTCCTTACACCAGGCACAACTACATTCAAGGAACCAAAGGTGCCTGGGCAGGATTCCCGGCGCGGCTGGCGGTTGAGGGACTTACACCTGAGTTCGAAAGCTGGACTCAAGGTGCAAATCTTGCCGAGTATCGCAAGAAGTTCGATCATCCTTTATGGGTGCAGCTTGAGGCTGAAGCAAAGAAGCACGGTGGTCACGGCGGTATGGACTTTGTAATGGTCTGGCGGATTGTCTATTGCCTTCGCAATGGTTTGCCGCTCGATCAAGATGTGTATGATGCAGCGTCGTGGTCGTGTATTTCTGCGCTCAGCGAGTGGTCCGTCGCCAACCGAAGTCAGTCCATTGACGTGCCGGACTTCACGCGCGGAAGGTGGAAGGACATGAAGCCTTTTGAGTACAAAGTGGTTTCGCCATACATACCGCGGTAAAATAAGTCCATGGCACTTAGCCGAGATCAGCTTGCGATGCGGGCAGCTCAGGAACTCCGAGATGGGTTCACCGTGAATTTGGGGATCGGGATTCCGACCTTGGTTGCAAACTTCATTCCTGAGGGGATGGACGTTTCTCTTCAAAGCGAAAATGGAATGCTTGGCATGGGGCCCTTCCCTTTCGAAGGTGAAGAAGACCCTGATCTGATTAATGCCGGGAAGCAGACCATCACCGAGATTCCTGGATCGAGCTACTTCTCCAGCGCAGATTCCTTTGCAATGATCCGTGGTGGTCACATTGACCTCACCGTTCTTGGCGCGATGGAAGTCAGCGAAGCCGGTGACTTGGCGAACTGGATGATCCCGGGCAAAATGGTCAAGGGAATGGGTGGAGCGATGGACCTCGTTGCGGGTACCAAGCGCGTCGTCGTCGTTATGGAACACACCAACAAGGCAGGCGAGTCAAAAGTTTTGCGCGAGTGCAAGCTCCCTCTCACAGGCAAGAAGTGCGTCCACATGATCATCACAGATCTTTGCGTTTTCGAAGTGGGAGAAAGCGGTCTGGTCCTGACCGAACTTGCGCCAGGGGTGACTTTGCAGGAAATCGAAGCCAAGACCGAAGCGAAATTCACAGCCTCAGACAGATTGAAAGAAGTCGCTGTGTAAAAATTCCTTGAGGGGAACAGCCCACCTCAAGGAATTCTTTTCACGCAATATTAGACCTTAGGCTGCCAAGACTTCCAGTAGTCCGGATCTTCAATATCCAGTGCCTGCTGTGTCATGAAAAGCGGACGGTGGGTGTCAAGCATCACCGCAAGCTCTTCGGTACGAGTCGCGCCAATCGCGGCTTCCACGGCACCTGGCTGAGGGCCATGGGGAATTCCGAGCGGGTGCAACGTGATCGAGCCTTCAAAAATCCCCTTGCGAGAACCGAACTTGTCGTTGCAGTAATACAGGACTTCGTCGCTATCCACGTTCGAGTGAACGTAAGGCACCACGATAGCGTTCGGGTGGAAGTCAAGCATCCTTGGGCAGAACGAGCAGATCACAAATCCGGCAGCATTAAAGGTTTGGTGGATCGGCGGCGGCATGTGGAGCTTGCCAACGATCGGGCAGAACGCGTGAATACTGAATGCATACGGGTACACATACCCATCCCAGCCGACGACATCGCAAGGATGGTAGGCATAGGTGTATTTGGTGTAACGACCGCGTGCCTTGACGACGACATGGTACTCACCCTTGATGTCCTTGGTTTCAAGCGTGGAGGGCGGTCGAAAATCACGCTCGTGGTATGGGGCTTCTTCTCTTAACTGTCCGAGATCGTTGCGGTATCGGCGAGGGATATGCACTTCTCCACGGCTTTCGATGGCAAGCATCCGAACCGGGAAAGATTCAAAGTGGATTTTCCAAATGGTGCCTCGAGGGATTACTAGGTAGTCGCCGGGGAAGAACGGGATATCGCCAAACATTGTTTCCAGTGTTCCCGTTCCGTCGTGGACAAAGAGGATCTCATCGCACTCGGTGTTCTTGAAGAAGTTTTCCATCTGCTCGGCAACCAAAACTTGGTTCCAAGTACAGTCCTGATTACCCATGAGCGGAATCCGGCCGCTGATGGCATCCCCTCTGGGTTGGATTTTATCCGTGCGAAGATGGCGGTGTCGAAGTGACTCTTCCTTCAGAAGGTCAACTTTGACTTCTCCTAAATCTTCCCAACCCATCACTTCGGTCGGAAGATTGTGGTGGTACATCAGCGCCATTGGGCCGCTGAAGCCGAAGGTCGAAAAGAGTTGTTCGGTAAAAAGCTCGCCATTGGGCTTTCGGTACTGTGTGTGTCGCTGCGGTGGAAGTTGTCCTAATCGGTGATATCTGGGCATCGTCGCCTTCTCCTTATGGGTCCAAAATAGTTTACCAATTTCGAAGCGCGTCGCTCTGAAAACATTGCTGTACGAGGATTGATTTTACATCGCTCAATCCTCGCATTCCTGTCATGTAGGGTTTGAAAAAATTTGCCGTAATGAATAAACCAGGTTAAAATCGCACAAAAAACACCGTAAGGTCGCGTGGATTCTTCGACGCAAAAGTGCGGCACGACTAATCAGGGCTAGAGCCACGCAAGTAAGGAAGCATCATGAATAAAGTTTGGGTTGTCAGTTTTTATGAGTTCTCATCAGATCACGCTGAGTCAGCGGATTTTTTGACCAAAAAGTTAGAGGCACTGTATCGGAAGGAGCCAGGTGTCTTCGCGACCATTGAGCCGGATAAGTTCCACGCGAATTCCTTTCTGGAAACTTTGGAGTTCGATAATATGGCGGCCTATCTTGCCTTCCAGGAAACTCAAGCCACCAACGGTGAGCTCAACGAATTTGGTGCGAAATTGAAAAATTGTCTGCATCGATCGGCGGTGAGCGAAACTTACTTCGAACAAGCAATGTCGGCCTAACTTTTTCAGCAGAATGAATTCGGGGCAGGTCTCTCAGGGACCTGCCCTATATTCGTTTTGAAAGTGGGTCTGATCGTGTGTTGCTTGGCGAGACATGATGCATCCAACATCAAATCGGGCTACTTTCCAATAGAATGGGCAGGTTTGACGGTTGCATTTCAACTCATAATTCGAACATGGTATCGCTGGTTGCCGCACTCGTTTTGACTTCTTCTTTGCCCATGCACGATCCCGTGTGTGGTTGCCACGCGCATATGCCAGCCTACGAACCAACGCTCGGGATTCACCTTAGCGGTGGGTTGGACGAACCACAAAGTGCGCCTAGAGATGCCGATTCGCGTGAGAAGAGTCTGAGTAATCTTCAACAGCTGACTTTTGGTGGGCAGAATGCTGAGGCGTATTGGAATGTCGCGGGAGATAAGCTGGTTTACCAAGCTCGAATTCCTGGCTATCCTGATGAACAGATCTTCCAAATGTACGCAGATGGCTCCGGCAAGGAACTTGTGAGTACCGGTCTGGGACGATGCACCTGCAGCTTCTATTCTCCCGACGGGAAGTGGATTTACTTTAGTAGTACCCACGAGTATCAACGAGGTGCCCAGGCACCGCCCGATATGTCAAAGGGATACGTTTGGGTTGTCAATCCTTGGTTTGCGATTTATCGGGTGCGTGCAGATCAGCCGGGAGCGAAACCTGAGCAGATCTTCCGTCGATTTGGATATGCAGCCGAAACCACGATATCCGCCGACGGAAAATTCATGACATTTACTGGAGCCTTCGATGGTGATTTGGAAATCTATCGCGCTGATCTGTTGGGCGGAAATGTTGAGCGACTAACCACGGAGGTTGGCTACGACGGAGGTCCTTTTGTGAGTTGGGATTCCAAAAAAATTCTCTATCGACGCGACCCGGTTGAGTCCGAAGCTGAGCTTAAGGACTTCAGGTCGCTTTTCACAAACAATATGGTCAAGCCCGGAAATCTGGAGATTTGGGTAATGGATGTGGATGGCAAAAACAAGAAGCAAGTCACGAATCTAAAGGCTGCCAGCTTTGCTCCTTTTTTGCACCCAGACGGGAAGACCGTGATCTTCTGTAGTAACTACGGCGATCCGAAAGGTCGAGAATTTGATTTGTTCGCGATCAACCTTGATGGCTCAAATTTCCGGCAGATCACCTTCACCCCAGAATTCGACGGCTTCCCGATGTTTGACAAAACGGGCAAGAAACTCGTGTTTTCCTCAAACCGGTTCGGCAAGGTTCGCGGAGAAACAAATATCTTTACCGCTGACTGGAAAGAGTAACGACCTCGGCAGGACTCTAAAATCAAATGGGCTACCGTAAAGGGGTAGCCCATTGTTGTCTTTAGGCTTTCTTGTCGCGCTCAATGAACGCCCAGGCATTATGAGCGTGGATAGACTCGTGGTTTTCGACTTCGACCGAGTACCAATCAATGCGATCCTCGGCATCAAAAGCGAGGGCGACTTCTCGGATCATGTCCTCCACGAATCGAGGATTTTCATAGGCGTGTTCCGTTACGAACTTTTCGTCCGGTCGCTTGAGGACAGGATACAGTGGTGAAGACGAAGACTTTTCGACCATATCAATGATCTCTTCGAGCCAAAGATGACTGTTTGCCCGCAGCCGAACAGTGACATACCCACGCTGATTGTGAGCGCCGTACTTGCTGATCTCCTTACTGCACGGGCAAAGCGTGGCGACTGGGATCACGATCTGGATCACGAAATCGTTCTTCGACCCGCCCGCGGCCTCAAATCTGCAGTCAAAGCCCATCATTCCGACCTTCCCGGTAACGGGTGCTGGCTTGCTGATGAAATAGGTGAAATCCACATCGAGGTGGCTCGTTTCGGCGTGAAGCTTTATCCTGAGTTCGTCCAGAATTCCCGGAATCGAGTTCACGCTGACCTCGCCTTGATGCTCGTTAAGAACTTCAAGGAACCTGCTCATGTGCGTGCCTTTAAAGTGGCGAGGCAAATCAACGGTCAAAGTAAAGCTACCGATCGAATGTTGAATCAGGTTGGCGCGGTCAAGGACGCGGATCGGATAGCTGACCTTTTTGACCCCGACCCGGTCTATCGCGATATTGCGCTCATCTCTGGTGCCCTGCATATCAGGAAGCACGACGGCGGCTGTTTCAGGTACATCGAATCCCATCTCTTCGTCCATTTCTATTAGAGTGATATTAGCACTCTCCTCTCGCGTCTACGCAATCCACTTTCCGTTGGTTCGCCGTTTGTTCCAATTTGCCCCTTCGGGGTTAGACTTTTTGCAAGTTTGAACGTGGGCTTGGTACACTCTAAAAGCTATGCCACGCGATTTTGAATACCTCACGGTGCAAGACCATCTTTGGATTAACTTCCAGGTCACCAAAACCAAGAACAGATGGAATTTCGCGAAGTTAGAGCAAGCGGTTTACCTCCAGTACTCCTATGGTAAGTCCAAAGATTTGATCACCCAAGCCGTGCGATATGGAGCAGGTTTTGGTAAGAGCAGTGCGTTCTCGGGTGGAAATGAAGCGACCGGATTCGTAGGGTTGCTGTGCTTTTTAGCCGTCAATGGCTACCATTGGAAGCTCACCGACAAGGATGCACTCTCATTCTACGACTCCATCCGAAATCAATCGGAACAAGCCGGCGATCTGATCCGAAAGTACTCAACCTATCACGACGAGGATCATGCAATGAGCCTCGCTGATGCCGCGAAATGGGTCATGGATACGTTCCCGAACACACTGAAATCACTCATTGGTGAATCGCTCGTTTCTCTCTGATTTACGCTCGCTGGTTTAAACTTTCTTCCAAACCGTGCCATCTGGAGTGTCGCGAAGCTCGATCCCTTTCGCCAGCCATTTGTCCCGAATGGCGTCGGAAGCGGCGAAGTTCTTATCCTTTTTGAACTGAATCCGCGCCGCAATATCTGCCTCGAGTTCTGCTTCGAATGGGTTCGCCACCGCTTGAACTTCTGCGGGGCAAATGCCGAGCAGGGCATCAATCTTTTCGAGGAAGCTGAGAGCAGATTTTGCCGCCGTGCCCGACATGCCGTCAGCAGCCCGGAAAATGACCCCGGTTCCTTCCAGAGCCTTTGCCAATGCCACACTCGTATTGAGGTCCTCGCACATTGCGTCTAGCGTTTCTTCGTAAAGTCGCTCTAGCTCGGGGCCGACGGTGTCTTCTCCTGCTGGATTTTCAAGCGCAAGGCCGACGATGCGGCGGCACTCTTTGTAACGCTCGACATTCTTGGTCGCATCCGCGAGACCCTGGAGGGTGAAGTTCAGCGACTTGCTGTATGGCACTGCCATCAACGAGTAGCGCAACGCAATTGGGTCCGCGCCTTTCTCATCCACCAAGTCGCGAACGGTATAAAACGTGCCCTTTGACTTGCTCATCTTTTCGCCGTCGACGAGGAGGAATCGAGAGTGCATCCAGTGGTTGCAGAACACCTCTCCGGTCAAGCATTCACTCTGGGCGATTTCGCTTTCGTGGTGCGGAAACACCAAATCCTCGCCTCCGGCGTGGAGGTCCAGCGTAGTTCCGAGATACTTCATCGCCATCGCCGAGCATTCGATATGCCAGCCAGGGAATCCCCATCCCCATGGTGAGAACCATTGCATCAGGTGCTTGTCGTCGGACTTCCAAAGCGCGAAGTCGCCGGGTTGCTCTTTTTCTTCGTCCACGACGACGTCGCGAACCGCGACCTGGAGCTGATCCTTGTTCGTGTTTCCGCTCAACTTTCCGTGATCGGGGAAGCTTGAAATTCGGAAGTAAACGCCCATTTTGGTTGCGTACGCATTGCCTTTTTCGATCAAGGTCTCGACGGCTTGGATTTGCTCACGCATGTGTTCCGTCGCTCTCGGTCGAACGGCGGGTTCGCGAAGGTTGAGCTTCTGCCAATCTTCGATAAACGCATCTCCGTAGTAGCGGGCTAGATCCCAGACGTTCGCGAAGTTCGCTCCGTCCTTGCTCTTGAGTGCCTTCTCCATCTTGTCCTCACCGGTAGCATCGGCGACGTCATCTTGGGTCATATGCCCAACATCGGTGATATTGGAGACGTAAGTGACTTGCCACCCCAGGGCCTCACTTGTGCGAACGACTAAATCTGCGCTGAGGAAGGTGCGGAAGTTACCAATGTGAGCAAAATTGTAAACCGTAGGGCCACAGGAATAGAATTTCAGATGGTCTTTTTCCTGAGGCTCAATGGCTTTTACAGTGCGACTGAGCGTGTCGTACAGCTTAAATTGACGTTGACTCACGCCGACAGTCTACCTACCGGCGACCTCGGATTCATGAGGGATGGGTCCAAAAGGCTGCATCGCGTACTGCTTAGCAAAGAGGATGAAAACGGGTAACCATATTAAATCGTTCGTGATATTGACGATTCCGAATAACCATGGGAGCTCGCCTTTGATTGCACCTATAACAAATCCAATCGGACCAAAAATTTTTCCTAAAAGCCCAACCCATACAAAGGCAGCGTAGCGTTCTGGCTGCTTGGCGATCAGGTAATAGCCCAGTCCATAAACCATCACGATCATCCCGATGGCCTGAAATAAGCTCGGATAATTAGGATTTTCCATCCCTACTGCTTGAAAATAAGCATTCGGGAAGAGGATTGTCGCAGTGCCCCAAACGACGTTGTAAATCGCGGCCGCCATGAACCACTTTTGATACCCAGCGCGTGTCATCACATGAATCTACGGAAATCAAGCGAGCGAAGCATGGATATTCTGGAAACTAGTATCAAAATCCCTTGGAATCTGGCGCGAAATTTGTATACTGTTTTGGTAGTCGGGCGATGGCCGCTCGGTGATCAATCGTTATGCGTTCCACATTTGTTCGTTCCTTGGTCGTTTGCGCTCCGCTTTTGGCGAGTTTTGCGTTTGTCAGCCCGAGTCAAGCTCTTACACGGGTTGATCGCTCGGTGAAGGTCTTTGGCGTTTCTGCACCAGTCGCGCGAACGATGACTCGGGAAATCGTGCTTGATGCGTCTGATCCGTTGGTCTTTGAACCCATCATCGCTCGGTACGCCTTAACGCCAGTCTCCCGCAACGGTAGCATTTGGGTTCTCCGCGCCGCGAGTATCAATGCCGCCGAACGCGCCGAAAAGCAAATCGCAAAGATTCCCGGCGTAAAGGGTGTCTGGAACAACTCGATCCTCAATTACGCAAAAGATTTTGTCCCGAACGATCCCTTTTACAACCTGAACAATCCTGCATCAGGATGGCCGGGCCAGTGGTATCTGAACGACACAACCGCCACGAACGCCGACATCAATGCACCTGCTGCTTGGAGCACACTTCTGACTGGATCCGGCGTGTTTGTCGGCATTGCTGACGATGGTTTTGAACTCACTCATCCAGACCTCTCGGCGAATTACTTCCCGGCGGGCAGCACAAACCTGGGCACGGGCGGGATCAACACCTCCAATCCTTCGCCGGTCACGGCGATTGATACCCACGGAACCGCTATCACCGGGTTGATTTGTGGTCGGGGTGGGAACGGCGTCGGCATCACCGGAGTTGCTCCACAGGCATCCTGGTCTGGGATTCGCATTGATTTTCCAACGACCGCCGCTCAAGTTCTGAGCGCGATGCAGCACCGGTCTTTGATCGCGAACCGACTGTTTGACGTCAAAGTTCACGCTTACGGACCAGTCGCTCCTTGGGACAACGGTAGCGCCGAAGTCACCCAAAATGTTGCCGTGAATGCCGCGGGAGTGATTGCCGTGCGTTCTGCTGGAAATTTGCGCAACACGACTGCTGAGGACGCAAACAAGTCGAGCATCCGCAACACTCCAGACGCGATTTTGGTCACAGCGGTGAATAGTCTTCTGAAGTTCACACAATACGGAAACTTTGGATCTTGCGTGTTTGTCAGTGCTCCGAGTGCAGAATTCGGCACCGGAACCAGATCGATTATCACAACCGACCGGACCGGAGCCGATGGATTCAATGCAGCAAGCCTCACTGATGGCGATACCTTCCCGGATGCTGGATACACGTCCATTTTCGGAACAGATTTCGACGGTGGAACTTCGGCGGCAACGGGATTGGTGGCGGGTGTGATGGCCCTCGGAAAGGATGCCCGTCCTGACCTGAACCTTGATCTTGCTCGTCACATGATTGCGAGAACCGCGAGGCAAATTGACACGAGTGACGTCTCGGTGACGAGTGACGGAGGCTGGAAAACCAACGCTGCTGGATTCAAGACCAATCAAAATTACGGATTTGGCTTAATTGATGCTGGCGCGTTTCTGACCGAACTTGCCAAGTGGAAGGGCGTGGAACCGATCGCGAATACGACTGTTGCAACAACAGCGGTTGGCACGGCGATTCCAGATAACAACACGACCGGGCTGAACCGCACGTTTGTCGTCAGTCAAACGCGCCGACTGGAGTCGGTCCAAGTCACGCTGAACTTGACCCACACATTTGCCGGTGACATTGAAGCTTATCTCACTGCTCCAAGTGGCACAAGGAGCCGATTGATCTTGAGCAACGGTGCCGACGCCGCTGCGAATATCGCTTACACCTTTACCAGTCACGCGTTTTGGGGAGAGAACCCGGCTGGGACTTGGACGATCAATGTACGGGATGTTTTTGCCAGTTCCACCGGAACTTGGACAAACTTCTCTGCCTTGCTTCAGCACGGGGAATTGTTCCGAGAGGTTCTGGTCACCCCTGACTTTGATGCTTGGCAGGGCGGAAATCTGCCTGTTACAGTTGAGCTCCGCGACCCCTCCACAAGCGTATTGGTAAAGTCTTTTGGCGCGACTCAAGCCGATTTGACGGAGTTGGTTGGGAATCTCAGCACCTCTGGAATCTATGATGTTTTCGTTAGCTCCCCATACTTCCTGCGAAAGAAGATCAGCGCGATCTCGGTGACTTCAGCCTCAACGCAACTGGGAACGGTGATTTTGATCAATGGCGATGTGGATCAGGATGGCGAAGTCGGGCCGGGAGATTTCGAACTCGTTGTTTCGAATTTTGGAAACTCGCCAGCCACCCAGGCGGACGGCGATATGGATGGCGATGGAGAAGTTGGCCCTGGAGATTTTGAGATCGTGGTTGCAAACTTTGGTCTCTCTGGTGACTAGAAAAGTCGGTTTTTTTTAGGCCATCGAAACCTAAGATCGAAACAAAAACACCTGATTTCGCAGTAAAGTAAGTCATGCAAAGACTTACTGGTGTGCTCGCGGCTTTGATGGTCGCTGGAGCCTCACAAGCCGTGCCGATCAAGCGCGCAATGCACCCTGCAATTTCCCCCGATGGCAAGACTCTCGTTTTCTCGTGGCAGGGCGACCTTTGGAGTTCGTCGCTCCCAGACGAAAGAGCGACCAGGCTTACGATACATGCGTCCCCGGACATGATGCCGAGGTGGTTCCCGGATGGATCCAGGATCGCATTTGTCTCTAGCCGATACGGGAATCAAGACATATTTAGCATCAAGCCGAATGGTACCGACCTCCAACGCGTGACGTTTGACAGTTCAAGCGAAAGCCTTACCGGCATCAGCGCCGATGGCAAGACCCTCTTTGGATACACAAATGGCTGGGGAAGAATCAATCTGTTCCAGGTCAAAGCGAGTGGCGGCGACATCGTGCCTCTCACGAATCACCCCCTCGAACTTCAGTACTTCCCATCCCCAAGTGCGGACGGAACGAAGCTCGCTTACAATGGCGGAGGCTCTCCAGGATCTTGGCGAAACCCGGTTGAAAGTGGCACGGATACGGGTGAAATCTGGATCGCGGATTATGCCCCCGGCAAACTGACGAACTACAAACAGCTCACCAAAAACGAAAACTCAGACATGTTCCCGATGATCACAGGTGGTGAACTGCGATTTTTCAGCAATCGATCCGGAAAGCCGAATCTCTGGACGATGAACCTCCAAGGCGGTAATCCGAAGCAACTGACGAATCATGATGGAGGCACTCTCCGATGGCCGACGTCCTCCCCGAACGGCGATTTCACTGTGTACGAGTACTCCAGCGAGCTTTGGTTATACAACGCAAAAACAAAGTCCACCGCTCCGCTCAAGATCGAAGTTCCGCAAGACGCCCCCGTAAATCCAACCTTGGATTTGAACCTAACAAGCGGCGTGACTGAAGCCGCAGTTTCTCCGGATGGTAAGCGGGCAGTGATCGTTGTTCGCGGTGATCTTTACTTGATCCCCGAAAAGGGAGGCACTCACCGGCGACTCACGAGCGATCTGGAAATGGATATGAACCCGGTTTGGCTCGCGAATAATAAGATCCTGTTTGCCTCTGCAAAAACCGGACTTCGGCAACTTTACACAGTGGATCTGGAAGGCAAAATTTCCTCTTTTGCAACCGACGAAAGAGATATCGCTCTCCCTGCACTTTCTCCAGACGGAAAGTGGGTTGCATTCCATCGTGGTGACCGAGAGGTCGTCGTGATGCCAGTGGGTGGCGGGGCAAAGCGTGTCCTAGCAACAGCATCATTCCCAGACGCCTATCGCGGGACATCGTCGTTTGGATGGTCGCCAGATAGCAAATGGATCACCTACGTAGACGATACCGAGCGAGGAACCGATGTTTATGTTCAGCAACTCGAAGGCGCGACCAAGTACAAAATCGCGCGAGTGGGACGAGGAGCGACCAACCCAGCTTTCCTCGCCAATGGAAAAGGAGTCTTCTTCAATAGCTTCGAGTATCAAGATGGCGACATTATGGTTGTGGACTTGGTTCCGCAAGAGCTCACGTTCGCTGAAGACGACTTAGATAAGATTGACGAAGAGAAGCCAAAGCCTGGTCCAGTTGAAGTGAAGATTGATCCCAGAGGAATCGAGCTTCGCCTTCGGAAATTGACCAATGGTGAGTCGGTTGCGCTCCTCAGCAGTCCGGACGGAAAAGCAATTTGGGCGAATGTTGCTGGTCAGCTGGTTGCCCTGAACGTGGCAACTGGAACCACGACTCCAGTTCCAGGTGTTACAGGGAGCGTGAGCTCGCTTTCCTTGGTGGGTGCAAAGGTTTACGGCATCGCCGCTGGCCGATTTGGTGCGCTTGGTCCAGCCGGAATTGCTCCGGCGGCTTTCAATATCTCAATCACGATTGACCGTGCCGCTGAAGAACTCGCCCTGTTCAAGGAAATCTGGTGGCTTATGGATCGGCTGTATTACGATCCAAATCACCACGGCCGGGGCTGGCAACAGCTGAAAGAGCGGTACGCCAAAATCGTTCCGTTCTGCTACGACCGAGCCGACTTTTACGCTTTGATGACGGAGATGATCGAGGAGCTAGACAGCAGCCACCTCGGCATCCAAACCCCTCTCTCCACGACGCCGGGAGCAGGAAGTGATGTCGTCGGTTGGATCGGGGTGGACTGGGATTCTGCTCTGCTCGCTTCGACCGGGAACTATGTGGTCAAGAAGGTTTTGGAAGGCTCCTCGGCGGATCATTCCCAGAGTTTGCTCCTCGCGGGTGATCGCGTGATTGCAGTAGATGGTACTAATCTCGGTGGTGTGGCCTCCTATGCCAGCCTGATGAAGGGCAAGATCGGTAAGAAAGTGAAGTTCACCGTTGAGCGCGGCGGAAAGAGGATGGAAATGATGATCAAGGCCGGTAGCCCGGCGCAATCCTCTGGCTTGCGCTACGAGGACTTCCTGCGCACTCGCCGAGCCGAAGCCGAGCGCATCAGCGGCGGCAAAATCACCTACTTCCACGTTGCTGGAATGAACACCCCAAGCACAGATCGGTTCTTCCGGGAAACCCGAGTCTATGGCGAAGGCAAGAAGGGCGCCGTCGTTGACGTACGCTGGAACGGTGGCGGAAACACCGCAATCCGGATGCTCAACGGCCTCAGAACACAACCCTGGCTCTACCGCAAGTTCCGAAGCGCGCCGAACCTCGCGATGACCGAAGAACAATTCCGAGGCGAGGCTGTTGAGTTACCAAGCGTCCTCATGACGAACCAATATTCTGCGTCCAACGCGGAAATCTTCAGTGAAGGCTATCGCCGCATGAAGATCGGCCCAATAGTCGGTGAGGCGACGGGCGGCAATGTTCTCACTGTTTCCGGATTTATCAGCCTCTGGGACGGTGGGGGGATCCAGATTCCGTTCATCGGTGTTGTGACGCCAGAAGGCGAGTACCTCGAAGGCAAAGGTCGACGAGTGGATATTGACGTCCGGTTCGATCCGAATGCTTGGAACGAAGGTCGGGACAACCAGCTCGAAGCCGCGGTCCGAGAACTGATGAAGCGGATCAAGTAATCTCTGGTCGCTGGGAGGATGACTGAAACCGGAGTCATCCTCCCGCCGGCAATGGTCCTATAGTCCTGCAACCCACTCAATCCCCTTGCGTAATGCATCTAACAAGGTGAAAAGATGAAATCAGTTCAAAATTTGATGTTAGTGACCAAAGCCCTCAAGGACAACTCCTTGCCGAATTGGGTGAAGGCCGTGGCGGTTTTGGGAGTGGTTTACGTTTTGTCTCCGGTGGACATCGTGCCAGACCTGCTTCCCGTACTCGGTTGGATTGACGATCTTGGCGTCGCGCTACTTGTGCTGAAGCAGATCATCTCTTCGGCCCAAAAGCTCGCGCCAAAGCCGATCTTAGTTCGATCCGAATGAGTCAATTTCCGCCCCTTCGGCGGAATTTGCTGAATCCAGTGATTCCTGAATCTTGGCTCTTTGCTCGGTGGTGATCTCTTGCGTGCGTACATCGCGCCAGCTAAAGAAGTCAAACGTCTTGTCCTCAGCGTTGGCAATGACCAAGATCCCTTCCGGATAGTCAGGCAAGATCGGTACACTTACAACTTCGATCGCAACACTGATTGGTGACACCAGAGTATAAAACCCGATCTCGCTCCCATGATCATGCGGGCGACCAATCTCCCCTTCTCGCTTAAAAATTCGAATCGGCGTGGTCGTTTTCCGGCGACCCATGGCAAGCAGATAACCCCGCTTGACATCCTCGCTAGGCAGAATTGCGAGCCCAGATGGATAGTTCTCCCAAGCGTCTTTTGCAAAGAGAGCAAGCTCTTTGCCGTTCGACTTGGGATCGGTGCCATATTTCCGAATCCCAAACCCACGGTCCACATAGTAAATGAACGCCAGCGTATCATCTGCGACCAAGGTTCGCACATTATCCCCACGGCTAAATGCGCCCATATTGCGGAGATACTTTAGGCTCGCCCGGCCTTCTTTCGCGGTGAGTTCGTACTGATACAAAATCCCCGCGTCGTCGTCGTTGCGTTTACGGCTGACGAACACATACATTTTCCCGTCCGCGCTACGATGCAAGGCGACTCCCATCGCCGAAGCATTGACGCCCTTTTCTCGCTTAAAAAGGTCAAGATCGCCGCCGATTTCCCAAATCTTCTGCTTGGCCGGGTTAATCCCAAAGAGCCTCAGCTTGCTGGTGTCCCGCTCGACCGTCACCAAGATATCAATCTCGCGCGTGCCAATGTTGAATCCGCCCCGAGTATCCAGCCCATAAGGCAATCGCATGCCCGTAATCTGCTGGACCAATGCGCCCTTCAGGTCATACACATTGATTCCGCCGCCCCGAGTTTCGTGCAAGCCAAACACAAGGCTCTTGGCTTTCTCGGTCGGATGGATCCAAACCGCGACTTCACCAACGCGTACCGAAACCGGTTCGGTCTTATAAACGGGGCTAATCGGCTCGGGATCCACTGGAAGCCGCGTGCTAGAGTTCCAATTCATGTCCCACGTGGCCACACTGCGGCGTTGAGCGGCTGTTGGCATGCAGCCAGACACCAAAAGTGCCAAGCAGAGCCATCCTCCCACCTGCCCAAATCGCATCATAGAATCTCTTTTGTGCCGTGCGAACGCGGCTCTTCCTAGCAATTATCGGCGGAAAAACCCCAAAAGTTACGCCGTGATGCTACGGAATCGCGCTTCGCCTTTTGGATTTCGCTCCAAAATCGCAATGTCCGCGGTCAAGGCGTGGGTCTTGTCTTCTTCCAAGTCGGCTGGTTTAGCCTCGGGATCCAAGGCTTTTGCCCAGATCTCGGGGAGTTCCTTCATGGCTTGAGCGAGGGTGATCTCCTTCGAAGTGAGATCAGTCAGAGCTTGGTAGAGTCGGTCGCTCATCTCCTGAGTCCCGCTCAGAAACGCAAACTTTGGCCGGCGGCTGTAATCCCCGTCGTAATCCAGCAGGTAGATCGAATCCTCTTCAATCGTGTCGCCAACCTCGGCAAAAATGGCTTGCATCACGAACGGGCTGGAATTAAAATCGGAGAACGCCCTTTTCAGCGGCTGGCTCAGGGCGGCGACGACGCGTTGGATGGTCACGTCCTCTTCGCTACGCTGAAATCCTTCCTGATGGCTAAAGTCGAGCGCGGACGTGCGGATGACTTCCACGTCTGACTGCTGCCCAATCGCGGCAAACATCAGCCGGTCATAAATCTCATAAACCTTCCGCATGTGCCGCATCATCGTGTAGGCAAGAATGCCTTCTTTGACGCTGACCACAATGACCGGAGTGCCAGACTGCAGCCGGCCCTCCACATAAGAAGCGCGATGGCTGATTCCTTCCTGCCAGTCGTAAGGGGTGAGCATAATGTCTCATTCTACGCCAAGATCGCGGCGATCGTGGCTGGGTAAAGAGTTGGAGGGTGGCATGGACGTGCGATAGCTCATCCCTGCTTGGTTGTATTTGTGCGCCAAAAATGATTTGCTCCTCAATTTAGATAAGACTCTCGGGTGCCCTGGGTGCTAACCCAGGTTGTGGGCAACTTTGGAACGGCATCTCCAAATCACCTTCCGGTGGAACGATTGGCTAGTGAGGAGCTTACGAGGCATTTTGAAACCTGGGTTAGCACCCAGGCCACCCTGTCCGACAGATCGTCGATGCCACTCAGGACCGTGATGTTTCTGGAGTTACTTCTTCTTCCAGGTGTCCTTGGGCTCCATGATGGATCGGGGGCCTTTGCCGTTTAGCCACTCTTTGGCTGCCGGATCTTGCTTCAGGAACGCATCCCAAAAGGCGGTGGAGACTCCGAGAATCACCTTGTGGTGATTGGGATTGCGCTTGCCTGTTTCGCCCGGGAGGGCGCGTTCACCAAACGCGCTGTGCTCGGCACCAAAGAGGATCACTTCGAACTTGTTTCCGGGCTTGAGGGCCGGGAAAACCTTGGCGCGTGAGGCGGGACTTGTGTCGCTGATCGGGCTGCCGTCCTCGGTCCCGGTCATGAGCAACCAGGGAATCGCGACCGACGCAAACGCCTTATCGCTGCCCCGTGCGGGATAGCTGGGGCTGTACATGATCGCGGCGTCGATGCGCTGGTCTGTCCATTGTTCCTTGAGGGCCGAATAGGTTTGCCCGCTAACCGCTTGGGTCGTTCCCGCCCCAAAGCTGTGCCCGGACATGCCGATCTGGTTCAGATCAAAGCGGCCTTTGAAAGTGGGATTTTTGGCATTGAGGCTGTTGAGCTGGGTGAGGAGGAAGTGGATGTCTTGCACGCGGAGCTGGAGGTTTTGTGCGCTTGCGGCGCGCTTCATGGCGGACATTCGCTCGCGCATCGGCACGCCTTGCCAGACCGATTCGTCGCTTCCGATGTGCTGCGTGAACACCACTACGTATCCGCGGGCGGCAAAATGGTTGCCTAGATAAGCGTTATTGGTCCTCGCGCCGCCTAGGCCGTGGCTGAAGATCACAACGGGCTGGGGCTTTTTGCTTTCGGGTAGATACACGCGGATCGGCAGGTCTCGTTTGCGGTCGGCGTCCTTGAGCGTGATGTCGGTGTGGGTCGGCTTGAAGCTGGTTGGGATCTTGAGGGGATCGTACTGGGCTTGGGCGAGGAGCAGATAGAGTGCGAGCGTCATGCCGGTAAAGACGGGGATTCGGGTGGATTGTTCAGTGGGGTTGGGGCGTGGTCGTTGGGAAGAGGTCGCCCACCGAATGGTAAGACCAAAATTCTTGTAAAATCTTGCGAATCAAGGGCAACGAAAGAAAGCTGAGTACCAGTCTTAGGCAATAGAGTAAGCGCGCATGACTCCAATAGAAATACTCCTTCTCATCCCGACGACCCTAGGTTGTTTGTGCGATTTTGCGAACTTGATGTACATTAAGGAAAATCGGAAACCAGACGCAAAGCGACGTATTTCTCATGCTTTATTCCTCCCCCAGCTGGCACTATATCTTTTGCCGGTAGTCATGTTGTGTCAAATTCGGGGAATCGTCTTTTCGGCCGCGATATCTCTGATTGCCATCCATCTCCTGATCGTATATTTTGTGATGACCAACAAAAAGTACGGTAAAAAGTGCGCAGAAAACCATCGGCGAAGAATGCTGGAGATTGAGCAGGAATCTTAGTTCTCGCCACCCGTTCTGCAACGGGCTCGAGGCACAAACTAGAACGTGTTACAATGCAGAAGATGGACACCCTGCGATTCCCAGAAGCAAGCAATGCGGAGGTGCGCTAGGTGTGCCACGTTGTCTATATCTCGACGGACTACACGCATGACTTGTCAGGAGTTCATGGAGATCGAGCCGAACTTGAAAAGTGTGGGGAGTACGATAATTTTGATTCGTGCCAAGAAGTTCTAGAATCTGACAATGTCTATTTTGTCCGCGATACATTAAGCGGTTGTAGTTGCGCATTCAGGCATTTACTCCAGTTTGAGCCAAATGAGAGGGACTTCAAAGTCGACGTAAGCAAATACACTTTCGGTTCCCCCGTTGACGAGCCATGGATGGAGGACGATGAGGACGATGTCGCAAATACTCTCGTTCTTTTCGACCTCATTCAGGAAGTCCTTTCGAAAGGTTTTAAGGTGGATTTGGTGGATTCTTGGGAGGGGGATAATCCTTCGCTTATAAAAACGGTGCCGGTCAAGCTCTCGGAAGTAAGTCGAAATGCCTTTCGGCTTTTCACATACTGTCGCTTTGAATTTTCTTAGAGAACGGCGGGATTGAGGCGTGAGCTCTTTTTTGGATGAGGCAAGATATAGAACTTACTTCTTCTTTGCCGCGACCTTCTTCGGTCGCTCTTCCTTACCTTCTGCCTCTTTCGCCTTGACCTTCTTTGCTTTCACCTTCGGCTTGGCTTCGGCATCGAGGACGGCTTGGGCTTGGCGCTTCGCTACTTCGGGGTTTTTGATTGGGTCTGGGGTTCCGGGCTGACGGCGAATCTTTGGAATCGGAATCTCCGCAATTCCCTTGAGCCATGCTGCGGTTCCGGAGTCTTTCTCCAAGAATTTCTCCACCGTGCCTTCGTTGATAATCTCGCCACCAAGCTCACCGGCTCCAGGCCCGAGGTCAATCAGCCAGTCGGCAGCGAGCATGGTTTCCTCGTCGTGCTCAACCACGATCACGGTGTTGCCAAGATCGCGAAGGCGCTGGAGGGTTTGGATCAGCTTGCGGTTGTCGCGCTGATGAAGGCCGATACTCGGCTCGTCGAGCACGTACAAACAGCCCATCAGCCCTGACCCAATCTGGGTCGCAAGTCGAATCCGCTGGGCTTCGCCACCCGCCAGGGTCCGAGCCGTGCGGTTCATGGTGAGATAGCTGAGCCCAACGTCGTTGAGGAATCGAAGCCGCTCGGCGACCTCTTTCACCGCGCGCTCCGCGATGGCAAGCTGGCGCGGGCTGAGGTGCTTGTTCAGCGTGTCGAAGAAGCCAAGCGAAGTGATCACCGACATCTCGGTGAGGTCGGCAATCGAAACGCCGTTCGGAAATCCTTCGCCAGGAAGCTTGACGCAAAGAGCCTCGGGCTTCAGCCGTTGACCCGCGCAAGTCGGGCATGGCTTGGTGCTCATGTATTGTTCGAGATCCTTTTTCACCCATTCGCTTTCGGTCTGCTCGTACTTTTTGCGAAGGGTGCCAAACACTCCGTCCCAGCTGGTTTTGAACTTGCGCTCGCTCTTGGTGTAGCGCATCGTGACCGTGATTTGGCCTTCGATGCCTTGCCAAACGAAGTGCATGTGCTCGTCGCTGATGTCCTTAACCGGGGTGTTCGCGTCGAACCCGACATGCTCACCGACCCCTTGCAAGACTTCTGGCCACCAGTCTTTAGTTTCGCCGGACTTGTAAACGAACGGCGCAATCGCGCCATGTTTCAAGGGAAGATTTGTGTTTGGAATCAGAAGCTCGGGGTCGAATTCAGTCTTCGTTCCCAGGCCATTGCAGTCGGGACAAGCTCCGTAAGGCGAGTTAAACGAGAACAGCCTCGGTTCCGGCTCGGGCATTGAAAATCCGCAAACAGGGCAGGAATAGGACTCCGAGAAAAGCTCGTCAGCCCAAGGGTCTTCGGCTCCAGCACCGGGAAGTTGCGAGCTAATACAAACCGTACCCTTACCCATTTTCAGAGCCGCTTCCACCGAATCCGCAAGCCGACGATCCAATCCTTCTTTTTTCACCAATCGGTCTACGACGACCTCAATAGTGTGCATTTTGTAGCGGTCCATTGGGATGTCGTCGTCCACTTCGTACATCTCGCCATCCACCCGAACGCGGGTGTATCCGGCTTTTTTGATGTCTAAGATTTCTTTCTTGTACTCGCCTTTCCGACCTTGCACGACCGGAGCGAGAACTTGGATCTTTGCACCGTCGGGGAGCTGGAGAACCTTGTCAACGACCTGGTCCGTAGACTGCCGCTGAATCGCGCCGTGCCCGTTTGGGCAGTATGGCGTCCCCGCACGGGCAAACAAAATCCGAAGGTAGTCGTAAATTTCGGTGACGGTGCCGACGGTCGAGCGCGGGTTCTTGCTGGTGGACTTTTGGTCAATCGAAACGGCGGGAGAAAGTCCGTCAATGTGATCCACATCGGGCTTGTCCATCTGACCCAAAAACTGCCGAGCATACGCGCTGAGGGACTCGACATAACGCCGCTGACCTTCGGCGTAGATTGTGTCGAAGGCCAGGCTGGATTTTCCGGATCCCGAGAGCCCGGTAATCACGACCAGCTTGTCTCGCGGGATTTCTACCGTGATGTTTTTAAGGTTATTTTCTCGCGCTCCGACGACTAAAATCCGATCCTTGCTCATGCCCGTATCTGGTGATTATACTAGACGGAGGGATACTGGTATGGCGGATTGTTCGGAAGTTCGGTGGTCCGGGCTTATGGGCAAAAAAATTGCCGCCCAAAATGGGCGGCAATTTTCTTTCTCAAAAGGAGAAAATTACTTAACCAGGGCGACGAGGGACTGATTCTTTGGAATCATGACCTTGCCGGAAACCTTTTGAACTGCACCAACGCGGAATGCGACTGGCATCATTTCCTTTCGAGCCTTGTTAGCAGAGCCTTCGCAACCGTAGTACATGTACTGACCGTCTACGAAAATCTTGAACTTAGCAAGAGCGCCGGTTTCGTTGCAACATCCTTTTCCGCCCTTTGCCATTGGCCTAGCGGCAGTGGACTTGCAGCAAGCTTCCTTGCCTTCCATCTTCACTTGAACCTTTCCGGCTTTTGCCTTACAGCACTCGCCGCCTTCAGCCTTGACTTGAATCTTAGCAGCCTTGGACTTGCAGCAACCGCCATCTTCCTTCTTCGCCTCTACCTTAACAGCTGGCTTTGGACAAGCTCCTGCTGTACAACCGCCTTCTGCGCCAGCGAATGCTGAAACGCTGCCCACGAGGGCCAACACACCTATGATCAATGCTTTCATGTTTTTATTATCCTTCCGAAAACGATTATTGGTTAAAAACCAAGTCTCCTTTTATTTTAATACATCCGCGCCCGAAATGAGTTCCCAATTGAAAGAAGAATTTCCAAAATGTCCGTTTTTTGCGGTTGGAAGATACTTCTGTTGCTTTAAGTTCAAGGTTTTTGCAATACCAGCCGGTGAAAGGTCGAAATTCGCCCTAATGCGCTTCTCAATTTCATCCGGTCCGATCTTCTCGGTGCCAAAGGTTTCGATGTTGATGGAAACAGGTTGAGCCACGCCGATGGCATAAGCCAATGCAACTTGCGCCTTATCCGCAAGCCCTGCTGCCACGATCAGCTTGGAAATGTATCGAGCGACATAGGCCGCGCTTCGGTCAACCTTTGTAGGGTCTTTTCCAGAAAAAGCGCCACCGCCGTGCGGGCACATACCGCCGTAGGTGTCGACAATGATCTTGCGACCGGTGACGCCAGTATCTCCCTGCGGTCCGCCGATTTCAAAAATCCCGGTTGGGTTGATGTGATAGGTGATCGGTCCGTCAACAAATCTCGCATATTGCGCCAGCACAGGATCAATGATTTCCTTTTGAACGATTTCTTCAATTGAGTCCTTCACCTTGATGTGGTGCTGATGGCTCAAAACGATGGTGTCAATCTTCTTGGGGACTCCGCCTTCGTACCAAACGGAGACTTGGCTCTTAGCATCCGGGCGCAAGCCAAGATCTTTCTTGCTTGGATCCTTTCGTACTTCTGCGGCTTTGCGCGTGAGGGCATGGGCGATGCTGATTGGGAGCGGCATATAGTCGTCGGTTTCGTTGGTCGCCATTCCAAACATCATGCCTTGGTCTCCGGCTCCACCAGTGTCTACACCAGCGGCGATATCGGGAGATTGCTCCTGAATCGCGACCATGACGCCGCAGGTGTTACCGTCGAATCCAAGTTCGGTATCGTAATATCCGACTTCGGTGATGGTCTTGCGAACGGTGGAAGCAACGTCCACATAAGCAGTGGTGCTGACTTCACCAGCAACAACCGCGAGTCCTCGGGTGAGGAGGGTTTCGATTGCAACGCGGGCGTTGGGATCTTGGGACAGGAATTCGTCCAGCAATGCGTCGGAAATTTGGTCAGCTAGCTTATCTGGGTGGCCTTCGCTCACACTTTCCGAGGTGAAAATCTTCAAATCTGCCATTTCTGTAGACCCCTATGATACCCGAGAGGGGGGTAGGGTCCCAAAATTCTTAACCTTGGGGTCCTAGTTTGAGCTCAACGCACCCGAACGGCGTCGGGAAAATCCCGGTAAAGAGCGGACTTAAAATTGACGACTTTGCTATAAACTGCGGCATGGATTCCTTCGATGGGCTCGCTCCGGGTGGCGACCATATTGAATGCTGCATCCATTTGGGTGAGGTCGTGAAAGCGCATCGTGATCAGGAACTCGCGCATGTCGGCTGGGCTAAAGCCAAAGGCTCGGCGTTGGATCGAATATTCCACCATCTTGCCTTCCGAGACTAACTTTCCGAGGTAAACGTCCACCGCGTCGGTGAATTCGAGATCCTTCACTCCTGGTGCAAGGTCAACCATCACGATGTACGAAGTCATACAGCAATTTTAGCACTGGCGAACCTAGCTTGATATGCCAATAACTACTCTTAACACCCTGTTGATCCTTTCAGGAGGAATTGTGGTGCCTGACCTGCTAAAATTAACCTGGAAACTTTTTATGAAGAAAGCTCTTATCACTGGAATCACCGGACAAGATGGTGCGTACCTCGCCGAATTTTTGCTCAAGAAAGGGTACGCGGTTCACGGGATCAAACGACGAACATCTCTGTTCAACACCCAGCGCATTGACCACCTTTTCCACGCCGCCGCCGAAGACGGGCTTCCTTTTCACCTCCACTATGGCGACCTCACTGATTCGACCTCGTTGATCCGAGTCATTCAGGAAGTCCAGCCCGACGAAATTTACAACCTTGGTGCGCAGAGCCACGTCAAAGTATCCTTTGACGAACCAGAGTTCACCGCGAATACCGACGCGCTTGGAACTCTCCGCCTCTTAGAGGCAATTCGCATTCTGGGCATGACCGACACTGTTCGAATTTATCAGGCATCCACCTCCGAGCTTTATGGTCTAGTTCAAGAAATTCCGCAAAAGGAGACGACGCCATTCTATCCTCGCTCGCCGTATGCAGTGGCAAAAATGTATGGCTACTGGATCACGGTGAACTACCGCGAATCTTACGGGATGTACGCCTGTAATGGCATCTTGTTTAACCACGAAAGCCCGCTTCGAGGCGAAACTTTTGTCACCCGAAAGGTCACTCGCGCAGCTGCTCGAATTTCGGTTGGATTGCAACAAAAACTATTCCTGGGGAACATGGATTCCCTGCGAGACTGGGGTCACGCCCGTGACTATGTTGAGGGCATGTATTTGATGCTCCAGCAAGACAAGCCAGAGGACTTCGTTCTTGCAACTGGGAAGCAATATTCTATTCGCCAACTTTGCGAAGAGGCTTTTGGTCATCTTGGAATGCCGATCGAATGGAAGGGAAGCGATGTCAACGAAGTTGGGATTGATACCAAGACCGGTCGCGAAGTGATCGGGGTTGATCCACGCTATTACCGACCAGCCGAAGTTGAAACTCTTCTTGGAGACCCGAGCAAGGCAAAGGCAAAGCTCGGTTGGGAACCAAAGACCACATTCTACGAGTTGATTAAAGAGATGGTCGAAGCTGACCACGAAACGGCCCGCAAAGACGCACTGGTCAAACGCGAAGGATTTTCGGTGTATCAAAGTGCAGAAGAAGGACGCTAAAATTTTTGTCGCCGGCCACCGAGGTTTGGTGGGTTCGGCTATCATTCGGCAGCTACGGGCGGCGGGTTATGAGAACATCATCACTCGCACGCGAGCTGAGCTTGACCTCGAAAACCAGGCGGCGGTTCAGGCTTTTTATGTAGCCGAAAAGCTGGATTGGGTGGTTATGGCGGCTGCGAAAGTTGGCGGGATCGGGGCGAATTCGAAGTATCCGGCTGACTTTATTGGGCTGAACCTTGTGATGGAATGTAACCTCATCTGGGGCGCGCACCTTGCTGGGGTACCGAACTTTTGCTTCCTAGGATCATCGTGTATTTACCCTCGCGAGACTCCGCAACCGATTCCAGAAGAAGCGATTCTCACCGGAAAACCAGAACCGACCAATGCGCCTTATGCGATTGCGAAGATCGCTGGTCTTGCCCTTTGTGAGGCGATTCGCAAGCAACACGGTCGAAACTACTATACGATCATGCCGCCGAACATCTACGGGCCTGGGGACAACTACAACTTGGAAACCAGCCACGTTTTGCCGGCTTTGATCCGCAAGTTCCACGAGGCAAAAGAGAATGGGAATACACCAGTTACTTGCTGGGGAACTGGTTCGCCGCGACGAGAATTCCTCTATTCGGACGACGTAGCCGGAGCGATTGTGTACCTCATGGGTCGCGACGATGTGCCGGATATGGTGAACGTCGGCACAGGTAAGTCAATCTCAATCAAGGAGCTTTCCGAGACCGTTCAGAAGGTCATTGGTCACCAGGGTGACATCGTCTGGGATACAAGCAAGCCCGACGGTTTCCCTGAGAAAACAAACGACGTTTCCAAGCTCTTTGCGCTTGGATGGAAACCTTCTACTAGCCTAGAAGAAGGGATTGCAAAGGCTTACGCTGAGTACCTTGGCACCTTGACTACGGCGTAACAATTTTTCCTTACCTCGGTCAATACCCGAGGTAAGGAAAACTCTTCAACCTCGCATCATAGAGGCAATCTCGGAAGCAAATTCTTCCTTGATCACTCGGCGCTTGACCTTCATGCTTGGGGTGAGATGGCCGCCGTCAATGGTGAACTGAGTGGAAAGCAGCACGTGCTTTTTCACCATTTCGAAAGGCGCGAGGGTCTTGTTGATCCTATCTATCTCGGCTTTGATCATCTTTTTTACCGGATCAAGTTGGATCAGGTCTGCTGGGTCGGATGTCGCGATTCCCGCCTTTACTGCCTCGGCTTTGACCTTTTCGAAGTCCGGCACGATCAATCCGCAGACGTACTCCATTCCATCGCCAAACAGCACGGCCTCGGCGATCAGTGAGGATTCTTTGAGCTTTTCCTCGATCAACTGAGGCGCAACATTCTTGCCATTCCCCAGGATGATCAGGTCCTTCTTCCGGTCGGTGATTTTATATTTACCATCTGGCATCTGCACGCCGATGTCACCGGTGTAGAACCAGCCGTCGGAGTCAATTGCCTTGGCGGTGTCTTCGGGCAGGTTGTAGTAGCCCTTCATGACGCATGGACCCTTGATCAGGATCTCGCCGTCCTCGGCTAGGCGCATTTGATTCGGCGCAAGCGGGGTTCCGATCGTGCGGTAATCGTTATCATCCGGTCGGTTCAAGCACATTCCGGATGCTGTCTCGGTAAGCCCGAACCCTTGCAAAATCATGATGTTGAACGCTCCAAAGAACTCTGCAGTCTGGAGTGGCAAAGCCGCTCCTCCGGAGAAGAAGTAACGGAACCGACCGCCCAAGCGCGCTCGAACCTTATCGCCAACAAGCTTGTCCAGGATCGGGCGAAGGGGGGCTACTTTGCCATTTTGAGCTGCAATTCCTTGGTTCAGCGCAGCGAGGAAGAGCTTCTTTTGAATTGGCTTCATCTTTTCGGTGCTGTCCATGATCCGCCCTCGCATCGCATCAAGGAACCGTGGCACGGTTGCCATGATTGTTGGTCGAACTTTGACCATGTCGCTGGCGATCGTGGCAAGGCTTTGTGCGTACGCAATTGTCGCTCCAATTGCGGTTGGGAGCATGTGACCGTTCACGCGTTCAAACACGTGGCTCATTGGCAAGAAACTGAGGAAGGTGTCCTTTTCGTCCAGTGGAACTCCGGCACGGATGATATTCATCATGTCCACAATAGTTCGGTGAGTTAGCATCACGCCTTTCGGGTTGCCAGTGGTTCCGCTCGTATAGATCAGAGTTGCCAATGAATCGGTCTCAGTCGCGGTGATTTGGGCTTCCCATTCTGCGGTCCGTAAGGGTGCAGATTTGGAGGCCTCATCGAGGGTACTGATCAATGATTTTGCCGTCCCGACATGGGCGATGCGCTGGATCAGCTCGTCCTTCCCGCAAAAGACGTGCTTCGCTCCGCAATTTTTGATAATGAACTCGGCTTGATCTCCGGGCAAAGTTGGATAGATTGGCACAACCACAACTCCCATGGTCTGGCAAGCCCAGTCAATCAGTCCCCACTGGAAGGAATTCTCACTGTATATACAAATGAAGTCACCGCGCTGAATCCCCATTGCATGGATTGCGGCGGCATATTGCTCAACGATTTTCCAGAGTTGTTCGAAGGAAACGGGTTCAAAATTCCCTTTGTTGGGGACGAGGTGACTGGTTTTTGACTTCCACTGATTGCAGCTCAGTTGGAGCATGTGACCGATATTCTTGGCTTCTTTTAGGTACGACATTGTCCTATTCTCTTGTTATCAAGTGACGAATCTGGTTCACTTTTCGATGGGATGATCTTCCGAGGTCCATCCGGACCAGCCGCCAGACATGCTACGCACATCTTCAAACCCCATGTCCAGCAGGGATTTTGCGGCTAGCGCGCTCCGGTGGCCCCCGCCGCAATAGCAGATGATCCTTTGGTTACGGTCGGCTAGCGATGGATCGCGCTTTGGGTGCACTAAATCGGCTCGGACCTCGAGAAATCCTCTTGGGAACAACTCCGCTCCGGGGATATGACCGGCATCGAATTCGTCCTGCTCGCGGACATCAATGATTCGGAATCCTTCAGGACCGGCTCGTTCGGCGACGAAGGACGGAGTCACTTCTTGAACCTGCGTTAACGCTTCGTTTACAAAATCGGCAAGCGACTTCCCCATCAAAGCGGGGTTATACCCGACTTTGAAATTGCAGTTTGATTTGGTTCAATCAGGAAAATATTTTCAGGTGGGGTCTTCAAGAATCTTAAGCCCGTCTGGCCTTTGGGCTATTTCCTGGATATTCCCGCTTGGTGGGGTTCAAATCGGGTACACCTGAACCTAGGATAAAGTATGACGATTCGATTTCGCACTGTTCGGCTGACCAAGCTCTACCCCCTCGCCATCAGTAGGGGCGTGAGTACTGGATCAAATAATTTGTTCGTGGAAGTTGAAGATAGAAGCGGTCATGTCGGCCTTGGCGAGTGCGCTCCTGGAACCGGATTTGATGACACCCTCGCCGAAATCGCTCAGGCTGAACTCGAAGCTCTGATCGCCAGCGATATTGAATCGCTCAGCATTCAGCAAATCTACGCTCGAGCCCGGGAAATGAATGTCAATCCAAGCGCGATTGCTGCACTCGATACCGCGCTTTGGGACTTGCTTGGAAAAAAGAGCCGAATGCCGCTGTACCGAATCTTTGGGCTCTCCAACAAGCAACCTGCAACCAGCGTGACGATTGGGATTAACCCTGCCGAAGTCGTTTTGGAACGAGTTCCCGAAATTCTGACGCGCACGGGCGGAAAGTCCCTTAAAATCAAGCTCGGCTCCCAAAATGGGATTGAACACGATAAGCAGATTTTTGAAACCGCGGTTCTTGCCTCGAAAGAATTCGGCGTAACCTACCGCGTGGATGCCAACGGGGGCTGGAATGTGAACGACGCCCTTACGATGATGAAGTGGCTTGCCGAGCGTGGATGTGGTTACGTCGAACAGCCATTGGCGAAGGGGGAAGAAGACGGGCTACCAACGCTCTACAAAGACCGACCCTTGCCGCTTTTTGCTGATGAGTCTTGCCACTTCGCGACCGATATCCCAAAACTCGCTGGAAAGGTTGACGGAGTAAATCTCAAGCTCATGAAGTGCGGTGGACTGACTGAGGCATTGCGGATTGTGGCTGCAGCACGGGCTCATGGCATGCAAACCATGATCGGTTGCATGGGGGAATCGAGCTGTGCAATTTCGGCAGGGGCTTCGATTGGCGAGCTTTTTGATCACATTGACTTGGACTCGCAGTTGAATCTGAAGCCAGATCCTTGCACGGGAGCATTAACGATGGATGGCGTTGTCACTCCGCCAGAGATTCCTGGACACGGGGCTTGGTACGCTGTTCCCGCCGAGGACTTTGCGAATGCGAACTGATCGTCCGATTGCGATTTTTATGCCGGGCGCGATGCAAGATCGCTCGGGCAAGATGGGCTTTGGAGTATTGCGCTACTCACCAAATCCGATTGCATGCGTGATTGATCCAGACTTTGCCGGGCAGGATGCGAAGGATGTCACGGGTATTCCTCGTTCTGCTCCAGTTGTCGCAACCGTAGCCGAAGCCAAGGCGCTTGGTGCGGAAGTTTTCCTTTTAGGCATCGCTCCTCAGGGTGGAAACATTCCGGCAGAATGGTATCCCGTGATTGACGAGGCTTGGGGACTCGGTTTGAGCATTGCCAACGGCCTTCACGAGCAACTCAATCTCCGCTACAAGCCGACCGATCCGAGCCATTGGGTTTGGGATATTCGCCAGGAACCTGCTGGACTTGGCACGAACCATGGCCGCGCGGCGGACTTGAAAGCCAAGCGCGTTCTCATGATCGGCACCGACATGGCGATCGGAAAGATGACTGCTGGATTGGAGTTGTGGAAACACGCCAAAGACCAAGGTGTGAAGTCCGAATTCGTCGCGACCGGCCAGATTGGGATCACGATTTTAGGTTCGGGCGTACCGCTTGATGCGGTTCGCGTGGATTACGCAGGCGGAGCGATTGAGCGAGAAATGCTTCGCTATCCGGAGGCTGAGCTGATCATCGTGGAAGGTCAGGGCTCACTCCTGCATCCAGGTTCGACCGCGACTCTGCCTCTCTTGCGCGGATCTATGCCAACCCACCTGATCCTTTGCCACAAGGCAGGGATGACCCATGTTGATCGATACGATCACATCGCAATTCCGCCGCTCCGAGAATTTTGCAAAATGTACGAAGACCTCGCGGGTTCGTGGGGCAATTTCCCGCGACCAGTCACGTGCGGAATCGCACTAAACACCGCATCACTCTCTGAGGATGAAGCAAAGGCAGTTATGGCAGTAATGGAATCAGAAACAGGATTACCCGTCTGCGATCCGGTGCGAACCGTGCCACAGAAACTGCTTCAGGCGATCGTAGGCTCCTAAAAAGATGCGCTCGCCCAAAAATGGAGCGAGCGCATCTATTTAGCCTAACCGAGTGGTTAGTAGTGCCAGTCAAGGTTGAGAGCATCACGGGCGTGAGCCTGGATGAACTCTCTTCGTGGTTCAACTTTGTCACCCATTAAGGTGCTGAACATCGTCTCGACTTCCATCGCGAATTCAGGATCAAGCTGAACTTGAACAATCCGACGGTTGGCGGGGTTCATCGTGGTTTCTTCGAGTTCCTCGGCGTTCATTTCACCGAGACCCTTAAAGCGACCGACTGTCCAATTTTTCTTCTTGCCCAGCGTCTTAATCACGCGATCAAGGTCTGCCTGATCCTGGCAATAGTGACGCTCATCCGTCCCCACCTTCACGACGAAGAGTGGTGGTTGGGCGAGGTAGATGTGACCTTCCTCAATAAGTGGGCGCATATATCGGTAGAAGAATGTGAGCAGGAGCGTCCGGATGTGCTCTCCGTCCACGTCCGCGTCGGTCATGATAATGATCTTGCCGTAGCGGAGCTTGCCAAGGTCGAAGCTCGTGTCTTTCACGACCTCGCCATCTTCGTCCTTCATTCGGCCGGTGCTGATGTCAATCCCGATCCCGAGCGCTGCGATGAGGCTCTTAATTTCTTCGTTGTCAAGTGCCTTGTCAATTCGGGCCCGTTCAACGTTCAGAATTTTTCCGCGCAGGGGCAAGATGGCTTGAGTCATGCGATCCCGACCACCCTTGGCACTACCGCCCGCGGAATCTCCTTCCACGATAAAGATTTCGCACTTGTCAACTTCCTTGCTCATGCAGTCGCTGAGCTTTCCTGGTAGACCGAACGAATCCATCGTGCTTTGTCGCTTGACGGTTTCAGCGGCCTTGCGAGCAGCTTCCCGGGCGCGTTGTGCGATGAGTGCTTTGTCAATCAGCCGTTTGGCTTCTTGAGGATTTTCTTCAAGGAAGGTGTTGAGTCCGTCTCCGACCAGAGAGTTTGCCAAACCCTGGACTTCTGGGTTCACAAGCTTGACCTTGTCTTGGGAGTTGTAGCTCGGATTTTGGAGCTTTAGCGCGATGACCGCGGTCAGACCATCACCAACATCGTCTGAGGTGAAATTCTTGTCTTTCTCCTTCAAGAAATTCATCTTTCGGGCATATTGATTCAGAACCCGGGTCACCGCCATGCTGAATCCGGAAACGTGAGTTCCGCCGTCTGGCTGGTGGATATTGTTCGAGAATGCCAAGATCGTTTGGTTGTAGCCCGAGTGATATTGCAACGCAACCTCGAGTTCGTATCCTTCCTTTAGCCTCTTGAAGTAAACAACCTTCTTCGTGATCTCGTCTTTTGTCGAGTTCAAATGCTCGACAAGCTGAATGATCCCGCGTTCGTAGTGGAAAGTTTCGTCCTCATCCGGGTTCATCTCATTCTTGAAGTCGAAAACAACTTTCGGGTTGAGATATGCTAGTTCCTTGAGGCGGTTCTTGACGATGTGCGAATCGTAGACGATTTCAGATAGAACTTCGGGGTCGCCATGCCAACGGATCATCGTTCCGGTGCCCTCTGCGTCTCCAATGACCTGAATATCGGTGGTTGGAACGCCTTGCTCGTAGCGTTGTTGCCATAGCTTGCCTTCACGCTTGACCGTGGCGACGAGCCATGCTGAGAGCGCGTTTGTACATGAGACTCCCACCCCGTGCAATCCACCGGAAACCTTGTATCCGCCATCTTCGCCGCCAAATTTCCCACCTGCGTGGAGCATCGTCAAAACGACTTGGAGGGTACTGATGCCTTCTTCTTTATGGATACTAACTGGAATTCCGCGTCCGTTATCTTCGACGCTAATGGAGTTGTCGGCGTACATCACGACATTAATTCGGTCGCAATATCCGGCGAGGGCCTCGTCTACGGAGTTGTCAATGACTTCACGATAAAGCTGGTGGAGTCCGCGCTTTCCGTTGTCGCCGACGTACATTCCTGGTCGATGCCGAACCGCCTCTAAGCCTTTGAGAACCTGAATCGAATCGGAGGTGTATTCGTTGGTGACTTTGCTGGCGATACTATCGCCTTCGTCAGAAGAAACCCCGGTGAGCTTTTCCGGCTCGAGCATGGCTGCATCATTGGCTGCTTGTTCTTCCGGCCGAAGGTCTTTTTCGTTATCTTGAGAGCTCATAATCCTGTCCGCAAGACGATACGACCGAAATGAGGTCAATCGCCGCACTGCAATAAAGCAAAGACGAGCCAAATTACTCGTCTGCCCTAAAATAGAGTCCCCTTATTTTACCCGGTAAGGCGTTTGAATCTATTGGTGCTGGAGCTAGGTTCAAAACCCCTCTGAATAAAGCCGAATTTTAGGCTACAGCGGAATTAGAAAGTAACTCTCGCATTTGCTGAACAGGATCGCCAAATGGGTCAATCACAAATGCCTGCCATCCAAGCTCAATTGCTGCCGAAACGTTGACCGGAGTGTCGTCAAGGAACACGAGCTCCGATCCAGTGAAGCCAGTCGAAGCGTTTACGTAGTCGTAAATTTCGCGACCAGGCTTATCCATCCCAAGTTCATGAGAAACGAAAGGAAACTCTATGCTTGCGATTGCTGGGTAAAGCGAAAATTCTCGCATCTTGTCCCAGTGAGGTGCGTTTGTATTGCTGAGGCAAGCGGTGCGAATTCCGCTTCGGTGGAGTTCTTCTACAAATTCTAACGTGCCTGGGTAAGGATCCTTGAGAATCCCGAGGTGGACTGCAAGGGCGGATTCGTTTGAGCCCAACTGCAAAAAGAGCCTTAAATCGGTTAAAAATTCGTTTAGCCCAATTTGCCCAGCTTGAAATGGTTCGAAGGCCGGGAAAGCGTTCAGCCCTAACATTGCTTCAGGGAAGTCGCCCAATTCTATGCCGGCGTTTTGTGCGGCGTCGCTCCAAGTGCGGGCAATGCGCACCATAACCCCTCCCAGATCAAACACAATAAGCTTTGGAGAATGCAACATAAGCGTTTTCGACCCGATAAATATAACAGGTCTTTCGTACATTATCGGCGACTTTAGGTTAAAACATGATTTCAAGATTAGAAGAAGCAATAAAAAACGGAGTTTTGTTGGGCGATGGAGCCAATGGAACCATGCTGGCAAAGCTTGGGTTTGATCGGCAACCCTATGATCTTGCAAACTTGCTTCAGCCTGAACTTGTCCGCGATGTGCATCACCAGTATTTTAATGCAGGCTCGGATTTTGTAGAGACGAACACATTTTCGAGCAACCGAATTCGGATGGGGCATCTCAATTTTGACATCCGGGAACTCAATCTCCGAGGAGCCCAACTTGCCCGGGAAGTCGCCGTGGGCGACCATTTCGTGCTGGGCGCGATGGGACCGTGCGGGAAGCACCTTGAACCAATCGGTACGGTTACGGCTGAGGAGGCATTTGCGGCCTTCGCAGAGCAAGCCGCTGCACTTGACGAGGGCGGGGTGGATGGCTTCTTCCTTGAGTCATTTATTGAGCTCGAAGAAATTTTGATCGCAATCAAAGCCGTCCGTTCGGTCTCAAAACTCCCGATCATGGTGAGCAAGGCGTTTATCGAGGATGGAGAAGCTCTAGCAGAGGGGCTTCCCGGTCGGATCGCCCAAGAAATGCAAGCGGATGGCGTGATCGCGGTTGGCGCGAACTGCATCGTCGGGCCGCAAAGGATGCTGGACATCGTTCGTCAACTCTGCGAAGCCAGCCCAGAATTTCCGATCATCGCATTCCCAACCCCTGGATTGCCGCAACTCGTAAAGGGGAAAGTCGTTTATGACGTTGCACCTGAGTATTTTACCAAAGCCTCTATGCGGCTTGTTGAGGAGGGTGTCCGCGTGCTGGGTGGATGTTGCGGGACAACTCCAGACCACATTCAGAAAATGCGTGAGCTCCTGGACACCGGCAACTACAAAGCTAAACCGGCTCACCGTGCTGGAGCCGTCGCCGCCGAAAAGAAACCTCTCGCGGAAACAGAACCCACAGAGCTCGCGGAAAAACTTAAAACTGAGAAATTCCTGATCAGTGTTGAACTCGACATGCCCCGTGGTCTAAACGTCGAAAAGGTCATCAAGTCTGCTCGGCAACTCAAGATTCATGGCGCGGACGTGGTGGATATTTCTGACGGCGCACGTGCGCGGCTACGCATGAATCCACTTTCGATTAGCTCAATCATTCAAGATCAAGTGGGCATTGAGGTGGTCATGCACTTCGCCTGTCGCGATCGGAATTTGCTTGCAGTTCAGGCTGATCTCTTGGGGGCTCACGCTCTGGGAGTAAGAAATATCCTCGCCGTGACTGGCGATCCTGCCAACATCGGTGACTACCCTAGCGCAACGAGTGTTTTCGATGTGGATGCGATCGGTCTCGTCCGAATTTTGAATCGCTTTAATGAAGGGATCGATTTGGCGGGTTATAGCGTTGGTAAGAAATGTGCATTTACAATCGCCGTCGCCTTTAACCCATTGGCGCAAGATATGGAGCTGGAAGTGGATCGTCTAAAGCGGAAGGTGGATGCTGGGGCGCATCTCGTCTACACACAGCCCCTCTTCGAGGAGCGCTACATTGACGAGACTTTGCGGCATCTGAGTGCCTCTGGCTTGCCGCTCTTTGCCGGCGTCCTTCCGGTGAAAAACTCGCGTCACGCGGAATTCATGCACAACGAAGTTCCAGGAGTTGAAATTCCAGAGTCGCTTCGCAAGAAAATGGCGGCGGCGACAAGCGACGAGGACGCCCTCAAGATTGGCATCGAATCCGCGCAAGAGCTCGCTTGCCTGGTGAAGCAGAAAGCTAGGGGGCTATATCTAATGCCGCCGTTCGGAAGCGCGGCAATCGCCGAGCAGGTGATGGATGCCGTCCTCTAAGGATCAGATATCCAGAAGAAAATTTTTAGGCATGGCGACGGCCGCCTCGCTCGTTGGCACCGGCATCTACCAGTGGAATGAGGTAGACCGGATCAAAGTCGAAAAGCGGGATTTGCACTTGCCGCGATGGAGCGCAGATGGATTCAGGGTCGCATTCTTAACCGACTTCCACGTGAATATGCGGCACGAACGGGATCGGGTTTTGCGTGCTGTTGAAATCGCCGTCGAGTGGAAGCCAGACGTAATCTTGTGCGGTGGTGATTACCTCAACGCAGACTGGGATTCCGGCCATCGGCATGTGGACACGATTGCTTCGAGATTAGGTGATAGTGGAATACCAACATTTGCTGTCTTAGGGAATCACGATATTATTTTGGATGATGTTTTGGGAATGACCCAGCGATGCCGTGAGCGTGGGATGCATATTTTGCAAAACGAAACACGCGAAGTCGGCGGTGTCATCATCGCGGGGATTGATGACGGCGCATATCAGCGAGATCGCCATGACTTTCTAACTTCTAGGCAAGATAAAAATGTGCTCGCGATCTTCCATGAGCCTGATTTTGTGACCCGGGTTGATCCAAAAATGAGCCTCGTTCTGTCCGGTCACAGCCACGGTGGTCAGATTTGCTTACCCGGTGGTCATCATGTCCACACCCCTCACGGAGCCCGTAAGTACATTGAAGGATTCTATCCGGAAGCGAAGGTACCGCTCTATGTGAGCCGTGGAATTGGGACAACCGGCCCCCGGCTCCGAAGTTTCTGTCCTGCCGAAGTGAGTCTTTTGACTCTCAGAGACTCTACTGCATCCTAGTAAAATCACCTAAAATAGAATTGCCGTGAATCTTAAAACCCTTTTCTGGACAGCCGTTGGCGTTTCTGCCGGAGCTCTAACCTATGGAGCTTTGGTAGAATCCAATCGCCTGGTCGTTTTAGAGAAGGATTTGATTCTTGACGAGTGGCCAGAACGCCTCTCGGGGTATAAGATTGCGGTTCTTGGAGACTTTCACCTTCGTGATGTTTGGTCCATGGACGTCGCTAAGCGCGCAGTGGATGCGGCTCTTGACTCGAATCCAGATATGGTCGTGCTGGTTGGCGACTTTGTGGGTCGCTGGAAGCCAGATTCTGTCGCGATGATCGGCGAAATCCTTGAGCCGTTGTTGCTCATGCAGGGCAATGTCGTTGCGATTCCAGGCAATCACGAGTACATCGGTGGCGACGTTTCCGCCCTCGCGATCATTTGTAATGAGCTTAACATCAAGCTCCTTCGAAACGAGTCATGGGTGCATCATGGAATCCAATGGGTGGGAATTGACTCTGCGAATGCAGGGCAAGCCGATCCTATCCAGGCGATTGAGCATGTAGATTTTGACGAGCCTGTAATCGCCGTCTGGCACGAGCCAGACATGGTGGATTGGCTTCCAGAGGGTGTTGATTTGATGGTCAGCGGGCACTCCCACGGCGGACAATTCTTGATGCCTTGGGGTACGCCGTTCATGACTTCTGAAAACGGTCGTCGGTACCGGAAGGGTTACTATCCAGACGCGACAACGCCAATATTTGTGACAAGTGGAGTTGGGACCACTGGTCCTCCCTCACGATTATTCTGCCCACCGGAGGTTGCTGTACTCACGCTATGGTGATCGCACGGTACAATTTTGACTTGCTGGCCCCGGTAGCTCAGTGGATAGAGCAGCAGCCTTCTAAGCTGTTGGTCGGAGGTTCGAATCCTCTCCGGGGCGCCAGTCCTGTTTGGGGGCATAGGTGACCGAGCCTCGCGAGGAATCTGTAGACGACTTTGCAATCGCCCTTAGGCGTAATTGGAGGGTCGTTTTGGGAGCTGGGTTGCTTGGCTCTGGGCTGACTCTCGGCTACACATTCCTGATCCCGCCGGTCTACCGGGCGGAAAGCGTCTTGCTGATCCCTCCGAGCACATCGCCAGCATTACCAGGTGGCCCGACTCAGGTGAATATATTGCGGGGGTTAGCGTTAAGCCGGCCGATGCTTGAAAATATCGCGAAGGATGTTCGGTCAACCCCGGAGAAAGTGGAAGATAAGCTGGACGTAAAAGCTGAGGGCGCAAAGAGTCAATTGGTTTTGGCTGCCCAGACCGCGACGAGAGAAGAGTCTCTCGACATCGTTTCTTCAATGTCAAAGTGGATCGAACCGATTTCAAGCTCTGCCTCTCTAACTCCCGCTGGTCGCCGGGCCGCTGAGCTTAAAGAGACGGTTGATAGTCGAAAGGAAGAACTCAAAGAAGCTGAAGCAAAGCTAGCGGATTTTTCCAGCAAAGCCGCAACTCAGACTAACCCTGAAGACCCTGCTGGGATCGTCGAATATCGCCAGCAACTCAGACAAATCGAACTCGCACAAGGCGGAGTCGAGATCAAACTCCGAGAAGCAAAGGGTCGTGCGAAAGCGGCTGGGCAAAATTCATCATTACCGAGTGACTTGTCCGGAACCGTCGGGGCTCGGGAAAAACTATTGGACGCGCAGATTGCTTTCGAGATCGCCAACCGAAAACTTGGTGAGGACAATCCTGAGCGTATCAAAGCAAAGGCGGCTCTCGATGCGGCGCAAGCGGCTTTCCAATCTGAGGTTCGAAGCCAGATCCTAAGTGCACAAGAGGGTTTATCGAGCGACATCGCGGCGATGGAGGCCGAACGGCTCATGCTGGGGATTCAAGCCGATTTCTGGCGGAATCTCACGCAAAAAGCCCCGGATGAAGCCATCAAGCTCATGCGTCTCTCCTTTGAGGTCGAGAGCCTAGCCGGTGCCTTGAAGTTGCTCGAAAAGAAGTACAGCATGGCTTTGCAAGAGTCGGAAGTCGAAGGGATACGGTGGAGTATTCTCCAACCGCCAACAGTTTGGCCCGACCCGATCAATAAGGACTTCGGTCTCAACGGAGCGCTCGGTCTTGGACTCGGGTTGTTCGTGGGGTCGCTGTTAGCAGTTAGGACTTCGAATCGTAAATAACCTTCTCAATCAGATCCATCCACCTTGCGTAGACCGAATCTGGGTGGAATGTTGATTCAAACAGAGACTTCGCAGGATTAACCATTTGGTTAAACTTATCGGTTTCGACGATGCACTTGATCTGATTAGAGAGGTCATTCGGCACGTCGTTCTTGTACGTCCAACCGCACCCATTTTCCCGGATCATGTCAACGATGGGACCTCGCTGTAAGGAAGTGAGGATTGGCAATCCGTGAGCTAGGTACTCGACCGGCTTATTTGTGATGCCCGTTTCGAAGTTAGCACGGGAACGATACGGAACGAGGCCCATATGCGATTTCTTAAGGAGGACATGGATTTTCGCAGAATCTAACCATCCGGTGAAATGAACATTGCCATACTGAGCAGCACGAATTTTGGATTCCTCAAGGGCGTCACCGCCGCCGGCGAAAACAAATTGCACTCGGGGTAAATCTGCTAATTCGCTCGCGGCTCTCCAGATCGGTTCTAGATCAATCGTTTGGCCAATCATCCCGGTGTACGCAATGATGACGGTATCGCTTGGGAAGTTAACCATTTGGTTAGCCAAGAATTGTTCGGCCTCCTGCTCTTCCATTGGACTTAACTCAGGAGGCGTATAGCTCATTGGAAAGTCTCGGTCGTTTTCAGTCTTTGCCCGACCACCATATGTTAAGCCCCAATTTACGACATCTGGACCGTTCGCGGTGATGGCACTGGCATGAGCAAATATCTTGCGAGCTTTTTTCTGCATCCCTCGGCAAAGTAGTTTGACGACGCTCTTGGAGATCGATGGCGCATTCTCCCAATAGAGGTCTGGATACTGATCGCGGATGTCCACAATAATGGGAACATTGTGATCATTTGCCCATGCTACAGCAACCTCGCACAGCTCAATCGTCGGGTAGCTCGCGATGATGAGATCAGGTTTTTCCTCGCCCTGGACGAGACTGAGCCATGACTGCGCAACGAAGCGGTGATCTCTGAGCCTTTCCATCGAGACATGGCGTTTGTAACCCAGTGCAGGGATCAACCTTATGGTGAAATTTTTAGCAACTTGGTGTTCGAACTTTCCCGAACCTCGGAATGATTTCAAATTGTGGGCGAAGGAGCTCGCCCACCAGGTGACTTCGCAGCCGGATTTGACCAAATGGTTAGCAAGCATCCCGGTTCGCCAGGGTCTGGCATTTGGATCATCGAGCGGGTTTGGCTCCCAGGTTTGCAGAAGCCAAATTTTCTTGCTTTCCATGTCACCTAGAGTACCGAATTCTGGGCTGGTTGCCAATAATAATACTTGTGTTTTACCCGTCCGCTAAGAGAGTTCTCGACCTCGCATTTTCCCTCTTTGTGCTTGTCCTGACGATGCCAGTTTTGTTGATCGTCGCGATTTTGGTCAAGACCACCTCAAGAGGTCCCGTTTTCTACAAAGCAAGCCGGGTCGGAGAACTCAACCGCGATTTTAAGATGCTCAAGTTTCGGACGATGTTAGATGGTTCGGATCGAACTGGCCCGAGTATCACCGCGAGTGACGATGCGCGCATCACTCCATTAGGGCATTATTTGCGACTATCCAAGCTTGACGAGATCCCACAATTTTGGAACGTGCTGATCGGGGATATGAGCGTCGTAGGTCCAAGACCCAATGTACGTCAGTTTGTGGATGCTTACACGGAAGAAGAACTTCAACTTCTTACGGTGCCGCAGGGGATTACCGATCTCGCGAGTCTGTGGTTCCGTGTTCAGGAGAAGCAATTGACGGGATCATCCGATCCGGAGGGTGACTACATACGGTTTGTTGCCCCGACAAAGGTCGCATTAGGCCTTTTTTATTCCGAGCAACGATCGTTCACCCTGGATATAAAAATTATTGCCGCAACATTTGGTGCGGTTTTTCTGAAGGTTGACCCTTCCTGGTGTTTTCCGGAAGAATCTCGCGAAATGGTTAAATCCGAAAACAAGTCCACCGTTTCTCAAATTGCCGCTTGACCAATGTTCTTGAAAAAAGAGGCTGACCCTTGTGGGCCAGCCTCAATTTTTATGAACAACAGTAAAAAGGCTTATGCCTTTTGTGCGCGTCGTCGGATAAGAGCGGAAGCACCAAGACCGAGGGCGATCAAGGAAGCTGGCTCTGGAACAGGCTCACCGGAAACGGTGACCATGTCGTATCGGAGAGTTCCGCCCGCATAAGTGGAGGTGTCTCTAGCCGCGACATAGGCACCCGTGGTTGGGCTAACGACTGCGACGATTCGGAACCCGAAGTTTGCATTGTTATCAACGCCAGCGACGGTAGAAAGATCGAACGTATTTCCGTTCACCCATGAATCACCAGTAAGACCAACGATAACTCCGTTGTTTGTTAAACCTGCGGAAGAGAAGCTCGTTCCATCGGTTGTGTACTGGAACTGCAGGAATCGGCTCGAGGTGTTGCTTCGTCGAACGTCAAACGACACTACGATGTTGCGGTAACCCATTGCGCCTTGAGCGGTGGAAACGTTGAACTGAACGCCTCTTTTGCCGGAATCAGCGACTGCGGAAATCGCCGGGTAAGTCGTTGTTTGCCAACCGGAATTGTCAGTTGCGTTTGTATCACTGGAGCCCACTCCGGAGTTAAATCCAGTAGAAGTGGCACCACCGATGAGGGAAGCGGAACCAACACCAATTTCAGTTGCAGTTGTACCTGTTGCAGTGTTAGCGTCGTTAGATGCGGAGTTAAAGTTCCACTGAGTGAAGACTTGTGCGTTAGAAAACGCTGCGACGGCCAGAAGGCCAGCGATTGTGATTGATTTCATATTGATCTCCCTTCGAAAGCAGTCCAAGGCGACTACTTGATGGAGATTATTGCGCCGAAAGATTAAGGTTTCGTTAAGAAAACGACGAGTGGGAACCTTTTTGAAAAACCTGTTAACTCAGGATCGGCGTTGCCAATCGGGATTGTCTTTGGTTGACCAAGCTATTCGCGGTAGGTGCGATACCTTGGGAGGGGGACTGCATCCTAAGGCAGGCATGAATGAATTCAATTTCGTCCATAATCCGCGTCTTCTGAGCGTTATCTTTAGAAAGCTGATGTGCCCGGATGAGCGATTCGAGAGCTTCGGGCAACCTTGACAGACCTTGCAAGGCAGTCGCTCGAATGACTTCGTAGGCGGGTTCGTTTGGGTTGAGGCGGACGAGCTGTCGGACTAAACCCAAGACTTCATCATATCGCCCAAGAGCGAGGGTCGATTGAGAAAGGACTTCAAGGGCGCCAAGGTGTTGTGGTTCGATGCGGAGAACACGCTGAGCGGAGCGCCTGGCTCCTGCCCAATCTCCGGTCGCCAGAAGACGCGCACCCGACCAGCGGACATTTATGCGTGATTCTTGACGTTTGACCAATTTCAATTCCAACTAAATCTCCGACTACAGTATGAAGGACTCCCAATCACGCCAAAAAGGGTCATCCATCAAACTTTTCGTTAGCATATCGCGAATTCCCCTTTCAGTTGACCGTATTCATGCGAGAACTTACAAAGAACTAGTAATTTCTACTGGGTTTATTGGTTGTTGCGCCATTGGTTGGAAATTAGAAACCTTGGCGCGGACTGCGAATGGTGTTAATCTGCCGGTATCGGGTGCGTGGAAAGACATCATGCTTGCCGAAGCTGCCGCTTCATTTGCCCACTGCCTAGCCGCGAGCTCATCCAGATCCGGGACAAATACCACAATGTCTTCATCTCGGCGACAGACCACCCCTCCGTTTGGTAGCATTGATCGCAGCGATGCGGAAAACTTCTTGATGCAGTGGTCTAGAGCATGGTTTCCGAACTCGGTTTTGAGTTCTTCTTTTCGAAGTGGATCAAGGATGATCAAACTTCCCGACTTTGTGCTCAAGATTTCTTGAAGTTCTTGCGGTGTAACAAGCCCTCCACCCGACTTCATTGAACCGTCCAGGCGCGAGATTGCCTGACCCAGTTCCCGAGCGATCAACTGGAGGGATTGAAGGTCGCGGTCACTTAGTCCTCCCGCTCGGATAGAAGCCGCCGATAATGCTCCGTAGATCGTTTCGCCGACTCGGATGGGGACCAAGCCGTAGCTACCGATCCGGGACTTCATAAGAAAATCTTTGTTTACTCGGGGATCGTCGTGAGTGTCGGCGATCAAGAGATCTGGTGCACCTAGCTTGAGCCACCCTGGGATTCCCGGTCCTCGTGCAAAGCTCATCGCTTCGATGAGCCGCATCGGAGTGCCCTCGCTCGCAACGGAGATAAGCTCCTCGCCATCCAGAACATAAGCCGCGATGGTGTCGGACGTGATTGAATCTTTGAGTTCGCGAATGACACGGGCGAGCAATGTCCCGGGAGTTTCTGAACCGAGGCTCACGCTGCTGACTTGGTAAAGCACTTCGAGTTCGCGCTCGCGAGCCTTCATGACTTGTACCTGCAACACATCCTGAACAAGCTGCCCCAACGTGTCGCCGAGGAATTCAATAGTTTCTCTAGCCCTGGCAAGGTCGTCCTCGTCGTCGCATTGAATCCAGATCATGCCGATCATCCTTTGCCTGGCACGCAGCACGACGGTCGTGGTGTGAGAGTCTTCTTTGGTGTCGCGCAAAGCTCTGGTGGCGCATTCACGCATGACAGATTCGCTTTGGTCTCGTCCAACAGAGATTCTCCGAGTCTGTACTTGGGCAGGTACGTCGCCCGAAAAGGCTTGAACGACCAGCGATCCGGCGCTTGTCCCGCTTGAATAGAGGGTTAAACCTTTGGCTTGGCAAATTCCGCGCAAACGGCTTGCTAGATTCTGGAGAGGCTGTCCTGATTCTTGATGAACCGCCTCGGTCAGCTCGACGATCCAGTGGTTCTTTTTTGACCGTGACTCAAGGTTTTGCGAATGCTCGCGGAGTTTTCGGTAGCTCTCTTTGAGTTGGTCGAATTCTTCGTTGTCAGTTTCGATGACAGCGGATCGGAAGTTTTCTAAAGTGAGACCTTCGATTTGGAGCGACTCGGATTTTGGAGCAATGACTTTGGATTCAGCTGGGCGATCTGAAAAAATACACATGCAGAATCCGGCAATGGCTTGCAATATGAGGCTCTCCGTGATCGGGGATTGAGCGAGAAGGTTGTGCGCACTGAGGATCAAGGCACCGGCAAGTGGCGCGACGAAGGTTCCGCTTACGCCATGGTAGCGGACTGCGTAAGCAAGCGGTACGGCGGCAAAAATTCCCAAGGTGCCAGAGGTGCCGGTGGTGACCAACAGGGCGGCAATGGCTGCTGCGTCAAGAGCGCTGACGACCGAGCTTACAAGGGGGCTTCTCATGCCTCTGCGCTCAAGCAAGTACAGGAAGCCGCTATATGCCGCGACGAATGCGCCTGCTTCCAAGTGCGACATCAGGTTCGGCTGGCGATAATACCAAAGCCCAAACATGCCGATGGCAAGTAGCGAAAAACGAATTGCAAGTTCAACCATGACGATCTACTTTAGGTTTTCGGCTGAAAAAACCTTAATTGCAGGGTAGATTTCAGGAAATTTTTGTGAGCGAAGCCGATGACCACGGGCGTAGAACCAGCGATGACTGCCGAAGAGAATGGAAAAGAGGAACTCACCGCCCACCTCAAGCGGCTAGGGTTCGCGAGCATTGTTAGCCTCTTCGGAGGGATCTTCGTGACGATTGATTCGCCGTTCAACCAGGGCTTCAGCACGTTGACGACGGGTTGGGCGATCATCAATTTGATCATTTGCATTGCGAGCGCGCTTGGAAGAAACAAGCCAATGCTGATCCAGAAGACGCGAGAATTCTTGTGGCTCAATATGGGCCTCAATTGCGGTTACATCGGCGTGGGGACCGCGATGGCGATGCTGGGCGATCCCTGGGCCCACGGCGCCGGCTGGGCGGTCATAGTCCAGGGTGCGATATTGTTCGTGCTCGACGGTTACTTGATTCGGCGATTCCCTAAGGTTAGTTCTTAATCATCGCGCCAACGACTTCGGTCAGTCCGGCAATCGCCGCTGGGACTTGGTCAAGTTGTCGCCCACCTGCGGTTGCAAAGTCCGGGCGTCCGCCACCGCCACCGCCGGTCTGGCTTGCAAGGTGCTTCACAATATTCCCGGCGTGGGCTCCCGCTGAAACTGCATCGCGGCCGATTTTGCAAATGAACGTGACCTTGCCCTCTCCTTTGGCGACGACCAGGGAAATGCGCTTGAGGTGATTTTCTGTCAGGCGGTCGGCGACCATCTGGGCTTCTTTGGGATCAAGATCAGTGACTTGCTGAATCACGAGCTCGATTTCGCCGAACATCTGACTCTGAACATCGCCCGAACCACCGGTAGATTGTGCGAGCTTTTCGCGCTTCTTCTTTTCTTCCTTGAGATGGTCAAGAGTTCGTTCGACAGCAGCAACGAGGTCGTGGGGATTGGATTTCAGCAGAGTAGAAGCCTGCCGAAGCGTGGCGATCTGATCGTTGACGTATGCAATAGCGGCCTCACCAGAAACCGCTTCTATGCGCCGAATTCCCGACGCGGCACTCGCCTCATGCTTGATCTTAAACAGCCCAATTTGACCAGTGTTTGGGACGTGGCAGCCACCGCAGAGTTCGATGCTCACGGGAGCTTCGTTGACGTCGCGGATTTCGACGACGCGCACGGAATTGCCGTACTTTTCACCGAAGAGCGCCATTGCTCCGCGTGCTTTAGCGACATCAATGGGGACGTCGATCAGGATGTTGACGCCATGCCCCGCAAGAGTATTGCGGTTAACGATATCTTCCACCAGTTTGATTTCGTCGGGCGTCATCGCCTTCCCGTGGGTGAAGTCGAATCGAAGGTGGCCAGGTTCTACTAGAGACCCGGCTTGGGTGACGTGCTTACCGAGAACTTCTCGCAATGCGGCGTGAAGAAGGTGGGTCACGGTATGGTGCCGCATGATCGCCGTGCGGCGTTCCAGGTCAATCGTGCAGGTCACTTCCTTATCGAAAAGTTGCTGGAAGACGACCTCGTTGGCCAGGCTGCTTGGCATTCCCTTAATAGGTTCCGGGTGCGCAGTTTTAAGGATTTCGCAAGCGTGGACATAGACGCCCTCCTGCTTGATCATTTCATCCACCCGCAGAGTGAATCCCGGGCCTTCGATGAGTCCAGTGTCGCTGACCTGTCCACCCGATTCAGCGTAAAAGGGTGTGCGGTTCAGTGCGATCGCGATTCGCCCGGTCGCAGCACCATTTTCGTCGGCTTCGGCCAACGCAGCGGTGATGCGTGCGTCGCACTTGAAATGCTCATACCCAACGAATTCGGTGGGTGTCGGACCATCCTGGGTGAGAAGCATCAGGAATCCACCTTCAACGCCACCGTAAACAGAATCCATCGCGGAAGCACCACGAGACAGCTCTTGCGCACGCTTCATCGCGACCTCGTAACCATCGGAGTCAACGGTGATTCCGGCCTCATCGCAAAGTTCCTGGGTGACCTCGAGCGGGAAGCCGAACGTATCGTAGAGCTTGAACGCTGCTTCGCCATCGAGGGTGCTTTCGTTCTTTGCTTTGAGACTTTCAATCCAGTTATTCAGGAGATCCGAGCCCGCGGCAATGGTACGCCGGAAAAGAGCTTCTTCATTCTCCAAGGTTCGAATGATGACTTCGCGGCGCTCATTAAGCTCCGGATAGGCATCGCCCATTGTGCTTGCAACCCCTTCGTAAACCAGATGGAAGAATGGATCGGTGAAATCCAGCGCACGGACGCCTTGAAGGACGGCCCGTCGAATCAGTCGACGCAAGACATATCCACGGCCGGAGTTGCCGGGCAGAATGCCATCGGCAATGCAAAAACATGCGGTCCGGATGTGATCACTGATGATCCGAATCGCTCGATCCTTGTCGCTATCTTCGCCGTATTTGATCTCCGTTCCGGCGACTTCTTCGATGGTGCGAATAATGGTTTGGAATGCGTCGGTGTCGTAGACTGAGCTGAGACCTGAAAGGACCGCAGAAGTGCGTTCAAGTCCCATCCCGGTGTCAATCGAGCGAAATGGAAGCTCGGGCATGCCGGTTTTTTCGTAACCCAAGTTTGGTCGCTCGGCATCTTTGAGCTGACCTTGCCATTCGTATTGGATGAACACGTCGTTCCAAATCTCGAGCCACTTGCCAGCTTTGTCGTCCCGGGTGTAGTCCTCGACCGTGTATGGACCTGATGGAACGGGTTCGGTGTTGCTGGTCCAATAGAACATTTCCGAGTTTGGACCGCAAGGACCGGGAGGACCTTTGCTGAATGCTCCGGCTGGCCAGTAGTTTGTGTCCTCTCCGAGTCTGAAGATGCGTTCGTCTGGATTGATTCCGGCTTTTTTCAAGTGCTCAGACCACATGCCGAACGCTTCATCGTCTTCGCTGTATACCGTGAAAGCCAGGCGATTTGGATCTAGTCCAAGCCACTCTTTTGATGTCAAAAACTCCCACGAGTAGGCGATTGCATCGGCCTTGAAGTAGTCCCCGAAGCTGAAATTCCCGAGCATTTCAAAGAATGTGAGGTGTGAACTGTCGCCAACTTCTTCAATGTCGCCGGTTCGGACGCACTTCTGAGCCGTTGTGAGGCGCGATTTTGGTGGTTCGGCGACGCCCCGGAAGTAAGGCTTGAATTGAATCATTCCGGCCCCGTTGAAGAGCAATGATTCGTCCAAGCGACCCGTGACATCGTACGGAATCAACGAGCCGCTTGGGTATGCAAGATGACCTTTTGATTCAAAGAATTGGATAAATTTTCGACGAAGCTCGCGGGTAGTCATGGTGGATTAAGGCTAAAGGGTACCCCGATGCACAAAAATCCTTCGGCAACGTGGCTTATTCCAGAATGAGTTCGCGGGGATTGACAACTTGTGGAGTGATTTCGAGCGCACTTTGCAATCTGTCGGCAGCTTGGTTTGCCACTTCATCCGAACGCGCAAAGACCCGTAAGATGACATCCCCAGCTTTGACTTCTTGACCCACGATGGCGCACGTTTCGATACCAACTTGGGGATCAACTTCGTCTTCCTTCGTGCGCCGCCCGGCTCCAATATCTACCGCCGCTTCGCCAACGAGTCCAGCATCAATCCTCTTTACCCAGCCGTCGGAGGGGGATTTCACTTCCGAAGTAGAGAGGGGAGTCATCAAGGACCGGAGCTCGCTTGGCTTAACCGTGGCCCCTTGAGCGGCGAACCATTGATCCAATTTTAACTGGGCAGAACCATCATCTAGGCAAAGTTCGGCTCGGACTCGGGCTTCAGTTGGCGTAGCACAAACTCCTGCTTCGACGAGCATGGACGCACAGAGTGTGAAGCAGAGCTCCGTAAACCTGGCCTCGCCGTTCCCATGGATCGTATCCACAGCCTCAATCACTTCAAGCAGATTTCCGGCGTAGCGGCCCAGGGGCTGATCCATATCGGTAATCTCAACCCCGACTTTGACGCCCAAGATTTCGCCGACTCCCTTCATTCGGCGTGCGAGTTCCCTGGCATCTGCCAGGGTCTCCATGAATGCCCCTGATCCGCACTTGAGGTCGATCGAGATCACTTCTGCTCCGCCAGCGATTTTCTTGCTGAGGACACTGGCGCAGATGAGCGGAATGCTTGGAACCGTTCCGGTCACATCGCGCAGGGCGTAGAGAGTGCCGTCAGCCGGAGTTAGGGAATAGCTTTGTCCGGTCAGGGCAAGCCCGATCTCTAGCGCCTGGGCCTTGAGTTGATCCGGGGTAAGGCTTGTTTGAAAGCCCGGGATGCTTGCGAGCTTGTCAATCGTTCCGCCGGTTTTGCCTAGCCCGCGACCACTCATTTTGACGACCGTCAATCCGCAAGCCGCCAGCATGGGGAGAAGGGTAATCGTGGTTTTATCACCAACCCCGCCAGTGCTGTGCTTATCCACCCAAGGTTTGGGCAATCCGGTGAGGTCAAGGGTATCGCCGCTCTTCGCCATTGCTTCGGTGAGCCAAGCGGTTTCTTCTAAATCCAAACCACGCCAAACGACGGCCATGAGCCATGCCGCAAGTTGTTCGGGTTTCATGCCGTGGTTGATTCCCGTCGCTGAATCAACCACAAACTGGATTTCTCCACGGGTGTGCTTTAAACCATCCCGCTTATGCTCGATCACTCGAACGGGGTTCAATTTACCGTTCTCCTGGAAGGACGATACCCTTGAGAATCACCCGTTGAGCGGCGAGAAACACGAGGAGCGTCGGGATTGCGGCAACTGTGAGGGCCGCCATCATCACAGCTTTCGGAGCGGAATTCTGAAGCTGGTAGATGAACACCATCAAAGTCCACATCTTGCGATCTTGCGTGACGAGGAATGCATACATGAACGCTCCATACGAGCCCATAAACGCCAGTAGGGCCAGGTATCCCAAAACAGGTCGCGATAATGGAAAAGCGATTTTCATCATCATCGTGGATTCCTTCGCACCGTCTATCTGCCCGGATTCGAACAGTTCCTGAGGAAGGGAGTCAAAAAATCCCTTGAGGAGGAAGATCATGTAACCGCTCGCCATTCCGGGAAGGACGAGGGCCCAAAAGGTATTGAGGAGCCCCAGATCTTTCAGCATGAGGAAGCTGGGGATCATGGCGACCTCGGCCGGGAATGCCATGGTTGCAAGAAGAAAGATCAGGATTTTCCCAGTAGATTTGATCGGATATCGGCTGATCGCGTAAGCCGCGATTGGGTTGACGATAAGCTGCGCGAGGATCGTCAGCCCGCACAGGAAAAACGTGTTCCAGAGCGCGCGTCCGTTGAGCGCGATGTAGTCAATGATGTAGCGATAGTTTCGGCTGGCAAATTCTCCGCGTATCGCGTCTTTGTTCGTAGTAACAAATGCTGCGTCGAAGGCCTTTGTTGGTGGACGCATATCGGCAAACTTTGCTACCCAAACGTCCTCGAAGGACTTCTCTTGGTATCGAACCGGAACTTTTGTCTTTACAAACTCTGAATATTCGGGGGCAGAAGGGTTGATCTTAAGCTCTTCGAATATGGTCGCGCTGCCTTTGAGTTCTGCTGAGAGGTTGCCGAATTGGTTCTGGTTTTTGCCTCGCAGAAATTCTTGCCAAATCCGAGTGCGGGTCATCGGGACCCTGTATTCAGCCGGTAACGCTTTTTTAAATTCTAGCCAGTCAACCCACTTTTGACCTTTGACCGGAAGCCAACCGACTCGGTCAAGTTGCTCGATGGGAGGCTGGATGGTCTGGAAAGCGACATTTTCGTCTATGTAGGCTTTGTTGACAGCCTCAATCGTGCCGTACTTTTCCCGTAACCACGACTGATAGCGCATAGAAAGCTTGCTCGTGACTTGGGTCGGTGCAGTGCGGAATCCTGCGCTCCAGTACTCCACTGGAAGCTCCATCAGAAATGCTTCGTAGTCAGCGAGTGATACAGATGGTCCTTGACCCTCCAGCGCGTGAACCGACTGAATGAGAGATTCGTTACCACTGAACTTATCGGTTGTGAATTTGACCAGCAGTTTCTCGTCTTGCTGGATGAAATCGGGGATGATCTTATTGTCGTTTTGATCCGTGATTCCAGTGAGACCGGTTCCAGCCATGAGTAGGAACGGATACAGTGTGGTTACCGCACCGAGCGACAGCACCAGATACAGTACCGACATCGCAAACCGAGCGCGAAACCGCTTCCGACCAACTCGACCGATTAAGGGCATGATGCTAGTTTAACTGAAATCAGATTTTGGTGCGAGGGATGTGCTGGGACCCCGGCAGAAGAAAACAGGGATCTCTCCGGAGGAGAGATCCCTGTCTTGTTGTCGATCAGGAAAGGAGAATTACTTCTTCTCGTCGCCAGTGGTTGGGCTTGCAGAAGAAGTTTGCCCAGTAACCTTGGTTGCTTTCTTCTTCTCTTCTTCGCTTGCAGTCTCCAATCGCTCCATCGCGGCTTTCCAAGGTCCTTGAAGTTCGCGGAAGGTGATCGTAATGTCAGCATCCTTCAGCTTGTCGAGCAATCGCTTGTCAAGGTCGCTGCCTTGAAGTCCGCGTTGCACAGCAATTTGTCGCTTGAGCCACTTCCGCTCGGTTGCGTTAACTTCAACCTTTTTCGCAGCGGTTTTTTTGACGACGTAGAACTTCGCCCAGCCGTCTGTTAATCGTTGCCAGCCAGTTTCCTTGCCCTCGGCAGTGGCATCAAAAAGTCTTTGTAACTCGGGCGGAAGTCTATCCACGACCGTTTGAGGGAAGCTACCACCATTTTCTTGAGCGTTTGGAGCGTCACTGTACTTCGTAGCAACGGTTGCAAAGCTTCCACCCGCATTGAGAGCGCGGTCTACGTCTCGTTGCTTGACTTCTTCCTTAACAAAAATCCAGAGAGCTTCAATCTGCTTTGGCTCGGTGAACTGAACAGGATTTTCCTTGATGAACTTGGTGACATCTTCGTCCGTAACCTTGATGTCTTTGGTCAGCAACTTTTCACGGGCGAGGTCAACCTTGAGGGATGCTTCGATTTGATCCTTGGTCAAACCACGGTCAAGCAAATTCTTAATAAATTGCGGATCTCGTTCGCGTTGGAAAACAACTTCTTGATTGACTTCTGTGGCCGTTGGTTCCAACCTCATGTCCTTCGAAAGCTGAAGGATGGTTCGTTGTCGAACGAGGTCTTGCAATGCTTGGAAGGCAAGGGTATCAGCCACACGCACTGTTGCAATTTGCCCATTTTCAAGAACGACTTGGACTTCTGGCTTGACTTCCAGGTAGTCGTAGAATTCTTGCATCGTAATGGGTTCGTTATTCACGACGGCAAGGTTCTCACCACCGCTTTTGCACCCGGTCAGAGCAAGCGCCGCAACGCTCACTACACCAATCCAACTTAATCGTAATAGAGGCTTCATAGTCTTCAACTTCGCAACTGAATGTTGCTAGAGTACCAGGAGATCACGTTGGATCAACCGAACTCTTTAACACATCAGGGCGTAAAAAAGTGCCGATGAAAAGTATATCGGCACATTTGAATTAGATTTTTAGGCAACATTGACAGAGCTCTGGTCGCGCATGTAATTCCGCATCCGACCCATTGCCTGAGTGTGGAGTTGATAGACGCGAGATTCACTGACTCCGAGTACCTTGCCAATTTCTTTGAATGTGAGTCCTTCGAAGTAGTAGAGGGAGACCACCATGCGTTCGCGCTCTGGCAACTTATCAATTCCAGAGGCGAGCAGGCGCCGGATTTCCCGACCTTCGACCTCACCGGATGGGGATGCGGATTCATCAACCAGCATTTCGACGAAGTGTGTATGGTCGTCGGAATCCCCGCCACCGACGATGTCGTCAAGCGAATAAACATTTGTCCGACCCATGCGGACTTTGAGCTCACTGACTTCCATTTCGCTCATATTCAGATTTTCTGAGAGCTCACGATCGCTTGGAGGGCGACCAAATTGGGTTTCAAGGGCAAGCTGCGCTTTGTCTAAGGCCCGTAGTTTTTCGCGGATGGATCGAGGCACCCAGTCCTCGTCGCGAAGCATTTCCAAAATTGCGCCTCGAATGAGTGCAATCGCATAGGTTTCAAATTTAACATCTCGGGTCGGGTCGAACTGATCGACGCTCTTGATCAATCCAATGACACCGGAGCCAACGAGATCTTCGCGCTCCATTCCTCCCGGAATACTGGTGACGAGTCGCCCCGCTGTGATCTTCACGAGATAGCTGTAATGGCTGATGAGATCAATGCGCGCTTGAGGTTCGCTGTAGACCTTGTAGTCAATCCACGTGCGTTGGAGCTGTTCGGGTGATAGTGGCATGGGTTCTTAACCTTTTGTGTAGACGGTTATGCGGCTTCGTTAGATTCCGCAGGTTCGTCTTTCGCATCATTTGGCTGTTCCTCTTCGGGTTCATCTTCCTTCGGAGGTGCAGCTGTAAAGAGTAGATTCCATATTGACCCAGCAAAAGCACCAATAACGTACGCAGTTCCTCCGCGGATCAAACAATGGGCTGGATCTACGCTTTGCAATAGGCTCGCGCCTAATGCAGCTATGGCCATCATGCCGCCAACTAACTTTGGTAACTCTCCTGCCAAACGACGATCTTCCCCCTTAGTCTTTTTTCGGATCATCCCCCGCAATCTTTAGGGCAAACCTACATCTTTTTGTTAAGTTTTTTCCTGCAAAACCTCAAGGGGATGATTAGGGATCAAATCTCAGCGGGGGAAAACCTATCCAACCTGCTGCGTCGGAGATCGAGCTGAACCTACGGAGATCGCTCGGAAGATTGTCAATAATTTCTTCGCCGTAAGGTTTTGTGACAAGTCGGGCATCGAGTAAAGCAATGATTCCTAGGTCTTCGGCCTTGCGGATGAGCCTTCCGGCTCCTTGGCGCACCATCATCTTTGCGTTTGGAAGTGTGTGCTCGCGAAACGGATCGAGTCCTTGGCTTTGCATGTGGGCCATACGAACGATTGCCGGCGGATCAAATGGAACTTCAAACGGCACACGCACCAGCGCAACGCAACTCAGTGTTTCGCCCGGTGCATCAAAGCCAGTCCAGAATGACCGCAGGGCGAAAAGGCTTGCTGAAATGTTCTTCTTGAAAAGCTCCCCGACGGTGCTGGTTCCTGATTTAGGTTGAATATAGAGGGGAAGTTCTTCGGGTAAGTGCATTCGTTCGTAAACAGCCTCCATCTCCTTTCGCGAGTGGAAAAGAGCTAGCGTCCTGCCGTCACACGTGTTGATGATTTCCATCAACTCTCGTGCAAGTGCAGAAAAGTATTCTTCTTCGCGCCCCTCTCGGCGTGCTAAGGTCGGATCAGGAATTCGCCCTTTTGCAGGAATATAGAGCGCGGCTTGGGAGGAGTAATCGAACGGTGAAGGCAGAATCTCTTCGAAGTCGGGCTTACATCCAAGTGTTCGCTTGAAAAAGTCAAAGCTTCCGTCTATGGCGACAGTCGCAGAAATGCACGCATAGGCTCGTTTGTCCCAAATGAGTTCTCGAAGTGGCTCATCAATTCCGACTGTATCCAGCCGCAGATTGAGATCTTGATAGCCTTTACTTACATGGCTCACACTTACTCCGGGCGGCGACATTAGATGTTGCGATCCTAAGCCATATTCTCGGATATAGGTGAGGTAGTTCCGGGCGATTTCTCCTACGATGCGGGGAGTCTCCCATTCGGCGAGAAGCATTGGGGTGATGGTTGCGAGTTTTTCGCATGCGGTTCCGACCATCGTAGCGATAACATCCGATTTTTCAGGAGGGGTCGACAGCTGCTTGATTCCTGGGTGACCCTGAATATCGGTAGGGGCGCACGCGAGGATGCCCTTTTGCGAAACCTCATTGCCATAGTCCACCAGCTTGCCCTGGGCGGCCTCGAGTTGCTCGCGGAAGTCTTCGACGATTTGCTTCCAACGGAATTCGTCGCTATGCTTCGTCGCGATCGGCATGATTTCTTTTTCTAACCGTGTTGAAACACCGATCATCGCGCTGATTTTATTGACGTTGATTTCAAATTCGAGGCCGCTTGCGGCGGCGGATTGGAAGTCGTGGGCTTCATCCAGAATCAGGAAGTCGTACGATCCAAGCAGGCCCTTGGACTCCTCGTTGACGTTCGACATGAGCGCGTCCTGAATCACTACGCTGTGATTGGTGATAATGAGATTCGCACTTTCGGCCTTGCGACGTGCCGAATAATAAAAGCACTCGTCGTACATCGGGCATCCGCGTCCGGGGCAAACCGAAGGAACGGCGCTGGCACTCCAAAGTTGGTTCAGTTCACGGGGAGCCTTCCGGATGATTGCTCTAAATTCGGACTCAATCCCCAGTTTTGCCTCCGCACGGAAGCGATCCATGTCGCGTGGAATCACGTCGTCCATCGCGATGAGGCAAGCATAGCGTTGACGACCGATCAGGAACCGGACTTTCAGCGGGATCATTTCGCCCGTCTCGGGATCAATGACATCGCCATCATCGTTCATTGTGAAACCAAACAGGCTGAGTGCGAGGGGGAGATCTTTGCGCCAATATTGCTCGGCAAGGACGTTAGTGTATGTCGCAATGACGGTTTTCTTTCCGCTTGCAAGGCCGTGGGCGATCGCTGGAATCAGGCTGGCTAGGCTCTTCCCTAGACCGGTCGGGGCCTCAATGATCCCAGATTTTTGACCCTCGATGAGGTCACCGAGGAAGTAAGCGAGCTGCTGTTGGTCGCTACGAAGAACGAACCCAGACATCTTCTGGAGGCGCGCAAAAGCGGCTCCGATCAGTGCCTCTGGGGTTCGCGTCTCCATGGACTAGATGGTGGCATATCCATCGGTAAGGTCAGCAGCCAGGTACAAAAAAGTCGCCCTCGTTTCCGAGGGCGACAATCTTCAAGCCGAGGGAATCAGACGCCCTTGTCAGCGATGAACTTGACGATGTCGGCGATTCGGCAGGAATAGCCCCATTCGTTGTCGTACCAAGCGACGACCTTGATGAAGTTGCCCATGCTGATCGTATCAACCGAGCTGAAGATCGAGCTGTACTGGTTACCAACGAGGTCGCTGCTGACGAGTTCTTCGTCGCTGTACTGAAGAATGCCCTTCATGGCGCCATCGGCATATTCCTTCATTGCGGCGTTGATTTCGGCAACACTTGCATCTTTAGAGAGGATCGCGGTGAAGTCCACGACGCTGACGGTCCGGGTTGGAATTCGGAAAGCCATTCCGGTGAACTTTCCGGCAAGCTCTGGAATGACAAGACCAACGGCCTTCGCCGCACCAGTGCTGGATGGGACGATGTTTTCCGCAGCTGCGCGAGCATCTCGGAGATCTTTCTTCGCTGTATCCACAACCGATTGGCTATTTGTGTAAGCGTGGACGGTCGTCAGGAGACCCTTTTCGATGCCGAACTTTTCGTGCAGGACCTTCGCAACTGGGGCAAGACCGTTAGTTGTGCAGCTTGCGTTTGAGATGATATTGTGCTTGCTCGGGTCGTACATGCCGTCGTTAACGCCGAGGACGATGGTAACGTCTTCGTTTTTCGCGGGAGCGGAAATGATGACCTTCTTTGCGCCGCCGGCAAGGTGAGCCTTGGCGAGATTTGCATCCGTGAAGCGACCGGTGGCTTCTATCACGATATCGCAACCCATGCTTCCCCAAGGGATTTGCGCTGGGTCAGTTTGGGCGAAGACTTGAATTCTGTCGCCGTCAACGGTGATGGAGTCATCGTCGTGGGTTACGGTGCCTTGGAATGGACCGTAGGTCGTGTCGTACTTAAAGAGGTGCGCATTTGTCTTTGTGTCGGTCAAGTCATTGATCGCGACGACGTCAAATTGACCTTTGTACTTCGCAAGGAGCGTGCGTAAAGAAAGACGACCAATGCGCCCGAAACCGTTAATACCAACTTTCACTGCCATTGATGCAGTTTACCTGTGGAGGATGCCGGGTTGACCAACTTTTTGGAGGCTAAGCGCAATCCAGATTGCTATCCAAAGACTCGCGCACTAGAGCTCTCGCCCGATGCAATCTGGATTTCACCGCGCTGATACTGAGGTGGAGTGAATCGCCAACAGCCTCGGCGGATTCTCCTAAGATTTCTCGTCGGAGGTAGACCTCCCGGTAGGTTTCTGGCAAGCTGGCGACGGCGTCCGATACGCAAGCTTTTAAGGTTTTTGTCTCAAGATCTTGCTCGGGGTCTGGTGTTTGGGACGGAATTTGAAGTCCGTGCGCCTCTAGCTCCTGGATCGCGATTGTTTTCGTAAGGTGCTCGCGGATTCGCGTTCTAGCGCAGATTCGGGAGCCGATTGTCACCATCCAGGCACGGAAGTGCTCGGGATTTTGGAGTTGGTCGGCGGCTCGCCAAGCGGCGATCATGGCGTCGGCTAGGGTGTCCTCGGCGTCATCGTGATTGCCACAGACCCGGACCATCTGCCGATAGACTGCGTCTTTGTGCTTTTCGATGAGGCGATCAATTTCCATGGTGTTCTGCGTAAGTTTACACCTGGTCATCTAGTCCAATATGAAACCCAGTCATTCGACCAGTTCGCTTCTTAGTGCGAGACGGGGTCTTGCCAATGTACGTACCTTGACTACTTGCCGCTGCTCTGACTTGTCCGAGATGCCCCAAGGTCAGGAACTTACTATGGCAAACATCTCTGAATCTGCAAACCCAATGGGTACTCAAACCAAAACCGTCTCGAACCTCCGCGTCATGAGCAATCTCTGCTTCGTGATGGGCTTTCTCTCAATCGTCGTGTCCATCCTCGTTTGGGCGATCGCGAAAGAGCCGAATCTCGCCCATGGAGAACGATTCGGGATTTTCATCGGGCTCTGGGCTCCGACTTTCTTTATTCTGAGCGACCGGCTCGACCGCTACGCCCGAACAACTCCCTGAACGATAAATCCAATTTTACATTGAACTCCTTTCAAACAGAGGGAGCAGATCGTGAAGAAGTGCAAGGATTGGTTTTACTAGGAACTCGTTTATCCAGAGTGAAACCTAATCCTGCGCTATCACGATTAGATGTCACTTCTTTTCTTTCAAAAACTCCAAAGACTTTTTGATATGCTGTTCTTCGCCGAATGCGAATTCCCCTCGGGCCAACCACTTTTCAAGCAAAAATCTAGCTCGTTTGGGTTCGATGGGAACGAGTGCCGCTCCCACAGTTCGAAGGAGAAAAGTATTATCTGGTGCAAGTTCAAATGCCTTGAACAAGTCTTCATTTTGTTTCGCCTTACTCCACCCTAATTTCCGACGTAAACGTGAGCGATACGCATAGTAGGGAGCAAATTTTGGATTTGCCGCTATCAGTGCATCTGCCTTTTTAATTATGTATTTGCATTCCAATCTTAAGCTGTTGAAGTGGAAACTTGTTTCCAGCATCATCAGATTACCAGTACGGGTTTTGGGGGCATATTCGATCCCCATCACATTGGTAACCTTATTCAGCCGAATCTCTAATTGGTTCCAAACACGACTCATATCTTGATCGTTTAGATCGTTTCGGCTTATATTTCGCTGGATGATCACGTGTCGGAAATACCAATAGACTAACTGCAGGTTGAAAGCGGGAATTTTTTTGTTCGCGTGGAGCTTGTGCAAGATTACATCCGGGGTTTGCGACCTACAAAGGAAATCTATTGCAATCCTCGCTCCGATCTCTCCGCCTTCCAGCATACAGTCTGTTGTCCAATCACTGATTTCCTTTTCAGATAGATTGGCTTCCTTAGCTTTGTTGAGCGCCCTTTGATGGAAAGGTCGAAAAGCTGGATCCGATTTAAGGGGATAAAGGGCGTCGGTGGTGGCATATCCGGGTCTGGACTCCAGAGGAATCCATTTCGGGAACGCCACCGCGCTTAGGAGAAACGCTATCGTAACAAAGAAAATGTGTTTACTCATCTTTTTATTGCCCATCATTCATGATTTCACCATCGCTATTAACCCAGCTCCAGATGAGCTGCCTGTCTCTATGAACTTTGGCGATGAAATCACTTTCAAATCCTTGCAATCCGTACTTAGCATGATTCTGATTGTCGAACACGTCTCGATTCGTCCAGTAGAGCTGGTAGGTATCTTCAGGCCAGGCTGAGGAGGGTCCTGGCATGTCGAAAGAGGATTCGCCTCCGATATTTTGTGTTATCCCCCAAGTAAATCCATCTGATGTACCAAGTTCAGCACCCAGCTCAACTCCAAGCCAATTATGCATTTGTTTAGAAAGTGCCACACTTATGGAACGTGAAAACTCAAGCGTATATGCAAAGCTCGTGGCAAACTCTACGTATTCGGCGGAAGAGAATCCTGCCCCACCTGGTTTACTATAAACAGGCTGGTTACTCTTTGCGGTCAGCACCGGACGCCCTAGAGTATCCTTCGTTGACTTAAACCTATTCACAAACTCTGCCTCACAGTGGAGTCTGGTCTCATATTTCGCCGTTCGCGATTGACCATCAACGGGGTCAGTCACAGTGAGATTGGCGATCTCCACCCGGTGCCCTGACTTACGAAGTGTGTTCATCTGAGCACTATTGAGGGTGATTTTGCCCGATTTTGCAATTCCGGGACCAAGGAAGGAGGGATGTAGTCCGGTTGGACCCGACCACTCTGAAGTGAGCTGCATCGGAGTACTCCATCTACCGAACAGTAAACCTTGGAAGAAAAGGTCAAGTTCACCTTTGTAGTTAGTCGGATTTGCGGGATCATTTACGACAGGAATCCCGATATCGGCAACTCCATAATCAAGAACGCTACGTTGGTTGATAATTGGCACTACAGGGAAGCTGCCCGATCCAAAGCCTCTGTAATAGGTTGGGTCTCCCGTACGCGTGATTGCCAATGCCTTTGGAGTGAAGTTACCATCGGACACGAACCCTACATTTGTGCCACCGGCGAAATGGGGCTGACTTGGCTCGTACAGTACGGTGGAGGAAGCCGAGCCGCTTACGGCAGTCGTTGCGACACCGCCATCCACAGATAGACTTCGATACCCGTAACCGTTCTCCACTTGACCCAGTTCTTGATCACCGGAATAGAAAATATTCCCTAGCCCGCAGGAAAGCGAGGCACTTGGTTGTCCATTAGCGTGGGAAGTGAGGTGGATCAGTACTGTGTTCGGGCTAGGTCCTATACCCCGCCAAGTCAACTTGTGCGTGTAGGTGCCCATACACGATGCGTTCAACGTGTATGGCTTTCGCCAATTCCATATGCTTGTCGTAATTCCAATGGTTTCCGAACCAGAAAATGATCTCGAAAGATTAATTGTGTTCACTGTTTGGGCTCCATCCCCGATGTGATTGAATCCAGTTGCAGACCCTTGTACTTCTCGGGTGACGAGCCAGTTCGCAGGATTATAGGGGTCGGAATTAGTTTCACCTTCCTCCGCGGAGGCCATCATGCAGAGAGAGAGAGAGAGAGACGATAAACGCTGACGCTTTTATGCTTTGCATGGGTACATTATAGCAAGCATTTTTGAACATGAGTGGCTCTTAAAAGAAATTTAACAATAAATTCAGGATTGGATGATTTTGCCAGTATTTGGTAGAGAATGCTATGGTTTTGTTAAGGATAAAATGCCGTCGTAAACCGCCCTTGGGGACTTTTTGGCCTGGGGGTTTCCAAATGATATGCCGATCATGTATAATATCGCTTCCAGAGGTATTACCATTTGATTAATGTTGTTGTTCAACCAAGTGAATCGATTGACTCCGCTTTGAAGCGATTCAATCAGAAAGTCCAGCAGAGTGGAGTGTTGCGTGACCTCAAGGAGCATGCACACTACGAAAAGCCAAGCGAAAAGCGACGCCGCGCCAAGCGACGACGAAAGGCTTATTAAGCACTTTGCCGGAAGCGGCGGGATCTTTTTTAGGTTAATCCCTGAAAATTAAGAAGAACCAACGCCGCCCCCGACGATGAAAGACGGCTCCAGTCACCCTATTTTCCAAGTCAACGCGATCCGGTCGAAGATTTTACGCTTCGCTGGAGAGTCGCTTTGGGTCATTGCGTGTGCGCTGGCATTAGCTGGTTCTCTGATTCTTCATCGCTCCTGGCCGATCCAATGGATCGGCGCAGGAGCGATGTTCATTTTAAGCCTGAGCGCGATTGTGCTCACGCGATTCCACGTGCGTCACTCGCCGCTCGGCGGAATATCTGTCGTTATCGCCGAGCGCATTTTGTGGGTTGGTGCTTTAGCAGCGATCCTCGGTGTTCAGGTGATCAACCAATCCATGGGTCCACGCGACCTTGTTGGTGCGGGATTCTTAATTACGGCCCCACTGCTCGCGAGCGCAATGTTGCTTTCGGCTCTGATCGGGCCTGCGATTTCCGTTTTTACTCTGACCGTTGTCTGCTTCCTCCTCGGGATTAGCGGGTCGGTGCCTATCGAAACCCTAGTTGCCTCTTGGCTTTCTGGAGCGATCGGGTCGCACTCGGTGAACCCCCTCAAACAGCGCTCTGATCTCTTGCGATCCATGACGATTGTTGCCCTTGCTCAAGCGGTGATTGCTACAGCGACAACTGCAATGACAATGAGCACGGTGCGTCCGGTTGTGGAATCGGCGGCCTGGGCGGCTCTTGCGGCGGTCATTGGGACGAGCATTTTCTGGCTTGGCGTGGCACTATTGGAGCGTCTTTTTGGTCTCGTTTCGGACTGGAGCTTGCTTGAACTTTGCTCTCCCGAGCATCCGTTGCTACGGGAACTGACATTGAAGGCTCCGGGGACTTATGCCCACAGCGTCATGGTGGGGAACCTCGCCGAGAACGCAGCACGGGAAGTTGGCGCAAATGCGGTGCTTTGCCGAGCGCTTGCTTACTTCCATGATGTTGGGAAGCTGGTGCGCCCGAGTTACTTTATCGAAAACCAGCGTGGATTCAATCCCCACGATCAGATCCCGCCTCAGCTGAGCGCAAGGATTTTGATTGAGCACGTCAAGGATGGAGTTGAACTCGCTCGAAAGCACCGCTTGCCGCGAGTCATCCAGGATGGGATTTCTCAGCACCACGGAACCAGCCTGATTGCGTACTTCTGGAACCGTGCCCATGAAGCGGAATCCACTGCCCCAATCACCGAAGATTCCTTCCGCTACGATGGTCCTAAGCCACAGAGTAAAGAACTCGCAATCCTGCATCTGAGTGACTCCATTGAGGCCCTGAGCCGGTCGTTGAATTCTAGTTCGACAGAAGAGATTGAAATTGCCGTCCGCCGGGTAATCGAAGAACGTCGTGCCGACGGTCAGCTTGATGAGTGCGATTTAACCTTTGCCGATCTCCGGAAGATCGAGCAATCATTCTTGCGTTCTCTCGGGGCATTGCGCCACGAGCGGATCGCTTATCCAGAGGAAATGACCCATGCCACCGAGAAGCCATCGCATTACGATCTTGAACAACTCCGGGCGGCGTATCCGGACGAGCACCCTCCGCATGGCGCTTAAAACTCTTTTCTCGGAATATGACGCCCGTTTCGGCGAGGTCTCAGTCCTGCTGACGACGGACGAAGAAATTCGTGACCTCAATCAGCAATGGCGTGGAATAGATACCGCGACTGACGTGCTGTCTTGGCCCGCCCCAGAATTGCCTGGTATGGGGCTGGGTGACATTGCGATTTCGGTTCCAACCGCGCAAAAGCAGGCCGATGCCCGTCAAGCACCACTCGACGAAGAGGTGACATTGCTGGCGGTTCACGGTGGTCTGCACTTGCTGGGGTACGACGATGAAACCCACGAAGATCAGGCGGACATGATCGCGCGCATGCAGAAGATTGCGGAGCAAATCGGGTTACCAATGGACGAAACTTGGCAGTCTTTGCCGCATGAAGGAGAGTCCACCTGATGTCAGAGCGTCGCGATGCATTGGCTCCATTTCGGGTTGCGATGTCGGGGGTGGTTCACACTTTTCGGACTCAGCGGCACATGCGGGTGCACCTCTATGTGACTCTCGTGGTCATCATTGGGGCACTATTGCTCCAACTCCGAACCCGAGAAGTCTTAGTTCTTCTGTTCATGATCAACTTTGTCCTTGTTGCAGAAATGTTTAATTCTGCAATTGAAGCAACGGTTGACCTTGTCTCACCCAATTATCACCCGTTAGCAAAGTACGCAAAGGATATTGCGGCCGGGGCTGTACTTGTCACCACAATTATGGCGGTGATGGTAGGGGTTCTCATTGCGATCGGAGATGATGCTTGGGAACGGATAAGGGTTGCGCTGACCGCCGATCAGCCGGGCACCCCGATGCTTTGGAGGGTTGTGCTTGGGAGCTTCCTACTCTTTATCCTCGTGATCATTGGGAAGGGTCTGGGCAAGCGCGGGACGGTCTTGCGCGGTGGGCTTGTTTCGGGACACGCTGCCTTTGGGTTTTTCTTTGCTGGAGCGGTGATGTTTATGACCGACCAGCCGCTCGTCACGGCATTTGCAATGTTGCTCGCAGGAATCATCGCACAAAGTCGGTGGGAGGCAAAAATCCACTCCCTCGGTGAACTTGTTTTAGGGGCAACGGTTGGGCTCGTTTTGTCTCTTTTGATCTTCGGAATAATGCCTCGCTAACCTATGAAAACGGAACCTCCTCAACGTACGCCGCGGACGCGGCTTTCACGATCTCTCCTCTCCGGAATCCTGTTTGGATTATGCGGATTAGCCTTTGCAGCACCCGGAACCACCACAAGTCTTTCAACGGAAATCCCTGGTTATCTACTTCCGACTTTTCTGTTCATTCTGTTGGTCATCCTGCTCAATGGCCTCTTTGTCGCCTCAGATGTCAGTCTAAATTTGCTCCGTGGAAATCACGTCAAGACGCTCACGAATGGTCAGGCGATTAAGATTCAAGCTCTGATGGAGCAAAAGGATCGCTACATCGCGACCTGTACTCTCGGAAGCCAAACGATGCGGGCTTGGATGATCCTGCTTTGCTTCATTCCGGCTCCATATCTGGCGCATCAATACTCGCTCCTCACGGGAACGCCAGATTCATGGTGGATGATCTTTACGATTGGAGTGTTGTTGACTTTGCCTGTCGCAGGGCTCAATGTGATCTTTGGCGAGCTGGTTTCTCGGACCTATGCCATCCGGTATCCGGTGGTGGTTGCGACCAAATTGTGCGGATTGATACGATTTTCTGCGATCCTGATGGGCTTTCCCGGTCGGATTCTAACGACGATCGCGAGTTTGTTCACCAAAAAGTTTGGGGCGGCTGCGAGCTTCGTGAATCCAAATCAAGCTGAAGACGAGATCAAGAATATCGTGGAGACAGCGGGTGAGTCCGGCGAGATCGATGAGGTCGAAAAGGAACTGCTTCACTCCGTCTTTGAGTTTACCGACACGGTTGCGCGCGAAGTCATGACACCCCGGATTGATTTGGACTCCGCACCCATCTCAATTACGCAAGAAGCTTTGCTCGATTTGATCGTCGAAACAGGTCACTCACGAATCCCGATCTACGAGGAAACCGACGACCAAATCATCGGAATCATTCACGCAAAGGACTTACTCTCCGCAATGAGGCACAAGGGGGCAGTGAATCTACGACCGCTCTTGCGTCCGGCGCTCAGCGTTCCGGAAAATAAGGGACTTCAAGACCTACTGCGCGAGATGAAGCTGCACCGAACCCAAATCGCGATTGTCCGTGATGAGCTAGGTGGAACAGCGGGCGTGGTGACGATTGAGGATATCGTTGAGGAACTTGTCGGGGACATTATTGATGAATATGACGAAGAAGAATCGGAAATCCAGCACGTTGAAAATGGCTGGATCATCGAGGGGCGAACGAATATATATGACCTCAACGATGAAATCGGAAGCTCTTTCTTTAGTGAGGAATTTGATACCGTAGGTGGATATGTATTCGGATTAATGGGCCGGCAACCTGAGGTTGGAGAGTACATCGTCCACATGGGCTACAAGTTCAGTATCGTCGAGACCGATAGCCGCCGGATCGTGAAGATCCACATTGAGAAGCAGGAATCGATGCAGGATCAGCTTGAGGGACTTTTAAACTAAAGTCTCTCGGTACTTAGTCACTTGATCCAAGAGTCTTCTAGGGGCGAAAACGAGAGCGCTTCGGCTCGGGAGATAAATGTTCGTGGATTGGGCCCAGTTTCCTTTCGGTTCCATAAGCCAAGGGAAGTTAGCCATCGGCGACACCCTAGCGTGACCCCTGAATTGCTCCTCGTCAGTGCTGAGCATCAATATGTAGTCCTCGGCCTCCGGTAAGGGAAGTCGAAACTCCTCAAACGATCGCGTTGCGTTGTAGTTGAAAACAAACACGAGAGGACCTCTTCGATAGGCAATGTAACGATCAGCCTCGTGCAACGCGAGCTGGTCGATGGCAGGTTCCAGCATGATCCCAAAGTGGATATCCAGGGATTGCATCGCGATGTCAAACTGATCTAGCCCCTGGTATCTGAGAAACCCGTTATCCGCGAGCGACCATTGCCTCCGGGCGAAATCGTGGGAATATCCATTTGCCTTATTTGGGAAGTCAATCCATTCAGGATGACCAAACTCATTTCCCATGAAATTGAGGTAGCCCTCGCCACCGCAACTGAAGGTCATGAGTCTAATCATTTTGTGCAAAGCAATTCCGCGATCGACGATGAGGTTTCCGGAGAGATTATCCATTCCGGTGTACATCTCCTTATCCATCAGCCAGAATGCAAGAGTTTTGTCCCCGACAAGGGCTTCGTCGTGGCTTTCTACATAGCCAATATGCTTTTCGTCCCTTCTGCGGTTAAGCAGAGCAGCGAAGATATCATCAAGTACCCAGGCTTCATCGCGCTTTTTGGAGATGTTGGAGAACCAAGTTGACTGAATACCCATCGCTAAGCGGTAGTCAAAACCCAGCCCCATTTCACTTACTGGACGAGCTAATCCTGGCATCCCAGTGACCTCTTCGGCGATGGTCACGGCATCGGGATAAGTTGCATGGGCGACTTCGTTCGCGAGCTTTAAGTAGAGCAGGCTGTCTTCATCTACGGTGCTATCAAAGTAGGGATCGTAGGTGTCGTACTTCGTGTCGCTAAATCCGTGATGGTGGTAAAGCATGCTCGTAATGCCATCAAATCTGAACCCATCAAAGTTAAATTCTTCTAGCCAAAAGCGTACGTTACTGAGTAGAAACCGTCGTACTTCGTACTTCGTGTAGTCAAACAGTGAAGAATCCCAGACTGGATGGAGACCTCTCGCGCCGGAGTGGAAATACTGATGATCAGTTCCATCAAACCCAGTCAGCCCTTCCTGCGTATTTTTCACGCTGTGACTGTGGACGATATCTAAAAAGACTTTGAGACCCAAGCCATGGGCTTCGTCAATCAGTTGCTTAAGGTCTTCAGGAGTGCCACAACGCGATGAAACCGCGAAGAAACTACTGACGTGGTAACCAAAAGAACCATAGTACGGATGCTCTTGAACGGCCATCAGTTGAATCGCGTTGTAGCCATGGTTAGCGATTCTGGGTAAGAGATTTTCTCGGAATTCATTGTAGCTGCCGACCTTACTTTCTTCGGTCGCCATTCCGACATGGGCTTCATAGATTCTTAAACCTTGGTTGTCGGGTTGTCTCGGTCTATTGTGGAGAAATTTGTACGGTTCTGGATTCCAAAACTGCCCAACAAATGAGTGGTCCACCTCTTGGACCGCTCTTCGGATATATGCAGGGATGCGATCTTGACCGTCCACATGGACTTTCACCTTGCTGCCATGTGTGAGGCGATCTTGATATTCCGAATCAGGCAAGAACATACTCCAAACCCCAAATTCGTCCTTCGCCATTGGATTCGCGCCACGATCCCATTGATTGAAGTCGCCAATCAGCGAGAGGTATGTAGCGGCAGGTGCCCACTCCCGGTACCAGAATCCGCCATCCCCTCGATTGAATCCAAAATAGTGATGACCCTGACTAATAGGACCTAGGATGCCGCCATTTTGATCAATCTCATATTGATTTACGCCATAGTGATGCTCACGCCGCTCCAAAACCGAACGATACGGTTCCAGCCAAGGATCGCGGTCAATGATGTTCATGAGGTGAGCCCTTATCGAATCCGTTCTTTGAGTAACTTTGCTGTTTTCAGCTTGCCTTCTAGGAAGTTCACCTGAAACTCTGTGTTAAACAGCAATACTTTGTTTCCATTTGCATCCAATAATTGCCGGACATCGTTTGCAATATAGATGTTGCCGAGTTCATTATCCTTGTCTTCCACCCAACGAATGAGCCTTTGCGAGAGTGGCATCATCTCCGTTCGGACGCCATATTCGCCTTCCATCCGGAACTTGACGACATCAAACTGGAGCATCCCGACCGCGCCTAAAACGTAGTGCTTAGCTTCGGATCGGGGATCGTGAAACAGGTCAATGAGACCCTCAGCGGCAAGTTGTTCCACACCCTTATCAAAGTGTTTGAATCGGGATGGATCGGCATTGCTCATCGCCGCAAAGATTTCGGGACTAAATGCAGGTACTTCGTCGTAAGCTACCTTCGGGCTGGTCCCCAAAGTATCCCCCAGAAGTAGATAACCGGGGTTTGGAATTCCGATGATGTCTCCTGGAAAAGCTGACTCAATCGTTTCGCGTTCACTCGCAAAAACGCGCTGAGGTCGGGACAGCCGGAGGGTCTTGCCACTTTGAACGTGGGTAACCTCCATATCCTTTTCGAACTCGCCAGAGACAATCCTCAAGAACGCAATCCGGTCCCGGTGTTCGGGATTCATGTTGGCTTGAATTTTGAAAACGAATGCCGAGAATTCATTTTCGACCGGCACGAGAGTGCCATCGCGACCGGCTCGGGATTCGGGCGGAGGTGCGAATTCTAAAAATGAGTTCAAGAACGGCTCCACCCCGAAGTTTGTGATCGCTGATCCAAAGTACATCGGTGACTGCTTTCCGCTCTTCACTAACGCAAAATCAAGTTGATCGTGAGCAAAGTCGAGGAGTTCGATGTCCTCTAATAGCTGAGCATAGAGGGCAGGACTAAGTAAATCCTGCACCATCGGATCATCGATATGGATGGAGTCTGTGGTTACCTTGGCTGCGCCACGTGCGGTCCGTTGGAAGAGGTGAACGATCTTTGATGCCCGGTCATAGACCCCACGAAACTCGATCCCCTCGCCAATCGGCCAGTTCATCGGGACGCAAGTCATCCCGAGAGCGGCGTCAATGTTTTCCATCACGCTCAGCGGCCCTAGTCCGTCGTGGTCAAGCTTATTGACGAAGGTAAAAATTGGAATTCCGCGTCGGCTACAGACTTCGAAGAGCTTTCGCGTTTGCGCCTCAACGCCTTTGGCATAGTCCACGATCATGACGGCGCTATCGGCGGCGGTCAATGTGCGGTAGGTATCGGCACTAAAGTCATTGTGACCAGGTGTGTCGAGCAGGTTGAGAATATAGTCCTGGTAGGGAAATTGGAGAACCGTTGAAGTGACAGAAATTCCCCGTTGCTTTTCGAGCTCCATCCAGTCCGAGGTCGCTTTCTTTTGATTGGTGCGCGCTTTGACAGATCCAGCACTCTGAATCGCACCGCTATACAGAAGTAACTTTTCAGTGAGAGTGGTTTTTCCAGCGTCCGGGTGCGAAATGATCGCGAAGGTTCGGCGACGATTCGTTTCAGTGCCAATTTTAGACGCAGTTGCGGGAGCTTCACTCATGGTAGGAACCTGAACAGTCTATCATATTTCAGTTCCAAACCCGGCTTTTTCAGGCTAAGTGAGCTTACTTGGGGGCACCTGGCGGAGTTTTTGCTCCACCGGGAGGACCTTCGTAATCTCCTGGCAAAGTCTTTTGACCTTCCTTCGAATTTGAGGAGGAGCAACCCACGATCCCGATTAAGGCGATGGAGATTAATCCAAGGACGAACAGTTTTTTCTTCATGTTGATTCTCATGGTCTTAGAATCCGGTCAGGACACTGCCGTAATCGTCTGGGCAAGTGGTGTCTGCGCTCGCTTCTGGTTTTGTCATTGCGCGGACAAAGAATGCATTATAGAGGTCACTCGATGCCGCTCCACGGTCTCCACGTTTCACAAGCTTAGAGTAACGAGCCGAGCCATCGGAGAACGCAAAGTTTGCTCCGCCATTGTAGCCAGGATTTGGATTGCGATCACCACCCCAGAAATCATAGCCCCAACCAGATGCTCGGGTACTTATATTCCAGTGCATATTAGCCCTGCCGTTGGAGATTTGGCAGGAATTCCAGTTGTACCAATTTTGGCTCGGACCCATGAGCGCGGTATTCGACACGTCCGGGATCGAAGTCGAAGTAACAGCTCCTCCGCCTTCGGTCTTTACGATGTAGGTGCTGTAGGTGTATCCGACCCTGTAAATTCCTTTCGAAGTTGTATCGGTCATCGAAGTCGCGCCCGGAAGCCAATACGATGTGTCGCGATATAGCCCAACCGTGTTCGAGGGGTCGCACATGATGGACTTATTTTTGACGTAAGGTTGTAACCGGTCTGCCCAATGCGGCTCGGAGTTTCCCTGAAATGCCGGAATAAAGGGATAGGTTTCATCGTTATCTCCGACGTACATCATTGTTGAGAGTCCGAGTTGCTTCAACTGATTGAGATCGTTGGTCTTCTTCGCAGCTTGCCGAGCCTGGGCGAAGACTGGGAATAGAATCGCCGCCAGAATCGCAATAATGGCGATGACCACGAGGAGTTCGATGAGAGTAAAGGCGCGTTTCTTCATTGAGCCGTTCCGATCCTTCGCTTTGGCGCGAAGTTACCCTCAGGTTAGCACAGCTTTCTTATATCCATACTTTGCAAGGAAGGTGTTTGGGTTCATTTTCCTAGGCGTGAGCATCAAAAGTGCTATCCTTCATGAGACGGTATGTGGATTGTTTACATCATTGAGAGCGAAAAGACGGGCTATTTTTACATCGGATACACGCGCGATGTGAATCGGATGGTGCGGGAACATAACGCAGGAAAAACAAAGATGACCCGCGACAAGGGACCCTGGAAGGTTGTAAACATTCAGAAATTCGCGACCGAGCAAGAGGCATTGGCTCGCGAAAAACAGATGAAGGCTTGGAAGGCGCACGAGACGGTCAAGCGATATGTGGACTACATGGCGGCGAATCCTCCAAAGGACAACGATGTTCAGGGTAAGCCAGAGTGAAATTCTGGGAGCGTATTCGGGAAATTTTTTTGTTCCGTGTACTCAGTATTCCAGCACGCAAACGGCAGAACGATCGGATGAAGTTTCGAGACAGTCTCACTGGACTAGATAAGAACTACTACTCTGCGCTGGACGATCTGCTCTATGACGAATGGGACCCATTGGGAGTAAACGATTCTGCTCCAAGAGATGAGTATTCCAGTTACGCATACCCACTTTATCATCTCTCGCGCACTGGATGTTCTGAAGTAGAGATCGTTGGTTATCTCAATCAAGTGAGTTTAAAGTGGTTTGGACGAGAGCCAAACTTAGATTTAAACTCGCGTGTAGCAAAAAGAGTATTGGAAATTTGGAAAGACCACTTCGAGAAATCTACCGAATCTTGGTGGACCTTTTAAAAATTTTTGGAGAAAAATCCCCGCCGCACAGCATGCGGCGAGGAAAAAGTTCTCGGTGATAGACTTATGCTTTCTTGCGACGTAACAGCAGAGCAACGCCTGCGGATAGAGCAAGCATCGAAGCTGGTTCTGGAACGACTTCAACAGTGTCCCCGCTGATTCTCCACGAGTGAGTATCTCCATTGTAGAGTCCTCCGAAGATGCCATTGCTACCAAGATACTGACCGTTCATATTCGTTGAGGTCCTGCTCCACTTAGAGTGAAGATCTGTTCTGGTCCCGCCGTTCGCTCCGATCGTTTGATTAAACCAGTCACCTTCAAAGCTGTCGAACTGAAGGAAGTTATCGGAGTTAGAGTAATTACCATCTTTCGCGAACGCTGAAACCCACCAAGTAGTCGTGACCATATCCCTACTTCCCATGTTCGTCAAGGTCGCCGACAACGTGGACGAATCCCCTGGACCAATCACACCGTTGCTCATACTCCCAGAAGCCATCGCGGTGATCGAGTTGACAACTTCTAGAGTGAAGTCAAATGTCGCTACAACATCCGTTGCAGTGCTTGTTTCTCCTCCGATAACCTGCACATCGAAGTCATAGATTCCAGTGGCGACGGAGCCATCTACGACCCCGTTCCGTCGCGCAAGGCCATCGAAGAAGTAACTTGCTTCTCCCGTCATCGCGGTGCCAAATGCATACGTACCTTGCGAAAATCCTATACCGACGTTGTCTACGCCATAATCTAAATCGGTAAATAAGTTCAGACCCGCGTCGTAGTTGGAACCGGGCAAGATATTGATCCCATTGAGGTAGAAGGCATTGTCCGAAGCAGCTCGATCAAATCGAAGTCCAAATTTTGACTCGGTACCATCCATCCCGGTACTATCAAGGACTCCAGAACGGGTATCTCCATTCAGCAAGTTCCAGGAGTATGCACTTGCTCCAGTAGAAAGAACTGCAAGAAGAGCCAGCCCAGAAGACAATTTTAAATTTCGGTTCATCATTTTCACCTACCCTGCCATTCTAAAACAATCACCGCTAATCCACCGCTAATCCTGCGTGGGTTCAGTAAAAATACTGGGATGTTATGACATTACCCTTGATTCGACAGACTTGGCCACCATCCCCGCCGGCTCAGCTAAATCTGCGAGATGAGGCGAGAGATTTTCCGTACAAGACCTCGTTTTTTCGCAACAATCTTTAAAGCTTCCGCAGACTTTTCGAGATACTTCGCGAGAATCCTGTTGAACCTGACAAGAAAATCCGATACCCGTGCCAGGAATACCCAAAATCTTGCAAGAATATTGAAACTTCTTGCAAAAATTTTTGAATTTCTTGCAGGCAGGTGGGAAATTCTGGCGCGGAACTTCAGTCCCTTGGCGAGAAACTCACTAGCACTTTAGGCTCAGGACACCCCTTGGACCGGGGTGCATACGCTCCAATGATGCGAGGAATGGTGAGCACTAGTTATTGCGCGCTTTGGAGGTGTTTTCGGTCAAGAAAGAGGGCAATATCTCATTTTGCACAGCGATTTCGACTAGACGAAGCGTCCCAGCCGCGAGGCATGATTGAAAGCGCTGTCAAACTAAGAAAACTGTGCACTAGGCCTTTCGAGATCCTGTCAAGGCCTAGTGAGAATTATCTTTGTGCGTAGACGTTGACGGCAAGCCGCGCGATCCGGTGGGTTCCGCTAACGGTGTTCATCGGCTTGACTCCTGCGTTGGTCACGTTCACAAGCAGATCCCACTTGCCAGCGGGCAGATTAATGGTTCCGATATCCATTCCGCCGTGCATCACCACAAGGAAGGTTTTGTATTTGTCTTTCGCGACGGTCCCGTCGATGGTAAACGCAATGGTATTGGGCGGGGTTTGCGATGCTGGCAAGAATTTCACCGCCTTGCGAACGTCTTCGGCGGTGCTGAGACGGAAAGATGGGAACGTCCTGCGGATCGCGATGAGACCTTTGTAATACTCATTCGTTTCTCGGAAGTCATAGCCGCGTTGCCAGTCATAGCCATTGACTTTGTCGCCGGCGTCGTAGGAATTTCCATTGCCGCCTTTGGTTCGGCCGAGATTCACACCACCCTCGAGGAACGGAACACCTTGGCTAAGCAGCACCGCCGCACCCGCGAAGTTCGCGGCGTTACCACGGAGCATCGCGCTTCTTGAAGGAATGGACTTCTCGACTCGATCCCAGAAGGTGAGATTATCGTGAGCGGAAACGTAGTTGACGGTTTCTTGGGGGGAATCAGTGAATCCGTCTTGCTGTCCAGGGGTGTCGATCCAGCCCGTGATCGCTTTTTCGAGAGCATTCCGGTCAGCGGGGCCACCCATCGCGAAGCCTGGGGCGGAGCCATCCAGTTCTCCACGGAAAGCACCTCGGAATCGGTCATTAAACACGGCGACGCCTGATCCGCGCTGCATTCCTTTGCCGAACCGATTTGGTCCGCCGCCAGTCCAAGGTTCGCCGTAAAGGATCACATCGGGCCTCTTTGCGCGCATTGCTTTTGCCCAATCGCGCACGCTCTCGGGCTGATGCATCCCGATGAGATCAAAACGGAATCCGTCAATTTTATACTCATCCATCCAGTACAGCAGGCTGTCGCGGACATATTTGCCCACCATCGGGCGTTCATCGTGGAGCGCATTTCCGACGCCGGATTCATTCAAGACATCACCCTTATCGTTGGTGCGGAGGTAGTAGTATGGCGCAACCTGCCAGAAGGCGGAATCCTTGCCATCGGGTGGCCAGGTGTGGTTGTACACGACATCCAAAACCACGCGGAGACCGGCGTTGTGCATGGATTGCACCATGCCTTTGAACTCACGAATCACGCCAACGGGATCATCGGGGGTGGTGGAATAGGATTCTTCGGGGACGTTGAACAGGTTCGTCGCGTAGCCCCAAGTGTAATCGCCCTCGTGGCTGAGGAGGAAGTTTTGTACGGGGAGAAGATGGATGTCGGTGACGCCGAGATCAACCAAATAGTCGAGTCCAGTCTTGAACTTGGTGCCGGGCAAGGTGGTTCCGCGCTGGCCCATTCCGGCGTACTTTCCTAGAAATTCGGGTTTGACGCCGCTGTTTGGATTCACGGTGAAGTCGCGGACGTGGAGTTCGTACAGGATCGCGTCGGTTTGGGACTTGTGGCGGAGCTTTGGCTGGCTTGGCCAGTTCTTTGGGTCGGTTCGGTCGAGGTCCACGATCATTGAGCGTGTGGAATCTCGGTTGGCGGAGAAGCAATTGATGTCGGTGGTGAGTCGAGTTTCGCCGTAGGATTCGAATTCGTAATTGTAAAACGTGCCGTGGAGATCACCGTTGACACTCACTGACCAAACGCCGTTGCCCGCTTTTGTCATCGCGAGTTCTTTGGATTTCGCGCCTTTTGCGGTTGGGTAGAGAATGACCTTCGCGCTGGAGGAGACCGGGGACCAGACTTTGAATGTGGTGCTGAATTTGGTGTAGATCGAACCTAATTGACCATCGTAGCGATACTCGGGAGCGGAGAGGACTTCACGAGCAAACACGCGCCGCTGGGTTCCGCTATCGGTGACGAACATGGCGTCGTCGACTTGATCGGTCGTGATGGATTGACTGAGGGTAAGGATCGCGACAGGGAAAGTCGTGGGGACTTTGCGATCTGGTTCTGGCGCGGTTTTTGGCGCAGTGATTTCGCTTGGATTTTCTAGGGAATTTTTGATTGTCTTCGCGTTGAAATCCACGATGAATTTGACAATCGTGCCATCAACTGGGATCACAATCGTCATGTTCGATCCCGCGGCCGCGAATCCCGCGCCATAGTTTTCCGCCCACGATCCATTGCGCGTGATCTTGTACTCAAATCTGCCCTTCGGGAGCTTGACAATAAGCTCATGGATCCCGGGCGAGACCTCCTTCATTTGGGTGACTTCGCCATCTGGGTCCCATTCTTTTGCCCCGAGCGCGGATTGCAAGGTGCCAGCGAGGATGATGCGGCCTGCGGTTCTTGGGAGTATGCGCTCGCGCTCCGGCTCACCACCGGCTTTGATGTTCGAAATCTTGATGTCCTTACCGGCGACGGAGAAGGCGAATTTGCCTTGCATCTCCGCTTCTGTCATTGGCTTCTTGAGCCAGACCCGGACCTGGTTTGGAGCATCCAGGAATGCTGGGTCAACGACGGAGGATGCCACCGATGGGCTTGGGGTGCACCCAACCAGGACGAGCGTGAATCCGAGGGACAAGGGCAAAAAAGTGGCGGGGCAAAGGTGCTTCATTGCGATACAACGTTACCCCAGAATACGTATTCTTACTGTAGTTTTGTGCGATTTTTGCTAACGCAGAACATGTTTTGATTGGCTGCTTTGCCGGAGAACTTCTCGTTCGCCACTTTGGCGAACTGCTGGTAGGGGTAACTGGTTTTCCGGCTGAAAATAGGAATTGAAAACTCAATTACCTCGGGGTATACTCTGCTTTCCTGTGGGGGATTAGCTCAGCTGGGAGAGCGCTTGCATGGCATGCAAGAGGTCAGCGGTTCGATCCCGCTATCCTCCACCAAAATTTTTCAAACGAACCGGATGTGGTTCGTTTTTTTGTTAACGGACTTGCGCGAGTACCGAATCTTCCTGATCCGTATGCGCTAAAGCGGGCGAAATTGTCCTTAAAGCAGCTAGGAATTCGTCGACCGATTCCGTGCGCTTAACCACGTCAAAGCCCTCGAAGTCCCCGAATCGCTCCGCAATTCGCACCCATTGCTTCATCCTCATAAGCATCCGGTTTTTGGTTCCTTGACCGAAGTGGACGGTGTAGTGCATGAGGGTGCGAAGCAGGGAATCCCAATCGTGGTCGGGCAGGGTTGTGCCGTAATAAATCCCTAGTTCTTTAGCGATTTGCACTGGAAGTAACGGATTTGCGATCGCTCCGCGACCGATCATGAAGTGGTTACAGCCCGTTTCCTCTTGGCATTGGTGAAAGTCGTCAATGTTCCAAATGTCGCCATTCGCAACCACCGGGACGCTCGCGTTGCGGCGCACCTCGCCGATGTGGGGCCATGAAACCGGGGGGTTGTAGCCCTGCATCTTGGTACGCGCATGGACCGTGATCCAATCTGCACCGGCTTTTTGTGCCATCTCCGCGTTCTTGTAGATCGCATCGGTGCTGTCCCAACCGAGTCGGAGCTTTGCAGATACCGGGATGTCTGCCGGAACTGCGTCCCGTACGGCCTTGGTAACTTCAAAAATACGATCCGGGAACTGCAATAACGCTGCACCACCATCGTTGCGATTGACGATTGGAGCCGGGCATCCAAAGTTGATATCAATCGCTTTTGCCCCCGTTTCGCAAGCGGTGACCGCAGATTGAGCCATGCGATCTGGATCGCCGCCCAGGATTTGGACATAAACCATGAGTCCGCTTGGAGTCAGAGAATCGGTCAGGAGTTCTGGAACTTCGCGCTCAAAGACGTGCTCCGGGATCGGTTGCCCAGCGACCCGCTGATACTCCGAAACCGCAAAACTGAACGCGCTCCATTCCCCTTGCAATGCCCGCATTGGGGCATCGGTAATCCCTTCCATCGGGGCGAGAACCAGTGCGTTTTGGTCTTGACGAATCATCGTTGAAGGTTAAGGGTAGCATTTTCGGTGCTCTCGACTCAATCTTGCTGGTACTGGCTTATAATAGATCCATGCGATTTGGGTTGATTTTCGGGTTTGTCTTTGCGATGCTCGGGGTCGCAAACGCCGAAGTGGAAGCCCATCACATTCGGCATTTTCGCACCTATGAGTCCAAAGCGATCGGCTTCAATCGACTCGTTCTGCGCGGCATTGACCTTGTCCAGGGTCGGAACTTTAATGGTGGCGGATACTTTATCGGGGTCAAAGCCGATCCTCCCGAGTCGCCGATCTGCTATCCGTTGGAGCTGGGCGGGAACCCGTTGCTTAATCCCCCGCGCGGGACAAGCTATTGCTCCGGAGCTAGCTATGCGGCATTCATTGAGGCGATGGGGCTCTACTTGCACCTGAAGCCCCGCCCGATCATGTCGGAACAGATTGAGGCATTGCGTATGCAAGAGCCCGACGGTGGTCGACGAGAGGACCGGGTCAAGGCTTGGGGCTGGTGGAATGCCGATGGATTCGGATCGCACTACGCGCTAGTTCAGCTCATGAAAGCGGGCGTCCGAGTAAAGCCCGAACATGCGATGCCGGGCGACTTTATGAACATTTCTTGGAAAGGCGGGCCGGGACATTCAGTGGTCTTTTTGGAATGGCGTAAGAACACCGAAGGGGTCAACGGATTGGTGTATTGGTCCAGCCAAAAGGGCACGGATGGGCTCGGAGATCAGTGGGTTCCTTTGTCCCGGATTGATCAAGTTTGCATCGTACGATGCACCGAACCGGAAAATGTTCTTAACTTCGACCCCCTTGGGATCGTGGAGAGAAAAGTTGAAGGAGACAGGCCCGGAGAGTGATCTCCGAGCCTTCGGGATTCCTTACCAGCCTCGAGTTGCGAGGAGTTCGTTCGGGCTGAGGCTATCGCAGTTGATACCAACCATCGGTTCGCCCAGGTTCTTGCTGATCTCGGCGAGCTTCTTGGCGTCCTTGTAGAAAAGCACACTTTGGACGATCGCGCTGGCTCGCTTGACCGGGTCGCCGGACTTGAAGATGCCAGAGCCCACAAACACGGTTTGCGCTCCGAGCTGCATCATCAGAGCGGCATCGGCTGGAGTAGCAATCCCTCCGGCACTGAAGTTTGGAACTGGGAGATTCCCGATCTCGCGGACTTTTCGCAACAGGTCCAAAGAACATTGATGATCCTTGGATAGGACAAAGAGTTCATCTTCTCGTGCGTTCTGAACGATGCGGATTTCTTGGAAGATTGTGCGCATGTGACGAACGGCTTCGACAACATCGCCGGTACCAGCTTCACCCTTTGTGCGGATCATTGCTGCCCCTTCGGCGCAACGTCGGAGAGCTTCGCCAAGGTTCCGCGCACCGCAAACAAACGGCACCGTAAAGGCGTGCTTATCCACGTGGTTTGCATGATCGGCGGGGGTCAAGACTTCGCTTTCATCAATGAAGTCAACTTCAAGAGCTTCCAGGATTTGAGCCTCCACGAAGTGACCGATACGGCACTTTGCCATCACTGGGATCGAAACGCACTGCTTAATTTCCAGGATCATTTCTGGGTCGCTCATGCGGGCGACGCCACCATCGCGGCGGATGTCGGCTGGTACGCGTTCGAGAGCCATCACGGCGACCGCACCGGCGTCCTCGGCGATTCTCGCCTGTTCGGGATTGACCACATCCATGATCACCCCACCCTTGAGCATTTCCGCCAAGCCCACCTTTTCGAGCCAGGTTTTCTGCATCACGCCATTCGAAGAAGCCGTCGTTGCCATGTCTTTTTTTGAACCTAATCAGGCAATGCCTGAACAATCTATTATACTGGATTTAGGTTCAAATCGTTCGCAATACTAACGGGTGGTTAAACGGAAACATTTGGAAAGTGATTAATCCGGGAGCATGTGCCCCATTTTCTCGGCTTTGGTCGCGAGATATTTTTCTCGGTTCTCTTCGTATTCGGCGACCATGGGCACGTATTCAACGAACTCCAGACCGTAGCCGGAAATCCCAGCGCGTTTGGCGGGGTTGTTGGTCATCAGACGAATCTTTTTGATTCCCAAATCCACCAAAAGCTGAGCCCCGAGCGAGTAGTCACGCTGATCGGCTTTGAATCCAAGAGCCAAATTGGCCTCAACAGTATCCATACCTTGATCCTGAAGCTCGTAAGCCTTCAGCTTGGGGATTAAACCAATCCCGCGGCCTTCTTGTAAGATATAAACCACAACACCGCGACCTTCGCGTTCAATCGCTTCCAATGCCATTGTCAACTGATCGCCACAGTCGCACCGCAAAGAGCCGAGCAGGTCCCCGGTGAGGCAAGATGAGTGCATCCGAACCAGGACAGGCTCATCGGTGTTTACATCGCCTTTTACAATCGCAACATAAGGATCGCGCTCGACGGTCGGTTGGTAAGCATACAGCGTAAAGTGACCATGCTTGGTTGGGAAATCAATCGGGCCGGCTTCGCGGACGATGAGCTTTTCTTGGCTTCGGCGATAAGCGATCAGATCGGCAATCGTGACGATCTTCAAACCGTGCTTAAGCGCATAGGGCTTGAGGTCAACCATCCGCATCATCGTGCCGTCTTCGTTGAGAATCTCGCAACCCACGCCCGAAGGCTTAAACCCCGCAAGTTTGCAAAGATCAACTATTGCCTCTGTATGCCCGGCTCGTCGGAGGACGCCTCCTTCTTCTGCACGTAGTGGGATTACGTGCCCCGGACGTCCCAGGGACGCTGGACTTGCCTTGTCGTCAACAAAAACTTTCGCGGTGAGCATCCTGTCTCCGGCGCTTACACCGGTCGTTGCCCCGACTAAGGCATCAACAGTTTCCGCCATCGCGGTGCCGTGTCGGGCGGTGTTTTGCTTTGTCATCATCGGGATGCCTAGAGCCTGCAATCGCTCGGCAGTGGTAGGAATAAATGGCACCCCGCGACCGTGGATGAGCATGAAATTCATCATCTCGGTGGTCAGGGTTTCGGCTGGGCAAACAAGGTCCCCTTCGTTTTCGCGGTCGGGATCATCTACCACGATGATCATCTTTCCCGCCCTCAGTTCATCAAGCGCTTCGGGGATTGTTGCGAATGGCATAGTCCCTATAGTCTACGTTATCGCACGACTTCTCATGTTCAGGTCTGAAGATTCCGCGAAGGTAAGCCGATAAATTTGCTGGGGCTAGCATTAGCATCCAAATTCGAACAGAAGTTCAACTAGGAAGACCATGGGGACGAAGAAGACAAAACGAGCCGAACAGTCGGTAGGAATTAGCATTGCGAGTAGCATCACGGGTGTAGAAGTACACACTTTGCGCTACTGGGAACGCGAATTCCCCGAATTTTTGTGCCCAGAGCGCACCAGCGGTGGCCAACGACGCTACCGACCGGTCGATATTCAGACCCTATTCATCCTGAAGCGACTCCTTCGCGAAGAAATGTTTAGCATCGCCGGAGCTCGCAAGTCCCTGCTGGATCACTTCCGGAAAGCAGCCTAACCCGTAAGTAGAAAACCATGGACTCCATCCAATCTCGGATTGACCAGGCACGAGAACTTTTGAATCGCGAACAGATTCAGCGTGCCGAAGACCTGATTCGAGATGATCTCGCGAAGAATCCTGAGCACCCCCAGCTCAACGCTATTCAGGCGAGACTTGAGGCATATAGCCAGCGCGAATTCGTTGCGTCTGCTCGTTTGCAGTTCATCCCAAAAGGGCCGGATCGCGAAAAACTTGGTCAATTGCTGACCGACTATCTTTTCTGCCGTGCCAAGATTGCCAAGAAATTAGGCGTTGCAAACGATTTTGACGCCGAGCTTGCCGCAAAAAACGTGCGAAAAGCTGGCAAATGGCAGCCAACTCCGAATATCGGCACTGGAATATCTGCGATTTTGATCGTCAAGAACGAAGAGAGATTCTTAGAGGCTTGTCTCGCAAGTTTGAAAGGGGTCGTTGACGAAATTGTCGTGGTTGACACCGGTTCTACGGATAACACGGTCGAAATCGCAAAGTCCTATGGCGCGATTTTAGGCAACTTTGATTGGTGCCAAGACTTTTCTGCGGCCCGTAATGCTTCCATTGAACTAGCAACACAACCTTGGCTCTTATGGATTGACGCCGACGAAGTGCTTCAACCTGGTGCGAGCCAAATGCTCACCGAGGCCGTCATGCGTCCTCACATGGGTGGCTACTTGGTCCGGCTTGTCAATTTTCTGGACGAGAAGCAACAAACCCAGTTTGTCCACACCGCGGTCAGGCTTTTCCAAAATCGCCCTGATATTCGGTTCATGGGCAAGATCCATGAGCAGGTTGCGCACAATTTTGGCGAACTCGGGCTGGCGACAGCAACGCTCGCAAAGGTGGTGCTCAATCACTACGGGTACCAACCCGACCTTATGCTTGAACGAGGCAAGTTAGATCGAACCTTGACGATGATCCAAGACGAGCTTCTGGATAATCCGAATGACCCGTTCCAACTGTTTAACCTCGCTATGACCTATTCGGTCGCCGGCGAAAATGAGAAGGCGGTCGAAGTTGCCGAGAAGTGCGCAGGATTCTTGGGCGAAAACTTCTCGATTGGGTTCAATGTTTACCAAATGTGGGCAGCGGCCCTTCGAGCACTTGGTCGAAATGAAGAAGCCACCGAGGTTTGCGACAAGGCTTTAACTAGAGGATACGATTCAATCCTCACGCATTTTGAGAAGACAACCGCTTTTATGGCACTCCTTCAATGGGAAGAGGCGTGGCAATCTTCGAATGAACTGCTTGCCGCCGAATGGTCGGATCGGCTTTGTGGTGACACAAGTATTTTGAATTTCAAGCGCGATATCCTTGGCGCACGATGTAGTTTCGAGACCGGTCGGTACGAGGAAGCCCTTCAGCGACTGGAACCTTGCTATACCTCGGTTCCGGATCTTGGTGAAGTTTGGCTCCTTCGTGGGGCAATTTTGGGCCGGATGGGCGAAACTCATGCTGCAATCCAGAGCTTAGAACGAGCAATGGCAGACCCGACTCAACAAACGAATGCAATGTTGACTGCGGCTTCCATCTGCCTCAATGCTGGGGACTTCGCAAGCGCGCTTTCGTTGGTGAAAAACAGATGGGAGCGGGGTTCACGGGACGAAGAAGGCTTTGGCTTCTGGCTCCTTGCCGCAAAGAACCTTGGCGACAAGCAAGAAGTGCTGACCGCATTTTCAGCATATCGTGACCAATTTACTCCTACAAGTGATCAACTGGTCGGATGGGGGCAGTTGATGACTGAATTTGAAGATTTTGACGCTAGCTTGAGCCTATTCTTGGAGGCGCAATCCGCCGATCAGGAAGATGCAAATCCCCACTTCTGTGCCGGTGACTTGTACTATTCGGCTGGCAAATTCTTGGAGGCTGCAGACGCATTTCAAGACGGTTTGCGATTGAGTCCAACTCACGCCGATGGATGGTTTGTACTGGGCAATACTCTTTACCAAATCGGTGCGCTCAGTCAGGCAGAGCTTTCGTATCAGGAATGCCTGCGGTTGAATCCAATGAATTCCCGTGCGAAGCAGAATTTGAACATGCTGATGGCGGATATTCAAGCGGCGGCTTAGGTCAAAAGCCGTAATCTTCGGCAAAAGGATGCGAGAAGTGGAAGTTGGGCAGTACACTCACGAGCATCATGAAGCTGATTCTTGTTCCTGGATTGCTCGCACTCGCTCTCACTACTTCCTTCGCCGCTGAACCTCAATTTGGTCTCGGACTGGATTACGGTGTCTATCTTCCTACAAGTGCGTCTTTGAAGACCGCTTTTGGAAAGCAATGGACTCGCATCGGAATTTCTCCGGTATCCATCTCAAAGTCCAAGAACACTCGATTTGACTTCGATATGAACATTATCAGCCGATCCCAAAATGGAAATCGATTGACGATGTATGTTCCAAGTTTTGGACTCGTTACTGGATTGAAAAATGAGCAAGATATCGCGCCATATTTTGCATTGCGCGGTGGGCCAACTTATGTTGATTACCGCATCAGTTCTGTTTCAAAAAGAGAGTGGTTGGTAAATACGAATGCCGAACTTGGATTCACTGTCCGGGATCGCCTCCGATTTTACGCCCGATACGATCTCTTTACGAAGAGAAATGGTCTCGATTTTTCTGGATTTAGTATCAATGCTTCGGTGCTAGCATTTAGATTCTAAATCTACAATGTACTAATTAATGTCAATTAAACATGAAAATCCCTGGGATGTCCAGGAATCCGTCTTCCTCGTTTATGTTAACCAAGATGTAAACGAGGACTTTTATATCGAGGCAGAACTTGAGGGGCTTTGCGAAGCCGCCCAACTTACGTTTGTTGGGTCCATGCGCCAACGCGTTGATCGTCCCACTAAGCGCAGCTTTATTGGCTCCGGGAAACTTCTTGAGCTCAAAGAGCACGTCATAGAATCCGGCGCCGAAGTCGTGATCTTCGACTGCGAACTCACCGGAATTCAGGCTCGAAATATTTTCACAACTCTCGAACGGAAAATCATTGACCGGACGCAATTGATCCTTGACATTTTCGCCCGGAGGGCGAGAACTCGGGAAGGTCAGTTGCAGGTTGAACTTGCCCAGCTTAGCTACTCGATGCCAAGGTTGATGAGCGTTTACACCAAGTTTGAGCGTCAACGGGGTGGTATTGGGATGCGCGGACCGGGCGAAACCAAGCTTGAATCGGACAAGCGAATGGTGCGTGATAAAATTTCGAAGCTCGGCGATGAAATTGAGGACGTCAAGCGCCATCGTGAACAACAACGCACGGCAAGGCGAAAGCACCCGTATCCGTTCTGCTCCATCGTGGGATATACCAGTGCAGGCAAGTCCACTCTGATGAACCTGATGTCTGGTACAGATGTTTTGGCCGATGCAATGCCATTTGCCACGCTTGACCCGACGACAAGGAAAGTGGAATTCACCGATGGTTATGCTTTCTTCTTAACCGATACGGTGGGATTCATTCGAAACTTACCCACAGGCTTGGTTGCGGCATTTCGCGCGACGCTGGAAGAAGTCACCTTTGCTGACTTTATTTTGCATATTGTGGACGTGAGTCACCCGGTTTGGGACATGCAGCGCGATGCGGTCTTGGATACTCTGGATGCGCTTAAGGCAAGTGAAATGCCATGCATTACAGTATTCAATAAGATTGACGCAATGGAGGATCGTTCGATCCTTACGGATCTGATTTCTTCCACGCCAAATTCGGTCGGTATCTCTGCGCTGACAGGGGAAGGAATTCCGGATCTGATGTCGCACATCAAGGTCATGATTCAGAAGCATTTGCGGCTGATCTACGCCTTAGTGCCGTACAATGAAGCTGGCTTAGTGGATACTTGCTACAAGAAAGGTCGTGTTTTGCGGCATGAGTTCTTAGAGGGTGGGATCTACATTGAAGCTGAGCTCGTGGATGAGCTTCGAAGTTTGCTGGAACGCTACGAAGTGGAGCCGATGCCTGCCGTTGAAGCGGAATGAGCACGATTGAATTCTGGCTTCGGGCAGCAGCAACAAGGCTCCAGGCGATTGGGGTCGAGAGTCCACTTCTCGAAGCTCGTGTTATTCTCGGTGATACCCTCCAACAGGACCGGACTTGGCTGATTGTGCATGGCCAAGAGGTCCTGTCAGATTCCGGAAGAATACGCGCCGAAGATATGCTTTCCAGGCGTCTGGACCATGTTCCGCTTGCCTATCTGGTGGGCGAGCGGGAATTTTATGGGCGGTCGTTTAAAGTCTCGCCAGCGACGCTTATTCCCAGAGCGGACACCGAGACTTTGATCGAAGCTGCACTTGAGGTATTACCCGAAGGCGCAATGGTACTTGATCTTGGAACCGGTTCGGGTTGCATTGCGATTACATTGAAGTTAGAACGCCCTGATCTTCATCTCATTGCTTCGGATATTTCGGAGGAAGCTCTGGAGATTGCAAGGCAAAATGCTGAGAGGCTGGGTGCCGAAGTCGATTTCCAGCTTTCCGACGGCTTTAAAAGTATACAAGGACTCGAATTTTTCCATTTGGTGAGTAACCCTCCGTACGTGGAAACCGGGGCTGATCTCGCACCGGAAGTACGGAACCACGAGCCTGCTCAGGCTCTTTTCGCAGGAGAAGATGGACTCGACTTTTATCGCAGATTAGCCAGTGAAGCCCCAGACTACTTATCTCTGGAATCCTGGGTTTTGCTCGAAGTCGGTCACACCCAGGCGGATGCCGTGATTTCTCTCTTCCCCGATTATCAAACTAGAATCTGGCAAGACCTAGCCGGAATTCGACGGGTTTTTGGACTCAAGCGGCGGGACTAATCCACCGGGCTTCATTTCGTCGCGAATGTAGGCGATCAGCTCCAATGAAGTCGCAAGTAGTACTGGACCCACCATTAAGCCAACCGGACCAAAGGCCAAAACCCCACCCAGCAGGCTAAAGAAAATCCCGATATAGTGCAGCCCGACACGATCGCCGATGTACTTTGGTCGCAGGATGTTATCAATATTGCTGATCAAAACAAATCCAACCACGAGCAAGGTGATCGCTTGCCAGTATTTGCCCTGCGAGAGCAAAATCAGCGCCCAAGGGACATAGACCACTGGGGCGCCGAGCAGGGGGATCGCGCAGAGAATCATCGTGACGAATCCCCATAGAAGCCAAGGCTCGACTCCGACAATGGCGTAGGTAATCGTTGCCATAATGCCCTGAATTAACGCAACGATGATCACACCCATGAATACCGCGTGAATAGTGGCTTGGATTCGTTCGAGAAGACGCATGGATCTGTCTTCGGGAAGCGGGAGGAGCTCAATGGCTGGAGCCCTTAACTTGTGACCATCTCGAAGCATGAAGAACAGAGTTAGGAATGCGATAATGCCTAACACCGCTCCGACGAGGGTACTCGTCGCCGTGCGCGTGATCGGCCCTGTGACTCTCTCGACGAGTTGCTTTCGGTTGTTTTCGTCCGCGACGTATTCGGCGGCACTGAGTTTAATCCCGAATTGTTTGAGTTGAGGCGCGAATTGATCGTCGAGTTGTTTAGCAACCGACTCGATCGAGATTGCTTGCTTCGTTTGAGACTCTGCATTTTTGAAATCCGCCGCCACCGTACTGAATTGTAGAAAAACTAAACTTGCTATGAGACCGATTGGGATTGCAACGCAGACAAAGCTTGTTAACACTGTGATTAGCGCGCTAACAGAGTCACTGAACCGTTTTCTTAACCTGGAGTAAAGCGGATAAGTAAGAACCGCGATGACCGCTGAGCCTAGAATTGCGTTAAGAAAAGGCGAAACCAGGAAGCAACACAACCCGATGATGAAAACGAGCAGAACATAGAATCCATAACGAAGATAACGCTCGCTGGCGGTGAAAGCTAACATCAGATGAAACTCCTTACTGTGATTCGACGGACTCCGTTTCGATTTTAACCTTATAATCAAGCAAGATGCTCAGGGCTTTTCCCTTGTCGTCAAAGTTGAGTTGACCCTCAATCACGCACTCCGATAGGTAATGGAGGGCCTCACCGACTAATTTTCCGGGAGCCCAGCCGGTCGCGGCCATGACTTCCTCACCGTTCAGTGGGTTTGCTAATTTCTCCGGTGGGGTAATCGTGCGAACTTCTAGAATTTTTTCCCGAATCTTCTCTAGATCCATGACCAAAAGGTCTTTCTTTAGTGCTCGGATGTCCGCATCCACCAGCCGCAACAGGGGCTCTAGAAGATCGCCCATATCCCTCACTAATCGCCTGGCCGCAGTCGATGAAAAGCTCGGGCTAGAGCCCAATCTCATGTGGTTTCTAACCAAACTATGAACGTCCTGAGTTTCCTTATTTGGGTACTTGAGGCGCGTCAGGATCCGGGCCGCCATTGCAGCGCCGACGTTTTCGTGATTGAAAAATCTTGTATTGCCGTTTTCGTCAATCGTGCGCGTTTCCGGCTTGCCCACGTCGTGCAGTAAAGCCGCCCAACCCAGGGTCACATCACAAGGATATGCATTTTTCAGGACCAAAAGCGAGTGCTCCCAGACATCCAAAAAATGGTACTTACCCTGCTCAACCCCCACCATTCGCTCAAGCTCCGGGGCGATGTAGGGCAATAACCCGAACTCAAGCAGATCACGGAAGCCCGCTTCCGCACCAGGTTTGACGATCATCTTGCTCAGCTCCTGCTGAATGCGCTCTTTGCTAACTATTTCGAGTCGCGGACCATTATCCCGAATTGATGTAACCAAATGGTCAGCATAATCAAAACCGAGTTGCACGCGAAAGCGAACGGCTCGAAGCATTCGAAGAGGGTCATCAATAAAAGTCTGATCGGGGTCCAGGGGTGTTCGCAAAACTCCCGCACGCAAGTCATCCACACCGGATCCAAGTAAGTCGCCAACCTCCCCGGTTGAGATATTGAGAATTAGTGCGTTGCAAGTAAAGTCCCGGCGACGCATGTCTTGAAGTAGGTTTGCGGGGGCGACATCGGGTTTGCGAGAATCTGGATCGTAGCTCTCTGCCCTTGCTCCTACGAGCTCAACGTCTGTACTTGCGATCCGAACTAGGGCGGTTCCGAAGCGTGGGTATTCGACGGGGAAAATGGTGCTGAGACTGCTCTCAAAAATCCAGCGCGCAAGCTCAATTGCATCGCCTTCGATAACGATGTCAAGGTCGTTCGAGACCCCTTTGCCGAGGAGAGCATCGCGCACACAACCGCCTACGAGCCAGAGTTGACCTTCGTAGCGAGTTCCCGCGACGCCCTTTTTGAGGGCGACAACGGCTGGATGGGTGAGCAATTCTTCCAAGTGTGATAGTTTATTCTTTTTCCCCACGTGGGAACGCAATCAGGTAAAAGCCGCTACAATGGCAAACATGGATTCCGTCGTCGTCGCATGTGGCCAAAAAGTTGATCTAGCTGATATCAGCACCAAAGCCCCAAAGGATTTGGATAAGGAGCAGTCCGAGAAGGACCTCCAAGAGCTCGTCGCCGAACTCGGCGAACTTGAAGACCTGCTGTACTACGCTGGAAAGCAGTCAGTATTGATCGTCTTGCAAGGGATGGACACAAGTGGCAAGGATGGAACGATCCGGTTTTTGCTCAATGGCTTCAACGGCCAATCGAATCGGGTTGCATCGTTTAAGGTCCCGACCCCCGAAGAACTTGCCCATGATTTTTTATGGCGAGTGCATCAGGAGACTCCTGGAAAGGGCGAGCTTGTGATTTTTAATCGGTCGCACTATGAGGATGTCCTGGTCGTGCGAGTCCACAATTTTGTGCCCAAAGAGGTCTGGTCGAAACGTTACGAGCACATCCGAAATTTTGAAAACAACCTTCTCGACAGCAACACGATCATCTTAAAGTTTTTCCTTCACATTAGTAAGGATGAGCAGGAAGAACGCCTTCTTGCACGTGAACAGGAAGTCGAAAAGGCATGGAAGCTCAGCGCAGGAGATTGGAAAGAGCGTCAGTTTTGGGACGACTACCAATCCGCCTACGCCGATGCCCTCACGGAATGCGGGACTAAGGCCGCCCCGTGGGTCGTGGTGCCTGCTGATCAAAAGTGGTACCGGAACTTAGTCGTTACGCAAGCAGTCGCCGACGCACTTAGACCCTACAAGGCATCATGGCTTGCAAGCCTCGAAAAAGTTGGAAACGAAGCAAAAGCAGAGCTCGCCGAGTACAAAGCATCACTGACTACTTGAAAAGCGGCATGTGATCGAACTTCGCACCGAGGACTTTTTCGGAGTCGCTACCCATCCATTGATCGAGCGTCGTGGCATAAACACTTCTAAAGTCAATGCTGAATTTAACGTCACCGTCTTCCAGATCGTTCAGGTTTGGAATCGGACCGTAGAATCCGCCCTTGATTGCTTTTCCAATCAGTAACATCGGACCTGCCGCGCCGTGATCTGTACCTGCACTTGCGTTTTCGTAGGATCGTCGTCCGAACTCACTGAACACTAAAATTGTGACCTTGTCGGCCTTGCCGATTGCTTCCATTTCCCGCATGAAAGCGAGAACGGAGTCACCGAACGCTTTCATGAGCTTATCATGCTGATCCGCTTGGCGGGCGTGGGTGTCGAATCCACCGGTACTGAAGTAAACGACCCGAGTTTGCGCAGATGCTGCGACGAGTTGAGAGATTTGCTTGAACCCATCTCCAAACTGGTGCTTTGGATATTCCTGCTTCGGAGTGAATCCGGAGAGCTTGTCTCGAAGCAACGCCATCGCGTCAAGCGCGGACTTGTTTGCGGACTGAACGACGGCTTCTCCAGCATTGCCGCCCATTCCCTGAATCTCGCGAAGCATCCGTTCTGCATCAGGATCGCCAACCATTGATTGGATATCTGTGAGAGAAGCAAAGCAAGGGATGGAGACGTCTTTTGCCATCAATGCACGAGGCTTATCGGTTGAAAGGCCAATCGCGTAAACGGGATTGACTTTTGAAGTTGCGTTTTTGATGTCAACACTTCGACCAAGCCAGCCGTTAGACATGCTTGTAGTAGGACTGGCAGACTGCCATATTTCCATACTCTTGAAGTGGGAGCGGTTTGGCTTAGGATAACCGACGCCACCGATGATCGCGACTTTGCCTTCCTTGTAAAGGGTTTGCAATCCGGTGAGCGAAGGGTGAAGCCCGAGCTTGTCGCTTATTCTCAGGACTTTATCTGCGGCGATGCCAACGGTTGGACGCAGCTCATAATACTTGGGGTCCGTAAATGGAATCACAGTGTTGAGGCCATCGTTACCCCCGGAGAGCTGACAAATAATCAGAATCCCGTCCGGATCAATCTTTTTGCCTTGCGAAGTGCGAACAGCGTCTGCCTTTGCGATGGTGGATAACCATGCCGGGGCAGCAAGGCCAACGGCGATCATGGATCCTTGTCGCAAAAGCTCTCGTCTTGTAATTTGGTCGCTCATTTTGATTCCCACTACTATCTATAATGGTAGTTTGTAGCAGAAAAAACGTACAAATTCACGAAATGTTCACTTTTTTCTTTGGATTTAACATTTGGACGTTTTTTTGGAGTGAAAAAACGAGGTGAGCGAGCGTGAACAGCATGAAGAAAATTTATAGTTGGGCGTCCTGCATTGTGCTTACCGTGGTCGTTCTTGGGGTGTTCTCAGCCGCTCAGTCGATTGGCCCCGAGAGCGTAGTCCTCAAGTGGTTCCAAGCGGTGCGGGAGGAGAAACTTTCGGAAGCCGCCCCCCTGCTCACCGAGCCGATCATGTCGGGTCCGAGCAGCAGCCTTTTGATGATCACCTTCGAGGTTGCGACTGCCGACCGAGTTGAGCTTCTCAGCAAAGAACGTCAAGGGACAACAGCAGTTGTGGTTGCAAAATTCTCAAAGGGCGACCAGTCGAGGATCCGGTCGTTTATCGTTCGCAGGACTTCCAATGGCTGGCAAATTGATCCTATTGCGACTTTGCAGTTTCTAAGCGACACCGGAGAGATCGGATTTGGTCCACAATAGAAGGATGCTTCGAAACTGTCGGTCCGGAAAGGCAAATTGGTTGATCGTCGCCGGGACGATTGGCCTCGTTCTGATCGTTGCGATTTTGGCATTTGCTAAGGAATCGCCTCAGGCTGCTGCAAATCGATTTATGTATGCTCTGGCAAAAGGGGACGTGAAGCAATTGGCAACCCTCAGCTACATGGACGGAGAATCGCCAAAAGAAATCGAAGAGGCTTGGGATTTTTCGGTGAATAAAGCCGCGCCATACTATCGGTTTCTTTTTAAGTACGAATCGTTCGTACAGAGCGATCCAAGCAATGCGAGCGTCAAGTACATGGTTGTAGGCAATGCGGATTCGCCTTCATCATACGAGGAAAAGCGCGAGGTTCCTATGGTCCTGAAAAATGGCAAATGGCTCGTGGACGTTCGGGGAATGGACCGACGGATGTTCCCCGCTCTCCCTCGGTAACCGGGAAGGATCCCAGTAGCGATGACGTTTCGTATCTTGGCACCCACGGCAAAAGATGTTCGCCTTGCAAGTGACCTCTTTGGTTGGGATCGTGCAAAGAAGATGCGAAAAGAAGGGGACTACTGGGTGATTCGCACCGACCTTCCGACCGATGCTCGGCTTGAATACCAGTTCGTTGTTGATGGAAAGTGGATGCTGGATCCAAATCATCAAAACGTTACCGAAACTGGGGTTGGAACTCTAAATAGCGTTTTCATCGGGCAAGATTACGAACCCCTTGAGGAAGTTCCTCTGCCAGAAATTCCGATGCGGCGCATCTCAATGATGGTCGGCCAAGGTCACTTGCGCAGGAATGTCGTTGTTTACCGGCCAGAGGATCAATCCAAGGATCTTCCTGTATTGATCTATGGCGACGGCAAAGAATACGATGCCAATGTCTCTCCCCAGCATATTTGTCAGAATCTGATTGATCAGGGCAAAATTCCGCCGGTTGCAATTGCGCTAGTCCCGCCGAGGGATCGCATTGCTGAGTACTGGAAGAATTCGGATGACTACGAAAATTTTATCGTCCACTCTCTTTTGCCGGATTTGAGAAGGAGAGCGGGGATTTCCGAAAATCCTGCGGATGTCTTCGTTGGGGGCGCAAGTCTAGGTGGTCTCATTTCTTTAAGGCTTGTCGAAAAGCACCCTCTGAGTATCGCGGGGGGTGTTCATTCGCAGTCGGGGGCATTTTGGGCGGCTCCTGGCGTGATGGCAAAGGCAGCCTTGACTAAGATTCCTGATTCGGCAAGGTTGTATATGGATTGGGGGCGGTTTGAAGGGGTTTTAACGGTTTCCAATGATCGTTTGGTTGAGGCCTTAGATCGGATTCACAAGCCCTATGGCTCAGAGTTGACCAGCGAGGGTCATAACTGGACCGCCTGGAAGAGACGGTACGCGAAAGGCGTTGAATATCTGCTGGGCGATCGGATCAAGGACGGCAAGTGATGAACGAAGTGACCGTAGACGCCTCGGTTTTTACGTTCCTTTTCACCGATATTGAAGGAAGTACCGCATTGTGGGAAGCCGATCCGGAGGCGATGAATCTTGCCGTCCAAAGGCATGATGCTCTCATTCGGGAAGCTGTTGAAGCCGAAGGTGGGACGGTGTTCAAAACGATGGGCGACGCTTTCTTGGTTGCGTTTCGTACCGCGAACCGCGCACTTGCCGCTGCGATTGCCATCCAGGAACGAATGACCAGCCCAATTGAGGGGTTCAGTCTGAAGGTCCGATCCGCGCTATACACCGGAGAGGCTTATCAGCGCGAGAACGATTTCTTTGGCCCGGCTCTGAATCGGGCGTCTCGCTTGATCGCACTTGGTCATGGCGGGCAAATTCTGGTTTCGAACTCAACGTCCGCGACCATAGATCCAAGCGCATTTGAGGACCTTAGTCTGCGCGAACTTGGCACGATTGAACTACGTGGAGTGGGACGATCTGAACAAGTGTTTCAGGCTTGCCTGCCTGGATTACCCGGCGATTTCCCCGCCCTCGCCACCGGAAAGAGGTCCCCAACAAATCTGCCAAGAAGCCTAAACCACTTTATCGGGCGACAAGACGACCTCGCCGGAATCGAAAAAGCGGTTCTGCAGTCGCCGGCGGTAACGCTGACCGGATCCGGAGGGTGCGGAAAGAGCCGACTTGCGATAGAGTTTGGGGGGCAGACTTTAGAGAGATTTCCGGACGGCGTTTGGTTTGTGGAGCTCGCGTCCTTGACGGAAGCTGGGCAAGTTGTTCCAGAGATTCTGAGCGTTCTTTCGATCCCAGAAGAGGCCGCTGGAAATCAAACTGAGCATTTAATTCGGTCGATCAGCGACCGCAAAATGCTTTTGATTTTAGATAACTGTGAGCATTTGATTGCGGAATGCGCGCGGCTGTGCCACAAAATTCTGGCACGGGCGACAGACGTTTTGATCCTTGCGACAAGTCGCGAGCCGCTTGGACTTGCGGGCGAAATCGCGATCAGGGTGCCATCGTTGACGATGGAGGCCGATGGCGACGGGGTTCCGGAAGCCGTTCAGTTATTCATTGATCGGGCGATCCAGTTGGAGCCAGAGTTTTTGTTTGACTCTCAGGCGATTGAGGCTACGAAGCAAGTTTGCGAACGACTGGACGGGATTCCGCTAGCCATCGAGCTTGCGGCGGCACGGATCAAGAGCATGACCCCTGTGCAGATCGCGGCGAAGCTGGATGACAGATTTCGATTGCTCACCGGTGGTCCCCGCACTGCCTTGCCCCGGCAACAGACTCTGCGGGCGACCCTTGACTGGAGCTACAACCTGCTCTCGGCCAGCGAACGGAGTCTGTTGACCCGGTTGAGTGTTTTCCAAGGCGGATGGACGCTTGACGCTGCAGAAGCGGTTTGCCAGGATGAAGCGATCAGCGATTGGGAGATTCTGGACCTCCACACTCAACTGATCGAGAAATCATTGATTGTCACCAAAAAGAACCCAAGGACTCAGGAATCCAGGTTCAGATTGCTAGAGACAGTGCGGCAATACGTTCGCGAAAAATTTCTCGACCTTCCGGAAGCACTCAACATTCGTGACCAACATTGCCGATTCTTTTGCGAACTGATCGGGTCACTAGAACCAGCATTCGTTGGTCAAGGGCAGGTTCAGGCGGTGGAGAAGATTGGTGCGGAGCTGGACAACCTCCGAGCGGCGATGGAGTGGGGGTCATCATCAGACCAAGGCACAGAGGACCTTCTCAAAATGGCCAAGGGCCTGCACCTTTTTTGGGAGATTCAGGGCCGATTCCATGAGGGTCGAGATTGGATGCGGCTGGCGATTTCGCGAGCGGATCATAGCGAAGACCCCAGCATCCTCAATCTGCAAATGCGCGCAAGAAACAATCTTGGCGCGATCCTGAATTCCATAGCAGCCTATGAGGAGGCGAAGAATGTCCTCCTTGCGGCACTGTCGCGGGCGGAAGAACTAGGATTTGAACCCGGAATCGCGGTTGTTTCAAATAATTTGGGAATTTCGAACGACCGACTCGGGAAGCGAAAGGAGGCAATCGCCAATTACGAACGCGGGCTTGAGATTACCGGGAGGCTCGGCGGGGTGAACCCGCGCGCGCTTTTGCTAGATAACCTTGGTATCTTGCTCGCCGAGGAAGACCCTGATCGATCCTACGAGCTGATTCGGGAGGCTCGGGATTTGTTCCTATCCGTGAGCGATACTAGGGCGCAAGCAGTCACGCTCTTTCACCTTGGGGAAGTTTATCGCGTTCGTGGGGAGATGCGGGCGAGCATCAACGCCTTTAAGGAAGCGATGGCTACTGCATTGACGCTGAAGTATGAGCTGGTGGTCATCGGCTCGCTGGAGGGTCTCGCAAAGGCTTATACGAAAGATGAGCGGCATCAGGAAGCCGCCGAGCTGTACGGCGGAGCAAAACGGCTTCGCGAGTTGATTTCCCTTCCGAACACCGCGAGTGGCATGGCGGACTTGGAAGTAATACGAAACCTTACGATGGATGCACTAGGGAAGACTGAGTTTGAGACTTCGGCAAAAATCGGTGCCTCGCTTTCGTTAGAGGCGCTTGTGTCCCGAGTCTTGGATCAGTAAGGGCAAATCGGCTTGCTTGTACTGCTGATTTTGGGTCCTAAGTATTTGTCCCAATAACCTTTGAATGGACAAAATTTCTTTTTGGTGTTCCTAGAGTTTCGCCCGCAATCGGCCAATAATTCTGATTAGGAGCCCTGGAATTTTTGCTAGGCTTCGGGTCGGACTATGAACCTCAAAAATCGCTCGCTTTCGCTCATCCTTGGACTCGGGATTATTGCTGTTGGGATTGGACAATCCAGTCAACCGGCCCCACTTAAGCTCAAAATCGGGGATCAGGTCAAGGTGGTTGTACTCGGATTTGAGCAATATACCGGCGATTACACGGTCCTCAGTGACGGCTCGATTACTGGAATTGGTTTCGGCCGCATCATGGGATCGGGCAAAACTTTGGCCCAAGTTGAAGCCGAAATCCGGCCGAAACTCGCGCGGTACGTTCGCAATCCGGACCTCTCCGTGATCATGACCCAAGAACGACTGAGCCAAGTCTTCGTCGTCGGCAGTGCTACCGGGGCGGATGATTCGAGATCGGTCGCATCAGGCGCTTTTCCTTTAACTCCCGGCATGGATCTGCGACAACTCCTTTCGCTTGCCCCGATTCCGGGCAAAAACGACCTCTTCGAGTACCGCGTTTACCGAAACGGAAAACTCTTCAAGCAAGTTGACCCAGTGGCATTGATCCGTGGTGAAGATTCCCAATGGAATGGACCCCTGCAAGCCAACGATATGCTCGCAGTGACGCCGGTCTCCTTGGCAAAGATTTGGGTACTCGGGATGGTCAAAAATCCGGGAGAAAAGCGTGTCTTGACCGGGTCGAATGTCTATCAGGCCGTTGCCAGCGCGGGTGAAGTCAGCGTAAATTCCAACGATTATCAGGAGCTCGAAGTACAAGTCCGACGTGGCCCAGGGGTCTACACGATTCCTCTCAAGGCAGCCACTGATGCCCAAGCAATGATCATCGAAAATGGAGATACGATCTTGGTTCAACCACCAACCGTACTCAAGGTGAGTGTTGGTGGATTCGTTAACACCCCCGGAGCTTACGAATTCCGACCAGGAACGGCACTTCAAACTGCGATCTCGGCCAAGGGTTCAGGCGTCGCTGATGGAGGAACTCTCAAGAACGTTTGGGTTCTGCGTGGGAGTGAGATCTTCGTCGTGGACGCAACCCTCACCGGATCTGGATTTAAACCTTTCGTTTTAGAAAATGGCGATTCGATCTTTGTGCTGAAGAACGACCGGATCTTCCACGTTCTCGGTGAAGTTGAGCGACCTGGCAAGATATGGATGGAAGATAATCGCGAGTATCGCCTCGTGGATGCGCTTTCGGCTACTGGTGGACTACGGGAACGCGGTTCTCTGCGCCGGGCTTATGTCCTCTCAACCGAAGGAGGAAAAGCGATCACGAAGCAATTTAATCTTGACGAGTTCTTGAAGGACGGAAACCTCGCCGCAAATCCGATTATCAAGCCGGGCGACGTCGTGATGTTCGGTCAACCGAAGGGAATCACCGTCCAAAACGCAAGTCAACTCCTCAGCGGAGCCTTACTAGTGAACTCGCTCTTAAAGAACTGAGCCTCAGTTCGGGGTGTCTACTTTAATCCGGCTGGTTCGCGGCTTGGCTGTTTTGGCTGGAGTCTTCTCAGCGCCGGGCTTCTCAAAATTCGCCAGGTGGACTTGCACGATCTCGTCGGCCATTTGGACAACCGAGGAAGGTTGGGACTTCAATGTTTCGAGCAAGTTATCGAGATAAGCCTCATCAACGGGGCCGTGATATTGGTCACCGACTTGGATCAAAGGAGCGCGATCACAAGCATTAAGGCATTCGACCTCGTGTAGGGTGAACATGCCGTCCGGAGTGGTTTCGCCAAAATCAACGCCAAGTTTCTTCTTGAGATATTCAGCAAGCGGGTAAACGCCGCACACTTGGCAAGATAGGCAAGTGCAAACCTCAATCATGTGCGTTCCGACTTCGTGCGCGGTGTTATACATCGAGTAGAACGTAGCGACACCTTCAACTTCGGCGTAGCTCCGCTCGAGTCGGTGAGCAACTTCCGCGATGGCATTTCCGCTGAGGTATCCGCCATATTCGCGCTGGGCGATCCATAGTCCCGGAAGGATGCAGCTCTTTTTATCGGGATAGTGACCTAATAAAGCGTCTAGTTCGGCGACTGCCGTCTCGCTAAATTTCAGACGCAGATCCTCTGGCCGGGGGGCCTTTGGTCGTTCGTTAACACCGCCGAGCTGAATCAAATCACTCATAACACTCTCTACAGGATACCCAGCCGAAACGTCGGCTTTTACAGACTCAAAAGGGAAACCGGGGCTTCGGCTGGTAGATTTGGCGGCGTGATCACCGCGGAACCATTTCCATCCACGGTGATCACCCAGTCTTGTCCTACAACTTCGCCTTGTAGAAACACCGTAAATGATCCGTCAATGGTCTCCTGAGTCACGCTACCAGTAAATCCGGAGGACGTGAAATCCGCGATTACCCTAGAAAAAGCGTCAACATTTTCAACATTGGAGAATGCGGTAATGATCGTCCCGCGCGTAACGGTGAAAATGCCTGCGTAGCCGTTGATATCAAAGTTATTGTCATATTGAAGCCGAATCGGGGTGGTGCCAGCTGCTAACTGATAGTCTGCAACCAGCCTGCCAGAAACTAGGGCTTCGTCTTGGAAGGTGTACCTGAGGGTTCCGGTGATCGGGAAATTGCCTCTTGTTATGGCGAGATTGACTTCAAATGCCGGGGGTGCGCTAGGTGCACTTGTCCTGGTGACAGTGATGGATCCAGCATCCGTCGCGGGGTTTGTCGGGACTTCTCGCAAGTCGAATCTTGTCGAAATGGGCGACAAGACGGTGGGTTTGTACCAGAGCCCGAGGTCAAATTCTTGGATGTAATCGGACGGAGGTGGGGTTCCCCGTTGAGCGGGCATGGAAGCAAGGGTTAAGAAGTTCCGCAAACCTCTTGCTCTTTGTTGCGTGCTGCGTGGCACATCTAGCCCGCTATTGAAAATCCAGTTCTGAGATGGGCTAATGCGGTCGAACGTCAAGAACCCTTGCGCAGCTCGAACCGATGCATCACGACGGGTTACGGTTCCACCACCGCCTCCTCCCCCGCCAGTGGTTCCGCCGCCCCCACCTCCGCCGCACCCGGAAAGAGTCAGGAGAGTTCCGGTCAAAATTGCCAGCAAAAAGGTCCTCATAACGAAAACGTTACCCTAAAAGTTGCCAGATTCGGCAGGGGCTTGCAAATTTTAAGAAGTGTTATGGTATCCTAGACGGACTATGCCACGAGGAAAGAAAGCCCCGTCCCTACTTAAGAAGAAAATGAACTTCGGTCAACGCCGAATGAAGGCTAAGGCCCGCAAAGAAGGCAAGCACTAAGCCTGTTTTCCTCAACCAACTTTGAAACACCCTGGGATTTACCAAGGTGTTTTTTTGTTTTGGCGGGTCATCCCGGGACAACGGAACTCCGTCCACGCCAAAGATCGAAGGTAAACCAAAAATGGGGCTACCTCACAAAAGAGGCAACCCCACGTTGGAACGAAGTGTAATTTTTACCGTTCGTCGATAGGAATCCAAGTCGCTTCGGTTGGACCTTCGTAGATGCAACCTGGGCGGATGAGTCGGTTGTTTCGCAACTGCTCAATCATGTGCGTGCTCCAACCGCTGACTCGAGCGATCACGAAGATCGGCGTGTAGAGGTCAACTGGGATGTCCAGAAGGTAGAACGCATATGCTGCAGGGAAGTCAACGTTTGGATAAATTCCCTTTTCGGTTTCCATGACATTTTCCAAGATGTCGGCGATTTCGCCCCACTTAGTATTGCCCTTCTTTGGTCCGAGTTCCTTTGCGACTTGAGTCAGATAGATCGCGCGTGGGTCTCGCTTCTTGTATTCGCGGTGACCAAAGCCCATGATCTTTTTCTTAGTTGCAAGAGCGTCTCGAATCCAAGCTTCTGCTTTGTCCGGGGATCCGATTTCTTCCAGCATCTTCATGGCTTCTTCGTTTGCACCACCGTGAAGTGGGCCTCGAAGTGTGCCGATTCCAGAAGCAATTCCGCTGTACATATCGCTGAGAGTTGCAACAGTCACGCGGCAAGCGAATGTCGAAGCGTTGAATCCGTGCTCGGCATACAAAGTTAGAGAAGAATCAAGAACGTGTGCTGTTTCCAGGTCAGGCTCAGCTCCGGTGATCAGGTGAAGGAAGTTTTGGGCGATCGTGTGGCTAGGATTTGGAGCGAGAGGCTCAAGACCTTGGCTGATTCGGTGACCGTTTCCAACGATGGTCGAAGCCTTAGCCAGGATTCGAGCTGCCTTGCGGAGGTTTGCAGCGTCGTCGGTTGCTACAGCAGCGTAATCTGGATCGTAAGGAGCATAGACTGCAAATCCGACCTTTGCAACGTCCATCGGGTGAGTTCCCTTCGGCAATTGCTTTAGCGCTGTGTAAACTTCTTGTGGCACTTCTCGCTCTTCGGAGAGAAGCTTTGTCCAAGCGGTGAGCTCAGCGCGATTCGGGAGCTTGCCGTGGATGAGCAAATAGGCGGTTTCTTCAAACGTCCCATTGCTCGCGAGTTCGTGAACATCGTAGCCCCGGTAGATGAGACTGCTGGTTTCGCTGACGATTTCGCTGATCGTCGTGATGCCGCCAATGACGCCTTCAAGGCCTGGGCTGTAATTCGGATATGTTGTCGCGCTCATGTTGCGTTCTCGTTATATTTTTACTACGCTTTCGGCAAGACTTCGTTGGCTAGGCCGCTTTGCTCCAAAAGCATATTGATTTTCCTTTTTCGTCAAAAGGAGTGGTCCAATGCTGGATATTTTACCCAGCCCCATAAGATTTTCGGTACATTTATCGCAGGATGCAGACCTTAAAGATCAGCGGCACTTTCCTCGACGAGATCACCCACGATATTCCAAGCCAAAACTGGGGCAAAAAGGACTGGGAAAAAGAATTCCAGCTGTACACCCAGATCGGAATTGATACCGTCATCATTATTAGGGCCGGTTACCGAAACAAGTGCATTTTCCCTGCAACGTCGATTCCTGATTTACTCCCGGTTTACGAAGATATTGGCGAGCTGTTTTTCTCGCTCGCCGATAAGTACGGCATTGATGTGTTCTTTGGGACCTACGATTCTGGATATCATTGGTACCGACGTTCCTGGTGGAAAGAGGTCGATATAAACAAGACCTTTCTGGACGAGGCTTGGGCTAGATATGGTCACCATCAGAGCTTTAAGGGCTGGTATCTGACCCACGAAACCGGTCGCAATGACGCCCATATCATCGAACTCTTTAACCACATTGGCGGGCATTGCAAGAATATTTCGGACAAGCCGATTTTAATCTCCCCGTACCCGCAGGGTGCAAAGCAGTTGGGGGAAAATGCGATGACCCTTTCTGAAAGTTTTGAGCATTGGGACCGGATTTTTGCCGAAACCTCTGAGGTAATCACCTATTGCGCGTTCCAGGATGGGCAGGTGCATTATCAAGAGTTACCAGACTTCATGCAAGGGATTGTCGAGCTGGGCAAGAAGTACGACATTAATATCTGGTCCAATCTCGAATGCTTTGACCGAGACATGCCAATCAAATTCCCGCCCGCGGATTGGCGCTACCTCAGGTTTAAGATCGAGGCTGCTTCGGCACTAGCAGAAAAGATTATCACGTTCGAATTCCCGCATTTCATGTCGCCGTATTCTTGCTACAACTCAGCCCACAAGCTTTTTGAGCGGTACTGCGAGCACTATGGGATGGAACCCAAACTTGATCGCTAATCCGACTGAGCGAGAACGAATCAAGTTGCTGGGAAATCGTTTTTGCCCAATCTGAACCTAGGGGCAGGGGGTTGGCGACGAACTTGCGCACGATTGTCAACCACTCAATTCTTGCTCGGGTTTCCATCACGACTCCGAAAAAGCCAGGCAAGTACCCAGGTTTCATATTCATCCAGGGTCTTGCGCCTATTTCTTATGACTTTCCGTTGGCGAACTCAAAGGGTGATGTGACCTCTCTTGATGGGCCCTTACTTCACGACTTTGCCGATTGCATGCGAAACACCGGTGAAGGGCATCGCCGTTTACGGTACTCAGTCTCGTACCTGGCTTGAGTACCTGTTTGATATCGTGCGCTCCCAAGGAATTGCTGGAGGCAAAAGCTACGAAGATGCCGATGAAACTGTGCGGCAAGTTGTGCAAATGATGGCGCTCTTGATCTTGGAGGGCAAGTCGGTGGATGAAGTCAAAAAATCGCATCCATAGTTCGCGCCACTCGCGGACGCATTTTTCCCTAGAGGCAGATTCAATGACAAATCGTTGCCGTTCTGGAGACAACTCAATCAGACGAATTTTGCTACCTACTGGTCGAAGTGCAATGCCAGAGTCTTAGCAGTTCACGGCGCGAGTGACCACGTGACTTATGATGTTGACCACCAACTGATCGCGGATATGGTGAACCGGGCTAATCCTGGTTACGGAAAATTTGAGGTCATTCCAGATTCGGATCACCTTTTCCATGGCTGGAAAACCCAGCGCGATAGCATTCAGAACTTTGGAAAGGGAACCTACAACCCGGCGTTTTCGAAGCGGATGATGGAGTAGATGCGCGGCGTAATCGCGGGAAAGTGACTTGTTGACTACGGCCCCGAATTCATGCGGAAGAGGGGCCACTTCCATTTATGACGCACAACCTTGGTACATTCTAAGATAGATGATTAATCCTGGAATCACCCTGTCCCAATTGCACGACTTACTTCCAAAGGTTGATGTCACCGACATTAGCCAGATGGTAAAAATGGCCTCAGATGAAATCACGGAGATGCAGGCTAGGCAGGGATGGGTTAATCTCGCGATTTCGCTTCTTGATCTCACCAGTTTAAATGCGGATGACGAACCCGCAGCGATTGATCTTCTGACTCAGCAGGCTCGCGAGAACATGGTTGCGGCTGTGTGCGTGTATCCCGCGTTCATCCGCCAATGTAAAGAGGCTCTTGAAGGGACTGGAATTCATGTTGCGACGGTGGCGGGAATGTTCCCTCATGGTTTGAGCCTGCTTGAAGCCAGGGTCGCCGACGCTGCGGCTTGCCGGGATGCTCATGCCGATGAGATTGACTTGGTGTTGCCGAGGCATTTGGCTCTTGGCGAAAAGTGGGGCGAGCTCTATCACGATCTCAAGGCAATGATTGATGCTTGCCGACCAGCGCACGTGAAAATGATTCTATCCACCGGGGAACTTGCAAGTGACGAAATGAGTGCGAAGACAGCTTTGGTTGCACTGGCAGCGGGGGCGGACTTTGTCAAGACTTCGACCGGAAAGGAAGCAATCAATGCCACGCTCGAAGCCGGAGCGGCGATGATCTGTGCAATGCAAATTTATCAAGAAGCGACCGGTTTTAAGCCTGGACTGAAGCCTGCCGGCGGAATTAGGGAGGCAAGCCACTGTGCCGCTTGGATGTGCCTGATGGAGCAAAGCTTTGGTCCGGATTCTGTGCACTCGGATCGCCTTCGGATTGGTGCGAGCGGACTGCTTCAGGCACTTTTGAAGCTTAAAGAATAGACGCGTCCGGTAAACTTGCGGAAACGCTTTGCCCTGCAAAAGTGTTGCACCGATCAGGCCCTCTCCTATGCATCCAATCCTTTTCAAAATCGGCAATTTCGAACTTCGTAGCTTCGGAGTGATGCTGATGATTGCCTTCATCGTTTCGGTTTTCATGGCCGGAAAGCGAGGCCCAAAGTTTGGCCTCAAAACGGAGCAAATTCAGGATGCCGCCCTTTGGCTCATCTTGCCTGGAATTTTGGGAGCGAGAATCATGTTCATCGCCATCGAGTGGAAGACCTACGCAGGGAATTGGAACGAGATTTTCAAGATTCAGATGGATGGTCTCACCAGCTTTGGTGGATTACTTGGCGGGGCGATCGGGTTGATTTTGTACTCTAAGTTCAAAAAGGTTCCGATGGCTGGAATTTTGGATTCTGTGGGAGTGCCAGTTTTAATCGCCCATGGTATCGGTCGAATTGGATGCCTTCTGAATGGCTGTTGTCATGGGCAATTCTGTGCGACCTCGCCTCCAGGTGTGCAGGTAGCTGGAAAGCCAGGTTTTTACTACCCTGCTCAGTTGGCTGATACCGGAATCGTATTACTGGGCGCAATCTTGGTGTTTTTGATGGAGAAGAAGTTTCAGCTCGCAAAAGGCGTTTCCGTGAGTTTGGCGATGGGGACCTACGGATTAAGCAGGTTTATCTACGAGTTTCTGCGCGCCGGGGCAAGTTCGACGACCATCGGTGGCACTAACTTCACTGATGCTCACATTGCCGGATTGGTTATGGCGCTTGTGGGTTACGGATGCGCATTTATGTTGAATAGGCGTGGAAATCTAACCCAAATCACGGAAAGTTAGGGTATCTTTAGTGGATTAAAGCTCTGGACACAGATCGTCCAGTGCTTTGGGACCAATTTTTATGCGAGTTCGAAACAAGGAACTAAAGAAGAGATGGGCGCGAAAAGAGCAGCGCATCAAGGAACTGATTAAGGAAGCTAAGGCCAACGGCGGAGCAACCAAGAAGGTTAAGGCAGAGCCTAAGCCAAAGAAGGTTGCCGAGGTAAAGGTCAAGGCAGAGAAGGTCGAAAAGGCCGACAAGCCAAAGAAAGCTCCAGCCAAGAAGAAGGAAGTAAGTGAAGAAGTTGTTGCCGAAGTTGCGGAAGCGACTGAAGCTCCAGCGGAGTAATCTCACTTACGTCAGGAAAACGATATGCAAACGCCCTCAGATCTCACGAGATTTGAGGGCGTTTTCTTTTTTGCTTCTTTTCGTACAGGAGTGGTCTTTTGCTCGATTTGAGCCTAGCGTATCAGCGTATTGCCGAGCGCGCCTTGCACCCGGTTCCCGATGAACTCAGGGTTGCCATCGAGGCTAGCCCCGATCCCGAACGGGCAGTTACTCAACTAGAACGCTGGTTGCAAGCGAGCGGTAATCCGGCCACCTACCTAAGCACTTTTGAAGCTCATCCGATTCTCTGCCGAGGAGTGGCATTGCTCCTTGGATTTAGCCGCCAGATGGGTGATGTCCTGGTCCAGAATCCCGAGGTGGGCAGCTTGCTGATTGATCCGAGTCAGTGGCAACCCGCCTCTAAGGTCAGCCTGATTGAGGAGGGCCGCCGGTTATTTGCTCATGCGACGAGTCCATCCCACCGATTGGATCGTTTGCGATTCTTGCGCCAACGTACGATATTGTTGATCGCTTTTTGTGACCTGATCGGAATCTGGAAACCGCACCAGGTCTGGCGAAGTCTCAGCGACTTGGCAGAAGCCATCGTGACTTTGGCCCGCGATGAAATTTGGGCTCCAGTCGCGCTAGAACGCAACCTGAAACCGGAATGTCCAGTGAGTATTGTTGCCTTTGGAAAGCTAGGAGGGCACGAGCTTAATTATTCGAGTGATATTGATTTGGTTTATCTACTCGATGATTCTGCGGACGAAGAGCTTGAAAAGTACGCCAGCAGATTCTGTAACAGCTTGACCCGAGCGATGAGCGACGAGATGGGTCGCGGAAAATTGTATCGCGTAGACCTGCGGTTGAGGCCTTTTGGGGGGCAGGGTCCCGTTCTCAGTAAGTGGCGGTCGGTTGAGAGCTACTATTCGAAGTACGCAGAAATGTGGGAACGGCTTGCCCTGGTCAGGTCACGGCTCATTACAGGCGATGGAACTGATCGATGGGAGGCACTTCGGAATCAAGTCGCGTTTGGACCAAGCCCATCCGGTTGGCAAATCGAAGAACTCCTCGCTCAGCGGTTGCGGTTGGAGGATTTAAGCCAGGGTGACGACCTCAAGCGCGGTCCAGGAGGAATTCGTGACATTGAATTTCTAACTCAGATCTTACAATTGATCCACGGACAGGAGGATCCAGAACTCCGTCGCAGGGAAACCCAACGGGCGATTGATTCGCTAGTACACATGCACTATTTGGATTCGAGTAGTGCCGAAACATTGAGTCATGGTTATACGCTTCTCCGGCAGGTGGAACACAGAATTCAGCTTGAAGACGATCGGCAGACGCACACCATTCCTGACGATCCAACGGAGTTCGCGCGGCTTGCGAAAGTAATGGGGGACGGCCCAGCGATTTTCCGCACCTTACTCACAACCGCGAGAACGAACATCCGTGCCGTTTACGATTCCATGCTCCCTACACTGATTCAGAATCAGCCGCACGGACTCTTACGGGAGAAACTCGGCGGTCAAATCCCGATGATTGAGGAGTGGTTTGGATCCTTGCAGGAAAGCGAGACTTATTTGGCGTCTGCTTTGGAGAGCCGAGACGGGTTGGATCGGATTCGGCGCATCGCGGAAAGAGCACCGATGATCTTGGACCAAACCAAAGGCAATGACTCCTTTGCTGAGGCACTGATCAGTGGAGAGATTCTGGAAGAATTCTCACCGGACTTCCGGACGACTGACATGCCGCTCAAGGCGAAGATGATCCAAAGAGCCCACACCCGGGTTTGTGCATCTTGGGTGCTGGATCCGATGGGATCATTATCAGATGGTCTTGACGGGGTTCGCGATGCCCTGTTTCGGGAGCTTTTAGGGGGACTACCGCTTGAATGTGTGGCACTCGGAAGTTATGCGTCTCACGAAACGACTCCTGGCAGCGATGCGGACATCGTACTGTTTTGTCCGGAGGGGGTTCGACACCTGGATGCGGAAGAAGCCGCACAAGGATTCGTGCGGGAGGTACAAAACCTAAAATCGGCAGGTTCCCCTGTCACGATTGACCTCCGTTTGAGGCCAGAAGGACGATCCGGTCTTTTGGCTCGGACCTATGAGTCGTTCCAGAAGTACGTCTCGCAAGACATGGAGGCTTGGGAGAAGCTAGCGGCGATCAGATCACGGTTGATCGTCGGTTCGCCCCATGCCCAGCAATCAATTTTGAGTGCCGCAAATTCTTTGGTCTGGGATTCTACGACAGCGCAGAACCTGATGCATATGAAGTCACGGATCGAAAAAGAGCGAGTGACCCCGATCCAAGCGCCTCGGCACCTCAAACTAGGGCCAGGAGGTTTAGAGGATATTCTATGGCTTACCAGTTTCTGGTGGATCGCCGATCCTGAAATTCGGGTCAGTGGTCTCTCACTCTCGAATCGCCTCAAGTCTTTACGCGACCGACAGCATTTGACCGCGGTCGAAAGCGATGCCCTACAATCTGCCCACAAATTCCTGTTAGAATTGCGGTGGTGGATTGAACTGCAAGGATTTGTACGCGACGTTTTGCCCGAGAATCCACATAAGCTCGATACTCTTGCCCACGCGATGGCAGTGGAGAGTGCCAATCAGCTCTTACATCAACACGGCGAGCACCGCCACGCGGTTCGCGCTATTTTCGAAGATCACGTACAGAGATTAAAACGATGAACCCAATTGAGACCACTATGCTTCTACTTGGTGCCTACTTTTTGGGCGCGGTTCCTTTTGGGGTGCTCGTCAGCAGGGCAAAAGGGGTGGACATCATGGAGACCGGGAGCAAAAATCCTGGAGCGACTAATGTGTACCGAACCCTCGGAGCGACTTACGGGGTTCTCGTTTTTATCTTGGATGCGTTGAAAGGCGTGATTCCGGCGGTGATTGGGGTTCAGCTTTCAGGTCAAGTTTGGATCGGGTTCCTGGCCGGAGTGTTTGCGGTGATTGGGCATTCACTATCGCCATTTCTCAAGTTCAAAGGCGGAAAGGGAGTCGCCACAGGTTTCGGGGCATTGCTTGGCTCCGTTCCGCTCGTCGCGATCAGTGCGATTTCGGTCTTTTTTGTCATTGTGGCGATCACGAGGTTTGTGAGCTTGGGCGCAATCATCGCGGCTTGGTCAATGGTTGTATTCGGATTTGTCTTTCCAGTGGCGCAAGGAATGCAGATCGCGTTCGTGCTCATGGCGATCTTCATTACAATCCGGCACAAAGAGAATATCAAGAGACTACTAAACGGGACGGAGCGCAAGATCGGGAAAGAGAAAAAGACCTCGGAGCCAGAGGAAGAAAAAGAGTTAACCTCGGACCAGAAGAAACAAGATTAAGTTTCTTTAAAAGTGAAACCGAAGTGGAACAGGAATAAAAATGATTGCGTATGCAACAATACTCTCATGAGAAAGCTCGTACTTCCACTTACCCTTGTTGCCGCCGCGTCCTTCGCCGCGATGCAATCCAGCAATACATTCTCCTTCCAAGACCCGAAGGGCGTAAACACAGTTTCGTTCAAACTTGACGGCGCGCTTGAGCCTTTCGTCGGCTTTGCGAACAAGGTGAGTGGCGAGATCACTTTCGATCCATCCAAGCCAGAAGCAACCAGGGGTGAAATTATTGTTGATGTCAAAAGCATGACCGTGGGCAACGCGCGGATGGCCGACAAGATGATCAACAGCTCCGACTTCTTAGATGTCGCAAAGTATCCGACAATCAACTTTAAGATCGTTGAGATCAAGAATGCGAAGAAGGGCAAAGCCGTTAAGGTTGGGGATGTCACAGCAGACGGCTTCTACACTGCAAGCGTTGTAGGCGACTTCACGATGAAGGGCAAAACCCAGCGCATCACTGTTCCTGGAAGCATTACTTACTTCAAGAATGGTCAGGAGTTACGCGGTGGCGGTGCCAAGGGCGACCTCGCGATGGTTCGTGCGAAGTTCAGCTTTAACCGACTCGATTTTGGTGTTGACGGCGGGCTCCCGCTTGACCTCATCAGCCCAACTGTGGAAGTTGATGTCGCAATCGCCGGCGGCGTGAAGAACTAATCCAGATCTATGCCCTACAGGACAATCTTGTCCTGTAGGGCTTTTTTTGTTTATTGCCCTTGTCCGAGGGAATATCCTGCTTCACCGTCGAAGGTGCATAGGTTCTCGGTCTTGATGAAGTCCATTCCTTGTGCGGCGACTGATTGCAAGAGTTCAATAATCTGCGCGTGAGTCACGGATCCCTCACCCATGAATCGGCATCGCCAGTGATCGGTGCAGAAAGTTTCTGCCATTCCCTGCGGCCAGACTTTGACACCTCGGTTTGTAATCATCACCAGCTTAAGGCTGCCAGTGTTGGCCTTTTCCATGATCGCGCCGAGTTCGTCGGGTGACTGTCGGAACTCTACAAACACGTCCACGCCGACAACTTCCTTCTTCGCCGGCTCGCGTCGAACTGGCATGGTCAGGTTCATGGTCTTGCCTGGTTCTGCGCCATATTTCTTGACTGCGAACTTGCTCGGTAATTGACCGAGCCTCTCAATCACTCGGTTTGCGAATTCGGTCGTGCTGACCTTTGCCACACTCGTCGCCGGATCGAAAACATCCTTGGTGTGGTAGCCATCTTCCAGAGTCTTTAGCCAGGCATTGTGCACACGCTCGGCAACTTCGGGCTGACCGATGTGCACCATCATCATCACCGCTGCGAGAAGCAGTCCCGAAGGATTTGCTGAATCTTGCCCAGCGATCCGAGGAGCCGATCCGTGAATGGCTTCGAACATTGCGCATTTCTCACCGATGTTCGCGCTTGGTGCAAGCCCGACGCTTCCGGCAACCTCAGCGACGACGTCGCTCAAGATATCGCCATAAAGATTTGGAGTCACGATGACGTCAAAGATCTCGGGCCGATTCGCGGCGCGAGCCATTCCGATATCAATGATCCAGTGCTCCTTTTCGATTTCCGGATACTCCGCACCGATCTCGTCGAACACCTTATGAAACAGACCGTCGGTCAGCTTCATGATGTTGTCCTTGGTCATGCAAGTGACTTTCTTTCGGCTGTGTGCTTTGGCGTATTCAAAGGCGTAGCGCACGATCTTTTCGCAGCCAGGGCGAGAGATCACCTTCAAGCACTGATAAACTTCGTCGGTCTGGCGGTGCTCGATTCCGGCGTAAAGATCTTCTTCATTCTCGCGGACGATCACAATGTCCATGCCCGGGTGAAGTGTCTTTACGATCGGATCGTAGGTCACGCATGGGCGGACATTTGAGTAGAGACCGAGGGTTTTTCGGACGGTGACATTGAGGCTCTTGAATCCGCCGCCCTGAGGAGTTGTGATTGGGGCTTTCAGGAAGACTTTCGTTCGGGTTAGAGATTCCCAAGAACTTGGTTCGATTCCTGCGCTGAGCCCTCGCTCGTACACCTTTTCGCCGATTTCGATCTCTTCGATCGCAAGCCTTGCTCCAGCCGCTTCCAAAATTCGGAGCGTGGCGTCCATGATTTCAGGTCCGATTCCGTCCCCACGTGCGACTGTGATTGGAACGGGAACGATCTTTTGATCAGAAAACTGGTTGAGAGGCATTGTTTCGGTCATAACGTGAAGTATAATACATGAACTATGGTTCACTCGTCAAGACCAGGATGGACTTTTTTGACAAATCACACCCACGTGCTGGTTTGCCTTGTGCGTGATTCGGAAATGCTGATGCGGCAGATTGCCCAGGAAGTCGGGATCACCGAGCGGCAGGTGATTAACATCATTGCCGAGCTCACCGAAGCTGGCGTTGTCACCAAAACCCGCGACGGGCGCCGAAACCTTTACGATGTGAATCTGGATTGTGAGCTTCGGCATCCGCTGGAGGCTCCTTCGACGGTCGGCGATTTACTGAACAAGATCATTCAAAAGCCGCTTTCGGGAACGAAATCACCCTGAGAGCGTTTAAAATAGTTGTATGAACAAGAACTTCACGCATCTGCTTGGATTGGCTATGGCGACGGCTTTGGTCGTAGGAGTCAGTGCCCAAGACCTGAAGGTTGGAGCGTCGGCTCCGGCGTTTAGCGGATTGGCGAGCGACGGCAAGACCCATTCTTTGGAAACCCTCATGGCAAGCGGAAAGGCTTCGCTGATCTATTTTATTGGGCATGAATGTCCGGTCAACGGGCGCGCAATCAAGTTCTATTCGCAAGTCGCGAAGGGTTATGAAGGCAAAATTAACTTTGCTGGCATCATTGATACCGATAAGGCGGGTTACACAACTTGGCAAAACAACTTCAAAGCAACCTACCCGGTGATCTTTGACAAGGATTTAGCCCTGATCAAGACCTTCAAAGCGAAGCGCTCTCCATGGTCGGTTTTGCTGGATAAAAAAGGCAATGTCGTGAAGGAATGGCCGGGCTATTCGGTTCCGGACATCAACGATCTTTCGAAGACAATTGCGAAAACTGCGGGTGTGAAGACGGTCAAAATCGACACCACCGGAGCCCCAAAAGAAACACGCTACGGCTGCCCGTTCTTCTAAAGATCGGCTTCTGATCGCTTTATCGAGTCTCCATTCTCATTATTGGGAATGGAGACTGCTTTTTTTTGGCTTCCTCCATCTCGGGAAATCAAAAGATTGGTCATGGAGATAGAGTCTCGTGAATCCGCGACGAGCCCACGTTCATTTTGATTCTAGCCTTCAGTTTTCTAGCAAAACATTGGTGAAATCGCGGTAATGTTGTGCTCAGAATTTTGGTGGCTGAACGACTTTATCTCTTGGCTGAACGACTTTATGTCTCGGCTGAACGCAAAAACATGCCCAATTCACGAAAAACTTGCTTGGCTGGAGGCTAAAAACTCCTAGTTTTCCGATGGAACGAGCCGACGCCAATGCTAGCCAATAAAAATCAGAAGCCTTACGCCTTACCTGCGAATTTCGCTTGATGCTTCGCGCGGGTTTCTTGCCGGAGCTTCTGGCCCTTTTCCCGCTTGACTTCCGACGCCCGGCATTCGTCCGAACAGCACCGATCCACTTTGACTTCGCAATCGGGGCATAGGATCATCCGCTCGTTGCAGACGACGTTCGAGCAGTTCACGTAATTGGCGGTGCGAGTTTCGCACTCGCGGCAAGTGGTGATGACTTGAGCTTTTTCGCCCACCGGGATCACGATCCGGTCATCGAAAACCACATTCACGCCCTCGAATCCCTCACCGCTGACTTCAGGGTCTTGCCCGTGGGCGACGATGCCGCCGTGGAGCTGATAAACATCTTCAAACCCGGCCTGGATCATCCACGCGCTCAGCTTTTCACAGCGAATCCCTCCGGTGCAATACGTCAAAATCCGCTTGCCTTCAAAGAGATCCTTGTGCTCCAGAATCCAATCCGGAAATTCGCGGAATGACTCCAAAGGCGGGCAGATCGCGCCCTTAAAGTGCCCCATGTCGCTTTCGTATTTATTGCGCCCGTCAAGAACGACAGTGTTTTCATCGTCCAAAGCGTCGCGCCATTCGGCGGGGGTCATATAGGCACCGGTGAGCTCGGTGGGGGGCTTCTCTAGATCAACGCCAAGGGTGATGATCTCGGGCTTAACACGGACGAAAAGCTTCGAAAAAACGTGATCCTCGCTCGGATCTTTCTTAAACCAAACGTCCGCAAACCTAGGATCGCGATGCACCCAGGCAATGAAGCGTTCGGTCGCTTCGGTTGGTCCACTGACCGTGCCATTGATGCCTTCCGACGCGATCAAAATCCGGCCTTTTAGCCCAAGATAAGCACAAATTTCGCGCGTGGCTGCCGCGTAGTCCTGCGGATCATCCACCTGAGCAAATCCATAATAAAGCAAAACCTGGTACGACATAAACGAGATCAATCTCTATTGTACTAGCAGAATTGGGGATTTGAACCCAGTGAATTTGCGATGGGGCGAACCGATCTGGTCTTGCTGGTCGTATACTGAGCGAGTTGAGTTCAGAATCTAATCAGCCATATCAGCCTTATATTCCCTACGGCGAGCCGATTTTGGACGAATCCCCGAAGCCGGATGAATATCGCCGTGAGCCATCTTGGTTTGAAACCAAGGGGACTTGGATTCTGGTGGGGCTTATCTTCACGCTTTTACTCGGATTAAAGATCGCGATGGACGATGAGGAGGGCAAACGAAAAGTATTGCCAAAGGGCTTGTCGACGTACAATTCCGCCCTCAAGCAAAAGGATCGCAACGATCAGGATCGATATGAACGGTTGATCAACATTGCCGAGCCGAGATACGCAAAAGACGCCCTCTCCGCACAAGTGATGGTTGCGGCTCAGGTGATCCTCAAGGAAAAGGTCGCAGGGTCATTGCTGGACATGGCGGAAGCTCCAGAGCACAGCCCTCTCGCCGACGCCATGACCTATATCGCGGGAAAGAAGGCAGACGAAATGATCCCAGCTTCGCTTTCCAGCGAATTGATTCCCTATGGCTCCATCGGGGACTTGATGCTGAAGGCGGACAAGGTTTCGCAACGTGGGGTTCCGGCAAAACTTGATTCGCTGGGGCCAGTTCCGAAATCCATGCAGTCTGGATTGCAGGTTGCCCTGGGATTGCTGCTGTTCGTGATGATTGGTTCCCTCATCGCGCTCCCGGTTTTGGCACTTAACGATCCGGATGCTCTGATCTTCCGCGCTCGGGAACACCCGTTCAGCGACCTGAATCCCGACGACACCGGGGGGATGATGGCATTGAAGGGAACGCTGATTCTGTTTTTGGTGATGCTGTCGAGCGTTCCGTTCACGCTGATTCCTGGGCTTGATGGTCCGCTATTGACGATCGTCGCGACAACCGCGGGTTTGGTCGCGATGGGGGCATTTTTGTACTTTGGCGGGGTTTTGCCGAAGCTTAGCTCTCGAGGGGCATTGTTGCCGGGGATTCAGATCGTCGTTGGTTTTGGTGTTATGATCCCAATGCTCATTGGGGCTGGAATATTGATCTCGGCGCTCGGAGCAGTGGGATTTGGGGCGGTCGGGGGAACTCACCCGCTCGCGGAAGAAGCCGCGCGGGGCGGGCTTTTAGAGTTTATCAGTGCGTTTTTGGCGGCGGTCGTGGCGGCTCCGATTCTTGAAGAGGTCATCTTCCGGGGATATATTTTCGGAGGATTAAGGCGCTCGGGATTGAAACCAGTCGGAGGCGGGATTGTGACCGCCCTCATGTTCGGTATGATCCACCCGCAGAATTGGGCAGTTGTCTTTGGGCTGGCATTCATCGGCTGGACGATGGCAATGGTCGTCACCTGGACGCGTTCGATCTATACTGCGATGCTCGTTCATGCTTGTCTGAACGGGATGATCGTGATGATGCTGTATTCTGGGTTGCCGGGTTCGAAATAATTCCGTTAGGTGTAACGCAAGCCGATTGATCAGCGAGATAAAGTGTTTCTAAGGAATCTCATGAATCAAAATTCAGCGCAATCAGAGGTGAAAAAGTCGCCAGTTGATGGAAACACCTTCGGAAACTTTGCCGCGGTTATTGCGGCAATCTTGCTCGTGATCGCGATTGCGTTTCAAAGGTTTGAGATAGACAGTACCGCGAAGGTGAAAGAGTATCGTAATTCACCCGAAACTCGACGCATTATTGGAATCGTGACACAAACTCCGAGTTGGTCGAAAGGTGATCAACTAAATTTCGCCGAAGTAATGAACAGCTTGGAAAATGACAAGCTGACTCATCCTTTGGCTGCCCAAATGTATGTCGCTTCTCAAGCCAGATTGAATCAAAGCATTGATCCGTCGGTCTTCAAAGTGGCGACAAGCGTGAAGGACCCATTTGCCAGTGCAGTACAGTTCCTCGGCGGTTCCCAAGTCGGAAACCGACTTTCTAAGCGAGAAGTAGAAGCAATTCAAAGCTTTAGGGTCGGGAATATGTTCGATGAGTACATTCTTCGAGCGATTAATGAAAAAGCTCGTGCGAAAGAGGGGCTTGATGTGAACACCTACTTGTATAGATTTTCGCTCGATCCCGTGACCACGGGGATTTATCTTGCGGGGGTTATTGGGCTGACAGTTATATGGGGGCGAGGAGGCTTTCGGATTGAGTCCGCCCATCCCATGCTGATGAGCCCACCAAGAATCGGCGGTGGGTGGGGATTTCTTCTGGGCACTCTAACAATCGGATTCCTTCTCTATATCTTTGATTCCTTCCCTCCCGATATTGCTCGAGAGGCTTACGTCGCAAAACCGGTTCTATTTGCTCTTGTCGTTATTGCCTATACAATTATTAAAAGGCCTAAGGAATTAAGCGCAAACACTTTCCACCCTTCATTGCTAATTCTCTTTGGAATAGGTTGCGCAGTGTTGACTGGCTGGGTGGCTCAAGTTTTGACTGCGAGTATAGCGAGAACAAGGACGTTTACAGTACCAGATTATTGGCTTGGGGGCCCGATTGACATTGCTCTTTCCGTCCTTTTCTTGGTTGCGTTTCCTATCGCTATGACCGGGGTTTTAAATGTAGGGCTTCGCGGAATGCTTGAAAGACTTAAAGTACAACAGGGCTTAGGACATTTTTTGGCGGCTCTTCCAATGGCTATCTATTCGCCAATCAACTTTCACGGATTTATTGGAATGGTCATTGTAGGGACCATTTCGTGCGTAGCCATGTATCGGTCTCAATCGCTCCTCGTCCCCATCGCAATGTGGGCTGCGATTGCATTGAGCGTATTTTAGTTCTCATCGTCTTTCCCTAAGTCGTCGTATAAGAGGAAGCTGTGACTGCAAACCGAATTTATCTGGACCATGCTGCGACGACCCCTTTGGACCCTCGGGTTCGAGAGGCGATGCTTCCTTGGATGGATTGGGAGTTTGGCAATCCCAGCTCGCAGCACGAGGATGGTCGCCGGGCGCGTCAGGCGATTGATGAGGCGCGGGAAATTGTTAGCCAGCATCTTGGGTGTTTGTTTGGTGAGGTGATCTTCACCAGTTCGGGCACGGAAGCTGCAAATTTAGCGATCCTCGGATCTGCGTTGGAAGCTCTGAAGAATGGTTCCTCCCGCCGAAGGATTCTGATGAGCGCGGTGGAGCATCATTGCGTGCTTCACACACAACCAACTTTAGAGGCTTTAGGATTCCAAGTGGAATTGCTCCCCGTGAATCAACTCGGCCTTGTCGAAAAGTCAACGCTGGAAAAAGCTTTAGGCGACGATGTTCTTCTGACCTCGATCATGCATGCAAACAACGAAACCGGCGTGATCGCGAATCCCGCTGAATATGCCCAAATCGTCAAGCAAGCAGGATCGCTGTTCCATGTGGATGCCGTGCAAACGCTCGGCACTCTTCCGACCCAGGTCGAAGACTTAGGTGTGGACCTTCTGCATGTCAGCGCGCACAAGATTTATGGCCCAAAGGCGGTCGGGGCATTGTATATTCGTGCTGGGGTTCTGCTGAGCCCTTGGGTCATTGGAGGCGGGCAGGAGCGCGATATGCGGGCGGGGACAGAAAATGTTGCCGGGCTCGTGGGCTTTGGTGCGGCGCTGAGCCATTTCGAAAAACCTAACTCAGAAGCACGAGACGCCTTCTTCCAAGAAATGGGCGATCAGATCCTCAGAACGATTCCGGCGGAAGTTCCGACTTTGCCATGCCATGCGCATTTCCGGATTCCGGGTAAATCTGCAGAGAACATGCTCATCCGACTTGACCGAGCTGGGATCAGTGCTAGCTCGGCATCGGCGTGTTCTAGCGGATCGCAAGAACCGAGTCACGTTTTAATCGCAATGGGAATGTCGCCGGAAGCGGCCGGAGAATGCATTCGATTTTCTTTTGGCAAGGGCCAGGATGCAGAAACGGGACGCGAAGCGGCAAGGCGAGTTAAAGCTCTTTTGGCTTCGTCGCCTTAAATCTTAGCCGAACATAATCCGCGGACCAATTGCCGGACTGATCGCATAACGCGAAGCGCAGATTTTCGACGATTTCGGCTTGGGCGGCTTCGGCTTGATCGCCGAGTTTTTCCCTCAAATACGATCCGCGCATGGTTTGGAGCCAGCCGGACATCCCTGTGGGCAGAGGCGTTGGACGTGGGATGAGTTCAATAGAATCAATCCCAAACCCAGCGTCTGCGAGCACGGCAGAATACTCATCGGGTGTAGGATAAAACCACCCCAAATGAGGCTCGGGTTCAATCCCACGAGCACGAAGAACCCCGACGATCGCGGTCATGATGGCAGCGATGTTGCCAAATCCCCCGAATTCTCCAACGAATCTCCCACCCGGCTTCAAAGCTCGGAAGACCCCTTCTGCAACCAAAGAAGCCTGTGGAATCCAGTGCAAAACGGCGTTGGTAAAGACCGCATCAAACTCCGCATCAAACTCAAGTGAGCGACCATCCATTAGCCGGGCATCCAGGCCTAAACCCCGAGACGCGGCGATGAAGTTCTCGCTCGGATCAATGCCTACTACGCTCGCGCATAGGGGCACAAGTTTCGCGGTCAAAGCCCCGTCGCCGCATCCAAAATCAAGGATTCTCTCGTCTGGTTGGGGATTCAGCAGCTCCACAACAGGCATTCCGAGGTCGGAAACAAACCGCGTGTTGGCGGCATAAAGATCTGCGTCCCATTGATTTGACATGAAGTCAGTTTATCTGGATTCGGAAAAGGTGGTTAGCCCGCCGGAGAGAATGGATCCATTCCAGTGATACTCGCCCAAGAATTTCGCGTGTGATCCGCCTTGGGCGATCCAGGTTTCCTGGTGCTTCTCGGGGGGATTGAGCACCGTATGGCTATGCCCACCAAAGATGATTTGGATTTCCGAAAATTTCTCGGCGAGCTCAATATCACGGCGATAACCGAGATGACTCAGGCAGATCAATAGATCCACGTCAGCCTGAATTTCGGGCAAGTAGCGCGCCAAGGCAACCGAGGGCTGGGTCCAAAGGAAGCTACTGGCAGCGCGGGAAGCCATTTTTTCCGTGACCATCGGCACCGAAACCCCGATAAAACCAATCCGCAGGCCCTCTTTTTCCAAGATCATATAAGGCGGCAAAACCAATTCGCCCGATCCTTGAATTTGCATGTTGCAACACACCAAAGGATGCTGATGCCCGTTAATCTTCGCCCAAAAAGCGGAAGACAAAACGTGGGTTTCGCGGTTGCCGATCGTTCCAATGTCCACCGGAATCGAGGCGAACAAAGGCCAAACCGCTTCGGGGCGCAAGGGGATGCCGAGATTTCCGGTACGGATGCAATCTCCGGTGTCAATGCACAGAGTTTCAGGGCCGCGCTTACGAGAAATTTCCTCCGCAAGCGTCGCGGTGAGCTTGCCGTGAAGATCGTTGGTATGTAGAAAGTGCAAATGCACGAGGGATTACTTCTTCGCCAAAACGTCGGCGATGAGCATGGCAACGACGAAGCCTAAAGCAAGGAATCCGGTGAGTCGCGCAATTTGATCGTCCACGGTTGCTCGTCCTTTAAAGTTGGTGCGGACAGATCCGCCCCCGGACATGGCATCGCCCTTACTCGTGATCATAACGATCACGATGAAAACTAGCGAGACGACCGTCGCCAGTCCAATCATAAAGGTTTGCATCATTAGATTCTACTCAATCAGGCCGGGCAATTTCAACAATCGCGCCAATTGGTCCAGTACAAAGAGCGTTCCGATGAATCCGAAGAGCAATGCGGGCATGCCGCTAAACAAAAATTTCTGCAAAGGACTCGGCGCGACGATGGGATTTTCTTCGTATTTGCGCAGAAGTTCATTTCCGGCCTTGATTCCTGCTTCTAATTGCTTCTTGTTTGGGGGTCGGGTTGTCAAAAATTCCTGCATAAACGAACCCAAAGGCCGCCAGAGGAACATTGTGACCAGCACGGCGACCAATAATTTTATTTCCTGGTCGGTGCTCCAAGGGGAAAACATAACGGCAAAGAAAAGCGACATCGCGGTAGCCAAATTGGTGCCGCATCTTGGATGCACGCGGGGCATTCTTCGCACGATATCGGGGTGCAACTCCTCTCCGCGCTCAATCGCGTGAACAACCATGTGCTCGGCGGCATGGTAGCCCGTTAATGGATGCAATCGGAGCAGCAAAAAGAACAACATCAGGGCAAAAACGGGTAATAAATTCGTTACCAAATTCGGGGCAACGTTCATTTTTAGCAATCCTTGTCCGATCGCGTCAGAGCCGTAGGTACTCACGACTTGAATGGTACAAAGCAATGCACCCGCCAGCCCTAATCCAACAAAATTTGCCCCGCCCGATTGGGCTCCGTTGGTCAAATAAACCCCAACCGGCGTCGCCATTCCCCCAATTTGGGTCGGGCGTAAACCGGGCGGAAGATGCGGATAAAGATGGGCGGGAGTGAGCAAACCGACAAGGTTGAGTTGTTGATCTACTACGAGCGCGCATTTTTTCTTTTGCGACTCAAACATCCTTAGGGCTTCGGCGCCGGTGGCATTGGCGTAGAGCATGGGCAGATTGGTAAGCGGCAAAACCGAAACCGGCGCGGTGGGTTCAAATCCGGAGCTGAGCGCGTGGACTAAATCCTGCTCGTCAATCACCCCCGCAATCGCGCCCCCGTCAATCACCGGAACCGCGGTCAATCCGTGCATGCGCATGCGGTCGGCGACGTGCTGAAGCGAAGAAACCATCGAAACCGGGGCCACGGGCTGGCAAAGAACGCCAACAGACCGCATCAAAACTCCCGAGCTCATACTCTTATCTTACTGGTTTTTCGAGCTCGGCATTTGGATTTTGAGTTGATTTTTCGATGTTGAGGACTGGGAGTTCCTTCTTTTGTCGTGCAAGAGGAAAGTGTTCCTGATGAGTGTTTATCGCAAAGCAGAGGAGACATTTTCCGGCGGAAGGGGTTGGGATTTTATAGGAATTTTGAGGAAATTCTTTGGAATAATGAGTTACCTCACGGGAAAAATGAGTTACCCGACGGGAATAAATTGTTACCCGACGGGAAAAATGAGTTACCCCACGGGAAAAATGGGTTACCCGACGGGAGGAATGAGTTACCTCATCGGAAAAAATTGTTACCCCACGGGAAAAATGAGTCGCTTCCTCGGAAAAACTGGTTGCTAATTCTGACTAAATGCCTCATTGAGGGGGACGGTTTCTGGATTCCTTCCTCGCGCTACTTACGCCAAAAGTGCGATGCCAAAAGTAACACGCCCGCGAGGAAAAAGACCACCGTCTGCCACAGCGGAATCCCCAATTTGTACCCCTGCCAAGCGCCCGAGATGGCAATCACCCCGAAGCAAACCACCAAAACCCGGGTGATGCGCTCGCTCCATTCCCGCCAAAGAGCAAAGAATTTCGCGAGCATGCAATCAGAACTCCGCCGATCCAGGAGTTCGGTGATAAGGAATCACGTCGCGGATATTTTTCATGCCGGTGATGTACATCAGGAGCCTTTCGAAGCCAAGCCCGAAACCAGCGTGCGGAACCGAGCCAAAACGGCGCAGATCCAGATACCACCAATAGGCTTCAAGCGGCAATCCGACCTCGATCAGCCTTTGCTCAAGGACTTCCAAGCGGTCTTCGCGCTGGCTTCCACCGATGATTTCGCCGATTCTTGGGGCAAGAACGTCCATCGCTCGGACGGTTTTTTCGTCATCGTTCAGCTTCATGTAGAAGGCTTTGATCTCCTTTGGATAGTCGGTCAAGATCACTGGGCGGCCGACCTTCTTTTCGGTGAGCCATCGTTCATGCTCGCTCTGCAAATCCGTTCCCCACTCGACTGGGAACTCAAATTTCTCGTCGGCTTTGACCAAATGGTTAATGGCTTCGGTGTAGGTCATGCGCTCGAACCCAGATTCCACCACATGGTTAAGAGTACTGATGAGCTCGGGCTCAATGCGCTGGTTGAAGAACTCAATATCCTGCGCGCAATTTTCCATGACGTCGGCGATTACGTACTTGAGGAATTCCTCGGCAAGATTCATGTCGCCTTCGAGGTCGCAGAACGCCATCTCTGGCTCGATCATCCAGAATTCTGCCAAATGGCGGCTGGTGCTGGAATTTTCGGCGCGGAAAGTTGGGCCAAAGGTGTAAACGTTGGTCAGAGAAAGCGCAAGGGCTTCGGCTTCGAGCTGACCAGATACGGTTAAATAGCTCGGCTTTCCAAAGAAATCGTTGGCGTAATCTAATTCCTTGAGGCGGGCTGGAATTCCGGGCTGACCCGCTTCCAAAAGCGTGGTGACGGCAAACATCGCGCCCGCGCCCTCGCAGTCGCTGGCGGTGATGATTGGGGTGTTGATGTAGTGGAATCCGCGCTCGGCGTAAAATTTGTGGATTGCGAAGGCGGCTCTTGCCCTAACGCGGAACATTGCGCCAAAAGTATTTCCTCGAGTGCGAAGGTGGGAGATTTCGCGAAGAAATTCCATCGTCGCGCCCTTCTTTTGCATCGGATATTTTGTCGGATCGGCTTCTCCGAAGACATGCAAACCGCTCGCTTTGAGCTCAACCGCTTGCCCAGCGGCAGGGGAATCCACGATTTCACCATCAAACCGCACGCTTGCACCTGTTGTGACGCGCTTGAGTTCTTCTTCCGGCAGGGTTCCGGCATCAATGACGATCTGGATATCCTTAAAACAGGAGCCATCGTTGAGCTGGACGAAGGTCACGCCTTTGCTATCGCGGCGGGTTTTGACCCATCCGAATGCGCTGACCTCGGTGCCGGGCTTTTCTTGAAATAAGTCCTTGATGTACGTCCTTCGATAATCCATAAATCCCATTGTACCGAGGGATTTAGGTTAGGCGAGTCCGCGGGCGAAGTCTTCGAGCCACGCCACAACCTCGGGGATCGTGTCGTTTACGACCTTATGGCGGTAGAAATGGGATGCTGCGATCTCGGCTTTCGCATTACGCAGACGGTGTTCAATGGCTTCCTCGCTATCTGTGCCTCTACCTCGGATTCTTCGTTCAAGTTCCTCGTCACTTGGAGGGAGGATGAAGATTGTTTGGACATCCGGGAATTTTTCAACCACTTCTTCCGCGCCTTGGACATCGATTTTCAGGACAACAATGCCGCCTTTCGCTTGGATGCGTTCGATTTCCTTGTACGGTGTTGCATACCAGTTGCCATGAACCAGTTTGTGCTCTAAGAATTCGCCATTTTCGGCGGCGATGAGGAAGTCGCCCTCGGTATAGAAATGATAATCCTTGCCGTCGGTTTCGCCTGTCCGGGGGGCTCTTGTTGTGGCGGCGATGACTCGTTCTACGCAAGGATTTTGTGCCGTCCAGGCTTCAAGCACAGCATCTTTCCCAACGCCACTTGGTCCGCTGAGAATGATAATTTGTTTGGTATTGATCGCGTAATTCATCGGTTGACCAGCTTCATTAAACTCTCCGCAAGCCGCGCGGGATCGTGCCGGACGTAATCGGTTTCCGACATGAAATTGCCTAAGACCGGCTTGCGCCCGCCTGCAACAATTCGGTCAACATCTGGCTCCACCGGATATTGATCGCCCTTTGCGTACTTTTCAATGTTCTCGCTGCTCGGCATCTGGGCGTTGAGGAGGACGTATTCAAAGAGTTTTTCGCCCACTTGGGCTTCGATCGCGGCGACGTGTTCTTGGGCAGTGAATCCTTGAGATTCTCCCGGCTGGGTCATGACATTGCAGACGTAGGCTTTGGCGGCCTTGCTTTCTTTGATTGCGGCAGAGATGCCCGGAACTAAGAGATTTGGGACGAGACTGGTGTAAACGCTACCGGGACCGACAACAATGATCTCGGCATCGCGAATGGCTTGAAGCGCTTCCGGAAAAGCGTGGGCATCTTCAGGATCGATGAACATTCTGCGAATCCTTCCACCCGCGGCTACGATGTTTGTCTCACCGCAAACTTCAGATCCGTCTTCCAGCAAGGCACGGAGCCGGACGCGTTCAAGGGTACTCGGCATTACGCGACCACGGATTGCGAGAACTTCACTCGCCATATTGAGCGCGCGTTCAAAATCTCCGCCGCTTTGTTCGATCAGACCCGCGATGAGGAGATTTCCTAAGCTGTGACCACTCAAAGACCGCGATTGACCCCTAAAGCGGTACTGGAAAAGGTCGGTCATCAGCTTCTCTGCATCTGCCAAAGCGACCAAGCAGTTGCGAATATCGCCGGGAGGAATAATGCCGAGTTCCTCGCTTAATCTTCCGCTTGAGCCACCATCATCGGTGACCGTCACGATCGCTGCGATGTTGCTGGAATATTGTTTTAGCCCGCGCAGAAGGGTCGAAAGGCCAGTCCCACCACCGATCACCACGATCTTTGGACCACGAGCGAGCGCCATTCTTCTCATGTAGACGCTGGTCATGCTCGGGCCGGAATTTGGGCTGATCGTGCGGAAGATCCGATGAAGGACAGTTCGGATTCCGATCACCGTAAGCATGATCCCAAGAACAAGCAATGCTCCGCCGAGCAAGTGGGTGGAATAATCCATGCCGACGGGACCAAAAACGGAAATCAGCCGATTCCAAAAGCCCTTAGCGGCATCGGCAACCCAACGCATTTCGCGACCAAAGCTGAGTAGAAAACCGGCCAGAAGTAAAGAAACGCCGAGGACGGCGACAAGAACTGCGCCTCCTATATCCACCGTCGGCGCAAAGATGCGCCGCAGCTTCCGGCGACTAATCATCGTCTTCGTCGTTCCCCTTACCCTCTCGAAGGAAAATGCCGCCAAGCAAACCGTTTGCAATGCTCAGGAAGATACTGCCCACAAATGCAGTCGGGAATCCGTCAACTTTGAACCCGAATCCCATCGTGCCCACCCACCAGAACATGAGGGAATTGATCACGAGACTCATGATCCCGAGGGTTAAGCAGTTGAGCGGAGCGGTGAAGAATTTGAGCACTCGACCCAAAGTTGCATTCACCAGAGCGAACACCGCTGCGCCTAGAAAAACATTGATCCATCCGGAAAGAGAACCTGTGTCCACAACTAATTTGAACCCGAGCAACCCGGTGGCAAAAGAGGCGAAGACAACCGCTACGGTCAGAATAATCCAGCGCAAGAAAAGCTTTTTCATGGTTTCAGCAGAGATTACGTTGATTGTATCTCCCTGGAGGCATGAATTGATTGTGATAAAAACTAGCACCCAAACCCTTGTATTCAAAAAGGGTTTGTGCTACCTTAGAATACGTATTCTCAGTGGCTTATTTTTGGCCCGAGGATGGAGAGCATAAACCGAATGAGCAGTGTTGCTAAATCCTTCGTGCTCGGAGCATTTCTTGCTACCGCGGCATTTTCTATCGCGGTGCCGAGTTTTGTTTCGCACAACCCTGTTTCTAGCGTCTTTGGTGAATCTGGATCTGTGACCCAGCGCAATCCTTCCGTTCCACGCGAGGGTGAAGCTATCGACATCTGGATCAAGAATGGTCCCTCGTTTTCTTATAACCGTGTTGCGGTTTATTACACGACCGACGGATCTACTCCGGCTGGTTCCTTCGGCACGCCGTCTGGTACGACTCAAGTCTTGCTTTCAAACTCTGGGGGTGTGAGCTTTGTCCGCAACGAGCCGAGATCCGGCGGGGGCAATGATGACTGGTGGAAGGCAACCCTCCCCGTTTCCACCCGGAATTACGCCGCGAACATTAAGTACAAGATCACGAGCTGGGATACTGCTTCCGGACCGGAAGTCACCGCGAGCGATCCTAACACGGGGCCGATTTTCCAATACACAAATAGAATCGCTTGGCCAGGAGCAGGAAATGGTCAGGCTAATCCCCAAGCCGGATATCCTCCCGTTAAATTTTGGAAGGAAGAAGCCGTTATTGGTAACCAATTTATCAATTTGATGCTTGACCAAAATGGCACGATCTACGATATTTACTATCCTGGCGCTGGTGCGGTGAATGGTGTTTCCACTAAGAATGAGGGCTACAGCGGTGGGTTTGATACTTTCCCGGCTGGACTTCCGCTGGATCACCGTGGTCAAATGCATACCAACCAGATCATGACCGGGATTCGCGTCAATGGCATGACGCACTGGCTCAGCAACCCTAATGGCGTAAGTTTTTCTAACATTACACAATCTTACGAAACCGATACGAATACCGTTAAGACGACATCAAAGCTCACCGCTGGTGGCAATGATATTGATGTTACTCAGTACGACTTCTCTCCAATCGGTGTAAGTTTCCCAACAAACGCTGGCGGTGGACAACAGAAGGGAATCGCCGTCAAGCGAACAATTCTCAAGAACAATACCAACGTCACGCAGACGGTGAGTATGTATCTTTACGCAGATTGGGCGATCAATGGCGGAGATAACTACGATGTCATGAACATTGACGCACAGCGGAACGCGATGACGGCTGTTGACAATACAAGTCGCAATGTTTCTGCCACCGGAAACTTTATTCCTTTCGGGAATGAATACAATCCTTCGACTTTTGGATCCTACAATAAGAGTGTTTCTTTAGCATTCGGCGCGGCGATGAAGGTTTTGCCGAGCGTTGGTTCTGCGGGCGGAACTTGGTCTAACGAAAACTGGAGAATGTCTAGTGGCGATAACAGCCAAGGTTGGATTGCGACGAAGTTTGTTCTTCAGCCAGGAGTTCCTCTGGAAGTGAATACCGTGATTGCGGCAGGGTTTGATAATTTCCCTAACGCAACCGGGACATACTCTTATCAGGTTGCTCCGATTTTGGATTGGTTCCAATCTCAGAATATGAGCCAAGTCCAAGCCAATACAAACACATATTGGCAAAACTGGCTGAATGAAGGCGTGACGATTGATCTTCCCGATAATCGATACGATGCGCTTTGGAATCGTTCCAAACTCGCAACCGCCTTGCACATTGATGGAAAAACAGGATCCATCATCGCCGGGATGCACAATGGTGCTTATCCTTATGTTTGGCCACGCGATACGATGTATGCCGCGATTAGTCTTTACCGATCCGGGCACTGGCCAGAAGGTAAAGCTGCGATTGATTGGATGAAGAATACGGCTTTCCGAGGTAATGAAAGCTGGGGTAAGGGATTCTTCTACCAAAAGTACACCACCGATGGTTACCAAATTTGGACCGCACCGCAAGTGGACGAAACTTCTGCGTTACCATGGGCGGTTTGGTATGGATATGAAACCACTGGAGATGTTGCAAATAGTTTAACTCCTTACTGGCAAATGGTTCGCGATTCTGCGATTGCTTCTAGTTCCGATAGTGCATTAGACTCCCGTTTGTTCTATGACGAAACCTTTAACTTGGTCTCCAGTATGAACATCTGGGAAGATCAATTTGCGCCACACATTTACTCAAATGCTTCCGTTTATCGAGGATTGATTGACGCCGCGAAGATTGCAGAGCGCTTGGGTTATCCTAGCGAACAAAGCGACTTCAACAACCGCGCGACAAACATCTTCAACGGAACAAGAGGTCGCCTCGCTTGGAACGGAGAAAATACTGATATTAGTCAAATTGGAATTGTGTATCCATTTGAAATGGTGGTTCCGACTGATCCAGATGCTGTGCGTGTGATGGATCGTATTAATGGAGTAGCAGGAGATAACACCGGCGCGATCAAGCCTCTAGTGAATGTTTCTGGAGAATTCCAAGATTTGATCAATCGTTACTTCGGAGATTCTTACTGGAATGGCGGGCCTTGGTGGCTTTCTACTCTTTGGTACGGACTCTATTACGCAGAGCGCGCAGACTGGACCCCAGGAAAGGGTGATATCAGTAATCACAAGCTGAGAATTGATAAGCTCTATCCATTCCTAGGAAACATGAGCATGGGCGCGGAGCAAATTAGCCCGAGTTCCGCCGAACATCATCCAGGATTCAAGCTCCAAACCGCTTGGCCCAATGTGTGGGAATCCATGTCTACATATATGGATTCGATCATGGCATTCCTCGACTTTAAGCCGGATGCAAGGAATAACACTCTTCGCATTTCGCCAAAGTTACCAAACGGCTGGAATACCATGCTCTTCAAGAATGTCAAGCTTGGTGCTCATGCATATGATGTCAGCATTGGTGAGAACGCAAGATTCCAACAAGTCGCAATCAAAAACAAGCTCGGAGGGGCGAGTAACTTTGATGTTTGGATGAAGATCCCAACCAAGGCTACGGTGCAAAGAGTGACCGTCAACGGAGTTCCTTCTGGATTCCTTCGCGATCAAACCAGTAACCGAGTCAGAGTCCAAGGCGCAGTGCGAACCGGGACAAATGCCACAACCGCGATCAAGGTCGAATTCGGCGACGCAACCCCAGTCTCCGGCAGCGACATCATCCGCGAACCGGGCGTTCGTCCTTAAATCCAAGTTACAGGGTGCATTTCTCGGGTTAGCACAAAAAATCCCAACCTGTTACCAGGTTGGGAACTTCATTCTATTTGATTTTATGCCTTGTGATTATATTACCGAAGAGAGGTAAAAGATGTTTCTTTACGCCGCAATAGTAAGCGGGTTTGCGGTGGTGTTTGGATACACGGAAACCGGGACGCTTGGGGCAGAACGTTGGCCGGCTCGGTGGCTGGTGATTCGGTACCAAATCTGCTGACCAGGAGTTTGACCTTCGTGGTTCCAAGTCGTCTTGGTGATCGCATCGCCAAAAAGCCAAACTGAAGATCCTTGGGTCTTATATTCGATCACAAATGTTGTTCCCTGAGCATTGCCGTTACGGTTGAACTTAATGGTGTTTACGCCATCGTCACAACCCATTGCTTCGACTCCGTTTACCGTCACAACTGGGCCACTTGTGCCATTGGCCAGAACACCGAGCGAATTGAGTAAGCCTTCGCTTACATTTGGATTTGCCTTAAACTTACGGGCTAATCCTCGGACAGTGCTGCTGATCTCGGACTTGCTGCCGTTCTTATTACTTGTTGCACCGGATTGAGCCTTTTTCGCGGCTTCCAAAGTGGTCATCTTTGTATTAAAATCAGCGGTTCCGCTGTTAAGTGCGAGCAGTTCGTCCGCGGTCAGTTCCAAAACAGATTCGTTTGCCGTAGCAACTGTTTTGAAGTTAGTAAGCCACAATTGTAGCTGTGTGTCCTCACGAGGGAGGAAATCATTAGTAGACATGATATTTTTTCCTGTGACCCTTTGGCCGTCATAAAAATATTGGGCAACAGCCTACAAATTCTTTAGAGATTTGTGAGAAATTTTTTAGAAAACTGCTTCGCCAGATCGAAAAACTGCTTCGCCAGATCGAAAAACTGCCTCGCCAGATCAGAAAACTGCTTCGCTGGATCGGAAAACTGCCTCGCTGAATCAAAAAGCTGCTTCGCTGGATCAGAAAACTGCCTCGCCGGACCGGAAAACTGCTTCGTTGGATCAGAAATCCTACCCAACCAGACAAAATACTCACCCAATTTTGGCAAAGCCTCCACCTCGGAGCGGGCGGAGGCATACCTTAATCCCCACAGCTATGCTGGTTAGAGATTCTTATGCCTCCGTCCTCTCCGCGGTGGAGGCTTCTGAGCACCGATATTCATGAATAAAAATCCCCCGGGGCTGGGCCTTCGGGGGATTTTTTGTTTTGGGCGGGAGTTTTACTTAGTGGTGGTGGTGGCCTTCGTCTTCCTTTTCAGGGGCGTCGGCTACGGCGCACTCGGTGTTCAACAAGAGTCCGCTGATGGATGCGGCGTTTTGGAGAGTTGTTCGGACAACCTTGGCTGGGTCTACGACGCCGGCTTTGAGGAGGTCTTCGAAGACTAGGGTTGCGGCGTTGAAGCCTTCGCCGGTTGTCTTCACTCGGTCTACCACGACGCTGCCTTCCACGCCAGCGTTTTCGCTGATGGTGCGGAGAGGAGCTTCGATGGCGCGCTTGATGATATTGACGCCGATTTGTTGATCGCCTTCGAGCTTAAGCGTATCGAGAACCTTGCCTGCGATGAGCAGTGCGGTTCCGCCGCCAGGAACGATTCCTTCTTCGAGCGCGGCTCGCGTTGCGGCGAGGGCGTCTTCGATTCGGGCTTTCTTTTCCTTCATTGCGGTTTCGGTAGCAGCGCCGACCTTAAGAACAGCAACGCCTCCGGAGAGCTTTGCGAGTCTTTCTTGGAGCTTTTCCTTGTCGTAATTGCTATCGGTGGCTTCGATTTGGGCTGCGATTTGCTTCTTGCGGCCTTCGATCTTGCTTTCTTCGCCCTTACCGTCAATGATTGTGGTGCCGTCCTTTGTGATGACGATCTTTCGGCATGATCCGAGCATTTCTGGGGTGACGTTGTCGAGCTTGAGACCGAGGTCGTCGCTGATAAATTCACCGCCGGTGAGGATTGCCATGTCTTCGAGCATTGCCTTTCGTCGGTCGCCAAAGCCTGGGGCTTTGACAGCTGCGAGCTGGAGACTGCCGCGGATTCGGTTAAGAACGAGGGTTGCGAGGCATTCGTTTTCGACATCTTCGGCGATGACGATGAAGGCCTTGCCCATTCGGACAACCTTTTCCAGAAGAGGAAGGAAGTCTTGGACGCTGCCGATCTTCTTTTCATAGAAAAGGATCATTGGGTCTTCGTAGACGGCTTCCATGCGGGTTGCGTCGGTGACGAAGTATGGGGACAGGTAGCCCTTGTCGAATTGGAGACCGTCAACATGCTCGACGGTGGTTTCCATGGACTTGGCTTCTTCGACGGTGACCACGCCATCCTTGCCGACCTTGTCAATCACACTGGCAACGAGTTCGCCAAGCTCGACATCGTTTGCGGAGATGACGGCGACTTCGCGGGTGCTGGTGACTGGGGTGGACATTTTGCCAAGCTCGGCGACGATGGCGTCTACTGCCTTGTCGATTCCTTGCTTGATTTGGGTTGCGTTTGAACCTGCGGCCACGTTTCGCGCGCCTTCTTTGAAGATGGCTTGGGCGAGAACGGTTGCGGTGGTTGTTCCGTCACCGGCGAGGTCGTTGGTTTTGCTGCTGACTTCGCGGATGAGCATTGCGCCCATGTTTTCGAACCTGTCTTCGACTTCGATTTCCTTTGCGATGGTGACGCCGTCATTGATGACGGTTGGGGAACCGAACTTCTTTTCGAGAACGACGTTGCGTCCTCGTGGTCCGAGAGTGACTTTGACGGCGTTAGCTAGCTTGTCTACGCCGGCTTCGATTGATTTTCGGGCGTCGTCGCCGAACTTAAGATTTTTTGCGCTCATGGTTTAGTTTGCTGCTCCTACAGTCGCGCCTTCCAGAATTGCAAGGACGTCTTCGGATCTGAGGATGATGAAGTCTTCTCCGCCAACGGTGACTTCGGTTCCGCCGTACTTGCCGTACAGAACAACGTCGCCGACCTTAATATCGAGTGGTGCAAGTGCGCCGGAATCGAGGCGCTTGCCTGGGCCGACAGCAAGAACTTCGCCGCGTTGTGGCTTTTCTTGCGCGGAATCTGGAAGGTAAAGGCCGCTTGCGGTGACTTGTTCCTTTTCGGCTCGCTTGATGACGATGCGATCGTGTAATGGAGTCAATTTCATGATGTTGTTTCCTTATTTGGGTTGGGTCGGTTCTTCGTCCCTTGTTTTGGATATACGCCGGAGATCCCCGAATGTTTAGCAGTTTACCCCTGGGAGTGCTAAAAGTCTACTTTCCTTGGAAGGATTTGGGTTAGAAAGTAGGGAGTTTTGGTGGCGAGAGCGGGAATTGAACCCGCGACCTATAGGTTATGAATCTATTGCTCTAACCGCTGAGCTACCTCGCCGAGGAACCTTCATTATGGCAAAGATGGTGGGTTTGATGCAAGTCCGGGTAAAACGGTTGGGTATGAATCCAGGTCTTTTGTCGTGTTTGTTGATGCTGGTGCAGCCGGCGGGGACTCCGCTGTTGACGGAGATGACCGAGCTTGCGGCGAAGCGCGAAATTTCTGGCTTGGTTGCTTTGAGTGATCCTGCTTTTTCGGATGCTGGTCGGTTTTCTTTCTTGCGGACGAATGGGATTTACGGATCGGGAAGCACGGGTTGGAAGCCGGTGTTGTTGCGCTCGGAGTCTTTGGGGCTGAATTTAGTTGTATTTTCCACGAAGATTTCTTGCGAGGACATTGGGGAGCAGGTCTTTGAAATTAAATCCGGGAAAATAGGGAAAAAAATCACGGAGTTTGAAACCTTTGGGTTGCAAATGAAGCACCACGATTTTACGGTGCGTTTTGAGACGGATAAGAATTTAGGGGTTTTTCGGGATGCGGTGACGTTTGAACGTGTGGGGGCATTTCGCTCGACTGGGTTGATGCGGATTTCGCCTGATTTTGTGGTTTCGGAAGTGACGGATTCAGCGGGGAAGAAGGTTGATTTCACTCAGGCGGGTGGGACGATTGCTTTTCGTCAGCCTGCATCTTCGAAGTTTGTACTGAATCTGAAGTATTCGGCGGTGCTGAAATCGCCTCCTGAGCATGGTTCGGTGTTTGAAGATGAGGCGATGCTGGCGGGTTCGGTGTGGTGGCCGAGCATTGCTAGGCAGGCTGCGACTTCGACGGCGACGATATACACGAAGCCAAATTGGTTGGCCTTTACGCATGGGTCGAAAATAGGCGAGAAAATCGTCGGAAATTCAAAGATCACGCGATATAATAATGCTGTTCCCATTTCAGTGTTTTCCTTGGCTGCGGGAGAATACAAGGTTCGCGAGAAAATGCACGAAGGGATAAGGTTCTGGAGTGCGGAAATTGGTGGGGAAAATGCTGTCTTGGACTTGCAGAACGATTTTAATATTCAAGTCGTAAGATTATTTGGAACCCTAATTAAGTGGCCTTATGACAACTGGGGATCGTTGATTTCGAAGCGCTTTGGGTCGGGTGGTTTGGAGGCCTATAGTTATGCGAGTTACGAGAAAGGCTGGTTGCCGGAGCTCGATCCGCATGAGCCTTCGCACACTTTTTGGGGTGGGGTGATTCCGAATACTTACATGAAGAGCCTGTGGAACGAGTCGTTTGCAGACTTTTCTGAAGATTGGTTCTACCGGGAGTATCCGGACGGGAATCGGAATGATCTTCGGCTTGCGTTTAGGAAGATTCCGCGGGTTGCGCCGAGCTTTGCCGCTGCACCGGGGTACTCGGCAGGAGTTGAGTCTGGGAATGCTGGATATGGGATCGGATATTCGCGCGGAGGTTCGATGTTGACGATGCTGGAGCAAGAAATCGGTCCTGATGCGATGCGGGAGACGATGGCTTACTGGCTGAAAAATCACCCGCGCGGAATGACCGGGGAATGGGATGATTATGAGAAGGTCGTCAAAACCGTCACAAAGGCCGACCACACTTGGTTCTTCGATCAATGGAATCGCCGTGCGGGTTGGGCTGAACTAGAAGTCTCCGATGTTGTTCTAGGTTCGGACGGTACTGGATACACGATTCAGGCGAAAGTGAAGACTGGCGAAAGCCCTTACAAGCTAAGAATGGATGCTCTTGTAAGGTTTAAGGATGGATCAAGCACCCTCCTTTGGATTTCAGATGTTGATACGAGTGCTTCTGATAAAATTTTCCTTAGGGTTCCGAAGCAACCAGTCTCGGTGACTTTTGATCCCTACCAAAAAATCCTTCGGAGGGTGAACAATGCCGAGCTTCGGCAGAGTACTTCGGGAGTAATCAATGCGGCGAGTATCTGGACACGTCCCGGAGATGAGGCAATGGCGCAATTATTCGCGGCGAGACGCCGATCCTTAACTGGGGAGCTACCAGAGGACTTGCACCGAAAAATGATTATCGGAAATCCGGAAAAAGATCCGAAAATGGCTGAAATATTAGCAAAAATTCCGGACGCGCCTAAAGTTTCGGGCGGGGTGATTACTTGGCGCGGCAAGTCGGTTGGTTTGGATAAGGGTGGTTTCATTGGGCGAGTGAAGTTGGAAGATGATCAATGGTGTATCGTGAGCTTTGGTACAGCCCGTTCTCGGCCGAGTTTGGGGCAAAGTGATGGATTGCTTTTCGATAGTTTAGGCCTTCCCCTCGCGGCGACAGCTCCCGCCGCTAAAGATGGACCATTGCACTTTAATCTGACTCAATAATTCGGAAGTCAGAAGCATTTCGGTCGTACCAGTTTCGGACGTCGTCACTCTCTCGTGACTCAAGTAGGAGCTGAAAGTCGAGTTCAGCAATCGCGATGCCCGGCTGATGAAGTTCGGTTTCGGCGAGAATCGCGCTTTCTGCGAAAGGCTCCACGCTTGGGGCCAAAATCGCGCTTGATCCGTAGGTCATCGGCACTGGCTCCCCGTTCAAGTGTCCAAGTAATGAGGCATGAATCATGAAGATTTGGTTCTCAATCGCGCGAGCTTGGCACGACCACCTCACCCGCTGAAACCCTCTCTGGGTCTCGGTGAACGCTGGTACCGCGATGGCAAGAACCCCATTCTCGGCATGATTCCGGGCCGAAATGGGGAATTCACAGTCATAACACACGAGTGAACCAAGCCTAGAATCGGGAAGCGACACGATACCTTGTGTACCCGATAGCCCCCAATCCACCGCTTCAAATTGCGTCATTACGTTCTTTGGTTGCTCTGCCCGATTTCCGTCGGGATCTACCGTTAAGGATAAGTGAACGATATCGGATGGCTTTGGAGAAAAATGCGATCCCGCCGTGATTGTTACTTTGTTTTCCTGAGCGAGCTGAGAAACGAGTGCTTCAAAATCCATTGAAAATTCGGAAATAAATCGCACCATATCCGTTCCTTGCAATTCCGGTCGTAGTCCGCATAGCTCCAAAACAAAGCATTCAGGAAAGATGATCCAGTCAAGATTTGCTGATGCCACTACCGCAGAAAAACGATCGGAAAATTCCTGAAAACTCGTGACGGGTTTGATCTCCCAGGCGATCGCACCGACAATCATCGTAACTTCTCCAGTAAAAGAGCGCGTCCCAGCGACTCTTCGTCATCCATGTAATTTTCCAGAATTTCCAACGGATTTAAACCCAGCTTAATCAGTGGCGTTGCAACTCTGTCTACCACAGTTCCAGAAATAATTCCAGAAAAATAATCAGAAATTCCAAGTCCAGAATCCCGAAGCCCGGGCAATCGGCAAGCTGTGCCATACCGCACGAGCCCGAGCGCAGAAACTAGATCAAATCGAGCCTGGTACAAAGCGCTTCCTATTCCCCGTCCTCGAAATTCGGGCAGAACCGAAATGTCTGCACCATACAAGGTGGTCCCCCGAGGATCGTGCCCACTCAGATCAAACCCGCCGAGGGTTTGTTCCCAGGGCAAGTGTTGATGCCATGTGTCTTCGGAAATCAAGGCATTCGAGCAAGAACCGACAATTAAACCCGCAGATTCGGCGACAAATTGCCCCGGTCCAAACAGCGATAAATGGGATAATAAATGCGAAGAATTCCAGAGGAATTCAATTGGAAATGGCTCCGGAAAACATTCCCGCTGAAGCGATACGACATCATCAATGTCCGATTCCTGCATCAACCGGACGACGACCGAGCTCACAGGGTAATCCCAAGAATCTCAAGAACCCGTTCAAGGTCCTCGTCGGAATAGAAGTTCAAGATCATTTCGCCACCAACCTCGTTCCGCTTCAATGCAACAGGCGCACCGAAGTAGGTGCTCAGACCGTCGGCAAGAGCCTGCCAATTGGGGTCGTTGGTGCCACCGGACGACTTTGAAACCACCCGGGTCACTGGTCGAGGAGTTGCAACAGCCTTCTCGGGAGTCCGAGCAAGTTGCTCAGCGGCGCGAACGCTCAATCCCTCATCAACAATTTTGAAGAATAAATCTTTTAATTGTTTATCAGACGAGCATTGCAATAGAGCTCGAGCATGACCCTCTGTAATCAGCCCAGTACCCAATGCCTCCAAAATCTCCTCCGGTAACCGAAGCAACCGGAGCGCATTCGCCACCGCAACTCGCGATTTTCCAACCTTTTTGGCGACGTCTTCTTGGGTGAGATCGAAATCTTCGACCAGCTGCTTGTACGCCATCGCCGCTTCGATTGGGGAGATATCTTGCCGCTGGACATTCTCAATCAACGCCATCTGGAGAGTTTGCTCGTCGGTTGCTGCCCTAACGATCACTGGGACAGAAGTCAATCCGGCGATCTGAGCGGCTCGCCAGCGACGTTCGCCCGCAATGATTTCGTACTTGCCTTCGGATACCGGGCGGACTACGATGGGTTGCATCAACCCGACAGACTTCAGAGATTCAGCGAGTTCTTCCAGGGCGTCTTGGTCAAAAAATCGTCGAGGCTGATCTGGATTAGGTGTGATATCCGCGACCGCGATTTCATTGGCCTGAATCTCGCTGGATTCCCCGAGTAATTGCGCCAAACCCTTTCCTAAAGATCTCCTCATACTCCCAAAACCTCATCAACAAAATTCATATATGCTTCCGCGCCCTTACTTTCCGGGAAAAGCTGCACCGCCGCCGTCCCAAATCCCGGAGCTTCACTTAATCGGACGTTTCGCGGGATAGAAATGCTCGAAACTTTCGTTCCAAAGAACTGCACGACTTCGTCCTCAACCTGCTGAGTGAGCTTGTTCCTTGAATCATACATCGTCAAGAGAACTTTTGCGATTTCGAGTTTTGGATTGATTCTGCGGCGGACAAGATCGACAGTATTCATCAGCTGGCTAAGACCTTCTAGGGCATAAAATTCGCATTGCATCGGCACTAGAACGGCGTCACAGGCACCAAGGATATTGATCGTCAAGATCCCCAGGCTTGGTGGCGCGTCCAGGATGATCCAGTCGTAATCGTCCCGAATCTTGCTTAGGGCATCGCGTAGGATGAGCTCTTTACCTACGGCGTTGAGCAACACAGGCTCGGATCCAGCCAGTTCCAGCGTTGCTGGAATCAGATCAAGATGCTCGTGGATATTGACAATCGCTTGCCTTGGAAAAGGCGCATCCTCTGGAGCGTCAATGAGGCTTTGAAATACGTCAAGCAAGGTCGCCTTGATCTTATTTTTCTCGACTCCAAGCCCCGAAGTGGCATTACCCTGGGGATCGGCATCGATCAGCAAAACCCGTTTGCCGCGCTGAGCCAATCCCGCCGCCAGGTTCACTGCCGTCGTCGTTTTGCCGACACCGCCCTTCTGATTTACCACACCCCAAATTGCCAAAGTCCCTCTATTATGGCGGTTTTGACCATTCCCGATCAGCTCCCATGAACAAATCGCTCGGTTCACGTTGATACCGGAGAGATTCTAAAAACTAATGAGTACATTGACCTGCAGAGGTTGCGGTCAAATACAAAGCAAACATTTAAGTTTAGGGCACTTCTAATCCATCACTCGCGACAACAGCAATAATCCATGGAACGTCGCAGAACCACCTGTTGAGCAGGCGATGATCAGCCACTTGTTATCGTACTCAAAGTCAAAAAAGGCGTAGTAAAGCAAATAAAAACCGTACAAAAACCCCGCAAATCCTTTCCAAATCTCGTCATGAAACATCTCGATAAGAATGAGGATCGTCGAACCGATCCCTACTAAGAGGAAGACCAACGCTGGAATCTGAAGCATGATTGCCATTTGCGAACTCTCCCTAGTCATATTTCTGGATTGACTGTCCGGTGAATCAATACAAAAAAAAGGCGCCAGCCGTAGCTGACGCCTAAGATTGTCCCTTCCCTTGATGGCGACGAACGGGTCGGGACAACCTCCATTCGTTTGGTTCTTATCGCAGGAGAGAAAGAACGGACTGTGGTGCTTGGTTTGCCTGTGCAAGCATCGACATACCGGACTGTTGGAGAATTTGCAACTTGGTGTAGTTGGTCATTTCTTGTGCAACGTCCACGTCTCGGATACTGGATTCGGAAGCAGCCAGATTCTCGCGTTGAACTCCAAGGGAGCGCACGTTTGTTTCAAGCGTGTTTCGAACGAAGTTACCGATTCGTCCACGAGATTCGGAGACTTGGCCAATAGCCTTGTCAATCACCTTGAGCGCATCTGCAGCACCCGAGTCGCTGAGCATACTGAGGTTGCCCAGATCCTTACCGGACACAGCACCCGTGCCGAGCGAAGCTGCAGAGAAGTTACCAATCGAGAGCGCAGCTGTTTGGCCAGAGTTTGCACCGATTTGGAAAGTTGCAGATCCAACTGCTGTTTGACCTGCAAGAGCAGCACCTGCCACGTTACCAGGAGCGTTCAGCGAGATTGAGTTTCCTGCAGTATCCCGCAGATCAAGACCCGATCCTTGGTCAAACGTCACGGTTGTGAGTCCACCAGCGGTAGCACCATTGACATCAAGGCTCACTTCGGCAACTGCATTGACACCGGCATCTGTTGCCGGAGCACTGAAGAGTACCGAGCCAGAGTCGACGACAGTCACATTGGCACCAGCACCGTACTTTTCGGAAGTGAAGGAGAGTTCTCCGCCAGATCCCAAGGTCGCAGTAACTCCAGTTTGCTCCGAGCCATTGTTGATCTTGCTCAGAACGCTAGAAATAGAATCTCCAGCATTCACACCAAAGCTCACTCCGTTGACCGAAAGCGTTGTTGCAGTCGCAACCGCAGAAGTAAGCGCGCCGAAAGTTGCCGTTGAAGCAACCGTTGCTTGCTCTGCAGCCGTGGTGACGTTAACTGTTACCAGTCCGCCGCCGGTGACCGCATTTCCACCGAAGTTACCAGAAAGGTTAATTCCACTGTATCGTGCGGAATTCGCAATTCCAGCTTGAACTCCAGAGCTACCATCCAGCAACTTCTTGTCGCCAAAGGAGGTTTGGCTAGAAATTCGGTTGACAGACTCAATAATCGAGTTCAATTGTTGTTGGTTTGCTTGTCGTTGAGAATCGGTAAGAACCGCACCGTTTCCGCTGGAGACCGCGAGGGATCGCGCATCATTCAGAAGCTTGTTAACTTCGTTCAATGCACCTTCCGCTGTTTTTGCGTAGTTGGTAGCGTCTTGGTTATTCCGAATCGCAGTGTCAATCCCACCGATCTGTGCTCGGAAAGATTCCGACACGATCAGACCCGCTGGATCATCACTTGCGCTGTTAATTCTCATACCTGTCGAAAGTCGAGTCATCGACTTGGACATTTCCATCCCAGTTGTGCCAAGGTTGCGCAAAGCGCTCATGGCTGTTGTGTTTGTGTTGATTCGAAATGATGACATTTTGTTTCTTTATCCTCCGTGAAGTAACTGGCCAATCCTTGGCCATCGCTTCCTCTGGTGTTTCCACCTCGGTCACGATCACTTCATTCCAGACCTGAATCAATCACCACCCTGGTAATTCCGCTAGGGTCAAAGAAAGCTGAAACAATTACCAGGTAAGCATAAATGCGGGTTTTGCGCTTATGTACAAGTTTTGGCGGATAATATGCAAAAAGGCCCGCAATAACGCGAGCCTGTTTTTGAAACGGTCAGAGTTCGGTTAGGAACTTTTTCGCCGTCTGCGGAGAATAATCGCAAGACTGGATCCGGCAAGCGCGACCATTGTTCCCGGTTCCGGAGCGATGACCACCGCTACGCTTCGGATCTGCCCTGAAGAGTAAAACGCGGGGTTCGAACTTGTCTGCCAGACACCGTTATTCCCAGGCACCATATAGTTCAGGTGGTTACTATAGTTGCCTGTCGAACCCCGGCTACCGAACGTGACTAGTGCCCCCGTGTGGGTCATACCCGAGGAATTCGCCATAAACTGACCCGAAAGAGAGGCATTAACCAGAGTAGAAGTACCGCTCAAATCATAGCGTCGCAGGTTTGCAGGCGCAAAATTATCCGACTGCAGAGACCACGAAACGGTTGAGTTGCCTAGGTATTCCCCGTAGCCGGTTGGGATCGAGTTCGGGAAGGAGTAGGAAATCAACCCAAGACTTTCAAACGTAGGGCTCGCGGTCGGCGAAGAATAGCGGAGCATGAAGAACTGATAATCGGTAGCTCCAAAGTTGTAACCAAGGACGTTGATAGATCCGTCTGAGAGCTCAATAGCCTTGGAAACTGCGGCCAACCCGGTCGAAATCGATTGAATAACTGCTCCCGTGTTTGGATCTAGAATTTGATAAGCATTGCCGGTGCACACCAGTAGATTTCCGTCACTCATCAGGTCAAAGCTCGTTGTGCCAGTCCGATTAAAACCGCCGAGATAGGCTCCGGTGTTGTAATTCATGCGATGGACGGTCGAGCCATCATAAATGTAAGCCGTGTTGCTCGTAGAATCAGCAACGACATTGGACACAGAGCCAATTTGGAAGTTGCCAAAATTGCCAAGATAGACTCCGTTTTGGGGATCATAGCGATGAACGCGTCCAAATTCATCGCCAGCAAGCATCATCTCAAAACTGGCATGAGCCGCCGAAGTCAGGCCAACAAGTACAAGAACGGAAAGAGTAAATGTCTTTTTCACGAACATATTATAAAGCAGGATGCGATAATTTAGTCTGCTTTTTAGCAAATTCCTGAGTAAAGCTCGGTCAAAAGTTCTTCCTCGGGGACTTCCGAGCAGTCGTTTAAGTACACCTCAAAGTCGCACTTGCCGATGTCGTAATCCTTACCCGTGGATTCGATTCCTTCGGTCATAAACTTTTGCCATGCCGGCCAGAGCCCGGAATAGCTCCCTTTGTGAAGTGTCTTCACGTAAAGCCCGCCTGGGATGATGAATTCTTCACAACCTTCCGGAAGGACCTGGTCATCACTGATCTTCATCCCCGCGTGGGCCCGAAGTTCTGCCTCGGGAGTCTCGTTTGGGTCATCATGGTACACGCCAATCGTCTCTACAAAAGGAATGCCGTTGGCCTTGCAAATTCCCATCAACTGATCGAACGCCTTCCCGATCGTGTTGTAGGCACCGCTGTGAGAAACCGCCACTAGGCGGATGGGTTCAAGTTCTACCTGTTCGTAACTCATTTCTTTTTTCCTGATTTTGATTTTGCGAGCATGCTCTCATACAAATCCACATACTTTTTGACTGTCCAAACTTTGATTGTATCTGCGACAACATCCAACGGGAGATCCTCGAGCTTTTTGAACCGGACACAGCTTGCTCCCATATCCAATTTTTTGCCTGTAGCAATGTAAGCTTCGCGAAATGCCTGATCCTCGGGGCTGTCCAGGTAAAGGAACATCATGTAGAGCGACATGTGCCCCTTTTGGTTGCCAAGTCCCATGAAGGGAAGCGGCTGCTTTTTGTCGCAGTGGTAGCCAGCCGGATAGAGGGTGTGCGGAACGTAGTAACCAACCATGTTGTACTGCATCCCTTCTTCGAATCCGGACGCAAGATTCGCATTGATAACTTCCCGCACGGCCGAAATCGCTTGACGACGATCTTCGGGAAGGCTTTCCAAATATTCCTCAATTGTTGAAGCTTTGATGGTTGCCATGATATGTTTCACTTTAGCTGATTTATTGGGGACCGAGCAAGGGTAGTTTGGAAGTTTCGGGGGTTCGGTGTTCTGAGCTGTTCATGGGGTACAAGTCTCAGACCGATGAAGGTAGCTGTGATTGGGGCGGGGTCTTGGGGAACGGCATTAGCGACGTTGCTGGAGCGAAATGGGCATGACGTAATTCTGATCGGTCGCGAGCCGGATGAGATTGATGCCATGCGCCGCGATCGAGTCAATGCCCGCTACTTGCCTGGCATAAAACTAGGCGATAATCTCGCGTTTGGTCTGATCGGTGACGCACCAAGTGCGGCGGATTTCTGGATCGTTGCGACTCCCTCCGGGGGAGTCCTCGAAACCGTAAGAGCGATTCCTCAGGCTAATCCATTTATCGTACTTGCAAGCAAGGGTCTGGATTCTGCATCGTGTGAACTCCTCAGTGAAGTCGTCGCGCAAGCGCGACCAGATGCATTGATCGGAGCCATCAGCGGGCCAAACTTGGCTATTGAGGTGATCAACGGCATCCCCACCGCGACCCTTGCCGCTTGCAGCGACCCAAATCAGGCCGCAATGATCTGCGAAGCGCTGAGATCCCCGTCCTTCCGAGCCTATTATACTGACGATTTGATAGGAGTCGAACTCGCTGGGGCGCTTAAAAATGTACTCGCCATAGGAGCCGGAATGAGCGATGGTCTTGGCTTTGGCGACAATACAAAAGGAGCACTTTTGGCGAGAGGTCTGCGCGAGATGGTTCGCCTTGGGCTCAGCAAGGGTGCCCAACTGGAAACATTCTTTGGCATCGCTGGGGTAGGCGACCTCTTCGCAACCGCATCAAGCAAACTCAGCCGGAACTATCGGGTCGGTTATGGTCTTGGGAAAGGCCAAGATATCGCCGAGATCCTCGCCGAAATCGGACAGGTCGCTGAAGGGGTGAATACCGCGGCATGCGTTGAGACATTAGCAATGCGCAGCAATCTTGAGCTCCCAATTATGCACATGATTCACGGCGTGATCATGGGACAGGTGTCCTCCCGCGATGCCGTCGTCGCGCTCATGGAGCGCGAACCAAAGCGGGAAGCACTTTTCTAAATTAGCCGAGCGGGAAGCTCTGGTGGTGTAGTGGAGTCTCCACATTCCAACCGAATTCATCACGAACCTTCTGAGCCAGAATCTGTCGTGGCTCCGGTTCGCCATGGACAATGAACGTCGTCTTCGGCGGGTGCTTAAAGCCGCGTAACCAATGCATGATCTCTGCCTGGTCTGCGTGCGCGCTCAAGCTGGTCATGCGTTCGATCCTCGCCTTGACTTCGAGTTCTTCACCAAAAATCTTGACGAATTCAGTGCCTTCTAAAAGCTCACGACCCAGCGTTCCGGTGGCTTGATAACCCACGAATAGCACCACCGTGCTAGGATCGTCAATTCTCGCCTTTAAGTGGTGTTGAATCCGGCCGCCATTACACATTCCGCTTCCCGCAATCACCATCATTGGTCCTCGCTGTTGGTTCAAAGCTTTGCTTGCGTTTCGATCTCGGATGACTTGCATGCCCTTTGGATGAAGTGGGTCGATCCCATCGGCAAGGATTGCTTTCATATCAATGTCGTGATCTTCAGAGTTCCTTTGGTAAAGATTTGTCGCGCTCACCGCCATGGGTGAATCCAAGTAGATCGGAAACTCGGGGATTTCACCTCTGATTTGGAGCTGGGAAATGGCGAACAGGAGTTCCTGTGTTCGACCAATCGCAAAGCTCGGAACCAGCACGGTTGAACCACTTTCGACTGCACTGAGGATGACTTCTTTCAGACGAGCTTCGGTGTCCTCTTCCGTATGAAGACGGTCACCATAGGTGGATTCCACGACAAGATATTCGGCGGCATCAACCATTGTTGGGTCAGTGATGATCGGGGTGTCAAACCTTCCAAGATCGCCACCCATGAGGAGTTTTTCGCCGTTCGGGAGATAAATTTCCACCATCGCTGAGCCGAGAATGTGTCCTGCGGGGAGGAACCGGATTGTGCATCCCGCTCCGATCTCAACCATCTGGTTGTACAGTACAGATCGAATCAGCATCAAAACCGCATAGGCATCTTCTTCCGTGTAGAGCGGAAGTGCGGGTTCGTGGCGACTGGTGCGATGCTTGTTGTGGTGACGGGCATCTTCTTCTTGTAAACGCCCTGAGTCGGGAAGGCTAAATTTACAAATACCCATGGTTCCGGCTGTCGCATAGATCGGACCTTTGTAACCCTCTCGAACGAGCTTAGGGAGTAAGCCGATGTGATCGACATGAGCGTGGGTAACGATGACCGCATCCAGCTCAGTAGGATCGAAGGTGAACGGTTCCCAGTTAAAGGCGCGAGTCTCCCTGGCACCTTGGAAAAGACCGCAATCAATGAGGATTTTCTTCCCATTGACTTCGAGTAGGTGCTTACTTCCGGTTACGGTTTCTGCCGCTCCATGAAAGCTGATTGATGCGTTCATGGAGCTATTTTAGACACATTTCCCGTGCGGGGGTTTTACTCGTTGTTTCGGCCAAAGTTTGCGACCACGATTTCGAAATCTCCTGGTCCGACTTCACCATCACCATCCACATCTCCAGATGGACCCGCGGTCCCGAAGTTTGAAACAACAACCTCAAAGTCGCCCGGTCCAACTTCGCCGTCGTTATCAATGTCGCCATTGACCATAACAACAGCCTGCCCTGTAGCGAACTTGTTCGTGAGAGCGGGTTGGCTTTGTGATGGGTAAACCCGGCGAAGGAAAGTTCCAAAGTCGAGACGCATTCGGTAGCTGTTCGGCAGAAGAACTGGAGCGTCGACCGTGAATGCTCCGGTCGTTGGATTCACGGTGGCATTGAAGTTTCCACCCGGGACGACTGCTCCTGCTGCTGTGAGGAAAGTCACTGGAATCGAGGTGGGGTACGAGCCGACGTAGCCAGGACTTGAGAGCGTTCCGGATATTTCTCCAGCCTTCACATCGCCCGTGATTGCAAGTGCGTAGCCTTGCTTGCCGTTAGAGGAAACAACATTTGCTCCCGTCACGGTTACGGTGTAAATCCCAGTTGCTGGAGTAAGTCGATGCACCTGCTCTGTTGAGTTGAGCACATCGGCGGAGCCTCCTGTTGTGCTGTCGCCATTGGTGATCACGTTGCCAAGGAACGTTGATGCGCCACTTTGTACGGAGAGGTTGAGGTTATTCACCACTGGAGTCGCCGTCGCCCCGGAAGGCGGGAAGTCTGTGTAGACCATTGTTACACGGAGTGGCTTTGAATTTGAGTTCACCTTAAATTGGTAGGTGGCAGATTGACCGTTAGATAGACCGTTTGCGTTGAAGACATCTTGGACTAAAAGTCGCTTTGAGCTTGCGCCAAGGTATAGTGCGTCCGTAATGGCGATTCGACCCCATCCTTCCCCATTGCTTGGGAAACCTGCCACTCCAGTCATGTCCCTGGTGCCATTACTTAGGATCGCCCGAAGCAGCGCTCCAGAAGGTTCTAGGGTTGCCGCCGGTAAAGCAGTTCCGGTTTGGATGCGACCTTCACGCAGGTACTGGCGGACTAGAACGGAAGTCCCAACTGCGGAAGGGCAAGCCATCGAATTGCCGCTCAAAGACGCGGTTGCTGTCGTTGAGCCTGTCCCTGCCGACGTGATGGATTGTCCCGGAGTAATCACGTCCGGTTTTCTGCGACCGTCCGCAGTTGGTCCTGTGCCGCCGGAAAATCTGTTCTCCTGATTCGGAGTGTCGCTGGAGGAACTCACGGCAAGGACACTCTTGGCGTTTTCTGGAATCCGAAGCCCAGACGCGTTGGTGCTCGCGAAGCCAATGACAACAGTTTCTTTGTCCCACGAGTATTGGTCTATCGCGCGTGAGAAAAGTGTGTAGGAAAACGACCCATCATCGCCCCATGAGTTTGAAAAATCCCTCGCGCCGAGATTGTACAGCGTATCAAATTTTGGAGGCAGAGCCGTTGGTGCGCTGGAGATGGAAGGGTATGCCCCCATTGCAATTTTCGCACTATAAGCGACACCACGGCGATCATTCAGCGCACCGGCATCTCCAGCCAATGTCCCTGCAGTATGGGTTCCGTGGGAATCGGTTCCCCCGGTGTCCCGATAGACAACTTTCCGGTGGGTTGGACCAATGGCGACCGTGTCCGAGAAGCTGGTGTGATCGGACTTCAGCAAACCATCTGTGATTCCAGCGACCATATTTTGCCCGGTGATGCCGGCTGTGTAGAGTGGAGTACTGTCCAAGGTATTGGTCTGAACGATCCATCGAACTGTGTTATTGCGTTGCCGACCTTCGCCAGACTCCTCAATCATCACAATGAATGGATTGATTGCAAGTGCCCGGATCAACTCAGGATCCCCTATGACACTCACCACCGGGTTTGCTCCCATCTTTGTGGAGGCGAGCACCTCAACACCCGTATTCTGCAGCATCACCTCGGCGAAGAACAAATCGGAGTCAGCTGAAAAGAGGATGTCCGCCCGCCGAAGTCCCTGCGCGACTTCTTGCTGCCGTTGCGGCCACTGGAAGGATCGGGTTCCAAATTCTGATGAAACCTTCATCTCAGAAGCGTAAGGCATCGTAGCGAGAGCACTCGAGAGGTTTTCGAGTTGACTTGGCTCTGCTCGCACAAGGAGCGCATCGGTTGGAAGGTACTCAAGTTCTGCAATGCCACGCCCAGAAAGCTCCTCGCGCAGGTTCCAAATATCGCCTGGCTTTGCTTGAACGACGATGAGTTGCATTTCATTCGTCGCCCGAGAGGATTTGTACGTGACGGGGTCAAAGGTGCCGCTCTTCAGATAAACCGGCGCCGCGCAGGCGAATGACGAAAAAGCCATTACCCCTGCCAAAACAGAAATTCGAGAAAATATTGCGCACATAATATGTAAACCTTAGACCGCAAAGATCGGACCAATGATCGAAAGTATTTTCTTCAGGATACGAGATTTTTCAATTCTGTGGTAGCCCACGCCAAAATTTCATCTCCTGAGTCTGCCTTTGTGAAGATCCTTGGTTCTCCAAAGTGCGCTGTGACCCAACGCAGTGCTGGTCTAGGGATGCTAAGCCCGTACGGCATGATCCGGTGGGTATTTTTTAGCCCGCAGCACATCACGGGGACGCCTGCCATCCGGGCAATCAGGCTCACGCCAGGAAGTAGAGGCTGAAGCTTTCCGTCTTCGCTGAGTTTTCCTTCTGGAAAAATGCAAACTACGTGTCCACTTTTGAGCAAATCAACCGCTGTTTTGATGGCCGCCTTATCAGGTTCACCACGTTTGACAGGAAATGCCCGAAAGTAGCGGATCATTGGCCCTAATACTTTGATTTCGAACAGCTCCGATTTGGACATAAAGTAGATCGGTCGAGGCGAAAAGCAATGAACGATAATCGGATCAATATCACTAAGGTGGTTCGCGAAGAGCAACACCCCGCCCCTCCGTGGCATCGCTTTCGAGCCGATGCCACGACACGGGCCAAAGATCAAAAGGATGAGATAAACCAGAAACCGAAGAGGTGGGTAAATCCAATAAAAACTCTTCGGTCGTTGGTTTAGCTCGTCAAAGGTCACGCTGGTTCTCCAGATTCTTTATCGCAACATTCAAAGCGGCTGGATACGCTTGATGCTCCAGACTCAGAACGCGAGCAGCAAGTTCCTCGGCAGTATCGCCTTGCAAGACCGGGCATCGTAGCTGGAGGATAATCGCGCCCTCGTCGTATTGATCAGAAACGTAGTGGACCGTACAACCCGATTCGGTCTCACCCGATTCGATAACGGCCTGATGAACGTGCATCCCGTACATTCCCTTCCCACCGAATTTGGGCAGGAGAGCGGGGTGGATGTTCAAGACTCGATTGGGGAATTTGGCAAGGATTTCGGCTGGAAAAAGCGACATAAATCCGGCCAGGCAAATGAAATCAATGCTCTCGAACGTCTCATCAAGTTGGTCTAAAGTCTCAAAAACTTGGGTTGGCACTTCTAAGTCGGTTGCAGTTTGTAACCCAGGAGCGACCTTAGATGGGCTGACGACCATCACCGGCTCGGCCGCTACTTGTCCATTCTGCATCGCGCGTACTAATGCCGCCATGTTTGACCCCCGACCACGTTTCCCGATGACGATGGCGACGCGTGGCTTCATTGCCCCTTATTTTGGCTGGGATTTGATCAATTTTGTGGAAACTGGCATAAGATATGAAGAGATGATGTTCATGAATGCAATCGCCATTCTTTTAGTCGCTCAAGTTTCCGAGGCAACTATTGCTCCAGATTTAACCTACAACATCATTGAAATCAAGCAAAAGGCTCAGTTTGCTGGCCAACTTGGGCAACGCGTCCAAGAGTCCATGGTCATCGAGAATGGGAGCCAACGTTATGTGGTGCAGATTGATGGCAAGTACCACACGGCAATGGCAGGAAAAGCTCTCATGGTCAAGGTCGGTGACAAGATCACGTTCGCAAGAACCAGCAATCCAATGAACGGAAAAGTACGACGCGAAGACATTCGGAAAGTAAAGTAAGAACTTTCATCATAGGGCTCCGGATTTAGGCGGCGCGGAGTCCAAAAACAAAGCTCACTTGGTCAATGAAGACAAAGTGAGCTTCGTCTTTCTGAGATGACCTCCTTAGAAGCGGAATCCGTAACCAGCAAAGTAGAAGTGCTGCCAGCCGTTTTCCTTCGTGTTCGGTAGACCAAGAGCAAATTGCACGTTGAATCCCGAACCAAGATCTCGGGATAAGGCGAGCCACGTGTATCCGTCCTTGCCAGAGATGTGATCGGCTTGTCCAGTTGCAAATTTGAGATCAGCGTCAATTCCAAAGATGCCTGCTCCGACGTTAACGAGTCGCGCCGCACCAGCGTGGAATCTTACCGAACCGAGATCATATCGTCCTACCACGTATCGATCTTGGTCCTTCCCGCGGACATTCATTACTCCGACCGCCAGCGCGGTGTTCGGAGCCCAGCTCGGACTGTCCCAGAGCGAGTACTTAAGAGAAAAAGTTTGATATCCCAAGTAGTCCGTGCTACCACCGATCTCGAATCGGTCAAATCCTCCAATAGTGAACGAAGCCGAGTGAGCGAACTTCTTGTCCACACTCGGTTGAAAACCTGTGATCGTATGCCCAATTGCGACTTCTCGATGCCCCAGCGTATCGGCAATTGGAATACTCACTAACATCGTCGGACTAGCCTGCGAGGCAGACATCAGACCTACGGTACCCACAATAACCCCGTAACGAATCCCCTTCACAATACAGGGAAAGTTCCACGGTCAGTGAAATTTCTAGGTAAGTACTTTTACGAGTAAACAGATCATCCACCCAGCGGAAGCCACCACATCATTGTAAAGTGGCACGCCGAACCAGCGAGTACAAAAAGGTGCCAAATTTCGTGATTACTGAACTTGCCTGGCCAGAGGAGTGGCTTCTTGGATGAGTAGAAAAAGACCCCGATCGTGTAAGCAAGACCACCGGCGATCATCCACGCCAACACGGCTGGGTTCGAGTACTTCAGGATCAAAGGAGTCAGCGGGAGCGCCATCCAGCCCATTGTTAGGTACATCGTAAGGCGCACCCAAGTGGGTGGTTTGCCCTTGAGCATGTTGTAGAGCAGACCCGCGATCGCGAGACCCCACTGGGTGCCAAGCACGATCCACTTGGTAGGGGCATCGAGCGTCAGTAGGCAGAGGGGTGTATAGCTCGCTGCGATCATAACGAAGATCGCCGAGTGATCCATCCGCTGAAGCCAGCTTTTGGAAGTCGAAGCCCAGTGATACGCCGTACTTCCGCTGTAGAGAAAGATCGCCCCCGCACCAAAGATTGCGAAAGCGACAACAGCCAATGTGTTTTGCCGAGCCATCACGCAAAGGACGATCGTTGCGATCGCTGCCAAAATTCCTCCCGTGAGGTGGCTGTATGTGTTAAAGGGCTCTCGAACTCGCACGCCTCATTCTACTCCTGATAACCTGATGTGCGGGCAGTTTTTTGTTAAATTTTGGTACCGAATCAAGCTTTCCAAGCATCTAGGAAAGTCTCTCTCGCCTCGCGCACTCTAGCCTCGCAATCTGCTCCCGTGGCATTGATGTGTCCCATCTTTCGTCCGGGTTTAGCTTCGGCCTTGCCATACCAATGGAATCTAGCCCCGGGGTCTTTGACCATCATCTTGACGGCAGCGGGTCGCCAATCTCCGGCGCCCTCAATTCCCAAAACGTTCGCCATCGCCGTCGGAATGCCGTCCATCGGGGCTGGAGGTAGCCCTAGCACTGCTCGAATATGCTGATCAAACTGGGAAGGTCCACCCCAATCCAAACTGTAGTGCCCCGAATTGTGGGGACGCGGCGCGATCTCGTTGATCAAAAATTTTCCGTCATTGGTTTCGAATAGCTCAACCCCAAAGACGCCGAATCCACCGACAGCTTCGACGGCCTGGATTGCAATCGTGCTGGCATCCACATCAGCAGGTTTGACAATGTCGCAGACATGATTGGTCTGGATTGTCTCCATCGTTGGGAAGCAAGCAGTTCCGCCTTTCGACCGGACCACCATCACCGCAAGTTCCCGCTTGAATGGCACATATTCCTCCGCAAGCCATTCACCGCCACTTTGCCACAAATGCGTGTGTTGATCAAATTCTTCGGGAGTGCGGGCATATCGGGTGCCCTTGCCGTCATAGCCACCGAACCTTGCCTTAAGCACCATCGGGATGCCGATTTTTGCCAGCGCGAGCGATCCATCTTGATCAAGCGCAACAGCCTTTGGAGAAGGAACTCCGGCTTTCAGGAGAGCCTCGCGTTGGGTCAGTTTGTCTTGGATCGTTGCCAGAGTTTCGAGTCCGGGGGTGATGGATTCGGGTTGCCGACCGGTTTTCTTGATCGCCTCGGCAATCGCCTTGGCAGGGACGAATTCGTTTTCTAGCGTGATGTAATCACACTGCGCAAATATTGCAGATAGTGCCTCTGGATCGTCCAGATTGCCCTTTACTGCCGGAGAGATTTGACTGGCGGGTGTGATCTCGCCGGGATCGAGGCTTAGGCACCTAAAGCCCATCCGCTGAGCCGCCTGAATGCTCATCCTTGCGAGCTGTCCGCCACCTAAAAATCCGAGTTCAAAATCCGCCATCGTGCCTCACCCTATTGTGCCAGAACTTGACCAGCGGTTTTGAAGTGCATCTTGGCGACGTTAGCCAATTTATCCGCGCCATGAGTTTGTACAAATCGCTTTCCAGGGTTGATCACATTGGTCGCCCCCTTTGGAAGATCCATTTTGTACTCCTCGCCAAGTTGCTTGAGTTTTTTCAAGAATCCCGCCCTGGCAAGAATTGAAGCGGCAGCAACCGCAATATCGCTTTCCGCCCGAACCATGGATTTCAGTTCGACATTCACACCCTTAAGTTTGAGCTTACGAATCAGTCCGGCTGGATTGGCGAATTGGTCGCTGATCGCGAGGTCACACGGTCGCTGCTTGAGAACTTCTTCAATCACCTTCGCATGACCCCATTCTAAAAGCCGATTAAGGTTTTTGATTTCGGCATAAAGCTCGTTGTAGCGGGTTGGCATGATCACCAAAACCGTGTGAGGGCAGTACTTTTGAATCTGCGCGGCGAGTTGGAGCGCTTTGGCATCGGTGAGCTTTTTGCTATCCATCACCCCTTCAAGTTCCGCAAGGTGCTCCGGACCGACGAAGCAAGCCGCCACGACCAGAGGTCCAAAAAAGTCGCCCTTGCCGCTTTCGTCTACACCGATATGCCCTGAATCCATTCCCCTCATGGTATTTCTTCTGGCCTAAATCGTGCCTCCCGGTAGTTTCAGTAGATTTCCGCGCCAATGGTCCCAATAGCGAAATAATATTCTGCTGAGTATCATTATTTTAGACTATAATTGTAAGGATGGCACTTGACTCAATTGATTATCGCATCTTGGACATCCTTCAATCGGATGGAAAAATCACGAATGCCGAATTGGCATCGCGAGTTGGCCTTACTCCAGCTCCAACTTTGGCGCGGGTGAGCAAGCTGGAATCCATGGGTCTGATCTTAGGTTATGCGGCAGAACTCAATCGTGAGATGCTTGGGTACTCGGTCATTGCATTTGTCGCCGTGATCATGAAAGAGCACGGAGGTCCGGCAACGGCGAAATTCTTGGAGCGGGTCGCCGAGCTACCCGAGGTTCTGGAATGTCATCACATCGCGGGCGAAGAAGACTATCTTCTCAAGGTCGTCGCGTCAAGTCCGCGGAGCTATGAACAATTTTTACTCGAAAAACTGATCCTTATGGATTCGGTTCAGCGCGTCAAGACGAGCTTTGTTTTGAGCTCGCCAAAGATGACCAACCGCATCCCCGTCCAATTCCCACAGGAGGCAACATGATGGGTCCCACAGATTTCGGCATTCTCGCATTTTCTTCGATTTTCGCGATGGTAGATCCGCTAGCTGCGGCGCCAATCTTTGTGAACATGACACGAAATGTTCCCGAAGAACGGCGACGATTGGCGATCCGCTCGATCTTTGCGGCGGGGATTGCGATGATCATCTTCGCCACCATTGGTGCGGCGCTCTTCAAAGTTCTCGGGATTACCGTTGAAGCATTTCAGATCGTGGGTGGACTGCTGTTCTTGTTGACCAGCTTGCGGGCTTTGCAGGGCTTGGAAGTTGCAGAGAAAGTTGAAAGCGATGGGCACGACATCGCGGTGGTGCCGCTCGGAATTCCGGTGATCGCCGGCGCGGGCGTGCTGAGTACGGTTATGGTGCTTTCGGGCCAAGCAAGGCAACCGGGTCACCAGCTCGCGCTGTTTTTGGCGATGGTCCTCGCGCTCGGACTGACTTTGCTGATCCTGTTCGCCGCTCCCCGGATTATCCGATTCATGGGCAAATCGGGGCAGCACGTGATGAGCAAACTCGTCCACCTCCTCACCGCCATCATCGGGATGCAGTTCATCCTGAACGGTACGAGCAAGGTCATCACCACGATTCTGCAGTCGAGGTGAGAGCATCCATTTCCCGGTTGATACCTCCGCCCCTCGTAGGTGGAGGCGATCGCTTTGATCGTAGTTCCTCGGCTCTCAAAATTGAACATCGCAGGTAACTCAGGCAATCACTCCGCGGGAGTATGAAGGATACTGAACGTGATCCTATGGAATTAACAGACAAGCTCAAAAACCGGAAATCTAAACCGCTGTTGATCCTCGGGATTTTGGTTTTAATCTTTTGCGTCAACCTGGTGTACCTCAGGATGACCAGAAGCCCCCTGGCAATCCTCGACTACGATGTTCGAATCCCACAAGATAAAATAGTTAAAATTGAGTTTAAACCAGAGGGAGGGCTGGTCAAGCTAAAAGATGCAACGATCTTTATCGTTGATGATCGTCACTCGATGGAGAGCAAGAGTAAAGTGCTTTTCGACCATCTTTTTGAAACTACAGATACATCCGGCGGAACTGATATTGTCAACGATGTCGTCGTTTCATTTCCCGACATCGTCGTTAATGTCGAAGTAAAGGGCGTGAAAAAGGTCATCGCACGGTTTTGGAATGCTTCAATTTTTGTTGCTGCGGATACTGAGAGTCAGGCTCTCGAAATCGGTCGCCTGGTTCAACCCAGATCCACGGCTATTGAAAGAGTGATAAACCGAATACAGTATCTGCTGTTTGAAAGGACTTGAATGCTTAATGCGCGATGACGACTTCGCCGTCGGATTCGCCTTCAGGCATCTTCACGAAGAGTGCCAGCGCGGCGGGGATGAGCATGATGACGCCGGCCGCGATGTAGGGCCACTTGGAACTTCCTTCAAAGAGCGAGCTGCCAACGATCGGCCCAATTACTCGCGCTACCGCGCCGAGCGATTGCATGATCCCAAAGATGCCTCCGCGAGCTTCGGGCGGGGCGAGCCGGGAAATGAGGCTGCTGGTACTGGGCCCAGCGACTCCGGTTCCAATTCCGAGCACGAGCGCACTCAGAAGCATCGGCACCCAAGGCGGGCAGTAGGCGATCGAGATCAGTGCTGGGACTTGCAACAGATATCCAAACCGCATGAGGTTGGCTTCGCCAAACTTCGGCGCGACGATCCGGATGAGATAGCCCTGCATGAATGCCCCCACGATCCCAACCCAAACCAACACATAAGCCCCCTCGCGCTCGGTCATCGAAAAGTCCTTTGTGACCATGCGGAAGAATGTGCTTTCGAGGTTCGAGAAGGCAAATCCGGCGACCAAGAAGAGCACTAGCAAGATACGAAGTTCGGGGTATCGAAAGGCGTTCCGCACATTTAGCCAGTTTTCTTGAAGTGGATTAAGCCCGGGAACGTGCTTGGGAATCTCGCGCTCCGGCTCCGGCAGATATTGGATCAGGAACAGCAGGTTCACAATCGTCATGAACGCGGCAACCGCGCCCAGAATCACTGGTCCACCATTGTTCATCTCAACCAAGATTGCACCGACCGGGGGACCAAAAATGAAGCCAAGTCCAAATGCGGCACCAACGATCCCCATCCCTTTCGCCCGGTTTTCGGGAGTCGTGACATCGGCGACATAGGCAAAGGCAACGCCAATATTCGCACCTCCGATCCCTCCCAGAATCCGCGACAAAAGAAAAATCGCCCAGTGCCCGGCGAAGATGTAAACGATGAAGCTGAAGAGCGAGAGGATCGTCGAGATAATCAGCACTGGACGACGACCTTTGTAGTCGCTGATTCGGCCAAGGAACGGAGCAGTAAGGAGTTGAGCGATGCTGTACGCCGCCATCACCAACCCAAGATGCCAACCCTTGAGCCCAAGCGATTCGCCTCGGAGTTGCAAATCCGGAATCGCCATCCCAAACGCCATCATGTCCAGAAACACGGTAAGAAAAATCGCGATGAGTGGACTAGGCTTGTTGCGCATGGGGAATTCGTAAGTTTAGCTCGAATTTTGAACCAAGAATTCCTATTCTCACCAAAATATATGTAGAATAGTTAAGCCACATGGTTCATCGTATCCTTTCGCTTGCAGTGTCGCTCGCGGTTTCCCTTTCGTTGATGACAGGAATCGCCCGCGCCCAAGAAAATCCGGCTCCTAAAAAGTCCGAGATTATCTTCTGGGGGCAGAGCTTTGGTCCGGACACCAAGGGATTCGAAACCACGATCAACGAGTTCGAAAAGCGGTGGCCGCAGTACAAAGTGCGCGTGCTTAGCATGGGTGCGGGAGCGATGAACCCGCAAAAACTCATGACCGCCATCGTCGGTCAGGTCCCACCCGATGTGATCTTGCAAGACCGGTTCACGATCTCCGACTGGGCAAATCGCGGCGCATTTCTTCCGCTGAACGAACTGCTGGATCGCGATAAGGGCAAAGATCCTTTCACTCCGAATCTCGAAAAATTTGTTCCTGCTGCAGTGCAGGAAGCGACCTACGATGAAAAGCTATACGCAATCCCATTCGGATCGGATACGCGAGTGCTGTACTATAACCGAAAGCTGTTCCGAGAAAAAGCCAACGAACTCCGAGCCGCTGGGCTTGACCCGGATCGTGCTCCACGGACATGGTCAGAGGCACTTGCCTACGGCAAAATCCTAACTAAATTCTCGAAAGATGGACGCCTCGAGCGCGCTGGATTTATTCCCAACTACGGTAACTCTTGGCTGTACCTTTACGCATTCCAGAACGAAGCCAAATTCATTTCGCCCGACGGTCGGACCTGCACATTAGCTTCTCCAGAGGCGATCGAAGCCCTTGAGTTTATGGTGAAGGGCTACAAGCAACTGGGCGGATTTGAGAATGCCCAGAAGTTCCAGTCAAGCTTCAAGGGCAACGAGCAAGACCCGTTTTATACCGAGCAGGTCGCGATGAAGATTGATGGCGACTGGATCATGCCGAACTTCCTGCGGTATGCACAAAACCTGGATTTCGGAGTCGCTCCTCCACCGGTTCCAGATGATCGCTACTACCAACGCGGTCGGTTCAAGAACGAAAAAGATAAGTTTGTGACCTGGGTTGGAGGTTTTAGCTGGGCGATTCCGCGTGGTGCTCGAAACACCGAAGGAGCCTGGCAACTTATCAAGTGGCTCCAGAGTACCGAGTGCCGGGTCATGGAAAACGTGGCTCAGGCGGACTGGGAAAAGCGCAAAGGACGCGAATTCGTTCCTCGGATCATGGCGAACATGGAGGCTAACGAGGAGATGTTCAAAATCCTCAAGCCCGAAAATAAGAATGTTGCCGCCGCACTGCGGATGCATATTGACGTCGCTGAAGTCGCCAGAATCCGCCCGGTAACCTTCGTCGGCCAGATCTTGTGGAATGAGCACGTCCGCGCGGTGGACCAGGCTGGGTTGGGGATTGTTTCTCCAAAGGCAGCTCTTGAAGAGGGCGCAAGACGAGTTCAGATGGAGCTCGACGCCGAATACAACAAGGAAAAGTTCGGCATCGTGGACCTGAACCTGATGAACTCTTTGATCATCGGCGCAATCATTGCGCTCATCATCGGTTGGTTCATCTGGATCAAGCGCCATAAAATGGGAGCGTTGGAACGGCAGGAAACCAAATGGGGTTATATCTTCCTCTCGCCTTGGCTGATCGGCTTTTTCGTGTTTACGATCGGGCCGATGATCGCTTCGCTCTTCTTTAGTTTCACGCAATACAACGTTCTGACTCCGCCAAGGTTCGTGGGTCTGATGAACTATCAGGAGCTTTACACCGTTGATAGCGAGCGGATCACGAAGGCCTTTGGCAATGTGATGTATCTCGCCGGGATTGGTGTTCCGCTGGGGATCATCACCGGGATCGCGGTGGCGATGTTGTTAAACACGGGCGTCAAAGGGCTTCGAGCCTACCGAACGGTGTATTACCTACCGGCTATCGTGCCGGGAATGGCGAGTACGATTTTGTGGCTTTATATTTTGAGTGCTGACCCGAATCGTGGATTGATTGCCAGCTTCTGGTTGCAGCACCTGACGCCGGCATTCGGAGTTCAACCGCCGGGTTGGACGAGCGTCGAAAGCTGGGCGAAACCGGCATTGATCGTCATGGGTCTTTGGGGAGCGGGCAGCGGAATGATCTTCTGGCTCGCCGCACTTAAAGGAATCTCCGGAACGCTCTACGAAGCCGCCGGGATTGACGGTGCGACGCCGTGGCAGCAGTTCCGATCTATCACCCTGCCGATGCTGGGGAGCTACATTTTCTTCAGCATGATCATGGGCTTTATTGGGGCGATGAACACCTTTGACCAGGTTTACATCATTAGCAACGGCCAAGGGGCAGGACCGAACGACACTATGCTGACTCCGGTTTACTATCTGTTCAACCAGGGCTTCACCTTCTTCCGGATGGGTTATGCTAGCGCCCTCGCCTGGCTGATCTTCGCGGTGATTTTGGTCGTGAGTTTGATCCAGCTGAAGGTTGGCAAAAAGGTCGTATATAGCGAGGTGAGCAAGTGAGCCAGGACATTCTTTTTACAATAGCGACATTTGCCTTTTGGCTCGGACTAGGTGCTGCTCTCCGTGCGGTGTTCCTCGGATGCCGGGCGAGCACGATCGAAAATGCCGACCTGAAAGCTAAGACCATGAATGGTTTACTCAAGGCGGTCGTGGTCGCGAATCTATCGCTCATCGGATATCTTATTCTGCCGAAGGAAGTCGGGCGAGAAATTCCGGGCGAGGGTCTGATGATCCCGATGGTGTGGTTCTATTCGCACTTTTGGGGTTGGATGGTGGTTTTCGGAATCATTTACTTGATTACGAATATCATCCAGAGCTATCTTGGCATTACGCAGGAGGAAAAGACAAAGCGTGTGCAAATGGCGGCGATCTCAGGCGTGATCGCGATCGTGGGTTACCTGTTGTTCAAGCAATTTGGTAGCGTGGCATTTATCTTCCGTGGAGCATTCAATGCTCCAGTGATTAATTTTGTGATTACGCTTCTGGTGATTGCGGCCATTGTCGCCTATTCAGGGCTAACGGCTCGCAAGAAGACCATGCGTAACCGAAATAAAACGCTTGGAATCCATGCCGTGTTGTTGGTGGGTTGTGTGATTTTTGGCTTGCCATTTGCTTGGCTGATGAGCAGTTCGCTGAAAGAAGACAAGGACGTCACCGGGCAGGTGACATGGATCCCACGACGCACGGAGAAAGTGGCATTCTCCGATCCAGATTCGCTCCAATATCGTGGGGAGTACGCTGGAAAGTCTGTTCTCGCCGCGAAGATCAAAGATGTAGAGGATGGCAAATGGCAGATGGACGTAATCGAGCCGATTTCGATCCGTGGCCGAACCTTTGAAGTTGATCCAAAGACCCTGAAAGAAGAACCCAAACTGGTTCCGATCGTGTTCCAAAAGTCCGATCCGAAGATCCGTGGCTTCGTGATGAAGGTGCAGGAAGATGGAAATTCGAAGTTCCAGATTCTCGAACTCGCAGACCAAAAAGGTCAGATCAAACTGGTTCCAAAGGATGATCTAGAAGAAAGCCGCCCGGCCGGAGCGAACTGGAACAATTATCCCGCTGCCCTGGAGTACCTGCCGCAGGAGACTTCTTATGGTCTCGTGTATCTCAAGAACACGGTCATTCTGGTCGTGCTTGGGGTGATCGGAACCGTACTCAGTTGCGCGGTGGTTTCCTATGCGTTTAGCCGACTTTCGTTCCCGGGCAAGGAGACGCTTTTCAAGGTTCTACTGAGTACGATGATGCTCCCAGGAGCCGTCACGATGCTGCCCCAGTTCTTGATCTTCACGCGACTTGGCTGGATTGATACGTTATTGCCGCTGTGGGTTCCGACCTTCTTTGCTGGAGCGTTTAACGTGTTCATGATGCGTCAGTTCTTTGATCAGATTCCGATTGAGCTGGAAGACGCAGCGAAGATCGACGGTTGCACCTACCTCACCACGTTCTGGCAGGTCATGATGCCGCAGGTCAAGCCCGCGCTCGCGGTTGTCGCGATCTGGACGTTCATGGGGACTTGGAACAACTTCATGGGACCGCTGATCTACATCAATTCGCCCGAAAAGATGCCGATTGCTTATGCGCTTCAGCTCTTTAGTGGAGAGCGGGGCGGGGAGCCAGCGCTCTTGATGGCGTTTGCAGCACTCACGATGCTGCCGGTTTTGGCGATCTTCTTCTTCGCACAGAAGTACTTCATCGAAGGAGTTTCGATGAGCGGACTCGGAGGGCGATAAGGCTGAGTAGGGAGGTCAATGTGATACGCTTATTGACCTCCGTTTTTATTTCAGGTCTGCTAGTGGGATGTTCGTCCGTGAGCTACGAAAAGCCAAAAGTAAAAGAGTCCACTGTCCTTCCCCAATCAATTGCGGAGACGAAGTGGCCCTGGAAGAACGCTCAGAAAGAGACGCCGTTAAAGGGAGTGACTCGGATATGGCTCGAGAAAGCCGAAGACGGGTCAAGCCTAGACCTATACACTTTTGACTTCCAGGCGAATCCAAACCTGTCGTTTGGAATGTACGACCAGGACGAGGATGACGCGGTTCCGTTTGACAATAAAGCGGACTTCTTTGATCGCAACGCGGCCGATATCGCGCGGCACATCACCGATCAAAAGCGCGGCAAAGTGGTCGCGCTCTGGAATGGATTGTTCCATGGCTACGATCGGCTAGCCAAAGATAAACCAAGAGAGGGCTGGGGAACCCACATTGGTCCAAACGTGATCAATGACCGAGCAAGGTTCAATTTCGGTTCTTATCGCTGGGCCTTTGGCGTGAAAAACACGAGACTAGGGCAACGGTTTGTCGTTCTGAATCAGCCGACGATCATGGAGATGGAGGCCCAAATGACCTTCGGAGCAATTGGAGCACAGTGTCTTATCCGCAAAGGTAAGCCCTTAAAACTGGCTTCAAGCGGGAAAACGCCCAACCTTGATGAAGCGGGCGAGATAATGGGCGTAGACGACTGGAGGACATCCCGGACAAGCATGGCTTGGTCGAATGATCATCGCTACCTGCACCTGTTGATTATAAACGAACCTGACAACGAGCCGATGAGCAGACGCGCGGCGCGTCTGGGGCCGGAGCCAAGCGATGGGGGCTGGCGTCTTGGCGACCTACAACGATTTTGGGTTAGCTTTGGGGCAGAGAATGCGATCAATAGCGATGGCGGCTTCGTTACGCAACTCGTTCACCTTCGACCCGATGCGAGTTACTCATTCCTGCCGCCTCGCTGGACATCGGTAAATCAACGCGTGACCCTTGGACCAAAATTCACCAGGGGACCCAAGGGCGGTGGAACGCTGATGTCTTTCTACATCGTTGAGAAAACCCGTTAGCCGCTACTGCGCGACCAAAAGCGTCTGACCGAAGTCGTGCAGAATTTTCTCCATCTGCTCAACTGTATCGCAGGAAGTCAGTTGATTTCGAATCTGTGATGCCCCGACTTCGCCCTTAATGTACATCGGAATTTGGCCACGGAGGTGCCGGACTGCTCGCGTTTGGGCCTCAACAAACTCGCGTTCGGGAACCGCAAGTGCCTCTTCCCATTCATCCAGGCCGAGTTCGTAGGCGACCATCAGCCGGAGATGGCGCATGGCGACTGTCATGCGCTCTTCGTAGTTTGGAATCGGCGGAATTGGCTCGCCCATCATTCCGGCGCGAATCCTTGCGAGTGCCCAGGGGTTCGAGATCGCCGCACGTCCTACCATCACGCCATCGCATCCCGTGTCCGCCATCATCTTGATCGCGTCTTCGGGAGTTTTGACATCGCCATTGCCGATCAGGGGGATCGTGACCTGCTCACGAAGGTCTCCGATCAACTTCCAATCCGCCTCGCCATCCATGCCCTGCTTCGCAAATCTCGCATGGAGAGTCAGCATCTGAATCCCAGCATCCTGAAAACGACGGGCAAGCTCAGGAGCCGCAAAAAGGGAATAGTCCCAACCCGCGCGTACCTTGACGGTCACCGGAATGGAGACCGCTTTGACCACGCGCTTGACGATTTCCTCAGCAAGATCAGGGTCCTTCAGCAAAGCTGCTCCGGCCCCGGTTTTACAAACCTTGGGGACCCAGCAGCCCATGTTGATATCCAAGATGTCGCAACCAGAATCCTCGCAGAATTTGGCGGTCTCCACCATGGTTTCGACCTCGCCACCAAAAATTTGGATCGAGAGGGGGCGTTCGTCGGGATGGATTTTGAGCTTTTTGAACGTCTTTTTTGCGCCGTAATGGATCGCCATCGCGCTCACGAATTCCGTGAACATCAGCCCGGGGTTCGCGATTTCCTTGATGATCCGGCGAAACGGCAAATTGCTCACGTCCTCCATGGGCGCAAGCAATAAGCGATTTTCGATTTCGACGGGGCCAACCTTGAATCCGGTCACCCCATGATTGTACTCGGGGTTATGGCGCGTTGAATACTTGTGCATTTGCTTGCACAGCAATCCGGGCACCCTGAGCAAAGCGCACCTGGCTTTGGGTCCAGAACGAAGAAGTTCCCGTGGTGGTCCGTGGGTTCGTGCCAGTCTGATAGATTATTAACCCAGGTTCATTGTTGGTATCCCCGTAGATATTGTTCGCCTGAAGATTTCGGTTTCGGAGTCGAATCGTGTACAACCGCACGCGCTCGTTTGCGCCCAAATTGCCGCAACGGGCTAAACCATCACCTTCGATCGGAGTCACCGAATTGACAAGAACTCCAAACGGCCTTGCGCCACCGGTCATGGTGTTATTTGTGCCGCTTGCGGGTGAATTTCCGCCCCGAGTCTTGTTACCCATCAACACAAAGTCTTTCGCACCGGGAGCATGAGAACGGCTGATGCGACCGGGTAAGAAGATTCGACCTTCCTCAATACTTGTGATTAACTTATCCAAAGGATTCGCGGTGAATGAATCGTTCCAAGCGCGGTCGTAGCCGATGAACGTCGGAAATTGGGTGAAATTCCATCGCGCCGAAGGGCCGTTTTGGAACCACACCTGCAGGACGAAGTCACCATTACCGTAGGTCGGCACTGGAATTTGGAGAGTTCCAGTGATCTCTGTTCCAGCGGTTTCCACCGCTAATGTGTGCGGATTGTCACCGGCATGAGCAAAGTAATATCTTTGGCTGAATGCCGAAGTGGTAAGCGTTGCGATTCCGATAAGTAGTGCGAGTGCCTTCATGATTCCCGTTTTCCCACGAAAGAGATTCCACGGCGACTAGCGCATGCACGGTAGTGGTTTTACGAGGATTCGAGAATTCTGCTTTGAACGGTGAGCGCTCGCGATAGACCCTTCACATCGTGAGTACGGATCCATGCGACGCCTTGCTGTGCGCCATAAAGTTCGGTTGCCAAGGTTCCTTCGAGGCGGTCAGATGGGTCGCAATCACCCAAAATTTTGACGAGATAGCTCTTGCGACTCACACCAAGCAAAACCGGAAATCCAGTCTGGACGAAGGTTTCCAAGTGCCGAATCAGGCTGAGATTGTGCTCCAAAGTCTTGCCAAACCCGATACCGGGATCGATCCATATATTCTCACGCGACACCCCACTGTTTTCGACTTGTTCGGCTTGACGTGTTAAAAATTCAAGCACCTCTAAGACCACATCGCGGTAAGCCGGATTCGTCTGCATCACCTTTGGCTTGCCCTGCATGTGCATGATGCAAACTGGACAGTTGCGCTTGGTCACGAGGTCCATCATCTCCAGATCTCGCAGACCGTTCACGTCATTGACCAAAGAAGCCCCGGCGTCCAAGGCACTCGCCGCGACTTCCGGTTTACTCGTGTCGATACTGAACGGGATGCCGAGCGAGGCGAGTTTTTCGCAGACCGGCATCACTCGAGCAAGTTCTTCGTCAACCGAAACCGGGTCCGAACCTGGGCGGGTGGATTCGCCGCCGACGTCAACCATCGCCGCCCCATAGGCGATCATTTGTTGGGCATGACTCACCGCCTGATCCACCAAAGTGAAGCGACCCCCGTCGCTAAAGCTGTCGGGGGTCACGTTCAAAATTCCCAGAATTTTGGGCATCATCGGAAGTTCGTGAATTCGATTGGAACCGGGAGGTCCAGGGCTTTCAGGAAAGCCATCGCCTTTTGCAAGTCATCCTTACTCTTGCCGGAAACGCGCATTTCGTCGCCCTGGATTTGAGCGGTGACCTTGAGTCCGCTGTCGCGGATTTGCTTGCTGATGTCCTTGGCAACGCTCTGCTCGATGCCGTCCTTGAATTCGACCTTCTGTCGCACCGTCATGCCGGAGGCAGGTTCTTCCTTGCCGTACTCCAGTTGGCGGGCATCAACGCCACGCTTCATCATTTTGCTGAACAAGATATCGCGGACCTGAGCCAGCTTGCCTTCGTCTCCACCAACGAGGACGATCTCTTCTTTTTCGAACTCGATTTCGGTATTTGTGCCCTTGAGATCAAAGCGATTCATGAGCTCTTTTTGAGCCTGGTCAACGGCATTTTTGACTTCTTGCCGGTTAACCTTTGAAACAACGTCGAAAGAAAATGTTGACTGTGCCATAAAGTTTTTTCATTTTACCGGGAAACGCGCTTACGCTCCAAGGCGTTATCATGGTTCAAGAAATGTGGATTTGGATTTCGCTGATCGTTTTGATCCTCCTGACAGGCCTCTTTGCGATGGCGGAGATGTCTATTTTTTCCGCCCGCCGGGAACGGATGAAGCAAGCCGCCGATACTGGGGATAAGCGCGGTAAGACTGTCCTCGGTTTTCTGCAACACCCAACCGAAGTTCTGACTGCAATCCAGTTCGGGACGACTATCTTTTCGATTACCTTGGGTGCGATTACGGATGCCCACTTCCGGGCACCTCTGCAAGCTTGGATCGAGTCGCAGGCCATCGCTCCAGCAACGGCGGGGCAACTCGCTTTCGGGACCGTGGTATTCGCGACATCGGTCGTGACGATCGTGTTTGCTGGGGCGATTCCAAAGAAGATCGCCTGGATTCATGCCGACCAAGTTGCCATCGGATCCGCTCCACTCGTAAACTTTTGGCGGATCATCACGGTTCCCGTGGTTTCGATTTTGATCAAATTCAGTGACTTCCTATCCCATTTGATTGGCATTCGCACGCCCTCGGACGACGACGTGACTGAATCAGACCTGAAAGTGCTGGTTAAAACCGGGATCGAAGCTGGGCTTGTTGATCACAAGGAATCGCAGATCGTGATGAACGCCTTTGAGCTGAGCGACCGGCTCGTCCGTGAGATCATGACGCCCGCAGATCAGGTGGAGAGCATTGACTTAGATTCGCCTTGGGACGTCGTTGAGAAGCGGTTACGAGGTTGTCCCCGTTCCATTTTCTTGGCGACTCGGAAGGGGGAGGTCATGGGTTCGCTCAAGGCTCGCGATATGCTTTTGGCGCGCGAGAAATTTGCGACGGCGTTGCACACTATTACAAACATCTCGCCCGACGCGACGCTGCTGGACCTGTTCAGGCTGTTCGAAGATCGCGACATGCGGGTGGTCGTCGTACGAGATGCGGGGGAGATGGTCGGATTGGTGACGCTGCACGATCTTGTCGCGGTCGTACTCGGGTCGCTACAAAACATCCGCGACGCCGGGGAGCAGACGCCATAGGTTTTATTGTAGTGAAAGCGGTAGCTTTGCCAAGAGACCTAGCCTTTTGAACCCAAAATCCGCCACAATGGAGAATCTGGAATGAAAAGTAAAGAAGGAACAGTTCTGGTTGCCATGTCGGGTGGGGTGGATTCTGCGGTTGTCGCAGGGCTCCTCAAGAAGCGTGGCTATGACGTCGTGGGGGTCACGATGCAAATTTGGCAGGAATCGCAACGCGATCCTCGTCATGCCGGATGTTGCTCGCTGGGTGCTGTCGAAGACGCCCGCCGCGTCGCGAGGATCTTGGACATTCCGTTCTATGTTTTGAACTACAAGGACCGGTTTAAGGACACGGTCATCAAGAATTTCGTCGAAGAATATGCCGCCGGACGAACCCCAAATCCTTGCGTGCAATGCAACAAGAAAGTCAAGTTTGAAACCCTTTTTGAAGCGATGAGGGAGATGGGCTGCACGCGCCTGGCAACCGGACACTACGCGCGGATTCGGCACGATAAGACCACCGATCGCTATCGCCTGATGCGAAGCCGCGCAGGTAAGGATCAAAGTTACGTGCTATATATGCTCGATCAAGAGCATATGCGCGACGTCATGTTCCCACTGGGCGAGCTTCCGGGCAAGCATGAAACCCGCCGGATGGCGGAAGAAATGGGACTCCCCGTGGCGCACAAGCCTGATTCACAAGAGATTTGCTTCGTCACCGAAGCGGGTGGCTATGCCGAATTTTTGAAGAAAGAACGGCCAGAAATGTTTGAAGAAGGCGAACTCGTGGATTCGTCCGGGAAGGTCGTCGGTCGTCATGGCGGAGTGGCTGGGTTTACCGTTGGTCAACGTCGCGGACTTAACTTCGCCGCCGGAAAGCCGATGTTTGTACTCAAGCTAGAGCCAACTTCCAATCGCGTGATCATCGGCGAGGGCGACGAACTTTTGGAAAGAGAAGTTGAACTGCAAGACGTGTTCTGGTCACAACAGGTCGAGGAAAAGCTCACCGTTGATGCCAAAATCCGGTACAACATGAATCCGGAACGCGCGGTGATCTACTCTGGTGATAAGCCGAGATTGGTGTTCAAGCAACCTGTCCGCGCGGTCAGTCCGGGGCAAATCGCGGTTGCCTACAAGGGTGAAACCGTGATCGCAGGAGGAACGATTTGCTCGAAGTAGTCGCCATCGTCATCGCCATCATCGCTGTTGGGTACGCGATAATTTTGCATCTGGGGCAAAAGGTGCTCGTGCAAACCATTACCGATCAGCAAAACGCGATCAAAGCCCTTGAGCGTCGCCTAGATGCCCAGGACCAACGGATCGCGGATGTTGAGGTTGTGGTGGAGAATTTAGCTTCAAAACCTGCTCCAGCCGCGAACCCGGTCCAGGCATTATTAGGGAATTCTCCATGGGCGCCAGTTTTATCGGTTGGAATTAACCTTTTTACGGCATACTTAAAGAAGAAGTCTGCACAGCCGAAGTCTTCGGCAAAAGGACTTCCGAGGAGTTCCGAAGAAAGCGCAACGCCTAAAACAAAATAGGCGTAAGCAAGTTCAATCGAGAAACCCAATTTTCGTGGAGGAAAAAATAATGAGCGATAACAATAACAATGGTAATGGACTAGTCTATCTTCTGGCCGGATTTGGCCTTGGCGCAATCGTTGGAGCCGTTGCTGGTTTGATGTTTGCACCAAAGGATGGCAAAGAGCTTCGCAATGAAATTGGCGGAAAGGCCAAGGAATTGAAGGGCAAGACCCAAGAGTGGGTCAACGAGCAACGCGCAAAGCGATCTTCGCTCGCTGCTGCTGGCATGGATTCCACCGAAGAAGTCGGAGCGTAAGATTTCGATTCTAACCGAAAATAGCCTGCCTCTTTGAGGCAGACTATTTTTTATTTCACTCGGAGGATCGGAATCTTGTTCGTAATCTTCTCGGGGAGCGAGATCGTGCGTGTACGTACCAAAATCAGCAGATAGGGAAGGGTGATGATTGGCACTAGACTCAACGCGACCACCGGATACTGGGCGATGACCGGGAGATTTGTCAGTGCAAATCCAAGTCCCCAGAATAAGCTGGCAAACACCGCCATTAGGATTTTCTTGCGCATGAATACGGCATAGGGGAATTCGGGAGCCAAGTACTTGCGAATCACCCATTCAAGGATGAAAAACTGCGAAAGCTGAATCCCGACGCGGGACCACGCGATGCCAACGATTCCGAAGTGGATGGCGACCGGATAGGCTAGTGAGCAGGTAAGGATCCCAAAGTAGAGCACGAACGGGGTCGTCATTTGCGGCTTTCGGGCGGCGAATGCGCACACACTGACCATTGTTCCGTAGATGGATAGCCCATAGTCAAGGCACGCCGCGACGAAGATGGGCGCCATTTCGGGGCTGTATTTCGCACGGAGGAGTGCTCGCAGGAGCGGTTCCGCCAGCGAAGATGGAATGAACAGAGTGGTCGCGATGATGGCGAATGTCGCCAGCAAAGCTCCGTAGATCATTTTGCTAAACGCGCTTGGGCCCTCTTCATAAGCTCTGGCAAGTTCGGGTTGATAAACCTGGTTGAGCGGCATGAGCTCTCTAAAGATCGCCGGGAAACGCGCCGCTGCGCCGTAAATCCCTAGTGCCTTTGCGCTCAGGACACTTTCGATCACGGATCGATCCACATTGCCTAATATCGTGCCAACATTGTTCCATGCATATTTCTTAGCGAAGCTAAAATTAGGAGCGTAGAGGTCACGGTCAAAGTCTAAACTAAATCCAGCGTAAGACTCTTTTCTTATGTTCCAGTGCAGAATGCCCGTTACGATGATTCCTTGGACCACATTTCCGAGAACAAAGGCCCAGGGATGGCGGATGAAATACACTCCCGTCAGGCTCACTACCGCATTGATAATGCTTCCAATGACATTCGCTTTCGCAACGATTCCGAATTCGCGTTTGCTTGCAAAAACCCCAGTATAAACGACCGATTGAAAGTAGAAGAAAAGCTGCAAGCCTGCGAACAAAAAGAAGAGCGAATAATCGCGATTATTGATGTACCAGTCAGGGCGATAAATCAGCGGAAGGAAAACATTGATTGCTATCCCAATCACGCCAAGCCCAGCGAGCATTGTCCGGTGCGAGCGGAAAAGTTTGCCAAAGCGCTCATTATCACCAGCGGTATGGGCCGAGACAAGTTGGTTCTGGTTCGAGAGACTAAAGCCTGGGTCGAAAACCAGAACGCAGTAATTGACGATCACTACGATCCATTCGATCTGCCCATACCCGCCCTCGCCGATCCAATCCAGGTAGAGCGGAAGCGCGAAGATATTGAGAACAATAGTGACTAACCGCGCAACGGAAAGGAGCGCGGTAGATCGGGCGATACTCATGGCGATTAGCCCTTAAGGGTTTTTCGACAACATTGGGCTAGGTACTGGATAAGCGTATTCTCCAGTTCCCTTACCTAGGAACGTCTCCTGGCCGGTTGTGATGTCATAAATTACGATATCCCGACTTCCGCTGTTGGCTTTAATGTAATAGATTTTCTTACTATTCGCAGACCAGCTTGGTTCGTAAACATTCCCAGTAGCGATCATCTTACCTTCTCCAATCGTTTCAGCGGACATACTGAGTAAGATCAAAGCCTTTGGAGTGAAGTTATCACTTTCATCAAAAGACCCAGCTTGCAAAACCACCGATCCGCCTTCTGGCGAAATCAGTGCGGTACCAAATCCATCGAGCCCGTCTTTTGAGGCAAATAGAACTTTACGGTCAGGCGATCCTTGCTTAACGAGATAAAGTACATTGGCGTATGGCTTAACCAATTTGCCATCCTTAATAAAGTCTTTGTAAACTTCAGCTTTAGATTCCGTGCCTCGAAGGGGAGGGAATTCGAAACCGTTGTTCACTACCAGTAAATCACCGTTTACGGAAACATCAAACAGGATCTGACGACCATACTCGTAGATCGTCGGGGCCGCAAAACCGGTTTGGGTCTGAGTCATATTTTGTCCGATCAAAAGCTGAAGCTCATCGTTTTGCATTGAGGCAAAAAGGACTTCACGCTCGGGCCCCCATTTTGCCTCGATGAAGGCCTTGCCTAGGTTCTGATAGAAAGCGGTCACCTGATCCTGAACCCCGCGCTCGGCATCACCAGTTGCTTCTCCGGATGGTGGAGGAAGAATTTGACGGGTCGTTCCAGCTTTTGGATTGTATTCGGTGACGCTTGGGCCGGACGCGACGAGGGCGCTGACGTTTTCGTCCTTATAACCGCGGGGACCAAACCAGGGCTTGCCCTTACTCCGTGAACCTAGGGATCGCTTTTCTGCACCGCGAGCCGTCGGGCGATAACGGAAGATATTAAAGGTGTTATCCTCGCGATCGCTGGTAAAAAAGAGTCGCTGCCCATCGGGGCGCCAGATCGGGGTTTCGTCAACCTTACCTTCCGACCAGCCGGGGACGGGAGATTTGTTGCCCTTTTCGTCGAAGATCACCAATTGTTGGCCATTCTCTTTGAATTCAATCGCGGCGACCATTCCTGTGCTAACCCCAGGAATAAGGTCTGGATCTTCCCGAATTTCGAGAATCCAGCGGATCAGCATAAACAAACCTGCCAGGGCCAGAAGCCCCAAGGCAAACCGAAGCATAACCTTTTCGTTCTTAAATCTCGCAGCGTTGTTTGGCGTACTCATCTGAATGTCCTATTATTGCTCAGACCGGAGATCGTCGCCCGGGCGAATGCGGAATCCGTTGGCAAAGTCCTTTCCGTTCATCGCCTTCTTTCCTGCTGGTTGAAGAAGCTCAAAAACGATTGATCCGGTTAAATACGCAATCTCAAGTCCGTTGGAAGTAGAAACCACCGAGCCCGGAGTTCCGTTCCCATCCCCTAGCTTGGCGCGAGAAATCTTAAGCGGTCCGAATTTGGTATTTAAAAAAGCCCCTGGAGCAGGAGTGAATGCGCGGAACCGGTTGTATTCTGTAGCGGCATCGCGCTCGAAAGAAAGTTCAGCTTCGGCCTTCTCGATCTTCGGAGCATAAGTGGCGAGGTCGTTATCTTGCGGGACGCGTGGGTAATCCCCACTCGTGATTCGCCCAGCCCAATCTCCAACCATACGTCCCGCAAGATCGGCAAGCTCAACAAATATGTCTCCAGCCGTCGCGTCCGGGGTAATCGGCATGCGCTCAATTGCGATCATGTCGCCGGTGTCCATGCCCTTATCCATCTGCATCAGCGTGACGCCGGTCTCGGTTTTTCCGTCCAAGATCGCGCGCTGAATTGGGGCCGCCCCACGATATTCCGGCAAGATCGAACCATGAAGATTGATCGCGCCTCGCTTCGAGGATTCGAGGAGCTTCACGCTCAAGATCTGCCCATAGGAAGCGACCAACAAAAAGTCTGCATCAAGGGCTTGAATCTGCGCAATGAACTCCGCATCCCGAGCTTTTTCAGGAGTTGCGACTGGAATTCCAAGCTCCAGAGCGCACTGCTTCACCGGCGATGGCGAAAGCTTTAGGCCGCGACCATGGGGGCGATCCGGTTGACTCACAACGAGCACAACATGCTTCGAAACCGCCCGAAGCGCCGGAACCGCAAAATCGCTCGTACCAAAAAAGACGATGCGCATCAGTCTTCGTCTTTGCCGCCAGGATGCACCCAGTGCAACGTCGCTAAATCCACCTTATCCGTAAACAAAACCCCGTCCAGGTGATCGTATTCATGCTGCACCACCCGCGCCGCCAAGCCCTCAAATTCGTATTTGCTTGACCGCCCCTTGGCATCAAATGCCTCCAGCTCGACATAGTTGAAACGCTTGACATCGCCATAAAGCCCCGGAATGCTCAGGCATCCTTCTTCGCCGATGATTTCTCCATCCAGCTTCAAAATGACGGGATTGATCATCACCAACGGCTTTGAATCGCCCGGTGCCATCACAAACATCCGCTGAGAAACGCCCATTTGCGGAGCGGCGAGCCCGATTCCGTTCGCCAAATCCATCACTTTGAGCAATGTCCGTGCAAAATCAAAGGTCTTTTTGTCAATCTTTTCGACCGGCATGGCCACCTCGCGAAGCACGGCATTAGGGACCTTAACAACAGGCCTCTCGGCGTTCTGGACATACAAATACTGAAACTCTTCAGGGACGACGATTTCCATTGTTGTGCATATTATGGATGATTGGGTGGGAGTTCGGGAGATCGGGAGTCCGGAGGCTCGGGGGGATGATCTCACATCTGGTCTCAAAAGAAATTTCGAACTCAAAAAGTTTGCCGGACCGAGCAAGGACCAAGACGCCTAGAATAAAATCCCGGTCTTTTGGATCCGAAAGCAAGCCTGAATTCCGAACCTCCGAACCCCCGAACTTCCGGACCAGACCTAAATCCCGAGCCTATCCCCCCATCAACGCCGCATAGTGAATGCGGTCACTCTTTTTTCTGGGCTTTCCAAGTGAATAGGAGTCGAAAGCCAAAATCTCTTCAAACCCTGCATCGGCGAGGGCTTGGCGGACTTCTTCGTCGGAATGCGCGCGTTGCTTATGCACCTCTTGGAAGTGCTCGCCATCGCGCCAAAAGTCCATTTTGACTTCAATCTGGCGAGATTCCTTGTCGTAAGAACCAACCCAATCGTACTTAATCGAGGCTTTTTTGTGAAGCTCCTTTTGGGTGAAGAGGTTCGCCTCAAAAGCGTAGGCGGTGTTCAGATCAAAGATCAAGGATCCGCCGGGTTTTAGATGGTTTGCACATCCCTGGATCGCCTGCCGAAATCCTTCGAGATCGGTGATGTAATTAAAGGAGTCAAAAAACGAATAGGCGCCGTCATATTTGCCTGGCAACACGAGGGCAGTGGCGTCGGCGACGTGGTAATCAATGTTTAAGTTTTTGCCATTAGCTTTAACTTTAGCAACCTGGATCATTTTCTCACTGAGATCAAATCCGGTCACCTGATACCCATCGGCGGTGAGCAATTCGGCAACTGTTCCGGTCCCGCAACAGGCGTCGAGAAGATGGTGAGGCTGAACCTTCTGGATCTCGTGAAGCAGCTTCAAATATTCCGCCCACATGCGGTAGGGAACCGCCGACATTAGGAGGTCATAGTGGTTGGCAATCGGCCCAAAGCTCGTCACGTCTTCATTATTGCTGTTCAAGCGGCGGGGTCGCTGAAGTCGGCAGGGCAAGGCGCAAGGCGAATCAACATGCGGGGCAGATGGTACGGCCAATTTCTGCCAGAAGACGGGACAGAAAAAGGAGAAAACCCTTTCTCCCGATAAAAAATCTGTCCCAACCAATCGTCGGTTGAGGTCGCTGAACGAAAAAACTGCCACAACCAATCATCGGTTGACCTCGCTGAATGAAAAAACTGCCACAACCAATCGTCGGTTGACCTCGCTGAATGAAAAAACTGCCACAACCGATCTTCGGCATCCCTCAACCGAAGATAAAACTTCTTCAACCGATCGTCGGCATCCTTCGCCTGGAAGTAAATCTCCTTCAACTGATCGTCGGAAACCTTCGTCCGAACGTAAAACTCCTTCAACCGATCGTCGGAATCCTCCATCCTTCCTCGCGGAAGACCCTAAATGCCCCTTTCTTGATGAAGGAATGAAGCGTAATCTTCATCCAAGGGGGAACGCTTGCTGAAGGTTGGTCCCGATAGTCTCGTCACGGTCGCAAACGACTTATAGCGTCACAAGCGGGCGTAGGAGGGCCATGGTTTTTTCACCGATTCCCTTCACGTTGTTCAGCTCTTCCACGGACTTAAAGCCACCGTTTTGCTGGCGATACTGAATGATTCGTGAAGCTAAAGCAGGGCCGACTTTGGGAAGGGTTTCCAGCTCAGCTTGGGTGGCATTGTTCAGAGAAACCGGACCGCTGAGCTTTGGAGCTTCGCTTGTTTTGGCGTTGTTGAAGCGGGTTTCTCTACGGAGGATCGAGCTTTCGGCGGGGATGCTCTCGGTGACACCGTCGGGCTTGCCGAGAACGATCTGCATGCCGTCCTCAACCGGATCGGTGAGATTGATGCTGGTCAAATCCGCGCCGCGCAATGCTCCCCCGGCGGCATTGATCGCGCTTTCGATGGATGCGCCGGGGCTGATTTTCACGATGCCCTGGTTCTTCACCGCGCCGGTGACGCTCACTTTGACTTCGGAGCTACTGCGAGCAGGCTGATTCATTTGGATTCCGCTAAATCCTGCGAATCCTAACCCGACGACAGCCAGTCCACCCAAACTTATTTTCTGCCAACGATCCAGCATGACTCAACCAAACCTTCAAATGTCAGTTTGCCAAATGTAATGACTTTTCGTCAATACCTTTAAATCGTTTAATTACTGCGCCGAGACTGGTGCGATGCTCAGCAACGTGGGATTTTCGAGGAGGGCATGGCGCCATCCGCGCACGGATACCACGCACTTCTCCGCACGCAATGCGAACAGGAAGCGCTCAAGAATAAGGCATCCGATGTGAAGAGATTTTTCCCTTCCCGGTTCGATTCCGGAAATCGCGGCTCGTTCGGCGTCTGTCATATCGAGCATCCATGCGGCGGCTCGGCTGATTTCTTCGTAGTCTAGCGTTGCCAAATGGACCTTTTCCGGGTGCCAGGAGGTGAGTTTTTCTCGGATAGAAATCAAATTTGTTCCTGTTGCCCCGAGGACAACGACGGTGCCGTGCTCGTGGGGTCGGTATTCGAGTCCTATCTGGGTGTCAATTTCCTTGGTTGCGCTCATGCGCTGGGCAAATCCGGGGGATTCGTCGGTGAGGTGAGTTTCTCGGAGTCCAAGAGCGCCGATCGGAACGCTGCGACGATACCGGATATTCCAGGTTATTGAATCGCTAATCCCACCAGGAACCTGGTGCAATTCCCGATCTGCGGTGACGAGTTCGGTGCTGTGCCCCCCCGGATCTACGATTGAAATTCGTTCGGAACCGGCGAACCCGGGATCGTTGGCAACGGCGAGAAACCCGAGTTCGGCTTCAAGATCGCCGGAAATGATTGAGACTGGGGTGCCTTGAGCGTCTGCGCGGGCTAGAAATTCGCCAGCGTTGGTCGCGATCCTTGCCGCCATCGTCGCGCCCGAAACCATTTCAGTGACGCCAAAGGAGTTGCTGCGTTCCTTTGCTTCGGCTAGGGCAGCAAGCGTCCGTATCATCGCGTCTTCGCTAAGTAGATGGGTTGACTTTGTACCTTGTCCGAGTCCGGTGACCTTAGAAAACTCATCAAGAGTGATCCATTTTCCGTCTTGGAGTTCGGCTACGACGAGTAAAACAGAATTCGAACCAACATCCACAACAGAACGGCGCATTTACCCATGATACTAGAATCAAACTATGTTAAGAATTTGGTTCAAACCGGCTAGATTATTTGTTTTGCATCGGGTATATTAGGTCTTCCCGAAAGAAATTTTTCTTTTACAGTGTGCCCCATGATAATGAACGAGGAAACAGTAGCGGAACTTTCTCCTGAGGCTGGCCAAGAAGCCAGTACTCCGGCAGAATCCTCCGCAACGACGAGTGAACCTTCTGTCGAAGCTTCGGCAGAACCTACCCAACCTGAGGCTGAAGCCTCCCCGATCGCCGAATCTGCCCCAGTGGCCGAAACGACTCCAGTCGCAGAAGCTCCTGCCGCTGAAGCGCCAGCCGCGCCAGTCGTTGAAGCCGCCCCAGTTGCCGCGCCTGCGCCAGCCGCTCCAGCCGCCGATGAAAATCGCCCTGCTGTTGAAGTTGCTGACGACCTTGACCTCTTTGAAGCCGCGATGGCTCAATTGAGTAGTCCGAGCGCATCCGGAACTGAGCAGCGACGCCGCCTCAACAAGGGCGAGCGCATTGACGCGACCGTGATTCAGGTGACCAAAGAGAAGGTCTTCGTTGACCTCGGCATGAAGTCCGAGGCTGTGATTCCTCTTGAAGAATTAACCGACGAAAAAGTCGACTCCTGTGAAGGCATCGTCAACGTTGGCGACAAGATCACTGTCGTCGTCGTTCGACCTGAGCCAGGCCCAGAAGGCAACCCAATCGTTTCCAAGAAGCGAGCAACACAAGATGAAGCGTGGTTCAAGGTTGTTAAAGCCTTCGAATCCGGCGAAATGCTCACCGCGAACGTGATTGATCGCGTGAAGGGTGGACTCGTCGTGGACGTAGGTGTGCGAGGATTTGTTCCTGCAACTCACGTAGGTTCAGGGAAGCTCCGCAATATCGAAAAGTACGTTGGTCAATCCATCGAACTTAAGGTGATTGAGCTTGACAAGGAACGAAAGAAAGTTGTTCTCTCTAACCGAGAAGCAGAAGAAAAGCGACGCGGCGACCTGAAGGAGGAGTTGTTCACCAACATCAATCCAGGCGAAGTCGTGGAAGGAACCGTTCGACGCATTGCTGACTACGGCGCATTCGTTGACCTCGGCGGAATTGATGGTTTGCTCCACATCTCCGAAATGAGTTGGATGCGCATCAACCATCCACGCGAAGTCATCAAGGAAGGCCAAAAGCTCAGCGTGATGGTTTTGAAGCTCGATAAGGACACCGGTAAGATCAGCCTTGGTCTTCGACAAGTTCTTCCAGATCCTTGGACACTGATCAAGGACAATTACAAGATTGGCCAAAAGCTGACCACAGTGATTTCCCGAATGGTTCAAAGCGGTGCATTCGTTAAGCTTCCAGAAGGTGCAGAAGCATTCTTGCCAGTGAGCGAAATTTCTCACCAGCGCATTAACAAGCCAAGTGACGTGCTTCAAGAAAATCAAGAGGTTGAACTCACGATCATCGATCTTCGGCCTGAAGAGCGACGAATGGTTCTTTCTTACAAGTACGGCTCAAATGCTGGTTCGCAAGTTGGCTTCGGCTACGGTGGAGCGAGCGTTCAAGAGTACGATTCTGATCGCGGCATGAAGCCAAAGGGTCCAAAGAAGAAGAAGGGCGAGCGTGGCGGAGATTTCGCTGGTGCTGGCGGTAGCGGCGGTCGAGGTGGAAACAGCGGTGGCGCAACCATTGGCGAGCGTCTTGGAATGCTCAAGGGCTTCCACTTCCGATCCGACGGAGACGAAGAAACCAAGGAAGATTCCCCCGAAGCAACGGAGGAATAATCGCCCGTAGACTTATTCCTATTGCGATTACCGGAGGCATTGCCGAAGGAAAATCTACAGTACTGGAGATCTTGCGTCAGCAAGGTCTCCAGACTTGTTCTGCCGACGCGATTGCCCGCGAACTTTGGCAGAGTGAGAACATCCTTGAGGAAATTGGTTGGGTGTTAGGCGTTGAGCCACCTGTCACACGAGCGGAAGTGCGACAGAAAATTATTTCATCTCGTGAAGCAAGAAAAAGTCTCAATCATCTATTGCACCCATTAATATGGACACGCATTGTTGATGAAAGAGCGGATGCCGTCGAAATTCCACTCTTATTTGAGAGTTGCCTCCAAAGGCAGTTCAGCCAGGTCTGGGTGGTGACCTGTGGTCCAGAGGCTCAATTTGAACGTCTTTCGGAGCGATTGGACCCAGAACAAGCAAGAAATATTCTTGCAACCCAAGTTCCGACACGCGCAAAATTACCGTTTGCCGACGAAGTGATCCGAACGAATCTCCCAATGGATCGCGTCCAAGAGCAGATCATCGAAGCCCTTCACCGCGCGAAAATTCTCAAAGTAATTTGATTATGCCGTGAGGTGATTGCACGACACGCTCTTAATGGGCTATGATCGTCGTTGCTGTGCTCTAACGAGTCGTCTTTTCGAGTGCAGCGAGTTTCGAGGGAAAAAGACGCAAAGAGGAAATTTAAAGGATGGAGGACTCGCAAGCGTGAGGCAATTCGTAAAAAGCGTGACCGGAAAGGTTACTAGTGCCATGGCTATATTTGCCATGATTCTTCCGACATTGGTCTTGATGTCACTTGGTCGCCCGGCGGAAGCCCAGGTAGCCAACTTACCATCATGGGCCATCGTTGGATTTGACGTGAAGCAGGGGCTTGGTAAAGCTGCTCTGGGCGATCAAGCCGCAGAAGCGCTGATCAACGAACTCGGGAAGACGGGACGAATCGATGTTCTTTCGGCAGAAACCGTGAATCGGACCGCGCAAAACCTTGGTTTTGTTGCTCCAATCACGAATCAAACCGAATTGCTTCGACTCGGTCAGGAGCTGAGGGTTTCGACAATCGTGAGCGGTGAAATCATCAACTCACGCGTCGTGAACACTCCTTCCGGCAAGCGAGGCGACGTGATCATGCGTGTTATCGTTTGGGATGTTGCTTCTGGAGTTCAGGTCAATGGTGCCGCTCTCTCTCAATCAAGCGGATTCCGATCTGCAGAAACTTCGGATGATGCCCTTCTTCAAGAAGCGGTGACTTCCGGTGCATTCGCAGCGGTTTCGGCTATTGAGCGAAACACTCTTCCAACGGCGACGATTTTGAACACTCTTGACTCCGAGGCTCTTATTAATAAGGGCTCGCGAGAAGGTTTCACTCAAGGTCAAGAAGTATTGATCATTCGCGATCGACAACAAGTTGCTCGTGGAAAGATCAAAACCGTTGAGCCAGATCAAGCATTCGTGCAGGTCACTCAGTCCACGAAGGGAATTCAACCAGGCGACAAGGTCCGTGCGGTCTTTGCTGTTCCAACGATTGAGAACAAGTTCTCAAAGAATGGAGACGCGAAGGTTGTAAAGCCTAAGCGTGGCGGAAATAGCTCTGCGCTCATCTCCGTGGTGTTGGTACTCGGCCTTATCGCGATTCTTGGTAGCGGCAGTGCTGGTAGCAACAACAGTCAGGTAACTGGGGTTACTGCTCAAGCAATGACGAAGTTCTCCGCGTTTGGGCAAGTGCCTGCTGTGCGAGTTGACTTCAAGACAGACTTCTCCATTCAAGGCGGATCGCGATATGCGTTCCAGTACTACCGACAAGGAATTTCGGCTCCAGTCTGGTATGCACCTGCAGCAGTGGCTGGCGGACTCTTCATTGAGGATGCTGGCGACTCTGGAGCTTTTGATTACTTCAACTTCACCGACGACATTCCGCAAATTGGATCTACCGTAGACTGCCGTGGCGAGGGTCGAACTGGCGAAGGTGGCGGAGTCCCTGTCATTCCAGGAATCAGTTACATCTACGGTGTGGAAATTATTTACACCCAACGAGTCACTATTGGTGGTGGCACGGGTACTGGCGGTACCGGCACCGGCACAGGGGGCAGTACTGGATCAACAGGTAGTACCGGTCGAAGCGTAAGCGCTGATCTCGATTCCCAGTATGCAAACATGCTCTCGGGTCGTCAAGTTGGTACGGGTGGTTCCACAACAGGTGGTTCTGGTGGTACTGGTGGAACGATTCAAACCTGCTACCGACGCACCTCCATTACCTGGGACGACAACGTGGCGACACCTTTAAATAAGGCTATTCCATCGTTGCCAACAACAGGGTTCCCTCTTGCCGTCGCCACGAAGTTCGAAGCAAACTTTGATCCAGGCGCGGCTGCCGGACAAGACTTCGAGTGCATCCTGCAGTTCTCCTCGAACCCAGGATTCTCCCGAGCAAGCACGGTCAATGTTGCTACTTGGGGACAAAAGGTTGGCGGCTCAAGCGGTGGAGGATCTGGCGGTACAAACACCGTTGTGACTCCTTCGTCGATTGATCCTCTGGCTTACTTCACGACTCAAAATCCTGAGCTTCCAATCTATTGGAGAATTGGGGTGAGAGCTCAGCGCGACGTACCAGGTCCAGTGCCTGATGCTGCAACTGGAGAGCGATATATCTTCTCCGATAGCAGCACGTTTACTCGGCCGCCAGTACCACCAGCCCCATAGACTAGCCAAGCGCATTTACTGCGAACCTTGGTGATCCTTTAAGAGTCCAATCCATAACGGTTCCCCTGTTGAAAACCAGCGGGGGAACCACAAATCAAAACTTTTTTAGATCTCATGAACATGAAATCCTCTCGTCGAATCGCGTTTATAGCGGCACTGCTAGCTGTTAACACTGTTGCGCAGGCACAATTCCCTTGGGCGAACGAGTGTATCGACCCTGCGAACACTACGCCACGCTCAACCGACTACAATCGATCCGCACTAACAAACGGTCTGATTTCCGTAATTTTAGGACGGAGCGGGTCGGTAACGTATGGCGGCACGGCAGGACCATGCTATGGCGCTGCGTATACGGCAAATGCGATCGGTCGATTTGCGTTTGGAGTAGGCGACCTAGGTTCCACACAGTCAACCTTTGATGACAACATGGGTCTAACCCCGAACTTCCCGGACGTTGGAGGAGACTTCTCATTTGCGAGCATTGTTACGACACTCAACGGCTCTCAGACATTCGAACCTGCCCTCATTACGAGACCTTTTGGCAAGCGTGAATTGAACGCAGTTTTTGATGGAACTGGCGTGAGGGCATCCCTCGTGCTCCAGGTCATTGGAGATGCCGTAAAATTTAATTGGCAATTGCAGAACACTGGAGAAACTCAGCGGATCGGATTAAGATTTGCCAACTATGTTGCCCCGCGTTCTAATGAGACAGATATTGCTGGCGCGAATCAAGCTGGTTCAATGTTGCAATCCGCGACGGGCGTGCGCAAAAATGTTGACGGCTACAAAGCCCTTATTACAGTACCAAGCGGCCGACCTGTTCGCACTGAGAGGAACTATCTAAGGAGCAGCATCAACTTCCCATCCGCAGTAAATATTGAATTCGGTCAGTCTGTTCCGTACGGAATGCGGTTTGAAAATTCGTCCACAGGTAGTTTCCCAGACCACACCCAGGTTGATCAGTTCCAGATTGGAAATCATACTACTCGGGCTGGACTAGGAAATTCTCTTGGAGGCATCCTTGAAAACAATGTTATTCGTCCAAGAACAGCTACTGACACGAGTCAACTCGGCGATCCACTTCTTAACTTAGCTCTCGCGGTGCAGGAATCAAATCTAAATGAGATCAACGAAGTTTGCGTCGTGCAAGGATTCGCTCCAATTACGCTTACTGCAGGCGCAACGCGAACAATTGTTCACTACGTTAAGAGCCCTTGGGGAGTTGGAAACTATGGCATTAGCCCTGCCGCCGCATTTGTAGCTGTCGCAGACGCTCCGCGATTAATAGAATCCTCTCCAGGAGGCACCGGCGATCTAAATCCGAACCCATTCACTATCTCGGTGACGGTTGATAACCAGTACAACCTTATTGATCAGGAATTGATCATGCGAAATACCGAAATTGTCTTGGAACTTGATCCGGAGTCTGGGTTGAGCCTCGCCAATGGCGACGTTGCGAGTAAGACAATCTCCGAGATCAACCCGAACCAACTCGGACTTGCTGACTTTGATGTTCAGGCCGATGGTAACCTCCCGGGTGAAAAATCCTACACCGTTCGAGTCCGGTCCGGCGGAGCCAGCAAGGTCTTCACTGGCAAGATTCTCATCGCCGCGACTCCACGCTTGCGGATTCCAGAGGGCGCGTCACTGATCACCATTCCGTGGGGATTTGCGAACTCGTCTCTCGACGCCATCTTTGCCGATGCGGGTAACCCAATGCAGTTTGGTGTTGACTACGTTGCATACCGATGGGATCCAGGCACTGGTACTTACCTCCCAGCGACTTCCGCTGTTCGTGGTCAATCGCTCTGGATCGTGACCAACAATGACTTCGATTTCCGGAACCTTGTTGGAGCCCAAAGCCCGACTGATACCGCCACTGGTACAACCAACGTCACCACGTTGCGTCCAGGCTGGAACATGATTGGTAATCCATACACGTTCCCAGTCCCGATTAGTCAATTGGTTGGTTTCAGCCGAGCAGACCAAAGCAATACCTTCACTTGGAACCAAATGGTTGCAAAGGGATGGGTCAGCCCAGCGCTTGCGAAGTGGACTCGAAATCCTGATGATCCAACCACTGGTCGCTACGAATACACTTCGTCTAGCACTAGCTTGATGGAACCACAGACTGGATACTGGGTCTATAACACGATCACAGATTCCATTGATATCAACTGGCCACCAGTCTTCCTAGCTGGTCTTTCCGGATCCACCCGTGCTCAAGCCGGAGAATCCGAACGATGGACTCAGTCCGATAAGCAATGGAAGCTCCAGCTGACGGCAAGAACTCAAACCGGAATAGATGCCAATAACTTTATCGGCGTCGTCAAAACCGCCGCTGACGTGCAGAAGTTCTCCGTTCGGAAGCCGCCGGTTGCTCCAAAGCAAGCCGTTGAACTCGCCATTACAGAAAGTATCCTCGGACAACCAACTCGAATGGCATCTAGCTTCACGGAACGAACGGGACGCAAGTCATGGGATGTGGTCGCAAAGGTTCTTGAGCCAGGCGAAGTTACGCTTACATGGCCAAACATCAACACGATTCCACGAAATGTTCGCATGACGGTGAAGGATAAGGCAACGAACGAAGTCCGCGATCTGCGCTTCAACAGTGGCTACACCTTCAATATGGAAGAAGTTGGTAATCGAGAATTCACATTGACGATGGAACCAGCAGGGGCGGCTAAAGCTCTGATTGGTAACGTCACAATCGCCCGACCTGGTCGAGACGTCAATGGACCGATCACGATCAATTACACGCTCTCCACTGATGCGGTCACAACCGTTCGCATTCTGGGAAGCACTGGCAAGGAAGTCTTCGCCGTTCAGCGAGGCCGATCCGCCAATAGCGGTGAGAATTCTGCCACTTGGGCACTCCGAGACAACAGCAACCGCGCTGTTGCTCCAGGAGCCTACCAAGTCGAAATTCTTGCAGAAAGTGCAAACGGCGAGCGCGTTCGAAAGATTGTGCCTGTCACGGTCTTGAGATAAGACAATGCTACGGTCAAACGGGACGAGAAGGAGTACCTCTTCGTCCCGTTTGTCATTTGTCCGGGTCCTTTTTTCCACAATCTTCCTTTTTGTCTTAGGTTGCTTTGCATCGGCCCAAGATGGAGCGCTGGAAGTTACAAAATTTCCGGATGCGATCCTTGCCGATGGCATCAGTAATGTCACCCTCTCGATCAAGGTCTATGATAAGACAGGGCGCTTCGTCCGTGATGGAACTGAGGTTATTGTTGAATCAACCCTCGGGACATTTCAAGAATCCGTGCTTCGGACCCAAAATGGTCTGGTCACGGCAACCCTTACTGCTGGCCAAATCGCAGGAACGGCCCGGGTTACGGTTTCTGTCCTTAGCCTTCGAACCACTCAGGTCATCGAGATCCCTTTACTCAAAGACCGAGAATCTCTGCGAGCATCGAGGGTTTTCATCGAAGTCACCGCACCCGTTCGGGTGACCTATGCTCCTGAGACCAGGATGCTTCAAGCGAGCGGGCCGGGGCAGAAAGTTCAACTCCGGGTCAAGGATATTACGATCCTTGCCGAAGAACTTCAATACAGCGTGCTTGACTGGACGATGATCGGAAAGAAGGTCACCGTTAAATCAGACTCGCTGAACCAAGATTTTATCGAACTTAAGTTGAATCTGAAAGATCTGACCGGGATCGGGTTGAGCAAGATCACGGAAAGAAGGCCAAAAATTGTCGCCAAATACCCCTTCGTGAATGTCGAATTTGTTGACCGGGAACGGGTTGGGCTGGTCAAAATCACTCAAGGGATCGTTGAACCTCAGCGGTCGGAGGTCAATGCAGACACGTTCTTTTTTGAGGACCTTGAGCTCATTCCTACACTGATCTATGCAAGGAAAGCAACGATCTACCCTGGTAAAGAAGTCGTTTTCCAGCAAGCTACCGTAGATATTCAGGGAGCCAAGGTCTTGCGCGTGCCTCTGTTTCGAACAAGCACAGAGACCGTCCGACCTGTCATCTCTGAGGAATTTATCAACGTCAGCAATAACCAACTGAACGTTGACTTCCCTTACTATCTTGGAATTCGGCCAGGTGGTTCTTCGCTGCTGAGACTGAGATGGGGGTTAAACTCTGGTCGCGGGGTCGGTGCTGGTGGAGGGTTGTTCCTGGACTACGAAAATGGCTGGACTCTGGGCCGGGAAGAGAATCAAGGCTACTTCACACTTGGTGGAATCGGTCGCAGGGATTGGGGTTTGTCTTTGCGCCAATCTATGCGATTTAGTGGTGCGACCAATGCTTACCTGCAGGCCGATTTCCCCTCGAACCGGGCAATAAACGGCACTGCGAGCGTGGATACCAGACTGAGCAAGACGGTCCGAGCGAATTTGTATACCAACGTCAGTCGTTCCGTGAAGGGAATCAAGTCAAGTTCATTCAACCAATCCATTTCCATTCGGCAGAATCCAGTGAAGATTAAGAATTCTCCCTTCACCTTCTCTCCAGGGATTGTTTACAACACGCGTCAATTCTCGTCAGCAGGATTTTCAACATTTAGCGATGGGGTTGGGCTAGAGATGAACCTTGGTGCAAGTCCCAAGAGAATAGGGAACGGGTTTCTCAATTTTTCGGCGCGCGGCGGACAGCTTTTTGGGCGAAACGTCAACGCAGGACTAAGTTCGGCTGCGACCTTACGCTACGATGCTGCTTTTAGCGACCAGGCAACGTACGGGCTAAGTTATGATTTTTCCGATGATCGTTTCTCAAGCGCGTCCATCGGTCGGCATCGCATCGGGGTAACTTTAAACTATAGCAAGGGCAAAACTTCGATCACGACCTATGCATCCCGATCTCTTGGACTCGACCGCTCTAGCCTCCAAGCCGACCTCTCGTACGGTTTGAGTGGGCTGTATCGCATAGGCGCGACGTCCACGTTTGAAAGTTTTCGCGGGAGCCGCTATACTGATTATTCAGTCGTCCTTGCCTATCGAGTCGGATTTCGAGAAATCGGTCTGAGCTGGTCAAGGCGGACCAACCGAATTGGAATCGAAATCCTTGGCTCGTCTCTTCGCTAGCTTCCTTTTTCTTTTGCTTTGCAGCCTAGTATGGGCTGGTTCTTTTGGTCGATTTGGGTTTACCGATGTTCCCAAACCCCCAAATTGGAAGTTCAAAGAAGATGGGCTGAAGCCGCTCTTCGAATCGTCGGATACTCTGTATTTCGAAGGCACTGTCAAGTCTTGGAAACCTACTTCCGTCCAAGCTTCCTATGCGACCTATGCATTGATCACCGAGGGCAAAGCTCCGACCAGAGCAAGAATCAACCTCTTTTGTCCTGGTCCTGAGCTTCTTTTCGAAAAGGGCTTCGCTTTAAATTTCCGGTCGCTCGCGGCTCCGAGACTCAGTTGGCGCGACGGGAGTGTTGGGGAAGAAGTCGAAGCAGCTAAGAGCAAATGGGTGGCAATCAGCTATCAAGATAGCCAACCTCCGGTATTGATCAGCTTTATCGGCCCTCCACCAGCGGTGATCATCACCGGAAGCGCGGGGGATTGGACTCTTAAGACCGTCGGAGAGGATTACCGGGGCTGGGTGAGATTTTCGCTCCCGCTAGGTGTTCGAGCCCTGACTACCCGGAGAGCCGACATGCTGGGCCTCATGGTGAAGACGATCTTGGATCATGAAGCATTTTGGTCAGGACCCTCCCCAATGCCAATTTCGTTGGACGTGGAGAACCAAAAAGAGGCAGTCATGGCTACCTGGAGGTTTAGCGAGCGAAGGGCAGTGGTTCCGTTTGCAGCATTTCTAGCTCGACGTGGCGGATACGCTGTTCAAGTGCTATCCGGAATCCGGGAGATTCCCGCGCCGACAAATGAGGGGCCTTTGGCATATGTTGACGGCAAAGAGCTCAAAATCAAGTTTCCAGTGATGACACTCCCCCGGGGTCGGAGTCTCGTGGGACAATTTTCCGAGAACTGGAAGCCACCGGTCGCAGATCCTTCGAAGCCATTTTCTCTTTTCAACGCGGCGATCAGTTCCGTCGTGGCAGCACGACCGAAGTTTTATCCAAACGGCCTCATCGGGCTTTTGGATCAGTACTTAGAAAAGCAACCATTTGAGCCCGAGCCAGTCACGAAGTCTCCAATGCCTTACAAAAACGATGGTCCGAGCGTTTCAACGGCGGCATTTTTTGCATTACTTCAACAGGGTGTCACTGTTTCTGAGGGCGTGAACACCCGCCCAAATGCACTCTATTCCAGTCTGATTTGGTCCCGGGACGTCCAGACCTGGCGGTTTGAGTCGGTAGAGGACTCCAAGCTAAGGCGTCGTTCTATGGCTCTTGTCGCTGTCGCTGGGGCTTTAAGCGCTGATCCACGCATGAAACTTGATGCAGCGATGCTGGAGGCAGGACTGGTTGCGGAGCGGGCGCTTTCACTGTGGCTTGGAGTGAAGAAGCCAACGCCCCTCATCGAGCCAATTGAACAGATTCGTCGGGGATTGTTCAAGCCTGGAGAAAAGTTTATCACAAAAAGAGAACCGGTCCTGCCAATGCTTGTGAATCCTGTTCGGGTACTCATCGGTCCTCCGCTTTCGGCGAAAAATGTAGCCGATGGATATGCTGTGAACTGGATTGCTCCCGATCTGAAAAGTCAGCGTCTTGTGCTACAAAGTCCGCAGGAATTGGAATTCTTTGCGGGACCGGGCCTCAAAGAAGTTGTCGTTCAGGAAAGCAAAATGAAAGGCCGGTACGAGCTCACATTAAGAGCGGCCAAACCGGGCGTAGCCGAACTGAAGATACGCGTTATCGGCGCAAAACCGATCCTGTTACCCCCCGCTCCCCAGGTCATTTACAACGAAGTACTGAGGTGATTATCTTTGCCTTCGACCAGGTAGCTTACGCTTCTCCTGACCAATCTTGCCACCACTGACGCCCATGATCTCACGTAAGCGGGTGATCTCATCTCGGATCCCAGCGGCTTTTTCAAATTCCATCGCCTTCGCAAGGTCTTTCATTTCCTTTTCCATCGCGGCGATGAGAACGGGAATCTCTTCGATTCGGATTGGCGAACCATCTTTACCGATGGTATCCAAGGTGGCTTGATCATACTGAGCGGCAATTTCGGCGACGTGGTCGTAACTTCGCACCGTCTCCCGGACGGCTTTTATGACGGTTGATGGTAATGTCCCATGTTTTTCATTGTAAGCACGCTGGACTTCCCTTCGGCGATCCGTTTCCTCAATGGCAAATTTCATTGATCCGGTCATGTTGTCGGCATACATAATGACCTTGCCGTCCTGGTTTCTGGCTGCACGACCAATGGTTTGGATGAGTGAGGTATTCGAGCGCAGGAATCCTTCTTTGTCGGCATCTAGGATTGCAACAAGTGTGACTTCTGGAAGGTCTAATCCTTCGCGGAGTAGGTTCACGCCGACAAGAACATCGTACACGCCAAGGCGAAGATCCCGTAGAATCTCTGGTCTCTCGAGAGAGTGAACCTCGCTGTGGATGTAGGCGACCTTGACCCCGATGTCCTTGAGGTAGGCGGTAAGGTCCTCGGACATTTTTTTCGTGAGAGTCGTGACGAGGGCTCGTTGACCCTTTGCGACTCTTTCCTGAACTTCGTTGAGTAGGTCGTCAATCTGTCCCTTTGTTGGCCGGACTTCGATTTCTGGGTCGACGACGTAGGTTGGTCGAATCACCTGCTGGACTCGGGCGGCTTCGTTTTCCGCCTCAAATGGTCCGGGAGTCGCACTGACAAAGATGACCTGAGGTACTCGCTCAAGAAATTCTTCAAACTTTAGCGGGCGATTGTCAAGGGCCGAAGGTAGTCGAAATCCGTAGTCAACGAGGACTGACTTTCTTTGGCGGTCACCGTTGAACATTGCTCGAATTTGCGGAAGCGTTTGATGGCTTTCGTCAATAAAAACAATGGTGTCCTTTGGAAGGAAGTCCAGAAGTGTGTAAGGAGGTTCGCCTGGATTTCGGCCGTCGAAGTAGCGGGAGTAGTTCTCAATTCCATTACAAAAGCCGACTTCGCGCATCATTTCGATATCGAAATCCACACGTTGCCGAAGCCGCTGTGCCTCAACAAGCTTTCCTTCGGCGGTGAATTTTTCGCACTGTGCATCTCGCTCGGCTTCAATAATGACAAGCGTTTCATCCATCCGATCCATCGGGGTGACGTAGTGGGTTGCGGGGAAGACTGAGCACTTCGACGGCTCGTCAATGACTTCCTGAGTCAATGGATCAACGAGTCGGATGCGTTCGATCGTATCTCCAAAGAACTCAACCCTCGTCACAACTTCTTCATCTTTTGGCTGAATCTCTAATGTATCCCCGCGAACGCGGAAGGTCCCGCGATCGAGTGCGAATTCGTTCCTGGTGAACTGCATCCGGATAAGATTTTGTAGAACCTCGTCAAGATCAAATGTTGAGCCGGTTTCAAAGGTGACCACCCCTTCGGCGTACGTATCGGGCGAGCCTAGACCATAGATACAAGATACTGATGCGATAAGAACGACATCCTTACGCTCCAAAAGGGCTTGGGTCGCGGAGTGCCGAAGGCGCTCGATCTCCTCATTCACGGAGCTATCTTTTTCGATGTAGAGGTCACTGCCGGGGACGTAGGCTTCCGGTTGATAGTAGTCGTAGTACGAGATAAAGTACTCAACTGAATTTTCAGGGAAGAAGGCACGGAATTCTTGGCATAGCTGGGCAGCCAGGGTTTTGTTGTGCGCGAAAATCAGTGCCGGGCGTTGCATCTGGTTGATGACGCTTGCCATCGTGTATGTTTTTCCCGTTCCCGTAGCTCCAAGAAGAGTTTGGAACCTGTAACCAGCTTCTAGGCCTTCGCACAACCCGGCGATGGCAGTTGCTTGGTCACCTTTCGGTTCAAAACCGCCGGCAAGCTTAAATGGGGAATCGTAGCGAACGATCATGTAGACTTTATTCTACGCGATTTTCTTCTTCATTATATGAAGAATCATTGGTTTGCGATTCGTCAAATGGACGATAGGGGACTGATTTTCCGGTGTAAACCTCGGTCTGCTCTTGGTCAATGTCCTCTGCTTCAAGTTTCTTCTTTGCATCGTTTCGCATTGAATACCGGGCCGCTAGGACACTGAGCATAAATAACACGCAGAGCGGGATAGCCATCATCAGCATGGAGAATGGATCTGCTCCGGGTGTAAACGTCGCCGCGACAATGAAGATGACCACAACCGCCTGTCGCCAGTTCTTCATAAGGGTATTGACTTCCAGAAGTTCAGCGCGGACTAAGTAGTAGACGACCAAGGGAAGTTGGAACGAGATTCCAAACCCGAAGATCAAGCCTGCGACCAACATGATGTATGGTTCCGGTCGGGGGAGATTCTGGGAGTTGGCAAAGCTCTCCATTTGAATCGACGCGAACCATCCAATGGTAGCCGGGGTGATCATCCAACTAAAAAATCCGCCTAGAAAGAAGAGAAAAACGCTGAACGGGATAATGATCCGGAACGGCTTGCGTTCTTTTTCCTTTAGTCCAGGTGCAACAAATCCCCAGAGTTGAAAGGTGATCAGCGGTGCGCTGACGATGAGCCCAAGGATGAAGCTGAGACGCATCTTGAGCATGAACGCCTCGCCTGGAGCAGTAAAGACGGGGCGAAAATCTTTCAGCCAAGATTTTGGAAGTCCGGCCTTGACTTGATTGAAAATTGCTTCGAAGAGAGGGTCGAAAAGGAACCAACCAATCACCATCGCGATTCCGAGGCAGACGACACAAATAATGATCCGCTTCCGCAGATCATCAAGGTGTTCTACAAATGACATGCGGAACGCTTCCGGGTCATCCGGGAGGATCCGCACATCGCGCTGGTCTAATCTCATGCTGGAGAGGAGATTACTCCATGATCATGATGAAAGCTTGCGATTGGGTTACGATTCGATTTCGAGTTCGACCTCCGCCACCAGGGTTCCCACCACCGCCACCAGGACGCTGACCTCCACCCGGCCGACCGCCACCCACGCGACCTCCGCCACTCTCTGGTGAACCTGCCCCCTCATTTTGGCGAACTAGATATGGTTCAACTTGGGATCGATCGAGGAAACTTGGCCCAAACATTCGATTCTGGTCATCGGGGAGAACCTCAGGCCTCATGAACCTGCTCTCACGACCACCGGCAGTAGGACCAGCCGGAGCACCGCCTTCGCCTCCGTTTTGCCCTCCGCCTGCACCGGCACGACCGCCAGCTCCACCACCAATTTGCTCGGCGACACGAACCCTGCTGGTCGAACGACTTTCAACTCGGATCGGCATGCCGAGATCAAGTGCGAACCAGACATCTTGTCTGAGGGATTGGATTCCAACAAGATCATTACCTTGAGCAAGCTCAATCCGGTATCTGGCGCATGGTCGACCTCGCTCAAACTCTATTCCAAGGAGGACACCACGACCTGGATTGACAGTTGTAAACTTATCCTGAGTGTAAAGCTTTGCTAAATCAAGAACTCCCGATGCAATTGTGCCAGGCCATGCGATGCCATTCGGTTTGATCCCGCCTGTCGGAAGGATTGGAAGTGGGAAATTACCATAGAGATTAAAGTTGCTTGGTTCTCCGATCGAACCCTCGCTTGGAGTGAAAAATGGAGACGATCCCCAGAGCTCTCTTCCTGTCGAAGTGAGCCGGAAGTAAATCGGTGACATGTGATAGTCGTAATACTTTTTCGGGCCTTCACTACCGCTGGTTGTCAAAAAAGCATAGTCTTTGCCTTTCTCTGTCAACGGCTGTGCCATAACTAGTCCCTCTAGCCCGTTTCGAGTTTGTTCTCGGTTCATCCAGACGTACCGGTATCTCAGCGACTCTCCGTCCTGTTGGAGTTGAGTCAGATCGGGATCAAGCAGGAATTGTTCCTGCGTGAGGTTAGAATACGTTGTAAGCGTTTTGATAGAATAAGTGAATTCCGTATTTGGAATCATCTTATACCGGAGCTTCAGCCCATCGGCTGGAATTTTGATGCTTGCCGAATTATCAAGAGTGACAGTGACTTGAGTCTTATTAAGTCGTCGCGTAAATCTGGAATCCGCGGCGTACAGAACAGCTTCAACCGTCATCCGACCGTCTGGAATTTTGCGATCCTTCGTGTTGAGTTCGTAAACAAAATCGCGACCTGAAATATTCTGCGAAGTAGGTGCAACAGCTTCTAGGAATCGACCGTTGACCCAGAAGCCCACGTATCCAACGCCTTGAGGGACAGAGTCCACCGGGATGCGAATCTGCACTGTCTCGCGCACCTTCGCGCCTTCAACTGGGCGACGGATGGTGAAGGCTCCCTGTGCAAGGGCCATGCCCGCGAGGGCAAGAAGGGACGAAGTCAATAGGAAACGGTTCATAAATAATGGTCTCCGCGTGGAGTCATTCACGCTAGCCTTGTACCCCATTTTGACGCATTTTCACAGGCATTCGTTACAGACAACCATCTCGGAATTGATACCCGTCATAATTATGGGTTCATGGTGATTTCTTTGGACCTCGATTCTTTAAATGCCGAACAGCGCGAGGCTGTTCTTTGGCCAGGTGGTCCGCTTCAAATTTTTGCTGGCGCAGGATCAGGAAAGACTCGTGTTATCACCTTCCGCATTGCAAAACTGATTCAGGATGGCTGTCACCCAGGGCGGATCATGGCGGTCACCTTTACGAACAAGGCCGCCAAGGAAATGCGTGAACGCATTGAGGACTTGGTTGGAGGTCAAGCCAAGTCAATGTGGCTTGGGACTTTCCACAGTACCTGCGCGAAAATCCTTCGAATGGAAGGCGAGGCGATAGGCCTTACGCGAGATTTCGTGATTTACGACGACTCAGACCAACTCGGGATCATTAAAGACATTCTCAAGCGGATGGCTATTGACGAAAAGTCCCTTCAACCCAGGGCAATTCTAAGCGAAATCAGCCACGCCAAAGAAAAGATGCTAACCCCGCAAAAGTACGCCGAAAGTGCGAGTAGCTATGTCGAGAAAATGGTCGCGGAAATCTACCCGGCGTATCAAAAAGCTCTCACTCGAGGAAATGCACTTGACTTTGACGATATTTTAGTGCGGACCGTGGAGCTTTTGGAAAAGTCAGAAGAGGTTCGGGAACGGTTGCAAGAGCGATTCATGCATATCTTGATCGACGAATATCAGGACGTGAACTTTGTCCAATATCGGTTTGCACAGTTGCTTGCCGGAAAGCATCAAAACATCACTATTGTAGGCGACGATGACCAATCCATTTATGCTTGGCGTGGGGCGGACGTGTCGTTGATGCTTCGATTCAGCGCGGATTATAAGGATTCTAAAGTCATCACCCTTGCTCAAAATTATCGTTCGACCCAGGTCATTCTTCGCGCCGCGTACGACGTGATCAAACACAACCGAGGTCGAGCAGAAAAGCAACTTTGGACAGAAAACCAAGAGGGGGCTGGGGTCACGGTCACGGAAGCCGGGACGGATAACGAAGAAGCGATGGTTGTAGCCGACACGATCATCAAGGAAGTCCGCGCAGGACGGCGCAAGTTTGGCGATTTTGGGATCCTTTATCGCACCAATGCCCAAAGCCGAATCGTTGAAGAATCTCTGCTGATGATGAGAATCCCCCACATTTTGGTTGGTGGGCAACGCTTCTACGAACGCAAAGAAATTAAAGACATGATCGCGTACCTCAGGGTGATCCTAAACCCATACGACGAAGTTTCCATGAAGCGCGTGATCAACGAACCCACACGAGGAATCGGGCCGGGCTCGCTGGGATTAGTAGATCAGTGGGCAAGGGAAAGAAGCCTGGGATGGTGGGATGCGATGAAGGAGCAAAGTGTTCAGTCGCAGATGATGAAGAAGGCTCTAACCGGGATCAATCAATTTATGGGCGTGATCGAAGACGCTCGTGAAGTTCTGGGGCAAACCACGGTGACACACCTTCTCCGGCACTGCATGGAGAAGTCAGGCTACGTGGATATGCTTAAATTTGAGCGCACCGAGGAGAACATCTCGCGGCTAGAGAACCTGCAAGAATTCTTGAACGTGACGGAGCAATATGATGCCACGGCAGAGGAACCTTCGCTTGCGGGGTTCCTTGAAACGATTACGTTGATTTCTGACTTGGATAATTTGCAGGAATCAGGTGATGCGGTGACCCTCATGACGCTCCACTCGAGCAAGGGATTAGAATTTCCAGTTGTGTTCTTAATGGGGCTAGAGGAAGGAGTATTTCCGCACTCGAGGTCGGCGGGGAACGAAACCGAATTGGAAGAAGAACGCCGCCTTTGCTATGTCGGATTCACGCGCGCTCGGGAAGAACTGCACTTGCTACATTCCGTTCGTCGCTCAATGTACGGCAATTCGCAGTTCAATCGCCGGTCGCGTTTCCTCGAAGACATCAAGGCGGATGAACTTGATTCTCTGCTGCCTAAGAGGGCTTCGAAAACCTCCGGATTGCACGAAGTAACCCAGAACCGATCCGGTTCATATAGCGTCCGGGAGACGCAAATGCCGGCTGAAAGCCCCCCCAAGCCGAAGTGGAATGCGCCTTTCAACATCGGTCAACGTGTTCGCCACTCTAAATTTGGGGAAGGGGTAGTGATCTCCTGTAGCCCGATTAAATCAACCGATGCCGAAATAACCGTCGCCTTTCCGGGCGTTGTTGGCGTCAAGAAGTTAGTACAAAGCCTTGCAAAATTGGAAGCTATTTAGTCTGTGCGTGATCGGTTTGGTTCTCGGAGGATGCTCCTCTGGGGGCACGCTCATGCCGCTCGGAAAGGGCAAGGTCTGGACCTACAATTACAATGCTCGCCTTCGAACAGGAGTTGAGAAGCTGGCCGTGACTGGTCCGACAGCAATTTCCGGCCATCAGGGATTCATATTGGAAGGTCCGATGGGTCGGTGTGCAATGGCGTGGAAGGGGGTTGATTTGGTCGCAAGTGAACTTGCCGGAGTATGGTACGACCCACCGCTCCTACTCATAAGGGATGGAGTACGGGACGGGAAGGGCGAACTCTCAGGGAAAGCCATCATTGCAGGGCAATCATTCCGGTACCAAGGCACCTGGACTCAGGAGCCGATCAAGCATCAACTTGGTACACGGAAGTTGAGCGCGATCAAGGTCGAGCGCGAACTCACATTCGACGCAAACACGCTCAAAACGACGACCGTGTTTGTGCCTGGAATTGGGATCGTTCGCCAAGAAGAGAAGTGGAACGGAGAATTCCGCGCCCTTCTCAACTACGTAACGGGACCTTAATCCCAGGCTGCTAGAAGGCCATGCCTTCGTAATCGCGGAGCAAACCAACAACACGTCCAACGATTCGGGCATCTTCCTGCTCAACGACAATGGGCTCGTAGCTGGGATTTGCTGGCATCAATCGGATAGCGTCTTTGTCAAAGTGGATCCGCTTGACGGTGGCTTCATCACCCAAGAGCACAGCGACAAGATCGTTGTGATTCGCGGTGACCTGCGGCCGAATCACAACGAGATCCCGAGGCAAAATCCCATCGTTGATCATGGAATCTCCACGAACGCGCAACAGGAAGGCCGAATCAATATTCCGCACCATATCGCTTGGAACGGGAATCATTTCCTCGACTTGTTCTGTTGCAGTAATCGGAATACCTGCGGCAATGGTTCCGATCAAAGGAAGCATCGTCACCTTCTGGGCAGGTTGGTAGGCGGGATGGGTGACTCGAATTGACCGAGGTGTATTAGCACGGGCGATATAACTCTTGCGTTCAAGAGCATCTAAGTGAACGGTCACACCACGGAGAGATCCGATGTCAAATTCCTTCCCAATTTCTCGGATAGAAGGTGGATATCCCTCTCGCTGGGTGTAATCAATCAGAAACTGAAGGATTGCCTCTTGTCGCTTTGTGAGTCCTTTTGCCATGTGTCCGTTCTCCGTGTCTACTATTTAGACGATACTGCAACTAAAAAGATTCTTTTTAGTGCGTGATTATCTGTCTACATTAAATGTACCACATGTCCACAGGTATTTTGAAGTGCTACAATAGAAAATCTGTTTTTGAAACAGGACGAGATTCTTATGTCCATTGATACGACAAAAAACTTTATAGAAAAGAGCGGTTGCGGCAAAGCGTTCGGCGTTGTGATTGCGCTCGTCATGATTGTCAGCGTTTTCCAGAGTTGTGGGGTTGGCCAAAATGCTCAGTCAGAGCAAGCCGCTGCGCCTGCCAATGAGCCTTCAGTAGTAACAGTTGGAAAGGTTGGGGCTCCAGTTTCTGCTTTTGAATCCTTGTACGAACGCGCCATACAAATCCGAGAAACTCAGGTTCGAGCGCAAGCCGGTGATAACTTTGAGGGGCTCTCCCAAAGCGACCGAGCGATTGTCTATTCGGAGGTCGCCGGCCAGGTGGTCACAAACCTGATCAACATGCATTACGCTCAGGAAGCAGGGATCTCAATCAGTAAGGACATGGCTTTGGCCGAGTCCAACAAGCAGTTTGAAGATCAAGTGAATACGGCACGCCAGCAATTGATCCAACAGGGCAAACTCACTGCCACTTCGACTCAAGAGGATTTGGATAAGGCTATCAAGGAACTCGCCGGGAAGACTCTTACTGAACTTCGCGCCGAAAACACGGCTACAGCAAGTGACCTTTACGACTCACCGGGCGGCAAACTTATCTTGGAGGGTGGTGCCGCAGTGACGGCCTATAAGGCCCAAATGGAATCAAAGACCGTCGTTTCAGAAGATGAACTCAAGAAGTCTTTCCAATCCGCTCGCCTGAAATCGATTGTATTCAAACAAAATCCAACCGGGCCGGATCGGACAGCTGAAGCCCAAAAGGTTCTAGACGAAATCAAAGCTGGCACAATCACTTTCGAAGCGGCAATGGACAAGTATTCACAAAACCCCTTCGCACCGAAAGACAAGAAGCCTTCGCAACACGAGGACATCCTTGCGATGCAGTTCTTGCTCGTTGACAAGGACTATGCCCCGATCATGGATCTAAAGCCTGGGCAAATGTCAGCCGTAATCAAGGGCGCAGATGGCCCAGTGATTTACCGACTGATCAAGTTCGAAGGTTCTGTTCCACCCGATTTCGAGGCCACGAAAGCCGAGAAAATGAAAAACCACAAAATGTTTGTTGCGAATGTCGCCTACTTTAAGCGACTCGAAGCAGACATGATGACCTTACCAAAGTTCGTGGATGGCGGGTACGAAATCCTCTATAAGACCAGCATGCTCATGCGAGAAGCAAAGTATGCCAATTTAGAAGAAGGGTTACGAAATCAGGCCAGAGCCTTAACTACAGGTTCTCCTCGTCCTCGAGACGTTGGTCGGTTCTTCCTCGAGCGACGTTACTACAATAAGCTGAAGCCGGAAGAAAAGAAGACCAAGTTCGAGCCGTACCTGGAAGCAATGCGCGGCTTTGTATCTGCTTTCGACGGTCCAACCGTTCGACTGGACATGGTTGACTTGCTGATTGAGATGAAGTCACCGGCTACTGGTGCGGAACTTATCCCTGCATCTCTGACCAACAGTACTTTCGGTCAAATGGGCCAAGCCTTCAATACGCGAATCAACACGGCGTTGGACAAGGCTAAGGCCGCAAAGTTGATTACTCCGGAGGAGATCAAGCAGGTCGAGGAAAACCAAAAGCGCTGGATCGAAGGGAAGCGTGAGTATGAAAAGCAAATCGCTGCCCAAGCCGCCCAGCGCAAGGAAGCCGAGGCCGCTCTCGCGAAAGAAAAAGCTGCTGCTGAGGCCGCAGAAAAAGCGAAAGGAAAGGAGCCTGAAAAGCCAGGAACCAGTAGCTCCGATCTGATGGCTCCGCCCGCTCCAGAAAAGAAGTAATCTTCGACTACGCGAATGAGTAAGCCCGTCCGATCCAATGGACGGGCTTTTTCAGATCAATCATGCCAAAACTCACCCTTGTCCCCACGCCTATCGGAAATCTTCGCGACATCTCACCGCGTTGTGAAGAGGCGATGCGCACAGCCCAGACTTGGTTCGTGGAGGATTCAAGGGTCTCCGGGAAACTCCAATCGCACTTGGGGATCAAGTGCCCGATGAGGATCGTCAATGAGCATACTTCCGAGGGGGCAATTGAGAAATATCTTTCAGGTTTAGAACCCGACGCCGATGTAATTTTGTTAACCGACGCGGGAACCCCGGGCATAAGCGATCCTGGAGCGATCTTCGTGGATATGGCGTATGCGAAAGGTTTTGAGATTGACGCCCTTCCTGGGCCGAGCGCGGTGATGAATGCGCTCATGCTGAGCGGTTTTTTTGCCCAGCGATTCGCCTTCCTCGGCTATTTAGCACGCAAGCCCGGCGCGATCAAAAGTGATTTTTTGCCGTTTGTGGACTCTTCCCTCACGATCGTCCTGTTTGAGTCGCCATTTCGCGTAGACGCAACGCTCGCGCTTGCTCACGAAGTGCTCGGCCCCCGTAGATTTGCCATAACTCGCGAGTTGACGAAAATGCACCAGCAAGTTGTGAGAGGAATTCTTCCAAATCTGCCGACAGAACAAGAAATGTTGCGAAAAGGGGAATTTACCCTCGTGCTTGAAGGGCATCGCAAACGTCGTGAATTATAGTGCAATACGGGGTACGATAGGAAACTCTGCGCACGGAGAAAGAAGTTTATGCTCAAGTTGAGACTGTTTTGGATCATTGGACTGTTGGCGATGTGCCTCAATGCCGCTTTTGCTCAGGCAGAAGAGCCCTATCGGCTGATGCCGGAGGACGTGCTCCGAGTCCAAGTTTATGATGAGAATCAAATCATCGCCGTCGTTCCAGTCGGTAAAGATGGAAATATTTCCGCACCATTCGTCGGCATCGTCCGAGCAGAAGGTCTGACCACCTCTGAACTCGAATCAATCTTGGTTAAGAAGTACGAGCAAACGCTCAGAATTCGAAACCCAAAGGTCGCGGTGACCATCGAACGATATCGGGAAGTCCGAGCGAACATCACCGGAATGGTTAACCGACCCGGAACATATCCAATCCGACCGACTGACGATATTCTCACTCTCCTTGCCCTTGGTGGCAATGCGATCCTTGACCGAGCTGATCTGCGCCGTGCGAAGCTTCAGCGATCTGGTTCAAAGGAAGCCATCCCTATCGACCTTTTTGCGATGTTGACTTTTGGCGATATGAGCCAGAACTACCAGCTCAAGGACGGGGACACTCTCACAATCCCGGAAGACAAGGTCAACGTGGTGAACGTCCTCGGTGCTGTTCAGCGACCCTTTAGCTTCCCGTTCCGAGAAGGAATGACCTTGGTTGACGCCATTGCTCAAGCGCAAGGCGAAGTTCAATACCGATCGTCATTCTCAAAGATTTTGATCTACCGAGAGAACAAAGGGATGCCTGGTAGCTACACTGTGATCAATGCGGACTTGACTAAGTTCTTCAAGAAGGCTGATTCGTCCCAAAATGTCCGATTACAAAAAGGAGACATCGTTTACGTCCCAGAAAGCAATTCTCCGGACATCAACCGAATCTCACAATATTCGACCGCCGCAGCGAACTTCATCTTCGTTCTTGAGCGATTCGGACTGAAAATCTTCTAAATCGCTCAAGATCTCAATATAAGCATGAGTCCTTCGACCCTGGTTTTCCCAGGGTCGAACTTTTTTTCGTGTGCGCATGTTTGCATAAGTGAAGTCAAAGCAAGGCTTCTGAACGTATCTAGTTTCAAGGAGCTTTCCCTTCATGGATTCCTACCCATACCTATCACAGATCGTCGATCCTCGGTTTTTACATACCCTCTCCATTAAAGAGCTTCAGGAGGTTGCCGACGAAGTTCGCCGAGCGATCATTTCGAACGTAAGCCAAACTGGCGGACACCTGAGCTCAAACCTGGGCACTGTAGAACTCACGGTCGCGCTCTATGCCGCTTATTCACTTCCTCCAGATAAGGTTGTTTGGGATACTGGTCACCAGGCTTATCCACACAAACTTTTGACCGGAAGATTGCCCCGATTTGATACATTGCGAAAGCACAAGGGTTTGTCCGGATTTCTGAAGCCAGACGAGCATGAGCTTGATGCCTTCGGTGCGGGACATGCTGGAACGGCGATAAGTGCGGCTCTAGGTTTCGCTGCCGCCCGCGACATCGCGGGAACAGATGAAAAAATCGTTGCGGTGACCGGCGATAGCGCGATTTGTAGTGGAATGAGCTGGGAAGCCCTCAATCATGCGGGCGAACTTGGTACTCAGCTTTTGGTTGTGCTTAACGACAATCGTATGTCCATTGCGCCAAATGTTGGTGCATTGACTCAATATTTCACTCGTCTACGTTCAAGACCCGATCTTCAGGATATTGCTGGGAAAGCGAAGAACCTAGTTGAACGATTCGGTGGACCCGTTGAGCGTGTTGCTGCTGGATTGCGGCATGGCCTAACGCACTACTTTGCGCCCGAGCAGGCCGGGACGATCTTTGAAGAAATGGGCTTTGAGTATCTAGGTCCGGTGGATGGTCACAACATTGAAGTCATGGTCGAGATTTTCCGCAATACGCGGCAATTGAATCAACCTGTTTTTGTACACGCGATCACGACCAAGGGGAAAGGCTACAGCGTTGCCGAGGAAGACAGCCGAAAGTGGCACGGCGTCGCGCCATTTAATCCCGAGACTTCCGAAATTCCCACATCTGCCCCAGTCGTGACCTATACCCAGGCATTTGGCGATGCGATGTGTGCCTGTGCTGAAGCTGATCCCAAAGTCGTGGCGATCACGGCGGCAATGCCAGACGGAACCGGTCTAACAAAATTTGCGAAAACATTCCCGGACCGATATTACGACACAGGCATCGCCGAGCAACACGCCGTAACTTTTGCCGCCGGACTCGCTGCGGGCGGTCAGAAGCCATTCTGTGTGATCTACAGCACGTTCTTACAACGCGGCTTTGACCAGGTCTTACATGACGTTTGCATTCAGAAACTGCCTGTCCGCTTCCTCATGGATCGAGCAGGTCTAGTCGGAGATGACGGTCCAACTCACCACGGCGTGTTTGACATCAGCATGTTGAGCTACATTCCAAATATCGTCCTGCTCGCCCCTAGGGACACCACTGAGCTCCGGGAGATGATGTTCTGGATGTCAAGCTATCAAAGCGGTCCGACTGCGGTGCGTTATCCGCGAGGTTCCGGGGATGATTCCTTGCCCGAAGCTCGAACTTCTATTGCCATTGGCAAGGCAGAGGTTTTACGAACAGGAAAGCATTTGACTTTGTGCGCGATTGGCTCGATGGTTGGTCCTGCGCATCAGGCCGCTCGAGAGCTTGCTGCAGATGGAGTCGAAGCGACTGTCATCAATGCTCGCTTTGCCAAGCCAATCGACTTCGACACGATTTTTGCCGACGCGCAAAAAACTGGCAACCTTATCCTGATTGAGGAAGGTTCAAGGATTGGCGGGTTCGGACAACAAGTGCGAGACGAAATGGTTGAGCGAGGGCTGACTGGAATCCGCACGCAGATCATGGCGATCCCGGATCACTTTGTTGAGCACGGAACTCAGGCGATTCTCCGTCGGGACTTAGGATTGGACTCTGAGGGGATTAAAGCGAAAGCCCGATCTCTGATCGAGACCGGGCTTCGGTAGTTTGGTTTTGGCTTAAACGTCGCCGACGCCAAAGGCACTTACGACAAGTTCAAAGTCGGATGGACCGACTTCGCCGTCGCGATCAACATCTCCTTGGGTTGGAGAGGTTGCGGCGGTGCCGAAGTTGTTGACTACGATTTCGAAGTCGGCTGGACCAACCTCACCATCATTATCTATGTCTCCGTTCCGACCCGTTCGATTAACGGTCACGATTCCATCTACCACAGAGAAAGATGCGGAGCTTGTGATCAATGCGGCTGGGCCGTCGATCCGAAGGTTGTAGGTACCGCTTGGTAGATTGAGCAATGTAAATGCGTAGTCGCCATTTGTTGCCAAGGTCGTAGTGAACTCCGTTGAAGCTCCGCCACCTGTTGGGGTGAGGATTGCCTTGACCTGCTCGCCTGGATAGAACGCGGTCACGCCATTCACGGTTAACCGACCCCGAAGTTCTCGAGCGGCAGTTGCGGAAATGTCAATTTTGTAAAGTTGAGTTTCCGAAACTGTTGGTGCATCGACTTTAGCGATGTAGTTTCCAGCAGGAAGCGTCACCCGAGTTGTTACTTCGTTCGTTCCCGCAGGAGCGTTGTCCACAAATGCAATTTGCGCAAGAGAGGAGTTCAGAAGGGAGAGTCGCAAATTCGCGATGGTCAACGTATTGATGTTTACCCCTGCTGGGCAACTTCCATTACCGGCTTGTTGGGATTGCCCATAAGTGCTCCCAATTGGTCTCGCGGTCAACTGAATTGATCTCGGAGCTGTCAGCGTGAATTTGTAGTGGTCTACATCAGGCCCTGTAGCGTGGAGGCTAATGATCGAAGAATTCGGAGGTGTCGAACCAGCTCCGGCTGCGGGGTCATCGGGCACATCTCCTAAGGTGGTTGTTCCGTTCGCTGAAATCGTCGCCGATGCTGTTCCTGCAAGGACTGTTGATGCGGACGTATTTGGCTCGAATTTATCGCCATAGACCGCGTGCAGATGACGAATATCATCCTGTTGGGGTCCGTCAAAGGCTGATGACGCAGTTGGCTCCATTAGCTTGACTTGCTGAATTGGGCAAACGTGTGGCATTCCAAGACCATGACCGTGTTCGTGAGAGAGCACGTTCCGGAAAAACCTCAGCGTAGATCCACTATTCCAGGTGAAGCTGGCATCAATGAGCATATCGCCATTAGTTGGGTAAAAATTATAGGCTAGGATATTGGACGGACCGTCAATGTTTCGCATCGCAATGCGAACATTTCCACGATTCGTCCCACTCCCAGTACCCCAACTTGCGCCGTCGTCCCACTCTTGGCCTGCTGCTGTCCGACGAACATAAGTTACTCCGCCAAGTTGAGACCATCGGTCAAACATTGCCTGTATTTGCGCGATCCATCTTGCCCGTCCGCCAATCGAGGCGTATTGAGCATCAAGAGTCGCAAAGAGGTTACTAGGACCTGCGGACCCACCATTATCGTAACTGCCTTGTGACGGAATGCTCAGACCATCTGGAACTAGGCTCCAGGAAATCGTGGAACGGAGTTCGCCCGCGACAGTAGGACTCCACCTCGATCCAGAAAGGTAGTACTCAGGATTACTCCAGATCGCCGCATCAAGTGCAGCATGGAAAGACTCAATTTTTTCAGGGTCAGTGCCTTCGTCAAAGCAAGCATAGAACTTGTCAGATGTAACCTTTCCTGTTTTCGGATCCGTGTTGAACAGACTTTTCACGTCCGCCTGGTTTGCCTTTGGCGCTGGGTGGACACAGGCCTCCGTGTGACTATGTGCCTTAGAGTTTTGTGCGGCATTATTCGAAACCGTCACACCTCCAAGGGCTAGACCGGCTACGCCGGCCATAAACCATCCTCGATTTTTCATAAGATAAATATTCCTTACAGCAAATACTGTGCCTATATTAACGTACCTAGACTTATTATACGTTCGATTTTTACCCTGAAAAGGTAGACTTATCAAGAATGTCCGTACCCTCTTGCCTTATCGGTCTAACGACTCCCGAACTTGTTGAGTTTGCCCAAGGTTTGGGTGAATCTGCATTTCGTGGTCGGCAGTTGGGAAATCACCTCTATAAAAAATTCGCTCAGGACTTCGATTCCATGACGGATCTTCCGGCAAGTTTTCGAGAAAAGCTCAAGAATTCTGCGGTTGTGTCCCCCTTGACGGTCGCTCAACACCGGGTTTCTACGGACGGGGTGGAAAAATTGCTCGTGCATAACGGTGATAGCCAGGTTTATGAGTGCGTTTTGCTCCCCTACGAAGACCGCGTGAGTTGTTGCATTAGCACGCAGGTTGGATGCCCGATGGGATGCGTGTTTTGTGCGACCGGGCTAGGAGGATTTGATCGCAATTTGAAGCTGAGTGAAATTATTGGGCAGTATCTGCTTTTGCAAAGCATTTCGAAGCGCAGAATTAGCCACATCGTTTTCATGGGGATGGGCGAGCCGCTCTTGAACTTAGACGCGGTGATTAAGGCGCTCAGGATTTTTCACGACGAGATTGGTCTGAGCTATCGTCACCTCACCATCAGCACCGTTGGATTGGTCCCTCAAATTGAGAAGTTGGCAGAAGAGAACCTTCCGATTCACCTTGCGTTAAGCCTGCATAGTCCGCTGGACGAAGTTCGGGACCGCCTGATGCCGGTCAACCACAAATGGCCTGTAGAACGCGTGATGCAGGCAATGCGAGACTATCAAGCCGCTACAGGGCGCAAGGTCACTTTTGAGTATCTCCTTATCAACGGCATCAATGACACCCCAGAACAGGCAAATGCTCTGGCACGTTTGGTTGCGGGTGTGCCGTGCGTGGTGAACCTGATCCCATGGAACTGGGTGGATACTGGCAACGGTTTCGAGCGTCCTACAAGAGAACGCGTGAGAACATTTAGAGGAATATTGGCGAATCGTGGCGTGAATGTGACTGAGCGGGTTGAGCGTGGGCACGATATCGCGGCGGCTTGTGGTCAGCTGGCGGGTCAGCATCAAGGAAAATTCGCAAAACGCAAGGAGACAGCATGGACGCTACCACTCGCGCCCTGACCTCAATTGTTCTCTTTTCGGGAATTGCCCTGGTTGGTTGTGGATCAAGTTCAAAAAAAGAAGTCGCAACTGAGAAAAGTGTAGAGGCACCAAAGGAAGATCCCACGATCCGCGGCGTTCAGAGCGGAAAGGTCGAGATTCTCTCAAAAGATGAAAAGCTGGTCAAAATTTGGAAAGTCAAGGCAGAATCCAGCGATCTAAACATCCGCGAACAGGGATCTGTTGCTGGTCAGTTTCAAACCGTGACTGGAGAGACCTATGGATTCAATAAGAAGACCAACGCGACCGAAGTCCAAAACACGTTCCAATCGGACATCGCCGACGCCGATCAGAAGTCACAAAAACTGATCCTCCGAAAAAACGTCAAAATTGAGTCTGCAGATGGAAAGCGCGTTTTGACCGCTGATTCCGTGGATTGGAAGTCAAAAGACCGGGCTTTGGTGGCACGCGGGAACGCGATTGTGAACTCAGACGGCATCACCACCGGTCCGTACCCGGTACTCTTACTCGCACCCGATCTCAAAAAATATGGTACTCCCGATCTCTTTAGGAACGACCCAACGATGAAACTCCTCGCTGCAACTTTGGCTGGGGCAATGCTGACGGCATCGCCTACGATCACCGATGACGAAGGCTCGTTGTTCGTTCGCTATCGGTCGGGCGGGGTCACTAGCCTTACGGATAAGCAGATTGACTTTGACGTGACCGGAAAGCCAGTCGAGGCGATTCTAAAGAAGCAGAATCTGAAGGTATATGGAAATCGTATAGTCGGCACCGTGAAAGATGACAATGAAGGTACCAAATACCTTTCTCTCGCCGATATCATGGGTGGAGCTCGGGTGAATTTGGCCAAGACCGAGATTGTGAACGGCAAAAAGTCCAGCCGAGAAACGATCGTGACGGGCTCGGCGGCCAAATGGGTTGGCGCACCAAACTCTGGTGAGCTTTCGCTCACCGGCAACGTCGTCTTGACTAGCGCGCTTAAGGACTCAACCCAATGGTTGCAAGTCAAAGCGACTCGCGCGAACGTGACTTTAGATTTAACTCCGGGGACGACCGATTCGGTCAAGGAAGGGATCTTGAGCGGACCGATCACGTTCCAACTTCGTTCAAAGACTTCGACCTCTGGTGGAACGGAGCAATCCGAGGTCACTGGGAGCGCTAGCAAGATCACTTTCGTGAGTGGGATGCAAGAAATTCTGCTATCCGGAGGCGTGAACATTCGTCGGGTAACCATTCCGCCGACCGGAAAAAAGCAAGCACTGAATTTCACCGCTGACACCGTTCGGGTGATCTTGGACAGCCAAGGGCAAATCAAATCGGTGATGGCGGAAGGCGAACCCGGGACCCAGGAGACGAGGGAAGGCAATTGAAGATCGTCGCCAGCGAGTTGGTCAAGAATTACAAAGGGCGAAACGTCGTTGATGGCGTAAGCTTTGAGATTGAGCAGGGCCAGGTGGTTGGTTTGCTCGGTCCAAACGGAGCGGGAAAGACGACAACCTTTTACATGATCATCGGTCTGGTCAAGCCGAACCAAGGGATCGTTAAGTTCGATGAGGTCAATGTAACGCGATGGCCGATGTTCCGACGGGCGGATGCAGGGGTTGGATACCTGCCGCAAGAGACCAGCGTTTTTCGACGCCTGAGCGTTGCCGACAATATTCGGTTGGTCATGGAAGTCCGAAAGGCGTCAAAAGCTCAGATCTCCAAAAAGATCGAAGAACTCGCCGAAGAATTGCACATCGGACATATCCTGGATCGCACGGCGGGGATTCTTTCCGGAGGCGAAAGGCGGCGGGTCGAAATTGCGAGAGCCCTAGCGACGGATCCAAAGTTCATTTTGCTCGACGAGCCGTTCACGGGCATTGACCCAGTCACGATTGAGGAGATTCAACAGCTTATTTTGAAGCTAAAGGATCGCAATATCGGGGTCTTGATCACCGACCATAACGTTGCCGCGACCTTGCACATCACCGACTGGAATCACATTTTGATTGACGGAAAGATTATCGCCAGTGGCAATGAGAAGGACATCATTAGCAATGCGCTGGTTCGCAAGTTCTATCTTGGAAATCAGTTCGGTACCCGAATCGAAGCTGGGGAGTTTGGCGAAGTAGAGGCAGTCGTTTCTACCGGTCCGGTCGCCGACGATGGGGAGGCTGATTGAAGAAGCTTGATAAGCTGATCATCTCCGAAGTCTTTGGCCCTTGGGTTTTCGGTGTTGCGATTTTCACCGTGTTGATCATGGCGGGTTCGTTCTTGTTCCAGTTCACGAACTACCTGGTGAAGGGGGTGAGCATGTTCACGGTCATTGAGCTTACGGTGCTCCTGCTCCCAGGCATTATTGTAAAGACTTTCTCAATGGCGATGCTTCTGGGAACGTTACTCGCCTTCGGAAGGCTGAGCGGGGAGAGCGAACTCATCGCCATCCGCGCGGCGGGGACGAGCCTGGTTCGGGTGATTTCCCCTGTTGTCGCTTTCGGTGCGGTTGTTGCCGGGATTGCGTTTGGGTTTAATGAATATCTTGTCCCTAGGGCGAGTATCCGGGCTGAAGTGCTCAAGACTCAAATTTCAAAGCAGATTGAAGGTTCGATGAACCGCCCGACGAGCTATCCAATCGTGGACAAAGATGGCAATCTTCAGGCCTACATCAATGCCAAGAACTTTGACCTAGGCAGTCGCGTGCTGACCGGGGTCACGATCATTTCCTACGATAACAACGGAAAGCGGAGCTTCACGCTCGAAGCAGAAAAGCTCTCTTATGTGAGCGATAAGGATTGGAAGATCGTGGGGAATTCTTCCTTGACCAGCGTTGACGGCTCGACCTACGTTGTGCTTGAAGAAGGTGCCTGGCCGAAACAAGTTGCTGAACCAAAGATCACTCCCGAGGACATTCTTGCTCAGTCCTTGAAGGACCTTGACGCTCAGAGCATGGGTGAGCTGAAGGAACGGATCAAGACCGCAAAGGCAAGCGGGAAGGTGGATAAGCGCCAAATCATCAACCTGGAATATGGCTATTGGAATAAAATTTCGGTGCCTTTGGCGGCAGTGGTTTATGCTTTGGTTGGAGCTCCTCTCGGGATTCGCAACCATCGCTCGGGGGCGGCTTCTGGGTTTTGGCTTGCCGTCATCATCATCTTCATTTACATGCTGTTGAGCAACGTGCTGGCGATCACCGCGCAGGGTGGAGCGATCCCGGCATGGGTTGCGAGCTTTACGCCGATTGTGCTGGGAGTGGCGGCTGGCGCATACTTGACGTATATCAAGAATAGGTAGGTAAATATGCAAGCAGGGACGCTACAACTCATTTTCGCCCTCGCCCTTATGGGTGGTGGGATCGCGTACCTGGCAGATTTACTTGGGCGAACCCTTGGGAAGAAGCGTTTGACCATTGGTCACATGCGTCCAAAGCACACAGCGGCGTTGCTCACGACTACTGCGGGGGTTTTGATTCCAGTTGTGACGCTGGGACTGCTCTACATCGTGAGTGCGGACGTACGCGTCATGCTGACCGAAACCGAACTCGCACGTAGAAAACTGATTCAAATTGAGCATAGCCTTCAGAAGACCGAGAAGAGCCTTGATGCGAAAGCGCAAGAAGTCGCCGATCTCACGCAGTTGAAGGAAGAACTGGTCGTTACGAAGAACTCGCTTTCTCAGGATAAAGTTCGGTTGACTTCAGACAAGCAGAAGCTTTCTGGAGAGATCGGAAGAGTGAAGACCAACCTCCGCGTTCAGACTAAACTCGCTGAAAATCTCAGGCGGCAGGCAGTGAAACTGCAAAACACATTCCGTTCGCTGAGCGCGTCGGTTGCCGCCAAAACATCGGAAGTCGCCGCTCTGACAAAGGAAGCAAAGACTCAGAAGCAGACCACGGAGGTTCAGCAACGGCTACTCAAGGATCTGAGCGATCGAGAGACAGAACTTGATATCGCGCTCAGAAAGGCCGAATCGAATCTACGCGCAGCAGAGGCTGAGGTCAAGGGGTTACAAGAAGTTGCCAGCACGGTTAAGCGTCAGACTGAGGCGACGGCTCAGCTGTTACAGGAGCAGGTTCGTTTGGCACAGGAAGAAGTCCAGAAAGCGCGAAAAGATTATGACGACCTCGTCTCCAGAACTCTGGAGTACCAACGTGCCGTTGTGATGCTGGAGGGATCTGCAAGCGCGGCAAGAACCCGAGATCTGATCTTCAAAAGAAATGAGGAAGTTGCCCGGACGATCAGCTCAGCGGGAGCGACCCTTGCTGAAGCTCGTGATGCATATGAATCGCTACTGCGCATTTCACGAAATGAGGCGACTCGACGGGGTGCCGTCCGGGACGCGGAGTATGGCCTCGCCCGGCTTTTGCCCATTGAAAATTCCAATGGAACTCTGGTGCCTTTGGAGGAACTTGAGGCAAATTTGTTTAAGAGAATTCTCGGCAAAAATGAACCTCAAGTTTTAATTGCTAGGGCTCCGGCGAACATCTTCTCAGGCGAGTGGTTGCCGATCACGGTGGATGTTTTGCCGAACACCGTTGTCTATCGGGAAGGGCAGATCATTGTTGAAACCCGGATCGACGGGGCGCAGGATGAACGCAGAATCTTAGATGCGATCGGCGATTTCATTCGGGATCGCGTCGCTCCCCAGGCGATTAAAGATGAAATGATCCCGAAGATCGGGAGCGATGCCGGCCTTGGAGAAGTCAGTGATGACGAAATCCTCAGGCTCGTGAAGGAGATTTCTGCTTTAGGGCGGTTTGTTCGGGTGCAAGCGGTTGCCGCTCAGCAGACTCGACGCGCTGACCGACTCCAACTCAAGTTTGTGCTGAAATGAGCGTATTGGGCGAAAAGACTGTTCTGGCAATTGACCCTGGAAGTTCAAAATACGGACTTGCTCTGGTCCACCGCAACGCGATCGGTGAGCTCAGTCTGCTCTGGAAAACTGTTTGCCAGACGGAAGAACTTGAAGCAAACCTACAAACTGCCAGAGATCAGGCGACTTTTAACCTTGTGATCGTTGGGAATGGCACCAAGTCGCGCCCAACGGTGGAGAGGATCAACAAGTTCTCACCCGGACTTGGGGTTTTGGTCGTGGACGAACGAGAGACCTCATTGCAGGCTCGAGAGAAATACTGGGAGCTCAATCCAAGACGAGGATGGAGACGACTGCTCCCTTCATCCCTCCAAGTACCACCAGTCCCTGTCGATGACTATGTTGCGCTGATTCTGGCAGAGCGCGTCCTAGGCGAAGCTTAATTGTGCTCGGCAGTTGCCAGGAATCCAACCCATTCGTCGTCCATCATTACAACTCCGGCATCGAATTTTTGATCCGACAGCGCGTTCCAATTGGAAACTCCCACATCGTCTAAGGCGATGACGTTGGTAAGAAACTTGCGATTTTCGTTAAATGTATCCACCAAATGCTCGGTTGTGGCCCGGGCTTCAATGGGCTCCATGATCCAGTAATCCACAACGAGGGATTTGCCCAGAATTCGGTAAATCAGGGTAAGTCCTGTGAACGAATTGACTTCGGTCCACTTGTCGCCTTGCGGTGCCAGCCCAAGTTCGGTCGCCATTGCATCGGCTTCCACGATGGGATCTTCGTGCTCCCGTTTCCGGAGCTTCAACCAAACGCCCTGACCACGGTCAGCGGTTCTTAGTTGCTCGCTGACTTTGGTCCATTGAATCTGTTTGAGTTTGAATCTCTTTTCTGCGTCGGCCATTAAGATATCCTCCGAACTTTTGTTTCTTTAAGCAGTGATTCGATCACTGTGCGTTTGGCGATTCCGGAACCGTCGGTTGTCGCGGTCGCGGCTCCGGCGGCGATCCCGAAGGCAAAGGATTCTTCCCAGCCAAGGTTGCGCATCCGCATTGCCAAGATCGCTCCGAGCATTGAATCCCCACTGCCCACAGTGCTTAGCACCGTCACTTTAGGGCTTATTCCACGAAAAAGACCATCTGGACAACTCATGATTGCTCCGTCTCCACCCATGCTGAGTACGACCGTTGAATCCGGACCAAGCATCTGATGGAGCTCGAGGGTGCCGGCCTCAGCTTCTGATTCAGTAAGAACGGCTCTCCCAAGCAGACGCCCGGCTTCTTTGGTGTTTGGTTTGATCAAATCCGGTTTTGCCTCAAGGCCAAGTTTCATTGCCTCACCGTCCGCATCGAGAAGAACCTTCGTTCCTGCTTCCTTTGCAATTTTTATGAGTTGGGCGTAGCCGTCATCGGGGATACCAGGAGGCATGGACCCGCAAATTGCGACCCAATTCGCCTCTTGAGCTAGCCTGGAAAAAGTGGCTAGCATGATTTCCCACTGCAAGACCGAAATCATTGGACCCTTGGCATTGAGGGTTGTCGGAGGACCACCATTTTTCTGTTCAACACTGATGTTGGTTCGGGTTTCGCCTTCGATGTGAACAAAGTCGCATTGAATCCCTTCTTCGACCAGAACGCGTCGGATGTAGCCTTCGGTTGTTCCGCCGAGGAATCCCGTCGCGACCGACTTTGCATCAAGTTCGGCTGCAACCCGGCTCAGGTTGAGTCCTTTCCCTCCAACATCGGTTTGAACTTCTTGAATTCGGTTGGTATCGCCAACTTCTAGAGACTCAACGAACAAAGTTTGATCCACGCTTGGATTGAGCGTGACCGAAAGGATCATCGCGCCATGACCTCAACGAGGAGAAGCTTTTCTGGATCGATGTGCCGTTCCGTGCTGAGGACATATCCCAGTGGGTGGCTGACCAAATTGTTGCCATCCACGCCCGCCATCTCTCCGGCGAAGCCGCTGATCAAACGGTTCGCGGCATGGGCGCCCAACCGGAGGGCGAGTACGCGGTCGAAAGCCGTTGGGCTGCCACCCCGTTGCATGTGACCCAGCACAAGGTATCTGGCCTCAAACCCAGTGTTCTTTTCGATGAAATCTCGAACGTCGCTTGCCCGCAGTGCGCCTTCGGCGACGATGATAATGCTCGACTTTTTCCCTCGGGAATACATTTCCTTCAGGTCGTTGCACATGTCAAAGAGTGAATAGGGGACTTCCGGAATGATCACCGCTTCGGCCCCGCCGGAGAGCCCTGCTTCCAGAGCGATAAAGCCGTTGTGCCGACCCATGACTTCGATCACAAACACGCGCTCATGAGAATAAGCCGTATCCCGGACACGGTCAATCGCATCAAGTGCTGTATTGACGGCAGTGTCAAACCCAATCGAAAAGTCCGTCCCGGAAATGTCGTTGTCGATGGAACCTGGGACACCCATCACTGGGAAAGCAAATTCCTCGTGTAGGGCCCTAGCCCCGGTGAGGGATCCGTCCCCACCAATCACAACGAGACCTTGGATGCCGTCCGAGCGAAGGTTTTCCATCGCCTTTTCGCGGCCCTCAGATGTGCGGAACTCCTTCGATCGCGCCGTGCGAAGAATCGTCCCTCCTTGGCCGATAATGCCCCCGACGGCCTTGGAATCAAGAGTGATGATTTCGCGGTCAATGATGCCTTGATAGCCGTGGTAGTAGCCGAAAACCTCGACTCCACGTCCGATTGCTGCCCGAACGGCCCCCCTCACGGCGGCATTCATGCCCGGAGAGTCGCCACCGCTTGTGATCACCGCGATTCGCTTCATCCCGTTCATTATCCCCGAAACTGAGCCTAGTCCGTGTTGCCGGTGAGGATCACAGTCCAGTAGTTTTTGTGCCGGATTCTGCCTGGATCTTCGTCGATGAAAGCTGAGCCAATACCCATCTTGGTCAAGCTCTTAGCCTTGATTTTGTCGGCGTGATCCTTCAGCATGGCTTTGATGGCGTCCTCGGTTTTGGGTTCCTTGCCGAGAAGCACAAACATATTTTTGGTCGAGAACCCTGCGCGTTTTGCTTCCTCGAACGGGTCCCAACCCCCGGGTCCGATGATGCTGTAAAAGTCGCGATCAATCATCAAGCTCGCATGCCTTTGCGCGACCTTGCTCAGGTTGTCGTCCAGGACAAGTGCAGGCTCGGTGAACTTGGCACGCATGGTGTTGAACTCAGTTAGAAACTGGTTGTTCGTCGGGCTCTGATAGCCTGGATCAATAAGATCTGGCTCCAGCGCGGGTTCATCAGTCGGTGGGGCAACTGGGGGCTTGACCGGAACCGTTCCGAGGACCGCGACGCTCACAGCTCGGTTTTCGCCGGGGGTAACCATGGCGGCAATCCTTGTTCCGGGTTGAAGATTTGCGACAGTGACGACATCCCAAGGGTAGGTTCCGATGATCTGAGCCGTGGACGGGATCCCGATCATTTGTTCGGACGGTCGGACGATCACCTTCAGAATCCCTTTAGCGTCAAACGCGCTGATGAGATTCAGCGTGAATAGACTGGATTCAGGATTCGCGCTGAGAATGACCCCATCCACCCGGGTGAGTTTTCCGCTTGGTTCAAACTCCGGCATCGGCATCGAGTAGGTCGGGGTGGTAAGTTTGGTTGCGGCGCGAAGACTAGGTGTAGCGTTGTAACAAACTCGGCTGGCTGTGTGCCAGAGCTCAAAGTGCAGGTGGGGAGCGGTTTCTTCGGCATTGCCGCTGTCGCCGAGGTAGCCCAAGAACGTCCCTGCAAGCACCCTATCTCCATCGACAAGACCTGGGGCAAAGGCATACCGCTCACCGCCAATTCCGTCGTCGGTGCTTGGAGAGTCATTGTTGACGTGGTAGTACTGGGCAGTCCAGCCATTTTCCCCGACAAGCGTAACTGAATAGCCTGCGTTCTTTCCGCCGGTCCTCATGGATATTCGTCCGGTGAAACATGCGACCAGAGGGACGAGCCGATCTCCCATCAGATCCTGACCTTGATGCCGGCGTGTCCCTCCTCCTCGTGGCGCGAGGAAGGTGTCGCTCCAAGTTACTTTTCCGGTCACCGGAAAAACCATAGGGACGGTCACCGGATCAAGGCAAACGCGGTCAGGCGCAACTTCCGTGACTGGGGGCGGAGTCACGATGTCTGGAAGCTTGGCGTCGGAGTTTACAGTGACTTTGTGGGCGGTCCAGTCGGCGTTTCGGGTCGGACTGATGTACGCGAAGACCTGCTGACCCTTCTCCAGAGATTTAGCCTTAAGCCATTCGTTGGGCTGGTTGCGTCGGGTGATCCGTGTTCCTGGCCATAATGTCACATTTTTTACCGGAGGCTTACCGAATCCAATCTCCGTCCCGTCGGGTTTGACTAGTGATTCGATTTTGAGCTTGATTCCCCGGGTTTTTGGATCGGTTCCTTCCACGATCGCATGGGCAAGCCACTCGGTAGGCTGCGGGCTTGCCGGACTAAAATTGGTGCTCTTCACTGTGGCAATAATCCCGGAGGAAGAAGCGATCAAAACGAGACCGAGGGCGAACCGACTCATAGAGTCATTATGCTTGCAAATTTGCGTGGAAGTCTCCGGCTACTTTTAGAATTGTTGCAAGAAAAATCAGTAAAGTTGGCGACAGGACCCCCCGATAATTACGGGTAACTATGTCTGATGCAATCTATGTGAAAGACCTCGTCGTCAGCTATCGGCAAAAGGACGGGCGTAAAATTGAGGCTGTGAAGGGACTTTCGTTCTCGGTAAAGCCGCAGGAAGTCGTAGGATTCCTTGGCCCGAACGGTGCGGGGAAATCTTCTACTCTTAAAGCTTTGATGGGATTTGTGACCCCAGATGCTGGCGATTGTCAGGTTTTTGGTACACCTAGCTATACGGAAGAAGCGCGGAAGCGGGTCGGCTACCTGCCCGAAGTCGCGATGTACTACCCGTTCCTGACTCCGGTCGAGACTCTGACCCTTTACGGTGAACTCCAAGGTCTCAAGGGCAAAGCGTTAAAGAAGGAAGCAACCGAGCTTTTGGAATGTGTCGGGCTATCCGCCGCGATGTATAAGCAAAATCGAAGCATGAGTAAAGGGATGCTCCAGCGGGTTGGGATCGCGCAGTCTTTGCTTGGCAATCCAGAAATTCTGATCCTCGATGAAGTCACCAGCGGGCTTGACCCGGTTGGTCGAAAGGAACTTCGCCAACTTCTGAAGCAAAAGCAACAAAACGGAACCACGCTCTTTTTCTCTAGTCACGAGCTAGCCGAAGTTGAGATGCTGTGTGATCGAATCTTGCTGATTCACAAGGGCAAACTGATTGAGGAGCGCGATATCCACTCGCTCAAAGATGAACTAAGAAACTTCTCGCTCAGCTTCAAGGGAACAGCGAGCATGGTTGGATTGACTGACGACATCACGCAAAAAGAAAGCGGCGTTATCACCGCTATATTCGAGAGCAAAGAGCCTTTGCTCAAGGCAATCGAGCGCGTGCAAGCCGCAAATGCCGAAATTCTTGACGTGGTGGCCCAGGAAGGGTCACTCGAAGACTACTTTGTCGAAACCATTGGGAGAGCAGCATGAACCGAAAATTTCAAATTTGGAAAGCCATCGCGCGTGGCGTGATTCTTGAATCCGTTCGCCGAAAAGATCTATGGGTCGTTGGAATCCTTGGGTTCCTCATCTGCCTCAGTGCGGGTGCTCTCGGCTTCTTCGGGATGTCCGGTCTGGAATCCTTTGCAAAAGATCTAGGGACTACAGTTCTGGGAGCGATGAGTACGATCCTTGCGATTGTGACGACCTCCCGCTTGATGCCGGATGAGATCAAGAATCGCACGCTTTACCCGCTCATTGCTCGCCCGATTTCCCGCTTTGATTTGCTGTTTGGCAAATTCCTCGGGGCGACCGCGATTAGTTGGATTTCGTTCCTTTTGCTCGCGGCCCTGACCGGGATTGCCCTGACGATTTTTGGCGTGCAGTTTGAACCTTTGATGGCGCAATATCTGTTGCTGAAGCTGATGGGGCTTGCGGTGATTTGCTCGGTATCCCTGATGCTCAGCACGATCATGACCCCCAGCGCTGCGACCACGATGTCGTTTGTGCTTATCTTTGGATCGGGCATGATCAGCAAGGCGTTGGTGATGGCTTACGAATCGGGTCAGACTTCGATGCAACCAGTATTCAAATTTTTGAATGCACTGTTGCCGCAAGTAGGATTATTCGACCTCGGAAGTCGGACGGCGAATACCAACTGGGGTCCTGTTCCAACTTGGGTTGTCGGAACGCTGGCGGTTTACATGGTGCTGTATTGCAGCGCGATGCTCTCGCTTAGCTGGTTCAAATTCCGGAATCAGGCGGTGTAATCCATGATGCAGAAATTTTCTAACATTCCGGTTTTTTGCACGGTCGGACTTGCGGTTTTGGGCGGATACAAGGCAATTGATGTCAAGCCCGAGGTTGAGCCGAAGGGCCGAGTCGCGGGTCTAAACGCGCATGAAACCCATGCTTCGGCATCGCTCTTGGGTCAATTTCGGACTTCCGTGAGTGGTTGGCTTTGGGTGCGAACGGACTTGTATTTGCACAACGGCGTCCAGATGCGACCTCTCTCCGAAGCTGAGATTGAAAATGGCCGCAAGGGTGTTGGGAGTTCAGATAATCATGAGGGAACTCTGCACGATGACTCCAAGGTCGTGACGGTGATTCCAAGCGCGGATCGCGATTTCCGAGGGATTTTTGGCGACATCGAACGGGCGACATCCAGCTACCGTGACATGACCAATCATGACCACAACAATCCAAAGCAGAGCTTGCCCCTGTTCCGATTGATGACGTGGCTCGACCCATACTTTATTCCTGGGTGGACGACCGGCGCGGCTGTTTTGGCGTTCGGGAAAGAGGAGCGCGGATATCACAAATCCATCGAGTTTTTGGATCAGGGTCTGGAGCAAAATCCGAATTCCATCGCGATTTACAATCAAAAGGGCTATGTTCAGCTCACCCGGTTGCACAAGTTTCAGGACAGTCTGAAGTCCTTTGAACGGGCACGCGTCATTGGTCTCAGCATTAATCCTAAACTCCTGACCGAGGATGACCAAGAAGGTTTGCAGATGAGCTACCGCTGGCTCGCATTAATCCACCGGAACCTTGGCAATCTGGATCAGATGTACGAAGTTCTGCGTGAGGGTCGTGAGAAGTTTTCTGATGACGCGATTCTCGAAAGGATGCTCAACGCACCACCAGTCGTGCGGATTTCGAAAGAAGCCAAAGAGGATATTCAGCGGCAGGTTCAGGAAGAAGCTTCCGAATCGGCGGAATTTCATTGATTTGGGGTTCGGTGGAGCGGAAGTCCGGATTGTTTGGACGAAAGAGATAAGCCGCCTTGCGGGTAGGCTCTTCCAGAGGAATGGGACCCGAGCGCATAAAGATTGGTACGTTGATTCGGGCGGAGTCGTGCCGGGAAGACACCGACTGGGCCGCTGGGGCTGGGTTTGAAAGCGTTCAAGTTTTTGGCAAAGCTCCCTTTCTGACCGCCTTGGAAGGGCATGACTTTCCCGTGCCTGTCTCCTGCCTCGGTCTGTACGGTGACATCGTCCATGACGATTGGTTTGCTATTGAATTTTCGAATCTGATTCGGTATGCCTATGGCTCCGGGGTGAAGGTGGTTTCGAGTTTCACGGGGGCCTTTCCTGATCGATCGGTGCTGGACCAAGTCGAAGAAGTCGCCTCGCTCTGGGATCCCCTCGTCGCTTTGGCTTCGGAACTTGGCGTGAAGATCGCCTTTGAGCAATGCGCGCAAGGTGGGCTTTGGGAGAATCCGCAGCGGAATTTGGTGCATTCCTTGCGCGGCTGGGATCTGTTCTCGGCGCATTTCCCGTCGGGTTCGGTGTTTCTCGAATGGGAACCGGGACACCAAATTCTGCAATTTGCCAATCCCCTCGCGCAGTTGGATCGGCTGGTGCCACAGATTGCACACATCCACGGCAAAGACGCCGAGATTAATCGCGAAGCCCTTGAGCGGTGGGGAAATCAGGCTGGGGTTCGGGTGACGCACTTCCGGCTCCCGAGTCGCGGGCAGACGGATTGGATCGAAGTTTTCCGGGCTTTGGACCGTGCTGGTTGGACCGGTTCGGTGGATGTCGAGGGGTTTCACGACCCGGCTTATGCCGGAGACATGGAGCGCGAAGGGCAGATTTTAGCGATGAAGTACCTCAAAGAATGCCGCGCCATCGCGCTTAGTTGAGAGCAAAAAGAACGGCAGAAGGCATTGTCGTTGATCCGTCCTCGCGCTGGCGGCTTCCAAAGAATTTTTCTGGCCGAATTGTCTGCTCAATCATGGCTTGATGCACAAGCGCGATCCAAACCAACTCCTTGTTTTGAAGTAGGCTCGTCCGCATTGGTACCGGGAGTTGCGATTGGGGATTGAGGAATGTGACTCGCATTTCGGGATCAGCCCACCAACGCATGCTCACGTAGATATGCGTGAACCCCTGGGACTTTAGGTTATCTGTATAGGCTTTCCCTGACTGATTTGGATCGTGGTTCAGGATTGTGGAGTGACCAGGATTTGCCCAGAAATACGGGCGATCCAGGAAGTAACCGAACACCTCGTCGTAGAGCGCGATCTTGCCGTTCGGTGGAACGGTTTGGTTGATTTCCTCGGCAAATCCAGCGAACGAGACGACCTGCTTTTGGTAAGTTTCTCGTTCCATCGCGCCAAGGGCGACGGGGATTTGGGCACTGGTTTGGAATTGGTAGAGCGTGAATAGCGAGTAAAACGCCTGCAAACCGACCAGGCTTTTCGCGATGATCTGTTGCCGATTAAGCTGTGCGAGAACGGCGCAACCGAGGATCGCCAGGATCGGCAAAATCGCGGTGAGGTAACGGACTTGTTGGCTAAGCAGGAACCAAAAACCGAGTTGCATGAGGGTCATGATCCCGAGGGTATTCAGGAATCCAGATTTCTTCCCGATTAGTCCATAACCAAGGAACCCGAGAAGTGAAACCAATCCGATGCTCCCGGCTTGGGCTCCGAAGCCTTCTTGCTGGCCTGGGTTGATGAACTTGCCCGATTGGTAAGCCAACCCAAGAGTGGCATGACCAGCATTGGTAATGGTCGGCGGAACTCCGAATGACTTCTGCTCATTGGTGTAGATCTCGGATCGCCACTTGTCCCAATTTTTCCCGCCCAGCACGCTGTAGAAGAACGGGAAAACTGGGTTGCCGGTGTTAACGATGTTGCGGATGTACCACAGGCTACCGATGACCAACGCCAACGCGACTGCTGCTAAGGCGGGTTTCCAATTCAGCTTCTTTGTCCCGAGTCCGAAGCCGAGGAAAAGGAAGGCGATCAGGCAAACTTGGAGTCCAGTGTACTTTGAACCCAGTGCCCCACCTAGCCCAATACCGGCAAGCCAAAGATGCGGGCGAAACTCTTCGATGGACAGGGATTCCGCAAGGTAAACCAACCCTATCCCGCACAGCAGTCCGTGACTTGTATCCAAGTAACCAGAACCGCTTAGCCAAAGCGTGATAGGTGCCCCTAGCCAGATCAGGACTCCAAAGTTGGCTACGTCCTCGGTAAATTTTCGCACCAACAGCCCCCCCAGCCAAGATGTTCCGAAGGCAAGGAAAAGGAACGTAAACACCTTTGCGCCTTGCTCAGAACCTAGTTGCAGTCCAATGAGAAAGAGGTTATCAATGATGAAAGGGAAGTTGCTTTGGTGGATAAAGGGGATGTAGTCCATTTTTCCCGACTCGATCCAGAGCTTCGGAACCGCGAAATGGTACGCAAGGGTGTCCCAGTCCAGCATGTTGGAAGGGCTGAGGGAATTGAAGATGGGGACGAGAAACAGAACGAGGATCGCGAAAAGAAAGGGTTTGAATTCCGGGGTTACTTTTGGGACTTCCGGTTTCTCGGGGTTAAGCGCAACCGCTCCGACCAAGGCTATGCCGAAGGCGATCAAAGCCGCGATTCCCGGCGCAATAAATTGCCCCAAAACAAAGGTTAACCAACCCGTCGCGAGGAGCATTGAAACTCCCAATAGGCCATAGGCTTCGCTCGGGTGGAGGCTTGGGAACCGCTTTTGCAACCCTCGCCAACCGATCCAAGGGGCACAGAGCGCGCAAAGTAAGATCGCCAGCCAAGCTACCATCGCTCCATTATACGCAGGTAGCATAGAGTCGTTCGTATGCACCGCTACCTTCGCATTTATGGCAGGTTTTTGCAGAGCTCCCTTCAGCGTGAGCTGGAATTTCGGGCGAATTTTGTGGCGAAGATTCTTCAGAACATGATCTGGTTTGTGTTCTTTTTGGTGGTTTTGTTGGTCGTCTACTCAAACACGACTTCGGTCGCTGGATGGAACCGGGGCGAGGCTTTTGTTTTAGCAGCTTGTGCGACTTTGATTCAGTCAGTATTCCAGTTTTTCTGTTTTTCCCTCACCCAGATTCCTGAAAATGTCCGTAAAGGCACCTTGGATTTCATCGTAACAAAGCCGATTGATTCCCAGTTTTGGGTTTCGATGCGGCAAGTGAATTTTAATGAGCTTGGTTCGATTGGTGCTTCGATTGGCTTGATCATTTACGGGGTTATCTCTGGTAAAAGCCACCCAAATCTTTGGAACTTTGTGAGTTTCTTTCTTTTGCTGATCGCCGGAATTCTCATTATTTACTCGTTTATGCTATTGCTCATGACTTTGGGGATTTGGCTTGTGCGGGTGGATAATCTTTGGGTACTTGGGGATACCTTGATGCAAGTTGCTCGGTATCCGACGGATATCTATTCGGCGATGATCCAGCGCTTTTTCTTGTTTGCGATTCCGGTTGTGTTTCTGGCGACGATGCCGGCGCGTGCTTTGGTTAAGGGTGTGGATGGGGCTGCGTTTGCTTTAGGCTTGGTTTGGGCTGGGGCGTTGTTCTTCGCTGCTCGTGGATTCTGGAACTACGCGATGAGAAGTTATTCGAGCGCGAGTTCCTGAAACTAGTCCCCAAAGGTGAGGCACGAGCATCGCAATCGCAATCGCGCGGAGCGCCATCGGGAAGTAGTAGTAGTGCTCAAACATATGCAAGAACGCCATTGGGCTGAAGGCGACAAAACTCGCAAACCAGAGCCAAAGAATTTTTGTTCTTTCCTCTAGCTTATAGATGTAGATCAGCCCCAGCAGGCTTAGGCAGATATTGAGTAGAGCAAGATAGAAATTTGGCAAGATGAGGCTTTCTGGTAAGAGGCTTGCCCAGGATTGAATCACAATCCATTCTCTCGTGGCAGGAAAAAAGAAATCCCCCAGGCTTGTGATTACCCCTCCACCAAAGTCACGGAATTGCTGACTTTGATATTTCGATTGAGAAGCAGGGAGAATCATTGTTCTAAGAACTGCGTAGCCTCCCAGGATCAAGAAAGGAACCCCAAGCGCGAGTTTTGGAACAGATTTCAGAAAGGGACCGGATCGGTCGCGCAACACGAGCCACAAAATAATGAGTAAGCCAGGCAGCATTGCGGCTTGTTCATAGCTCGCCAATGCACAAAAGAACAGAATCCCTGCAACCCAGTAAAGCCAATTGCGGCTCGATTTGTAAGCAATCACCCAAGCGATCATCGCGCCAAAAGCAAAGAGCGCCATGATGGTGGCTGTACGCCCCGGAAGCCAACCTATGGTCCGATAATTGAGCGCGACGATCGGCTGAATAAGTCCATACAGCAACCACCAGAAACCAACAAACCCGATTCTTTTGGAAGAATCCAGCCCCCAAAGGATTGCGATCCCCAAAAACCAAAATAGGACAAATCCCAAGGAAAACGACAGCATTGGAATTCCCTTCACCCAGAAGGTAAACAAAACTGCTGAGCCCAAACCAACCCAATCGGAGTCAGAAAGAACTTTCCCGAGCCAAAAAACCAATGGCACCAACAGGGCTACGATCACCGCGTTCGAGATTGCAAACCCCAGAACCCAATCCGGCCAAATCCAGGCGTCTAAAGCAAAGGATAGCGAGGGAAAAGGACGGTAGAAATGGTTTTCTAGGGGCCAATCGGTCCAAAAATAGGAGATTGGATTGCCTCGTTGCTTGATTCCCGCGAGAATTCCAACCGTGTCGGAGTCCTTGAGCATCTCCGTCAGGCGCGAAGGAAATGCCGCGATCCACAAAGTCAGTAGACCGACCACCCCCAGAATCCATTTTTCGCGCCCCAGAACCACACCTCATTATGAACTCACCACGCGGCTGGTTAAGGGAAAGACCAATACGAGGTAAAATACCTGCTTAGGCACCATTTCCCTAAGGGCAGTGTTTTGCTGATTTGCCGTTATGCCTGAAGAAGAAAATAGTATTGAAAAGGTCAATGTAGAGGTTGAGCTCAGTCGAAGTTACGCCAACTATGCAATGTCCGTGATCGTCGCGCGTGCCCTTCCGGACGTCCGCGATGGACTCAAGCCAGTTCAACGCAGAATTCTGTTCGCGATGCGGAACCTAAATCTCTCCCCAGATTCTCAGCACAAGAAGTGCGCAAAGATTGCGGGCGATACATCAGGAGACTGGCACCCCCACGGCGATGCTGTGATCTATCCAGCTTTAGTGCGAATGGCCCAGCCTTGGTCTTTGCGCTATCCGCTGGTCAACGGACAAGGAAATTTTGGTTCGGTAGACGGCGATCCTCCCGCTGCGATGCGTTATACAGAAGCGCGACTGACCCCGCTTGCCATGGAACTCATGGAAGATCTAGATCGGGAGACTGTCGAATGGGCAAAAAACTATGCGCAGGAAAAGGACGAGCCAACCGTACTTCCTTCCAAGTTCCCGAATTTGATTTGCAACGGTAGCCAGGGAATTGCGGTCGGGATGGCGACAAATCTTCCGCCCCACAACCTCACCGAAGTCTGCAACGCTCTTCTTCTGCGGCTTAATCAGCCAGATTGTACGACGGAGCAGATCATGGAGCACATGCCCGGTCCAGATTTTCCGACCTACGGCATCATCATGGGCACTCAGGGGATCAAAAATGCCTACATGACTGGACGCGGAAGCATCGTCATGCAAGCTAAGACGATGATCGAACCAGGCGACATGGGCAAAAGCCTTATTGTCATCACGGAAATTCCTTACCAGGTCAGCAAAAAGACTCTGATCGAGCAAATTGCGATGATCGCGAAGACGCGAAAGTTTGACGGAATCCTCCGAGTAGATGACTTCTCCGATAAAAGAGGAATGCGCGTCGAAGTCGAAATCCGCCGCGACGTTAATCCAAATAAGGCGCTCAATTTCCTTCTGAAGCACAGCCAACTTCGAACAACTTTTGGCGCAAATATGCTTTCGTTGGTCGATGGCGCACCTCGTACGTCGCCGATCCTTCTCATGTTGGACGAATATCTTCGTCACCGACGCGAGATTATTGAACGCAGAACCCGCTACCAGCTCTTTGAAGCCCTCAGCGATGTTCACCTGAACGAAGGATATCAAATTGCCCGGAAAAATCTGGATGATGTGATCGCCGCGATCAGAAGTTCGGCATCCCCAGCAGATGCGCGGATCAAGCTCATTAGAGATTTCGGCATGTCGCCAATTCAGGCAGACGCCGTACTTGCAATGCCGCTCCGCCGATTAACCCAATTGGAGCAAACCAGGCTTGAAGAAGACTTCAAAAAGGCTGTTTACAAGGTTCAAGACTTGCTAGATATTCTCGCAAGTGAAGAGCGGATGAAGGCCGTGATTACGGAAGAGCTTACATATCTTCGCGACAAGTTCGGCGATGAAAGGCGGACCAAAATCGTTGCCCGCGAAGCCGGTGAATTTAGTGACGAAGACCTCATTCCAGAAGAAGAAGCCATCATCAGTATTAGCCGAGACGGTTACATTAAACGCGTGAGCATTGACGCCTATCGCCAGCAGAAGCGCGGTGGAAAGGGAGTCAATAATACAATGAAGGCAGACGACGAACCTGCACATCTGTTCCAAGTCAATACCCACCACTTCATTCTATTCTTTACCGATCGCGGCCGCGTCTATCGTTTACGCGCTTATGACATTCCTGAAACTGGCCGATATGCCAAGGGAATGCCGGTGATTAACTATATCGCCATCGAAAGTGAAGAGCGAGTCACCGCTACAGTGAGCGTGAAGGATATTCGGGATGCCGGATTCCTTACAATGATCACAAAAATGGGTGAGATTAAGCGGACAGAGATGACCAACTTCTCTAATATCCGTTCCAATGGTCTGATTGCCTTCAACATTGAAGAAGGAGACGAGCTTGGATGGGTTTTAAAGACTAACGGAAATGAAGATGTCATGCTCATTACTCGCCAAGGCCAATCCATTAGGTTTAATGAGACCGAAGCAAGAGGCCGAGGCCGTGCCGCTGGAGGCGTAAAGGCCGTAAGGTTTAAGGAAGGCAATCCGCATGACTGCGTGGTCGGGGCATCTGTTGCCCGAGACAGCGCTAGCCTACTTGTTGTCGGAGAAAATGGATACGGAAAGCGCACACTTGTTGAAGAATATCGTGTGCAAGGTCGCGGAGGCAGCGGAATTCTCACCATGAACGTCACCGATAAAACCGGAGAGGTTGTCGGTGCAGAAGTAGTGGATGACGATGATCGTTTAATGCTGATGACTGTTACCGGAAAGGCGATCCGAATGAATGTGAAGGATATTCGAACAACCGGACGCGTTGCCCAAGGGGTAAAACTGATTTCTCTAGCCGCAAATGACCACGTGATTTCTATTGCGCGGATGGTTAAGGAAGCCGACGACGGAGAATTAGAAATTTCAGAAGAAGTTTCCCCTGTCGACGGAGAGTAAATCATTCTATTGCGGAGAATATGGGTTGCTCCAAATCTTGGAACAACCCTTTTTTTCTCTCGGATTTTTTGCGAACCCGGCCACGACCTGTGCGAAAAATGGGCAACTCGGGCCCTTGCTCTGCTAAACTATTCCTATGAGTTTTGCGGTGATTCTAGCCCAGGATGTGGTCGCTGTTGATCCTGGTTCTTCCCAGCCGCTGAGTATCGAGCTCGTCAACGAAGGCTCTGTGCTGGATAATTTAGAAGTCACGGTCGAGGGACTTGACCCTAGTTGGACCGCGCTTCCTGAAGCATCCGTGGTGATTGATCCGGGGAAATCCCATAAGGAAAGGATCGTGTTCCGCATTCCTCGCGAAAGCGAAAGTGCTTCTGGTTCTTATCCTTTTTTGGTCCGAGTGCGCTCTCTAAACTCTGGCGAAGGTCGTACAGTTCAAGGAATTCTGGAAGTTAAACCCTTTTATCAGCTTAGCCTTGATGTGGAACCGCGTCGGTTGATTGTTAGTCCATTTCAGCCAGAAAGTGAGCTCGCTCTGAGGGTGCTAAATCTGGGGAATACAGAGCAAGAATTACAATTTTTTGCCAATGATCCGGATCACGAATGTACCTATACCTTTGAATTAGAAAAGGCCGTCGTTGGACCCGGTCAGCAACGCACTCTACAGATGATTTTAAAGACTCGAAAGAGATCTGTTTTGAGCGCGAGTAAGTTATTTGCGATCAGCCTAAGTGCGCGAAGCACTGCCAATGCTACTGTGGCGGCATATTCAAATGCTCAGCTGGAAGTGAGACCTCTTTTAAGCCCTATTCCTTTCTTTTCTGCGCTCGCAGTTGTTGGAATCTTCACCGCATGGTTCCTGACGATTCCTAAACCTCCAAGAATTGACGTCTTTGGGTTAGATCGAAAGCAGCTGATTGCAGGAGAATCCACTACAATTTCATGGCGAGTCGAACACGCAAGTAGTGTGGTGATTTCCGTAAACAATGAGCCGATTAAGACAAGTGTGGAATTGGCTGGATCAACAACTTTTACGCCGAAAGATCCTGGTTCGTACATTATTTTATTAGTCGCATCGAAGAATGATAAGCGTGTAGAGCGTACCGCAGTGATTGTAGTCAAGGCACCAGATGTTTTGCCCGATCCTGAGATTGATATGTTCTCCGTCAGTAAGACAAAGGTCGCTGCAGGAGAACCCATTAAGGTGACTTATGGATTGGGAGACGGTGTAACAAAAGCAACCTTGCTTCCGGTGGGACTTATTCTGGACGTAGAAAAGAAAACTGGATCGCTGAGCATTGTTCCTACATGGTTTGAATCTCAAGACTTGATTCTGGAAGTTCAGAATGCCGCCGGAAAGACTGCTCGACGCACGATTAGTGTAGAAGTATTCAAGAAAGAAGAGAATTTAGCGGCAAAGATTGTTACGTTTAGCGCAACTCCAATAATTTTGAAAGAAGGAGAAGGTGATAAAGTTACGCTCCGCTGGAGTTTGACGAACTGCCAAAGAGCTGAGATCTCTTACGGAGGAATTCCAACCACCGTCGATCCTGTCCAGGGGAGCCTGGAGATTAGCGTTTCGACTTCTTCTACTGTCACGATCCGTGCTTATGATAAAGCAGGCAAGTTTGTAGAAAAACAACTCACTCTCACCGTTGAAGGGAAGGGTGATCTCCCTAACCAATCCGAAGATCCTGCCTCTCCAGGCGGCTCCACTCCTCCCGCAACGCCGTCAAAAGACCCTGAACCTTCCGCTGCACCTAATTAAAGAATTATGAAAAATCGCGCACTCCTCTCCGTAACAGATAAATCCGGCATTGTGCCTTTTGCAACTCGTCTTGTCGACTTAGGATTTGAACTTGTAAGTACAGGAGGAACTGCTAAGGCATTACGCGATGCTGGATTTGCCGTCATGGACGTCGCCGAGGTGACCGGATTCCCGGAAATGCTTGACGGACGAGTGAAAACATTACATCCAAACGTTCACGGTGGAATCTTAGCAGATGTAAGACAAGAATCTCACCGCTCGCAACTTCTGGAAGCCGAAATTGCACCCTTTCAAGTGGTTTGTGTAAACCTTTACGCGTTTGAAAAGACTGTAACTTCACCCCACACAGATGATGAGGCGGTCGAATCTATTGATATCGGCGGTCCAGCAATGATTCGGGCAGCGGCAAAGAACTCTGCAAACGTCCTGGTAGTCGTTGATCCGAGTGATTATGATCGCGTGCTGAACTATTTATCTGGGGAAAAAGAAGACGGAATCAACCGGAAGCTCATGGCAAAGGCTTTTCGCCATACCGCTTACTATGACTCCATGATTTCCAGATATTTTTCCGGCGAAGAGGTCTTTAATGAGCAACTAAGCTTTGGTTATCAGCTGGCTTATACTCTTCGATACGGTGAAAATCCTCACCAGAATGCTGGGCTGTATTTGGACCCGCTTCAAACCTTTGGGATCGCAAAAGGGAAGCTCCTTTCTGGAAAGGAACTAAGCTATAACAACCTTCTTGATGGAGACGCAGCCTGGGAATTAGTTAGCGACCTCCCCGCCGGATCCTGCGCGATCATCAAGCACGGAAATCCCTGCGGTGTAGCTGCCTTGGTGAACATCGCCGATAGCTACCGAACGGCTCGACTAAGTGATCCGATCTCTGCATTTGGAGGAATCTCAGCCTGCAATGGAGTTATCACAGCCTCCGATGCCGAAGCAATGACGGAAAAGGGAAATTTCTTGGAGGTAGTTCTAGGGACATCGTTCACGGATGAAGCTGTGGAGATTTTCAAAAACAAGCCAGGCTGGGGACCAAATGTTCGATTGGTTGAATTGCCAATTTCGCCGATGGACGAAGGTCAAACTATCCGGTCCATCAGGGGCGGAGTGCTCATACAGGATGCTGACGAGGAGCGCGGAGCTAGATGGGAAGTCGTCACAAAACGCGCCCCATCTCCAGAAGAAGAAGCCGCCTTGCGCTTCCAATGGATCGTCTGCAAGCACGTTAAGTCGAACGCGATCGTGATTGGTACGGGAGATCGAGCCCTTGGCGTGGGCGCCGGACAGATGAATCGCGTGCAATCCGTTCGATTGGCGCTGGAGCAAGCAGGAGAAGCCGCCAAAGGATCCGCACTGGCAAGCGATGCATTCTTTCCTTTCCCTGATTCAATCGAAACCGCCGCCGCCGCCGGAGTTACCGCCTTCGTTCAACCTGGGGGAAGCAAGAAAGACAGTGACGTCATCGCCGCTGCTGATGCTCTGGGGCTGACCATGGTGTTCACCGGAAACCGTCATTTCCGTCATTAATCCGATTTCTTTTCGGAAATTACAATTTTCTCTTAATTAATTGGTAAACTCAGTGGTCATACGGTTGCAGTTATGAAGAATCAGACAGATCTTATTGTCAAAATTGTCGCGATATTGCTAGCACTCATTGCTTGCGGGGTCATTGCATCCAATGCGCCTCAGCCTTTTTCTCCCTCTGACCCTACTCCGGTTCCTGCCGTGAATGTGGTTTTGCCTCCTGGAACAGTGGTTAAGACAAATGGTTTGCCTAATGCTGGTGAGGGCAGTCCCGCCGGCGGCGGAGCAGGTGCTGGCGCCGCTTCCGGACGTGGTGCCGCAGCACCTTCTGGTGGCGGATTCAGTGTTCAGGCTGGCGGAAGAGATGGACGGTAAACCGATTGCCATTCCCAGTTGTTCTTAACGTAGGCTTCTATAATTTTGTCATGACCGATAAGATCGTGGCGCTCGTCAGCAGTGACAGTGCTCCGATGAGAAGGGTCGTTCAGAAGATGAAGGATTCGGGGAATGTCATTGATGCAACTCAAGGACGAAAGACCAAATCCATCATCTTCACCACTGGGGAAGATATTGTGCTCTCGGCTATTTCTCAGGAGACGCTGGCAAAGCGTCTCTCGACCGGAGAGATAGATAACGAAGATGAGTGATTCAAGACCAACCCTTTGGAACGGCATTATGCGCCGACTCTCCCGCGATATCGGGATTGATCTCGGAACCGCTAACACTCTCGTCCACGTCGCTGGGCGGGGAATTGTACTTCGTGAGCCCAGCGTCGTCGCGATCAACAAAGACACTGGAAAGGTGATCAAAGTTGGAGAAGAAGCCAAGAAAATGCTTGGCAGAACTCCTGGAAACATCGTTGCCCTTCGTCCGCTCAAGGACGGCGTCATTGCGGACTATCACTCCACGGAAGAAATGCTGAGGCACTTCATCCGGCGCGTCAACCGTCGTGGTGCACCATTCGTCAACGTTGTCGTCGGAATTCCTAGCGGCGTCACAGAAGTTGAACGGAGAGCTGTCGTAGAGGCTGCTCAAAAGGCAGGAGCTACAAGGGCCTACGTTATTGAAGAGCCAATGGCGGCTGCTATCGGAGCGGGTTTACCCGTCGAGGAGCCGATTGGATCTATGATCGTGGACATCGGTGGCGGAACCACGGAGGTCGCAGTCATCTCGCTCGGAGGGATTGTGAACGCTCGTTCAGTCCGTGTCGCCGGAGACGAGATTGATGAAGCGATTGCGAGCTACATCCGTGTCGCCTACAACCTTTTTATCGGCGATCGCACCGCCGAATACACGAAGATGGAACTTGCGAGTGCCTACCCGCTCGAGCAGGAGCTGACTCTCACGGTAAAAGGTCGGGATCTAATCAGCGGATTACCAAAAAGCGCGGAAGTCAGCTCTGAGGAGATTCGAACTGCGATTGCAAAGCCGATCCAAGCCATCATCGAGGCGATCAAATTGACACTTGAAGGCACTCCCCCCGAGCTTGCTGCGGATGCCTTTAATGATGGAATTATGCTGGCGGGTGGTGGTGCTTTGCTTCGCGGTTTGGATCGGCTCATTAGCGAAGAAACTGGCCTTCCCGTAAAAATTGCTCGTGATCCACTGAGCTGTGTTGTCGTTGGAACCGGGAAAATGTTAGAAGCATTACACGACGATCCTCAGATCCGTCGGATGCTGGAGAAAGCATCGAAAGGGTAAATCGCTCCACAGGTTCGTCCGTTCTTCTTGCTATTTCCCTTTGTGTCGTGGCATTCCTTCTTGGGATGTTACAAACCCGTGCCCGTAACTCTGGATCCGTAGACCCCTTCACCCGGCTGATTCAGGCTATTGTTGTGCCGGTCGGTGATGCCGCCGGTCGTGGTTTGGACAGCAATGCACGGTTTTGGAGTGGAATCACCTCGAGTGAATCTCTAAAAAGGCAAAACCAAGAATATGTACGTAGGCTGATCGCCGCGGAGGAAGCGAATGAGAAGGTTCGGGTACTTGAGCAGCGGATCTCCGATCTCCGAGAATTAATTGACCTCCCAATACCTGCCGGAACCAAGAGGGTTGCAACCGAGATTCTCAACTACGACTACCAAACTGGTCGGATCATGCTCGGGGCAGGAGGGAATGCGGGAATTAAACCCGGGCAGGCCGTAGTCGCGGCCGCTGGATTGGTTGGCGTTGTTCAGAACGTTGACCCCCTTCGATCTCAGGCTTTGGCGATTACTTCTCCTTCGCTAAAGATTGGAGCCATGCTGAATACAGAGCCCCCGATCGCAGGACTCATCCGGGGAACTGGGACAGCGAGCCTGAAAATGGAGATCCTCGTTTCTGGCTTGAGCCTCAAGCAAGGGACTAAAGTATTGACATCCATGCACTCGGAAAAGGTGCCGGGTGGAATCAGGATCGGCACTATTCTGAGGCAAGAAACCGTCCTTGAGTATGGAACAATCGATCTCTATGTCAAGCCGAGCGTTGAGATTGGCTCGGTTCGGGAGGTTTGGGTACTCCAGTGAAAGCAATTGGGATCATTGCGCTTTCGCTCTGGATTGCCGCCATCCTAGACCATGGGGTGAGTCAACGAATTGCTATCTTTGGAGCGACGCCGAATTTTTTGTTGATCATTCCGCTTGTGGTCGGGTTGACGGCTCAAAATCCGGCCGCAGTCTGGACGGGATTCTTCGCTGGGTTGACGCAAGCATGCCTCATCGGAGCAAATCTTACGCAGTTCGTCGTGAGTCGGATTGCAGGGAGTTTTGTCACCGCACGGCTTGGTGCGCTTGATGTTGAAATTGGCGTCGTGCTCGCGGGCATCTTCGTTGGGTTCGGTTCATTGATTTCTGATGTGGTTTTGATGTTCTTAGCCCCCCCGCGCTCCATTCCGGACTACCTGCGGGATACAATAACAAGTGGCCTGTACAACGCGGTACTTGCCCTACCGATTTACGCGGTCTTACGCCCGCTCCTATCTCGGAAGGAAACCGTGGGCTGAGTAAACAAAGGTGTTTTTTAATGAGTGGTTCTAGAGTATTGGAGATGGCGCGTGAGCAATTGGCGCACGCCGCAAAGTATCTTGACTTGGATCCGGGTCTGCACGAGGTGCTGTCCCGTCCAAAGCGACAACTGATCGTTAATTTCCCGGTCGTGATGGACAACGGCGAAGTTCACTGCTACGAGGGCTACCGGGTTCAGCACAATACGGGTCGAGGTCCAACGAAAGGCGGCATCCGGTATCACCCAGATGTAGATGTGGAAGAAACCACCGCTCTCGCGATGTGGATGACCTGGAAGTGTGCGGTTGCTGATATTCCTTATGGCGGTGCAAAAGGTGGGGTCAAAGTTGACACCAAAAAGCTCAGCCTGAGGGAGTTGGAGAAGCTCACCCGACGATTTGCCACCGAGATCAACATTGTGATCGGCGAGCGAAGTGACATCCCAGCTCCGGACATTGGGACTAATGGTCAAGTGATGGCTTGGATCATGGACACAATTTCCATGCAGACTGGTTACACGGTTCCTGGAGTCATCACTGGGAAGCCAATTCCACTGGGAGGATCGCAAGGACGCATTGAAGCAACCGGCCGTGGGGTAATCGTTGCTGCTCACGAAGCATGCAAAGAGCGAAATATTGATCTCAATAAACAACGTATCGTAGTCCAAGGATTTGGTAACGTGGGTTCGGTTGCAGCGGAGCTTGCTCACCGGGATGGGGCAACGATTGTCGGAATTAGCGATGCCCGAGGTGCGATCTACAATCCAAATGGTTTGCCGATCAGTGAACTCTATCACAAGTACAGCGGGCGGGATGGCGGGATCGCCGAGTATGCCGATTGTGAAAAGATCACAAACGAACAACTGCTCGAACTCGACTGCGATATTCTGATTCCTGCTGCGATCCAGCAACAGATCACGGCAAAGAACATGGCAAACATCAAGGCGAGCATCATCGTGGAGGGAGCAAATGGTCCAACCACGATTGATGCAGACAATTACCTCACCGATAAGGGCGTTATGGTCGTGCCAGACATTCTTGCGAACGCTGGTGGTGTGATCGTGAGCTACTTCGAGTGGGTTCAGGACTTGCAGAACTTCTTCTGGGAAGAAGGCGAAGTCAACAACAAGCTTGACCGGATCATGCGCCGTGCCTACCTGGGCGTCGCTGAAACCCGTGACAAGTTCAAGTGCGATATGAGAACGGCTGCGATGATTATCGGTGTTCAGCGCGTCTCGGAAGCTACCCAAGCACGAGGAATCTTCCCCTAAGCCACGATCCTCAAAAGAATCAGCCCCAGCAACGTTCAAAGTTGTTGGGGTTTTCGTCTTTAGAAGGAGATAAAGATGCCAGAGCAAACCCTGATCCAACTAAAAGATGTCAAAGCCAATCCTAAGGTCCGGAACCTGATCAATGGTGCCAACGAGGTAATGAAGGCGATGGGCTACACGGAACACGGCCATCGCCACGCAGGGGTTGTTTCTACAATCACGCGATACATCCTTGAGGGTAGCGGCAACAGTGGGCGCACGGCTGAATTAGGGCAGATCGCGGCCTATTTGCACGACATCGGGAACTGTATCGCCCGGGCCGACCATCCGATCTCGGGGGCTGGATTAGCTTATCGAATCTTGGACGAGATGGGAATGCCTATTGAGGAGATCACACCGGTCTTGGGTGCAATCGGGAACCACGAAGAACTTGTAGGTACTCCTATTAGCCCGATGTCGGCGGCACTGATCATCGCCGATAAAAGTGATGTTCACTTCAGCCGAGTGCAAAACCCATTCATGGAAACCTACGATATCCACGACAGGGTGAACGGAGCCGTGCAGAGAAGCAGGGTTGATTTGAACCCAGAAACCAAGGAGATTCAGCTAACGCTTGAAATCGATAGCAGGCAGGCAACGGTGATGGAATATTTCGAGATATTTTTAAGCCGGATGGTGATGTGCCGCCGAGCAGCAGATTTGATTGGACTCAGGTTTCTCCTCGAAGTGAACGGGACGCGACTCGAGTAGAATCGCGTCCTGCATTTCAGAGGGAAGAAATTAGAGATCTCCGAGTCCGAAGTTCGCAACGATAATCTCGAAGTCTCCCGGTCCAACTTCGCCATCATTGTCCACGTCGGCAGAACCGGTTCCGCCAAATTGAGAAACGACGGCTTCGAAATCTCCCGGTCCCACTTCACCATCCTGGTCCACGTCCCCGTTTTGAAGAGTCGTATTTTGTCCGGTCAAATTTGATCCAGACAATGTGAGATTGAGGACATTGGCTAAGAACGATCCGCCCTTAAAGCGAAGAGTGTATGCACCATTCGGGGCTCCTGAAGGGACCGTAATCGAATATGGTCCACCGGAGAAGTCATTCACCGATACATTGCCGGTGTAAGTATTTGTGCCGTTTGACAATGTGTAACCGATGGACTCTGTACCCGCGATGCCGTCATCAACCGTATCAGCGAGCGTTAGATTCCCAGAAATTAGGGTTTGAGCGACAACATTGGTTTGGAAGACCAGCTTCCAAGGATTAGCCCCAATGCTGCCAATGTCCGTGTTCACAACAAAGCCATTATTGAAGTTGTTTGAGATTGAAGACCAAGGTGCAACGGCGAGCCAGTAAGTCCCGGCAGGCAAACCATCGCCGTTTAAACCATACATCGGGGAGCCTTCAAGGTCGTTGGCTGTTGCCGCAACTCCTGGTCTTTCGGTTATTGAGTCTCCAAACGAGAGTTGGGACAGAACTCCGATGGAGTTGTCATCGTCTGCTGCGATGAGCAGTCCCGAGTTGCTAAAGAGTGCGAACTCAGTATCTTCGGAAAGAGTTGTTACGGTATCCGTCTTGCCGTAGATGTCCAGGAACTTTCCGCCTTGATTGAATCCAGGGGTAGTAAACTTGAACCAGCGCACTTGGTTTAGCCCTAGCGCAGGTTGGTTGATAACGAGTGGACTTGCGAGCGAGGCATTGACCGAATTGATGGAACCGAGGTCGGTAAATGTTGTCGGTGTTCCAACGGTCGGGAGGGTCTGAGTTGTCGCGTTTAGACTGATTGACAAATTGGAAATTGTTGCTTCCGGAATATTGGCCGTGTCGTCAAATGTCTCGATGAACTCGGCGGTCCAGGTGCTTCCCGTTGGAATCGTAGAAAGTAATAGATTGTACGAGTAAGCAGGCTCAGTGATGCCTGTGAGTGGCAACGAAAGGTCAATCGCGCCAGAGATCGGCACGGTTGTACCTGCATCAATACTTTCAGAGAGCCGAATCGCAATCCTTCCGAGAGGGTTTGCGCTGTTCCGCAAAATAACTACGGTATCGCTGGGCCAGCTGGTGTCAATCGCAGTAAGGGTTCCGCCGTTGAGATTGACCGTTGGTCCTATCCGATATGGCGTACCTGAATAAGTACCAAGGTTGATAATCGTGTTATTCGGATCGCCGATAAAGTCGACCGATGAGCCTGAAAAAATAAACGTTTGAGGTGGGGCAACATAAACCGTGGTTGAGAACACGAGGTTTGTCGCATTCTGTTCGGAGGTATTTGTCGTGTCGTTGAGGGTATCAGCCGCCTCAATACTCCAGGCGGTACCGGCAACAATGTTCGACCCGACGAGAGATCCTGTCAGCGGTCGGGAAGAGGGAACCACGACTAACGTACCGGTATAACCATCGGTGGTTGAGGGAGCGAAACGGGCGTCAATCCCCGGGAAACCACTGTTTCGAAGCCCGATTTGGAATTCGCTGGCGTAGGTGCTCTCCGCGATTTTGTTGAGCGTCAAAGAAACCAGGTTGACGCTTTGTCCGAGCCGATAACTGGACAAGGCATTTGGACCAGGATACACAAAATTACTGGCATCTCCAAATGGATCTACGGCCTGGATAGTCGTGGTCGCAAAGTTAAGAGTATCAACAGCTTGGGAGAACCCCACGGCAGAGATAGCAAGAAGTCCCGCGAGAACTCTGGTGGATTTTGTTGTCATAAATTGATGCCTCATGTTTTGGTACACGCTGATGGTAAAGGATAGCTAATTTTGAACCTAAAGTTGAAGTCTCAAAAAAAACCTGGTAAAGGTTCTGGCGAAATTGTAGATGGCTCTACCGGAAGACGGGAACGGTCGCTCGAACGTTTGGTCAAAGGTCTGACAAAATGAGTGAAAAAAGACCGGGGTCAGTTGCCTGACCCCGATCTGCGTTTCTTAGCTTACGAGGCTATTATTCGTCGCCGATACCGAAGTTAGCAACAACAGTCTCAAAGTCAGATGGTCCAACTTCGCCGTCGTTATCAACGTCAGCGTCGCCAGGGCCACCGAATTGAGCCACGACTGCTTCGAAGTCGCCAGGTCCAACTTCTGTGTCTTGGTCAATGTCTCCGTTCTTGAGCGCAGCGTTTTGTCCTGTGAGGGAACTACCGGTGAGCGTCACGTTGAGAGTCTTGGAGAGGAATGTTCCGCCCTTGAACTTCAGCGTATAGGCGCCGTTTGGTGCGCCACCAGGAATGGCGATCGAGTAAGCGCTCGAACCTACGTCAGCGACCGAAACGTTACCGGTGTAGGAGTTGACGCCATTAGTGAGTGTCCAGCCGATGGATTCTGTTCCGCCGGAGCCGACAGTGTTCAGCAACTCAAGGTTACCGGCAATTGTGGCTGCTCCAGCACCTGGAGCAAGGTTAGTTCGCAAGTTCAGAGTCCATGCATAGAGACCTGGATCGGCGAAGGCGGTGTCAGCGACGAAGCCGTGATCGTAATCAGTGTCCCAAGGGCTTACGGCTAGGTAGTAGGTACCAGCTGGAAGAGTACCGAGGGCATCGCCACCAGTAAAGACAAGCCCAAGGGAACCGCCTGCGGTTGGAGTAGTCGCTGCCCGTGGAATAAAGCCACCGCCGATTGCCATTTGGGACATAAAGCCTTCGCCACCGTCGTCATTGACCGCTCGGATTCGACCGTCAGCATCATAGAGAGCCATGTCCGTATCTTCCGATCCTGCGAGATCAGCACCAGGAGTGGTGTAGATATCAAGGAATGTGGATGCGTTTGTGGCGGATGTGGTTGTGAACTTAAACCATCGAGTCTCAATTGGATCCAGGAGAGTCTGTGCAAGAGTCAAAGGTGCAGATTCAGGGGCTGTGGTGGAGTTGATCACACCCAAGTCGGTGAATGTTGCTGGAGCAGTTCCGGTTGGGTAACCTGCAGCCGCACCGCCCTTAAGACCAAGCGCGAAGTTGACGAAAGTACCTTCTGGTACATCAAAGTCATCGTTGAACGCTTCGAAGAGTTCGCCAGTCCAAGTCGATCCAGTTGGAATTGTTTGACCCCAAAGGTTCAGATAGTATCCGACTGGAGCAAAGCCACCAGTAGCAAACTGGGCTGAAATCGTTCGGATCGTGAGAGGACCAGCGGCGGTTGTTGTCGCAGGACGAACCACTTGTCCCAAGCTTGGGAATGCGCTGTTGCGCAAAAGTACTCCAGCTTCGGAAGCATAAGAGGCTGGATTCACGAGCGTAACTTCTCCGCCCTTGATTTCGAGCTCGTTGAGAACGTAAGGAGCACCAGTGTGCGTGCCAAGGCTCAAAATGACGTTATCAGGATCGCCGATGCTATCGATGGTGTTTCCGTTAATGATGAAGTCATCATCGGACGGAGTTGGGGGGGCAAAAGCTGTCGTAGCGAAGACGAAGTTTGTACCCGTTTGTTCTGAAACGTCGGGCAATCCATCATTGAAAGTGTCTGCAACTTCGATGGACCATGTGGAACCGGCGGCAATCGCGGAGTTCACGAGTGACCCAGTCAATGGGCGATTTGCTGGCGTAACAACAAGTGTTGTTGTGTACCCTTGAACAGTGCTTGGCGCGAACCGCGCGTCAATTCCAGGGAAGCCGCTGTTTCGGAGTCCAACTCCGAATTCGCTTGCCCAGGTTGCGGTCGCAATTTCAGTAAGTGTGAGAGAAGTGACGTCGACTGAAGCACCGAGGTTGTATCCTCCGACCGCAGGTGTCGAATTGGTATAAATGACGTTTTCTGGATCACCCCAGTTATCAACCGCTTCCAGCGAGTCAGTAGCATAGCTGATGGTTTCTTGAGCATTGGCGAAGCCAACTGCAGAGAATGCAAGCAATGCTGCTAGCGTTTTAAGATTTTTATTGTTCATTAGTTCTCCGTTAGGGACGGACAGGCGCGAAACACCCTCGTTTCGCACACGTTCAATGTTATAGCATAGCGAAGAATTTACCAAACGCGCATGGCGACGCGTGAATCTAGTAATTTTGCCTGGAATACATTTCGAGGCAGAAGTGAGTCTTCAAATTCGATTTGAAAGTTTTAGACCTCGGTTTCCCTTCGAATCGAAGAGATTTTTTTGAAGCATCAATGAAAAGTGCGTTTTTCGTAAAACGGGCGAAGCGACGGCAATTCCGATTATCGAGGTTCAATCCAGGTTGAAGCATGGATTTCTCGCCCCATTTCGGGTATCCTTTTAGGTCTACTCTGTCCGCGCTCGCGTGGACTGAATTTTAGACCAGAGGGTAGTCAGAACATGAACGAACGAAAATACGAAGCACTCTATATCGTGGCTCCATCGCATGGCGATGCGGAAGTCCAAGCCATCGCCGACAAGTTTAAAGGCGTCGTCGAAGCCCAAGGCGGCAAGGTCGAAAAGGCCGAAAAGTGGGAAAAGCGAAAGCTTGCCTATGAAGTCGCTGATTTCAAAGAAGGCAACTACGTGATCATGAATTTTGAAAGTGATCCAAAGGCAACTGCCGAGCTCAAGCGACAAATGCGCAATAGCGACGATGTCCTCCGCCACATCATCCTTCGTATCGAAGAATAATTTTCTTGCCCCCGACCAACCCGTCCGGGGGCATCTTACTTCCAAATTACCTTTCAAATCCGGATAAACACTATGGTAAATCGAGTCGTCATCGTCGGTCGCCTCACGCGCGATCCAGAAATGAGAACCACTTCAACGGGAAAGAGCGTTGTTGATATCAGCATTGCTGTAACCAAGAAGTTCAAGCCCCAAGACGGTTCTCCAGACGCGGATTTCTTCCGGGTCAACGCCTGGGACAAAACCGCTGAATACATTAGCAACTATCTCACCAAGGGTCGCCTTGTTGCTGTGGATGGTCGTTTGACCAGTCGCAAGTTTACGGCGAAGGACGGCACCGAGCGAGAGGTCGTCGAGATCGTCGCTGATTCTGTTCAATCGCTGGATCGACCGAAGGACGAAGCAGGCGGATCAGCCGTGGTTGGCGGAGACAATGCTCCAAGGGCTAAGGCCGCCGCGATAGACGAATACGATCCATTTGCCGACGAATAAAAGGTGTTTATGGAAGTCTCAACTCAACTTGACGATAAGGCATTTGTCGTTCGCAATGATCCCAAGGAGATGTACCGCCTGACGGTCGAGTTTCCAGATCAATGCGCAAAAGCAATCAGCATCGCTGAAGCGGCACCACTAAAGGATTTGCCGCGCAATCCTAACTTGGTGTGTCTCTCTGGGCTCGGAGGATCTGCCGCCGGTGGAGACTTCGTTCGTGCCATGTTTGAAGAATCCGGTACGGTTCCTTACTTCGTGAATCGAGACTACGTGATGCCGAACTACATCGGGCCAGATACGCTCGTCATTGCGTGCTCGTATTCTGGCAACACCGAAGAAACTCTCGCCGCTTATGCGGAAGCAAAGGCGAAGGGAGCGATGATTGTCGCCGTGACTTCGGGTGGCAAACTCGCGACCCAAGCCGTCGCCGATGGTTTTGATGTCATCCAGATTCCTGGTGGTCAACCGCCTCGCACCGCACTTGGCTTCTTGTTGATGCCGGTCGTCGTGCTGCTCTCTCGATACGGACTCTTGCCAACTCAGGACATGGACGCACTCGTTGCCCATCTCCGCAAAGGTGTTGCCGAGTGGAGTGTTGAAGTTGGATTTGATCAAAACCCAACTAAGCAACTTGCCGCCAAGCTCCAAGGTAAGGTCAGCGTCATCTACGGTTTGGGCTCATGGCCAGCTTTGGTTGGCAACCGATGGAAGGGACAAATTAACGAAAATGCGAAGAACATGACCTTCGCAAACGTTTTTCCCGAGTTGAACCACAACGAAATTTTGGGCTGGGTTCAAGCTGATGCCCAAGGCGTTGACCAGTGGATCGGTATCTTGCTTCAGGACGGCACCGAGAGCGCGAAGCTGAAGAAGCGATTTGAAGTCACTGCCCGACTCATCGCTGGAGTTTGTTCCTTCGAGACTGTGACCGCGACTGGCAATACCTTGCTCGAAAAAATGGTTAGTCTGGCGCTGTTCGGTGATTTCGTTTCGTTGTACCTAGCGGCGCTGAACGACGTTGATCCCGAGAATATTGATAGCATTAATATTCTCAAGGACGAACTTTCTCGCGTTCCGTAGTCATAATACGACCAAGTTTGAGCAAGGACTGTATTCAATGTAAGCTGCAGTTCTCTTCTCTGCGAAACGGGATTCAGGATGCTGACGTTAAACCGTTAACATTTTTTTTTCATTTTCTTTGCTCGATTTTCAAAAAGTCGTGTACACTAATTTCATCCCCAGTAAATTTGCGGTTTTGGGGCAAGTAGAAGGTATTTTACTGTGAGTTCAAGTGTCGAGCAAAAAGTTCAAGGGGGTGGCTCTACATTAGCCTTGTTGGCTTGTGTTTGATCCCTTGGCAAATTTGCACGTCTTGCGGAAAACAGATAACTGAACTCCAAGTTCCCCTAATTATTGCTGGAAAGATCGGTGGAATATTGCTTTTTGGCGGGTACCTCATCCTGGTTTTTGCCAAGCAGACACCCTTTGAACGGATTGGGAAGATGCTAGTCCCGGCTCTACTCATCGGCTCTTTGATCACTTTTTTAGCGATCCTACACCTTAATCTTGTCAGCAGAGGGTCCATCGCGTTTTGTAATCTTTGTAAACTTTATTGGTGTTGTTTTGCCGTGGCGCTATTGGATTATTGTATTCGGTTTAAATCTCGGATCGTTCTAACAGCCACTGCGATCCTTCCACTTGGAATTTTGTTCCTATATCAACCTGTCTATTTAGGCTTTTGGAGTAACACTTCCGACACACTTCTTGAGTCGTTCCGAAAACCGGGAATTCAAGCTGGCAGAGTCGTGCAAAATTTGCCGGGCTTGCCAGCCACTGGTACGGTTGTGCTCCTTTCCAATTGTCCTCCATGTCGGGAGCAATCTCGTAAACAGTTACAAAGATTTCTTCGAGAAACAATCAGCGCAAATCAGTCTTTAACCTTTGTATTTGTACGCGGAGGAAGTGATCGTTCGGAAATCTTGCCGTGGATCAGTACTTCTAATACTCTTGAGTTGACCGCAGAGGAGGCTGAACAATATTTTAGTGAATTTAATATCTCACTTAAAACTTTTCCATATGTAGTTTTCCTTGAAAATTACAAAGTCTCGACAAAAAGTAGGTTCTTTGGGGATTAATCACGAAAGAGTCCGACAACCGCGATCTTTGAATAGATATGAAACACTTAAGCTCCATCGTACCGGTAATTGCCTTAGCACTGATACCGATTCTCTTTCAGTCCACTTATATACATTTGAGCGAACAAATTGCTCCATCGACCCGATCAGAAAATTCCTGTGTTAGCGGAAAGGACGCTTGTTTTCCTAGAAGCGGTTGTGTTCCCGCAGTAGGAGACTCTAGATTCTATATTCAAGAAAATAGGGAAGCTTGCGCGTCAGGCGCTAGGGACTGCTACACAGCGAAATGCAGGTACACGAGTTTTCCCACTACTACCAATTGTACTGGCGAAAATATTACTTTTGAAGTGAATAAACTGGCGTGCGGTAGCGTACCTTACTGACTTGAAGAAACTTGAGTCGCCTTCAGGCATGGAGGCGGCTCTTTCTGAAACCAAATGAAACGATTTGCATTTTCTCTATACGAGATATTAATCTCAGTGCTAATAATTGCGGTCATTGCATCAATTGCCTTTCCAGTAATTTCCAGGCAACGAAAACAATCCAAAGTTACAGTTTGCCTGACTAATCTAAAGCAGATTGGGGTTGCGACGCACCTGTATGCAGGGGATAATGACGGAAAATTGATTCCACCTTACGTTCTGCATTATCCCGGTAATGTAATTTGGACGGAAGGTCAAATTCCTTTCAAAATACCCTCACGGCGTCCAGCTGAGTGGAGAAGAGCACTCGATCCGTTTGTGCGGAGTTCGGAAATATTCTTTTGTCCATTTGATAGCGCGCATCTCGCAGGGGTTCCGCACCAGTTGGCTGACATGGATCATTTGCAGCCCGGCGAGTTAGAAGACATTCGCTGGAAATATACAAGCTATCAAACCTGGTCGGGCTTGGTTCAGCGGCTCTTCTCCGACGGCGAAGGAGGCCTTCGTGTTGACGATGAGAATTCATCTACGACACGATACCTTCACGACCCTTTCTTCATGAAAGATCGTGTTAAACAAAACGAATATCCATTTTATTCACTCCATGGAGATGTCAAGGTAAACACTTTGTTCCTTGACGGACATGTGAAAACTCAGGACATGGGGAAGTAATCCCTCGATTTTTTGTGCTGGTTAAAGTTCAATCTCTATTAAAGGGGTCGAACGGCGGGCCAATCGAGCTCAAAGCCCTGTTGAACGCATAACCGCTGGAAGTCTTCCAGCAAGTTCGGAGTGTTGCGAACTTGACGAGGTGTCAGTCCCTCCAGGTAGCAGTGCGCAGCGAGCAAGCCGGCCGCTTCTCCGATATTCCACTCAACCGGGTGCAATCGGTAGCAACCGTTGGTGATGTGAGTCGAACCGATGTTCTTACACGCAGGTAATAGATTTTCGATCCGTACTGGAATCAGAGAGCCGAGAGGAATCTGGAACGGATAGCTCGCGAGGTCAATCGAATTCCGCACTGCCGAAGGGTGAAGGTCAATTCGGTATGCCCCAACTCCAATGGAGTCGCTAAACTTTTCGGCGCCGTTATGTCCCTTCCGAGCGATCACGCCAACATGGTTTTCCGTCACGATGAACTCGGCCTTGATCCGACGTGACTCCCGGTGGTAAGGGGCAAGTGCGAACCCATCGCGGGTTCCGAGGACTTCCGGAACGAGATACAGTTCTGGGTATCCGTAACCACCCTCGTCGCGAGGAGCTTCGGTTTGGAGCCAATAGAAGAACGAAAGCGATTGTTGACGACTTTCAAATAATGCGCGGTCTGCTTTTGCCTGGGAGACGTCAATCACCGGTTCGAAGAAGTAGTCATTCTGAGCCCAGTTCACCACGGTCACATCGTGTGGACGATCGTTTCCGGCATAGATTTGGGAGTCAATGATTTGGCGGTACGTGAACATCCCGAGATCACCGAACATCGGAAACGTTCGAGGCGCCATTGTGGCGGCATCAGGAACGGTCCAAGAGAACAGCTTGCCAGGCCACTCAGGTTCAGTCTCAGGCGTAAAGTTATTCCAATAGTCGTAATCCTCTGGTTTCTCGATCACGTTCTGACCACCAGGCTCAAACCCCATCGCAAAGCACCAAGTGAAGCCTTGAATATCCTTGCGGTTACTTCGACCGGGATCGTGCTTCTCTTTGGTTTCGCCAAAGCTTTCTGCGCCGACGTGGTACTCGGTATCCGTCATCGCGAGAAGGTCGCCCAGCTCGGTTGCGTCGAGTACGTATTTCGCCTTGACAATGACTTCTTCTCCTGTATCTAGGTCGAGAAACTGGACTGCGGTGACCTTATCGCCATCGGTTTGGGCCGCAGTTGGGATCGTCTTGAGCCAAATTTCAAGCATTCCATTCGCCCTTGGGTAGGCGAGCATTGCTTCAAGCGTGGCCAGAGCGACCCGAGGCTCCATGCAGATGCGACTGACCCAACCAGATCCTGGGTTTAAAAAGTGCCGTTTTCGGGCTTCCGGGGTCAGCGGATAGTGATCGCGGTAAAACTGTCGGACCATCTCGCGGAATGTCCGGTATCGCCTGGTACATCCGAAGCTTTCAATCCACGGATGCTCGTCTGGTGGTACGGCTTGGCTGGTAAGTTGACCGCCAATCCAGCTGGTTTCTTCGGTCATGATGACCTGCACGCCTAGGCTCGTCGCGGCCATTGCGGCGGCGCAGGCTCCAGTGCCTCCGCCTACGATTAATACATCTGTCTCAAATTCTTGGGGTCGCATGTGATTCCATCCATGGATGTTTGCGCTAGCAAACCATATAGACGGAACACACTGCGATGGGGAAACAGGTTTTTCACCTCAATCCAAGATTATTCTGGTAATGGTTACAGGACACCGCGACCGGCAAGGACTTCGTAGCTTGGCGTAACTGCACTCGCATTTGATGCCCGATACCGAACGTCAAAGGTCAGAGTTTGCCCAGGGGCAAGTCGCGTTGCATTGTTGATGATATACGATGCACCGGGTACGACCAAACTGAGTTCTGATTTATTGTCCATCGTCACCCCACTTGGCAAGACGGTCCGGAGTGCGAATGGTCCGTTGATCGTCGTTGCGCTCGTATTCCGAATGACGACTCGCTGGACAAACTGCGTTCGCCACTCTGTCACTACCGGCCCAGCGGAGACCGCGATTTGGGCATTGTTCTGCAGTGCTGCCTTCCGGATAGGAATTGACTGAGCCCCGGTGAGGCTAGCAGAATTCGACCCCGGATTGAACTCTACGTTTGGCTGGCTTGGAATGAACTGGTTTGTCAGGAACGCGTTCGGGGCTGGACGACCACCAAGGGTTGCTCGGAGGGGATTGGTCGCATTGAGGAATGTCCCGGCTTCACCGGTAGTGCTGAGATATGCCAGACCTAAGATCGTGTTTGGCACGCTTGACGAGAAGATCTCGCGTAGCGGAATCGCGATTTCCAGTCCCTTTGCAGGATCCGTTTTTGCATTCCTGAACTGAGATGCCATCGCGACCTGTTTGGGTTGGAGAATTTGCAGTGTGCTCGGATTGATGCCAAAGAGCCCAGCTTCCGCCCCAACGACAGGTGTCTGGATCGGACCACCGACAAACGATGCCTCCGGTGAGCTCGAAAGACCGGCATAGCGGAAGGATCCTACCGCGAAATCTGCCGCCATTGTTCCTGGCAGAGCAAACTTTTGATTAGACAGCAAGCGCGCGGCAGGACCAGAATCGTCGGCAAGAGTCTCGACGTTGTTCAGACCAGCACCTGGACCGTTCGTATCAAGGAACAGGCCCACACCATTCGTGAAGTTATTGCTCGCATCCACTCGCCCTGCTAGTCCGATGTAAAGGTAGCGGTCGTCGTTTTGGGCGTAGATCCCATCAATGCGATTGTTGTTCGAAGACGCGTTCCGGAACTGCGAATAAAGGGGATTTCCGAAATCTGTCAGGTCACCATCGAGCTTCCAGCCGGTCCGCAATCCACGCTTCAGATACACCCAAGTATTCACATCACGATAGATCCCTGGTCCACCACCGGAGTCGCCAAAAATCCTAATCTTAAGCAAATGCAACCCGTCTGGCAACCCGGATAGATCTAACGTCTTGAGCGAAAATTCACCTGGCTTCGGTGCGGCGAGTTGCACGAAACCATCAACGATTGCCTCTGCTGAACCCGATACTGGGCTTGCGCCATTGATCGGTAAACCCTGGTTCAATCGGATGAATGCCGAAGTGGCATTGTTCGTAGTTTTGATATTCAAGCTGATACGATCCTGCTCGACCGTGAAAGCTTCAAAAGTCCGCGCCGACGCGTATGATCCGTTCGGAGTGTTGACGGTCGTTTTTGACGCAACCACCGGTCGAGCCGAGTCAATTTGAGTGATCTCAATCGGATTGTCGCCCAATGTCGTCGGGACCTTGGGTGTATACATCACGTAGCCGCGACCGTTATTGGATTCCGTTGCGCTGAAGTTGGATGGGACGGTGATCGTGACCTGCTTATTCGCTCCAACAGTGACGTCCGGCTGTTGCCCAGATTGGTCCTCAAGGATCGTGCCAGCGTTGAAACCGGTCTGGACGGTAACGGTTTGAGCAGTATTGTCACCACGCGAGTTTAGACCGAGGAGCATAAGGCCGCCACCATTGACCTGCCTTTCCAGTACAAGGAGGTTGTTTGTTCCCCAGCGCTTGACTGCGTAACCCCGACCAAATCTGGAGTTGGCATTGACGAGTCTAGTCAGAAGGTCGCTTCCATTACCAAGGGCGTCGTATCGACCTGGTTTTGGGAAGAATGTGTAATTTCCTGGCTCAATATTGTTGCCGTCGTAGTAAATTTTCGACCGGCCAGGCTTACCCAAAATGAAGGCATGCGCCATGTTGCTGGAGGTCGGAGGGCCGTCGTCGTGGCTGTGAACGAAGTCAACTGCGGTATCCGGTGAAATCCCGCCAAACTGGTATGCGAGTCCCGTCGCGGGATCCGTGCCGTACCCATTCCCAAGTGTTGCATCTAGGTTCCCAAGTCCGTTCGAATTGAATACATTCTTCATCCCGAAAAAGAGCGGGAAGTCGAGCAGGTGAGTCCCGGTTTTGGCGTACTCCCGGAGTTCGTACGAGCCACTTGTGTAGTCCTCTGCAAAGATTGTGAGATTGGGATACTGGCTTAAGAGAGTTGGAAGGAGATTTCCCTTACTAAACCCGCCCGCAGCAGCCTGATCGGGAGCCCACCCTAGATAGCCTGGGGGCATGTGCTTGACGGCGTCAAGCCTGAACCCATCGAATCCAATCGTACCAACGAGCCACTTCATCCAGCGCTCAAGGTATTCACGAACATCCTCTGCAACCGGGGTGTTGTTGGGATAGAGTTGTGGGGTCGTCGGCTGGCGAACGAAGCTTGGTTTTCCCCAAGTGTTAAATGTGGCGTAACTCGGTAGGGTTAGGGTGCCGGAAACATTATTCCCGTCCTCATGTGCGATGTCGGTTAGCCCAAGCAGGTCATGATGCAACATGCCAAAGCTGAAGGCAGAAGCGGTCCCAAAATTAATTTCGGAATTCCCAGTATCGGCGCTCGAGCGGATATGGAAGTCCTCTGGGATCATGTCGGGATATTGGTTAATCCCTTGGGCCGCCCGATTTGCGTTGTGGTTCAAGACGATGTCGCAGTAGACTTCAATGCCAAATCGCTTTGCGACCCGGATAAGGTCGAGCAACTCTTGTGTGGTGCCGAAATTGGTGCGGACCGTACCCTTTTGGAATCGATCGCCGAGGTCAAAGCGATCGGCAGGGTCATAGCCAGCGCTGAATCCGCCCACACCGCCCTTGGATGGACCGGGTAAGTAAATCGCCCCATAACCTGCTTCAACGACCTCGGGAAGTCGCTTCATAATGGTCTTGTAATCGGTAGCGAACCATTGCAGGATTGCGCCTTCTTTATAGGGTGGCGCCCACCGCTGGTAGATCGCATAGTTTGATCCACCGTTGTTGTCAAAGTAAGCGTTCGCCTGCCCGAATCGAGTAGCGCGCAGGTACCACTGAGGTTGTGTTCCCTTTGGCCAAGGACCAAGGATGAGAGACCATCTGGTGTTGTTGCCGAAGTTCCCGGCGAATGAGAATTCGTATTCTTGGGTCGTCTGCCAATTATTTGTGGTGACAACTGCCACGACCTGCTGGTTCGGTTCGATCGGCCACGTTTCTGTAGTGAGATTCACCGATTGCCATGGCTCCAGGAACGCCCCCCGACGAGGCACCGTTTGCCCGCTTTGGGTCATCGTGGTGTTTCCCAAAAAGCCGAGGGCAAGCGAGGTGGCAGGGGCAAGAATCCCCGCCAGAGCCAACATCATAGTGGTTCGGATCTTCATTGATGCTGTGATTATACGAAATTGTAAAGAAAATTCAGCCACTTCTAGACACAAATTAAGAAATTCCCGTAAGATCCTGAACCAAAGGCATTCATTTCACAAAGTCCTTATCTCATATGATCAAACCCTTGACCTTCCCGAATGAAGCGTGGTATATTCAGATCTGAGGTTTGCGGTCAGTGTGCCGTTGCATGGAGTTTCTCATGGGAGACTGCATAGAGCGGCAGACCGGAAGCATTACTTCTTCCCCTTACGAGAAATCCGGAGGGGTGAATTTCAAGCTGAGCTTGGAACTAACCGATATGCCACTAGATAAAGAAATTAAGTCCAAAGTTATTGAAGATTACGCGACCACTGCCGGGGACACAGGTTCCGCAGAAGTTCAAATTGCCATTATGCAATCCCGTATTCTTCAAATCACTGACCACCTCCGAACTCACAAGCAAGACTTCCACAGCCGACGCGGGCTCCTCATGTTAGTAGGAAAGCGCCGACGCCTCGAAGGTTATCTGCGGAACAAGGACGTCGTCAAGTACCGAGAACTCATTAAGCGTCTCGGCATTCGGGAAGTTAAGCCACGCTAAGCCTTAACACGAGGAAATCATGATTCAAACACATACGTTCGAAGTTGGGGGCAAGTCCCTCAGCATCGAAACAGGTCGCGTCGCCAAGCAAGCTGGCGGCGCTGTTCTACTAGGCATGGGTGAAACTGTCATCCTGGCCACCGCCACAATGTCCCGCAACGCTCGGGAAGGAATTGACTTCCTTCCGCTCGTCTGCGATCTCGAAGAGCGACGTTACGCAATTGGAAAGATCCCCGGTGGATTCCAAAAGCGGGGCGGACGACCTTCAGAAAAGTCCGTTCTCACCAGCCGGTTGATGGACCGACCTCTCCGACCACTCTTCCCGAAGGGCCTGCGAAACGACGTTCAAGTCATCGCGATTCCTTTTGCGGTTGACCAAGATTGCCCACCCGACGTTTTGGCAATCACCGCCGCCGGCGCGGCTCTCGCAATCTCCGACATCCCGTTCAACGGCCCAGTTGCTGGCGTTCGCGTTGGATTGATTGATGGCGAGTTTATTCTCTTCCCAAGCTTCGAAGAAATTGAGCGATCCTCCCTAGACCTTTGCGTTGCTGGTCACAAGAACGCAATTAGCATGGTCGAAGCTGGTGCGAATGAGCTTGACGAAGAAACAATGGCAGAAGCGCTGAAGTTCGCTCAAGAAGCGATCCGAGAGATCTGCCTCGAACTCGAAAAGTTTGCCAAGATCGCCGGGAAAGAAAAGCGAGAAGTCGTTCTTAATGAGATCGACAAGAAGCTGATCGAAGCGATCAAGAAGGGCTCCGAAAAGGACATCATGTCCGCTCTCAGCAATCCGGACAAGGCGAGCCGAGAATCCGCGATCGATGACCTCAACAAGGAAATTGTTGCCAAGTACAAGGAAAAGTACGCCGATGAACCAGAACTTCTGAAGCAGCTCAACGAAGCCAGCGACAAGGTTGTCAAAGACTGCGTTCGCAAGATGATCTTGGAAAGCGACAAGCGCGTGGACGGCCGAAAGCTCGACGAAATCCGTCAGCTTGAAGCGACCGCAGGTCTCCTGCCTAAGGTTCACGGATCCGGTCTTTTCACTCGCGGACAAACCCAGGTTCTTTCCGTTTTGACCCTCGGTACTCCGGGCGATGCCCAGACGATCGAAGGTTTCGACAACGAAACCAGCCGAAAGTACATGCACTTCTACAACTTCCCACCGTATTCTGTTGGCGAAGCCCGTCCGCTCCGAGGCCCAGGCCGACGAGAAATCGGACACGGTGCATTGGCAGAGCGCGCTCTCCGCGCAGTCGTTCCTGTGGACACCGAAGAATTCCCATACACCGTGATGATTACATCCGAGTGCTTGGAATCCAACGGATCCACCTCGATGGCTTCGGTTTGCGGATCCACTCTGGCGCTTATGGATGCCGGTGTGCCGATCAAGGCTCCTGTTGCCGGAATCGCGATGGGATTGATGAGCGACGGTAAGGTCTTTAAGGTCCTCACCGACATTCAAGGAATGGAAGACTTCTGTGGAGACATGGACTTCAAGGTCGCCGGAACCCGAGACGGAATCACCGCCCTCCAGCTTGATACTAAGCTCGACGGAATTCCAGACGAAGTTCTTGCTGCAGCGCTTGCGCAAGCCAAGGGTGCCCGAATGGCAATCCTCGACTGCATTGAAGAAGAAATCTCAGCCCCGCGCTCCGAAATCAACCACAATGCACCGCGCATGACCACCATGCAAATCAATCCAGAAAAGATTGGGGCGCTGATCGGGCCAGGCGGAGCAACAATTCGCAAGATCACCAGCGAAACCGGTTGCCAAATTGACGTTCAGCAAGATGGTCGAGTCACAATCGGCTCCATCGACGGCGAAAAGGCAAAGATGGCGATGGATATGATCAAGGCTCTCACTGCGACTGCCGAAGTCGGAACCACATTCACCGGCACCATCACTCGCCTTATGGGCAAGGGTGCTTTGGTTGAAACCCCAGGCGGTAAGGATGGACTCGTTCCAACCGAACATCTCTGCGTTCCAGCTCCAAATCGTCCAGACGACGTGGTTGAAGTTGGCCAAAAGCTCAATGTTGCCATCTTCGAAGTTGATGCGATGGGCCGCGTGAATCTCACTGCCCTCGGATTGGCTCAGGATCAACCTGGTCTTGCCGGAAATGCAACTGCTGATCCAAGCAAGGTGGTCGCTCGACCACAACCAGAACGCGGTCGTTTCGGCAGCGGTGATCGTGGACGTGGCGGCGATAGAGGCGGCGACCGTGGTGGTCGCGGCGGAGATCGCGGTGGAGACCGTGGCGGCTATAGAGGCCGAGACGGTGGAGATCGTGATCGAGATCGAGGCGGCGATCGTGGCCCATCCAACGGTGGCTACAACGACCGAGCGGCGGTTCAAGACTCCGCACCAAAGACTGCTCCAGAAGTCCCAGACTCCTTCCCAAAGAAGGCGGAAGGCGAAGACGGAGCAAACACCCGCTTCCGCCCACGGCGGTAAAGCGAGAGAGGAGCCTAATTCGGGGTGCTCGTTTGACGAGTTTCCGGTGACAGCTCCCAAAATATCCCCCACGATCCACGGTCGCGGGGGATTTTTTGTTTGGGCTTCTTTGGGTCATTCAAGTACCGCAAAAGGAACCAAAAACTTTTGGATGCACGGGGAGATTGGGTGCATTTGCCTTTCTACGAGATCGCTTAAATTTAAAGATTCCATCAATAAACCTATGGGTTTGCCCAACCCGATTCCTAGTACACTGATCCCCATGACCTCCCCTTCCGCCGAACGCAGAGCTGGCGACAAAAGAACCGTCCGGCGCATCATCGGCCTGTTCAAACCGCACAAAAAAGAGGTCGTGATGACCTGTTTGTTTGTGCTTGTAGGCGTTGTTTTGGGGCTGATTCCGCCTTATCTTTACATGGTGATCATTGACCAGGGGATCGCGAAAAAGCAGTTGGATGTTGTCGCGGTTTATAGCGCGTGGACCTTGGTGGCGGTGCTGGCGGGGGCGGGTGTGACGCTGCTTTATGGCTATATGAGCGTGGTTATCGGGCAAAAAATCATGTGCGACATGCGCCAGGGACTTTACACGCACCTGCAAAACATGAGCCTGAAATTTTTTACCAACGCACGCACCGGCGATATCCAAACTCGCCTCATTAGCGACGTTGGCGGGGTGCAGAATGTGGTCAGCAACACCATCACGGACCAACTCAGCAATATCGCGATTGTAATCAGCTCCGTGGTGGCGATGGCGCTGCTGGATTGGCGGCTTTGTTTGCTGAGCATCGCGATGGTACCGATGTTTGCATGGATCGGAAAGCACGTCGGGGAATTTGCTCGCAACGTTCGGAAGGGAACCCAGGAGCAGACATCCGAAATCAACTCCATGATGCAGGAAACTCTTTCGGTTTCCGGGATTTTATTGAGTAAAACGGCAGGGAATCAGGCCGTTCTGGGTGCGAAATTTGCCACCGAAAATCAAATTTTGGCCGGCTGGCAGATTAAGCAAGCGGTGATTCAGTATATGTTCTTCGGTTTGATCCGGCTGATCACCCAATTTGCCCCGACTTTGGTGTATTGGTTGGCGGGATACTTCCTGATTAAGGGCGGGGATGAGCATATTACGGTCGGTCTGATCGTTGCATTTACCGGTCTGCAGAACAGGCTATTCTTCCCGCTCACGGGGCTGTTATCCGCGCAGGTCGAGATCATGAGCTCGTTCGCTTTGTTCGACCGGATCTTTGAATACATGGATATGCCCCGCGATATTCAGGATCGGGCGACCTCCGTGGACCTCGCGCCTTCCGCTGTTTCGGGGCGGGTGGAGTTCAAAGATATTTGCTTCCGCTATGAGGACGATCAGCCTGAGCTCACGCTGAAACATGTGAGCTTCGTAGCCGAGCCGGGGCAATTGGTGGCTTTGGTTGGGCCATCAGGGGCTGGGAAAACGACGCTTACGTACTTGATTCCTCGGCTTTATGACCCGGAATCTGGCTCGGTGATGCTGGATGGGAAGGATTTGAAGGATATAAAGCTCGAATCTTTAGCGCAGATCGTCGGCGCGGTTACGCAGGAAACCTATTTGATGCATACGACCGTGCGCGAGAATCTCCGCGTCGCCAAGCCAAGCGCGACCGACGCCGAGATCATCGAAGCCTGCAAAGCCGCGAACATCCACGACCACATTGCGAGCTTGCCGGAAGCCTACGACACGGTGGTTGGGGAGCGCGGATACAAACTTTCGGGCGGCGAAAAGCAGCGCCTCGCCATCGCGAGGGCGATCCTCAAGAATCCACGGATTTTGATCCTCGATGAAGCCACATCTGCGCTCGATACCCACAGCGAGCGGGTGATCCAGAATTCGCTGAACTCGCTTATGGTAGGTAGAACAACCTTCGCGATCGCGCACCGGCTTTCTACGATCCTCGCTGCTGACCAGATTTTGGTCGTTGACGACGGGCGGATTGTGGAGAGCGGGAAGCACGAGGAGCTTCTCGCCATCGGCGGGCTGTATCGTAAGCTTTACGATGAGCAATTCTCCGGCACTCGTCCGGATGAGCTTGACCAGAATGCCCTTGAGCTTGGTCAGTAAGATGAAAAGCCCGGAATCGCACTGATTCCGGGCTTCTTTAGCTGGTTTAGTTGGCTTTTACGCCTTCACAAGATCAACAGTTCTCGCGAGGATCACGAAGTTCATGGGGAAGTTGAGCTCTTCGGTGGTGAGGCCCTTTTTGGCTTCTTCTCCGGTGCGTTCTGCGAATGTGCGGCGGAGGCGGGCTTCGGCGTCACCGTGGACGCGCTTGGTAACGGGTGGCATCGAGTCATTTTCGACCAAAATCGACACTTGATCTTCGGAATAAATCGCCTGAACGGAACCGGTGAGGCCGATCATGTGGGTGTAATAGCGATTTGCTTTGCGATCTTCGGCGGTAACCTCGCGCTCGATCACCTTGACTCGGTCTCCAATCTTAAAGCTCATATATTTTCTAGGGTACCCGTTTTGGTCGGGAAGTACAATTTGCCCCGCCCAAACTCAGCGGGAAGGCTCTGGGGGTGGAGCGAGCTTTAGCCGGCCGAAAACGATCTTTCGTTCACTTTGAAAGTACATTTTGCTCCGCGATCCGGGTGTCCAGGTGTATCCGAGGGGGCGTCCGTAGCCGTCAACGTAGAACCTGAAGTTCGCCTTTGCGAAGCCGCCTTCGTGCTTACCGCCTTTTCGGTAGCGGGGGTCGCCTTCGCCGTGGGGCTCGTTGGTGAGGTCAATGATTTCGACGAGCCATTGGAAGGATTCATCCAAGAATGGGGCATTTGCCTGGTGCCTCTTTGGCACCGCACTGACCATCATCAAGTGACCGGAATCTTTTTCTTTGTCATACCGGATAGCGATGAAGTCGCCGGGTTGTAGCTCGTGTAGAGAAATGATCTGCTTGAAGTTGTTCTCGGCTTCGATCGCCTTGGCGTAATGGCCTGGTTGGGGTGGAATCCCGCCAAGCCATTGGTCAAGCCCGCGCTCTTTGAGTTGGGGATAAACCTCGGGCAGAATCTCGTTCCAAACGGTGATGGAGTCGGCGTAGCAGACGGGATTTGGACCAAATTTCACGACCATGGGTTGGCGTTGGAACTTGTTGAGGTCGGGCTTCAGGTCCTTCAGGAATTTGCGGGTGAATTTCAGATGGGGGACTTCTTTGCTTGGCTCTTGGGCCTGAGCATTACAGAAAAGGACCTGAAGAAGGACGCTCGCCAGCATGTTGTCACGATACCAAAACGAATCGATAAAAAGCACGGAGTCGCCATTTTTGACGACTCCGCGTTTGAACACATCCTCATCTTTGTGAGGTTATTGCTTCGATTATGGGTTGCTTCCGCCGGTTCCTGTTGTGGGGCGGTTGACGACGACGAGGTTGCCGCGAACGACCTTGCCTGTGAACTGGAAGATTGGTTGTGGCTCGACACCACCATCTCCACCCTGTGGTTGAGCTGGGATGACGCGGATGGACATGGTGTCGCGTGGTCTTTGTGGATCATTTTCACCCTCACCGTTTCCGCCGTTTCCGGCTGGATTCCACTTGTCTTCAACGCGCACCGAGATGCGGACAGGGGTTCGGACGGTGTTGTTGCCAGTCCTGACGATCATCATTCCAGGGCCAGCGAAAGACGCATTGTCTCCGTTTGAACTGAGTTCACGAGGTGCTTCGAGAACGAATTTCACACGCGAATTGTTTGGTCCGGGGGTATTGAGTTCAAAGCGTCCGACATTGACGATCGTGTTATTTTGAGCACGTCGTTTGCCCATATCGTAGTCAAATTCCGCGCGTCGTTCGGCTTCTTGGTTGGCGACAACGCCTTGACCAAAGGTCACCTTTCGGATTTCTGGAGCTTGTGCCATCGCAATCGCGCTGAGCGATACGGCGACAAAAAGAAGAGTTCGGCTTATTTTCATTGTTTTCCTTGCGGGCAATTGTTTGCCTTCGCTAGGGAAAACGGAACTCCAATAAGAAAGTTCACTGCCTCACAAAAATTTTAGTTCTGAGGTTGAAAAAAGACTTTCGAAGTCATCCGCAAACTCAGCTAAAACTTTGCCCCGATGGCTGATCGCATGCTTTTGTTCGGCGGTCAAATCAGCCATTGTGCAACCTTGCCCAGGGAGCCAAAAAATGGGATCATAGCCAAAACCGCCATTTCCCGAGGGCGCATCGGCAATCCTGCCTTCGCAAGTGGAAAAGTAGATACGGGTTTTTTCCCCCGGTTTTGCCAGGGCGATGGAGCAAGCAAATCGAGCAGTGCGATGCTCTTCGAGAACTCCTGAAAGCCGATCCAAGATGATGCGCATCTTATCCGGAAACGGGGTTTCTTCTCCGGCAAACCGCTTACTGTGGATCCCAGGCTCGCGATTCATGAAGTCAACTTCTAACCCTGCGTCATCGGCAAGGCACCATTCTCCGGTGAACTGAGCAGCCGATTCCGCTTTGATCGCGGCATTCTCTTGATAGGTGGTCCCAGTCTCCTCGGGTTCGGGCGCATTTTCAAAATCCGCGAGAGTGAGGAGGGTTAAAGAAGGAAAACGGCTGGAGAGGATGGTTAACATCTCTCCAGCCTTTTTGGCATTGTGGGTCGCGATGACGAGCTTCACGCTCTCTAGTTTGACTTATTGTCCTAGGATCACGTATGGAGCCCGGCCGTACCGGGTGAAGTATCTCCAGGCGGTGTAGACGTCTGGAACGGTTCGACCTTCGAGGTTGGACTTGTCAAGCTGGTTCGCGAGGGCGATTGCCTTTGTGCTGGCGTCTTCAAACTTCTTGGCAAGATTGCCAGCTTCTCGGGCGGCGGATCGAGACTTTTGCTCTTCTTCCTTCTGATCGTTGAACCGGAACTTCTCGGCTTGGCTTTCGAGCGAAATGACGAGATTTCGGTAGCGTCGGCCCTCTGTCATCGCCATCATGCTGTAGGTGTAGTGACCTGCGGCATATTCTGGAGCAGCCTTCGTTGCGATCTCAGAATATTTCAGGGCTTCGGCCATGTTGCCGTCAATCGCATAGAAAAGGCTGATTCCCGTCAGAGCTTCTCCGGATTCTGGGAATGCGAGAAGGGCGGCTTCGAAGGTCGTCTTTGCAATTGCGCGGTCGAACTTCACGTCATCTGGGCCAGCGTTTGGATTCGTACTATAGGCAAGAAGTTGGTTTCCGCGTTGGATGTATGTATCATATCCAGCCGGATCAGCAAGGATTGCAGTTTGGAACTGCTTTCTGGCAAGCTCGTAGTCGCCGTTGATATCCGCCGCCATTCCCATATAGTGGATGGTCTCCACGCGAGTCGATTCGTCCTTTGCAAGGTCATTCACGAGTTGCAAGAAGGCTTGGCCTTGACCACGGAACAGAGAAAGATAAATCTGACCCGAGCGGAGGGTGAGGTCGCTTGGATCGTAGCGGAGCGCTTCCTTTTCTGCTTCGAGTGAGGCTTCGCGAAGACCAGATCGCTCAAAGGCGATGGCGATGAGAGTCAAACCAGCGGCATCCGGATTGCCTCGCTTCTTGTACGCGGTCGCGACGTCGAGAGCAGACTTCCATCGGTTACCTCGCATGAGAGCGTAGAGATATCGGTTGGTCGTGGAAGTTTTCGTCAGATCGGTGCGGTAAAGAGATTCGAATTCTGCAGTGACCAATCCGTATCGGGCTGCTCGGGTCGCGAGGTCGGCGAACTTGAGGCGATTTTCCGGGGTGACCTTGCCAAAATTATCTAATCTCAGACCGTATACCTTTGCTCGTGAAGTCGCGGCGCCCTTTAGTGCTTTTCCAATCACGTCTACGATTTGTTCGCGACTGTTTGCTTGAACGTTGAAAGCCTGTTGGAGTCGGACCGCGGAAGAAAGATCAAGGGCATCGATGTTGTTTGGTTCTTCAGCAAGAACGTCTTCGATGAACTTTTGAGCGGTATCGTAGACTCCTGTTCCGAAACTTGCTCGGGCGACGAGCATTCTCGCTGGATTGTATTTTGGTTTTGCCTTGAGCGCGATCCGTCCTCGAAGAAGGGCTTCATCCCACTTCTGATCGGTGACAGCTTCTTGCCCTAGCCCGACGTGAAAATCTGCTCCTTTGCCAATCTCGTTGTCAATCGTGAGTTTGAGCTTGATTTCTGACTTTTCTCCATCAACGTTAAACGCCAAGATCTTGACTTCAATCGGGCCTTCTTTTTCGGCTACCGTGTCAAGTTCGAACTCGTAAGGGGCAGTCTCATCGCTGCCGCGGATGTTGTTGTTGACATAAAACTCGACGTCTGAAAGAGTCGCCTTTGTGGTGACCTTGACGGTGAATTTCTTGATTCCACTAACCGTCACGCCGTTTGCGACGTCAACGGTTGCGGTGATTGCGGCGAAGGATGATGCTGCAAGAAGAGCGAGTCCGCTCATTACAAAGATTCGAGAAACAGTACACATGGCAGTAATTCACTTATTATAACGATCTCGGAGGCAAGTCTATACGGCATTTGGACCGCGTTCCCCTGTTCTAACCCGAAATGCGTCAAAAATTGGTTCGACAAAAATTTTTCCGTCCCCTTCTTGACCGGTCTTTGCGTGCAAAATGATCGCTTCAATCATCACTTCTTTCAAATCTTCTGGCACGACGAGCATCAATTCGGCGCGGGGTACAAGGTCCATGGCGAGCTGAGTGCCACCAAACATCGTCACCGGATTGTTGCCATTGCCTTTCCCACGCACGTCGGCAATGGACATCCCTGTTGCCCCAAGATCGGCAAGCGCGGTCTTGACATCGTCAAGCCGGTGCGGGCGAATATAGGCTGTGATTCTGACGAGATTCATGGGGGACTAGATGTTGAATTTTTTCCAGTGGGCGATCACCCTTGGGGCGTAGGTGGTGATATTGAGGACGTCGCCATAAAGGTCACAAATTCCAGAGACTGCTTCGTTGGCTTTGCGGCGTCGCAGGATCATCGCGAGATCGTACGAGACGTAAAAGGAAGCGATTCCTCCGACGATGATCGCTTGTGGGTAGGTTCCAGGGACGAATGCTGGTAGCCACGGCTTGGCGAACAGGATCAGAAAGATACTTCCTATACTCGCGCCGAAGTGTCCCAAAAAACTAAAATCTCGGCCGGCAAGCATGGCATAGACCGTCCCCCCTGTGACCGCAACCGGGAAAACCCAGACAGGCCAATCGCGTTGTGACAGCCCTGACCCCACCACACCGCAAGCAACGAGTACGAACGGAAGTAAGACAATTTGGATCAGCTTCTCCGGGTAGGTGCTGTTCGCCAATTTTCGGGCTAAGCAGTGAATGAGGAGCATCACAAGCAGGGCAAACGAACTGATCCGGAAGTCGATTGTAAAGTGGGCAAAGAAACCAATCGCGGTCGCCACGCCCACCGTCGCGGCGTGCCCCACGATGACCCGCTGAATGAACTTGCGCCGGACATCATAAGGCGCGTCGGCAGCAGCATCCCGGACAACAACCGGTTCGGGAAAATAGGGTGGGACGTACATGGGCTCGCTAGTATGCCAGATGATACTCGCAAAAGCCCAATTTTCCGGTCATCACTGAGCGGATAAGGCCGTGTGCGCCAAAATCGCGGGAATAATCATGAAAAATGGTTCGTTTGGCAAAGATTTCGCTACAATGTTGTGTATGAAGCGATTTTGGTTCTTGGGGATGCTGGCGTGCGGGATCGCCAATGCGCAGGCGGACTATCCTCAGGCGATCTGGAACGCCGCCGCACCGGGCAATCAGACCAACTCGTCCCGACCTACGAGCTATCCGATCCAGTACGTGATTATTCACATCACAGAAGGGAGCTACACCGGCGCGATGAGCTGGTTCCAAAACGAAGCCTCCAACGTGAGCGCCCACTTTGTGCTGCGGTCAAGCAATGGTCAGGTTTACCAAATGGTCAAGCTCGAAGATATCGCTTGGCATTCCGGAAGCACGCTTCACAATAACAGCGGAGTCGGCATTGAACACGAGGCGATCTCAACGATCAGCGCCAGTAATCCTAATCCCTTGGCCTGGTTCACCGACAACATGTATCAAAGCTCGGCAACTTTGACGCGCTGGCTAACGACCCAGTACAACATCCCTCGGACCCGGACTTACATTTTGGGTCACCGAGAGGTGCGCAATACGTCATGCCCCAGCGATTATTGGGACTGGACGAAGTACATGAGTTTGGTCACTCAGGGTGCGCAATACCAATCCACGACAATCCCGATTTACATGACTCCTGGGCAGACCGCCACTGTGAACGTGAGATACTTGAACAGTAGCGACTTCACTTGGACGACCGCGGCTGGATCGAACCAAGTCACGCTGCGAACCGCAGAACCGGCAGGTCGTGTAAGTCCTTTCTTTGTCTCCACGGATTGGGTGAGCAACTCTAACATCGGAGCTCCCGATGCCGATACCGCGAATAGCGCCACGGGGACATTCACTTTCCAAATCAAAGCACCAACAACTCCGGGAACTTATACGGAGACACTCCAGCTGAACCGATCCTCCACGGGGGCATTTGGTCCCTTGGTCGCTTTCCAAATCGGAGTGGGGAAAATTGACAAGATTCTTGATAACAAGGATTCAGGGTTTTCGGTTGGCGGCAGTTGGAGTACTGGGACCAGCGCGACGGATAAGTTCAGCACGGATTACCGTTTCGCGACTGCTGCGACTAAGTCCACCGACTTTGCCGAATGGTATCTCGACCCGCCCAGGGAAGGTACGTACGAAGCTTACGCTTGGTGGCCGGCAGGGACAAATCGCACAACAGCGGCGAAGTACCAACTGATTTCTCGCCGAGACACCATCACCCGGGTCGTCAATCAGCAGGTGAATGGTGGGCAGTGGAATTACCTTGGCCGGATTTCGATCTTGCCGGGTGGGGGAAGAATTCGTGTACTCGGACAATCGAACGGGACAGGTGCGGTCGTCATGGCTGACGCGGTGCGAATCGTCGGACCGTTGAAATAAGATGGTTTCGGTTGCACTTGGCGTTTTGATCAGTGCCCAAATTACGGATCCACGTGTGACGGTGGCGATGCATTGCGAGCCATTGCCGATAGCTCTGAAAACGCTTTTTCCAGCAAAGACCGATCCCCAGTTTGTGATCCGCGGCAAGACCCGGGATCGGAAGATCTCTCTCTTTGTCAAGAATCGGAGTCGGCAGGAGGTTCTAGATAAAATCGCTGAGATTCTTGAGCTTGACATTAAGCCCCAGACACCTGGCGAATGGTCTGTTCGCGAGAAGCCTGGATTTAATACTCGTGAGTCAAAGATTTTGGGATATCACCGTGTTGGTTTCCAAAATCTCATGGAATCGTCATTGGCGCTAGCCTCTTTACGGATCCAAATTGGGCAAGAGAAGATTACAGAGCAGCTTAATCTCTTAGAAGAGCAAGCGAACACGATTCGAGAAACCAAACCGGCGGGTTGGCAAGATGCTCTCGAGGCGAAGAGCCTGGAGATGGAGAAACTCAGTATCGATCGGTTGTATACGGAGGGGGACTGGTTGGCTGCCCAAATTGGGGCACTTTCTCGAGCGCAGAGGATGGCAATCTGGAATTCCAACGACCTCATGACGATTTACTCACAGGACGGAAAATCTAAAGCTTGGCTAACGCACGAGGCACTGTCGGGCGGTTCGAGTCTTGAGGTGAACACCGTCAGAGGGGCGGGATTGTCTCACGCAGCGATGGGGCAATCAGCACCTCCTGGCTCGTTTCCGGAAGAGTTTGAAGACGGATTCCGTCCGATAAGGGAACTTGAAATCAAGCCTTTCAAACAAGTCTGGGTGCCGGGGGTGATCTCACCCGGGGATTCTGACGCGGCGGAACTTCTGGCGATATCCCAAGATCGCCCAGTGGTCATGGAGGGGCTTCGTTCGGTGAGCGGGGATTACAGAAAGATCATCGCTGAAAAGACCGAAGCTCGGAAGGAGCTTAGACTCCGGTTTAAAGAACAGGGGGATTGGGTGCTTCTCCAGCCGGAAGATCCAGAACTCAAGCGAGCCCTCGATCCGGAAGAGTCCCTTTATCGGACCGTGGAACAAGATCCCAGACCGTCCTTTGAAGCCTTCTCGCTGTTGATCCACAATTCGCCCAGCCAGATGCTCAACCGCATGGCAAGCGGTGAGGTTCGGGGCGACATTAAGCTTTGGAGTGATGGGGCAGAAAGAGCGGGGATTGGGTTATGGAGAGCATTGCCCGGCTTCGCTCGCCAGCAACTCGAAGCTCGTCGTGTGGTGACGGTCCTCGAACTTCCGCCTGCGATCCAGCCGGCCGTTGTTGATGCGATTCGATTTCCAGGACGGCTGCCAGAGACGGACGTTTTTCAAGCGCGTCGAACGGGTGAGTGGACAGGGTTTAACGCTCTGGATTCCGTTTACCTAGAGCAGTCGGAACGGCGACTTAACCGCGCTTCCACGAATGGGGTTACCGTTGATGGGGACGTGAATGACGGCGTTGAGACCACATTTTCCGACGATCCTGAGGTTGCCCGCGGGGTGATTTTCGAGGGCAACTGGACCCTTTACCTTGGCAGCTCGGCGAAGGATTCACTCAGGTGGCGATGGAGATACACACGGAAAAAACCTTTTGGCAAAGAGCCGATTCCGAAGTCAAACGAGCCGCTCCATCGTCACGGGCATGGTCCGAGTGAGACCGATAAACCAGGATTTCGTGCCGAACCCGACTAACCTTGGCACGAAGTTCGCAATAATAGAGCCTATGCATCAAATTGGTCGCCTTGTAATCGCTTGCCCTGATGGTCCGGGAATTGTGGCGACAGTTTCTGACTTCCTTTTTCAGCAAGGGGCGAATGTGATTCATTCCGACCAGCACAGCACTGATAACCGGGGCGGCAGATTCTTTATGCGGATCGAGTTTGATTTGGAAAATCTCGATTCGCGATTAGCTGTTCTGGAGGCTGCATTCATGCCGATCGCCACCAGATTTGCGATGTCGGCGCAATGGACAAATGCGAGCCAGCCGAAGAAGGTTTCGATCTTCGCAAGTAAAGAAGATCATTGTCTGCAGGAACTTCTTTGGCAATTAAGGGCAGGCGATTTGGTTGCCGAAGTTACCAGCGTGATCGCCAATCACCCTGAGATCGGCGAGGTGGTTAAGCCGTTTGGGATTAAGTTTATTCATATCCCGGTGACTGCCGAAACAAAGCCGGAAGCAGAAGCTAAGCAAATGGAAGCGGTTGCTGGGAATGATTTCCTGATTCTTGCGCGCTATATGCAAGTGCTTTCACCGACTTTTGTGGCGGCCTGGAGCCATCGGATCATCAATATTCACCATTCGTTTTTGCCGGCCTTCGCGGGGGCAAATCCTTATGCCCAGGCGCATACGCGTGGGGTGAAGCTGATTGGAGCTACCGCGCACTATGTGACGAGCGAACTTGATGCCGGGCCAATTATTGAGCAAGGCGTTGAGCGCGTAGACCACCGGTCAGATATTCGCGAGCTGAAAAGAATTGGTCGGCATGTAGAAAGGATCGTTTTAGCGAGAGCTGTGAAATGGCATCTCGAAGATAGGGTTCTTGTAGACGGCAACCGAACAATTGTGTTTAGCTAGAGAGTCTTTTGATTGGCCCTTTCCTCTGCGAGCTGATCTTTGAATCTTCTTTTTGGGTCTAGGCAAACTTTGCCGATCGTAACGGCTCCCGCGATGACGCCCGTATTGACGAAAAAATATGCTGAGTCTAACATGATAAATGTTAAACGATGAAATGCAAACAGAATTAAAAAGGTGCCTGATATCCAATTAAATAAAAGAATAAATGCCCAAAGAGTGAGGAAAAAACGCAGGTCTTTCTTTAAGAACCTTTTCCAAAAAACGACGTAATTTGGATCCTTTGTAAACACTCCATCCTCCGGATCTACCGACCCAGTTTCTCTTTCACCAACGCCCTTAGCTTCGGCAATTCCGGCTTGAGGTTTGCGCCGGGGCATGATGTTTCTTTGGAATGATCGTCGTGCCCTTCGATCGCGGTCGAAGGAACTCTCCACTTAAACGCGCACCATAAGGTTAATTCGCGTAAGGATTTCAGCTCGGCATCTGAAGGCTGCTCGACCCCAAATTCCCCTTCCACCACAATCAGCAAATGTCCGGTCGGGTCGTATTCTGTATTCGTGTCGCCCGCGAAGAACCACTCCCGTCCCTCTCCTATCCGGCCGTCGTAAGAGATGTAGTAGTGGTAGGGAATATCTGGCCAGGCTGGCTTTTCTTTTCCGCTTGCCAGCTTGTCTACGCGTTGGCTAAAGGTTTGCAATCCGCGGAGCTTGTCTTCGAGTGACCGGGCGGGGGCGGATTTCACTCCGGTGTGGTGGATGGTGATTTTCTTGATGATATGGCTTTTTGCCCCCGCGAGCCGGGGTTTTGCGCCCCAAGCTTCTCTTGTAACGATCGCCGGTTCAGGAACAGGGTACGAGCTCGATAAAAGAAGCGAAAGCAAAAGGCCATTCATGAATCTATCTTAGCGCAATGTCCCCGAGTTTCCTATTGACTGGGCGGAAGATTCTGCCATTTGCCGCGTCTTCAGGGGCAATCTCTCGTTCGCGCTACGTAGCCAAGGCACGCTCGATTGGCTTGGGAACGCGTTCAATACAGCGATCGCCTTATCCGCGAGTCCGCCGTCCGCTCCGAGCAACGCTTCCTGGAACGACCGCAACACCGCCGAATTCTCCAATAACTTCAGGGTTCCAGAATTGCCAATGGCAGACCTTGAACTAACTAAGAAATCGGCGACCCAGGTGCGGTTTTCCCGGTCGAATGACCCCGCCCCCAGCAGAGCTAGGGCGTGCTTATTCTCTGCTTCTGTTCCGGAAGCTAGCCAGTCTCTTAGCTTCGTCCGCTGGTTTGCAAGGAAGTCCCGATAGGGTTTTGGCTTCAATTCCGCGATCAATCCGGCGACGTAAGCGGTTGCCTCCGCCGAGCCTGGTGATGCCAGGAGGTTCGGATCCAAACATTTTTCGAAAGCCGGGGATCGCAGGTCCACTTTCCCGATCTTTCCGGCTTCAAAAAGGGCTTCTATGTATTCGCCCGGGGTTGGATCGGGCGATATATTGGATACGAACTGCTCGTAACTGACCCCATCGTTCACGATCCATATTCCTGCCTGGTCTTTTCGGTTCAATTTTCCGTCGGCGAGGGAATTTTCCAGCATCCGCACGAGCCCAAAATTGTTTGGCAAAGCTAAGCGCATCGGGTCATTTTCTGGCCATTCCATGAAAAATTCCAAGCAGAGCGAGTCGCCGACAGCGGTGGAGCGCTCCTGCAATCCTGAGCCGAAAAGCGAGGACACCAAGGACGCTGGCGGCAAAACCATTTTGAACTGGCTGGCAATCCCAACGTGCTGCACCGAAGCCCGGTTCGGCGCCAGCATCATTCCGGGATTGATCGTGATGACAACAGTTTCGGGATCGGGATTTATCCCCGAGACCGTGAATCTTTGCATCGATTTCGAGACAATTTTCAGGTCGTACCGGGAGATAATTGCTTCGGTATCTTTGAATTCTGGTCGCCAAGGTTGTACCGAGATCGCGGCGATTCCTGGTGCCATTTCGTTCAATTCTCTTGCGCCTTCGTCTGGCTTTGGAACGGCGGCGTCTTTGTATTCTGGGTCAGAAAGCCTGCCTGTTGGCACCAGCATCGTGCCCAATTTCTTTTCGAATTCCTTGCCTTCGATCGTGTATTTGGCTTTAAATTGGACGGGCTTGAGTTCGACGGACCGGCTGCTGATGGTTTTGGGACGGTCATTCCATCCTGGGGCGAGGGTGCTGAGTCTAAATTTCCCGCCCGATTTTCCGATTTCGAAGCTTCGGGACAAAACGGATTCCAAAGCATTGACCACGAACGCGGAATCGGGTTCTGAGAGGCCGTCCAGCCTAAAATTGGGCTCGTCGTTGCGTGTCCAGGTCGGGTCTTTGGTTACTGCGACCTTGCCCTCGGTTGGCCCGAGCGGACCAGATAAATTGTAATCGAAGACCCGGTCACCCTTGATCGCCAGCCCCTCTTCTCGGACCAACGTCACGGTGACTGCCTGCCGATTCGCGAGCCTCAGGGTGATCGGCGCGAGTTCCGGCATCGCGGCCTGTCCTAGGATGATCGAGCCAGCAAAAATCGTGGAGAGCATTTCTTTATTATGGAGGGAGATCCTCGCAAAATTGCGAATTCTTTTGGCGAATCAGACTAGAAATGATGCACCAAGCACGCCGAAAAGTGCACCTAAATTTTCTTCCTAAGACTCTCTGCCCAAATATTTGGCGCACTCGAGCAAATATTTGGCGCACTAGATCAAATAATTGGCGCACTAGATCAAATAATTGGCGCACTAGATCAAATAATTGGCGCACTAGAGCGAATTTTTGGCGCACTCAGGCAATATATTGGCGCACTAGAGCAAATAATTGGCGCACTCAGGCAATATATTGGCGCACTAGATTGAAATCTAGGTAACTAAAATTGAGCTCAATGCTCGTCGGGCGCAGGCTTTGGCTCCGTGGACCGACTCCGAGTGAAGTTCCCCCTCGCCCAGCGGGAAGAGGGGGCTAGGGGGCGAAGGGGGCGTTTGGTTTTTGCTTGACATGTGCGCCTCTATGACCTGAAAATTTTTGTGAGAGTACAAAACCTTTTTTCCCCAGCCAGCGTTTCCTAAAGGCGAAAGGGGACGCACCCGCCGCTCTCACCCACAGACCCAAAACCGCTATAATCTGGGCGTGAGTTTGGCTTTGATGGAGTCTCAAATTCCTCATCTTCCGCCTCCAATGAGGGGCAAGGTGCGGGAAATGTATGATTTGGGTGATGTATTTTTGATGGTGGCGACGGACCGGCTTTCCGCGTTCGACGTCATTATGCCCGAGGGGATTCCCGATAAAGGGAAGGTCCTTACCCAGCTTAGCGCGTTTTGGTTTCAGCACCTGGCGGACTATTGCCCGCATCATGTGATCTCGACCAAGGACGAGGATATTCAGTCCTTGGTTGGCGCGGGCGCGGAAAATCTTTATGGCCGCGCGACCATTGTTCGCAAGGCTCCGACGATTCCTATTGAATGCGTTGCCAGGGGATATTTGGCGGGGTCTTGGTGGAAGGATTATGCCGGCGGGGATCGCGCGATTCATGGCGTGAACCTTCCGGACGGGCTTTTGGAAAGTAGCCGGCTCCCTGAACCTGTTTTTACTCCCGCTACGAAAGCCGCCAGCGGTCACGATGAGAATATTTCTTTTGAACAGGCTGCAAATCTTATCGGCAAGGAAATGGCGATCACGCTCCAGGAATGGACGCTCACTCTCTATGTCAAGGCGGCCGAATTCGCGGCTACAAAGGGGCTGATTTTGGCTGATACGAAGTTCGAATTTGGTATGACGAGTGAGGGCCCTATTTGGATAGACGAGGCATTGACTCCTGATTCCAGCCGCTATTGGGACGCCGCGCTCTACCAGGAAGGCCAGAGCCAGGCGAGTTATGATAAGCAGTTCGTCCGGGATTATTTGGAGACTTTGGACTGGGACAAGACCGCGCCTGGGCCTCATTTGCCTGAGGACGTGATCTCGCGGACGCGCGCCAAATACCTTGAGGCTTTTCAGCGTATAACGGGCTGTACCCTGAATGGCTAACCTGTTTGTCAGTTTTCTTTATAATATTCTCCTGCTGATTACGGCGCCGATCTGGGGTGTGATGGCTTGGATGCGCGCTCGTCGGCGGGCGGAAAAGCCTAATTGGAAAGAGCGGATGGGAGAATTTCCGATCCATTGGGATACTTGTAAACCGCTGATTTGGGTTCACACGGTGTCGGTGGGGGAAGTTGTGGCGGCGATTCCTGTGCTTCAGGAGCTTCAACTACAATGGCCGGACGCCCAAATTCTACAAAGCGTCACGACAAGTACAGGGCACCAGGTCGCCAAAGAAAAATGCCTCGACGCGGGGCTTGTGGATCAGCTTGTTTATTTTCCGATTGACATCGCAAGGTTCCAAATGATCGCGATGGTAAGAGCGCGGCCGGTTGCGGTGGTGATTTTCGAGACGGAACTTTGGTTCAATTTTGTCCAATTTGCAAAGTCTTTTGGGGCGGCGACTCTTTTGGTGAATGGAAGATTAAGCGACCGATCTGCGCCAAAGATGAGCGCGCTGAAATTCTTTTACCGACACATTTTTGATCACTTGGACCGGATTCTGGTTCAAACTCCGCTCGATGCGGATCGTTTTTTGATGGCGGGGGCAAAGCATCCGGAGATCTTTGGGAATACAAAATTCGACGAAGCTCTTGGTTTGGACTCCGCGATGAGACAGAAACAACGCGCTGCTTTTGGCGTGGCGGATGAAGATTTTCTGATTGTCGTTGGATCGACTCGCGGGGACGAGGAAGTTGACTTTGTACTCGCCGCGCTTTCTCGCTTGGACCGAGCGGGAGTTCGGGTGATCCTTGCGCCTAGGCATATTGAGAATGCGGCTGAGATTTTGGCGAAGGTTCAGGGAGTTTTGGGCGACGCCGGGTTAAGAAGCGCGGGCTCGCTTGCACCGGTTTTGGTCCTGGATACCTATGGGGAACTTGGAAATCTTTACGCGGCGGCGGATGTTGCTGTGGTTGGCGGCGGATTTTCACCTTTGGGCGGGCAGAATTTGATCCAACCGCTCGCCTGGGGAATTCCGGTGTTGCACGGAGAACACATGACGAATTTTAAGTCAGCTTCACAAGCCGCGCTAACCGCTGGGGCGTCGATGGTAGTTCGCTCATCGGATGAGCTGTTCGCGGCATTGGACGATCTACGTCGCGATCCGGCTCGAAGAACGAAGATGGGCGCGGCAGGGAAGAAATTAGTCGAAGAAAGCCGAGGCGCAAGCGCTCGCTATGCTACAGAGATCATCGAGGAAGCCAAATCCAGCCGCGCATTTCAACGCCTACTCAAGCGAAAGTCAGCTAAAGAAGCTAAGATTTCCTAAGGAATGCCTGCATGGCTTCGAGGGTTTCGCTTGAGACATGATGCTCAATTCCCTCGGTATCAATCTCTGCCGCCTCGGGAGATACGCCCAATTTTATGAGGAATTTTAAGACCAAATCGTGCCTTTTTTGGCTTTGATCGGCCAATTCCTTTCCTTTCTCGGTTAGGAAAATGCTCCGATAGGGTTTGACGAGGACGTAACCTTCTTTGTGGAGCCGTTGCAAGGTTTTGCCGACGGTTACCGGGCTTACTCCGAGCCGTGTCGCAAGATCAACAGCGCGGGCTTCTCCCAATTCGGTGATGAGCGAGGAAACAAGCTCCACATAATCTTCTGCCGTTTCTCGGCTGTGGTCTTCGCGGGTGCGCCTAAATCTATTTTCGCCTGTCATCGTGGCTTACCTGAGGCGACCGATTTCCATGAGGGCGACGGGATGTTCTGGATTGACTTCCAGCGCGGCCCTAAAGGACGCCTTCGCGGACTCTTCTTGCCCAAGACTTCTTAAGATGACCCCTTTAAAGGAAAGTGCGTCGGCATATTTGGGATTAATGAGAAGGGCGGCTTCTAATTCGCTCAGCGCGCTCTCCTTCTGGCCGAGTTGGAAAAGAACTTTAGCGTAACCGTATCGAATATCGGCGTAGGTAGGGAATTGTTGGGTGAGCCGGGAATAAAGATCGGCGGCTTCTTGGGGTTTGTCGGATCCAGCCAGTTCTGCAGCGTGGCGGATCATTTCTTGTCCGAGTCCGGCTTGTTGTTCGAGCATTGCCTCCAGTTTCGTGAGAGCTTCTTCGTTGTTTCCTGCGTTGTGGCAGACGCAGAATTCCTGATAAAGTTCGTCTTCTAGGTGAGGGTATCGCATTAGGACGTCAATGAGCGTGCCCATTGCGCTCGCGCACTCTTCGGCTTTGTACTGGGCGATGGCTTTGAGGAGGCTGGCGGCGACGAATTTTGGGTTGATTTCTAACGCTTTTTCGAGTTCCTCAACTGCTAGCTCGTTTTCGTCTTTTGCAACATAAGCTTTGGCGAGTTTGTACCGGAGGTCAGCGAAGTCTGGCTTCCAGGAAACGGCAGTCCCGAAGATGGCAATGGCATCATCAATCTCGTCAGTGTTTAGGGCTTCCTCCCCCATTTGAGCAAAGCAGTCGGATAGATAGATGATTGCGGTCCGCTTGAGAACTGGGTCTGGATTTGGGGATTCAATGTACCGCTCCAACGCAACCGCGCCGTCGGCATAGGCCCCGGATTGGTACGCCCTTAACCCTTCATCGAGGATAGGGTCTTTTCCGTAAATGAACCACTTTTCTAGGCTCGCCATAAATTAATCCAAAACCGGGTCGAGATGGGAAAACTCGGTAGTCCTATGGTACCGGGAATGAACCGATTATTGGGTTTAGGACGGTAGGATTTCGAATTCCATTCCGTCGTAACCAACATCTATTCCGTGAGGGTTGAGGAGTGCTTCCAGTTCAGCGTGGGTCGCATCGCCGTAGTGCGAATGGTGGGTTGTGACAATTTTTGCTGAAGGCTTGAGGCTTCCTTGGCTCTGCATTCTTCCTACGACAGCTAGGCAATCCTCAATGTTGAGGTGGCCGTGATAGCCAGAGAAGTTTTTGCCATCGGTACATTCGATCACCATTCCGTCGATCTGAAGGTCCTTCAAGAATTCCCAAGTCGGTTCTCTCCAGATGCCAGTATCTGTAGCGTAGAGGAACGTCACTCCGTCACGCTTGAAGATAATGTTTTGACTATCCTCATCCAGCTTATGATAGGCGGATATCGGAATTACTTCGTAACCCATATAATCAAAAGCCGAGAAGCTCTGGGTCTCAATTATTTCAAGCGGCCAATCGGGGAATCGCAGGTTAAGCAGCTCCTTTACTCTTGCGTTCGCGAAGATCGTTATGGGAGCGAAGATATTGAGATTGAAGGGGTAGAGCATGTACTGGATTTCAGCAACGCTCAGATGATCTTCGTGAGAATGGGTGAAAAAAATTGCTGACCAGTCTCTAGCATCTACTCCATCGCGGGCACATTGGAAATTAGTTTCCGGACCGAAGTCAATCTTTAGGTGCCCATCAATCAGGGCTCCAGTTCGGGTTCGGATATCTTTGCCCTTATGCTCGCGGGCGTAATCCCCTACTCTTGAAGGCGTGAAAAGGGCAGGAATTCCATCCGCCCCTCCCGTACCGTTCAAAAGTATTTTCATGCGATTTATTGCCTATTTTTGCAAGACTTATGCAAAGTCTTCAAGACGCCAGATCACCAGGCCAGAAATAATTTTTGGATAATAATAGGTTGATTTTTGCGGCATTTTTTCTCCGCCAAGAGCGACGATTCTCATGTCCTCAACGCTCGGGGCATTCATAAGGAAACTCTGAACACCGGCCTGGACCGCATCTATGGCTTCTTGTTCGATCCGGGTGTAGCCGAAGAAGTCAATTCCGGTCAGCCCAAGGTGCTTAGCGAAGATGATGTCGTGGAGGATGGTGACGTCAAGTGACTTGAGTGATTCTGAAGCATTGCCGGGAATTTCAGCGACCACCTCAGCAAGGTCAGTAATTTCCAAAACAAGTCCAGTTCCATCGGGTTGCGCAATTCCGAATGCTCTGTGCCCAGCCTTTTGGATACCTTCAATCGTACTCATCAAATCGGAATTTGGAACTTCCGAAATTGTCCAATAATTTGCATCTAATTTTTCGCGAATATTTTCGACCGGTTTTTTAAGGATTCGGTGGGTGGGAAGAATGACTAATCCTGGATCAGCCATCGAACTCAGTGCCATCATCATGTAGTCTTCAGGAACTTCATGATCTCGCTCACCAAGAGCTTGGCGGAAGTTGACGGCGGTTTCATAACGGTGATGCCCATCGGCAATCCAAACCTTTCTGTCTGATAATAGTTCGGTTATTAAAGCAACTTGCTCTGCATCTGTAATTGTTTCGATCACATGCCGAACGTCGTCAACGGTGATGTGCGCGACAGTCTCGCCTGTAGCAGATCCAATGGTGTCAAAAATTGTCCGATCTGGATCCTCGTAGAGCCCATAAATACACTCTAGGTGAGATCGCGTCGCTTCCAGAATCCGGAGTCGATCTTCTTTATGCTTAGGAAAAGTTTGCTCGTGGGGAAGTACGGTGCCAGCTTCATAAGGCTCTACTTTGATGGTAGCGATCATCGCTTGGCGCGTCACCACTTGACCATTCGGCAGGGCAAAAGTTTGCAGATATCGGTAATAGGCCGGCTTGGATTCCTTCTGCAAAACGCCTTCTCGAACCCAGTCCTCAAGAGTCGATGCACTCCGGGCGTACTTGACATACTTGGACCGATCGTCTGGCTTCGAGAGCGGCAAGGTTAGGGAGACGACGTTGTTCTCGGACTGAGCGGCAAGAGCCTCCCGTTCTGATTCGGAAATAACATCATAAGGAGGAGCAACCAAATCAACTAGGTCACCAGCAGAACCACTAAACCGCAATCCAAAAAGCGGACGAATCTTCGCCATAGAGGGAGTGTACCAAATGCCATGCGTGACCGGGGACGCACCCGGGACTATTTACTTTGCGTACGGATATTCTGACTGTCGTCGCTTGACCACTTGCTCGTAGCGCAAAATTTCGGCTTCGATTTCGGTGATATGTGCATTGCCAAAATCAACGGCCACGCGAATCTCGGTGGCATTAAGCGTTGGGAAGGCGACATGAACAGCATCAATGGATCCACCCTTTTGAAGGACACGCATGATTTCCCAGACGAAGATTCCAGCTCCGGCGATCTTGGCTGAGCCAGGTCGTTCTTCATCGGCTTCAATTCGCACCTCTCTGAACGCCATTTGATTGCGGAACTCGATCAATCGAGTTTCAATTTCAGATGGAATCATTCCCGTAAAGTCGGCAGCCTGCTCTATCGAGAGCATCTCCTGATCAACCGCTCCAATAACAAGATCGTTACGAAGCTCTGGATCACTTTCAAATAAACGACTCACCGCGTCTTCGACCCGTTCGGGGAAGAAGCGCGTCATGCGCAGGAGCTGTGCCAAGTGCCATTGTGGTTTCGTCATCATAAGCGATTCTGTGACTTTGGGTCACACGTATTAGACGTGAGCCGAGGTCGATTTTACATTAAGAATACGTATTCTTTGTTAAAATGACGTCAAGAACAGGTCTTTTGCCGGGGCTAACCCCACCTTTTGTGGATATTCCCGGCGTTTCTTTTGGGGCTGTCTTGGTTCACTTGAGACTTGCCGGATCTGCGCCCTCAATGATTTTTTTGTACTGACTGGCAGACAGTACCGTTGGCTTGTATCCTGCCCCCTTCAGATTCCTTGAAAATGCCCGGATGTGGTTGCCAGAAGCAAACAGCAGCTGATTGTATGTTGCGAGGATGTCAGCTTTTTCCGTGCCATTCCTTCGCTTCAGCAGATCCGCGATGTCCGTTTCTTCGACAAGCGCACCGACCTCAAGCGCATCTTTCCGAGACTTCTGACCTCGTTCTACAAGCTGATCATAGAATTTTTGGAGATCCGCATTTTCAAACTTTCCGGGTCCAAGTTTTTCAGAGGTAACTTTAACCCCGTACTTCTTCAGAAGCGCAAGTACCGCGTCCATGTGACTCTGCTCAGATTGGGCGATATTGCCAAAAGGTCTCGATCCCCACTTTTTGCTTAGGTTCGTGTAGACGTCTCTGGCGAGCTTTTCTTCTTCCCGCATGAATATGAGTCCGTCAGCTTCCGCTTTAGAAAGAGTTTCGGAGTGGGAGATAGTCAAGACCCCCAGACTGTGTACGGAAAGGAAAGGTGTTTGAATCGCTAGCCCGTGCTGTGCCGAGACGAGAAGGATGGAAAGAATTGAGAGTTTAAAGGTGTTCATAGTTACCTCGCATAAACTTAGGGGCAAGATTGAGCAAGGAGGATTCACAAAAAAATCCCGCCCTTGCAAAACGCAAGAGCGGAACTGTTTCCGGATCGACGAATTTATTCGCCGACCGAGAGCTTCGTGAAACCGGTGACGGTGAGACCAGCGGACTTTTCCTTGACGTAGTCTGCGACAGACTTGCTGGCGTCCATGAAGAATGGTTGCTCAAGAAGAACAGCGGACTTCACGAATTCCTTGTTGACGCGACCTTGGGCAATCTTTGCTGCCATTTCGGCTGGCTTTCCTTCTTGGATCGCTCGCTCGGTCTCGATTTCGAGTTCCTTTGCGAGACGGTCTTGTGGAAGTTCTTCCTTAGTCAAGAATTCGGCTGGAGGATTCGCGGAGACGACTTGCATGGACACATACTTGCCCACTTCGTCGTTACCGGAATTGAGCTCAACGATCGCACCCTTCTTATTGTCGTGGTGAACGTAGTAGCCATAGCTACCACCGGACATCTTGACAACCTTTGCAAGTTGGATGTTTTCGCGGATCTTTCCGACGGCTTCTTCGAGGAGACCCTTGATGCTGGTTCCAGCGTCGTTGGTCAGTTCGAGAGCTGCTTCCAGGCTGAGTCCAGCGGCACCCTTGTCGAGCACGATCTTGGCGACTTCAGCGACCAAAGCCTTGAAGTCGGAGTTCGTGGACACGAAGTCGGTTTCGCACTGAACGATCACGCCAGCAATGGCCGAATCGGCCGTTGCGATTGCCACGATGCCTTCGGAAGTGGATCGGTCAGATCGCTTTGCAGCTGCTGCCTGGCCCTTTTCGCGAAGGATTTCCTTGGCTCGTTCGTAGTCTCCGCCTGCTTCGTCCAAAGCAGATCGGCACTCCATCATGGGAGCACTGGTTTCGTCTCGTAGTCGTTTTACGTCTGCGGCACTTGCCATTTTGATTTCTCCTTTTGTATCTTAAACGGTTTCGGTTTCAGCCTTCGGGGCTTCTTCGGTCTTGGCTTCTTCTGCTGGCGTTTCGGCTGGCGCTTCAACGACAGGGGCAGGTTCGGCGGCTGAAGCTTCGGCGACTGGAGCTGCTTCTACCTTTGGAGCAGGAGCTACCTTTGCAGCCTTGACTTCTTCTTCGACGGCAAATGCCTTAACGAATTCGTCATCAATTGGAATTGCGGCGCCTTCGTCCATCAATTCTTCAAGAGTTGCGTCGCCTTCGCCGATGATCGCATCGGAGAGTGGCTTGGCTTCCAGAATCACTTCGGCGAACTTACCAACAACAAGTCTTACGGCTCGGATTGCGTCGTCGTTCCCTGGGATCACAACGTCGGCGAGGTCTGGGTCGCAGTTAGTGTCAACGACAGCGACGACTGGAATTCCGAGTTTCTTGGCTTCGGCAACGGCGAGGCCTTCTTTGCCAATGTCAATGACGAGCATGACGGCTGGCAAGCCTTGCAGATTGCGGATGCCTTCGAGGTATCGGTGAAGCTTTTCGCGCTCTTCCATGCGCTTGAGTTGCTCTTTCTTTGGAAGTCGGTCAAGGTAACCGTCCGCGATCATGCGGTCAAGTTCCTTCAGGCGGTTGATCCGCGCTGTCATGGTCTTCCAGTTGGTGAGCATTCCACCGAGCCATCGTTCGCAGACCCAGTATTGTCCGCATCGCTGAGCAGCTTCTTTAACTGCGGCTTGCGCTTGCTTTTTGGTACCTACAAAGAGGACGGAGCCACCATCTTCGACGATTTTCTTGACATATTCAAGAGCATCTTCAAAGAGCTTGATGGTTTGGTGGAGGTCAATGATATAGATCCCGTTTCGCGCGCCATAGATGTAGCGTCGCATTTTCGGGTTCCATTTTCGAGTTGGGTGTCCAAAGTGGACTCCTGCCTCGAGCAGTTCTTTCATGCTGAGTTGTGCCATATATTTTCGGGTTTTGCCTCCAAGGCGGTTTGGTTTTCGCGCTTTAAACCCCGCCTCCGAGGCACCCTGCGCAAACCGACCTTGTGTGATTTAGCTCCGGGATTGTACCTGAGAACCTCAAAAAAAGAGAAGCCCTGCCTCTCGTTTTTGCGCTTGCCAATCTAACAAGGAACTAGAACTCGCTTTCTCTGAATCTAATAGATCGCTATTTCGGCGAAACCTTTCCCTTAAGCTCGGGGAAAATTCGTTCGTAACTCTCAACCACGTAGATTCGATCTTTGCCCTGAGTCCGGCGGGCCACCATTAATTTCAGCTGGGCGAGTGAAACCTCTAGCGATTTCTCTCGATCACCCCAAACGTACTCCTTAGTAGTTTCTCCATAAGGTTCAACTATCTCGCCTCCTGGGTGCTCGGCAAGAAGGGAAAGTGCGTGATCCGCTAGGACCTTGTCTTCTAAGTACCGGGCAGCAAACATCGCCATTTCATCGAAAATAAACGCGTCCGAGCCCGATTTATCCTCTTTAGAGGAAGCCTCGGCGAAGGCAGTACGGATGTGCTGCTCCGCTAGTGAGAGGTCATCTTCATCGAACCTGGACCAAAAGCAGTAGAGGTTAATCTCCCTTGATTCCTTCAAAATTATGGGGATTGACTTCCATTCCTCGTCTGAACAGTCCCTCGGTCTTCTTCTCGAAAAATCAACATAGCGCGCCAACTGATCGTAAAGTTCAATTTCACGCTGGGGATTTTCCTTCAACCGGTCTACTTGGGCCCTGTCGTTCTCATATCCCTGTCTAACGACGATTGAATCATAGAATGAATGTCCTGAGGAAAGACTGAGTACTGCCGCTACGAGGGCGACACCGATATTTTCAACCGGTGCGTCCCAAGCGCTATATAACAATACAGTTGAGCCCAGGAGACAGGCGAATAGGGAAAAAATTGGACCGGCAATAGAAATGAAATAGAGGTCTTCTTTAGTGGGATTTCTTTTTGCAGCAGAGACATATCCAAGATGCGAGTGCGGTGTTATGGTCTCGTAAGGATACTTTGCAATCAAAGCATATCCAAGTACGACAACTTGCAAAACCTCAAATTTTCTCAACTTTGCAACGAGCGCATGACCAAATTCGTGAACAAGAATCCCGAACGCGTATGCGCCAAAGGTACCAACTGTAACGAGCAAAAGGAATCCCCAATCAGAAAAGAAAGAAGTGATGAGCTTGGTAATCTGAGACTCTGGGAAAAAGAGAACAGTTGCAACAGTGTATAAGAGCGTGAAGAGCACGGCGCCCCAATTCAGCCACTTACGTTTCTTCGCGCTCATGCCGCTGATTATGTTCTATCGGTCATGGTTCTGACCCTAAAGTGAAGATATATCCAGGAAGGTCAAATGCCCGATCCGGTACAATGGAGCTTCATCACCATGATCATTCTGGTACCCGTAAAGCGCGTCGTGGACCCATACGCAAAGGTGCGTCCCCTCTCCGACGGCAGTGGAATTGATACCACTGGCGTTAAGTTTGAAATCAACCCGTTCGACGAAATCGCCGTTGAAGAAGCCGTTCAAATCAAGGCGAAATTGCCTGACACCGAGATCGTCGTCGTCAGCATCGGCACCGCCGATAGCGAAGAACAGCTTCGAAAAGCCCTTGCCATGGGCGCGGATCGAGCAATCTTGGTCGAAACAAACCACATTTACGACTCCCTCGGGATCGCAAAGGAACTCGAGGCCGTGGTCGCTCAAGTCAAACCAGATGTAGTTCTGATGGGCAAGCAAGCTACCGATGACGACTGCAACCAAGCCGGGCAAATGCTGGCTGGTCGCTTAGGTTGGGCGCAGGCGACTTTTGCGAGTAAGATTGAGTTCTCAGGTACCAGCGTGGTCGTCACTCGCGAATCGGATGCTGGTGAGGAAACGCTAGAATTGTCGCTCCCGGCGTTGATCACCACCGATCTTCGACTGAACGAACCGCGTTACGTCGGATTGCCGGGGATCATCAAGGCGCGATCAAAGCAACTTGATCGTCAACCCGCCACTATTCTCGCCGCGCCGAAAACACGCACGACCAAGTACGAAAATCCGCCCGCCAGACCAGCCGGTCGAAAGGTCGGTAGCATAGATGAATTGGTCGCCGAACTCCAAACCCGGGGTGCCCTTTAAGCTATGAGTAAGATTTTAGGAATCGCATTTTCATCCACCGATGCTGCCGGAATTCAGGCATTCGCCGCTGCCTTGGGCGCGCCGTTCGATCTAGTCTGTTTCGGATCTGCCGTAACGGACGCGGGAGCGGGAGCCGTACACCTCATCGCGGGTGAGCTTCCGAATTCGGACGTGCTTGCCGAAACGATCAAGTCCGTCGCCAGTGGATACACCCACTTTGCCTCCGTCAGTTCGATGGCATCGAAGGATGTTTTAGCGCGTCTGGCGGGAATCTTGGATTGCGGAATGGTGACCGACGTCATCGCAGCAAGTTCGCCGACTGTCTTCCATCGTCCGGTCGTTGCCGGGACTGTGATCGCGACGGTTGAAGTGGACGCGACTCCGGTGGTTCTTACGTTCCGTCCAGCGGGATTTGCCCCTCAATCTTCGACCGGAAGCAGTCCGGTTCAGGATCTCGCTACTGTTGGATCCAGCAAGGCGACAAGACGACCACAAGCGGCCAAGCAGGCTTCCAGACTCGATCTGACCCAAGCCAAGATCATCGTTTCCGGTGGTCGACCCCTTAAAGACGCTGAGACTTTTGAGCGTGTGATCGGTGGATTTGCCGATGCCCTGGGCGGTGCGGCTGGTGCGACCCGAGCGGCGGTGGACTCCGGAATCGCAGCAAACGAGCTTCAGGTTGGTCAGACCGGGAAGATCGTTGCCCCTGATCTTTACATTGCGGCTGGAATCAGCGGTTCCACGCAGCACATGGCGGGAATTAAGGACTCGAAAATCATCGTCGCGATCAATAAGGACGGCGATGCGCCGATCTTTGACATGGCCGATCTTGGATTGGTGGCAGACCTTTATGAGGCTTTGCCTGCGATTCTTGCGAAATTAGGAAAATAATCATGAGTGAATCCCTGCTTGCAGAAGCATTTGCGATGGCGAGCAGTGCCCACGAAGGTCAATGGCGCGACGGCGATACGCCATTGCCCTATATCTCGCATCCCGTGGACGTGGTGAATCGGTTGCGCTACACGGGAGGAATCACCGACTGGGAAATCCTCGCCGCCGGGTACTTGCACGACACTTTGGAAGAAACAAATCTGGTCGAGCAGCGCATTAAGCTCGAGATCAGCCCCAGGGTCTATGCGATTGTCAAGGAAGTCACCCGCTATGAACCGACCCAGGAACAACGCGAAGGCCTTAGCAAGGACGAAATCTGGGCAATGCGGACAGGATTTCTTCTCTCCGAAATCGCCATAATGTCCAGCGATGGTTGGCTCATCAAGCTCGCCGATCGCGCAAGCAACCTGAGCAATGCCGCGGTGACAAGAACAGGGAAAAAGCTGGTTCGATACACCGTCCAGTCGGAAGAAATCCTGAAACTGATCCCGCGCGATACAAACGCCCCGCTATGGGATAGCGTACGCGATCTTGTGAAAGCCTTGAAGATCTAGTCTGGAATCTATGGCCCTATGCCCTGCTCGTTCAAAACGAACGAAATGTTATCGGCATAGCCGTCATTCACCGTTCCAGCTTGGGCTTCAGCCAGAAGTTTGACCTCTGCGTGCGTAGCGTCAAACGGGACCTTTCCACTTACGGAGAATGGCAGGAACTTCATGTCATTTTGTCGTAGAGCAGGGGTTGCGGGACCAAGCTTTGCGGTCGAGATTTCTCCACCCCTGGCATCCAGAAACCGAACGCTCGCCGTCATCATATCGCGCTGAGAACTCCATCCGCCAAGCCATGCGCTAAAGGTATATCCAATTCGACCTTCCTGAATCGGATATGAGCGTAAGTCTATTGTCTGCGTAATGAAAGGCGTCTTGTTGATTGCGATGAGGCCACCCATGAAGAAGTAATTGCCGCGATTGGTTGGGCCCGGGGTGGCGATAGTTGGGTAACCGTTCGGCGCACCGTAGTTCAGAGTCGTGAAGCCACTAAGGTCGTGCCAGCCGGCGATGCCAATATCGGAACCATTTTGTCCCCCGTTATTTGCCTCCGCGTCGCCGTTGTAGACCAAGTTTCCTCCCAGTTTCGTTCGAGGTGGTGAGCCAAATGCGCGGCTCGCCCAGTTCCAACTTCGCATTGGAGTAAGACCAAAGTGCCGCCAAATCGTTGCCAACGTATCGGTCTGGTTCGCCGAATTTAGCACGATTCCCGGCTTCACGCTAGAACCATTGGCGATCATAAAGATGCGCCGATGATCCGTCTCATTTCGACCATGGCTGCCGTCAACAGTTCCGCCGTGATCGGTGCTCACTAAGATCAGCCAGTCTTCCTGAGCATAAGTTGGTCTCCGTTTGATCGCATCAAGGAGCTGACCGATTTGGACGTCATTTGATGCGATTTCGTTGAGATACGGCTCCACGCTAGGGTGAAACCCGTTGTCGTGCCCGGCCACGTCAATATCGCTGAGATACACAAAAGCGCAATCAATGATTTGGTTCTGGAGTACCCCAATGGCGTTATCCACAATACGTTGATCGCCGTTCTGTGGGTAGTCGAAAAACACGTTATAGTCGCTCGGGCTTGTTCCAAGAATGTTCGCCTGTATCGGTTGCCAAGACGCCCATTGACCCAGTTTTAAGTTCGGCGCAGCTTGGCGTAAGCGGGTGAAGAAGTGAGGATATGCACCGTATTGCGCCCCGTTAAAGGAGTTGTCTACGACCCCATGCCGATCTGGCCAAACTCCGCAAAGCAGGGTGGACCAACCCGGGCCGCTGACAGTGTTTGCGCTCGCCATGACATTGTCCGAATAGGCTCCGGTGTTGATCAATGCTTTCATCCGAGGTGCATTCGCCGCCATCAGGGCGTCAGGTCGAAGCCCGTCAAGACCAATAAAGAGCACCTTTCGGCCCGGAACTGGCTGGGCGGAAGCAATCGCGACCCCAAGGCAAAGAACAAACGAAGAAGACAACTTCACAGGGTGGAGGTTATGTGATCAAGATTATGGGGATGTTAAACGGACTCACTTTCTGGTAAGAAATTGTTAAACCACATTGATTTTGATACTTGCACTCCTTATCATCTTTGATCCCTCGTGTCGTCAAAAAAATTCAAAAATCCAAGCCACATGTGATCAGATCAAGGAAATTCATCTCGTCGGCATCTTACCCATGGCGGAACGCACAGCCATAATAATTCATGAAACTCAAGCGAGTGATTTTGGGGAAAAACATTGGTTGAGCTCTCGCGCCGACGGCTCTTGTTTTCGGTCTACCTTTCCGCGATCGCCGGATTTGTGGATTCCATTGGGTTTCTGAGTATCGGCGGATACTTTTTGAGCTTCATGAGCGGAAATACAACGCGGCTCGGCGTTGAAGCCGGGAAGCTGGATTACTTGTCGGCGTTAACTATCTCCGGTATTGTTGGGCTTTTTATCATTGGCGTGATCACGGGATCCATTGCTGGGAAAAAAGCAGGACGAAATGGTCGAAATATGGTTTTGCTGATCGTTACGATTCTGCTCCTCCTGAGCGCGGGAGCGATTCATCTGAGCCGCAACCTTTATTGTTTGGCGTTTGCGGTCATGGCAATGGGTGCAATCAACACTGTCTACGATGCCGACCTTTCGGGTGAATATGGATTTACGTTCGTTACCGGAGCGTTGGTCCGGAGCGGCAAGAGAATGGCCGCACAAATTTTGGGCGAATCCAGGTGGGAATGGGTTCCTTACTTACTTCTCTGGGGCGGACTAGCGGGTGGAGCTACCTTGGGGGCGGTGATGATGAATGTATCCGTGGTTTACCGTTTGGTTTTGGCGGCATCGCTCACCGCACTCGGCATCTTAGTCTCACATTCCGAGACCGACAAGCCGCTTTAAATACAAACAATAAAGCCCCTCTCAGGGACTGAGAAGGGTGTGAAATGAAGTCTTAGGATTGAATCAATGTCCGTGGGCTTCGTGGCACTTCTTGCACTCAGCACCTTCCATGTCTTCCTTTTTGAACTCGTTGCCACAGGCGGAGCACTTGACCATAGCAATGGTGGTAGCGGTTGTTCCCTCAGCGGCTGCTGTTTCGGTTGCTGGAGATGGAGCTTCTGTTGTGGATGCTTCCGGAGTGGATGAGGAGCAACCGATAAGTGCGATCGTACAAACTGCAGTGAGGAAAATGTTCTTTAACTTAACGGAGTTATCATACTCCAGAGCATTACAAAAAATCAAACATAAAGTTACTAATAATTTCTGACTGTTGCAATGCTTTATCAATAAGATCGACTGTGATTTCCGTAACTCTTTATGAATTCTGAACTTAAACGTTCACTGGAATGGGAGTCATCTCGCTCCAGTTTTTCCCGATTTTTCCATCTACATCAACGGGAACATCAATTGGCATCGCTTTGCTCATGATTGCCCGAATCGGTTCGAGGAGATCATTATCTTCTGGCGGCATCTCGAAAACAAGTTCGTCGTGTACCTGGAGGAGCATCTTGGTTTTCTTTCCGACCAAGAGCTTGTTCACATCAACCATTGCCAGCTTGATCAGATCTGCGGCGGCTCCTTGGATCGGAGCATTCATCGCCTGCCGTTCGGCGTAAAGCCTTTCCATTCGAATTCCGCTGTGGATCTCAGGGAAATATCTTCTGCGTCCTCGAAGTGTCAGAGTGTAGCCCTTTGCTTTTGCTTCCTCGACGACCGATTCAGTGAATGCCTTTACCTTCGGGAATCGCGCGAAATACTGAGCGATCAATTCCTTCGACTCGCTAACGCCAAATCCCTCACCAAGTTGCTGCGCCAATCCAAAGTCACTCACGCCGTAAAGCACGGCATAGTTGAGCATCTTGGCGAGCCGCCTTTGTTCCTTCGTGACTTCGCTCTGCTCGACATGGAAGGTTAGTGCAGCCGTAACGGTGTGGACATCAACTCCGGTGCGGAATGCCTCAACAAGCGGCTCGTCTTGGCAAAGGTGGGCGAGAAGGCGCAGTTCAATCTGGCTGTAGTCGAAGCTAACGAGTTCGGTCCCTTCACGTGCAGTGAATGCCTTGCGGATTTGCCTTCCCATCTCGGTGCGAATCGGAATATTTTGGAGATTCGGCTCGTTGCTACTCAGCCTTCCCGTGGCAGCCACCGTTTGGTTGAAGCTTGTATGAATCCTGCCATCGTCTAGGACCATTCTGGGTAGCGAGTCAGAGTAAGTAGACTTCAGCTTTGAATGTTCCCGCCAGGAGAGCACGGCCTTGCATATTGGGTGATCAATTTCGCTGAGAATTTCAACCCCAGTTGCCCATCCTGTTTTGGTCTTTTTCCCTCCTTTTAATTCCATTTTTTCGAAGAGCACCTCACCGAGCTGCTTTGGAGAGGCGATTAAAAACTCATGACCAGCTAGATTAAAAATTTCAGCCTGAATTTCCGCGATTTTTCCTTGCAGCATTCCGGAAAAATCATTCAAAAATCCCTTATTCACTTGGATGCCGGTCTTTTCCATCTCAGCCAGAATAGGAACCAATGGCAATTCGATTTGGTCAAGGATTTTTTCTTGATTTTCTTGGATTATTTTCGCTGACATGGCTGTTCCAAGATAAGAGAGACCAAGCGCGAGCGACTCCGGCGACTCCGGCGCATTCACATCTAAATAATTCTGAATTAAATCGCGCAACGGATAAGTACTGCGGTCGCTTTGCAGGATATAGCCAGCGATCATCGTGTCCATTTTCGGCGCGACGCTGGTTACTATCGTGTGGTAAAGCGGCTTTGCATCGTGCAGGGTAACTCTCGCCGGATCTCGCTGGATAATTTCCAAAACTTCGGCGGCATTTGCCTTCACGACTTCGGGGCCGATTGCGACATAAGCGTCTCCAGGGATGGCTGGCTCAAACATATTCTGCTGAGGTACAGAATCGGTGAAGACCACTGCAAACTCGCGATCCAAAATCCAATCCTTTAGATTTTTTCCTGATTTTTCGCCTAATTTTTCTGGTTGCAATGATTCTACGACCACCGTTGCAGAAACTCGAGACTGCTCCGTTCCCGGCAGATAGGCCCCTAGCACAGCTCGAGCCTTTTTGCTATGGGTTTTAAACTCAAAGGACTCTAGGCATTTGACTGCAAGTTCAAGATGAGTGCCGTCTATTAAATAGGGTTGAAAATCGAAAGAAATAGGGGCGTCCCGAACAATCGTCGCAAGCCGCTTCGATTGAGGGATCTGGTCCAACCCGGCTACTAATTTTTTCTTGAATTTTTCTTCAACTTCTTCGATTCGCTCCATGATGGACTCAACGGAGCCGAATTTCTGAATTAATAACGTCGCGGATTTATCTCCAATGCCTGGCACGCCAGGAATATTGTCGCTCGTGTCTCCAACCAATGCCTTATAATCCGCGACAAACTCCGGACCAAATCCGTACTTGGCGACCACCGCATCTGGATCGTAGGTATTCACTTCGCTGACGCCTTGCTTTGGTGTGACCACAGTTACAACGTGGTCCACCAGCTGCAAAGAATCGCTATCTCCGCTAATGATAATCGTGTGATACCCACGCTCTTCGGCTTGCTTACTCACCGTCCCAACCACATCATCAGCCTCATATCCTTCGAGTTCAATCGTCGGAATTCCAAGTGCTTGTATCAACTCCCGTGATGCGATTAGCTGTGAAATAAGCTCATGCGGCGTTTCTTTGCGCGTGCCTTTATACTCGGCAAATTCCTCGTGCCGGAAGGTCTTTGCATGGGCATCGAGCGCGACCAAAAGGCAGTCCGGCTGGTACTTTTCCATTAGAGAAAACAGCATTGAGACGAAGCCGTAAAGAGCATTTGTAGGTCTCCCGTCGGTCGTACTCATGAACCGAGTTGAGTAAAAGGCCCGAAAGAGAAGGGAATATCCGTCGATAATAATCAGTCTCTTGGTGCCAGTGCTCATGGGCGTAGGTTACCTTTTCACTCTGAGGCATGGGCTGGGGAACTCGGAATTTTGAAAGTTCCGTATGGTTTGGTATAATATGTCCAGCGGTTTGTCCGCGTTCTCCCCTTCCGCGTGAGCAACCCGATGGTTTACCGTCCTCTTCGCTATGAGCAGATGATGAAGGCTTCCGAGCCCTTTGATGTTCGTGCGCGTCGAATGTTCAATGGTATGGGCGTCTACACCGGCGAGAAGATGTTCGCCTTCCTCTTCGAAAAGGAAGTCGGGCTGAAGCTCGCCCCCACCGATTACGAAGAAGCCCTTTCACTTCCAGGGGCGGAGCTGATGAGAACTGAACCCGATGCTCCACCCATGAAAGAGTATGTGCGAATGCCCCAAGAGATTTTAGATAATCATGATCTCTTTATCGCTTGGGTTTCGCGTAGTGCTGAGTATGCTCAGTCTACGCGAATTGGATAAGATTTTAGTCACAAAGCGAATACCAAGTCCCGGTCCAAGCGTTGGGATCGGTGCTAGCTTCTCCAGATTTTCTACCTTCTGGATTTACTCGAGTCTCGTCAAACTTCGCTGTTCCGGTAGCAGTGCGAGCCGAGCCATCGCTCATGATCATTGTGCCGCCGATTGGTGACCACATTTGGAAATAATTATACGGAGCGGCGCAATCATAGCCGTAAAGAGCGCATGCGTTAGGAGTTTTTTTTTCGCTAAAGAATGGCATCATTTCAGTTCGCATCATGCGTGTATCACTGGGAGCCTCGATTCCGTCTACAGTGACATAGTTATCATAAGTAAGGACATCAGCATTTCCGATTGAGTAATCCTTTGCAACTGTGAACATGCATTTCGTGTAGCGATAGCTTGTTCCGTAAGCCTCGTAATAGGACCGCTTGCCACGAATGAAACTTGGAGTTGCGCGTGACAGATATGGACCGCCAGTATCTGTTGGAGATCCGAAGATATTCTTGTTCTTCGCATAGGGAAGAACCCACTTCTCAACCCCTCGGTGATTAGGATCGTTCGGGCCAGCAAGTTCGTCGTAGGCGGAAAAGATTGGCATTCCCGAATCATGATCCGTGGTGTACATCATCACTGCCATACCGATCTGGCGACCATTGCTTAAGCAAGCAGTACGTTTTGCAGATTCGCGTGCCTGGGCAAAAACAGGGAAGAGGATCGCGGCAAGGATCGCTATAATTGCGATCACTACCAATAACTCAATAAGCGTAAAAGCTTTCTTTTTCATCATGTTTTCCTTAAAGAAAGAGGCTATCCACGTTTGCACGTAGATGACCTTTGCGGAAAACAAAATGACCAATCTACCGCATCCCTACGCCGGTATTAACCGGATCAGGTTCGAAGGGTCTTCATTTGCTCTTGTCGCTAAACGACGAAAGGAAAATCAATCTCAGCCATTCATGGCACCCCTTGCGGATTTCCTCACCATCATTCTACACCAATCGGCTCGAAATCGTCGCCGAGTTGGTTCAAAAGTTCCGCAATCGCGAGCGCAATTGGCCACGGTTCATGACCAAGACTGGAGTAAAGCTTGCCAGAATCCAACGCAGAGTAGGCAGGACGGGGCGCTAAAGTCGGATAGTCACTGCTCGGACAGGCCGCGACAACGTCCTTTTGTTTGTACTTCAGGGCGATCAGCAAAGACGCAAACCGATGCCAAGACATCACCTCTTTCCCCGCCGCATGATAAATTCCGGGAGCGAGATTTCGATCAATCGCCTTTACAATCATCTCAGAAAGTTCCAGGGTGCTGGTCGGAGTTCCCATCTGATCATTCACTACTTTAAGGCTTTTCCCTGCTGCAAATGCCTTCAAAATTGTCTTTGGGAATGACTTACCTTTCGCACCAAAAAGCCATGAAGTTCGGAAAATGATCGCGGAAGGAAGGGTGCGCAAAATCGCATTTTCTCCGTCAAACTTCGTGCGTCCATACACGCCCAAGGGAGATTCCTTCACCGATTCAGTAATCGGAAAAGTTGACTTGCCATCAAATACATAATCCGTGCTGATGTGGATCAACTTAGTACCGCTCTCGGCGCAAGCAATAGCCAAATACCCCGGGCCAAGAGCATTGATCCGATGCGCATTATCTTCGTCGGTCTCGGCAACATCGACAGCAGTGTATGCGGCGCAATTCACAACCCAATCAAACTTTCCAAGTTCCCCATTCGCCAACATCGCCATGTGAACAGCATTGGAAATATCCGCATCCGCGCTGGCCGGAGCTAAGACTTCAAAGCCAGCCCCCCGCAAAGCCGGAACCAAATCCGTCCCCAACATTCCCGATCCTCCCAAAACTAAAACCGAACTTGACATCAGAGTAAATAGTACTCGTTTTACATCTTCCCCCTCGAGTTTCGGGCATAATCGCGGCATGTCCATCGCGTCTGCTCTCCTATTGACCCTGCTGGTCCAGCCTTCGAATTCGCCTTTTGTTCAAGAAACCGTGACCGAAGTTGGTTCTGGATATCGTTTTTGCGAAGGTCCGGCTTGGGTTGGAAATCAGTTTGTTTTCTGCGATATGCGCGGAGATACGGTGTATTCTTGGAGCGGAAAAATGGGTGATAAGCCGCAGGTTTTGCGTAATCCTTGCGGGAATGCGGTGGGATCGTCGCCGATCAAGGGTGGTCTGGTTCAGGTTGAGTTGGCGGGACGAAGGATTATTAAGTGGAATCCAGAAAAGCCTCAAGAAGTTTCCACGCTAGCGGATAACTTTGAAGGCAAAAAGCTTGGTGGAATGAACGATCTTGCTGCTCATCCAAACCGGTCTGTCTACGTGACTCATGCCGAGTGGTTTTTGAGACCAACTGATCTGGAATTTAAGCATTCTGGCGTGCTTAAAGTTGATCCAAAGGGCAAGGTGAGTATCGCGGTGGATGGTATTGCGCAGCCGAACGGGATTTGCTTTAACCCAAAGGGGAATATTGCTTATGTTACGGAGTATTCATCGGGCAAGATTTTGGCTTTTGATATGGAAAAGGGCACTGGAGCGCTGACAAAGCAACGCATTTTTGCAGATCTTAATGTTTACGCTGAAAAGCAAGGGATCAAAATGCGTGGTGGGGCAGATGGGCTTCGCACGGATCGGAAAGGGAATATCTTTTCAACCGGGCCGGGTGGGATTTGGGTGCTGAATTCTAAGGCGGAGTTCATTGCGCACCTTCCGGTAATCGCGACGAACCTTGCGATTGGTGGTAAGGATGGCAAGACGCTATTGATTACGAAGCGCAATGATGTTGTTGCGATTAATCTTAAATAGATTTTAGAACATCGTAAATATAGAGCGTACGAGGATCCCCACCCTAAATCCCTCCTCTTGACCTCGTCAAGCTTGAGCTCTTGAAAGTCCAACAGGACAAGAGGAGGGACTTTACCCAATTGCTAAAGGTTAAAGTCCTTACCAACAGGAAATCTTACCGCCCCCTAAATCCCCCTCCTTGACTACCAAAACTTTGAAAAGCCCCAATAAGGAGGGTCAAAGAGGGGGACTTATTTCTTCTTTAAAAAAGGAAACCCCAGTCCATAAATGGACCGGGGATTATGAGAGTAACAATATGGGATTAAAGACTTATGCAGCGAGCGTAAGCTCGCCGTCTCCGCTGCTTCCGTAAACGGATACAGCCGGGCATGGGACGCTATAGTTGTTGGCTCGGGTAGCGGTGACTCGGTACCAGATAAAGGTTCCAGGAATTTGGTTTTCGTGATCAAATTCTGAGCGAGTCGGAGCTCCGGCGAATTTCCAGTTTGTCTGGTTGCCGATGCTATATTCTACAATAAACTGTGTGCCAGCGGAGTTGCCGTTGCGGTTCCACTTTAAGGAGTTAACGCCATTATCGCATCCAACGGCGGTCAAACCTGTGACCATTGTTACCGGATTATTTGTATTGTTCGCAACGATTCCCAAGTCTTGTAGTACGGATTGAGGAACGTTAGGGTTTGCCTTAAATTGTCTGGCAAAAGATCTAGCAGTTGCAATGGAATTGGACTTTACTGTATTCTTTTCGGCTACGGCAGAGCGGTAGGTTGTTTGTGCGTCTTTGACGGCATTGAGTTCGGTCGTTAGGTCTGCAGAGGCAGATGAAATCTCTAGGAATTCTTGTGCGTTTAAGTCAAGGACAGTTTCGTGCTTTTCGCACTTTTGTACGAAGTTGTTGTACCAGATCTGGAGCTGGGCTTCTTCTGATGGCAAAAAGTCTGATGGCATAGGTTTTTCCTTTTTCCGTTCAGTGTGGAACGTTACTTTAAGTATTGGAATGCTCTTTTTATTTTTTTAGATGATAGGAGGATTTTTTTCTGAAATTTTTTGTACTACGGGCTCGAAAGCTTCATTTTCGAGCGCCAAAATTATAAAAACTTGTCTCGCAGTTATAGCCGCACGTCTCGCCAGCCCTCAATTTTTGCTCAATTGGTAGCAGGCGCGTCTCGCCAGCCATCCTTTTTTGCTCAATTGGTAGCAGGCGCGTCTCGCCAGCCATCCTTTTTTGCTCAATTGGTAGCAGGCGCGTCTCGCCAGCTTTCTTTTTTTTCTGAAAAATTGGCAAATCCGTTCACCCAAAGCAGAAATAAGACTAATCGAACAAGCCACAGCCGACGATTGTTAAATGCAAAATCTCAAAAATCTCTGCCTCAAATCGCGATTCCTTTGATATAATGTGCCTATGAGAGGATTTTCTATTGGATTTTTGGCGCTTTGCGCTGGGTTAGGATTGAGTTCGGGGGCGCGGGCTTCTTTTGAATTGGTGATGGTGGCGGACACAGGAACGAAGTCCATCCATCGCTTTGACGGTTCGACCGGGGTTTATCTGGGTAGCTTTGGCGGCGGATTTTTGGTTTCGCCGGCTTCGTTTACGATTGATTCGGTCAATGGGATTGCTTATGTTGGCGACTCGACCCTGGGTAGAGTGCGAGGTTTTAATTACAATACCGGGGTTTTGGTGAGTGATTTCACGTTGGGATCTGCAGGGGCCAGTCAGGCTCTTTCCCGTGCGGCTGATGGCAGTTTTTACTCTGGCGGTATTGATGGTGGTTTTACCCGCTTGTCTGCGGCCGGCGTTTTCTTGCCCGCTGTATTGAACCAAAACGTGGCCGGAGGCTCCGCCGTTGGCATGGGATCTGTTGCTCACCGGTCTGGACGTCAATTTTTAGCAACTTATAAGTCTGACCTTACCGCAAATGCGGCATTGCAGATTTCTACCGGAGTCGGATTAACATCCTTTAAGTCCAGCGAGCTGACAAGCATGGGCTCGTGGAACACTCGGGCTCAACTGGCCATGCAAGGTGACCGCGGAATTTGGATGTGCACCAATCGGACGATGCAAAACTTTACGACAAATGCCGCCGGAAGCACAATTGCTTTTGGAACAAGTTATGCTTTGACCGATTTTTTTAATAACAGTGCCAATGGTGTTGGTTTTGGACATGGGGATACGGTGTATGTTGCTGGTCGGAACAGTGGTAACACTAGTGGTGTGATCGGACGATATATTTACGGTAATGCTACTCAAATCTCAAACTTTGGAAGTGGAATTATCCAGACTCCGGGGATGGTTCAGGTCGTTGTGGCTCCAGAACCTGGCTCGATGATTGCGCTGGGATTGGGGCTGGCTGGGGTTCTTGGTCGGCGACGCGCGATGCGTAAGTCTGCCTAACCTATCGTTCTTTTGGCGTGGATTATTGCCTCTTCGGTTAATGATTTTTCCTTGCGTTCCATGTTAAGAGTGGAGGTCCTGTTTATTTTTTTATAATTTTCTTCCAAAGTCTTTTAAATTCTTCTGATCTTTGATATAATTTGGTCGAAATGGTACTTCGAAGTTGTTTATTGGTGGGAGCGTTTGGTTTCGCTTCAATTGCTTCCGCATCGTTTGAGTTGATGCTGGTTCAGTCGGCTTTGGCTGATCCGGGGACGGTTTTACGTCGTGTTCACCGGGTTGATCCGGTTTCTGGCGTGAACCTGGGGTCTTTTGTGATCGGCCCGGAGAGTCGTGGATTGGCGGCGAGTATTTCTCGCGGTGAGCTTTATACGATTGATGTTAATGGTACCTTGCGTGTTTTTGACTACAGCACGGGGTTACGAAAGCGCCAAGCTTTCATTGGTACAACCCAAATTACTGACTTTGTCATTGGTCCAGGGGGAGATAGCCTTTTGATCGCTAATGGTACCGGGTCAATATACCGATACGATCTCAACTCCACTAACTTCGTCTTGCCGGCTGCTGTGACTAGTTCGGGTCTAATCTCGCGTCTTGCATACAATGCTACCCATAACTGGATTTATGGTTTAAACACTCCAGTAGGAAGAGTCGAAGGTTTCTCTCCTTTGGGTAATTCTTGGATTAACACGCAGTCGGAGGGATATGCATCTGGTTTGGGAGGCACTTTTGGTCAGATGACCTATAGTGATGCATTCTATGCTTCCTTTGGAACCCTAACGTTCGGCACGAGTAGTCTCATGAACATCCAATATGTGAACGACATCACTGGCGAATTAGCGGGCTTAGGTTCGTATGCCGTAGGGGAAACTGGGCATAGCTCCATTGACACCACCGCTGCAAGCCATAACGGCTATTACCAGATAGGGCAAGATTCTTCTGATTCAAGTTTGATTCGGATTACTGAGAGAGACTTGCTTGGATACACGATGAACACCGTGACACTTTCCGGCGTGAATGGCGGAGTGCGGAATGTTGCGACAGTTCTTGCTCCCGAGCCTGGTTCTATGGCGATTTTGGGACTCGGATTGGCTGCGCTCCTGAAGAGAAGAAAGCAGAAAGCTGCTTAAATTTTACGGACTTTTATTTTTTTACTGAGCGTTTTCCTCTCGCGATTTTTTTGATCGCGAGAGGATTTTTCTTTTGGTTGGCGTAAATGGCTGATTGCCGAAATTTAATTTTAAGAACCTGCGGGCTTCGAAAGCGGGCTTGCAAGGTTTACTTTTGAGCGGCAAAATTAAAAAAAACTAGTCTCGCGGCCATGGCCGCATCGCTCGCCAGCCATCCTTTTTTGCTCAATTTGTAACAGGCGTCTCTCGCCAGACTTCTTTTTTGCTCTCGGACCTAGCCGCATCGCTCGCTAAAGAACAAATCTCCTTCGCAAAAGGAAAAAATCAGAACTCGCGGGCTACTGCGACGGGCTTTAGAGTCTTGGCACTTTCGATAGCTGCCCTCGCGATGCTGACTGCCATCACTCCATCAAGCGCGGATACGGGAGCCGGAGTTTTGCCTTGGCACGCTTCGATGAACCCTCTCGCCTGCAGGAAATAAGGATCATCCGCGGGCGCCATGAAGGACTCGGTGCGGCTTGTGCCTCCCGCGTGAACCCGAACGACGGGATTCTTGCGCGAATCATGCTCAATGGTCCCCGCTGTGCCGACGATATCAAATGTCGTGCGGAACCCGCTGGGGTCAAGCCAAGTGCCTTCGACATGAGCAATCGCGCCGGAATCGAAGCTGAGAGTCGTCAGCGAATAATCGCCGGGTTTGCCTTCGAGGCTGGTCGGGTTTCCGATCCGCACGCTTCGAGAATTCACCGTATGAACTTCGCCCATGATCCAGCGGAGAAAATCAAAATCATGCACAGCCAGATCTAGCAAAACTCCGCCGGATCGATCGATATTGGTAAACCAACCTTCGCTGCCAACCGGAGCGCCGCCGCCTCTTCTTGTGCGAGCGACCACTGGCTCGCCGATCTTTCCTGCGCTGACCAGGGCTTTGGCTTTGCGGAAATCTGGGAAGCATCGCACCACTTGGGCTGGCATGAGAACGACGCCAGCCTTATCGGCGGCTTGCATCATTTGCACGGCTTCTTCGATGGTGAGTGCCATCGGCTTTTCGCAGAGAACATGCTTGCCAGCGGCGATGGCCTTGAGTGCATTGTCGAGGTGCATGTCGGTGGGAAGGCAAATATCCAGCGCATCCGCCCACTTCAGAAGATCATCAAGAGATTCAAAAGGCTGGGCTTTGTGGCGGGCGACATATGCCTCTCGGCGCTCGGCGTTTGGCTCAAAGAATCCAAGCTCAACATCGGGCATGAGCGTGTATTTGCTACCATGAACATTCCCCATCCCGCCAGCGCCAATGATGCCGATTCGAATCATGGAGATATTTTAGCTGGTTTGGATGCGCGGGGTTTGGATTGAGGCGCAATGCGTTGACTTAAGCATTCCCACCGGCTGGAACAACTTGAGCTTCCGACCTCCCGAACCCCCGGACCAAATTAAAACGGATCAATATCAATGCTTGGCCCGCCGCCGAATTCGTTGCCTTCGGCGATATATTCGGCTTCGGTGGCGGTGATCAGGACTTGGCGGGGTCTTGCTCCGTCCTTTGGCCCAACAATTCCTCGGGCCTCCATCGTATCCAAAAGGCGGGAAGCGCGCTGGAATCCGATGCTGAATTTGCGCTGAAGCATGGAGGTGCTGGCCTCGCCACGTTCGGCGACCCAGGTCACCGCCTCGCGCCAAAGTGCGTCGAGCTCGTCATTATTCTCGCGCATTTTGGCTTCGGCACCCTTAACTGCGGCATCAATCGGGGCGAGCACGTAGTGGGGTGGCTCCTGGTCTTTCCAGTGCTGGCAAATCTCTTCGATTTCTTTCTCGCTGACGTAGCAACCCTGAATCCGTTGCGGCTTTTGCCCGACAGGCTTGAAGAGCATATCGCCGCGACCAATCAATCGCTCCGCGCCGGAGACGTCCATAATCACGCGGCTATCAATGCTTGATCCAACAGCGAATGCCATCCGGCTAGGGACGTTTGCCTTGATGAGGCCGGTGACAACGTCCGCGCTTGGACGTTGTGTGGCGATTACGAGGTGAATTCCAACCGCACGGGCGAGCTGGGCGAGGCGCACGATGGATGTTTCCACCTCGGCGGCGGCTTGGATCATGAGGTCGGCGAGCTCGTCAATAATCACGACGATGTACGGCATTCGCTCGTTAAAGGAAGCCTGCTCATTCCACCCGTCAATGTTACGGATTTTGCGCTCGCTGAGCTTTTCGTAGCGCACATCCATCTCGCGCCAGATCGCGCGGAGAATCCCGGGGGCGTCATTTGTGTCCTTGATTACGGGGCAAAGCAGGTGCGGGATGTCGTCGAAAAGGGTCAGCTCCACGCGCTTGGGGTCAATCATCACTAGGCGCAAATCCTTGGGTGTGTTGCGGATGAGAAGCGAGGTAATGATCGTCGCGAGGCCGATGGATTTTCCGGAATTGGTGGCACCGCCGATCAGCAGGTGCGGCATTTTGGTGAGATCAGCGTAGCAATTTCTTCCGCTGACGTCTTGCCCGAGCGCGACGCACAGCCGGCTTGGGTGATTCTGAAATACAGGATCTTCGCAGACTTCGCGGAGGGTGACCATGCTTGGGCTGGAGTTCGGAACTTCGACACCTACCGCGGCTTTGCCTGGAATCGGGGCTTCGACCCGAACGTTGCTGGCGGCGAGGTTCATGGCGAGATTGTCGCCGAGGGCAGTGATTCTTCCGACGCGCACTCCCGGGCCAAGCTGAACTTCGTATCGCGTGATCGTGGGTCCAGTGGCGATTTCGACGACATTTGCCTCGATCCCGAATTCTTCAAGCGTGCTTTCGAGGGTGGTGATGTTCCGCTCCATTTCCTCGCGGGTGCGCTTTGGCTTGGTACTCACGGCCTGGAGGAGGTCGAGCGATGGAAGAGTGTAGCCTTCCTTCGGCTCGGGAGCGCTGATCATGGATTCCATCTTCTTGGTTTCCGCGATGACGGGCTTGATCTTCGGACGTGCGGATTCGATGGTCTGACTGACGGTGTCCACCGTGTTCATGACAGCCTGACGAAGAGCTTCCTTGCGATCAGCAAGCTCCTCGGCCTGAAGCGCGGCAACTGGATCTGGTCGAGAGGCCTTTGGCAACACGACGCTGGGCCGTTTTTCGGGAAGCGCGGTCTTTTCTTTGATCTTCTCAAGGATCGCGTGAATCGGCGTGTTGATGCAAAGCACCAACCCCAACATGCACATCGCACCCAGCCCCACTCCGCGCGCCTGACCAAGGAGTTCGGTGAACGCCCAACCGAGAATTGCGCCGAAATATCCGCCCGAAGTCCTGAGAGCCTCGGGGTCAAAGAAGTCCCCGCGCAATGGCCTTGCCAAAGCACCGACGACGGTAAGAAAAATCAGAGTCAATCCCCACAAGAAGCGGGAGATTTCTACATGCCGCCGACCCAAAACCAGAGAAACTCCGAAAATCCCAAGCCCAACTGGCATCGCCCAGGCACCCCGGCCAAAAAGATTTGTAAAAACTGAACTGAGAGTGTCGCCGACAAGACCGGCTTGCCCAACACCGAGAGCAACCGCCAAGATAATACTGAGCGCGATTGCACTAATTCCGATTGCATCGGTTGCGCGGTGACCATTTTCGACCACCACCGCCCGCGAGCTGGCTTTTTTTGTTTGTGTGGGCATACACCAATCCTTTGGAAAATACGGCATGAGCACCAATCCGTGGCACCCAATAGTGTTAGTTTAGCGGATTTTGCCCCAAGATGCATAGACCTTGGGGCTAATGGGCTTACTTGCCGTCGGCTTTTGTCCCCATTGGGGCGGGAACGTAGCCTTCGTTTGGAGCAACGGTTCCGACCTTTGCGGCGGCTCCGTCTTCGGTGGTTTGCTCCTTCGGAGGGGCACCGCTTGTGTCGCCCTCATCACCACCACTGCAACCGGCGGCGAGAATCCCCACCACGATCAACAAGAAAAAGGCTAGCTTACTTTTCATCCCACTTGTACCTTGACTCGTCGGTGATCGTCATGTTTGCGGCGGTTGTTGTCCAGTTCCACGGCGTTCCCGAAGCGAGTTCCCACGGAGTCATGGACTTCGCGCTTGAGTCTGCCAGCACAACGATCGCTCGAAGGTTGTTTCGAAGCGCGACGTTACCGGTCAAGCTTCCTTCTGCTCGGTTCCTACCTGCAACGGATGGATCGGAGTTTCCGCCGACGCCCCATCGGAGAATGCTGTTGCAGTAGCTCGAGAATTGAGTGGCTGGAGTAGCAGTGGAATCATTTCGGCAGACTGGTGGCTGAGCCAGATTGCTGTACCAAATTCCGCTGTTCGGCGTCACCCAGTCAAGGCGTTGACCACCCCTTCGGTGAGCCTTCATGACGATCAAGACCGTGTCGGAAGGCGATCCAAGAGCCGTTGTCGAAATTGGATAGTAGTTCATTACCGATCCCACTAACCTTGATGGCGAGTGAATCGTGAACGCATAGCCGTATTGTGGGCAGTAGATCTTGGCGACTGTATCAAGGGAGGCCGGAAGGCCGCTGGAACAGGATCGGTAGGTTTCCGGGGTCGCGAGAGGATCTTGGAAGATCATCGCACTCTTGATATAAGGAGTCAAAAGGTATCCCCAAGACTTATAAAGATCCTTTGGAGCTGTGTGAGCTACGGTAAATCGCAATGGCGCATCGGCATCTCCAAGGTTAGCGACGATGACCTGAGTGTCGTCAAAATCGCCGGCGTAGAGAGGAACCGCAATCCCTTGCTGCTTAAGATTGCTGAGAGAGGCTGTCGCTTTGGCCGCGTGGCGCGCTTGGGCAAAAACCGGGAAAAGAATGGCAGCGAGAATGGCAATGATTGCGATCACGACTAAGAGCTCGATCAATGTGAAGCCCAATCGGACTTGCTTGTGTCGAAGAATGTTTCGTGACATGGATTCATTTTACGGAACTTTTCTGATTTTGGGACAGGTATCCAGACTTTTATCAAAAATAGTTAAGAAAGTTCGAACAAAATCCACGTCCGCACCGGAAAATTTGCTCGCCTCAAAAGAGATTTGGAGCATCCCAGCTCCGCCCGGTACAATATCGGCATGAGTACGATTCTTTCCGAAGTAAGCCCCCTGCTTGGCGATTTGACGGCATTTGCCGGAAACGACCTGGTTGTCACCAGCCCGATTGACGGTGCAGAGCTAGCCCGCCTTCGGTGCAACACACCTTCCGAAATTGATGCGATGATCGCGCAATCGGTGAAGGCCTTCGAAGCATGGCGCGATGTTCCAGGACCTCGACGTGGTGAACTCGTTCGGCTTTATGGCGAAAAACTCCGCGCTCACAAGGAAGATCTAGCCCGCCTCGTCACCATGGAATGCGGCAAGATCCTTGAAGAAGGTCGCGGCGAAGTCCAGGAAATGATCGACATTTGCGATTACGCGGTTGGACTCAGCCGCCAACTTTACGGCCTCACCATCGCCAGCGAGCGCAAGAATCACACGATGCAAGAGAACTGGCTGCCTCTTGGTCCAGTCGGAATCATTTCAGCATTTAACTTCCCAGTCGCGGTTTGGGCTTGGAATTCTGCTCTGGCCCTCGTTTGCGGAGATTCCTGCATCTGGAAGCCGAGCGAAAAGACCCCGCTCACCGCAATCGCTTGCCAAAAGCTTTTCGAAGAAGTCGCCAAGGATTTCGCCGAAGCCCCAGCTGGCCTCAGCCAGCTCATCATCGGTCTAGCCGAGCAAGGCAATCAGCTCGTCGAAGACAAGCGTGTTCCGCTGATTTCGGCAACAGGCTCCACCCGAATGGGCAAGATCGTCGGACCAAAGGTCGCGGCGAGATTCGGCAAATCCCTTCTGGAACTCGGCGGAAACAACGCGATGATCATCACGCCGAGCGCGGATCTTGCCGTCGCGATTCCTTCGATTCTCTTCGGATCGGTCGGGACCGCGGGTCAGCGATGCACCTCCACCCGACGAGTAATCGCCCACCGATCTTTGGTGGATCAGATTTTTGCGACCCTCAAGGGCGCGTATCTTCAAATCGGCGAAAAGAAAGTCGGAAACCCGCTGGAGTCAACCTCGCTGGTGGGCCCCTTGATTGACGACCTCGCCTTCAACGGAATGCAAGCCGCCCTCGACCGCATTAAGCCTCACGCAAAGGAGATCGTCGGAGGTCAGCGACTTTCCCCGGCTGGACTCGATGGTGGGTTCTATGTTCACCCAGCGTTGGTTTTGCTTGATGGTCAGGTGGAGGAGATTTTCGAAGAAACCTTCGCCCCGATCCTTTACATCTTCCCGTACGACACCATCGAAGAAGCCCTGGCTCTCCACAACGCGGTGCCGCAGGGGCTCAGCTCCACGATCATGACCACCGACATCCGCGAGGCAGAATTCTTTAAGCGATACAGCGACTGCGGAATTGCGAACGTCAATATCGGAACCTCGGGCGCAGAAATCGGCGGAGCATTTGGCGGCGAAAAGGAAACCGGCGGCGGCCGAGAATCGGGTTCCGATTCCTGGAGAGCCTACATGCGTCGGCAGACCAGCACAACATTCTTCGGAAGAGAAAAACCAGCCCTCGCCCAGGGTATTACGTTCGACGTGTAAGGTTCCTGGAGTTGAGAGTTGCCCTCGGAAAGGACGTTTCGTTTACGAGACGTCCTTTCGTCATTCCGAACCGAGTGGAGGAAACTGACCGTACCTTTCCAGTGCAAGTAGTCGCACCGCAGCCTTTCGTATAAGTCGAGCGGGTGCCACGGCTAGCTAGACTCCTTCTCGCCTTGATTCCAAACGCGGTCTGACCAAGCCTGGATGAACGAGAGATCGTATATCCGCTTTCTGGATCTAAACGATTTGATTTTCCCGTGCTTAATCGCGGAGTCTTCTAAAAGTGAACCTGCGAAGGATACGACCGGCACGGTCATTAGGGCCAAAAAATACCGGGGATATTGAAAAGTCAAAACCAGCCCCGCTGGTCGTGGCAAACGCGACGATAATTTTCCAGCATTGTTTCGCTTTTGTAAGTGTATAATTGCTCTCACTATGATGAACTCCACTTGGCGATCTGTCGGCATCCCGTTTATAGGAGCGAAAATTATTGCGTTTGTGTGCGGCGTACTCCTGCTGACAACAGCGGCATTTGCAGCTCCGTCTTCCATTGCGGAGTTAGGACTAATAAGAAGTCAGGCTGATCTATACTCCGGCGCCGACCAAATTGAAAAGGTAGGGCAGTTACCTTCGGGAGAAAAAGTGGTGGTACTGAGTAAGTCCAAGACAATCGCTAGAATCTTGCAGACCGATGGTACCGAACTCTTCGTCAGCATAGATAAGGTTAGGATTACCGAGAAGGTCACGTTGAAGGCCGCGACAGCGAAAGTGTCGTACTTCGAACGCATGCGCGAAAAGGATCCGATGAACGCGCAATACTATGAGAGTCAAGCCGGACCATGGGTTGCACTCGTGGCACGTTACCTCTCTAATCAAAAGGAAGCCGCTGACCTCCCCGATGTCCAAGGATTTGACAGCGGAACGCGTGAAAATCCTTCCTTAACTGTAGACAATAGTACGAGTTACACCCTTCGCGTTTACTTGGTCGGGCCACAGACGCTCACCAGGCTAATTAAGCCAGGCCGTTCCCTTTCGGAATCTTTTTTGCCTGGTAAATACAGGGCCGTTGTAGAGGCAACATCCGGGAGAGTAAGGTCATTAAGGACTACTTGGACACTGCAATCCGGATATGAGCATAGGATAAAGCTCTATATCAAGACCGAGCGACGATAAACATTAGCCAATACCAACTGAGATTAAGAAATTGTACTTAGGTGCCTTCCCACAATAGTCTGGTAATGTCATTGATTCAAGATAGGAGAGCTTAAGATGAATTTTACTGTCGGTATTATAGAATATTCCAATAGGAACTTAAGTCAATGAGGCAACCATTTGGCAAGAACGAAAAGGAGGAAGCCCTTTGGGTTTTTCTTTACGGACAACATCCGGCGCGCTACTGGGATGAGTTAATTCTTGATTCGGAAATAGCTAATCGAGCTTATGGCTGGGTCATTTTTGGTTTGATCTTATGGAGTTCTGGTATTGTAGTTTTTCCCTTTGCAACTGGAACATCAGCGCAAATGGTATCGGAACAGTTTAGAGCGATCTCCTTAATATCCATTTTGAGTACTCTGTATGCGGCTTTAAAGCAGGACAGATTACTTCCATTTATACGCTCCAGTCGATTTGTCCACTATCTTGCAACAATGTTGCTTGCAGTTCCCGGAATTATGGGAATTCTCGTTTGGCTTATTTTTCGTCAGCACACCATGAATGCCAAGGGAAACCTTTCAGCAATGCGGAACGCAATCGCTTTAGATCCAGGTATCGCTGGAATCACTAAAGAAAAATTGGAAGCAGAAGATTGTCTGGTTGACGATCCTGCGGGAATAAGCGTCGGTTTTGCCAAGTGGTGTGCGGATCTCGCAGAACTTTTTCGTCAGAAAAAGTCACGCTACGGTATAGAGGCTATTCGAAGAAGCAGCCTATTAAATGCGTTTGAAAGCAATCAGACTCCCGAAGATTTTTGGGCAACTGCTTACCGATATAAATTACCGGAAGTTCTTCATGAAAAGGTCTTATTGTATAATTCAGTAATTAAGAGCGGTAAGTTATCAGGACAGAATGGCCTAAAAGTTCAGCCGGTGTCATTATCCGCAAAACCAGACGCTAAAGATGGACCGATTGTGAAGAAAGTTGATCCAATAGAGGAAGATTCTTTTGTCCCTTCCGCAGGTTTTGAAAGTGCTGAAGTGAGTACCCTCAAGGACCCACAACATGATCTTCAGAAGCTTTTTAATTTATATCGAAATGGTCATATCTCGGAGGAAGAGTTTAAATCTTTAAAGGAGAAACTATAAGGCCGAACTATTCCGGTGCTCCCCTCGCCCTCGGGATTGCTACAAGGAATCGGGTGTGCGCTGAGGAAGCAACCAGGATTTTAAGCCGATGTCCGGTCCGAAAGAACCGAAAGCTGTAAATCCGGCGACAACCAGAACCCCCAGATATCCAATTTTGAAGAAAAGCCTATGAATAAAAAACAGAAACTAGTACTTCGATCAAGTATATTGATTAGTATCCTCGGGGTAACTTATGTTCCCGTGGGTAGGCCAACGACCTACGGCCGAAATCGTATGGAAGGCTACCGATGGGTCTGGTCCTCGGAAGGATATGTCGCAAATACTGGGATTCTGTACGTTCACCTGGCACTAGTCTTTGCGATCGGAGCAATACTTTTCAGAATTTATAGTAAAGATTCCGAAGAGTAACTCTGCAAAAAATCTCAAGCAGGGGGACGGCTCTAACTCGGAGTGGCCGCCGGCATGCCCATAGTTAATTCTCATTCAGGGTCACGAGTTAAATCAGGATCAGCAGTTATTGAGTTGGATGCCTCTTTCAATTCCGATAGGGTTTCATCAATGGATGAGATATCTGCATCTAGGAAGCCCAAAGTCGTTAGAATTATGTGGTGGTGGTACCTGGAGCTCTCCTCTTGACTTATCAGTCCGATAGGTGAAAACCCAAAAGCAAGTGAGGACATCCAGAAAAAGTAAACAACGGCAAAAAGGAGAGGCCAGTAATGACCAAATGTTAGAACTGCAACGATCACAGCATCAAATTGACGAAACGATGCGCAGCTGGAGAATGTGCCACATGCAAATCTTGAGTTGTAATAGTGAGCGTACCGTTTAAAAAACTCTTTGGTTCCATCCTCAAAAAATATCGTGCGCTTCCAGTCGCCTTTGAATTTCTCACGATAGATCTTTAGTGCAACTGATAAAATTATGCCAACGATGGTCAGAATGCCGCACACGAGTTGTGGTCCAACCGACCAGCATAAGAACGCCACCAGCAGTGAGAGACCCGCGTTTAGTATGAATAGTATTACTCCCATAATTTTTGACCATTTTCCTTCGATCTAATACAATTATGTTACCCATTTGTAGAAGCTGCCAGAGGTGATGCGACGCGTGGCCTAGTTGAAAATCTTTAGTAGATTGGGATGACACGGTCAGCTGGGCGCGTGTTCTTCATGGTTTCAATTACGGAATATCTAAGCCAGGATGATCGAGTTCTTGTAATTCCGCGCAGTGCCTTTGGAGAGTGGGTATTGGTTTTACTCGCCAACAGTTCAAGGCGAAAAGAAATGGCTACCTCAATTGAGGTAGCCATCTTCACTTCACGAACCCCGGCTCAGCCCTTGAAACGGTGGGCGATTTTTCCGAACGCAGCGGTTCCGCCGTAGACGGCAGACATTCCGAGTTGCTCTTCGATCCGCAGAAGCTCGTTGTACTTCGCGACGCGGTCGGTGCGGTTGGGCGCGCCGGTCTTGATTTGACCACAACCCGTTGCAACCGCAAGGTGGGCGATGGTGGCGTCTTCGGTTTCGCCGGATCGGTGGCTCATGACGGCGGTGTAGCCCGCTCGCTTCGCCATTTCGACGGCGGCAAGAGTTTCGGTGAGGGTCCCGATCTGGTTGACCTTGACCAGAATCGAGTTCGCAGTCCCTTCCGCAATGCCTCGGCTCAGTCGCTCGACGTTGGTCACAAAAAGGTCGTCGCCAACGAGTTGGACATCGTTTCCGATTGCCTTGGTGAGCTTGTTCCAGCTGGTCCAGTCGTCTTCGTCAATCCCATCTTCGATCGAGATCAGCGGGTACTTCTTGGCGAGCTCAACCAGGTACGCGACCTGCTCATCCCCGGAAAGCTTCTTGCCATTCTTGTAGTTATAAGTGCCGTCTTTGTAGAATTCTGTGGCGGCGGCATCAATCCCGAGCCAGATATCCACGCCCGGCTCGTAGCCTGCCATGGTGATCGCTTCGAGAATGTAGTCGAAAGCAAGCTCTTGGGATTCGAGGTTAGGTGCAAATCCACCTTCGTCGCCAACGCCGGTATTCAGCCCCTTGCCCTTGAGAACCTTCTTGAGTGCATGGAAAACTTCGGTGCCCCATCGCAGACCTTCGCTGAAGCTCGGTGCGCCAACCGGGAGCACCATGAATTCTTGGAAATCAACGTTTGAATCCGCATGCTGACCACCGTTCAAGATGTTCATCATCGGCACCGGAAGGATGGAAGCCGTGACTCCACCGACGTAGCGGTAAAGCTGAAGCGCGCTTGTATCGGCGGCAGCCTTTGCAACGGCGAGGGAGACCCCGAGGATCGCATTAGCGCCAAGACGTGCCTTGTTCGGCGTGCCGTCGAGCTCGATCATCAGCGCGTCAATGTCGCGCTGTTCGGTGGCGTCCATGTCAATGATTCGGCTTGCGATCGTTTCGTTGACGGCTTCGACGGCGTCTAGAACACCCTTTCCGTTGTAGCGCTCGGCGTCGCCATCGCGAAGCTCGCAAGCCTCGAATGCGCCGGTACTCGCACCAGAAGGAACCGCGGCACGACCAAAAGAGCCGTCCTCCAGGATCACATCAACTTCAACAGTCGGGTTCCCTCGGGAATCCAAAATCTCTCGGGCCAAAACATCAACAATTGCAGACATAGCACCCGCTAGTTTACCGTGTACCAAGCTCACTTGCGACTCTGAAATTCGTGTCTTCCCCCAATCATCTTTCGGTTTTCGCGTAGAATAGAGGAAGTAATCATGTCCTTGGCTATCAACAAAGAAAATTACCTGCTGCACAAGTTGCACTCGCTCTCGGGGATTATTCCGGTCGGGTTCTTCATGATCCAGCATTTGACGCTCAACAGCTTCGCCATCGCCGGGCCAGAAAAATTTGACGGAGTCATTCACTTCTTCGAAACCGTGCCAAAGCACATCCTTCTCGGGATCGCGGTTGGCGGAATTTGGTTACCATTGCTTTTCCACGCGATCTATGGATTCTTCATCGCGAACCGGGGCATGCCGAATCTGAGCGAAAAAGCCTACAAGTTCCGTGAGAACGGCTACTACACCTATCAGCGGATCACGGGAATTTTCCTTTTCGCCTTCCTGCTGTACCACGTGATCAGCACGAGCATCACCAAGTACATCACGGGTTCGACCAAGCATATCGAATATGCTTCCTGGGCCGATAAGCTGCTTGCCAATTACGGCTTGCTCCTTATTCTGTATATGCTCGGGACCCTCGCGGCGGCTTACCACCTCAGCTACGGAATCTGGATGTTCTGCATTCGATGGGGCATCACGATCAGCGAAAAGAGCCAAGCGCGAATGCAAAAGGTTGCGACGGGAGCTTTTGTTGGTTTGACACTCCTTGCTTGGAGCACTTTGGGTGGGTTCTTCATCCACAAGACTCCGCTGAAGTCGGACGCGGTGACAACTGCGTCGATTTCGACTCCCGTTTTGACTCGCTAATCACACGGGCAAGACTAAAGTGCTCACCTCATGATGAGGTGAGCATTTTTGTCTTAGAGCTTGCCGTAACCGTCGCGGGCGATGACCATATCGCCGAAATCCATCTTCAAAGGAAGTCCCTGGTCGTCGGTGAGAACGGTTCCAGCCGCGCCACGCTCAACTTTTAGGCGATGGAATTTGACCGGCTTTCCATTGACGGCTTTCGTCTCCGCGCCCATGTAGGTTACCGATTGAAGGCGCCAGGCTTGTTCGTTGATCTCGAAGGCATAGTAGACGACCTTATCGCCGACCTTTGGGGTTGTGCGATCAAACCAATACGTGCTCGGATTTTTGAGCGGCGCGTCGGGGCTTACCGGGATCACCTTTGTCTCGGTCTGCTTTCCACGTTTGATCGTGAGCCTTGCTTCCTTTTTGTTTAACTCGGCAGTGAAAAGGGTGCGTTCAGACTTGTTAAGCACGGTTTCCGTGATCTTGCGCGTCGCCATGCCGTCAATATCGTAAATAGTCTCTTGCCGAATCCGGGCATTTCCAGCCGGACCCTTGAGATCCATCGTCATCACAACCTGCCGATTCTTGTTCGGGAGATCAACCACCGTCATTTCAGCGGTTCCGGCATTCACGCCTTGCATTTGGATGCCGAATTTGAGAGCATCAGGGGCTTGAGCCTGAGCCACAGCAACGAGCAAGACGGCAGAAAGGAGAATCGGTTTCATAGTGATATTGACAGGGGTTATAGGGAGATAGACGCTCACACCGAGCCGAGGATTCGCTCGGCGGCCTCGATTCCGCTTTGAAAAGCCAGTTCCACGCGGGGGCCAGAAATTCCATCGCCGGCAACAAGAATCTTCGTGTCGCCTCGATTTGCTTCTTCAAAGGACATCGGGAGTTCTGATTGCGAGTACTTCCACTTTTTGACTTGTGCAATCTCAGGGGTTTCGTACTCAGACCCATACAGCCGGCCGAGAAGATTGGTCGCCTCGTGAATGACCTCGTCTTCCGCGCCCTCGTAGCGCATCTTTGAATAGTTCGAGTTCATCTGAACTACAAAAGCCGAATGACCCTCCGGTGCACGACCTGGACTCTTAACACTTTCTAGACTCACCCAAACCACCGGCTGGCGTTGCTCAACGTCAATTAAGGCGTGGTACTGGACCACGGGATCGGGGACTTTGTAACCCAAAAGAACGCTCAGGCAACTTCGATATCCGATTTGCCCAAGGTCTCTTTGGTCTCGAGCGTTGGTGAGTAACGATTGGGTTTGAGTGACGGGGGCCGTGAGGATAACCCAATCGAAATGCTCGGCCTGTATATTAAGTTGTCCATCCTGCCCAATTTCCGTGACGAGGCATTCGCGCTGGATATCCAGATTTTCGGCCAGGAGTCGGGCAAGTTTGTTAACTCCACTTCGATAGACGAACCGTTCCATTGCATTGCGTGCTGGATCGCCTGGCATCACCCGACCATGCTCCATCGCCCAGATCGGCTTCTGGATTTTGACCAGTTCTTCCGTATCTAGCTCCTTCTGCATTACTGCCGAAAGGTCAAGATGACGTGGCGAAATCGAAGTGGCACCAGTGTCAAAGAAGTAATCCCCTACTTTCCGGGTGGCAACGCGCCCCCCAAGGACATGGGACTTCTCAAAAACCTTGACACTTACGCCAGCTGAGGCTAGTTTTCTGGCGGCACTTAATCCCGCCATTCCCGCGCCGACGATCCCGACTTTCATAATGCGTCTACGACCTGCCGAGCGGTTTCGGCTCCCGCTAGGAGAGCACCCTCAATGCTGCCATGTTCAAGATATTCCCCGGTCAGCCATAAGCCTGGAGTCTCTGACTTCGGCATTAGACGATCCTTTCGGAAGCCCGGAGCCTGGTTCATCTGTGCATAAGGGATGGTGTAGCCCTTGATAAGTCTCCACTGGCTTACTCCTCCAAGAGGGAACCAGGATTTGAGTTCCTTTTTCGCAATGACGGCGAGTTCTTCGTGGGACTTGTCGTGCTGACCCAAGATCGTGACGGAAACAAGGTGTCGTCCGGGAGGTGCCAGGAATGGCGAGACCTCCGACATTGCGACGACGTGGTTCACGATTCCGGAATCCGTGCCGTTGAGGATCAGGATCGGACGTGGTTCGGGGCTTCTAGGGGCTTCGAGGTAGAGGCAGGTGCTTGACTTGGCGCCGGGGTCACCCGTTGTTCCCGTAAAGCTTGCCGATGTCGTTGAGTCAGTTGCAAGAATAACTGCGTCAGCATTTATGGTGGAACCGTCCGCAAGAACTACCCCTTCCACCCGATCTCCCTTTTTTATAAGAGAAGCCACCCGAGTGTTTAGGCGGATCGAGTTGGCAGGGAGTTTTTTCGCCATCGCCTTGGGAATTTCACCGATTCCAAGGGCGGGAATCACCGTCTCGCCTCGATCCAGCACCTTCCATATATAACAGAGCATCTGTGCGCTCACCTTCAGCGAACGATCCAGGAAGATACCCCCAAAGAATGGCCGCGCAAACCGGTCGATCATTTCTTCTGAGAACCCCTCGTCTCTTAAGAACTGATTAGCCGATCGGTCAGGGAGGGTGAAGACTTCCTCGTCCGTTATTGCCGCAAGTCGAGCACTGAATGCAAGGATCTTCGGCTTATCGAGGAAAGGGACGTAAGTGGAACCGATCGCTTGGAGGACGCGATCCTTGTTGACCTCTCGACGAGTGTCACCATCCCAGAATTCAGAACCTGCTTCGAAGACATGGTAATCGAGTTTGCTTGTGTCAATCCTTTTGGCGATGCTTGGGTAGCCAGTGAATGCGACCTGGAAACCTCGATCCAGGCGGAATCCTTCCACGACATCCGTACGAAGTCGTCCACCAACTCCGTCGCTTGCTTCTAAGATGGTCGCCTGAATGCCTTTGTCGGCTAGGTCCAGAGCGCAGGAAAGGCCAGAAAGACCGGCTCCGATGATCAAAACGTGCATGAAATGGTTGTACCCGATGCAGAATTTCGGTCAAAAGTGCCGATTCTCGCGAATACTTCCCTAGTAGTATTACGGGAATTGTAATTGCTTGGCGGGTGGATTTAGGTTCAAAAATTGCTAAATCGACCGGGGAAATTGAAATTATTGTTAAATTTCTCACAAAGACCTTGTCAGTTGGCACAACCCCTGCTATAATTCAGTTTGATGTAGGAGCGCGGTTGAAGGCAATAGCCCGAAGCTGTGAAGCCTTCCCACAGTCCAAACTTTCACTACTAAAGAGGTAGAGGTTAAAAACACAATGAATATCCGCAATATCGTTCTCGCAGCAGCAATCGCTGTCACAGGTGCCGCAAACGCACAACAATTCGTAGTTAACATCGTTTCCGGTGGAACTCAAACTGGTAACTTGATCAAGCTCACTAGCAACTCGTTCACCGTTAAGGTTTCCCTTGACACAGGTGCCGCTGGTCTATCGACTGCAACAATCAACACTGCTCTCGCCTTCGGCTTCGCTGGTACTCCTGTTACAGGACCTCTTAGCTTTGTAAGCGGTGTCAAGTTGGCTCCAGCTGCTTTCTCCAGCAACCTCGCCAACATGCAAAGCCGAGCAGCTGCTACTTCATCCCCAGCAAACTATGCTACAGGCGTTGGTGTAACTCCACAAGTCATCTACAGCTCCTACGGAGTTGCTGCTGGTGCTGCTGCGGAGAACCTGACAGGGATTGTTGACGTTGCTACTTATACATTTAACAGCTCCATCGCTCAAGGTCAAACTTGGGGTGATGCTGCTAACGAAACAGGTCTGTTCTTGGCTTTCCAAACAGGAAACTCCACTCCAAGCCTCGGTGCTTCCGGAGCTACAGGTCGACGATTTGGTTCTGTTAAGTACCAAGTCCAAGCTGTTCCAGAACCAGCAACTATGCTCGTTCTCGGCGCAGGTCTCGCTGCTCTTGCTCGACGACGCAAGAACGCATAAGAGCCTCGTCTCTGCATCAAATCAGGTATCCGCTCACGCGGGTACCTGTTTTTGGTTTAGAACCTTTCTCCCATGAATATGAACCCGGGCAGGAATTTGACGTCAAACAGCATTGTTGGGAACTCTTTCACCGCTGGTTTCCGAATAGAATGCTAATAAGCCATGAATCAACGCAATTTTAAAACTCCAGTCCTCGCCCTACTTTTGAACTTAGCAAGCGCATCGTTTGCACAGTCAACCGCGCTGACATCGGAGCAGAAAGATGTTCTTCTCGCCAAAATTACTCAGAGAATCACCCAGACTGCATTCGTTCCTGGCGCGGATTTTAGCAAGTGGCCAACCATCGCGGAGAGCCTAAAACCGGAAATCGCCAAAGCCCAAGACGGGGATAGCTTCGCCGCCGTCGTGAATAAGGCTCTAAACGGGCTAGGGTATAGCCATCTTGGCGTCATCACCCCACAAGCGGCAAAGGTCCGAGCGACTGGCGGCAATGTTGGAATTGGAGTTTTCATCGAGCCAACTGCTGAGGGAATCAAAATCAATGGTGTCATTCCGGATTCCCCCGCCGCTAAAGCTGGCATTGTCCAAGGAGACACAATTGTTCTGGCTAACGGCAAGGTTCCAAAAGGCCCGGATGGTCTTCCTGGTGGACTTGGAGCCGTCCTTGATCTGAGGGTCAAGGATAGCACCGGCAAAGTGCGTTCCGTTTCCATCACGAAAGCGGAGTACAAAATCCCCCTTGGACCCAAGATGTCCTGGCACAACGATAGCGTTGCGATTTTGAAGATTCCAACTTTCGACCGCGGTTATGAGCCTGAATCAACGAGGAAGCTTATCGAAACCGCATCCAAGCAAGCCCACACATTGATTCTGGACCTCCGGAATAACCCTGGAGGATTTGTCATTCGGATGCAAGAGTTGGCCGGAATGTTTGCCCCAACTGACAAGCCTCTTGGAACCATGGTGAACCGGACGATGGTCAATAACTTCGTCCGTGAAACCCAGGGTAAGCCCAATGATCTGGTTGCGATCAGCGCGTGGACAAACAACAAGCTCCGCCCAATTGGTTCTGGACCGATTTTCAAGGGCAAAGTCGCGATCCTGATCAATGGCGGTACAGGTAGCGCAGCGGAAATGATTTCGGCCGGATTACGCGATGCGATCGGTGCAAAGGTGATCGGGCAGAAGAGCATCGGAATGGTTCTCGCGGCAATCTTTATGCCCCTCGATTACGAATTCCAAATGATCGTACCGATCCAAGATTACATCACGGTTTCGGGTCAACGGCTTGAGGGCACCGGGGTAAAACCCGACGTTGAGATCACCGACCTGAAAGCCGAAGACAAAGTCTACATTAATGCCGCCTTAGAAGCTCTCAAGCCAAAGGACTAAGCCTTACCAAGTCCGCCCGGTGTGCGATTTCGGCCTGCATATCCGGCTAGCGCGATCAGCGTGATCAGATAAGGAAGGGATGTCCAGAGTGCGGCAGGAAGCTCAACTCCGCCAATTCCGGTTCCCTGAAGTTGGATCTGTAGGGCTTCGAAGACGGCAAATGCCAGGCATGCCAATACCGTTTGAATCGGACGCCAACCGCCAAGAATGAGGGCAGCTAAGGCGATATAGCCGCGTCCCGCCGTCATTGTGTCGGTAAAGATTCCAGAATTTGAAAGGATCATGCATCCCGCGAGTCCGGCAAAGGCACCGGATCCAAGGAGTGCATAAAGCCGCACGTTGACAGGTTCGATTCCGTTTTGCCGTGCCTTTTCGGGGTCGCTCCCACTCGCCTGGAGTCGAAGCCCGAAGCGTGTCTTCGTGATCAGCCACCAGCAAAAGATCGCCATTAAAATCGCTATTCCAATGAATATATCCACCTTTGGTAAGTTCGCCTTTATGCCCGAGAACTGTGGAAGCAAGACTAAAAAGTTCGCCCCACCGAAGGCAAAGAGGTTGATTACCATTCCGCTCACAATGTGATCCATTCGATAGAGCTGGGTCATGGCGAAGTGGCAATAACCCAAAATGACGCTCGCAAGAATCCCGGCGAAAATGCCCAGAATGGGAGACCCTGAAGCCGATGAAACCACCGCTGCAACGCACGCCGCAGCAAGCATTTTCCCTTCTAGAGCTATGTTTGCGATTCCAGAGCGTTCGCTAAGTAATCCACCCAAGGCTGCCAACGCGAGAATACTGGCGAAGATCCCCACATTTCCGAGTAAAGCCAGGTTAAGCATTTTCGGCCACCTTCTTTGAGTACCGAACTGCAGCAACGACGGCAACGATCAGGGCTAAGATGACGATGCTCAGGCCCTTCGGGATGCCGTCAATCTGGGCACTCGCCGCACCTTGCCCGAGAACGGCAAAAAGCGCCCCGCTAAAGAAAATCCCCACTGGATTTGCCCCCGCGAGTAACGCTACCCCCAGAGAGTCGTAACCATATCCTGCCGAAAAGCCCTCGAAAAATCTTCCCTCAAATGCGACTGCTTGCAAGGCTCCGGCGATCCCTCCGAGGGCTCCGCTCATGGTCATAGCTGTCAAGGTCGTGCGTTTTGCATTGACGCCGGCAAACGCGGCGGCGGTTGGATTTGCACCAACCGCAGAAAATTCGTAACCACTCACCGTTCTTTTCGACCAGTAGGCAACTAACCCTACGATTCCCCCACCGATGAGCGTGGAAATGCTAAACACCAGAGGACCATTCCCAAAGGTTGGCAATAGAGACTCATTTGTCATCGAGGCAGTGGTGGGGAATCCTGCGGCTTTATCCATTAATGGACCCGCAACGAGCCAGGCTGTTAGCTGGATTGCGATCTGGTTGAGCATGATCGTGCTGATGACTTCGTGTCCACTTTTATAAGCCTTGATCCACCCCGCAGGATACGCCCAAAGCGCCCCCGCGATCATGCCGCCAAAGACCCCTAGGATCGACCCTCCGATGCCCGGAACTTTGAGCGCAATCGCAATTGCCGTGATTCCTCCCATCGTGATTTGTCCTTCGACCCCAATATTGAATAGTCCACACCTCAAGGCGACGAACACTGCGGAGCCGGCGATGAGCAAAGGAGTTAGCCGCTTCAATGTGTCGGTCATTCCAGCTGGGGATGAGAAGCTGGTTGTGAAAAGCTTTGAGATAACTTCAGCGGGAGATTTTCCAGTCGACAATATTGCGGCTAAGACGATGCCCAGACAAATCACGATCAGGATCGTCATGCGGGCAGAGTGGGGAAGTTTCTTGATCATCTTAATCCACCATCATCGGCCCGATTTCGGCGAGGTCTTTCGTCTTCGCTTCTCGCAACACGCCCCGATTCATCACATAGATTCGATCGCAGAACGTTTGGAGTTCTTCAACATCGAGGCTCACGATCAAAGCACCGGCCCCCAGAGCGCATGATTCCCGGATTCCCTCATACACCTCACGGGTGGCTTCGATGTCCAGTCCTCGGGCTGGCTGAAAGGCGAGAATGAGCTTGGCATCTCCGTAAAGGGCTCGCGCGGCGATGAACCTCTGCTGGTTTCCACCGCTGAGTGCACCGAGCGGCTGCGTGAGCGATGAGAACTTTGTATCGAATTTTGCCGCAAATTTTCCAGTTTGATCGGTAACAAATGGGTTGTCTAATCCGGGGCCTTTCCGGAACTCCTTAAACCGGTGGTATCCCAAAACAGCATTTTCTTCGAGCGACCAGTCGGCAATCATCGCCTCCGCATAGCGATCCTCGGCGATCAGGCGAACGCCCGCGGCAAGCCGATGTTGGGTGTTAAGGTGCGTCAAAGGGAGGGCCTGAAGCTTTACCTCACCTTGCTTGGCCTTGCGAACTCCCATCAGGCTATGAAAGAGTTCCGATTGTCCGTTCCCATCCACACCTGCGATTCCGACCAATTCTCCCTGCTTGATTTCAAAGTTAGCCGCCTTCACGGCCTCGTCGCCCCGATCACCGATGACGGTGAGGTGACTCACTTCTAAGATTGCAGGGTTAGTGATGGCAGGACGACGAGGAAATTCAGCCACTTGGTGACCGACAATGAGTTCGGCGAGCTCTTCCCGTTGGAGGCCAGCGACAGGTCTGTTCGCCATGCACTTACCGCCTCGGAGGACGGTGACATTTCGGCAGTAGTCGAGTACTTCGGGTAATCGGTGCGTGACAAGCAAAATCGGATGTCCTTGGTTCGCCAGGTCTGTCAGGCTGGAAAAGAGTTCATCGGCGTCGCGAGGAGCGAGCATTGCGGTGGGTTCATCAAGGATCATGATCCTTGCTCTTCGCCAGAGCAGCTTCAAGATTTCAAGCTTTTGGGCGTCCCCGGGACCCAGGGTATAGGCATCAGCGTTCCAATTGAATCGGAAACCCATTTTCTCGGCGAGTTCTTCCGCTCGAATCTGGGCAGATTTCTGGTTGAGAATCGCTCCAGGCTCGGCACCGAGCATCAGGTTTTGCAGGCAGGTGAGTTCCGGGATGATCGCGTAATGCTGGCTGACCATTCCGATTTCGTGAGCAATCGCCTCGCTGGTACTCGAAAACTGAACAGTCTGTCCGTCAATATCTAAGGAGCCTTCATCGGGGCGGATTGCTCCGTAGAGGATCCGCATGAGGGTGGTTTTCCCAGCTCCATTTTCTCCGACGATCGCATGGATGCAGCCGGGCTCGGCGTGAAGTTGCACTCCGTCGAGGGCGGTAAATTTCCCAAATCGCTTCGTAATCCCCTTAAGCGAGATGCTCAAGCCTTATCCACCTTGCCTTGGTAAACATCGAATAGCGCTGCAGTAGTGTCGGCACCTCGTCCTGCCGCCTCTAATCTTGCAAGAAGGTCATCTGCGATGCGAGTCGTCGGGATACTGGCACCGATTTCAGATGCTGCATCAAAGCAATAGCCGAAATCCTTCCGCTGGTTTTGGACGCTGAAACCTGGGGTCCAATCCTCGGCGAGAATCATCTTTCCGTAGTGCTCCATCGCCCATGAACCGCCAGCACCTGAACCCAAGAGCTCCCGCGCCTGTTCGATATTGAGTCTAGCTTTTTGAGCAAAACTTAAACTTTCGCAAAGAGAAAGCAAAGCACCCCCAACGGCGATCTGATTTGCTAACTTCATCCATTGACCAGCACCAGTAGGGCCAACGTGTGCAACTTTTTTGCCATAAACTTCTAAAAAAGGCAAGCACTTTTCGAAAACATCAGCCGTTCCTCCGCAGAAGATAGTCAGAGTTCCGGCCTTCGCGCCCATGCTTCCGCCCGTCACCGGTGCGTCCATGTAGACGCAACCCTTTTCAGCGCAAAGCGCTGAAAATTCGACTGCCGAATCAGGCGTAAGGGTTGAATGGTCCACAAAAATGGTCCCGGGTTTGGCACCGGCTAAGATTTCTGGCAATACATCCCGAACATCTTCGACGGTGTTGATGCAAATAGCGATCAGATCACAAGATTTGCCAACTTCATTGAGGCTAGAAGCTACTTTCGCCCCTTGGGAAGCCAATGCCTCACACCTGGAAGACGTTCGGTTCCAAACGGTAACATCTGCGCCCGACCGAACCCAATGTCCCGCCATCGCTCCCCCCATCGTCCCCAAACCCACGAAACCTAAACGCATGATTTATGATCCCAGTTTGCTTGCCCGAGCGAATCGTGCCTTCATTCGGGTTGGACCAAGCACAGACATCAGGTCAAAAAGACCAGGTCCACTCAGCTTTCCAGTCAGCGCGCATCGTATCGGCTGGATGAGCGTGCCCATTTTCTCGATTCCACGCAAAGCTGCATACTCCTTGACCAGAATCTCGCACTCTTCAGATGTGATCGAAGCAACCGAAGCAAGACGGTCATTCAAGAACTGATAAAGTTCCTTGGCATGTTCATTCTTAAGGATCGCCTTCTCGACTGATTTTTCGTCGAAAATGACCTCATCGAGGAAGAAGAAGTCGCAAACAAGTCCAAAATCGGCAAATGTATCCACTCGCTCTTGTTCCAGCGGCAATACAGCGCGAGCGTAGTCAGGATCAGACTCCATGGCATTTCCAAGGAGCTCCAGAGCCGCCCATTTGCCGGTTTCCACATTGCCCTCGCGGGTCCAATATTCCTTGGTTTCCGGGTGCTTGATGAACGCGCGAACAGACTCAAAGAGCTCGTCCAAACTCAATCCGCGCATGTAGTTACCGTTCATCCAGTTCAGCTTGTCAATATCAAAGACGCCTGGTGATGGCTGTAGCCCATCTAAGGTGAAATGCTGAATAAGAGACTCAGAATCCATCAACTCCAGATCGCCGCCTGGGCTCCAACCGATGAGAGCGATAAAGTTGCAGAGAGCTTCCGGAATATATCCGGCGGATCGGAAATCCAAAACCCGAGTATCGCCGTGGCGCTTACTCAGCTTCTTTCCGTCCTTGCCCTTGATCACCGGGCAGTGAACGAAGACTGGGCGTTCCCAGCCGAATGCATCAAACAATGCAGCGTGCTTTGGAGCGGAGGAAATCCACTCTTCACCGCGCATGATGTGAGTGATTCCCATCAGGTGATCATCCACCATCGCAGCAAAGTGATAGGTTGGCATTCCATCGCCTTTGATCAGCACTGGGTCATCCACAGTATCCGAATCCCATTCGATTCGACCTCGAATGACGTCGTGAATCTCAATTGTGGTTCCGCGAGGAATCTTCTGTCGGATGACGCTCGGGACTCCAGCGGATAACTTTTCTTGGACCACCGCTGGCTCGGCATCACGCCAAATGCCGCCGAAATATCCGGTCGGTTGCTTGTTTAGCGTCTGGAATTCCCGCATTTGATCAAGCTCTTCACTGGTATCGAAGGCGTAGTAAGCATGCCCCTTTGCGATGAGTTCTTGAATCAGTTCAGCATAGATTCCGCGTTCTTTGCGTTCGGACTGTCGATAAGGTTCGTGCGGTCCACCGACACCAAAACCCTCTTGCCACTCGATCTTCATCCAATGTAGGCTTTCGATGATTTCGTCTTCTACGCCCTCTACTAATCGGGTGCGATCGGTGTCCTCAATTCGGAGCAGATGAATTCCGCCATAATGCTTAGCTAGAAGGTGCTTGAACAGGGCGTCGCGGATGTTTCCAACGTGGGGACTCCCAGTTGGGCTTGGTGCGTATCGAACTCGGACATTCATCTAGGGAATAATGTACCTGCAGTGCACCCTCTCACCCACGGCTAACGTAAGGAATTTTGAATCACACTCATGCCAGACGAAGAATTTAGTTGGTATTACATTGGGCGATTTGGCCAGCTCGGTCCATTGTCGGTGGATCAAATGCAAGATCTGGTCCGTGATTCTGTAATTCAACGCGATACATACGTTTGGAAAATCGGAATGGAAAATTGGGTGCGAGCGGGAACGGTCCCGATATTCTTCTTTGAGGAGCAGGTGACCCCGCCGTACATGAGCCCTCCCCAGATTCCGCAAGAGCCGTCAATAGGTTCCTTCGATCATCGATTCGCACCTCCGCCTTTTACTGGCGAATCTGGAACCGTACTTTCGCCAACGAACTACGACCGGGGCTATTCCAGCTTTAAGCCCGAAATGGCAACCGTGCCCTACAGCGATAAAAGCAAGATCGCGGCTGGTGTCCTGAATATCGTTTTCCCTGGGATTGGACGGATTTATGCCGGGCATGTAGGTACGGGCTTGCTGATGATCCTGACGTCCTTTTGCTTTGGAATTGGTTACGTGTGGTCACTTATTGACGGAATCCTTTACCTTGTCGGAACGAATAAGGTAGACAGCCGTGGCAGGCCTTTTCGCAATTAGTTGATTCACAATTCCCTCCGAAACGTCCAACAATAGAAGCACACGATGAAACACTTTTTCTCTGCAACAATAGTTTTGAGCCTTGCCTGCGGTGGTATGCCTTGGCAATCCTCTCCCCTTGCAGCAGGAGAGTCCGGGATCAAAATGGTTGTCGAGGGCAAGGGCGAGATCATCATCAAGTTCTATGGCAAGGAAGCCCCGGAAGCCAGCAAGCGGATCCTAAAGCTCGCTAAGGACGGTTTTTACGATGCCCAGACCTTCTTCAAAGTCGTGAAGAGCCCGCGTCCTTTCTTGGTGCAATTTGGCGATCCTAATTCAAAATCAAAGCCAGCGGATGATCCGTCGCTAGGCACTTACGCCTCTGGCACGAAAATCGCCTACGAAAACAGCGGATTCAAGCACGTTCGTGGCGCCGTTGGGCTTGCTCGGTTACCGGAAAATCGCAACACCGGAGACACGCAGTTTTATATCATGCTCGATTCGGCCCCATTTCTGGACGGACAATACACAGTGTTTGGCAACGTCGTGAAGGGAATGGATGTGGTGGATAAGATCAGTCAAGGCGACAAAGTCACGACGGTCTCTGCCATCGAAAACTGAAGTAGGATAATCAAAAAAAGAATGACCATTCAGCCCTGAGTGACCATTTTTTTTGGGAAGTTCCTGATCAGGAAGCAATCTTAAGATGGGATTTGGATTGTCCGTCTTGAGCATCGTCCTCAATCTTGAACTTGGAAACCAAGGAGGTTAAATTCTGGCTAAGCTTGAACAGTTCTTCGGTCATTCGGGTTACGCCCTTAACGGTATCTGCCTGCTCTTGTACGCTAGCTGACATCTCTTCCGCAGACGCGGCATTTTCTTCTGAGGTGGCACTAAGTTCCTGCGCCGTGGCCGCATTGATTGCGCTAAAGTCGGCAACGTTTTGCATCTCATTAATCACGACAGCAGTTCTCTTGTAGACTTCAGCAACGATTTCATCCGTTCGATGTGCGACCTCAGAGACTCTCGTGATCTTCTCAACGACGCATTCGAATGTTCCTGCCATCGCGGTCGATGTTTGGTCGAGATTTTCAATCTCGCCACGAGTCGATTCGGTTGCCTGAACGGCAGACTTTACATCGGCTTGGACGCTCTCGATCAGCCCGGAGATGTTACGGGTTGCTTCTGCGGCCCGCTCCGCCAGCTTTCGGACTTCGTCGGCGACGACGGCAAATCCGCGCCCGGCTTCACCCGCTCGGGCAGCTTCAATCGCTGCGTTCAGAGCGAGCAAGTTGGTTTGCACCGCGATATCTTCAATGGTCTTAACGATTGCTCCGATCTGCGCACCCTTCTCACCGAGTTGATGAACCGATTCTGTCGTGAGGACAATCTGGGTTCGGATTTCGTGAACTCCCTGAGTTGTTTTCTGAACTGCAATTACGGCTTCATCAATACCAATTTGGGTTTCTAGAAGCGCACTTTGCTGCTCCTTAGAGCCATTGTGAACATCATCAATCAAAGTAGCAACCTCTCGAGTCGTGATCGAAGCGACATCGGCTCCCCGGTTCAGAGTTTCGTTGGCTTCTGCTAACCGAGTTGTCGCGATAGCGGATTCCTCGGAAGATTCGGCGAGTTGACTCACCGCTTGAGCAAGGCTAGCAGCGGAATTGCCGACCGTCGTTGCTTGACCCTCCAGTACCTCAGAGCCTGCTCTGAGGTCAGAGCTTGTGGAAAGGATCTCGCCCACAAGCCCTTGAAGTTCCTTTCGAGACTTTTCAAAAGCTATGATGGTTGCACCAAGATCGTGCACGACGGAGTTCATTGTGGTGTGAAGCTCGCCGAATTCATCGGTGCGATCCACGGGAATGCTTTGAGAATATGGATGAATACTTTGAGTGAGATCACCCTGCTGAAGAGCCTCTACGCTCTTTCGAATCGCAGTCAAGTCTTGCTCGCAAATTTCAACGAGTCGGCTCCTAATTATGTTAATTTGAGCACTAAGGTCTCTACCGAAGTATCGGCTCAAGAAAATTGAAAGGAGAATCGCTCCAGCAAGGAGAGATATCGCTTGTGTTCGCGCCTGCGCGTAGCTTGCAGCGCCTGCTTGGTACTCTTCTTTTGCAACCGCGAGCTGCAGATCTACGATCTCACTCACTTTTCCGGAAATAGGATCGATCGCTGGATACATTTCCTTCGTCCGAAGTCTCTCAACTGCTTTTATGTCTCCGACGCTAAGGCTTGCGATCAACTTTGAAGTAAAGCCATCACCGAGTTTCTTCAGTTCTTCAGCCTCCTTTACGAGTTCGGCCTCCCGTGTTGTGAGCTTAGAATTGTTATAAGCTTCCCAATTTGTGTTAATTGTGGTGACGGAATCCGAGATTGACTTCAACGCTTCAGCTTTTGTAAATCCGCCAAAGGCCACTTTGTGGGTCGCGTCAACAATTGCAACTGCGTAGGCATCAGCGACTAACTTGAGTTGCGTAAGTGGAACAACTCGGTCGTTGTATGCTGCCTCGAATCCAGATTGAATTTTCACCATTGAGATCAATGACGAGACTCCTAGCGTGACCATCAAGACAAGGACGACAGCTCCGCTAATCATCATTTTTCCTTGAATTGAGACGTTCTTTAAAAAGTTTTTCATGTTTCAGTTTCCAGAGGAGTCAAACAAATCCCTAGATTTGGAGTGCACTTTCAATATGATTCGGTAGTTTCACCCGCTCGATTTAGGGCAAAATAGAGAGAAGATGGCAAATATTTCATTTACTGAAAAGTTGTTAGATGGAACCAAATTAGAAGTTGGGATTCGTACTTATGTGGATCCCACAATCTCTGTGCGGGAGGTTTTAGAGTTTGCCGTCGAATCGCGTTTTGAACGCACGAAACCCAGCGACAAAAGGTCAAACCTTCACGAGCTTCAGGCCAGTACGTTCCAAGAGTTTCAGGAAGGGCACTTCCTGCTCCTCATCGATGATCGTCAGGTATTTGAGCTCAGCGAAAGAGTGCCTGTGGGCAGTGAGTGCGAGGCTGTTTTCTTGCGAATGACTCCTCTCGTCGGTGGCTGAATCCCTGATGGAAGCCTCAGAGCTGCACTTGCTGTCGACGCAAATTGCTTCCGATGACGAGAGGCTTTCGGCCTATGGTTCTGAGTTACACGTTCTTGGTTGGGTGATTGGGGATGCGGGGCAGTTCGCCTCCGATTCCGATGTCACCACGGCAGAAGCAGCCGTCCGAAGGGCCCTGAGAAAGTACCCGGTCAAGTTTCGGAAAGGGGCATTTTTTGCCTCTGCAGTCCTCCTTTGCGTCGCTGACACCGGGTCTCCAGTTTTTGAGATTGCGCAACTAGTGCTCTCTGTGACCTTCCAACAGATTGGCAAGTTTACGGAAGCCGAGGCAAGGGAAGTCCAGAGGCTATCTCGCCTGACCCAATCGGAGGCACTAAAATCTCTTGCCAGGAGGTTGGTTTCTGCAAACACGATTTCGCAACCCGAAGGAACGCCAGGTTGGTTCTCCGTACTTCTGTCCCTGGAGGCTTTGGAGATCCTCCGGGCTTGTCCGAAAAAGCCTTCGAAAGCATGGGCGAAGAGGGTGAGGGCTCTGGAGCCACCACCCCAAATTCGCCTTGACCACTTCTTGCAAACCCTTTGTGCGATTCCAGCAGGAGCTTCGGCTCAAGACATTCGGATGGTTGCTGGATTAGTAGCGACTCGATTTTTGCTCCAGCCGGACCATCGGATTGAGATTTTTTTGATCCTCAAGCAGATGAGTCTTCAGGCAGAGATCCTCGCTGTAGCTTCTGAGGTTCTGCGGATGGAGCCTGTTTCTGCCCGGGATTTGTTTACTCTCTGTGAACTCCTCCCGAAAGTCCCTCAGTCGAGGGCATTTTTGCGGGTCCTTGATCAAGCATTTCCTAGAGCATCGCGCCTCCGGCTCCGTCTATCCGCTGTTGCCTCCAGGCTTGCAGTTGAGTCAGAGGAGGTGGTGATCAGGTTTCCCCAGGAACCGCAATCATCCAAGCGTCCACAACCGGAGATCAATGTTTCCGGTTCTTTTCCGGAGCAATACGCCGAGGACTTAGCAAGACAACTAGTGAAATACCAAGGGCACCTCCAGGCCTGTCACCGGGTGCTTGTGGAAGAGCTTCTTGCAACACCTTTACAATTCTCTCCAAAAGAGTTTGAGGCCACTTTTCTCATCGAACCAGTGCGGTCTGATCTTGCGAAGCGGCTGATTTGGACTTGTGACCGAGAATTTATGGTGTGGAATTCCAACCATTGGCAGACGATTGAGGGCAATTCAGTGACCTTTGAAATTGCGGAGAAGATTGCCCTATGGCATCCAATCCAAAATGGCCCGGGTACCGTCGAAGTGCTTCGCGAGTATTGCGTTGCAAATGACCTCAAGCAACCGTTCAAGCAGGCTTTCCGTGAGGTCTATCTGCTCACCGATGCCGAGCGCACGACATTCGACCACTCAAGGAGATTCTACGGTCAAGTCCTTAAGCTTGAGCAATTCATGGCCCTGCTGCGTGCCAAGGGTTGGAGCGGCACGGAAACCTACGCGTTCTTCGGACCAGAAGAGGATGCGGCCTTGCGAAAATTCCCAGAGCACGGGATTTCTGCTCACTTTGGTTTTAGGCAGGCTCCCACGAATTTCACCGCGTTTATGTCAGATCCGTATTTGCTGGTGACCTCAGAAGCGGTTTGGTTTGAACGCGATGGCAAGACTCTACCACTGGATCAGATCCCAGCACATCTTTTCAGCGAAGCGATGCGGGATGTGGATATGTTTGTCAGTGTTTCGAGTATCGGCACCGATCCGACTTGGGCGATCAACGATCCAAGTGCGGGCGCGGGAAGTCTATGGCATCGTATGGCGTTTGGTGAACTTCTCCCGAGCGCGCAAACCCGCGGTGAATATTTGAGAATGCTTCTCCCGAAGCTCGGCTTTGGTGACCGCTTACAGGTAGACGGAAAGTTTTTATTCGTCCAGGGGCGTCGGCATCGTTACAAAATCCACTTAGGGAGTAGCAACATCTTGATCCAGCCCAATGATCAGTATTTGTGTATTGTGGGAGTCCCCAGCGGATCGAAAACAAATCTCGTCTTTGACGGGGATAAAACGCTCTCGCTCATTTTGAGCAAGGCGTTCATGCTGATGGCAGACGACAAGATCAAGGATCCAACAATCTTGAGCCAGTTGCCGAAGTAATTACGATCCGGTTCGCTTGCTCACCGGGAATGAGACAGGTCTTGCCCCGCGCGGGATCGTAAACTTGTACATCTCAGTTGTTGGGGAGAACAGATTCACACGAATTCTCCACTGAGAAAAGAAGTTTCCCTCGCGTTCTTGAAAATCAAGCTGGGAAACATTTATTTCTCCGTTGAGATAGTCACAGGTGATCGAAAGTTCGGCGGTCCGAGAGGTCATGACGGCGACATTCTCGTTGTTCCTTGATGTTGTGATTTGCGATACCGGCAACCAGCTCTTAAACGGCAAACCGGAGGAAATTTCGCTCAGAGTTCTGATCGCATAGAGAGATTGACCACTGGTCAAAGATCGCGCAAGAACACTTAGCTCCTTTTCGTCCTTGTACTCAGTCATCGCGTACTCGTTCCGGTCATGGTCATAGAACCATAGGTTCGTGCCGTCGGCGACAATCCGAATCCGCAGACGATCAAGATGATAGTCCGTAAACTCTAACTTGGGTTTGCTCCGACCTTCGGCGGGATTAAAGTAGAGGTTTGTCCTGATCGTTGATTCTTCGCGACCGGTGCGTTGCGAACCCGACATCAAGATCTCCACGGACTTGCCTCGGTAAAATCCAAATGCTCGGGTGAGACCGTCGGCATTCACGGCTGGGACCGATACCGCGGCGGCTTGAACCAGAACCAAAACACAAGCGGGGAAGAGTCGAGACATCATGTTTGAGACTGCTTAAATCTTCTTAATGTTCGCAACGAACTGGATGATCCTGGCGTCATTTTTAGCATGGCACAGTATTCGATTAAGTCCCAAGAGGGTGTAAATTACGTTGAGCTTCTACTTGACAACGAGATGGTTCGCACAGAGTCCGGGGCAATGCGGTTCATTCATGGTCAAATCAAGATGGAGTCAAAATCGCCGGGAATCGGCGGAATGTTTAAGGCGGCTTTGACCGGAGAATCTATCTTTAGACCAACCTATACTGGAACCGGAAGGCTTGTTTTGGAGCCTTCAATGAATAGCTTTTACGAATTAAACTTGCAAAATGAGGGCTATGTTCTCGACCGAGGGGCTTATTGGGCTTCCGATGGAGCGATCACGGTGGATGCACAAGCGAACAAGCTCATGGCAGGTTTCGCGGGTGGGGAAGGCTGGGTTCAAACGCGCGTCAGCGGCACGGGAAAGGTCATTCTCATGGTCCCTGGTCCGGTTCAGATTATTGACCTTGTCAATGACCGGATGGTGGTTGATGGGAGCTTTGCGGTCGCACGCTCGACCTCGCTTGACTTTAAGGTAGAGCGTTCAACCAAATCCATGATCGGTTCAATGACGAGCGGAGAGGGAATCGTCAACGTATTCGAGGGAACGGGAAGACTCTTCCTAGCACCTATTCCAAACAAGTACGTTATGCTACAGGACATGATCCTGAGTATGCGAATGTCCAGCTCAGGCTAGATATTCAAGAACCTGCTTGGCATGATACTGGTCGTGACCAAGCAGGTTTTGCATTTGGACCTGGATCGACATCGGTCCCCACTCTGGGTGTTGGGCACATCGGAGCATTTCTTCTGGTGTTACCTGTCTCAACCATTGGACTGTGATCTCGCGCTCGGTCAGAAAGTCATCCAAGCTGGACTGAAAATCCCAAGTCTCGTACGAGAGTTCCACTGCTCGTTCGCCTTCATCGTAAGGGGTGGGTACGAACCCATCTTCGGCGAGAGTGCTGACCATCCTCTGGCGGAAAATAGGTTCCCAATCAAGGAGGTGAGCGATGACTTCACGCGGTGTAAACCGATCGGGGTCGTTTCGTTCATCCCATTGAGATTCAGACAGTCGCGAAAGTAGTCCCGACAAAATAAGGGAAGAATCCAAGAGTCCGGAGAACAGATAGGGTGCCATCAATTCCTTTGACGCGATCCAGCCACGGTCTGTTGCGTCGGTCTGTAATCCAGTCCGATTCCATCCCTGAATGAAAAAAAGTGAACCCGGACTTCTATGGGAAGTCCGGGTTCTTTAGTTTCTTTTTTTTAGCTTAGTAGCTGCGTCGCTTTCCGCCGCCGCCGCCGTAGCCGCCGCTGTCACGACCGCCTCGGTCGCCATAGCCACCGCCGCCACCGCCGCCGTAACCACCGCCGCCACCGGATCGGCCGCCGCCGCCACCGCCGCCGCCAAATCGTCCACCACCGCCACCGGCCGGTCGTTCTTCGCGAGGTCGGGCTTCGTTGACGGTAAGCTTTCTTCCGCCCATTTCAGAGTTGTGAAGCTTTTCGATCGCTTCTTCAGCGCGGTCAGCCTCAACTTCGACAAATGCGATTCCCTTTGTGGAAATAACTCGTGCCGAGATTGGTTGATAATCACCGAAGTGGAGCATAAGCTCGCCTTCGGTTACTGTGTACGGCAAGTTGCCGACGAATAATGTTTTCGATGCCATTGTGAATTGACCTAACTACATGGACCGGTGCTTGCTGGCTCGAAATCTTCTCTCGTCGTTCGGCATCCGTATCTGTGCATCTCTATAGTACCAGCAATATCCGATTTTTGATCATTTCTCATTAAAACGGCTGAAATCAGGCATACTCTCAGCGTAGAGTTTCTTTGGCTATGTGTGTTGCGATTCCGATAAATGAAAAAAAGCGTCCGCTGATTCAAAGGACCTTTGCATGGGGAATCGAACAAGTCATGCGGGTTTACGAACCGCTCATTGCCCCGAGAAAGCAAGAACTTTTTAAGGATCTCCGAGGCAAAGTCGTTGAGATTGGTCCTGGCACGGGACCGAACCTGAAATACTTTCCCAAAGAGATTTCGTGGATCGGAATTGAACCCAATCCCCACATGCACAAGTACCTTCGTCGAGAAGCAGATCGTGTTGGAATCGCAGTGGACTTACTTGAGGCCAGTGCCCTTGACATTCCTCTCGAGGATAACAGTGTTGATTTTGTCGTTGGGAGTTTAGTGCTTTGCTCGGTCCCTTGTCCGGAGACCACGCTCAAAGAAGTCTTGCGGATTTTAAAACCTGGTGGCAGATATCTTTTCGTGGAGCACGTTGCCGCGACTCCTGGCACTTTTGGGGCTCTTACTCAGCGATTCATAAAGCCGATTTGGTGCTGTTGCGCAGACGGGTGCAATGTTGATCGCCAGAGTTGGGTACCGATTAGGAAAGCAGGGTTTTCGCGTGAAGAAATCGAGCACTTCATGCTCAAATTTCCGATAGTATCTCCTCACATTATCGGCTCGGCCGTAAAGTGAATCTGGAAACAATTAGGCGATGATTCGCACGGTGCGTTCACATTCGTCCAGAAGCTTTTCACAGGCTGGAAGCACCATCTCGTAAACAAGCTCAAAGTCGTTGAGCTCCCCATAGTAAGGATCGGGGACATCTTCGCCTACCTGATCTGGTACCCAGTCCATCATAAGCGAGATTCGGGTCGGATCGGTACCGTTCCAACGGAGGAGTGAGTCCTTCACGCTATTATCCAAAGCGACGATGTGGTCAAAGGTCTGAAAGTCCTTTGAGATGATCTGACGAGCTCGGTGGGTCGTCGGAGCGTGGTGGCGCTCGGCTACGTTTCGAGCTCTAGGGTCGGGCAAGGCTCCCACGTGCCAACTCCCGGTTCCGGCGCTATCTACCTCAACCAACTCGTGGAGATTGCGGGCGTTAACCAACTTTTGGAATACAGACTCTGCGAGAGGGCTTCGGCAGATGTTGCCAAGGCATACAAACAGAACGCGAATTTTTGTACGCGTTTGACCTGCGGAAGAAAAGACTTCTGGTTGCATAGAGGGTTCGCTCGACTTAATTTTGGCGATTTTGCACGTCGTCGAGCATCGCGGGTTTGAAAGATCCGACCCGTAGGTCGCAATCTCCAGACACAGAATCATACCACCCTATCGCTTGGAAATCACAGCTCAGGGGATCCATTCTTCCCAGGAAATCTGTAGCTCAGGCTGTTCGTCGTCGTTACTCTCGATGAAAAAAGCACTCCACCGATTCTTTCCGATAACAATATTCGTGATCTCGTAGACTCCTCGATCAGTGGTCTCCTCAATCTCGACGTCTTTGGTGGGAAGCTTAAAAAATTCAAGAGCTTTTGCCGTTGTCAGCGGCTTTCCCTTTGGGAATATCGCAGAAAAATATTTTACAATCGCGTCTTTGCCCGAACGACGAATGAACACGCTACTCAGACCAGGGACTTTTTGCGATTTCCACGACCAGTCCTCAGATCGAGGCAGAGCCGCAAGTTCCTCTTCGGTGTAGCTCACCCCTGGTTCCATCTCTGGAACCACCTCTGACTTTGGGGTGACTTTGACATTGAGAACCTTTCCGAAAGCGCTGAAGTCGCTACCCAGAGCTTTCTTTAGATCGTAACCTTGAACGACTGGGGTCTTCTTTGCCGACGCAGGCGTTGCTTTCTTTACGGTCTGGAATGCCTGCTGACCCGTCGAAACAACTGGGCTACAAAGGAGCAACGCGAGCACACTGGAAATCACGGGAAGTCGGCGGAAAATTCTTCGTTCAAGCATAATCACATTATAACAAGATTAGGGAACTTTGGGCGAAAATGCACCCGCTTTTTGGTCTTAGGCTCAGCATCATTGTGACGGTTTCGGGTACGTTCTCGTAGTCTTGTCAGAGGGTTTATGTCGGCAGCAGTAAGCACAGAATTCGTTCAAATTACGATCAATGACGTTGAGATTCAAGTTCCCAAAGGGGAGCTCATAGTGGAATCCGTCAAGCGTCTTGGGCTCGAAATTCCCATTTTTTGCTACCACCCTCGGATGAAGCCGGTCGGAATGTGCCGGATGTGCCTCGTTGAAGTTGGCTTCAAGCAGGCTGACGGGAGCGTCCGAAAGATGCCAAAGCCGCAAGCGGGTTGTACCTTGCCTGCAAGCGAGGGCATGGTCATTTTCACGGATACGAAACAAGTCCACATCGACCGTAAAGGCGTCCTAGAATTTCTGCTTATCAACCACCCGCTTGACTGCCCAATTTGCGACCGGGGCGGTGAGTGCCCGCTTCAGAACAACACGCTGTTTTACGGCCCTTCGACATCTCGCTTTACTGAGCTCAAGCGCCACGCGATTAAGGCGTATCCGCTTTCTAAATATGTAACGCTCGACCTAGAGCGATGCATCCAGTGCGGTCGTTGCGTACGATTCACCGAGGAAATTTCTGGAGATGCTCAACTCGCGTTCCGATTCCGGGGTGCTGAGATGCAACCTTCCACCTTCCAGCTTCTGGATTTCGAATCCAGATTCAGCGGTAACGTCATTGAAATCTGCCCAGTTGGCGCGCTGACTTCGGCAAAGTACCGATTCCGTGCACGACCTTGGGACCTCGAAAGCAAGCCGTCCACATGCGTGGAATGTGCGAACCACTGCTCCACGTTCTTCGACTACCGCGCCGGAAAGTACGTCCGCACCAATGGTCGAACGAATGAAGCTGTCAATGAAGAATGGACCTGTGACAAGGGCAAATTTGGGCACGATTACTACAATTCCGCGGACCGCATGACTCAGGTTTTGGTTCGGTCAGGAGATCAGTTCGTTGCTGGTACTTGGAGTGATGCTTATGAGCTCATCCAAGATGCCTTCAAAGTCGGAGGCAATCAAGTCGCGGCATTAGTTGGCGGCAAGCAGAGCAATGAGGCCCTTTATCTCCTAAAGAAGGCATTTAAGGAAGGATTCGGCTCCGACCAAATTGATCACCGATGGGGTCGAGCGATTCCAGCGGGTTCTGAGACGATCGAAGCGGTGTACGGTAGCCCGAGTGTGCAGTCCAAGATTGCTGATCTTGAAAGCGCAAAGACCATTTTCCTCTTTGGCGGAAACGTTGCTGACGAGCAACCCATGGTTTATCTTCGGGCGCGAAAGGCGGCAACTCGATTTGGTACTAACGTCGTCGTGATTGGATCCGAGGACGCTGAAGCAGATCGATTTGCTTCCCAAGTCGTTCGGTACAACGCCGGAACTGAATACGAAGTTTCCATCGGACTTTTGCTTGCGGCTCAATCCGCCGGAATCACCTTGCCGGAAGCCGCGCAAAAACTCCTGAGTGGTCAAACCGCTGAGTTTATCCAGCGTGTCACCGGAGTTTCTTCCGCCGACTTCACGTCTTTAATAAGTCAGATGGGCGCGGATGCGATCTTTGTCACCTCAGATTCGCTGTTCAAACAGGTGTCGGGAGACAAAGCTAGCTTGGCACTCGCCGGACTCGCCAAGGCTCAAGGGGTGAAGTTCAATCAATTTGCAACCATCGGCAATGCGGAAGGTGCCAGATCCATCGGCCTGATGCCAGGTCCGGATGGTCGGACGACAACCGAAATTCTCGAAGCCTGCACTCGATTTGAGATCAAGGCCCTTTGGCTGGTGGATTGCGATCCGTTTGCGCTCCACGCTGATCAGCGACTGGTCATGGACGCCCTTGAGAGCGTTGATTTCTTGATCGTCCAAGGCTCTATAAAGAGCGATCTTGCGAGCTATGCGAGTTTGGTTTTGCCAAATGCTCTTCCCGCAGAGCAAACCGGAACCTATACCAATATCGAACGGCGTGTTCAGTCAGTGAGATCGGTAATCCCGGCTCCTGGCGATGCAAAAGCCGGTTGGAGAATCTTCGCTGAACTCTTAATGCGGGTGAAGCCAGGCAAGCCCCTGTTCAGCCCAGAAGAAGTTTTTGCCGCAATCGAAGCTGAAGTTCCGTCCTTTAAGGGTGCGCTCGCAAGCGGTGACCCTGAGGGATTTGTGATCCCGAGCGAGGTACATTACCAGGTGGTTCATGCTTAATATCCCCGAAGGTTTAGATTGGCTGGCGACGAATCAACCTGCCGTTTTGGCGTTGATTCGGGTTCTGCTCTTTGTGGTCCCGATCTTGATCGTTGTCCCCGGTTGTATTTGGTGGGAACGGAGATTGCTCTCTTGGATGCAGGATCGCATTGGTCCGAACCGAACTGGAACGATTTCTAAGAATTTTCCGATCAAGTTTTTGCGAGGGAAGAAAACCTTTGGTTTATTGCAACCAATCGCCGATGGTGTAAAGCTCTTCTTCAAGGAAGATGTCACTCCCTCCACGGTTGATCGCGTCATTTATTTTGTTGCTCCGGCGGTTGCTCTTTTCCCTGCGTTCGCCGTTGGTGGAACCTTGCCTTGGGGTCCAACGACCGGTGTTTATGGTCACTTGACTCCAATTTGGAACCCCGAGATCGGCTTGCTGTTCATGCTCGCCATCAGTTCGCTCGGCGTTTACGGTGTTGTTCTTGGCGGTTATGCCTCGAATAACAAGTATTCGCTTTTGGGCGGACTCCGAAGCTCGGCGCAGCTCATTAGCTACGAACTCGCCATGAGTATGGCTCTGGCTTGCATCGTCCTTCCGGTCGGTAGCCTGCGGATGACGGAAATCGTCACCGCGCAAGAAAAACCACTCTGGGGAATCATTCCACAACTGCAAAACTGGTTTATTCTGACGCCGTACGGATTCGCCGCATTCGTTATTTTCCTCGTTTGTATGGTCGCGGAAACGAATCGCGCGCCATTTGACCTGCCAGAAGCCGAAAACGAAATCATCGCCGGCTATCACACCGAATACAGCTCGATGAAGTTCGCTGTGTTCTTCATGGGTGAATATGCGACGATGTTCATCTTTGGTGGCGTTCTGGGAGCTGTCTTCCTTGGCGGACACAACATCTTGCCTGTGAACTTTGACGCTCTTGGTGCACCGTTCATGACCGCAATCACTTACTGGTTAGCTCCAATCACGTTCCTTACGAAGTGCATTATCGGAATCACTTTCTTTATTTGGTTACGTGGATCTTTGCCAAGGCTCCGTTACGACCAGCTGATGGGGCTTGGTTGGAAGGTCATGCTTCCAGCGGCAGTTTTGAACTTTATCGTCGTGATGTGCTGGATGCAGTCCCAATTCTCATTCGGAACCCAAGGAATGGTGGCGGCATCAGTTGGCGCAGTTTTGATTGTTGTGATGATCTACAAGGGCTTGATGAACTCGATCAAGCTGAGCGACACCGGAATGGATCGCCGCACCATTGATATGGTGAGTGGTCTGGAAGAAGGTCGGCGCGTCGTGGAAATGGTGAAGTAGTTTTGGGTTCAATTTGACCCGTTTTGAAGTGTGAAATCATGGTGAGGAACGCAATGACATTGATCTTGGGGGTTTGTTCGTGAACAATTTGCCCGTAGAAATCACTCCAAATTTGGGGTTGATCGGCCTGTTGGGAGGTATCGCTGCCGCGACTGCGGTTGGCGTTGTAGCTTTTAATAACCCGGTTCGATCAGCTGTGAGTTTGGTTCTGAATTTCTTTACTCTTGCGTTCATCTACTTCACGCTCGGGGCGGAAATGCTCGGGATTACTCAGATCATCGTCTACACAGGCGCAATCATGGTTTTGTTCCTGTTCGTCATCATGCTTCTCAACTTGAGTTCCGACGAGGCATTCTCGAAGGGCGTTTTTGACGTTAAGCCGATTCTGGCGGTTCCGATTGGACTTGGATTGCTCGCAATGATTGGTTCGCAAGTCTTGCTGCCGTTCCTAAAGATCACTCAAACGGTGGCACCGGATGCCTCCAAGACGAACGCAATTGGTTGGGGTACTCCGCAAGCACTAGGGAGAACGCTTTTCACCGATTATGTTTGGCCGTTTGAAATGGTCAGCGTGTTGCTGATGGTTGGAATCGTGGGTGCGATCCTCCTCGCGCGAAAGAGGGTAGCTCAATGAACGCAGTGCCTTTAGCAGTTTATTTAGCCGTTGGGCTTTTCATGTTCCTTACGGGAGCAGTTGGGGTCGTTGTTCGGCGGAATCCCGTGATCGTGTTCATGTGCGTTGAACTCATGCTGAACGCGGTGAACCTCACGTTCTTGGCTTTCGCAAGGTACGTCCCATCTCCAATTTTGAACCCGATGGACCACCAGAATTCCTGGATGTCGGGGCAGATGATGGTGATTTTCGTGATGGCAGTTGCGGCGGCAGAAGTTGCTGTCGGACTTGGCATTATCATGGCAATTTATCGACTTCGCAACGAAGTCGACCTCGACGAAATGAGCACGATGCGAGGATAAGGGTCAGGGAATGGCAAAAAGTTTTGAGTTAATTTTCTTGGTGATCGGGCTCCCGATTCTTGGGTTCTTGATCCAGTGCTTCTGGGGTAAAGCAATCATTGACCGGATGGGCATTGCCGCTGGTCGCAAGACGGTCGGTGCGATTGCAACTTCGGTTGTCGCCGCCAGCTTTGCGATCGGTCTGATGATCTTGCTGGATCTCGCGAAGATGGCTCCCGGTGACCGGCTCCACATTCGTACGATGTTCGACTGGATCAACATCGCCGGGCTTCACATTCCCGTCGAGCTTCGAATTGACACCCTCTCGATGACGATGGTGATGATCATCACTGGCATCGGGTCGCTGATCCACCTTTATGCAACTGGCTACATGGCAGAAGAGCAGGATTATCCACGTTTCTTCAGTTATTTGAACCTGTTCGTCGCGTTCATGTTGACGCTCGTTTTGGGGAATAACCTTGCATTGCTCTTTATCGGATGGGAAGGTGTGGGGCTTTGCTCTTATCTTCTCATCGGATTTTGGTACAAGGATTTCGCGAATAGTGGGGCGGCCAATAAGGCGTTCATTACCAACCGCGTCGGAGACGTTGGGCTCGCGCTCGGGATGTTCTTGATCGCGTTTTTGCTTTCAACTAACTCCAAATCTTTGGGGATCACCGATAGTCGCTGGCTAAGCTACGATGTCATTCTGCCGAACATCGGTAAGATTTTCGAGACCAACCCTGGAATGGCGACCGCGATTGCGCTCTGCCTGTTTGTCGGAGCCTGCGGAAAGTCCGCTCAGTTCCCACTTTATCTCTGGCTGCCAGACGCGATGGCTGGCCCTACTCCAGTTTCGGCTCTCATCCACGCGGCGACGATGGTCACTGCTGGTGTTTTCCTTCTCACCCGGATGCAAGTCGTGTTCGCCGCGAGTGCGGTTGCTAGTTCGATCGTTGTCATCGTTGGCTTGTTCACCGCGATCTTTGCTGCTTTAATCGCGTTTGGGCAGACCGACATCAAGAAGGTTTTGGCCTACTCTACGGTTTCTCAGCTTGGATTCATGTTCGTAGCCTGTGGAGTTGGGGCGTACTGGGTTGGGATGTTCCACGTCATTACCCACGCGTTCTTCAAGGCACTCTTATTCCTTGGGTCTGGTGCCGTGATTCACGCGATGGCGCACGATCAAGACATGCGTAACTACGGTTCGCTGAGCAAGTACATCAAGATCACTTGGGCCACGATGCTCATCGGCTACCTTGCGATTGCTGGGTTGCCTTACACTTCCGGTTGGTTCAGTAAAGAAGAAATCATTCACGTCGCCATCGGTAGCAAGCAGGCGATGTTGAATGGCGTGAACATAGGCTACTACGCGGGCTGGATCGCTTTCGGAGCTGCATTGCTCACAGCGATTTACATGACCCGAATGATGATGCTGACCTTTGGCGGAGGGCAACAGCGATGGAAGCTCATCCCTGCCGGAGCCCACGATCACGCCGATCACCATGACGATCATGCCCACGAGGCTCACTCTCATGCGGATCATGCGCATCAGGGCGAAGATACTGAAGGATTTTTCTACACCGACGACGAAATGGCGGCAATGCACTCCCATGAAGATCATGATGATCATCATCATGCCCTCGATGAAACCCACGTCCCGCACGAGGTTCCGCCTTCGATGTGGATCCCTTTGGTTGTTCTTGCGTTCTTCTCACTTTTCTCCGGGGTTTGGCTTAAGGACTACTTTGGCTGGTTTGGTCAGAAGAAAATGCTTCTCGAAAACTGGCTAACGCCTGTGGAAACTTGGCGACATGGCCATCATCACGCCGAGTACCACCCGCACGAGATTCCTTACGAACAGATCGTTGCGATGCTAGGTTACAGCATTGGGATCGCGGGAATAATCATTGGGGTTGCCTGGTACTTCCGAGGTTTGCCAAAGTCCGAAGGCTTCGACATGAAGAAGTGGAACCCGCTCCGCGTCTTCGCTGGAAACCAATTTGGTTACGACAAAACCGTCGTTGAATCGTTCTCCGAGGGTGGAAATGCATTTGGAACGTTCCTTTGGAAGTTTGTGGATAACAAGGTCGTGGACGGCGCAGTGAATGGGCTAGGAACGGTTCTTGGTGGACTCAGTAAGGGCGCAGGGTTTGTTCAGACGGGACTCGCTCGTGGTTACGCGCTGATGATGCTCCTAGGGAGTGCGGCGATTCTTGGTTACGTCATTTACGCTCTGGCGCAGGTTGGAGGTCGCGGCTAAGGCTGAATATCATGGGAATTCTTTCGCTTCTGATCTTGGCTCCGCTTTTCTTTGCGGTTTGCATGGCGTTTATTCCGGACTTTGATCACAAGGCTTTGAGGATTTTGGCCCTAGGTGGTTCGATCCTCACATTTTGTGTGAGCCTTGGAGTGTTCGCACAATATAAGTCTGATACGTTCCACTTCCAGATGGTTGAGCATATTCCTTGGGTTCGAGACCTCGGGATTAGCTACCACCTCGGCGTGGATGGCACAAGCATTTGGCTGGTCATGCTGACGACTTTCCTCAGCATCATCACGACCTGGTTTAGCTTCTATGTTAAGGACCGCGTGAAGGCGTACTTTACGTTTATGCTGATCCTGGAAGCGGCGATGCTCGGCGTTTTCCTTTCGCTGGATTTGATCCTGTTCTTCGTGTTCTTCGAAGCGACATTGATCCCGATGTACTTCCTCATTAACATCTGGGGCGGTGCGCGGCGGCAATATGCGGCGATTAAGTTCTTCCTCTTCACTGCTGCTGGCTCAATTTTAATGCTCCTCGGCATGGTGACCCTTGCCTGGATTTACTCCCAGCAGTACGGCGTCTGGAGTTTTGATCTCCTTGCGTTGCAAGCCGGAGTCGCCAAGGGGCAATTCTGGATGGGCTTCATGCAACTCCAGGCGATGTTGTTCTGGGCATTTATGCTTGCCTTCCTCGTGAAGGTGCCGATGTTCCCGTTCCACACCTGGTTGCCCGATGCCCACGTGGAAGCTCCGACCGCAGGTTCAGTGCTCCTGGCTGGCGTGCTCCTCAAGATGGGGACATACGGAATTCTTCGATTCGTTTTGCCGCTTTTCCCTGATGTCATCGGTCAAGCCGTGGTACCGATCATGGTTCTTTCCGTGTTCGGAATCCTTTACGGCGGTATCGTCGCGGCGGTCCAGCCGGACGTGAAGAAGCTTGTCGCCTACAGTTCCGTAGCGCACATGGGCTTTGTGATGCTCGGGATTTTCTCGCTGACTCACGACGGAATCATGGGAGGTAGTGTTCAGCAACTTGCCCACGGGATCTCGACGGGGGCGCTGTTCTTACTCATCGGTTTACTTTACGAGCGACGACATACTCGGCTTTTCAGCGACTATGGCGGACTCAAGGCGCAAATGCCGATCTTCTCGACTCTGTTCCTGATCGTCATGCTCTCAAGCCTTGGCGTACCGGGATTCAATGGCTTCATTGGGGAATTCCTCGCCCTGAAGGGTGCGTTCGACCTCGGAATGACCGGGCAGTACAACATGACCGTGTTGCTACCAGCGATTGCCGCTACCGGCGTAATCATCGCGGCGGTTTACTTGCTTCTGATGTTCATGAAGGTCTTCTACGGGCCGAATACGAACCCAGAAAACCAGCGCCTCAAGGACCTGAAGCCAAAGGAAATCGTGATGGTCGGAATGCTGGTCGTGTTCATCTTCTGGGGAGGACTGTATCCGAATACGTTCTTCAAGCCGATGGAGGCTTCAGCCCATGCCGTGCGATTAATGGCGATAAATCCGGCGGGAGCTCGGCCGCAGTGGGCGGAGAAGACCCAGGAAATTTCAAGCACCGGATCTTTGGTCGAAGTTGAGAGATCTGCCGACAACAAGAGTTTTGAAGTCATCAAGGAAATCAGCCCGGCCAGATTGAAATTTGAAAAGTTCGATCCGATGCTCCAAGCGGAGGTCATTCCTCAGTGACCAGCCGCGAGCTATTGGCGCAGATTCAGATTGGCGATGTTCCTCGGAAGCCGGTTATCGCTTGGGGCTTTTCTCATCCCCAAGCCGATGCGGTTGTGCTGGACACCTATGTCGATCAAGGTGATTCTGTGACGATGGTTCGCGTGGACTCCCCGTTGACCAAGCAGGCAAAGCGAAATCTGAATCTTAATCACTTGCTCCATAGCGATCCCGAAGCTGGTAACAAAGTTCTCGATGAGCTTGTCTCGGAAACTTTGGAGGAGGGCAAGAATGCTCTCGCAAGTGGTGCCGATGGCATTGCCTATGTCATTGATGGTGCGTATCCAGGAGGCTCGACTCCGATGCAGTTTGGCGGTTATTATCTGGAACGCGACCGAGAAATCCTCGAACAGCTTTCCGACGCAAACTTTAATTTAGTTTTCATCGAAGGCGGGGAAGAGACTTACCTCGATTCCGTCAGCGATTTAGCCGCGAACGCCATCGGTTGGAGAATCTGCGAATCTGGATTCTCAAAAGAAATGATGCGCGAATTGCGATGCGGGCCAGTTGCAGGCAATGATGCCAGCGCGGATATCCACATAGCTTTTTCCGAACAAGCGCTTCAAGAATTTATAAGGTCGCAAGCGACCGCAGAGGTTTCAGCATGAATACAACTCTCATTGTTCCACCGACGATTGATTGGTCGGTTTTGATGCCAGTCATCGTGGTCGCGCTTGGCGGGATCATTGCCTTGGTCATCGAAATGTTCCGTCCGCTCAAGGACAACACGATGGTTGTTGTGGCCTCGCTTGCGGCTTTGATTTGCGCGGGAGCAAGCATCATCATGCAGTTGCCATTGCCGAGCGTGGAGACCTTCGCGCAAATGGCGATGCGAGATCGGCCATCGCTTCTGCTTCAGCTTCTCATTGTTTCGTCCACATTCTTGATCATCCTGTTTAGCGAACCGTACCTACGCTCGAAGCGGATTCCGTTTGCGGAGTTCTACGCTTTGGCTCTTTGGTCGGCATCGGGCGCTATGATCATGGTCAGCACGAAGTCGCTATTGATGCTCTTCGTCGGACTAGAAATCCTCTCTATCGCGCTTTACGTGATGGCGGGGATGTCAAAGAGTGAAACTCGGTCCGAAGAGTCTGCGATCAAGTACTTCCTTCTTGGAGCCTTCGCTTCTGCATTTTTGCTTTTTGGAATCGCTTACGTGTACGGAGCCACAGGTTCGCTTCACATGGATGCAATCACTCGTGGTTCGATGGAGACACAGCCACTGGTTCGTATTCCTTTGACCTTTGGCGTTGCGCTGATCTTGATCGGATTGCTGTTTAAGGGTGCCTTTGCGCCATTCCACCAGTGGACGCCGGACGTGTACCAGGGTGCTCCGACGAACGTCACGGCGTTCATGGCGGCAGTCTCGAAGGTTGCCGCGATTGGCGCGCTTTGGCGATTGCTGGATAGCGCGGTTGGTCTCAAAGAATTCTATCTTCCGATCTTGATTGGAGTCGCAGTCTTGACGATGGTGCTTGGAAATGTCGCCGCGATCATCCAGACAGACGTCAAGCGCGTACTTGGCTTTTCTTCGATTGCGAACGCGGGATATATTCTCGTTGGCATCATTGCACACCTCAAGGAGCCAGAGAAGGTCGGGATCAGTACAACCATTTTCTACCTAGCTGGCTACACGGTCATGACGATCGGTGCCTTCGCGGTCATCTCCCTGACCGCCAAGAAAGGGCGGGAAGGAACAGAGTACAAGGACCTTGCCGGTCTTTGGCAACGATCGAAGCTTGCCACTACAGCGCTGGTTGTCTTCGTGGTTGGCTTGATTGGAATTCCGCCTTTCGCTGGATTCTTCGGCAAGCTCTACATCTGGCGCGATGCCGTATCGGTTGGGCTTTTGCCTCTGAGTGCTGTGATGGCGCTCAGCTCTGTTGTGGGAATTTACTACTATGTGGGGATTATCCGCGCTGCCCTTGTGGATAGTGCAACGGCGACTTCGACGCTCGCTAAGCCACGGAAGAGCACCCAGCTCGCGTTTATCCTATGCTTGATCGGGATCTTCATGATGGTCGGCACGCAGTCGGTGATGGACTTCATCCAAGGCAACGCGGATCAAGTGATTCAGGTCACGCAGAAGTAATCGACCGCACTGAAAAAAAGTCCCTGCCGCTCACTAGAGGGCAGGGACTTTATTATTGTGAGAGCTTTGCTAAAACGCTAAAGAAGTCGTGGTGCCCAGGGCGGGACTCGAACCCGCACGTCCTTGCGAACAACGGATTTTAAGTCCGCTGCGTCTACCATTCCGCCACCCGGGCACTGGGGACTATTATACCGAGGGCGTCCGATCCATGTGGATCAGACGCCCTTGGCATCAAACGAGGCTGACCGATCAGACCTTGAAAATCTTCTCAGTGAGTCCCGGCAGTACAGGTGGGTTGAACGCCTCGCCCTTATTGGCGGCAACTGCACCCATGATCGGAATCACCAAGGCAAGGATCATGACGACTGGAATTAGAATTAAGCCGACAACGGTCACAGTAAGGATGATATACAACGCGATCAGGATGATTGAGAACGTCAACGCCATCGCCGCGTTTCGATAAACATACGGCTTATCTTTTCCAATGAGGAAGAAAATGAGTCCTGGGATGAACCCTGCGAAGATCGTTAGAACCCAGAGAAGCGTGGATTGGGTCTTTTCCTCGGCCGTCGGCGCGCCCATCATGGACGGGGTTCCGACGTCGGTCGGTCGTGGGTAGGGACTAGGAGATTCGGGTGGCACTTGATCAGACATGAGAATTTTTACCTCTTACAGAAGGTTGGACGAAAAAGGTTAAGGGATTGATTCTTTTCGGTAAATCCCGGCTGATGAGGTGGACAGCGCACTCATATTGAATATGTTGAGGATTTGAATTCAGGATGTGGAGAAGGCAGGTCAAGCCGGAATCTCGGCTCATCTGTCATAATCTAGAAGCCTCCCACAAGCAGGACGTTGGACAGGACATATTCGTTCTTGTCCCACCGGTCACGACCCGACAGTAAGGTTGAGCCGGAGATTCTGCCGCGAAGGGCTTGCATTACGTTGGGCCTTTGGGTCATAATGTTTAGGCTATCGTAACGAGGCAGACCAGTTTATAGAGGACCACAATGGCCAAGAAGAAAGGCGAAAAGCGCGAGATTATTCGAGTTGTCTGCACCGAAGACGGTAAGACATACTACACGACGACCAAAAATAAGCAAAACACACCGGATCGTCTTGAAGTCAAGAAATTTAACAACAGACTCCGAAAGGTGACTCTGTTCCGAGAGAAGAAGTAAGCCATGCCAAATCCAAAACGCCGCCATAGTCACCAGCGTACGGCCAAGCGACGTACTCACTACGTCACAACTTTGCCAGAAATTGATGTGAACAAAGTACAAGGTGGAGAGCCGTATAAGCTCCGACACCACGCATCGCCAGAAGGCTACTACAAGGGCCGACGACTTCCTGGTTTCAAGGACTAATTTTTAGTCAGATCCAAAAAAATTGTAAAGTCCCGGAGCAAAATATTGCTCCGGGATTTTTCTTGTTTAGTCCCAAATGGAAAAGGCAAAACGAAAAAAGCGTGCCCATATGGGCACGCTTCATTTCTTTTCTCGGTCCGCTTAGCGACCCATGATCGGCTGACCGTCGTCAGTTTTGTTCGTCGTTTCGTTCGTTCTTTGGGTCTGTTTGTCGGATGCTGGTGGTTCCGGTTCTGCCGGAGCACTGCACCCAAATCCGCAGATGAGACCAAGGCAGAGTGCGAGGAGAAGTGATCGGCTTAGTTGCATGGTGTCGTCATGGTATTTCCGAAGCTGTAGTTAAACTCGGAGTCTGGTCGGAAGAAGCTCAGGTAGTACCCGTTGGTGGTACCAGTCGTGCTGCATCGGTGGTACGAAAGTTGCTGACCCTTTGGATTTGCACCGTAGCGCATTGTTGGGTCGGTATAGCTTCTTACCATCGCGGTGCCAGGGGTTGCAGTGCCGCTAGGATTCATCGGGAACCACTTCGCGCTTCCATCCACTCGGACGAAGCACATCCCTGTTCCTTGGATCCACGCCGAGTCATTGCTTGCGACAAACGGTGGCCAGCTCACGTCGTTTTGCGATGAGTTGCCGTTTGCGGAAACCACCATTCGAGACGAAGGTCTTCCACTCGGATTAAATCGGCAATCGGCAGCAAGGACGTGCGGAGTTGCAGCATCTGTTCCGCAAGCAAGAATCGGATTACCAAAGGTGTATCCAGCGAGTTCCTCTCGCATGTTGCCCCACCAAATGAGGGTCAGCTGGCTTGGACTAGCCACATTCGATTGTGGGTAGCTGTGGAGAAGTCCGTTGATGGATTGCGTTCCGTTCTTTGGAGCCTTACGTCGAGTGGCAAGGTTCGTGCTCGCGTACCCGTAAGGAGCCATGGACGTGAGTTTAACTCCGGGACCGGTGTGTACGTCGTAATTCTTTGCGTACGGCTGAGTTGAGTTTGCCCATGTGATGGCATCCTCGTTCTCTCGTAGTGTGGAGGTCCAGCCAGCTGGAGTTTCCATATTTGTGAACAGGCCTGGGGAAATTCGGTGCGAGAATGGGAAGTAGTCGTCCGAGTCGGCGGTGTACTGGATGACTCCCAGAGCGGTCTGACGCGTGTTGCTCAGTGCCTGAGTTTTCTTTGCTGCTTCTCGTGCCTGCGCGAACACAGGGAACAAGATCGCAGCTAGGATAGCGATGATTGCGATGACTACAAGGAGCTCAATCAGAGTGAACCCGTTGCGCTTAGATGAATTTGTATGATTGCGCATAGATAAATCATAGCAAAGAATCTGGTTTTTTGGTGAAAATTTTGGAAATAAATGAACTTTTTAAGTCTAGTCTTCAAAGGCCTCGCTCTAAATATCGGGATGAAGTGGATAAAGCACTGGTTTTCAGGTACGGCGATTGGGTGTAGAGGAGATTAGCTGAGCGGACAGATGAAGTCGCCAGGAAACTGCCTGCGGATCAGGAACGTAGTTTCCGTTATGAAAATCTTGATTGCATTGACCCTTGCCTTCAGCGTACTTCTGGGTGCAAAAGCTCAGTTTGTGACCTCACGCAATCCGGACTATCATAAATCTGAACCTGGGCTTTACACCGAAGATCCGTTCATCGTGAAGTACAGAAAAGAGTATTTTGCCGTCTTTCAAGGAGATTTCAAGCGATTCCGTGCGGCTCACGCGGAAATCAAGGCGATGGTTGAGAAAAACCCAAAGGACGCAAGGGCGATGGTTTGGTTCGGAAATGGGCAGATGGTGGAAGCGGGGCTAGCCTTATTGAGCGACAAGAAGAAGGCATTGGAGTTTTGGAAGGAGTCCAGTAAGACTTTGGATAAGGCGGTTGCCTTGACCCCGGAAGACCCAAACATCTACATGATGCGAGCCGCGACCCTGATTATCGCGGGTGAAAAGTTTCCGACTGAGTTCATTGACAAATCCGTCTGGACCCGACTTCGCGACGACTGCGAGAAATTTATCAAGTTCATTGGTCCTGATCGGATACTACGCACATCAATCCATCTGCGCGGCGAGGCTTATGGTTGTCTCGGCGTAGCGCAGAGCAAACTTGGCGAGCGCGAAAAGGCCAAGAGGGCGTTTGAAATGGTGATCAAGCTAAATCCAGGCACGGATTATGAAAAGCGAGCCAAAGCTGAGATTGAGGCGCTGCAGAAAAAGGACTAGGACCACGCATCCTGTGGCAAAATTCCACGTAAGAAGGTTTGACATGGAACCTCGCAACAAGATCATCGCCGCGCCTCTTGCCATCTTCCTCGGAACTTTGGGTGTACATGCGTTTTATATTGGCAACAACACCATGGGACTCTTACTCCTGATTGGAACGTTGGTCGGTGGGTGGTTCACTTTCGGGATTATCCCCGCGATCATCTGGTTCATCACGATCATTCAGGGAATCAAGTACTTGACTACATCGAATGACAACTTTAACAGAAAGTATGTCAAAGAGCAACGCTGGATTTAAGCCTTACTTTTCGAGATCCTTCGTTACAACTTTTTCAGCGTCGGCGTGAACCTGGCGGCGATGCTCCATTTCTTGGAAGTACGGCTCAAAGTGGGCGTTGACGAACGCGCCCCCAAGAGCATTGCTGATTGATTCCTCTACTTCCTCGGCGAGGTCGTGAGCAGCAATGAATGTTAAGTCGTCGTCCAAGAGAATGTGCAGGTCCACATGGTGGACGGATCCAACTGTCCGGGTTCGGATCGCGTGAAAGCCAAGCACTCTTGGATCAGATTTCAGAACGCCCTCGATGGTCTGCCTTTCCGTCGCCGAAACCGCGCCATCCATCAGTTGGTGCAGAATCTCCCGGAGTTGTCTGATCGCTAGGAATACCACCACGAATGTGAACACGATCGCAGTGATGGGGTCTAGGATCGGACTATTAAAAGCTAGAACAAGGAGCAATCCAACGAAAACACCAGCACTGGAGTATGCGTCGCCCATGAGGTGGAGAGACTCGCCTCTGAGTGCGGCAGAAGATTCTTCTCGTGCAATTTTGCCCAGTCGCTTGCTGAGATAAAAATTCACGGCGGCGGACGCTCCCATGACGACGAGTCCCCAATCTGTCTGAATCGCTTCTGGTTTCTGGAGCCTGCCGTAAGCTTTGCTCAAGATAAATCCCGCGCTCGCCATGATGAGGATCATCTGCATCGCACTGAGTAGGACCTCGGCTTTGCCATGCCCGTAATTGTGCTCTTCATCTGGCGGCAGGGAAGCAAGACGTACGGCCTGTACAACGCCAAAGGCGACGAGAACATCCACACTTGACTGGAGGGCCTCGGCGAGTACGCTCACCGATCCGGTCAGAAAACCGGCAACGAGTTTCCCAGCGACGACGCAGATCGTTATCCCGAGGGATAACTTTGCGGCTTGCTCTACTCGTCCGGTTCTGGTTTGACGCATGGTCTGACTCCGGTTTTAGAGTACCAGGGGAAAGGTCCAATCAAAAAAGTCCCCAGCCGGGAACGGCTGGGGACTGGGTGTTTACCCGAACGGATTACTCGTCGCCGAGACCAAAGTTGGCAATCACGATTTCAAAGTCAGATGGTCCGACTTCGCCATCGTTGTCAACGTCGCCGGTTCCAGGTCCACCGAATTGAGCGACCACGGTTTCGAAGTCGCCAGGACCGACTTCGGTGTCTTGGTCAATGTCGCCATTGCGCAAGGAAACGTTCTGGGAAGTGATCGAATTTCCGGACAGGGTCAGGTTGAGGGTTGAGGACAGGAATGTTCCGCCCTTGAATTTCAACGTGTAAGCACCATTTGGAGCGGCCGATGGGACTGTGAAGCTGTATGCTCCTCCACCAAAATCGTCCACGTTGACTGTTCCAGTGAATTCATCGGTTCCGTTGGAGAGAGTCCAGGTGATGGCCTCTGTTCCAGGCAACCCATCGTCTGCAGTGTTTTGAAGCTCGATCTGACCCGAGATCTTTGGAAGGAGAGAAATTACGAGGTTATCAATAAGCCCGAACTGAAAGTCCAAGGAGTGCGCATCAGCGGACAAACTTGTATTAATATCGGATTGACCGAAGAAGACCTTATCTCCTGGAGTCTGGAAAAGACCGGCGGTAACCGTAGCGATCAGGTGACCACCAAGTTTCCAAGTCACTCTGGTTCCCGTCTTTCGGATTTCCCACTGTTGCCAGGTGAATCCGACTGTACCATTCGCCACCGCACCGTTCTGGAGTGCTTGGATCAAAGTTTGGGCCGCAGGTACGGTCGCGCCAGGGAAGCGGCTGGTGTAGTATGGATCCGTATTGTTATAGGAAGCCGCTACGGTACCTGCTGCGTAGGCACCTGTAGATGGAGCAACTGTCGAAGATGACCCGTTGTATGCGCGGTAATCAATACTAGAACCACCTTCCACGGTTGTACCGAAGGCAACACCCCGCATCCCTGGAACTGGAGCACTGAGATTGCTGTTGACGCCGACACCTGCCAAGGTCAACATTGTTGAACCTGATCCGCCAGCAGGGAATGGTCCGTTTGTGTTTAGCCAGGCATCGAAAACCATGACGAAATCTTCTGTGGAGCTGAAGTTATTTGGCGTAACGCTCATTCCGTTTTGGAACCCCGGTGTGTTTGGAGTCCCGGTGATCGCGGTTTGAAGGCGCATTCCTCGGGTTGATCCACCAGTGGAATTTGGAGCAGAGGGGATGCCTGCTGTTGAATAGTCGAAGAAAAAGTCTGCGGCACTACCAAGGTCCGCTTGAGCGGCGGTGTCGCCGGTCCGGTTGGAGAAGAATGTCCAATCAGCAGTGGTATCAGTATCGAAGTCGTTTGTATATGCGACTTGGGCGTTGGCGACGGTGCCAAGCGTGGTGCAGGCAAAGGCCAGGACGATCAGTTTTTTGTTCATAAGTTAAAATTCCCTCTGTGGAGTACGGGTTACACCTCTAAAGCTCAAACATCGAGCCATAGTCATCTATCAGTATAACAATTCTTTTGGCAAGACGTGAAAGGGCAATCTGAAACTGGTAACTTTGCTGGGATTACTCCTATTCTGAAAGTACTTTGGGAGATTGTCCATAGCTTAAACGACGTGATGAGATGAATTGGAATCTGGTTACGGTCCGTCCATAATTGTAGGACCCATGATTCTTGAACTCAATGTTGAAAACATCGCCGTGATTGAACGTGCCCAAATCAAGCTGGGGCCGGGGTTCAGCGTGATGACGGGTGAGACGGGGGCGGGGAAATCGCTTTTGATTGATGCTATCGCCCTGGCGTTGGGGGATCGGGCGGATTCTGATTTGGTGCGTTCGGGGGCATCGCGCGGAACGGTTTCGTTGGTCGCAGACCTGAGCACAAACCCCGCTGCAAAGCTCCTTTGCGAATCGCTGGGTGTTGAGATTGAAGACGATCAGCTCTTTGTTCAGCGCGAAGTCTCGGTCGAAGGGCGCTCGACATGCCGGATCGGCGGGAAGCAGCAACCGGTCGGAGTCCTGAAGCAAATCGGGAATCTGCTGGTGGATTTGCACGGGCAGCACGACCATCAGGCGTTGCTCGACCCGGTTCAGCATCTGGAGTACCTGGATCTGTGGATCGGGGCGCAGGCTACCGGCATGAAAGCGCGGGTCGCGCAGGCACTTGCGACCTGGGATAAGTGTCGCGCATCGAGGGTCGCGTTGGAGAAAGGACTTCGAGATCGAGAGCATCGGATTGATCTGCTGGAGCACCAGATTCGCGAAATCGAATCCGTCAGCCCGATTGCCGGGGAACTTGCTGAGTTAGAGAACGAGCTCAACCGCCTGAAGCACGCAGAAAAGCTTTCTCTTGCGTCATCGGCGTCGTTGGCTCGTTTGGCGGATGAAGAAGGTTGCGGTTTGGATGCCTTGCTCGCCTCGGTCGCCGAGCTGGAAAACGCTTCGCGATTTGACCCAACTTTAGAGGAAGTGTTGGACCCGATTCAGCAAGCCCTGGCGTTCTTGCAAGAGGGGGTTGTGAGCCTTCGTGACTACCATGACCAGATTGACCAAAATCCGGATGCACTTCAAGAAGTCGCCGAGCGGATAGATGCGGTTAAGAGACTGATTCGGAAGTACGGTGATACGGAAGAAGCCGTTTTGGATTACCTCGCATCGAGCGCGGAAGAGCTTGCTCTGCTCCAGGACTCGGCAGGGAGTGCCGAGGAACTGCGAGCTAGAGAGGAATCCGCCCGGACGGATTTGGTCGCGGTTTGTGGGGAATTAAGGGCGATGCGGACAGCGGCTTCGGTTGAATTCTCGCGTCAGGTGGTGGCCGAGATTCGGGAATTGGCGATGGAAAAGGCAGTGTTTTCGCTCGAATTGTCCCCAGTTGAACCTACCGCAAATGGGGCCGATGTCGTTCAATATCTTTTCTCCGCGAATCCCGGCGAAGAGCCCCGTGCTCTTGATAGGATTGCTTCCGGAGGCGAAATGAGTCGGGTCATGCTGGCCTTGAAAGTGGTTTTAGCAGGGAAAGCAGGGGTCCCAACCTTGATCTTTGATGAAATTGATACCGGACTTTCGGGCCGAGCGGCGGCGGTTGTGGCGAAGAAACTGGAGGTTTTGGCTAGGAATTATCAGGTGATTTCGATCAGCCACTTACCGCAGTTGGCGGCTAGGGCTTTGACGCAATTCAAGATCGAGAAAGCCGAACTTCAAGGAAGGACATTCACGCAAGTGCGCGTCGTCGGCGAGGAAGATCGAGTGGTCGAAGTGGCTCGAATGCTTGCTGGTGAACAAATCGGCGAAAACGCTCTAGCAAACGCGCGGGAACTTTTGGCTCAGCGCGATTCATAATAAGGCATGAGTTCGACTCCAACTGAAATGCCCGCGCCACAGGTGCGATGGGATCTCTCCGCTCTTTTTTCTTCTATCACTGACCCAAAGATTGCAGAAACTTGGGCCCGCGCCGAAAATGCCGCTGATGCCTTTGCTGCGAAATACCGTGGGAAAATCGCAAGCCCAGATTGTACTGCTGAGCTACTCGCCGAAGGAATTTCCGAGCTTGAAGCCTTGATTCAGGATGCCGCCAAGCCTGGATCTTACGCTAATTTGCTCTTCGCAGTCGAGGCGAACAATCCTGAAATCACAGGATTTTTGCAGGATCAAAGTGAGAAGGGATCTGGGATTCGCGTTAAGCTGTTTTTCTTTGATCTTGAGATTCAAGCGATTGGACAGGACCGGATGGATGCGATGCTGGCAAACCCGGTTTTGCAAAAGTATAAGCACTACATCAATCAGGTCCGCGTTTCGACTGCGTACACGTTGAGCGAGAAAGAAGAAGTGATTCTGGAAGAAACAGCGAATACAGGAGTTCGCGCCTGGGTTCGGCTTTTTGAAGAAGTTCTTGCGCAGCATGAGTTTAATTTCGAAAACCCTAAAACGGGTTCAGTTGATAAGCTTTCTGAAAGCGAAATTCTCAACCTACTTAGATCACCAGATCGAGCGGTACGTGAAGCGGCTGGAAATGGATTTAGTGAAGGGCTTGGAAAGTTATCCCACGTGCTCACTTACATCTTCAACAACATTTTGTTGGATAAGAAGATAGACATTAAGCTCCGTGATCGTCCATACGCCGAGCATTCTCGGCATATGGAAAATGAACTTCAAAAGCCGACTGTTGATTTGGTCATGCGGCTTTGTAAGGAAAAGCAAGATTTGGTCGCTCGCTACTACCGAGTCAAGCGTGAGATCATGGGGCTTCCTGAGCTTACGCATATTGACCGCTATGCACCACTTTTCGAAACCAAAGAGCAGATTAGCTACGACGATGCACGCACGCTGATTATCGAAGCATTTGGACAATTTTCTGGAGAAATGAGTCAGCGTGCTGATGAGTTCTTTGATAAGAATTGGATTGATGCTGAACCTAGAAATGGCAAGACTGGTGGAGCATTCTGCAGCTACAACACGCCAGACACTCACCCAGTAATCATGATGTCTTACTTGAATAAGATGGACAATGTGATGACATTGGCTCATGAGCTTGGTCATGGAGTGCACGCATCGCTTAGCCGCGCTCAAAGTTACTTCAATTTTCATGGGACTCTCCCCCTTGCAGAACTCGCGAGCATTTTCGGTGAGCAAGTTGTGTTCGACCGCCTAGTGAAGGAAGCAAGTGAAGAAGATAAGCTTGCACTTTACGCAGAAAAGATCGAAGGAACTTTCGCCAGCGTGTTCCGACAGGCCGCGATGTTCCGCTTCGAACAGAGATGTCACAACCTTCGCCGTGAAGAAGGCGAGTTAAATGCTGAGGAAATTGGTGCAGTATGGCAAGACGAACTTCAAGGAATGTTTGGCGACTCTGTGAAAATGGGAGATCAACATTCCGCGTGGTGGAGCTATGTTGGGCACTTTATCTTCGCGCCATTCTATGTCTATGCCTACTCATTTGGCGAACTCCTTTCGATGTCTCTCTACAGTAGAGCGCAGAAGGAAGGGCCAGAATTTGAGGCTAAGTATATCAAGATGCTCGAAATGGGTGGCTCCAAGACTCCAGAAGAACTGATGGCTTTCGTAGGAGTCAACTTGGACGATGAGGCATTCTGGCTAGGTGGATTTGAGGCAATCGAATCCATGATCTCAACGTTTGAAGGCCTTTGGGCCGCAACCAAGTAACTTTGCGAAGAGGAAGTTAAGACCGCGCTCCGATCATTTGATCGGGGCGCGGTCTGTTTTTCCGGACGGGTATCCTGTTATTCGAAAATCAGATCCCTTTGTCGGGGAGGAAAACCATGCAAAAAGAAACTTACGAGCAATCCCATCTCTATCGTCTGCGCCACTCCTGCGCTCACCTTTTGGCCCAAGCCGTTCAAGAATTGTATGAGGGCGTGAAACTCGCCATCGGGCCACCCATTGAGAATGGGTTTTATTACGACATCGAATTCCCGAAGCCTCTGAAAGAAGAGGAGCTGGTAGCGATCGAGAAGCGAATGAAAGAGCTATCAAAGCTTGACCAGCGGATTGTTCGGCTCGAAGTTTCACGAGACGAAGCTAAGGCGATGATCCTAGATCCTGCAATTCCGGGAAATGGCGAAGAGACTGCCGAGTATAAATTACAACTTTTGGATGCAGTTCCGGACGATCAACAGATCAGTTTTTACGATCAACAGCGTACGGATCGCGAAGGAAATCTTCACAGGTTTGTTGACCTTTGCCGAGGACCACACGTTGAATCCACAAAGGAAATTAAGTTCTTTAAGCTGATGAACTTGGCGGGAGCCTATTGGCGAGGAGACTCCAAAAATAAGCAATTAACCCGAATTTACGGCACCGCATTTGAAACTCAGGAAGAGCTCGATCATCACTTGCTGATGCTAGAAGAGGCCAGGAAGCGCGATCACCGCGTTCTTGGTAAAGAACTCGGTCTGTTTATGTTCTCGCCTCGGGTTGGAACTGGACTTGCGCTGTGGCTTCCAAAGGGTGCAACGCTCCGGGAAACGATGATTGACTTCCTCCGGAAAGAGCAAGTCAAGCGCGGCTATGAACCTGTAATTACCCCCGCAATCGCAAATATCAAGTTGTACGAGAAATCGGGTCACATTATTAATTATCGTGACAAGATGTTCCCGTTCATGGAAGATGAGGAAAAAGAGACTTACATTCTCAAGCCAATGAACTGTCCTTTCCACATCGAAATTTATGCAAGTCAAATGCGTAGCTATCGAGATTTGCCGGTTCGCTACGCGGAATTTGGCAATGTCCACCGGTACGAGCAAAGTGGAGAAGTTACAGGGATCTTGCGTGCCCGCGGATTCACCCAGGACGACGCTCACCTGTTCGTGACGCCGGATCAATTGGATAGTGAGTTCTTGGGAGTTGTAGAGCTGATTCAGACGGTACTGAATAAGCTAGGCTTAACAAATTACCGCGTCAGAGTTGGAACGAAGGATCCAGAAAGCTCGAAGTATATTGGTCATGACGATAACTGGACGGCGGCGACTAACGCCATTCTGCGTGCTTGCGAAACTCTCAAGATGGAATACGAGGTTAGCGTTGGCGATGCAGCGTTCTATGGACCTAAGCTTGATATCATCATCAAAGACGCTCTTGGGCGAGACTGGCAAATGGGCACGGTACAAGTGGACTATAACCTCCCCGAGCGATTCGACCTAGAGTACATTGGCGAGGACTCAAAGCCGCACCGACCCGTGATGATCCACCGTGCGCCATTCGGTTCTCTGGAGCGAATGATCGGTCTTTTGACAGAACAATATGCCGGAGCATTTCCACTGTGGCTGAGCCCTGTTCAGGTGCGGATCCTTGCAATCGCAGACCGACATGTTGGCTTCGCTCAGGAACTTGCGAAGGCACTCCAAGGCTTCACAAGCCACAACTACAAGTGGGAAGAGGAACAAAATTGGACGAACTTGCCAGAGGTCGAAAGCCTGAATCTGCGTGTCGAGGTGGATGCAAGCCGGGAAACCATCGGTAAGAAAATCCGCGAAGGTGCTCGCATGAAGACGCCTTACCTCCTGATTGTCGGAGATCGAGATATGGAAGCCGGAACGGTCGGCGTCCGGAGCAGAGAAGCCGGGGATTTGGGCGCGATGGACTTCAAGGAATTCGTCGCGAAACTGAAAAGCGAGCTTTAACGGGCACGTTTTAACGAGGTCATGGCGTAATCGAACTTCATTGATTGCGCCACTCCCAATTCTCCGCCCGGGATGTTCACATTTTTCGCGGTCAAGTTAATCCGCGTGGGCAATCCCGTCGCGATATCAATCAACGCGGTTCCTTCTGCGAAGAATTTTGGGCTCTCGATTCCTGCCCATGTGAACCGAATCAGAGGCTTACCGCTTTCGTGATCAACATAGTGACCAGAGAAGGTGTATTCCTTGAATCCGTCGTAAGAATAGGTCCATTTGCCGCCGATTTTCAGTGCTTTCCGGGGCAAAGGGATGCTCATGAGGCGATTAATAATCATGTTATTGATCGCGTCGTCTCCAATGTAGTCGTAGCGCACCTGATGTCCGAATACGTTTCGAAGCTCAGTCGCGGTCGAGGGGTCGTTACCCTTCTGATTTTCTTGAACAAAGTCATCCATCCGGAGGAAGGTATTCGAGATTTCGTGCTTAAACGTCCAGTTGCTACTTCCTTCGCGCGTGGTTAAGTCATCGACCCGCAGTGTCACCCGGTTCTTGAGCTCAAAATCAATTTGCTTCGCCTTGTCACTGAAGAGCTGCCGGTTTGTACCTACGATAACATCGCCTGTGCGAAGATTGAGCTTCCCGGGCAGAATCGGGGGTTCGGATTGAAGGGTTAGGGCGGCGAGGAGAAGAGCGTTCACTTAGGTTCCCAAGGTTTTTCTTCCGGCTTCTTATAGCCGCGTTCTCGTGCGAGTTCTTCGCGTCCCATAGGGCTTTCAAGTTGCGACTTTTCCCGGAGTAATTTTGCGTGTTGCGCTTCCATCTGACGCATTTCTTTGCGTGCGGTTACGGCTTGGGCTTTTTGTTCCTGGTATTTTTGCCAGGGCTTGACGCTGAGCGCGATCCCCGTGCAAACCGCAACGAGCATCAGAAACGAAATCCATCCAAATTTTTTGTCCATCCTTGGCACCTGTCCGCTATGTTACTCCACGACTTCAACCATGATCAAGTTGGTGTTGCCGACTTTACCAGCTGGAACGCCGGCGGTGATGATGATGGAGTCACCCACTTTGAGCGAGTGCTCCCGCAAAAATCCATCAATCGCAAGCTGGATCACATCATCCATCGAATCTGGAGTCTCAAGAGCGATAGACTCGACCCCCCACACGACGCTCATTTGGCACTGCGTTTGCTTGTTCCAAGCTGTACAGAGGATGGGAGCTTTTGGCCTGAACTTACTCACCATGCGCGGTGTCAAACCGCTTGAAGTGGTCGTGAGAATCGCCTTGGTTTTGAGCGAAATCGAGAGCTGGACGGCGGCTTCTGCAACCGCGCTCGTATTGTCATTTAGCGCGTTCAGACTTTCAAAGTGCGCGGCATGGGGGAAGCTTGCCTCGGCGCTCTCTGCAATCCGAGACATCACTTTGACGGCTTCAATTGGGTAGCTACCGGTTGCGGTTTCGCCGCTCAGCATGATCGCATCTGTCCCGTCCAGGATCGCATTGGCGACATCCGTAGCTTCTGCCCGTGTGGGTCTGGCGATGTTGATCATGCTTTCTAGCATCTGGGTCGCGGTAATCACAGGTTTGCCGACCTCGTTACACTTCCGGATGATTGTTTTCTGTGCCATCGGGACGTCTTCGATCTCCATCTGCAAGCCTAAATCGCCTCGGGCGACCATGATGAGGTCGGCGACTTTCAGAATCTCGTCAAGCTCATCAAGTGCTTGGCTTGTCTCGATTTTGGCGCAGATCATTGGGTTGTAATTCATTTTCTCCAGCAATCGGCGGAGTTCACGCAGATCACCGGCACGACGCACGTAGCTGAGAGCAACAAAATCAGCCTCAGCCTTTGCGGCTTCTTGTAAGTCAATAATGTCCTTGTCGGTGAGGGCGTGCGTCTCAAAACTCTTTCCAACAAGCGTGACGCCTTGCTTGCTTTTGATCGTGCCGCCAGTGACGGCTTCGGCTTTCATGTAATCGCCGTGATCCTCGGTCAGCTTTAGCTCGACATCTCCGTCCCCAAGAAGAAGGCGATCCCCTGCCTCCATTGCCTCCCATATTTCTTTGCCGTGAACATAGAGCTGTGCATTCGGGTCAACGTGACTTAAGTGAATCGGTTGCCCAGCCTCCACGATGAAGAACCCATTTGGAATTGAACCAACACGAAATTTAGGTCCCTGGAGGTCAACGAGAATCCCGGTCGGTGACATCTTTGGCGAATCTTCTCGAATCCACTGAATCCACTGATGCCGGGTATCCCAATCGCCGTGGCTACAATTGATGCGCGCAACGTTCATCCCAGCGACTTGGAGTTCGTTGATCTTTTCTCGTGAGCCAGTCGCCGGGCCGAGGGTGCATACAATTTTTGTGCGTCGATTCATGGGGATTCCTACCAGCTAAAGACGGTTGAATCATGGCTTTAGCCAGCAGAATCGCTTCAAGTAGCGAAATTTACTCTGATGCTAAATTTGGATACCATGAAGGAAGTGAAGATCAGGCTATTAGAATCCACCGACGACCCGCTCTTTTGGACGACGTGCGAGCTTTATGTTGAGTCGTTTCCTCGCGATGAGCGAGGGCCTTTGGGGCATTTTGCCGCGATGATTTCAGGTGGTGATGGTGACGACAGTTCCCGGAGCCACGTAGCCATCGCCGACGTAGATGGCGAGCTAGCGGGATTTAGGTACTTCAGCTATCATCCCGATGCTGGACTGGGCTTTTTCGTCTTTCTCGCGGTTGATGAGCGCTTCCGGAAGCTGGGGATCGGCACTGCTCTACTGGATTTTGGCAAAGAGATTTGCTTGAACGATGCCCAGGAAATGGGTGGGGAATTGGACGCAATCATCTTCGAGTGCGAGCGCCCAGAACTCGCAAGGACCCCTGATGAACGGGACTTCAGAGAAAAGCGTTTGCGATACTTTGCCAATCGCGGCGGCATCCTACTATCGAAAGAGCATGTCCAACCCGCCCTCGGGGCAGGGCGAAATCCGGTTCCGCTTTACCTTTTCTGCTACGACATCAGTAACAAGCGGAGCCACGAAGAAATCCTGATTTCGACCTATCGCCACCTCTATGGTCACGCTCCGGAATCAGAATATGAACTCAGCGCCCTTGCCAGCTTCAGGAGTTTGTGGCCATCGGGGGTGGCGTCAAGATGGGAGGGATGAGGTCCGGCAGGATTGGCTCAGGGTCGGGGACTTCTTCGACGATTTCGAGTGAGCGATCCATCAGATGCTGCATGATCTGATTTGCATCGTGAACAGGTACGTTCATCAGTGTCCCACTTGATCCAACGCCGACGGCGGCTGTGCCAACACTCACGTCGCACAGCCCCATCCTGCGTTGGAAAAACGACTGATTGACCTGAACTTTTTGTGCGCCCTTCAGAGGGATCACCGTCATGGTAAGTCTGAATCCACCTTGTTGTAGGATCAGAAAGTCATCGTCAATAAGCCAGCCAAACTGACGTGCTCTCAGGATATCGTCAATTAGCATCCTCAGGAATAGAAGCCCAACGATGATAGTTCCGATCTGTTGAAATTGGGGTGTAAATCTTAGCCCGATGATTACGATTACGTAGAAGATGATCCCCGCATAGGCGTATCGCCAGAACAAGGTTTTTGCTGGACGGGTGAGCCCAAATTCGGTCGGAAGTTTGAGGTCTGGGTAGACCAGGTCCGTGATCGTTGGTGCGAGGTCCCGTTCAATGATCGGACAAAGATGTTCGGCAGCCTCTTCACCCCGCTTCGTTCCCATTGTGAAGCCAACCTTGATCTGGGCAAGGTTCAGCATCCGGTGGATCAACTTTTCTTCGATCTCGATGCCCTGAATGCGGTTAATGGGGGAAGACTTTTGCGTCTCGTTGAATAGTCCCGATCTGCGGACAAGTCGGTCGCCGTCGCGAACTAGTGTAAAGCCATATAGCGAGACCACAGATTTTCCGATCCCAAAGATCCAGCCAACCAAGAACAGGCCAATCAGGGCGAAGATGAATCCAAAAATGTTTTTCGTTGGATCAAGGAATCTGAGCGCCTCGAACACCTTTTGCATCGTGCCAGAGCGATTACCTCGATCCAGCTCCTGCATCAAACCAAAGGCCGATGCCACGATCAATAGCGCCGCATTAGAACCTAAACCTGCGAGGATCAGGTGCTTCCACGACGCTTGGAAAATGATCTGATCGGGAGTTGCTTCGGCAATAGACTTCGGTGCTTCTTTCCCGCGTCGCTCGAAGATCTCCTTTCGAAGGGCTACAGCATCTTCCATCCTCAGCGCGTTGAGAGATATCTCGCTTTCGGCTTTTGCTGACCCTGTATTGATCTCGATTTCGACTAAACCGAGTGCCTTATGAAGCAGATTTCTTTTGAATTCAACTTCCTGAATCCGGTCAAGGGGGATGAGCTTTTCTTCCTTCTTGAAAGGTGTTTGGATTTTGTAGAGTAACGAGTTTCCTTCAAAGCCGAAGCGCACTGTGAAGTATGCAAAGGCGGCAGAAATGACCGCGAGGCAGCCGATTCCGATGCTCAGGAGGTTATCCATCAGGTCCCCGGACCCACCTCCAGAAAATCGTAAAAAGACCGCGAAAGCAACCAGCTTCCACTGCTTTACGAAGGTCATCAGGAGTTCGAAAACGAGGGTAAGGGCATGGACCTGGCGCAGGTCAGATGGACGCATTGGCCGTGCCCTTGAGTCGCATGACTTCATCGCGAAGAGCATTAGCTTGCTCACTCGTCACCCCAGGAATCCGCACCGAATTTGTGCCCCCGGCATTGTGAATTTCTACTTGCACAATGCCCATTCTGGATTCAAAAAATCCGCTTTCCATCTCAATATGTTGTAGCTTATTCAGCGGAAGAATGGTGCGGTGTTTCCCGATCACTCCGTGGCTGATCGTCAGAAATTCTGGAGTGACTTGATATCGCCAATTCCTGAAGGATTTGGGTAAAAGCGCGAGTCCCGGGAGGTGCATGATCGCAAACCATCCAACGAGAATGGGGAGACGATACGGTTGCAAAACCTTGAACAAATCCTCCTGGCGCGGCAACAGAACGAATAGGTAAACGGCTAGACCCACCATGAACACAACCAGCCAGATCATCCTTTGGAGAAACCAGATTGTTTTGACCTTCGGAGAGAGTCCGTGCCCGTCGGTTGGTTGGAGAAAAACGCTGTCGTTCATAGCTTGTTTGGGTTCATTATGGTCTTAAATTCTGGTTACTTGTCAGATGTCTCCAACGTTGCGGGAAAAACTTCTCAGAATCTCAATGCCCTGACACTTTTACCTAAGAATTCTGCCGATTCTTGCCGAAAACTTGAAGAGAGATGCTAGGTTTGGTCGCAAAAACCTCTCCTGAGCTGTTTTGGAAAATGCCGAAATGAAAGTTTTAAGCAACCCCTTTAATGTTTTCCGTAAGATTGGTCTTGACCTAACGTGGGTGATGATCTCCGTATTTGCTTCGATCTTTATCGTTGAGCCGAGCGGGGGATCGTTCGCTACCTCAACATCGATTTTTCAGATTGAACTTCAAATGATGGCAATTGCCGCCGGAGTTCTTCTATGGAGACGAGTTCACCGTATGAATCCTCGCTACGTGAGTGTCCATGACCAGATCAATTTGAGCATCTGTGCAGCCGCAATTTCTATCGGTTGCTGGATCACGGCAACGCTTGAAGGTGCGAGCAATCCGTTGGCTCTTGCTATCGTGACCGGGAGCCTTTGCCTCACTGGAATGGCAGGAACCCGGGTTGCCTTTCGTCTCTATTCATGGGGCCAAACGCCGTTTGGTTCCCGGCCGCAAGCCGGAAAACTCACTCGGACTTTGATCGTCGGAGCGGGGGACGCGGGCGAGTTTGTCTTGCGAGAAATGATGCGCTCGGACAAATCCACTGCCCTAGTGATGGGCTTTGTGGATGACGATCCGCAGAAGCAATCGCTGATTATTCGAGGTGTTCGCGTCTTGGGAACGACCGATCAAATTCCGATGCTTTGCGAAAACCTTGATATTGAAGAGATTCTGCTTTGCACGCCAAGCGCGGACGGGGACGCCATCCGTCGGATCAATGAGCTTTGCAAGACGGCGGGAGCCAAGGTGAAGACCCTCCCAAGCGTTTCGCAACTCCTCACTTCTTCTCCAAGTCTTAAGGGTCAAATGCGCGATATCGCGGTTGAAGACCTGCTTCGTCGTCCCGCAGCTCCGGTGGATTCGGCGCTTCTCACCGAGATCACAACTGGCGAATCCGTTTTGGTTACTGGAGGTGGAGGCTCAATCGGTAGCGAGCTTGCTCGGCAAGTCAATCGCCTGAGCCCGGCCAAGCTGATCTTGGTTGGCAAGGGCGAAAATAGCCTTTACGAGATTGAGCAAGAACTCATCCAGACCCAAAGCGGACCAGCCTCAGCAGTCGTCGCCGACGTGCGCGATCATCGCTCGATGAACGAGATCTTCACCAAGCACTGCCCGACCGTGGTCTTCCATGCCGCCGCTCATAAGCATGTTCCACTGATGCAATCGAACCCAATTGAGGCGATTCGTAACAACGTTTTTGGAACTTTGAACACCGTTCAGACCAGCATCAAGCATGGCGTTCAGCACTTTGTGTTGATCAGTACCGATAAGGCCGTGAACCCAACTTCAGTGATGGGGGCGACGAAGCGGATCGCCGAAATGATCGTGGCGGCTCACGCTCGGCAGAGCGATACCTACTTTGGGATTGTGCGATTTGGGAACGTTCTTGGTTCGCGAGGATCCTTGATTCCTCTTCTGAAGAACCAGATCGCCCGTGGTGGTCCGGTCAGGATTACCCACCCGGAAATGACGCGCTACTTCATGACGATTCCGGAAGCCGTGCAACTGATTTTGCAAGCGGGCGCTCGAGGTCGGAATGGGGAACTGTTTATCCTGGATATGGGTGAACCAGTCAAGATTCTGGACCTTGCCGAGGACCTCATTCGGTTGCATGGATTGGAGCCGTACAAGGATATCGAAGTCAAATTCATCGGCCCTCGACCAGGTGAGAAGTTGTTCGAAGAGCTAACCTATGACAAAGAAGCTCTGACCCCAACCGATAATCCGAAGATCAACATGGCCAAGACGGGCATGATTGACATGGATTGGCTGATGAGCGAATTGAATCAACTCGACAAGATCTGTGATTCCGGCGATGAGGAGCGCGCGATGCAGTTCCTGATGGAACTCGCCTGGGGCAAGCACGACATCAGCTTGCAACCTTGGGAAGAACTCAAGCGAGTGGCGTAAGCCTCTCGGTAAAACAAAGAAGCCTGAGCATCTTCGCTCAGGCTTGCTTTTGCCGAATATTCCGCTAATATTGCAAATGGCAGGGGCAACAGGGATCGAACCCGCGACCTACGGTTTTGGAGACCGCCGCTCTACCAGCTGAGCTATACCCCTACGTTCGGAAAATATTACCCGAAAAGGTGAGTTTCCGCAATCCCCAAGCCCGGTGATGGGTCACAATCAGGTAAATGTCGCAACTCGATTCGAACAAAAATCTGCTTGATGAGAGATTCTTTTCGGCTCAAGGACGATTATTTTGCTTTCCGGTGCCACGGAATCAGGGGCAGCGCGCGCCCTTTGTTGTGATCTTGGTTGGAGTTTTTTCTTTTTTACTCGCATATGCATCCGTATTTGCGTTTTCGGCTGTTGGTTGGGATGTCACATATGTTTCCAGCACTGTGTTCCTGCTACTGATATTTGGCTTTACAAGGGTTTTTCCATATACGCATCTTGTCGCAAGACAAGACCGTAACTGTGCCCATGTTCGTTACTTACCAGACTACTTTAAGAACTTGGCATTTTTAGACGCTGGACTCTTTTCTTTAGCGCTAAACACAATACGCTTCGAAGGGAAAGTGAGCAGTTTTGAAATTGGCAAGAGCGATATCGAAGAGATTATTATAAAGCGAACGTATGCTGTCCTGAAACTGCGTAGAATCAATTCTATTCCAGCACAGAGTATTCGAATTTCTGGACCCGGACCATACGATATAAAGGGTTCAACATTTGCTGAATTTTGCGATGACCTCAATCACGTAATTGGTGAACCTACGAAATCGGTTCTGCCACCACTCTTTCCGTATTATCTGGTTTCGCCCCGAAAAGATATCAACGCACATGTGATGCTGATGCTTGTCATGATGATAAGTTTTCATATAGGCTCTGCTGTCGCGCAGAAGTTTGCCCTTATATCGTTGACACCACTCCTGACAATTGCATTTTTATGTATCTTTATTCCCTTGGGTTGGCAGTACCAGGCAACTAAGGTTTTGATTCACGTGAAACAGAACCTACTCCGCTGGGGCGTTCCTCGGACTGTGACCGATTCTTTGGAGCAAAACATGATTGGAGCCCGAGGTCAAAAGCTAAACTCGGCCCAGATGGTTGAATCCGAATATGAGAAGCAAGCGCAACGATAAAGTCATCAAGATAAAGGACGGGATCTATGCCGTACCAAAGAAAGATCCTGGGCTGGCGTCCACCTTCGTGCCGGTCTGGCGTGAGAGGCTGGACGTCATTATCCGACTTACGATCGCGTGGATATTCCTGTGGGTATTAAAACTAATCAGAGATCAAATCCCAGAAAATCTCGCTCTGCTAGATACCTCTCTGCGGATTTTGGGATTACTCATGGCCGGACTCTTGGTCTTTTTCCCAAGTGTTGTCGAGCGCTTCTTTGCAAATTTGAAAGAGCAGCGTACGCGGACGGCGACCGAGTTTGGCGAGGCAGTTGCTCCAGTTAAGCTGGTTTCTCGATCATTTGATTTTCCGGCAATCAGCGACCGTGGGAGTATCGAAGTTCGGGACGGGGCAATATTCTTTACTGGAGAAATTTTTGACTGTGTTTTAGTGCCTACTTCTTTTGATTCAATTGTTCGCCTAAGCGACTACGAAGTGAGCATTCACCTCAAGCCCGTTGGACTCTATGATGGACAAACGATCAAGCTTTCATCGGTCCATCCGATTGACCTGCGGGGTACATCGATCGGACAAATCGGTGACTTACTTAAAGAACAACCCAAGTCTTACATCACCCCAATTCGCCCCCCACTTGTTCTGTATCCTTGGTTGTCGCCTGCGCAAGTATGGGTACATCACACCCGTGGACCAATCAGCAGCGTCGCCCTGTTTTTCGTTTCAGTTTTTGTATTTCTCGGCCTCAATGGAACCTATTTCTTTGAAGAGATTTGGCTGGCAGTTGGCATCATCGGACTCGCGAGTGTGGTCAGTCTGATCAACGGAGGAAGAGATCGTACCGAGCGAAACCGCGCCAGGAATCTGGGAATTCCAGAGAACCTGGTACTACCGATTCGCGAAGAAGAACAGGCAGCGACGATCAACGAGCTCAAGGCGTGACCGTTAACTCGTACCATCTCGCCGACCAAGCTCTTCAGTATCCGTCAGCCACTTAGCAATCTTGCTTCCGTCGGCTTTTCGGACCATGCAGTACTCGCTCGTTTTCTTCAAATTAAACCCAGAAAACCAAAGGGTCGCGTGACGGAGCCAGGTCACCGACGAGCCTCGGTAAACAAAGCGGTGCCACCATGACGGAGAATCCATCGTGACCAAAATCCGAGCCGTCCGACCGACCAACAGGCGGTTCGGCATGGCTTTTCCTTCTTCATATTGAAAGGCAAAACCGCTCGTAAACACCCGATCAATAAAGCCCTTGAGCAGAGCCGGAGCCGAACCCCACCAAACGGGATAGACAAAGGCGAGATGGTCAGCCGCCGTGATCTTCTGCTGCATGGCGATGATCTCGGGATACAGATCGTCGCACTCGCGCGGATCGGCTAGGAATGCGATGGTCGAATCGCGCAAATCCACGAACTCAACCTGCGCTCCCGCCGACTCTGCACCCTTCGCATACGCCTGCGCCAAAGCCAGGCAAAGGCTCTTTTCCCCGGGGTGACCTAAAATGACTACGATTTTCTTGCTCATTTTCTCAATCCATACTCTATAATGTAAGCAGTGAATACATTATGCACGAAATGTATTCACTGTATACATTCTTGATGGAAAATCTGAAAAAACCCTACAGACACGGTAATTTAGCGGAGGCGTTGGTGACGGATGCCCTCGTTTTACTGGAGACTCAAACCGCGGACGAACTCAGCATTCGGGTTTTGGCCGACCGCGCCGGGGTAAGTCCTCGGGCCCCTTACGTCCATTTTCCAACCAAGAGTGACCTCCTTTTCGCGATTGCCGACCGGGGTTTTCAGATGCTGATTGACGATTCCGCCGCCGCCGGAGATGAGATCGCGAGCATTGGAAGGGCTTATATTGGTCTAGCGGTAAGACATCCGAACCTCTTTCGGTTGATGTTCAGCGGCATGGTCGCACAGGAAAAAAAGTGCGGATCGGCAGGAGATTCGTACGAACAGCTGATGAATGCCATCAGTAAAGCAAATCCAAATTGGGGCGAAGCCGAGATCATGCAAGCAGCGGTTTCGCTATGGGCGTTAGTCCACGGCATCGCCGACCTGCGCATCGAAGGCCTTATCCCCGACGAAACCTGGGAAACCCTCTCGCTAGAGATGATGGCGAGTTACATCGGCACGATTGTCGCAGGCGACGGTTGATTCCGGCGGGGAGGTAATTGACTCTCATGGCCTGCGTTGAGAAGCGGTCGGAGACTCTCAGATATTGGCAATGTTTGCTCGGGGGACGTCAGTTATTGCTCGCCAGACATAGTTTAGTGCTCGCTAGAAGGCAATTTTCGTTCGCCGGAAGCCATTTCGCCTTTTGATGATATTGGTTTCCAGCGCCGGTAAAATGAACTGACCATGGATGATTCCGCACCCTTAAACCCTTGTGTCGAAAAGACAATTGCGCTTGTCTTCGAGACCTTCCGCGACGTAACCCGCGAGGGCGGGGTGTCTTGGAGCGAGACTTTTGTCCACGATGGAGGTGGAGACGAGGATGACTGCCGAAGGGCAAGGCAACAGGATAATGAATCGAGCTGGGAGGAGCTTGCCAACGATCCCGACTTGGAACTTTTCCCTGGAACTGGCGGGTTCTGCTTTTTGGATCCGATTGGTTTCCGCTACTACCTGCCTGTGGCAATGGTAAAAAAACTTCGGGGGGAGTACGGTCATACAGGCGAGATAGATTTTCACCTAGACTTGCCGAAAATGTGGCTACGAAACTACACGTTAAAGCAATGGTCCAACCTCCAACCTGCGGAGATCCAAAGCGTCTGCGAGTTCCTGAAATGTATGGACATTGTCGAGACCGAGCAAGATTCGCCGTACTCTGTTCCCGGGGAGGCACGGGTGACTAGTTGGAAGAATGCCTACCGAAGCCACTGGGTTAAGCTCGACTCAAACCCATTACCCAAGTAAGCTTGACTCAGAGCCTGGCTTCTCACTAAACGGGGTAGTTTCGGCGATCAACACCTAAGGGGTAAGGTTTCTCCGAATCTCGTCATTGAGATCTGCCCACTGTTTTTTTGGCTTTTGCACAAGATTCAGATCCAAAATCCTTTGTGCAAGCTCACGCTTTTTTGCTTTGCTCCAGGTATACGGAGATTCACCCGAGATCACCCAGCCCCATGTGGTTCTTAAATTTTCAGGATCGCCGCCGAGTTTCAAATAATTTAGACAATGATCCCAATAAATCTGAGAATTGTTATCACTTTGAACAAGGGCGGTGAGCAAGCATGGTCGAAGGTCGAGGGGAATGTCCTGATTGTCTAGAGTGGAAATGATCCACGGAAACTGGGTGGAGCAGTTGCACCACATCAGGGTATCTCCCAACTTAACAAGGAAGTGCTCGACTGACTTTCTCTTCTTCCAGTCGCCCTTTGCCAAAAGGTGATCAGTCAGTAAGATGATCAAGTCCTCGTCTCCGGGGGACTTGGACTTGGTTAAGGGGCTCAGCTCTTGGAAACAATAAGCATACAATCCCTCGGTCAGATGATCGTAAAGATCTTGTTTCTTTTGCTTGCCCATGAATCTTCTGCCTCGCTAGTAAAACGCCTTGTAATCGGTCTGGCTCAAGGGTGATTGTATACTAAAGTAATCATGCACGAGCCTGAGCCGGTTAACCCTTCTGCTGAAAAGACAATCGCGCTTGTCTTCGAGACCTTTCGCGGCGTCACCCGCGAGGGCGGGGTGTCTTGGAGCGAGAGTATCGCGTTTGATAAGTACAATTCTGAGCGTGAGTGGCAAGCGGCTAGGGGGAAGGATTGTGAACCTGGATGGGAGGTGCTCGCCAACGATCCTGATTGGGAGCCTTTTCCTGGGGGTGGGGGATTCCACTTCCTGGATGCAATAGGTTTTCGTTATTATCTTCCCGTTGCGTTGGTCAAGAAGCTACGCGGTGAATACGGTAGCGGTGGAGAAATTGACCAACACTTGAACATTCGGGGTGGATTTCGCGCCTCTAAACTGGAGATGTTGTCCGCGCTTCAGCCCGAGGAAATTCAATGCGTTTGCGAATTCTTGAAGTGCATGATGGCGGTAGAGGATTACCCGCCGGACCCTGAATTAGGCTATTTCGGCGAAGATTCCTGGGAGCGCGCTTACCGTAGCCACTGGGTTAACCTCGACGCTAACCCATTACCCGAGTAAGCTTTCCCCGCAGCCTTACTTTTGACCCCAGCGACCGATCTCCGCGAGCAGGTAATCCACCTTCATAAACGGATCGCCGCCGGTGCGCTTCCAACGGACTCGCCCCTCGCGATCAATGATGATTGTGGAGTGAAGTTCCATATCTTCAAAGTCATCGTAAGACGCAAACCGCCGCGCGTTTTCGTGATTCTTATCCGATAGCAGCGTCAGCTTAAAGGTATCAGTGGCCTTATCCCGATTCTTTTCCGGCGAATCGGAACTCACTGCCAAAACCACCGTATCCAGGAGCGAAAAGGCGTTAAACTTTTCGTTAATCAGCGCCAGTTGCTCCATACAATGTACGCATTGATCGGAAAGATAATAAACCAAGAGAACGTTCTTTCCTCGATAATCTTCGAGCTTTACCGGCTTCCCATCTGCGCCTAAGACATCAAGCTTCGGCGCGGTAAAAGGCGTCCAATTGCTCGGCCCCAGGCGATCCAAGTCCGAAGGTTTGTACTCGCGCTCTGGGCGAAGCGTCACCGAATGCGGCTTGGCGTCCAGGTTCAAAGCAAGAACTTCCTGCATCGGCTTGCGGCCTGGATCGGCGCCCGACCAAACAGCTAAAAATCTGCCAGCAAAGTCGCGTGCCATGTCCTTTCGTCCGAGTGCGTTCCAAGACTTTGCAAGCCCAGCTAAGCACCAAGCATCGTTGAGTTCTTGCTTCAAAGCAATGTTATAAGCACGGATTGCTTCGGCATGATCGCCATCTTCTGCATGGGCGTCTCCAACAAGCCGCATCACTGGCCAAGGATCCATAGGTGGATCATTGGAGTAATTTCCGGCTTCGCGGTCCTTGCGCTCTTGTTCGGCGGCGGCTTTGAGCATCGTCATTCCCTCGGCGCGCTTGCCTTCTGCCATCAGGAGCCAAGCTTCGGCGACTTTGACGGTTGCGGGAATCGGCATCGGTGGCATTTCTTCTCCAGCGGGAGGCGCAACCGGAGCAGCCAAAGCCGCTGGCACCGGCCCATTCTGGCAAGGTGCAACATTTGATGCCGGAGGGGCAGCGGCGGCGGCGCTAGGTGCGGGAGGGGCCGAGGATTGCTCCAAAAACTTGATGATGGTTTTCACCTGGTTCAGTTTTTTCTGCGCTTCAGCGATCTGATTGGTTTTGGTCAATGCCATCAATTCGAGGGTTGAACGTAGCAATCCCGCATAAGGATCCTGACCTTTCGTGAGCGTTTTGCCATCCAAGATCTCGTCCCATCGCTCGAACTTGACCAAAGCCCGCATGAGCGGCATTTGGAAAAAGAACTCCATTGACTGCTCAACTTCTGGAGGCTTGGGGGCATTGATCAAGTCTTTTGCGCCCCGCATGCTGTCGTTAGCCCGGCCCAATTGCTCCTGAATGTAGCAAAGATAATCTCGGTTGTGCGGATAATTCCAAGTCTCCGAGGGAAGAGCAAGCCGCTGGTTCATGTATTGCAACTCAACCCGGGTGGAAGAATCCATCGCAATCGCCGCCTCGTGCCACATGCCAATCTTGGAATAGATGTGCCCAGGCATGTGGAGAGAATGCCCAGTTCCAGGAGCGGCTTTTCCATAGGCTTCGCAGCTGTTGATTGCTTGTTCAGAACTAAATCCGTCCCAGTTGTGAATCCGCGCGTGATGTGCGCCGGGGTGCATCGGAGCGACCTTCAGAACTTCTTGCAAAAGGGAGTCGTTCGCAACCGCGCTGCCCTCGGCGATGTTGAAAAGACCCAGGAGAGCTTTCGCCTCGATGTCGTTGGGATATTTGGCGCAAAGCAGGCTGAGCTTCCGAACGATCACCTCAATTGTTTTTGCGTCTTTCGGCAGAAAAGCTTCTTCCCAAGCTTCGATATACATCCGCTCGCGTTCCGAGACCGTGTACTTTCTCTTCACGGCCTGGTTCAGGAATTCCTTGTACCGGCTCAAATCTCCGTAAGGAGATTGCGCAGAAAACCAGTTCAAACCACTACGCGCCATACCGAAGTAAACCATCGCATTGTCTGGCTCTAATTTATGGCACCAACGGAATGAACGCTCCGCTTCTTCGAACCAAAAACTATGCAATAGCGCGTTGCCCTGGTTGTACCAAACCTGGACTTCGGGGTTCTTTGTGGTGATAAGGAAGGGCGCATTCCCGACCCCTTTCATCAGCCAAGGTTTGGTTCTGAGCCCAGCATCAAAAGCCGAGCCATGCTTCGACTGCCCATGCTTTCCGCCGTCGGCGTTGGCTTGGATGGATGCAAGTCCAAGTACCGCAAGGGCTAAGAGTTTGAGGGGCAGAGTCGCGTTCATGATCGAATCTTAGCAGATTATATATTTTTGCTTAACTCAAACTTTTGGATGCCTCCGCCTTTCCAAGGTGGAAGCTATCATTTGGGCGGGTGGTCCGGGTGCTAACCCAAGCGAGAGACCAACTTTATAGATGCCAAGGTGCCTTCTGGCGATCGCGGGGTCATTATTATGTTCCTACGAATGGAAGGATTTTAGAAACCTGGGTTAGCACCCAGCCTATCCGTCCGAATGTATAATCTTGGCTCCGATGCCCAATCTCCACTCCAGCCCCAACCAAACCTCGCTCTATGGAGTCTCCCGTTGAGCGCACTCACGAGAGAGAAACTCGCGCAGGCCGCGGACTTGGTCCGGGATTCCGGTGCGCATGTTTGGCTGACCTTTGTACGGGAGACCGGTGAAGGGTCTGACCCAGCTCTTCCATTCATTTGCGAAACGGGATTAGTGTGGATTTCGGCCCTGATGGTGGGCCGTGACGGACGAAAGGTTGCGGTAGTGGGCAACTACGACGCCGATCCCCTGAAGCACTCCGGCGACTGGGACGAGGTGATCCCTTATGTCCAAGGCATCCGCGCCCCATTACTTGAGGTCTTGGAATCATGGATCCCCGAAGGCGAGACGCCCCGCATCGCCATCAACTTCAGCGAGGATGATGATAAGGCCGACGGCATCACGCACGGTCTCTTTCGGCTCTTGACCAGCCACTTGGCGGGTACTCGATTTGCGGGCTCGCTGGAGTCGGCTCATCCGATCGTCTCGCGTTTGCGCGGCATCAAGACGAGCGAAGAAGTCCGCCGACTCCGAGCGGCGATTGCCGCCACCGATGGCATCTTCTCCACCGTGCCGGGCCGCTTGAAACTTGGCCTTGACGAGCGATCTCTGTATGACAAGATTCAAGCCGACATTGACGCGAACCGCTGGGGCTATGGCTGGTCGCGCTCGGGCAATCCCATCGTCAACTTTGGTCCCGACTCCATGATCGGGCATGGCGTGCCCTCTTCGCAGGTTCATCTGCGCCCTGGCTATCTGGTTCACATTGACCTGGGCGTGATCGTGGAGGGCTACTCCTCGGACATCCAACGCTGCTGGTACGTTGCCGAACCGGGCGAGACCGCACTTCCAGCTGACCTCGAAGCCGGCCTTGCCGCCGTGACCGGAGCAATCCAAGCGGGTGCGGACCGGCTAAAACCAGGCGTACTTGGTCACGAAGTTGATGCCGCCGCTCGAGCTTTCTTGGTGAACGCAGGCTACCCAGAGTACTTGCATGCGCTTGGACACCAAGTGGGACGCGTTGCCCACGACGGAGGGAGCCTTCTCGGCCCGCGATGGGAGCGATACGGTCGGCTGCCGGACGTGCCAATAGAGGAGGGTGAGGTTTACACGCTCGAACTGGGGGTGACTTTGCCCGGACGTGGCTACCTTGGGCTAGAAGAGATGGTGCGCGTTGGGCCGAACGGCATGGAGTGGCTAAGCACCCCTCAAAGGAAGATTCCCGTACTTACCGTCACCGAGACTCTTTAACAATCGCAGTCACGATCATTGACAGACAGGCGTTTGGATGCCTCCACCTTTCCGAGGTGGAGGCTAAGTGGGTTCTTGGTTTAAGAATAAGAAACCATGAGCGCATAGCGAGAATTTGTGAATGATTTATGAGTAATCGTGAAACGGACTGGGCATTATTCTGGTACCCTGCCCGCGTCTCTGCCTTTGAAATGGCTTGTAAGGAGACAACTGAAAAGGAAAAGAAGTTATGTCATTGAAGAAGTTAAGTATCGTAGCCGTCGCCGTTGTGGGCGCAACCATCGCCTCGGCCCAGATCACCATCCCCACCGTCCCCATCGGCAATCTCGGCAACGCCGTGGACCCGTTGAATTTCATCCCGTTCAACCCGTTCGTCCCCCCTTTCGGCGCGGTACCATACGCGTACGAAATCGGCGCCACCGAGGTGACCAACGCACAGTACACGGCGTTCCTGAACGCCAAGGCCGCGTCGGACCCGTTCGGCCTTTACTTCGGCGATGGTGTCAACTTCTGGATGGCCGGAACCGACGGCGGCATCACCCGCTCGGGCTCGTCCGGGTCTTACACCTACGCGACTCGCAGCGGCCGGGAGAACTGGCCGGTGAACTACGTCGGCTTCTGGGATGCGTGTCGTTTCGCCAACTGGCTGCACAACGGTCAGGGCAGCGGCGACACCGAGACCGGCGCGTACACGCTGACCCCCGGCGGGATCAGCGCCAACAACATCACCCGCAACGCGGGCGCGCTGTGGGCGGTCGCCAGCGAGGATGAGTGGTACAAGGCGGCGTTCCACCAGCCCGCCAGTGCGGGCGGCGACAGCGACAACTACTGGCTGTACCCGACTACGAGCAACGCGGTCCCGACGACCGCGCAGGCGAACATCTTTGGCAGTGGCATCAACCGACCCGCGCCCGTCGGCTCGTACGCGGCCAACTACTACGGCACGTTCGACATGGGCGGGAACGTGTGGGAATGGAACGAGGCGATCATTTTTGGTGCCCGAGGCGCTCGGGGCGGGAATTTCGGCTCCGTCGTGAGCGACCTGCGGGCCAACAACCGCTTCTACTACAACCCGACGCTCCAGAACCCAACCATCGGGTTTCGTGTCGTCAAGGGTGCGGGTGCAGCAGTCGCTGGAATGTTGACACTTAGCAACACCGTTGGTAACTCTGGTACTGAGACGATCGGTTGGACACTATCCAATACCTCCAATACTTATACCGGATCGGTTGTCGTGACAGATTTCGGGTCGAGTTCTTACTCTCTCGCCGTACCGAATGCCGCCCCTGTAGGCGTGTACACGTTAAGGTTTAAGGGTGGAACATTCCTTGCCATGACGCTTAATGTGTACCTTTCGGGAACTTCGCTGACTTCCCAACACGCCACATTGAAGAATGGAGACATTGATCAGGATGGCGAAGTTGGACCGAGTGACTTTGAACTGGTCGTCGCTCAATTCGGCGGATCAGGCTCAGCAGACGTGGACAACGATGGCGAAGTTGGGCCCGCTGACTTTGAGATCATTGTGAATAACTTTGGTCTCGGCGACGAATAGGCTCTCTCCCAATCCACCCGACTTTTTTTGTTATGCCTCCGCCTTTCCAAGGTGGAGGCTATAGTGCAATTGAGTGACCTTGGTGATAACCCAGGTGGGAAACCAGTTTTAGGAATTCAAAGGTGCCTTACGGCACTCGCGGAGTCATGAATTTGGTCCTAGGATTGGTAGGTTTTTAGAAACCTGGGTGAGCACCCAAGACCCCCCGACTGAAAGGTCTGGTGAACGAACACTGGTAACATTCAGGTTGAGCTAAACCCTGGTTCTTAATCATGAAGATTCATCTTGTCGACGCTTTCGCTTCATCTGCTTTTTCGGGGAATCCCGCAGGCATCTGCGTTCACGACTCCTGGCTGGCAGACGACCTCATGCAAAACATTGCTATGGAGTTGAATCAAGCTGAAACTGCCTTCGTCGTTCCCGAAGGCACTAGATTTGGGTTGCGATGGTTTACGCCCATCGTTGAGGTTGATCTCTGCGGACACGCAACCCTTGCCGCTGCCCACATTCTTTGGGAAACGGGCGTCGTCTCCGCCAGCCAGTCCATAGAGTTCCTTTCGCGATCAGGAACCCTCACTTGTACTAAGTTGACCGACGGAATCGAATTGGATTTTCCAAGCGAAGCACCCAAGGCAGTATCGGCTCCGTCGGGGATGTTTGGCGCAGCAACGCAGTGGTTTCAAAACCGGATGGATTGGTTGGTACCTCTTGCCAATGAAGAAGATTTGATGGAGTACGTGCCAGACCTTGCTGCGATCGCTTCTATTGGCATGCGTGGATTGATCATCACTGCTCCAGCCACCCGCTCCGATGCCGACTTTGTCAGCCGATTCTTCGCACCGCAGTGCGCCGTCGCCGAGGACCACGTGACTGGATCTGCACACTGTGCACTGGCGCCGTTTTGGCAAGAAAGGCTTCAGAAGAACCCACTTATTGGCTACCAGGCATCCGGAAGAGGTGGTTTTGTAGGAGTGAAAGTTGTCGGTGAACGGGTCAAGCTATGGGGCCGGGCCGTTACAACACTTAGCGGAGATCTAAGAGTGTCTTAAAACTCGAAACGCGAACTCTGTAACAAAAACGCCTGGGGGCTATCCCAAGCGGAGAACCAACTTCAGGAATTCCAAGGTGCCTTACGGCACTCGCGGAGTCATGGATTTGGTCTTAGGATTGGTAGGTTTTTAGAAACCTGGGTAAGCATCCAGGACATCCGCCAGGAGGATACTTGGGCTCTTGGTTTAGTAGTAAAGTTTTTTGCGCATAGCCCGGGATATGAATCTCTAATTTTCCATTAAATGAATGATCCGTACCCTGCATGTTAGGCATGCGATCGTATCCACCCAACCGCCACTCAACCTAAAAGCGAATGTAGATGTTAAAGTGCCCAGGCAATTTTGACAGATTTCGATCTTTAGGTTATCGTTTTTGGTGCTCCTTGTGGTACGTTAATTGCAATTGGTTTTCTGCCTAAGTCTTTTCTTCGGGCTAAGTTAGACCAGAAGGTAATCAAGGTATGTTATTGAATAAACTAGTAGGTGTATCATTTGTCTGCGTGAGGACATCGTTCGCCCAGACACAAATTTCCATCTCCAGCAACGGCGGAGGCGAGAGAGCATGAAGAGTGCGATCGCTATCGGTGCGTTGGCCCTAGCGGCCATCGGGAATGCTGCGATTTTGACTGGTCCTGGTATTGGCACAGATTGCCTTACGATGGAAGGAAGCACGTCGACCACGATCACGTACTTTGGCTACAACGATGGATCCTGGGCTGGCAATCTGCGCCGCTTCAGCATCGGTGTCTACCTAGCGAGCCCAGTCGGTCAGCCGGCGGCTGCCTACGCGACTCCCGTCTCGCTCATCCAATACTCAACGAACGCGGGTTCGACCTGGTCCATCTACAACATGGGAAGTCCGAACACGCTGATTGATCCCGCTTACGGCTTCGGTTCTCTGCCGATGGGTCCAGAAGTGAACTACGGATTCCCGGGCTTGTCCCCGGTTGGGGCAGGAAACTTCCGCGTACGTGTTACGCTGGACGCCAACCCCACGGAATTGATCGCTGGTCGGCGTGTGATTACAGTGCTCAACTACTCGACGTCCTTTGGTGGCGGTCAAAATTCACGATCTTCGCAGGTGGTGCCTGAGCCTTCAAGCATGATCGTGCTTGGTGCGAGTGCCTTGGCCCTCCTTCGCCGACGCAAGAGAGCCTAAGGTTACATTTGTCCATTGACGCCTCCGCCTTCCTAGGGCGGAGGCTAACTTTTTTGAGCCTCCGACCGCTTAGCGGTGGAGGCTTGCTTAGACAAATAATCCTAGACAAACTGGTGCCTTGCGAGGCAAGACCCCTCCTTCGGCCAGAAGATCGCCAAGATTGGGGGATTCTGCCAGGGGGAAAAAGCTAACTGTCGCCAGTTCTTGAGTTAACAAGACTATCTGGAGCTCATCGCTTTTTAGGCGCGTCCATCGCCACTCTGAAACTGATGCTTAGAAAAGAGAACCCTTCTGCACGAAAATCTGCCGAGGTACAGGTCCGATTTGCCGACCTGCAGTAGCCTGGGTCGTAGCCCCAACTGCCACCCCGATAGACACGGTCTGTTCCGCTCGGAGGTCCTTTCGGATCGACTATGGCAGTTCGAGGATAGTAGTCGTACCAATCTGCGCACCATTCCCAAGCGTTGCCGTGCATATCGTGAATCCCCCAGGCATTGGGCTTCTTTTTGCCCACCGCGTGTGTCCGCCCTTGCCCGTTTCCTGAGAACCAAGCGTACTCCCCGAGTTTGCCAGGATCATCTCCAAAGCAGAACACGGTCTGAGTACCGGCTCTGCATGCGTACTCCCATTCAGCCTCGGTTGGAAGACGGTATGTGCGACCAGCCGCCCGCTCCTTAGGAAGTTCAGACAGCTTTTTGCAGAACTTGACTGCATCAGTCCATGACACCTGCTCAACTGGGAAATTTGAGGTGGACCCGTTGACCAGTTTCCCTTGGAACTGACTTGGATTCGAACCCATCACTTCGGCATACTGAGACTGGGTGCACTCAAACATTCCTATGTAGTAATCCTTTGTGATCGTCGCTTTGAACTGTCTCTCGTCACCGTCGGTGTCTTCACGAGATGGGTTTCCTCCCATGGTAAAAGAACCGCCTTTGACAAGGACTAACTTCATTCCTATGCTGTTTGTTAAAACTTTTTTTTCTGGTTCAGAACGCTTCTCAGTCAGACTGGTTGAGTGAGCACCCAAAAGGGTGAAAGACGCTAAAAGGGAGATGAACGTACTCATACAAATCTATAAGACTTTGCCGCGGATGATATGAGTTCCATAATTTTTTTTGCCTCCACCTTTCCAAGGTGAAGGCTATGGTTCGGGCAGGTAACCTGCGTGCTAACCCAGGCGGGGAACCAACCTCTGGAATGCCTAGGTGACTTCTGGCACCCGCGGAATCATGGAAAGCTGGAGATGCCGTCTTTGCAGATGGAGTGCGGCTGGACCTTCCACCAGCTGATGGGCTACGTTCGAACGTGGTCGGCCACCCGGGCGTGCGTCGACGTAAGAGCAACGGACTTTTTGAAGCAAGCTGAGCAGCAGCTCTCGTCAATGTGGGGTCAACCCTTGGATGCTCGAAGGGCAGTGACCATGAACCTTCACACGCTCGCTGGCCGAGTGGTCTGAGCCTTTCGAGCCATCACCAATACATGGCCTCCTTCACCTTCCGGAACAAATTTGGACCACATCATCTCAAATCCGCATTCCTCGAGCCATTCCTGATAGGTCGGCAAGTCGGCGTGGCTCCAGTACATGGTCCCGCCAGGCACACCAAGCCAGTCATCCTCAACGCCAGTCCACTCCGTTGCGCCTACAATCATCATCAGCACGCCACCGGGTTGGAGCCATTGGTGGATGCGCTCCAGCAGGTCTCTTTGCTCTTCCAGTGGCAAGTGGATCATTGCGTAGAGCGAGACCACCGCAGAAAATCGTTCAGACGTAACCTGCAGTTCGGACATGTCTCCACAGATGAACTCGGCGTGAGGCGTTAGCCTTCGAGCTCGTTCGATTTGGACGGGCGAGAGATCAACCCCGACATAGCCGTAACCCGCTTCGACAAGCAACCGAGCCACCGGCACACCGTTGCCGCAACCCAAATCCAAAACGTTTCCGGAAGGTCCCAGTTGGACCTTGAGCTCTTCAATCCAACCGGCATACTTCATATATTCCGGGTCTGAGAGATCCAACCGATCACCACGATAGGTCTCGGATACACGGTCGTAGCCTGTTCTGACGATCTCTTTGGAATTCCCAGCGGACGGATCGATCACCCCTCTATGATGCAACAATCAGATTGGTTCCGGTGGATGGCAGGCGGAAGTATCAACGTCATGAACGCAGGCACCCTGCGTGCTAACCCAGGCGGGGAACCAACTTCAGGAATGCCAAGGTGCCTTACGGCGCTCGTGGAGTCATGGATTTGGTCCCAGGAATGGTAGGTTCTTAGAAACCCGGGTGAGCACCCAGTCCACCCGCCCGGAGATTCCCATATCCTCGGCAGGTATTGGTAGATTGTTAGAGTCTCGGGTCACTACCGCGCGGACTCATCATCACGATTTTGATACAGTTCGCTCAGGTAACATTTCGATACGTTTAACCGGTTAAGATAATGTCATTCCTGAAAAATCTCTTAGGTTCGTTGGATTCGCACGACGACTACATATCCATGCTTTCGAGATCCATCCATGATGGAACTCTAAGTTCGCAGGAAGTTGCCGAGATGAAGAAGATCATTGCAAAGAAAGGGCTGAAATCTACAAAAATTTCGGAATTAAACATCAAGGCAATTGAACATCTTGTGACTTCTTTCATGAGCGATGGTTATCTGGACGAAAAAGAACTTGCGGCTTTTGACAGCGCGATGGAAGATCTTGGTGTTTCGTACCATTCTCTCTCCCTAAATGTTCAAACACAGGTACATAGGCTGCACTCGCTTCAAGGATTACTGAACGGCACCTTGCCGGTCGTACACAATCCGCAAATTGGTGTTAATCTTAAGCCTGGCGAGTTCATTCATTATTTGTGTTCATGCCACATCATGGAAAACAAAGTCGTGGCCCGGGGATCGGCTGGAGGATTTGGCGGGCTTAGCTTTCCAATCGCAAAGGGCATCCGATTACACGCCGGAGGAAGCCGCGGAAGATCCTATCCAATCTATGATGAAGTCGTTACGAGTCAGGGATATCTTTGCCTGACGTCTGATTCGATTCGCTATCTTGCAAATGCCAAGGGTTTTCATAAGCCCTGGTCAAAGGTATCGGCAGTTGAGCCTTTCTCAAACGCACTTGTGGTGCACCTTTCTGGGCGCCAAAACTCGACTATTCTCCGCTATGACGATCCGCAGGATGCCGCATTCGTTGAGATCATCTGTGACCGGCTGTTAAATTCATAAGGCGGTGAGGATCTTCCACCGCGGGGCAGTCAAAGGAAGAACGGACTCTCTCCCCGTCAATTTATTAATGCCTCCGCCTTTCCAAGATGGCGGCATTTGAATTTGTTAATGAAGTGTTATGGAGAAGCAGGCACCTTTGCTGGTTTTTTGTATTGTAACATTGGAAAAATGGCAACTACCGTGTATGATGTTGTCTGTTGGTCGGTTATTTGCTAAACAGACCTGCAAAAGAGAGACAATCATGTTCACTAGATATATTTCAATCATGGCCAAGATTTTGGTCTGCGGCACCTTTGGCGTATCGATCGCCTCTGCCCAGATCATCGACATCAACGGCGGCAATTCGTGGGCTGGCTGGAGCTCCGTCGGCAACTCGCAGACCACGGGGACCTGGGTGAAGGGCTCGACCACCCGCACCTACGACATCTACAGCACCTCTTTCGAGCTAAGCGCGGGTCAGTCCGTGGGCGGCTCGCGCATCGCCGGCTACAGTGCCCCGTCCACACCCTACGCCGCAGGCAACGGAGTCGGCTACACGGGCGACCTGGCGAACAGCCTCTTCAGCGGCGTCTGGCAGGCGGGTGACCGCATCGTCGGCATTGGCATCCAGTACACGGGCTCCACCCGCGGCTCGACCTTCTTCTTCCATCGCGATGCTGGCGGAAACAACATCGCCGCGGCCTCCAGTTTCGGCGCGAGCGACGGTGTGTTCAGCCACGATGTGGGCGACTCCTCGTCGTACATGACGACCATGGCCGGCAACTCCCGTGGCCAGGTGCGGCATTACGCGGTCTGGAACGGCTTCAGCCAGAATGGATCGCCGCAAGAGGGGAACTTCACGACGCCGTACTCGTGGAACGCAAACCCCGCGTTCGGCCCCACTGCGTTCCCCGACTTCCCGACGCGCACCTTCGCAGTGCTCGACAATGGCTCGATGAGTCTGGTCAAGAGTGTGCAGTACTTCGTCAACTACGATGCGATCCTCCGCTCGAACGGTGGCCTGACCTTCGGCGACGGCGACTTCGGACCGAATACGCGCTTCGGATTCCAAGAGAGCAGCCAGACCGGGTTCTCGCAGCAGATCTTCGACGTCGCAGTGGTTCCCGAGCCAGCCAGCATGATCGTGCTTGGTGCTGGTGCCTTGGCCCTCGTTCGTCGACGCAAGAACGCCTAGGCTTATTGCATCCCTTTAAGCCTCCGCCTATATTAGGTGGAGGCTATCTTTTTTTAATGCCTCCGCCTTTCCAAGATGGCGGCATTTGAAGTTGTTAATGAAACATTTTGGAGAAGCAGGCACCTTTGCTTGTTTTTGTACTGTACCATTGCAAAAGTGGCAATTGCCCTGTAAAATCCTTTTGTAATCCGAATCTTTGTTAAAGAGATTTGCAAGGGAGAAACATTCATGTTCACTAGATCTTTTTCAATCATGGCCAAGACTTTGGTCTGCGGCACCTTTGGCGTATCGATCGCCTCGGCCCAAATCATCGACATCAACGGCGGCAACTCGTGGGCTGGCTGGAACTCCGTCGGCAACTCGCAGACCTCAGGAATCTGGGTTTTGGGAAACACCAACCGTACCTTCGACATCTACAGTAGCAGCTTCGTTTTGGGTTCCAGTCAGTCGGTAGGCGGAACTCGTTTGCCGGATGGAATTACAGGCAATGGCACTAGCTACTCTGGCGATACCTCCGCAAGCCTCTTTAGCGACTCATGGCAGGCTGGTGATCGCATCATGGGCATTGGAATCCGGTACACGGGGAACACAAGAGGAAACACCTTTTTCTTTCATACCGACAAGGGCGGCAATAACATACTCCCTGCATCAAGTTTCGGCGCAGGTGATGGCACACTTTCCTTTGACGCTGGCGATACATCTTCTTATGTTTTGACCAATTACACCGACAGCTCGCGGGCTCGAGTGCGACAATATTCTATCTTCAACGGCTTCAGCTCCAATGGCGGCACCAACTTCACATCTCCTTATGGCCAGAGCCCTACTGGATTGATGCCGGTCCGTAGCTTTGCAGTTCTCGACTCGGGTTCGACGAGTGTGAAAAGCATCCAGTTTCTCATTAACGCCGATGCAGTGCTTCGCTCAAACGGAGGATTAAACTTTGGAGAAGGCGATCTTACAGCCAGCACCACTAGGTTTGGCTTCTATGAGGGCGATTCTAATGGTCAGACAGAGCAGATCTTTCCGGTCGCTGCGGTCCCTGAGCCAGCCAGCATGATCGTGCTTGGTGCTGGTGCCTTGGCCCTCGTTCGTCGACGCAAGAACGCCTAGACTTATTGCATCCCTTTTATGCCTCCGCCTATCTCTTAGGTGGAGGCCTTAGTTTTTGCTCGGTGCCCTGTGTTGTGCATACCCCGGTGGGAAACGAGCTTCAGAAATGCCATGGCGTCTTCAGGCACTCGCTGAATCATGAATTTAATCCTGGGGTTGGAAGGTTTTTAGAAACCTGGGGTAGCACCCAGGCCACCCGACGCCTTTCCAAGGTGGAGGCTATAGTTCGAGCGAGGGTTACGAACGAACAGTACTCCGGAGTCGTCCTTGATTGAGATGGCTCTTAAAACGGGGAGGGGTAGGAGATGGATTTACTTGGTGGCTTTTTTGGCTGTTGGGTTCCTTCTTTTGCCCATCATCGAGCCCTATTTCTTTTCCATAAGGGACCAATTGCGGGGTCATCCGCAGGGTGCGCATGGCACTCATCCTCAGAACTTCGTGGGGTTGTGGGTTCGGGAAGAAACCGTCATGTACGATTACTCGGGGCAGGCGTTTTATTTGATGCCGGACGGAAAGATTGCTGGAACCCAGGGCATGACCTTCCGGCGGTGGCACTACGACCATAACACCTTCTTCCTGGACTCATGGTCGGGATGCGGGAATTGCTATCGAGGTGTCCAGACAACCGAGCGCACCGCCAAGTTCTCTGGCCCGGACACATTGCTGATCACCGGCAAAACCGGCGCGGCGGAGAAAGGCGTCGTAGGGAAGTACCGGAGAGTTAAAATCACCGAAGCTCTCAAATCAGAACTCGATCTCCTTCGGAAATCTGAGAACGAAGAAGAAAGCTTCAAAGCCCGATGCACGCTCAATGCGATTCTGCACTATGAAAGTTTCAGGGATCGTCACAAGGCCAGCCTCGCAAATCCTTGACTGAGTTCAGCACATTGTGGATTTTCGCTTTAGCACCAGGTAGTTGTAAGTTTGTAGAAACAAGGGTTAGCACCCAAGCCACCCGCTCGCCAATCGCCAGTATTTGTTTACTTATACACAGTGACGTGAAAAATTCGACCGCTTTGGAGCCGAACCTCTACGATAGTCTTGCCTCTTTCTTTTAAAAAGAAAAGATATACATCTTTCCAGGTTTTAACTTCTGTAAATGAGCTCTCGCTACCAGCACGGCGAATACCATTAATGACATCACCATCTCGGAAGTTAGTCTCAAGTACTGGATTTTTATCAATAATTACTGCTGCCAGATTTGGGCGATCATAATCAGGATATATATTTAGGTATCTCGCTGAAAAAGCATGGTATTTTGGAGATACTTGGGACCAGAGTCTTGACGAACCATGTATGGTTTCAGCAAGATCCAGAAAGTCTTCTTTGAGAGCAAAAACTCGACTCCATGAATCTTTAGCGCGCACCATCATTTGAACTTTCTCAGCCGTAGAAGCACCCTCTCGGTCCCATTCCAAAATTGATGCCTTGTACCTTATAGCCATTTCGTCCAAGGCTCTGGCAATACTCAAAACAATTTCAGCAAGCATTTCAAGCTCCTTGGCGGTGCAATATTTTGTGAGGCGAGCCGTAAGGCTACTCTCGTTCTCCCGTCCTTCTGTTGTAATAAGAGGAAGTTTTTTTTGCAAGCGGCTGATCGCGCGCTCTACCATGCCCGTATCAGTGTTGGTAGTCGGATCACCGGTGATTCGTTCGCACTCGTCGAGGGCCGCCCAAACGATGCTCTGGACCTCCGAAACAGCATATGCCAAAGCTAGCTCCCTTTCCACCCGCGTTTCAGCGCTGGGAATTGGTGACGAGGCGTCAGATCCTGCCGGGGACTTGCGGTCTCGCAGCTCGTTGCAGACCACTGCCGTAGATCGCGCTTTTACCGATAAAAGTTCACGGACATGTTTTGCAGCTACGGCCATATTCAAGTTTTGGCCATCCGTGAAGGAGAAACTGATCACGCCAATTACTTTAGAATCTTTTGAAAGAACCGGCCCCCCGGACATGCCGGGACTGAACGGGCTTGATACCTGAACTAAGTTGACATTCCCAGCTTTGCGTCCATTAGAAATCATCCCATCGGTGAGCGTATTTGTCAGGGCCCCGAGTGCTGTCCCAATTGCAAAAACCGACGCTCCGGGAGATAGTTTTTCCTTATCACCCAATGCCAGCGGCTTCGCTGGAAACGGGTCTTCAGTTTCTAAAATTGCGAGATCAAGTGCTTTTGAATAGGTTATGGCACGGACCGCCAAAAATGAACCTTTTCCATAACGAATAACAGGAATCGCGCCATCCTCAATAACATGGGCTGCGGTGACAAAAGTATTCTTGTCTCGAACGAGAAATGCGGTACCCGTACTTTCTCCCGATTGAACAGTGACAACCGAAGGTGAAGCAGACTTGAAAACTTTTTCGCCGACAGTTTGCTGACTGAACGCGGGGCGACTGCAAATTATCGGCAGAAGCGCCACAAGTATCTTAAGTAAAGCTGTAGTAACCCTTGGTAACTTGGCATCTGCCCGATAGACCATGCAGTTATTATACATAACATCAGGTCATTCAGAAGAGTTTAGTTACTTTGCCTCCGCCCTTCCCGACGGAGGCAACAGTTCATATCTCAATAAGCCTTAGCAAACACAACCCGCCTCTCCGATGGCCGACCCGAGAACACGCAGACCCCAGGCTCTTCGTCGGATGGATCCAACGGAGGAATGGGGATGCAACGGATGGTGGCTTTGGTGGCTTCGGCGATGGCGTCTTCGGTTTCTTGCGTGCCGTCCCAATGCGCGACGACGAAACCGGCTCCGCCCTCGCCCTTGAACACTTCTAAGAATTCCGCCCAGGTATCCACGCGCTGGGTAGCGGCTTCGCGGCGTACCCGCGCAACCTCTAGCAAGCCCTTCTGCATTCCAGAAAGCTGCTCTTGAACATATTGCACCGCATTGTCCAGCGAGACATCAGCTTTCTCGCCAACATCGCGCCGAGAAACCACACAAATCCCGCCGTCCAAATCGCGAGGACCAAGCTCGATCCGCACACAGGCGCCTTTCAGTTCCCATTCGTTGAACTTAAAACCAGGAGATTCTTTCTCTCGCTTGTCCACCTTCACGCGGATTTTGGCGTTGTCCCAACCCGCATTCTTAAGATCAGCCGCCAAAGAATCAGCGGCAGCCAGCACGCGCTCCTTATCATCGCCACGCCCAATCGGCACGATCACCACCTGGACAGGAGCCAGCCGAGGCGGAATCACCAGACCTTTATCGTCGCTGTGCGCCATGATCAAGGTTCCGATGAGGCGCGTAGAAACGCCCCACGACGTCGCAAAAACGTGTTGCAAACCACCCTCGGCGGCTTGGAATTTCACATCAAAAGCCTTGGCAAAATTTTGCCCCAAGTGGTGCGAAGTTCCGGCTTGAATCGCGCGGCCGTCTTGCACCAAGGCTTCGATGCAATAGGTGTGCTCAGCGCCGGCGAACTTCTCGCCTTCGCTCTTTTTCCCGGTGATCACGGGCACGGCAATGAAATCTTCGGCAAAGGTTTTATACACGCCGAGCATGGTTGCGGCTTCTTCTTCGGCTTCTTCCCAGGTGGCGTGGGCGGTGTGGCCTTCTTGCCAAAGGAATTCGCTGGTGCGCAGGAATAACCGCGTGCGGCGTTCCCAACGCATGACATTTGCCCATTGATTGATCTTGATAGGGAGATCTCTGTGGCTCTGAATCCAGCCTCGATACGTGTTCCAAATAATGGTTTCGCTGGTGGGGCGGATGATCAGTTCTTCTTCCAGCTTGGCAGTTGGATCCACCACAACTCCGCCGCCATTGGGGTCATTCATCAGGCGGTAGTGGGTCACAACGGCGCATTCTTTGGCAAATCCGTCTACGTGCTGGGCTTCTTTGCTGAGGAAGCTTTTCGGAACGAGCAGCGGGAAATAGGCATTTTCATGTCCGGTTTCTTTGAACATGTCGTCAAGCGCGCGTTGCATCAGCTCCCAAATGGCGTAACCATGGGGCTTGATGACCATGCATCCGCGAACTTCGCTATGCTCGGCGAGTCCGGCCATTTCGACAATATCGTTGTACCAAGCCGAATAATCGGCCTCACGGGAGGTAATCCCTTGTTTGCTGCTCATTAGGGTTTATTTTGGCATAGGGTGGGGGTGGCGCGGGTAAAAGTGGGGAATCCCTCCTCCGAAGCGGTAGTCGAGATTCTGCCGCCGACTAAAAAATATCAAAGATCGCCTACGGTATCGAAACGCCTAGAAGATTCCCAAGTTGCCATTTCCACAATCCGGTAGTTTCGTTCGCAAGTTCTTCTGTGGAGCAATAAGACAAAGGCACATAAAGGCATTGCTCAACTGAAAGAACCCAATCTTGCCATGCTAAATCCCAAGGATAGGACGGTTGATTGAGAGCTTTGTACCAACATCGGACGATCTGTTCTTCATGCTGTTTCCACAGTTCGTGGGGCCACCAAAGGACTATGGAATAGGCAAGGTCGTATAGTGCCACGCCGTATGGAGTGACCCCGTCGAGGGGTTGACGATCGAGAAAGTAAACCGGAGAATCCGCACCCTTACGCGTCAGAACATTCGTTGGATTGATGTCTCCATGAAGCAAAGTTTGTCCAATAGGGTTGCTCGAACGCTTCGCAAGCTGTTGATGATGGGCAAGGATTCTATCCTCGAACTTTATTCCGGTTGCGCTTTCTAAAATGGGAACGCATGGACGCAATTCGGAGAAATAGGTCTCCCATTCTGTCTCAGGTTTTGGGTTGCCGGATTCCCAATAATGTGCGTGCATCTTTGAAACTGCCTCGGCGATTGCTAATCCATGTTCTAACGTAGGCGGGACTACTTTGCGATCATGATAGTCTTCCGAAAGATCGTCGAAAAGCAGGTGATAGCCAACGCCTTCTGTGTACTGAGCGTCGTAACACTTAATGAGTGGGGCATCTTGCAAGTTAATGTAATCGCGAGTGTAATAATCTACTTCGGACCTTCCGCTTTTTACATCAAGACAAACCTTGAGCCAAAGCTTCCGTGTTGTTCCTGATTTTAAATTTGCGGTTATTGCTGCGTGCTTTGCCCAATTACTATCGCTCGTGGTTATATCAAAACTGATCACGGGTTCGTGAAGCACTCCCGATAGCCATTCTGTAGATACCTGGTCAAATTCAGTCATCACGTTCATTGAGGCTAAATCTTAGCACTCCATCGTGGTTTTACGCATCTTATTGCATGAAATGCCAAGTTGGTAACCCGAGCAGCTGATAACGGAAAGGTTGGCATGTTTGATCAAGCTAACTTCAACCCGTTTTCGGTCGTCGCTTTGGACCTTCCATGACTCGGATCACAGTTCTTGGTTCGACATCATCATGTGGTTTGACCGCTAGTTCGCAAGCTTGCCGAATCAGATCTTGCAGATATGGATCATCGAGATCTTCAACTTTCGTTAACTTAATGTGCCGAATTTTTGCGCCGCTTCCCTGAAGTCTCTTCTCTGGATCAGTTAACGAAGTTCCGCTGGTAAACCCAATGTTTACGTACTTAGTATATGCCGGAAGGTGGACAAAGTGGTCTCTGTTCTTATCCGTAAATCCAAAAGATGGTCCTACGGTATTGGTGGCATCCCACATGAGTTCGATGCAAGGTGGCAAAAGTTGGACTAGTTTTGCACGCAATCCCCTTGCTAGAAATTGTGTCTCCTCGGGATATGGGGCGAGGAATTCTAAATATTCTGGTGGTTCGGGCAGAATCATGTTGTTTTCCTTTAGCTGCTGATGGGAAGAATAAATGAATCTTTTTCAATTTGATCTTTGAGATTAGGTTAGCAGAAAAAAACACCAAGGTTGAACCCAACCTTGGCGCAATTTTTGGAAAAAGGGAGTTAAACTCAGTTCTTGCGTTTTCGCATGATTCCGGCAAGACCAAGGCCTAGGGCGATCATGGTTGCGGGTTCTGGTACTGCACCATATTGCAGGTGGTCTACTTCAATTCCTCCGCTCGCGTTCTTAATTTTAATGCTACCGATTCCGCCCGAATATTCCCATCCATAAAAGCGATCTTCAGCGGTTTGTCCGTTGACTCCGCTCCCGGCGTGGGTTCCGGTTAAGATTCCGAGCGATTCGCCGCCTGCATTAAAGGCCTCAAAAGTGATCATTCCAGCGCCGTCGGTCCAAACAATTCCGGCGCGTTGGGGAAGGGAACCCAGCACGGCTTGGTTAAAGGAGAAGGTGATTCCGGTTGCGCCCGAGGCCCGGAAAATGAGCGACCGGTTGATCCACTGCCGTCCACATTTCCGTCATCTCCGTCTACGGAATCGGTCAATCCGCCCGGTCCGATTACATTTGCTCCGGTCGCGCTGACGCCTGGAGTATTTAGCAAGCCATCTTCGAAGTCTTCTAGATAGAAATTCGCGCTGCCGATTTGGCTTAGCCACGGGCTATCAGAGGTTTGGAGGTATGGGGTTGGGCCGGTTCCTTGGCCGTTGCCTATGGTGACTTGGGCATTAACTGCCGAAACCCCGGCGATTGCTAATGCAATTGATAGATAGTTCTTCATGGTTTCCTCTCCCCAATCTCAGGGCGAGACGGGTTGCATTTCCATCTTACTAATAAAAATTTGGATTGGAAAGGGTTGGCGAAAAATTCCCATTAGATAGGCGTTAGGTAGGCGATAGACCAGTAAAATTTGCGGGACTATCGGAATTTTTGGGGCTGAATTTGTTTGATTCTTTAGCTTTGTCTTTCGTTCGGAGTCGGGGATTTCAATGCCTCAGTCCGCTCCGCGGTTGAGGCGACGACAGCATTTGGTTTAGAGGCTTAAATACGACTACCTTTTCCACTAATCGAGTCTTGGCAAACCAAGCTACCGGCTGCGTTTGCCCCGTTTGAGAGGTTCACGACAGCCTCCACCGCAGAGCGGACGGATGGGTACGAATTTGTTTACTCTTAAGCAGATGCTTTCGGACTGTTTGCTCCTAGGCGCGGCATGCTCAATGTTAAGGGAAGCCCGATTTCGTTAAGATAGTTGCACATGAAAATAGGTATCCTGCTCGCGCTATGGTTCGGTTGGTTGCTGATTCTTTTTCTCGAAATTGTATGATGATGGATGCTCTTGCTTTGTTGGTGACGCCGGAGAATCAGCATCAAAAGCCCAGCGAGGATGGGATGCCGCTTTGGATGCAAATGGCGCACGTTCACATGGTGCGGGTTTATTGGCTGAGCCAATTTTCGCCGGGGCATGCGGCTGGTTTGGGCGAAGCGTTTTGGGATGAAGCGGGTTGTGCGGCTTATTCTGCCGACCTGGATTTTGCACGGGCTCAGCTGAAGCTGAGTAGGGAAGCCGTTTTAAAGGCTTTTATCGAGAAGTCGGAGTCTTGGGACACCAAGCTGGGTCCTTACGAGAACACGGTTTTGTTTTTGCAGCACATGCTTTGGCACGACGGCTACCACTTTGCCCTGATTCATCTGGGCTTACGGATGGCGGGGGTGGAGATTTCCGAGGAATGGGAAGAGAGCCACGTGTGGTCGAAGTGGCGCGGGTTTGAAGAGGGATTTTAGGGGATCGGCTTGTCTAAGCCGAAACCCTAGTTTATTCCTCGCCTTCTGCCTTAGCGCTCGGCCTTGTTCTAAGCCTTGCCCAAGTGCGTAACTCGTCAATTTCTTCTGCCATCATGCGGCTTAATGGGACCTGAGCTTTTGCCTCTCCTAGTAAATCTTCGGTGGTGATTTCGCGTCCCGCATCGAATGCAACAAAGAGTCCGGCGATGACGACCTGTTCGATTTCGGCACCGCTAAAGCCATTGGTCACATCTGCTAACGCTTGAAGATCGAAGTTTGCCGGATCACGCTTGCGCTTTTTGAGGTGGATTGCAAAGATATCTGGTCTTTCGTCGGAGCGCGGAAGATCAATAAAGAAGATCTCATCAAAACGCCCTTTTCTCAGGAGTTCTGGCGGGAGTTTGGAGACATCATTTGCGGTGGCGATCATGAATACGGGCTTGGTTTTTTCTTGCATCCAAGAAAGGAAAGTCCCCAAGACGCGTTGCGAAGTTCCGGAATCTCCGCTGGAAGACATTCCACCAAAACCTTTTTCAAGTTCGTCGGCCCAAAGGATACAAGGTGCAATGCCTTCGGCCGTCCGGATGGCCTTGCGCATGTTCTCTTCGCTTTGACCGACCAAAGATCCAAAGACTCGACCCATATCGAGCTTGAGAAGGGGCAAATTCCAAGCCGCGCTCACTGCTTTGGCGACCAAAGATTTTCCACAACCTTGGACGCCCAGGAGCAATAAGCCCTTGGGAGTAGGGATGCCGTAAGTCCTTGCACGATCCGTTAGAGAAGCGCTGCGCTTGACCAGCCAATCTTTAAGAAGCTCATGGCCGCCAACATCATTGAGGTTGGAACCAGCTTCATAGTATTCCAGTAATCCCGACTTGCGAATGATTTGCTTCTTTTCGTCGAGGATCGTGGATAAATCAAAGCGTTTGTGCTGCACGAGGGACTTTGCAAAGCAAGATTCAATCTCATCGATTGTGAGTCCTTGGGCGGCTTTGATCAGCCTTTCGCGGTCATCGGGTTCGAGGGTTAAATCAACGCGCTCATTGCCTGCCATCGCTTCGATGACGTCATTGAGCTTGGCTTCAATCTCGGTCTTGCCCGGGAGTGGAAACTCGATGACGCTGAGATCCTTTTCCAATTCTTGTGGCAAAACCAGGGACGGGGCCAAGATAATCAGGCTAATCGCCCGACCGCGAAGCTTGTCGGCAAGATCGCGCAACACTCGGATTACGGCCGGATCTTTGAGATAAGTGTGAAAATCTTTCAGTAAGAAGATCGCGGGCTCTTCAAAGGAAGAGATTTGTACTAGGGCTTCTAGCTCGGCGCGCAGCTTTTCGTTTGAAGGGGTTTTGATCTCTGGCTTCATCCCGAGGGTGAACGACCATGTGAACAATTGTCGGTTCAAAACCTTTGCCACGGACTCCAGGGATTGCTGAACGCGGCGCTCTTCCCAACTGATGATATAGAGGACTGGATACCTGGCTCGGATGAGCGTTTCGATTTCTGCGTTCACTTCCACGATGTTGATGCTACCGTTTTTTTAATTTTTCTACCGAAAATCCTTCCAAAATTCGAGAAAATGTTTTATAGTATTGGTATGAAGTGGAACAGTAATTTCCTTCCTTTGGTTGCATTGGGTGCTTTGAGTTCGGCGAGCCATGCCGTCCGAGTGTATCTCCCTGATGCCTCGATTAATGCTGTCCGTGTTTTCGAATCCGATGATGGGGCTTACAAGGGTTTAATTGGCTCTGGATTCTTTAACAGCCAAACCTACGCCTGTGCTGTCAATCCGACTGATGGATACCTTTATGTCGCGGTTTATAGCAACGGATCGGGCGGGACGAACGACGGTTCGGTACTCAGATTTGATCCTTGGACCGGTGCCTATGCTGGTCAGGTGGGCAATGGATTTCTTTCGGATCCTGTCTCGATCGCCTTTGGTCCAGACGGGAATATGTATGTTGGGGACTCTGGTGGTGGTAACGACCTTATTTTTAGGTTTAACCCGGCTACAGGTGCCTATCTTGGTACGTTAGGCAACGGATTTGTGTCGGATGCTTTAGGTTTGCTGGCAATCGGCTTTGGTGCCGATGGGAATTTGTATGCTTCGGCAAATTCTGGACAAGCTTTAGCGCGACTAAATCCGACGACTGGTGCCTATCTGGGGCTCCTCGGGAACGGCTTTTTCAATACTCTAAGTGCTATCACGACGGACCTTAACGGCCGGTTATTGGTCGGTCAGTTTAATGGGACGGGAAGCCAAATGCGGTTCCGCGAGACGGACGGGGCTTACCTCGGAATGTTTGCCAACAGCGGGTTCGCACCAAGCGTTTCTGGTTCGGGTACTTTGCCAAACGGTTACACGGTGGTCCGCGCGACAAGTGGTTCGACACAATATGTCGCCCGTTTTGATCCAACCGACGGGGCCTATAAGGGACTCTTTGCGGCGAACTACGGGATGTCAGGTTTTGGACTTGGCGTCGAGCAACCCGCGACAATCACGGGCACGGTGGATCTAGACGCTGAATTTAGCGGCGGATCTTTCCCTGCAGTGGTTGAACTTCGAAATCCAGACGGCTCGCTTGCGGAACCGGGTGTGACCGTTAATGTCACGGACAATGGTTCGTTCAGTTACACCACTTACAAGCGCGGGAATTACAAGCTTTCCATCAAACCATCCCACTGGCTTCGTAAGGGGTCGGCGACTTTTGCAATTGGTCGAGTGGGGGCCAGCCTGCCTTCGTTCTTCTGCATTAACGGTGATCTTGACGGAGATAATGAAGTAGGTCCAGGCGATTTTGAAATCGTCGTCGCCGATTTCGGCAATTCAGCTCCAACTCCGGGCGACCTTGATGGTGACGGAGAAACAGGTCCGAGCGACTTCGAGTATGTCGTTCAATACTTTGGAACTCCTGGCGACTTTTAAGTCTGGTTTATTGCTTGATCGGTCCCCCTGACCCGCGGGTCAGGGGGATTCGCTTTTCGAGTATAACGAGGATAGTTTAATCCTCATGCGATTGTTTATGTCTCGTCTTGTAGCTTTGACTTCGTCTGGGAGGCAGATTTGAAGCTCTCCGAAAATATCGCCGAGGTTTTTCTCTCTGAATCTGGCGAGCTTACCGTCGCTGAGGTGCTGGCACGAAGCGAACACCGAGGGTTCGGATTCTTGCTTGTTATCCTCACCATGCCGGTGGCATTGCCATTTACTCCCCCAGGGATTTCGACCCCGTTTGCGGTTTTGGTCGGAATTCTTGCTTGTCAAATGATGGCACGCCGTCAGCAGCCATGGTTGCCGGCTTGGGTGATGAGGAAGCGTGTCAAAACTGGCGACAGTCGTTTCCTTAAAGCGATGGAGAAGTGGTGCAGATTCTTTGAGAAGTTTCTTAAACCACGGATGTTATGGATTTACAACCGCAACATTTTTACATGGTTTTTGGGACCACTCATCCTGCTAACAGCCATCGTGATGGCATTACCATTCCCGATTACAAACTCAGCATCAGCGCTTGCAATTTTCCTGATTGCTCTCGGAATGTTGGAGGATGACGGAGTGATGGGCATTGCAGGTGCGCTCCTATCCCTCTTAGGGATTGGATTCTCCATCTTTATCATCGTCATGTTGACGATTCATGGTCCAGAAGGAATGGAAATTGTCAAGCGATCTATTGGACGGTAATCGTTACTCAACCCCGCCGCCTGTTGGGGCAAATTTTTCTGCTCCAACTGGTGGTGTGTAGGGGCGATTAGGGTGTAGGTGAGACCAAATCATCGTCGAAATCTTCCGGATCGTTTCGTCGCCCTCATTATCAACAGACCAACGCTTGTCTTTTTGGCTATCTGTATAAATCGCCAAAATATAGGGATTATCTGAATATACGATAGCGACATCAGACCGAGAACGCGTAATCGCTCCGGATTTACTGCAAACCTTGATATCATTTGGTACGCTATAACCGATAAAATCATCCCAATACTGTCGGCCTAGAACACGTAGCATTCGGTCGCAACCCGCTACGCTTGCAGCTTTGTTTTCGTGGATAAGCTTGAATAGTTTTACCATCTCGTTTGGGGTTGTCATCCCCATTCCGAACATACGGCGAAGTCGAAGGATGCCGGTTTCTTCCTTTGGCGCGTTGCCAAGAATCTTAGTGTTTGGTAGCCCAAGTGACTCCATGGTCTTATTGATGGACATCGTGCCCAGCCAATCTCGGAGTTGGATCGTAGCGGTGTTATCGCTTACTCCGACCATTAGGTTCACGAATCCGTCGACATCAAGACTTGTTCCGTCCTTCAGGAAGTAGGCCCACATGCTTGCTTCTTTCTTGCTTGGGTCTTGGTCAATTTTCTTTTTAGCCGACCACTTGAGAGTGCCCGCATCAACCCGTCGGATCGCCTCCACCATGACTGCAGTTTTAATCGTGCTTGCGCTCGGAAAGCGTTCGTTGCCCTGGTATGAAATCCGTTTTCCGTCTTTTAGGGTGAGGAGCGAATAGCCAAGCCTTCCACCAAAGTTCTTCGCAATCACATTGAGTTTCGGAGCAAGTTCTTCAAGCCTAGGGGCAGACCTGGAGGTTGGAGCTGAGATCAGCGACAGAGCCAAGAGGGAGGTAGTTACCATGCTCCAATTATAGAACGGTCAGGAAGCGTCTCGATTTTGTTGATCAAAGATTTGAACCATTTTTTCATCCTTGGGTACACTTGGACTGGACATGGCGTTTTGAACCGATGCGGCAAACAGCTTTGCACCAAAATCTGGGTTGCAGGTACCGGCGTAACTTCTTGCTGCGTACGCATACTCTTCATCCTCTAGCCATTCGGTGATCGCATCGAGGTGTCCGGACGATCCAAAGTGACCATCATAAGTCCCAGCGAGATCAATTAGCTCGAGCCTTCTAGCTGTATCGGCTTCTCCTGCTGTTCTTGGGGAGATGCATGCGGAAACCCCATTTGCCAATGCTTGAAAAGCAGCGTGACCACCGTGAATCACGGCTCCTGCACTGCGTGAAAATGCCGTGTCCAAGGCCGTCACATCCACGATTTCAATATTCTCGTCGCCAACGCTTTCGCATTCTTGCGCATATGCCCCAGCCACAACTAGGCCACGTCTCCGTAAACGACGGGCGATGGAAGCCGAACTCATGACGAAATTCTGACTGGGTTCGCTTGAAACAAAAACTAATGGCTTCGATCCCGAAAGCAACCATTCTTCTAACTTCTGCGCCATCCGTGTTGGCCCAAATGGCAGGTATCCGGTGAACTGGACATTCGTTGGCCAATCGCTCCGACTTTCTGCGATCACAGGGCTACACATGCACAGGTGCAGTGTTTTTGAAAATCGACCTTCGGTCAGTAAGTTCTCGGGCAAAATGGTGTTTGTCGCCGCATAAATCGTGCTCCTTACCTGGACCGCTAAGATCTCAGCCGCTCTCTGTTGTACTCCACGATCTCCTCCAATCACAAAATTGACCCATGGGGAAGATCCTAGAAATGGGTTAGAGAAGAGTGAGACAACCGGGTCAAATCGGCTCTGAAACTCGGCTGGATCTTGATTTGTCGAAATCCAAGTCTTGCCATTTGCTTGTGCCCATTGACCGATTCCAATCGCATCTGAGCTTGTGATCACGACATCCGCCTCGACAAGTTCTTCTCGGATATCGTGAATCATTTCCGGAAGACTTGCGACGATGACGTCCCGATACCAGACCTGAGGATCGTGACGGCACTCTAAGGCACGTTGATAACCTCCATAAGATTCGAAATCGGGAGCCATGCGCGCAAACCTAAGACCAGCAAAAATGACCCAATCGCGAAGGTGGGCAGAAGTTGCGATTGTGACTTCGTACCCGCTTTCGGCACACTCTGTCCCCGCCGCCAAAAAAGGCTGCAAGTCATCGAGTCCACCAACGCTAACGATAAGAATTTTTGCCATGAAATCTCTTTAAGAAGCCATTCGGAAGGCCAATGGTAGGTGTTCGATATCCAGCTCGGTGGCCGATTTATCCGACAGAACGACAGCTCGTTCGATCACGTTACTAAGCTCGCGCACATTGCCCGGCCAACTGTATGTTTCCATGGCTTTGATCGCAGACTTCGAGAATCCGGCGGTTTTACGAGAGTTTTCTTCCGCAAACTTGGTCAAGTAGTGCTTCGCAATCGGCAAAATATCCTCGACCCTTTCCTTCAGTGGTGGAAGATGAATCTCAACCACCTGCAATCGGTAAAGGAGGTCAAGTCGGTATTGTCCTTCTTCAACCATCAGGTTCAGATTTCGGTTGGTTGCCGTGATGAGCCGGACGTCAACTTTCGTTGGCTTTGTAGCACCAAGGCGCTCGAATTCTCGTTCCTGAAGAACCCGAAGCAGCTTGATCTGAATCAGCGGCGGGATGTCTCCGATTTCGTCGAGGAAAAGCGTCCCTTCATGAGCAAGCTCGAATCTACCTGGTTTGGAATTTTGAGCCCCAGTAAAGGCTCCCTTTTCGTAACCAAAGAGCTCACTCTCCAGCAAGCTTTCCGGAATTGCGGCGCAAGATGCGGCGATGAACGGACTACTAGATCGCGGTGAAAGATCGTGGATTAGGCGCGCAACAACCTCTTTCCCAGTTCCACTTTCACCAGTGATGAGAACGGTTGCTCTTGCATCGGCAACCTGCTCTATCGTTTTGTAGATTTCCTTCATCACCGGAGATTCGGCGATGAATGTTGTCGGTTGTCGCTTGCGTTCTCGCTTCGTGCGTTGCTCAGGGCGGAGACCCTCGGTCTCGGCATTCATCGCCGCGAGGACGATCTTCTTGAGCGAGTCAAGGTCAAACGGCTTCGTGATGAACTCAAATGCTCCCCTTCGAATCGCGGAAACGGCTTGGGGAATCGTGCCATACGCCGTCATGATGACGACCGGAGTATCTGGCCACCTCTCAGAAATTTTTTCGTGGAGTTCAAATCCAGAGATTCCTGGCATCGTCACATCGGTGAGGACGCATCCGAAGGATTTCTCTTCCAAGATTTTCAACGCCTGTTCGCCAGATTCGGCGACCGTGACTTCGACGCCAATCTTTTCAAAAGCGACTTGCAAAATGCGACGAATGTTGCTTTCGTCGTCAACGATTAAAAGTGGTGGATGTTTGCTCACGGATTTAGCTCCTGATTAAAACGAATGACAAAGCGGGTGCCTTGCCCAACGACTGACGTGACCTTGATGCGCGCCTCGTGTGCGTCTAAAATTTTTCGAACTGTACTAAGCCCAAGCCCAGTTCCTTTTGGTTTGGTGGTGAAGAACGGTGAAAAGAGCCGCATCACAGTCACCTCGTCCATTCCCGAACCTGTGTCGGAAATTACTAAGGTTTCTCCAAATGCTTGTACAATAACCTCACCGCCCCTAGCGGTCGCCTGAAGAGCATTGATGACAAGATTCCGAATGACTTGCTCGATGCGGCGGAGATCCACCGGCATAGGCTTGGTGGCTTCAGCATAGTCGCAGAGCAATCGGACTCCGGCTTCGTCGAATTCTGGACGAGCAAGAGAAATCACTCGATCACAAAGGTCTGCGATGGTGCATTCAGTGAGCTCAAGTTTAAGTGGCCGGGCGAATTCCAAGAACTCATCGCAGAGCTTGCTCAGCTTAACGGATTCGGTCTCGATGATCTCTGCAAATTCAGCGGCGAGGCTGGCGTCTTCTCGAATCATTTTCGCCGCGCTCCGAATTCCGGTGAGAGGATTGCGAATTTCATGGGCGATGCTGGCCGTCAGTTGACCGACCTCAGCAAGCCGCCGAACACGTTCAAAATCGCGCTGAGCGCTCTCGATCTCCGTTACGTCTTGCAACACGACGATGCAGCCCGTGCTTGGTAGCTTCGTTGCCGTGAAAACCCATGCTCTGCCCTCAACATAAAGCCGCTTCCGAGCCTTTCCCCCCTTCCGAGCATCCTCGATGACTTCGCGGATACTCTCGGCAAAGTGGGGCTGTAGGGTACTGCAGTAGGTGTAAATGTTCTGGAAATTCGCGGGAATTTTGTCAAGCGTCAGAACCGCTTCCGGATTGATGTGAGTGATTCGGTCCTCTCCGCTGACGCTGATCAACCCAAATCCGATGTGGCTTAGGACCGTGCGGAGAGTATCTCCCAGGTGCTTGGATTCGGAAAAGAGCTTGGCATTTCCGACTGCGAGCGCGATTTGGCGACCAATCGTCTCGGCTAAGTGTAAATCATTGGCATCAAAAATGGGTTCATCTACCGAACGGGCCAAGTTCAAAACGCCGACGCAATGGGTCTCGGGAGAAGTTGTGGAGATGTCAGAACGCCATTCGATGAGGGGCACGATCAGCGAGCTACCGATGTCTTTACGCTTTTTGACTCCCTCGATACCGGGATCGGTCACAATGACTGGAGTTCCTTGCTCCATCGCCGCGCCCGCGATTCCTTTGCCAAAACTGATTGTTGCGCCGTCTGGAGTTTTCACTCCCGAGCCGTGCTTTGCTGCCAGGACGTACTGTCTAGGTTCTTCGGCTTCAATGAAAATGGAAGCTCCACTCGTATGGAACCATTCAGAGCACCTTTTGAGGACCTCGAGCAAATAGTCATCCAGCCCATGCCCTTGTTGAGTAGCATCAACAACGAACAGGGAAAGAATTTCCTCTGGCTGAATCTGGCGTGCGGCTTGCATCCGATCTGAATTATCGGCTTGCGGGCGCACGGTTTACAGGGCGGAAAACCTGAAATTGCATTAGCCTAGTACCGAGTGTCAAAATGCGCGCGAGCCATCTTAATGTCATTCCGAACCGGAGAGAGGAATCCGACTGTAGACACCCGGTGCGGTCGTGCTCGCGCAGATCTTCCGGGTCGTTCAGGTAGATCTTCGGTTCGGAATGACGACCCTGGTTCTCAAAGACCATCGCAAAGAAAAAATCCCCACCCCCGCGAGGCGGAGATGGGGATTTTTACATCATCGGACCAGACTTAAATCTTGCGTCGCTTTCGAGCAAGAGCCGCGAGCCCAAGACCGAGCGCAGCCATGGTTCCTGGCTCAGGAACGGCCTGGACGCTATACCAATCAATCCGACCGAAGTCCGAAGCCGCGCCAAAATTGCCGGAAGCGAGTTGGTTGCCGTTGATTTGCAATGCGTAAGAAGTTGCTTGCAGAGACGGACTGCTGGAAGAGATCATGTTCCCGAACTCATGAACACCACCGTTGGTTTTTCCTTCGACGCCACCGGAAAGTGCGGCCGAATTTTGTAAGTTGGTTGCAACGTTTGATCGACTAATGCCGATGAAGTAAGTTCCAGCCGCGAAGTTGTAACTCAGTGCAGAGAGGTCTGATCCAGCAGAACTATCGTCGTTTGCGGCGACAAGGTTGTAACTCGCGTTATAGACGAAGATTTCGGTGTCAGCGGCATTTGCCCCGCCAGTGATCCCGGTCGTCGTCAGGTTGCTTGCGCCGACTCCAATCGTTCCAAGGCTCGTCGGTGTTACCAGTTCGCGTGCGAAAACTGCTTCGTAGGTTCCGGTTGTGGTTGAGGCTCCCTGAACTCTGAAGTTGACCGACTCTGATTTCCCGAATCCGTAGTATTGCACCCATCGAGCATTGGCTGAGCTCTGACCGAGTGAGACATCTGTCGCGGTGTCAATCAGACCTGTCGTGGCGTTGATCCCGTATCCTCGGAGAGTTCCAAAGAAGTTAGCAGTACCAGACATAGTGAGTCTGCTCTTCCATATGCCAGCCGCGACCGCCGAGGTGTTGAGGCGGAAATAGTCTGCGCTTGTGATTCCTGCGCCAGCCGTTGTGGATGACCCTGTGGTTGTTCCAGAGATCGTATCTCCAGCGGCAAAGCCGTTAAACACGTTTGCATTCGCACGAGTGGAATTCCCAGTAGCCCCTTCAGATTCCGTCCACGCGAAACCAAATGAGGATGAAGCGGCCAAAAGGCTCGCGAGTAGTACTAAATTTTTCATATGCTCTCCAAGTGATGATCTTGTTCAAACAACAATCATCTGAAGTCGCCATGAGTCATTCACCACGACCTCCCAGAACGCGTCGCACTCTGTCCCCCTAGTTTATCGGCAAAGAGCCCTAAATCATGCCAGAAATCGTAGAACTTTAAAAAATCTGGTATTTGCGGAAGCACATTTTGGTCCGTGATCACGTCCCGACCTAGATCTTAGGTCTCACGTTAATCCTTTCAGAACCGCTCATGGCGTAGAATAGAGCAAGGAGTTTCGGTTGCAAACTTATCAAATCCCCCTTCCCGAATTCTATCAAAACTTGAGCGAAGACGAGATCCGCGAGCGGATAGCGGCGGCAAGAAGAACGCTCGGAAAACGCCTCGTCATCTTGGGGCACCACTACCAGCGGGACGAAATTATCGAGCACGCGGACTTTAGGGGAGATAGCTACAAGCTAGCGAAAGATGCCGCAAGCCACACCGAAGCCGAATTCATCGTCTTCTGTGGCGTTCATTTCATGGCCGAGAGTGCCGACATTCTCACCCCGCACCGGCAGAAGGTGATCCTGCCCAACATGGCGGCCGGATGCAGCATGGCGGATATGGCAAACAAATTCCAGGTCGCGTCCTGCTGGAAGCAGTTGCAATCCTTGGGAGATTTAGGCAAGATTATCCCGGTAACTTATATCAATAGTGCGGCAAATCTCAAGGCTTTTGTTGGATTGAACCACGGTACAGTTTGCACGAGTACCAATGCCCCAAGCGCGGTGAAGTGGGCTCTTGAGCACGGCGACAAGGTATTGTTTTTTCCCGACCAACATCTGGGGCGCAATACCGGGGTCCGGCTGGGTTATGATCCAACGACGGAGATGGTCGTTTGGGATCCATTCAAGCCGTTCGGTGGCAACACGGAGCAACAACTTCGCGATGCCAAGTTCATCTTATGGAAAGGGCATTGCTCGGTACACAAGCGATTCACGGTGGAGCAAATTGCCAAAGCGCGGGCGAATCATCCGGGGATAAAGGTTCTTGTCCACCCAGAATGCGAACTCGAAGTCGTTCAGGCTTCCGATCTAAATGGCTCAACCGAATACATCATCAATCAGGTCGTCGCCTCAGAGCCTGGCACGAAGTGGGCAATTGGTACCGAAATCAATTTGGTGAAGCGACTGGCGAATGAGAACCCAGATAAATACATCGAGTGCCTTGACCCCCAAATTTGCCCTTGCGCCACGATGTACCGGATCCATCCAAGTTTCCTGTGCTGGGTATTGGAGAATTTCGTTGCGGGGGAAGTGGTGAATCAAGTACTTGTCCCCGACGAGATTGCGATTCCTGCCAGAATGGCGCTGGAGACGATGCTTCGCATACCCGTATGAACCTTGATCGAGAACTTCAGTTCGTTCTTCAAACCTTGAGCGATGCTCGAGAGGTCGCGCTCAAGCACTTTCAAACCGGTTTTCAAGTTGAACTCAAAGCAGATAGCAGTCCTGTCACGGTGGCGGATCGTGAAATCGAATCGTTCATCAGGGATCGTATTACCGAGCAATTTCCGGATCACGGAATCCTTGGGGAAGAGGAGGGTGAGACCGTCCAAGGTGACTGGCGATGGGTGATTGATCCGATTGATGGGACCAAGTCATTCGTTTGCGGAGTGCCATTGTTCGCGACGCTTTTAAGTTTAGAGCTAAACGGCGAACCAGTTGTTGCGAGTGTTGCTCTGCCCGCTCTGGGTGAGACCTTTCATGCTGTGAAGGGAGGTGGGGCATTCCGCAATGGCAAAGAGATTCAGGTTGATAATCAAACTCCCTTGAGTCGGGCAACCATTTGTCACGGGTCCTTCCGGTCGTTGAAAAAGTACGGGCGAATGCAGGGCATCGAAAAACTAGGAGAGCAAGCTCCCGTCCTTCGAACCTGGGGCGATGCATATGGATACTGTTTGGTTGCAAGTGGACAAACCCATGCAATGATTGACCCCATGATCGCCCATTACGATATCTCTGCGCCAAGCCTTTTAGTCAAGGAAGCTGGCGGGGTCTGGAGTGACTTTGGCGGGGTGGATCAGCTAACGACGGAGTCTATTGCAACGACTCCAAGCCTTCAACAAGCGATCCTGGAGGCCTTTGCTTGAGGCTCCTGGGAATTGACCTTGGAAAAGCTCGGATCGGAGTCGCCGTTGCGGAAACAGAATTTGACGTGGTTACGCCTCGATCAGTCATTGAGGCGACTGGAACCTTGCGTAAAGATGCTGATCTTGTGCTCATCGTGGCAAAAAAGGAAGAGGTCAAGGGGATCGTGGTTGGCATTCCTGTTCATGACGCCGACCCACGACCGGCGAATGTCGCCCACCGCTTTGCGGATATTCTTCGCGAAAGCGGCTTTGAGGTATCAACTGTAGACGAGGCGATGACCACTATTGAAAGCGATCAGGCAATGCGTGATGCCGGAATAAAAGCGTCTCAGCGGCGTAAATTGGTGGATAGTGCCTCGGCTTGCCGGATTTTGACCCGCTTTATGAATCAATCATGAAAAAATTTCTGCTTGGATGTGGGGGCGTCTTTGCGCTCGCCGGGGTGCTTGCCGGAGTTGCGTTCAGCAGGACCATGGCGGAGGCCGGGGAGTCCCGCCTTCGCGAAGAAAAGCTCGTCCGAGTACCCGCTCCGATGGGGAAAAATGTGGTGATCAACTTGTTAGCGAAAAACGACGTGATCGCAAACCCAAGGGCGTTCAACATCTGGGAAATGCTCAATCCGATGCCAAACGAGATTAAGCCGGGAGTTTATCGCTTTAAGCCCGGGATGACCCCAGCACAAATGGTCGCTGCTCTTCAGGATCCCGTCAAGCAAAGTGTCCGGATTCCGGAGGGGCGATGGGTCGCGCGGGTTGCAGAGGTGCTTGAGGGAAAGGGAGTTTGTACTGCCGAGGAATACATCGCAGCGACGAAGGATGTCGGTCGTTGGCAGAAGCAATATTCCTGGATCCCCGAAGGTCTTCAGTCGCTGGAGGGGTTTTTATTTCCTGATACCTATAATTTCCCTCCCGGCATTGGGGCAGATTTTGTGATCGATACTCAACTTGCCACGTTTAAAAGGCGTATGGGGGATGACATGCCTGAAGGTGAAAAGCTCAAGAAAATGGTGATCACAGCATCGCTGATTGAGCTTGAGGCAAAGGCTGATGCCGAGCGACCAATGGTCGCGGGTGTGATCGAAAATCGCCTAAAAAAACCAATGCGTCTTCAGATTGATGCGACGGTCCTGTATGCCTTGCAGAGGTGGCAAGTGCTAGGACCCGGGGTCGTTAATACGGTGCAATCTCCCTTCAATACTTACACCAATGATGGCCTTCCACCAGGCGCAATCGGAGCACCAAGTATAGCGTCCCTTAAAGCCGCCATGAACCCGGTTAAGCATAATTACTACTTCTACGTGACCAAGGAAGATGGAACCGGAACTCACTATTTCGCGACCACCTACGGCGAGCATTTGAGCAACATTCGTAAATCTAGGGCTACAGCTCGGGCGAAGGCAAGGGCAAAGTGAAGCTACCAAGCGGAAAGTTCCAGCGGCACGAGGTTCACCCTAACCTTCACGATTTTGTTCCGTCCATGTCGGTGCAGAGGATTTATGAACTCAAGCCCCATGATCTTGTCGCATCCGGAAAAAAGCTGATTCTGCTGGATGCGGACAACACCCTCCTACCCTGGAAAAGCGAGGAGTTTCCGCAAGAGACCCTTGACTGGATCGCCGAAGCAAAGTCGGCTGGGCTCCAGCTTTGCTTAATAAGTAACACGCGGAATAAGGAAAGATTAGAGCGATTGAGCAACGTGCTTGGGATCGCGGTTGCGGAAGGGAAGTTTAAGCCTAGCAGGGAAATGTACATCAATGCCCTGGAGCGATTTCAGGTGAAGCCGGAAGAAACCGTGATGGTTGGGGATCAGCTTTTTACCGACATTCTGGGGGCAAATCGTTCTGGAGTTGAGAGTATCCTCGTGCGTCCGATGCACCATCGAGAGTTTATTGGCACTCGCTTTAATCGTATTCCGGAGAGATTGCTTTTGGGTCGCCTCGTCAGGGCGATAGAGGGACCAGACGACCTGGAAATCGTTTCGAAGGAAGGGATTTTCCAGAAGCGAATCGTGCGGCAATTAGCGAAGTTTTGTATCGTTGGCGGAACGGCTTTTATCTTGGATTACCAAGTTCGCATGACCGTCGCCTTCGCAATTAGCGTGCGAGGGATGTCGCTTTCGGATCGGGGAGGAAACTGGTTGATCAACCACGTTCCGCAGATTTTCAGTGGCATGACGGCTCAGCAAGCCTTCTTTCCAGTCGCGGCCGCCTGTGGTGGAGGCGTCGGGATCCTGTGGAGTTTTTACTGGAATCGCCGGTGGACTTGGGGTCTAAAGGGTTCACCGGAAACCGCGAAACAAATGGCGAGGTTCTTGGTCATTTCTCTGATTGGTTTAGGTTTAAACACGCTGATCAGCGGAGGCGTCAATTTTGCTCTTGGTAGCTCAATGGGCGAAAAAAATGCCGCGCGAGTGGCGACGGTTGTCGCCGCCGGAAGCGTGGCATTTTGGAGTTTCTTTGGTCAGCGGTTGTATGCCTTTCGGACAAAACAACCAGCGACCGAGCCTGCGGATGAGTCAATCGCCTGAAGAATAATATTGTTTTGTTATCTTCCACAGAGCGAGGCAAAGGGAGGTCTTTGCATTTACTTTCTTCTGAAGTCTGGACGTGGGGAAGTGATTCCATGCCACCCCAATTTCCCATGGAGCCCCACCGTTAAGCCCGGTATTTGAGTCGCTGATGTTCTGCCTCAAGCTACAATAGGGTCGGGGGTAGCCATAATTGCTCATAGTTTTACAATTTGTAACTGCTCGTGCACAAATCAAATCGAGCGGACGCTACCGCGCCGCTAAACTTAACCATCGTTCTTCATAAAAATTTATGCAACATCACCACCTGTTTTCTGATAAGCCCGAGATCTATGCGAGTTCACGCCCTACCTATCCAGATGGGTTATTCGAATTTCTCTCAAAGTGTTGCCAGGAGCACGATTTGGCGTGGGATTGTGGATGCGGCAACGGACAGGCTGCGGTTGGACTAGCCGAGTATTTTCGTCGGGTCGAGGCGACCGATGTCAGTGCTGAACAGATCGCCCACGCAAAAATTAAGGAGAGAGTCAACTATTCTGTTAGCCCAGCTGAAAAGACACAGTTAGAAGATCAATCTGTAGATCTTGTTTGTGTTGCACAAGCACTTCATTGGTTTGATTACGAAAAATACTGGTTAGAGGTATCTCGAGTGCTCAAATCGAACGGAATTTTTGCAGCATTCGGTTACAGTTGGTTTAGTATCGAGAAGACCATTGATAGGGAGATCAAGTCTTCGATTCTGGACGTCATTGAACCATACTGGGCTACGCAAAATAAACTTCTTTGGGATCATTATCGAGATGTAACGATCCCGTTCACAAAACTTCCTACTCCAAAATTCTCAATGATGACAGCTTGGAATTTAGATCAACTCTTTGCTTATATTCATAGCTGGTCGGCTACTCGAAGATGTATGGAAACGATTGGAGATGCATTTTTTATGGATGCTTTTCAGAGAGTATCAAAGGTTTGGGGAGATTCGAGCTTGGAGCGAGAAGTAACGATGGATTTTTGTCTGATTGTTACGAGAAAGGAAGGATAACAACGCAATGACACCCCAGTTTCCTTTGGAACCCGAACAACCCGGACCCCCGAACAAACCTAGTCCATAATCTGAACCATTTCGAAGGCTTCAACGATGTCGCCTTCTTGGAATGCCGTCCAACCATCGAACTGAATTCCGCACTCTTGACCCATGTTCATTTCCCGAACGTCAGCCTTGATGTGCTTGAGGGAATCCACCTTTCCAGTGTAAACCAGTTCCTTGTTCCGGAACACTCGGCACTCGCCGCCGCGCTTGAGGGTTCCTTCGGTGACGTAGCTACCAGCCACAAAGCCAGCCTTGGTGAGCTTAAACACAGCACGGATTTCAGCGGAGCCTCGGGCTTGCTCTTCAAATTTCGGAGCAAGCATTCCCTTTACCGCAGCCTCGATATCCTCGATCAATTCATAAATAATCGAATAGGTTCGGATTTCAACGCGGTGCTTTTCGGCTTCAGCTTTGGCCTTGCCTTCTGGCTTGGCGTTGAATCCAACGATAATCGCGTCCGATGCGCTTGCGAGAAGCACGTCTGATTCCGTGATCGAACCAACGTTCGCCGCAACGACCTTGACTTCGACTTCTTCATTGGCGACCTTTTCAAGCAGGCCCTTAACGGCTTCGACTGAACCCTGAACATCGGCTTTAACGACAAGGTTCAAGGACCGCATTTCGCCGTCGTCCAAGTGCTTCCGAAGGTCTTTAAGGCTCATGCGACGACGACCACCGTCGAGTTGCTTGCTACGAGCCTTCATAGCGCGTTCTTCGGCGAGATTTCTAGCGGCGCGTTCGTCAGCGGCGACGATGATTCGGTCTCCCGCGCTTGGAACTTCGTTAAGACCCAAGACTTCGACGGGGGTCGAAGGACCAGCAGCGTTCATGCGCTCGCCAGTGTAGTCGGTCATCGCCTTGATCTTGCCGTGGCACTGGCCAACGACAATCGAATCACCGATCTTGAGCGTGCCTGACATCACGAGAAGAGTACAAACCGGACCACGTCCCTTATCGAGCTTGGCTTCGACGACGACGCCGTCCACTTCGCCCTTAGGGTCAGCCTTCAGCTCCATCACTTCGGCCTGAAGCAGAATGAGTTCAAGAAGGTTCGGAACGCCTTCGCCAGTGAGGGCAGAGACAGGCACCGAAATGGTGTCGCCACCATAAGATTCGACGACAACATTGTGTTGCATCAGCTGTTGCAAAACCTTGTCCGGGTTCGAGCCTGGCTTGTCAATCTTGTTGACTGCGACGATCATCGGAACCTTGGCGTTACGGATGTGGTCAATGGCTTCGATAGACTGCGGCATAATGCCGTCATCAGCTGCGACAACCAAAATCGCAATATCCGTCACCTGAGCTCCACGCGCGCGCATCGCAGTGAACGCGGCGTGACCAGGGGTATCGAGGAACGAAATGGTTCCTTGTGGCAGATTCACTTGGTATGCACCGATATGTTGGGTGATCCCGCCAGCTTCGCCAGAGGCGACGTTCGCCTTACGAATATAGTCAAGAAGGGAAGTCTTACCGTGGTCAACGTGACCCATAATCGTGACGACGGGCGGTCGGATTACCGCTCCAGATTTGGGAGCTTCAGCCTTCTTGATTGGAGCTGGCTTGACGACTGGCTCGCTATTCTCCCAAGAAACTTTCTTGCTGTACAGCTCGGCCAGCTTTTCGACGACGTCATTTTTGAGCGACGTCGTCATTTGGGCGGGCTGCTTTAGCTTGATCATGAGGTTCTTCAGAACGTCCGGAACAGGCACTCCGAGCAAACCAGCGAGGTCGCGCGGATTGATGCCGCTGGAGACGTAGAGCGTGTTCGGATCACGCGATCCAAGCATATCCTTGATGAATGCCAGTTCTTCTTCGCTGGCAAGGAGCATGTCGTCTTCATGGACAAGCTCAAGATCATCAATGACCTTCGTGAGAGCGGCAACCGACGTTTTGAGTGATTTCGCTAATTTTTCTATTGAATGTTCGTTTGCCATAATTTCTGTTTGCACTGGATTTCCTTAATGATATTTGCTCCCTGTTCGGCTTCAAATTTGTGCCGCAAGGATCGTTCGAGTAGTTGAATTGAGATGGGCTTAGACGAGCAAGTCGCGGTGCAAAAATATGCACTGCGACCCTCATGCCCTTTTGCACGCACGCGATGGAACCGAGATTGCTCGGCCTTAGTTCGGCATACGATACAGGTGCGAATAGGCACGTGTGGTCATGCCTCCCCGCCTGTTTCAGACTTATTTTTGCGAGATTCGGATTCCTCGCTGGCTTGGGCTTCGCTTCGGATATCAATCTTCCAATCCGTAAGACGAGCCGCTAATCGGACGTTTTGACCACCCTTGCCGATCGCCAAACTCAATTGTGAATCTGGGACAACGCAGTATGCGCTTCGGTTTTCCATGTCCAGTTTGAGGGTATTCACCTTGGCTGGGCTGAGGGCGTTAATAATGAATTCACGAGGATCTTCGCTGTACGGCACAATGTCGATTTTTTCTTCGTAAAGCTCTTCGACGATGGCTTGTACCCGGCTACCACGTGGACCAACACAGGCACCAACCGCATCGACGCGCTCGTCAGTGCTGACAACGGCGATTTTGCTCCGTTGTCCTGGCTCGCGGGCGACTGACTTGATGATTACGATACCATCGGTGATCTCCGGAACCTCTAACTCAAACAAGCGGCGAAGGAGGTTCGGGTGAGTTCGGCTGACAATGACCTCTAAACCACGTCGGCTGTCGTCTACACGCAAAACGTAAACGCGCAACGTGTCGTTCGGGCGGTAAGGCTCAGTTGGAACTTGCTCCCACTTTGGTAATTTTGCCTCGACCTTATTGACTTGAACGAAAACGTTTTGATCTTCTCGGCGAACGACTTGACCCGCAACGATGTCGTTGAGCTTTTCTTCAAAAACGTCGGTAATGCGTCGCTTTTCAGAGTCGCGCATCTTTTGGGCGAGAACTTGCTTGAAAGTTGTGGCGGCGATGCGTCCAAACTTTTCTGGGTCAATTTTGACCGGAACGAAGCTACCGATTTCGGCTTCTGGATCAACCTTTCGTGCCGTAACAAGTGGAACGTGTAGGGCAGGATTGATGACCTCGCCGACAACTTCCTTCATCACCGACATGTTCAGAATGTTCTTGCGGTCCAGAACGATGGTGATTTGGACTTCGTTGGAAACGTTAACATACTTTTTGTACGCAACCGCGAGGGATTCTTCGAAGTCAGTGATCAGTTCTCCAACCGGAATGTCGCGCTCGGTAGCGATTTGATTCAGTTGTTGCATGATCTCCATATTTCGTTTTCCTCAGTTTATCGTTCAGCTGTTAACCCATAAATAAAGCATGGCGGCAGACGCCACCAGGATTTTGGATCGCTGATTTTGTATTAGTTTACCACGCCAGACCGCGCAAAGTCGTTGCATCCAGGTATGTTTTGCCTATGAGTGCGTCCACTTTTCGTGTTTTTGTCCGAGGGATTGAGTTCTATGCATACCACGGATTCTCCGACGAAGAACAAAAAATTGGACATCGATACTCGCTTGATTTAGACGCCCGAATCAAAGGTCTTGCCCCCCGCACAGATGTCCTTACCGATACCGTGGATTACGGCGCGTTGGCAACTGCTGCGGTGGAATTTGCGCAGTCCAAGCAATATCGGCTCGTCGAGAGCCTGACTTTCGATCTAGGCACCCACCTACTCCGGATGTTCGACTCCATCGAGGTTCTGACGCTGACTATGGTCAAGCGCTTACCTCCCGCTCCCGTGATCGCCAGTGAGGCCGGTGTGAGCATCACACTGACTCAGGACGACTTGAAGTAACTCCGAGTTGAGATTGATATCGCCCCAAAAGGCGTAAAATAGAGTTGTGAAAGAGATTGTTCTTGCCGCTCCCAGAGGGTTCTGCGCTGGCGTTGCCTTTGCGATTGAGGTCGTTGAACTCGCGTTAGCCGTGCACGGAACTCCACTCTATGTACGTCACGCAATTGTTCACAACGAGTTTGTGGTGCGCAGCTTTGAAGCTCGGGGGGTGATCTTTATTGAGGACGTCAACGAAATTCCGGAAGGGATGCCTGTCGTATTCTCCGCTCATGGAGTCTCACCTCAAGTTCGAGCTGACGCCAAAGATCGCAATCTAAAGATTATTGATGCGACCTGCCCGCTTGTTACCAAGGTTCACAACGAGGCAAAACGATTCGCAAGCAAGGATTACTTCTTCATCTACATCGGTCACGAGGGTCACGTCGAAGCGGAAGGAACCATGGGAGAAGCTCCGGGGCGGATGGTGCTAGTAGAAACTCCTGATGATGCAGAGAAGTTGGAGATTCCTCACTACGATAAACTGGCCGTATTGACACAAACGACGCTGAGTGTGGATGAAGTCACCGCAACCATGGCGGTTCTAAAGCGGAGATTTCCGCATCTTCACACCCCAGCAAAGGAAGATATTTGTTATGCCACCACCAACCGACAAGCTGCGATCAAGGAGTTGTCTAAGGAATGTGATCTTGTCTTAGTTGTTGGCTCGACCCTTAGCAGCAACTCCAATCGTTTGCGAGAAGTCGCCGAAGAGAAAGGCGCGCTTGCATATTTGCTCATGAGTCCAGAAGAGGTGGATGAGGCTTGGGCTTGCAACTACGACACGATTGGAATAACGAGCGGAGCGAGTACGCCTGAGAAGCTTGTTGAAGATATTGTGGGTGAGTTGATGCGTTATCAACCCGATGCCAAGATTCGGGTGCTGGAGACGATTAAGGAACACGTTCACTTCATGCCACCACGGGACTTGATCCAGCTGGCGCAATCAAAATCCTGACACTCGCTAGTAAATTTGACAATTTAACGATCCTCTTCCTTGCAATTAGTTCGACGGAAGTCCGATAATGACCTGTGAAGCAATGAGGCGGTGGGGATACTTCTTGACGACGGTGGCATTTGCGCTGATTGGCGCAATTTGCCTCGTCGGTTGCTCCAAATCACCCGAAGTAAGCACCGCAAAGTTGCCCGAGATCAAACTCCTCCTTGACATGGGGGAAGTCGAACATTCGAAAAATCCCGATCTCGCGAAGTACGAACCTCTTACGGGTTGCTATTTGGGAGCCTATCTCGACTTAGAGCCAAAGATTAAGGAAACGTTCGTTGACTCGAACGGAGGGATAAGAAAGCTACCTAAAAAATTTGAAGACGCTGTAAAAAAGGAGCACGCAATGTACTTTTTCTATCTCGGATACGGATTAGACGCTCCAGTGGATTGGCTAAGAAAGCTCAGTGCCGATGGGAAATATGTTCAGATTGCTCTAGAGCCGAACCAGGGCCTAGACTTTGTGCAGGCTGACGATTATTTGTTAAAGTTGGCTGATGATCTAAGGCGAAGTGGCGCAAAGATTTTCCTAAGATATGCCAGTGAGATGAACGGTCCATGGGTCAATTATCATGGGGATCCGGAGAAGTACGTTGAAAAATGGAAGCTGATTACAGGCGTCATGCGCGATCGTGCCCCAAATGTCGCGATGGTGTGGTGTCCATACGCCACTCCACTAGCAGGGGTTGAGGACTATTATCCTGGTGATGAGTACGTGGATTGGGTCGGTGTGAATTTATATAATGTCAGCTACTTCAATCAAGATAAATCAACTCCCGCAAAACAGGTTGCCCCGAGCGATATGTTGCGGGGCATTTATGATCTTTACTCAGACAGAAAGCCGATCATGATCTGTGAGTACGCGACGACTCACTTTAGTAATGTTGAACAAGATTCGCTAGGCTACTTTGCCGCAAATAATATTTTAGAACTTTACACCACGATTCGGACAGATTTTCCGAAGATCAAGGGTATCTATTACTTTAGTTCCAATAATTTAAAGCTTGCCCACCGGAGAAATAATAATTACTCTCTTTTGGACAACTCGCAAGTTTTGACCGCATACCGCAAGGTCATTCAGGACCCCTACTTTCTAAGCAAGCCAGATGATGCTCACCCGAGTCAGGGCGAGGTCATGATTGTGCCTTTCCAAAATGGAGCAGTGATCAATGGACGAAAGCGCGTGACTGCGTGGGTGGACTCCGATAGAAGAAAACCACGGATGGAGTTCATTTTGAACGGCAAAACCGTACAGACCGTCACCGATGTGAAAGACTGGTACCTACCTCTAGACTCAGAAAATCTTCCGTCAGGGCAGAATATCTTGCAGGTCAAAGCTCTTTCCATCCAAAACGAAGTGCTTGCGACGAAAACCGTCAAGTTCAGCGTCCCGTAGCCTCAAACCATTTGTGACTAGGCATCCACGTTGACTTCTAATCCAGATTTCCACAAGAAATTCTGCATGCCGGGGTAATATCCTTGGCAACCATGGCAGCAATTAGTGTCGACCTGAACCTCACCGCGCGGCGAGAACAAGTGCAAGAATCTATCATTTCCCGACTCTGCAAGGGATTTAGCGTGGATGTCAACATCGTAAAGGCGAGCGTTGAGCCCGATTTTGGCTGGATGCACCTGGTTTTGACCGGACCTGCAGAGGAAATTCAGCGCGCCACCGCCTGGCTCATGACGACTGGCATCCACGTTGAGGCTGAGCAACGCAGTGTAGGCGTTCCAGACTAAATTGGACCGCGAGGATCTCATCTATCCAATCGAGGTCCCCGAGGACTTCGAATCTTTTTGGCATGAAGTTGTTGCCAATGCCCTTGCCGTACCTTTGTATTTCCGCCGTTCAAAAGCCGTTGGAATCCAATCCGCGAATGGGCATAGCCTAGATCTGATTGAATTTCATGGAGCAGGAGGTCAGCCATTAGAGGGTTGGATTGCGTATCCGGAGCACGGAAAGCGCTTGCCCGGATTCGTCTGGGTCCCACCCTATGGGCGCGAATCGCTCTTGCCAAATCAGTACGGCACTCGAGAGGGGATTCCGTCCATGTCTCTCAACCTCCACGGTCTCGGAGCATTTCATCAAGAGAAATACACGCCGTCCCGCGGATACTTTGGAGAAGGTGCACTGGAGCCGGAAACCTGGATTTTTCGGAGTTTGATCCAGCACGTTCTGATTGCAGTTCGTGTTTTTCAGGCTCAACCGGAAGTTGACGAAGACCGAATCGGCATCATGGGGATGAGTCAAGGTGCGGGGCTTAGTCTTTGGGCGAGCACTCTTTCACCAATTATCAAGGCAGTGGTCGCCGATATGCCGTTCTTAGGTGGGATGTCCGTTACTCTGGGACGCTCGGCATATCGCTACCCCCTCAAAGAACTCGCCGATCTGATGGACTCTGTCCCACTTGGACGCGAACGTGTGCTCCACACGCTCACCTATTACGATACTTTGCATCATGCGACGAGGGTCACAAAACCAGCGCAGGTTTCGCTCGGTGAAAAAGATCCAGCTTGTCGCCCAGATATGGTGCGATCCATTTATGCCGCGATTCCCGCCGAGCAAAAGAGGATGATTGAGTATCCTGGTGGGCACGATTGGGACCCATTGATGGTGCCGAACAATCTATCTTGGCTACTTCAGCACCTGTGATTCTTCGATCAAGTATCCTCGTTTCATGAGTCAAAATTGGATGCGATTTGCCGGGATCAATGGCGCGTTGGCGGTCGGTCTCGGAGCTTTTGGTGCCCACGGGCTCAAGTCGCGGCTGAGCGATTACTCTCTCGGAGTTTTTCAAACCGGAAATCAGTATCACCAGCTTTACTCGGTCGTTATTCTAGGCTTGATATTGGTTGGTTCCAAAGTTTTGCCCGCAGACCGGTTATCGATCATTTTGAGGCTGTTTACGGCTGGCACTTGCATTTTTTCCGGATCGCTGTACATCCTCTCTATCGCCGGAATCCGATGGATGGGAGCAATCACGCCCATCGGGGGCGTATGCTTTATCTTAGGATGGCTTTTTCTCGCACTCTCGGCTCGGCAGTCCTCGGACTCACTGCCATCGTAATCACGGGCTGCTCCTTACTGGAGCAACCAGAAGGTCCGTTGGCACCGCCTTTTAGCGGAATGGATCGCTTTTACAAAAAGCCAGGAGACAATCGTGACCAACCCAAATCCATGCTTGATCTCACGCGCAATGGTCGGTTGATCATGGTCTTCATGCATGGCGAATGTCCACTTTCGCTAGGCGCTCTTGCTCGGGCAAAGCAGATCGCGGATGCGGCACCAAAGAATGACATCCGGGTTATCGGGGTGATCGCACAATCTATCGAAGAATATGCGGCATGGGCTCCCTATTCTTTTCCGGCAGCACCAGTCATCGCCGATCCAGATCGAAAGATCATCCAAAACTACGGGATCACGAAGTCGCCTTCTTTCCAAGTGATCGGACGCAAGGGATCCTTACTGGAGAAGGTTGAAGGCTGGACTTTGGAGACCGATACTCAACTTCAGAAAGCCTTAGGTATTAGCCTGTCTACTCCCAAAATCCCAAGGGGTGAGGGGCGAAGCCTGATGCAATGATCGGGTTAGGTTGGGGCGCATGACCTAGGTCCGAACATAGCAGGCCGACGGAGCGTAGTACAAGCTCGAATGAATCGAGACGAATTGGTAGTAGGTGGTGGCTGTTTTTGGTGCTTGGAAACGATGTTCCGAGAACTGCGCGGAGTCATCGCGTGTGAGAGTGGATACGCTGGTGGAGCGTCGCCGAATGTTGATTACAAGCAGGTCTGCTCGGGGACGACGGGTCATGCTGAGGTGATCAAGATCACTTTCGACTCAGCCGCACTGACCCGGGCGGATCTTCTCCGATTGTTTTTGGTCGCCCACGACCCAACCCAGCTCAACCGTCAGGGGAACGATGTCGGTCATCAATACCGGTCGGTGATCTTCTCCCGAGATGCGGCGGAGGAATTCGAAGCCCAGGCAGTCATTGACGAAACGCAAGAGAAAGGATTCTTCAAGGACCCCATCGTCACAACCCTTGAGCATCTCGATATCTATGTCAAGGCCGAGGACTACCACCAGGGCTACTACGACAGATTCGAAAACGGCAATATGCTTGACCGAATGACGATGAACGCGGGTTATTGCTCCGCCGTTGTTGGGCCAAAAGTGAGTAAATTCCGAAAAGAATTCGCTGCCTATCTTAAGGCTTGAATTTCGCCTTCGTGCCGGGCAATTTGTGCCTGAATTGGGCGTAATTTAAGCAACGATTGGCGCTATGCTACCGTCCTTTAGATTATCTGATGAGTGAAGCGACTCCGAACCCAAGCGAACCTATCCGCGTCGAGGCGTTTCTTGTAATGTGTATGCAAGAAGTAAGTAGCCTTGCCTGGGCAAAGATGGGGCTACAGCCCGATCCAATGACTGGGAAAATCGAAAAAGACATGGATCAGGCAAAGCTTGCGATCGATGCCTCTGAGACTCTGTTCAAACTCATCGAAGAGAGTCTTGACGACGATGATAAACGCCAAGTCCAGAATCTGATGCGAGACTTGAAAGTAAACTACGCGAGCCAAAAGTAATGAGCGTTCTGACCATTCTCACCAAAGCTTCCCACCGCGCAGGCGATGCCCTGCGATGGATTCAGAGCGTCCCAACTCGCGTTCAAAATCGATCGCTGATCCTCGCGAAAGACTTAGAAGACGCCAAGGCAACTCCTTTGGTGTCCACACCGAGACTCCGGCAACAAGAGCTCGCTCAATTTTATGAAAAATACGAGCAGCTTGTTGAATTGCTCTGTGATTCCGCTCAATACGGCCCAGATTTTAGGATGGAGCAGCGCTACGGGGAGTTGCGAGGAACCCTTCATCGGCAGTACCCAGACATCAGACGATTTGTTTCCGCGTTTTTAGAAATTGATTTGGAAGATAGCCGAACGCCGAACAATTTGTACGAAAAAGGCATGGATGCGTTCGAGGCGTTGTGGTCGTCTCCGACTCTTCAAGAGCTTTTGAGAAGTGATGACGGCAACATGATCAGCCGCATTACTAGGACCAGAGAAGCACTGAATCGCTACGCTGAGCAACTGCGCCAAATCGCGGCCTAACCAAAAAAATGGAAGGTGCGATCCAATTCCTTGACCTTGAGCTCGCCGAAACGCTCATCCAGAAGTCTACGCCCGCAAAATTCGTCATTGGACGCGACTTGATTAAAAGTCACATGATGGATTCTCCACTCTTGGACTTGGAGGCATCACGCTGGGCGACATTTAATCGGGAACTGCGGGCATTTATATGCGTTAAGGCATCGGCATCATCTCTATTCTCGGGTCCCGATCCACTTCAGGCTCATTTGTCGCTCTGTGTTTTCGATGATCCGCAATATGTTCAACCTTTGCTGGATAGAGCTGTAGAAGTCCTTCGCAATCGCGGAATCCAGAAGCTCATTTTTGGTCAAGATTCCCTTCATATTTTCCCTGGATGTCCAGTTGATCATGTATCTTTAATGGGTTTTCTTGAACAAAACGGATTTGAGCCGCAAAGTGATCAGGTGGACTTGGAGCGGGACATGGGGTCGTATGTTGTTCCTGAGGGAGTATTAATCCCTCTTATTGAGCCGTACGAGGCCCGTCCTTGCGGACCAGATGATCTTTCCGCGCTTCTTGCTTTTTTTGAAGCTGAGTTTGCTGGAAGATGGAAGTTCGACATCACCAACAAATGGAACTTAGAGGGGCCAGAGACGGTGATTGGGCTCTTTGAAGGTGCGATTTGTCACGGTTTCGCCCTGCTTCAGCAAGATGGTTGTGTCCTACCAATTGGCGGAGCCGTTTGGAAACAAGCTCTCGGGCCCGGGTGGGGGTCACTAGGCCCGATTGGGATCAGTAAGTCGGTTCGAGGGAAAGGTCTAGGGGATGCACTGCTTGGGAAGTCGTTGGAAATCCTTCGAGATCGGGGCGCGAAGCGGAGCATTATTGACTGGACGACCCTGATTGATTTCTACGGTAAGCACGGCTTTAGCCCAGATCGTAAGTACAAAGCCCTGGTCAAGCAACTCGTCTAGCTGTCACACTCTTTGCATGGCCAATCGCCTTGCAGAATCAACCTCGCCGTACTTAAAGCAGCACGAAACCAATCCCATCGATTGGTATCCGTGGGGCGATGAGGCGTTCGCAAAAGCTAAGGAACTCGATAGGCCAATCTTTCTGAGCATCGGGTATTCCAGCTGTCACTGGTGCCACGTCATGGCCCACGAGACCTTTGAAGATGATGCCGTCGCCGTATTTCTCAATCAGCACTTTATCAATATTAAGGTTGATCGCGAGGAAAGGCCCGATGTGGACGAAGTGTACATGACGGCTGTTAAGATCATGAGCCAACGGGGCGGCTGGCCAATGACGCTGTTTTTGACTCCTGACAAGAAGCCGTTCTTTGCTGGGACATATTTTCCAAAGGTTGACCGAGGGCAGTACCCCGGATTTACGACCTTGATCCAAAACATTGCTCAGATTTGGCAAACCCAAAAGGGCGAAGTATTGAAAAGTGCGGAGCAAGTCTCCGATGCTGTACAAAAAACGCTGTCGAGGCAAATCAGTTCCTTGACGAGCAAGATTGAGAATCAACTTTTCGTGGATTGCTTCAACGCCTTACGATCCGATTTTGATGCTAAAAACGGCGGTTTCGGTCAAGCGCCGAAGTTTCCATCGCATACTGCTTTGGCCTTTCTCCTAGACTACGCGGGGACGAGCGATGATCATGCCGTCGAGGCCCTGAGCATGGTTTTTCAGTCGTTGGAAGCGATGGCACTGGGTGGAATTCATGACCACGTTCTCGGTGGTTTCCACCGCTATTCGACGGACGCGGAATTCCTGCTTCCGCACTTCGAAAAAATGCTCTGCGACAACGGATTGCTTTTGCAAGCATACGTCCGTGCCGCGCAGATCGCTCATGCCGCTGGATCGCCACAGGCGGACCTTTTCGAACGCTCCGCAATCGGAATCATCCAGTGGCTTAAAGCCCAGATGCTCGACAAATCGGGGCTGTTTTACAGCGCAATTGATGCCGATTCAGAGGGCGAAGAGGGCATTTATTACATTTGGTCCAACGAAGAGTTGCGTGCGTTGTTAGGCGATCTCGCTGAGCCATTCATCGCCGCTTATCAGTGTTCCGATGAAGGTAACTACTTGGATGAAGCAACCCGGCAGAAGACGGGAATGAACATCCTTCACCTGAAGCAGGATACGGATGGGGCTTTTGAGGGTTGTCTAGAAATTTTGCGATCCGAACGCAAAAAGCGCGTAACGCCATTGATCGACAATAAGGCGATCGCGGCTTGGAACGCGCACATGATCCGGGGGCTCGTGGAAGCCGACGAGTTGATGCTGGCGGAGATGAATGCCAGAGTTTGGATGCAGAAGCGTAGCGAATTTGGTCGGCTACCTCACCAAATTACAAATGGAATCCCGAGCGGCCACCCGTTTCTTGATGATGTCGCAACAATGATCCTGGCTCTGGCAGAGCTGTCTCAGTCGACCGGCATTGTTGACTTCTACAACTTTGCAACTGACCTCGCCGATTACATGGTCGCGGAATTCAAAGATCAAGAAAAGGGCGGATTCTTCTACACATCAAAGCATCATGAGCAACTCATGGGACGTAGTAAACCGGCGATGGATCAGTCTCTACCGAGTGCAAATGCGCTTGCGATCCGCGCACTGACCACTCTTGGTCGTCGCGAAGAAGCGCTGGAGGCAATGATGGCCATCCTCGGATGGGCGCAAAAGGTGCCGCAAGCTGCTGAGAGTTTGATCCATGCTGCACTGTTTTACGTGTCGACGGATCTTGACGCTCTTGGCGATTTGCCCGAACTTGATCTTCCCAAACCAGTCCTTGGGAAGGTCACGGCAAAGCTGTCGCAACGCGAAGTCCCCGTCGGCCCCGATGGTTGGGCATATCTCACTGTGTACGTGGACGTACCCGAAGGGCTCCACCTGAATACGGCGAATCCGCCAGCGCGATGGTTGGTTGCAACCCAGGTGAAGGTGGAACCCGTAAAGGCTCAAGTTGAGTACCCAGAAGGAGAAAACGATCAGTACGAAGGACCTTTCGAAATTCCAGTGAAACTGGATGGGGCTTCCGCTCCCGCTGAGTTCGAGTTGAGGCTGATCTTCCAGGCTTGCACGAATACGGAGTGTCAAGCACCATCGGAAATCGTCCTTGATGGCGTGATCGTAAAGTAGTTCAGATGGTCAAGGTCACCGCGTTAGTCAAAAGTTTTCACGATCCCAAAAAGGGCAAGATCGAAGCACTCAGAGGCATTGATTTTGAGGCACTTGATGGTCAAGTCACGGGGTTGTTGGGGGTTAACGGAGCGGGGAAAACCACCGCTTTGCGGATTCTAAGCACCGTGATTAAACCCGATTCTGGCTCTGCAAGCGTCGCTGGATTCGACGTTCTTACCCACGGGCAACAAGTCCGTGAGCGCATCGGATTTCTGAGTAACTCCACTTCGATTTACGGTCGTCTTTCCGGTCGCGAGTGCCTGCGATACTTTGGGGAATTGTATAACTTAGATTCGTCAAGGATTAATACAAGAATTCAGGAAGTCACTGATACATTGCGGCTAGGAGACTTCATTGATCAGCTTTGCGATAAGCTGAGTACGGGACAAAAACAGCGCATCAACATTGCAAGGGCGATCTTGCACGACCCGCCAGTGCTATTTTTCGATGAACCCACTGCAGGACTCGACGTACTGACCAGCCAGACCATCATGGAATTTATAGAAAGTTGCCGAGACCGAGGCAAGACGGTTATCTTCAGCACACACATCATGAGCGAAGTCCAGCGACTTTGCGACCAAGTTTCAATCATCCACAACGGGACAATTTGTGCATCGGGAAGCCCGAGCGAACTGATGGCGAACAAAAACGCCGCGACGCTTGAACAAGCGTTCCTAGCTTATGTGGACTACCAAAGAGGTGCGATCACAGCATGAAAGCAGTCTTCCGAAAAGAAATGCGGGAGATGCTTCGCGACAAGCGGATCACTTTCGGTGCCTTCGTCATGCCAGTGCTCCTACTCGTGATGATGATGAAGCTCATCGGGAGCATCGAATCTACTATATCGACCTCCATCGGGAGCAAGATCGGTGTCATTAAGGGTGGCGAGGACACGGCACTTGGTAAAGCCCTCAGTGCATTACCAGGCTCAAAGCTCATGCCGATCAGCTCCGAAAGCGATGCGGTGAAGCAAGTACAGGATGGAATATTGCGACTCGCGCTTGACATCAAGCCCGGCGCGGAAGCCGGGCAACTTTCGGTAAAGGCATTTTACGATAGCGCGGAGCCAATGAGCGAAGTCGCGATGCGTGCAGTCCAACGCAGCATTAGCGAACTGAACAAGAAAGTCGCGGAAGAGCGACTCCAGGCGAAAAACATTGATCCCGAGATTCTGGCCTCAGTAAGTTTCGTCGAGACCGATCTCGCCAAAAAGCAAGCACGCGACATAGGATCGCTGGCTTCAATGTTGCCATATCTCATCGTCCTGTGGGCATTTTATGGAGGATTTAGCGCCGTGAGTGACCTGATGGCAGGAGAAAAAGAGCGCGGCACACTGGAGACACTGCTGATCTCGCCTCAACCCAGGAGTCAAATCTTGCTAGGTAAGTATCTCGCGCTCTCCGTGATTTGCTTGCTCAGTGCGAGCTCGGCGGTTCTTGGGGTGTTCCTTTCAGGTTCGCAGGGATCAGCGGTAGGCTCCCTGAATCTTACCCCTGTCGCGGTGATTGCCCTGCTGTGCCTATTGGTTCCGCTGGTCACAATGTTCGCGAGCATTCTGATGTTCGTGAGTACATGGGCGAAATCCATGCGTGAGGCGCAAACCTATCTGACTGCTGTGAGCTTTGTGGTTTTACTCCCTGCGATCTACTCCAACGTAATTGGTTTCACGGATCTCGGAAAATCTGCCGTACTGAAGTTTATTCCTGTCTTGAGCACAGCAGTCGGATTGCGCGGGGCGTTCAGCGGCTCAACAGATTGGGTCTTGGTCGTGACAAGCGGGGCGATAGCGTTGCTCGTAGCAGGATTCCTGTTCGTCGCAACGAATAAGCTCATGCACAGCGAACGCGTACTACAACGCACTTGATCCACGAGGATCAAGTGCGTAAATCCGGCTTGATATCCTTACTTATCGAGGCGGTAATCCATGATGAGCTGGTTTGCAAGCTCAGGACCATGCCAGCCAACAACATCCACGGACTTCTCTTCGAGGTCCTTATAGACTTGGAAGAAGTGCATTACTTCTTTGAGCGTGTGCGGGCTGAGTTGCTCGTAATGGGTTCGGTATCCAAACCGTGGATCGCGAGCGGCGACGCAGAGAATTTTTTCATCTGGGCCCTTTTCGTCCCGCATCTCTAGGACGCCGATTGCTCTTGCTTCCACCAGGCAGCCAGGAAAAGTTGGGTGCGAAACCATGACCAGTACGTCAAGGGGGTCACCATCTAAGTACTTGGTTTGGGGAATAAATCCGTAGTCAAATGGATAAAACAACGGCGAAAAGAGGACACGGTCCAGCTTGAACAATCCGGTTTCCGGGTCCCACTCGTACTTGTTTGTACTCCCGCGAGGAATTTCGATCACGGTATTAAAAACCTCAGGTGCCTGTGGTCCTAACGGAATATCAACTGCCATAAGTCATAGGGTACCCGCCAGAGAGCTTCCAAAAGGTGAAAAATAGGTTCAAACTCGCAAATCAAGTGGGGTGACCGGTATGAAAATTGCTATCACCCGTGACATGAGACCAGCCACGGTGGACGTCAAGCAACCGAACGAGCATATCCGTTTCGCGACCATGCTCTACGCATGGAGCATCCTGTTTGCCATAAGCGCAATGGGTCTCCAAATGTATCTTGGTGAGCTAAAGTTTGATTTTCTCCCAATGATGATCATCGGGATGAGTTTTATCTCAGTTCTGGCCAGCGTTTGGGGAGTTCTGGTTAATGCGATCGCGAAGTCGCGCAGCCAAGTTTTGGCGATACTCGGGTTCCTTGGTCCGGTCGGCTGGATGATTATGGCAGGCGTTCCGGAAAAAGTTACGGTTCCTTCACGGCAGTTCAATCGAATCCGCTGAACGGTATTTTGCCCACTTCGCGGCGAGACGGTCAATCTTCGATTTTGGCTCGTGCTCGGGTTTGGTCAAAACCCCAACGCCATCAATGATGCTCGAGATCGTGTTCCAGAGCCCATAACCTGCGAGCAATAGCCACACGATGACACCTTTGATGATCATCCCAACCCAATCCGGTTGCCCGCCCTCTTGAATAAGGCGGATGATACTGATGATCGTCATGCTCAGGCTGATAAGTCCGATCACGACCGTAATCACGATGATTTTGAGATCGTTCAGCACTGCCCGAAACCCGTGGTACTTCGCGTAAGGGCTGTTGCCTATAACCAAAGCAAAAACCAGCGGACCAAACACAGGGAAGGGGATACTGAGAAAGTGCGGAGCCGCACCCATCACTTTATCAGGATTCTCGGCTAGGTCTTTCATTCTCAGAGCATACGTTAAATGCGTTGGTCGGGTTACGTGCGGTCGATTCCGCGCTCCTTGAGAGCTTCAACAATCTTCTTCACGTCCTGGGCCTGGTTCTTCGGAATCACGAGCACAGCGTCTTTTGTGACGACGACTGCTAGATCGCTTACTCCAAGGAGCGTGACGACCATGTTGGGGTCATCGCTATAAACAATGTTCCCGGAACCTTCCAATGCAACGGTGTTACCGACGGTGATGTTTCCATCTGCGCTTGATTCCATGGAGCGGTCTAATGCATCCCAAGCTCCGACATCGTCCCATTCGAACGCGGCTTCTGCGACGTGAACATTGGAGGCTTTTTCCATAAGGGCGTAGTCAATGCTGATGCTTCGGAGTTCGGCAAATCGGTCGTTGGCGCCGTTGTCATCTCCTGTTTTTAGAAGAGCCGCAATGTCATGGATCGCTTGCTCAAGATCGGGTGCCGCAGTCTTCAGCTCATTCAAAAAGTCGCTCAGCTTCCAGAAGAATGTCCCCGAATTCCAAAGGTAGTTTCCGGCGGCAAGATATTGCTCCGCAGCGTCCCGCTCCGGTTTCTCCTTGAAGGCGCTTACCGGCCGGACGCGAACGTCATTGTGCGTGTGACCCTCTCCCGAGCCGACCTCAATGTAACCGTAGCCCGTCTCTGGTCGCTCTGGTCGGATGCCGATTGTGCACAGAGATCCCGTCTCTTCCGCGACCTTTAGGGCGGCCTCTACAGTGTTCCGGAATCCTTGATCTGGGGATACGCGATGATCTGCGGCAAGAACAGCCATGGAGCACTCTTCGGGATTGATTCCTCTCGCGATGACCGTCGCAGCGACCCAAACCAGGCAACCAGCGGTATTCTTTTTGTGCGGCTCAGCGAGAACGTTCTCTGGTAAGAGGTTCGGAAGACCCTCCTGGATTGGCTCCACCAAGTGAGGAGCGGTCGCGATGAACACGTTTTCCAGTCCAACTAGCGGAGATATGCGGTCAACGGTCTGCGCGATGAGAGATTTTTCTGGATCAGCCAAAGCCAAAAGTTGCTTTGGACGGGTGCGCCGAGAAAGAGGCCAGAATCTCTCTCCAGAGCCTCCGGCCATAACTACTGCAATGCGTTGCGCAGACATAACCTTCATTATATCGGCGAAATGTTAACGCCTATTTACGATTTAATCCGTTTCATGGTCACAGTTGTACCTGCGGCGGTTGGAAGCGTCACTTCATCTGGGCTGACCCATGTGATTTTGTCGGTCTGAGTTTTCTTGAATTCTTTATCAAGCTGGGCGCGCATTGGTTGCATGACGGCTGGTGGAACTCCTTCAACAGTGTAATCAGTCCCCGTCATCGTAAGCTGATCTTTGTCCAGCTTGTAAGTTCCGGTGAGCTTCATCGTGATTTTTTGGCCCATCGCATCGGCTTCGATGTTTGTTGTGGTGGTGCCATCACCTTTGAATTCTTGAACGACTTTGCCCGGCATTTGTCCTCCGCTGACGTCCCACTTTCCGACGAGGGATGGCCCGCTGTTGCAACCAGCGAGGATGAAAAGAGACGCCATAGCAATAGTGGCGAGGGAAAGAGATTTTCGCATGCTCCGAGTATAACGAATTCAAGCGACTTGCGGTTGCAAATCGCCTAGAATCGTATTTAGTCCACCTTTACAGTGAGGAGATTAGTGAGTTGCCGACCCGGGCGGATCAGAGTTCGTCCACGATAGAACATTGCGCGTGATGAGCCAGCGTCCAAGTTCATCGCGTTCACGCAACCCAGCGCTTTCATAGCCCTGGCAAATCCATGGAAGGAGGCTGGACCTGTCGCGACAAGGAGCAACTTGTGATCCCTGGTGACGCCAACCCCAATACGGGGGATCGTCCCGAAAATTCTGGGATCCCCAAATCCCTCGCTTCTGGGATCAACATCAATATCTCCCCCAAGAACGAGGGCAGGGCCACAAGCGATTACGGTGTCGTAACCGTCCCAATTTTGAGTGCGTCCGTAGGGAACGCGCTTCATGGTTGGAGCACGGTCTGATGAAAAAGCCAGTGCGGTTCCCATCATGCCTGAGTAGAGCTTGTTTCCGTCAACAACGATGTCACCGATCGGTCGAAGAGATCGTGTATCGAAGAACGTCCCCGTTATTGCGATGTCTGCAGAGCTTCGTTTGATGATGCGATCAAATGGCTCATCTCCAGTGGGGAAACCGCTAGCAACGTCCACCGAGACCTTTACGCGAGGATCGGTGAGTCGGACTGAGATCACTCGTGCGGAGATTCCGTTGGCCTTTGTGTAGTACAGCTGGTCTGGTCGCGCCCCGGTGACCATGTCAATAAAATCATCGCCTAGCGAATTTCCGATGTCTGCGACGTCCACCGCAGGCATTCTGCCCAGAAACTTTACTTGACCGTCATATGCGCCGACAGCAACCAAGCCATTTGCGACTCCAATCGCATTTGCATAGCCTTGCTTTAGCGGCAAAATCTGGTCTTTTTGTCCAGAGACTAGGTCCAGCGTCTCGATCTTATTGTCTTCATCAATGAAAGCGGCAGTCGAACCATCAAAGCTGATCGCTGCAAAAAGCGGTCGTTTCATTGTTGCGACGATTGGCTCCATCGGTGGATCGGTGGGATCAAGCGACCATCGGAACAGAGTTCCAATTTGTGGCACAACCGCGACGAGTGAGCCGTCAAACCCGAATCCGACTTGTCCACCGTGCCCACCCGGGATGAGTCGAGTTTGGGTGACCTGCCAAGTTTTGGTGTCATAGACAACCAAGGAATCTTTTGACTGAACGGCGATGGACTTTCCATCAGGTGCGTACTGGATGGATTGCGCGATGCCGACTTCTGGCAGCCTCTTAATGATTTGACGTTGATCCATCTCATAGATCATCAGCCCATCGGGACTGGAAACAGCCATTGTTTTGCTATCCGGGGCAAAAGCCGCCATTAGACCTGCGACCAGGTTCATCCTGAATTTCCCATCGCGACCGCTATGGAGGCGGACATTTTTCCAGCTCCCCATTACGGAATCCGCAACCGCGATCCATTTACCATCGCTGGACATGGAGACGTGCCCAACTGCGAAAGCGGGCTTTCGAGCGGGAGTGCTCCAAAGAGTTTTCTTGGTGATTGCGTTCGTGAGTTTGAGCGATCCGTTGCTGTGCCCCATGATCACGCGCTTACCGTCCTTACTGAAATTGAGGGCAGTGACCGGGGACCTGCTCTGAGCAAGAACACCAGGATTTAGCCCGGCAATTGCCAGTCCAAAAAACAATAATTTGCTGATCATTCTCATCGCTATTCGTCCAACAAGAGGCAAAATTGCCCCATTACAGTTATTCCATGCTCGCTCACTTGAAGTATTCTAGTGCGCGATGACAGAAGAAAGGTCGCTTCGGGAAATACGCCTTGAAAAGCTCGCGCGGTTGCGAGAACTCGGGCTTGATCCATACATGACGGAAAAGTTTTCCCGTACACATTCCCCTCAAGCCGCAGTAGATCAGTTTGACACGATTTCTGGGGAGGAAACAACACTCTCTTTAGCCGGTCGGCTGGTGAGTTACCGCTTGATGGGTAAGGCCGGGTTCGCCCACCTTTCGGACGGAGATTCAAAAATCCAGGCCTATTTCCGAAAAGATGATCTCACCGAAGCGGAGTGGGAAGCCTATCAAAATTTTGATCTCGGGGATCACATTGGGGTCACTGGATTCCTGTTCTTGACTAAGACCGGCGAAAAGACTCTCCATGTCAAGTCCGTCGTTCCGCTCAGCAAGAGCCTGCAAACTCTGCCGCTTGGGAAAGAAAAGGACGGTCACCAATGGTACGGACTGAGTGATGTGGAGCAGCGCTATCGCCATCGCCACCTTGACCTTATCTGCAATGCCGAAGCCCGCGAAATGCTTGTGAATCGCTCGAAAATTACTAGTGCGACCAGAAGATACTTCGACGGGGAAGGTTACCTGGAGGTAGAAACTCCAATGCTTCAGCTTGAGGCTGGCGGAGCTGCGGCTCGACCGTTTAAGACGCACTATAACGCCTACGACCTTGAAGTCAAGCTAAGGATCTCGCTCGAGCTGTATCTGAAGCGATTGATTTGCGGTGATTTGCCAAAAGTTTACGAAATCGGCCGAGTATTCCGGAATGAGGGTGTCAGCAATCGCCACAGTCCGGAGTTTTCATTGCTCGAGTTTTACGAAGCCTACGTGAACCTTGAGGATATGATGGTGCGCGTGGAGAATCTGTTCGCCTACGTCGCTCGCGATGTTTATGGGTCGACTAAGTTCGTTCTAAGACAGGGAAACATGATTCACGAAGCCAAAGCTGGTGAAGTCGCAGAAGGGGAAGTCGTCGTTGACTTTTCTCAACCGTGGCGACGTTTGGACATGATGACGGCGATTTCTGAGGCGACTGGCATGGCGGTCGCGGACTTTGAGTCGATCGAAAAAGCTCTGGCCTCTGCTCGCACAAACGACATTGAAGCAAAGTCCAAGGCGGCTGGCGGATGGGTCAATCTCGCCAAAGAGGACACTCTGGGCGGGTTGATTGAAAAACTTCTTGAAGTCTTCATCGAGCCAAGCCTCCAGGAGCCGACCTTCATCGTGGGTTACCCAATCGAAACGTCGCCTCTGGCGAAGAAGGACCCAAATCGCCCGGGATACACGCGTCGATTTGAGGGATATGTTCTGGGGCGGGAAATCTGCAATGCGTTTTCTGAAATCAATGACCCGATTGATCAGAGAGAAAGATTTGAGCACCAGTTATCTCGGGCGGCGGCGGGCGATGATGAGGCGCACCCGATGGATGAAGAATTCATCTACGCTCTTGAATCCGGAATGCCGCCAACCGGCGGATGCGGGATCGGTATGGACCGGCTGGCTATGCTCTTCACTGGTGCGGAATCTATTCGTGAGATTCTGATGTTCCCGATGATGAAACCAGATGGGCACGCCTCTGAGTCCGAGTAGAGCCAACTGGTTTAGCGTCTTCCCCCGATTTGTTCGGGGGGACTAGGGGGCCTGGTAGGTAGACTCCGTTCATGCAATACACCAATCTTGGCAAATCTGCTCTCCAAGTGAGCCGGCTGTGCCTCGGCACTATGAATTTCGGCCCGAGCACCACTGAAGCTGATTCCTTTGCGATCATGGATCGCGCCCTTGAACTGGGGATCAACCTCTTTGACACGGCCGATGTCTATGGCTGGAGCAAAGGCGAAGGGCTCACCGAGCAAATCATCGGGCGTTGGTTCGCGCTGGGAGGCGGAAGGAGAGAAAAAGTTGTTCTCGCGACTAAGTTCTACGGCGATATGGGCGAAGGACCGAATACGGGCAAAGTCAACTCCTTATACATGAGACGTGCATGCGAGGGTTCTCTCAAAAGACTCCAAACCGATTACATTGATCTTTACCAAATGCACCACATTTGGCGCGATGCAAGTTGGGAAGAAACTTGGTCAGGATATGAGCATCTGCAAAATCAAGGAAAGGTGGTCTATGCCGGCTCATCCAACTTCGCGGGATGGCATATTTCAAAGGCAAATGAATCCGCCACAAAGCGTGGAAATCTCGGACTCATTAGCGAGCAAAGTGTATATTCGTTATTCCAAAGAACCGTAGAAATGGAGGTCTTACCGGCTAGTTTCGACTACGGCCTTGGAGTGATTCCGTGGTCGCCACTTGCCGGAGGAGTGTTAGCCGGGCCGCCAGCGGAAACTGGACGCCGAAGCAACGATCAAGCGAAGAATACCTATTCAAAGCACCGGGATCAGTTTGATGCTTGGTACAAGTTGTGCGCAGAATTGGGTGAAGAACCCGCAAATGTGGCCCTGGCTTGGCTACTCAATCAGCCTGCCGTCGCCGCACCGATCATTGGACCAAGAACTATTGAGCAACTCAACAATACAATGCGCGTTCTGGAAATCAAATTTGATCAAGAGATACTGACAAAGATCAATGCAATCTTCCCTGGGTTCAAAACATCACCCGAGCACTACGCATGGTAACAATCTTCTTGACCTGAACAAAAAAGCCCGGAAGCAATAATGCTTCCGGGCTATTTGCTCATAAAATCCTACTCTTGATTAAGGGCAGGTGATCATACCTTGCTTCCAAGGGTCCCACATGGAATCGGTAACGTTTGGCTTCAGGAGTTCGTCGCTTACGGTTTTAGCTGGACGTGCCTTTGCGCTTGTATCGGCCATGATGACGTTCAGTACACCGCCCCATCGCGCTTCGATGAGCTTGGCTGCTTCGGCATCAGTTGGTTCTGCGGCTGCAGATCCGTTCCAACGGAAGAGGTAGCTATTACCGAGATTCTTCCAGTAGCGTTGTCGGCTTGAACTTGTACATGCGCTGGTGTAAGTAGGGAATCCAGCGAACTTTCGTAAGAGACCGTTGAACTTAGGCAAAACATTATAGTAGCTCGCATCTACGATAACAAGAGTATTCGAGGTATTTTCAGAATGTTAACAAAAGATCAAGTCTTGACATCTATGGCCAAAAACTGGTAAGTCTAAGGGGCTATTAGTGGCTAAAGATGATCAGCGAGTTATTGACTCGCTAGCCTGTTCTTAAGTTAATTGCAATGAGCGTGTCATTGTATGTAGCGGCAAGAATCCTTTTCCCAGAGATCGCGCACGTGCTCAGAAAGAGTCCAGGTGGAAGCTGGCGTTGGTGGAGCACCTTTCCCCCTTTCCGATCCAGAATGGACAGCATCCCACTCACGGATCCAATTGCCAGAAATTCATCGCCAAGCGCGATTCCTGAATCATAAATCGCTTGACCCACTGACGTACGCCACAACAGCGTCCCGGTGCGCACCGATAAAGCGTAAACATCGCCGTTCCCACCTAAACCACCAGAGTAGATGACACCACGATCCACGGCTGGGGAAGGGTATCCGAATTTGTCACCAGGGGCGGTTGCTTTCCAGAGAATGGATCCGGTTTTACAGTCGAATGCATGTAACTGATTGTCGTTCGAAGGCACAAAAACCCGATTTCCGTCCACGACAGGCTGTCCAATTGCCGGAGAATAAGCGAAAGACTTCTCCGTGCATTGCGCTTTCCAAACCAACCGACCGTCCATGGCATTGATCGCATAGAGAAACTTGTCCCAAGCCCCGCAAAACACGATTTCTCCATCTGTCGCAAGTGGACTTTGAATGAAGGAAGTTTGCGATCGGGGAAGTTCGTACCGCCAAACCTCCTTGTCACTCTTTAAGTTGATGCCGTACACAATTCCGTCGCCACTTGCCGCTACGGCAAGATCATTCAGGATTATTGGAGAGCTGTAAACAGGTCCATTGGTCGCAAACTTCCACAGTTGCTTCCCACTTTTCGCGTTGAAGGAATAGACAAAGGTATCCGCGCTTCCTACTAAGAGGGTTTCTGCATCAACGGCTGGTGAAGAGTGACAATATCCATCCGTTTTTGCTTTCCAAACTTGCTTCCCGTCGAGATTGAAGCACAGTATGGAACCATCCATACATGAGACATAGACATAGTCATCATGGACTCTAAGGTGAGACATCACCCCTCCCGGGAGTTGTCTTCGCCAAGCTTCGTCTGGTTTACCAACTTTGATTTCCGGGCCAGAGTGGTAAGTGTTCGGGCTTGATCGTAATAGAAACTGATGGTCACCAGCAATGAGTCCTGCGATCGAATCTGCGGTATTGGGTTTCCAAGTGCCTTCTCCAATCCTGAGTTCAGTATTCGGTTCGCCTAGGGCATAGACCTTGCGCTTCTCTTTTGATGATTTGATTGGGATGGTTGATATGAGCTTTGGCTCAGGGCTCTTTTCGGAGCGTCTATGGAGTTTAATCTCGGTTGAGTTCACATCAATTCGCTGCCAGGAGAATTGATAGAGACCCTTATTCATGGTACTGACGATTCCGTCCCAGGTCCAAAGGAGATCACTGTGCCCGTGACCGTTAAAAATGAGCTTGATATTGTATGGCTCAATGACCCGCATAAGCGCGGATTCATTTCCGACAACCATCTTTTCTCTTCCCACCCAGTGATGAGTACACAGAATCACTGGAGTTTCTCTGCCGACTTTTGCAAGATCATCGGCGAGCCATCGTAGTTGTTCGGATTCGAAATGCCCATAGTGGGAAAGCGGTACCGTGCTATCAAGGATCACAAAGTGAACCCCATTATGATCGAAAGATTGGTAAAGAGGTCCACGGGTTCCTTCCTTGAAAGCCTTTGGACCTAGCGGAGACCAACGAACATCGTGATTCCCCGGATTGTGATGAATCTTAAAACCTAGTGGATCAATAAGCGATAGGTAATTTCTATACTCTTCCGCCCAGCCGTAGTCGGTCACGTCGCCACCATTGATTGCAAAATCAGGTTTCCAAGCAGAGATTTCTGCGAGCATCTTTGCGTTTTGCTCGATATTGCTTTTCAATCCAACATGGGTATCGCTAAAGAACGCGAATGAAAATGCTTCTTCTGGAGCGAACGCACGAGCGATCTGTGCGGCAGGAGCCAGGGACAAAGCAACCCCGGCCCGGAGAAAATCGCGTCGTGTGGGATTCATTTACCCATTATACGCAGGTAATTTTTTGGTTTGAACGAATCCGGAAGGTTAGTTTTTCACTCCGATTCTCTCCAAAGAGTTCATTGCCGTCATTGCGGCATTCATGTCGTTCATCATGCCGTCCATATCCATATTTCCGGTCGCTGCGGCAGGAAGTGGCTTTGCCCCGAAGACGAGTTTCTGCTGATCGTCTCCCAGTCGGAGTTCGGTCATCTTATCAAGATTGCTTGAAGCCCACTCGGAAAAGAGGTCGTCCTTGATCGAACCCTGAGTGCCTTTCTCGGCCCCCTTTCGAAAGTCTTCCAAAGCGGTTTGAAGAGGTTTGTCTTGAAGGGTGAGATATTCAACTTGAATAAATTCTCCCATATCCTTCCACTTTCCTCCAAATTTGAACCCATCCTTTTTGAAAACCAGATTCCCATCCTGCTGAAACTCCATGATGTTGGTAACGGGGCCGCTCATGGGCTTCATAGAGCCGGTCACATAACCCCACTTTCCAATGACAAATCCGCCAAGTGTTTTTGCGTCTGGGGTTGCGCCGAACTTCATCGCGCTTTCGCCGAGGAATTCTTCCTTTGGCTCCGTCGGCCCGCAGCCAATGACTAGGGCAAGAATGACTGCAGATGATAAGCTGATGATGTGCCTCTTCATTTCAGTTACATCTTACCAAAAGCGTACTGGAATTTTTTGTTTTATGGGCAATTCTTAATGTACGTGAAGAGGCGGACTATCAGATTCTAAGGCTCTGCGGCCAACATGGAAAAGCACATTGGAAAAAATTTATGCTCATTAAAGCCAAAACCCTAACAGGATTCCACCTCGAAGCGACCGACGGTGAAATCGGAATAGTCCAGGAATTCTACTTTGACGATCGTCACTGGGCAATCCGGTATCTCGTGGCGGAAACTGGTGGATGGCTAAAAGAAAGATCAGTCCTGATTTCGCCCTATTCGTTAAGAAATATTGATTCCGAGAAAGAAACAATTCATGTTGATCTGAATCAGCAGCAAATTAAGGATAGTCCGGCACCAAATAGCGACCGACCAATCTCTCGTCGGGATGAAAAAGAATTGAGTGTCTTCTACGGCTGGCCACCGTACTGGAGTGGGCCCTTCATGTGGGGTGCGTTTCCTTATATCCTAAAAACCGAAGATAGTATGGTAAGTCAAGAAGATACGCCTGATGAGCCAGATTTTCACCTACACAGTACCGATGATGTACGCGGAAGCGTGATCGAAGCTACGGATGGAGACATCGGATCTCTCAACAGTTTCATTATTGATGACAAAACCTGGGCAATTCGCTACATTGTTGTGGATACCGGCAATTGGTGGCCAGGAAAAATGGTTCTGATCTCCCCAAGATGGATTTCTGGATTGAGCTGGTTGGACAAGAAAGTCTCGGTCCAGATGTCAAGGGAAAAGATTCAACACGCACCGGAATATACCGACGACTTCCTCATCACCCGTAACTTTGAAACGACACTATTTGGTTACTATGACCTAGACGGATATTGGGTTGAGGAAGAGCTAGATAATCCTGTTTCTGTGAGGTAGTTCCATTCCTTACTTTTCTCCCGTTTGGACTCTCCACAAGGCGTGGTAGAGTCCATCGGTTTTCAAGAGGTCATCGTGAGTACCCGATTCTTGAATCTTGCCTTGTTCCAAAACCCAGATTTTGTGAGCGTCCCTTACCGTGCTGAGCCGGTGTGCAATGACGATTGTCGTTCGGTTCTTACTCACCTGAGCCAAGGAGCGTTGGATTGCGGCTTCAGTTTCGTTGTCTACAGCTGAGGTTGCTTCGTCCAAAATCAGAATGCTAGGATTCCGAAGAATCGCCCGAGCTAGTGAAACCCTTTGTCGCTGACCACCTGATAGCTTTTGTCCTCGTTCACCGACGATTGTCTCGTATCCAATTGGTAAGGCGGTGATGAAATCATGGGCCTCTGCTTGTTTTGCTGCCGTAATAATATCTTCCTGAGTAGCATCCGGTCGGCCATAAGCGATGTTCTCCATTACTGTCCCGTGGAAAAGGAAAACATCCTGACTCACGTAACCAATAGCACCGCGCAAGGAAGCATAGGATAGGGACGACACATCAAGCCCGTCCAGCGAAATGGAGCCCGAACTAGGATCGTTGAACCGCATGAGGAGGCGAATCAGGGTGGACTTCCCGCTACCGGTGCTTCCTACGATCGCATGGGTTTCACCCGCAGGAACGTGCATTGAAATGTTACTCAAAATCGGAACGTCAGGATGATAACGAAAATCCACATGATTAAGCCCAATATCACCTCGAACCGGCTGAGGCAAATCATGTGTTCCAGGAATGAGACTAGGCTTGACATCAAGTAAGTCAAAAGCACGATTACTGGAAGCCATGGCCCGTTGATATTGATCAAGAGTATCACCCAGTGAGGTCAATGGCCACAAGAGTCTTTGAGTCATGAAGACCAGCACTGAATAAACTCCTACCGTAAGAACACCATCGAGCGCCATCTTCCCTCCAATCAAAAGAGTGCAAGTAAATCCAGATAAAATAACCATCCGGATCAGGGGCACAAATGCGCTGGAATAGCGAATCGCCTCGCGATTTGCATTTCTGTAGTCCAGCGAGACTTGCTCAATGCGTTGCGCCTCCCTGGACTCTGCCGTGAAAGCCTTAATCGTTGCGATCCCGCCGAGGTTGGTGCTTAAGGTTGCGTTGAGAGTAGATACCGCTTCACGTACCCGAGCATAGAGAGGCTCGAGCCTCTTCTGATAACGAATTGATCCGATCACAATGATCGGGATGGGTAAGAATGCGAAGAGTAATAACATCCCCGAAGACGCAGCGAAAACCGCTCCCACAAGGACGATATTCCAGAAAACAACGATGATCGAATGGAGCCCGCCATCCAGAAAACGCTCTAATTGATTAATATCGTCGTTTAGAATGCTCATCATTCCTCCCGCAGAGGTGTCTTCGAACCAAGAAACCTCAAGGCTCTGAACGTGGCGGTAAAGGTCCATCCGTAACCCATGCTGAATTCCTTGGGCGATTCCTCGCCAAGACAGGGCGGCAAGATATCCAAAAAGTGACTCTAGAATCCAGACAATGGCGTTCAGCACACCTAGAATCAAGAGCTGATTCCAGCGGTCTTCGATTCCGAACTGGGTGGAAACAAAGGAGTCTTTCCCCCTCACAACGACATCAATTGCTACTCCAATCAAGATTTCTGGTGCCACATCCATAACCTTTCCGAGCGTGGAATATGTCGCGGCAAGAATCACGCGACCTCTTTGCGGACGTGCATAGTTCCAGAGGCGTCGGAATCCAGCGGGTTGGGATTGAGTCATCCTTCAGATGCTGACACATCGCCCTTTTTTTTGCCGTAGTCTAAGCGCAGATTTTCAGTGCTCTATTCTCCCTTCGGGCTTTGCAGCACCATTTGGTGCAGGGCGAGGAAATGCGCCAGTTTTCTGGGGGCACATGGTTCTGTCTAAGGGAACGGCCATTTTCCAGTACGTTGACCTTGCAAATCCAGCCGCTTACCCGGTCCCAGAACCTGCGACAATGCTTGTTCTAGGATTTGGATTGGCTCGCGTACTGCGATCAAAGAAAGCCAAAAATTGATGGTCTCTAGACCCTGACGTCGTCGGGAGCTTAGCACCCACTGGAAGGATAGACCCGGAGCGGTAGCATCCGGGTCTTTTTTTTCCCAATGTCGCTCAGGCAACGTACGGATAATCCTTAACATTAAGGAGAGGTTAAGCATTTTTGTAGCTGGTATTGTCCACAGTATGCCTTTAGTGGATCTAGTTGTTTTTGACATTGCTGGGACGACCGTCCAAGACTCTGATTTTGTTGGAAAAGCAGTTCAGGAAGCACTGAGCGAAGCAGGGATTGAACTGACGATTGAGGACATCAACCCAATCATGGGGATGCCAAAGCCGATCGCCATCGGAATCTTGCTCAAGGAAGCAGGCTCCGACCTAGATGTCACGCCGATCCACGCAAACTTCGTCGAAAAGATGATTCAGTTTTATCAAAATAGCCCAGATGTAAAGCCAATCGAAGGGGCAGAGGAGGTCTTTTCCAACCTACGTGAAGCTGGGGTCAAAGTGACTCTTGATACGGGGTTCAGCCAAGATATTACTAACGTGATTTTGGAACGACTTGGATGGGATGAAAACGTTCAGGACGGCGTCGTTTCAAGTGATCAAGTTGCCGCTGGGCGCCCAGCACCGGACATGATCCACCACCACATGGAAAACTTCGGCATCACCGATCCTTCACGAGTCGCAAAAGTGGGGGACGCTCCTGCTGATATGAATGAAGGATCGAATGCGAATTGCGGTTTCGTGATTGGAGTTTTGTCTGGAGCGCATTCCAGAGAAAGTTTAGAATTGCATCCCCATACCCACATCATGGACTCGATCCGCGACTTGCCTGCGCTTTTGCTCGAGGTGGCGAATGTTTAAAAATCTCCTTTTCGCCGGAATTCTCTCGCTGAGCTTCGTGGTCGGATGTGGCCCAACTCCTGAGCCAACCGGGACGAATGTTCCAGCACAGTCTTCAGCTCCGAGCAAAGGTCCGTTGAAAATCGCTTTGGTACCAGCCGAAGACGCCGAGAAAATGGTCGCAGGTTTTGAGCCAATTCGCGCTCAACTTTCCAAGGATATCGGGCGAGAAGTCGAAATTGTAAAGGTCACCGATTACGGCAGTGTGATTGAAGCGATGAGGTCCGGCAAAGTAGACCTGGCTTGGTTTGGTCCGCTCTCTCTGGTATTGGCGAATCAGGAAGCCGGAGCTATCCCATTTTCGATCCCCATCATTGTCGGAAAAGGCAATGGTTATTCCTCAACACTGATGGTCAAAGCAGATTCGCCCATTAAGACTGTTGCGGATCTCAAGGGGAAGAAAGTCGCCTTCGTTGATCCGGGCTCTGCGAGCGGCAACTTGGTTCCTCGGGCGCATATCATGACCGAGTTCAAGGTCAAAGCCGAAGACTTTTTCAGTGAGATCACTTACGCAGGATCGCATGATGCCTCGCTTCTGGCTTTAGTCAATGGAAACGTTGACGCATGTGCCGTGCAAGATGTCACGTATGCCTCGCAGCTCGAAAAGAAGCAGGTACAGCCGTCGCAATTGAGAGTCATTTGGACTTCCGAACTCATCGCTCCATCACCGATCGCCCACAGAAAGGATTTTGACGCAGAGACGGTCGCCAAAATTTTGGCCAGCTTTAAAGGCATGAGTGAGGTCCTGAAGGGAATGGAAGTTCCAGGCATAGGCAAAATTGAGAAGTTCGAGGGAACAACCCTGGAAGCATATCAACCTATTGCCGATATGGCAAAGAGCCTTGGGATGACCAAGGAACAAATGCAGAAGTGATCTGATGGGACTTCCGGTCAAACTTCAGGGAGTCTCTAAGACATATCCGAATTCCGTGGTGGGCTTAAAACCCACCGATCTTTCGTTTGAACCGGGAAAGGTCACCGTTCTGCTAGGACCAAGTGGCGCCGGCAAAAGCACATTATTGCGGCTGATCAATGGGCTAGAAACTGCCACGACTGGACAAATCCAGGTCGGGGACCTTGCGGTGACTCCGAAGAGCTTAAGGGCTATCCGACAACAGGTTGGGATGGTGTTTCAGCAGTTCAATCTCGTTCCCAGACTCACGGTCATGGCAAACGTTTTGTGCGGTCGGCTTGCATATCGCTCATGGGTCAATGCCCTTTTTTTCTCCTTTCCAGAATCCGATTTTGAACTTGCGACTGAAGCAATGAAGCAAGTTGGCGTTGGTGAAAAAGCCTGGATGAGAGCGGATCAGTTATCCGGGGGCCAACAGCAAAGGGTCGCGATTGCCCGAACGATGGTTCAAGAAGCGAGGGTGATTCTCGCCGACGAGCCGGTGGCTTCTCTTGATCCAACGACCAGCAAGGAGGTCATGGATATCTTGGTTGCCGCCGCAAAGAGCAGAGGTGCGACTTTGATCATTAACCTACACCAGGTTGATCTTGCCAAGACATACGCAGACCGGTTGATCGGGCTGAAAAATGGCTCAATTCTTTTCGACGTGGCGAGCGATCAATTGACCGAAAAACTTGTGGAGGAGCTGTACCGCGCCAACCCATGAAGTGCGTTACTCCTAACTCTCGTCCGAGCGCGAAGACCACGACTTTGGTTTTTGGGATTCCCGCCGTTCTTTTGCTGCTTCTGCCACTGATAAAATTTGACCCGAACAAGGCTTCTTCAAGTCTTGGAGCCCTTGCCCATTTTGTCGGACGTCTCTTCCAAGCTCCGGATCAGAAGTTCCTGCCAACTCTTTTCCAACTCACTGGCGAGAGTCTCTTGATTGCTTTTGTCGCCGTGATGATCGCGATTGCGATTAGCTTTCCCATCTCGATTCTCGCCGCCCGCAACACCGCTCCCCATCCCGTTATTGGAACACTGGTTCGTGGGATTGCCTCGATATTCCGCGCGATCCCTGATCTCATTTTGGCCTTGCTCCTTGCTTCCGCGATTGGGTTAGGGAATCTGCCTGGCGTCATCGCGCTTTCTGTCTCGGGATTTGGTTTCTTAGTGAAGGTCTATGCCGAATCGCTCGAAGTTGTTTCCCGGGGACCAGTAGAAGGCCTCTCCGCATGTGGCGCAGACGGATTTTCAGTGCGCTGGATCGGAGTGGTGCCTCAGGCGATCCCAGATTTGGTCAGCTACAGCCTCTATCAAATGGACGTGAACCTAAGAAGCGCTGCGATTCTAGGGGCGGTCGGGGCGGGTGGGATCGGGTACGAGCTGAGCCAAGCAATCAAGCTTTTCCAGTTTGACCGATTGGGAATGATCATCTTAGTCATTTACCTTTGCGTTACCCTGCTTGATCTAACATCCGCCTTCATTCGCCGGAGGATCATGTGAATCGACCCAAAAGGTTTGAGGGCTGGATCATTGCCACACTGACCTTGATCACCGTTTTTGCGCTATATCGGTTGGGTTTTCGTCCTGAGACCTTTCGAGAACTCGTGGAAATTGGTCCTGCGATTGCGCGATACAGTCAGCCCAGTTGGCAGGATATGCCAAGGCTCGGAGCTTTGATCCTCGAGACGGTTGCGATGGCGATTTGGGGTACCGCGATCGCATTCTTGATCGCCGTTCCACTCGCACCGACCGCGGCTCAAAACCTATCCCCTCATCCGGTGATTTTCAGGATGACCCGAGAGTTCTTTAACTTCTTTCGGGCGATGCCAGACGCACTTCTTGCCTTGATTCTGATCCAGGGTTTCGGATTAGGGCCGACGGCGGGTGCCATTGCGTTGGGACTGCACACCTCCGGGTTCCTGGGAAAAGTTGTCGCCGAGAATATGGAAAGAGTTCCGGTTGGAATTTATGCCGGACTTCAAGCTTGCGGAGGTTCCAAAGTGCAAGTGATTCGGTTTGGTGCTTGGCCATCGGTGGAGCGTGAATTGGTTGGCCATGGTCTATACCTACTTGATCGCAATATTCGGATTGGAACGACGCTCGGAATCGTCGGCGGCGGCGGGATTGGAAGCGAGTTGCTCGTCAGCCTGCGAACGTTCAATGAACCCAGAGCCGCTACCGTTCTGATCCTGATCATCGCTCTCATCCTCTCAACTGACGCAATTTCAGGATACTTAAGGAAAAAAATGCAATGAACGTCGCCCACTTCGTCGGACCAAACCTACCCCTTCAGCTCGTTGAAATCGCCTCACCGCATTTAGAACCAGACGAGATTCAGGTGACGATCCACACCGCTGCGATCTGCGGAAGCGATATCCACACCTGGACAGGAAATCGTCCGGAAGTCATCCCGAGCGTCTTGGGGCACGAGGGCATCGGAACTGTGATTGAGTCACGCCGAGAGGGAACAGAAATCGGTGATCTGGTGACCTGGTCACTCGTTGATTCTTGTGGGACGTGTCCCTATTGCACTGGGTACAAAATTCCCCAAAAGTGTTCTTCGCTCTGGAAATATGGCCATGGAGGAGCTGAGCTCGATGGAACTTATGCCACCCACATGAAGATCCGTGCTGGAACAACCGTTTTCCAGGTTCCAGATGGACTCGATCTAAACCTCGCAACGACTGCAAATTGCGCATTGGCGACTGCCGTCAACGCGATGATGGACCTTCCGAGTATGGGCCGAGCGGTGGTACTTGGCTCAGGACTCGTTGGGTTGTATTCAGCGTTCCTTCTCAAGCGCGAAGGGTTTGAAACGAGCATTATTGAGATTCAGCCGCAACGCGCTTTGGTTGCGGAATCACTCGGATTTGAAGTCTTTTCTAGCATCGAAGGAAAGGTGGATTTACTGATCGAGGCGGCTGGAGTCCCGGAGGCGTTGCACACAAGTTACCCAAGCGTTCGGACGGGCGGTGAGATTAGACTGGTCGGATTGGTTCATCCGAATTCTGCGCTCAACCTGACTGCGGAAGATTTGATTCGGCGGTGTTGGACTTTGCGCGGGTATCACAATTACTCTCCCGATGGGTTGCGGATTGCCCTAGAAACTGCCAAAGACTTTCAAAAGCTCTTTCCTTCCGGATTTTCTATTGGTCCGACTTATCCGCTCGAACAGATCAACGAAGCAATTGCTCGATCACAAACTAAACAAGACCTTAGGGTCTTTGTTACTCCATAAAATCTCATGGCTCAATTTGACACCGTAATCGTTGGCGCAGGAATTGCAGGACTTTCGCTCGCTTGGCACCTAACTCAAGCAGGCCAGAAGGTCTGTATCGTGGAGAGGAATCCCAGGGCACTTGGTGCCTCCGTAAGAAACTTCGGAATGATCTGGCCGGTGGGGCAACCAAATCCAGAAACTGAATCGCTCGCTCTCCGCAGTGCCGAATTTTGGACAAAACTCGCGCCAGAAGTTGGATTCTGGCTTGATCCCAGAGGATCGCTATGCTTGGCGTATCACCCTTTGGAGCTTCAGGTGATGCAAGAGTATCTGGATCAAGTCCCTGATCAAAGAGGTAGAAAGTTACTCAGGGCGGCCGAAGCAAAGGCGAAGTGTCCTCAGATTCGGGAGGAGAACCTGGTCGGAGGACTTTGGAGCCCAACCGAGATCGCAGTCGATGCAAGGGAAGTCGCGCCCCTCTTCAGCGCCTATCTTCAAAAGTTAGGTGTTGAAATTCGCTATGGACAAACGATCAAAGAATTTGGAACTGGATATGTGTCCGTTGCAGGGCAGGGCAAGATCACTGGTGACTCAATCGCCATTTGCTCAGGTCCAGATATCTGGGAACTCCTGCCCCAAACCCTGACGGATCCCGGGCTTATACGTTGTAGGTTGCAGATGCTTCGGTTGAAGCCAATTGATGCTCAGGCGAGCCTTATCCCCGTTCACCTGTGCGCGGGATTAACGCTTTCCCACTATGCCAACTTCAGAATTTGTCCCAGCTTGCCAAAGGTTAAGGCCCTGCACGATGAAGTCTGGAAGGAGCAGGAGGGTTATGGAATCCATGTTCTTGTCGCGCAACATCCTGACGGAACCATCTCCGTCGGCGATAGTCACGAGTACGGACCTGGACCAAGCCCTTATCGCGATGAGAAGATTGATGAGGCGATCCTCACCGCGATGGATCAGTTTTTACCTGTTTCGAACTACCAGGTTCATCAACGGTGGGATGGATACTATAACACCCACAAATCGCTCCCATACTGGATCTCAGAAGTGGACCAAGGCGTTTGGGCAATGAATCTTTTTGGTACGGGGATGACGCTCTCATTTGGCGTCACCGAGCGACTCGCCAAAGAGTTACTCGGGTGAAACAACTAACGAGTGCAAGTATGATTAAGTAACCCCAAAGATAAAAATTGGTGGAGGCGGCGAGAATTGAACTCGCTTCCAAATCTGTCGGCCTTCGCATTACCACGAGCGTCTCCCCATTACTTAATCTCGACGAGCGTCTCTCCAGGGGCCGGCTGATGCTACGTCCAGTTCGATTGATTTAGCTCAGCTTGCTACGAACAGAAGCTCCCTAAGCGATCCGTATTTGATTACACCGGAGACTGATCCTAACGGCTCGAATCAGGCCGATGACGTGCTTAATTAAGCAGCGTATGCAAAGTTGTTGTTTGCAGTTATTTTTTTGCCGCTTTTTACGAGGCCAGCGGCGCCTCGGCTCGCAACGCGGAGTCGAACCAGCTCTGTCGAAACCTGACGCCCCCGTTACATTCATTATTATGAACGAATCACAGGAAGAAACGTTCCCGAATCCCGGATATCCGGGACCATTGGTCTCTCACAGACGGATTATCAGGGAAATCCCTAGAAAGAATATCCTGGATTTACTTGCTTTTATCAGTATTATCACCAGATTATGTACCGATCTTTGTGGAGATTGGCACAGCATATTGTAGTATCTCAACGGAAAAGTTACTCCTGCGGATGCAGGGGACGTTTTTCAATATTTAGGAAGGAATATAGAAAATATGAAAAAATTTTTATCGATGGCAGTATTGTGCGCTGGAATCATGGGCAGCGCAAACGCCGTAGTTCTCATGAGCGAGGACTTTGATGCAATGACCGTAGGTAGCCCGCTCGCCGGGAATTCCGGATTCGACCCGTTCAGTGATGCTCCGTTCTACGTGAGCAACTTGAGATCGGTATCGGGTGCAAACTCTGCGCGAATTGATTCTAGCGTTGCCGGTTCGCGGTGGGCATGGAAGAATCTTGCCCCAGGTGCAGGAACAATTGGACCGAATAGGATTGTGATTGCTTCCGCTGACATCTACATTGAATCCGAAGAAAATGCGAGAGATACTTTGACAGGACTGGACGCATATAACTCGGCTGTCAATCGAATTGCAGCGGTGCGAATCTCCAGGGATACGGGTGTAGTTTCCCTTGGTATCGGCACATTCACGGCGACGAACCTAGTCGCTTTAATGGATCGTTGGAATAAGCTCGAGCTCGTCATGAATTTCAACACTGGCACAGCAACAGCAGTTCTGAACGGAGTTGCCTCCGCAAACTCGGTCACGATCAGCACCGCAAACGCTGTTGCAGACGTTGACCTTTATGCGGTGCGAAACACTGGAGCTACGTCAGCGAGTCACTATGATAACTACATGGTCCAAGCGGTTCCAGAACCAGCTACGATGACGGCACTCGCACTCGGTCTCGCGGCAATCGCCCGCCGACGAAAAGTCGCTTAAATCGAAAATTCCTTTCGCAAAAAATGGGGCAGTCTGATCTCAGACTGCCCTATATCGTTTTGAAATCTCTGAGTCCTAGTCTAGAGAAATTACGGGAGGTCACTAGGAACACCGATCTCTAAAAAGATAGAATAGGACTGTGCTTTCCACGGTTTTCTCAATGCTCATTGCCTTAAGCCCTTCTGTTCCAGCGTATACCCAGCCTGCAGAGTGGGAACCGCAACGGGCGGTTTGGCTTTCATGGCCTCGTTACGACCACGTTGCTGATCAGAGCGTCGCCGCTGTCACCGCAAAGTTAGCCAGCGCAATCTCTAAAACAGCCATCGTTGAAATCCTTGTCTCCGATCCTGAGATGGAAGTTGATGCGAATAAGCTGATTCGGAACGCGGGAGGAACGGGATCTAAGGTGAAGTACACCCACATCAACAATAACGAAATCTGGACAAGAGATTTCGGTCCAATTTTCCTGAAGCATCCCGATGGTCGAAAGAAAGTCGCGAGTTTTGCTTTTAACTTCTGGGGTTACGACGAAAAAGGTTCTGCACTGAGCGAAGCCGAGGATCAGGTGGATTCTTACATCGGCAATCTGCTTGGGCTACCCGTCGTTTCTTCAAGTCTTATCAGCGAGGGTGGAAACCGCGAGTTTAATGGCAAGGGGACAATGATGGCGGTTTGGGCGGTCGAAGAACAGCGCAATCCTGGGATGCCGCAGTCAAAAGTAACTGAGGAATTCAAGCGCATTTTTGGGGTCGAGAATGTGATCTGGATTCCGGAAGGCGGTGCCGAGGATGATCTGACCTTTGACGGACCACTTCCTGGCGATGTTTACACAGTCGTCACGACGGGTGGGCACGTGGATAACGTTGCTCGTTTTGTAAATCCGACCACCATCCTCTTGAGTGAAGTCACTGCAGAGGAGGCTAGGAAAGACCCAATCGCCGCGATGAGCAGAAAGCGATTTTTGGCGGCAGAAAAGGTCCTTCGCGCGGCACGAGACCAAGATGGCAAGCCCTTTAAGATCGTAAGGATGCCATCTCCAGATGGTCTCATTCGAACGTTGACCCCGAACGATCCGACCTATCAAACGATCAGCGCACTCGAGTACAAAAAAGGTGAATTTCCCGTTGGTAAGCCGGTGAAGGCGATTGCGGCAGGGAGTTACATGAACTTCCTGATCACAAACGGCAGTGTTATCACCTCATCGTTCTATAAACCCGGTCGCCCGGAATCGACGAAACGAAAAGATGCGCTCGCGCTAAAGACCCTGAAATCCCTTTTCCCAAGTAGGAAAATCATCACGATCGACGCAGAGGCTGTGAACTGGGGCGGCGGTGGAATCCACTGCATCACCCAGCAGGAACCGCTCTAATCTACTGGAAAATCACCATGCTCGCGACGCCTGACTCAAGGTCATAGCGCATTCCGATGACTTGAACCTCCTCCTTTGTCACCAACTTCTTAATAATTGGATCTTGGTGAGAGAGTTTCCGGACCATATTTCGCACATTTTGGCGAATCGCGAACTCAAGTCCTTCCTTTCCGGCTTGGTGAGCATGGTCACAAGCCGGCTTGATAGGAGCCACAACGCTTGGCAAGTCTCCCGGAAGCTTCCCACCGGCAAGAGCCGCGTCTACGGCTCCGCATCGCTCGTGACCCATAACAACAATCAGGCGAGACCCAAGATGCTGAATGGCATATTGGATTGAACCCATCGCAACTTTATCGATGGTGTTCCCAGCGACGCGCACAACGAAGAGATCGCCAATGCCTTGATCAAAAATGAATTCCGGAGTGAGCCGGCTATCGGAACAAGTCACGATAACGGCAAACGGAGTCTGCTTCTTTGCGACGGCCTCGCGCCGTGCCACCGACTGATGGGGACGGGCAGATTCACCCTTCGCAAAACGGGAGTTACCTTCCTGGAGAAATTTGAGGGCGTCAAGAGGTGTGACGCTTGCCCCGGTTTCGTGGGCATTCGTCGTCGGCGCAGTGCTTGCGGCTACGGCTTCAGGAGCGCTGTGATCATCTCCGTGGGTTGGGGGACTCGTCAATAGTGCACTCAGCGAGACGGATCCAGCAATAAGCATTGGCCAATACTTCATGCCTCTTATTTTTGGCAGGAAAGTCGTCGGTCGTCAGGTTAGACCGCTTGCTCCTTTTGCGATTCCGGTTTTCTAGGGGAGTGTTGCTTCGAAAGAATAACGCCCAGGGTCGCGACGCACGAAAGCCCTAGCAGTGCCTGAACCCAATACTCAACCGAAGGGTAGATCATAAATTGAACCACGATACCGATCATCAAGACAAGAATTAGGGGAAAAACCGTCGGAATTTTTGCCTTCAGCGCATAGACTCCTAATCCAAACAAGATCACCCACTCTCCTAAATTTTGAAACAAGAGCTGGGGTGAATTGTCAAGGATTTTCGAGGCGTGATCAAGGATGCTCCACGGAATTTCTCCTGCAATTTTTCCATCCGGATAAGGTCCTTTAAACTCCTGTACCAGGCGAACTGGCAATGAATATGGTTGAGTCAGTGCCTGAATGAAGGCATATGTCAGGCCAAGGCCGATGCCCGAAAGGGTAGCGATCACGCGATCCTTTGGGTGAATCCATGCCATCAAAATGATCCCAGCGAGGCAGAGGATAATCGTATCGGGATCGAAACCATTCGCCAAAGCAAAGGGAAGTATCGCCCAGCGCCGCGACCATCCATCACCCAGAACTAGCAAGAATCCGCTACCGCACAAAAAGACCGCCCAAGAGCCAGGGGAAGCGTGAGTCAGTAACCAATTCCACGGCAAAAAAAGCACACTTGCTGAGAGCAAAGTCAACCCACCCAACGGCGCGACTCGGTGGCTCAAAAAGAGTGCCAAAGCAAAAATCGCACCCATGGCACCCAAGTACCCAAACCAATCCATCGCTGGATTCGAGTAGACGCCAATATATGCGATCCTTGAGACGCCCTCAATGTACAACCTTTGTTGCGAGTAGAACGGAAACTGACTTAGGTAAAGGGAGTCAGAGCGGTAGGTTTCCCGACGTAAGTCCTTCACCTCCCCGGGCTGGTCTCCTGATTGGCCAATAAGCTCTTTGAATTCGGCTTTGGTCGCGCCTACTTTTTGCATGGACGAGTACGCCCGTTCGCGCAGTTCGGAGTCCGGAATCCCGTGAAGACGGCCTCCTAAACCCATGTAGATCAGTCGTTCCCAGTTGGGTTCGCTGGAATTCTTGACTGACGCAATCAGACCAGCGCAAAGAAGCAAAACTACGCCCCAAGCCCAGAGCGGCCAGCCGGATTTTTTTGCAACTTTGGTCACGAGACTAGCACCACGATGAGCCCGATGGTACACTAATCGGGTCATGAGCCGCAAAGAGGAAATCGCCGCGATTATCGCACAGTTTGACCTGAACACCCACCCGTTCTATCAAGCATGGGTAATGGGAACCCTGCCGAAAGAAAAGCTTCAAGATTACGCCGGGGAATACGCCCGATTTGTCGGAACAATCGCATCCGGTTGGGACACGATTGGCGAAACCAAGTATGTTGAAGAAGAGCGCGAACACGAAGTCCTTTGGGCTGATTTCCGCTACGAACTCGGCGTTACTCCAGAATCCCGACGACCTCAAACCGACGTGTTGGTCAATGCCGCGACAAACTTCTTTGGTGCAGATGCTCCGGAAGCAGTTGGAGCGCTTTATGCCTTCGAAGCCCAACAGCCGATGACAGCCCGAAGTAAGTTCGACGGCTTGAATGAGCACTACCCAATGTCCGATAAGGCAAAGGAATATTTCCGAATTCATGCCGATGACATTCTCGAAGCCCAGCTTCTGGAAAAGCACATGGAAGAAATGAGCGATGCTGATTTTGCTCGAGCTAAGGGTGCTTGCACCGTCATTTGTGCAGCCATGTGGAGCGCGCTTGATGGCATTTACTACGCTGAAGCTGCCTAATTATATAGGATTAATCTTAAAGTAAAGGGATCACCGAGTGAATCGGTGATCTCTTTTTATTTTGCGCTCCTGGAATCTGAAGCTTTGGTAAACACAGCACAATTCCTCGCCAAAAACTCACGATTCTGGTGTACATTAAAACCATGTGTTCCGCCCTTTTGCGAAAGGCTCTGCTTTCCTGTGTCTTCGGCATCCCTGCGTTCTCGCTTGCTCAAGCGTGGGTACCGGGCCCGACAACTGAGTTGTTTAACGGACAGCAAAATCCGGTCCTTCGCGGAGTCGCGGAATACACTTCGTTCCGAGTCTTTGAATCCAGTATCGCCGCAACCCTGGCGAATGCTCCCCTTGCGATCGCAGGTGGAGACGATCCGGAAGGCATTGTACTGGCCCTACCTCAGCGTAATGGCAACATAAAGCACTACCGCATCGTGGAGTGGGACTTTGTCTCTCCTGAGATTCGAGCTCAGATCGGTGAGCAAAAGGTTTACCGTGGAATTGGCATTGATGATCCCAGCGAAGAAGTCTATTTGGATTATAGCCGACGAGGATTGAAAGCGATGATTCGGGGTACCGACGGAACAACATTTGTAGAGTCAATGAACCGAGTTGGAAACGGGGAGTACTTCGTTTACTCGCGTCAAGACTCCGTGCGAGTTGGAAGCTGGGATTGCCATGTTGTTGATCAAACATTCGCCAAGAACGGATTGAACGAACTTATCTTGCCCCAGCCGAGTGCACCTTCCCGAGCTTTACAGAGCCTGTATCGTTTCCAGCTTGCCCTAAATACCACAGCGGAATACACCACATTTCATGGTAGCGAGGTCTTAGCGGCACAGGCATCCGTCACGACGATGGTTCGGGTGAACGGGGTCTATCGAACCGACCTTGGGATCGAGATGGAGCTGATCTACCTGAAAAACTGGACCGACCCAAACACGGATCCTTTTACAAACGGAAATGGTTCAACCATGCTTGGGCAGAATCATAACGACCTGATTGCGACGATCGGCAGCGCGGCTTTTGATATCGGACACGTCTTTTCGACGGGTGGCGGAGGTATCGCCTCGTTGGCATCGGTTGGGATCTCAAATCGAAAAGGGCAAGGAGTGACTGGCCAACCAAGCCCTGTCGGCGACCCATTCGACATTGATTATGTCGCTCATGAAATGGGGCACCAGTTTGGTGGGAATCACACTTTCAACGGAACCACCGAAAAGTGCGGCAACAACACTCGGGTCAGCGCCCGGGCTTATGAGCCAGGATCTGGGACCACGATCATGGCCTACGCCGGGATATGCGGGCTAGAAAACGTCCAGCCAAATTCAGACCCGTTTTTCCACGCCGAGAGTCTCCGAGAGATTTTGGTGGTGCGAAACGACCTCACCAGGGGCCAACAAGTCATCGCCACTAGTAATAATATCCCTACGGTGACGAGCTCAGGGAACTTTTCAATTCCTCAGCAGACTCCGTTTCGGCTGACTTCTACCGCGACCGATTTGGACTTAAACAATCTCACTTTTTGCTGGGAGCAATACGACGCAAGCGGATCTCCATCATCAACCCACGGAGGCCCAACAACACTGACTTCCACAAACACCCAGCGAGCTCTTTTCAGATCCCGTATCCCAACGACAAGCGGCACTCGGTACTTCCCAGCTCCAAGTTTGATTCTCGCGAATAATGACACCAATCCGTTCGAGTTTCTTCCGAACGTGAATCGTAATATGAGGTTCCGTTGCACTGTTCGGGATAACGTCACTCCGGCAGGCGGATTCGCGACGGATGAACGGACTGTCACGGTTTCTGGGGCACCATTTGTGGTCACCGCACCAGCGTCTGGAGTTTCTTGGACCTCCGGTTCAACTCAAACTGTGACGTGGAACGTAGGAGGAAGTGCGATTCTCTCTCCGAATGTAAACCTTCGCATTTCTTACGACGGGGGGAATAGTTACTTTTCCGGCGGATCGAGCCTTTTACTGGCAAATACTCCTAACGACGGCACACAAACAATCTCGGTCCCGAACATCGCCACATCAACAGCAAGGATTTTTGTCGAAGCTACTTCTGGTGACTTCTTTGACGTCAATCCTGGAAATATCTCAATCGCACTGGCGCAGAGACCAGTTTCCGGAATTGTCATTTTCCAGGGATTAATTCCTGCTCCTACCGGACGTCCGGTTGGGGTCCAGATTCTAAATCCCGGCGGAGCAACCGCATTGCAAAGCCTGAGCACGACTGCATCTGCAACTGGCACGTTTTCCGTCAGCACAACTTTGGCTCTAGGGACATACGACATCCGAATCACGAGCCCTAGGTTTCTCAGTAAGAAACTAGCCAGCCGAAACCTACTCGGGTCAGGACTCGCGCTAGGCTCTGTTACGCTCTTGGCAGGGGACCTTGACGAAGACAATGAAGTTGGACCAGGTGACTTCGAAGTATTGGTGAGTCTATTTGGTACCCAGAGTACTCTCGCCGATATTGACGGCGACGGGGAAGTCGGTCCAGCCGACTTTGAACTCGTGGTGCAAAACTTCGGCCTTCAAGGAGAATAATCTAGCTTCGCAACCTTAAAGGTGCGCCATAAATTTTCGAAAGTCAGGTATCCCAGGAAAATTTTCAGTCGCGATTATTCCGATTGTGTAGTACATTATGAGTATGTGTTCACGCGTCCAGCGAATGGCGGCACTTCTTTGTGCCTCCTGCCTCCCCCTCATCTCGACAGCCCAAAATTGGAAGATGGCCCCGGTCCCAGAACTTTTTGACGGGCGACAAAATCCTGTTCTTCGGGGAGTATCCGACTACACTCCATTCAGAGTAGACGAATCAACGATCTCAAATACGCTTTCGTACGCACCGCAAGCAATTGCCGGCTACTACGAGCCCGAGGGAACTGTCCTCGCTCTGCCGCAACGCGATGGGTCTGTTAGGCACTATCGCATCATGCAGTGGGACATGCTCTCCCCTGAGGTTCAGGAACAAGTGCAGGAGCAACGCGTCTACCGCGGTGTTGGAATTGACCGACCAGAAGAAGAGGTCGTTCTAGACTACAGCCGTAGAGGCCTGAAGGTGATGATTCGAGGTTGTGATGGCACGACATTCATTGAGCCGATGACAAAAATCGCATCAGGCCAGTACTTTGTCTACACACGACGTGATTCGGTGAGGGTCGGTGGATGGTCTTGCCAGACCCGGAGCGGCAAGGATCTTCTAGAAGATGCCTTTGTTGCGCCTTTCATCCCCGAGGAACCAAACCCTAACACCCGTGCCATTCAGAATTTGTATCGCTACGACCTCGCTATCAATACGACCGGGGAGTACACCGTTTTTCACGGTGGCCCGACTCCCGCGGGTCAAGCGGTGATAACCACGATGGCACGAGTGAACGGCGTCTATCGCAAGGATGTGGGGATCGAGATGGTGCTTGGTTACGTGAATAACTGGCCCAATGGCGCAACAGATCCGTTTACAAATAGTAACGGTGGCGCAATGCTCTCAGAAAATCACAACAATTTGATCAGTACTATTGGAAGTGCAGCATTCGACATAGGGCATATTTTCTCGACTGGGGGCGGAGGAGTTGCTGCCCTTGGTTCTGTTGGAGTTCCTGGGTCTAAGGGGCAGGGAGTTACTGGTTCTCCAAGTCCGGTCGGGGACAGCTTTGATATTGATTACGTCGCTCACGAAATGGGGCACCAGTTTGGTGGCAACCATACGTTCAATGGAACGACTGGTTCTTGTGGTGGTGGCAATCGTGCCAGTACGCGGAGTTATGAGCCTGGATCGGGATCAACGATTATGGCCTACGCTGGAATATGTGGATCGGAAAACAGCCAAAGTAACTCCGATGCATACTTCCATGGCGGAAGCATCATTGAAATTCTCGCGTTACGAAACGGGAATGGTCGAGGCGAAACGATCACGAATACGACAAACAACACCCCAGTAGTCACGAGTAGTGGCAACTTTACGATTCCGCAATCAACACCTTTTAAGTTAACCGCGACCGCAACCGACATTGATGGTAACCCTCTGACTTACTGCTGGGAGCAACTCAATGCAGGTGGGAATCCTTCCGCTACCCACGGAGGTCCGACCACTACGACGTCCAATAATACTTTACGAGCTCTCTTCAGATCGTTTAACCCAACGACTTCTGGCACTCGCTTCTTCCCATCTCCGTCCCTCATTCTCGCGAACAATTACACCAACCAGTTCGAGTTTCTGCCAAATGTGAACCGGACGCTTGCAATGCGTTGTACGGTACGGGACAATGCGACAACATCGGGCGGAATCGCGACCGACGCACGAACGATCACGGTAAGCGGTGCGGCCCTGACTGTAACAAGTCCAAATACTGCAGTCTCATGGGGCGGGGGATCGACTCAAACAATCACTTGGACGCCGGGCGGAAGCGCGACGCCATCTCCGAATGTAAATATTCGACTTTCTACAAATGGCGGAAACAGTTACTTTGACGGATCGTCTACCCTCTTGCTCGCGAACACACCAAACGATGGAACGGAAACAGTGACCCTTCCAAACGTTGTATCCAGCACCGCGCGGATTTTCGTAGAGGCAAGCAACGGTAATTTCTTCGACGTAAGTAACGTGAACTTCGCGATTACTGCCCCAGCAAATGTCGCTCCCGTCATCAACACAATCGCGCCGGCCACCATTGACGAGGATCTTCTGTACACCTTCCAAGTGGTTGCGAGTGATCCGAATCCTGGGCAGACTTTATCGTACGCTCTAACCGGTACGATTCCCTCTGGCGCCTCTGTCAATGCCACCACGGGATTGTTCTCTTGGACTCCAAGCGAGTCCCAAGGTCCTGGAAGCTATACTCTCACCGTTAGGGTAACTGACAATGGTTCCCCAGCATTGAACACAACGAGAACCTTTAACATCACGGTTCTTGAGGTTCCAAAGCTCATCCGAGGAACGATCACATTCGACGGACTGGCGATCTCCCCGAATGGTCGATCTGTAAGTGTACAGCTCCTTTCAACCACGTCAGGTGCCGTTTTTGCCAATCTTAACGGGACGACTAATGGTTCAGGATTCTTCGCCATTGACACCACGGCGGCAAGATTTACCTATAACATTCTGGTCAAGAGTCCAACTTACTTAAGCAAGAGATTCTTGAGCTGTGCAGTCATCGGAACAGGATTCAATGTTGGAGCTTTCACGATGCTCGGCGGAGACCTTGACCTTGACAACGAGATTGGTCCGGGAGACTTTGAAGCTGTAGTCAGCGCATTTGGTTCCTCTGACCCTGGCGCGGATGTTGATGGCGACGGAGAAGTCGGACCATCTGACTTTGAAATCATCGTGCGGAATTTTGGCGAATCTGGCGAGTAATTCGGCTAGAATGATTGGGTCAGGCAAATAATGAGGATCAATCTATCTAAGTGGAGCGGGATAGCGATGTATGTGGTTGCTGTGCAATATAGCATGGCAACTTCGATCCATGACATCAACTTTGACGGTCCCGCTTATACTCCGGGATCCGGTCTTACCGGCATCGCTGGATGGACTGGGGTCTCAGATCTTGCACCGAGCAGCATCCTCCCGCTGACGGCAATCATTTCTTCCGATCTGGCATTTTCCGGAAGCAATAGTTTGCGGAAGGACGCCTCGGTCGTGCGTGGAGCAGACGAAGGTGCCACAGCCTGGTTCTGGAGAAGTATTCCTGGCGGGCCGATCGCGAATGGAAGCTCGACTATTGTTGTTTCCCAAGTCATGTTGAGTTACGCGCAGGCATCCCTTGGTGCGGATTTCGGGTTAGGTTGCTTTGACCCGCTCGGAAATCAACTCGCAGGCATCTTGTTGAACACCCAAAACGGCTTGGTCTTTCCTTATCAGGATCTGCTTCCTGCAACCTTGCCGGTGGTGCAACCCGGTGACTGGAACCGGATGATGATCGTAACGGACATGGCTTCCGGTGAGGTCCGCACGTTCTTCAATCAGACTCCGATCGGGACAGTGGGCTCAACATCTGGTTGGAATCTCGCCGATGCGGACTTGTTCGTAAATGGTCAGGGTACTAATCTTGGATTCTTTGACGACTATCGAGTGGACTCATTCGGACCGGGTCGGATCCGCTGCAAGATGGACCTTCCAAACTGGGCCGCTTCTCCGGTCGGTATCCCAGTTCTGGTTGAGATTCGAAATCCTGCTACAGGTGGTGTCATTCAGTCGCTTACAACCGCTCTGGATGCAAAAAGCGAGTTCGAGGTCTCTACTTCTCAAAGGGGCACTTTCCACATTGCGGCAAAAGCCTCGGGTTGGCTCTCGAAGGCTTTCCTAAACCAAGAGATCACAAACTCAGGGGTTTATCACCTTACATTCGGCAACATCATCGGCGATGTTGATGGCGACAATGAAATCGGACCATCCGACTTTGAAGCGGTCGTGAACGGTTTTGGCAGCAACGATCCTGCCAGCGATGTGGACGGCGATGGCGAAGTAGGTCCAAGTGATTTTGAACTCATCGTTGCTGGATTCGGAACCTCTGGAGACTAAAGCTCCAATCATTTCGAACCCTGACGACCGAATTCGGTTACTCGGTTCTCAATGCCTCAATGGGGTGTAGTTTCGCGGCCTTGAGCGCGGGATAGAAACCAAATACCGCCCCGATAATCGCCGAAAACAGCAGTGCTCCAACGGCGGCATTAATCGGAAACGGCGCAACCAATCCGCCCTCGCGTGGCCAATTCAGGCTTGCGGTGACCAACGTCAAGACGTTGCCCAGCATCCACGCAATCGCCATTCCGATAAGCCCACCGACGAGCGTGAGCACGGAAGATTCGATAAGGAATTGAGTCATAATCGCGCTTTGCCTCGCGCCGACTGCCTTCCTCAGCCCGATTTCTTTTGTTCGTTCGGTAACGCTAACGAGCATGATGTTCATGACTCCGATCCCACCGACGAGTAGGGAGAGGGCGGCGATTCCGCTAAAGATAAGCCCCACCGAGCTGAGAATTCCTTGAAAAATTTTAAGTACGTTCTCACTGGACTCAACAACATAAACTTCTCGGTTACCGCTCTTGACCATCAGCGCTTCCCAGACTTTATCCATGACATCGTTGGTCACGGTGCCTTCTTTCGCACGAAGCAGGATAAGGTCCACCGTGTCGCCATTGAACCACTTGGACGTCGCGGTTGCGAGAGGAAAGAACATCACCTTAGGGTCACGCTCGCCCATGAGATCCAGATTCTTCGTGACGCCGATGACTTCCAACGTGAGAGGACCAACTGTGATCAGTTTGCCCAAGGGAGATTTTCCTCCAAACGCATCTTTCCGCACTTCTTCGCTAATCAGGATGACGTTGGCTTTTTGGGTTTGGTCGAGCGTGGAAATATACCGACCCTCTAGAAGCTCGACGGTATTTAGCTCGACAAAATTTTGGTCAATTGCTTTGAGTGCAACATTCTTTACTCGCACTTCACCGGCTTTAACTTCATGACGCCCACCCTCGCGGTATCCGCTGGCTAAGACGATTTCTGGAACGCGATTTTGAATATAGTCAATATCCTCTAACTTTAGCCCCTCAATGCCGCCTGTGCCTTGACCAGGTTCTAGCTTATAAGTAGAATAATTGACATAAATGGTCCCCGTTCCAATTCGCGAAAACTCGCCCGCAATATAGCTCTGAAAAGCACTTAAGGCAAGCACAATTAGCGACACGCTCATCACTCCGATGATCACGCCGAGCATGGTCAGAAATGCACGCATTTTGTGAATGCGTAACATATCAAAGGCGATAACAAACGAAAACCCAATTTCGCGAAGCATGTCTTTCATCAGTCGCCGCCTCTACCGATTCTAGCGCCTTGGCGATCAGGCCCGCTGAACTTAGGCCGCTTAATTTTTGCACCGACTGAGATACCAGAAAGAATCTCAACGTTGGACCCAGACTCAGCGCCAATCGTCACCTCTTTCTTGGTCGGTTCTGCCTTATCTTTCGGATCTGTTGGCGGAATAAGGACGAAAGTTTTTGTCCCTTCCCGTACTAGATAGTCAATCGGAATTGTGAGAGTATTCTCTTTTCGAATCACATCCATGGTGGTGCGAGCTGTGAGTCCACTTTTGAGAATACTGGGTGCATTCTTGATCGTAACTTCGACTTGATAACGCACGACCGTTTCTGTCGTAGCTGCAGCTTCCACCTTTGCTGGCGCAATCTTGGTAATGGTTGCAGTAAGCGTCTGGTTAGGGAACGAATCAACCACAACTTTTGCCGACATTCCAATCTTAAGCTTTGCAACATCAATCTCATTGATGTTCATCTTCACGAGCATCTGGGAACGATCTTCTAACTTAACAATCGAAGTTCCGTTACTAAAGCTACTCAGGGAAGAAACGAGCTCGCCTTCCTGAACGAGTTTCTTCGTAATCACCCCATCGTATGGAGCCCGAATGTTCGTTTCGCCAAGTTCGCGTTGTGAGTCGGAAAGTGAGCTACGGATCTGATCAGCGCTGGCTTGGTTTTGCCTCAAACCTGCAAGAAGCGCATCAATTTCTTTAACCTGAACTTCAGCTTCTCGGACCGCGATCCTAGCCTGGCGGACTTCGTTTAACTTCGAATCATTCTGGTAAGCGTTCGCTTTCGCCCGAGCGAAGTCGTTTTCTGCCTGTCGCACACGCTCTTCTGCTTGGCGAAGTTCGGCCGACTGTTGCTGGACAAGTCGCGAGAGCCGCTCTCTTGCGGTGCTTCTTCGGTTCCTAGCGGACTCAACTTGTACCGTTTGATTCTGAACCTCCCTCTGAGAAACGAAGTCTTGTTTGTAGAGATCCTCCAACCTTCGCAGTTCGTTTTGCGCATTCGCGTAAGCCGCATCAGCGTCGCGAACATCAGCCTCGAGCTGAGCCCTCTCATTGGGTTGAGTTACCTTGGAGAGCTGATCTCGACTGGATTTCGCCCCAGCAAGGGCAGATTGAGCGGAGTCTATCGTCGCGTTCGTGAGCTTAGGCTGAGCCACCAATTCAAGTTGCAAGAGCTTCAACCGCTCGCGGGCCTTTTCAACGTTCGTCTGAACCAAAACCCGTTGCTGCTCAATCTCGATCCTTTGACGATCAACTGCACTTTCAGCCCCGCGAAGTTGCGCCGAAGTTTGATCAACTTTGAGTCTTGTTTCTTGAGGATCAATTTCGGCAATAAGTTGACCCTTTGTCACGATATCGCCTTCCTCGACAAGAAGCCTCTTCAACCGTCCTGCAGCGCGACTTTTGACATCGGCAATCCGGTAGGCTTCAATCCCGCCAGATTCGACAACCTGAACCAGGATTTGACCTTTTCCAACAGTATAAATGTCATCAATCTTCGGGGCAGATGCGGCCTTCTGCATTTGGCTGTAGCGCTGAACTCCAAAGGTTCCAAATCCACAAAAACCGATCACACCGACCCAAATCAACCAACTCCACTTTTTCATAACCAAAAATCACCTAAATAGATTACGTACACAAACCCGCTTAGCAGGACAAAGGACCTACTGCAAGGCAGGGACAAGCCATCGATCTGGATGAACCAAATACACGGTTCGCGACGAAGTCTCCCACGCTCTTGCAAAGTTACTCCGCAGATAGGTCAGCCGAACGGGTTTTTTACCGGGATCGTTGAAAATCAGGTTTCCTTCAGCATCAACCCCAATAACCACAACCAGATGTCCATCCTTTCCACTGCGGTCTGGTTTTCCTTTGAGGAAGTCGTAAGCGACCGAGCATACAACGGGAACGCCAGCGCGAAGCCAGATCTCCAATTCCGCGATCCCGCGCAAACGAGCAACTCGACCAGTCATCCCAGGAAGAGAAGCCGCAAACGCAGTATTGAAGGACCAATTTCCAGTGCCATCCCAACCGGGATCAAAAACTCCGGAGCAAGTCGAGACGACGTCTCGATCCAGTGCCGGGCGATCAATCTTTTCCGCCCAATATCCAAGTACCATGCTCAGGCTCGTGGGTGAACAAATTTTGTCGGGGTTCGGATAGTCGCCCTGAGCCCGGATTGGTACAGATAGAGGCGAGATGGCACGTTGATCCCATGGTACTTCTGGGGTCAGAGCTTTGCCAGAAAGTGTCCAGAAGAGATGCTTGAGTTCGGGCTTTTCGCCGTTCGAACCAGAATTAACCTCAACCATAAACTGGATCTCATCCACTGGTTGCCTGAGAATCAGAGTATCAGTAGAGACGAGTGCGTTGTCATTTTCTTGTTTATTGACGCTGGTTCGCTTTGTTTCCGACCATTCCCCCATCGCAAAGTTACGACCACCAACCTTGATGTAGACGGCAACTGAAGAATCACCAGGAGTGTAAGCTTCCCAGCTTGGGACAACTTCAGTAACCCCGTCTGGAATCTTGATGACATCAGACTTGAATCCCCATTCGGTAGCCACTAAACCTGTGGCAGGGGAAACACTCGCGTTAAGCGGCAATGCCATTGCTTCAGAATTCATATGGGCATTCGCAGTTGTAACCGACAAAGAGAGGGCGATCCAAAACGCATGCATGACATTCTCCTTTACAGAGCGGCGACATTGTAGCCATTGTCAATGTAGATGATCTGGCCTGTCACGCCCTTAGAGAGATCACTCATCAAATAGACCGCTGACCCACCAACTTCTGCCTGACCATACGGGCGTTCCATTAGGCCCATCTCGAATACGTGGTCAATCAGCTTGCCAAGATCTTTGACGCCGCGAGCCGCAACCGTATTGATCGGTCCTGGGGAAAGGGTATTGACGCGAATGTTGCGGTCACCGAGGTCTGCAGCAACGTAGCGTACACATGCCTCAAGAGAAGCTTTCGCGGCACCCATGACATTGTAGTTTTTCGCCGCTCGCTGGCTGCCGAGATAGCTGAGTGCCATCACGCTTGCGTCGTTGTTCATCAATGGCTCAAGCACGCGGCACAGGGCGACAAAGGAGTACGCGGAAATATCGTGAGCAATCGAGAATCCACTGCGAGAAGTGTCAATAAAGCGACCTTGCAAATCTTCCCGTGGAGCAAACGCAGCACTGTGGACAACAAAGTCAATCGTGCCAAATTTTTCCTTGACATCCGCCGCAAGTCGCTCAAGTTGGGCGTCATCTGAGAAATCTACTTGAAACATGGAATAAGCATCATTACCATCAATAAGCTTATTCACTCCTTCCGCCATACGTTCATTTTGTGCACCAACTCCAACTTTTGCACCATGAATAGCTGCAGCTTCTGCGATTGCCCAACCGATACTATTCTTATTAACAACGTTTAGGACAAGACCTTTTTTGCCTTCGAGCAACATCCTTTGATTATGACCCGAGTTTGCCAATCCATGGAACAACGATGAGAACGATAGACCTCAACCATATCATTTCTCAATCCCTGCGAAGCCAGGGAGGGTTCTTTAGACCCAGTGGATATCGGTTTTTACTCTATCTGGTTGGTGCGGATCGGATCGAACTTGATGAATTTTATCGGCACCAGTTTCAGCTCTTGATGGGCGATGTCCAGACAACACTCGCGCTCCTCCCCGAATCTGCGGAAAAGACCTTGCTCGGACCAGAGGATGATCCCATCCGACGGGGCGTCGTTCGAATGACGAAAGTCGCGAAGGGGATCACCGGAAATGTTAAGCTAGGTCCGTCCCAACTCGGCACAAAGTCAATCTTGCTCGATATCTTCGATGACGCAATCACTCGAAATCTGCAGGAATTCTTGGCTCTAAATGCCGAAGCTGGAAAATCTCTCACTGGAATGCCGGAACGTCTCCATAAAAATCGTTCGCTTGCAGAGGAAGCAATGCAAGGATTTTGTCTTGGTTCTAGTACCGATACCCTTGATCTGGTGTCGATTGCAAAGCAAAGACTGGAGGAAGTCCTTGAGCAACCCATTGGTCGGCGAGACAGTTACGCCTGGCTTTTGTCTGGCTGGATCAATTTCTGTCGGGAAGGTTACCGCGATACTTCGCAGACGGACTTTCTACAAGCTTCATTGATCGCTGGAAAGACTCAAAATGCAATTTTTGTTGAGGCCAATCGAATGCTGGCGTGGACACAGTTCACCTGTGGAAACTTTGAGGCTGCCTACCAGACCATTCAAAAGGTCCTGATCTTGACGACATCTCAGGAAGTGAAAGTTGATGCGCTCCGGTATGCAGTGATGGCTGGGCGAGATCAGGATGCGGTTGCACTCTTCGCAGACGTAATAAGCACGCACCCGATTGCCCTGCTTGCAATCCTCAGTGAACAGGACTTGTTGGCACGATGCGGCGGCTTGCTGGGTGCCGGAAAAATGGCAATGGAAAGACTCGTTTCGAATGCACGAAACGACCTGAAGGCTTGGGGCAAAACGATTGATCAACTTACGAAAATTTTAGAGCAGGCCGGAAGCTCCCGCCAAATTCCCACGAATCTCGTCACAAGATTTGAAAACCTGTCTCAGTCGCTCGAGGATACAGACATTTTCCAAGCATGGTGGGTCAGTGGAGAATCCAAACGCGGAAAGGAGCAAGTCGAATCCGAAGTGCTGAGGTCGCTACATATCGAAGCTGCCGAACGAAGATCCTATCTTGCGCAAATCCAATCCGGAATCGAACAACTCAACGATTGGAAGCGTACGGCTCGGGATCGGGCCTTCGCGATTAAGTCTGCAAAAGAGCAATACACGCGGAAAAGCTTGAACTTACTAGAAGACGCGGACCAGGTTGCTAATCGTACTGCCACGTTCTTTGGACTTGGATTCTGCGGATTCTGCATCTACTTTGGGATTTGTATGTTTGTGCAGGCTATTGGAGATACCGTAGGGCCAAGTTCGCCAAGCGGAAAATGGGTGATGCTCTTTTTAATGCTCCCGATGGTGATCGGATTCATTGTCTCCGTTACTGATGGGATGAAGAGAATGGTCGCAGAATCAGATTTTGAACGCGAGGTCAGAACCCTCAACGCAGAGCAAGAAGCCGCATTAAACGAAGTGGATTCGAAGTACCTGGAACAACTCGCTCCCCTACAGGAAAAGCTCAACGATGCTCGAGAAGCGGTCTCGAGCATCGAAGCAGCGATCCAAAAAGTCCACGGTAAACCGAGCGCAGAAAGCTCAAGCGAAGCGGCGTGAACTGACTGCTTTGGCCTATTCTCCGCCCAATCCGAAGTTGCGAACGATAATCTCGAAATCGGAAGGACCGACTTCGCCATCATTATCAACATCTGCTCCCGGGTCTTCACCCCCAAACGCAGCAACAATCAGCTCGAAGTCACCGGGACCAATCTCGTTGTCGCCGTCAATGTCCCCAGCAATCAAGGAGGCAAGAGGAATCAACAGACCAGAGTTTGGAATAGCAAGACTGGAGAACTTTCGTGTTAGATGCTTGAAGCTGTACACCCGCACGTCATAGGTTCCGGCGTTTGCAAAGCTCTCAACCGAAAAGTTTCCGCTCGAATCTAGGGATGTGAACAGCGTCTCGACGATCGTTTCCGTGCCAGGAGTCATCAGATAAACTTCGGCCGCGATGCCGGTGGGTGGAGTCACCGAGTCCTGAAGCTCTACGGATCCCTGAATGATCTTGGCAACCTCGTTCACCGTGATTTGGAATGTTCTGGTCGCGGATTGCGCTGGACTTCCGTTGTCGGCAACTCTTACGGTAAACGAGTGGGTGATACCACTTTGATTTTCTCGGGGAGTCCAAGAAAAGAGTCCGGTTGACGGATTGATCGTGGCTCCAGAAGGAACCGTTCCGGTCAGCGAGTAAGTGAGAGTCTGGGCTGGGTCAAGGTCTGTCGCAACGACTTGGAAGGTGTAAGGAACCTCTTCATCAATCGTAACCGGGGCAATTGTGTTAATTGTTGGGATATTATTTGCGGCCGTGATCGTGAAGTTCACATTGCTGACGTCGAAGAAGTTTCCGTTAACCTGCTCCACGAAGATTCGCGCTTGGGTACTCGCTACCGGTGGAAGGGTCACTGTTTGTGATCCGTCGTTGGGCGTGTTTGCCAGCAGCAGGGTTGAGGTTCCGTCGAAGTACTGCTGCCCTCCAAGATAAGCGAGCCTGATGTTGACATTAGGTGCCGCAGTCGCAGATCCTCCTACGGTCCAGGTCACGGTCTGAGTCGTTCCGCCTGCCCAAGTGACATTTGAATTCGGAGCCGTCACCGCAAGCGCAGCTCCACTGACTGTAATCACGCGATCAAGCGTGAGTCTTCCCCCCGCACTTGTGGAGTTATCTCTAGCCGTGAGCCTAAAGTTCATCGTTCGGTTCACATTTGGCAAGAACTCAAACGGGCCAGTGTAAGTGTTTGTCAAGATCGCAGCTGGACTCGGGAAAAATCTGGTGCCCGAGGTAGTTGGCGGATAGAACCGGAACAGCGGCCTGATCGTGTTGTCTGAGGTCAGTGTTATTGGACCGCCATTGACTGTAGCATTAGATCCACCCGCGTCCATCTGATCCCATGTATAAACGAGGTCGTTTCCATCAGGGTCGGACGCAACCGCAGACAATTTGAAAGGAGTTGATTGCGGGATGGTGTAGCTTGACGAGGCCGAGACAAGGGTAGGAGCATTGTTCGTGGTTGGAATAACCACCTGACCTCGGGTGAGGTCATTCCGGATCGGCAGGATACGAGCAATGCTTCCAGCGTGATAGAAAAACTCAAACGATGACGTAACATTTTCTGCTCCACACAGTCCCGGATATCCCATAATTGTGCTTCCGCTACCTGGCTCATACGCCGTGCTAGAGCTTCGATTTCCGCCGCCGCAACCCCCGGTTGTTCCGTTAAAGGTGTGAGGAGTCCCGAATTGGTGACCCATTTCGTGCGCCAAAACTCCATTAAAATAGGTACTTGCTGGATTCGAGGATCCAGACGTCGCTCGGCCTTTTAAGTTAGGAACTCCGACTGCCGCAACGTAAGCCACGCCACCACCCTGAGTCTGAAACAGATGCCCGATATCATAGGCGGCATTACCAATCGCGGTCTCAAGCTCGGCATGATTCAGATCCAAATCCATTTGAGCATTGTTGAACGGGTCCGTTCCAGTCCAGTTCTTCAGGTATGAAAGAACAACCTCAATCCCCAGATCAGTGCGATAGATTAGGTTCACTCGCGAAATACTCGTCGCAACAGCTTGGGCAGCTTGCGAAACCCCGCCGAAGAAGGAGGTCCACTCGGTGGTTGTGTTCACGGCGAAATCAAACCGATAAAGATTTTCGACTGCTCGGGAACGAGTCGCCGGTTCATCTGGCGTATCGGGCAAAAATGGAACTTTGGGTTCCTGTTCCCCGTGAGTCTTACACGTAAAGCTACCGACCTCGACGGTGTCTTCATTCTTAAACACCGCGTACTCGCCGCTCTTGGTCCGAAGAATTGATTCAACGAAGGTCGTGCCCTCTGAACCGCGAATCATCGCCTTGAGGCCCCGGTTACTGTAGTCCAGAACCACGACCTCGTCAGGACGGTCAAGACCAACACCACGATAAACCTTCTGTTCGCCGATTTGGGTCACAACGGTCGGACTAATGATGTCCCACTCAACGACCTTGTATTTTCGCGCTGGACCGTAGCGTTGCGGAAGGGAAATGATGATTCCTTCTGGCTCGTAGATCCCGGCAATTGCTTTTTCTGCCTTGGCGAGGGTGCTTTCGAGTTGGTCTTCCTGGACCAGAAAAGAGGTGTAGTCCGAAACGCTACGCAAGGCAGGGTTTCGAGAATTGTCAATCGGTTCGTTGACTTTACCAACGCTCCAGGATTGGGCGCTTGCAAGGAGTGGAGTGACAGCGAGAAGAGCAATTGCAAATGCTCGGACGTGATGGCGGGACATACTACCTCTAGTATAAGCCAGAATTCGCCAATTTGAGCAAAGAAATTTTATTTCGGACGAGTGGATGGGGCGTCTGAGTAGCGCTTATCTTGTTCAAACGACAGTTCAGAAATCTGAGTGAGGAAGTTTCCGAGGATTGTCCCAAACTCTGCAGGCGAAAAGCCTGGTGAAGATGCGGTAACCAGTCTGGAAGTTGGGTGGACAAGCCCCTGTTGGACCAGGTTTTCGAGTTCTTTTTGTTGCGCTTTTTGTAGTCCAACCGCAATCTTTGTTGGCTTCGAATCTGGCTTAAGGGTGCGCAGCTTCGGCTTGGCATATTTATACAAAGCCACGAGTCGTGAGACCAATTGATCACGGGTGAGCGGCTTATTCGAGACTGATGGCTTAAACGCTGACTTCTGCAACTTCAGATTTGATTGGATCATCACGTAAGCCCTTTGAATCGCAACGTCGGCTTCGGAGATCGTCAGGGGTGCGCTTCGCTCAATGTTTTGCGCTCTTGCCGGCACAACCAAGCTAAAAACCAACGGAGTGAACAAGAGAATTTTGCGAAGCACGCTACATTTTAACATTGAAACGGAAAAAGTGGATAGGATGGCTGAGAGTGCTGGGACTATTTTCTGTGAATTAATGCTTGGATTTGTAATGCCCAAAGGGAAGCCCCCACCTGCAAATCGGCAGGATCATGATCGCACAGCAAACTCCGTATAGAATCGCACCCGCTGGCCCTGGTTCAAAAAGCATGAACGGCTGCTTCGTGACCAAAAAGTAGGCGTAAGTCAACATCGGAGCAATGACTAGAAGCACGAGAAGAATCGCCAGGAGCAAGCTCCACGATCGAAATTTTGACAAGACCGTGAGGATCAGCGGGGTCATTAATCCGCCGAGCAGCCCAAGCCATTGTTCGACCTGAGCCCTCCCGATGGACAGCAGGAATGCCGGCCCCGTCGCAACCAACACGAGAATTGACACGCTGATGATGGAGCAGATGAACTCGGTCCGGGGATGAAACCGGATCACCGTCCGAGCATCTTTGGTCACAACCGGAGCATGTGCCCAGCACTGCATCCCATCGTTTTCCTGGTCGTTAGCGATCATCGTGAGATTGACTCAATCTAACCCGATTTTGATTCGATAATTTATGTTTCTGTGACCTTCGCTGGACCAGTCCTCAAGACTTGCGTGGCTTGATCTTTCCTGCTTGCAACCAGCTAAGGCGAATCGGTTGATTCGCTAGGACCTCATTGCCTTCGCCCCGAAGTTGTAGCTTGATCGCCGGATCGGCTTGCTTCCAATCCACCTCGATGAACCCAAAGTTGTTGCCGTAGTTCACCGTCCAAACGCGGTTGGTGTTGACTTCGTACGGTCGCCAGTTCTTTTGGCTTCGGTTGATCGCGCTTGCGGTGAGGTCGTAGAGGGGGTAGCCAACTTCAGCATCCATCATCGAAAGCTCGCCCAGGTGACGATCTCCGCTCAGGAAAATCACGCCATTCGCGCTGGTGTCCTTGATCGTTTTAAACAATCGTTCGCGTTCAAGTGGGAAGTTCATCCACTTTTCGAACATGTGATCTTGCGGCAAAACCTGGATGCTCGACATGATCAGCCGGATTTCGGCAGGCTTTTTGAGTTCTTCTGCAAGCCAGGTCCACTGCGAGGAGCCGAGCAAAGTGCTTTCCGGATTCGTTTCCCCAACATAACCACGCTTACCCTCTGGATCCCTTTTCAGCGGAGACCGGAAGTATCTGGTGTCGAGCATGATGATCTGCACGCGCTTGCCCTCGGGTCCGACGATGGCGGAATCATAGATTCCCTCACCGGTTTGGCGGCGAGACTCTTTGCTGACGTTCCAGTACTTGTTGAAAGCCTTTTGAGCATCGGCCTTGCGAGCGTATTCGACTCCGGCATCGTTGAGGCCAAAATCGTGATCGTCCCAAGTGGTGAAGAACGGGATCGAATCTTTGAGGGCTTTGTAGTCGGGGTACTTGTCCAGGTTGGCGTATTCCTTATCGAAGTCGCCGGTGGACTCTTTGGCGTCGAAATACATGTTGTCGCCTAAGAAAAGGAATGCCTGAGGCTTGCTCGCCCGGACGTCCGCCCAGATCGGAGCAGGCTCAATCGCCTTGAAACAAGACCCCATCGCAATCCGCTCGAGCGGCTGGGCGGGGGCGAGAATCATAAGCGAGGCAATCATCGGAGTCAGCATGTTAAGAGGTTACTCACTTATTGTTAAGAAAGGTTAAAACCATATGATAACGTCTTAGACTCGTTCGTCCTCCGAGGGCTTGAAGTCGCCTAAATTTTCAAGATTAGGATTTATTTTTGCAACCACCGATTTGGGGTTTTGCTCCATTTCAGCTGCGGCCGAACTAGTGATCGCCAGGAAGTAACCTATTCCGAACAACCAGAAAGCAAAGATGAAAACACCGCTTAGAGACTCCTCGAAAAGGGTCAGCGCGTAGAGAGCAGCCCCCGCAGCATAAGAAAAAAGAATGTACAGATTAACACCTCGAAGGATCGAGGCAAGCATTTTGCAGTAGCGTCGTGAATGCACCAAGGCGACGAGCGGAATAATCACGATCCCGACCACAAGGTAGAACAGCGCTACAACGAAGAGAATCCAAGCGGCTCGCAATGTTATCGAGGAACTGTAAGCTACACCGGCTGTTAAGATGAGGAAATTTGTAAACCCCCAGAACAAGCTCGGTTCTGATCCGAAGCCTGGCCATTTCCTACGTTCAGTCCCGCCCAGAGGCGGTTTGGACCAATCATGTTTTTTCTTTGGAAAGGTCATCGGTAAGAGTTCGGTTTGTAAAGGCAGTTCATTGGGACAGAAAAAACACCTTGATAAACTGAGAGTAGCACCGAATAGTTAAAACCGCGCGATACCGTCCTGAACTCGCCAAACGTCGGTGGGATGGAAGTCTTCTAGCCCTTCCATTATGGGATCGAACTCAGGTCTTGGTGGATCAGGAACTGGCACGCAGGCTTTAGCTGCAGAGGCAACGATGACGACAAAGTATCCAATGCCAAACAAGGTCATCGTTCCGCCGATCAGGTAGGTTAGGGACGGGGCGAAAATGGTCGCGATGCGAAAGAAGAGACCTACACCGTAAGAGATTCCAATGTACTTGTTCACGGACCTAAGAATCGAAGCGAGCATCTTTCCGTACATCCTGATTCGAGCAAGTGCGGCCAAAGGAACCAGGGTAATCCCGATCAGGAAAAAGTATGCGGGGGCCTCCGGTAAGAACAGCAGGAAATCGCCAACTGAACTGGAAAAGAACCATCGAGCGGTACCGATGACCATTGCGAGAGGAGCGATGGTGAGTAATAAAAACATTGAGCAAGCCCTGCCTAAATTAGGTTCGGAACGTTGCTTCGGCCTGCCGTGACGACCAATCCCGCCCTGAGGTGGCTTCGACCAGTCTGGCTGAAGCTTTTTGTCGCTCACGGATGCAAACTCCTTTCCGCTGATGCAAAAATCACGATTAGCTACCCGAGTGCGCTGGAAATCAGCAGCCCACCCTGAGGCGGGGTTGACCAATTCTGGACCGACTTTTCTTCGTCCAAAACTGTAAATCCTTACTTAAACAAGTGCTTAAATTGCTCTTTAAATTTACGAATCTTTGGACTCACCACCGCCGAGCAGTAGCCAGGATTCATGGTTGCCTGAACCTCGGGTGATGCCTTCTCAAACTTATCAAAGTAGTTTTGATGATATTCCTCAGCCTTGTTGTAATTCTGAAGTTTTTCAATCGTCGTGACGACTTTATCTTTGTACAATTTTTCGCTCACGATTTCGTCTCGAATCCGCTCAGCGCGGTTCTTTTGGTCTTCGGTTTCAAAGAAGATGACGCTCCGATATTGAGTTCCAACATCAGGACCTTGGCGGTTCAATTGGGTTGGATCATGGGCTACGAAGAAAATCCTGAGTAAATCGTCGCCGCTGATCTTACTCGGATCAAAGGTAATTTTAACTACCTCCGCATGACCAGTTCGCCCGGTCAAAACATCGGAGTAAGTCGTCTTCTTCGTGATTCCTCCCGCGTAACCACTTTCGACATCCTTAACACCCTTTAGCCGTTCGAAGTTTGCCTCAATGCACCAGAAGCATCCGGCTCCCAAGATCAGGGTTTGCGGTTTATTGCTAGCGGATAATGCGCTCTTCCCAAGCTTCTTCGGCAGGGCGGTCTCGGCAGCTACAACCGATTGAACTGAGCACGCGGTGAGAAAAAGAGTACTCAGACCGGCAAGAGCAAGGGGAATAGGATTTTGGAACTTCATTACCTGACTAAACGCCATGAACTTAAGCTTTGTTCCAGGAAAAGCCTTTAGGGGTAGGGCGGACTTTCTAGAACGTCGGAAGTAAAGTGATATTCCGGATACTCGCTCAACTTTTTGATATTCACTCTCGGGTCGTGCATCAGTGTATTTTTGGCGGCCCCGGCGATAGGTTCGATGGTCCAATCAAAGCCGTGCATGTTGCTCATCCCGAGGGCAAGTAAAAAATGGTTGAGCCCATAGTTCGCATCCAAGTGGTAAAGCCCTGAGGACTTCTTGTTGGTCAGTTCCACTAAAGTTCGAGCCGTGTCTGGCAACAGCGAACACCCCGGAACCCAATTCACGTTTGCCTCAATCACGCCTCTTTCGCGCATCTGACGATCAAAGAAGTCCACCATATTGTTCGAGCCAGGAGCTTCTCCGATCTGCCAACCGATCCTTGCGATCAGGGCATCCGGGTTCTTGTCGAGAATTTGCCTCTCGCACTCGAGCTTGTAGCGGCCATAGTCATCGCTCGGCTCGGGTATATCTTCCGGCGCGAAAGGACCGCGTTGATGCTCACCGTAGACGCTCACGGTCCCAGTAAAGGTGAACCTGGTGCCGCGCACTAGGCAAACTTCGGCGAGCATCGCTGTCCACTCAGGGCTTCCCATTCCGATATGAAAGAAGACATCTGGCTGAACCTCAGCAATGAACTTCTCGGCGGCAGCGCGATCCTCGGAGGGAACAACATCGCGATCCCAAGCCACGGCAGTATTCCCGAGCGACTCCCATTCCCGTGCCACGTACGGGGCAACCGTACCCTTCATTCCAGTCAAGATTGCCTTCATTTTTCCTCGATGTTGGTCATTTCCTTGAGCAGGTCGGTGCTCGCGGATTTCAACTCTTCCAGGGTGACACGGTTCAGTTCTTCGGGCAGACTATCCCATGCGCTCGGATCAAGCCCCCAGAAGCCGAAGAGGGCGCGCATCGCTACCGTGTCCATTTCGCTGGCGCCTCTCGGACCGTATCCCGTACACCAGAACGGATGCAACGGAATCCGTCCTTCCCATCCCGCTTTGGCTAAAGTCTGGATCCGGCGTAGATCGTCTGCATTGTAGAGATCAACCCGGGCTTTGAGAGCTTTCCCAGCTTGATTTGGCAAGGGGTTCGACCCCGAAAACACCATCAGCGGCTTTACTCCAGTCGCAGTTGGGAACAAGATCGCCTCTTGGCGATAGCTTGCGCGAAGCTCTTCCCGGACCACTTGGAAAAGTAGACCAGTCTTGCCCGCACCAAATCCGACCATGGCAAGAATTTTGCCCGCCGAGCTTGAAGTCGGGACGAAACTTGCTCCAGACCACCGGGTAACGATCGCGGTTTCTGGTCCACGGAAAACACCTTTGCGTCCAGAGCGGACATCACGCTGGACGCGAGGGGTTTGCCATTCTGTGAAGCGTGACTCGGTGGACTTCCGCATCTCGCTGTGGGTTGCAATCGTGACTGTTTCGGGCCGGAAAACGGTCTGGGCGAAGTTATTGACGTATTCTGCTGAGGTGCCAAAGTCCCCTCGCCATCCCATCAAAGCAACCGAAAAATCATCCGCCCGGCTTGTGCGAAGGGATTCGCTTGCTTTAGCAAATTGCTCTTCCGTGAGTTGATGGCTGGTGACGAGAGATTCAATAATTCGGGCTACAGCGGGTTCGCTGCCGGGATTGGAGCCGCATTGAATCATGATCATGTCCTGCGACCACCAAAATCGGGGAGTAACTCCCGCCGTGATGAGCGTCGAAAGCAGGTCTCCCCGAATAAAGTCGGCTGACTTATCAAAAAGGCTGGTGCTAAGAATCTGATACGCGCCTAGTTCTCGCTCGTTCATCGCTTGCGGAGCACGAACCATGATCACCGCATGACGCAATCCCGTGCCAGCTGGTCCCAAATCCAGGATCCGTGGTAGCGCGGCCGTTGCAAATGCGACAGAGCTTAAAGTCGCAAGGAGTGCGAGTGACCTCATTGCAGTCCAACCACGACCTCTGCGTATTTGGCTTCCGACTTTGCGTTAGTCAGGTCGGTCAGAGTCAGGTTACTTGCCTTGATTTCAATTTCCTTTGGCGAGACGGATTCCCCCTGGGCAAGTAAAGCTCCCCGAAAGGCCGCCAGCCGACCCGCCGAGGCCGATGTTTGTCTGAGGTAGCTGAGAAGCAAGTTTTTGCCCAGGAGCAAGTCACGGTCGGACAGACTCTGGATCGCCTCGCCGACGTTTTGGCTTGAACTCGTCACGACAATGAGCCCACGTTTGACGCTGGGTGTAAAGGAGACTTCAAAACCAGGTCGGGATTGGCTTAGGCTTAGCCCGATCGCGAGATTCGCCAAAGTGAGGCTGGAATGCACGCCTTCCGAAATCAGCCCAATTCCGCTTCCAGGAACTCCCACCATCATGTTCGGATTTGGATTACCAGACGGGTCATTTGGCTTTTCTACAGGGACCTTTTGATCTCTTTTCTCGGACAACAGTTCTCTCGCTTTGGCCATCAAGTCTGTGACTTTTTGCGGCCCGGTGATGGTGAAGAGCAAGGATTTTGGACTAGAAAGCCTTAGATGGAGCTGAGTGAGAGACTCTGGTGTGATCGCTTTCATCGTGGCGGGGTCACCGAAAGGGTCAAGGGATTTTGCGCCCATCTCTTGGTTCCAAACCGCGCGAACCAATCGGCGGTGGATGCTCAGTCCGCTGTACTCGTCGGTGATCGTGACAGCTTCGCGCTGGATTTCTTCGGCGGTAAAAGCCCGTGGTTTCGTTACGGCTAGAATTGATTCGATGACAAAGTTGAGTTGATCGGGGGGGCAGTCGATTCGGAAGTGGATCGCGTCTCGCGAGGTTTCTGCAAGGAGCATCAGCCCCCTATTTTCGAGCGCGATATCTAGTTTTGAGTCCGGTCCCTTCGCAATGAGGTGCTCCAGAAGGTGTCTCTGGCCATGTGTTGCCGGGGTTTCCCGTATTTCGGGGGAGGAAAGCCACAAGATCACGGTGCAATCCTTTGCAGCAGGCATAGATTCCGCCCAAATCCGCGATCCATTTGGGAGAGTTTCCAAGAGCCTCGGAGTGGCGATGGTTTGCCCAAGGATTGTGGTGGAGAGGATCGCGCTAAGCATCAGAATTCGTTGGTTTGACGTGTCTCGCCAGTGCGAGTGTTCACCCAATCCTCAGTGGAAGTAGCTCGCTCCGTTGATATCAATCACCACACCGCTCATGTAATCGGCTTCTTTTCCGAGCAAATATGCTGCGGCACCGGCGCAATCTTCGACGCTCGCCATCCGCCCCAACGGAATGTCCTTGATGATGTTTTCGAGCCGGTCTCGCATTCCTTCGCGTGCCATGCTGGTCTCTACCCAGCCCGGAGCGATGCCGTAGAACTGGACATTATTCGGGGCGAGTTCGACAGCAAGGGCCCTTGTCAGGTTGATCAATGCGGCTTTGCTTGCGCTGTAGAGCGCGGCTCCCGCTTCGCCCCTGAAACCTACTCGACTGGCAACGTTAAGGACTTTTCCACCTCCGCGAGCCGCAAATGCGAGTCCTGCGAGGCGGCAGAGCTGCATCGGGGCTTCAAAATTGATGGCGAAAGTCTTGCGATACGTGGCTTCGAATTCGGCTTCGGTGGTTTCGAGGATCTTCATTGGCATGTAGACCCCGGCGTTGTTTACCACGGCAGTCAGCGGGCCATCTCGCTCAACCTTGTTCCAAAGCTCCTTCACTGCACCGGGTTGATCGAATTCTGCTTGATACACTCCGCTACCTCGGGGTCCCAAAGACTGTACGAGTTCGATTGCTTTTGAAGTCGAATTTGAAAAGTGGACGGCAACATCCCAGCCATCTTCGGCAAGACGAGTTGCGATGGCCCGTCCGATTCCGCGCGAGGCTCCGGTAACAAGGACTCGTTTTCGATCCATAGCGTCAATTTGGCACAAATTCACTGGGTTTAACCGAGCCTGTCAGCGGTAATCTGAGTGAAAATTCACGTGCGTATTCCTTTTGACTCCCTGTGTGTCGCGGCGATTGTCGCCGAGCTGCAATCTTGGGTCGGAGCCAAGGCCCAAAAGTGGGTTATGACCGACGCAAGGACTTTATGTGTCCAGCTTTACCTAAATAAAGCTGCATGGATGACATTATCTTGGGATCCCAACTTCACCCGGATGCACCTAGGACCCGGTCCAGACTACACCTTAGAACCCGATCACTTTGTAAAGGAAATTCGCAAAAAGCTCCATCAATCAATCCTGAAGCGGGTCGTGCAAATCGAGCGCGATCGAATTGTAGACATGCAATTCGAGAGCGAAGAAGGGAAGTTTCGGTTGGTTTTGGAACTGACCGGATCACATGGCAACTGTATTTTGTGTACCCATGACGGCAGAGCCATTGCTGCCGCAAAGTGGATTGGAGCAAGTAAGTCCGACCGCCCCATTCAGCCCGCGCAGCCTTACTCGCTTCCTGAGGCGAGCGGGAGATTTTCGACTTTTCTTACAAAACTTGAGCCTACAAATTCAGAAATAGACCGTTGGTTTGCTGGAAAGGACTTAAGTCCAGTCTTGGTCGAAGGCGCTGGGGCATATCCCGTTTCGGTGAAGAAATTACTTCCCGATGAGGTGAAATATCCCACCTTAAGCGAGGCACTTTTAGCCTCCGTTGCTGGGATCGCACAGAAATCGCAACTTGATTCGGCGCGCAATTCCCTGATGGCGATCCTGGAAAGGGTCCACAAGAAGTATCAAAAAGCAATTATTGATCTCGAAGGATCCCTTGATTCGGCGGCGAGGGCGGCTGAATTCCAATTGCAAGGAGAATTGATCCTCGCTTATGGATATTCCGCTAAGCCCGGAGCAACCGAGCTGGATGTTTTTGATTACGAAGGAAATCCAATCAAGATCAAGTTCGATCTGGAAAAGTCCGTCCAGGAAAACGCTGAAAAGTTATTCAAAAAAGCCAAGAATGCCAAGTCACGGGTGAACGAAGTCCAAGAGCAGCACGCCAAGATGTCAGAGATTCTTGCCGACGTTCGCGTGCAGATCAACAATCTCTTGCTCTACGATTCCATAGATGATATCGATAAGCTTCATGCTTATGCCTTGCACAAAAAATGGATCGTTCCGCAGAACACGCAGGCGAAAAGAGAGGACAGACCTTTCGCGGGACACAAGATCCGCGAGCTTGTCGGGCCAAATGGGTTTACGGTTCTGTACGGCGAGAACAGCGAAGCCAATGACTACCTGACATTAAGGGTTGGAAAGCCCAACGATTGGTGGCTCCACGTTCGCGGAGGACCCAGCGCGCACGTTATCATTCTCACTCAGGGACAGCCCGATAAGGTTCCAAAGGCGGTGCTGGAATTCGCCGCCGAGGTTGCGGTCAGAAACAGTCCGCTCAAGCACAGCAGCTACGTTCCGGTGGATTACACCCTCAAAAAGTTTGTCCGCAGACCAAAAGGCGCCGCCATTGGAATGGTGAATTACACGCGAGAAAAGACTCTGCACGTCGATGCCCGGAAATCCTAAAAAGGTATTCTCCGGCACACAATGATTACGATTGAAGATATTCACCCCGGCGACGGCCCCGAGATCAAAGAGGGCGATGGCGTTACTCTCCACTACACCGGCACCTTTTTGGACGGCTCGAAATTTGATTCCAGCAAGGATCGCGGTAACCCTATGGACATCGTTGTTGGCGTCACCGGCTTGATCGAAGGGTTCACCCTCGGCGTGATCGGAATGCGCGAGGGCGGGCATCGCAAAATCACGATTCCTTATCACATGGCTTACGGTGAAGCGGGGCGTCCTCCGATGATTCCTGCAAAAGCCGACCTGATTTTTGAGCTCGAAGTCCTCTTCATTCGCCCTTCGTAAGTCAAAATGTCTCTCCTCCCGATCCTTTTCAGCACCGTCCTCATGTCGCAACCCGCTCCCGATCTCAATCAAGTGCTTAAGGACTCTTTTGAGTCTGTAAAGATTAACTTTAAATCGGAAAAGTTAAATATATCAGACGTATCAATGACGATCCATTTGATTGATTCCGAGGGAGATATCGCGAATCGGGGGGAGTTTGAGGGCGATGCGCCGATGTTTCCAGCCAGCGTCGTGAAGATGTTCTGGCTCGACTTTATGGCCCACGAACTTGAGGCGCGACGGATCTCTTTGACCGAAGAAAATCAGCGGAGCGCGAGGGATATGATCGTGGATTCCAGCAACGACGGCACCGGCGCGGTGGTGAATTTGGTTACTGGCGCGCTTCCTGGACCGGAGCTCGAGGGCAAGGAATTTGATGTTTGGCTCGACAAGAGGAACGCGGCAAACCGTTATTTCGCCTCGAAAGGTTACAAAAACCTGAACGTTTTGAACCGAACGTATAACGAAGGACCGTACGGCCGCGAGCAGCAAGCAATCAAAAAACAGGGTCGCAATGCACTCACGACAAATGCTTCGGCACGGCTTCTCACGGAAATCATGACGGGCAAGGCCGCAACCCAAAGCAGTTGCAAATGGATGCAATCTCTGCTGAAAAGACCGATCCCCGCCGACGGTCCAATCAATGATTCTCAGTCGAGCGAGTTCATCGGCGGGGTTTTGCCCGCAAAAACCAAGCTCTGGTCAAAGGCTGGCTGGACTAGCCAGGTTCGTCATGACGTGGCTTACTTTGAGATTCCCCACGGCAAAAAGATCACGCTTTGTATCTTTACGAAGAAGCCCAATAACCAGAAGCTTTTCCAGTTTTTGGCGAAGGCAGTTTTGGAGAGAGTTCATTAGTTCGGGAGTCCGAACAGATCCGGACAATTCCCTCCTCACGACTCCATCTGCTTCTCGCCCTTGAACGCGTCAAACACGGGCAAGAAGAACGACCACTCATCACGGCCTTGAGCCTTCAGATAAGCCGGAAGAGAAATGTAGGGAATGAAGTGCGGTCGCTTTGGGGTTGTACGGAGCTTCATGCGCGCTTGGTCGGGGGTCTTATCGCCTTTCTTAAGGTTGCACTTTCGGCAACAAGCAACAAGGTTATCCCAAGTATGCGGCCCACCCATCCAGCGCGGAACCACGTGATCCAGAGTTAAATCTTTCCCTTTGCAACCGCAGTACTGGCACGTGTAGCTATCACGGGCAAGGATCGAATGGCGAGACAAGCGAAGCTGGGGCAGTGGTCGGCGGACGTGATAACGCATACGCACGATCGAAGGCGCTGGCAAATCGCCGCCGCAAGTCTTAAGGTCTTCTTCTTTGTTGTGTTCTAATATCTCCGCTTTCCCCAAAAGGATCAGGGCCATGGCACGCCGGATGTGGCATACATTTAGCGGTTCAAAGTCAGAATTCAGGAGCAAGACTTCTTTCATTGTTCGGTTATCCTCTTTTTCTACAGATTTGATGTCGTTTTGTGTTTAGCCCAGCAATTTCCCCTGGAAAAAGCAAGTTGGGTCGGCATGAATTCATGCCGACCCAACTTATTCATCCCACAGCCACGCGTATTATGACGTCGGTCCAAATATTGGGCCAGCGATCATTTGCACGGGGTTGTATGGCTTGGTGCTTCATCGAAACTTATTGTACACGACGCATTATCCGATGAAAAGGAAGCAAATGTACACAAACATTAACAAATCTTATTATTTTCTCTCGACCTCGGCTGAAAACCGGCTTCTTTACGGTACAATTTTACGTCTGAGGTAGTGCGGGATTCACAGGATGTGGTCCCAGCTGAACAGGTTTTGAATAGCATGAGTGTTCTTCGCGTTATAGGTGGGTCGCCTCTCAGAGGATCGGTAGAGGTGCCTGGTAGCAAAAATGCGGCATTAGCAATATTGTCCGCCGTCCTTTTAGCAAAAGGGCCAATCGTCTTAACAAATGTCCCACGGATTCGGGATATTGACATCAAATTAAGATTGCTTCAAAAGTTTGGTGCCGTCGTGCGCTGGGACGAAGGTTCGCTCCACATTGATGCCTCCAACCTCACCGGATGCGAAGCCGACGAAGAATCAGTCCGCCCTATCCGAACTTCCTTCTATTTGATCGGGCCATTACTCGCCCGACTCGGTAAGGCTCGCCTTCCGGCCCCTGGTGGCTGTAATATCGGCGCGCGTCCGGTGGATTACCACATGAAGGGACTCGCCTTGATGGGCGCGACCGTTGATCTAGATTCCGGCAAGTATATTGCCGACGTTGAGAAGCTCGTTGGTGCAGAAATTTATCTTGACTTTCCAAGCGCAGGCGCAACTCAGCACTTGATGGCAACCGCTTGTCTCGCAAACGGAATCACCACGATCCAAAATGCCGCTATCGAACCAGAAGTCACGACTCTCGCCGCATTTTTGAAGCGCCTTGGGGCACGGATTACTGGCGACGGTACGCAAACCATCACGATTGAAGGCGTCGAAGAGCTCCATGGTGGTTCTTTCCGCGTCCCGGAAGACCGAATCCAAGCCGCAACGTACCTGATGGCAGGCGCGATTACCATGGGCGACGTGACGACTCAAGGAATTCTCCCGGAAACCCAAACCGCATTGATAAACAAGCTCCGAGAAGCTGGCGCTGATTGCGAGGAAGGGAACGACTGGGTCCGCGTTTCTGCAAAGAACCGACTCCGAGGCATCCGCGTCAAGACGATGCCTTATCCTGGATTCCCAACCGACATGCAACAACCGATGAGTAGCGTCTTGGCGCTCGCCGACGGGGTCAGCGTGATCGAGGAAACCATTTACGAAGCACGAGTTGGTCACGTTTCTCAGCTGAACCGCATGGGAGCAAAGATCCGCATCGAAGGGAAGTCCATTCTCATTGATGGCACAGATCATTTGCAAGGCGCGATTGTTGAAGCGAGCGATTTGCGAGCCGGAGCCGCGCTGGTTCTTGCTGGTTTGGCCGCCGAAGGGGAGACGATTATCAAAAATGTCCACCTGATTGATCGCGGATACGAGAATTTGGAGAACACCCTCAATGGGCTCGGAGGTAACATTATGCGCATCCCTTTAGCGGAATGGGAGGCGGCGCATAACCATGCAGCCGAGCCACGACTTCATTGAGACTGATCCCAGAAATAGGCATTGATTTAGGTACAGCAAACCTTCTCGTCTTCCGACGAGGAAAGGGAATCGTGCTAAACGAACCTACGGTCGTTGCAATTTCCACGAAAAATGGGAAGGTCCTTGCCGTTGGAAACGAAGCCCGAGAAATGCTCGGTCGGACTCCAGGAAATATTCAAGCCATTCGCCCTTTAAAGGACGGGGTCATTGCCGATTACACCACCACCCTCAAGATGTACGAATACATCTTGAACAAGACTTGCGGGACTCGAAGGTTGTTTAAGCCCGTTGTCCTCACTTGCGTCCCGAGTGGAGTCACGAACGTCGAACGACGTGCGGTTTTGCTCGCCGCAAAGGGCGCCGGAGCCGGGCAAGCCATGACGATCGAAGAACCAATGGCCGCCGCGATCGGAGCAGGTCTCCCGATTGCTTCGCCAGGTGGAAACATGGTCGTGGACATTGGTGGCGGAACGACGGATATTGCCGTGATTAGTCTTGGTGGGATCGTGATCAGCCATTCTATTCGGGTTGGCGGGAACAAGCTTGACGAGGCGATTATTCGCCATGTCCGCAATACCTATAATCTTCAAATCGGAGAGCCGACTGCAGAAGATGTGAAGATCAAGATTGGTTCTGCGTACCCGTTGGAACAGGAACTTCGGATGGAGATTCGCGGTCGGGATATGGTCGCAGGTTTGCCACGCACGGTCACGATCACGAGCGAAGAAATTCGTGACGCGCTGAGTGATCCGATTCGCCAGATCGCGGAGAAGCTTTGCGTCGTGCTGGAAGAGACTCCTCCCGAGCTATCGAGCGACATCATCGAGCGCGGGATTACCCTTACCGGCGGCGGCGCGCTTCTGCGCGGCCTGGATCGCCTTCTGAATAGCGTTACCGATATCAACGTCGCTCCGGCAGTGGATGCCATGAATTGCGTGGCGATTGGAACTGGTCGTGCGTTGGAGAATCTGGATGCCATCCGAGCCAGCGGCGCGGTTAGCGAGATTTAGCCTTTGGATTACCATCCTCTTTAATACCTTCCGACTACAGAAAAATTGGTGAGGATAAAAACTGTCTTTTTATTATGCTGAAAATGACTTTTAGTGGTATCATTTGGCAAGGGTCAACAATCTAGGTATCTTATTTTGTCCGGTCTCGTCTATTAGGTAGGAAAATTGGTAATGAAAAATGTTGTTGGTAGACAACCCAGTCTGGCGCTGGGGGAACATACGGTCAAGGAATCGGGCTCGTTCGGTAAACGACCTAAGGTGGTGTCGCTGTTTTCGGGCGCAGGTGGGTTAGACCTGGGCTTTGAGAGCGCTGGTTTCAACGTTGGCTGGGCAAATGAGTACGACAAGACAATTTGGAGTACTTACGAGAAAAATTTCTCAGAGTCTTTTCTCGCTCGGAAATCAATCGTTGATGTTCTCCCGGAGGAGATTTTCGATGTAGTAGGGAAAGATGTAGACGGGCTTATTGGTGGTCCTCCTTGTCAGAGTTGGTCGGAGGCTGGTGCTCTCAGAGGAATTGAGGATCACCGTGGTCAGCTGTTTTTTGAATACATTCGGTTACTCACTGCATTAAAACCAAAATTTTTTGTTGCTGAAAACGTTTCCGGGATTTTGTTCGATCGTCATCGGGAAGCGTTTTCTGAAATATTGAGGAAATTTAGAGATCTTGGATACATCGTGGCTACCCCGAAAGTCATTAATGCGAATGATTTTGGAGTGCCACAGGATCGGGAAAGAGTTTTTATCGTGGGATATCACCGTGACTGGAATGATCAAGGATTTGAATTTCCTGAGTGCCGTTACCATAAACCGGTGTTGAGGGATGCGCTTGCCGGAGTTGTTCCAACACAAGCAATAGCAACTCAAATGGGGCGAAGGTCCGAATCTGAGATAATGAATCACGAATACATGCTTGGAGGATTTTCTAGCATCTTCATGTCACGTCAACGTGTTCGCTCTTGGGACCAGCCAAGCTTCACTATTCAAGCTGGTGCGAGACATGCTCCGCTTCACCCTCAGGCTCCAAAGATGGAGTGGGTCAAGAAAGATGAGTTCAGATTCATCGAAAGCGCTGAAAAGCTGTATCGGAGACTCTCTGTGCGAGAGTGCGCTCGCGTTCAAACCTTTCCTGACGATTTTGAGTTTTGCTATAGTCGCATCGAGCATGGATACAAAATGATCGGGAACGCGGTTCCTGTGGAGCTAGCCCGAAGGATAGCTGCCAAAATTCTACGGGATGTTTTAGAGAAACCCGTTTCCGTCAGGTCATCTTCTGAAAAGATTGCATCGGCATCCTAACATAACTTTCGGGAGCCATAATCAAATGTGTCGAAAAATCCAGAACAGAATGGTCGTGGGTTGGAGTTTGCATTTGCTCGTGCATTCTTGGATTGCTTTACCAACGGCGCATTGTACGACGGCGGGAGATTAGGTTCCCTTCAAGGTAAGTTTGATGCTTGTGCTCCTGTCCATCAGGCTCGATTTCGCCGCGCGGCTTTGGCTTACTTCGCTATGCATGGGGTGTCACCAGAACTTCCCTCTGAACAAAGTGATGCTACGCTGACGCTCTTCACAGATGAGGAGGCACAACACTTTGGGGTGCGGGATTTTTCTTTGGTGATTGGCCCGACTTCCCAGGACGTCTCACTCAAGCACAATCATTTTGCCTTGAAGCATCCGAGGATTCCTTCGCTAATGCAAAGTCTAGGTGTAATGAAAGGTCTCGATGAAGACTTGCGATACCGGGTCGAATACGATCAGTTGTTACAATCCATTTGGGTAGAACTCAAAGATGCCGGCGTTGCCGTTGATTCTTTCGCATCGTTAGGGGACAAGAAATTTACAGTGCTTTATCCTAGAGTGATGCAGTTTATGGCGGAGACGATCAATCGGTTTGGAGCGAACTCTCAGTCTGTTCAACACCTTTTTCGTTTTCTCACCGGGGGCGATCATGTAAAGGTTGTCGTCCTTCCGAAAAAAATCCAAGTATTTGACATGAGATTGCTAAAGAGACCAAAAAAGATGGTCGCGTGGACGGATCCCGCCTTTCCGAACTATATGTATATCGAATTCGAATCCGCACTTACTGTCTCTTACAGGATAAAAAATGACAAGAAAGAACTAAATCTTATTAGTCCAAGCTTAAAACCTGATGTTCAGCCCGTAAGCAAGCTTCCGTTAATCCACGAAATTTCGTTCTGACAACATAATCTGCCAAAAGTTGTTCAGGATTTTTTATAGCGATATTCTCCCAAAGAACTCAGGCCGATGGAAGTCTGGATTCGGCGTCTCAATTGGCGACCAGGATCCGAAGTGGGGATGGGAATTTGCCTCCGCGCACTTGTAAAAGTTCCCGCGCCACTCCGTCCGACTCACCGGTCCGTACTGCTCCAACAGCGCAAAGGGGATCTCGTATCTCACTTCCCAATCCATGGGTCCGGCAAACTCCGGCTCGATGATTTTTCCAGGACTAACGTACAGATTGATCTCGCCTCGAACGGACTCTGGTAAAGAAATTCGGTCAACCCCTCGCGCGGTTTGCCGGTTGAATTTTAGTCCCCCAGCGGCATTGACCTCGATGTTGAAGTAGGGTCCTGGTTCCGGACTCGGGGTGAAGAAAAACTCCACGCAAGAATCCTCATACACAGGACCATCAAACTCCTGCGTTCGGGCCAAAACGAACTGATCTTCGACCCGAAAGAAAACCAATAGGCTATCCCCTGTCTGTTCTAGCGCCACGACCGTTTTGGGTCTAAAAGCATCCGGAGCCTGCCAAGGGAAGGAATCAATCCCAAGCCGAGCTGAGCCCATCCCAACTTGAGGTATCTGAATCGAATATCCGTGCATCTACGAGCGTATGATACTGTCTGAATTCCTGGGTTTTGTTCATTTGGACCCCGAATCGCGTATACTCCTAGCGTTTGGGTTAACAAATGGTTTTTAACCTCCTAGAATCATCTCACGTTCGGCCGATAGGTTTGGACAGCCGCGCGGTCGCTTTTACGGAAGAAGACCTCGCTTTTATCGTTTCCCAATTCCAGGTTGAGCTTCCCGTCACGATGGACGATTTCCCTCAAAAGGGCAATATCAACGTCCACACCTACGTTCTCAAAGGCGGCGATGGCCAGGAGTACTTGCTGCAAAAGGTGAACTCTGACGTGTTCACACGGCCGTATCGTGTGATGGATTCCATGGTCGCTTGCATCAAAGCGCAGAATGCCGCCCTGCACGATAACCCGCAATTCTGGGAACCGATCACACTCGTTCCGACCCGGAACCACAAGCCCTTCCTTGACATCAGCGACGAACACGGCTGGTGCGTCTGGCGATTGATGGAGAAAATTCCAGGGATCGTGTGCTACAAGAGCTTGAGCGAACTTGACTCTGGGCTACAGCTCAATACAGCTGAAGAAGTGGGAAGGGGGCTCGCCCTCTATGGAGACCTGACTAGTTCCATGCCAGCGGGTCTACCCAGCCCACTGCCAGGGTATCGGCACACTGATATCTATTACGCTCAGTTCGATGCCGTGCTGGACGACGTGCGTAGCCCATTGAGTGCAGAGCCGTATTTGCCCAAGAGTGAAGAGCTACGGGATGCAACTGGGGTTCATTTCCTCGTCCAGATCAGCCCCGAAGAAGCCCGAGAAAGGCGAACCCGCGCGAGAGTTTGGATTGACAAGGTCAATCAATATCGCAAACAAGCGATGGTCCTACACAATGCCCTGCAAGACGGCACCGTTCGGCGGATGATGATCCATGGCGACACGAAGATTGAGAACTTCTTGTTCTGCTCCGAGACCGGTCGCGTCAAGTCGCTGATCGATTTAGATACCATCGTGCCAGGGACTTGGCTCGCGGATTGGGGCGATATGGTGCGTTCATTGGTCAACGTTGCCGGAGAGTGCGAATCCGATCTCAGCAAAGTTGTGGTGGATGAAGATGTCTATGCTGCCGTTCTCACCGGATTCTTGAAGACCTCCACGCTCGCCAGACCTGAGGAGCTTGACCTCATGGTGGAGGCGGTGATTTCGATCACGCTTGAACTTGGAACCCGGTTCTTAACGGATTATTTGCGCGGCGATTCCTACTTCAAGATCAGCCCCGAGACTCCAAATCTGAACCTGATTCGGGGAGCGGTTCAGCTCACACTAGCCGAAAAGCTTATGGTCCACGCCCAAAAAGCGCACCGAATGATCGCAGAATTGGTCGGGTAAAAAGCAACCCTCGGCGACATGCCGAGGGTTGCTTTTCTGGATTTGAAACTGTTGTGTTAGATTAGGCGACTTTCGGGTGTCCACCTTCATCGCTTGCCTTCAATTTTTCGGTCATCCGGATTGGTCTGGCAATTCCAGAGCGTTTACCTCGGTTCATGCTTTCCTGCAGATCTGAGATCAGGGTTCCGATTTCCGTCAACAAGTTTGCATTCGTCGTCGAAACGTCCTCTGCGAGTGAGAGCGAAGACTTGATTTTCGGTCCCTCTGAAGATGCCTCCCTAGCGGCAACACTAATCGCTTCTTGACAGCTGTGTCGGCACAATCCCTCCGCTCGTCGCGATTTAGTTTGGGAACGAAGCTGGGGTCTTTGAGCCGACTATTTCAATCCGCGAGTACACGGCTGCTACAGGCCGATTCCCCGTTCAAGTCCCGGAATCAGTAGGAGCAACCTTCCGGATGAGGCTCCAATGCAATCCGCTTGTGACACCTGGATACACGGGTTGTGGCTACCTCTCAAAAATCGTTCCGCAACTTAATCAACCGGCTTGGCCACGTGATGCATTTGGACAAGACCCTACAACGCTGTACCAAGGCGATTGCGACCTGGATAACGAGATTGGACCAGGGGACTTCGAAATCATCGTCGAGAACTTCGGCCTTGCTGGGGACTAGGACTCACGCTGAACCGATTCGGACTTCAGCTTCAATGCGGGAGAGGAATTCTGCCCCGGATTGCCAGAGTTGTTCCTCTGACTTTCCACGAGTCAGAGTCGTCGCCGCCGAATCAAAGTCATCCTTCAGGTTGGCTTGGATTCGCTGGTAATCTTGGGTCAGGAGCTCCATGTCCGGTTTACCAAGATCGATCTCTAACAGCTCCCTCAGCCGCTTTTCCAAGCCAAATAGTGATGCAGCGTCGGAATATCGCTCTAAACCGAGCAGGGCGGTAGCAGAAAACCGAAACGCGTCCAGAAGAATGACTCTCTGGGATGACGCAATCGCCGACGAGACCAAATCTGCATAGAGGGTCAATGACTCGGAAAACCGATGCTGCTTGCTGTAGATCAGGGCAAGATTATTCGAGATATAGGGTGCTAAATCACTGAGTTTCTCTCGCTGAGAAATCTCGCGAGCTTCTTCAAAGTGTTCAAGTGCGCGATCGTATTGCTTCGCGGAAGATGCCGAATTGCCCAGCACAAGGAGACAGGTCACCATCACGCGCCATTGCCCGGATGATTTAGCCTTTTCGCGGCCCTCCTCCGCCAAGGCAACCGCTTGATCAACCTTGTTGTCAAACAGGTAGGTCGTCGCAAGATTCGCGAGGGCGGCGCTGGCACCGTTTGCGTCCCCGAGCTCATCGTAAATCAATCGGCAACGTTCAAACCACTCCGTCGCGCTCGCTGAATCTCCACGTAGACGATAGAGATTTCCAAGGACGTTCGAAGCCTGGGCAACCAGTTTCTGTGGCGCACCTGCAAGGAGATTCTGCATCGCTGATTCCAGGTTCGCCTTGGCCTCCGAAAACTTTGCCCGGACGTGGAAGTATCTGAACATTGCGACGATCATCACGACGACCGATTCCGGATCGGGTTCCAACAACTGCCGGATGACCTGCCGGATGTTCTCAATGTCTGCATCCAGGAGCTTGAATACCTTTTCGCCCTTTGCACCGGTCAATTCTTCCGTACTTGATTTTGCGAGCTTGATAAAGTAATCGTGATATTGTTCGAGAATCAGTGCAAATTCATCTGACGCCTTGAGTTTTTCTCGCCCATATGTTCGGACGGTTTCGAGCATCCGGTATCGCTTTGTCGAATGATCAAGCTGGACTAGGCTCTTGTCCACCAGTGCGCTCAGATAGTCCATCACGTCGTAGGGATCAAGGGGGGCAATTCCGGCGATCGATTCACTCGCTTCCATGGTCCATCCCCCTGCGAACACGGAAACGCGCTGGAGAAACTGCTTTTCTTCCGCGCTCAGGAGGTCATAACTCCAGTCAATTAGCGCGCGTAAATTTTGTTGACGAGCGGATCGGTTTTCGTCGCCCTTGCCAAGAACCCGGAACCTGTCTTCAATCCGATCAAGCATCGTTCCGAGTGGTACCGATCGTGCTCGTGCCGCGGCGAGTTCAATCATGAAAGGCACCCCGTCCAATGTCCTGCAGAGCTCTGCAATGATGCCAAGGCTCTCTGAGTCCTCAAGGAATGCAGCGGCTTGATCGGAAGCACGATCCAAAAACAGTTGAATGCTCGGGTTATCCAAAAGGTCGGCGCGTGACTCCGATGCGACATCGGGCATGGATAGCGGCGCAAGATCAAGATGAAATGCCCCTGGAGTTCTAAACTTTTCTCGGCTAGTTGCGAGAATCTTGAGCCTTGGGCATGCTCCAATAAGCGCACTTGAGACCCTTGTTGATTCCGGAAGAATATGTTCGCAGTTATCTAAAATAATAAGGGTTGGCTGGGCCGCAAGATAGTTTTTGAGCTCGTCCAAGAAGGAGATCCCAAACTTCTCAGTAATTCCAATTGTTTCGGCGATTGCCCGGTCCACTGGGGCGTCTTTGTGAATTTGATCAAGTTCGACGAGCCAAACGCCTCCGGGGAAATCCTGAATGACCTCCGCGCCAGTCTGGATGGCAAGTCGTGTTTTTCCTGTCCCGCCAAGCCCTTGGAGGACCACAAGAGATTTTGTGCCTAAGAGGTCTCGGACCTGACGCACTTCCTCATCGCGCCCGATGAAGCTAGAAACCTGAAAAGGGAGGTTATTTGGGTAGGCATTTATTGAAGTCAGCGGGGGGAACTCAGCCTGCAAGCCTTCCGCAACGATCTGGAAGAGTTCGATAGGAAAGTCGAGGCTCTTAAGCCGCTGTTCGCCCAGCGGTAAGAAACCCATTTCGGGACCCACACTTATCTCGGCCCGGCGCTTGATATCAACACTACAAAGAATTTGACCGCCGTGACCTACGCCCTTGATCCTGGCGCAGCGGTTAACCACCGGACCAAAATAATCCCCGTGACGCGCGTCGGCGACGGTGCCGCAGTGTAATGCCATTCGGACATTGAGCGTTTCATCGCCTGGCCACTCTGCTTCCTGGTAGGCACCCTGGAGCTCAACCGCCGCCCTCAGCGCTTGGTCAGGTTCCTGAAAAACGATGAAAAGTGCGTCACCTTCGCCTTTGCTTTTCAGTAAGAATCCTCCGTGCTTTTGGCAGATGCTCTCGGCAAGTTCATCATGAAACCGCAAAGCCTCGCGCATGAGGTTCGGACGAAGCTCCCAGGCCCGGGTACTACCTTCGACGTCAGTCATAAAGAACGTTACGTCGCCAGTTGGCAAAATCGGGTGCATAGCGGTGGTCTCAGAATCTCTTTGAATTGTAGCCGAAGGAATGCAAAGTTCATCGCATACCATCTTCGTATTCCTCGCCGGACGCACAATAAGACTCCTGCCCAGAACGACAACCCCTTGATCACTTTAAGAAATTATGAGAAAAAAAGTCCCCTTGGCGGAGTCTAACAAATTAGGAACGAACGATAATGAAATTAAATAGAGATCAAATGATTTTGGCGGTGCTTGCGGGTGGGATGGCATTAACAGCGTTGGAGGTGAGGGTTTTGCACCAAGAAATTGTTCGCGAGTATTGGCAAGGATGGATTCCGATCGTCTATGGATTTGTGGCGGCTGGCTTTCTACTTGCGGCAGTGAGTCAAGTGAAGCAGATTCGAATTGTCGCAGGTTTGGTTTGCCTGGTAGGAATTCCAATCGGAATGTACGGCGTCTTCATGCACACCGAAGGGAGTTTCAGACCTATTCAGCAACTTTTTAGTGTAACCAACACAGTTGTTGCCAAAGCCGATGGTGGGGAGGAATCCGAGTCGGGAGGCGGAGAAGGCGGAGCACCACCCGCTGCCCCATTGGGGATCACGGGTTTGGCGACAATTGGTGCGTTACTGTTATTGGTTCCAGCCAAAGGGCTTGGGAAATCTGACGAACCGATTGCCTAGTTAGATAAATCGAGAATCACCTATTTTGTCCATAATGATCGGTATGGAATTTAGCGCGACCGACAATTTTGGCAATCTCTTGGTAGGTGAGTCTTCTTCCACTTCTCTCGATCAACTCAGAGCAGATTTGGAGTTAATGTGCGAGTCATTGCTGGGTCGTCACGATGGCGAAATCGTGCTGAGTATTGATGTCAGCTTCAACGAGATTTCTGGTCCGAATGGGGATCAAGTCAGCCACCGCATGATCGTGCCTTGGTTCGAATCTCGTGTTTCCGTAGGTGAGTCTGAAGAGGCAATCTCAGACGAAATCAAAGGCCTCGCTGAGCAAGTCGCAAACGAAAAAGCCCCTGGGCGATTTACGATCCAAGGGCCATGGGATTTCTGAGTTTAGGCTGATTTTCTCCGGCGAACGAGAGCCAAAATACCTGCGGAAAGCGCGATCATCGTTCCTGGTTCAGGCGCAATCACGACCGAGACCGCAGACGGATTTTGCAAGATGCCGCTCCCATATGTCCCATTGGTGAAGAATGCTCCAGCCAAGGTTCGGGTGAGAAGCCCTGAAGTGTTCGAAGCGTTTCTTCCCGCGGCGTAAATCACTTCGTCGTGTGCAAATTCGATGCCGCTAACCGTGGAGAGAGTGTTAAGCGACCGAGGATAAATGTTCGGATCGGTAGCTGAAGTTAAAAAGTACTGATTCGAGTTCTTGTCTGCGACAACTCCCCAGTAGGAACTGGAAGCACCCTGCCCAGGGGAAGACCCTGCGGGTAGATTTCTTGTTGAAAGAAGTGAAGCCGTCCCGAACACACCGGTGGTATTAAAGTACTTCAGTTGTTTTGTGTTGACGTCTGTCACCATCAGCTTTCCGTTCGAGTTAACCCCGTTAAAAATCCAGTTAGAACTATTTGGTAGAGTCTGCCCGGTGAACCATCCGCTTGATCCGGCGATGATCGCACCCAGGTACGGCACGTTTCCTGGTTGTCCGAAATAATATCTTCCCGTAGCTATTTTTCCGATGCTGGTTGCTCCGGGAATACCAGTGTACGTTCTAAGGTTTCCCGACCATAGGTCAAACTGGAAAATCCCGTTGTCGTCTGCAACGATGAGCAGATTCGATTCCTTATCCGCAACAATCGCATTCGGATTTGATAGCATTCCCGCTCCGAAGTTGCCCAGATAAACTCCATTGTCTCCGTCGAACCGGTGGATTGAGTCGGTTCCTTTGTCTGCAACGAACACAAGATCGAATGAGGCGTTAGCGTACGAAATCGAACCGCCCAAAGCAATGATTAATAATGAGTAGCGCATACCCAATATGATAGCGGAATTTTTGGATTTTGGGAAGAAAATTAATAACTAGAGTACGCAACACCCTTAGAATCATTTCCAGCCGCAGAGCTACGTACGAAGCCCGTATCACCAGGAAGGTACGAAAACGCATTTCTGCTGATTGGATCTACTGGGACTCGGTCGAGGTAAGGTCCTCGCCATCGAACGGTCTCATAAGAGCTACCGGCTCCTGTGGTAGGATTTGCGGCACTTGATGGAGCTGAACGAGAACTCAGGTCGTTCAGAGTAGTCGGGTAGAAAAGCGTATCTTCGTAGAACGCCTTCACCGCTGTTCGGACAACTTGAAGGTCCTGCCGAAGTTGGTCTTCCCTCGTTTTGCTCGCTTGATTTGTGAACTGAATCACGCCTACAGAAGAGATCATCGCAATGATTCCCAACACGATGATCATCTCGGCAAGCGTAAACCCCTTACGACGCACTACCGAACCCTCCTAATCGCGATGTTGTCCAAAGCCCAACTCTCATCATTAATGCCCTGAAACCCACTCGGTTGACCTGACTTCTCTTCTCCATAGCCCTCAAAATCGATGGTCAGATTTCCGCCTGGATGATCAAACTCAGTCCGTACAGAGTATTTCCACCCACCCGAAAGAAGAGCCCCCATTGGAAATGCAAAAACGGGTCCATTCGATGAATAGAACTGGGTTGAGATCGGACCATTGAGGATAAGAGGCTGGGGCGAAACTATAGGCGAGAAGTCGAAGTGATTCGCGCCGTTTACCTTAAGTCTGAATCTGTCGGGACCATAATCACTATCTCCATCCCATGCCTGAAGGAAGATGGGCTCAAAGTACAAAATAATGCGACCGGCCGGTACAGTTCCCAAGTTGAGTTTTGCACCAGGTAAAGTCAGATCGGATTGTATACCTGTCACGATGAAATTCATATTTTCGAACCGATCAAACTCTTCATCAGCCATGCTGGTAACACCTCGTAAGCTGAAGTTGTGACTATAGCCGTCAAATTTGTAGTATTTGCTCGTCAAAGTGTTGCCTGTCAATAATCCATTGGCCGAGGGAAGAGATACAAAACCATTTCCACTGTTGTACTCCACTCCCTCAATCAGAACCGACCGATTCGTGTAGGTCTGCGCAGCGATTGAAAGTCCAGAAAATACTTTCGGGGAGTTCATCACCGGATTCCGGCTTTTTTCGATTAGAGGGGTTCCAGAAAAGTCGGAAGAGGACCAAACTCTAAAGGTGGCAAGTTTGGTAGATTTCACCCAATCAAGTTGCCAAGACCGTTTGACAGCATTTGCGAATAAGCTGGTGGTTGAGCTATACAAAAGGATTGCAGGTCTTCCGTTGGCTCTTAATACACTGTCAAAATTGTTGGCATCGTAGCGCAAATTTGATCGGAAAAGCATGAGTTCAGTCGACGGTTGAGTGGTTTGCGAGAGGGTCGGGTACCATGGAGCACCAAAGTCGCCAAGTACGCTACTCGCTCCCGGAAGCCATCCGACCCCATTTGCTCCAGGTACGGTGTTTCCTTGAGGTCCGTTACCGTGTGAAGAATTCCGAGGATTTGTCAATGTGAATTCGGGCGTAGTCAATCCGTTTGTCTCAAAATCGTTAAAGTAGAGGAGGTCCGATCCAAGACCTGGAGTCACCGCCGCGAGGGGGATCGTTTGCCAAGCTTGTGTTGGGTAAGTCCACTGGAAATCTAAGTTTTCATTACCTGTGCCGCCCTCCATGTATTCAATAGTTAGAGGATAGGATTGCCCAGCGACCAGGGAAATTCCCGAAGAAGTAGAAGTGCCGGAGCCCTCATTCCAGAGTCCACAGATGTAGTTTCCGTTTAAGAAAACCCGCGCACCATTATCCTGTAGGACCCTGAATGTGTATGTCCCGGAAACAGGCGCGATGAGGTTTCCAGAATAAGTTGCCCACTTAGTGTTGTCGGGGAATGCGCCTGCCCACTTTTTTGATGCTACGGTTGCACGTCCAGGTACCGATTCAATGCGTCTGACGTAGGTCGGCTGTGGAGCCGTCGCGGTAGTGCCATCAATGACATTTGTCACATACTGCGAGAGTTCGAGTAGAAGTCCATTCGGTGTAGAGCTTTCCGGAGTGCCGGTCATCAAGATCGTATCTATGTCCGAGCTTGTTCCAGCATATTGGGTATTTCCAGTGAGGGCATTTACGTTGGTGATAGTGACATTCCAAGTTCCGGATGCGGCGATGAGGGCGGGACCATTTGGTGTGCCACCCAACATCTCGGTGAGGTCAAAAGCGGCAATACTAATTCCCGTGATTGCGGCTGGTGCGGAAGCCGAGATTCCAAAAGCACTGGCGTAGTCAGAAACCGACATTGTGCCGCGCTTCACGTCTCCGGTTGCGGCTCCCGTCCTAAACATGGAGAGATTTCCACGCGTGAATTCGAACGTGACATTATTGAGGTTGTTAGAAGTGGAGCGCGTTGCCTGGAAGGCGATGAATTCATATTCCGATAACTGGGAAACCGTGACCCCGAGCGCGGTAGCAATTGCCGCTGAACCTGCTGGAGTCATATTTAGGTTTTGAGAAAAGACGCTGGATGTGTGGCTCAAACGAGGCAAACTATCGAGTGTTGCCGCAATAAAGTCTGGTGCTCCAATTGCATCCGAACCAGTGGCGAAGCCAGCTCCGTTTGGCTCAGCCGAACCGGACCATGTGGGGGCGATCATTGAAATTGAAACGGTTGGACTGGATGCCGCCACATAGTCTCGAAACAGAAAACTTGTATTGCCTACTCTTACGGTCTGCTCAACCTGTAGAAGCCCGGCAGGGCTGGTGAGGGCAGTTGCCGTTGCCCCTGCGGTCACGTTGGACATTGTTAATGCATAGTATTGACCAACAACCAATGAGCCATCTTTCGCCCAAGAGGCGATATTTGCAAGTTGTAAATCCGCCATTGCCCTGGCGCGTAGCATGCGCTCGGCACGTGCTTCTTCTGAGGACGTGATCGCCGCCATGCGTACGACTCCGCCCACGATTCCAGCGGCAATGACGCTCATCATCACCGCATAAAGCATCGCCGCCCCGCGCTGTTTCATCGTCCGTTCCTCCAGTAGAAAGTGCGTGTCTCCGTGATGCGCATCACCGTGCTTCCAGTTGCACTCGTACTAACGACTTGTGGGTTGCCGATTCGGGAGGAAAGAACCACAGTGACGGTGACCGATCGGTTTAATGGGTCGGGCGTGAATTGGATGGATTGGAGCGCTGACCACGGATTTTGGGTTCCGCTCTGCGATGGATTGTCAAGAAATTTTGCGTCGAGGGTGTTGCCGGTAAGGGTAAACAAATCTCGTGTTGAACCTAGCCGCGAGACAAACGTCCCGGAAGCCCCATTCGGATTTCCCGATCCATCGGACTGATAAAGCCATGTGTAGCGACCAGGTCTAAACCGGGGTACACCTTCGCTCAAAACGGTAAAAGGTAACCACTCATCGGGCCAAGAGTCGCTGTTCAGGGAGTTACTCTGGTCTGGTTTCGCGCAAAGTAAAGCGGTTCCCCCCGGCACCGTTCGGGTCTCACAGTACATCGAAGTCGATATCTCTTCACGAATGCGATTCAAAAGGTCAGTTGCCTGGAGCCCCAACGCTGTTTTTGTTTGCGCTTTCGAAGTTTCTCCGAGTGAAAAGCTAAACATTCTGGTGCCAGCGACCAGCACGATACTTGTGAGGGATACCGCTAACACCATTTCGATGAGAGTAAATCCGTGCTGCTTCTTTCTCATTTGCGTTCCACCACCTGAAAAGCATGGAGAGGTGGAACCGCGACCGTTCCAGCGAGGTTGACAGTCTGGGTTGCGCCCGTAAGGTTTGAGAAGTAGAAAGTGTTTTGACTTGTCACAAACCCTACCCGGGGCGGGTCGGTCAGGACGTCATTTAACGGAATCGTGACTAGGGAACCACCACCGAGTTGAACTGTTCCAGTTCCTAATGTTCCGATATCCGGTACCTGTAAGTACAGAATGAGGTCATAGCGGGTGAACGGAATTCCGGAAAGGGTGAGTGTATTCGTCGTTACCCCTGAACTCCAAACTGCACCTCGGGCAATGAACGCAAAGTTATCTCCAGGCGCACTGGAACCCGTTGGAAGGTTGCTTGTGAGATCCACGACATTGGTAAGACTCGTTGAGCAGGCTAGCGTCGTGGCTTGACCATCGTCCGATATAGCACTCGTGAACGAACCATTCCGGCTCATGTTCCAGTATGCAGATGGAACATCCCCGAAAAACTGCCCCGTTCCTGGTGCCGAGATCGAGTTTGGAGCAAACTTGACGCCTATCGCACGTGGTCTACGGTCTGAGGTATGCCCCGAATTGATAGTAAAGCTACCTGTTTGCCCCGGGGTTCCCATGTTAAACGTCCCCGTAATTTGACTTCTGAAAACGGTTGAGCCGACCGCAGGAGCGAAAACAGTTGCCGCAATTGTTCCTGTTCGGCCTGGGCCGAGCGAGATTGTACGGGATGGCCTTACTCCGGCTACAAGGGTCCCCGCATTCGCTAAAGCCTTGATCGTGTTGAGCTCTATTTCGGCCTCGGCGACCATCTTTCTGCGGATCTGAGATTGTTCAATTCTATCCGTCGAGAAGCGCAATGCAGTCGTAGCTGCGATGCCGATCATCGACAACAGCCCTGCAGAAACCGTGACTTCCAGTAAAGTAACTCCTCGATTTTTTTGCACTACGGTACTGATTATTGGTCCATGACGCTGGTCTTTTTAGGGGTAATGATCCGCCTAGACAACAAAGCTTCTGCGCCTGTGATTCATTCCATCCCCGTCTGCTCCGCTTCCAAGAACCGGACTAAACTGGATCATGGATTATTCAAACGGCAAAATCGAAACCACCCATGATAAGCACTATGCCGAATTGACGCGGGCTTTTGAGGCCCTCTTCGGGAAAATGAGAAGGGCGGATCTGGTGGTCTACTCGGGATCTTTGGGTGAAAATCACCCTGAGGGTGACCGAGCGAACCTGGTCTTCGGTGGGAAGCATTGGCGAGAAGTTTCCGCGAAGATCATCGACGAAGACTATGACCTGATTTCAATCATGAAGCGGTCTGAGTTTGCCGTCTTGCTCCCGGCTTGGATCAGGGCGATCACTGCGTATCCACTCTCCAATGCCGAGCTCGAATACCATCTTTCTCCACGCTATGATGCCCCAGAAGCTACCGAGTATAGAGATGCTGTTTATGCGGAGTACGAGGGTACTGCGCTTCAAGAAATTGTTAGACTAATCCTCGAGGTTCTTGCTCGGGGAAAAGATCATGGAGCAACTGACGACCAAAACAGAATCACCACCGACGCCGCATTCTGGACCCGTTCCTAGTCTAAAGCGCTGACATCTTCCCGAACCACAATCGCGCTCATGGCAAGTCGAATTTGATCATAGGGGACTTCAGCATTAAGAGCCTCATAGATCGGTTTAAGTCGCCCGTCTTCGCTCAGGTTGATCACGGATTGCACGCGTTCGATGACTCCGGAGCTCACCCAGGGGGTGACGTCTGTGTTAGGATGGTCGCGCACATATTCTGAGAGGTACTGCGAGATCGTGCTTGCGGCCAGCCCGGTCGCCTGTTGGATCGCCTCAACACTCTTACCGTTCGAAAAGTGTGGTTCGAGGTTGAGTCTTGTCGAGGTGGACTTTCCGGAGCTTTTGACCGGAGTTACCAGATCAGGTTTGATCACATCCACGTCGGACGGATCTCCGGTGGTTCTAAGATGATCAGAAATGACCGCTAAAACTGCAGTGCCAAATTTCTCCAATTTGGACTCCCCAATCCCAGGCACCTTGAGCAGGGAAGTGGATGACGATGGCTTGCGTGCGGCGATTTCCATGAGGACAGAATCGCCAAAAATGACGAATGCCGGGACACTTTGCTCCTCGGCCTGAGTCTTCCGCCAAACCCGAAGCTTTTCGAATAGCGCTTCGTCGTATTCAAATGTCGCGATCTTTGCCCCACGGTGACGTTTTTCAGCAACTTCGACATCCCGCATCATAACCTCGCTTCGGTTCCGAAGCACATCAAGCCCTTTTTCTTCGATCAGGATCGTCGCGTATTTTGGGTCGCGTGAGAGAAATCCTTGATCCGCGAGTTGCCCGATCCAGTCGGAGATCTTGTTCAAGCCAAACTCCTTAAGCGCACCATAACCCCGCAACTGATCGTGAGAGTGCTTTCGAATCTCCTCCCGATTTGCACCGGTGAGGATGTGGGCGATATGGGTCGACCCGAATCCGAAATCTCCATGTTTAAGGGCAAGATTATTGACCATTGCCAAGATCATGTGTGCCTTCTTGGTCGAATTCGGGACTGGATTCCAGCCTTCCAGACATAGATCACATCCACCGCAACCCTCAGGTTTCGGCTCCAAGTCTTGGCCAAAGTAGCCGCTCAAAAAGGCGTGGCGGCACTGTGTCCCTGCCGCAAACTTCCGGACTTCGTCCAGTAATCCGAGCTCAAACCTAACTCGGGCTGGATCAATCCCATCATTGATGAATCGCCGCCACTTAGCGGCATCACCAGGGGAATAAAGCGTGAGACATTCGCTGGGTAGACCGTCCCGCCCGGCGCGTCCCGTTTCCTGTTGATAGGCCTCAATGCTTTTTGGGATACTTTCGTGAACAACGCAACGAACATCCGAGCGATCAATCCCCATGCCGAATGCGACCGTTGCGACGATCACATTGATCCTTTCTTGGGCGAAATCTTCGCTAATTTTCGACCGCCTCGTCGCATCCAGTCCAGCATGGTACGCAACCGCATTGATCTTGAGTTTCTGCAAAGATTCGGCATAGCGTTCGGTTTCCTTGCGACTGACGCAGTAAACAATGCAAGCCTCGGTGGGGTATTGCCGCACCGCTTCAAAAATTTGCTTGATAGGATCAACTTTCTGGACAATCCGGTAGGTAAGGTTGGGACGGTCAAAGGTGCCAACCAAGATTTCCGGGTTCCTGAGTTCCAGTTGCTTGACGATATCGTCACGAACCAGCGGCGTTGCGGTAGCGGTTAAGGCCTGAAAAATCGCGTCAGGAAAAGCCTTCCGAAGTTTAGCGATCTGCCTGTATTCCGGTCGAAAATCATGTCCCCAATTGCTGATGCAGTGGGCTTCGTCAATGGCGATTCTTTTAATTCCGCGGCCGGAGTCGGCTTGCTGGAGGAGTTTCATCATACGCTCGGTGGCAACTCGCTCGGGGCTGGTGTAGAGAAGGCGGATTGCGCCTCTCCTAACCTGTTCCTCAATGTCTTCCAATTCTGCTGAGGATAGGTTGCTGTGGAGTGCAGCCGCTGGGTAACCCATGAGTTGTAGTGCGTCTACTTGATCCTTCATCAGGGCAATAAGTGGTGAGACAACGAGGGTGAAGCCCCCAGTCATGAGCGGTGGTAACTGGTAGCACAAGCTCTTTCCGCCTCCTGTTGGCATCACAACGAGGGAATCGCATCCGGAAATCGTCGCATCTAGGGCCTCCTGCTGTCTACCCCGCAGGGCGTCAAATCCCCAATATTTCTGAAGTGCCTCACTCACCAACATGGTGACGTAAGTCTACATGAAATTTAGATTAAAATGTCTAGTCCCGGACCGCTTTTGAAATTATCAGTCCACCTAAGGAGTCATGAACGTGCGACATCCCCCTCTAAAGGAAGAAAACTTTAGGCGGACAATGCTCGATTACCGTTTGGAGTACTTGTTCCGAAGGATAATCGCGACCGAGTTGATGCTGAGTAGGATCACCAACAACACAATGATTCCAGCAGACGCGGCCGTATGGAATTCAGGCTGAGGCCGAGATGACCAGTTGTAAATTTGGATCGGAAGGGCAGTGAATCCGTCGAATGGCCCGGATGGGACGAACGAGACGAAGGTCAGTGCTCCGATCGTGATCAATGGCGCGGTTTCACCGATCGCTCGGGAGATTGCCAAAATCACGCCGGTGAGAACTCCAGCAATTCCAGCCGGAAGCACCTGCTTCGCGACTGTCTGCCACTGGGTTGCCCCTAGCGCTAGTGACCCTTCACGCAGAGACCTCGGTACTGCTCGTAGTGATTCTTGGGTAACGATGATGATCATCGGGAGAATGAGCAGACTCATCGTGAGAGCGCCCGCAATGACGCTCCGATCTAACCCGAGGAGTCGTACAAAAATCGCTAATCCAAGAAGACCATAGATGATTGAGGGAACGCCGGCAAGATTGGAAATATTTAGCTGGATGAATCGGTTGATCTTGTTGGGCTTCGCCAACTCTTCAAGATAGATGCCAGCCATGATTCCGATTGGAACGGCGACCAAAGTCGTGATTCCAATGATCCATAGAGTTCCAAAGATCGCAGCTTTGATTCCAGCTTTACTGGCAAACCGAGAAGGGAAGGAGTTGATAAAGTCCCAGCCAACTCGACCGATTCCATCGCGAGCTACGCCAAACACGAGTAAGATCAAAAGAAGGACCCCGATAATCGCGGCGGAGAGGCACACGATTCCAAAGGATTTCTCCCAGAATTTGCGCTGTTTCAGGCCCGCCGCAGCAACAGCTCGGCGATCTGCCTTTGCGGATTCGAGTGAGGTGCCAGGTGCGCTCATTTATTTGCACTCCCAAATTGCTCAACCAATCTTCTTGAGAGCATATTCATAAATAGGGTGACGATGAAAAGCGTGAGACCAACCGCAAAAATCGTCTTGTAAACAATTGATCCTGCCGGGGTGTCTCCCATGCTGACCTGCACGATGTAGCTCGTCATGGTCTGAATACTTTCACCCGGGTTAAGGGTGAGCTTGGGCGTCATCCCGGCGGCGAGGCTCACTGCCATGGTTTCGCCGACCGCTCTTGAGATTGCAAGCACGAACGAGGCCATGATTCCAGAGAATGCCGCCGGGACTAAAACCTTTACCGAAACTTCAAATTTGGTGGAACCTAGGCCATAGGCTGCTTCGCGCAATCCCTTTGGAACTGCGGTTAGCGCGTCTTCACAGAGTGAAGACACGAGCGGCAGAATCATGATGCCAACAACGATTGCACCAGAAGCGGCATTAAAAACTTGGATGTTCGGGAAGATTGCTCGTAAGATCGGAGTGATGACCATTAACCCGAAGTAGCCATAGACGACAGTCGGAACTCCAGCAAGCACTTCAAATGTTGGCTTGAGGATCTTTCTCGTTTTTGGCGAAGCGTACTCGCTTAAGTAAATTGCGGATGCGAGTCCTAGAGGCAAGGCAAATAGAGCTGCGCCTGCCGCGACGAGCATCGTCCCTGTGAGTAGAGGCAAGATGCCAAATTTCTTTGGCTCAAAGAGCGGAGCCCATTCGGTTCCGGTTAGAAACGTAATCGGGCTGACAACTTGGAAAAATGCCACGCTCTCATTGAGCAAAACATAGATAATGCCGAAGGTTGTGAGGACCGAAAATGTGGCGCAGATCAAGCAAATCCACATTTTGATGGATTCAGCGACCGTACGCGGGGTCGTTTGCTTTCTCAGCAACTGCCGTGTGGACAGTTGCTGAGAAGGCGTCTTGGCATCGACCGGAGACGACATGAGAAACTTACTTCAACAAGTCGTCAATCTTTACGCCCGGCTTCATGCCGTTTGCAAAAGTGGATCCGGTCTTCATGTCCTTGAAGCGAGCCAAAACAAGTTCGTAGGTTTCATCAGCGAGTGGAATGTATCCAACTTCGGTCACGAGCTTTCGTCCGGCTGGGCTTAGGTAGAACTCAACAAATGCCTTGACCTCTGGTCGTTCTGCTGCCTTCTTCGAAACGTAGATGAACTCAGGTCGGGAGAGTGGGGCGTATGTTCCGTCATTGATCGTTTCTGCGGATGGAACGATCGGACCGTTACCATTGTCAACTCCAAGGAGCTTTAGACTTTCCTTGTTATTAAGATAGTAGGCGTAACCGAAGTATCCGAGCGCGTTTTCGTCGCCCTTCACGCCCGTGACGAGGGTGTTATCATCTTCGCTGGATTGGTAATCAGATCGGCTGGCTTTTTCTTTGCCATTGATCATTTTCGTGAAATAGTCGAAGGTGCCAGAGTCAGTTCCAGCTCCGTAAAGCTTCAGCGGTTTGTCTGGGAATCCGGCACGAATTTGGCTCCAGTTGTTGATTTTGCTGCCTGGCTCCCAAATTTTCTTGAGTTCGGCAACGGTAAGATCATTTGCCCAGGTGTTCTTTGGGTTCACAACGATTGAAAGACCGTCGAATGCAACTGGTAACTCAATGAACTCAATTCCGGCTTCTTTCGCCTTGGCAATTTCTTCATCTTCAATGGCGCGGGACGCATTTTGAATATCTGTCTCACCGGCTACAAACTTCTTGAATCCTCCGCCGGTTCCAGAAATTCCCACGGTGATTTTTACGTTTGGATTCGCAATCTGGAATTCCTCGGCAACGGCTTCTGTGATTGGGAAGACTGTGCTTGAACCGTCTCCAACAATTTTGCCTTCAAGTGGAGTTGCACTTGCTGCTTCGTTAGGCTTGGCTTCTGTTCCTGGAGCTGCCTCGGTGGAGCCGCCACCGTTGCATCCGGCTAAGCCGAGGACACAGGCGATCGAGACGAAAATGGCGAGTTGGTTTGGGCGCGGATTTGGGTTCCTCATGATAGGCAAATTGACCTCTTTTCGGGACAACCGAAATGTACTTACAGAATGTTAAGAAATGGTTAAGGTTGATCTGAGGTTACCAGAAAGTTTACTAGCCAAGCCAAAACGATGCCGTCGCGAGGGGATGAATTTGTAGGTCCTTTTACCCAAACCTTGTTCTGTTTGCGCGATCCGTCGTAAGATGATGCCATGACGACGATTGGTGACTCATTTGCGATTGTGGCAGTACTTTTTTTGTTAGGGTTGACAGCGTGGGCGATGATGCTTCTGGCAGCTCTTTTGTTTAGCTATCGGACGGAGGTCGCGATGCAGGAGTACCTGACGAGGCCAGCCAGGGGATTTGGGCTTGGGCTTGTGGTCCTGGTGATTTGGGGGACTGGTTCCATCGTTTTGGCGAATCTGCCTAATCCGCTCCTGAAAATTCTCGGTGTTGTTGGGCTGATGATTCCGTTTTTGGTTTCTGTCATTGGTTCAGCAGGGCTTTGTGGCTTGATCGCTAAGAGAATCCGCGATGCCGAACCGGGAATAACCCCCTATGCGGCGATGGTCAAGGCAACGATGCTCGTTGCTGTTGCTTGGTTTTTCCCCATCATCGGATGGTTCATCGTCGCGCCGGTGATCTTGATTACCTCGCTTGGGATTGGCGTCCGAGTATTGCGCCATAAAGCGAATGTTGTGCCTCAGGGAGTTTGAAATTAATGGAGATTTCACGTCGCGATCTCATTCGCCTTTCAGCTCTGGGACTTGGAGGGGCTGCTGTTGCTGGATGCGGGCCACTCGTTCGGAAAGTTGGTGGACGGAAAGTGCCGCAAAATGCAGGTGTCCCTTCGCGTGGTGGATCCGAGGCGCACCGATTTCTCAATCGGTCAAGTTTTGGGGCCTCGCCTGGAGATCATCAGGCCTATTTGAATCTCGGTCGGGAAGCTTATGTCAAAGCCCAGCTTGACCCTTCTGAAAATGACGAGCTTGCCTTGCAAGTTCAGTTGAGCAGATTGGACATCAACCGGGTTCACCCTGCGGAGCTTCGCGAATTACCGGAGGGCGAAGTCATGCGACAACTTCGGCAGGCCGCAATCTTGAGAGCGGTTTACTCCAAGTGGCAGGTCCGGGAGAGAATGATTGATTTTTGGACGAACCACCTCAACATCTTTGCCGTGAGAGGCGACAACGCTTACCGAAAAGGCATGGATGATATGCACGTCATTCGGGCCAACGCGCTGGGAAGTTTCCCCAAAATGATTGAGGCGTCCGCCAAGTCAGCCGCGATGCTTGGTTATCTGGACAATCGGCTAAACCGGAAAGGTGTCCCGAATGAAAATTACGCCCGTGAATTGCTGGAGCTTCACACGCTCGGAGTCAACGGCGGCTACTCCCAAAAGGACGTGCAAGAAGTTGCTCGTTGTTTCACTGGATGGACGATTGAAAAGCGCTTCCTAAAGCCCAAGGACCATTTTCGATTCGATCCGGACACACATGACGACGGTGAAAAAATGGTGCTTGGGAAGAAAATCCCGGCTGGCGGCGGGGTCAAAGACGGCGAAAGAGTGATCGAGATTGTGACGAGTCATCCCTGCTGTGCCTCTTTCTTGGCGCAAAAGCTTTGCCGCTATTTTCTCGGCCCCGGTCATTCGGACTTAGAACAGGTTGTCGCAAAGGAATTCTTGACCACTGATGGCAATATCGCGGCAACGATCCGACCGATCCTACTCTCCGATGCGATTATAACCGGAGAACCAGTGATCAAAAGGCCATTTGATTTCACTGTTTCAGCTCTTCGGAGCTTAAACTTCACAACCGACGGAGGTCCCTCCGTTCACGCCCACCTGGACGCGATGGGACAACCGCTCTACGGATGGGCGATGCCGGACGGTTACCCAGATGGAACGGCGGCTTGGACGGGATCAATTTTGGCGAGATGGAACTTTGTTTGGGCGCTCAGTCAAGGGGAAATCAAGGGGACAGAACTAGATTTGAATCCGGTTGCGGGCAAGGTCCGTGACTTTACCTTGGGAGTCACCGGAGGCGGGGGAGAAACTTTGGCCGATATCGCATTTGCGCTTTCCGCACCTGAATTCAACTGGAGATGAAGAACCATGAATCATTCTGATCAAGCATGTGAATCGTACCAACAATGGTCTCGTCGCTCCCTGCTAAGAGGTGCGGCAACAGGGGCTGCAGCGATGCTCTTTGGCCCAAGCGCCTTGGCACAAATTTCTTTAAAGCAAGCCCAAGTTGAGCGGGAAACTCTTGTCATAGTGTTTTTACGGGGCGGCGCGGATGGACTTAACGTCGTAACCCCCTACGGCGAAGACGAGTACTACAAATTGCGACCATCCGTTGCGCTGGGTGGTCCGAAGAAAGGTCCATCCGGCGATCGAGTCCTAGACCTTGACGGATTCTTTGGCTTCCACCCAAGCCTTGCCCCCATCGAACCAATATTTAAGGACGGTCAGATGGCTGTCGTTCACGCTATTGGGAGTGGTGATGGATCGCGTTCGCACTTCGAAGCAATGTCGGCTATGGAACGGGGTCTGCACTATAGTGGGGAAGGCGCGTCGCGGACTAATGGTTGGCTCGCCCGATATCTCAACGCAACGCAGAGTGATCAAGATTCTCCGATTCGGGCTTTAGCTCTAACCGAAGTATTGCCAGACTCCTTGATCGGAGCCACGGGAGCACAAAATATCTCGCAGATCAAGGACTATGAACTGAGGGGATCGGAGGAGTTCAGGCATCACATCCAAAGGGTTTACGCCAAAGGCGAGGACCCAATGACGCGTTCAGGCCGCGAGACGATGCGCTTGCTAAAGTCGCTCGAAAGACTGGATTATTCAGGTTATCAGGCGCAAGGGAAAACAAATTATCCAGACACGGGACTAGGTCAAGGTCTCCGGCAGGTTGCCTTCTTGCAAAAAGCCGAGGTTGGCCTGGAGGTCGCGTTTCTTGACCACGGCGGGTACGACACCCATGTGGTGCAAGGGGCTGGAACCGGATGGTTGGCCAATTTATTGAGCGACCTTGCGCAATCCTTGCGAGCATTTTCCGATGACATGGGACCGCGTATGAACCGGACGACAGTGATCGTGATGACCGAGTTTGGTCGCAGGGTCTATGAAAATGGCGGTCTAGGCACGGATCATGGTAGGGCATCGTGCATGTTTGCAATGGGCGGAGGAGTTCAAGGCGGGAAAGTCTACGGAAATTGGCCGGGGCTAAAAAAAGAAAATCTCGAAGGCCCCGGCGACCTTAGGGTAACGACCGATTATCGGAATGTGCTCGCCGAGGCTCTCCAAAAACGGCTCGGATTGGCTTCTTTATCGCCCGTGTTCCCGGGATTTGCCGAAGAGCCTTTGGGGATATTCTCAAGCTGATCGGGGAGAAAAACCCACATAATAGGCTCACTCTTGAAGAAACGTGAGCTTCATTTTGGTTGGCACTTCCGGTGCTTGGATGTTGCGGATTATCCCCGCTTGCAACTCACCGCGCCTCCTTGGCTTCCGGCTGTGGTTCCCGGGAATGTCCATTTGGATCTCGTTACGAACCGGGTGATTTCTGATCCATTCACCGGAATGCACGAACTTGGTTGCCAGTGGGTGGATCATGCGAGGTGGGTTTACCAAACAGAATTTGATTGGAAGCCCGATGCCGATCATCCCAGTCGGGTTCTTCGCTTCGAAGGTCTTGATACGGTTTGCTGTGTTTTCTTGAACAATGCTTTGATCGCCAAACACGATAATATGTTTTTGCCATTAGAGGTTGAGGTATCTGATCGCTTGGAACCAGGGAAGAATCAGATTCGGATCGAGTTTGATTCTGCCGTTGAAGTCGGGCTAGCCCGACGCCGCGATTACTTTGAGCAGGAGAAACTAGACTGGGGAACGAACTGCTTTGACGAACGCGCTTTCGTCCGAAAAGCGCAATACATGTCTGGTTGGGATTGGGGGCCGCGATTGGTTTCGTGCGGCATTTTTGGAAGTGTCAGCCTCCTCGAATTTCGGGCAAGAATGAGTTTGGCGAGAGTTCGACAAGAAAAGTTAGCCAACGGAAACTTCCGGGTTTGGACTGAAACCGAGGTCGAAGGAGATGCCCAGCTCCAGATCTTTATCAACAACGAAAAACTTGGCGAAAGTGGGGAAGTCGAGTTGGCTCCATATCTCTGGTGGCCTGCAAATGAGGGCGCTCAGACCCTCTCTCTGGCGGACTTTGTGCTTAGCACTGGGCATTCTGTCCAGAAAAACTTCGGTTTGAGGACCATCCGATTGATCCGGGAAAATGACGAATTCGGAAAATCCTTTGGTTTCGAGGTCAATGGTCGTCCCATCTTTGCACGGGGTGCAAACTGGATACCTGATCACTCTTTCCCTGCCAGGTTTGATCCCAAATCTATCACGGAAAGGATAGGAAAACTGCCCCAAATTGGCTTCAATATGTTGAGGGTATGGGGCGGAGGATTATACGAATCCGAAGAATTCTACGACGCCTGCGACCGATCGGGAATATTGGTTTGGCAGGACTTTCCTTATGCCTGTATGCATTATCCCGACGATGAAGCCGCGCAAAATTCCGCTTACGAGGAGGCGAGCTTTCACGTCCGGCGATTGCGTGATCGCGCATGCCTCGCCCTATGGTGTGGGAACAACGAAAATGAGCAAATGTGGATCGGGAATTGGGGTGGAGACACGAATCCTCCGCGATATTTTGGAGAAAAGCTCTACTCAGAAACCCTCGCAAACGCGGTCAAAGATCACGACGGGGTTACGGATTATATTCGAACAAGCCCGATCGGGCTTCATGCCGAAGATCCAGAGGTGAGTACCAACCCAGATCGATTCGGAGATAGTCACGTTTGGACGGCTTGGCACGGAACCGGGGATTGGCACGTTTACGCCGAGTCGCAAACTCGGTTTTGTAGTGAATATGGGTTCGCATCTTCGCCGAGTGTGGAAGTTTGGAATACTATTCTTGAACAAAACGAAGCAGGTCCAGATCATCCGACCGTCCGATGGCATGACAAAACTGGCAAGGGTAAAAATTTTAAGGAGTATGTAGAAATGTTCTACCCTCAAGCTGAAAGCCTTGAAGATTGGGTGTATTATTCTCAACTCAATCAACGTGACGCGATGCGATTTGGGGTCGAATCTTTCCGCCGCTCCCCTCTTTGCCAAGGTTCTCTCATTTGGCAATTCAACGATTGCTGGCCAGCCCAAAGTTGGGCATTGGAAGATCATGGGGGTTTGCTCAAACCCGCCGGTCATGAGCTTGCTAGGACTTATGCCTCGATCATGCTATCGGTCTTTGTTGTCGCTGGACAGGCACAGATTTGGGCGATCAATGATTCTGATAAAGAGGTTTCTAGAATCGTGGAAGTAGACATTGTTGACGTTTTTTCAGGAACCCGAGAGCCTGAAAGACTCCCAATTATCTTAGAACCAGGAGAAAAACGCCAGATCAGGGGTCTCTCGATCGCAGAAAAGGATCCCAAAAGGACCGCCCTTTGCGCTAGATTTGTGGATCTGCCATCATCAGCAAGATGGGAATTCCTTGCTCCTCCAAAGGAAATGATGCTGATGGAGCCTCAAGTGTCAGTCAGTCAAGAAGGGTTAGAGCTTATCGTGAAAGTTCAGGGATTCGCTGCAGACTTGATCATTTGGGATGACGAAAATGCTACAAATCTTTTAAGCCCGATCTCCGGCTGGCCTGGCTGGTCTGCGATGACATTGCTTGACGAAGAAGTTTCCCTTCGATTTAACTCGTCACCCAACCACCTGCGAGCCAAGTCTCTGATCGGAAACAACGACATCCACGTTCATTGAGTTGGTCCGAACGGAGTTTGGCTTCTCTCACTTCCAATGCCATTCATCGTCTCCGAAGAGAGTCTGGATATAGTTCAATTGCCCGCTGTGATACCAAAGATGTAGGGCAAGGAAACGGCATCGTTCTTCGCGGTTAGTTTCGCCGCGCTCGGATTGCATTGGAGCGAGGAGTTCCTCGGGTGTAAGAGCTTCAGCGGTTGCAATGATCTTGGCGGAAGACTCTGAAAAGGCAGCAAGGACGATGTCTTTTGTATTAAAGTCCCCTGGCGCAGTAACCCAGCCACCTTCAGGCCAAGCATGAGGCTCTTCGCCTCGGATGATCATCCCAAGCATATCGTTGACCATGTTCACTTCGTAAACAATATCGGCAACGGTGCGAACCTTTGGCCCGAAACGTTTGGTAAATGCCTCTTCTGGCAAGGCTTCCAGATCTTGCTTAAACATATTGCACGCCGAGACCAGCCCCGAAACAGCGGTAGATTTGTTGCTCATATCGAAAACAATACCCGGACCATCGCTCTTCTGAGGTCCAATAGATAAGGTTGATGGCTCTTGAGCTTTTTAACGGGGGCTAACACTGGTGGCGAATAGGGATCACGGTTTCCGGAAAAGGCGACCGGCACTTATCTTCGATGGACAAAGTTATCTGTTCGATGCAATAAGCGACCGCAGTGAACCCGAGTATCCTCTAGCTAAAGGGAGTAGAACGTTGGGATGGGTGGACAATTTTGACATGAAGCAGACGGAAAGTCCAAAGGAATCATCCGCAAATCCGGTCATGGAGACCGTTCTGAATGTCCAAGGGATGACGTGCGCGTCTTGCGTGAGCAGGGTGGAGCGTACGCTCAAGAAAATTCCAAGTGTTCTGTCTGCGAACGTGAATTTTGCGACCCACCAGGCGACAGTGCTGCACGGTGAAGAAGTTTTGCCTGACCAACTCGCCAAGGCGGTGGACGATGCCGGTTATCCCTCTCAACCGGTGCCGAATGAATCTGTTTCCGGCGAGAGCCTAAGTGACCAAGCCGACCAATTGAGGCAAGAGTCAGCCGCCGAACTAGATCAATTGCGGAAAAACTTATCCGTATCAGCTGCTCTCACTGTGCCGATATTTGTTCTCTCAATGGGCTGGCATCCTCGTCCAGAGTGGGCAAACTTTTTACTTTTTGTACTCGCGACACCGGTGACCTTTTGGTGTGGTCGTCAGTTTTTTGTCGTTGCTTTTAAGGCAATCCGCCACGGCTCAACGACGATGGATACGCTCGTCGCAATGGGATCGGGGGCGGCTTGGATTTATTCCGTTTATGGCTTGTTTGCGTTTCAAGGGCATCACCAGAGTGAGCATATTTACTTTGAAACCGGGGCGGTGATTATCACTTTGATCCTGCTCGGAAGGTACTTAGAGTCTAGGGCGAAATCAAGGATGTCGGATTCAATCAGGAAGCTCATGGACCTCGCGCCGAAGATCGCGACTCGCATTGACGCTGCAGGAAATGAGACCGAAGTCGCGCTTTCTGCGCTCAAAAGGGGCGACAAAATCAGGGTGCGACCGGGAGAGAAGATCGCGGTCGACGGGATCGTGATCGAAGGCGAGTCGTATGTCGACGAATCCATGGTGACCGGAGAACCGATGGCCGTTAGCAAGAAGTCTGGCGACCAAGTGACGGGCGGAACCGTAAATGAGAGCGGATCATTTGTTGTCCGCGCCGAAAAAGTGGGTTCGGATACCATGCTTGCGAATATCGCAAAAATGGTTCAAAGGGCGCAAGGTTCAAAGGCGCCGATGCAGGGCCTTGCGGACAAGATCTCGGGTGTCTTTGTTCCGGTTGTTATTGTGATCGCGGTCTTGGCAACGGTAGCCAATATCGCGCTCGGACGTGGTCTGGACGCGGGAATTCTCGCTGGAGTAGCGGTTCTGGTCATTGCATGCCCGTGCGCGCTTGGCTTGGCGACGCCAACAGCCCTCATGGTCGGAACTGGGCGTGGAGCAGAGTTAGGAATTCTCATCAAAGACGGCGCTGCGCTGGAACGGGCTGGAGATATTGGGGTCGTCGTGCTGGACAAGACCGGAACATTGACGCTAGGGAAGCCCAAGTTGACCGACTTGGAGGTTTTTGGCGGCTGGGATGATGAGGCTGCGCTCGGTTTTGTTGCGGCGCTGGAGTCTCAGAGCGAACATCCAATCGCCCGAGCCATCACCAACGAGGCAACGCAAAGAGGAATCGGGATTGTTGTTCCGGAATCATTCACATCGGTGCGTGGGCAGGGGATTTCTGGCACAGTGGCTGGAGTATCGGGTTTGGTGGGACGGCTATCTTGGGTCATCAGCCAGAACATTGACCTGCTTCCTGAAGTTCGGGAGACGATTTCAAAGCTGGAAGATGAAGGAAAGACGGTTTTCGTTGCCGCCAGAGGAAAAGACTCTGCGGTGCTGGCAGTTTCGGACGAAATTTCCGAGCACAGCAAAGAAGCCATTCAGCAACTCTTGGCACTAAACATCCTGCCGGTAATGATTACCGGAGATCAGCGAATGGCCGCCGAATCCGTTGCAAACCAGGTCGGAATTCGCGAGATTCGGGCTCAGGTTTTGCCCTCAGACAAGGCAGGCTTTGTTCAAGAATTTCAGAAAAAGCATAAAACGGCGATGGTTGGGGATGGAATCAATGATGCCCCCGCATTAGCCCAAGCAGATTTGGGAATTGCGATGGGATCCGGAACAGATGTGGCAATGGAAACTGCCGGCGTCACGCTCTTACGATCGGATTTGCGGGGAGTTCCTCAGGCAATCCGACTAGCCCGAGCAACCCTGACCACAATCAAAGGCAATCTGTTTTGGGCGTTCATTTACAATATCGTGATGATCCCCCTTGCTGCTTCGGGGATGCTTAGCCCAATGCTCGCGGCGGGGGCGATGGCGGTTTCGAGCGTGAGCGTCGTGTTGAATTCCTTAAGGCTAAGAAGATTTGATTAAAATCTCCGAGAAGCTCCGCCAAAAACTTAAGTGGTGCCCAGGAAAAGACTCGAACTTTCACTCCCTTGCGAGAACTGGCACCTGAAGCCAGCGCGTCTACCAATTTCGCCACCTGGGCAGGTGGAACACAATCATACCCAAAAAGACCTCAAAACCGTCGGACAACCAACCGTCTGAGGCACAATTTTGAACTGAAACGCGGTGGAGTGAACCCCGTCAGCTCTTTTTGATTCTTCGTAGCCGGACAATGATCGCACCTGTGATGATCGCCATCAGCGTGGAGGGCTCGGGGATCGGAATCGTGTTGATCGCGACATTATCCAAAAAGATTGAGGAAGCAAGGGAAGAGTCTGTGGTCGCCTCGAATGAAAGCAACTTCGCACCAGAACCGACATAAGAAGACAAGTCCACCGATCGGTTCAAGACGCCCGAAAATCCTAAATCCGCACCACCAAGACTGATCACATCCACCACGTCCGCGCCAACCTTCACGGTCAAAAAGTCAAAGGAGTTTGATTCGACAACCAGCTTTTCGTAGTTAAAGGTCAAAATCCCCGAGCCAGAAACGCTCCCAAAGTTCACCGATTGAGACAAGACATCGTTGGCGTTAGAATAGCCAGCGAGCCAGGCATAGCGGTTTCCAGTCAGCCCAAAGGAGCCAAATAAATGCTCATCCACCAAAGGAAGCGCGGAAACCTGGGACCAGCCCGATGGCACCAGTTCAAAGTCGCCGTTATACACGAGCTGGGCGGAGTAAGCAAAGCTCGCTACCGCGAGCAAGCTGGCGAAAATTGTTGTTCTCAGGGCAGTGTTTAGCATCAGATTCTTCATCCTCTCAGGCAGAAAAAAGGCCAGCAACATCGCTAGCACTTTCTCCCTTAACTTAATTCTCGGCGAAAGTTCACCAAAGATTTAGGTTTCGAGGTTCAAAACTCTCCCCAAAAGCCCAAAGGTCATCCCCCGCAACCCCCGCCTCCGCATCCGCCACCACCGCATCCGCCGCTACTACCCCCATCGCCGGAGCCAGAAGAATAAGAAGTTCCGCAGCCACCCCCAACCATGCCGGAGCTTGAATCGGTGTGTTGGGGTCTAAAGTGATTTTGGTAAGCATAGTAAGGAGTTCCGGTCAGGACAATCGGTCCCGAGATCGCCAAAACCCCAGCGAAGAGTAAAGGATCCAGCGCATCGGTCGGGGTGTTCGCGGGGCGAGATTGGTACATCTTGTGCGATTCGCGCTTCAAAACTTCCCGGCCCGCATGCCTCCGATTTCGGTTCCCGCTCACCAAGTGCAACCCCATGAAGGTCAGTTGCAGGAGCATCGCAAGCGCCAGGAAGCCGATTGGAAAACCTTGGCTATATCCAAGATAAGCTTTGTAGATTGTATAGATCAGTGGAATGGTCTGGATGATCAATCCCGGGATCAGCTTGCTCTGAAGCTCGTCGCGGGTCCAATATAGCCCTTCCGATTCTAATTTTCTCTGCATCCGGTCAAGCGTCGGCTCCATGGCGAGTCTCACATTTTTGACTTCGCCAGGCTTGGCTTGAAGCGTGTTGAGTACGGCTTCTTCCAGCTCATGTTCCGGCGCGATTCCGGGATTCTTCAGCTCGATCTGCTTGCCCGAAACCGAATAATCAATTGCCCCTTTATGCACCAAAGTCATCAGCGCGGTGAGCGCGGCACGATCTTTTCCGGAGGAAAGAATCGCGATTTCGTACGGAGAATAGCTGCGGCTCGGGATAATCCCCGTATCCTCGTTTAGCTTTTTGTTGCGGACGAAATAGGCATACGCGGTGCAGATTAAAGTGAAGATTGCCACAAAGGCAATAGATTTTTCCCCGTGGAATTCTAATGGATTCTGAATTTGGCCAAATAGGGAAGAGTGAATAAGGATTTGAATCAACGTGAGTGTATTCATTGTTTTACTTTCTTAAAAATCGTGGCTTGCGAATGACCCAATAATCTTTGGTATCAATCTTGCGTTTCAGTTTTGCCTTTACCCGGGCTTCGGGCTTGGGCCAAATGTCTTCGGGCGGCTGTTCGCCGAAGAAATGTGTGTAGCTTTCAAGTGTTTTTGTGTACCAATCGTCGAACTTTTCTTGTTCTTGGGTTCCTCCCCTGGTGGGGCCGTGGTGGAATTGCTTTTGCAAAATCTCTCCGCAAAAGAGATTCCAGTAGTTATCGGTATAGAGGAGATGAAGATGCCAAGCCTCATCCACCTCCATGCTTGGCGTTACCGGATGTCCGGCAAAGACGGCGAGAAAAGCGAATCGCTTATATTCGTCAATCACTCTTATGGAATAAGCAAGATCCCAATGATTTTCGAGGGCGAGTCTTGCGGAGAAGGGAAAATCCGATTGCGGATCATCCAATTGAAACTTCTTCAGTTGTGTGTGGAGCTGATTTTGCTCTGGAGTCATGTCGGCTGTTTTTGTTCTATCGCGGCCCTTTCGTTACTCTTCAGTTTCTATGATAGCAATCCTTGCGCCCATCTTAACATGGTCCTGGGACCAATCTTAATCTGTTCTTAACACTTCCTCTTGGGGCTGGAGGCTGCGTCATTGGGACTGATCCTAGGAGGTTTGTGTGCTGATTGGTTTAAGTTGCCTAAGGTTTTGGGAAACCTGAACCTTCCGGCGGTTTCTGGCGTAATTGGGTTTGTAATGTTCGGGAAGAAGTTTTTGTCCGTGGTCGTGGCGCTGGTGTTGGTGGGGCAGGTTGGTGTTTTTGCTCAGGAATCAACGGTTGGATCGAGCGGCTCGCGTGAGATTCCGGTTTTGGGCAGTGAGTTGCAGCGGCAGGCGGCTGGGAAATCGGACAAGGCTACCAAATCTTTTGAAGCCACCGGCAATTCCCAGGGTTCTGATCTCTCGCACCTGGGGTATGTCAATAAGCATGTTGACGTGACTCCACCTCGCATTATCCCCAACCTTCTTTTCATGGGTCTGATCTTCTGGCTTGGAATGAAATTCGCTCAGTATCGCGCTCGTACCAACCAACAACCGATCCGAAAATAAGTGTGCCCCAGCGAACCGGGGCACTTGGTTTTAATCCTTAAAAGGATCATAAACATCCGCGCCGGCCATGGCGACGCCGATAGGGGTGAGCGTGTGCAGCACTCGGATTGTTCCGGCGTGATGCTCGAGCACTTCAGGCAATCTCTTGTAACAGTGGGGCGATTCGTCCACCCCTCCGCCGCGAAGTTCGACTTTGGCATCTCGAAGCCATGCTTCCATCATGCGCTCGGTGATTTCTCCACCGACGCGCTTTCTTCCACGCTTCTTTCCAGCGGCTTGAGTCCGGCTCATTACCCTTCCCGCGCCGTGGATTGTGCTGTAAAGGCTTTCGCTGGAGAGTTCCGATTGCACGCCTTCGATGATCACCGAGATTTCTCCCATTGATCCGCCGACGAACCCTTTTTGACCAGGAAAAGCGGGGGTTGCCCCTTTTCGGACTACCCAATAATCGGTTCCGCCGTGGTTTTCTCGCCAGCTGAAATTGTGGTGATTATGAATCTCTTCCACAATCTTCGCCTTCAGAATGCGTGCAACTTTTCCGCAAACCCAATCACGACCGGCGTAAGCGTAGCGCCCCGCCAGGTTCATGAGTTGCAGATAGTCTTCGCCCAATGCGCTCTTTTCGTGCAAGATCACAGGAGGAACGTGCATTCCTCCGTTGCCGCCGCCCGCCTCAATAAAGTGGCTGGCGATGGTATGCCCAAGCCCGCGCGAACCAAAGTGGACGCCGATCCAAACCCTATCGAGCTCGTCTATGAAAAGGTCCACATAGTGGTTGCCACTCCCGACGGTTCCGAGTTGGTTTTGCGCCATCTGCTTTTTGTTCTTAGCAGGATAGAGTTTCCAGGCGGCGTCGTCGAAGTGCTCATGGTCAACCTCTTCTTGATTGTTGCGCCCGACCCCGAACGAAATCTTAGACACGATGTCATCCATGATCCGCTTGATGTGAGTTCGGACTTCACGAGCGGGAATATCTAGCCGAACGGCCTTGTTTCCGCATGCGATGTCGTACCCGACGCCGCTTGGAGAGAGATGTTCACGGTAAGCCGCGACTCCCCCGATTGGCATTGAATAACCAACGTGGTGATCCGCCATCAAGGCAACCTTTTCGGCTCCATGATCGGCGACCATTTTGATTTGGGTCACGGCGTCTTTTAGAATCGGATCGCCCCAAATAGGAATATTGTCTATCTTGTTCATTGTTTTTGTATGATTTGGGTCGTTGGAGACGGGGTGATGAGTGTGGTCCTTTTGGCACCGGGGGATGGAATTCGTGTCTCGATTTTGCCTGAGTAGAGCGGCAAAAAGAAAACCGGCCCGAGTGCGGAAATTGCGCTCGGACCGGATGAGGTGGTTAAAACCTTATCGTTCTGTTCTACAGAAGATCCTTGCGCTGCGCCGTATCTTGACTCACGAAATAGCGACCCGGCATAGTGCCGAATGCGTTCTTCCGATTGTCTCTTGGTTGGCGTTTCACTTGGTTCTTCCTTCGTCCTATTGATCGGACTCGGGGATGATACCGGAGGAATCTTTGGCTTGTCAACGCTGTTCTGAATTTTCTGGATATTCTGGGAATTTGGTCCTGATGGGGTGCGAATAGACGGATACGGGTACATTTCCATCCAAATGGAACACAAACTTGACCTTGATCCGGGGCTTGATCCTTCGATCGCGACTCTCCTGGAAACTCTTCGCGATAGCACCCGCGAGTGGCGCGAGCAGCTTGGCAAAGTCCCGGTTCGGGCAATGACTTGGGAGGTCGGGCGGCAAGAAGTCAGCATCGGCGGAATCCTGATCCACATGATCGCATCGGAGCTTTGGTGGATTAAAGAATTCGGTCTGGAGCAGCCGCTCGACCAAGAAGAAAAAGACTGGATTGAGCTTCGGCAACTCGTCGAAGATCAATATCCGGTGCCGTTCGACCAGCCGCTCAAGTGGTATTTCGAGCAGCAAGACCGCATGCGAGAGAGGTGCATCGAGGCGATCCGCTCCCACGGCAAACCCGATATCGTCCGCGCATACAAGGGCACCAGCTACACCTTCCCCTGGATGCTCGCCCACATCGTCGGCCACGACTCGTACCACGGCGGGCAGATGGTGATGCTCCACGAGCTGTTCCGATCCCAGGGGTGAACACGTCAGCCTACTGAGTGGTTACGATCAATCCGAAAATTCCATACGAGTGCTTTTCCGCAGTTATGTTCACCCCGGACGTTCGGTACTGAATTCCGGAAAATTCGGTGACCTAGTAAAAAAACGTGTGTGGGTTCCAGGTATGAGTGCGGAACAAGACCTAGTAGGAATTACATGCTCACCGGCGAATTGTTCATCCATGAGGGTTTGGTCACCCCGGAACAAATGCATCTTGCGCTCGAAAAGCAACGCGAGATGGGGTCTTCTACGCCCATCGCATCCGTCCTCGTCACACTCGGATACATCGAAGAACGCGACAAAGTCCGCGTCACCGGGAAGCTTTGGGGCGTGCCTTTTGTAGACGTTCAAACCGTCCAACCGCACAAAGACGCGATGGACCGGCTGAATCCACAGCTTGCCAAAAAATTTAACGTCCTGCCGCTCGAAGTACGTCAAGATAAGTTGATCCTGGCGATGGCAAAGCCGCTGGACATCTTCGTCATTGACGAAATCCGTGGCGCGGTCGGGCTCGATATTGAGCCGATGATCGCGGTCGAGTTGGACCTGAAAGACGCTGTCATCAAGCATTATCAGCTTGATTCGCACGTCACCGAGGCTCTGGGTTCGGCACTGCGCGACTTCTCAATGGACCAACAGGGGAGTAACAAGACCCCGGTTGCCGCCGAGGATGAAGATGATGACGACATTGACGAAGACGGCGCTCCGATCGTCCGCCTTGCAAACCTGATCATCAATCAGGCCGTAGCCGATAAAGCCAGCGACATCCACATGGAGCCGCGAAAGGATGGCATGGTCGTCCGCTACCGAACCGATGGCGTGATGCTCGAGATCATGCGGCTTCCAAAAAAGGTCGTTCCAGCACTTACAAGCCGGATGAAGATTATGTCCAACATGGACATCGCCGAAAAACGCGCGCCGCAGGATAACCGCATTAGCTCGATCGTCAACGGCAAGCCATACGACTTCCGCGTAAGCACCCTCCCGACTGTATACGGCGAAAAGATCGTGATGCGGATTTTGGACAAGGGTGGGATCAACGTCGGTCTGGAAAAGCTCGGATTCTTGCCCGAAAACCTTAACCGGATCACCGACATGGCAAGCCGGTCGTACGGGATTATTCTCGTCACTGGGCCGACGGGTTCGGGTAAGTCCACCACTCTTTATTCGATTTTGAACAAGGTCAGCGACGGTGCCAACAACATCATCACCATCGAAGATCCAGTCGAGTACGAACTCGACGGGATCAATCAGTGCGGTGTCAATGTCCGAGCTGGGATGACCTTCGCGGCTGGTCTACGCGCGATGCTCCGTCAAGACCCCGACATCATCATGGTCGGTGAAATGCGGGATAACGAAACCGCGACCATCGCGATGGAAGCCGCGCTTACGGGTCACCTTGTTCTCTCAACTTTGCACACCAATGACGCTCCATCCGCGATCAGCCGACTTGTGGACATGGAAGTCGAGCCGTTCTTGATTTCTTCCTCGATTGTGGGTGTTATGGCGCAGCGACTTGTACGAACGATCTGCCCATTCTGCAAAGAACCAGCCCCGATTCACCGCGACGAACTTATTCGATATGGGTTCCCAATCCCGCCTAACTTCGCCGAAGAAAGCGATGGAAATGTGACCGTTTTTAAGGGAGCTGGTTGCGAGCGCTGCAAGAATACAGGATTCAAAGGTCGAACCGGGATCCATGAAGTCATGGCGATCAACGACCCGATCCGAGACGAGATTTTACGACGATCTCCTGCCCACATGGTGCGGAAACTCGCCGTCGAAAATGGAATGAAGACACTGCAAGTAGACGCGATCATGAAGGTTCTGATGGGAATTACTTCAGTTGATGAGGTCTTAAGAGTTATCTATTCCTAACCGATAAGAATTAGCAGGGAAACCAAATGACCCAGAAGTTAGAGACAGATCAGTTAAAGAGTCTAGATGAAATTTTGTCTCGCGTTCATGAGATCGCGGTGCTTCCTCAGGTTGCGCACCGGTTGATCGAGGTCACGAACGCGGACGATTCTTCACCGGAAGACGTGGAACGAGCGGTAGAAACCGACCCTGGTTTTAGTGCGAAACTCATCGCCGCGGCGAATAGCTCGCAGTGGAGTTTGTTGCAAAAAACAGCAACGATCCGAGACGCATGTCTCTTGCTTGGTTTTCGCCAGGTGAGAACACTCGCGGAACAAGCTGGAGTTTTTGACCTCTTTGTGGGGAAGAACGATAAGGAATCCCTCCGTCGCCGCGATTGGTGGCGCATTTCCGTGGAGACTGCAAAGGTCGCCAAATGGATCGCCCAGCAAAAAGGTGGATATCCGGATCTTGCTTACACAGCTGGTCTTTTCCACTTGCTTGGAAAAACCATGATTGACCAGTCAGACCCGGACAATTACAACAAGGTCATGTATGTCGTGGATCGCGGAGCTCCGGAGCGATTGGCCGAGAAAACAGTTTTCGCAGTTGACCACATCGAAGCTGGTCAGGAAATGGCCCGCCGGTGGAACTTCCCTGAACTCCTGATCGATTCGATGGATTATTTGGATACCCCTCAGATCGAAGGTCAGGCCGTTCAGGCCGCCGCTTCTGTCCACTTGGCCCACGCGATCGTGAAGGCATCCCGCCACGAATATACGCTTGAAGAAGCCTTGAAATTTGCAAAACCATGGGCTTTCGAAGCTCTGCAGGTCGACCCGCTCACCTTTGAGAACTGGGTCATTCAGTCCATCCCGGCGCAAGCCCATGCCGCTTAATGCAACCCAAAATTTGAACAAAATAACGAGGAACCAAACACATGTCATTTGATTGGAACAAGGTCACTGGAGCTGAAGAAAATCAGCCGTCAAAGCCAACCGAGACTCCGCAAGCTCCGCCTGTAAATCAGGAGCTAAACGACCTTCTCGCACAAATTGGAGGTCATGTGCCAGGCGCAGGGAATCCAGCTCCACCGGTTCAAGCGACTCCGGTACCTGAGCCAGAGTTTCCATTCGCGTCTAATGAAAAGTTTTTGGAAGAAGCCGCGCAAAATGGCATCGTGCCAAAGCTGAATCCGTTTGCTCTGGAAGACTTTGGTCAGGTTCAGCAACCACCTTCGATCCAAACAGGTCCTCCTGCGGTGACACCCCCGCCGATCAATGTGAGCGACTTGCCACCAATTGCAAGCTTTGCACCTCCGGTCCAAAGCGAAGTAAACACCAACGATTTTCCTCCCGCCACTAGTTTTGCTACTCCTCCAGTGCAAGCAGGCTCGAATGAGTTGCCTCCAGTTGCAAGCTTCACCGCACCACCAGTACAGGTAAATTCTGAGATGCCGCCCGTACTTCCGGTTACTGAAGCAACACCAGAAGCATCCCAACCAGCACCACCACCGATCAAATTTGACGATCTCCCACCCGTGGGTAATAGCGAGCCGATTTCAAATTCAGTAATCGTTCCGCCTGTCAACGGAGCCTCTTCCGTGCCTAAGCCGGATGATTCGTTACCATTTGGTGGAGACTATAGTGAAGCACCTCCGGTGAATACCTCCTATGAGGACGATGCCCCGGCAACAACAGAAGCCCCACCTGTTTTCGGAGCTCCAACTTTGGCTTCATTCGGTGTGCCACCAGTCGTTATCCCGACGGCAGCGACACCGCCAGCGGTCAATGAGCTTGAAGGCGAAAAGGCACGTATTCTGGGAATCTTCAGCAAAGCCAAGAAGACAGAACCAAAGGTTGTAGAAATCAGCGACCACGCGATGCTCAATTCGCCAGATGTGAATACAACTACCTTCGACGCGCACAACCTCGATGCCCATGGCGTTAGCAAATTCGATGGCGGTCGCGATTATAACGATATCCACCTTGACGATATTTTGGCGATGGCGGTTGAGCAAAAATGTTCTGACATTCACTTCACCATCGGCGTTCCGCCGATGATCCGGTTGGATGGCGAAATGCAACCAATGCCATTTGCTCCATTGCGACCTGCCGATCTTCGACGGTTGCTCTACGATGCCTTGGACGACGACAAACTGCAAAAATTTGAACAGACTCACGAGCTGGACTTTAGCTATCCAGTGAAGGGCCTAGGACGATTCCGTGTGAACATGTTTGTTCAGCGCGGATCGGTCGGCGGCGTTATGCGTGTGATTCCACAGCGAATTCCGGCTTTCGAGGAGCTCGGATTACCTCCGATCATTCGGGAGATGTGTAAGCGCACAAGTGGTTTGATCTTGGTCACAGGACCAACCGGTTCTGGTAAGTCCACCACGATTGCTTCGATGATTGACGATATCAATAGCGTCCTGAAGGGTCACATCATGACCATCGAAGACCCCATTGAATATCTTCATAAACACAAGAAGTGCATTGTCAACCAACGCGAAATGCACAGCGATACTTACAGTTTCCATAATGCGCTTCGAGCTGTTCTTCGTGAAGACCCAGATATCATTCTGGTTGGTGAATTACGTGACATCGAAACGATTGAAGCAGCATTAACGCTTGCGGAAACCGGACACTTAGTCTTCGGAACGCTCCACACCCGGAATGCTCCTGCCACAATTGACCGGGTCATTGACGTTTTCCCTCCAGGGTCTCAAGCGCAGATTCGAGTATTGCTTGGTAACACTCTTGAAGGGGTCGTATCGCAACAACTTCTGCCTAAGCGTGGCGGAGGTCGTGTGGCGAGTATTGAAATCATGTTAGGAACTCCAGCAATTCGGAACTTGATCCGGGAAGGGAAGACGCACCAAATGCAATCCGTTATCGAAACCGGCGGTAATATCGGCATGCAGACTATGGACGCCGCCCTTGCCGATCTTTACCGTTCAGGGAAGTGCGAGTACGACGAATGCTTGCTGCGCGCGATTGACAAGGACAGCTTCGGTCGCCATGCTAGAGCAGCGTAATCGTTAGCAGATAACTTGGAAAAGCCTTGGGGAACCCCCAGGGCTTTTACGATTTGGAATAGGAGTACGCTAACAGGTCGTCTTTGGAAAGAAACTCCAAGGTGAGTTCATGGGTCGCATCCGTAATGACTAGCGGAGCGAATCCGGCTTCCATTGCCTCGAGCCATCGTAAGGCGCACAGGCACCAGATATCTCCGGGACGCAATCCTGGGAAGTTCCATTCCGGCCTCGGGGTAGATAGGTCGTTTCCGGCTTCCTTACTAAAGGCGAGAAAATCCGATGTCATGATGCAGCAAACAGTGTGCAATCCGGCATCCTCGGGTCCGGTGTTGCAGCATCCATCTCGGTAGTAGCCCGTCATTGGCGCCGTCGAGCAGGGAGCCAGCGGTTCGCCAAAGATGTTTCGACCGTCTCTCACCTCCGCATTTTACTTCGGAAAAGCGCACCCTGAATAACTGCACGTTTACCTTCTTAACATTCCAGAAAAATGAGAGTTTTTGGCAGATGTCACAGCAATAAGCACAATTTTTTTGTCTCTAGGTGACATTTGCCAAAAGTTGTTGTAATATAAGTTGAAATGAGCTGGAGAAACGTTTCGCAAACTCAAATACGACGGATTATCGTCATGATCGGTCTTAACTTCATGGCAGCAATGTCGTTTGGATTGGTTCAAAACGGTAGCTTTGAGGTTGCAAATGGCAGCCTTCCTGCAAATTGGGCTATTTCAGGAAATGTGTTCCGCGATCAATCGGTACCTAGGTCTGGTGCTAACGTTCTGAAGCTATTCGGTAACTTTAACGGCGGCGCGAATACTTCCTCCGCATACCAAAATGTGCCGATGAAACCTGGTCAGAGACTTTCGGCGGTGACTTATGCCTACAACAAGTCAACCGACGCGATGTCTGGCAACAACTTTGCCGTCCTGAAGGTGATTTACCGCAATGCTAGCAACGTGGATTTGATGTCGAGCGAATCTCGTCAGATTAACGCTGGTACGGCTCGAAATCAGTGGCAAAAGATCTCCGCGAGTCTTGGAGATGCTCCAGCTGGAACAACCCATTGCGCGATTTTCTTCCTTTTCATCCAGCCTTCTTCCACGCCGTTCGCATCTGGCGCGGCATTTTTTGATGACGTGACGGTCGAGATTAGAAACCCTCAGCGTTACACCCAGATATGGGTTGATGACTTCAAAGGGACTTCGCTGAATAAGAAGGACTGGGAACCGATGATCGGGGACGGAAGTGCTTACGGGATTCCGGGCTGGGGAAACAACGAACTTCAGTACTACACAAGCCGGTCCCAAAACTTGGTTGTGTCTGGTGGATTGCTCCGGATAATCGCCAGAAAAGAGTCCTTCGGCGGGCGCAACTACACCTCCGCGAGAATCCGAACGCTAAACAAACCTAAAGGCGACTTCCGATACGGCCGAGTTGAAGCGCGGATGAAAGTGCCGATCGGGCAAGGCCTATGGTCGGCCTTTTGGATGCTGTCGTCAAGTTCCGCCTATGGTGGCTGGGCGAGTAGCGGGGAAATTGACATCATGGAGATTGTCAATTCAACTCAACAGTGTCTGTTTACGATCCATCATGGTGGAGCTTGGCCGAACAATGTTTATACCGGTGGAAATATCACGCGTTCCTCCGGCTTTGGCGATGGATTTCACGTCTATGCCGTCGAATGGGAGCCGGATTCAATCAAGTGGTTCGTCGACGGGGTGCAGACTTATTCGCTCAACAGCACCCAGTGGTACAGCTCAGCCGCAACTTGGAATCAACGCGCGCCGTTTGATGTGGCATTTCACATGCTGATCAATCTCGCGGTGGGCGGGAATCTTCCCGGCGACCCAAATCTGAGTACGGTATTCCCAGCCGAGTTGCAGGTGGATTGGGTGCGCTATTCCCAGCTTGACCAGATCAGCTATGCTACTCCCACACCGTTAGAAAAGTTGTAAGGTCGGGTGATTCCGCGTGGGTATGCTCACCGAATGCTTCCCGCAATTTTGATCTCGCAAAATCTCCTTACCGCTCCGCCGACGTCTCCGATTTCGGTGGTGTACGAAGCGAATCTACGGGCAATGAGTCCGGGCGGCGGGTTTGCCGGAGTGCGTGCCAGGCTCCCCGAGATTGCTAAGCTAAAAGTCAACACACTTTGGTTGATGCCGATCCATCCGGTCGGAAGAGCAAGATCAGCCGGCGGGCTTGGGTCGCCTTATGCAGTCCAAAACTTTGACGCTGTCAACCCAGAATTTGGTACCCGCCAAGATTTTCGAAATCTGGTCAAGGATGCGAAGAAGCTGAAAATTCGAGTCATCTTGGATTGGGTTGGGAATCACACTGCCTGGGACAATCCATGGATTCAAAACAAGGATTGGTACACGCAGAACGAAAACGGTGAAATCACTATCCCTGCAGGGACAAAATGGAACGACGTCGCCGATCTGAATTTTGGTAATAAAACGATGCGAGCCGCGATGATCAAGTCCATGGAAAATTGGGTGATCAAGGAAGGCGTTGATGGATTTAGATGCGATTACGCTGATGGCATTCCTGTGGACTTTTGGCAGGAAGCAATCTCCACGCTTCGCTCAAAAGCAGGGAAAACGCTGTTCTTCCTCGCCGAAGGAAGCCGACCTGCAAACATCTCTGCCGGCTTTGACATGGATTACGGCTGGCCTGTCTATGGGTTTACTAAGGATCTCTACCAAGGCAAGATGACCCCAACCGATTGGGTCACAAAGACTTTGGCTTCCTCCCGGAATGGATTGCGGTTCATTACCAACCACGACGAATCCGCTTGGGACGACTCTGCGCCGAATATCTTTGGTGGGAGGGAAGCCGCACTTGGTGCGTACGTCATAACGGCGTTCTCCGGAGGGTCGCCCCTGATCTATTCTGGTCAAGAAATCGGTTGGGAATCCAAGATTCCGTTCTTCGAAAGATCGAATCTAGATTGGAATTCTGGAAAAGATATTCAGACCAGATACCGCGAAGTCATGGGCACGTTTGACAGCGCCCAGTTCGCCACGACCGATGTCGTCGAGCACTTTAGTACCGACAAGGTCGTCGCATTTATACGAACCGGTAAGAAGAAGGTCGTCATCGTGCTCGTGAACACAACAAAGGAGCCGACTTCAATCAAACTTGCCTACAAGTATCTCATAGGAAAATCATGGCGGATCGTTGGAAATTCCAGCACGACAGAGGTGTCTATTCCGACCATTGGTTTTAAGCCTTACGATAACGTTGTGCTGGAAAGCCCGATCGGAAAATGAAAAAGGCGAACTCTTTCGAGTTCGCCTTCACATCTCTTCAGCTGGTCTTAGGCGGTGCCTTCGTTCCAGGAGCTCAAGTACTTTGCCTGCTCTGGTGTGAGAACGTCAATTTCCACACCCATTGATTTGAGCTTGAGCGCAGCAACATTGTGGTCAATTACTTCAGGCACAGTGTAAACCTCGTTGTTGAGATTCTTGTACTCAGCGACTAGGTACTCCGCGCAGAGAGCTTGGTTAGCGAAACTCATATCCATCACGGAAGCGGGGTGGCCTTCTGCGGCAGCAAGGTTGATAAGTCGTCCTTCACCTAGAAGGAAGATTGCCTTACCGTTGATGGTGTACTCCTCAACGTAGGGCTTGACTTCGCGCTTTTTGCCATTGCTAAGCTTCTCCAGGGTTGGAATGTCGATCTCTGCGTTAAAGTGGCCAGAGTTCGCAAGGATCGCTCCGTCCTTCAGCAACGGAATGTGCCGAGCATCCACGACATTCTTGTTTCCGGTGACCGTAATGAAGACTTCACCAATCGGAGCCGCTTGTTCCATTGTCATGACTTCAAAACCGTCCATCACGGCTTCGATTGCCTTAGTTGGATTGATTTCGGTGACGATGACTCGAGCGCCCATCCCCTTTGCGCGCATTGCGACGCCGCGTCCGCACCAGCCGTAGCCAGCAACCACAACGGTTCGGCCGGCAAGGAGAATATTGGTCGCACGGAGGATTCCATCAAGAGTAGATTGCCCAGTGCCGTATCGGTTGTCAAACAGGTGCTTCGTGTCGGCGTCGTTTACGGCGATGATCGGATAGTTGAGCATCCCGTCCTTTGCCATTGCGTGGAGTCGCACAACGCCGGTTGTGGTTTCTTCTGTTCCAGCGATGATGTGATCCAGTAGATCGCGTCGCTCGTTATGGATCAGGGAAACAGTATCGCAACCGTCGTCCATCGTCATGGTTGGCTTACAATCCAGAGCTTGGTTAATGTGCTTGTAATAAGTTGTGTTTTCTTCGCCCTTAATGCAGAAAGTGGCGATGCCATAGTGCTTGACGAGTGCGGCTGCGGTGTCGTCCTGAGTGCTAAGAGGGTTCGATGCACAGGCGAAAACCTCGGCTCCGCCATCCTTCAAAGTTCGGAGAAGATTTGCGGTTTCAGTTGTGATGTGGAGGCAGGCGACGATGCGTTGACCCTTGAGCGGCTGCTCCTTTGCAAATCGCTCTCGGATTTGGCGGAGAACAGGCATTTCACGGTCGGCCCATTCAATTCGGTCTCGGCCAGCATCGGCGAGTTCAATGTTTGCAATATCGAAGTTCAAAGTCGTCATATTTCTTACCTAAGATTGTACCAGTCGTCTGGTAGTTCTACGGATTTAATTATCGGTCTGTTGTTGCCCCCGAGTTATGGGGAGGAAGAGATTATCACTATCCTGATCTTAGAAAGCGGGAAGCGCGGATGTGAAAAAAAATGTAGGAAGGACTCTCAAAAGGGAACTTTATGGACTACAATCCGTTTGAGATAATATCTCGGGGAATTCTATTATGAAAACAAAGATCGCAATCATCGTCGCAGGATTGGTCGGAGCTGGTCTCGCACTCGCCTTCGTCACTTCCCAACGCCCAGCAGCTCCAGCGGCTGCCTCAACGGTTACTCCGGTAGTCGCTACTGAAACCGCTGTCAACACAGTGCCAGTGGTTGAAGTCAAGGAAGAAAAGTCCTCCCACGACTGTGGCTCTTGCAATAAGTAAAGATCAGCTGATCATTTGAAAACGAAAGTGGGGTGCCAATGCGGCACCCCACTTTCGTTTTCAACGACCGAGCTGGCTCCGCCTGTCGGTCATTTCCAACCTTAACACCTCGTGGCTATAAGGAACACTCTGGTCTTGTATTCTAGTGTATAGAATTTCCCAGGCTCGCTTTGCAACCAATTCTAGTGGAACAGGGAGAATGACCATGTCATGGCTCGTTGGAGCATCCGGTTCGTAGCCGCCGTATGAGTAGATTTTCACCTCTTTCGATTTTGAGGCGTATAGCGGGTCCGTTAGTGCCCGCATTACTCCCCAAGCGACGGAGTCATTCCAGCAAATGTAGCCCTTTTGAACACCGTTTTCTCGTAAATCTCTTAAAGTTGCAATCCTGGCTGCTCTGACGGATTCACCAACGCAGGCGACATATTTTGGAGCACGATCGAATTCATTGGCCACGAAATCATAACCCTTCCTTCGAAGTTCCTCTCGAGCAGAGAGGCCAGATCGGATGGTAACAAATGTTGGCAGATCACCAAGTTCCGAAATCGCGGTCCGAGTAAGGGATAGGAAACCCTCGTAAATATCCCAGCTTATCCGATCAACTTCTGGAATCACGGAGTTAGAGATGGAGACTACAGGAACTCGATTGAAGGGGGTTTTCTCTCGATACTTTCTGACGGCATTAGAACAATCAAGGGCAACAATCCCGTCCGCTGGCCAGTGGGTAGGAGGAAGTCCACCATCACCATAAGCTTGCTCGCTCGTGACTGGAATTACCATCAACTCATAGCCAGCTTCGCTAGCTCGAGCCTGCAAAAACTTGGTGAACTTGACATAGTAAACCATGGCGGGACGTTGTACTGGCAACCAAAGAGCTATCGTAAACGTTTTGCCTGACTTCATCGCCCGTGCCAGCCGATTTGGTTGGTACCCAACTTGCGCAACCGCCGCTAAAACCCTCTCGCGAGTCGGCTGTGAAATCGTGACTTTAGTGTTTCCAGAAACAACATAGGAAACTGTTTGTGTGGACACGCCCGCAACTGCCGCGACCTCTGCAAGTGTCGCGGGTTTACTTCGTATATTAGTCGGTTTGTTATCCAAAGGCTTACTTTCTTCGTGGCAAGGAGGGGTATGCATAATGATGTTCACATCCTTAGAGGCGAGATACCGAGCCAGGTTCATCTACCGGGACTAATTACCCATCAGATTGCTAAGTACATAATTCTACTCCTAAAGTAATAGGCTGTGTTGCTAAATGTGCTAACAAAGTTAGGACACCCAGAACCTTCTGGGTGCCCTTTGCTTACAAACGACAGCGAGGTATCAGTCTTCAAACTTGGCGTGATTCTGCTCAAACAGATCCTGCAAGTGCTTCGCCTTTTGGTCGTACGCGTCCTTATCAGCCCAAGTGTTTCGTGGAGCAAGAATCTCTGAAGGAACCCCTTCGCAGCTCGTCGGAACCTCGACGCCAAAGATTGGATCGACAACGAACTCACCCTGAGCAAGCGAGCCGTTGAGCGCGGAGTGGAGAAGCGCTCTGGTGTGCTTCAGCGACATGCGCTTGCCAACCCCGTAAGCTCCACCGGACCAGCCCGTGTTAACAAGCCAAACTTTTGCCCCGTGCTTCTGCATCTTTTCCGCCAAAAGCTTGGCGTAAACCTTAGGACGCAAGGGAAGGAAAGGCGCCCCGAAGCAGGTCGAGAAAGTCAAAACCGGCTCGGTGATACCCGCTTCAGTTCCTGCGACCTTGGCCGTATAGCCGTTCAAGAAGTGGAACATCGCTTGCTCGGGTGAAAGTCTCGAAATCGGAGGCAAGACGCCGTTTGCATCGCAGGTCAAGAAGAAGATGTTTTCCGGATGTCCACCGACGCTTGGAATCACAGCGCCTGGAATAAAGTCCACAGGATAGGCAACTCGAGTGTTTTCGGTGTACTTGGTGTCATCGTAGTCGGGGACTCTGGCATCGTCCATGACGATATTTTCAAGAATGGAGCCAAATTTGATCGCTTCCCAGATCTGAGGCTCGCCTTCTTGACTGAGCTTAATGACCTTGGCATAGCAGCCACCTTCGAAGTTGAAAACGCCGTTTTCGGTCCAACCATGTTCGTCGTCGCCAATCAGCCCGCGTTCAGGGTCAGCGGAGAGCGTCGTTTTACCGGTCCCCGAAAGACCAAAGAACAAAGCAACATCGCCGTTTGGTCCGATGTTGGAGGAGCAGTGCATGCTCATGACTCCCTTGAGTGGGAGTAGGTAATTTAGGATCGTGAAGACCGATTTCTTCATTTCGCCCGAGTACTCGGTGCCCATGATGATGACTTCACGAGTCGCAAAGTTCAACGCAATGACAGCATCTCTTTCGACTCCGTCTTCGGTGCGGACGTACTTCTCGGTGCAAAGATCAATGATGGTCCAGTCAGGAGCGTAGGTCGCGAGCTCGTCTTTCGACGGTCGAATCAGAAGGGTCTTGATAAACTGTGCATGCCATGCCTTTTCAACGATGAATCTGGCTTTGATTCTGTGAGCAGGATCTGCACCACCAAAGGTGTCCACGACATACAGTCTCTCCTTGGTTTTGAGTGCGGTCTGAGCTTTTTCGCGAAGAGCGGCAAACTCCTCTTGGCTCATTTCGGCATTGTTTTCCCACCAAATGTTAGCCTCGGATCCTGGTTCGCGCACAACTCGCTTGTCCTTTGGAGTGCGTCCAGTGTACTTCCCGGTCATGCAGACGAGGGCACCATTAGCGGCGAGAACACCTTCGTTATGCTGGATCGCGTGTTCGTATAGCTCGGAGGTATTGAGGTTGGTGTAGACATTGGGGCCAAGTTCAAATGATCCATTGGCCGAGGATGAGGTAGGTGAAACTGCCATGCGTTGCATTCTCCGGTGCGCGTCGTTGCGCTGATTTTGGGTGCTCGGAGACCGTGCATCCAAAACCGTTTCCTTCTTAGTACTAGGATACCGCCTGCAAGGGGTGAATTCCTGCAGAAATACCGTGCTATCCCGTAAAAATCGGGGGACTTTTGGTGGATACTGTAGAGATATGACACCCCTTACTTACGACAAGTTATCTCTCGATTCGATTGCATCGCAGCTCGAATCCGCCCCCGGATGGACGGTTGAGGGCGGTGCGCTTACGCGCTCCTTTGAATTTAAAACCTATGCCAGTTGCCTCGTGTTTGGAGTCGCGGTTGGGCATTGTGCAGACCATCTGAACCATCATCCTGATTTGATGATCGGCTACAAGAAAGTCGTCGTCAGTATGGTGACCCACGATGCGGGTGGAGGTTTGACTGCCTACGATTTTGAGCTAGCTCGCCGGATCAACGCTCTGGTTTAGGGGCGCGTTCCTGTTCGAGGGGGTGATTTTCATAAGCTTTCCGGACCAACATCGGTCCGAAAAGGGTACCGAGGATAAGCGAAAGAAGCCAACCTCCGATCAAAAGGATAAGCAGAAACTTTCGGTCCTCCGGGTGCATGACTGAAACAATACCGAAAAAAAAGACCCCGAATGGGGTTCTGTAAAGAAATGGTGCCGCAAGCCGGACTCGAACCGGCGACCCAAGGATCTTCAATCCTTTGCTCTACCAACTGAGCTACCGCGGCACACTATGGCGCGGATGACGGGACTTGAACCCGCGACCCCCGGCGTGACAGGCCGGTGCTCTAACCACTGAGCTACACCCGCGTTGGACTTACATTATTACACCATTAAGGACAATTTGCAACGGGGGACGGACCTTTTTAGGCACCAGCCAGAAATTCACGTACCGCTTGAGCCTGCTCTTGATCGTCGAGCAAGAAAGCGTCGTGCCCTAGAGGTGAGTCTATGTTTAACCAGCGGGATTGACAACCTGCACTGATCGCTCCTAAATGCAGCGACTCTGATTGCGAAGGTAAGTAAATCCAATCGCTAGAGAAGCTCGTAAAGAGATACTTGACCCCCGGCGAAAAAGAGTTGCAATCGAAACTGTCCAGGGCAGATGAAAGGCTTAGTAGGGAATTCGCGTCAAAGCGTTGCGTGAACTTCTGACCCTGATACCGCAAGTAGCTGGCGATTTCAAACAGGCGCTCTGGAAGGAGATTGTTATCTGGATCGGGATTGGTGCGTGACTCTCGTGAGAATTTTGCGTCAAAAGCCTCTGGACTGAGATACGTCAAGTGTCCGAGCATTCGAGCGAGGGCAAGACCTTCGATTGGTGGATCGGATGGATCGTAGTCACCGCTACACCACTTTGGATCGCGCATGATCGCTTGCCGTGCGACCTCGTTGAACCCAAGTTGCATCGCCGAGTGCTTACCCGCGCTGGCCGTAACCCAGGCGCGTTCGACCATGTCTGGAAAAAGATCCGCCCAGGCAAGGGCTTGCATCCCGCCCATACTTCCGCCGCAAACCATTTTGAGTTTCGATATACCGAGCCCATGGATGAGCTTGGCCTGAGCATGCACGATGTCCCACATCGAGATGCGCGGGAACCTTGAGCCGTAGGATTTGCCGTCCGGAGCCATGGAACTCGGTCCAGTCGAGCCTTGGCAACCGCCTAGAGCGTTGCTACAAAGAACGGTGTGTTTTGTAAGGTCAATCGCCAGGCCCTCGCCGATCAAACGGGGCCACCAGCCAACGGCATTCGAGTCTCCACTGATCGCATGGCAGACGAGGATCACCGGAGCTGAACCAAGCGGCTGCCCGAAAATCTGGTATGCAAGCTGAACGTTGGACAGAATGGCTCCGGAGTCGAGTGTCAGGTCACCGACATCAAAAATTTGCCGATCCCCCGAAGGCCTCATCCGCTCGCCTTCCTCAAACAGTCCTGGGTCAATGGTCATTTGGGTTAGATTTATGGTACCCCGATGATAGTCCCGGTCCAAAAAACTAATAAGAAAAGCCTGCCGAACCGAAGTTCGACAGGCTTGTCTGAAATCAATCTCGTAAACGAATTACGCGATGATTTCTGTAATGGTGCCAGCACCAACAGTTCGGCCACCTTCTCGGATAGCGAACTTGGAGCCTTGCTCCATAGCGATTGGCTTGTCTTCCAACAGGTGAATGGTCATTCGGACGTTGTCGCCCGGCATGCACATTTCAGCTGGATCGCCAGTCACGGAGAAGATCTCAGCGATAGAACCAGTAACGTCCGTGGTTCGGAAGTAGAACTGTGGTCGGTAGCCTGGAACGAACGGGGTGTGTCGTCCTCCCTCATCCTTCGACAGAACGTAAACTTCGCCCTTGAACTTGGTGTGCGGCTTGATGGAACCTGGCTTACAGATAACCATTCCGCGCTCGATGTCCTTTCGGTCAACGCCTCGGAGAAGCAGACCAACGTTGTCGCCAGCTTCACAGTAATCGAGAAGCTTTCGGAACATTTCAACACCTGTACAAGTTGTCTTTCGTGGAGCTTCGGAAAGTCCGACGATTTCAACTTCAGTGTTGATGTTGAGTTGTCCACGCTCGACACGGCCTGTAGCAACAGTTCCGCGTCCAGTAATGGTGAAAACGTCTTCAACAGCCATCAAGAATGGCTTGTCCTTGTCTCGCTCTGGAGTTGGGATCCAAGTATCAACAGCGTCCATCAACGCAACGATTGGTGCAAATGCAGGATCGTCTTGTGGCTTACCAGCTTCGAGAGCTTCGATTGCCTTAACAGCGGAGCCCTTGATGATTGGAGTGTCGTCGCCAGGGAAGCCGTACTTGCTGAGAAGTTCTCGGATTTCCATTTCGACGAGTTCAAGCAGTTCTTCGTCATCAACGAGGTCAACCTTGTTCATGAAGACGACGATGTACGGAACACCAACCTGTCGAGCAAGTAGGATGTGCTCTCGGGTTTGTGGCATTGGACCGTCGGTCGAAGCAACTACGAGGATAGCGCCGTCCATTTGGGCAGCACCGGTAATCATGTTCTTGATAAAGTCGGCGTGGCCAGGGCAGTCTACGTGTGCGTAGTGTCGCGTTTCGGTTTCGTACTCTTGGTGCGAAATGTTGATGGTGATACCGCGGGCCTTTTCTTCAGGCGCGGAGTCGATTTCGGCATAGGAGACCTTCTTGTTGGTAGCGATCTTCTGGGACATAACGCCCGTGATCGCAGCCGTCAGAGACGTCTTGCCATGGTCGACGTGTCCGATGGTTCCAACGTTCACGTGTGGTTTCTTTCGTTCGAATTTAGCTCTTGCCATTAGTTTTTTGTATCCTCTTGTTTAAAATTAGTGATGACCCTTAGGGTTCTTCGCGATGATTTCTTCTGAGATGCTTCGTGGGACTTCTTCATAGTGCGAAGGAGTCACGTTTGGAGTTGCTCGACCTTGCGTCAAAGAGCGCAAAGTTGTGACATATCCAAACATCTCCGAGAGTGGGACGTGGCTGTTGACGACGGTTACGCCACCAAGAGCTGGTTCCATTCCTTCAATGCGTCCTCGACGACCGTTAAGGTCTCCCACGACGTCTCCCACGTTGCCATCTGGCGTCGTGACTTCGACGTGCATGATCGGTTCCTTAATGACCGGATTTGCCTTCTTCATAGCTTCGCGGAATGCGATCATTCCAGCTTGCTTGAATGCGTTTTCGTTCGAGTCAACATCGTGGTACGAACCGTCAATGACGGCGACTCGGAAGTCAACTACTGGGTACCCAGCCAGAACACCAGACTGCATGGCTTCTCGGACGCCCTTTTCGATGGCTGGAATATATTCCTTTGGAATAGATCCACCAACGGTCTTGTTTTCGAAGACGAATCCTTGACCAGCCTCAAGCGGCTCCATTTCGATCCAGCAGTGGCCGTATTGACCGGAACCACCAGTTTGACGAACGAACTTACCTTCGGCCTTTGTCTTTGCCTTAACCGTTTCCCGGTAAGCAACCATCGGCTTCCCTTGGTTCGCTTGCACACCGAATTCGCGGTTCAATCGGTCCACGATAATTTCTAGGTGAAGCTCACCCATTCCGCTAATGATGGTTTGACCAGAGTCAATATCCGTGAACACGCGGAATGTAGGATCTTCTTCTGCCAATCGCTGCAAGCTGGTTCCAAGCTTTTCTTGGTCAGCGCGGCTCTTAGGCTCGATCGCGATTTGAATCACAGGCTCAGGGAACTTGATGGATTCTAGCGAGATCGGGTGATCTTCGTTACAAATTGTGTATCCGGTTCGAACGTCGGAAAGACCAATTACACCGACGATGTCGCCGGCATATACTTCGTCAATGTCCTTTCGCTCGTTGGCGTGCATTTCCAAGATTCGTCCAATTCGCTCGGACTTCACTCGGAAGTCGTTGCTGACTGGATCACGGAAGCAGACCGAAATCGGGGTGCCCTTCTTGAGAATTCCGGAATAGACGCGAAGGAATGTCAAGCGACCGACATACTTGTCGGACATGATCTTGAATGCAAGTGCGCTGAACGGTTCCTTGTCGTCGGACTTACGAACAAGTGGCTCATCGGTTTCTGGGTCAACGCCGCTTGCTGCATCCACGTCAAGTGGGGAAGGAAGAAGGTCGACAACGCAGTCAATCATGAACTGGACACCCTTGTTCTTGAACGAGGATCCCGAGATGCATGGGACGATCTTGTTTGCAAGAGTTCCGGTTCGGAGAGCGGCTCGGATATCAGCTTCGCTGATTTCTTCACCCGAAAGGAATCGCTCCATGATGGATTCATCATAGTCAGCGATGGACTCGATCATCTTCTCGCGCCATTCAGCGGCAACCGAAACGAGGTCGGCTGGGATATCGATTTCCTTATAAGTCTTTCCAGTATCGTCTTCCTTGTCGTAAACGGAAGCCTTCATCGTGATGAGGTCAACGTAGCCAAGATAGTCGGATTCGGCGCCGATTGGAATTTGGATCGGGGCAGCATTTGCACCGAGTCGCACCCGCATGTGGTTAACCACTGCGAAGAAGTCAGCACCAAGTCGGTCCATCTTATTGACATAAGCAATTCGAGGAACCTTGTACTTGTTTGCCTGTCGCCAAACCGTTTCGGATTGTGGTTGAACTCCACCGACCGCACAGTAGACGGCGACGAGACCATCGAGAACACGCAAGGAACGCTCAACTTCGACGGTAAAGTCAACGTGGCCAGGCGTATCAATGATGTTGATCTTGTGCTCGGGCTTGTCGTTGTTGCTACCGCGCCAGAATGCCGAGGTCGCAGCGGAGGTAATCGTAATTCCTCGCTCCTGTTCTTGCTCCATCCAGTCCATGGTGGCGGCGCCGTCGTGGACTTCGCCGATCTTGTGGGATCGGCCTGTGTAATACAGGATTCGTTCGGTTGTAGTAGTCTTACCCGCGTCAATGTGAGCGGCAATTCCGATGTTTCGAACTTTATCTAATGGATGGGAGCGTGGCATATAGTTATGTCTCTTTCTTTAAGTTAATTAAAATTTGTAATGGCTAAATGCCTTGTTAGCATCGGCCATTCGGTGGGTGTCGTCCTTCTTCTTAACAGAAGTTCCGGAGCCTTTGTAAGCATCCAAAAATTCTGCCGCGAGCTTGTCCACCATGGATCGTTCGCCTTTCCGCTTTCGCGCGTTGGTGACCATCCATCGGAGGGCTAGTGTTCGTCGTCGGGCTGGGCGAACGTCCATAGGCACTTGGTAGTTTTGTCCACCAACGCGGCGGGCTCGAACTTCCATGGTCGGCATGACGTTTGCCATCGCCTTTTCGAAGATCTCAAGTGCAGGCACTTGTGCTTCGGCTTCGGCCTTTGACATTGCGGTGTAAAAAATGCGCTCGGCAACGGTCTTCTTCCCGCCGATCATCATGCGATTGATGAAGCTTTGGGCCAGCTCGCTATTGTAAATAGGATCTGGAGTGATGACTCGCGGTGTTGGTGGTCCTTTTCGTGGCATATCTTTTCCTTAAAATTACTTCTTCGCCGCGGCTGCCTTTGGCCGCTTAGTGCCGTACTTGGATCGGCCTTGCTTTCGGTTGTTAGTACCAGCCGTTTGCTGAGTTCCTCGAACGATGTGATAGCGCACACCAGGAAGGTCCTTAACACGTCCACCACGCACCAAGACAACGCTGTGCTCTTGGAGGTTGTGGCCAACGCCCGGAATGTACGCGGTAACTTCCGTTCCATTGGTCAAACGGACACGAGCAACCTTACGAAGAGCAGAGTTTGGCTTCTTCGGGGTCTGGGTCTTAACAATGGTGCAAACACCGCGTCGGAAAGGATTTCCTTTCAGAGCGGGTGATTTAGACTTCACCTTGGCCGTGTAGCGGCCCTTGCGTACAAGCTGATTTACGGTCGGCATTAATTCCTCAAATTTGTTTCCTGGCGATCGACGGGCAAACGGTTTATCAAAGAAAAACCCCGCTTCAACTCAGCCGTTGCGGGGCAATGTGGTCGGTTTTGCTTTGATTACTTATGTGAATCACCCGTCTACACGCTCCTTCGAACTGACTGAATCGCCATGCATACGCACAGCCCTTCGCCAAGGTCGAATTATGAAGCAAGCGATACCCCAATGTCAAGCGCACCACTCAACCTTTTTTCGCGTCTTCTCTTTGAACCCATTTTTAGGGGTTGATTTCCGCCTGCACCGATGAAAATTTTGACAATTCCCAATTGGTCATTTGGCCGCGATAAAGACCTTCACTTCTTATTCGAAGATTTGCTCACCGGTTGGGGTTTGGATATCCATTTTTTGGAAGGAGACCTTGATCACAACCGGACGGTTTCGGCATTTAGCGGAGATCCTGAGGTCGTTTTTGAGCGTTTGGAGCGCCTTTGCGAGGCGGCTTTTGAGCGCATTGACCTGAATCGGCACATGGGTGTCCATCCCCGAATCGGTGCTCTTGATGTTTGTCCTTTCGTTGCCCTAGATTGCGAAGGCTATCCCTTGAAGCTGAAAGTTGAAGCATTTGGAAAACGGATCGGTGAAAGATTTGGAATCCCGATTTTTCTTTACGAACAATCTGAGCGGGGAAAACACGCATTTGAACTCCCTAAGTTGCGTAGTGGCGGCTTCGGAGGTTTGATGGGACGCGAGCTTGATCCTGATTTTGGACCTCATCTGGTTCATCCAAGGCTTGGTGCGACCGTGATGGGGGTACGCGACTTTCTTATCGCGACGAACATTAACTTTGCTTCCTTGGACTTGGCATGGGTCAAGGGTTTAGCGAGCGATCTCCGAAAAGCGCGCGCTGAAGGAGACCCGAAGTTCTTCGGAGTTCGTGCCCTTGGTTTTCCCCTAGCGTCCCGAAAGATGGTGCAGCTCAGTTTGAATCTAACTCAGCCGAATCTGACTTCGCCGGATTTGGTGATCGAATGGGCGCTTGAAAAGGCGCGTCTCTCGAAGGTGAAGTTTGCTGAGACCGAGTTGATTGGGGTCATTCGTGAGAAGGATCTGGAAGGGGCAAGCCGGTTACCGGTGAAGAAGTCGCAAGTGGTTTTTTAAGTTCGGATTGTTAAGGTCACACTGAACGACAAACCCGAACTCCCGAACAACCCGAACCCACCAATCAGCTAAACTCCCTCCCAGATGAAACGCGCAATTGTACTGGTTCTGGACGGCTGCGGGGCGGGGAAGACCCCCGACTCCCTAAAATTCGGCGATCCCGACCCGGACACAATCAAGCACGTTTGGGATCACGTCCGTGAGATCGACGCCCCAAATCTAGCATCGGTAGGATTTTGGGCCGCCTGCGGAATTGATGTTCCTGCTAAAACGCAGGTTGGTGGAAAGAATGTCGCTTACGGGCGCCTGCTCCCGCTGAGTATGGGCAAAGATTCTGTGACCGGCCACTGGGAAATGATGGGCATTGTGAGTGAAGAACCCTTCCCAACTTATCCCCAGGGATTCCCAATTTCGTTGGTTAAAGAGTTTGAAGAAGCCATCGGAGTTCAGACAATAGGTAATCGACCAGCTAGTGGAACACAAATCCTTAAGGAACTTGGCGAACTTCACATGGATTCCGGATTTCCTATCGTCTATACCAGCGGGGATTCGGTTTTCCAGATCGCCTGTCACGAGGAGATCGTTCCAGTAGAAAAGCTCTACGAATTCTGCCGCATTGCACGAGAAATGCTGACCTCACCAAACCATGTTCAGCGCGTGATCGCCAGGCCATTTATTGGTAAGGATGCGGAGTCTTTCACGAGAACGGAGCGGCGAAAAGACTTTACTCTCGTCCCTGAACCGAACTTGATTGATGAGATCGGAGATGTCTTCGGGATCGGAGTCATTCCAGAATTATTCAACGGACGAGGATTTCGCGAAGTCAAGCGAACACAGAGTAACCCCGAACATGCGGTGATGCTTCGGGAGGCGATGGCAAGCGATGCGAGATTCATCTTCTGTAATTTTGAAGACTTCGATATGCTCTACGGACATCGGAATGACCCCAAAGGTTTCGCGAACTGCCTCGTCGAATTTGATGCTATTCTTAGTGACATCCTTGGGGAACTGAAAGACGAGGACTTACTGATCATTACCGCCGATCATGGAAACGATCCAACCGATGCGAGTACTGACCACAGCCGAGAGTTTTCGCCGATTGTTATCTTAGGTTCAGGCAGACAAGGTAAGTCAACTGACGAAGTAGGATTGAACCTAGTTGGTAATGCAGTACGCAATTGGCTTGGAATTTAGTCGTCGCCCAAGTACTCAAGATCGCGCAACATGCGTGGATTCTGTCGCCAGTCTTCTCGGACTTTGACAAATAGCTGCAAGTGAACCCTGGATCCGATGATGTCTTCGATCTCAAGTCGCGCTTCGCTGCCGATCAAGTTGAGCATTGAGCCGCCCTTTCCGATCAAAATCGCCTTCTGACCATCTTTTTCGACGACGATGCTCATGTCAATCCGGGTCAAGCGACCGTCCTCTTCCCACATATCCACAACGGTTGCGATAGCGTGGGGGATCTCTTGACGGGTGAGACGGAGGCACTTTTCGCGTACCAATTCAGCGGCAAGGCGGCGCATAGGCTGGTCGGTGACTTCGTCCTCGGGGTAGAGCATTGGCCCTTCTGGGAGGTCTTCCAGGATCATCCCAACAAGAAGATCGACGTTCTGATCCTTACTGACTGCCGTCCACATCGTGCGTTCGGTTCCGAACAACTTCGTGTATAGCCCGTAGTTATCGGCAACATCAATCGGGCGTGTGATGTCCATCTTGTTTAGACACAAGATCACATTTTTCTTCGCAACCCCTTCGGCATTGATCCATCCGCTCTGCTTTAAAATCACAGCGATGGCTTCGTCTTCCTTGTCTGGCTTCCGGTGGGCATCCACCATCACAAGCAAGCAATCCGCGCCATCAATGCTGGCTTGGGCCGTTTCATTCAGAATCCGGCCGAGCTGGGTGTGAGCCTTGTGAACTCCCGGAGTGTCAATCAGTGCGAGCTGATAGGTCTCAGTCGTCGCAATGCCGAGAACACGGTGGCGGGTCGTCTGCGGTTTGTCGCTGACGATAGAGACCTTTTGACCGACAAGAGCATTCGTGAGAGTGCTCTTGCCAGTATTAGGTTTGCCGACTAAGGCTACGATTCCAGATTTGAACATCAATCTCGTTTCCTAAACATGACGCTCATGCCGGCGACATCAAAGTCGCTCTTTTCTCCGCCATTGTTTCGGTTGTTGTTGCCTTTTCCTTGGCGTCGTCGGCCGCGTTGGCGGTTCGAGGAGGATCGCCCTCGGTCTCCGCCGTCTTCCTTCGAGTCGAACTGAGTCGCCTCAAATTCCATCATGCTCGGCTTAAAGACCAGATCGTCTGCGTGCTCATCGGACCAGGTTTCCTCAATCAAGGCGTCCAGCTTCATGATCGGAATGTCAAAGTTGACATCGTCCATATCACGGGTATTCGCCGGTCGCTCAGGAAGAAAGTCCATCTTCAGCAACTGATCTTGAGGCGAGTTTAAAATTGCCTCAATTTCGCTACGCACGCCAACCAAGAAGGTGTGCGATCCACCATCGGTGGTCGCAAATCGAAGTTGAGTCCCTTCAACCGTTGCCCACTCGTGACGCTGGATGTTGTAGGCAACATACTTATCGGGGAGCGTGATCGTGCGAGATCCTGCACCACGGCAGTGCACAGTCAGGAACGGTGCGCGGACGTGGACGAGATCTTCGAAGTAGCTCCAGACGTGCGCTCCTGCCATCGCACCCAGGGCGCGGAAGAGGGCAGGGGTAACAACGGCTTCACCGAAGAAAACGCTGCGCCACCTTTGGGAAGGATTCTCACCTTCAAACTCACGCACCATGAAGCTCGGCAATCCGGTTCCGGTGTACTCGCCAAGGACAAGCCCATCTTCCGGAATCGCAAAGTAGCTCGGCTCAAGATCATTGCCTTGGGACAGAATTTTCTCAGGAAGAGCCTCGCAAAGTGGGTGCTTTTTGTGGACGAGAGTGGTGCCGCTCTTGCTTGCAAACGGTTGTCGCTTGAGAGCGATTCCTGTCACTTCCCGTACGCGCTCAAGCGCATCGCGACCTGAGTCAAAGAGACCAGCGGCATACATCCAGAAGAGGGTTTTGCCGTCGCGTTGCAGTCGGGTCTTGATCGCTGAGCGGACTTCTGGTCTAATGTCCCATGCGTTAAGGAAGACATAAAGCTTCGCTTCCGGGAATGTTTCTCGGTGGGCTAGGTCACTAAGAAGATAGAAGCCAGCACTGAGTCCAGACCGCAAGATCGATTCACGTACGTTCTGAACAAGAAGTTCAAAAGCGCGTTGATCAACGAGGTAGGCCAGCGATCGCTCATCAATCAAAACCGCGACATCTGGATCAGCATTCGGGATGCTCATGCGCTGGGTCAGGATGCTCTTGACATCCTTTGCTCGGTCCCAAATTCCAGGTGACTTCAGCCAGCCGTTACCCCAAAGGTCCATCCAGCACATCCCGGCACCGTGGGAAAGCGCCGCGCCGACGCCCCGCCAGTGCGCGGACTCCAAGGCTTGCGGAGTCTTCATCACGGTGTTAAAGTCGTCAGATTCGCTCTTACCGGAGATTGGAGTTTTGAAATCTTCTTCGCTGATATAGAGCTTGCCGTTCAGTGCAAAGCTGTCAACCGGGCCAGGGAATGGACAGGATCCACCTGGTTCTCGATTCTTGTAGCTCGGCGGGCCGGCGATGAAATCAATCTCTTGCACACGGCAGAGCTTTCCAAGGCTCAGGTGACCGGAGCCAGGGTGGCTCCATTCAAAGGTATAGCCGTACGAAACTCCGACCAGCATCATTCCGCCGCTGGATTTCTTCACTAGATGTGCAAGGCGGGTGATCCGGTCGACGGCTGTATCGCTGAGGAAAAGGTGATAGTCCACCCATCGGCGAGACTTGCGACCGGTTTGGACAAACTCTTCTGTCCGCTTCGAATCACCATTAAGATATTCCGGTGTGGTCAACGTGTCGAACTGCACCGGCCCATCAAACCATGCTGCACATAGCGCAACATTGTCGTTGCGGTAACGCATGCGAATCCAATTTCGGAATTCGTCTTGCGCTGCTGGGGAAGTATCGTAACCGGAGCCGGAAGGGAAGAACCATTCTCCGCGCTCCAGGTGAACGCCCATCACTTGACCTGCATCAGGAAGAAGCATCATGCGCTCGACGAAATCTTGGAGGCAATTTTCGGCGTCGCGCCAGAACTTCTCGTCGCAGAAGCTCGGCTCACCTAACCCACCTTCTTCCGTGATGTACTTCGCCTTCGGGTAATCGCGATCCCAGCCCGGCTTAGCAGCGAAGACGGTGCGGAAAATGACTTGCGCATCTGGGTTTGTTTCCAGAGTTCGCTTGAGCAAATAGCTTGCAAATGCCACCGCGTCTGTCGCGGTGCCTTGCTGATTCACCTCAAGCTCAACATAATGCACGATGATGTTGATCCCGGCTTCCTTTGCGAGCTGGAATTCTTCAAGAACGATGCTCAGCCGGCCTTCATCGCTGGCATTTCCGAAGAAGAAGAGCGGTGGATATACCCTATGGTTGCGGACAAGAGTCGGCAACCCGCGTCGCTGGACAACTTGCGGAGCCACATCTGGGATTGCGATCTGCTCGCGAGGAACTGGCTTCGGCAGAGGTGGGATGCTGAATGGAACAACTGGAGCGGGTTCTGGTGCGCGTGTAGAAACTCTTGGCGCGACAATTTCTTCTTCGCGCGGTGCTCGGGCTGGTCGTTGTGCTCGTGGTTCCCGGGTAGGCTTTTCAGGCTTGAATGCGCCACCTGTTCGTGTTTGCGCGGGTTTCTTGCCCGTGCCTTTCGGTTCGCGCATGATGATCGAAACACCAAGCGCGGCGGCAGGAGCAATGATGGATTCTTCGATCGAAGGCAAATCATCGCGCTGAATCCTGGCAGGCTTTTCCGATTTCCGAGTTCGGAAAACTGGATTTGGCATTCCTTCGCCAGCGTCGAAATCTTCGAAGGTGGTTGGTTCCAGCGGGACCGGTTCCAAAGAAGGCATCAGGCTCTTGCCCTTTTTCCCGTCCCTGAGTGGGCGTTCTTCGCGTTGTGGACGAGCTGGTCGCGGCGCGCGCTCAGTTCTTGCCCGGAATGTGGGCAGAGGTAGATTATCTACACCCTGGATTGCGAAGAAGTAGGGCGCTGAGGGTTCGGGAGTTCGGGAGTCCGGGAGTTCGGATTTTTCTGGTGTTGATGCGCTCGGCTTGACGGCCTTAGGACTGCTAGACTTCGCCGACTCCGATGGCTTCGTTGCGATGGTATCAGTGATTGCCTTGACGACCTTACCGAAAAGCCCCTTCTTCTGCTTTTCTGCCGGGACTTTGGCAACCGGCGCGGGTGATGGCGAAACAGCTAATGATTCTACTGTCTCGACAACGGCATGATTCAGCCCAGCTGATACGGCGTCACCTTCTTTTCGTGGGCGTCCGCGAGGACGCTTCGGAGCCGAAGCTTCGACTTCGTCAACTTCTTTTTTCGGTCTACCGCGACCGCGTTTCGGGGCATTCGAGGCGGCGGCCAGTTCCTCTGGCGTTAGTTCTTTACGAGGGCGTCCTCGACCACGTCGAGGTTCGCCGGTGGGATCTCCAGATCCAGGATTGAATTCGTTATCGTTTGGCATGATGTGCTCAGTGAGAAAGTCGCTTGAAGCCAGTCGCACACCGATTTGGGTGATGCGAGTAGCAGGTTGGGTTTGCCGCTGAGAAGTTCTTCCGTCGTTGAGGAGCCATAGCTCACCGCGACGGTTGTCACTCCAGCAGAAACCCCCGCATGGACATCGTGGACGGAATCCCCGATGAAGATCGCGTCTGATGGATCAACGCCCAGCTGGGCGCATGCCAAAAGAACTGGATCAGGATGCGGTTTTGGGTTGTAGACGTCCGATGCACTTACATGCACGGGCACGTCCCAGAGAATAGGAAACTGATTACTGATCCACTCGAGTTCTTCGGCATTGCGGCTGGTTACAAGACCAACAGGAATCCCGGCCGAGAGCAGATCCGCCACGACCGAAAGCACACCATCAAAAATCTCAATCTTGTCGGCATTCGCGATATAGCGATCCATCGCGAATCGAATGCGCTCGTCAAGAGTGGAAGGGTGGGCATCGCAACCATACAAATTCATGCAGGTTGAAAGTGGCGTCCCGATGGTCGCTTTGACTTCGTTTCTAGAAACAGGTCGGTCAGCGAGTGCTTTGTAGGACTCAGAAAGCCCGGCAACGATCATCGGAATAGTATTGACAAGAGTGCCGTCAACGTCAAAAAGAACAGCGCGAGGACGGGCATTGAAACTCATATCAAACTTACAGACGAGAGTATGACAGATTAGGAGGAATAATCACCAGAAATTCAGCGAAAATGGTTTCCACGTTGAACCCAGCCCCGAACCGATGGGTGTACTCAGAAGCACCGTCGTTAAAAGGCAGGGCATTCGTACCAACTCTCATCGTGCATTCGGGGAGTAGAACCGAGTGCCTCCCCGGAGCATTTAATGAACCTTAAGACCCAAAAAATTTACGATGAAGTGTTTCAACACCCTACTTCCCAAAGCCTCGAATGGAGCGATGTGAAAGCCATGTTTGAAGAGATCGGTAAAGTCGAGGATCAGCGCAATGGCAATATGAAGGTGACCCTTCATGGCCACTCAATGGTCTTCAAGTCTCCAAGCCTAAGCGCGATTGCATCAAATGAGCAGATCACCGAGATTCAAAAGATGCTGAAAGTGAAGAACCCACAAGAGAATGCCTCAACGGAAACGCACTTCCTTGTCGTGCTAGATCACCAAGAAGCGCGGGTTTACGCAGCCGAATCGAGCGGAGCTATCGGTGTGAGATTTACTCCGGTTGATCACGAAGGTCATACTTCACACGTTCACAGTGCGCATGACTACCGGACTCACGCCGAAGAGCCAAACCATGACCACTACTATGCTGCTATTGCGAAAAGCCTTAAAGATGCCGATCAAATTTTAGTCTTTGGGTCTGGCGAAGGATCAAGTTCTGCAAAGGATAAGTTCGTGAAGTACTTGGCAGAGAAGGAGCCAAAAATTCAGGAACACATTGTCGGCATACACAAGATTGACGCAAGTCATATGTCTGAGAATGAACTTCTAGCCAAAGCCAGAGAAGTGTTCGAAGAGTAGACCTTGAGGTTTACGGCGCGCTCAGCCAGAAATCTCTTCCGCGTTCCCCGTTATAGAAGGCATAGAGGGCGAAGGAGAACTCGAAGAGAATCCAGATCCCAAGGCCAATCAGCAACCAACGGGAAATGACTTCGTCTTGCATGATCGCAGCGCGGTAAAAGAATGCGAGCGCCAGCCCCAATGCAAGGCACACCCACCTAACGAGGCGGCAAGTAAAAATAAATTCGCCTATAGAGAATAAGACGTCAAGAACGCTATCGGTCATGGCACGGGTTACGCGCCAGAGTTTGGCAGAGTTGCGATGCCGGTTCGCTATGGGTCTAAAATCCCTTGTCGAAGGAAATTCTTCCGAGATTCTTGGCACAACGTACGTCCTCAACACGTACCTAGAAGGGTCCGCGGGCGATCAATTGCGCCAAACAAGCGGGGAAACAAGGAAAACAAAAATGACTAGAACAGGAAGCGCAATTTGGAAGGGTGGCATCATGGATGGCACTGGAACCGTCTCAACGGAAACAGGCACACTCGCGGGAGCACAATACTCTTTTACATCAAGATTTGAATCCGGAACGGGAACGAATCCCGAGGAACTCATCGGAGCGGCTCATGCCGGATGCTTCAGCATGGCGCTCAGCGCTGTTCTGGGGGGACACGAGCTGAAAGCTGATGAGATCAACACAACTGCTCAGGTTAGTGTGGTGAAGGAAGAAGGTGGATTCGTAATCAATAAAATCCACCTCATTTTAACCGCAAAAATCCCAGGTGCAACCGACGATCAGTTCCAGGCCGCAGCCGCCGAGGCAAAGGCAAATTGCCCAGTTTCGAAGGTACTGAACGCAGAAATCACCCTCGAAGCGACCCTGATTTCTTAATTCAACGATGAGGACCTGACCTTCTTGTGTCAGGTCTTTTCTTGCCCAATTTGCTCTTCGACCCATTTTGCTCGGCGATGTTTTTCGACGGAGAAAAGGGAGGTCGTCTCTGGTCTAGGTAGAGGCGCGGTTGGATCAATCTTTCGCAAAATGAACAGCGTCTCGTTGGGATAGTTGCTATTCACGAGGATCTCGAGCGGGAACCCGAGCTGGGTTTTACATCGCAAAATCATCTCCATTGCGGTGTGTTGTTCCCAAACATGGAAGTGTGCGTCAAGTCCATCTTCGTCAAGTTGCTCCGCAAAAGCTCGTGCCTCCGCCCCGGCAAGCCCGAACAGCTTCTCGGAGATCTCTAGGTAATGCCCAAGTCGCGAGTCGGCTGGTCCGTTTTCGTAGTCGCTTAGCAAGTGTTCAAAAGTCGTGAGGTCACGATCAAAGTCAAACGTAAACCGACGATCAGGCAAAGCCAGAAAGACGATCCCGCCAACCCGCAGAATCCGGAGCATGCTCTCGATCGCGAGAAGCGGATTTTCGAGGTGCTCAACCACATGGTTAGCAATAAGGAAGTCTTGGCTGGCATCCGGGATCCCTTCGCACGTTTCCAAGTTGGTGATATAGGTGAGCGGCTTCAGGTCTTTGGGCATCCCTTCGTGCCGAGCCTGCATGAATGCGTTCGTATAGCGATCTGCGTATCGCACAACAACCCCTTTTGCAACCGGCAAAGGCGAATTCAAAGCCCCAAATTCGATCCCCTCACCCCGGATGTAAGCATGCGAAAACCCACTCCTAGTGACATGCTGGAGCCGGCGAAGGTAGAAATTCGAGGCCTTTTCGAAAACCCTTCGGACTATCTCCCTGGCAGATGTTGGGAGGACTTTTTCGATTCCAGATCGCATTTGCGTTAGGATACTGGAATCGCGTTCCCGCAAACCTAACCCGAAAAAAGGAAATTTTTTCTCTAAAGCTCCCCGGTAATTATGCCGAGCATTACAGGGAACGGAGAAAAACCTTGAAGATCGACAACACGTTGATTCCTGGGTTGGCATCCGCTCCCGCTGGGACGAGTCCTGATGCGGTTGTTGATTCTGGCGAGTTTGCGCTCGCGATGGATCAAGCAACCGTAATTGTGCCTCCCCCCGATCCGGGCGCGATTATGCCGACCATGAACGGAGAAGAAGCGAACCCAATACAGCCGATTGCTGCGGGACAAACGCTGGACTTACTCCAAAGTCAAACCAACTTGGCATCAAGCCAAGTGGTTTCCCCAGTCGTGCCGACTGGTGAGATCATTCCTACTCAGACCGGAACACAAACTTCATTGGAAACGGAAGCAGTTCTGGCTACGACCAGCTCAGAAGTAAAGCCGTCGCCCGATGCTCCAGATTTTGAAGTGACGGGTGAAGACGAGCTTTCGGCGGAAGAAGCTGCAGCCTTGCTTGCGGTCAACCTCAACTTTGTCGCCTTGCCTGACTCCGCTCCTGGTGAGGCTCCAACTGAGTCGCTTCTGGGTGATGTCCGGGCCGGGAAGTCTGCCGATCCTACTATTGTGGTTCAAAGCCATGATAAGGCAACTCTATTGCCTACTCCACAAGAGACACTTCAAGTGGTCGCAGAGGATGAGCCTCAAGTTAAGATTTCTGGATTGGTTCGGAATGAGCCAAATGCTCCTCAGCAGGTTCTTGACCCTGAAATGCTCTCCGCAATCGGTCTCACCGAAATCTCTGCAAAGGATGACCAACCAATTTCGAGCGAACCAGAAATTGACACAGTGACGAGTGGAAAGGTCGTCATTACCTCTTCTGCCCTGACTTCTCAGCAAAGCTTTGAAGACCGGAGTGACAGTGACGAAGGTCTCTTGCAAAGTTCCGTAATCGAATCAGCACGTCCAGCAGAAGTTGGCTTCCAGGAAGTTGGCCTCGAGCTGAAGGCTGTTGATCAAACGCAAGGCACCCAGAAAGTGACCGAACTTCCGAAGGAGACTCTGCAGGAAGTCATGCAGCAGACGGTAGATCGCATCGAAAAGATGGCGATGCACCGACCGATCAGCGTGATGACCGTGCGCCTGATGCCGGAAGATCTGGGTGCCATCACCGTCCAAATCAAAACAATGGGCAATAAGAGCGAAGCTGAAATCACCGCAACGAACGAGCGAGTGGTCCAGGCACTAGAAGCAAATCGTCCCCAGCTTGTCCAGGTGATCGAAGCGAAAGGCGCTGGCCTAAGCGAAATGAGCATGAGGCATGATGCAAGTGCCAACCAGCAAGGACAGCAAGGCACGAAGCAGGAAGCAGAGCGAAATCAGAATTTTGCGAATAATGTTCCTATGAATAACCTTCCAGGGCAAGCGGTGGTCTCCACCGATGCCAATTGGAACTCGACCGGGACAAAGTCCCTTAATATGGTGATCTAAGAAAATGAGTGGTATCGACCAAGTTAGTAAAGTATCTCCGGAGCAGTACTTCGGAACCCGACCAGCAGAGGCAAAAGGTAAGTTGGATATGAACGCATTTATGCGTTTGCTTACAGTTCAACTTGCAAATCAAAATCCTCTTGAACCAATGAACGACCGTGACTTCTTCGCCCAAATGGCGCAGCTTGGTCAAGTGGAAGGATCGGACAAAATGCAAAAGAGATTGGACATGATGCAAGCGACAAGCATGATGGGTAAAACTGTGGATGCGTTGCGACCAATGACCGACGAAAATTCTGGCGGAGTAAACGATATTGTTACCGGAGAAGTTGTCCGGATGACTGTAAAGAACGGTGAAAGAATGCTTGGGATCAAGGAAGCAAACGGCGGAATTGTGGAAGTTCGAATGGAGAACATTCGTGAAATTCGAAACTAAGGTAAAGTGTTTGGATCAATGAGCCAGACAGGACCACTCCAGAATAATAAAGTTGCAGAACTCTTTCAGTCGCAAGTGGCGGCTCCTATGCGAGCGAAGACGATTGATCCTGCGGATCGAGTCGCTTTTAGTGAGCTTCTGGAGAATCGTCTCAAGCTCAGCGGTCACGCTCAAACTCGGCTCCAGAGTCGCGACATTGAACTCGATGGCGCAGCATGGAAACGCGTTTTAGACGGTGTGGATAAGGCCGAAGCGAAAGGTGCAAAGGAATCTCTGGTTTTGGTAGACGATGTTGCCCTTGTTGTCAGCGTTAAGAACCGAACCGTAATCACCGCAGTGGATCGCCAACATTTGAAAGAAAACGTCTTTACAAATATTGATAGCGCTGTCGTGGTTTAACTCAATTCTGAATTTTACTAAAACCTAAAGTTAATTGTTAAGAAGTGACCCTAGGGAAAATTCTTACTACGCCAATAACTAAAGTGTATAGGTTGAGAAGATCAGCCGATTTGATGAAAACAAACTGGAGTTGGTTTTTTCTTGCGAATAGCCAACGGGTTTAGAGTCCTGGAGAATGCAGGATTCACATAATCAAATCGTACGGTTCCAAACATCCTTTACAAGAATCAATTAAGGAATCATAACGAAAATGCTACAAGCAATGCTAGCGGGAGTCGCCTCGGTTAAGGCACAACAAACCCGGATGAACGTCATCAGTAATAACCTTGCCAACGTCAATACAACAGCTTTTAAGGGAAGTCGTGTCACATTCCAAGAAATGATCGCTCAGACGATCCGGGGTGCAAGCCGACCGAATGGAACAAGCGGTGGTACCAACCCGATGCAGCTCGTACTTGGTGTCATAGTCGCAGGAACCGATGTGAACAACGAACAAGGTTCTCTTGCTGCAACAAATCGACCAAGCGACCTTGCAATTCAGGGCAATGGTTTCTTTGTTGTCTCGAACTCTTCAAGAACAGCCTACTCCCGAGACGGAGCGTTCGACCTTGATGCCAACGGAGTTTTAGTGCAACGCGGCACCGGAGAGCGACTCATTGGTTGGACGGCAGACGAACTCGGCAATATTGACGCGACCCAGCCACTCGGACCGTCCTCTTACATTTCCGTTCCGATTGGAGCTTTGGACACGGTTCAAATTTCGACCCGAGCGAGTTTCAAGGGTAATTTGAACTCGAGCCAGCCTTCTGGTGTTCCTGTTACGACTCCGACGATGCGCGTCTTTGATGGACTCGGCGGAGCCCACGATATTGATCTGGTCCTGCAAAATCCAACACCAGCCGTGGCAGGTCCAGGAGTACCTGTCGGAGCCACAACGAGTTGGGAGTGGTCCATGACCGAAGGGGCAACAACAGTTGGGTCATTCTCAAGTGGAACCAACACTCGCTTATACTTCGATGCAAACGGGAATTTGCTCAATCCGAACACTTTCGGCAACATCACGGTTCCTGCGTCCGGCGGAGCATCAGCCTTTAACGTCGAAATTGACTTTAGTAAGATTCGACAACTGGCAACAGAGTCCAACGTGACCCCGTACGACCAAAATGGATTCCCTCCAGGATCGCTGCAAGGCTATTCGATCGCTTCCGATGGAATTGTGACTGGTCTCTTTACCAATGGTCTCACTCGAGCGATGGGGCAGGTCGCAGTTGCGATTGTCTCCAACCCAGGTGGTATGGAGCGGATTGGCAATAACCTCTGGCGACAAAGCGATAACTCTGGGATTCCGGTTCTTGGAACTCCAAAGTCCGGGGGTCGCGGCGGAATAAACTCAGGATTTCTTGAGCAATCCAACGTTGACATCTCAAACGAGTTCACCGACATGATCATTACTCAGCGTGGATTCCAAGCGAATACAAAGGTGATTTCCACGGTTGACGAGATGTTACAAGAGCTTATAAACATCAAGCGTTAATTCTTCGCTTTTAGCTTGAATTGATTCAAAAACGGGAACGGGCCCTTGTGGTTCGTTCCTTTCTTCTGTGTACGAGTTCGCAGGTTCGGATGGTTCGGATTGGTATTCGTATCCTGGTAGACCATTCCGAGCTCCCGAACTCCCGAACCACCAAAAAATCTCCAAAAAAACTCTCCAGAAATCCAACCAAGCTGCCTATAACTACGATGTGCCCTAGTAGAAACACAGGCACGCTGCTCTAGGATGGAGCAGATCGAAACGGCAAGGACGCACGGCAAACAACTTTTATTGTTGAGGAAACACCGTGTCAAAACTAGACGGACTTTTTGGATCACATTTAGGAAATTTGGAACGCTCTTTGGATCGCACTACTTTGCGCCAAGGATTGATTGCCAATAACATCGCGAACGTCAACACTCCTGGCTATAAGCGCAAGGATGTTGATTTCGGAATCGAGCTCAACAAAGCAATGGGCGATTCTGGTACTCAGCTCATCGGTAATGATGCTGATATTAAAACAACTTACGGAAGTAATCGCCGCGATGGCAACAGTGTTGATTTAGAAGGCGAGGTCGTGCACATGGCGGAAACTGAAAACCGCTATCGCCTACTCTCAGAAATGACAACTCGCTACTTTAATGGATTAAAGAGCGTGATTCGGGAGGGAAGGTAATACCTAAATTATGACAATTGGCCGAGCAATGCGTTCAAGTTCCTCGGGAATGTTTGCCGAACGTTTTCGAATGGACACTATTTCTGGAAACATCGCGAACGCGAATTCTGTAAACACTCTAGGGCGACCAGAGGTCCGGCGTCAAAGCGTGATTCTGGAAGGTGGAGAAGGTGGGGTTAAGATCAGCTCGGTAAGACCGGACATGAGTCCATTGAGGACTGAATATGATCCGACTCACCCGGCAGCCGTGAACGGATTTGTCACGTACACGAACGTCAATCCTGTCTACGAAATGGTTGACATGATCGGAGCGAGTCGCTCCTACGAAGCAAACTTAGCGGCATTTAACGCCGCGAAATCCATGCTGAATGCAGCACTAACCATAGGAAGAGCCGCGTAGAGCAAACCGACGAATAACAACAGAAGGAACCCACAATGCGCATCGATAATGCGATAACCAATCCAAAGTTAACTGACCGAATCTCCATTCAAAAGAGTGAAGATGGCGGGCAGGATTTTGGAAAAACGTTGATGGACGCCATTAAGGAGGTCAATGCATCTCAAAGCGAAAGTAGAGAAATGCAGGGAGCACTAATGGCGGGTCAGCCGGTAGATGTGGACGATGTGATGATTGCAATGGAACGCGCAAGTATTTCCATGCAACTCACAATGCAAGTACGAAACAAAGTTCTGGAAGCTTATCAAGAAATCTCCAGGATGCAGGTCTAGTAAAAAGAGAACACATTCTGTCGGCGATCTGAAAAGGATAACCCTTAAGCATGTCGCCGTTACTTGAACGTTTTAAATTGTGGTGGTCATCTGTAGACCGCGGACAGCGCCCGATCTATATTGTCGGGGCGGTGTTCTTAGTCGCAATGATCTTTGGTTCGGTCATTTTTGCCGGTAAACCACAACTCAGCCTATTGTTCGCCGGATTAAGTCCAAGCGATCAGGGCATGGTTGTTGGCGAACTCAACAAGATGGGCATCAATGCCCAGTACGATGCCAACGGAAACGTTCTGGTCCCGGGCAACAAAATTAACGAAGCCCGGGCAAAGCTCGCGGTTGCCAAAAAGCTTCCGCAAACCGGAAACATGGGATACGGCCTTCTTGATGGCCTGGGCCCAATGACTTCGCCAAGCGTCGAGCGCGAAAAACTCAAGGCCGCGATGGAAGGCGAATTGTCAAACTCCGTTTCAGCGATGGAAGGCATTGCCGCCGCAAGGGTCCACTTGACTCTAGGCGATGACTCACCAATTCTCAACGATGCCAAGCAAGCCTCAGCAAGTATCTACCTCACCGAAGAAAACGGTACCCAGATCAACGAGAATCAAGCAACCGCTGTTGTACGGCTAGTCCAATTTGCGGTCCAAGGTCTACAACCCGAGCGCATTAGCGTCGTCAATAATCGTGGAGATGTTGTTTGGGATGGCTCGACGATGGGTTCCATCAACGGATCGGCAAATAGCAAGCTTAAAGCCCAAGAAGAAGAGATTACTCGAAGAGAGCGCGACCTTCAGCTCAAACTTGACACCGCCTATGGTGCTGGTAACACGACGGTTGACATTCCTCGCCTTGTTCTCAACTTTGACAAGACCAGCGAGCGCAAGATTGAACGCGGTCCAAGTAAGAAGCCGATCACTTCCGAAGAAGTCACTGAAACCCTTGCCGATGCAAATTCGAGCGCAAATCCAGGAGCGGGCACTGAAGCAAATCTTGCCGAAGGTGCTCCAGTTGAACGCCCGACTGACTCCAGCAAAAGCTATGCCGGGGTGCAAAAGAAAGATATTTACGAAGTCAACGAAACCCAGACGAGTACGGAAAAGGTTACTGGTGATCTAACGGCTATGACTGTCAACGTCATGGTAAATTCCGCAAAGATCAAGGATATCGCGAGCGTAGAGACATATGTACAAAACTACCTTGGACCGCTTGCGAATGATACCGAGAACTTTCAAGCCGCTGTTACGGCGATTGAGTTCGATACCGAGCAAAAGAAGAACGCCGAAGCCGCGCAAAAAGCTGCTTCTGGCCAGGCTATGAACCAGCAGATTATCAGCTTGCTACCCATCGCTGCGCTTATAATAATCGGTTTCATGGTGGTCAAAACTCTCAGCAAAGCCGCTAAGCAACTCGTCCCACTTTCAGAACCAAGCCCGCAAAAGGCGATGGCTGGTGCTGGTGGAATGGGATTCGAAATGCCCGCCTTACCGGGGGACCCCGGCTATCAACCTGTTGAACGAGCTCAGCTTGAGCAAATAGTTGCCCTACCGCCAAATGAATTCGCGGCTGCTTTAGGAGCACTTGCGACCAGCACTCCTCTGTGCATTGACGATATTCCAGATAAGGTGAATATCCCACTTGAACAAATTAAAAAGATGTCTATCCAAAAACCTGACGCCGTTGCCAACTTAATTAAGACCTGGATTCTGGAGGAACGAAAGTGAGAAAGGTCGCAGGTGAACTCGGGACTCGTGGCAAAGCCGCTATCATGCTAACTCTACTGGGACCAGAGGCCGCCGCTGCCGTCATCAGCCGCCTTGGGGATGAGGAGATCGAAATCCTTGCGTTAGAAATTGCGAGACTCGACAAGGTAACCGCCGAAACGCGCGAACTGATCATCAACGAATTCCACCAGATGGCGACCACTCAGGAGTACATTTCTGAAGGTGGGGTAGATCAGGCAAAGAAAATGCTCGAATCGGCTTTCGGCTCGGACAAGGCGGAAATGATGATCCGAAAGATCATGAACACGATGCAAGTCGTGCCATTTGAATTCTTGAAGCGTGCCGATCCTAGCCAAGTTCTTGGATTTATCCAAGACGAGCACCCACAAACGATCGCGATGATTCTGGCTTACATCCCGATGAATCAGTCGGCAGCAATTCTCAGCAAGCTCGCTCCGGATCTCCGTGCAGAAGTTGCCGAGCGTATTGCGATGATGGAGCAAACCCCTCCCGAAGTTGTTCGAAGAGTCGAGCAGGTTCTTGAGAAGAAGGTCTCAAGCTTGATTACCAACGACATGACCAAGACCGGAGGACCCAAGATGCTGGTTGATCTCCTTAACCGAGTTGATCGATCCACCGAGCGTCTGATTCTCGATAATCTGGCAGATTCGAACCCAGAGCTCGCCGAGACGATCAAGAACATGATGTTTGTCTTCGAAGACATCGTCGGGCTAGATGACCGTGCCATCCAAGCTGTGATGAAGGACGTGGACGTGAAGGACCTTGGCACCGCGCTCAAGGGAACTCCACAAGAGGTTCAGGACAAGATTTTCCGAAACATGTCCGAACGTGCCGTCAACATGCTGAAGGAAGACATGGAATTCATGGGACCGGTCAAGCTCCGGGTGGTCGAAGAATCTCAGCAGAAGATCGTTGCTGTCATTCGAAGGCTCGAAGAGGCTGGCGAGATCCAAGTCGGCCGAGGCGGAGAGGAAGAAATTCTTGTCTAGTCGCATTTACCGTGCTGGCGAAGCAAAACGACCAGAGGCGAGCCTTGGCAACAGCGTTTTCAAGACTGTCGCCGAGGTTCCGGTCGCACCAAAACCGAAGACTAAGCAGTCGCAAGAATTGGAACGTCAAGCTGCCCTGGAGGCTGGATTTGTTGAGGGGCAATCGGCTGGGTTTACCGCAGGCTACGAAGCTGGCCGGATCGAGGGTCACGCCGAGGGATTTGTTGCTGGTGAAGCCGAAGCTCGGACAGCATTTTCGACCGCCCTAAATGAAGAACTGGCCCAAATTGTTGCCGTTCTGCAATCTGTCAGCGACCAGCTTCCTTTTGCAATTGAACGATGGTATCGCGACGCTGAGAATCAGCTCTCAGCAATAGCCACCGAAATTGTTTCTCGCGTGTTGAAAGCCGAACTTAAGTCCGAGCCCGAATCCGTTTTGGCGCTCGTTAAGACAGCTGTTGCCGAGGTCACTCCGGCTAAGTCCGTAAAGATCAGGCTCAATCCAGGCGATGCAATTTTTATCGCGCGGAATAGGGAAGCAATCGAACGCGCTTGCCAAGGCCTAAAGTCGATTGAGATCGTGGATGATCCGAGCATCTCGGGAGGTTGCATCGTTGAATCTGATCACGGGTTGGTCGACGCAACCATCGAGTCAACGATTAGCTTACTGGAGGATCACGCCGCATGATCACCATCCCGTTTGTTGAGCCAAAGTTTGAGGATGTCCGCGGCCGTTGGGAAAATGTACCGACTCTCCGCTCAGGAGGCAGAGTTGCCCAAATTGTCGGGCTGGTGATTGAGTCAGATGGCCCTGGGGCCAGGATGGGCGACCTCTGTTGGATCGACGCCGAAGGTGAATCGATCCCATGTGAAGTCGTCGGATTCCGCGACCACAGAACACTTTTGATGCCACTTGGACCGATGCGCGGAATTCGTTCGGGCTGCATTGTTCGAGCATCGGGAAAGAGTCTGAGTGTACCCGTCGGAAACGGAATGCTTGGTCGAGTCGTGAATGGGCTCGGAGAACCAATTGACGGTAAAGGTCCGCTTGAATATGCCAAGACCACCCCGATTGAAGCTGCCGCCCCAAACGCACTCGAGCGCAAAATGATTGACGCGCACTTCACCACGGGAGTGCGCGCGATTGATGGCATTCTCACCATGGGTATCGGGCAGAGGATGGGGATTTTCGCTGGATCGGGGGTAGGGAAGAGCACCTTGCTAGGAATGATCGCCCGAAATTGCTCGGCTGATGTGAACATCATTTGCCTCGTCGGTGAGCGGGGTCGTGAAGTCAAAGAATTCATGGAGCACGATCTAGGATCGGCTCTCAGTAAGTCCATCGTTGTTTGCGCGACCTCCGATGAGCCAGCCTTGGTACGTATCAAAGCGGCGATGACCGCGACTGCTCTCGCCGAACACTTCCGGGATCAAGGCTTAAATGTTCTGCTCATGATGGACTCGGTGACCCGGTTTGCCATGGCACAGCGCGAAGTTGGTCTGGCAGTTGGCGAACCACCGAGTACGAAGGGTTACACCCCAAGCGTCTTTGCGATGCTGCCGCGTTTGATGGAGCGAGCAGGTTGCGGAAAGACAGGAGCAATCACCGCGATCTACACCGTGCTCGTGGATGGCGATGATACCAATGAACCCATTGCTGACGCCACCCGGGGGATCTTGGATGGCCACATTTTGCTTAACCGAAAGCTGACTAGCCGTGGACACTATCCACCGATTGATGTTCAGCAATCCCTCAGCCGGGTAATGCCCATGATCACCTCCGAGGATCATGTTCGAACCGCTGGAAGGCTACGTGAACTGCTTGCGGCCTATGCCGACGTGGAAGACCTTGTCAGCATCGGTGCCTATAAGGAAGGAACAAAGCCACTCAGCGATGAGGCGATTCGAAAGTGGTCCCAAATCAACGGATTTTTGCGGCAAGGGAAGGACACGGGAAGCGACTATTTTGAAACCCAAACTCAACTGGAGAACTTGATCAATGCGTAAATTTGAATTTCGATTAGAGCGGGTGCTGGACTATCGGCGGACGCTCGAAGAAAATGCCAAGACCGATTTTCTTGAAGCCCAGGCTCGAAGGATTGAGCTAGATGCCCAAATTGATGAGCTTCGCCGGAGTCGGCGCGGCAAGTTGGTCGAAGCCGTTGACGGTGTCCAGGATCGTCAAGCCCTCGACCTTTGGTTGATGCGATCCGATGTTGAGGAGAGCCATCTACGCGTAGCGCAAGACATCCTGATCCAAGAGGAGGATGCCGCTAAGGAACGTTGGATTGTCTGTCGGATGGAGGCAGAGGTTCTAGCCAAGCTTCGGGAAAAGGCGCACGCGGAGTACTTACTTCAGGCGGAGCGCCATGAGCAAGCAGCCCTTGACGAATGGGCAACGATGAGGAGACCAGCATGAGTATGAGTTTAAAACCCCTTGGCCCCGAAGGTATTCGGGCACGAGTACAGCAGATCGAAGCAAAGTTTCCCCAGAAAATGGGAGCCGGCGATCGAGCGCAGGCAATTTTCAAGGGACCGGACAATCCGCTCATGGATTCGTTCCAGAAGCAATTCCAAGGTGTGATCAACGACCGAGGCGAGACCGTGGTGCCAATGCGCCCTGACCTCGGGGGAATACTTCCGAACGCCAGCGGTGGTGCTCCGGAGGATATTCGGTCCTTGATTCATGATGTCGCAGGGAAAGAGGGCGTGGATCCTCACCTTCTGGAGGCGCTGGTGAGTGTCGAAAGCAATTTCAACCCGAATGCCAGATCACCAGTCGGTGCGATGGGGCTAACCCAATTGATGCCCGGCACCGCCAAAGCGTTAGGGGTGACGAATCCGATGAACCCAGCCGAAAATCTAAAAGGTGGGGCAAAGTACTTGCGGCAAATGATCTCGCAATTTGGCGACCTGAATACCGCACTTGCTGCCTACAACGCTGGTCCTGGAAATGTGAAGAAGTATGGTGGGATTCCACCGTTTCGAGAAACTCAAAATTACGTGAAAAAGGTCACCGAACGGTATGGTCTTTTAGCAAATAGTGGGAATCTGCCTCGATAAGTCTTAGTGAATAGAACATGAAGAAAGTCATCCTCATTGTCGTACCGTTACTGCTCCTGATCGGGGGTGGTGTTTTTGGTGCCGCAAAGATGGGCTTTCTGAAGATTCCTGGCATTACTCCCGTTAAAAAGAAGGGAGCAAACCTCTATGGCGCACAGAAGCTTTACGGGGAAGCCAAGGATCCAAAGGTTGCAGTGAAGACGAAGGAAGCACCTAAGCCAAAACCGAAACCAAAGTCAAAACCTAAGTCCGAGCCAAAACCCGAGTTCATCCGTGACGAAAATGTTGGGGCAGAGGCGATTGCCGAGCTATGGAACGAGATGCCTGCCGACAAGCTTATGGCGATGGTAAAAGATTGGGAAAATGACAATCTCGCCCGAGTTTTTAGGTTTATGGATGCCGGGCAGTCAACGAAAATCCTGGCAAGCTTAGATCCAAAAAGGGCCAGCAGTATCGTTAAGATCATGCAAGCCCAGGCGTCTCAAGTTCCGAACCCGGAACTCAAAAAGTAACGAAATCTAGTTCAAATTGAACTTGGCTTTCTCAAAAAAGTTGAGTTCTTTGAACTCAGTATCCTTGTTATCTTCTTCGATAAACAAAGTCTTCTTGCCGACTTTCGGAACGACGATGAACGCAAACGGCATATCCGGCTTACCAACCGCAGGTTCCCATCGGTGATTTGGGCGATAGCGAAGAATCAGATCCTTCTCTCTCGCATACAACCCGTATGGCTTGGTCGTGAAAACTAGCCCTCGGCAATTATCTTTTGGACCCAGAAAAATCGCGATCAATGCGTACTTTTTGAAATCGTATTTTGGAGCCGCCTTCGTTCCGGTCGTGTAAACCTCAGGGTAACCCTTGTGTTTGGCCCACATCTGGTTCCATTCGACTTGATCTCGTATGATGAATTGTGATGGCGAAGCGTAGGTCGTTTTGGCACCTTGAATCACCGCAAATGGGGTGATCATTTTCTCGACTGGTGCTAGAACTTGTAATACGAGCAGAGCGGACAACATGTCCCTATCATACAAGAAATCAGGTTTTCAGAAATATCCAAACCGAACGGGTTTAGCTTTTGCCCGCGAGTCCCATCCACTTCTTGAGCTTGTACACCGTTGTGTCGCGATTCAAGTGAGCAATAGCAACCGTCAGAGGGACGCCCTTTGGACAGACCTTGACGCAGTTTTGCGCGTTACCGCACCCGGTGATACCCTCCGATGTGGTCAGAAACTCGAGACGATCCTCTTCAAGTGCCTTTCCAACCGGGTGTAGGTTAAACAGCAGAGCCTGACCGATTGCAGCGGGTCCCACAAATTCTGATTTTTCGTTAATCTGTGGACATGCTTCCATGCAGCAACCACAGGTCATACAGCGGCTAAGGGCGTATCGTAGCTGCCGAACATGGTCATCTTGCGGTGGGGCCATTCCGAGGTCGTACGACCCATCAATAGGCACCCACGCTTTGAGCTTGACGAGATTCTCGAACATCTTTGAGCGATCAACACTGAGGTCACGCACGAGAGGGAACTTCTTCATTGGTTCCAGCGTGATTTCGACGGCATCGCCAACCTTTTGCCCAACATCATCAATGAGCGCGGAACATGCCTGACGGATTCCTCCATTGATGTTCATCGTACAGGAACCGCAAACTTCTTCCAGACATGCCGCATCCCAAACCGGAGGTGGAACTTCTTTGCCTTCCACAGTCACCGGATTTTTCCGCACTTCCATGAGCGCGGAGATGACATTCATCGTTTCCATGTACGGGATCTCAAAAACGTCGAAATGGCTAGGCGCGTCCTTGCTCTCTTGTCGGTGTACTTTCAAGCGAATTTTGGTTGGCATGTTCTTACTACTATTCTATCCATACGAGGTGAGTTTCTGCAGGGTTGGCATGGGGAGTTTGGATGGTTCGGATTGGTTCGGCGCATCCGGACAACCCGATCCACCCAAACCCCCAAACAATCCAAACGACCCGAACCCCCAACTCACCAAACAAATTTCGACGAAAAGTCCCCCCTATTGAGGATTCGCCCTCTTCCGAAGATATAATGCGGACGATGATAAAAATTCTCACATTTTTCCGAGGTGAAAACCGATAAAGCCATTCCGACGCTTTCCGCCGCGCGACGAGGGACCTCCTGTCAATGAAAAAGTGTTGCGATTCCGCGACATTCGAGTTATTGGCGCAGAGGGCGACGCCCTTGGCATCATGCAAAGCCGGCAAGCACTGACGATGGCTCGTGAGGCTGGCCTTGACCTCGTCATGGTCGCACCAAACGCGCAACCACCTGTGTGCAAAATCATCGACTACGGCAAGTATAAATACGAAACCGAGAAGCGAGATAAAGAAAATAAGAAAAAACCACAGGAAGTTAAGGGTATCATGTTACGTCCGGGAACGGGCTTGAACGATTTGAACACCCTCGTTCGACGCGCAAAAGAATTTTTGGGCGACGGAGATAAAGTTCGAGTGGTTTGCCGTTTCCGCGCCCGAGAGGTCACTCACCCAGAGATCGGTCTGAAGCAAATGCAGAAGATTGCCGAGATGCTGGCTGAGATTTCGACGGTTGAAAAGGCTGCATCCCTCGACGGGAAGCAAATGGTGATGGTGCTTCTACCGAAGCCCGGAGCCCAAGGAAAGAAGAAAAATGCCGAAGATCAGAACAAACAAGACGGCGGCGAAGAGGTTTAAGATCACTGGAACCGGGAAAATCACCCGGCGAAAGAGCGCTAACAACCACATGTTCTTCGCTAAAAGCAAGTCGCAAAAGCGACGTTTGGAAAGTGAACCAGTATTGTTTAAGGGCGAGAAACGACGCGTCCGACGCATGCTAGTGATCTAGACCATTTGTCGAAAAACTGAATTCAACTACGCCGATTAGAATCCAAACCTCAGACCGCCACCGTGGAGCAGTCCACTGGGAACCGGTTCGGCGAACGACCCAACAACGGAGGATATAAGAAAATATGGCACGCGTAAAACGCGGACTCATGCGCCACAAGCGCCACAAGAAGATCATCAAGAAGGCTTCTGGCTATTTCGGTCGGAAGAAGAACGTGTTCAAGAGAGCACACGAACAGGTTATGAAGTCGGGGCAATATGCCTTTCGTGACCGAAGACAGAAGAAGCGAGATTTTCGCCAACTGTGGATCGTGCGGATCAGCGCGGCCTGCCGAGAATGCGGCACAAAGTATGGTGTTTTCATGGATGCACTCAATAAGAAGGGCATTCAAGTCAACCGAAAGATGCTCAGCGAACTTGCTATCGCCGACATGAAGGCATTCAAGTCGCTCGTAGACCAAGCACTCGCCTAGGCAATCTTAGCGATATAAAGAAATAGGGCTACCCAGAACGGGTAGCCCTATTCTTTTTTAGTCACCCGGGGTGACTTGATCCGAACTACTCCGGATCAAGCCATGGACAGACTTAGTTTTAGAGCGGATCGTCGCCAAGCCCGAAACCAGAGACCACCGTCTCGAAGTCCCCAGGACCAACCTCGCCATCTCCATCAACGTCCGCCACATTCGGGCCGCCGAGTCCAAAGTTATTCACGACAGCCTCAAAGTCCCCAGGACCGATCTCGCCATCGTTATCAATATCGCCATTGATCAACTCGAAGTTGAGACCGGAGACGTTTCCGCCAACTGCGTTGAACGGAAGCACTCTTCGCAAGAACGTGCCGTAGTCAATCCAAGCTCGACCTGCAACGTTCGTCGTTGGGATGCGGTAGGTTTTGTTTGGCTTCAGGCCGACTGGCAACGCAAAGTCAGAAGTCCCTCCGACGCCAGTGACATCAATATTGACGGTAAGCCCCATCGGCTGTGTGGTCAGGTTATTCAGGTTAATCGTTCCGCTGAGGTTTCGGGCCGAGATGCCAGAGCCAAATGTTCGCGAGATGCGAGAAGCGTTGCCGTTGTATTCGATCAGCCAAATCTCACCCGCATTGTCTTGTTGAATCGCGATTGGGGAGACTCCAAAGGAAAGAGAGCCCGCGAGCGAAGAGAAAGGTCCTGCGCCAATCACTGCGGTCGCTGCGCCGGTCGAAGGATTTTGGTTCATGGCAAAGGAGCCAAACCATCCGGTCACCGTGTCTGAAACGAAATAGTGATTCCAAAATTCAGGACCCAGTTCCCATCCACGATAGATTTCTCCCCCTGCAATGGACTGCCCAAAGTTATGCGAGAAGGTCATGATTGGCGGGGTAGCGGTCGGAAGTCCGGCATATCCACTCAAGCCCGTTGATCGAAGTCCCTCCCAAACGCGCCATCCATAATTCACGTTACTGGCCCCCTTAACGACGTGGTTTACTTCTTCCTGTTGATCTTGACCAACGTCGGCAATGGTGAGGGAGTCAAACCCATTAAACTCATTGCGGTCGAAAGCAAACTTCCAAGGGTTGCGGAGACCAATCGCCCAGATTTCGTCAGCGCCAGCCACGCCAACGTAGGGGTTGTCCGCTGGGATGCCATAGTTTTTGTTAGCATCTGCAGGGAAATCGTCGCGATCAACATCCAACCGGAGCATTTTGCCAAGTAAGGAATTGATGTCGAGAGCCCGGTTGTTTGGGTCATTGCCGCTTCCGCCATCACCCATTCCAATGTAAAGGTATCCATCCGGTCCAAAGGCGAGGTGCCCACCATTGTGGTTAGAAAAGTCCTGCGAGATTCGGATGACCAGCGTTGTTCCTGCGTCAGCAACGTCCGGGTTGCCAAGGCTTGCGGTTCCTTGTCGAATTTCGGTCGCTCCGGTCGAATTTGTTTGATTGATGTAGAACTTGCGGTTTGTGGCAAAGTTTGGGTGGAAGGTGAGCCCAAGCAGGCCTCTTTCGCTACCAGTTGTCTGAATGCCTGGAATCGTTGCGAACGTCTGCCGTGCGCCCCAGGTAGACCCTGTGCGCTTGCTCAAACTGATCCGGCCGTTGCTCGTGCCAAATGTTCCTGAGGTTCCTCGTTGTTCCACAAAGAACATCCGGTTCAGCTCACCGCGTGGCTGCGCCATCGTGATGCTGTTTGTCATCCCGGTGACGAGAGGAGTTCTCACCAGCTGGGCTTGGGAAACGATTGGAAGGCAAAATAATGAGAGTAAAAAAGTGCCGCGAATTCGCATAGTTTATTGTCCCTCAAAAGCTTCAAATCCGTTCGATTTTTTGCTAAAACATCTTAAAACCTGGTTATTGTTCGCAGGCATGGGAATACTTCTTTGGTACGATTCCGGAGTATTCTTTCGGTAGGATGAAATCTCCCCTGGAATTTGGACCCCTTTTAGAACTGGAAAGCGTTGATTCGACGCAAAATGTGGTTGCCGAAGCTTTACGATCAGGGCAAAGTGTTCCTGGTGCGGTTCTGGCAAAGGTTCAAACCGAAGGCAGAGGACGTCTAGATCGCAAATGGCTCTCGGGCGAAGGCGACTCTTTAATCCTTTCGATCCCAATGCTCGGCTATCCAAATCATCCTCAACCCTGGTTACTCGGTATGGCCGTTGCAACCTCCGTAGCCGCCGCTATCCATGCTCGAATCCAGTGGCCAAACGATGTCTCGGTGAATGGAAAAAAGGTTGCCGGCATTTTGAACGAGGTCATCACCGACGCAAAAGGTGATCGCATCGCGGTCGTTGGAGTCGGCATCAACCTCAACCAAACCGAATTTGCCCCCGAGATCGCCGATCGAGCCACATCGTTGAGCATCTTACGCAACGGCAGAACTTTTGAGCCCAAAGAGGTGCTGACGCACATTCTGGAGCGGATGGAATCGATGCCCGAGCCCACGGAATGGAATGCACTCAAGCCGGTTTGGATGCTTTTTGATGCAACCCCAGGGAAAAAGTACAAGCTATCGTCCGGAGAGGAAGCCATCGCGATTGGGATTGGCCCTGACGGGGAGCTCATTTGCTCGGTGGACGGAGAAACGCAAACCGTGCTCGCGGCCGATGCGATCTTTGGCGAGTCGAAGGTCAGCTAGGGTTTCGCTGGTTTCTTCTTTTGCGCGATATCGGGAATCCGAGTGATTCCTTCTGCTTGCAATTTTCCATTTTTTGTCGTGATTTTGGTGACGGCAAATGTGTCGAACAGCCCCAAATCCTTTTGGAGATCCACTACAGGATTGAGGGCGTTCAGAAGAGTTTGGGCGGCAATGCCGTCTACGCGTTTCCAGCCAAAGTTCACCCGAGCATTGCGCAATTCCAGCTTGTAAAGGTCAACTGGAACCAAATCGGCGACCAACCAGAACTCAGTCTTTGCAATCAGGAACTCTCCAAATCCTTCCACCCAAACTTTGTTCTTTTCTAACCTCACCGTGCATCGCTTAATCTCAGGAACCGTGAGCGGAATGTACTCCTGCAATGCCTCTTGAGTGATTACAACGGCCCCAGTTCCCACCCCGCTTTTGCTCAAGCGAATTTGCTTTTTCTTGATCGCCAAATCCCGGTCAAACCAGCAGTTTGGGATGCTTGAGCTTAGAGATTCAATGTGTAAGCCATTCATCGAAAAGTTAGATAATTCAATTTCCAAGAATCGGATAAACCCGGTCCGCTGATACGTGGCATCTGCAAAGAGGGGTAAGCCTTTTGTGGTGAAGTTCTTTGCAATGATCCTCCCCTCATAGAGGTCCGCGAAAACTCCACCGAAGGGACCATTGAGCTTGGTTTTGACGACGACGGATTTGTCGTCCCCCTCCAATAGCTGAGCGATATCTGCGGCGGCAATGCGCTCAAATGAACCGATTTCTCGATTGATTCCGCCCCAACCTAGGGCAAAAAGTGCGGCTCCGAGGATTGCGCTCAAGTGTTTTCACCAGCATGGGTTGGGCAGGAAGTCGTAAACTCTCGCATGACGTAGAGTTAGGATAGACGGATTTTGAACGCAATGGAGAAGATGCCCCCGAATTTTTTGCGAAAACCCTGGAATAGTGGTCACGCGTGCGTTAAGCTTCGCGGTGCGGATGTTTTGGATTGGCTTCAGGGGCAAATCACCAACGACGTTCGCCTATTGAATGAGAGCACGGAGCTCTCCTTTTGCATCTGCAGCCCGAACGGCATGATTCAGGGTCTTGGCACTCTGATCGAGGTTGATGGGGAAATTTTTTCCGTCATGGATCCTGCCTCGGCTGAAGTCCTAGTGGAGCGAGTGCGCGATTTTGTGATCTTGGAGGAGGTTTCTGCCGAAGTCGTTGACCCCGGTGATTCTCAGTTTTCGCCTTCTCCCGTTCATGAGAAAGCTCGGTTACGTGCATTGGAGCCACGATTTAGTGTGGACATTCTTCCCAAAACGATCCCAAATGACTTAAGAGAACCCTTCTTTTCGCGGCATGTCAGCATGACCAAAGGATGTTACACCGGTCAAGAAATCGTTCATAGGGTTCATAGCTTGGGAAAGCCAAAGCGTGGTTGGTTTGTTCTGGAAGGGAACTCCTGTGAACGTGGGGCGGACATCACGGACGCTGATGGATTGAGTGTCGGTTCAATCACCTCGGTTGGAGGCGAACATGGAAACATGGTCGCCGGAGGTTGGATTGCTATAAGCGCAATAGAGTCCGGCTTGCCGCTTTTGGTCACCGGCGAACCCGTGAAACTCTTGACTGGAAGCGGGTTGAACGCTTGAACCGCTGGCAACTTTTCTTCATTCTTGCTGGCGTGAACCTGCTGTGGGCTCCCGTCAACTTGGCAGTCAAGAACTTGAACAGTGTGATGAGTCCGGCCACAATGTCGTCCATCCGTTGGGTTTGCTTCACAGGAGTTTTCTGGGCAGTGATCTCGATCCCGGCGGTTCGGAATTACTTCAAGATCGTAATGCCCAAAGGATGGGATATCTTGCGAGCGATCTTGCTTGGGATGCTGTTGGTCGGACCAAGCCACGTGATCTACTATTCCGCGCTCAAAATGACGACATCAAGCCAGGGCGCGGTCTTGAATACGACTGGTCCGATCTGGACGGCACTTCTTGCCGTTTTTATCTTGCACGAGAAGATCACTCCACGACGGTGGCTGGCGATCCTTACCGGCTTCCTGGGAACTTACGCGATCATCTTCGGCAGGAATCTACCGAGCTTCAGCGCAAACAACGCAACTGGCAACGCTGTTTATTTGTGCGCAGTTTTAATGGAGACGTTGGCGATGGTTCTTGCTATCAAGCTCATCAAGAGATCCAGCGGACCGGGGACTTTAGCTTACGAAGTCATCGGAACAGCCCTAGGCTCGCTCTTAGTGCCCTTGATCGCGCCAGAGTTAGCACAACATCAGGTTGGAACGATGAATCCCGCCGCATTTGGCTCAATGCTTTACCTAATCTTTGGGGCAGGGCTGATTTGCTTCGGACTTTGGTATTGGATCGCGGAAAAAGCCCCTGTTAGCCTGATGGTAATCACCATTGGAATCCAAGCCCCGGCGGCCACCTTGCTTGGATGGTATTTCCTCAACGAGAAAATAGGACTCGCGTTCTTGGTTGGAACGCTGATGATCCTAGGCGCGCTATTGCTTGCCGGTGAAAAAGAGGAACCGGTGCTGGAGCCCTCAGACGCTTAGCTCTCGGGATTTGCCGGCTTGGATTTCGCCAAAAAGTGAGCCGCAGTCAACGCTGCGACAACGACTAGGGAAAGCATCGCCATGATTCCCGCAGGCCAAATATCCTGGGTCTTCAGGTACGTCGGCATAAATCTACCAATCACAGCAAGACCGACAACCGTCGCTCCAATGTAACCCACCCGGGGATTCTTTGGAATGATCGCGAAACAAATCAGAGCCAAAACACCAAGCCCGCCGCCCGCTACAAGGCTGATCATACTGCCCTTGCTTATAGCGGCTTCGATACCAGAACCAAGTAAGAAAAGTCCGTAGACGAGTACCAAAATTCGGGGCCAAGGCATAACCACATTATACTTGGATTGACTAGTAAGGGTCCCAACAAGCCGCCCTGCCCGTGCCATACTCATGGGGTGATGCCCACCGATCTGGACCTGCTGACGGACGATTATCCAAAGGAAGAATGTGGAGTTTTTGGGGCATATGTCCCTGGGGAAGAAGCCTCGCGCTTGACCTTTTTCGGTCTCTTTGCTCTGCAACACCGAGGGCAGGAATCAGCTGGAATCGCCGTGAGTAATGGTTCTAATATTCACGTCCGAAAGGACCTCGGATTGGTCAGCCAAGTCTTTAACGAAGAAATCCTATCTCGGCTTCCTGGGCACATCAGTATTGGACACACGCGGTACAGCACCACCGGACGGAATGTTGTCGAAAATGCTCAGCCTTTTACCGGGGAAACACACGATGGCACCATTGCCGTGAGTCATAACGGCAATTTGATCAATACCGTTGAGATTCGGCACGAACTTGAGTCTGAAGGTGTTCGGTTCTTCAGTACGAGCGATACAGAGGTCATTGCGCGCCTCCTAGAGCGCGAGATGGTTCACGGTCCCGTAGAAGCGGTGCGACGGACGATGAGCAAGATCAAAGGCGCTTACAGCGTTACAGTTTTGACCAAGAATTTGCTGATCGGTTTTCGCGATCCAAACGGGGTTCGCCCGTTGGTGTTTGGAAAACTCCGGGATGGCTGGATGCTTGCAAGCGAGACGTGCGCATTTAGCCCGATTGGTGGGATTCCGGAGCGCGAAATCAACGCCGGAGAAGCCGTGATCATCGGGCCCGACGGTCCAGAATTTGTGCAGATCGCCGAGAATCCTCAGCCGAACATGTGCCTCTTTGAGTTCATCTACTTCGCCCGACCCGATAGCCGAATGTATGACGTCTCCCTTTATCAAGTCCGAGAGCGAATGGGACGAGCCCTCTTCGCCGAGCACCCGGTTGAGGCTGACCTGATTGTCCCGGTTCCGGACAGCGGCATTCCAGCCGCGATTGGCTATGCGGAAGCCAGTGGAATTCCGTTTGGCGAGGGCATGATGAAGTCGCGATACATCCACCGCACGTTCATCCAACCCGACCAAAAGATTCGGGAACTCGGGGTCCGGATGAAGTTGAGCGCATTGCACGATAATATCAGAGGGAAGCGAATTGTTTTGGTTGACGACAGCATCGTCCGAGGGACAACAACCGACCAGATCGTAAAGCTTATGCGTGAGGCGGGGGCGACGGAAGTCCACGTGCGGATCACCGCGCCACCGATCAAGTTTCCTTGCTTCTACGGAATCGACATGGCAGACAAAGGTCAGCTCATCGCGGCCAAGCTCAAGACCGTGAAAAAGATCGAAGAACATATTGGCGCAGATTCGCTCGGTTACCTTAGCGTTGAAGCCGCCGCAAAGGCCGCTGGACGCGACGGACAGGGCTTCTGCCTTGCTTGCTTCACGGGAGATTATCCAATCGCAGGATCAGAGCTTGTAAGCGGAGCAGAATTAGAAGAGAAAGCGAGGAACTCAGAGCTGGTCACCATCTCGGACGTGCAACCGAATTTGTTTGAGTAGCTCTAGATCAGGCAAAGCCTGCGCTACTCTAGGAACCTTAGGACAAAGTCACTCAAACTGGTTCTAAGAGCAATTCCGCTCACGGAGGCGGTCGATCACTTCTCGGCTGTAGTGAAAAACTTCTTCGACCAACGGCGACCACTGGTAGTACAATCCAGGCAATTCGTCCATCGTCACCAATTGGCGTCCCAAGGACTCTTCTGGGCATTCGATCTCGCAGAAGTCGTCGATCTCGGACACAAACACGTCCACCCAGCGCAATTCGCGACGCTCCGTTACCCGGTAGCACCCGAGATACTGAACAAACTTAAGGATCGCGCCGCCCTCTTCGCGGGCTTCACGACGAGCCGCCTCTAGGGGATCTTCAAATGGCTCCACGCGCCCGCTCGGAATGCACCAACCACGGTCTTCAATATTGCACAGGAGAACTTCATCCCCTTGCCAGCAAAAAACGAGCGCGGCAAAGGCTCGCAAAGGGGCACGAAAAGGCGCCGGGTGGAACACCAGGTTTTGCTTGCCATATTTTCCAGAAGGAAATTTTCGTTGTGCCAAAATATTTATAACCAGCGTTTGAGGACGATCTTCCCCAAAATTCTGTTCGTCGAAACCGAGCCATACCTGCGACTATCTTCGCTGACTTCTCGGTTATCACCTAGTATATAGACGTCGCCTTTCGGCACTACGTACTCTCCTTTCGCAATGGAGTGTGTTTCTGGCACATTTAGCCAATCCACCGTTTCGCCTTCTAACTTGTAAACCCGTTTGATCATGTATTCACCTGGATCCTCGCCGGAAACAACGATCACGTCATTCGGACGGACTGGGCCAACGAGCCAGTACGCGTGGCTTGCCAGGAGCCTTTCTCCATTGTGAAAGGTCGGGAACATCGAGTCCCCCTGAACCTGGATGGTCGTGAATGAATTATGAAAGAAAATTGCGAAAATCAGAAGCAATATGAGGCTAGAGCTACAGATCGTTGCGATCCGTGGCATTTTCTTTTCCGTTTCTTTTGCTACGTGTTCTTCGTTGGTCATGCCTTGAGGGGATGATCTGGCGGGCCAGAATCGTCTATCCTATGGGTTGGAGTCGTGAACGTACTTGTTTGAGAAATATTCTCCTGAGATTATCCTAGTATTAATATCGGTAGCTGGCATTCTCGCCATTACTACGATCATTTTGTTTTTTCTGGTCTTGAAAATGAAAAGACGATGGGCAGACCTTTTACGATCTCCTTCCTCTGAGTCTCTCGACGAACTCCTCCAGCGTCACCTGCGCGAAAACCGCGAACTTCAGACCAACCTCGGAACGCTGGAAGAGCGGATGAATGTCGCCGAGCGAAAAATGACTGGGTCGATGCGCTATGTAGGACTAGTCCGGTACGACGCCTTTGAAGACGTCAGCGCCGCACAGAGCTGGTCGTTGGCAATGTACGACGAGAAAGGCGATGGCGCGATCCTGACGTGCCTATATGGCCGAAGTGATTGCCGCGTGTACTCCAAGCAACTCGAAGGCGGCAAGACAGACCGCAGCTTGACCCGAGAAGAGGAAGATGCGATTCACATCGCAGCGAGAGGGGGGCGAACCGTAGCCAAAGCATGAGTTCCGGGCAAGACGATCTGCTACTGATTGACCGAAGCCGAGCGGGTGACCGTTCTGCCTTCAACGATCTTGTGTACAAACACGAGAAGCGAGCCTATCAGTACGCATTCCGATTAACCCAGAACCCCGAAGAAGCCGCCGACATCGTGGCTGACTCCTTTATACGCGTGTTCAACGCCCTTCCGAATTTCAAAGGTCAAAGTGCCTTCACGACTTGGCTATACCGCATCGTGACCAACTGCTATCTGGACGCCAAGAAGAAAGATAAGTCCTCCCGGCAGATGAGCATTGACACCGGAGTTTCGACCGAAGACGGTGACCGAGAATTTCAGATCGAAGACGCATCGGATGGGCCAGTCGAGATCGCCGAGACCAACGAAAAAGAAAAAATCATGCAACGGGCGTTGCTCAAGTTGCCCGACTATCAGCGATCCATGCTCATCATGTATCACGTTGAGAACCTCAGCTACGAAGATATGGCCGAGGCATTGGACCTTCCAATCGGAACCGTCAAGAGCCGCCTTAATCGGGCGCGGCTAGGACTCAGGGACCAATTATCAAAAGATCGGGAACTCTTCCTTCAATCCTAAAGTCAAAGAAGGCAGAAAGCCTATGATTAAGTCAGAGAAAGCACGAGAACTCTTCTCGGCATACTGGGAAGGAACCTTGGATTCGGCCATGCGACAGCAAATGGATCGCTCCTTTGGTTCTGATTCGAGTCTGCTGGCTGAGTACAAAGAATTCGTCCGCGCGATGGAAATCCTTGAGGTTTCCGCGCAGTTTGACGTCCCTGTCCCCGAAGATCTTCACGAGCGGATTTCCGCTCGGCTGGATCTTGCGATGTATGAGAAAGATCGGCAGAGTAGCGCATCAGGTTTCCTAGGGAGATGGCGGCAATTCGCCCTTCTCGGTGGACTTGGCATCGCAATTGTCGGTGGGTACTTTGGTCTCCAGGGCAGAGGTGCAAACACGCCGGAGACAACCCAGGCTGGCCCAGGAATTTCGATTCCTCAAAAGTCCGAAGGCATGAGTCTCGCGGTGAAGGGCGATGAACTCATTCTCAACCTAGATGCAACGTCTGCGGATCGGCTTTCGGTATTGCAGATGCCAGCCGGAACCGAAGTCCGTTCGATCCAAGTTTCAAAGGGCCAAAAGGTCGCTTCTCCGCTCCGCAACACTGGGGAAGGCGTTTTGACTTTGGTCATCAAGTCTTCAACCCAAGAAATCACGGTTGCACTTCCGGGCACCAAGCCTTCGACTGTCGTTGAAGGGAATGGGACGGTTTCGCAATTCGCCGAGGCTCTGGCTGCCTTCCATGGCAAGGCGGTTCAGCTTGAAGTCAAGGATCGAACGAAGATTCTTCGTTGGACTCTGAATCCAAACAACGTCACAAGCCCAACCGTTTCGGACACGAGCCTTTCGGTGGAGCTTGAAAACGGCATCATCCGCCTCCACGGCTAAAGACTTTTCGACCAGCGCAAATCTCTCTAAACGGGTCACCCCTCATTGGTGACCCGTATTTTTGTTTATGCCGCGACGCACCAAACAGGTCATCGGTCGTGGTATGGGTCTCGCGACGGCAATTTGTTGAAAACAATAGTTTCAACACACGCTACCGATACCAGACTGCGGAATCCGAATTCTGCAATGGTGATCAGCGATAAGGCGTAACCTTACGCCTTCAGCTTGCTTACAATGCCCTCGAGGAACAGAGCATTCGTTGGCGTTCGCTTCATGAGCTTAATCAAGCTGTCGGTTGCCTCGAAGCTCTTCTCTTGATTCGCCAGCAAGCGGTGGAGTTGGATGACTCCCTCGAGCTGTTCGCGATCGAAGAGCTTTTCTTCGTGCCGCGTGCTGGAGCGCTTGACATCAATCGCGGGCCAAATCCGTCGTTCGGCGAGCTCGCGATCGAGAACGATTTCCATGTTGCCCGTTCCCTTGAATTCTTCAAAAATCGCTTCGTCCATCCGCGATCCGGTTTCGACGAGGGCAGTCGCGATGATGGTGAGCGATCCGCCTTCCTCGATATTCCGCGCCGCACCAAAGAAGCGGCGAGGCCGATAGAGGGCAGCCGGGTCCAAACCTCCGGAGAGAGTCCGTCCGCTGGGGTTAATCGTAAGGTTCGAAGCCCGAGAAAGTCGGGTAATCGAGTCCAAAAGAATCACAACATCCTTGCCCGCTTCCACACTTCGCTTGGCTTGATCCAGGCATAGCTCGGTCACGCGCATATGGTTCTCGGCGGGTTCGTCAAAGGTCGAACTAATCACCTGACCCTTCACAAATCGCCGCATATCGGTGACTTCTTCCGGTCGTTCGTCCACCAGCAAAACCAGAAGCACGATCTCAGGGTGATTCATCGCGATGCCATTGGCGATCTGCTTCATGATCGTTGTTTTTCCAGCCTTCGGCGGAGCAACAACGAGGCCACGCGAGCCCTTTCCGATCGGGGCAATCATATCAATGATTCGCCCGGTGATGTTTTCGGGGTTGGTTTCTAGCGTGATGCGCTCTTCTGGGAACAGAGGGGTGAGGCGATCAAATTCTCTTCGCTCCAGCATCTCGGGAGCCTTGGACCCAAATCCATTGCAGCTCTCGACGCGGAGCATTCCTCGGTACTTTTCACCTTCTTTAGCGTTGCGAACTAAGCCGTAAACGACATCGCCTTGCTTCAGGTTGCCCTTTTTGACTTGCGATTGCGAGACATAAATATCTTGGGAGCTCGGCGCATAGTTATCGCGTCGCAAAAAGCCCCAACCGTCGTTCAGAAGCTCCAGAATCCCGCGACCATAAAGGTGTTCGGTGTTGGTGCGCTCCAAAAGCTGTTCGATGACAATGGCTTTGTCCGTGTCCAGCGCGACCTTGAACTTCTTGCATTCCTTCATCAAGTCGGCCGGCGCCATTTGCTCGAAATAGTTGTAATCAATCTCTGGCAGGCCTTCGAGTTCGGCTTGATCGGTCTTTGGCAACCCGTTGTCGCCGCGTCCTCGGCGTTGGTTATTGTTGTTTCGGTTGTCGTTATTGCTGTTCTGACCACCGTTATTGCTTTGGTTGCCGCGATTTTGGCCCGACTTGCGTGGGCGGAAGGTATGCGTGGTTGTTGGCATGGATGTGCTCGAATCGTTTGGGTTTGGATTGATAATGAAACCTGATGGGTTCACAAAGATTCCGGGAAAATCTCCAACCTACGATCCATAGCACGCTAGGCAAGGAAGGGAAGTAGGCATTGTGCGCCACATTTGATCGGGCGATCCCGCAAAAACCGGGAGTTACACTGGAGAATCTTCGATCAACTGAGCGACGTAAGGAAGGTTCCGGTACCGCTCCGCGTGATCCAATCCATATCCTACCACAAAATGATTTGGAATCTCGAAACCGACATATTCGACCGGCGTATTGTGGGTTCTAGCCTCGGGTTTGCTGAGAAGTGTGACCGCGGTCAGCTTCTTTGGCTTGCGCGTGCTCCAGAGATCCATGAGGTGGCTAAGGGTTAATCCGGTGTCAATAATGTCCTCAACGACGAGGACATTGCGTCCCTCAATGTTGATGTCTAAGTCTTTTCGGATTTGCACGACTCCGCTGCTGGACTTCTCGGCTCCGTAGCTACTGACCTGGACAACGTCAATGACCACGTTCTCTCCAAGCTGACGGGAAAGGTCGGCTAGAAAGAAAATCGAGCCCTTCAGCACGCCGACAAGAATGATCTCCTCATCGCCGAAGTCCTCGCGGATTTTCTTTGCTAGTTCGTCAATACGTGAGGCGATGCGTTCGGCGGTGATCAAGGGTTTTAGCATGGAAATACTTTTCTATTATGGACCGCATAGACTTTTTGGAACGTGGGGGTCAGAATATCCGTCTAGCTCCGAGTATTGTCTATGGATTCGTCATTGCAACCCGATCTCACCGTACTGGTTCCTGCCCTAAATGAGCAGGACACCATCCAAGAGGTCATTGATCGGCTTTTGGCAATTCCGCTCTCGACGCAAATCATCGTGATCGACGACGGGAGTTCCGATTCTACGCCAAAGATTCTTGCAAGTTTCGGCTCACAAATTGAAGTCATCACGAATCCTCAGAAGTCCGGAAAAGGAGCCGCGATTCGCAAAGCATTGCCGCTGATACGTGGGCGATTTGTGGTGGTTCAGGATGCTGATCTTGAATACTTCCCAGAGGAGATTCCGGTTTTGGTTGCGCCTCTTTTGGCGGGATCGGCAAAGGTCTCGTTCGGGACACGGTTTTCGTCTGGATTTCCGGCTGGAATGGCATTGCCAAACAAGATTGTGAATGTGCTTCTCGCTCTTTCGGCGCGTGTCCTCTATGGGCAGAAGATTACCGACGAAGCGACTTGCTACAAGGCGATCGAACGGCAGACTTTGCTCGACATGAACCTAGAGTGCAAGGGATTTGAGTTTTGTCCCGAGGTGACGGCGAAGGCATCGCGGCTTGGAGAAAAGATTCTGGAAGTCCCGATTCGCTATGTTCCCCGGAGCAAAGCAGCCGGGAAGAAGATTCGATGGACGGATGCCCCGATTGCGTTTTGGACCCTCGCCAAGTACCGGTTCTGGCGCAAGAAGTCCTGACCTCCCGATGTCAGGACGCGGGGAATATGAACCCAACCGGGGTTTTTGGACGTCAAATGATTCGTGATTCAAGCAATCGTTCTATCCGCATTGATGGCCCAACCTGTCGCAGGTTTTGAAGTTCAGCCTTACTACACCTATCCCGCGGACATGGCGAGACAACCCGAGTACGTTCAGGCGATCAATCGCTCGATGGATGAGATCCGAGGTTGGTACGAATCCAGAACCGGAGCAAAGTTTAAGGTTCGCACGTTGCTTGAAGTCAAGGCGCGACAAACCTATAAGGAAATGCGGATCGGAACGCTTGGAACCGAAGAAGATGCCCAGGACGTGCAATTTATGCCGAATTGGTACACCGCGCAGGTCGAAGCGATTGGCGGATTGAAGCCAAGACAAGTCGCCGTGATCTTCGCTCAAGGCGGAGGGGGCTTTACCACTGGAAGGCAGTTCGCCAGTGATTCCGGGGTTGCCGTGGTGGGAGATTGGTTCCTCGCCCCAACTGCGAATCTTACCAAGGCACCAGGGATTTCTACTTCATTAGCAACCTGGGAAGTGCGGGGTAACAACCCGATGGGAATTTTAGCGGCCCGGCTTGGACAGGGATTCGGGTTGATTCCTTCGACCGGATATAAGTTCTCCGGTGTTGTGAGCGGATTCCAGTCTTATCCCAGCGTTGGTTTGCTTCCCCAGGAGCGATTGATTCTTCAGTTTTCGCCGTTCTTCGGAATGCAACCCGGCGACAACGACGCTCCGCAAGTTGATCCAAAGACCGAAGATCGTGGCTACTGGGGCAAACCTTTTAAGGTGATCGGCGGGTTATTCCGCGAAGGCGATCAAGTCGAAATCAGCTATCCAATCTCGGTGGGCGGCAATACTCGCACCCAAAGCACCTTTGTGGAAACCAAGGTCAACACTCCTGGCGAGCTAGAGTTCACTGTTCCGGAAACCGCTAATGCTGGATTCTTACGCGTTTGGCGGGGAAGTCAGCGGAGCAATTTGATCGCGGTGAACTTTTACGAAAAGCCTTTCTAAGATTCAGACGCAAGCAACCTCGCCAGAACGTATACTAGAGCCTCTATGCCCTTATTGCTGAATCGCATTTTGCTGGTTCTCTCCGCGATTGGAGTTTTCGTTGCAAGCGTTCTATCTTACGCGCACCTCACCGGGAAATCCGTGGGATGCGGAGTCGCCAGCGGTTGTGACTGGCTGACCGGCCGTCCGGAGTCCAAAATCGGTCCGATTCCGATTGCTGTTTTTGGATTGGCCGCATATCTTGCGATCTTTGCCGCAACAGCATTGCGAGCGACGGATTGGAATAAGTGGGCTCCCAAACTCAATAAACCGACCTTGATTCTCACCGGCCTTGGCTTTGTGATCAGCATGTCGCTGGTCTTTATGCTTACCGTGGTCTGGAAGCAATCTTGTGTTTGGTGCTTCAGCAGTGCGGCGACGATGACTTTGCTTTTGGTTGGTCACGTTCCTCTTCAGAAATTTACAAATCAAAGCGCCGAACCGGTGAACATGGACGCAATGCTCGTTCCGTTCTTGCTGATCGGCGCGATCGGGATTGCGGGCGCCTATTCATCGAATACTCATGGTAGCGTGAATGTTAAACCGGCTTTTGGGCTTAAGCTCGAACAAATTCTACCGGATGACACCTATTTCCGAGGCAAAAAAGACGCGCGGATCACAGTTGTCGAGATCGCGGATTTCTATTGCAGCGCTTGCCGATTAATGTCGGGAACCTTTAAGACCATAGAAGCGACTTACAGCCCAAACATCCGCATGGGTTACCGAACATTCCCGATCCAGGATTTGCCTGGTCACGAGATGAGTCTTCAGGCCGCTTTTGCCGCGGAATATGCTCGTAAAAATGAAAAGTATTTCGAGTTTGTCGAACTGATGTTTACCGAAGACGGCGGCAAAGCCGCTTCGGAAGAAGATATTGCCGACTTGCTCAACCAAATTGGTTTGGACGGAGCAACTTGGTTAAAGACTTTTGCTGACGATACCGCAACTTTTGATTCGATCTTGGAGTTCAAAACGAACCTGCAAGCATCCGGAGTTGCAAGTACGCCAACATATGTTGTTTTTATCGATGGAAAAGACCCAGTGTTTATGCCAGCCATGGAAATAGAGGCATTTCTAAAGAAGGCCCCTTACTATGAAATTCTAACCGGAAAACCTGCACCTGCTGCCACGACCGACGAACACGATCACGCCCATTAATGCCATGAAGCGCTTATCCCTTTTACCCTTGCTCTTTTTGATCCCCGTTGCCTGTAATTCCGCTCAAGATGCTGGCGGGGATGATGGCAAGCTCCGCGTGATGACCTACAACATTCAGTGGTTTAGCGAAGACTCTGATCCGGTTCGCATTAAGAACATTAAGGAGATTCTGGATAAGACAACTCCTGACATTGTTGGATTACAAGAGATTCAGAGCAAAAAGGCTTTGCGCCAGGTTTTTGATGATTCGTGGAGCATTGGAATTCAGGATGATCCAAAGCAATTTCAGGAAGTCGCAATCGCTGTTCGTAAGCCGTATAAGCTTGTGAAGACAGAGATGTTGTTTACTTCGCCAGCTTTAGATTTTGCATTTCCTGGCAATCGCGACGTACTGCGAGCAGAAGTAGAAACTCCGGAAGGCGAGAAGGTATTTGTTTACGTCAATCACCTCAAGAGCCGACGAGGTGGAAGATGGGTCACTGATCAACAGCGAGAGCAGGCGGCGGGAATGCTTGCGGGTTATCTGGCCGCGATGAAGGGTGAAAACTCGATCGTTCTTGGCGATATGAACGATTCCCCTGACGACCGATGTGTGAACATCCTAGAAAGCGGAAACACCATGGCACCGGGCGGTCCTAGCGAATGGTCAAAGCCGTTGTTACACAACCTTTGCGAGCCACTCTATCGCAAGAACTTTGTTAGTATTGATCTGAATCGCTTCTTCAAAGGCGAAGCACTTTCTCCGGTTGTCCCAGGTGCGTACAATAGCAACGAAGAGCTGCGTGGGAAGGAGCATAAGTTCCCAGATGATGTAAAGGTCACTCAGGCACTATTCGATCAGATTCTCGTTTCTCCGAGTCTTTTTGGAAAGTTGGAAGGCAAGGCGTTTATCTACTCAGAGCCGAATTCCATGAAAGGTTCAAACGGACGGATTCAGATGGACGAGGGTACGGGTAATGTGACTTACACCGAAAAAGGAACTCGAGCCAGCGATCACCAGCCGGTCTACGCGGACTTTGTGTTGTAACATGCTGATCGCCTAGGTAAACATATAAGATTACGGATATGTTTACCTAGTTCCTCTCTCCCGGATTGAGAATTGTAATGGCGTTCAAACACCAAATTCAAAATAGCGGAACTTGGAAGTACTTTTTATTTTGCTTGGCATTCCTTGTTTTTCTTGTAAGTATCCACGGTGAGCGATTACGTAATAACCCTAGGGACATCTATCTCTTAACGATTCCGCTGATCATCCTCACTCTGATCTACGCGGTGGGGATTAGTTCTGCCCGTGCAGGAAATAGAACCCCGTTAGTAGTTGCATTGATCTTCGGGCTTCCGATATCGTTTCTTTCTACCATGGGAGCTTCTGCTGCAGCTCCAAATGGGACCAAGACCGCTGTCGAAATCATCGCTTACTACACGTTTCTTCCATTTTCTGCAATCCTTGGACTCTTCTTTTCTCTATGGACGAAACATGATGAGTTCTGACATCGTTCAAGAATCTTCTTCTCCCTAACTTCCATCCTTCTAACCTGCAGGATATTCCGACAAAACCGTCGGTGAGCAATAAGCCGGTAATCAAACCAGGGGAACCCGCCACCCCCAGAATCGGGTACTACTAAGCCAATGAACGCCCCACTTTTGAAGCGACTCTCCGAGGCCCACGGCACTCCCGGACAAGAAGAAGCCATCCGATCCATCATCATCGAAGAATTGAAAGGCATCGCCGAATTCTCCAGCGACGCGATGGGCAACCTCATTTGCTTCAAAAAAGGCAAAACCAGCGCGAAAAAGCTGATGATCGCCGCCCACATGGACGAAATCGGCTTCGTGGTCAAGTACATCGACAATGACGGATTCCTCAGAATAGCCCCTCTGGGTGGTTGGGATCCGCGCCAAATGTCCGCCCAACGCGTATTTGTTCACACCGAAAATGGCGCAATCCAAGGCCTGATGATGCCCAGCGTCAAGCCAAAGCACATGCTCTCCGCCGAAGAAGCCAGCAAAGGTTTCAAGATCGAAGACTTCTTTATTGACCTAGGATTGACCGGCGAGGAAACGAAAAGCAAGGTCAGCGTGGGAGATCGAGTGACCATGGACCGCGATTGCCGCCCGACCGGAAACCACATGACCGGCAAGGCGATGGACAACCGCGTCGCTGTCTATTGCATGATCGAAGCCATGCGCAACGCTGGCGATCACGATGTGGATGTCTACGGTGTTGCAACTGTTCAGGAGGAAATTGGCCTGAGAGGCGCGATTGCCGCCGGTTCTGGAATCAATCCCGACATGTGCGTGGCAATTGACGTGACTTTGGCAAACGATATTCCGGGCATCCCAGAATCCGATCATGTGACCAAGCTCGGCAAGGGCGTGGCGATCAAGATTCTTGATAGCTCGCTGATCTGCTCGCCGCTGATGGTCAAGCACTTTAAAGAAATCGCCGCCAAGCACGACATTCCAAATCAGCCAGAAATCCTGACCGCTGGCGGAACCGATGCCGGCGGCGTGCAAAAGCTAAACGGCGGAATTCCTGCCTTCACGCTTTCGGTTCCGTGCCGCTACGTCCACACCGTCAACGAAACAATCCATCCTTCGGATCTCGACGCCTGCGCTAATATCCTGGCAAGATACATCGAAGACGCCCACAACGGCGACTACATCTATAAGGTTTGATGGAGTCCGGGGGTTCGGAAGTTCGGAAGTATAGGGTTTGGTCCGAACCCCTGACGCCTAAACCCTTAAGGCAACAATCGCTCGTAATCGTACGAGATTTCAATTTTCTCGCCTGGCTTGAGATCCAGTGTCCAAGTAATACTGGAACTCACATTGTACGGATCGGAGAGAATAGTTTGCGTGGTGATCTTTGCATCGTTGGACGCGGTGAGTACCTTGCCTTGCAAAGAGGTTTTCACCTCTAGCTTCACCGCTTCTTTCTTAAGATTGATCAATGCAACTTTACCTTTTCGAGTTACCAAAGGACGGTCAAGCATCTCATTTGTAAATCGTCTAACTCGAATCATCTTTCGTTCAGTTTCGGTTACCGTGAGCACTCCTGCAACGTCATTTGCTCGCGCGATCTTGAGGTCTGCATCCACCCCTGGCGCACTATATGCCAACTGATCTTGCCCCAATAAAAGCTGATTCGCTGAATATACAGAAGCGATTCCGCTAGTGAATGGCGTACTCGTCGTGTTCTTAAACCTTAAGATCTGCGAGGAGGGTATTACATCGTTCGGAGACTCTTCTGGTAACTCCATACGATAGAGCGTTGAATACTTCATTGTCGCTTCAAGCAAGTTAAAGTAACCCTTATCGCCGATTTTGAGATTAACGCCTGACTTTTTATAAAAATAAAGTTCACCGGCACTCATGCCCTGATTCAAATTTTCATCAAAAGCTGAGTCAAAACCCTCGCCACCCATTGAACCTCGCGACGCCACATTTTGCATTGACGCGCGATTTCCACCTTCTCGTCTAAATCTTATATCATCATTAAATTGAGAAACATCCAAGAGTGTGAACGGATCCAGCGATGACGAACTTGCTAAATTCGGAACCCCTGCAACAAATCCAATATTTGCTCCGTTCAAATTGCCGAGTTCGTTGACAACGGACGTCCGCATTGTAAGTTTGAGCGTGTCCTTATTTAGGAGTTCTAATCGATACATTGGGAGCCAAGTGAGTCCTGATTCGACGCTGTAAATGAGCATCTTTCCTCCCGCTTTTGACTTCACAACAACGCCACGACTTGTGGTTTCTGTTTCAAAAGTCGAATTTGGACCATCAGGAAAAATAGCAAATTCGATATCTGACATGTTCAGCGCCATCGTGCCTTTCTCCGTTTTCAGGAGGGTCATGCCAGACATGTTTCTCGGATCCTGGGCGGTGCTACCATTTGCCGAGATCAGAGTGCCCGTGAACTCACCATGCCGAGTTTTGACGGTGACAATCTTCCCAACATTAAGCGTAATAAGCTGCCCAATATTGGAAGCGGCAACTTGCACTTTCCCGGTTACAGTCGTATTAACAATCGAATCCAGAACTAGCCCATTTTGCCCAGAAATCCAAAACGTTCCGCCTACAGAAGGCCGCACGGAGCCGAGCATGACTTCCGAATTAGCTGGGATATCAACCGACCTAACGATTGCGCTCAGGCCATTTTTGTAAAGCGCGGCTTCGATGATTTGTGGCTCAACAGATTTTGGAGCGGGTGCCGAAATTAAAGCCGATAGAAGACTGAGTTGTCCAAGTAGTTGCATTTTTTCCTCAGGATTCAGGACGGCTGAACCCTGAGAAGGTTTCACGTTCGGGTTTGCAACGCCAGGATCCTGGAAGATTTCCGGCTTGTGATCACAAGGCTGATCGCATACACAATCCCACAAATCACACTTGTCATTCCCGCGATCGTTGTGTTGGTCCAGAGTGCAAAAAAGTAACCAAAAATTGGAGCAAAGGCGGCAATGATCCCCGCCACAAGCATCATGCTCTTCACCGTTTTTGTCCAAAGCTGCGCACTTGCCGATGGGCCAATTAAGAGAGCAAGCACCAATATTGATCCTACGATTTCAAAGCTCGCCACCACAACGATCGCCACCAAACTCATCAAAAGAAAGTAAACGCCCTTCGGTCGAAATCCGGATTGCAACGCAAATCCAGGATCAAATGCGCTGAGCAAAAGCTCTTTTCGAAGCAACACGCTAAACAAAAGCGCAATCGCACACATCGGAGCAAGGCTAAGCAAAACAGCAGGGAATGTAAACCCGAAAAGCGAAGTCTGCGAAAGGGGAATCGTCTCAGCAAGACCGTACAGCACACATCCAGGATCAAGATCCACCTGCTTCGCATAGTTGGTCAGCAGCAAAATCCCAATCGCGAAAAACACCGAAAAAACTGCGCCAAGCCCGGCGTCTTCGGGAATCAAGCGTTGGGCTCCCAAGAATTGCGCCAGCCAAACCGTCAGTACAGCTGCAATGATCGCCCCAATCGTCATCGGCAATGGCGCGCGCGTCCCCGCGATCAGAAACACGATCACGAGTCCAGGCAAAACGCTATGGCTCATCGCATCGCCAACCATGCTGGCTTTGTTCAAGAGCACCCAGCAACCCAAAATCGCGCATGTGATCCCGCTGATGGCGAGCGGCAAGATCGTCCAAAAAGCAAGATTAGACAGAACCTTCCTCCCATTGCTTTAGGAGAAGCAAGCCGTTCGCATTTGGAAATCCGGGCTCGCCGACATCCAGCTTTCGCATCACCTTGAGGGCAACGTCGTTCGCGGGTTGTCCCCTCAACGCCGCGATGACGGGAGCAATTTGCTTGAGCCGTCGCCGCTGGGCCGCCTTCGCGATGATGCCGTGGTCTTTAGCGAACAGCAGCGTCAACAAGAAGATTGAGCCTGCAACCAAGATCACCGTCGGCCCGGTTGGGATGCCATCAAACACAGCACTTAACCCAACTCCAATCACCGCTGACAATCCGCCAATCCCCCCGCTCAAGACAATCATTAGGTTCAGCCGGTAGGTCAGAAACCGAGCCGTGATCGCAGGAATAATCGTCAGGGCGGCAACCAACACCACCCCCAACATCGGTAAACCAGCGACAACCGCCCCTACCGTCATCGCCAGCAGCAATCGGTCAAGCCAACCCGCCGGAACGCCTACTGAAGTCGCATAGCTCGGATCAAATGCCGTCATCTTGAGCTGCCGGAAACACACAATCAAGATCACGCCGATTAAGAACGCAATCACCGCGATCAGGATCAAATCTTGCATCACCAACCCGGTCGCCTTGCCAAACAGAAAGGAATCAAGGCCCGCTACCGAACCATCCTGAACCGCGTTTTGAGCATGACGACTGAGCACGATTCCTGCGCCAAAGAACGTCGTTAAGACCAGGGCCAGCGATGCGTCATCTTTCGTCTTGGTCCGAGACTTGATCTTCGCCAATACCCATATCCCAAGCAATCCAGAGCAAAGGGCACCCAGAAGAAGCACCGGCGTGCTCTTTGAACCGAGCAACAGAAAGGCGATCACGATCCCTGGAAGCGCAGAGTGGGCAAAGACGTCGCTTGAGAGCGCGCGCTTTTGAAGCACCGAAAAAGAACCCACCGCCCCACAAACCGCGCCTAAAATGCCTGATGCGATCAGCGCAACGATGACGGTGTAATTCATCCGACCTCCGGAATCGCTCCACCGTCATACGCCTGAGATAAAATTTCAGAGGTCAGAACGTCAGAAACCGGGCCGGACGCGATCAGCTTGCGTTGAAGTAAGATCGCATTTTGGAACCGATCACGCACCGTTCCGAGGTCGTGGTGCACCAAGATCAGTGTCTTTCCTGCCCGCTGAAGATCGTGAAAAACCTCCAAGAGCATGTCCTCAGTACGGGTATCAATGCCGGCGAAAGGTTCATCCATCAAGAAAATTTCGGCTTCCTGAGCAAGGCTCCGTGCCAAAAATACACGCTGCCTCTGGCCACCGCTGAGCTCACCGATCTGCCGATCCTTTAGGTCCGACATCCCAACGGTTTCGAGGCTATTCATCGCAAGGATTTGCTCTTTCTTCCCGGGCTGACGGAACCAACCAACCCTGTGATATGTCCCCATCATGACAACATCTAGGACCGAAACCGGGAAATCCCAATCCACCGAGCTCTGCTGCGGAAGGTATGAAATCGGCGACCTTCCGGGGCGGATCGGAGCTTCTGCGAAGAGAGTTTGTCCCGAAATCACCGGAACCAGTTTCATCATCGCTTTGATCAGAGTGCTCTTTCCAGCGCCATTTGGTCCGATGATCGCGGTGAGTTTTGCGGGCTCAAACGAACAAGAAACCCCGTCCAAAGCGACGCGGTCTCCATAAGCGACGGTCAGATTTTCTGTCCGAAGCACTGAGTTCATTTCAGAGCCTGCACGATGGTATTGACGTTCAGCCGCATCATTTCAGAGTACGTTTTTCCAGGAGGCATCGCGTCGGCATAGAGCTCGCCGCCAAGAGCGATTGGGAAGCCACGCGCCTTGGTTCCCTCGCGAAGCGCTTGGATATTCTTGGGCGATAGCGTGGACTCAATAAAAACCGCCTTGATTTTCCGATCTGTGATCTTGGTAATCAGCCGAGTGACGTCCTTGAGACCGGCTTCGCTTTCGGTGCTTAGCCCTTGTATGGCGTCAACTTCGATCTCAAACCTCTTGCCAAAGTACTGAAACGCATCGTGTGCGGTGATCAGGACTCGCCGCTCCTTTGGTATCCCCGCCAATTGCTTTTTTAACTCTTCAGTCAGGGTGTTTAGTTCTGCTTCGTATTTCTTAGCGTTCGCCGCAAAAGTATCAGCTTGAGCAGGTCTCTTTTCGCCGACAAAGTTAGCCAGACCGGAGGCAAGCGTTCCCCAAAGGGTGGAATCCATCCAGACATGCGGATCGGGCGCACCGTCTTTTGAGAGAGCTGATCCTTTGATCTCAATCTCCTTCGCTAGCTCAAAGAGTCGCCCTTCTTTTTCAAGGGGTCGTAGGGATTCGATGAGTTTGCCTTCTAAGTGCAGTCCGTTCACGACGACAAGATCGGCCTCAGTGATCGTCCGGATATCCTTGGGAGTTGCCTTGTAAAGGTGAGGATCAACTCCCGGACCCATCAGAGTGGTCACCTCCACGTATTCACCGCCGACCGCCCGGACCATGTCGGCGACCATCCCGGTAGTCGCAACGATCTTCAGCGTGTTTGCTCCATTTATGGGTTCTTCCGCCGATTCTGGAGAGCATCCAGCCAAGAACAAAGCAACCAGAATCGCGCTGAATATCCAGGACAGGGGTTTGATCATGCTCAGATTATAAACCATATCTATATAAATTAGCCAAGGCTAATTCTGAGTACGAAAAGGCCATCACTTACGTTCGGAAGTTAGATCGGGAATTCTACGACTGATCAAGCTCAACGTAGGCAGTCTTGATATCTTGCAAGTCTCGGAGCGCGGAATCAAGCCTTGATCCAGACTGAGTGGAGACTCCAATCGCATTCTCGGTGCTGATCTGATCCAGCTCTTCACTTAGCATCTTGAGCTTTTCCGCAATCGCTCGGCTAGGTTCAAAAATCTCATGAATCCGTCCACTTTGGGTTCCAGATTTGACCTTAAGGCCCTTCTTCAAGCTATCAAGAACATCATCCACATCCAGCCCGATGACGTCCTCCATGATCTCGCGTAGATCGGTTTTCGGCTTGGTGCCAATGGGGATCACGCATTTAAGGCAAAGCTCAATCTGTTCTTCCATGGCGTGATCAATTGCTTCAAGCGTTTGAGCACGAATCGCGCTGAGGTGCAGGGGAGTGGAGGAGGAATTCCACGCCGCCGAGTTCAAGCGAATCCGAAGTTTGCTCCAGTAGTACGCCGAGGCTTCTAAGAGTTGGAGAGCGGTGGAGTCAATATTGCGGTGAAGTCTGCGATATTCTGCGAGTTTGAGATACGGTCGCAGAACTTCATCTCTTCTCTCTTGCTCAGGATTCCGCGGTTTGGAAAGCTTCTGTAGCAGTTTAGAGAGGACACCGATTAACACGACGACTACGCCAAATGTTGCAATGCCAGGGAGCGGGAGCAGAAATGCACCTACAATTCCACCCACTGCCAGCCAAGGCAGAGGCGAGTTCCAAGGCTTACCCCGGTTCGCTTCCGATTTTGCCACCTTGTAAGCGAGATACTCGCTCAGGTAAGGAACCTTTTTTGAATGCTGAAACTCCATAATTTGCGTCTTCTGAACTTAATACCCTATGTTGTTCAAACTCTTTATCGGGCGAAATCGTTCATAGTATGAGACATGATGCGACGTGTGCAGGTGGAAATTTTGTTAGAACCAGGCGTGGTAGCTCCTGAATATGCCACCCCAGGTTCGGCCGGTCTCGACCTCCGAGCGTTCGAATCCGGCGTCCTCGCCCCACTCGAACGCAAGCTCGTCCGCACGGGAATACGGATAGCTTTGCCTGAAGGTTTCGAAGCTCAGATTCGACCTCGAAGTGGTCTCGCCGTGAAGCATGGAATTTCGATGGTCAATTCCCCGGGAACCATTGATTCGGATTACAGGGGGGAGATTCACGTGCTCTTGATCAATCTGGGGGCTGAAACTTACACATTCGTCGCCGGGGAGCGGATCGCCCAGATGGTGATTGCTCCAGTGATTCAAGCTGAATTTGTCGTCAAAGCCGAGCTCGCCACCACAGATCGGGGAGAGGGTGGATTTGGAAGTACAGGGAAGTCCTAATGGCGATTGAGTTTGAAGAATTGCAGTCTAAACTTGCACACATTCACCTTCTGAAGCTGAGAGGTGAGTATCAGAAAGCAATCGAAGCGTGTCGTGAATTGCTAACCCTTGCCCCCCATAGTTCGGAAGCGTGCTGCATGATGGGTGATCTTTTTCAGGAGCAGCAAAATCTTGACGAGGCAAAGAACTGGTACGAGCTCGCGGTCGAATACGACCCGGATCAGGTCGGCTATTTCCGCAAGGTTGGCATGGTCAAAGAGGCGATCGTTCAGCGTGATCGCCTGGAAACTGCGCGCAAGATCGGCCTTCCCACGACTAGTGCGAAGGTTCCTCAGTTTGCGGCGATGGTGATGAGCCTCATCGTCTGCTTCGGCATTGTTGGGTTCTTCGTTGGTCGTCAAGGGGCTTCTCCAGGCACACCGATCATGAGCGATCCCATTGAGGTTCAAGGAACACTACCGGCGAAAACCGAAGTCAAACCGGAAGTCGAGTCACTCGTAACCGTGCAAAAGGACGCGGAACTCGCCCAGATCTGTGCTAGTTTGGATTCAATCTCTAGCCGATTCATTGGTGTTTGGTACGATCCTCGTGGTGCTGGAGTTGGACTAACTTTGCGGGCAAACGCTGATGATGATCTTCAGACGATCTGCGCTGAAGCAGCAGGAGCTTTGCTGAAAGCATATCCAGAGGCAAACTTGATTGCCGTTCGGACGGTGGATGCAAAGGGGACTTTGCTTTTCGTGGCAGACATGAGCCGCAATTCGTTCGTGAACCATGGAGCGACTAAAGAGGGACTGCTTCCTGCGAAATGGCCTGCCTCCGAGAATCCCAGCGCGATCTCTGTTCCGAAAACCACGACGGAAACTCCGAAGTCCGATCCAACTGTACCCGTCTCCCCGCCACCGGACCCTGATACTAGCACCCCTGATCCAGCGTCAACAACGTCCAGCAATTAGGTTTTTCGGGTCTACGGCGGATCATCCCTTGGATTTGTTCGTCTGATAGAATGAACAACGAGGATTGTGATGATGAAACCAAATCGAACTCTCAAGGTTGCGGCTATTGCCGCCATGCTCTTTTCGCTCACCGCGATTTCTATGCCGCAGATCCGAGAAGCAATTAAGATTCTCGGCGTGGGTGCGGTAGTACAGAAATTTGGCCCAGACATGAACAAAGCTTTGAACAAGCTGGTGAAGCACACGGATTCCAAGGATAGCTGGACCAAGGTCGTCCCGATCCTAACCGTAGGGATTGGCAAGTCCAACGCAATCGGTGCCGCCCAAGTCAAGGGAACCCGTGCTCAGGTTGAGAAGGTCCAAGCCGTCGCCGCTCCTGAGACAGACCTCTTCGGCAAAGAAATTCGCATCCGCGCGATGATCCCAGTTTCCGATAAGAACGTAGGAGCAAAAATTCAACCTGTCACTGGCGTGGGCGTTAGTGGAATTGTTGATTTGAAACTGTAGATTCGACCTCGGTTAGATCTTGCGCCTCCGATGCAACCCGCATCGGAGGCCTTTTTGTGACCCTTGGTCTCTTCGCAAACTGTGGTAAGGATTCCCAGGCTACTTGAAGGACATAGTTACAGCCTCTTCCGAATATCTCGATCACGCACATACCCACTGAAAACGTGATGAAAAGGTTCAGGAAAGTCTGAAAGCTGAAGGGAATCAAACCGTCCTTTTCGAAAAGGGAAAATGGACCAGAAAGTACAAGGGTCGTAGTCAAAAGAACTCCAAAAACAATGTTTCGATCTTGCGACTTTAAGAAGAACTGCCGGATGGAGGCGGTGATGATCGTGAAAAGTAGAAGTAGCTTCTGAATTGGTCCCCATGGATGCTTCTGAAATAGCCAGGCGTACGGATTTGAGTCCCACTGTAGCCAGTAGACATCGAAAGACAGAACGAAAAACGCAAGGGTAGAGAGAACGGCAGACCAAAGTAAAGCAAAGCGGTTTCGTACGACCCTGCGGATCGAACTCCCTCCAAGGAAGATAGGCGGCTGGCTAAAGTCGTGCTCTCCTGGATCCGATTTTTCGCCCATCTTCGTTCTTACGCCTCCCCGGTATAATTCCTGAACACGCTCATGGACGAATCCCGAAAAGTTTCCATCCCCGGCTGGGTTTACCCGGTGGCTCTGCTCGTGATCAGCGTCGTGGTTTTCTGGATCTTACCGACCCAGATGCCGCAAAAGCCAGTTCAGATTGAATTCTCTGACTCGTCGCGTTGAGCTTCCTTCGCAACCGTTTGAGGTTTTTCCTGTGGCTCGGTCATCCCCTTGACGACCAAGATGATCGCGGCGACGGTGATGCAACTATCCGCAATGTTGAAAACAGGGAAGTTGATCGGGCGAAACCAGAACATGTCAGTCACTTTTTGCATCCAGAGCCGGTCGATCAGGTTTCCAATTGCCCCCGCCGCCAATGCCCCAAACGTGATCGGGAGTAACCGAAAGTGGGGTGGCAACTTCGCGCAAAAGTTGAAAGACCAACCTGCAATAAGAATCGCAACCGGGGCAAAGACCCAGCCAAATCCCTGGAACATTCCAAACGCTATGCCGTGATTGAATGAGAGTTTAAGCTCAAAAATCCCCGGAATCAGAGCATTGTAAACCCGACCCTCGGTCCAATCCGCTGCCGTGCGAGCATGCCACTTCACCAGTTGGTCCACCGCGACGAGAATCACGGTGGTGAGCATGAAGAGCTTCGGGAAATGCTTTGTCGGATTTACCATCCTACGACCTTTCGATCCCGCTCGCTCAGCATGTGCCCTTGAACTTCGGTCACATCAGGACGATAGACCTTAGACCGCACGCACTGCGGATACGGAGTCTTCGAGAACTCAACCTTACGCTCTCCAACAGATAGGTTTAACCAAGAAACCTTGAAATAGTTTGCTAGATTCGCCGGAGTAAACACGTTCAGAAACGCAATATTCTCTTCAGAATCGGTTAGGTCAATCAGTACTTCTTGGTTGTTTTTGACTTCGCCACCCTTTCGCCATTCGTCTAGAAGGGCAAAGATTTCGGCTCGGTACGAGATCAGCCGGGCAAAGCGCACCTGTACTTCACTCGCCTCGATTTGGAGTAAACGTTCTTCACTCGGCACGATAAATGTTCCCAGGTGGACGCTCTCGCCGTTTGAGCCAGGCATCCGGTCGAAGGTTTCTTCGCAAGTAAACGGCAAGATCGGGGCGCAAAGTTTGACGAGTCTCAGTAGGACCTGATAACACGCCCACTGACCGCTCAGCCGGGTATCTGAATCTTTTGCATCGCAGTACATGCGGTCTTTGATCGCGTCCAGATAAACCGCCGATAGCTCGCGAGTACAGAAATCATTGATGGCGGTGAGAACCTTGCGGAACTCGTAAATCTTGTAATTCTCAACCGCCTCGGCACAGAGAAGTTCTGTTTGCTCAACAATCCAATCGTCAACATCAAGCTTGATTTCAGGCTCGGCACCGGCGGTGTATTCGTGCAAATTCCCTAGCAGGAACCTGAACGTGTTGCGAATCGTGCGGTAGCCCTCGCCACTAACTTTAAGGATGTTCTCTCCGCATGGCATGTCATCTTCGTAGTTCACACTCGACGCCCAATAGCGAAGGACGTCAGCGCCCATTGAGTTCGAGACCGTAAGCGGGTCAATGACGTTACCCAGCCTCTTCGCCATCTTTTGGCCCTTTTCGTCGTTCACGAAGCCGTGTGTAACAACCTGCTTGTAAGGTGCGTGACCCAAGAGAGCCGTCCCCAAGAGGAGAGAAACGTTAAACCATCCACGGTGCTGGTCGCTGCCTTCCAGATAGAGATCAACCGGAAGGTGTTCCTTCCACTCTGGTTCCACGATTCCCTCCATCACCGCCATGTGCGACGACCCACTATCAAACCAGACATCAAAAACGTCAACTTCTTTGCGGAATTCGGTTTCACCGGTGACAGGGTGAACGTAGCCAGCAGGAAGGATCTCGGCCGGAGACTTGACGTACCAAGCATCGCTGCCGCCCTCCTCGACGATCTTCGCGACGCATTCCATTGCAACTGGATCCATGACCGGAACCCCAGATTCCGCACCATAGAAGATTGGAATTCCGACCCCCCAAGGGCGTTGGCGGCTGATGCACCAATCTGGGCGACCGCTGATCATGGCGTTGATGCGGTTCTTTCCATTACTCGGGAACCACGTTGTGTCTTCGATCCCTTGCAGCGCCTTCGTACGAAGGTCGTTGTCGTCAATGCTGACGAACCACTGCTCCGTCGCCCGGTAGATCACAGGCTTTCCGTCACGCTCGGCGTACGGGTAGGTGTGGTGATAGTCGCTGACATTCAGGAGCATCCCGAGTTCTCGCAACCTATCCACGACGACAGTATCGCAATCCTTGTAGCTGACTCCAGCGAATTCTCCCGCTTCTTCGGTCAGAACTCCGCGTTCGTCTACCGGGCATAGGACCGGTAGACCGTACTTTGATCCGGTCATGAAGTCTTCGCGACCATGCCCGGGAGCAGTGTGTACGATTCCCGTACCATCTTCGGTTGTGACGTAGTCGGCGAGCATAGCCAAGGAAGTTCGATCGAAGATCGGGTGCTTGAACTCGCTTCGCTCGAAGCTGACTCCGAGGACATATTTGAGGACTTCATAGTCCGTGATGCCGCAGACCTCCATGGTCTTCTCGAGCAGATCTTTCAGAACGACGTAATGATCTTCGCCTGATTTCACCACCGCGTATTCAAGATTAGGGTGAAAAGCGACGCCCAGATTGGCAGGGATTGTCCAAGGGGTCGTGGTCCAAATGATGCAGAAGACATTTGCAATGCCTTCCGCCCAGCCGTTGAGATCAAGCTGAAGCGGGAACCGGACGTAGATCGACTTGCTCACGTGATCGTGGTACTCGATTTCCGTATCCGCTAATGCGGTGCGACTCGTTGGCGACCACATTACGGGTTTCAATCCACGATAGACCTGATCCGCTTGCACGAGTCGTTTGAAAACTCGCACGATACTTGCCTCAAATCGGTAATCCATCGTCTTGTAAGGCTTCTCCCAAAGCCCAAAAATCCCAAGGCGCGTGAACTGCTCGGTCTGGAGATCAATGTACTTACTCGCGTGTTCGCGGCAAGCTTTGCGAAGGGTAGGGATGTCTGGCGTTTCTTTTTTCTCATGGAACGCCTTCATCACGGCTTGCTCAATCGGCAGACCGTGGTTGTCGTATCCAGGAACGTACGGGACCCGGAAGCCCATCATCGATCGGCTTTTAAGTACGAAGTCCTTCAGGATTTTGTTTAAGCCAGTGCCGATGTGGATCGGTCCGTTGGTGTAAGGAGGCCCGTCGTGAAGCAAGAAAACAGGTGCGTCTTTCCGAGATTCTTGGAGCTTGTGATAAATCTTGGACTCGTTCCACTTCGCTAATATATCGGGCTCGCGCGTTGCTAAATCCGCCTTCATTGGGATCGTGAAGTTAGCATCGGGAAGATTCAAAGTAGATTTCCAGTCCATGTGATTTAAAATTTTACCTGGCAAGTCCAGTTCGACCGATTCTGGCGTACGATAGCTAGAATAATTCCGGGTCGCCACCGGGTAATGTACTTGCAATTGTGTTAACGCTCTCATAAGGGGATCAGAGATGGTTGAAGAAAAATACTATAAATGGCATAGCCCAAATTTGGGCCACGAAACGGAAATGATCACGTTCGGGCACGCAGGCGTGCCGCTGATTCTGTTTCCTACCAGCAAGGGTTCGTACCATGAGAACAAGGATTTCGGTCTAGTTGAGGCGATTTACCCGTTCATTGCGACTGGGCACGTCAAGGTCTATTGCGTTTCGAGCTCTGACAAGGAGAGCTTCTATGCATACGACATTCATCCATCCCACCGGATCCATAATCAAGAGTGCTATGACAAGATGCTTCTTGAGGAGGTCCTCGGTCAAGCGTTCGCCGAAACCGGGCATGAGCGCGTCATGGTCGCAGGTTGTTCTTTCGGCGGCTACCATGCGGTGAACTTTGCATTCAGGCACCCCCATCGAGTGTCGGAAGTCATCTCAATGGGGGGTGCATTTGATATCCGTCAGTTCTTCCATGGGTTCTACAGCGAGGATGTTTACTTCCATAATCCGGTTGACTTTATGCCGGGGTTATCCGATCCATTTTTCTTAGAGCCCCTGCACAGAATGGGGATTATCCTTGGCACCGGACACGAGGATATCTGCCGGGGTGACAATCACCGAATGGCACATATTTTAGGACTGAAAGGTATCCCCCATTGGTGCGATGATCGCCCTGGTGTTGGTCACGACTGGCCATGGTGGCGCGTGATGCTTTATGAATATCTTTCGCTCATCATTGGACGAAAGCAGTCGGCATAGGTAAAGTTTTATTAGGAGACAAGAGGACAGAATCATGAAAAAAATCGGTATCTTATTTGGCAGGGAAAATACATTCCCATTTGCAGTCATTGAGCGCATTAATTCTAAGAAAGTCAAAGGCATCGTTGCCGAACAAGTGATTATCGAAAAGTGCCAGCAAGCCGCTCCGACCGAGTACGCTGTCGTGCTTGATCGCATCAGTCAGGACGTTCCGTTCTATCGAGCCTGGCTCAAGAACGCCGCCCTTAACGGCACCGCGGTCGTCAATAACCCATTCTGGTGGAGCGCAGACGAAAAGTTCTTCAATAATTGTATCGCTGAAAAAGTCGGGGTTGCAGTACCAAAGACGGTCCTCTTGCCTAGCAACCAACGCCCACCGGAGACTGAAGCGGATAGCTTCCGAAACTTGAGTTTCCCATTGGCATGGGAAGAAATGTTTGAATATGTTGGATGGCCCGCATTCTTCAAGCCGTTCTCTGGCGGCGGATGGAAGAACGTTTTCAAGATTGAAAATCTTCACGAGTTCTTCCATGTTTACAACCAAACGGGTCAGCTCACCATGATGCTTCAGGAAAATATCAACTTTGATGATTATTTCCGATGCTATTGCTTAGGCGGGAACAATGTTCACGTGATGCGGTACGCACCAGCGGAGCCACACCACCGACGCTACGTTCAAGAAGATGTGCCGATTGATAAGGATCTTCACGCCTTGGTCGTGGACGGCGTAATCAAGCTCAATCAAGCCCTAGGATACGACTTCAACACTGTTGAATTTGCCATGCGAGATGGAATCGCCTACGCGATCGATTTCTGTAATCCTGCTCCAGACGCAGACATTTATAGTGTTGGAGAAAAGAACTTTGAATGGATCGTCGAAAATGCCGCAAACATGCTTATTGAGAAGGCCCAAAAGCATGAAGAAGGCAAGATGAACTTGACGTGGGGAACCTTCATGCAGAATTCCGTGGAAGGGAAGGCAATGGCGGCTTCCACTTCTACAGCTAAACCAGCAACCCGCCGAAAGGTGGCGGCGAAGTGATCAGCCATGGCCGCAAAGAAAAAGAGTGAATTTTTCTCCCTAGGGATTGAGGAAGAGTTTCAGATTGTGGATCCGAAGACGATGGAGCTTCGGAGTCACATTGAGGAAGTTCTGAAGGATGGTGGGATCGAACTCCAGGAGAGCGTACGTGCAGAAATGCACAAATCCGTTGTTGAAACGGGAACTGGAATTTGTCCAACAATCGAAGTCGCCAGAGAAGAGATCACTGAGCTTCGGAGAGGACTAAGCAAGATCGCAAAAATGCGGGGCTTGACCATTGCGGCTGCGGGAACTCATCCGTTTAGCCACTGGTTGGACCAAGAGATTACGGTTCACGAACGATATGAAGGCTTGGTCCAAGAACTTCAAAGTGTTGCTCGAAAGAACCTCATTTTCGGCTTGCATGTCCATGTAGGTTTTCCGGATCGAGAAAATGCTATCCATGTCATCAATGCGGCGAATTATTTTATTCCCCACATCATGGCGCTTTGCTGTAACTCTCCATTCTGGCTCGGGCAGGATACCGGCTGGGGCAGTTATCGCGTAAAGGTCTTTGAGTCCTTCCCAAGGACAGGAATTCCTCACCATTTTCATTCCCATTCGGCGTATCAGGATTACATTGATCTGCTGATTAAGACGAATTGTATTGATAATCCCAAAAAGATTTGGTGGGACATTCGGCTTCACCCGAACTTTGATACGATTGAATTCCGGATGTGCGACGTGCAGATGCGGGTGGATGAGACGATCGCGATCACCGCTTTAATTCAAGCCCTAGTCGCGACCCTTTATCGACTCAACCGTTCAAATCTTACCTTCCGCGTGTACAGACGTATGATGCTAGAGGAGAACCGGTTCCGAGCCGCAAGATTCGGGACCGAGGGCAAGCTGATTGACTTCAGCAAGCAGACCGAAGTGTCGTATACCGAGCTATTCGAAGAGCTTTTGGACTTCGTTTCAGAGGAGTCAGAGCGTCTTGGCACGATGCATGAACTACAACGCCTTCGAGACGTGCTGAAAAACGGAACCGGGGCCCAAAGACAACGCAAAGTCTACGAAGAAACGAAGAGCTTTGAAAAGGTTGTCGAGTACATCATCCGTGAGACTCACCATGGTCTCGGAGTCGAGCCTCCTTTGGAACCCGAAGTTACAGCATAAGCAAGCAAGAATGAATCAAAATCGAGTCGCAATTTTGGATATGTACCGTGGTCACGACAACCAGGGTATGCGTTGTATTGGTGAGCTCCTTGCCAGTGCTGGAATGGAGCCGGATATCTACGAAGTCCGACAAAATTCTGAGATACCAAGTGTTTGCGACTACTCCATCTTCATTTCAACCGGAGGTCCTGGGGATCCTCATGAGGTTTCAAGCCACGATTGGGGAAAGGAATGGCAGAATTTTATTAATGAAATCCGTGTTCGAAATTCCGTACCAACCGAGCAAAAGCGATATCTTTTTATGATCTGTCACTCCTTCCAAATGGCGTGCATTTCCTGGAATTTGGCGACAGTAACCCACCGAAAAAAGCCGGCGTTTGGTATCTACCCGATCAACAAGACGGAGGCCGGATCTGAACATTGGATGTTGGAGGATTTGTACGATCCGTTCTGGATCATCGATAGCCGAGAGTGGCAGGTCGTTGAACCGATTCACGGTGAGATCGAAAAGTTTGGTGCACAGGTTCTTGCAATTGAGCAATCCAGGCCGCACGTTCCTCTCGAACGGGCGACGATGGCAATCGCGTTCTCACCGGAAATCGTTGGAACTCAGTTCCACCCTGAAGCAGACGAATCGGGGATGCAGGCCTACCTTGACGACCCAGAGAAGCTTGAGAAACTAGCTGGCAAGCACGGGGCGGACCGCATCCAAAAGATTCAAGGAAGCTTGGGAGATCCGCAGAAGGTCAACCGAACGCACAGCAGAATCCTCCCGAACTTCCTCAAGAAAGCAACACAATAAGTTATGGACGCAAAGCTCCGATCCTATTTTGAAAGTCGCTGGGATGACACCAAGTACGATCAACTATTGGCGCTGGTCGACGATCCGTATGCGTTGAAGCTTCAGTTTCGGTTGTGCGAAACACCCGTTTTCCTGACCGATGAGTTCACCAAAGAACTTATGAGGGCTTCGGCATCCATCGTTGACCAAGTACAAGAGCCTGAATTTTTGGAACGCTCCCTCGCCGCTGTTCCGGCAGGAGAAGTCGTGCCGGGGTGTGATGACCACCCTCAGTTCTTGCAGATTGATTTTGCCGTAGCTGAGGAAAATGGAGAACTTGTTCCAAGACTTATTGAGCTCCAAGGCTTCGCCAGCATGTTTTCCTACCAAGTCGCACTCGACCGTGCCTACCGAAAAGCAGGTCTCGTCCCCGAAGACGTTACTTGCTACTTCAACGGGCTGGAAGAAGAGTCCTACCTTAAAGTCCTGAAGCAGATCATCTGCGGTGACGAAGCGGCCGAGTCCGTGATCCTGCTTGAGATCAAGCCGGAATTGCAGCGCACTCGAATTGACTTCTCGTGCACGCAAGAGATGATCGGCATCAATTATAAGTGTCTGAGCGACCTCTATAAAGTCGGTCGTTCACTGTACTATATGGACGAAACCGGCAGGGAAGTCCAGGTCAAGCGGATTTACAACCGGGTGATTTTTGATGAACTCAAGAAAACTGAGATTGACCTCAGTTTCAGCATCACCGACGACCTTGACGTCACTTGGGTCGCCCACCCAAATTGGTTCCACCGTATCAGCAAGCATTCATTGCCCGCCCTCAACGATGTATCAGTCCCGAAATCCTATGTCATTGGCGAGCTGGAGTCTATCCCAGACGATCTTGAGAACTACGTTCTGAAACCTCTCTATTCGTTTGCAGGCGCCGGAGTCATCACAGACGTTACTCCAGAAATCGTGAAGTCGGTCGTGCATCCCATGGACACCCTCCTCCAACGAAAGGTCAAGTACGCAGAATTCATCGACACGCCGAGCGGAAAGAGCAAGGCCGAGATCCGGCTGATGTACTTCTGGGACAAGGAACCCGTCCTTGCGAACACACTTGTCCGAGTCAGTCGAGGGAATCTCAGCAGTGTCAGTAAAAACACGACCGACACTTGGATTGGATCGACCACCGGATATCATCGCCCCTCAGCGGAGTAAATTCAGTACCTAGATAAAAACATAGTGGACTTAGATTCCGTCACAATGTAACCAAGGATGAGCCTGACTCCGCTTCAATTGGCGCAACCCGCCCGAAAAACTCCGCACTCAAAGAGAGGAAAGTTACGTGCGGCTGTACTCATCGGCGTTCACCTTTTGGCCGCGATCCATATCGCCCATTATCACTTCACTGGATCCTCCGCTACTCCGGTAGAACCGAGCGAGGCCATGCAAACTCTGGAGCTTGGGATCGTCAATGCTGGGTTCATTTTCTTTCTGCTCACGATCGTAAGCACAGCGATATTTGGACGATTTTTCTGCGGATGGGCTTGCCACATCGTCGCTCTGCAAGACCTATGTACCTGGATGTTGAAGAAAGTCGGCTGGAAACCTAAGCCTTTTCGTTCCCGGCTCCTAGTGTTTGTTCCGCTTTTTGCCGCTCTCTATATGTTCGTGTGGCCGCAATTCTTGAGGATGTTCGAAGGACGACCCTTTCCTCCGATCGTTTATCACCTGCAAACCGATGACTTTTGGCGGACTTTCCCCAGCCTTGGCATCACCCTTCTGACTTTCTTTGTCTGTGGATTTCTGATCGTCGTGTGGCTTGGAAACAAAGGATTTTGCACTTATGGTTGTCCTTATGGAGCCGCATATTATTACGCTGACAGATTCAGCCGTGGGCGGATTCGGGTAACCGATGCTTGCAATAGTTGCGGTCACTGTACAGCGGTTTGCACATCAAACGTACGTGTCCACGAAGAAGTCAAGAACCACAAGATGGTTGTGGATTCCGGGTGCCTCAAGTGCTTCGACTGCGTGGATGCATGTCCATCCGGAGCCTTGTACTTCGGGTACGGGAATTCGGCCGTACGACTTCAGCCCAAACGAATCTACGACTACACCTGGCCTGAAGAGATAGCAATGGCGATTTTCTTCTTGGTTTCGCTTTACGCCTACCGAGGACTTTATGACCAAATTCCTTTTTTACTCGCGCTTGGGCTTTCCAGCATCACGGCCTATTTGCTGATCACGGGAGTGAAAGTGCTGAAGTCCTCGTCGGCAAAGCTCCAACGGATCCAGCTCAAGCGGGAAGGTAAAATCCTTCCGGCAGGAGTGATCTACGCGCTCGCTCTGCTGGGTCTTATCGGGTTCCTTGGACACAGTTCGGTCGTGCAATATCACACCCACCAGGCTAATGGAAGCTTAGCCCAGGTGGAAAAGATCGTGACCGGTCACGGACCGAACTCTAGGGAAAAGAATCCCGAGGAGATCGCAAAAGCGAGTCTAGCCAGCTTCGAGACTGCCGCGAAAGTTGGTCTATTTCCGGTAGCTGAGAATGAACACAAAATGGCGTCATTAGCCAGATTTTTAGGGCGTGAGCAAGAAGCGAAAGATCACCTTGTTCGAGCAGTTAAGCTTGATCCATTCCACATCGCCGCCCACCGAGAACTTGCGACGTACTACGCCGGACGTAATCAGTGGAACGAGGTTCTCCCGGTTGCCAAGCAATGGGTATTTCTCCGACCAAAAGACGAGATTGCTCAAGGCATGTTGACCGCCGCGACGCTCGGAACTGGCAATACCGAAGAGGCTCGAACTCGGATTGAAAGTACTCCGGAGCAGGCGGTCTTGCTTGCCCCATCTTTCCTCGGATCACCCACAAAAGAAGGGCAGGCGAGCGCCAAGATGCTGGTGGACGCGCTTCTCAAGCTGCCATTGCAAACCCCTCAGGTTGAGGATTTACTCGCGCGGTCCTTAGTTGGAAACAACCAAAATCAAGAACTCTGGGATCGCTATCAGGGGGCTTTAGATTCTCCCTTCATCTCAGCGGCCGTTCTTAAAGCTGGGATGAACCTCAAGAAATATCCGGAGGTCATCTCGATTGGAAGTCAGCTTCTCCAAAAATTCCCAAATGAAAGGGCACTCATTACTCCTTGGTGTCAAGCATTGATCGCGACAGATTCCCACAAGCCAATCCTCAACAATGCGGAGCAACAACCTGCCGAAGTCATTGGGGCGAAACTTGTTCAGATCGTCTTCTACGAACTTCTGGAGAGGGAAGCCGACGCCAAAATAGTTCGCGAAAATTTAACAAAGTTGAACCCAGGAACGCTTGAAACCTGGTAAAAATACCAGACTGTTCGAATATTGGTACGTTATTTGTTTGGACAAGCATTAAATGTCTTAAAATAAAAGTGATTAGATATGAATCGGCGACGGTCCGTGTCCAAAATTGAGCTCTCATTATGAATATGATCAAATCAATCACCGCACTCGTTGCGGTTGGCGGGATATGTTTGGCCCATGGTCAATCCTTCCTTCCTCAAGGCGTCCAGCAATGGCGCGCATACGATGGGGAATTTTCGGTGTTTTTCCACCACGACACTCTCAATGGTGCAGGTGTTTCAATTACCAACATCAAGCGAACCGCTGCTCCTTCGGGCGCAATTGAAGGTGACGTAACCTTCCAAGCGGCAAAGCCTTCAAACCTGCTCTTCCAAACCAAGAACGCGAAGCTAGACGAGTTCATCACTGGAACGATGCAATTCGAAGGTGGATTCACCCTCAACATCAAGGGTAAGAGGATTCCGTTTGAAAATTTCCAAGTCGGACCAACTGGCTCCGCTCCAACTGCACCGATCAAGATGTGGGTGGAGTACAAAGGAACTTCTTTTGAATTTGACATTGCTCAATCCATGACTGGTTTCCGACCGGAAACACAGCAGTTCATGGTTGGTCTTGGTGACATCCTTATTTCCACTTCTATGGCTGAGTACCTCGGGCAACCTTGGCTCGCTGGCGAAGTGGTTGGAGGAATGCACATGATGAGTAACACCAAACTCGTCGCTGGCGGCAATGTTCCAATCCCACCGATTGAAAATGGATCAGGTCGGGCAGTGCTTGACCTCCGTCTTCTAACGATCTCAGGAATGTCCAACATTGCAAGTTCTGGGACCTATCCAAACGGATTGAGAGCGGTTGCAATGAGCACGACTTCTTGCAACGTTGGAACCATCACGATTCCTTGGATTCCTGTAACAACTTCTATTGGCGGCGCAATGACAGGGACAAATCACCCGAAGATTGTCCAAAACATGTATCGCGTTTCGAACGGAAAGTTCGAGCAAATCGGTGAAGGCTGGCTCAAGCATGGCTTCTATGCGATCAACGGATCTAGCGTTTGTGGATCGTGCACCTCGCCAAGCGGCTATTCGCTCGGACCTGGATGCGCAGACCCATACGGAACTGGAAACAATTCCGACCGAACCTACCTCGGCCCACGATCAGAAGTAAATCCTTTGACAGGTGTTTGGAATCCAGTGGGATCCTACTTCAGTGGCTATGTTCCTGATAATATTCGCCGAACGAATGGTTCCCAAAAGTGGAACGGCACCGCTACTGTTTCTTATTCCTATGCAGGGATCGAGAATCGAGTTGTGGTCAAGGACACTGATCTAAACGTAGCAGGTGCTGAATTCTACTATGAAAGCTATTACCTGGCCGAAGGTGATGAAAATCGTCTCAATAACGTGGCGTACCGAAAGTGCGGCGCAACATGGAGCACGGCAAATAATCGTTGGACTTTTTCTGAACAGTCTACATCGACGATCCAAGGTCCGGCGATTGACGCCTGGGGCGACGAACGAGCTGATACCACTCCTGCAAGCGAAGGTATCGCACGGATAGCAGTTAAGACAACCAACGTTGGAAGCGGAAGAACAGCCTACGACTATGCTGTCTACTGCCATGACATTGACCGCGGGATCCGAAGCTTCAAGGTTCCGCTCGAATCCGGTCTTACGGTCTCAAACGTCGTATTCCGAGATCCGGATGGCATTGCAGGGAACGACTGGACATGGTCCTACGGTGGTGGTTTTATCACCTTTACGGGTCCGACTCATGCCGCAAACCCAGTCGCTCTGCACCTTTCCTACGGTAGAGTATTCAACTTCCGATTCGAAGTCAATGCTGCACCAGCCGCTGCCCGAACGATCATGATGGATTACTTCAAGCCGGGTACAAACCCAGCTATGAGCGCAACTATCAAGGCTCCTCGGGCAACCCCTTCCGTTAACGTTTCGGGTATCGCAACCTTTAACGGCACGACGAACGCGACCACAACTACAGCGACTTGGTCATTGACTCCAAACGACACAAATGCATCGGGATCCGTTCTCTCTGGAACGACAACAATGAACATCGTGTCGGGCGCCTACTCAATCCCAACTAACGCTCGAGGAAGCTTCACCCTTCGGGTTAAGCCAAACCTCTGGTTGCAAGAAAAGGTGACCCCGGTTACTATCACAAGCGCAGGTGCTTCCGTTAATCTCCTGATCGAAGGTCTGGGCGACATTGACGGTGATAATGAAGTCGGACCAAGTGACTTTGAGGCTGTGGTTAACGCCTTCGGGACGACCTCAGGTTTACCAGGATGGAATCCTTCTGCCGATCTTGATGGCGACGGTGAAGTCGGTCCAAGTGACTTCGAGACTCTCGTTGCAAACTTCGGAATGGGCGGCGACAACTAAGTCGGTACCCAAACTAAAAAGGAGTCCGCCAGAGGTATCTGGCGGACTCCTTTTTTGCGTGTTCGAAGCTGATGTCAGTCTGCTCACTCATTCGCCTGGATCTCCCCAGAGGGGTGTGCATTTGCACTTGGAGCTCATCGGTATCCGAAAAGTTTAAGGCGTGATCAGCACAACAGAATTTGCACCGTTGGAGTTGGAAATCATCCCTGAGTTAATCGCGGATCCGTTCCTGGTTGATGACGTAAAGCGAAAAGTTCCATTTGCACCGGAACTGAAAGCAGCCACTCTCTGAAACGGAGTATCGAAGTTTATTCCGTTAAAGTCAACGTTCCAGTTCCCGCTTGGTCCGTTGGCGGGGAATGTAATAGGCGCGACTCCTGGGTTCACGGTTCGCAATACAGTGCCCTGATCAAACACCATGCTTGCATTTCCGGTGATGCCACCAGTCTCCGCGATCCTTAGTCCCATCAAACCGTTCCCGTTTGCTAGAGGGTTTTCCATGACGGTATTACGGAATGTGATTAATCCCAATCGGGGGTACAGGTTTGCCGAGGGCGTCGCACTGGTCGTCACGCTGCCCATCTGAACGCAGTTTCCTGGGAACAACGGATTAAAGAAGCGAGCGTCCTTGACCAAGACCGAGATTGGAAATGTCGGTCCGAAGGGAAGTCCCAATCCACCACCCTCTGTTAGAAGTTGCAAAACCCTAGCGGTTTTGGATTGAGAGGAATGCATTCCCGAGATCGTGAGATTCTCGGTATGGCCATAGACATCAAATGTGCCATAGGCCGAGCAATCAATAAACTGAATACCCTTGTTTCCCTTGAGCCAGGCTGGGTTCCCGATGGAGAAAATTTCACCAATACAGTTTTGCATCGTGATTCTCCTCTCCCCTTGGCCATGCCCAACGTCAAATCCCCCACGCCCTGGAGGTGCACTACAGTTGGTCACGGTCACATCCATCGTGCCGCCGGCGAAAATGGTTCCCCAACGCAAATCTTGGAATGAGCAATCCGAGATAGTGCCAAACCTGGATCCACTGAGTTCGATCCCATAGCCGTTGACTTTGGTGTTACTATCGAAGAAACTAGAATTCTGGATCGTGATCCGCTTTGAGGCAGCGGCCGAAACACCAGAAATCTGGAATCCGCTCACGCGGATGTTATTTAGAACAACGGTGTCGCCTAGACCAATGGTGATCGCCTTTCCGACTAGCTTGCTGCGCGCCTGCGCACGCCCCGTCGTCCGATCACCAAGCCGACCGTCAACCCAAATATTGCTTAGGCGAATGTTTCGCATCACCTTTCGACTGGCGACTGGGGTCGAATTTGTTTCAATCCTCACGAGATAGGGATCAACGAACTCTCGACCTATTGGCTCCCTGAGCGTCAAAGTGTTACCGGACTGAGAATCAATCTGAACTAGCTCACGACTAACCCAGAACTCTGTTCCGGTGGTGACCTGCAATACTCGATCCTCGGTCAAGCTTTTGCCAACGATAACATAGTAGCCCGGGTCGATCGTCGCTGGGGAAGACAAAGTAACTGTCGAAGAAAACTCCGAAATCGGTTGCAACTTGAACTGAGAGTAGGTGCTAAAGGGCTCATTGCTTAGCCCAAAGTTTCCAGAATCACCGATTTGAATCAGTGGGCTGGACATTGAGGAACTCACTCGAACGAGCTTAGTATTGGAGCCTCCCGCGAGAGTAAAGTTTCGAGTCCCAGCGGGGATTTCGATGGACTTATCGCAAAGGATTGTCGTGTTGGGGAGCGTGTAAAGTGCGGATCCACTTGCGATAGCTGCGTTCAGGAGAGGTTGGATATCCGACGCCTTAGGAGGCGCTGATTGTTGGAGCAAAAGTTGACCAACCATCGGTGAAAGTCCGCTTGCCATCGCTTGACCCGATGCGAGGACAAGAAGTCCAGAAGAAACCTTTTTCAATTTGAAGCGCATAGCAGAATGTCAAGAAGCATTAGCTCCAGAACCCTGCTTCATTATCCTTCATCTATCAAAAAAATGACCAGTCCTCAAAGAGAACTGGTCACTTTTTTATGAAAGGACTTGAGTTCTTAGTTCCCTCGGGTAACCGTCGCGCCTGAAACCGAGCTCGAGTCAAGGATCAACCCCTTAAACGTGGAGTTTGTTTGAAGAACAGAAGCCGGTGCCCCGTTCTGTACGACGATAGAGTGCGGACCCATTCCAAGCAACTTCGTATTCCGAATATTGAGGTTCCAGCTTCCGGTTCCAGACACTGGTCCCAATGCAATTGGGCCATTCCATTCGTACTTGTTCGAGACCGTCGAATTTTCTAGAGTAATCTGCGTTGGGACTGATGTAGCCCGGAAATAGATTGCGGCACCGGTAGAGGTGACATTGTTCTCAAAGGTCCAATTTCGGGCGGTGAATGTACCCAATCTCACGGCTTGTGAGGACATCGAGATCATCTGGGTGTTCACGCCATCAAGGACGGACCGGCGGCTGTTCCCATTTTCCACGATTACCGAAATCGGGTAGGTCACTCCTGCCGGGATTCCAGAGCCGCCACCCTCTGTGAAGAAGTTGAATAGTGGGGTCGTATATGTCTGGCTCGGATGTCGCCCACGGATCGTCACATTCCGTGTATTGCCGTAGAAATTGATTGCAGATGTAGCCGTACAATCTTCAAGCAGAGTGTCGCTGTTCCCCCGGCGCCAAGACGGATTTCCGATGCTGAAAACTGGTGCGATCACTCGGCGATAAGTGAGACGCTTTTCGTCGAATCCGTGACCAACATCGAATCCCTCCGAAGACGAGCCATTATTGAAAGTGCAATCTTCGACTAAGGCATCCATGGCTCCGGATTGATATATCACGCCCCAGCGATGAGTTGAAAAGGTGGAGTTCCTAATCGTTACATTCCGGGATCCAGCAATTTCAATCCCGTAACCCAGTGTTTGTCGATTCCCGTCAGAAACTCGCGCGCGGTTGATGAATATGCCCTTGCTAAAGCCAAAGGAGATCCCGGCGGTGTTAAAGCCTTGAACCGAAACGTCATCCAGCGAGATGTTGTGGCCCAATGAACACATCAGAATTTTGTTCGAAAGCGAATTGTTGACCGTGCTACGTCCAAACAGCGTTACATTTCGGACGGTGATGTTCTCGGTGACCTCTTTGGTCGTTGCTGAATCAGCCTGAACAAGCCGTAATTGTGGGTTTAGGAAGTCACGTCCGATTCCCTGGGCCAGAGTTAAATTCTGCCCTTGCACACTGATCACCCGGATGAGTTCGCGACGAAAATGGAAGGTCGGTGATCCACTCGAATGCCGGACCACATCATCGGTCGCGTGAGTGCCCACGAGCGCATACCAACCGGTGACTGGATTAGCTCCGCCCGTCCGGGTTAGGACTGTTGCCCCCTCCGCTACCGGCAGAATGTTCATCTGCGGGTACTTGTTCAGGTAGAAATTGTCCAATGCGTAGGAAGCAGAATCACCGATCACGAGTAGGGGAAAGTCGCTCGCAGAGGCGCGACGCAAACTGGTCCCGTTAGCGCCGATGAGCATAAAGTCCTTTGTGCCTTTCGGGATCATCAGTGATGTTGTGAGGTCAATAGGATTTGGTGGGAGTGTGTAGCTCGGTTGTCCAGCGGCTATAGCAGCGTTTAGGGCGTCCTGGACCGTCTCACCCGATATTGGGGTTGTTTGACGCGAAACAATGATCAGCGATATCGCCGAGATTTGTGCTGATGCAAACACCGAGGACAGCGCGAGCCCAATGCACGCTCCCGCTTTCAAAATTTGAATAAACCCCTTCCGCATAATAGATAAACGTCCTTAAGCTTAATCAGCTTTCAAGCTTGTTTTTCCACAACAGAGTTCGCGAGTTGATGATTTGGCATACCTGGTTTTTGCAAATTTGCCCACGTAATGCTCAAGCCAAGCCTTAGAGAGACCTGGGGATTCCAGGAGATCAGTTCTTGAGCCCGGGTCAGGTCGGGTCGACGGCGTCGTGGATCGTCCTCGGGTAGGCTCGAAAACTCAGTCACGATCGGCACCCCGGTGACTTCTTGAATCATAGTTGCGAGCTCCAAAATCGTGATTTCTTGGTCCGAACCAAGATTGACTGGCTCATGAGATCCAGATTCCATGATCTGAATGATCCCGGTGATTAGATCGTCGACAAACGTAAAGCAACGCGTTTGACTCCCATCGCCAAAAACCGATAGCGGTTCGCCTGACAACGCCTGCCTAAAAAAATTTGGGATCACACGACCATCGTCCATGCGCATCCGAGGGCCGTAGGTATTAAATATTCTGACAATGCGGGTATCCATGCCGTGGACACTTTGATAAGCGCTTGTCAAGGCTTCTGCATACCGTTTGGCTTCGTCATAAACACCTCGAGGACCAATCGGATTGACGTTGCCCCAGTACGATTCCGGCTGCGGATGAACGAGAGGGTCGCCATAAACTTCACTGGTACTCGCGAGCAGGAAACTCGCGCCTTTGTCCTTAGCGAGACCAAGTGCATTGTGGGTGCCAAGAGCGCCGGCCTTCAAAACCTGAATCGGGAACCGATCAAAGTCAATTGGAGACGCGGGGCTAGCGAGATGGTAAATTGCTTCAACGGGTTCGTCAACTTGAATAAACTTCGAAACGTCCTGGATTCTCAGTTCGAATTCGGGATGTTCGTTCAAGTGGCTCAGGTTGTCCAGATTGCCAGAGATGAGATTATCCAAGGCTAAGACTCTCGCCCCATTTGCAAGGAGACGATCCACGAGATGGGACCCAATGAATCCCGCCCCTCCGGTGACGATCGTAAGTGGCTTCGTGTTCATTCTTCAATGATGCGGTGCATCGCCGGGTAGTCGTTGTGACTGATCCTCTCACGACGATCATTCCATTCCCGCCAAACCGTGACCGCAAACCCTGGTTTACCAGAATTCCGGATCCGGTGCGATTTGCCGGTTTGCATTGTGAACGTCTTTTGATCAATTTTGTCGTGAATCTCGGCATAAACGGCGTTCGGAGTCCTCGGCGTTCCATTCCCCACAAGCTCAATCACAAGTTGATCCTGTTGCACCCTGCCACGAATGCGTATGGGAAATGAGTAAGGGTTTTTGAACTTGAGGTCAATGTTCTGATATGCAACGGCGGCGTCACGTCCTGGAGGCACGTACGTCGGGGCGAAGTGATGAGCATGACGCTCCTGTACTTCCATACCGGCGAGAAGAGCCGCGTTATACAACGTCGTAGAAGTCTGGCAGACTCCACCACCCCAGCTGGAAACGAGCTGACCATTGTAGCTAACAGGAGCCTTTCGATATCCCATATCTTTAGTCCAACCTTGAACGTGCTCATTAAAACTAAAAACACCACCTGCCGGAATCATGAGTCCGTCAATCTGCCCCAGCGCGGTAACTGCATTGTGTTTCTGGCTTGCCATGCGGCCAGTAAGGGGCGTTGAATACCCTCCAATCATGCGCTCTTTCGGAGACAAGAGCAACACAGCGCTGAGTCCGATGCATGCGCCAAGACAGAGCAGTGGAGCGAATTTCATTTGGTCACCTCCATCCTCATTGAACTAGTCGTCGCCGAGCGATCCGGTGAGTACATTTCTTCAACTCTGGCAGGTAGGACTCCGCAATCTCCAGTTCCCTCAGCACGTAGATTGAACTCAAACTTGGATTTGCCAGCCGGCAGAGTTGTAGCGAACTGGGCAACCCGATCATCAAGAATCGTCATCCCGCTGAACCAATACGTCCATTCATCCAAGTTGCTCGATTCAGCGACTTTGAGGTTGCTCGGAACGGGAATCTCGACCATCACAAACCGCATCGGGTCCGCCACATCCACTTCTACGACACAGCGAACAACGTCGCCAGTCACAAAGCGTGAGAGTGCTGTTCCAGGAACCAGTTGCTTTGAGCCATTCTCCATAACTTGTGGCACAAGCTTGTGGAATGTCCGCTGGATACTGATTTTTGGATTAGTGCTTGCGCTGATTACTTTCGCGAACGGCGTTTGGTTTACCGATGCGGAATAGAAATAGGCCCCAGCTCCTTCAATGACGATTTCATTCTTACCCTTGATCATCCCAGAAATGGGCAATCTCAGACGGTAAATTGTTCCTGCATCTTCGGTACCAATCTGGTCTGGCTGAATTTGCTTACCGTTCAACTGTAGATTCAGACCGGAGAGAGGGGAGTTTTGTCCACGCCCCAGAAGGTAGCTCTGAAGAGCGATAATGGCATGACCAGAATCCAGCGTGCTTCTCCAACCGGTTCCGTCGCGGCTGAACAAAATGCCAAGCGCGATCTTTTCGAGATCAGGATTCGTGGGCTGATGCTGTTGAATTGCCTCCAACGCCCGGCTGCTAGATAGTGATCCGTAATATCCTTCCCAGAAGATTAGGTTCTCGCGAACGCTCGCCCGTTTCATGAGTTTCGCGGATACCGTCGCGTCGCCCGTTGCGTGGTAGAGCATCGCCAGATCCGTACTTGTTGGCTCCTTCGCCCAGTTTTGGCGCATGAATGGAATCCAATACGCATCTCTAGTCACGAACCAACAGGCATATGCGAGCTCAAATCGCTCTTGTTTCGCCCAGGTATAACCCCATGACTTTTCTACCGGTAACGCAGTTTTCAGATTCTGATCAGCCCATTTAAGGCCCTTTTCGAGCATTAAGTCGGGAACTTTGGCACCGGCCAACTTGGCGCGACCAAGACCTTCAAGAGCAAGCGCGGTGGTCCCGGGAAAAGAACTTTCGTTTTCAAACCAACCCCAGCCTCCATCGTTGGACTGCATTTTCTGGATTCGGTCCAAACCTCGTTCCGAAATCTGATCAATCTTCGCGCTCAAGTCGGGGCGACCTTCCAAGTACTGAGGGAACGACTGTCGAATGGCAAGAGCAGGGACAAACCTGCTCAACGTTTGTTCTACGCATCCGTAAGGATAATCGAGCAACTCCTCGATGCTACCGATCAACTGGCTCACTGGACTGTTTCCGACTTCAACCTCCAGCGTTCCAGCCTCGCTCGCTTCCTGAATCTCAAATTCCAAGCTCGTTGACCCTCCGTCGCTGAGCCCGACCTTCCGATCGATAAGTTTAGGCCCATGTGCCGCAACTGGAATCTTGAGCTCAACGCCATCAGAAAACTTGCCATCCCGAATACGTGCCTCAAGGACCGCATCGCCAGGCATTTTCGTTGAGATTGCGACGCTTAGAATCTCCGTTTTACCGGGAGCAATTTTTACTTTCTTTTCGGTGCTACCTATGGCAAGCCCTTTCCCGGTGAGCAGTAATTCCGGTTCTAGATCAGAACCCGTAGAATTCGTGATCGCGACCGAAAAATTCTGCGTATCGCCCTCGGTTAAGTACATCGGTCCGATCAATCGAACCATGAGTGGTTTATTGACTTTGATCTTCGCAATCGCCTTTCCGAATTCAGAATCGCGAGTCACCACAACTGCAGTGGATCGCCACTCGGTGAGATTGTCAGGGAGTGTAAGAGTGACATTTGCCCGACCTTCCGCATTGGTCGTGATCTTTGGCATCCAAAGCGCGGTGTCGCGAAAGTCTTTGCGGAGCTCAACGTTTTTGGCGTCCTTTTCTCCGCCATCTAAATACAATTCCGGGAAGGAGTTTAGCGTTGTGATCCTGTTGTATCGCATTGGATAGAAGTATCCAATTGGGTCAATCGTATCTTCCGCGAGCGCGAAAATGGATTCGTCCACCGTTGCGAGCGAAAGCTCAGCCGAAACAGGTTTACCTTCAGCGTCCGTGACGAGCACATCAAACGTAGCCTCTTGACCGGGTTGGTACTCAGGAGCCGATGGAGTGATCGTGACGTCAAGTCGCTCTTCACGAAGATCCACCACCAGCCGGCGCGTGGACTGAATGAACTCCTTGCCCGTGATATAGCTCACCGACACGTAGGCGTTCGGTTTCAAATCCTTGTTGACATTGAACTTAACCGTGGCGATTCCAGAAGTCAAGTCAACCAATTCCTGCTTGAGGACGGTATCCGTTTCGAGCGTTACCCAGGCTTGTCCACCTTTCTTGCTCGTTCGAACCAAGGCAGTAGCGGTTTCTCCAATCTGATACTTCTTCTTATCCAGGCTTACTTGTAGGTTCGGAGCCTCACGCCCAGACCAAGCCTCCCCTTCGCGCCAAACCCAGACGGTGCCGATGCTCTTGACCAGATTGCCTCGCTTGTCCAGGATCGTCGCCTCTACCCGGAAGTCGCCCGGGTTGCTTGGAGTCAGGACTATCTCGGCCTTACCGTCCGTGTTTGTGGTGACCTCATTCCGATTTTCGATTTTGTAGATTGAGCTGTTCTTACTCCAAACCTCATATCCGGAGTTGATGGTCACCTTTTGATTTGCGAGTGGTTTACCTAAAGGATCAACCAGGTCTAGGGTAAATCGAGCCGGGACCCCAGGCGCAACAAGCCAAGAGTCTTGGCTTAAGCGAAGATCCATCTCGCCTCGCATCAGTCGCGTTGAGCCACTGCCTTCGAAATACTGGTCGGTTCCTTCCGTGGCTGAAACCGTGAGCTTAATGGATTGATCGCTTTGATCGTATTCGCCCCATTTGATCTGGCGCGAATCGACCTTAATCACAGCTTCGCCCTGATCATTGGTGACCGATTCGATTTCCTCCAAGAACTCGCCGTAGCCGGAATCATATTCCTCGGTTTCGTCGGATTCGGGGTCCGACCAGCGCCAAAGATCAGACTTGAAAACCGATCCTGTCAGCTTAGCCCCCGCAACCGGACCGCCAAAATAGTACTCAGCTTTGACCTTGTACTCAATGGTGTCGCCGCGAACATAATAGGGTTTAGCGGGCTCAACGACGAGTTTGAATGCAGGCTTGCGATAGGCACTGACGCTAACATAGGTTTCGTCCTTCGCACCGCCGATCTCGGTCTGGATCCGGACAGGAGCCGTCGCACCCTCTGGAAGTTTAAACTCACCATCGATTGTCCCAAATGAAGAAACCGACTTTGATTCGCTCAAAATGATCTCGTTACTTTCGGTCAGAATTTTCACGTTGGCGGTCTGATTTGTCGGCAACTTGTACTCTGATCCTTCAAGATTGCGCATGATCGACCGGAAGGAAACCGAATCCCCCGGGCGATAAACTGGCCGGTCTGTGTAGGTCAGCGTCTTAGTCCCAAGTGCGCCTTCCTCGTAATCACGGAAGGTGCAAACGGCGAGGTCGTTTCCAACCTGTGCGAGGATCGCAGAGTCTTTTTCTGTTGGGGAATGCGGCGTAGAAACGGTAGCAAGGCCATTTGTGCCTGTTGTCGTTGCAGGAGGTTCCTCAGTTCCTGGTCGAAGCAACTGAATTTTTGCGTTCGGAACTGATTTTCCGGACTGTAGGTCGGAGACGTAGACGTGAACCGAATTCTTATCCCGCTTTGCGGCCATGCCGATGTTGGTGATCAGCAGGTAAGTCCCCTGCGAAACATTATCCCCGGACGCTTGAATCCAATAGAACCCGGTCGCAAGGCTTGGTAAAGGAACATCCTCTCGAAATGTGCCTTCTTCGTCTACCTCGGTTGGCTTCCACGCCTCTTCGGAAATCAGCTTCGCGTCTCCGTTTTTTAGAACATCCGGGACCATGGCAGGATTACTGAGCGGCTGAAACGCGCCATATATTCCATTGCCCTTTACGATCGCTGAAGTTGGCACACTGAAGACTTTGAGTTTGAAGTCGGGTTTTGGGACAAATCCGTGAAGCTGAATCGCAGGTTTTTCGCTTGGCAAAAAGACGTGCTGATTCGCATAGAGAGTCAAATACGGCGACATCGGCTCAAGCTTCAAGGTGAGCTTGGTTGTCTCGGCGAGCTTAACTTCAGCCTTCAGGGGCTTCGCAAGATCGTGGGCCTTGGCGGATACTTCGACATCATAGAATCCTGCCGGTAGGTTGCGCGCTACAAAGTTCCCGTCCTTGTCGGCCCGTAGGAATCTAGGTTTAAGGTTCGAATCCTCGTCCTGCGTCACCGGGCGTAGCAGGATCGCCGCGTTCGCTAACGGCTTCTGACTTTTCCCATCTGGGATGAGGACCTGCCCCTCCATTCTGCCAACCGGAATTTCCTTGGTGATGCCCTGCGACAAGAACGCTGTGGCAAGAACCACGAGAGAACTGAGGGCAAAGATGCCGCCAGCGCGAAAGACCGAATTTGAATTCATCAGGAAGGATTCTCCGTAGCCTTTGGACGGTTGAGGATCGCGGCGGCTACTCCGGCGAGAACGACAAAAATTGCAACGTAAACGAGAGTGCCAAGCTTGGCATCGCGATCAATGTCAAGCTTGTCCTTGAGGCTGGAATAGGCGAAGATCATTGCTCCTGTTAGAGTGACCATCGCTGGCCAGATCATGGCCTGATTCACCCGGGGGCGAAGCAAGCTAATTACGGGTGCGAGTCCTAGTCCGGCCAGAATTCCAATCGAACCCTTTGCCCCAAGTAACATCGGCGCGAAGCCGCAACCCACGATCGTCGCCATCGTCGTGAGCCAGGTGACTTTTTGATCTTCTGCTTCGGATGATTCAGCCAAGGCTAGGGCAACCAGGATGCCGAGCATCAATCCAATGAGGCCGTAGTGCTGACCGATATCGAGTGCCTTGCTTGCGTCCGGATGGGCGACGCCAAACGCCCGGTAGATCGCTAAAAACGCTAGCGGTGCTGCAGTCAGTGCGGCTCGGGAGTGCCCCAAAATTACGGCGGTAGCAATGGCGGCAAATGCACAAATGCCCATGCCGAGACCCCTGGCTTCGGCGAATGCTGTCGTCCCAACCGCGATCCAAAGAATCCCGCAAAGCAGAGCAGGGAATAACGAGAGTTCGCCGTCCATTGGAAGTGCCCAAGCAACTGCAACCATCGCCAAGACGCTAATCGCAACCAAAACGCCAGAAAATGGAAGCATCAACATTCGATCGCAAACCAGGAACATCAAAGCCAGGAATGTAGCGACCAGCAAGCTCCGTCCCAAAAGAGGATTTTCGGCGATGAATTTACCGAGAGCAGATGCGACCAAAAGGACCGCGCCAGAAACTGCCAGGAACCAATTCCCAGCTAACGCTTGATCTGATCCAAGTTGAGCCCCTGCGAGGACACTGATCATCCCGGCTAGAACAACCAAGATCGGAGCTTTAAGACCAAAATTTAGTCTTAAGAGGAGGAGCGCAAGACCAAGCCCGGCACCAGACGAGGCGAATACGGCGATTGGACTAGACTCAATTCCTTGCAAGGGAGGAATCGCACTAAGGAGGCCAGCGATTCCGATTGCAAAAATCGGACCGGACTTAGCCCCCAAAAAGGACATTGTAATCCCGGAGAGCAAACCAATTCCAAGTGCCAAAAACCGACCCGGATCGAACCCAGGGCTGATCGCAATCGGGCTAAATGCTAACCCAATACTTAGCAGAGAAAGCAATCCAGTTAGGATAAGCGAGGATCGCGCTGGTTTTTCATGTTCAGATTTTGATGATAAAGCCAAAACGCATCCCAAGACGCCGACGACAAGACAAAAAATTTGGGAAATAACCATGCGAACTCCAATTCGAAGTGTACGGTAATGACGACCCAACCTAGAGTGGATTGCCAAGGACTTTTAAAAAAGTCTTCGCAGTCCCCCTCATTTTTCAATTTTTGTTGTAAATTAAGAGAGGGGATTCATTTAATACCCGTTTCCCTGAGGACTAATAAATTTATGAGGAATGTTCAAAGGGCGTTTACGCTCATCGAGTTGCTAGTGGTTATTGCGATCATCGCGATCCTAGCGGCCATCCTGTTCCCGGTCTTCGCACAAGCTAAGGCAGCGGCGATGAAGACAAAGGACATCTCGAACTTCAAGCAGGTCGGCATCGGTACGATGCTGTACGTGCAAGAGTTCGACGAATCCTTCCCAATGTCCAACTCGGGACATAACCCCAGTGGATGGGGCTTCGGCCCTCCAGACCGGGTCTGGGGCGTTGCTGTGATGCCGTATGTCAAGAATGAGGATGTCTTCATCTGCCCTGTTGATGGGACCAATCAAGATGCGAAGGCGATCTACCGAGATCACTACGGAACTCTCAACCTCACCGCAGACCAGAAACTATACGCCAGAATGGTTCGCTCCAATATGGGACTCAACTATGTGTTCTTTAGCCCTTGGCGCCAGGGTCCGAGGGTGAACTACCGAAATACCGCCGCGACCGTTACGGTCAGCGAGGTTGAAAGCACGTCCAATACGATCTTCTTGGCAAGCAGTATTTGGGATCGCAAATCAGGATCTGGCGTTCCAATTGGTGGAGGGAACTGGGTTGTAGAGGCACCTTGCGTCCAAGACGCTGCAGGGAGGTACCTTAAGCCGGTCAGTCTCTATGCAACGGGCACCGGTGACGGATCGCTCCACTCCTATACATTCGGTTGGGAGCCTCCAACACCAACGATCAACAGTTGGTCCTGGCTCGTTTACGGCGGAATGTGGCCATTCCACAATCAGCGCAAAGCCGCATACAATCAGCCAGGTTTGAAAGACGGAACGGTCATCATCGCATGGGCGGATGGTAGCGTGCGAGCGATGAACGTCAACCAAACCGCAAAGGGTTGCAGGCCATTTGGAACCCTTGCGGGTAAGGTTACCAATCCGGATGAGTACCTATGGGACCTAGAATAGGAATCAAGTTCTTCGTTCTCGCATTCGCCCTGGCTTGTATCTCGTTGGGATGCTCAGGCTCTGGCGAAGGTGAACCCTCCGGCGGGGAAAATGTGTTCAAGGACACGGAAGGCTCGACCGGCAGAGCATCTGCCGAAGCCGAGCCAGAAGCTGGAAAAGCCGGAAGAGCCCGGTAAACATACAAACAGAATTGGGGAGCGACGAAAAAGCTCCCCAATTCGTAGTTTTTGCAAGAGAGAAGGCTGCCACCTTTGGTAAACTCTTTCTTCGAGTCGCTCATGCCTAAGAAAATCGAAACCGTTGTTCTGCACGACAGCTCCACACCTGTCCTAGGAGATACTCAAAAAACTCCAAACGTCATCCTGACCTCCGTCGAGACGTTGCTCAATCAGGCTCGGGCGAATTCGCTATGGCCTCTCACCTTTGGTCTTGCCTGCTGCGCAATTGAGATGATGGGAACAGCGGCAAGTCGATTTGACATCAGCCGCTTTGGTAGCGAGGCTTTCCGAGCAACTCCACGCCAAGCCGACGTCATGATCATCGCCGGGCGCCTCAGCAAGAAAATGGCTCCGGTTCTCAGGCAAATTTACGACCAAATGCCAGAACCCAAATGGGTGATCAGTATGGGAGCCTGCGCAAGCAGTGGCGGAGTTTACAACAACTACGCAATCGTCCAAGGGGCGGATCAGGTTGTCCCTGTTGACGTTTACATCCCAGGATGCCCGCCATCCCCAGACGCCCTTATCTACGGCGTTATGAAGCTCCAAGAAAAGATCAAGCGCACAAAGGCGAAGTCATTCAGCGATCTTAGAATCATTGAAGTCAATGCCCGCCATCTGGAAGGGGAAAGCGTATGAGCACAAATTCTTTTGACTTGTTCCGAAACGTCGCGAAGCCAATTCTTTCTGGATTCGGCATCACCGCCAGACGACTCAAGAACCCAAAGGTCACCATCAATTATCCTGAGGAAGTTCGGGAGCAGTATCAAAGAACGCGATGGCGACACTTCTTGGTGCGTTATGACTCGGGCCTAGAAAAGTGCATCGGTTGCTCACTTTGTGCGGGTGCATGTCCTGCTCGATGCATCTTCGTCGAAGCCGAAGAAAACACCGACACCGAACGGTACAGTCCGGGCGAGCGCTACGCAAAGCGCTACGAGATCAACATGCTTAGGTGCATCTTCTGCGGTTATTGCCAAGAAGCTTGTCCAACCGGGGCAATTGTGTTACGGCACAATTTTGAACTCGCTGATTACAAGCGCGAAGACTTCATCTACACCAAAGAAAGGTTGCTCGAGGATTATCCCGGTCAGGCAGATGAATGCTACGACCGCGTGATGACGGTTCGATAAGGTTAACTTTTGATGAACAAATTGGGAGAGCCCGAATGGGCTCTCCCTTTTTATAGTAGAATTGCTGGAATAATCAGTACAACCTAGGCAACAATACTGGACTTAAATCGTCTTAAAAGCATTGAGCCGAGTTTGGAATAGAACTTGATCCATTCACCTTTGTTAGGTTTGAGTGGAGATGAATCGAGGAGAAGAGCCAAGAACATGAAGAAAATTGCCTTGATGTTGGTACTAGCATTTGGTGGTGTCGTCGGATCTCACGCCATTGCCTTTGAAAGCCTTACGGAAATCTCGCAGAAGATGATCGAAGAGCAACGTCTCGCTGACGAAGCCCAGGAGATTTCCTACGACTACAACTACGACATGTCTACCCCGCAAGGGTTTACGGTCGCAGGGTACGAAGACGAATTCGAAATTTCCGGTTTCCGCCGTCGATTCTAAACCGATCGTTGTTTAAGAGTTTTGGCTCACTCAGAATCCTGAGTGAGCCAAAACTTTTTGAACCAGGCGCTTTGTTCCGAGCCGTAGGAAATTCTAGCCCATATCCGACCGTGTGACCTCGAACATGTTCCGAGCAGTCTCCCATAATCTCACCCGTTCTAAAGTTGCGGGAAGCTTGCCGTCAAGTTGCTGAAAAATCGTGAGCGCAACGATCTCGGATGTGGTGTTTTGACCACTCAGCTCCGGGACATCCTGGTCCAGGTTCTTATGATCGTATCTATCAACAACCGCAGCATTTACTGCAGAATCTAAGGCAACAAGATCAACAAGCATCCCAGAATCAGCCCCAGGAACACCACCGACGGTGACTTCAAGGACGTAGTTATGACCATGCCCGTTCGGGTTATTACACTTGCCAAAGAGCTTGAGATTTTCTTCGTGCGAAAGCCCAGAGGCATTGAGGCGGTGCGAAGCCGCGAATTCATAAGTTCGGGTGAGAGTCATCTTTTTATTCTCATCAAGCTCAGCGTAGAGCAGTGGAGTTTCCTCCAATTTCAGATTCGTTAGCGCGACCTCTGAGGGTAGGGCAGGCTCGATTCGTTGCCAAAGATCTCGGAGAATGTTCTCCAGGCTCGGCGACTGATGAGCAAATTCTGGAATCTCGTCATTGATTGACTTTTGATCGTAGACCTTCAGGACTTGGTCTTTGAGAATGTCGTCAATGAACTTGATGTTCACGACCATCCCGTTCTCGGGCTGCACGAGTCCGGACGTGGACACATAGCAAACGTAGTTGTGGCCATGATTGTAAGGCGAGGCCCATTTCCCAAACCTCTCCCGATTTTGTTCCGGGGTAAGGGACGCATCCCAATAGCGATGCCCGCTGGAAAAGCTTATCTTTCGGGTGAGAGAAACGCGCGGCATCACTTTCCTTTACGCAAAGGCACGCCCAATGCTCGCGGACTTTTCGCACCTTTTCCTGTGACAACCAGCACGATGAGGGCGATGACGTATGGCAAGGCAAGGAAGAATGGCGGGGAAAGGGTGATTCCAGATTGCGCGATCTTGGCGGCATAGCCTGTGGCTTGGAGCCAATATTGAAGACCATCTACGGCTCCGATCAGGCACGATGCCACGAAAACCCAGCCCGGATGGAATCGCCCAAACGTGACCATCGCGATCGCAATGAACCCCTTCCCATTCGTGAAATTCTCCGCGAATGATGCTGTGATCCCGACGCTCAGGTATGCCCCCGCAAGTCCCGCAAAAGCTCCGGAGATCAAAATTCCTGTCCATCGGATCCGATTGGCGTTGAATCCAGCCGCGATGACGGCTTCCGGTTTTTCGCCTACTGCACGTAGAACCAAGCCAAACTTTGATTTGAAAAGAATCCACCAGAGAGCCGGGACGCTTAGGATAAAGAGGACGAGTACAGCATCAAGCCCTCCTGCGAACTTAGGCAGAGGATTGATGCTGAGAAGTGCCCCGCTAGTCCCAAAAATATTGCGATAGACCGTCCCTGTAACTCCGAGTGCAATCAGATTAATCGCCGCGCCAACCACAACTTGATCCCCGGCGAGCGGAATCATCACCGCTCCTGCGAGGATTGCCATAAGTAGCCCAACCGCGATCCCAGCGAGCAGACCGATCCAAGGATTTCCAGTTTGCCGGGTGGCGAGCATCGCGCAGAATCCTCCCGCGAGCATCATCCCTTCAAGGCCGATGTTGAGCAAGCCGCATTTCTGATTCACGGTTTCGCCCATCGCGGCGAGACCGACCGGAGCTGCATAGCGCAGGATATCAAACATCGGCAACCACCTTGAGTTCCGCTCGGCGTTTCTGAATCTCAGCGATCGCGACGAATCCAAGTACCGCAACCCCCTGAATCACATAGATCATCGTCTGGCTGCCTTCGCCAAATCTGGCCATCTGTTGCGTCCCAGCAAAAAGAGCCCCGAAGTAAAACGCGCTCAATACAACGCCAAGAGGATCAAGGAATCCGAGTAGCGCAACGGGAATCGCCAGAAATCCCCACTGCTGGGGGAATCCGGCGTCAATCGTTCCGGATAGAGCCATATATTCCACTCCCCCGGCAAGCCCACAAAGCCCTCCGCTCAGAGCCATCGCTTGCATCTGAACGCGCTCCGGGGCAAGTTTTGCCACGCGCATCACACGTTCGTTGATACCGACCATGCGAAGTTTGAACCCTCCGATCGTGCGATACAGATAAATGGAGACCAGTGCGGCAACGACCCAGGCAAGGAAAACACCCGGATGGAGGTCGGTTCGGTTTGAGAATGGCGCGAGCATCCACTCTTTGGGGAGCAACTGTGTCTGTGGTAATGCTCCGGCACCAGTCGCTTTCAAAGGACCCTGAACCATGCCGTTCAAGGATTGGAGTGCAACAAAGTTGAGCAAAATTGTAGAAATCACGACCTGCACGCCGCGCTTTACTTGCAGCCACGCGGCAAGCCATGCCCAGACTGCACCCCCAATGACGGTGCAAATCAGGATCAAGCTGAGGGCAACACCAGAAGGAACATTTGGCATGAGTTTCGCCATTGTCGCTCCCGCCAATCCGCCAATAATGTACTGACCTTCACCGCCGATGTTATACATTCCCGCTCTCCAAGCCACGACCATCCCGAGCCCAGCCAGCAGGAGCGGAGTCATCTTGACCAGTGTTCTTGACCAGCCAATCTCACCACCTAAGGCTCCGGTCGCCATGCGACCAAGCGACTCCTGAACAGGGAGCCCAAAAATGACCAGCGTGAGTAACAGCAATCCGAAGAGTGCAAGAACCATCAAGAAAACTTGCTTCAAGCGGACGCTCCTACCAAGCTTTCCGACCACAGACCACGGCTTAAGAACCGATGCTCATTGGTGAGAGACAATTCGTCAAGGTCGGAGGTGATCAGAATCACAATCGCGCCATTTTGTGTAGCCATCAGCAGGGATTCATGGACGAATCGAGCCGCGGCAAAGTCCAAACCCCGTGTCGGACTAACGGCAATGATGAGTTCAGGATTTTCGCTCAGGGTTCGACTCACGACAATCTTCTGCTGGTTTCCGCCACTCAGGCTTGTGATTGGATCCTGGATTGAACCCACTTTGATCTTAAACTCTTCAACCAGGCTTTGCGCCCACGTGTTGATCGCTGGACGATTTAGGAACAACCCACAGCGAAATTCCGGTCGCTCAATTGCACCCAGATAGAGATTTTCAGAGATGGTCATCCCCATTGCGAGTCCGTCACTCTGGCGATCTTGCGGAATGTACCCCACCTTACTTGGTCCGGCGATTGTCCCTTGGTGGGCGTCCCGAATGCCAGCGAGGGCCTCCGCAAGTTCGACCTGACCGTTTCCATCAACGCCGGCGATCCCAAAGATTGATCCCTTCCTGACTTCGAAACTCAGTCCTTGTATCGCATCTGCGCCTTGATCGCCTCGCACCCAAAGGTCAACGACCTTGAGCCCAATCTCACTCTGGGTTTGATGACGAGTTTCAGAAGAATTTATAGCGGCTTCGCCGATCATCCATTCTTGGATTTGTTCTTGGTTCGTCTGAGTCAAAGCTGATTGGCCAGCCACCTTTCCAAGTCGTAGTACGGTCACGCGATTAGCAATCTGCATGATTTCACTCAGCTTGTGAGCAATCAGGATGATGCACACTCCCGAGTCCCGCAGACTTCGGAGAACGCGGAAAAGGTCCTGCACCTCATCCGGTGATAGCACCGCTGTCGGTTCGTCCAAAATCAAGACCTCAGCCTTAGTGCTTAAAGCTTTCAGAATCTCAATGCGTTGTTGAACTCCAACCGGGAGATCATCGGTTCGTGCAGACCAAGGGATATCCCAACCTACATTCTCAGCAACTGCCTTGGCGCGATCCAAAAATTCGGCTTCTGGAAGAGGACCATTCAGGTTGTCCAGTTGGGCGAGTGCTAAGTTTTCAGCGACGGTGAATTCCGGCACTAGCATGAAATGCTGATGGACCATCTGAATTCCACGTCGCCTCCGCTCGGAAGCACCAATCTGCGTGATGTCGCGACCATCAAAAGAAACTGAGCCCCCGTCGGGAGTAAGAAACCCGCCAAGGACGTTCATTAACGTTGACTTGCCAGCCCCATTTCCGCCCAAAACCGCATGGATTTCGCCTCGAAGAAACGTCGCCTCAATCGCTTCCAGCGCGCGGAATTGACCGAAAACAACATCAATTCCGCGGACTGAAAGCAGCTCCATGCAATTAGCTAAAGGTTAGAAGTCGTCTTTCGGCGCGGTCAATTTGCCCGAGATCATGTCTGCGCGCATTTGTTCGACCAGGCTCATGGCTTCGGGAGTGACTTTTCCGGCAAGAGCTGGGTTCACCTTGAATTGGATTGCACCCTTGTCCATTCCGTAGAGAGTCACAGCGCCGGTGTACTCGCCCTTCATCACCTTTTCAGCAAGGTCCATGAAGGCAGGCTTTGCGTCGATGTATGCGCTTGCGACGACGATCCCGCTCAAATTGTCGTTTTGGTCAAGGTTTGCTCCAAAGGCGAGAGCATTGCCTTCCTTACAAGCATCGAATACACCTTGGGCAGCGGCATTGGCTTGGTGAATCACAAAATCTGCGCCTTGCTTGATAGCCTCAGCCGTACTGCGCTTTGCGGCAGCAACATCTTTGTCACTTTCGATCTTGATTTCTATGACTTCAATCGTTGGCTTTGCGGTCTTTGCTCCGGCAACGAATGCTTTGAGAGTGCTGTCAATGCTCGGAATTCCTCCGATTGCGACCGTGGCGATCTTGCCAGACTTTGACATCGATCCAGCCATGGCACCCGCAAGATAAAATCCTTGCTCCAGATAGAAACGGAATGCTCCTGCGTTGGGGGCGGTACCGCCTCCGGACGAACTTACGAACACTGTATTCGGGAAGTCCTTCGCGATTTCGACGCTTGGTTCGTTGTACTCGAAGCCGTGTCCAATCACAAGGTTATAGCCCTCTTGAGCATAGCTGCGAAGCGCGTCCCGAATCTTGCCGCCGCTAGCTTCTTCGTTGCTGACCTCGGCATTGAACTTTGCCTTAATCCCTTTGAGACCTTGGAACGCCATCGCGCTCCATCCAGCATCGCTCACGGGTCCGGGAGTCAATAGTGCTACCTTTAGCTGACCCGTGACCGGGCCAGGGCCGGAGACTGCGGTTTTTGGCTTCTCATTCGGAGTTGTGTTAGCGGCAGGAGTCTCGCTTGGGGCCGGAGCGCACCCAGCGAGGATGAGTGCGCCAATCGCGACGGGTGGCATCCATAAATTTTTCATAACTTTAGGTACGAAGATTACCGGAGAAGGATCGCGAAATTCTCTGATGAACAAATTTTGAGTCTGGAAGTCGCCATACACCTGAACAAAGCGGTGGAGTTTGGTCGTCCGGGAGACCGGCGGTTCAAGTAATCAGTCACTGATTCAAGATATCTTAATGTGCTTTTTTAAGATATCGAAGGTATTTGCGCAAAATATTTCATGATCCAAAAGTCCTATTGCTATATCGTTTAGAATTCTTCTGCTGTATGATATATCTGAGAGACGAAATGAAAAGCCTCCTACTATTAGATTCTGAAACTGAGTTGGTAATCCGAGCCCAAAATGGCGAACAAGGTGCATTCTGCGAATTGGTCGAGCCGTATCGGGGACACTTGAAGGGAATGGCCTTGCGCATCCTTCGCGATCAAGAGGACGCAAGCGACGCGGTGCAGGAATCCCTGATCAAGGCATTCCGAGCAATCGCAAAGTTCGAAGCCGGAAGACCGATCCTGCCTTGGCTAGCCCGCATTTGCAACAACTGCTGTGTGGATATCATCCGCCAACGAAAGGGAAGTTCTGAGAATATTGACAAGTACGAATTTGCCCTTACCAGCGGAGTGGACATCGAGGACTCCGCGGAGGTGGCGATGGAGGGGGAGCTTGTAAGGGAGTCTATTATGCGACTCCCCGCTCGCTACCGCGAAATCGTGATGATGCGACACTTCCGCCAAATGGAAGTGAATGAAATCGCCGCCGTGATGCACCGACCGGAAGGCACGGTGAAGAGCTGGCTGTTCCGAGCCCGAGCCATGCTCCGAAAGGACTTGGATCCGAAGCTGAAAACCGCAAGTTAAGGAAAGATGCAGTGGCTACTCATAGTGAGTAGCCACTTTCTTTTTGGTCCAGCGACCAGTTTTTCGAGTGCTGTAATGCGGCGCGACCGGCGAAGTGATCGTGTCGCAATGCACTGCAATTTGCCGGGCTATAATCCTAGGATGTTAACGGCGATTGGTCTTGGGCTTCATTTGATGGTTGGAGGGGCGTTCTCGTTCCACACCGAGACCCCGTACGACCCAGCAGTTCCGAAGCCGTCCGATGTCCTTGGCTATGAAATTGGCTCAAAGCACACGGTTTTCATGGATCAAGTGCGTGTGACGACGGCTATTCAAAACTCCTCACCGACACGCATCAAGCGCATCAGTTACGGGAAGAGCACTGAAGGTAGGCCTCTTAGAGTTTATGCGATCTCAACTCCGGAAAACATAGCGAGGCTCGACCAAATACAAGCTGACCTGAACACGCTCGCTAACCCAAAACCTGGCGACGACATTGCCGCCATCCAGAAGCGAACGCCGGTTTTGGTCTGGGTCAACCAGTGCATCCACGGAGATGAAACGGCCTCCTATGAATCAGGAATGGAGCTGATCTATAACCTCGTCGCCAGCCGGTCGCCGCGAATCTCGAAGATGCTGCAGAACGCCCTGGTCATCGTGAACCCAGTTTATAATCCGGATGGTCACGAGCGGTACGTGGTCGCATACAATTCGATTCCGCAAGGCAATCCAGAGCCCGAGGGTTACGATGGCGCAATCCCGCGAGCGTTTTTTGGCCGAGCAAACCACTACAGGTTTGACATGAACCGGGATCGAGTGAGCATGAGCCAAGCCGAAACTCGGCAGGAAGTTGCCCTGTTCCTGCAGTGGAATCCGCATGTTTACGTTGACCAGCACGGTCACGTGGACACTTATTTCTTTCCGCCGGTTCAGCAATCGGTGAACTCCAATGTTGATCGCGATCGCTACAACAAGTGGACGGAGATTTTTGGTCGCAAAACCGGAGCCGCGTTTGACAAGGAAGGCTGGACATACTTCATCCGCCAAGATTACGACCTCTACAATGCTTGTTACCTTGACAGCCACACAAGTTTGATGGGTGCAATCGGGATGACCCACGAGACCGACGGCGGCCGGGAAATGGCTTCGCGACGGGAAGATAACACGATCCTTACACTCCGCGACGGAATGGAAAAGCACTTCGTGAGCGCTCTGGCCGTGATCGAAAGTGCAACCGAACATCGCGAGGAACTGCTCAAATCGTATTCCGATTTCAAGCAAAAAGCGGTGAGTGGCAAGCACGCCGGAAAGATGCAACGGGTGATCTTGTCCAGCGACGATCCTCGAGAGTTAAAGAGACTCGCTGATCACCTGGGTCGGATGGGAATCGTCTCGAAGTTCGCCGCCTTGAACTGGACCCAAAAGAAGGCCTACGACTACTGGAGCACGACCACCGGGAAACAGGAGTTTAAGGCTGGATCGCTCGTGATCGACCTTGCCCAGTCTCAAGGTCCAGTTGCAAAGGCGATGCTTGAATCAGGTTCCGATTTTGAACCTGAATTCATTCAACGTCAGCTTAACTTGGCTAAAAACAGAAAGGCGGAGAAGCGTGATCCTGAGCTAGATAGCTTTGAATTTTACGACTCAACAGGTTGGGCGTTACCTTATGCGTACAATCTCCGTGCATGGTGGTGCGAAGATACGCCAGCCATTACGACTCGAGAATACTCGTGGACTGTTGCTTCGCCCGCAAATAGTACCGTGGGTTATTATTTGCCGTACTCAGATCAGGCCGACATTCTTTTTGCCGCCAAGGTGATGGGGACGGGAATCAAAGTCGCGATGACGACCAAGCTCTTTGGTGTTGGCGGAGATCAGATTCCAGTAGGATCGTTCCTATTCCGCGCCGCCCGCAATGAGAAAGGTTATGAAGAAAAGCTAAAGGCGATGGCGATGGAAAACGGCATTCAGTTGAAACCGCTGAAGACAAGCTTCCCAGATGCCGGTCGCAACGGCCCAGGCTCTGAGAATGTGCTTTCGCTCAAAAAGCCGAAGATCGGCCTTGCTTTTGGGAATGCCGGCACCGTAGCGGGCGGAGCACTTTGGTATCTCTTTGAGCAAGACTTCAAGATTCCATTTTTCTCGCTTACCAATTCTTCGCTTGAAGGTGATTTATCAACTTACACCAGCATCGTCATCCCAGGTGGATCAGGCTTTAGGTTGTCTGAAAAGTTGCGCGAGTGGGTAGAAAATGGGGGAACCTTAATCGCGCTAGAAAATCCGAATTGGGCAATTGGAGACAAGTCGTTTATCAAGCTGGAATCCGTTTCTAGCGAACCAGATTTGCCTGGCGCTTTATTCCGAGCTGATCTCGACCCACTTTCTCCGCTTAGCTTTGGTTACACTCGAACTGCTGATCCAAATGTCAAGATTCAAGTCGCCGTGCCGATCGAGGGAGGTCAGTTCTACAAGGCCCCCAAGAGCGGGAGCGACATTGCTCTATCGGCGGAGAAGGATTTCAAAAAGCTGCTGAGTGGCTGGATCTGGCCGGATACGGAAAAGGAAATCGCGGGGACGTACTGGCTTCATACAGCAGATGCCGGTGCAGGCAGGGTCATTCTATTCAGCAATGATCCGACCTCCAGAGCTCAGTGGCCTGGACTGCACAAGCTACTCCTCAATGCGATGATCGTCAGTCCAAGTCTCTAACTCTATCCAGTCGGCTAGGACTAAGTCCCTAAGAATTTTTCTTAGGGACTTGACTTTTTACAAACTTCTCAAGCATACTCCCGCATTATGTCTAGTATGCGCCATAGATCAGGGCTTTAGACACACCTCGGGGATGGCACCGACGGTGTGCCGACAGCCCTTTTTCAAAACATTACATTTTTTAGCAGGCCTATTCGCGCCTGAAATCCTGAAGTTTACTGTCCATCGAAACTTCCACGACCCAGAGAATCACCCTCATGGGAAAGCATTTATCACGACTTCAAAAGAAGAAGGCGGCGCAGGATGCCGCCGAATTGAACTACAAAATCGCATTATCTAAGGCCAAGCAGGCGCAACGTGACCAAGAAGTTGGACAGCAAAAGCGCAAGGAGGTCAACGACCTTATTCGATATATTGGAAAGCCATATCGCTTTTACGCAACTCGTCCAGCGGACGCGTTTCGTACGAGAACTTATAGCTTAGAACGTCAGATCCGTGAGCTTTTAAAGCACTTATGGATGCAATATCCAGTGCCTGAATGTCTCATCGGAATGGCACTTAGCGTAGAAGGTTATCAAGAAGTCTATGGAAGAGATCGTCCGGCTTACGACGAAAAAACTGAAACTTTAGCAAAGTCTTGGTTTTGCGCCCTTGCGACTGGACAAAAGTTTGGCAAGGGCGTGGCGAAGGGGTACCTCACAAAGATTGAGGCTCACCACTTCACGCTTAGCCCTTCTTCTCTCGACTTCCCTCAGGCGATCTTTTACGCAAAGGCACGCGGTTCGGGCGTCGAACCGCGCCTCGCGGAAATGATCTCGATGCGGGTGGGGCAGCAGAACACGGAACTGATCGGAGAGCGACTCCCTGAATTCCTCCGTTTCTTTGCCGTCCATCGGCCGCAGATGCGTCGGGGAGAAGAGCACGAGCTGTTGGACTTCTTGGTCGCCGCGATGCAGGATCGAACGTTCCAGATTCGAGGTCGAACTCTGAATTCGGTGCGAAGGCTATCTACCCGATGGCACCAGCAAATGCGCTGGTACGGTGGGCTGGAACTGCACTGGGCGGAGGCATTTGAGAGAATGTCGAAGCCATTCGCGGGAGGAAGGATCGAGTTCGTTGAACTGACAACGGGGATGCAACTGATGGAAGAGGGCTTGCATCAAAGCCACTGTGTCGGAAGCTATGCCCGGTCCTGTCACGGCGGGTTCGCACGCATTGTATCGGCAAGGTTCGGTGGTTCCAACAAGGAAACGCCACGACGCGTTACAATCGAAATCTTCCCCGAGAAGAAGTCTATAGTCCAAATTCGGACGAAGTGCAATGCGCTTCCGAACGAAAAGTACATGGACGAAATCAAACTCTGGGCGAAGGCGAATGACCTGAAAATCGAAGACTGGGCGGCTGCATAAGCCGCCCTGGAGCCTTGAAATCCGGAATGGAAACCAATCCGGTATTTCAGGGCGTAAACCAGAAACTATTCTTGCTTTCGGTGAAGGAGTTGCAACACTCCTTCGCCTCCAATCAACGGACGCATATTTTTCGCTCCCACACTCCTACGAGGGGCCGCCTGGAAACAGGCCGGCCCCATTTTTCTTGTTACACGGACTCGATTTGGACCGGCTCCGATGCCCGTGGTTCCTTCTGGAACACGACGAGCAAGATCGGAAGGATGATCAATGTCAACATTGCCGCTGACACAATGCCTCCAATGACGACCGTCGCGAGTGGTCGCTGAACTTCCGCCCCGACGCCGGTGTTGAGCGCCATCGGAATGAATCCAAGAGCTGCAACCAGCGCGGTCATCAATACCGGTCTAAGCCGTTCAAGCGCACCAGCCGTCACTGCCTCCGCCAATGGTTTTCCTTCACTCAGGAACCGATTGATCGCCGACACCATCACCACTCCGTTCAGAACCGCCACTCCGGAAAGCGCGATGAACCCGACCGCCGCCGAGATACTAAACGGCATCCCACGCAACGCCAGAGCCATCACCCCTCCCGAGATCGCCAAAGGTACACCACTGAAGATCAGGAGAGCTTGCTTTGCCGAACCAAATGTCGAGAAGAGCAGAAGGAAGATCAAGGCAAGCGCGATAGGAACCACGATCTTTAGCCTTTGTGACGCCCGATTCAGGTTCTCGAACTGACCGCCCCAGGTGACGTAATTGCCTTCTTTCAGCGTGACCTTCTCTCGCACTGCCTTCTGCGCTTCCGCGACAAATGATCCAAGATCCCGATCTCGGACGTTGAGAGTGACGACCACACGCCTCTTCCCAGATTCACGAGAAATCTGGGCTGGAGCAGGGACATTTTCAAGACTCGCCAGGGTGCTCAGCGGCACAGCACCACCATTTGGCGTTTCGATCATCAAGTTACGAAGCGCGTCCACATCGTCGCGAATCACCTTTGGCAACTGAACCGTGAGATCAAACCGTCGGTCACCTACCACGATCTGCCCAACCGGCTCACCGCCAAGCCCGACTGCGATCAGCTGCTGAATATCAGCGATGCTGACCCCGACTCGAGAGATTTCATCGCGGTCAATCTGGATTTGCAGCACCGGGACGTTGTCCACCTGCTCGACTTCGACATCTTGTGCACCCGGGATTTCGCGCATGACTGCGGCGATCTCATCTGCCTTTGTCTTAAGTTCATCCAAGTCCTCTCCGAAGACCTTGATCCCAACGTCCGCTTTCACTCCCGACACGATCTCTGCGAACCGGAGTTGGATCGGCTGACTGAAGTTATAACCTTGACCAGGGACCTCTTGGATCTTCTTTTCGAGTTCTTCGATCAACTTCTGCTTTGTCATTCCGCGTCGCCACTGGCTTTTCGGCTTGAGCATCACAAAGCTGTCGGAGAGGCTCAGAGGCATAGGGTCGGTCGCGACTTCGGGAGTTCCGGTCCGTGTGAACACAGTCCAAACCTCCGGAACCTCGCGAACCTTCTTCTCGTAGGCGGTCACAAGCTTCATGGTCTGTTCAAGGTCAACGGTTCTGAGCCGGACAGGCTGAATCACGAGCGAACCTTCATCAAGCTGCGGTACGAATTCCGAACCCAATCGGGAGAAAATCGCAACCGTTGAGACCAGCAGAATCCCTGCCAAACCAAGCACCAATCCCTTTCGTCGCATCGCAAAAGCCAAAGATGGCTTGTACATTTTCGCCAGACGATCCATGAGCGGGTTGTGCTTTTCCTGCGTATCGCGCGATAGAAACAGCGAGCAAAGTGCCGGAACCAAAGTGAGCGACAGAACCAAAGCCCCAACGAGAGCGAGGATGAACACCAGTGCCATCGGCTGGAAGAGTTTGCCTTCCGTCCCCTCAAGTGCAAGGATCGGGATGAATGTCGCAATGACGATCAGCTCTCCGAACTGGGTGACTTTACGAACTTCCGATGTGGCTGACTTTACAACCGCCGCGTGTTCCTCCTTGGTAAGTGTTCTGCCAAGGCGTTCACGAGCTTCGCTCAGTCGGCGCACGCAGTTTTCGACCATGATCACTGCGCCGTCAACGATGATCCCGAAATCAATTGCGCCCAGGCTCATCAGGTTTCCGGAGACGTGGAACTGCTTCATGCCGATGATCGCGAAAAGCATCGCAAGAGGAATGGTTACCGCCGCGATGATCGCGCCACGGAAATTCCCGAGCAGGATCACCAAAATGAGAACAACCAAGATCGCGCCTTCGATGAGGCTCTTCTCAACGGTATGGAGCACTTCGCCAACGAAGTCAGCTCGGTTATATGTGGTCGTGAGCACCACGTCCTTAGGAAGTTGGGCTTTGATCTCGCCGATGCGCTTGTGGATCGCGTTCGCAACCGTTTGGCCATTCGCTCCCTTCAGCATCATAACGATCACGACAAGGGATTCCTTGCCGTCCTTTGTGGATACTCCGGTCAGTACAGGCACTCCAAGGTTTACCTTCGCGACATCGCGAATCAGAATCGGTTGACCGTCGTCGGTGCGAATCGTGACCTTTTCGATATCTTCGGTTGTGGTTGCCATTCCGAGTGACCGGATTAAAACCCTTTCGCCATTCGATTCCAGGACTCCACCGCCGACATTTTCGTTATTGGCCTGAAGAGATTCAACAATGGAGTTGATGCCTATTCCTCGGGCTTGCATCGCCACGGGATCTAGCTCGACTTGGTACTGTTTGACGCTTCCATCGGTGACATTGACCTCGGAGACGCCTCGAACCGTTCGGAGCTGTGGCGAGATCACCCAATCCTGTAGCTCGCGTAATTCCATCGGGGTGCGAGTTTCGCTTTCCAGGGCATACATGTAGATGTCCCCCAGCCCAGTGGAAACTGGTCCCAACTGTGGAGCGGGGACATTTTCGGGAAGATCTTCCCGCACGCTAGAAAGCCTTTCGTTGACGAGCTGCCTAGCAAAGTAGGTATCAACATGATCCCCGAAGGTCACGTTGACTTGCGATAGCCCGAATTGGCTGAGGCTCCGCACTTGGTCAACTCCCGGAAGTCCGCTAATCGCGGTCTCAATCGGGAATGTGACTAGCTTTTCAACCTCGATCGGACTCATTCCACCGGTTTCGGTGTTGATCGAGATCGTGTTCGTCGTGATATCGGGCACGGCATCAAGGTTGACTTGCCCCCAGGAAACCAGACCTAGCCCAACGAGCAAGATTGCGCCCAAGATCACAACGAAGCGTTGTGCCAGGCTGAATTCTAAAATTCGCTCTAGCATCAGTGCTCGTGTCCCTTGAGTTCGCCCTTCTGTTGTTCCGACTTAAGGATGAAACCGCCTTTGCTCGCCACGGTGTTCCCAGCTTTGACTCCGGAGAGAATTTCTACCCACGGGCCAGACCGTAAGCCGACCTCGACGGCATGCTTGTGGAACTCGCCTGAGGCTTCTTTCACAAAGACATAGCTCGCATCACCATCCAGGATCACCGAAGATCGGGGGACGACCGTAGCTGTTTTTGGTGTCCCGGTTTGGAAGAACACTGTCACAAACATCCCGGGCTTTAAGAGCATGGATGTATTTTCAACCAAGCATTGAACCGGAAGCGAGCGCGACTTTTCGTCCACACGACTTCCAACAACCTGAACACGAGCGGAGATGAAGTCGAGGCTTGATTTGGTTCGTTGAATTTCAACACTCGCCCCCACCCGGACCGTGTCCGCGAGTTTTTCAGGCACGTTTGCTGTGACCCAAACTGAACTCAAATTTTCGATTTCCAGCAGATTTTGAGTGCGATCAACGGCTTGCCCACGGGTGACATCCATGTGGGTGACAACACCTGAAATCGGTGCGGTCAAATTCACTCGGCCAACATTGGCTCCTGCTCCACCGGTGTACGTTCGGTAGGTCGAGCGAGCGTTGGCAATCATTTGGCGAGCATTGGATTCTGCCGATTTCGCGGACTGGACCGAGGTCAGCGCCCTGGAAACTTGCAACTTTGCTTGCGCGAGTTCAGACTCGGCGGTTTGGACCTCTTTTGAATTTTGGAGTCCTTGCCGAGCAATATTCTGTTCTCTTGCGACGCCGTCCTCGGCGATTTTGAGCTGGCTTTTAGCGCTTTTCAGACGCACACGATCTTGTTCGATATCAAGTTCCGAGTCCTCAAGTTCGCGTCGAGAAACAATATCTTGCTCGTAAAGGCTCTTAAGGCGTTCGTATTGTTTGGTGTGAACGTCGAATTCCTTTTGAGCGGCTTCGAGTTCGCTCTGAGCGGTGATCAGCAGGCGTTTTGCTTCCTGAAGTGCGGATTGGTTGAACGCTCCGGCACTGGCGAATTTCTTTTGGCGATCCAGGTTTTGCGTTGCGGCGGTCTGTTCCGATCTTGCCAGCGCGAGTTGCGCTTGGGCCTCAGTCACCGCGCTTTGCGCTGAAAGTTGTGCCTGCTCGGCATCGGCGATGTTTTCCCAAGCTTCTGCAAGTTCGGTGGATTCAATGACCCCAATCACTTGACCCGCTTTAACAGTCTCGCCAAGACGGACATTGAGCGAAATGACTCGCCCCGGAACGGGCGGCGTAACCATCGCTTTACCCTTGGTGGTTGAATTGACGGTACCCGGAACGCTGATTTCCGGGGAAATGTCGCGCAAAACCGCAATGGCAGTTATGATCCCGGCGAGTTTGGAAGCATCGGCTGTAAGCTCGACTCCAGCCTCTTCACTACCATGATCATGTCCTGCATGATCGTCATGAGCGGCTTCTGCAGCGTGGTCGTGGGGGTCGGCTTTGGGCTTCGAATCGCATCCGGTGACGAAAAGGCTTACGGCCAGGGTCAGAGCGAGTACCGTCCAACGTGATGGTTGGCGAAATTGATTTAAAAAGTGTTTTTGCAATAGAGTCTTACCAGTAGGGTCGGGTCGCTGAAGATGTCAGCGAACGAACTAACTAAGCAAGACCCGAAGGCGGGGCACGAGCGGGAAATTGTCGGGGTGGACCGTTCGGAAAATGACCAACGATCCAGATGAATGATTCCTTGGTGCGGACATTCGATGGAGCAAAGACTAACGGCACCGGTGAAGAGGGAAGAGCAAACTCCCACATTACACTTGGGATAGCTTTAAGCTCAAAAACCTCATGGTTAGAGCAACTCTTGACCTCACAATGATTCTGTTGATCATTGTCAATAGAACCTAGTCCAGTTGATTCATGCGATCCGGCTGGGCAGGGGGCGCAAGGCTCGCCCGACGCATGGTCATGACCGGCGGCACATTGGTGGAACTGGGCAAGCAGAATCAGCACAACGATCAACATGTGCAAAAGTGATCCTCCCCAATTTTTCCGAATGCCGAATTTCATGATGCTTTTTAATGAATCTCTTATTGTAATACGAAACTTAGGCGGCGATTTTGACTTGCCCTACAAATTCGACCTCAGCTCGCGAACTGACTTCGTTGTACGACAAGACGTTCAGAGCGGGCATATAGCGTTCCACCAACCGACGAAGGGGAAGACGGATCGTTGCCGAGCAAAGAAGCACCGCCTGAAGACCTTGTGCCATCGCATTCTCGCTCTGCTCGCGAAGTTCCTTGATCACGTTCTGCTGGGTCAAAGGATCAAGTGCCATCACCGCTCCTCCAGCAGTTTGTTGAACCGATTCATTCATAGAACGCTCCAAAACTGGGTCGAGAGTGATGCAGTAAAGCTTGTTTTCGTGATCCAAGAATTGGCGCGTGATGGTGCGGGAAATTGCGCTTCGGACGAGCTCGCCAAGTTGCTCAGGATCCTTCACTCGAGAAGCGTAGTCGGCCATGGTTTCCAAGATCGTGACCATGTCGCGAATCGGCACTCGCTCTCGAAGAAGATGCTGGAGAACCTTTTGAATATCCCCAATCTGCACGACGGCAGGCACAAGTTCCTCGACAACATTCGCATTGATCTCTTTGGCATTCTCAACGATCTTTAGAACTTCCTGGCGGGAAAGGAGTTCCGCGGCATGAGCCTTAACGATTTCGCTAAGGTGAGTGCTAATCATCGCGCTTGGCTCAATGACGGTGTATCCGTTTCGATCGGCAAGATCGCGGGCAGATGGGTCGATCCAGAGACCTTCGAGGCCAAAAACGGGTTCGGTGGTCGGGTGACCTGGAATCGGTTGCATCACGCCACCAGAATTAATCGCGAGCAACATATCCGGCTCGACTTCGGCACGGGCGACTTCTTCGCCACGAACCTTAAAAACATAGGCATTTGGTGGAAGCGAGACAGAATCCCGAATCCGGACACTCGGCATGACAAAACCAAGATCAATCGCAAGTTGGCGACGTGTCGCAATAATACGGTCAGAGATATCTCCCCCGACTTTGGCATCGGCAAGTTTCGTGAGGTTGTATCCGATCTCAATTTCGAGAGGATCAACGGTGAGGAGCGGCAAGACGGCTTCGGGCGAGTGCTGGGAAGGACCCGCCTGTGCGGCTTGGAGAGCTTGGTTTTCGGCGTGGGCAACGGCAGCGGCATCCACGGGCTTATTGCCATCCATTGCACGTCCGACAGCGGCTTCATTCTTTTTGAGGAACCGACCGCCCAAGATGAGCGCACCGCCAACTGCGACAAAAATTAAAGTAGGAAATCCTGGAATAAATCCGAACAGGAGCAAAGCTCCACCGGCGGAGACAATCGCCTTTTGCTGACTGGCGACTTGCTGGAAGACCTCCGCACCCATGCTCTGCTCTTGTCCGGCACGAGTCACGAGCAAACCGCTTGCGACCGAGATCAGCAAGGCAGGAATCTGAGAAACCAGTCCTTCACCCACGGAGAGAAGTGCGTACTTCTGCAGAATCTGCATGATGTCGCCCTCGCCGCGCATGAATCCAACTCCGATCCCACCGATGATGTTGATCGCGATGATGAGCAGGCTGGCGATGGCGTCGCCCTTGACGAACTTGCTCGCACCATCCATCGAACCGTAGAAGTCTGCTTCAGCCTTGACGTCCTTTCGACGTTGACGGGCTTGATCTTCGTTGATGAGTCCAGCGGCAAGGTCGGCGTCAATCGCCATTTGTTTACCGGGCATCGCGTCCAAGGTAAACCTAGCAACGACTTCGGACACACGGCCCGAACCATTGGTGATTACCATGAACTGGACGATCAGCAGGATCATAAACGAAATGAATCCCACCAAGAAATCGCCACCCATGACGAAATTCCCGAAGGTCGCGATCACCGAACCAGCTTCGCCATAACCCAAAATCAGCTTGGTCGCGGCAATACTTAACGCAAGTCGGAAAAGGGTGGTGACGAGGAGCAAGCTAGGGAAGATGCTAAATTTGACTGGTTCGCTTACGTTGATCGCACCGAGCAGGATCATGACGGAGCTAGCAATGGCAAGACAAAGCCCGAAGTCCAGAATGAAGTGCGGCAACGGCAGAATCAACATCGCCACCACAACCAACATACCGAGACCCATGAGGAGGTCGGTGTGCTTCAGGAGCTTCTGTAAGTTCTGCATGATTCCAGTGAGTCCCAAATGGGGCTAATTGGAATGTCGGTATTTCTGCGGGGATTCTGTAGCGCGGACGGGTACAAATAGGGAACTCTGGCCAGCAAACATGAGTTAAGATGAAGAAGTAGTTTTTTGGATTGCTACTAAGGACCGTTATGAACCCAATTCTAAGATATCTGGCTTTGCTTTCAGTTTCCGTTTTGCTTGCGTCATTTGCTATCGCACAACCCCGTTCGGGAGGTCGTCCGAGCGAGATGAACATGAAGCTGATGCAGCCAATCATGACAGCGGCTATGGCTGATCGTGATGCGCTGGCTAAACTCAAGCTCACCCCAAAGGAACAAGCCGCAGTGCGTAAGCTTGATGAGGAAATGGGGAAGGCGATTCAGAAGCAATTCCCGAGCATGAGGCAAAGCATGTCCGATGCTGACCAAAAGAAGATGGTCGCTGCTGTTCTCAGTCAGATGAAGGCGCGTCGGGAGAAGCTCAAGACGGTTTTGGGGCCAGCCCGCTTTGCTCAGTATTCTAAGTTTTACGCGACGGCAGAAAAAGACCCGAAGCTTACGTCCCAGTTCTCTGGTCCAGAGATGGAGAAGCGTACCGCCGAACTCAAGAAGCGGATGGAAATTCGGGATCGTGTCGAAAAGGAGTTCGCGAAGAAGCATCTGAGCGAGAGTCAGATTGAGGAGAAGTCTTTAACCAAAGCAGGAGCGAGCCCAAGCCAAAAGACTCAAGTAAAGAAAATTTTTGCGGCCACGAATGTCAAGCGCTCTAACCTCTTTAAGAACAATTCGAGGGCCAGAGAAAGAAGTCCAGAGCAATGGAGCAAAGAAGCCAAGGCAATGCGGGATGGCATGACAAAGCTTGATAAAGATCAGGACGCTCAGTTAACAAAGGTCTTAGGGGTGGAAAAGCTCAAAGTGTTCAAGGCGGAACGAGACCGGATCACAACCGCCCAAGGAAAGGAAAAGCGAGCAAGAATTGAAGCCGAAGAAAAGAAGGCAGGAATCAAGCCTTTCGGAGGACCACAAGGCGGAATGGGCAGACCGAATGGCGGAGGTCGCCTAGGCGGTTCTCGCCCTAGCGGTCCTCGCTAAGGTTTTCCGCTCAAACAGGCAGGTAGTAACCCCATTCAGGGGCTTGATCGGGGTCATTACAGATGCGTTCACCGCACTTGATGGCCCCGAATTTTTCGTATAGCCGGTGAGCATCCAGGAATAATTTGTCGCTCCAAATCTCGATGGCATCCACGTCCCGTAGCTTCGATTCGTGCAAGATCAGATTCATGATCGCGCTCCCGATTCCGAGCCGCCGACCTGCCGGACGAACGTACATGCGCGCGACTTCTGCCGAAGTCCCCGCAACGCGCAAATTCTCCTCACCTCGAACAAGTTCCCCGAGATTGCCTTTAATGATAGGGAACCAAACCACGCCCCCGCAACCCACGATTTGGCCATCCAATTCGGCGACCCAGAATCTCGCTTGATTCGGATCACAGTATTCGCTCAGGTCATAGAGGTCGGCGTGATACCCACCCTCGTCCCAAGTGAATCCATATTCGGCATACACCTCAGCGACGGTGGCGACGACTCCAGCGGAGTCCGCGGGCGATGTTAGGCGGATGATTGGGTTCATGATTCTATTATTGCTCCCTAATGTTTGTAGATAGACATTCGTCGGACTCAAGATTGGAAGTTGGTGGCTCACTTACAAATGTCATCCTGAGCACAACGGAGTGGAGTCGAAGGATCTGACAGAACCGGTGTGTGGGAACGAGTTCATCACTTACCCTTTGAAGCGGAACGACCCGGGTCCGGTTCGTTCCCACACCCAGGTGGGGGCATACCTCTCCATTCCGCCTCGCTGCAGTAGAAATGACGGCTGGAAGCTCCAGCCGTCATTCTTACAACCTTACTTCTTCAGGATCTCAATCGCCCTTTCCAACTGAGAATCTTTCCCAGCAAGATGCGCATCCGTATCAAGCTTTAGCTCAAAGTCCGGCTTCACACCCAGATTCTCAAGCGGAGTCCCGTCCATCCGGAACACGCCGCCACCTGGCATTCGGGCGCTTGTCCCATCAACTAGGGGCAATCCGCCAGTCCAGATCACGTAGCCCGGAGTTTGCACTCCGAGGAGCTTGGCGATACCGCGTTGACGCATCGCGTAAGGGAACATCTCGGCGTTGCTCATGCTCGTGTCGTCGCACATCACGATGATCGGGATGTCAAATGCTTGCCCTGGAGCAATGAATGCTTCGCCCCCACGGCTTTGGTAATAGCTGTGTGGCTTACGCTCAACCATATCAATGATTCGGTCGCTGATATTCCCGCCACCATTGCCGCGAACGTCAATGATCATGCCCTTCTTATCCTGAACCGCTTCCCAGAACTGCAGATTGAAGTCAACAAGATTGCCTCCTCCCATCCCCGCAATGTAGACGTAACCCAGCTGACCACCTGATTGCTTGTCCACGAAGTCTCGGTTTCGATCCACGATGTTCTGGTCCGATATCGCCATATACTCGGGACTTGATATCGCGCGGAACTTGACCGGGCGTTCTTTTCCATCTGTGCCCTTAACGGTGAGATTAACCTCGCGACCGACTTGGTCCGCAAGAACTCCGGCGAAGAGATTTTCGTTGAGAGAAACTTCCTTACCGTTAATTTTGGTGATCACCTCACCCGGATTCAGCTTGGTCTTGGCGTATGATCCAGGAGTTCGGCGAGGAACCTTGGCAATTTTGAGCCCTGGTCCGGCGAAGTCGTAGTCATATTCCAGACCCAGAACCGCACTCGTGGACCCGCGCACGCTACTTCCCGGTGCAGAAACCTCGGCGTGGCTTGCTTCCAATTCTCCGGTCATGCAACCGAGGATGAATGCCATCTCGCTAGGATGCCCGACGCTACCGAGAAAAGGGAAGTACCGCTTGCCGATATCCTCCCAATTTCGGCCGTGGAAGTGGGGATCATAGAAGCTCCGGTTGTAGCTTCTCCAGAATTGCCGGAATGCGGCTTCGCGTTCGACCTTCAGGTCGCGCGTCCAGTCGGCGCGGAATGTCACTGATTGCGATGCGAAGTTCGGGGTGCGAATATTGATAATGGTCGGCACCCCGCCCTTCAGCGCGATCAACTTTGAATTATCCGAGCTAAATGCAAAGGACCCAATCCCACCTCCACCAGAAATCGCACGAGCTTCTTCACCGCTATACTCCGCGCGCCAAATGTCTCCACCACGAAGGTAGTACAAAGCTCCGGTTTCGGGATCCATCTGGGCGTAACCAAATCCATCCGGAAGAAGGCGCCGCACCCGGCGTGAAACGTCTTCAAAGTCAAAGTTGAGCTTGACGGGTTCCTTGGGTTTTTCGTATTTGAGCTCCAGCTCTTGAGGACGGGCGGCTTCGTTGCTGAGTGGCAAAGCGTAGATTCCGTCCCCTTGGCGATTGCTCATGAAGTAGAGGTACTTGCCGTCGCTCGACCATTGGCTGAACATTTCCCGGGCGTTAATACGGCTCACGTTGACCGTCTTCGAGTTCGTGGTGTCGAAGACATTGACATTGACAGCATTCTCCCAGAAGTAATACCCCGACCGGGTGATTTCGTCGCTGAACGCAACATACCGCTCGTCTGGGGACCAGGTGTAATCGGTGTCGTCGGCAAAGACGGTCGTTTTTGTCCGGGAGATCACCTTGGTGATTTGCTTGGTGGTCAGGTCGTACTTCCAAAGTCCGGCATCCACACCCGTGCGAACAAAGCTGATCGCCTTTTTACTCGGCATCAGCTGAACGCTGGTTATATCTGTCGCATCTTTTGTAATCGGAACTGCGGTGGCAGTACTCGAATCCATTTGGAAGAGATTCACAGCGCCATTGCGATCGCTTCGGAAGTAAACGGTTTTATTGTCTTGCCCCCAGATCGGGTCAGTATCAATCCCGGCCCAGTTGGTGAGCTGGGTTGCATCATCCGCATTTGGACCCTTACCCTTTTTGATTGGCACCATCCAAAGTTCGCTTCGGGCTTCGAGGATTGCCATTTCTCCATTCGGGCTCAGGGCAAAACCATCCGCATTTCCACTGAGAATTTGGCGTTGTTCCTGGGGTGTTTTGTCATCGGAGTTAAGAAAAATCTTGACCTCCTTTGCCGTTCCGGGCTTCAAATCCTGGGTGAAAATCTTCCCATCGCGTTCGTATGCCATGACACTCGCGTTGCGTGCAACGGTCAAGAATCGAACCCCGGCCCCACCCACGTAATCGGTGATCTGCGAGGACTTGCCATCAAGGCCGATCTTATGGATGTTTGGGGTTCGCCGGGAATTGTCGGTCCACGGCTTGAACGGTTCATCCACCTTTCGGGTGCTAGGGGTCTTTTCGGCGACGGACACGGTGAACATCGCCTTACCGTCCGGTGACCACTTACTCCACAGGTGTTGGAACCGGTTATCACGAAGGGACTGGCGCTTTCCGGTTGCGAGGTCAACGCTCACCAATTGCGCAGCGGCACTCCCTTCGTATCTTGGCCGGACAGCAGGGAAGCCACTGCGCTGGTAGGCGAGAAACTTTCCATCTGGGCTTAGGACCGGGTTAACGACATTTCGAATATCCTGGGCGTGGCGCTTTAAGGCACCTGATTCGACATTGACCGAGTAAACGCTGAACCAATTGTCATCGCGATAACCTCGGAAAACAACCGCCTTACCATCCGGGGTCCAGTCGGTGGGGGTGTCATTCCCGCTCCAGAATGTGACGCGCTTCGGCTTGCCGCCTTCGGGCTTGACCACAAAGATGTCGTTTCCACCGGTGCGAGTACTGCTGAAGGCGATCCACTTTCCGTCTGGAGACCAGACTGGGTTATCGTCCATTTCGACGTGGCTGGTGACTGGAAAGGCGCGGCCCCCGGCTGAGGAGGCAACCCAGATGTCCCCTTGGTAGGAGAAGGCAAGTTCTTTTCCGTCGGGGCTTAGGGCAAGGTTTCTGGCTCCGATGATCGGATCTTGGGCAAAGCAAACCCCAGCGAGGGTTCCTACGGCGAGCAACGCAATCGTACGCATGAATTACTTTACGCGATTTTGGGTCGCAATTGTTAACCTGACTTCTTGTGGGATTTGAATTCAAATGATAAGGGAACTCGCTTCACTTTCCACCAGAATGCTGAAAATCAGTTTCCATTTGTTAACTCGGCTACTTTAGTAGCGGCTCTTGGGCTTACCACGCATGAAGAAAGTTAGGCAAGGTCCCTAGACGGCTCCATGGTCAGATTTGAACTCAGAAGATTGCGTACAAGCTCAAGCAGGTAATGATACTATGTTCATGAATTTACTAATTTAGTAAAGTAATTTTGTAATTTTATTATGCTTTATTTTTTGTTAAGAGATTTTTTGAAGTATTAATCAAATGTTATTAACAAAAGGTTAATCAGAATTTAACCAAAAATTCATGCTTTGGCTTGCATAATGCTTTCGTTGGGTCTGGGGCAGATATCTCTGGGCTCGGTAGAAACAGGAAAGAGGAATCAATATGAAACGAAATAGTCTAATGTTAGCTGGCTTACTTGCAGTTGCAGGTTCAGCCCAAGCTGCAAACACCGTAAAGTTCTTCGGTGCTGGTGCAACTTCCATGATTGAAACAATGCGAATCGCTGCTGGTGAGTCCACCGGTCTTCCGCAGTTTCCGGCGGTCGCAACAGACCCAAGCTACAGCGCATACCGCGTTCAGCTTCGAGTTACCGAAAGTGATGGCACCAACAACTCTGGTCCTGGCTGGATCGTTGTAAAGGGTACTGCAGGAAACCGAGACGTTTGGGCATACGCCTCCCTCGACTCCACTGTCGGCGTCCGATGCTACTTCAAGAGCGCAACTATTACGCAAATCACAACAGTCGGAACTGCCGCAAACCCATACGGTATCGAAACTTCTCCTGCTAACTCCGGTCCTGGTTTGATCATCAACGAAGCAATTGACGTCCCTGCAGACGTTCAATCACTCTTGATTGGAAAGATCGTTGATGCTGGTGTCACTGACATCACTCCGGTTGACGCGAAGGCAACTACCGCTGAGCAAATCGCTGCTGGATACAACAACACGACAAACCCAATCCGAGGCTACGACGGAAATGGTTTGGCAAACGGTGCTACGAACGTTGTTGACTTCAACCTCGCCGCACGAAGTTTCGTCATCAAGGAAATTGGAGCTGCTCCCCTACTTGCATTCGTAAACAAGCAAGATGCTACTCCAGGCGGATTTGGTGCGTACGCAAGCACTGGTCTCAACGTCAACCTTCAGCAACTTGCTGGTTTCTATGACGGAACTTTCAAGTCCACCACCGACATCATTCTTGATTCGGCTGTGACAGGAAAGCCAGTTGTCTCCGTTCAACGCGAGCAACTTTCCGGAACTTACGTCACTTTCGAGTACTGCGTACTTCGATCGCTGAGAAACAATTCTTCCCAAGAGGCTCTCGTTGATCCACTCGGTGGAGCTTTGAACGAAGCAGGCTGGAGCCGCACAAATACTTCCTATACTGCTGGACAGTTCACCCAAGGTGGACGACTCCGAGGTTCTGGTGGAACGAGCGTGGTGCGAGCCGCATCTCGAACTCCGAACGCAATCGGATACAGCTTCTGGTCAACAGGTACTTTCGCTGGTCAAACAGCGGCAAACACCTTCTACCTGACCGTTGATGGCGTTGATCCGATCCGAGACAGCTACGGTAACGGTTCTTATCCGACTTCGTCTTCTGAAATCACATTCAAGAATGTCAAGAACGGATCTTATCCAATCTGGTCATTCATTCGAGGAATCGTTTCGCCGACTGCTGGAGCAAGCATTCTCGATATGCTTAACCAAGCAACGATCTCAGCGGACACCACGAACTTGATTCCACTTACTCAAATGAGAGTGTTCCGATCGCACCGAACAGTGCCTGAATTCATGGGCTCCACCATTGCTAGCAATGGTATCGCTCCTGGAACAGTGGCAACCGGTGCTGACGCAGGCGGATTGGTCTTCTCCATCAATGCAGAAGAAAACTACTTCGCCTCGACAGGTGTTGAGCTCACAGAACGACGACAGTAATCCAGAAATCTCTAACCCAAGTTTCGAGACGCAGGCACTTTTAGGGTGACTGCGTTTCGGAACGAAAGACCTTACAAGAACACAAGTAATTTTACGGAAAAGAAAACCATGAATACAAAGAATATCCTCATCGCAAGCCTCGTGCTCGCAACCGCTGCTAGCCAAGCGCAAATCCTCAACGCAGACGCAAGTCTCACTGCCCAGTTCAACACTGACGCAATGGCCACTACATTTGGTAACGCCACACTCATCCAGTCCGCTGGTCGAGGAGTCGGTTACGGTTCTAACTCCAGCTGGTTCCCAAATGCGCAAGGCGAAGCAAATGCGATCACTCACTATAACTTTGGTAAGTACAACGGAGCAAACATCGCTTCCGGCGACTTCTTCCAGTTCGGTGTTCACGCTTATGCTGTGAATGCTGCAAGCCCAACAAACAACGGAACTGCTCCTGTTAGCATCTTCGTTTCCATCTTCAAGGCTGCTGCCGGTGCCCCAGGTGCTGGTTCGATCAACGCTCTTGGTGCTGCAATCATCCAGAATGCTGAAATCAAGATCCGAAACAACACTAGCTCCGCTGCAATCTCCGAGCGAATCTACTACACAGACAAGTTGAACACTCTTGCTAGCCTCAGCGCTGGCGAGCAGTACATCATCAAGTTCGCTCCATCCGTGGGTGGAACTGGTTCTGCAACCAACTTTGCTGTTCTCGTTCCACGAGCAACAACAACTGCTGGCACTAGCCTCTCCTCAATGAGCCAAGCCGATAAGGACCTCTTCCGACGCGAGTGGATCACAAACGCAAACAGCGCAGTGGCTAACATCTACCGAGAAGCTCCAGGTTCCAACGTGAACCCAGTCGCGTACCGAATGTACACCGCAGCTGTTCCAGAACCAGCTTCCATGCTTGTTCTCGGTGCTGGCGTGTTGGCTCTCATCCGAAAGCGAAAGAACGCGTAATCGAGTTAACTCGACCTGACCAATTCTGCATCACCTCTGGCACACGACCAGAGGTGAGCAGATTCAAAAATTTTACTTAGAGATAGGAAGTCTGCAACCATGATTCGAACAAACAAGCGTCGCTTTAGCGCATTCACTCTCATCGAATTGCTCGTCGTGATCGCCATCATCGCGATCCTCGCCGCAATTCTTTTCCCAGTCTTCGCACAAGCTCGCGAGTCTGCCAAGATCACCTCTGGCCTTAGCAATTCAAAGCAGGTCCTGATCGGGATGATCCAGTACAATTCCGACAATGACCAGTCCATGCCACTTGGAACCAACCCGTTCTACATCGCACGGGAACCAAACAACCGAGCATTGGCGAGCACCTTCTGGCACAACAGCATCCAACCGTACATCAAGAGCTACGATGTGATGCGCATTCCAGGGGATGGAACACGACCAGAAAAGAACTTCACACCATGCACCTATGACCGACTTCGGTCAACCGTTGGATCCATCCAAAATGTGAGCTGGATCTCTAACCCAGAACTTGGCGATTCCGATTCGAGTGCAACCAGCGTGACCCCGATCTCCGAAGGATTGATCTCGTCCCCCTCCGACATGATCATGTTCATGAACGGCGAACGACCACGAGAAGCAATCGTCGGTGCACCTACAACAGTTGTTTTTGAACAAGCCCTTCCGCTTGTCAATGGATCTGCTTGCTCGTTGCTCACTTGGCCACACTGGATTACGGTTCGTACTGACGCACGACAATTCATCGGTGGTTTGACGAGCGCGGCCGCAAACAAGTCCGTTCCACACCACTCGCGAGGAGTCTTCTTCGCTCACTACGACGGTCACGCAAAGATGGCCAGTTTCACGATCAAGAAGACAAACGACGCAAACCAGTTGCAACTCAACGCAAGGCAGCTAGAAGGGAAGTATCCTTACTGCAAAACCATGCGACCTGATGCGGATAACACGAACTGCAACCTAACATGGCGCGCAAGCTTCTAATTGCACCGCTTACGATGATTGCCACCCTCATTCCGGGGGTGGCTAATTGTCAGTCGGCCAAGCCAATTCCCTTGATTGCTCCACGTGAGACGCTCAAGATTTCAAATATTCTTCTCGTCGAGAAGAACGACAGGTCCACCTTCACACGAGAACTCATCCGACTCTCCTACCGAGCAGGCGATCCCGTCCTAATCTATCTTTGCATCCCGAAGAATGTAAAGAAGCCACCGGTGGCACTGGTTACCTATACCTTTCCGCAGCTCGCAACATCACGATTTCTAAAGGATGACTACTGTAAGTGGATTACGGACAAGGGCATTGCTTTCGCTGGTTTCGAGCCGTCCTACACCGGAGAGCGATACAAGTCTGGTCCGATGAAAGAGTGGTTCATTTCCGAACTACCAGTCTCAATGTCCAGAACGGTTCATGATGTCCAAATCATCATTGACTATCTTGGATCTAGAGGCGAACTAGACAAAACCAGAGTCGGAATGTTTGGTCAGGGATCGGGGGGAACGGCAGGAATTCTCGCTTCTTCGGTGGATCCTCGAATTAAGGTTCTTGACGCATTGAGCCCATGGGGCGATTGGAAGAATTGGACAAAATCTGCTTCGGAAATTCGCACACCAGAGGATCGAAAGCGATTCTCCTCGAATCCATTCTTGAAAACAATTGAGCCGTACGATCCATTCGTTCACCTTCCAAAGGTTAAAGCTCAACACCTACGCATGCAGTTCATCCGGAAAACAGCAAACGTAGTTGATGCCGCTGTCGATCGGATGGTTAAAGCCGCGCCTGCTCGGACGGTCAAAAAGGTTTACTCCGACCCAAGTTCCAGCGTCAAGGAGATGACTGACGGCAAAATTTTCAACTGGATCGCAGCGAAATTGAAGTCGCTTTGATCCCGGTAATCTGCCCATCAGCAACCTTGCTACCTGTTACAGCAAGGTTGCTATTTTGTCCCGGTACCTCTCTCAGATTGATCTCAAATTGCCTGGAAAGCTTGGAATGATCCCCTCAGCGTTTTGGGGAAAATGCCATGCAAAAATTTTCAATCATTATTGGGCTAGCGGTAGGGATGACCGCAGCGGCGCAAGCCATTACGTGGAGACACGATATCAACACGACTTTCCAAGATCAGTCCTTCGTGGACAAGTTCGCCATCGGAGTTTTTCAGTACGCAGATACTCCGAGCGATCGCCGATCTGGGGTTCTCATTTCGGACCGCTATGTTTTGACCGCTGCGCACAATTTCCGCTGGGGAATTGCGACGACGTTCACAATTGGTGGCCAGGTCTATCAAATCGCGAACTTTAACCGGCATCCACAATACACCACGGCCGGTGCTGCTAACGACCTTGCCGTCGTGCGTCTAACAAAAAGGGTCACAAACGTTGTCCCGGCTCCGGTGAATTTTCTTCCGGGTTTGCCTAGCCAATTTATCTACTTAGGAGGCGCCGGTGGAGCTGGGGCGGTAACCCGGGCGACGTCATGGAATTGGACGGCTACTGTCGGAACCAATCAGATCGCTGGGGTGCAGGCGGGAACCTACACGACTACTTTTGATGGACCGGGATCAGCCGCAACCGCTCAGGAATCACATCTCATGCCCGGCGATAGTGGCGGAGGTCTTTTCCGAGAGATTGATGGCAGAATTCAGGTGATCGGAGTTGCGACATCACGCATTGGGGCAGGATACGGGGCCACCGCGAATTTCACCCGAGTGGACGTCCACCGCGCCTTCATTGTTGATCGCGCGTGGGAAAGTGGTCGCGTCGAAGGCAAAATCACCCTTGGTGACTTTGTTGGAAGCACAAGCGGAATTGAAGCTACGGTTCAACTCTTTGACCCGATCACAAATCTAAAAGTCGGACAATCTAGCATGATCCTGGCTCCAGAGGGAAGTTTTAGCTTTACGACGCCGCTAAGAGGAACGTACAATGCGAGAGTCTTTGCCCGGAACTGGATGGCGAAGCGGGTGAACGGCATCAATATTCAAACCAACTCATCTACTCGGTTGAACGTGAGTTTGTTTAACGGCGATGTCACGATGAGCGGAAGGGTTGATGGCGATGATGTCAACGCTGTTCAGGCTGCCGTGAACTCAGGAACCGGCCCGGTTCGAATGGATGTCAACGGAGATCGCGCGTTCACTCAGGCGGACGTCGCTATCGTGCAAGCTAACTTTGGACGACGGGGCGAATAGCCGCCCCCTCGGTTCTTGTTGGCCGATTGCTAAGGAGCTTCCGGTCCCTGGTATAATGCTTGTTCGCGTGCGCTCGTAGCTCAGTGGATAGAGCATCGGCTTGCGGAGCCGGGGGTCGGAGGTTCGAGTCCTCTCGGGCGCACCAAATCTCAAGTTATTTTTGGCACGATCTTTGCATTTTAAGGTTCGTGTCGTATAATTTTAGGACTATGAGATTTTTGTTCCTTGCCTTGCTGAGTGCATCAGCTCTATCTAGCTGGGCGATTGTCCGGCGGGACGATGTCCCCGACTCTACATACACAACCGCAGCGGTCGGTCTGCCGATCGGACTCATCACCTATACTGCAACGCCAGGCGACAAGCGATCTTGTGTATTGATCAATGATCAGTACATCTTGACTGCCGCGCACAACTATAAGCCCCAGCCAGCAAATCCGACGACGGTACGATTCGGTACCACGACTTACAACATCGTCAGTTGGATTCAGCACCCTGCTTTCAGTAGTGCAAACTATCTTCTAGGTAATGACATTTCGGTTGCCAAACTGGATCAGCGAGTCCGAGACTTCACTCCCGCCCCTCTTTACACAGGAAATTACACTCGTAATACGACTCTCACGCTTTGCGGATTCGGTTCAACTGGAACCGGGCTGACTGGCAGCAACTCGTATCCATGGACGGCTAGAGCGGGCGAAAACGCAGTTGACCTTGACCCAGATTTACCAAATATTTTCCTTTCCGACTTTGACCGGTTGTCACCTTCTGCAAATGGCTTGAGCTTCTTGAGCTCAAACGCGATCCCACGCGGGACCGAATGCTCGCTTGGTTTCGGAGACTCGGGAGGACCAGCATTTATCACCGTCAGCGGTGAGCGCAGAGTTGCTGGGATCAACAGTGGGGTCGGGGATCAAAATCAAAACTCCCTGATTTCAGATTACGGCGATTTTGCGTTCTTCTCAAAGACCGTCCCCCTCAACACTTGGATCAATCAGAACTCTTGGGAACCTGGTCGCATTGACGGAAAGCTCATACTTCCGAACTACACCCCGACGGTTGCTAGCCTTCGGACCGCTTCGATTAAGCTGTACAGCCCAGGAGGTACGACACCGCTTGCGACCTACACGGTCCCTTTGGCGATCAATAATGGCTTCTCGTTTGTCACCCCGTTACGTGGTTCTCATGACATCCGAATTGAGGTTCCAGGATTCCTCGCCAAACGAGTCGTCGCGCAGAATATCACGACAACGGGTCCAAGAAATCTATCGGTGACACTGGGAAACGGAAACTGCGACGGTGATCTAGAGGTCGGACCATCCGACTTCGAGACCGTCGTCGCGAATTTTGGAATTAATACCAATGATCCGGCCCTAGGGGACTTGGACGGAGATCTGGAATGCGGCCCCGGAGACTTTGAAATCGTTGTCGCCGCATTCGGCAATGCCGGCGACGAATAAATCAGAATCGAAGCTGATAGTTGAGGCGGAGGTACCAATTGTCACGATCGGTACTTTCGTCCATGCGTCGTTGCCAGGACGTGTTTCCAACCTGGAGTCCGAACACTTGGTTTGGACCTGGAGCTTGGTTGAAAGACAAACCGTATCGCATGAAGGTGCGTCGCTTATGCGGATCGGTTGCGTCTTCAAAGCCAAGGTTCAGCGTCAGCGGGCTTCTAGATTTTGCGCCTAGGGTGACATTGAAGTTCGAAATCTTACTAAGGGTTCTCGCTTGAAGATTCGCTCGCTCTTCCCAGCTGATGCCAAATAAGGTGTTCGCAGACTTGGAAGTTTGGTTCACTTTCCATGATGAAACCTTAGTAGGCTGAAGCGTCGAACCAAGAACTGCATCTGGTCTCGCCACTTCAAGGTGGGTCTGGAGCTGGTGAACAATTTCAAATCCAGCATTCGGTCGATAAACAGCGGAGTAGTTTCGAATCAGCGCAGATTGATCGTTTGGCAATGTGCGTTGCTTATACATGATCTGCATTGCGAATCTGCTCTTATCCATCTGACCAAAGCCGAACTGGAAGCGACGGTCCACGGCGCGTTGTTGCGACTGGGTCATCTGTGAGGCATAGTCGAACCCAAAGTTGACCGAGGACCAACTGCCAGAGAAGTTTCCGATCTGCTGTTCGCGTTGCCACAAAGCGTTGTCTCGGACGGTTTCCGTTCCCAGCTTGAATTTAAAATCCTTGATTGGACCTAGCCCGATCCCCTTTGCCGATTGCAGGGCAAAATTTCCAACGCTTCGATTTCGCGAGTTATTAAGGTGTTGCTGGTCGTAATTGAATCCGCCGAAATCAATTGCCCCTATCTGCCCACCGGTGAGGTTGAAGTTTTGGTTCTGCTTGGCTTCGTTACCGTTGTCCCGATCAGAACCGTAGGTGAACTTGATTCCGCGACCAAGATTGACCCAAAAACCGAGTTGGTTCTTGGTTTCACTTTTTCCGATTTTCTTGCGATTGATATCGGTGTGAGTCAAGCTGATTCCAGCGTTCTTGCCCAAATCAGTTCGGACAGATTGTGATTGCACAACTTCTCGCCCGCCACCGTCAAAGTTGGTCATGTCGCGGCCAGATGAGATGCTGACGGTTTCACTTACGCGTGTTTCGACCGAGATCGAATTTCGCTCGCTACTCGGGGTTTGATCCTCAGTTCCGAGGTTGGTTCGAGTTTCTCGCTCAAACGCGAACTTGCCATTGCCGAATTCGGATTGAACCGCAACATTATTGACTGTCTGGTCAATTTTGGCTTCTTCGTCAGTCCCCTCGAAGAACCGCTCGGTCCTAAAGGCTAGCGAAGATTTACTGTTGAGATTGAACCGGAATCCGTGAAGATCCCGCATTCCGAACGCGCCGTTATCCCAATCGGTGCGCAGTGAATTGCTGGTCAAGCTCAAGCTCTTGCTGGCTTGCCAGTTTAAATTCCATTGAGACTGCGATTGACCGATCATACTTCCGAGCAAATCCCGTTCCGGATCGTTCAGTTGACCGACTTGATAGAAATTCTCACTTACGTTACGGGTCACATGCTTGAACGAAAGACCCGTACGCTCAAGACCAATCGAAAGGCGACTCGCGTGCCGATCGGAGGCGGATGCCGACATACTCGAAAGTGTCAAGGCACCGAGGGCTTTGCCTTGGGTTGCGAGATTAAAATCGGTTTGGGATAGACCGGCAATATTGCCCCATCTCTCGCGCTCGGACAGGGTGAGGCGATTAACTTCGCTGAATGCCTGATCCATGGTCAGACTCTGGTAGTTAAACGAAGTCCCGCGCAGGGAACCCGCAATCGCCATAATCCCGCTACCACCGTTTTCACCACTTAGCGCCAAGGCATCAAAGTTCAAGCCGGAGCCTTTGCCAAGGTCCAAACCAAGCCGGGTAGAAGTTCTGCCGATACCAGAAGATTGGAGATAAAATCCCTTATCTTCGTTTCGTGCATTTGCCCCTGAGCCTTTTGCCATTTGGGCGATGCGCTTCAGATCGCCTTGAATTTCAGCTTCTGATCTGCGCTCAAGGGCGTTAAATTGTCGGCTGACATTGTGGCTCAAGTGCTCGAACGACCATTTGCTTCCAGACAAGCGAAGATCTTGGGTTTCGAGCGATCCATTGCTGTAGGACATCTCGGATTCGGAATAGCTCACACCGAGAGATCCCAGGGCTTTTCCAGAATTCACTGCGATTGCTTCGCGATCAAATCCAGCCTCTCGACCCAATTGTCCTGCATCGCTGAGGCGCAGACCTTGAAAATTGTTGAATGTCTTGTCCACGCTCTGAGTGAAAAAGGTTCCGGTCCATCCACCAGCATTTGCTTCGAAAGTTGACCGTCGGAGAGTTGCGCCGGCATCAGTACTAAAACTGAGCACATCTGACTTCAGCCCAATTCCCTTGCCTGTGAATCCGATCCCATATCGGGTGGTGGTGAGCCCAGACTCCTTCTTCAGGAGCTCGCGGTCAGAGTCTTTCAGATCATTGAATCGTTTGAATCCGCGATCAACGTTCCGGCTCGAGAAATCGAGAGTAAGACCACCAGATTTCATGCTGAGGCTGGATTGTTTGATGCTCCCTGCCGAGTCTCCGACAAAAGAATAACCTTGCTGGAACCCAAAGCTTCCGAACTGAACATCCTTGATGCCTAGACCATATCGCCTTAAGCCGCGTTCCTTTGCGTATGCAGCTATCGCGTCTTCCGAGAAGCCAGCGTTTCGGAACGAGGCAAAACCAGCAAAGTTCTGATCAATCGTCTGAACATCTAAGCTTATCAAGCCCTTACCAACCTTGTGAGAAAGCTTTTGAACGAGGGCAGTGCCGCTCCCTTCCTCGGTTCCAGGTCCATCGGCATTGCGCTCGAGGCTACTCGTGGACTTCAGCTTGCGTCTTTGGCCCATAGCCATCACGCCAGTCAACTGCGTCCCGCCACCACCGGCAAGGGCGAATTTGTTGTTGAAAGAGAAAAGATCTGAGCTAACAACCTGACCATCTGCCGTCCGCTCAGCCATCCCAAGTCCCATCATCATGGAGCCTGAATTACCGAGTTGGAACTTCATTGCCGCTAGGGAAGCACTGGATCCGGCTGCGCCCACTTTTTTGTCAGGATCGTAGCGGTAAGAGACTCGCAGCGACTGTCCCTTCTTCACCGGGACTTTAAGGTAGATCACGCCGCCAGGGGCATCAACCGTAAAGTCTTGATCCGCCTTGAGGGTTCGTCCATCTAGGTCAACAAGCGCACTATCTGGAATCATGAAGCCATGCCGCAATGGAATCGAAAGCCCAAAGCCTTCAAGGATTATCGTTTCGATTGCCGCAGTACCACCGATTGGGGCGATATTTTCTGGTGCAGGAGGCGCTTTCTCAGGACTGGTAGGCGCAAGATTCCCTCCCTGGGCAAGTGAAACTTGCGAGATCCCAAGGCAAAGCAAACCCATCAACTTTAGGCTCCTTTGATTCAAACCAACTCCTACTTCTATTATCTGCTACAAACCCACTAAAAGTTCGTGATTTGATGCAAAAAGGGTGAAAATATTCACACTCATAGAATATACGGATGAACCTGGTCTGGGTTTCCCCATAATATTGCGATCTGAAGGGATTTGTCAAACCCGAAGCTCATCGGGTATATTGTGTCTTCCTGCGGACATAGCTCAATGGATAGAGCATCAGACTTCGGATCTGAGGGTTGGGGGTTCGAGTCCCTTTGTCCGCACCACATTTATCTAACGCAAAGAAGCCCCGCACCTTCTGGTCGCGGGGCTTTTGTTTTCAGTTCCGGATCCCTTATGGGTTTTCGCCGGCTATACCGAAGTTAGCCACGACGATCTCAAAGTCGGAAGGTCCAACTTCGCCATCGCGATCCAAGTCGCCTAGTTCTGGACCAGCGGAGCTACCGAAGTTAGCAACAACTAGCTCAAAGTCTCCTGGGCCTACTTCGCCGTCATCATCAACATCGCCGTTGATCAATGTCGATACCAATCCGTGTACGCCTACGTTTTGGATATCAACATTGCTTAAAACCTTGCTCAAGAAGGTTGGTGCCTTGATCACCATGTTGTATAAACCTCGGGAAGAGGTCGTTGCAGTGACCGTTCCAAAAGAGTCAAGTGTCAAGCCAGTGAATGGTGAGCCAACGGCAGGATTTGCGGTGCTATCTTGAACGGTCAGAGAAACTGGAATCGTGCTCAAATCCGCCGACTCAGAGAGGTTGGAGAGGATGACCTTGAGGTTGATAGAACCAGGATCGAAGGATCGAACCAGAATATCGTCGTACCAAGTAGGAGTAACCGTAGTCACATTTGCAAAGCTAATTTGGTCCCAAGTTCGGGTTCGGCCATGTGGCACCACTGCGGCAGGGATACCGTCCACGTTGGTAGCCATGACTAAATTATCAACGGCGGTTGTGAGAGTGTGCCATCCACGAGACCTTGGAGCAACTTCGACTTCCGCGGTAAGCGGGTTGTCAACGCCAACGAAGAACCAATCTGGTCCAGTATTTCCTGGAAGTCCTGTGACCGGATCTGGAATTCCAAAACCAGGTGCAACACTGATCTTTCGAAGCGCATATCGGGAAGCGATTGGAGAGCCTGGTCCACCTTGAGCTCCGTTTGCCTGCCAAGAAACAGCTGTCTGGGCACCAACCGCGTTGAAGACTCCTTGAGCGAGGAGGTCGCTGAGACCCGATGGGGATACTCGTAAAAAGTCTGTGGAGTAGTCAGCAATCTGAGTAAAGTTACGGGCGTTTCCACCTTGTGGGTGGTTCAGCGGGTCAAATTGCTTGACAGACAGAACCAAAACCTTTGAAGCAGTATCGATTGCTGGATCAATTTTCCCCCAAGGTCGAGGTCGAGTTGCTGTCGACACGTCGCCGAAGAGCATATTCAAGCCTGATGCCGGGGCAACTGTGAAAGTTGTAACGCCAGAAAGGTAAGACCCGGATGAGGCAATTTTGTAGCCCACACCGGCAGCTACGTCTGGAGCCGCGTTCCAGATTGAAGACTGAACGTCACTGCCGACTGTTCCAGTTTCAAATCCATCGTAGAAGTGCACAGTCTGCGCGAACGCCGAACCAACCCCGGCTACGAGAAGGGCAGTCAGCCCTGTTCTAAAATTTAACATCATTGTATGTTCCTTCAGTTTTCCAATTGAAAAGTTTATCGTGGGAATCTACAGCGAGTTCCCAGTGATAGGATACAACGAAAATAGGCAATTTGTATGCCATTTTGAGTTAAGAATGAGAATAAACACGAAACCCCCGGCATTTTTGCCGGGGGTTTAGTGATATGTCCCAAGTGGGATTTACTTCTTCAGATATTCTTCTGCGGCATTTCGAAGAATGGTCTTGCCGTCCTTGTTCATGATCGCGGTGAATGGCTTCTTGTGAATGTCCATTTTCGGAGCTGCACCATTAACGGACTTGATCGTAAACGTGACTTCATTTTTCACGAGTTTCCAAGTACCGGTTGAGGTGAAGGCAAGCGGACCGGCTTCGTCAATCCAAGTGAACGTGTTGTCTCCCTTAACAATCAGCTCAGCCTTGCGGTCATAGAACTTCTTGCCGGGGAACTTCTTAAGGTAAGCGGCCTTCGCTGCTGGCCAATTTTCCACCGCCTGCTTGTCAATCTTCTTCGACCAAGTTCCAACGAACTGACCGCTCGTGACGGTCGTATCTGCGTTCTTCCGATTCGCGGCCTTCATTGCTTCGCGATCCTTCATCGCGGACGGCTTTGGCTTTGGCTTGGATTCGGTGACTTTGTCTGGAGTTAAAACGACTTCTTTCTTGGGAGTATTGCCGTCAATTTTCGATTCCACAACCGCTGCCTGAGGATTGTCTTCAGTTTTGGCTTCTTTACCTTCGGCCTTCTTAGCTTCTTCGGTCTTGGCTTCCGCTCCCTTTTCTTCGGTAGCCTTTTCCTCAGTCTTAGCTGCGATGTTCTCGTCGGTAGCCGCTGTCTTCGTTACGGGTTGAGTATTTTCGTCTGTTGTTCCGGTGGTGGCGGGGGTTTCAGAGGCAGTCGGTTCAGTTGCGGCTGGAGTCTGGTTACAACCAACGAGTGCACTCGCAAAGGCAGCGCAAAGCCAGAAGAGTTGAATCTTTTTCATGTTCATAGGAATTCTCAGATATTTTCGGTCCAAATTGTCATAACCACTAGATGGCAAATTGAGTTCCTTACCATCTGGTCTCTACCGTATAAGTTACCTTCTGTACCGAGTCAGCGGCAACCTGGATCGGGAACACGATGGTGTTTGCATCGCGCTTGTTGAACGGGTGCGAGTTCTTGCTGATTGTGTATTCGCCGAAGAATCGCTCAACCACGGAGACTGTATCCGCCGTTTCCTTTCGGTTGCGGACCTCAATTTCGAAAGTCTCTCGCGAGCCGTGGACGTCGTTTCCGGACCGGATCCAAGAAAATGCCGTGCGCTTGCGCTCGACAATCACATCAAAAGCAGTCCCGACAGTGATCGTGACTTTTTCGTTCTTTGGTGTGTGGTCAATCCGGTCCTCGCCGAGCATCTGCAGGCTCCCAGAGCTATCGGTTTGGAAGACCTTGAAGATGCCCATCGGCAACGGCATTCCCATTTTATTTTCCAAAGAATTCTGGAAAACGATGTTGATGACTGGCTTGAATGAGCCGTTTCCATAAACACCTTCGTTAGGTCTAAATCCTCTGCCGTAGCCATTCATCGCGTCAACTACGAGTTCCTTTTTGACCTTAACTCCGAATGCTTCGAGCAACGAAACCTGTTTGATTTCCCTGTTTTTAATCGTTGCGGGTCGTCCTAGCGTGTAAAGATGGTAGTCGCTAAACTGCTCCTGAGCGAACCCGCTATCGGCTTTCATGGCGTCCATTTCGGCTGCCCTTGCGGGTGCGGCATATTGATTTTGCACTCGCTGAACGTCTCCGGCTAAGAGCTTGAGCTTTGAGTTGACGTAATTTGCGCCGGATCGGTTGTCAAGGGTGACCCACCCGCGAAGATCGCCGAGATTACCGGCCTTATCTAAAGCCAGAACATAATCACATTTCCAAGAGATTCCTTGGGTCAGATAGCTCAGCTCAACGGTATTCGCGCCTGCTTTTTGGGCGTCAATGTCCCAGAGCAGGGTTGGTTTGCTGATCAGACCATCGGGAAGGGAATCCACCGAGATTTCACCGGATGGATTGAGCAAGATGCGACCGTCATCGGCTTTGATCACCATCCCGTTGTAAGTCATTTCGCCCGTATTGACGATCGCGGTTGGCGAGCTCATCAGGGTTCCAGTAATGACTTCTTTTGCGCCATTAGGCAGTGCACGCGTGAAGGTCACCTTTTGCCCGACGGCTTTTTCAAGGATCGCTTGAACAGAGATGAGATCGAATTGATAATTTTGCTCAAGAACGCTAAATGAACCAGGTGCAGTGATCGAGCGGATCGCGACGCTCGTCGGCTCGATGAGTTGGGCGACGTCTTCAACCTGGAACGTCTGGCGACCCGCTCTCAGATTGAGATTGCGGTTTTCTTTGACCAAAGCAAAGCCTTGGTTGTAGACGGTGATTTCGGTCGAAGTCGCGGGGTTGGCGGCAAGCAATGCAGTTAAGAGTGTAGGGATCATAGTGTTTTCCAATCTAAGTAGGATTCGGTATTCGGACGTTTGGGATGGTTTGGGAGGTTCGGGTAGTTGGATTCGGGAGTTCGGGTTGTTCGGGTTGTTCGGGTTGTTCGAGTTTGTCAGGATTGATCCGGATTTGATTCGCCTGATCAAGAGGTTGGTGTCCTTGGGAAGTAAAACCGTTCACACTTTTGCTCGGGCGCTCGGAGGATCTGGAGAGTAGAGGACGGGAGATCGGGAGAATGATAATCTTGTCTTTTCCGAACAATCCGAACCACCCGAACTATCCGAACAACCCCAAACAAATGGTATAATTGACCTCGCACTAAGGTTGAGGCACCCTGCCAGGTTCCTGTTTTTAGTGCAAATCGAAAAATATCAGAGGCAAAAATGAAAGCACCACGAGTTCGAATTCGACTCCGAGGATATGATCACCGCGTGCTTGACCAGTCTGCAGAAAAGATTGCAGATACGGCCAAGCGAACCGGCGCACGCATTAGCGGGCCAATTCCTCTTCCAACCAACATCCGACGGTTCTGCGTGATCCGAGGTCCACACATTGACAAGGAGTCGATGGAGCACTTCGAAATCCGTACCCACAACCGCCTGATCGACATCCACGAACCGACAAACAAGACGATTGACGCGCTGATGCGACTTGACTTGCCAAGTGGTGTTGACATCCAAATCAAGACTTAAGATCTTAATTTCGAACTTTACGAGGCCCCAAGCGCATCACGCATGGGGCTTTTTTGTTGTAAGATTCACCACAAACCTTCAGCCTTTTTCAGGCGTCAATCCTTTAGGAACCGAATCATATTGAAGCTCAACCGAATTGCCACCGCCCTCTTACTTTCCTTCGCCACCATCGCGATGGCGCAAGCCCCTGAGGTCAAGGTTTCTGCGAAGGCGACCGCAGCCGGAACCGCAAAGACCCCGATTAAAGCCGAAATTACGATCGTGATTCCAGAGGGATTTCACATTTATGGACCGAAGGTTGAGACCGGAATTCCGACCAAAGTCTCCTGGGCTGGTGCAAAGGGTTATACGATCACTGCTACCTACCCAAAGACCGAAAAAATTGACAGCCCCGACGGTCCGGTTGACACCTATGAGGGCAAGGTGGTGATCCCCGTTACCATCACCGCACCTAAAAAGGTGAAAGGGAAGGTTGATCTCAAGTTCGAAGTGACCACGCAAGCGTGCGACGAAACCACCTGCTTCCGCCCAAGCACAGTCACGGTCAGCGCCAAAGGCACGATCAAGTAGTTCAGCATTTAAGAAAACAGACTGCTCAGCTAGGAGGGGAATAGTTTTCATGTAGACTTTGCGCCAATGACGCGAACCTTGAACATGGATGAACTCACCAGCAAAGTAGACCCAGCCAATCTCAAAAGTACCGTTGAGAAGCTAGCAAGTTTTCCAAACCGAAATACAAACAACCCGACCATATTCGAAGCCGCAGACTGGATTGCTGATCAGTTGAGGTCATTCGGCAACTTGCAGGTCGAACTGATGGAATACGAAATTCAGGAGTCCCATCGGGTTCCCGAGACGAAAACGGTCGTGCAGGTCATCGCCACCCTTCCCGGAAGATCCTCGCGACGTGTCATGGTTGGGGCTCACTTTGACTCGCTGAATAACTCGCCCGGATCGGACCTAAATTCCAGAGCCCCAGGGGCTAATGATGATGCCTCAGGAGTTGCTCTCACGCTCGAAGTCGCAAGACTCATGTCTCAAAAGGAATGGGAACACACCCTCTGCTTTGTATGTTTCAGCGGCGAGGAACAGGGGCTTTTAGGTTCAAAAGCCCTGGCGGCGCGGGCCAAATCAGAGGGCTGGACGATTGATGCCTTCCTCAGCAATGACATGGTTGGCAATGTTCAGAACAACCTGGGTCAGCACAATGATCGGGAGGTGAGACTTTTCAGTGATGATGCGTCTGACCACCAAAGTCGAGAGCTGGCAAGATGGATTGAGTGGACGCAGCGAAGCGAGTGCCCGGATTTCGGAGTAAAGCTCGTCCTCCGGGCTGATCGTTTTGGGAGAGGCGGGGATCATTCGCCTTTCAACCGGGAGGGATTTACCGCAGTGAGGTTTGTGGAGGTTCACGAGGAATACTCCCGCCAACACACGGAACTGGACCTTCCAGAATCTATAGATTTTGAGTATCTCGCAAACGTGACCCAAGTCAATTTGCGCGCGATTGCAAACTTGGCAAACGCGGGCGCACCACCGAGTAATGTCCTGGTCAGTCGCAAGCAGAGCTACGTCACAGATCTAACCTGGGTCGGGGATGCCAATGCAGAATATATGGTGTACTGGCGCGACACCCGATCCGCGATCTGGGAAAATTCAAGAGTTGTAACCGGCATATCAGCAACGATCGAAGACGTGCAAAAAGACGACTTCATCTTTGCTGTCGGATCGGTCGGTGGAATCCCGGTGGAAGCAACCTAAAGGAACTTTGAGTTAGATCAACTCGTACCGAGTATTGCGCTTGTGCGGCTCGTATCCGGCGTCCGAAATCAGTCGCTCAAACTCCTCCGCATCCAAAATGAACTTGTTCCCAGCCGCGCTCACAACGTTTTCCTCGATCATGATGCTTCCGAAGTCATCGGCGCCATAGCCAAGTGCCGCCTGCGCGATCTTTGGACCTTGCGTGAGGATCGAAACTTGGAGGTGCTCGATATTATCCAAAAAGATACGAGATACCGCAACCGTCCGCAGATAATCCGCACCAGATGCCTTCACGGGAATTGCGAGCTTCGTATCTTCGGGCTGAAAGTTCCAGGTGATGAATGCGCGAAACGGACTGCATTCGTCTTGCAAATCCCGGATTCTGCCAAGGTGCTCAACGCGGTCGTCAAGGTTTTCGACGTGACCAAACATCATGCTCGCCGTGCTACGAATCCCAAGATCAGCGGCGGTGCGCATACATTCCAACCACTCATCGGTCGTGTCCTTGTAAGGCGCGATGATCTTGCGAACTCTGTCCACTAAAATCTCTCCACCCGCACCAGGAATCGAGTGCAATCCAGCCGCTTTCAAACGAATAAGGCAGTCGCGGACAGTAAGCTTGCTGATGTGAGCGATGTAAATGATTTCGGCCGGGCTCAAGGCATGCAAAATCACTTGTGGATAAGCCGCCATGATTCGCGCAAAAATTTGCTCGTAGTAGTCAATCTTCAGCTTCGGATTAAGACCGCCTTGGAACAAAATCTCGATCCCGCCTTTCGCGACGGTGTCGCCCACTTTTTCGAGAATATCTTCGTCGGAGAGCAGATAGCCTTCCTCATTCCCAGGAGTGCGATAAAACGCGCAGAACTTACAGCGCACCCAGCAGACGTTGGTGTAATTCAGAATCCGGCCAATGATGTACGTGACCTTGTTCGAGGGATTCGCCTGTTTGCGTCGGTAGTTGGCGAGGGTGGCAAGGTCCAGCAGATTTGGGTGATCGAACAGAGCTCGGGCGTCTTCCAGGGTAATCCGCTCCCCGGCAAACACCTTCGCGGCAATCGCGTCGTAATTGGTCCCTACTGCTGGCACACTGCTCATATTCCTATTCTACCAAATCGCAGTGACGAAGTTTCACTTTTTATTGAAAATTCATTGAGCAATGGGTATTCCGGCATGATAGAGAACGAAAGGATCTAATCTCCCGCCCAGGTTTCGAGGAACTGAATCCCATCAAAAACGACGTGGGTGCCGTAGAACTCATTTTTAGCGGCTTCGACGATAAACGACCATCGCTCTGGTCCATCAAGTTCGATGGCATCGCAGCTGACCCAGATATGTGGATTGACCGCGTCCTCGATAAAATCTGGAAAGTCCTCGTGATAGAGAGAAAATTCTTCTTCCGCGATCGGGAGGATATCCTCCAGATTGGCAAGAACTAGCCGGGCCAACGCAATCTCGGCTTCGTTCGGTTTCCTTGGGTTTGGTCGAGGTGTTCCTTCCGTCTGAATTCTCAGTTGAATTGGCTGATCAAGGAACTGGAATTCGGATGGAATAGGAGCCGCCCATCCATCTTCGTGAATAACCAACTGATCCAGGATCGCGTCAATGTTTTTGCCAAACATCCGCAGTTTTTACCCAGTGGGTCAGTAAAAAGACTAGTCTTTTAAGTCAAAAAAGTTCAAGACATATTCGGTCGGATGAGAAAGAAGTAGCAATCTGACCTTGTGGAGAGGTAATATAGCGTTCGCCTCAAAAATTTGGGGTGTTGTAGACCAGTGCTCACCGCCTGATTTTGATCATGCTAAGTGCACCATGCCCGTCCGGGCGCGGTGGTGGTGAGGGAGTTTGAGTCTCAAAAGAAAATACTATGGCAACATATCGAGGAAGAAAAACGGACATCTGCCGCAAAGTCGGCTTTAATATTTGGGGCAAAGCAAAGTGCCCATCCAACAAGCGACCATACCCAGCCGGTCAACACGGCCCGGGACTCAAGGATCGCCGCACCAGCGAATACGGCGAACAGCTTCTCGCAAAGCAAGTCATCCGACGCTACTACAACGTGTTGGAAAAGCAATTCCGACGCACGTTTGATAAGGCGTCCAACATGCACGGCAACACTGGTTTGAACTTCTTGCGATTGCTCGAACTTCGACTCAGCACGATCGTCTGGCGTCTCGGCTACGCGAAATCCGTGTTCCACGCTCGTCAAATGATCAGCCACTGCCACATCTTGGTCAACGGTAAGATCGTCAACATCCCAAGCTACGTCGTGAAGGTCGGAGACGTGATCAGCGTCCGACAGCGCGAAAGCAGCACCGGAATCGCTCGACAGTCTCAGTACGAAGGCGCCGCAGTCCCACCATACATCACACCAGACGTTCCAAATATGTCTGGAAAGATCGTTGCTCTTCCTGAGCGAGAAGACTTCCCAGACTTCTTCAAGGAACAGCAAGTCGTCGAATTCTACGCTCGTTAATTTCGATTGGCGAGACTCACAGAACCCCAGCCGGATCGCGGTTGGGGTTCTTTTATGTTTTCCAGGTTGAAGAAAGTTGGACTAAATCCCTGAGGAACTCGGTTCGCGCGATCCGTCTTTATCCCGTGCAATCCGGATTCATCAGAACCAGCATCGAACAACGCGAGAAAGACACGCTGAGTCAGTACGCCTGCTGTGCAGCCGACTCACAGGGCAGGGAAGTCGCGGAGGAATTGGACCCGATCCGCACTTGCTTCCAGCGTGACCGCGACCGGATTCTGCACTCAAAGCCCTTCCGGAGACTAAAGCACAAAACTCAAGTCTTCATCGCCCCCGAAGGCGATCACTACCGAACCCGGCTCACCCACACCCTCGAAGTCGCCCAAGTCGCCCGGACCATCGGCCGTGCTTTGCGACTAAACGAAGATCTAATCGAGGCCATTGCTCTGGGGCATGATGCGGGGCATCCGCCTTTTGGTCACGCTGGCGAGCAGGCGTTGGATGAAGTCGTGCGGGAGTACCACAGCTCCTTCGCCAAGGGCCCAACTGAATTCCGACACTACGACCAGAGTCTTCGTGTTTTGCAGACTCTGGGCGGCTTAAACCTTACTCATGAAGTTATCGCCGGGATCGGCGGGCATAGCAAGGGCGAAAAGGACCTGACGACCCACGACGGAGAGCCGACCAGCACCCTGGAAGCCGCGGTTGTGCGCATCAGCGACCGCATTGCGTATGTGAATCACGACCTGGACGACGCGCTACGAAGTGGAATCATCACCCAGGTTCCGAGCGAATTTGGAGATCTGGGTGACTCGCACGGCACCCGGATCAGCCGTATGGTGATTGATGTCGTCGAAAATAGCCTCGATCAACCCGCCATCCGCCTCAGCCCGGCGATGCTGGAAACCATGAACGCGATCAAAAACTGGATGTTCGAGCATGTCTACTTCCGCTATCCGCAGGTCATGCCGGACCTAGGCAAGGCGCAGGGGATCGTGAAGGAGCTTTTTTGGCACTATGTTTTGGTGGAAAATATGGAGAGCCAAGACGCCATAGACTATGTCGCCGGAATGACCGACCGCTTCGCGATCCATCAATTCGAGCAGCTTCGCATTCCTCAGCGTTTTTGGGCAGTGCCATAAAGTTGGCTTCTGGGGTGTTGCGTCTTACTTTGAAACTTGGGGTCTGGGTACTCAACCTCCCCTGACCCCTCCAATCTTGGAAGGGAAGGGGTTCTTTTTGCGCTAGTGCGCAAAAAGGAACCAAAAACGGCTGGGCTATCGTGCGACTATTGCTCGTCATTCCTGGCGTGACCAGGAATCCGATTGCTACCTATCAGGGCTACAGCGAATTCCCTCAGATTCAGCTCAGACCGGATCATCCAAGTCGAACTTCTTGGCAGGCTTTTGCTTCTCCGCCTCGACGGCGGCGATGTCTTCTGGGGTTCCTTTGATTCCGTCGGGGCCTTCGCCGCCGGTTTTTTCCCAGACGCCTTTTTCGACCTTCTTATAGGTGGTGAAGCCCTTCTTCCCGGCATGATGATCCCCGTGGTATTTGGCGACTTTGACCTGCGCCTTACTCACGACGCGCTTACAATCCATCCCGCAGGTGGGGCAAAAGGTGTGGGGAGGGTCATTCACGCCTTGCAAGGATTCAAACCGGCCGTTGCAGATCAGGCAATCCCCGGTGAGGGGTTCGTATTCGTACAGTGGCATAGGTCTTTTTCCTCCTTTTTGCTAGAATTTTAGAGAAAGTTGTTCAAAAGCTGAACATTTCTGCAGGTTTCGCCGATATACATATACGTGCATCGGACACAAGATGAGACTGGGATAGGCCGGCTAGGCGTTCTGGAATCTATGATAAAAGTGTACCCATGCCGCTGTGGCACCAAAAAAGCCGTGAGCCTGAGAAACAGGGCGAGCTGCCGCCGACAGTGAACCGAGTGGATAGAACGGAGCCATCCCGTAATTAGGAGGTTTCCGTTTCTGCCTCCGGGTGGAGTTCAAAGAAGCGCTCCCGAGTGAGCCTCAGCTTCACATCCCCCAGCCATTTTCCGTCTTTGTAGAACGCTTCGGGCAAGAACCCGTACTGCTCAAAGCCTAGAAATTCGCTCATTCTCCGGGAGCGATCGTTACCCTCCAGATACTCCGTCGTAATCTGCCTAAGACCAAGTACGAGGAAGCAATATCTGGCACGGATGAGGGCAGCGTCTTTCCCGTACCCCTTACCCCAATTTTCTGGATCGCCGATGTAAGAGCCAGTGTTCGCCCTTCCCAGTCTGTGATCAATGTTGTGAACCCCGCTTAGGCCGATGTGGGTTCCGTCCAGTAGCTCGATGGCAAAGACGGCATTGTTGCCTTTTTCGGAGTGGGTGGCGAACCAGCTGAGGGTATCTGCCATGGTATGCGGCATATGCCCAATCCCCAGTGTCCGGGCGATCTCCCAGGAGTTGATCCACCGGTTTGCATTGGCGGCATGCTTGTCTGGGTTGGTTGGCACCAGCCGGGTCAGCTTGCCTTCGTACGAAAAGCTCATGCTGTATTTTGCCACACCACGGGGGTGTGAACGGATAGAATGTTATGGGCAAAGGCGGGTAGCAAGAACATTGGACTTTTTTAAGATTTTTGGTTGCTGCGCCGGGGTGATTGCCATAGCTTGGATCTATGCCTACCTGAGCGATTGTTACGTTCGACGCCGGACGGTAAAGTTCGACCATTCTTACCTTGGTGAAGTTTCCTGCTATAAGTATCAGGCGCGTTCATGGGTTGTTGCGGATGAATATGGCTTAGCGTTTCAGTATTACTTTCCAATGCCTGGGTTGAAAGTCGAAGAGGAGTACGTCGACTTTCTGCAAAGCTTTATGAGGAATTACACCTCCCTAAAGGCCACTCTCGGAAAGTGTGCAATCTTTGAGTTTCAAAAAGAATTTTCATCCGATAAGCCCCCTAAATTAGAGAAAGACCGAATTCACTTGGAAAAGATGATTCGGTTGTATGACCATCCTGAAATGTTTCTCAATGAATTTGAGCTTCAAGAAATTTCAGCCCTAGAAGCAGGGGCTGAGTTTCAGATCATATACATGTGTCGAAAAGAGCTTTATGAGGGAATTTTTATTCGATTGAACAGGAATCTTGAGATCATTTCATCTGGAATCCACATGTTCCCATAAACCCCCTGATCGTGTGGATTTCAAGATTCTCCTGTAAACTGAATTCATGACCGAAGTTAAAACCAAAATCGAAACCCTTGAAGCCGAAATCGAAGCGAAGAAAAATGAACTGACCGAACTGCGCCGGGCGATGCCGAAGTTGCGGGTTCCGGACTTAGAGCTCAAAGATTCAAGCGGAAATCTCCTTACCCTGAGGCAGATGTTCGGTCAATACAAGGACTTGATCGTGATCCATAACATGGGTCAGGCTTGCTCCTACTGCACGCTCTGGGCGGACGGTTTGAACGGCCTGGTGCCGCACCTGCTGAGCCGTTCCGCGCTTTACCTGGTGAGTCAAGACGAACCGGAGGCAATGCGCGCTTTCGCCGAAAGCCGGGGCTGGAAATTCCCCCTCGCCAGCGCGTTCGGGTCGAACTTCTCGGAGACGATGGAATTTGGCAAGGATGGCGATTCTACCGATCCAGGGTTCTCGACGTTACGCTTAAACGACGACGGCACCATCGACCGCCTGAGCTACGCTCACTTCGGTCCGGGAGATGAATACTGCGGAATCTGGTTCATGTTGCCGCTGCTTCAAGACGGCATCGCCGGCTGGTCGCCGAAGCACGTCGACGTTCGGTAAGGCCTTGACCGGATGACCATTGGTAGTCTCGTTAAGAACTGCAGGTCGTCATTCCGAAGCAAAGCGAGGAATCTGACTGGAGTATTTTCCTGATGGTAATCGCGCCGCAGTACTTGTAACCTCGCGATTTCGGGTTTTACGTATCCTTTCTTGCAATGGGCAGTTACGGTCAGATTCCTCCCTCCGGTTCGGAATGACAATGGTAAGTTTTGCGCTTTACCTCCAATCGTCATTTCGAGCGAAGCCGAGAAATATGAGTGTCCAGGGGTGTGGGACCGAGTTCTTCGGCCTGATCTCACCAGTGATAGTCTTGCGGATAATTTGTACCCACACGCCATTACGGTCATATCTCTCCACTCCGCTGCGCTCCGGTCGAGATGACGGGTGGGACCTAGAGACCGAGCGCCGCGCGCGCCCGCAGATTCGCCGTCGCCTCGTTCGGCGTGATCTGGTGCATTAGGGCATTGAGGCCGTAATACTTGTCGGTCAAGCCGATTTCGCGCATTCCCATCTTGCGCATGATGGCGATCGAGGGCGTGTTCTCGGGGTACGCAATCGCGATGATCACGGGGATATCTGGGCGGCGATCCACCGCCGCCTGGAGCATCGTCCAGCCAATCTCGGTGCCCAAGTCCTTGCCCCATTCGTCCTGGCGCAGGTGCCAACCGATCTCGTAATCTCCAAGCAATTTCCCGTCTCCATCAACCAACTGCTTGAACAATCCAGTGCCAATCGGGATCCCTGGTAGGTCTTTCCGCTCAACCGCCCAGATCATTGAGCCGTCTCCATACTTCGCGGCGACATTGGCATAGGCTTCGAGTTTAGGCTTTACTTGCTGGGCAGTCGTCGCGGGAGGCGGATTGCCGATGTAGCGCAATACCAGAGGATCTCCGTAGAGTGCGATGGCATGTTCGGCGTCGCGTTCGGGGTCCCAAGGGCGGAAGGTCAGCCGGCTAGACGTAAGGATGCTCATAGCAAGATTACTTCTCGGAGTGCCCAGGAAATTGCTCAATTCGCTTTCTTGGCTCGGTTAGGAGTTTAAGCACCGCTTGCCCGAGTTGCTCTCCCATCGAGAACTCTTCGTCCACCACGACATCCGCGCCGACCATATCAAGTTCGGCGGCAAGGTGGTGATACCTTGCCCGGCAGACGACCGGCACATGCGGCGCGACAAGCTTTGAGTTGCTCAGCACGAGCCGTGCCAGCCGGACGTCCGGTAACGCAACGATCAGGGCTTTGGCGTCCTGGATTTTTGATCGGGTGAGATTCGCGGTCTGGGTAGCATCGCCGATCTTGCAGATCAATCCTTGGCGACTGGCGAATTCCGCCACCAAAGGATCTAGCTCCATCACTAGCACCGTTTCGCCTTGATCCTGAAGCACCCGTCCAGCCCGTTGCCCGGCGGTTCCATAGCCGACAAGAATGATATGCCCGGTTAAGTCTTGTACCGATTGACGCTCCTCTTCGGCGAGCTTCTTGGTTGGGAACAGCGAAATTGCCAGCCGCCGCGAGAGCTTCGGAGCCAGCGGAATCATGTACGGCGTCAGGAATAGGGAAATCGCAGAAACGCTCACGATCAGCTGCAACAACGCTGGAGTCAAAGCCCCGTTTGTCGCTCCGATCCGCGCGAGCACAAAGGAGAACTCTCCGACCTGAGCGAGGATGATGCTCGCCGTAAGCGTCGAAACCGTCGAAGGCACAAACAGCTTGCAAGCCGCAAAGGTAAACAAAACCTTCACGAAAATCACCAAAACCACCGAACCGAGCACCAGCCCAGGATTTGCCGCCACGAATTTCACATCAAGCAGCATTCCAATCGAGGCAAAGAAAATGGTTAGGAACAGCGTGCGTAAAGGATAAATGTCCACCCGCATCTGGTCGGCGTAAGTGGTTTCAGCCAGCAGCATTCCGGCGATAAATGCCCCCAAAGCCGGCGAAAGCCCCACATGATGCGCCCCCCAGCTTGCCGCGATGCAAAAGGAAACCCCAAGCAGCACCGGAATTTCGCGGTTCTTCGCTACAACATTCGCACTCAGCAAGTGCTTCAGCGCGAATCGGGTCACAAGCCAGATCACTCCAACCAAGGCAACGGAGCCCAAAAGCACACCGCCCAAAGAAATCTGCTTTCCAGTCGGCGCACCTAAAAAGGTCACCAAAATCACGAGCGGAACAACCGCCAAGTCCTGCAAAAGAACCACCCCAATCGCGGCTTTTCCGTGATTACTATCCAGGTCGTTGCGATCTTTTAGGATCCGCATGATCAGCGCGGTGCTGGAAAGACTCGCGATCGCCCCGATCGTGACCGCGCTTTGCCAGGGCAGATTCGCCATCAGTCCAATCGCCGAAATCACGAGCAAAATCAGCAAAATCGAGAGCGATCCGCCGATAAATGCGACCTTACCGAGCCCTTTCAGCCGTTGAAATGAGAACTCCAGACCCAGCGTGAACATCAAAAGCACAACGCCAAGCTCGGCGATCAGCACGATGCTTTCCGATCCGGTCACAAAACCCGTCACCGAAGGTCCAAGCAAAGTCCCCGCGACCAGGTATCCGATGATTGCGTTTTGCTTCAGGCGCTCAAAGAGAATGCCAAGCACCAAAGCCGCCCCAAGCGTGAGCATGAGGTCATAGATCAGTTCCCAGCCGCCCATGAATGCCTTATCTTAGACCAAATTCACGCGCAAAGACCCGAACGGCTCGCACGAAATCATCACCGAATCCCCCGGACGCAACGGGCGGGCGAGTTCGGTTTCTCGGAGTGGCAAATGCGCGGCGCAAGGGCCGGCGATCAGGTCCGAAGGGCGGATCGGCGTGGTCTTAGATGCCTGCTCGATCATCGCCGCGAAGCCGCCGTGATCAAAAGCCGTTTCCAAAAGGGTTTCGCCGTTGATAATCAGCTTAATCGGGATGTTCACCGTCTCCGGGGTTTCCTTTTCGGGGTCGGGAATCGTGATAAATGGCCCGATGCCGTAGGGAATATCGTACGCGCGGACGGGGGTTTTTCCTTCTGCGCGTTCCTCGGCGAGCACGTCTTCGATCTCAAATCCGATCATCAGCGAATGCCCCAAAATCGCTTGCCCGGCTTCGGTAAGGTCCAGAGAGCGCCCGCCTTCCTTCATCACCGCGACGAGCCGAAGCTGAACATTAATTGCCCCATTCGGAAGCTCGATCTCGCCGAGTGGCCCCAGGTAGTTCATCGCATTTCGGTAAGCGAAGCTGCCGTCGGGTTCAAAGCATCGGAGCGACGACACCGCTGGCAACGGCGCGAGGAAAGCGATCTTGCTCAAATCATGAATCCCAACCGCCTTTTCGCCGTCGGTTTCGTAGACGCGGTGCTCATGAAAAATCCCCGATCGGGCGTGGTCGTTGTTCTCCAAAAGGACAAATCGGCAGAGTTGCATATGCGGATAAGGGTACCAGGATAGCGGGTCGCGGCTCGTGGGAGAGCTTCTGGAAGTCCCTCCTCTTGACCCTCTGTCCTTTTGATATCGCTAGACGTTCGTGGTCAAGGGGAGGGATTTAGGGTGGGGATGCTGGGTGGGCTTTTTGTTACGCTGGCGTGCTTCGGATTACGCGCCTGATCCCTGCCCCTAGCCCCTCCCCTTAGCAACCAAAGCCCCGGCTAACGGCGATACCACACGCTAAGGGGAGGGGAATTTACCGCAAAAAAATCCCCACCCGATTGCTCGGGTGGGGCTCTTTGATTTTAGAATTAGGAAACCTTAGTTTCGTGGTTCTGCAATCGCGCCTGGGATTCCGTTGAAGTCGTAAGGCGGGTAGTAAGCTCCACCAGCGTTGGCGACCGAAGTCACGGCACTGTTTGTTGGAGCTGTTGGTTGGGATTGGAGTTCGCCAAACTTGTCAGCATCGTTGGCCAATCGTGCGTTGTAGCGGATTGCCTTTGCGCTGGAGTCAGAGAATCCAACGACGATGACGCCGCTGTATCGCTCTTGGCCTGGGAATTGGTATCGAGTCATGCCCAGAGTTGCAGCTGCGAAAGCTACGTTGTATGGAGCCATGCTTGGTTGCAATGCTGCTGGGACTGAAGCATTCCATCGTGTGAAGTAGTTTGGAGCTTCTCCGGCCGGGTTCCGAGCAAGTTCACCAATTTGTCGTTGTCGGGACTCGTAGAAGAGAACCGTTTCAGACGGGAATGGGATCACTCCTTCGCTGCAGACAGGGTCTGCGCCGCCGACAGCTGGAGCGATACCTGGATCTTCGAACACTGCGAAGTTAGGAGCATAGCCTGCGAATCGGATACCGCTGGTTGCAACGGTTTGAGTTGGAAGGTATCGTGCCCATCCACGTGTGGACAAAGCGGAAGCCCAGTCAATTGCCTTATCGTCGCCTGGCGACTTGAGAATATCAATATTCTTAAGGTATGGCTGCATGGCATCAAACATTGTGAAGATTTGTGCGCCAGCGGCTGGTGTTGGTTCGTTAGCTACAAGAACCGTGGTGATACCGTATGCCGACTGTGGGAAGCACTGGTCGTTGTCACTCGTGTAGAGCGTAGTGGCAATGCCCATTTGCTTGACATTGTTGATAGAAGAGGTCTTCTTGGCAGCGTTTCGCGCTTGGGCGAAGACTGGGAAGAGAATTGCGGCGAGGATCGCGATAATCGCGATAACGACCAGCAATTCGATCAGGGTAAAGGCTTTTCGATTGCGCATTAGGGGTTATTTTTCTCCGTAGGAGTCTTTCTAGGATTGCTCACGCCATCCTGAGGACCGACCCCATAGGGAATGGGTCCAATAGATGACTATATCATAGATTGCTCTCAAATGGAAATAGTTCGGAAAAAACTCGTAGAAAATTACGATCAAGTTATTTCTCCGAACCGTCTCTCCCTACTGGTACACTGAGAAAATTGCAAATGGTCCCCCAAACTTTGCACCCCGAATTGCCCCAAGCATCCATCCTCGGCATTCCAGTCACGCTTCTGGATATGCCTGGAACTGTTGCGGCGATTGATCAGATGATCTCTGTCGGGGATCCCGAAATGGTCGTGACCGCCAATGCCAGTGCGGTCGTTCTTGCTCACGATGATCCTGCCTTTCGCGCCGATGTTTTGGGCGCAAAGCTGATCACGGTGGACGGGGCGGGGATTCAATGGGCTTTGGAGCGCAAGGGCATGAATAACATCGCCAAAGTCGCTGGGGTCGAGCTTGTTGAGCAACTTTGTTACTTGAGTAGCGACAAGGGCTATCGGATCTTTTTGCTGGGCGGGGAACCTGGGGTTGCCGAGATTGCGGCAGAGAAACTTCGGCTGAAATTCCCTGGATGCAATATCGTTGGGGTTCGGAATGGGTATTTCCCGGCTTCTGACGACGACATCGTCGCGCAAGAAGTCGCCGAGTTTAATCCCAATATCCTCTTGGTCGGCATGGGGATGCCCCGCCAAGAACGCTTTATCATGAAGACGAAGCACATCACCGGCGCTCCTGTGCAGATTGGGGTTGGCGGGTCTTTTGACGTGCTGAGCAATAAAGCCAAACGCGCTCCGGAAGCATGGCAAAAGCTGCGGATTGAGTGGCTTTGGCGTGCTTTGATTCAGCCGAGCAAGTTCAAGAAGCTTGCGGCATTGCCTCGGTTTATGCTGATGGTGATTCGGGCGAAGTCATGAGGATCTACACCAAGACCGGCGACGACGGCACAACCGGCCTGATCGGCGGGGATCGGGTCGCAAAGATTGATCTTCGGATCGAGGCGCTTGGGGCGATTGACGAGCTGAACGCTTTGATCGGGATTGCGGCTTTGACTTTGGAGGGTTCTGAGCTTTATGCGAAGCTGATTGCTTTGCAGAGTAGATTGTTTGACGTCGGGGCAGAGGTCGCGACTCCGATGGACAATCAGTATTTTCGTCCAGCAACGATGGATGAAGACGTTCTGAGCATGGAGCAGGATATTGATCTGTGGTTTTCCGAGATGGAGCCTCTAAGGAACTTTATCCTTCCTGGCGGAACGATGGGTTCGGCTCAGCTTCATTTGTGCCGCACGGTTTGCCGCCGCGCCGAACGAACCTTGCTGACGTTGCAAACCGAAGCCGAGGTGCGTTCCGAACTCCTGGCTTATCTGAACCGTCTTTCTGATTGGTTCTTCGCCGCTGCTCGCTATGCCAATCATCTGGCGGGAGTCGCGGATGTGAAATGGGAAGGTCGCGCTTCCAGTTGATGTGATCGCTATGAATTCCGTACTTCTTTTGGCATCTTTGACCTTGGTTCAGCAAGCTCCGGTGGATCGCTCGACTCCAAAGAAGGTGATTGAGCAGATGTTCGAGCGCTATTCCTACGCAGGCTCCTGCGCGGGGACGATCAAGATGACTCAGTCCAGCGAAGGGCGTACTGCGGTGATCAATACCTATGTGCAATTCCGCCGCCCGGCTGAGCTGTACATTCGCCAGCAATTGGTGGGCTCGGCGGACGTGAATCTCACCATCGCCGACGGCAAGTGGGTCACCTACGAGATTCCCGAAGAAATGCCGAAGCGACCTGGTCAGCGATTTTTCTCTCGACAAAAAGAGGCCGGAAAGGCAACAATGCAGGTGCAGGATTGCTATACATTGGCGATCCGGAGCTTGCTTGACCGCTCAACTCCGCTGGATATAGCGGTAGGGAAGTCTGTTTACCTTCGCCGACTGACCGGGCAATGGGCAACTCGAGAATTCCAAAACGGTAACGCCCCAGATAAGGGCGAAGATGCTGTGATCGTGGGAGATTTTCGCGATTTTGAACAGAATCCCGTGACCGGAAAGTATCAGATGATCATTTCTCCTGCCGGAGATATTAAGCGATTCACGCTCCGGGAAACCATCGGCGTCCGCGAAGCAAACCGAACGGTAACGATCGTCACCGTCTGGGATGCTGATTTGAAGGTTGGCTCATTCGGTGACGAAAAGCTCTACAAAGTCACGAGGTAGTCGCCTTTTCTTCGACTTTGATCCAGCCTGGCCGCGAGAGCAAGCGTTGATAGAGCTTGGGCGGGATTTCTAGAGTTGAATCTCCATTTTCTGTTGGAAGTTCCAGCCGTGGTTGACCTTTTTGGGTTGCCACATCAGCCCAGTCTGGTTCCGTGATCGCTGCCCTACCTACGGCCACAAGATCTGCCCCAATCTTGCTTGCGGCTGAAACATCCATGTAAGTGTTGACACTCCCGACCCCGATCAATGGTATCCGGTGGTCGATTTGCCGTGCGAGGAGGGCGAGAACGGGCTCGGATTCTGGATCGTGGAGGCTTGGTTGACGATAGGACCCTAGGCTCACGTGTAGGAAGTGCAAAGGATAGACACACAATCGATTGAGGAGGGTGTACGTATCTTCAAGGCGAATGCCAGGGGTCTCGATTTCTTCTGGAGAGAATCGGTAGCCAACCAGAAAGTCCTTGCTGACCTTGCTCAGCACGTCTTCGACGATCCGGCAGGAAAATAGATAGCGATCTTGACCGAAGGCATCCAGGCGTTGGTTAGTGAGAGGGCTCACGAACTGTTGAAGCAAATAGGTGTTTGCTCCGTGGATTTCCACTCCGTCAAATCCTGCCTGCTCGGCTCGCCGGGCGGCATCTCCAAAGGCCGCTATGACGGTTTCGATTTCTTTGAGCGTCATTGCTCTCGGGGGAACAAATCCTTCTCTTTCAACCTGGACTGCAGAGGCGGAGATGACCTCGCCGCACAAGCTCGCTGGGCACATCCTGCCCCCGTGATGGATTTGGAGGATGCTTGTTGCTCCTCCTGCGCGAATCGCATCTGCGGTTGGTTTCAGGCTACTTTCTATCACGTCGTCGGAATCGCACCGCCACTGTCCGGGAAAGGCGTGCCCAGATTTGTGGACGTAACATGCCGCCGTCATGATTGTTCCGAATCCGGATTCGGCGCGTCGGGCGAGAAACCGGATTTCCTCGGGAGTAATGATGCCATCATCACTGGATGAGTACGTCGTCATGGGTGCGAGGACGAGGCGATTTTTGAGCTTCTTTGAGCCTAAGTGGTATGAATTAAATGGCACGATGATCCTTGTAATCATAATAGTGGCATGAATCCATACAAAATTGGGTAAGATTCAGGGAGACGAAGGCGAAACTAGTGAGCAACACCGAAAAATTTTCAGATTTGAAGCCCGGCGAGAAAGGGAAAGTTGTTCGTTACGTCTGCGAAGATGCTTGCGCACTGCGGCTTCAAGAGATGGGACTTTGCGTAGGGACCGAGTTTGAAATCATGAAAGTTGCCCCGCTCGGTGATCCGGTTGAAGTAGAGTTCCGGCGCTGTCGCCTGTGCCTGCGTAAGGACGAAATCAGCCAAATCGAGGTCGAGGTCGAAGAGAAATAAATGGCTACTGAAGTAGTAGCAACCCAAACATTTTTAATCGGTCTTGTTGGAAACCCCAACGTCGGTAAAACTTCACTTTTTAATGTTCTCACCGGTTCAAACCAAAAAGTCGGGAATTATGCCGGCGTTACTGTTGAGAAGCATTCCGGGTCCTTTAACTTAGAGAACGGTGTCACGTGTGAAATCGTGGATATCCCCGGGCTTTACTCCATGAACCCGATGTCCATGGATGAAACCATTGCAACTGACGCAATTCGGGGCGTCGCGGCTGGTGAGCGCCGCGCTGACCTCATGATCTGCGCAGTAGATGCCACGAGCATTGAGCGAAATCTCTTCTTCTTTTCTCAGCTCGTTGAGGTTGGAATCCCTCTCATCGTTGTGCTGACAATGACCGATGTTTTAGATCGGAAAGGATTTGATCTTGACGTTGAGGCATTACGGGCGAGATTGGGAGTTCCGGTTGTCCCCGTCATTAGTCACCGTATGCGGGGCATTTCTCTGCTAAAGCAAGAGATTCAAAAGGTCCTCGCGAACGGGCAGGAAATGCCGAACTTTGATCATCCGACGCTGGAAGCGCGCTATGCTTGGTCTGCCGAGATTGATCAAGCCGTTATCAAAGAGAATCCGGCAAAGAAACTTCGAGCGAAGACCGACAAGATTGATTACTGGCTCACTCACCGTGTGTTCGGGCTCCTGATCTTCGTCGGAGTGATGTACGTGTTGTTCCAATCGGTTTACACCTTCGCGCAGCCGGTTATGGGATGGGTTGAGATGGCATTTGGCTGGATCGGCGACCAGGCGAGTAAGCCTCTGGCAGGCGCACCGGATTGGGTGCAAAGCCTGATTGTTGATGGGATCATTTCGGGGATCGGGTCTGTTGCCGTGTTTCTTCCGCAAATTCTCATTTTGTTCTTCTTCATCGCCGCATTAGAGGGCACCGGTTATCTATCGCGCGCAAGTTTCCTGATGGATAGGCTGCTCGGGTGGTGCGGACTAAACGGTAAAGCGTTCATTCCCCTTCTTAGCTCCTTCGCTTGTGCAATTCCAGGAATCATGGCGGCGCGGATCATGCCAGATCCCCGGAGCCGTCTGACCACAATTTTGGTTGCTCCGTTGATGTCGTGTTCGGCCAGACTTCCGGTTTATGTATTGCTCATTGGTGTCGTGATTGAACCAAGATTCGGTGCAGCAGCTGCAGGTCTATCACTGTTCTTGATGCACACCGTAGGTTTAATTATCGCCATCCCCATGATCCTGATCCTTAACCGGAAAATACTTCGGGGAACCAAGCTCCCATTCGTCATGGAGTTACCACCCTACCAAGTGCCGAAGTGGCGTGATGTTTGGGGTGCGATGTACGGACGGGCGAAAATTTTTGTCAAAACAGCCGGTACGGTGATCATCGTTATGTCGGTTCTGATCTGGGCGTTGCTTTACTTCCCACGCTCAGACTCCGCGTTGAAAGGGTATGAACAAGAGTACACGCAAGCAAATCCAACCGCGACAGAGGACCAAATTGAGCGGCATGTTGATGCGAGGCAACTTGAGAATTCGTATCTCGGGAAGTTTGGAAAGGGAATTGAGCCCATTTTTAAGCCCGCTGGATTTGACTGGAGAATTAGCACCGCGATCTTGTGCGCCTTCCCAGCCCGAGAAGTCCTCGTTTCTTCGCTCGGTATCATTTTTGATCTTGGGGCTGACCAGGATGAGTCTTCGGTGGACTTGCGTGAGAGTTTAAAGCGGGCGACTTGGCCCGACGGAAAGCCGCTATTGACGACGGCAAGTGCCATCGCACTAATGATCTTCTTTGCGCTTTGCTGCCAATGCGGGGCGACTCTCGCCGCAATCAAGCGCGAGACAAACACGTGGCGATGGCCTGTATTTGTCTTCTTCTACATGACTTTCTTGGCGTGGGCATGTGCAGTCGGCACGTACCAGTTACTGACGGCACTTAGGCTTTAGACCAGTGTTGCAGGCTTCTGAGTTAGCTCATTCGCTTCAATCGCTTCTCTAGCAACCTGAATAAGGGCGAGAAATTGGACTTGCTCTTCAGGAATCATTGGGGCCAAGAGTTCTCTGGCAAAATCAAGGCGGGATTGTAGGATGTCTTGATAGGCTGACATTCCCGATTTTGTAAGCTGAACCACAACTGACCGACGGTCTTCAAGACCTCGAGTGCGCTGGACCTGACCAGCTGATTCCAATCCGTCAATCAGTACACTTGTGGAACTCATTGGTGCGTGAAGGCTTTCTGAAAGATTGCTAACCGTTATTCCGCCGGATTCACCCAGAATATTCAGCGCTGCTCGCTCCATTTTCGTCATTGAGACTAGACTTGGAAAAGCTGCACAGGAACGGTCGCACGCTTTGACAAGGATCTCTAAATGCTTGGCAAGTACGAGATTATGCGCTTCAACACTTCGTTCCATCATCACTAATAATAATACATCATTAGTTCGTAATGTCGACGAAGAAATTTACTTTAGTTTATAAAGTATCTCGTTTACCTTCGTCTGGGTCCTCAATCAGACTCCTTTCAAACAGCTGTCTCAATTTTTCTTTCTCTTCGCGCTCTTGTTCTTTCTTCTTTACAGAGTCCATGAAGGCATTAAATTTTTTCGATTCCTGGACTTTTTCTTTGCGCGATTTGCCCGCTACACGACCAGCGTACGCGAGTCCCGGAATCTTGTTAGCGGCAAAGAAGTAACCAAAGACGCAAGGCAAAACCGCGAAGGCGCCGATGATCGGACCGAGCGAGAACAAAACCATCGCAGCGGAAAGCCATCCAATCCACTTAGCTTGAATCGGAAACATGAAGAACTGCACTTGCTGTTCGGCGTGTCGCGTCGCCCAGATCACCGCAAGCGCGGCTACTGGAACAAAGGACCCAAACAGGATTGTTCCAACCGGAGAAACAAACGAACCTGCCCAAACGGCTAGACCGCCCATGAGGATCAGTCCCGCGAAAACGGCCGCAAACTTCTGAACCCCTAAGTCACGCTCAACCTGCTGACCAACCTGCCAAAAGAATAGCCAACCAAGAAGCAGGAAGATGAGACCGCTTCCGTTCCCCGATGATGCCCATGGGTAGGTGAAAATTGTGATGGGATTAAACCCAGACCCACTCCGAAGTGCGAGGCTCATAAAGAACGCTTGCAAGCCCAACCAAGATAGCAAAAACGATGCGATGAGTGAAGCCAGCACAAAGAAAGTGACCGGTGTTCCCGCGCGGGCATAGAAAGATTTAATCGCTTGCATACTTATCCTTACTTCTACTTATAAGACTCAAAAATTCGCGCGGAATGTGCAAATTCAGTAAATTCTCGGTTCAATAGGACCTAAAATGCAGGACGTTCTGAGTCTATGCTTATGAAGAATTTGGAAGTCCATCGCGGAATGGGTTGGAGTGATTCTTAATATGCTCCAGCCAAAGTTCCTCTTGGCGCGTGTATAGGCCTTCAGGCAATTCAACCAACCCGTATCTACAGCTCGTTTCCCCCATCCGCACCGCATAGCCCGCGTCTCCAAAGCTGTAATGCCACCACTCGTCGCGGCAATTGCTGAACCCTGCCCCAAGCATCGCCCCCACCAATAAGTTCCGGTGGTACTGCGCATCTTGGTTTAACCCAAGGCTGTATGTTGGGGCGGCAGAGAATCGCGTGAATGGCGACCATACATCTAAAATCTCACCCGACGGTTGGCAAAGGAAAACATCCACCGCCGCACCTGTACAGTGCCCAGGTGGGGCTTTTTGATCAGGCGGCGCGACCCACTTATTGACCCTCCTCCGAAGCTGAGCGTAATCCATATCCGGCCAGACTTCGAGCGCGCAGTTCGTCATGAACTCATAGATTCGCTTCTGTCTCTGGAACGGTCGCCACGCATCAATCACGCCAAGGCAATAACCGTCTGGGAGCGACTGAGCGGCTTGCTCAGCCATCTCCGCAACGGTCTGCCGCAAGAACGGAATGACCTGCTCGCGAAGCATAATTAGGCTTGGAGCGGCTTCGGCTAGCGGTGCCAATGGCTCACCGTTATCAAGTTCTTCGATACGGTTAAGCGCCTGGATCGGCTCTGGCCTACCCTTGGTCCGATCCCACTTACTTCTCACCCTCGAACAAAAAGGAAGATCAGGATTCCAGCCAACGGTAAGAGGTCCTCGCCAGCAGATCGGCGTTTTGGACCTGGAACTTCGAGTCGATCCCCGGCTTCGAGTGAAACATCCCCGATGAAGCCACCCAGAATTTTCGGATAGTCCACCGTAATCGTTTTGACCTTTTCACCCGTTCTGCGGATGATCTTTACTTTTTGAGGCTTGATACCGTCCATCAATCCACCGGTTCCACGAATTGCCTGCGTGACTGTCATTCCCGAATACCAGCCAATGGTTCCAGGGTTCTTCACGCCTCCGAGGATGAGTACGACATCCGTTTTTGCGACTTGCTCGACCATGATCCTGTCGCCTGACTTCAGTAAGGTGAGGGCGCTTTCATTTCGGATACTTAAAATTTGATCTGGCTGATTGGCGCGTTCCAGGCGAATTCGGTCGGGATTTGCGTTCGAGAGCAAACCGCCTGCCTGTTCAATCGCCATCGCTGCGGTCATGTTTGGCTTTAGCTCAATGGCTCCTGGCTTCTTCACCGATCCAATGACGACGACTTCGGTCTGGCGCAAGGCGATCTGGAAGAACACAAAGTCACCGGGCTTGATCAGTGGATTGAAGGTGTTGTCCTTTCCGTCGTATTTTTTGAAATTGACAATTGAGATAACCCCCAGACGCGACTCAATGCGTACGCGTTCCATGTCCGCGGTGCGTTCAGGTTCGGCGAGTCTCGCGATGTCGGCGAGCCTCAGATCATCGCGCCATATTGTTTCACCGGGCTTCTTGACCGCGCCGCTGTATCGCACTGGTAGATTCTCACTTGCGAGAAGCGTTACAGTCACGGTTGCTCGGCGGACGATGCGTTGCTTGACGAGCTCTTCTTCGATTCGATCCGCGGCTTTAGATTCAGTCAATCCAGAGACCTTTACCGCGCCAATGAAGTTCATCACGATCAGACCGTCACGGGTGAGAGAATAGTCTTGATTCAGACTGGGTTCTTCTTCGCAAACCACTCGAACCTTGTCATTCGGTTGCAGAACCCGGTTCTGCGCAAAAACTCCAACGCTCGTTACGAGCATCAGGCATAAACATGCAATCAAATGAACCAAGATTTTCATGGGGAACTCACTATGACAGACGTTTCGCCCAGACTAAAGGAATTCACTTGACGGAGGGATTCCGAAAATTAGCCAGGGAACTTGATTCTGAAAATAGAACCCTTGCCAAGTTCAGATGAGATCGACACGATGCCCTGATGCGTCGCCGCGAGTTCCAGCACAATCTTCGTTCCCCAACCCGAGCCGCTGGATTTTGCCCAAACGCTCCGAGCCGAGCCCTTAAGAATCTTGTTGGCGGTTTCTTCAGTCATACCCGGTCCGGTATCTTCGACCTCGAGGACGTGCGAGCCATCTTCAAATCGGTAGTGGACTGTGACCTGTTCTAGTTCATCCACGTCCTCGTGAGCGGTTTCTGCGACCGCCTTGAGTGCGTTGGAAACCAGGTTCTGGACGATGCGGAAAATGTACATGTCGTCATGCTTCATCGGCGGCGCATCTGCTTGAATTTCGTACTTAATTTGGATGTTGTGCTTCCGACCTTCGGATTCCAGGAAGGATGCTGCTCGTTCGATTGTCGATCCGAGCGGAGCAATTTTGTATTCCGGTTCCAGAGCCTTCCCAGCAGAAAGGTCGCTCATGAGGGTTGAGTAACGCTTCACTCGCTCGATGGAACCGCCAAGATCCTCGATCATCATTTGGATTGTTTCGATGTAAGTGAGCATCTCTGGATCGTCAACATGCTTTTCGGCGTGGACCTTTGCGAGGTTGACGGTCTCATTGCTGTAGCTCATATTCGCTTCCAGAGCGAACGCCATGTTTTTGATGTCGTGGGCAACCTGCCCCATTCCCAGAAGTTGCGAAGCTCGGGTGGACTCATCCAAGAGTTGCCAGTTAAGGTAAGCGAGGGTTGAAACTGAGCTGATGGTTTCCAGAACGGTCTTATCGTCGGGACCAAAAACACCATCGTGCTTATTGATGAGCTGCACGATCCCGATTGGCTCGGTATCGTCAAGCATCAGCGGCACAGTAATCATGGTCCGGACGCTCATTCCAGCTTTTTTAGCCATTTGATCCGAAGATTCAGGAACGCTTTCGAACGAAGAAATCTCTGGAACACGCGTATGGAAGACCTTCCCAGCAACGCCTTGGTCGTCTGGCATGTCGGTGAATTTGAGCACTTCCGCTGAAGCTGCAGGTAGTACGTGGCGAAATTCCAAGGCTTTTTTGTCGCGATTGTGAAGGTAAATTGTTCCGCCTTCGGCTCCAACGGCCTCGATGCAGATACTCAAAACTTCGGGCAAAACGTCATCCAGCTTTCGGCTTGAACCGAGCTTACGAGTCGCGAGGTGGACGGCATCTAGGAGGACAGATTCAAAGGCCTGAGTCACGACAATCATTGTACCACTGGGACTTTAGTCCTAGGCGAAATTTGGTCACAGGAGTAACCGGATTCATTACCCTGGATTGGTTATCCGGATTACTTCAACCTAAGTTCAAATTCTCATGCCAAAATAACCCAATGCCCAGCACCCTTCACGAAGCAATCCGACAAGCAAATGCTCGGGGGGAGGCTGCTTTGATCCCATTCATTACCGCAGGAGACCCTTCCCTGGAAGTACTCCCCAAAATTTTGGATGCGCTTGTTGAGGGCGGGGCTGATGCAATCGAAATCGGTATTCCTTTCAGCGACCCAATCGCAGACGGACCGATTATTCAAGCAAGTAGCCAAAGGGCACTGGATCGAGGCGTGACTCCGAAAGCAATTTTAGAGGTCCTGAAGACTTGGCAAAATCCCAAAGGCGTGCCGTTCTTGCTCATGACCTACATCAATCCGGTACTCAGGATGGGTGAAGATGTGTTCTTGCGAGAAGCAAAAGCAGCCGGTGCAAGCGGAATTCTGATCACCGACACAACCCCCGAAGAAGCCATCCAGTGGTGCCAAAAGGCAAACGCTGCAGGGATAGAGACGATCTTCCTCGCCACCCCGACGAGCACCGATGCCCGGATCCAACGGGCTATTGACTCGACAACCGGATTCGTTTATGCCGTGAGCCGTACTGGAGTCACTGGAACCGGGGAAGCGACGGCAAAAATTCAGGACGGTCTTGTCGATAAGATCCGCGCGATGACCGATCTCCCCGTCGCCCTAGGATTTGGAATTCGCACTGTAGAAGACGTCCGCGAGGCCGCGAAGCAAGCCGATGGAGTGATCGTAGGTTCGGTTTTGGTCGATCTGGTAAAAAATACAGGGTCAGATCTGTCAGGGATCACTGATTTCATTGCCCTTTTAAAGTCTGGAACCGCACTAGCATGATTGCATAGGTTGAGTTCCAGCTTTTGTGGAAGGAACTTACTATGAAATCGCTACGCTTCTCCGGACTATTGCTTTTTTGCGCCATCTTGGTTGTCCCGGCGAATTCTGTTGCGGATCGCCCATCGAGTGAGCGTGAAACGATCATCCGAAGCGTGGTTGACCTCACCAACAACGAGCGAGCTAAGCTCGGTTTGCCTCCGCTAACCTACGACAAGCGATTAGAAAAGGCCGCGCAATGGATGGCCGAGGACATGGCGAACAAAGGCTATTTCTCGCATACGGATTCCTTTGGGCGCTCGGTAGGACAACGGGTGCCAACATTTGGGTACGAGAATTACGCGATCCTCCGCGAAAATCTCGCCGGTGGCTTCTCGTCTCCAAAGGAAGCCGTGGATGCATGGATGAAATCGCCCGGTCACAAGGCCAGCATTCTCTGCGAAAAGTGCACCAATATCGGCGTCGGAATTCACTACGATCCAAAGTCGAAGTACGGATACTACTGGGTCCAAGAATTCGGCACTGTGATGAGGTAAGCAGGCTCTACACAGCTTCGCCGAGATAGGCCTTGATGACCTCAGGGTGGCTTCGAATCTCCGCAGGGACACCATGGGCGATTTGGATTCCTCGATCTAAAACCACGATTCTCTCGCACAGGTTCATCACGAACTTCATGTCGTGCTCAATGAGCAAGACGGTCTTCCCGAGTTCGTCTCTGAGCATCCGTACGCGTTGACCAAGGTCGTCGCTTTCTTGCGGGTTCATTCCTGCGGCAGGTTCGTCCAGGAGCAGTAAATCCGGTTTTGTCGCCAAAGCTCGGGCGATTTCGAGACGGCGTTGTTTTCCGTACGGTAAATCGCAGGACCTGGAATTTGCCTCATTGGCGAGGTTCATCACTTCGAGGAAATACATACCCTCCTCTCGAAGTTTTCGGGTTTCGGCGACGCTCGCTGGGTTTCGAAATAGGGCAGAAACAGCACCCGACTTCTGTCGCGATGAGCCGGCGATCATCACGTTCTCAATCGCGCTCAAAGCTCCAAAGAGACGGATGTTCTGGAAAGTTCTTGCGATCCCTTTTCTTGCAATCTTAAAAGGCGGCAGGCCATTGATACGCTCATTGTTGAACAGAACATCTCCGCTGGTAGGCGTATAAACCCCGGTTACCAAGTTGAAGCAGGTCGTTTTCCCAGCACCGTTAGGACCAATCAGCCCGAATAGCTCCCCCTCATTGATGTCGAAAGAGACGTCATTGACGGCAGTGAGGCCCCCAAACTTGATCGTAGCGTTCTTTAAGGACAAGATCTTGCTCACGCACTCGCTCCTTCAGGTTTCTTTTTCCCGAATCCAAGGGTCGCCCATCCGATCTCGCGGTGACCAAAAATGCCTTGAGGGCGTAGCAACATCATCGCAATCAGCACGACAGGGAAGATCACCATGCGAAGGTTTGCGGCTGGGACGGTTTGGTTTCCGAGCGTCGGCAGGAGTCGGGCTAGGAACGTTCCGATCGCCAGTGTGAGGATCGTTCCTCCAACTGTCATGACAAGAGTTTTTGTCCTGATTTCTCGCGATTCGTGAGCGACGTCCTGAAGCTTTTTTAGTCCCGCAATCAGAACCCCAGTTGCACAAAGAGAACCGATCACGAGGGGAAGGGAAGCTGGCGGTGCATCACGCAGAAGTTCTGGCAAGGCAAATAGCAACACTGCGGCGATTGCCGAACCGGTGATCGATCCTGTTCCCCCAAGAACAACCATCGTCAGCACGATGAAGGAAACGTCCATCGAGAAACTGTTCGGCGTGATAAACGCCTCATAGTGACCAAGTAAGGCACCGGCAGCTCCCGCGAACATTGAGCCGATCACGAATGCGGTGACCTTGACCTTAGTGACGTCAACGCCCATAGCTCCACTCGCAACTTCATCTTCCCGGACGGAGAGGAAGGTCAGTCCACGCGAGGTTTGCAACAGATTTCGGCAAAGCCCGATGCAAGCAATCGCAAGGAACCAGATCAATGCGACGGATTCGTGGCGTGGCACGTTCATGCCGTACGATCCCCCGATTTCAGGGATATTTTGGACGACGATCCGCAAGATTTCGCCAAATCCCAATGTTACAATGGCAAGGTAATCGCCCCGCAAACGAAGGGAGGGCAATCCAATAAAGAACCCAGCAATCCCAGCGATTACAGCCGAAACAAGCATCAAACCCACGAGCATCGGAAGGTTGAGGCCATTGAGGCTTAGTTTATCAATTTTCAGGAAGTTCACCGCAAGGTAACCAGAGGCGTAAGCCCCGACCTGATAAAAAGCCGCATGACCAATACTGAACTGACCCGTGATCCCGTTGATCAAGTTTAAGCTGACTGCCAAGGTGACATAAAGTCCGGCAAGAGCAATGAGTCGCTCAACGGTGTCGCCGGTTTGTCCCGCGACCGCCCCGATAATCATCGCCAAAACGGCAGCTCCGGCAACTCCACCAATGCGACCAAGGAGAGAATTCATCAAACCTTCTCCACCTTCGCCGAACCCAGCAGTCCACTTGGCTTAAAGAGCAAAACGGCGATCAGAATCACAAATGCGATTGCATCTCGCCATGCGGATGCGCCTGCCCAAACTGCAAGAACTTCAGCAATCCCGATCAGCAACCCACCAAGAACAGCACCAGGAATGTTTCCGATACCACCCAGAACTGCGGCAACGAATGCCTTTACGCCCCAGGTGACTCCGACGTAGGTCTGAAGTGGAGTACCGAGGAAGGTTGCGCACATCATGGCACCGGCTCCAGCGAGGGCGGACCCAATGACAAAGGTCACCGTGACGACCTTATTGACATTGATTCCCATAAGGCTGGCCGAATCGAAATCATGCGAAACCGCCCGCATTTGCCGACCCATTGGGGTGAAAAGGATCAAATGACGAAGGATCAACATCATGAACAGAGTGGTTAGCACCATGATCAGCTGACCTTCGGGAATTTTGATAGAAACACCGCTTGCTGAGTAACCGTCTTCGAGCTTCCGGGCCTTATCGTCGGCTTCGAATTGGGCTTTTCGGATTGCCTGACCTTCCGGAGTCGTGAGGTCGAATTTGCTATTGACTCCAAGCCTTTTGACTTCGGCAGTGACTTTCGCTTCCGCTTCTTCCGCGGCAGTCCGGGCGAGTTTGAGTTCCGCGAGAAGGCCGGCATCTTTAGGCTTTAGCGGAATCTCGACATTGCCTTTGAACGGATTGACCTCGCTAATGATTGACTTCGGAGGCGCGACGGGGAGGACGAGAGCACCGGCGTACTGGAGGAAAAGGGAAATGCCAATCGCGGTGATTAAACTTGTCGTACGAGGCTGGTTGCGCAAGGGACGATAAGCAAATCGCTCAATCACAACGCCAAGCACAGCGCAAACGGTCATTGATGCAGCGAGCATCAAAATGAGAACCATCGGTCCGGTTGCCCATTGGAGATTTGGATTGCCCTGGTAAAAACCCATTTGCCAAGACACAAACAGGGCGACAAACGAACCCACCATGAACACTTCGCCATGAGCAAAGTTGATGAGCCTAAGAACCCCGTAAACCATGGTGTAACCCAAGGCGATAAGGGCATAAATGGCCCCATTATTGAGGCCATTAATCAGTTGCTGTGGGAGTGCTGTGAAGTCCAGCGCTCCCACAATCGGGAGGAAGAGCGATGCGTCCAAAGTTTATTTGAAGAAGTCGTATGCCTTTCGGAAGACTTGTCCGGTCTTTGTCACTTCGACAACCAAAGCGCGCTTTGGAGGGTTACCGTTCATTCCCTTCAGGGTGATTTCACCGGAGATCGCAGGGAACTTCTCAGTTTCTTCGAGCGCGGTAATCAGACCCTTCGAGTCTGCGGACTTGGATCGCTTCGCGGCGTCCACTGTGAGCATCACAGCGTCGTAGCCCAGTGCCCCCATTGTCGTGCCAGGAGCCTTGCCGTTGTAGGCAGCCTTCCACATCTCAAGGAATTGACCAACCTCGGGTCGAGCTTCGGTGCTGCTGTAGTGGTTGCAGAAGTAACCACCAAGGATGGCTTCGCCGCCACCGGCGACGAGGTCTTCGCTATCCCAACCATCGCCACCAAGAAGGCTGACCTTGAGACCAGCGTCCTTTGACTGCCGAGCAATGAGACCGACTTCGGTGAAGTAGCCGCTTAAGAACATGGAGTCTGGATTCTTGCCCTTGATATTGGTGAGCTGACCATTAAACTGCTGGTCACCGGAATTGTAGAATTCCTCAGCAACGATTTCGCCACCAAGCTTGATGAATTCCTTCTTGAAGCTTTCGGAGAGACCGACCGAATAGGTTTGCTTGTTATCGGTGAAAATCGCGACCTTGCGGTTGTTGAGTTCTTCGTAAGCAAACTTCGCCATCACAGGACCTTGGAAATCGTCAGTGTAGCAAACGCGGAAGATATTGTTACCCTTATCGGTGATGTCCGTTCGAGTGGCTCCAATTGCAACCACTGGGACGCCGGCATCAAATGCGGAGTTGCCGATTTGGGCCGTAATTCCGCTAGCGACTTCACCAACGATTGCGATCGCACCCTTGGAGATCAGACGGTCAGCGGCGGTCTTGCCTTGTTCGGCCTTGCTTGCGCTATCTTCGATCAGAAGTTCGACCTTCTTGCCATTGATGCCGCCGGCTTTGTTGGCTTCGATCACAGCGAGCTTCGCTCCTGCAAGAGAGTCATCGCCCCATGGCTTAAGTTCGCCGTTCAAGCTGGCGACGATACCAATTTTGTAGGTTTCGCCCTCTTGCTTGTTTCCCGCACCAGGGGATGCCGGTCGTGCGGCAGTGGTTTCGGCTGGCTTTTCGCCAGTGGTGGTTTCTGTCGTTGGTCTTGTTTCGGTTGGTGCCGAATTGCAACCAACCATCAATGCTGCCAAAAGAGCCGATGTTGAAAGTAATGCAAATTGCTTCATGCTAATGTCCATCCTACACCGTAGAAAGAGCTCGCGGGGAGCCCGGACTGAGTTTTTTCTACGATTTCGCCTTAAAACTGCCGGTATTATACGCGGCATTGCGATCATCGGGTATCCCCTCATACAACAAGAATGAACGATGATCAACTAATCCAGACGGCTCGGAGGCATGTTAAGGATGCGCAAGGGGAGCAAGCTTTTGCGATTGCGGAACAAGTTCTCGCAGGAAACCCTGGTTCTGTGTCGGCCGGGATCGTCCGGGCTGAGGCTCTTTTGGTCATGGGTCGGCCTGATGACGCCGCCGACGCAATCGAGAGTCTTGTCTCTCAACACCCGCATGAAGCCAGTGCAAATGAAGCCGCCGCGCACCTGCTTCGCGCGATCGGTCGGACCGAGGAGGCCTCCGGGTATGCGACACGAGCGGAAAATCTAGCCCGGCTGGAAGAATCCGAAAAGGCCATCGCCGCCGCCAAAGTCCCCGAATTCGCGCCATTGACCGACGACGAGAAGAAGTCGCTAATGAAGGAGTTCAGATGGAGAATCATGGGATTGATGATCTCCATTTCCAGCTTTATGGTGCTGGGGAATTACACCCGGGCAATGCGCCCAATGTTTGACGAGCAGCAAAAAAATCCCAATAAGATGATGAGCCTCGAGGAGATGACAAAGTTCATGACTCCCGAGATTCAACAGTACGCCCTGATCTCGCTTCTACTCTGGGGGGCTAGCCTAGCGTGGTTCATTTTTGACTTCTACCAAAAACCAACTCCAAACGGTTGGAAAATCGCAGCAATCGCCACCCACGTGCTATGTTGCTTAGGAATGCCGTTTGGTCCGGGATGGTTTTTGATCCCGATTTACCTCATCGCGCGACCAAGTCCCTTGAAAAAATTGTGACAATTGTGAGAAACGATCACGCTTTGTCGTACATCAGTATAAAATAGGAATCTAAGATATGTTAAATGCCCTCCTTGCCGTAACCGCACTTTCTCCAGTACAAAAGTCCGTGGATGTCCCGTTCCGTCTCGTCGAGAACGCGATCATCGCTGATGCAGTTGTCAACGGTCGAAATGTGAGCTGTATGTTCGACACCGGGTTTTCTGGGTCATTTGTTCTTGATACCGCGGTAAACGTTGGCGCTCCCACCGGCTCAATGATGCTGCGCGACTTCGTCGGTCAGTTCGAAGCACCAACGGTAAAAATTAGAACTCTGACAATGGGCGGAGCGAAAGTCCGCCCTGACGGCATGCAGGTTGTCCAACAGCCGAACCGAGGAATGTCGCAGAGCTACAACACCCACACCGTCGGGATCATGGGGCTCGAAGTGATGCGAGACTACGTTCTCGAAATCAACTTCGAGAAGAGTAAGTTCGTCTTCCACCCGAAATCCTTTGACTTCACGGGATGGAAGCCAGATAACAAGAAGACCTTCATGCCAAGCCTGTTGCTAAAGGGTGGTTCGTCGGTGGAATTGGTCTGCAAGACTGCGAATGGTAAGAAACTTGTGCTCGCTCTTGATACTGGGAACGCGTTCTACGCCACCACCCACAAAGACGTGCTTGAGCGTGTGGGGATTTGGAAGCCTGGTCAGCCGGTGAAATTCATGTCGTCTGCTCAAGTTGCCTCTGGTCCAGTGGACTCCTGGTACATGCATATGGAAGACATGAGCATTTACGGAGTTCCGGTGAAGAGCAGTATCTGGTCCATTATTGATGCTCCTTCCAGTTCAGCTGATCACGATGGCACGGTAGGTTTTGGGTTCCTTAAGAATTTCAATATCTTGATTGACATGGAGCGCCGACGGGTTTGGCTGGATAACTTTGCCGGAAAAGTTTCCGATGCACCGAAGGCTGAGGTAGGGATCAATGCCTTCTATGACGAAGAGTCCAAGAAGTTCCTCATCTGGCGAGTAGCACCAAATGGCCCAGCCGAGGCCGCTGGGATAAAGCGAGGAGATGCTCTGCTCTCCGTTAACGGAGAGGAGCTGTTGAACGTTGGTGCCCGAAAGGTCGCCGATATGATGGAAGGAGATCTTGACTCGAAGGTTCAGCTCGTCATCAGTCGGAACGGCACGATCATGCGGATGGAAGTGAAGCGAAAGTACCTCTTTAACGGTCGGATTCCACAACCTGCACCTGCGATTGAAACCGCTCCAGCTTCGGGCGCCGGCTTTTTGGGACTTTAATTCAGTTCTTGCACCGGAAAAGAGATTGCGCGCTTTTTAAGAGCGGGCAATCTTTTTTTGTCGGTACCGTCTCATAAGTTCCTCGGGTGACCGGACAGCGTGAGGATGGATCGTAAAATCTTCTTAACATTTCGAGTAAACCGCCGGTACTCATGCGAATTCGTTCTAAAATAGGATCATGCGCGTGCTCGTGCTGGGATGGAATTCGCTTCTCGATGAGGGGAATTTCGCGGTGCGCGCGGCACGTGTCTTTAGCAACTGGTTGACTGAAGCTGGGCATGAGGTCACCGCTCTTACCTCCGCCTACGCCCCTGGGTATCCCGGATTCTCGCTTCCCGACTTGATCAAGAAAAACGGCGTGATTGGTGGTGGACGATTCTTACCCCAGTCACTCATGGTCGCGATGTTTCCCGTCGGTGGTTGGCGGGCACAGGTGCTTTGTACCGCTGTCCATGGCTCAGTGACGACGGTTGATCGCCGGGCGTATGAATCTCACGTCCAGCGCGTTCTTAGGGACGTGCGACCTCACCTGACGATCTCATTCGATTTTTCGGAGAAAATGCAAGGTCCATTGCGACTTGTCCGTCAGGCAGGTTGCCCTGTGCTGGGATTAGTGGACTCAACCAAGTACGATCAAAAAAGTCTGTTTCAGCATATTTCTAGAGTGCTTTGCCTCTCCCCCGAACTCGCGACCTTCTACGCGTCATCGCTTGGAATGCGGTCTGCTGGGTATCCCGCGCCGAGCGGTACAGCTCCCGATGTGCTCGCTTCAAGTGAAATCACTATTCTTGATCCAGATCAAGACTCCTTTTATGTCGACCTGCAGGAAAGGCTCAGTGTCGTTGCCCCGGTAAAGGTATGCAGTAGCTCCGAGGTGATGACAGATCTTCACCCAACGAACGAGCAACCCCTAGCCACTGGCCTGGGGATTCTGCTTCAGAGCCCCCACGTTCGCCAGTGTTGGATGGAATCGTTCTCGCGAGCTGGAGTACCGCTCATGACTCCTGAAGTCGCCGTGGCAAAGGTCCAACCGAAGTCGAGAGAGGAATGGGTTGAGGCATGGGTGGCGGAGGCAACTCGGCTGATTCAGGATCAAAATGCGAGAAACGCTCTAGTCCAGAGCCAACAGGAAATGGTTGCGAGGCTCTTCAACCCGGAAACCCAAATTCCTGCGTACATCCGGTTCGCCGAGTCAATGGTTCAACCCGGCGTCATCGGTCGAGTTAGCGGTTGAACATTCGGCTTGCATCGCTAGTCCATGCGAATAGCATGAGCGCAATGATGAGGAAGAACCCGATCGAACTCAATGTGTGCTGTACCTGAATGCTGAGACGTCTGCCCCGTCTGAACATCTCTGCAACCGCGACCACCATCTGACCTCCGTCAAGCGGTGGAATCGGCAGAAGGTTCAGAAATCCAAGGGAAATACTTAGCCCTGCCGCGAGTTGCAAGAGACTTTGCATCCCTTGAGCACCGGCTTCGTGGGTTGCTTGGGCAATGCCCCCAGGACCACTGACGCTTCCACCGGCTGTCTGAGGGCTTGTTAGGAGCTTGAGGAACTGCGCCCCGGCGAGTCCAGGCACAGACATCGCGCGGTTGAATGCCTCACCAATAGGGAGGGGAACCATTTTCGTTGTTGGCGCAATCCCGAGTTTGTATTGTCGGCGATCTGGATCATTGGTGGGCTTCATGTCCGCGCCCAAAACCGGAGACGCTTCCTTGTCCAAAGTCGGGACTAAAGTGAAATCGAAACTCTTTCCGTCCCGATTGACCGTGATCTCAACGGGTTTTCCCTCGGAACTCCGGACCGTGCTCACCACGTCAAAAAAAGTTGAAACTGGCTTACCGTTGATTCCCGTAATGCGGTCGTTTACCTTAAGCAAAGCTTTTGCGGCGGCTCCGTCTTCCGACATCCTGCCGATCACAGGATCAGTCGAAAGCTCACGATCTCCATACACCGCAAAGCTGATGAAGAATAGCACGACTCCGAGTAAAATGCTAAAGGCAGGACCAGCGAAAAGAACCAGAAATCTCTGGAATGGAGGTCGAGAATAGAAACCGCGCTCAATATGAATTTCACTCCCATCTTCCTTCGGATGCATGCCCTTGATCGCGGCAAATCCACCGAGGGGCAAAGCTAGCAGAGAAAATTCGGTACCTTCTTTGTTCGTTTTAGCCCAGACCGGCTTGAACTTGACGGGTAGGTCAACTCCGTTGGGTTGAAGCAAGCCTTCGCCCATCTTGCTTCCTTCTGGCTTACCGAGGACGGGCTTATAGTAGAGCAAGAGTAGTCCGAGGTGTGATCCGCCTAAAATGGCAATCAAGACCGCGTGTGGAACCAGTGCCCCAACTCCTCGGGAGGAAACCATGAGAAGTACGAGCGCGCCGAGTACCGGAATTGCGATTTGTCTTGCCGCTTCGCCCAGAGACATCTGGTACAAGGCTGCAATGCGAGTCGTCGCCCAAATGGGTACAACCGTCCCGACCATGAAGAGCCCGATCAAGGTGAGTGGATATGACTTTTCCGCGCTCCCGAAGAGCATCGCCAAGAAGCTGAGGACATAAATCGTCCACACAATTCGAGAAGGAATGAGTTTCTTTGGTAGGTGCGGCTCTAGGTCCGTCTCTCGAATGCCGCCCATCATGACGGCGAAGGCTTCGACATCCATCCCGCACATCTTCGCGAACCAATAGTGTCCGAGTTCGTGCACAAACACCAAAACCGTGATGATGATCAAAAAGTTGGCGGCGGTGCCGAAATAACTTGCAATTTCTCGAATACTATCCATGACTATTAGGGGGCGAACTCCGGCGCGATTCGCAGGACCTCGGCGCGTGCAAGACGGTCGGCTTCAATCAAGTTCGGGAGATTGACTTCCATCCGCTTTGCTTCTGTTACAACGTTTTCTAGGATCTGGGTGATTCCCAAATAACGGATTTTTCCGTTCAAAAAGAGAGAAACCGCCGCTTCGTTGGCGGCATTCATGACGCAAGGGGCGACTCCGCCAATCTTCACGGCTGTTCTTGCCAGGCTGAGTCCGGTGAAAACCGTCTCATCTAGCGCTTCAAACGTAAGGCTCGGAGTCTGGGCCGGATTCCAACGTGGCATTTCGTTTTCGATTCGCTCGGGGTAAAGCAGAGCGTACTGAATCGGGATACGCATATCGGGCCAACCAAGTTGCCCGAGCGTGCTGGTGTCGTGAAACTCAACGAGGCTATGCAACACGCTTTGAGGATGAACCACGACCTGAACCTGATCCATTTCGAGACCAAAGAGCCATTTCGCCTCTATCATCTCGAGGGCCTTGTTCATCATGGTTGAGCTATCAATCGTGATCTTGCCTCCCATTTTCCAAGTTGGGTGATTCAGCGCTTGTTCCAGGGTGACTTTGGAAAGTTGTTCCTTGCTCCAGCCTCGGAATGGACCGCCGCTGGCGGTGAGAATGATGCTTTTGATCTGGCTGGACTGGAAACCCTGGATGCATTGCCAGATAGCAGAATGTTCGCTATCAATCGGCCGCATTGGGATTTTTCGTTCGTTCGCCAGGGGCATCACGATTTCGCCGGCGCTCACCAGAACCTCTTTTGTGGCTAAGGCGATTTGTTTGTTTGCCTTGATGGCGTTGATGGTCGGAACGAGTGCGGCCGCTCCGGACAAGGCGACTACGACGAGGTCTACTTCATCGCTGATGACGAGCTTGGTCAGGGCTCCGATTCCGGTCGGAATGCCCTCGGTCATCCACTCTTTGTCCAAATCCTCGGGCCTGGCACCGCTGGTGAGGTGTTGACCGGCAAGAGCGATATGCTGCACACCCCATTCACTTGCAATTCTTTTGAGCTCAGAGGCGTTCGTATTTGCGGCGAGTGCGGTGAGTTTTAGCCTTTCGGGATGCTGGCGAATAATGTCCAGAGTTTGGGCCCCGATGCTTCCGGTTGCGCCAAGAAGCGCGATCCGGATCATAAGCAGGCACCAACATGCAGATTCATCTTCCTATTGTAGCGCGAGCGTGGCAAAGAACTTGCTACCATAGAGGGCGTGGATGATTCCAGGTTTAGGCTGACTGATGACGAGGTGCGCACGATTGCGCAGGAGTTCGGAACTCCGGTCTACGTCCTATGTGAGGAAGCTTTCCGGTCTCGGATCCAGCGATATCAAAACGCCTTTAGAGACGCTTGGCAAAATTCAGAGATCAGCTTTGCGAGTAAGAGCAACAGTATTCTAGCTCTATTGGCAATCGCCCACGAAGAAGGGTGCGCGATTGATGTCGCGAGCGAAGGGGAACTTCGCGCCGCACTTTTAGCGGGAGTTCCTGCCAAGCATTGCCACTTTCATGGGAATGCGAAAACCCGCCGCGAGCTTGAATTCGCGGTTGAGCAGGGTATCGGTCAGATCATGGTAGACAACTTTGAGGAGATTGAGCTCCTTCGAGAGCTAGGCGCAAAGTGTGAGATCATGCTGCGATTGGCACCCGGGGTTGATCCAAAGACTCACGCCAAAATTTCAACCGGGCAGTCGGATACCAAGTTTGGATTCAACATTCCCGATGGCTCGGCGGAAAAAGCCTTACTCGCTTCACTTGCGGCAGGATTAAATGTGATTGGGTTCCATTGCCACGTAGGATCGCAACTTCTGGATGCCGAGGCTCAGAGACAAGGTGGGGAAGAACTCGCCAGATTCGCGGCATTGATGTTCAGGAAGCATGGTTTTGTGACCCAAGAAATCAACGTAGGGGGCGGGCTTGGGGTTCGATACCAGAGTGACCTGAATCCGATGGCAGTCGAAGACTATTGCAAACTGGTTGTTGACGCGAAGTCGCCAATTCTCGCTGAAGTGGGGCTTTCACCAAGAATCGGGCAAGAACCTGGACGTTCACTCATCGCAGAAGCGGGTGTGACAATCTATGAAGTTTTGGTCGTAAAACATATTCATATCGAATCTGGATTAAAGACTTATGTAAGTGTAGATGGAGGATTAAGCGATAATCCTAGACCGGTCATGTACGGCGCAAAGTACGATGTTTTACACACATCTAAAACGGCAAGAGAGGGCATTGGTGAGCAGCTTGTTACTATTTCTGGCAAACACTGCGAGACCGATGAACTCTTTGCTGACGTGTACCTTCCCGAAAGCACACAGGCCGGGGACTATCTTCAGGTTTTGTGTACTGGCGCTTACAACGCTTGTATGGCTAGCAATTATAATAGGTTCCTCCGCCCACCAACGCTACTTTTGTGCAAGGATGGGAGCAAAAAGGTAATCCAAGAGCGAGAAACTTGGGAAGAATTGTTCAGCCGCGAGACGCGATGATATTTATAAGATTTTATGAAAATCTTATTTTAAATGCGTGTCAAACGCATTGATCATTCGCTTCCAAGAATCACCGGCAGCTTCGGCATTGTAGACCTCTGGACGAGCGTCGTTGAAGAACGCGTGGTGAGTACCAGGGTATGTCATGAATGCAAAACTCTTACCCGCCTCCTCCAATTGTTTGGTGAGATTTTCGACCGCAGCCGCAGAGGCATAATCATCATGCTCGGCGAAGAATCCGAAGATAGGAGCATTGAGATTTGCGAATTGAGGTTGGACATTCGGGTGGACGCCGTAGTAATTAACGCAAACGCCAATCTCAGGATTTTCGCAAGCGGCAAACATCGCCAATTGCCCGCCCATGCAAAAACCAACAACGCCGATTTTCTTGCTCGTGCAAGATTCGAGGCTTAGTAAATATGAAACCGCCGAATCAAGAATCTTTCCAGTCTCTGCGATATTCAAAGCCATCATCAAACTTCCAGCTTCGTCTGGCTCTTCGGTGGATTTGCCTCGGTACAAGTCTGGCGCTAAAACTGTAAATCCAACTGCGGCCAGGCGATCAGCGACCTCTTTAATGTGTCCAACTAGTCCCCACCATTCCTGCAACAGAATGACCCCTGGACCACCGGATGGTCCCACGGCTAAATAGCCATCAAACTGATCACCGTTGCTAGAAAACTGAACCATCATGGTGCTGTTTCTTCTGGTTTCGTTTCGCCCCCAGTTGGGGCGTCAATGGGATCAACTGATGGCTTGATCGGCAAGTTCGCCCTAACAGCGTAAAGTTTTTCCCCGTTCTTCGTGTCTGTTGGCAGGATTACCATCAGGTCACCAATTGTGATCGGCAAAGTTAACTCCCAGAGAGTCTCGCGACCCACCTCAATGCTCTCCATCATCACTGGCTTGAAGGCCCGAAGGTAGAGCCAGGCTCCGTTCTTCGTCGTAGTGGTGACTTTGGATTCGTAAAATTCGCTTTGTTGAGCCTTACCGACCTGCGCCGTCACAGTTTCGCCATTTGGAACCGCTAGGCGAAAAGCCCGCGAAGCCGTACCAGAGAGCTCTTCAAGACGCTTCGTATAAGTGTCCCAATCGGTTGGCTGGAGTGTGTAGGCTTGAAAATTCGGACGACCAATCAAACGAGTAGCCTGGAAGTGCTTTGGCCGTTTTCCGGGGGAGTAGCTGAACATCTTACACTCCACGTCAAAGGAGGTCGGCTTGGCGTCTGGCGTCGTGACTACGGGATCAGCTGCAAATAGGACGCAGGATAGAGCAAGGGACATCAACATGCTTCTATTCTAACGCCTTTCCCCGTTTTCTTGCGAGTCCCCTGAATCTTTATTTTGACTCTGAGCGTAATGTCATTCTACATGTCACTGTCAAGCCCAGCCCGAATACAGACTTTGGATGTTTTGCGCGGCATCGCGATTCTGGGGATTCTTCTTGCAAACATTTCTGCATTTGCTCATCCCGCATTTCTTGAAGCTCTTTCGCTCGGTCGAGGGTTTTCGTTCTTCGAGCCGCACCTCCATGCCTTTGCGAGCGGGAAGTTCCGTGGCATGCTTTCCATCATGCTCGGCGTCGGCCTCTGGATTCAGTACAAAAGCCTTCGTGAGAAGCCCGGCGATCCTTCCTCCGCCCTCATGCGAAGATACGGACTCTTGATGTTGTTGGGTGCAATCCACGGCATTTTCATTTGGTGGGGCGACATTCTGTTTTCGTATGGCCTTGCGGCGATGCTCGCGATCGCGTGCATCAAAATGGAGGACGCAAAGCTGAAAAAGCTGCTTGTCTGGGTGGGCTGGATCATGATCGCCCTGACGAGTCTCTTCTGCATCTTGTACGCTCTGGTAAGTCCCGATTCCCTGAAACCCGTCGTCACCAAAGCCCCCGAGCCAGACGAGGTCACCCAGATCCTCAAAGCGGTTACAGATTTCGAGCTCTGGGCGCATACCAAGGGCGGATATCTCCCTCAGCTCGGTTTCCGTGCAGGGATGAGCCTGGCAATGATGCTCTCGGTCACCATGCTTGGTCCAATGTTCGCGTTCAACATGCTCATCGGGATCTACCTTTCCAGGAAAGGCGTGTTGGCTCAACCCTCGCAGCACCCAAAGACGATCCGCAAGATGCTCTTGCTTGGCTTTGGCGTCGGGCTTCCTTTGAATGCCATCGTTCTGTTTATTCCGAAGGGATCCGACTTCGCTCAGACCTACACATTGCCCATAGAGCTTTGCTTTAGCGTGATCCTATCCCTCGGATACATGGCGATCATCGCGATCCTGGTTGAGAAGTTCAAAGGAAAGATCTGGACGCCACTGGTAGCGGTTGGCCGGATGGGACTCAGCAACTACATCATCCAATCGCTGCTCTGTACCACCATCTTTTATTCGTGGGGATTCGCCCAGTACGGCAAGATGAACCAGAATCAGATGATGCAGGTCATCCTGGGGGTCTGGGCGTTCAATATCTTGTTCTCAATGATCTGGTTGAAGCTCTATGACATCGGGCCATTTGAGTGGGTTTGGCGCAGCATGGTCGCAAAGAGGAAGCTCCCCTGGAAAAACCAAAAGTCCGCGCTTCCACCGATCGTTGCTTAAATCTCAGGATCGCGGATGACGAACTTGGGCGCGGGCAGAAGTTGCTCATCCTTCCGGATGGGCAAGTTCGAATGCGAGAGCAGGTTCTGAATCCGCGCTTCAGCCTCCTTCCGGTAATCCTCAAATTGCGATTCCATCTCTTCGCGCATCTTCTCCATGTCTTCCAGGAGTCGCAGGATCACTTCCACTCCAGCCAAATTCACGCCGACTTCTTGTGTGAGCCGCTGAATCCTTTGCACGCGGCGGATATCAACTTCGCTGTAAAGCCTATTCTTTTGCCCGACCCGAGTCGGTTGCACTAGCCCCAACCGCTCGTATTGACGCAAGGTTTGGGGGTGAACATTGCACAATCGGCTGGCAACGCCGATCATGTAGAGTGGCTCGCGGTCGCCCTTCATGCCTTAACCTCGCTGAGCGATTTCAGCATTTCCCGTTCTCGGTCGTTCAAAGTCTTCGGCAGATCCACCTTCAAAACGACAATGAGGTTCCCGCGATTGGTCGTGCCAAACTTGGTCATGCCTTGGTTGGTCAGGCGGAATTTCTGTCCTGGCTGGCTGCATTCCGGAATCTTCATGGTTACCGGCCCTCTAAGAGCATTCACCCGAATCTCTCCACCCAAAATCGCCGTGGTGTAATTCACGTGAACTTCGGTTTCCAAATCGTCGCCTAGTCGCCTAAGGGAGCCATGTTTTGCTTCCCGAACCTGAACATATAAGTCACCAGCACGGCCATTTGCACCCACCGACCCGCGTCCAGGAACACGCAGCTTCCGCCCTTCCGCAATCCCGGCAGGGATCTTCACCTCGACCCGCTTTTGTGTACGAACAGCGGCGGTTCCTGCACAAGTCGGGCATTTTTCAAAGCTGATACGACCCGATCCATTACAAGACGCGCATTGCTGTTGCATCCCAAATATCCCCTTCATGATTCCCGAGCCGCCGCAAGCGCCACATTGCCGAGGCGCCCGAAGCCGAACCGCGCCGGTGCCATCACAGGATTTGCAGGCATCCCCAACTTGGTAAGAAAGCGTGCGCGTGGTGCCGGAATCTATTTCCTCTAGGCTCAATTCCACGTCAATCGTAAGGTCCTTTGGTCGCGCGGGTTCGGGGCGATCTTGCTCATAAGCCGATCCTCCACCACTAAATCCGCCCCCACCACCAAACAAGTGGTCGAAGATCGAACCGAAACCACCCCCAAAGTCCACATTTTCGCCATAGTCTTGCATCTGCGAAGCCTGTTCCCAACGGTCACCATATTTGTCATAGGCTTTGCGTTTGTCTGGGTCACTCAGGACCTCATAGGCGTTGCTAATCTCTTTAAACTTGGCCTCGGCGGCTTTGTCCCCAGGGTTCACATCGGGGTGGTACTTGCGAGCAAGCTTGCGATAGGCGCTTTTGATCGCCTTATCGTCCGCTTTGCGGTCTAAGCCCAAAATCTGATAAAAATCGTTCGCCATATTATGCTCCGGGACTCAAGTACATGAGTATAGAACGCTCAAGCAGAAAAATTGGTTTCAAAGGGTCTTCCTAAATCTAAAAAAGTTTTATATACTAGAAAGCGATGAAGGTTTTTCCGGTTGTTTGTTTGCTCGCGGTGGGCACAAGTTCTTGCCTAGCGAGTTTCGAAATGATGCTGTTGCCGACAGAGGACAGCAGCATGGTCACACGATGGGATCCGATCAACCGGGTTAATCTAGGAACCTTTGGCATCGAAGGTGGCCCGATTACCCGTTCGGTTGCTCTTGCTGGACAAAATCAGGCTGTGGTCGGCAACTCGCTTTTTGGCAAAAATTACAACTACAACACGGGTATTGATTCGGGCTCGTTTAACCTCTTCGGCGATACCACCATCAGTACGCCAAGCCAGACGAGGCTCATGACTTCCGGATTCAGTTCGGTCTACCTCAACTCTACGAACGGCGCGAATCTCGGGACCATCTCCCCGGCTCTCAACGGAATCGGCGGAACGGTTGCTCTGACAGACACGCTCGGATTGACGTTTGGGATTTCAAATTTGGCTGGAGATCTGGGGTTTTCGTTGACAAATTTCGGTAATTTCACCAGTAGTGCGGTCACAACTCTGACCTCGGGCGGTGGATTTTCGGTGGGCAGGATGGGAACGGGCTTTGTCCGAGATACCTTTGGGTACAAGGAAGCAATCTTCAGTGTAACCACGGGAAACAACGTCACGATCTACTCCATTTATCTTAACGGGACGACTTACGGTTACGAGACCTTTGGATTTAATAGTGCCAGTGGTTTTGCCACGAATGCACCGGTCAGTATCTTGCCTGCTCACGATGGCATGTGGGTCGTCGGGGAATCCTCGACCAGCTCATTCGAATCGCGGTTTACGAAGATCAACACTCTGGGTTACATCGAAGGCAGCTATGTAACCAGCGCCGTGAATCTGCCCAATTATCGGTTCACCGCATCAAACGTCGTCGCCCCCGAGCCGGGCACCATGCTCGCGCTCTCGGCAGGTCTTGTTGCGATTTGCAAAAGGCGCAAGCGGAAGGCGTAAGCCAGGCGGTTCTAGACCAGTTCAGGTTCCCTTCTTCTTTCGCCGAGCAATGAATGCCAAGCCAGCGCCCACTAAAGTAATTGTCGCTGGCTCAGGGACGGGAATAAACTCTATCTTAGATACTGCATAACTAGAACCGGGAGCATTCCACGCATCCACTAGAAAGAAGCTTAGGTCCACACTATCGCGAGTAAACACCCCCGTCTGGCTTGAAGGGGTAGCGAACATGATGTCGAATGTCGTTGAGGTAGTAACATCGCTTGTTAAAGTCCGTGAGTATCGAGCGAGCGTAGAAGTTGTCTGAGTGGAGTTAACCATCCCCCAAGTTAGAACGGTGCCAGCCTTTGCATTAAGGACGGTTGCGCGGACCCCTATAAAAGGTAAGAGGTTCAGGTTTCTTTCTCGATTGTATTGTAACGTTGGGAACGAACCTGAAGTTGGACCAGCTCCGTAATAGACAGTAACTCCACTCCTAGCTTGACTTGTCTGGGTCATGTTTAGAGATCCATTAATGGAAACGGTTGCAGAAGTACCCGCTGGAGCTTGGGCTAAATCGGTTAGAACAAGACGCGAGCCAAGCCAACAGCTTGATCCCGCGGAGTAGAAACCCTGCAAAGATCCATTCGGCACATTGTTCGTAAAAACCGTAGGCACGTCGGAGAACGTATCAATGACGAACGCTTGTGCTGACTGGGCGAAAAATAGCGAGAGGGCACAAATCGAATACAGAGTAACTTTCATAATGACTCACTTAGTGTACATGGTCTAGATGGTAAGATTTCCACGTTTCGTTCATTAAAGTTGTAACATTTCAAGGCACGCTTTCAGCCCTTGGGAGGGAAGAGCCAGGTGAGCATTTCGCCGGCGCGGTTGGCCCATGATGGCTCGTTGTGCTCGGCTCCGGGCATTTCGACGTATGCCAAATCCTTGCCTGGTTTCCATCCAAGCTGCTTTAATTTGTCATTAAAAGTCCGCGCATCTTTAAGTGCTTCGTCGCCTTCTTTTGTGCCCATGTCGAGCCAGATTTTGGCATTTGTCTTTTTTGCGATAGTGAGCAAAAATTTGTTATCCCACCAAACGCTGGGCGACACAATGCCAAGTTTTCCATAGATTTTTGGATAGTTAAAACCCATATAGGCTGTCATCAGGCCTCCTAAGCTCGAACCGGCGATGCCGGTATTCATGGCTCCTGGGGCAATCTTGTACTTAGTGTTCAGCCAGGGCATGAGTTCTTTGTGCATGAATTCGGCGTAATCTTTAGCGCGTCCTCCGCCGTGTCGGTCGGATTTGGTGGGGGTGTATTCCTCGATGCGCTTGGATTCGGCATTTGCCACCGCAACAATCAAAATTGGCTCCATGAGACCTGCTTTGATCAAAGCTTCAGCAGTCTCGTCAATCTTCCATTCTCCGGCATAACTTGTGCGTCCATCGAATACGTTTTGACCATCAAGCATGTACAAAACGGGCAAGGGCTTGTTCGTTTTGACGGGAGGATAGTAAACCCATATGCGTGGCTTTCTGTTTAAGATTTTGCTGGTGAAGTTATCGTACAGAGTCACGCTCCCCGTGATCTGCGCCAGCCCGATGGTGGGGACACTGGCGAGGAGCGTGAAAAGAAGCATTGCGCGGCGCATGTGATATTCTAACTGAAATTGTATGGGGGATTCGCGCAACGATAAAAGTGCCGGGGAATTGCTTTTAGCCCGGCTCGCAACGGCTAATCAGGTCGGGGCGGTGCTCCACTATTTGCTCGGGCTTATTTGCTTGGTTGGACTGGTGAGTGTTCTGCGCTCGGGGATGAGTGGGGCAGACGTATCGTTGCCTTCTGGATTCCCGGAGGGTCCGGTGGGATTGGCGCTATTGTTTGCTTGGCTCGCTACTGCGTGTGGTTTTGTATTTTTTCACGCCACGATGATGCTGCTGGTTGCCCGTAATTGCCGCCGGCTGAAGAGCTACAACACGACCTATGTCATGTCGATCGCGAATATCATTATGTTTCCCATCGGCTCGATCCTCGCGGTTCGGGGATTGTCGGTGCTGGGGAATCCGGCGGTAAAAGGTTTGTTCTCGGTTATTTCACAGCCGGTTCCAGGACCCTCAAAGTCCGCGCCGCCGCATCAATCCGAGCGCGAACACCAATCGGAACCGTGACCTGGTTTTCGATGTGGCCAAAGGAAAAACCCGAATAAGAGGGAAGTCCAAACCTTTTTGTTCGGTCTCTAAGCACTTCGATCATGGAGAAATCATTCTGGCTGGGGGTTCTTGCCGGATCAGCCGCCCTTGGTCGCACGGATCCAAATACAATCCCCTGAGCGCCCTTGAACGCCCCCGCTAACCACATGTGGGTGAGCATCCGGTCAACCTTGTAAGGATCTTCTCCGATGTCCTCAAGACACCAGATCGCGCCATGTGGATCGGGGAAGTATGGGGTTCCGATGAGATGGGAGATAAGGGTCAAATTTCCTCCCAGGAGTCTCCCTTCACCGACGCCCTCGACCAAAGTTTCGGGCAGGGGATCCATTTCTTGATCCCGTGAACCAAAGGTGCCGATCGGCGCTGCCGTGAACGCGGCTTTCTTAAACCATTCGGTGTCAAAGATGCTCCAAGTGCTGTTGCCCACTGGCCCGTGGAAGCCGATAACTCCCGTTTTGGCGTTCAGGGCGGTCAATAGCCCGGTGATGTCGCTATATCCAACGACTACTTTTGGATTGTTTTTAAAGGCGTTGTAATCAATTTGGGGGAGCATCCGCATGGTTCCGTAGCCGCCGTGATAGCAAAGAATCCCGTCCACCTCGGGGTCGCGCACCATGGCATTGAAGTCTTCGGCTCTTTGATTGTCCGTTCCAGCGAGGTAGCCGTATTTCTCGCGAAGGTTCTTGGCTTGCTTGACCTTAAAGCCAAGGGCTTCCATCCTGGCAATGACGGTTTGGATTTGATTCTCGTCGCCGGTCGCGCTTGCCGGAGCGATGAGCCCGAAGGTATCGCCGGTCTTCATGCGCTTTGGGCGAATAGTTTTTGGGACGCTTGAGGCGCTGGCGATCATGGGTAAGGCTCCCAGAGCGGTGATCCCAGCGGCTGAGCGGAGAATTCCTCGCCTGGAAATGTCGTTTTGTTCATCAATCGGTTCCATAGTAATGTCTGGAGTGGGTTTTACCCCAGCGAGGGGATTACTGGAGCCGGGTTCAGCTTCCCCGTATTTTTACTACGAAATGGTTTGTTCATGAAAATTTAACAAAAAAGTACTTGCAATCGCAATATTTCTGTTTATACTAGTAATTGTTCGATTGGCATTTTTAACAGGGTTTCTGTCGAGCGCAATTCTGAAGTCCGATTTCTTTGGACAAAGACACAAAGGAAATATTATGAAACTGAGAATCCTACTTCTATCCTCGCTCGTGGCAATCGCGGCGCAATCCATGGCTCATGAGATGATCTACGTTGGCACGCTTTCTGGTCTGCAGGAAGCTCCACAAAACACCTCTCAAGGAACTGGAACCGTACGCTACACATTCGACCTCGATATGTTCACAATGCGCGTTCAAGCTACATTCTCCGGTTTGACTGGAACTGTTACTGCTTCCCACCTCCACGTCGGAAACGGCCCTGGGACTAATGGCGGCGTGGCTTCGATCCTGCCATCTTTCACCGGATTCCCAACTGGTGTGACTTCGGGAACTTATGATCGAACATTTGATATGACGGTCGCCAGTAACTGGAATCCTTCGTTTGTCACTAATAACGGCGGATCCCTTTCCACCGCATTTAACACCCTGATCGCCCGGCTTGACGCGGGTCGTGGATACCACAACATCCACACAACTGCAGTTGGTAGCGGAGAAATCCGTGCAGACCTGACTCCAGTTCCAGAGCCAGCCACCATGACTGTTCTCGGTCTTGGTTTGGTTGCTGCCCTCCGACGACGAAAGAGCGCATAAGCTCTTTTCGCAATTCATTAGCCGGTCTCTCCTTTCCCGGAGACCGGCTATTTTTATGCCTTCGGTTTGTTTGCCCGGCACTTGTCGGAGCAGAACTTGACTTCGTCCCAATTCTTTTCCCACTTCTTTCGCCAAGAGAAGGGTCGTCCGCAGGTGACGCAGATCTTGGTGGAGAGGTGGGAGTTATTCTTTTGGGGCATGGCTAGCGATTACTTTTTGCTCGAGGCCGGGTTCATGGACTTCGTGGAAGTCAATCGATCAAGGTATTGGTCGGCAAGCTTTTGGGCGTTTTGACTCGCGGGGTTCAGCAGGATCGTGCCGACGATGGTGGTCATCCCGTCATAGCCCACAAAAAGGACGGCGGTGGACTTTTCGCCTTTCGCATTGACCTTGAGGAGATTCGACCGCCTCAGGCTGACGCCGTTTGAATTCGCTAGTTGGCTGACCTGGGTCACCATTTTGGTGTTCGTGGACTTGCAGATTGATTCCGTGAGCTTAAGGATCATGTCCTTCATCAGGGCGTCGTTCTTCGCGTTTCGGGTGGAGATCCCGGCATGAATATCAATGTCTGGCGAAGCAAAATGAAGCTGTGGCGAACCCGATTTACTCGGCACCAGATCACCGTTGCTGGGGACGATGCCATTCCAGTTCTCGACCCAAAAGATTTTTGGCTTCTCCGGATCGGCTGGGGCTACGGGTTTCGTCGTCACGCTTCCGCTTTGCTGACATCCGGCAAGAAGCACGCCCAGCAAGATTGGGAAACCGAACCGAGAAAGAGTAGTCACTTGCATAGTTTATTCGTTTCTACGCGTGTTTGGAGTCTGTGCTCCATCGCGAAAATTGCATCATCAGAGCGGCCAGATTGCAGGGCGTATAATAGGGAGCATGCAACGACAGGTGATTTCGACCCCCAACGCTCCGGCGGCGATTGGACCCTATTCTCAGGCGATAAAGGCGAGCGGGACGTTCGTTTTCTTGAGTGGTCAGGTGCCTCTGCGACCGGACGGGACGATGGTGGAAGGCGATATTCGTAAGCAATGCGAGCAGGTCATGAACAACTTAGCGGCTGTGCTGGAGGCTAGCGGATTGACCTTTGCGCATGTTGTAAAGACCACGATCTTGCTCTCCAGCATGGATCACTTTGCGGTTGTGAATGAGGTCTATGGGGCTCGCTTTGCATCCGAGCCTCCTGCGCGAGCGACTTTTTCCGTGGTCGGACTGCCTAAGGGCGCAGATGTTGAAATCGAAATGATCGCGGTGTGCTCGGATTGAAGCGCGTTGTCAGCGTGAGTCTCGGATCGAGCACACGCAATAAGTCCAGTAAGTTCAACTTTCTGGGCGAAGAATTTCTGCTAGAGCGGATCGGGACGGATGGCGACATGAACGCCTTCACAAAAATGTTCAACGATCTGGACGGAAAGGTGGACGCGATGGGGATCGGTGGGGCTGACCTCTACTTAGTCGCTGGCACCAAAAAGTACACCTTCAAAGATATTGCAAAGTGCATCAGCGGTGTGAAAAAGACCCCGGTTGTGGACGGTAGTGGGCTAAAGCACACGCTAGAACGAAACACGATTGAGTACCTTCAGGGCGAAGGAATCATTGATTTTACACAGGAAAAGGTTCTACTTGTGGGTGCGGTGGATCGATACGGAATGGCACAGGCTTTGGACAAAGTTTGCCCGGATGTGATTTATGGGGATTTCTATTTTGGATTGGGCCTCCCAATCCCAATCCGGTCGTACAAGCGGGTTGAGCAACTCGCAAAAATCTTGCTCCCCATCATCACCCGTTTGCCACTGAAGTGGTTCTATCCAACCGGGAAACAGCAGGAAGAACGCAAACCAAAGTTTCCTAAACTTTGGGCGGATCGAACTCTGATTTGTGGGGACTCCTTGTTTATTCTCCGCTATGCGCCGGATATGCTTGAAGGAAAGACGATCATCACCCAGTCCATGCGAAGTCAAAACCTTGAATTCCTGAAGCAAGCTGGAGTAAAACGTATCATCACAACCACACCAGTTGTTGATGGAGAGTCGTTTGCGACGAATGTCATGGAAGCCGCGATTGTTGCGTATTTGGGTAAGGCGGTCAGTGAAGTCACGGAAAACGACATGAATGAAGTGCTGACAAAGATTGGCTGGAAACCTAACGTGATTGAGCTACAGGAAAATTCTGCAGTCACCGAGGTTCCGCAAAACGTCTCAACCGGAGTCGGCTCACACCCTTGAGGAAAGAATTTTGAAGAAATTTGCCTTTGTCGTTCACCCTATTGCAGCCAAAGATGCGGCCGCACGCTTCCCGATCATGAAGTATCTGCCCGATGGTCTGATTGAGTCGATGCTGGCAAAGAAGTCGCCGGGAATCATGAGTCACATCACTGGGATCAAGTCAATCACTGGTCAAGAGGCTGAGGGTTGGTTCATTGGTTTGCCAATGACGCCACGCATGATGACGAAACCAGAGAACCTAGAATTCGCATATAGCCGGATTGTCCAATGCGCGAGAATCGCAGAGGATCTCGGGGCAGAAATTATTGGCCTGGGTGCCTTTAGCTCGGTCGTTGGGGATGGCGGGATTACCGTCGCCGATCGGGTAAAGATCGCGGTGACAACCGGGAATAGTTACACCATTGCCACGGCGGTCGAAGGCGCTTTGCTCGCTTGCGCTAAGCTCGGGATTGACCCAGCGAATTCTAATCTTGGTGTGGTTGGTGCGACGGGCTCAATTGGAAAAACGTGCGCCCGGATGCTTGCCCCTCGATTTGCTTCGACGATATTGGTCGGAAGAGACCTGGCACGAACACAAGAAGTCGCCGAAGAACTTCCACGAGCCACCGCAAGCACCGATGCTGCGACACTTTTACAAGCCCACGTGGTGATTACGGTGAGTTCGGCGGGGAAGGATATCGTCTTTCCAGAGCACCTTCGACCGGGCGCAATCGTTGTGGATGTTGCCCGTCCCAGAGATGTCAGCGTCAGGGTCGCTAAGGAACGTCCGGATGTATTGGTGATCGAGGGTGGGGTCGTTCGAGTTCCAGGTGATGTGAACTTCAATCTTGACTTCGGTTTTCCGGAAAAAACTGCGTATGCCTGTATGAGCGAGACGATGATGCTTGCGCTCGATGGGCGGATCGAGAATTTCACTCTTGGTAAAGAAGTCAGCGTCGCCCAGGCTGAAGAGACCCTTGTTCTGGCCAAGAAGCATGGATTCGAACTCTCTGGATTCCGGTCCTTTGAACGGGAAGTGGACCAAGCCGCAATTGATCGGGCGAAAGCTGCAGCGAAAATTGCCATGAATACGGCGATGCCGAGCCCTCAGTTGGTCCCATGATCGAAGCAATTGCAGTCAGCCATTCCTTTGGCGAGAAGGAAGTTCTGAGCAATATCAGCTTCTCGATGGAACCGGGGGAGATTTTGGCCGTTATGGGTAGCTCAGGGGGAGGGAAGACAACCCTCCTTAAGTGCATGTCCGGACTCCTTAAACCGACGAGCGGTGAGATTTTGGTCGGCGATGTCAGCGTCACAAAGGAACCTGAAAAAGCCCGAGGCATGATGGGTTTGGTCTTTCAATACGCGGCTCTTTTTGACTATTTGAACGTTGAGGATAACATTCTCTTTGGACTGGAGCGGCAAACCAAGATCCTCTCAAGAAAGAGAAAGGAGCTAGCGGCAGATTTTCTGGCGAAGGTAAACCTCGCTCCCGAAACGGCAAAGCTGAAACCGAGCGAACTGAGTGGTGGGATGCGAAAACGTGTTGGTTTGGCACGAGCGCTTGCCATGGAGCCAAAGGTTTTGTTTTACGATGAGCCGACAAGCGGACTTGACCCGATCACAGCTTATGCGATCGATGAATTGATCGTCGAGACCCGGAACCAGTTGCAAATGACAAGCGTGGTGGTGAGCCATGACGTGAGTAGCGTGATGCGTGTCGCGGATCGTGTCGCCTTCCTCAGTAGCGGAAACCTGCTGTTTCTAGGTTCGCGAAAGGAGTTTGGCGAGACCCAGGTTCCGGAGATCAAAGATTTGGTGCAAAAGGCTCGATCCGAGACATTTGTTTAAAAATTTCTTTGGGTTACTGAACTCTTTGGAGCTGTAAGTCGTTATGCTCCATGTGAACGGCCTTGCGGAAGGTCAGCGCGAATAGCAGGTTATCAACATGAAACAACTCAACAAAGCATTTTTGGCACTCGTAGCCCTCGCATCCATCTCGACGAACGTTTTCGCCCAAGACGCTGGCCCATCTGGGGCAGGCCGTCCTGGTCGCAATCCTGAAGCCACTCAGAAAATGAAGGCGAAGATGGATGAGATCGAAAAGAACATCGTCGCTAAGCTCGGTCTATCTGATGCCCAGAACGCATCCCTTAAGAAGCTTCAAGAAGAAACTCAAGCAAAGACCAAGAAGCTGATGGAAGAGCGAAAGAAGGCCGGAAAGGGCGGAGATCGCGACGCAATGCAAGCCAAGATGAAGGCCATTCGAGATGAGCGGGAAGATGGAATGAAGAAGATCATGGGCGAAAAGAAATTCGCCGAATATCAAAAGGAAATGAAAGCCGCGATGAAGAAGCTCCGAGAAGAAGCCCAAAAGGCTAACGGCGGCAAGGGCGGAAAGAAGGGTCCTGGCGGCAAGAAGCCAGCCTAATCTTTTCCAAAGAGAATGATAAGTGGGCCGCCTCAAGTGAGGCGGTTCACTTTTTTGTATCGCACGTCTTGGGTCTGGGCGAGAAGCTCGTGCGCGTACGCCCACCGGGCAGAGCTCTCCACTTCGCTTCGGTCGATTTGACGGTCAGTCCTTCTGAGCAAAACCATGCACATCTGAAGAAAATCATTCAAAGATGTAGACAAGGGATAACTAGTCTCTATCAATTACGTATACACCCAAAACAACTTGGCAAAAAAGTCAAAAAAGTTAGCCTATTTCCCATCATTTCCCAAAAATTCCCACTATAATCCAATCATCAAGCGACGAAACCACGAGGGTGACGCAACTTGGTACTGGGCGGGAATCCAGTTTCGAGAAGGGTGGTCGGCACGGATGGCAAACCGACCGCCTTTTCTTTTCCCTTAGCATACAACACAGTAAGGCAAACAGAGGCAAAAATCGTGAGTGAGTTCACAACCCCCCGAAAGCCGTTACTCGGGACCGATGAGGGAACGATTGACGACAAGGGCCGAGTTCTGGTTTCTAAAAAGAACCGCGAGCGGCTCGGGGACGATTTTGTGCTTGGCCTCGGAGATGTTGGATGCCTCGTTTTTTACACCAACGAGGCCTGGGAGCGCACTCTTCAACGGATTGCATCGCACGATGATCTCAACTCTGGGCGTCACCAATACGCCCGCCTGGTCGCCGGAAACTCCGCTGACGATTTAAAATTTGACTCTGGCAATCGCGTTGTCATTCCTCCATTCCTCAGAAAGAAGGGCAATCTCAAAAGCCGAATCGTGCTTGTCGGGGCAATTGACCGCCTTGAACTCTGGGATGCGGACGAATACGAAAAGTATGAGGCTGATCCAGCTAGCTATGGGCTCCATGCTCGTGAAGCTCTTGAACGAGCATACACCCAGATGACGGGGAGGATTCTATGATGGCAACACAGCACATTCCCGTGATGCTTAAAGAATGCTTAGCCGCTCTCGATCCTAAGGTCGGAGAAGTCATGGTTGATGGCACTCTCGGGCTGGGTGGTCATGCCGCTCATCTCGTTGAAGCCGTCGGGCCGGCAGGCGTGGTGATCGGATTCGACTGGGATCTAGACATGATGGCGATTGCGAAAAAGAATTTGCCAACCGTTGGTCTTGTTCATGCTGACTACCGTGCGATTCCGGAAGCGCTTCAAGTGCTGTCCGGCAGTGACCGGTTCGTGGTTGACATCCAGAATCCGGTGAAAATCTCGGAGCCATCTGTTGACGGCATTTTGCTTGATATGGGATTGAATTCTGCGCAGATCGAAGATCCAAGTCGGGGGATTTCGTTCATGGAGAATGGTCCCTTGGACATGCGCATGGATCGCTCTGAAGGGATGACGGCCGCTGAATACCTGAATTCCGCCAGCGAGGATCATCTGGACAAAGTGCTCAAAGAATTTGGCGAAGAGGCCTGGAGCCGCAAGATCGCGAAGGTGATCGTGGATCGCCGGAAAGAAAAGGAGTTGGAAACGACTCAGGATTTGATTGATTGTGTGCTCGCTGCAATTCCGCTGAGTAAGCGAGAAAAGCGCATCCACCCAGCGACCCGAACGTTTCAAGCGATTCGGATCGAGGTCAATCAAGAGCTTGCCGATCTGGAAGAACACTTCATTCGCATCGCAAATTGCCTCCGTCCAGGTGGGAGAATGGCAGTTCTGTCGTATCACTCGCTCGAGGACCGACCGCTAAAGAAGGCGGTCAAGTCTCTCGAAGCAACAGGAAAATTTATCAGCCTCAACAAAGGGGGCGAAACTCCATCTCAAGAAGAGATTGAGCGAAATCGACGTAGCCGAAGCGCAAGGCTTCGCGGCGTCACTAAAGTCAAGGAAGAACAATCATGAGTCTCGTAGCAGATAAGTCAAGAGCGGTCAGTACCCGCCGACGAACAAACCGACCGGTCAAGCGGCGCGTGGTCACAACCAGCGCGGCACCAAAGACGCGTACTCGAGCCGTAACAAGGTCACGGGCAAAAGCGCGTACTCAGTCCAATTCAAATTGGCTGGCGGTTCCGTTTGCCTTTGTGGTTGTGGCTTCGATGGCTTTTGTCGCGAGCAGCGTCGCTGGTAACGTTTTATTGGAACAGGCTCGTCGAGATCGCATCAACAGCGTTGAGCGCGTCAATTCAGCGCGGTTAGAAGTCGCGAGATTGCGCATCGAGCTTAATGGTCTAACCTCGATGGCGGCGGTGGACCGATGGGCGCAGGCGAATCGGATGCACTTAAGCGGCGTCGAAGTTCCGGAATACCTGACGAACACGGCCCAGACCGCGGTCGTTGCATCACTGGGGCAGTTTCAGGAGCCTTTGGCCTCCTTGCCAGATGACGCCGGTGTGCAGGAATCTAGTGACCAAATGGTGCGTGAGCCAGAAGAGATCGCGCCAACCCTGATCGTTGCGAGTGAGCAAAATGCCGAAAACCTCCCAGACTAAACAAGACGCCAGGCGGCTCGGAACGATCCTGGTTGCGATGTTTGTCTGCGCCGGCGTAAGCCAAGCGTGGGTGCAGACCGGGAAGCGATCTTCAATCATCGCCGAGGCCAAGAAAATTGGTCGGCTTGATGTTTCCCGCGAAGAGTTTGCGCGTCGAGGTGCAATCTATAGTCAAGACGGTAAGGTTCTTGCTCAGAGCAATGACCGCTTCGAGTTGAGTTTGGCTTACAAAAAGGTTCCTCATAGCGAGGGCTTCTTCCTCGCCCTAAGCGAAGCGAGCGGATTGCCAGCTAACGAATTCAGCACCCCAGCCTTCGCGGGCTCAAAGAGCAAAACATGGCAGATGCCGATTCCAAAAGATGCGGCTGATCGAATTCAACAGGTCAAATCGGATTGGAGGGCAGACGGTCTTTCCTTGCGTCGCGTTCCAAGCCGGGACTATCCGTATTCCGATGTCTGCGAAGTCCTAATCGGCACCCAAAATGAGGGGCAAAAGCCGACGGGGATAGAAGCTGGATTTAATGACTTTCTTGCCGGCAAGAACGGATTTCGATCTGGACAAGTGGACAGAACCGGGGCATTCCTTCCGATGCGAATGGAAGGCAACGACCAAAAGGCAAATCACGGCGACGACCTCACCCTTTCGATTGATTCCACGATTCAGGTAGCTGCAACCGCCGCACTCAAGCGATCTGTACAAACCCAGAACGCCGATCAGGGTGTTGCGATTGCGATTGATCCAAAAACCGGAAACATCCTCGCTCTGAGTACATGGGTCCAAGGTCAGGAGAAGGCTGCCTCCAACGGGTTTAACCCCGCGATCATGGCGCGATTTGCTCCTGGGTCCACGTTTAAGATTTTAACTCTGGCCGAGGCTCTGGATTTAGGAGTGCTTGATGTAACGGATACGGTGGCTTGCGGAGGATCCCTTCCTACGGGGTATGGAACTGCGATTCACTGCGCGCATGGCGGGCACGGACCGGTGGATGCAAGGAAGGCTATCGCAAAGTCTTGCAACGTCGCCGCGACGACCTGGGCGCGAAAGATTGGTCAGGAAGATTTTGTCGAATTCATGACGCGAGCCGGGCTCTTCCAGAAAACAGATATCGGCCTTCCAGGCGAAATCGCCGGCAAGTACAACCCCGACGACTACAACAAGAATCTTCAGCTTGCGAATATGTCGTTTGGACAATCTCTTGACGCAACGCCGATTGCTCTCTGCGGAATCTTTTCGTCGTTGGCAAATGGCGGGTTGAAAATGCCACCTAGGCTTGTCACCGCGATTGGAGGGAAACCAGTCAAGAGTGGAAAGCCAACACAGTTATTCAAGCCAGTAACAGCTGATACGATGCTCGGATTAATGGAAGCCGTTATCCAAGAAGACTACGGAACCGGTCACTCGCTCAAAATTGATGGCTATCGCCTTGGCGGGAAAACGGGGACGGCACAAAAGCTTGGTCAAGGTGCGTCAAAGTCGAGCCCTGCGTACGTCTCTAGCTTTGTGGGATTTGTTCCGGCGCAACAACCGCGCGCGGTGATTTTGGTCATGATTGACCATCCGAAAGAGGGTGTTTACTACGGCGGCGCGGTCGCCGGTCCCGTCTTTAAGTCAATCGCAGAGGCAGTTTTGAAGCGGTACAACGTCCCGAGGGATCCATGATTCGATTGTCCGATGCGTTTTTGTTGAGCGGTGTCTCTCCAGTGGAAAGCTGGGGAGACTCTGTGTTTTCGTCCATTTGCTCCGATTCCCGAAAAGTTAAGCCCGGCTGCCTGTTTGTCGTGATGCCAAGCATTGGCTCAGACACCTCCGCCTACATCGAGTCAGCAATGGCAAAGGGCGCGGATTGCCTTTTGGTTTTTGAAGAAAAGGCAAGGCAGAAAGCGTTCGATTTGGGCATCCCCGGTGCGCGGATCGGATCCACCGAAGCAGAATTTCACGAAGCCGTCGGCAAAACCTGCCGCGAGTTTTATAGCGATCCAGCCCTGGATATGCGCATCATCGGGGTCACCGGAACCAACGGGAAAACCACGGTGGCATGGCTGCTCAAGCAAGCTCTTAACAACCTTGATCGTCCTGCCGCCTACCTTGGAACCCTCGGTTATCAGTTCATTGATGAACTCGAACAGCTTTCCAATACCACGCTTTTTCCTGTTGATCTCTGGGCGAAACTCGCCGAGGCACGTGATGACGGCTGTACAGATTTGGTCATGGAGGTCAGTAGTCATGCCTTGGATCAAGGTCGGGTTTCCGCTGTTCAGTTCGATATGGGAGTGTTCACGAATCTTTCTCAGGATCATCTGGACTATCACCACACGATGGAGGACTATGCCAAGGCGAAGAAGCGGCTCTTTATCGATCTGCCGATGGCGAACGATAAGGCTTTTGCCGCGGTGATCAATGCCGATGATGAGACCGGAGCTCGTTGGATTCAGGAATGGACCGACCAAGATGTCAGCCTTTCTCCTCCTTTTTTGAGTTTTGGATTCCAGGCTGGTTCACTGCGGGGCAATGTGGTGAACGTTTCCTATGAAGGACTTGCCATCGAAGTTGCATACGCTGGGAAGACTTCTTTGCTTCAGGCGAGTGTAGGTGGTTCGTTCAATCTGGAGAACTGTATGGCGGTCCTGGCGACTTTACTCGCGATGGGGGTTGAGCTTGAAGCGGCTTGCGGTGCACTGACGGACCTAAAGCCCGCTCCGGGTCGTTTCGAGACGATCATTAACCCGCTCGGAATCGGCATCATCGTTGACTACGCTCATACCGAGGATGCTCTGCAGAATCTCCTTAGCTCGGCTCGGGATCTCGGCGAAGGGCGAGTGATTAGCGTTTTTGGTTGTGGTGGGGATCGCGATCGAACGAAGCGTCCCAAGATGGCTTACGCCAGCACGGAGTTGGCGGATATGACGATTTTCACGCTCGATAATCCGCGGACCGAGGATCCTGAGCAGATCTTTAGCGACCTGATGTCCGGCGCAATAGAAGGTCGGTATCAGCGCGTGGATGATCGTAAGGACGCTATTCGGCAGGCAATCAGGATGGCGAACAAGGGCGACCTTGTGGTGATCGCAGGGAAAGGCCACGAAACCACTCAGGTTATCGGACGCGAAAAATTTCCTTGCGATGATCGGCTGATGACTAGGGAAGTGATATTGGAAATCGCGGAAGCGATGGGTCGTGGGGTGTGAGCGTGCACCTAGCTGAGCTTGCCACCAGGATGCGTGGGCAACTCGTTGGGGCGGATCAGCCTTACTCAAACTTTGCCCTTGACAGCCGCGAAGTTTCTCCGGGATCGGTTTTCTTGGCGATCAAGGGTGCGCGCGTGGACGGGCATGACTTTGTTGAAATGGCAGTCAGCCTCGGAGCGGTAGCTTGCGTCGTTGAAAAACCAATTCATGGGACTCATATCCTTGTGCCAGATGTCGTTGCCGCTATCGGGTACCTCGGCCAGAGCTATCGCGAAGAATTTTCAGGACCGGTTATTGGTGTGACCGGGAGTAACGGAAAGACGACGACGAAGCAACTTATCGCCGCTGCGCTTAGCCCAATGGGTCCGGTACTGATGAACCAGGGCAACCAAAATTCGGAATACACGTCGCCGCTTACGTGGACTCGCCTAGAACCTGATCACAAATCAGCGGTGATCGAGATGGGGATGCGGGGATTTGGGCAAATAAAGCATCTCGCCGAGATTAGCCGCCCTACTCACGCAGTCATCACCATGATCGGGACCAGTCACATTGAGATGGTCGGCAGCCGAGAGGGGATTGCGAAGGCAAAGGGCGAGCTATTTGAATCTCTACCAGCATACGGCACTGCCATCGCGTGGGCGGATGACGACTTTGTTCAGGACTTAAAAAAGCTTGCTCCAGGGAAATTCGTGACGTTTGGATTTAATCACGACGCTGACATGTCTGTGGTTGGATATAAGGCTTTGAGCATGAATCTCTCGCAAATCCGGCTTGATTTTCACGGGGAGCAGTGCACAATTGAACTCCCCACTATCGGTCGTCACAACGCCCAAAATGCCGCCGCTGCAATCTTAGCTGCCATTGAGTGTGGCGTGAAATTTAAGGAGGCTTGCGAGGCAATCGCTCATGCTGAACTTCCGCCGATGCGAATGGAGACCCTCACCTACCGAGGGGCAAAAGTGTTGCTGGATACCTATAATGCAAGCCCAGACTCGATGATTGCTGCACTGAAAACGCTTCTTGAGCTCCCTTGCGAAGGTCGGCGATTAGCGGTCTTGGGCTCAATGAAGGAGCTTGGAGTGACCTTGGAATCGGGTCACCGCGCGGTCGGGAAACAAGTCGCACTATCCAATCTCGATGCCCTTGTTTTGATCGGCGAAGAAACGCGTTACGTCGCGGAGGAGGCGATTCAAGACGGTTTCCCGGCTGGCAAGATCATTCACGCAGACGGGATGGATACGGTCACGTCTTTCCTTCAGACGATACGTGAAGGGGATTTAGTTTTGATCAAAGGATCGCGTGCGCTTGGTCTAGAACAAGCGCTTCCGGATGAGGTGTTGCCATGATGGATTGGACTGCAGGATTCCTGATTTCCGCTTTGACGACGGCTATTGTCGCTGTCCCAGTGATGAAGGGGATCGTCGCTCTGAAAAGCAAGCAAACGATCCACGCTCACGCTCCTGAGACACACCAGGTCAAGCAGGGAACCCCCACGATGGGCGGGATTATGGTGCTGATCGGGGTTGCAGTTGCCTTGCTCGCGAGTGAGTCAAAAGATGTTTATGCCGCGGTCGCTTTGCTTCTGGGATTTGGGTTTGTTGGCTTTGCCGATGACTATATCGTCCCAAAAATGATGCCCGGAAAAAGGGGTCTAGGCTGGATTCCAAAGTTGGGCATGCAATTCGCGGTTGGGGCAGGGGCATTACTTCTGGATGGAAGATTTTCGAATCCATTTATGCTCGCGGCAGGGCTATTCGTGGTTCTCTTCTTTACGAACGCCTACAATTTTGCCGATGGACTTGATGCCCTCGCCGGGTCGCTAGCAGTAGTGATGAGCGCGGGATTCGGGGTTTTGGCGCTCATGCAGGGCGATCCGGTCGCAGCCTTGATCGCGGCGACAATTGCGGGTGGATTCACGATATTCTTATGGTTCAACGCCCCTCCCGCGAAGATTTTCATGGGGGATGTCGGCGCTCTTGCGATCGGGGCAGTGTTTGGTTATCTTTATCTGCGCATCGGAATCAAAGCCGATGGAGCCTACGATATGGCGATCCAAGGTCCTCTGATGGTCCTTAGCGGAGTCATGTTTGCGGAGTTGATTCCAGTGCCGATGCAGATCTTTTGGGTGAAAGTTTTCAAGAAGCGGCTTTTCCCATACACGCCGATTCACCACGCATTTGAGAAAGCAGGGATGGCTGAGACGACCGTGGTTTGGCGATTCTTGGTTGTGCAAATTGTGCTCGTCGTTGCCGCGGTTGGGTGGGCGAGATGGATCTAGCTGGCAAGCGCCTTGCTGTCCTGGGAATGGGGCGATCGGGGATTGGCGTTGCTCGGGCGGCAGTAAAACGCGGAGCGTTCGTCACACTTTTCGACCAGCAACTTTCGGAGACCCCAGAAGCCCTAGAGGCAATAGATACTCTCCAGAGCGTGGGGGTGGATGTCGTCACCGGATGGCATGGGCGGCTTGATGCCGAGTGGGATTTGGTGGTGCCGAGCCCAGGTTTTAGCCGCAAACATCCCGCGCTCTTGGATGCCGTTGAACTCGGAATCCCAGTTTGGTCAGAAGTCGAATTCGCCTACCAGATCGCCAATGCTCCAATCATCGCCATCACCGGAACGAATGGCAAATCCACCGTGACAACCATGACCTGGATGATCGCTAATACTTGCACCAAAGCGTATCTCTGCGGAAATCTGAGCGGATCCGGATATCCAGAACTAACTCTCACCGAAGCAGCCGATATCGCTGGTCCAGACGAACTCTTGGTTGCTGAAGTGAGTAGCTACCAGCTGGAATGGGTGGTGGATTTTAAGCCAGTCGCCGCCGCGATTACGAACATCACTCCGGATCACTTCGACCGACACCCGAATTTTGAAGACTACAAGGCGACGAAGCTCAACCTATTCCGCAATCTCGGTCCTGAATCCACGATCGTGCAGAGCGCATTCAGTGGTGGGTTATCGCGAGACGAAATCAAGCGAGCATCCCCAACCGGTACCGCTAGTAAATTGGTGGGCGACGAACGTGATCCTAGCGCAGACTCTTGGCTCGATTGCGGGGGATTTCACCTCTCCGGAATCCCCGAGATGATCCGGAAAGACGAAGTTCCGTTCTTTGGCCTGCACAACTACCTCAACGCCTGCATGGCGTGGGAACTTACCGAGGCTGCTCTAAGAGAAAAGTTCAACCCCGAATCCGCCCTGATCGGGCTCAAGGAATTCACTGGACTTCGTCACCGCATGGAGTTGATCGCCGAAATTAACGGAATCAAGCTCATCAACAACTCGATGTGCACGAATCCCGCCGCCCTCGTCGCGAGTAGCCAAAGCCTCCAGCAAAACCAACACTTGCTGATCGGTGGCAACACTAAGAATTTAGATTTTCAACCCGTTTGGGACTATCTCGCATCCAGTTTCCACACGCAATACGTCTTTGGATACAACGAACCCAACACGCTCCGGCAACAAACCGAAGCAGGATTTGATACAATGGAACAAGCCGCCGAGGCCGCCTTAGAACAGGCGCTTCCCGGCGAGGTGATCATGCTGGCACCAGGATGTGCAAGCGCGGCGCCTTTCACAAATTTCCGGGACCGGGGCGATGCCTTTCGATCCTGGGCCGAATCGAAGAAGGTGACTCACGGATGAAGACCCTGACCAGACAAACGCAAATCAAGAAGACACCCACCACGAGCAAATCCGCCGTGGTTCAAGAGCGCACCGAGGCGAAGCAAATCCCGATGGATTGGCCGCTGGTTGGGATCACGATGTTGCTCACGTTGGTCGGGCTATTTGTGATCTTTGACGCAGGTTTTGCGCGATCGATCCAGAAGGGAAGTTTGCTTCCGCCAGAATTTCGAAGCCAGCTCATGTTGCTTCCAGTCGCGCTGATTGCTGGAGCGGTTGCGGCGAAGATCAAGGGCAATGTTTGGTACAAGCTCACGATTCCGATTTTGATTGCCTCAAGTGCGCTCCTGCTGAGCGTCAAGGTCCTCGGGCATGAGCTGAACGGCGCCCAACGCTGGATCAGGCTTGGTCCAGTGAGCGTCCAGCCCTCTGAGTTCAGCAAGGTCGCAATCATCCTCTTTGTCGCATGGGTCATTGCCCGCCGAAAGCCGTGGGTGGAGCCGAAGCGAATCAAAGACTTTGCCGACCGGCTTGACCGATCTTGGGTGCCAAAGCTCTTGCGGATGGCGCCGACGGTTGTGATTCTGGTCACCTTTTTCTGCATTGAGCGCGAGCCAGACCTTGGGACAGCGGCCGTGGTTTTGTTTACGTCGTACCTGACCTTTGCCTTCGGAGGAATTACCCGGAAGTCTCTAATCGGCGTCACGATTGCGTGCGCGGTGCTCACGTGGTTCATGGTTCAAGCCCAGCCATACCGGATGGAGCGCATTGATAATCACCTCCACCGCTGGGAGAACGACCGGATGGACGATGTCGGATACCAGACCGTCCAGAGCGAAATCGCCATGGCTTCAGGTGGGATCATCGGCACCGGGGTTGCGACGGGAAAGGTCAAGCACATGATGCCCGCCGCCACCACCGACTTCGTCATGGCGACGGTTGCCGAAGAACTTGGCCTCGTTGGGACGCTCGGGATCTTGGGGCTATTGGGAGTTTTTGTCCATAGGGTTTATGAGCTCGGGCGAAAATGTACGAGCGTCTTCGGCAAGCAAGTCTGCTTTGGAGTTGCCATCTGGATGACGATCCAGGCGACGGTGAACCTAATGATGGCAAATGGAACGCTCCCGCCGATCGGGATTCCATTCCCGTTCATCAGTTCGGGTGGCTCCAGCTTGATCGCGCTGTGGTTGGCGGCGGGGATCGTTTTGAGTGTTGCGAGATTACAGAAGGGGGGAGAGTTTGATGCGTATCGTAGTCACAGGCGGCGGAACCGGCGGACACGTTTATCCAGCCATTGAGGTCGCAAAAGCGGCCAGAGACCGCGGGTGGGAAGTCTGCTACTTTGGCTCTCACCGAGGGCAAGAGGGCAAAATCTGCAAGGATGAAGGCTTCGATTTCCAAGGGTTTCCCAGCGAGCCAATCTACTCGATCAAGTCGATCAAGGGATTAAAGGCGGCGGGCAACATCTGGCGAGCAACCCAACTCGCCAAAAAGTGCTTGGTCGCCTACCGTCCGCAAGCCGTCTTCAGCACTGGGGGCTACTCAAGTGCGCCGGTGGTTTCTGCCGCCAAGGCGCTCGGGATTCCGTACGTGATTCACGAGCAAAACACCGTACCAGGGCGCACCAACCACTACCTCGCCAAGCGCGCCTACGCGGTCGCGACGACATTCTTCGAAGCAGAGAAGGCGTTCCCCGGGATTAAGGTCGTCAGGACCGGGATGCCCGTTCGCAGGCAGCTGCGAAGCGGCGCACAGGGTCAGCTTTTTGGTCACGAAACCCCGCACGACAAGCCGCTGATCTTGGTGATGGGCGGATCGCAGGGGGCAGTGGTTTTAAACGAAGCGGCAATGTCTTGCGCCATGAGGATGTCTAGAACCGGGGCGCACTGGCTGACCGTCGCCGGCACAAAAAATTACGACGCCATGCATTCTTCGCTTCAAAAACTGGCGATTGGCAATGAATTTGACCTCCGCGCCTACCTGGACGGGGACGAAATGGCGAACGCTCTCTTCAAAGCGTCGGTCGTCGTTTGCCGTTCGGGCGGATCTTTGGCGGAGCTTGCAGTTTTCCGAAAGCCGAGCGTTTTGGTGCCTTTCCCGAGCGCGATGGGCAACCACCAGTACTTCAACGCCAAGGAATTTGCCGACATGGGCGCCGCGCTGATCTTAGAACAGAAAGACCTAGAGCCTGCCCTCTTGGAGGCAAGGATCTTGGCTTGGCTGGATGATCCGCTGGTCTACGAAAATGCGCAACGCGCCTTGGCGGCATGGGACGTCCCCGACGCGGTAGACCGGATTTTAAACCTCGTAGCGGAAGCAGCGGCCTCGAGTCGGGCCCGGTAGATCGGAGGTTCGGGTGTCCGGGGTTCGGATTGTTTGGATTGTGCGGCAGGTTAACAAGCTAACAGACCGTTTAATGGCTAACTTTGCAGACGCCAGTTCTGATTACCGCGGATGTATGCTCCAAATCCAACTAAGGGAAAAATCCGCTTAGTCCGATCGATCATAACTACCCGAACTAGCCGATCTATCCGAACCAACCGAACTTCCGAACTACCTGAACCCCCGAACTTTCAAATACGCCACAATGGGGAGACACATCTATGACCAATATTCACAAATTTGTCCTTCCAAACGGCGTTCGAGTTCTGGTTGAGCCGAATGCGGTGGTCCGCAGCGCCGCGATTGGCTTGACCTGCCGCGCGGGCAGCCGGCATGAGACGGACAATGAGGCGGGAATTACGCACTTTATTGAGCATATGCTCTTTAAAGGAACCGAAAAGCGCGGCGCGAAGCAGATTGCCGAAGAAATCGAGGGTCGGGGAGGCATGCTCAATGCCTTTACGGACAAGGAACAGACCACGTATTACGCCCGCGTGCTGAGCGACGACACCGCCAATGCGATGGACGTTTTGACCGATATGCTACTGAATTCTGCCCTGAATCCGGAAGAATTGGAGCGGGAAAAGGGCGTGGTTTTGGAGGAAATTCGGCGCGGAGAAGATGAGCCTGGCGACCAAGTCCATGAGCTTCATATTCAAAACCGATGGGGCGAGCATCCCCTCGGGAAGCCAATCATCGGTACAAAGGAGTCGGTTTCCGGATTTTCGCGAGATGATCTGAAAACCTATATGGATCGCCGCTATCTAGGGGAGAATTTGATCCTGAGCATTGCAGGGAACGTGGATCCAGTGGAAATGGAAGCCCTCGCCCGGGAGAAAATGGGCGGTTTTGCGGCTGGCGGAGAAAGCGCGACTCTGGAAAAGCCCATCAGCAGTGTGGTCCGAAAGGAAATCGGGAAGGATGTCGAGCAGGTTCATTTCTGTATGGGCGGGGAAAGTGTGGGGATTTATGATCCCCAGCTGTATGGCGTCGTGGTTCTGGATTCGATTTTGGGCGGCGGGATGAGCTCGCGGCTCTTCCAAGAAGTACGCGAACGCCGTGGACTTGCTTACGCGGTTGGCTCGTATAACCTAAGCTATACAGCGGCGGGACTTTTCACCATCTATGGGGGGACGAGCGAAAAGACGTGGGCAGAAGTGCAGGAAGTAGTGATCAACGAGATCAAGTCGGTGATTCATGACGGATTGCGGGACGGCGAACTTGCTAAGGTTAAGCGGCAAATCGCTGGCAATATTGTTTTGGGAATGGAAGGCATGAGTAGCCGGATGCAACGGATGACCAAGAACGAATTGTTCCACGGGCGAGAAATTCCGATTGACGAAACTCTCGCGAAAATTGATGCGGTTACGGAACTGCAGGTCCGCGATCTTTGTGCGCAGATCCTGAATCCTGAGAGATTGGGAGTCACAGCGATCGGGCCGTTTAACGCGTAAGAAATTATGCTGCTCACCGACTTTTTTGAACTCCAAAGCCGGGCGGAAAGTGAAGGCGCGCTGATCAGCGAGATGGTCTTACGCGTAAAGCAGGAGCATCAGGTGGATGCAGTTGAGCTGTTGCTCCTAGAAGACCCGCAGACAATCATCCTCAAGGGTTCCACGCAGAACCCCGAGGATGCTGGTCGCGTCCGCTTTAGTCCGAGAATGGGGCTCACGGGGTACGTTTTGCGAACCGGGGAGATCGTTGTGCGTCACCCGGAGACCAAGCACCCTGACGAGATTCGGTACCCCGGATACAACGAAGACGCTTTCGCGACCTCGGTCTTCGCCCCGCTCCGGGTGCGAAATCAGTCCATCGGCGTCCTTGTTTTGCGCTCGAACGAAATTTGGAAACCTCGCGCCCCAGAGAAGCAAAAGATCACCCGAATGGCAGACGCGATGGCGCTTTGTTTAGCGGGTTGGCGCAATGCGTATCGTTCCGGATTGCAAGTGGATAAGCTCGGCGCTTTGAGCGAAGTTACGCAAACCATTGCATCGAGTCCCTATCTTGAGGAAATCCTGCAGTTATTGGTTAACCTGACCGCTCAACAGTTTAATTATAAAGTCTGTACTGTAAGGCTTTTGGATGAATCTAGTGATGAGCTTGTCCTGCGCGCAACCCAAGCGGACTCGCCCGAGTACCAGCGTAAGCGGAGCATCAAGATGGGTGAGTCAATCGCGGGGAAAGCGGTGAAAGAAATGCGGCCGATTAGCGTCGTTAATGTATTAGACGACGCTGAGTACATTGGTCACGACCTTGCCGCACAACAAGGACTGATGTCCATGATCTGCGTTCCGCTTAGCGTGCAAGACCATGCGATTGGAGTGCTGACTTGCTACACGGATGAGATCCATGTCTTCGAAGATGCGGAGATCAAAGCCCTGGAAACGATTGCGCAACAAGCTGCCTTTTCGATTGAGCGGGCAAAGCTCCAAGTTCGGCATACCTTGATGCAAGAAATGCACCACCGTGTGAAGAATAATCTTCAACAGGTTGTTTCTTTGCTGCGGTTGCAACTTCGACATAAGCACTACATGAGCGTTGAGGACGCCATCAACGATTCGATCGGTCGAATCCTCGCGATCTCTGCGGTGCACGATCTTCTCAGTCGCGACGACCTAGACCGCGTCGGGCTCAAAACCGTTGCCGAAACCATGGTCGGGCATATGCAACACTCGTTCGCGAGTCCGGAAAAGAATTTCCTGATTGATGTGAGGGGGGAAGACGTTCGGCTGACAATGACCCAGGCGACGCAAGTGGCGTTAGTGCTTAACGAGCTGATTCAAAATGCCTTGGAGCATGGTTTAGGGGATAAGGTTTCTGGAGAAATCCACGTTACCTTTGAGCGTAAAGAAGAAGAAATTTCAATATGGGTTGCCAATAATGGTAATTCGTTGCCAGCTGGATTCAATATCATTGATTCCGCGAACCTGGGACTGCAAATCGTTTACAACCTCGCCAGGGGGCTGGCTGGAGAATTCCGGTTGAATGATGTCAACGGCTGGGCGGTCGCCGAGGTGAGATTCACCAGGGCGACCAGTGACTAATTTTTAAGCCAACATACTGAGAATCTCAGCAGTCTCAGCGACCGCTTCGCCAAACACTTTAACCGCAAAGTCGGCTTGCTCGTCGGTCATGATCAGCGGTGGCTCAATCCGGATCACTCGGGGGTTATTGAGCGTATAGGCCGCGATCACCCCGCGTTTGGTCATTTGGGCAATGACAAGTTCGCCGACTTCATCCATCGCAAACTCAACCCCAATCATCATTCCCATTCCGCGAACTTCAGCGATCATATCGGGTTGCTCGGCCTTAAGTTGGTTCAAACCAGCCATGATCCTGTCTCCCAGCACGCGACCGCGTTCGATCAATCCACCTTCCAGCGTTGCATTAATCGCGGCAAGCCCGGCCGCGCAGGCAAGCGGATTGCCACCAAAGGTCGAAGAGTGAAGGAGCGGATTTTCACCATAGATCGCTTCCCAAATCTTCGCGGTTCCCAGCGTCGCGCCAATTGGCATGACGCCGCCGCCAAGAGCTTTCGCAAGGGTCAGAAGATCGGGCTCAATTCCTTCATGCTCACAGGCGAACATCTTGCCCGTGCGTCCCATTCCGGTCTGGACTTCGTCCACGATCATGAGTGCGCCGACCTCGCGGGTTTTTTCACGAATCGCAGTGAGATATCCGGGGGGACAAATATGAATCCCGCCCTCGCCTTGGATAACTTCAATTATCACCGCGCAGGTGTCGGAGTCAATCGCAGCAACCATCGCATCAAAATCGCCGAACGGAACGATCACGCTCCCAGGGATGAGCGGATAAAACTTCTTTTTGTACTTTTCTCGACCGGAGAAGCTCAACGCCCCAAGCGTCTTGCCGTGGTAACTGCCTTCCGTGCTGATGATTTTGGATCGCTGGGTTGATCCCTTGGCAAACTTGATGGCGGCTTCTACCGCTTCGGTTCCTGAGTTACTGAAGAAGACGTAATCCAGCCCCTTCGGCGCAATGGAGGCCAGCTTGCCAGCAAGTTCGGCTTGGAGAGGATTGAAAAACACCTTTCCTGAGAGCGGAAGTTTATCAAGTTGCTTTTTGACAGCTTCAATGACCAGCGGGTGGCGGTGACCAAGGGTGAAAACCCCATAGCTGCCGAGACAATCCAGATAGCGCCGACCATCATGGTCAATCAGCTCGCAACCTTCGGCTTCCATCTCCACACCGAAGCCCGCGAAGTTCATCAGTTTGGCGAGATATGGGTTCAAATGGTCGGAATAACCATCAACGACTGAAGCGTGCAAAGCATCGGCATCCATGCTCCTATTGTTGCAGGAAATCGATAGATTTTGGTGCGCAAGTTATCGGGGATCAGCGAACACAACCCGGATTTTTGAAGCGAGGCGTCCGTCTAGAGCATCCGGTCTGGATTCCAGCACGCACGCATACCGTTCAGGTTCGTCGGGCAGATCTAAGATCACCCAATCTCCCGCGCTGACTTCTTCGCGGGACAGGATGCAAGCTCCGCCCGAGCTGAGGTTGTTAACGATGGCTGGACGAGAATTGAGGCGAGTGACCAGCCCGTCGGGGAAGTAGTGCCTTTCCTCGGTCCGTCGTTCTTCTCGAAGAACATCAGCTGGAATTTCGACCTTGAGCGTGTGGGATTCAGAATCGCGTTCGGTGACCTCGGTTCGGAATTTGGCGACCCCTGTTTCCATCGGGATTTCGAGATAAACCTTGGTGCCAACGCGCAAGGGAATGTGAGAATTGGCCTGGAGCGGGGCGTCCAACCAGAGCACCCGGTTTTTTTGGGAATCAATACGAACGGAAAAAACGCCTTGCTCGCAGGCGAGTCGGATTTTGCGGCCAGGCTGGAACGCGATGGGTCGGGATCGTCTTTGAGCGAACTGGGTAAACATATAACCCAAACTCATACTGAGTGCAAATGCTCCGACGATCCAGATCCACATGGTTTCTACCTTTGGCGATGGTGCAGGATTACTCGGCTTCGAATAGTCGCTTCACATCAGAGCATCGGCTTAGCGCTTCGCTCAAGCTGATACTCGCCTCATCGCCGGCATCGTTCTCGCCAGTCCTCATGTACTGCAAGACCTCTGCCGCAGCCTGAACGAGCAACTTGTATGCCACGATCCGCTTTGCATGAGAACCCTGGTGATTTTGCGGAAATGGAGTGACCTCGGCAAGGACCGAAAGACCTTCGCAACTTTTGTAAAGTCGCTGAGCTTGGTCGGCGAGCTTTGGATCTAGCCTCAGGCGCGCAGATTGCATCATTTCCCGGTATTGCTCTGCAATCCGGTCAATGCTCAACCCGGTCAAAACCGCCAACCGCGAGTACATCTCGTTCAGTTCTGAAGAAGTCGGCTTGCCCATCGTGGTGATGAGGTTCTTGACCTCGGCGGTATCACCCTCTAAGGCGACGACGATCGCAAGCCCTGCCTGAGTGGTGATCCTCGGACCCTTTGTCAGACTCTTTAGGTAGCTCGTTCGGGCCGCGGAATAGTTGCCCCTTGCGAGTTGAATGTGCCCGGACATCTCGAGAAATTCGGGATTTTCCGGATCACGAGTCAGCGCTTCGTTGAGCTCCGTTAAGGCTTCTTGGTACTGCCCAATCTGCATCAGACATCGCATGCGCAAAACGCGCAAAACTGGATCGCCAGGGAAGAGAAGAAGCGCTCTTCGAGCTTCCTGAGCAGCAAGTTCGTTCTGCCCGCGTTGGAGTAATAGTTCGATCAGCCATTGACGAATCTCGGGCTGTAGCGGCTGGCGATCAATCTCGGTGAAGTAAAGCTCAACGGCTTGCGCGGACTGGTTGTTCAGGATCAGCGCATTGGCTTCGGAGCGGATCTTTTCCAGCGGGTTCGGGGCATTGCGGGGAGGATCGGGTGTGATCGTCGGACCAAGTTCAGGTTCGGGATTTGCCCCAGTCGTAGTCGCCTTCTGGAAAGGCTTGAATGGACCCGAGATGAGTTCGAGGGTCCAAGTTCTGGCAACAGTAGAGTCAATTTCGGACTGCTTTCCGATCCCGCTGACCATGATCTCGCTTTTCAAGGTCTTTTCCCAAGCCGGTCGCCCCGGTCCACCTCGGAAAACTCGGATGCGCGAGCCCTTTAATCCCGGATCGCTCGTAAGGTCCACAATGATCGAAAAATCTGCCTTGATGCTTCGGACTGCACTTGCAAGCTGAGCATCGCTTGGGTCGGCGACATCGGTTGGCAGAAGGCCGTCGTATGCAAATCTTCGGTATGTCTCGTCCCCCAATCCCCAAAGAATCAGCTTCATATTGAAGTTCTGGTGCAGCTGCTCGTAAAGCCGAAAGACGAAATCAGACGACATCGGTTTCCCTTCAAAAGAAGGCACCCTTTGAATAATGATGACGCTAGGTTCTGTTTGCGCATAGGCAATCGCGCTCAATCCAACCCATGCTAACGCGGCAGTGAACGCTTTCATTGGAGGGAGCTCAGCGCGGATTTGCAAGCCTCGAGTGCGCGCTGGGTTGCGTTATCGCCGGGATTGGACTTCAGACGAGCTTCGTAAACCTGGATCGCCTGTTGGTACGCAGCGATGGCATCACTTTTCCGTCCAAGGCGTTCGCAGCACTGCGCGAGTCTCTGGCGATTGATTCCACCATCTGCACCTAGTGCGAGAGCTCGAGAGTAGGCTTCGGCAGCCTTGGCAAATTCTCCGGCCAGGAAAAAGTTTCTCGCGGATTTCAGAACCGACTCCTTATCAGAAGATGTTCGATCCGGAATCGTTGCGCTCCCGCCGTTTGTGCGAGGGCTATTGTCACTGACTCGGATGTTGACTTCACCTGGTCCGCGATCTGGTCGCTTTCCGGTCTCGGGCTTCGGTCCAGATGCACTTGCGTCAGGGTCAGGATCTTGATTGGGGTTGCGCTGTGGAGGTCGTTCTGGTTGTGTTGCCGTGACTCTCTCGGGTCCAGGCTGAGAGTTTGTGGGGCCAAGCGAAAGATTTCCGGGTACCGAGACGCGCATCGGCGAAACTTCACCCTCCATTTCATTTGGTCGGTTTTGGTTACTTGGGACAGACGGTCGATCCTCTGGGTTTGGAAGTGTCCCGTTTTGAACTGAATTTGTTTGGTTCGGACTGACCGATGAAGGTTGTCGGTTACCCTGGTTTTGGGCGGCGAGAGCGGCCGCTTCCTCTTGACTAACCGGACGAGCGAGCGGCCTAGATGATTGCGAACCGGCGCTCTCTGGCAGTATGGGCTCACTTTTTTCTTGTGTCGGCACGGATCTATTCATGCTGATCGCGAGTAAGGAACCAATGCACGCTACAAGGACCGTCGAGGCGATGGCGGGAATCAATGCACGCTTTTTCTCCTCGGCAGGTGCAACGTCTGCGACTGACTCGCGAGCCAGAATGCGCTTGACGTGCTCAAGCTTTATCCGCTCTAGAGCGCGATCAGGAGTAAGTTCCACGACCTTCTCATAGGCTTCAACCGCTCCAACGAGATCGCCTAATCGTTCCTTTGCGTCTGCGACGAGTGTGATCGCATTGACGCTGGTGGGATCAATTGCGGTTGTCTTTTCGCCAACGAGCAGGGCTTCTTCAAATCTGGAGTCCTTGAGGAATGTAAAGCCTTCTTGGACAAGTGCCTCATTCTCGTGACGAGCTTTTTCGATCAGGTCCTCGGGAAGGGCATGACCACATGCTCGGCAGAATAAACTGTCGAGTGCGTTCACTTTTTGGCATTCGGTACAAGTCACCATTTGTTACTCCTATCCCATCGGCAAAAAGAGAGACGCCGAGACCTACTTCAAAAGTTTACCTTTTCGGCTCGGGGAAACCCCTCTTCTTGTTTCTTCGCGGTAAATTTCCGCGAGCCCCTCGTAGGGATACCGGTCCTGAGCAGCGCGGATTTTTTTGCTCGCCTGTTGCAAGACGTTTAGAACAGCCTGCTTGCTACACCCAGACATTGAGCCGATTTCTTCGAAAGTCTTTCCGGAAAGACGCAATCTCACGACCTCGGTTTGCCGGCAAGTAAGTTTTGCGTTTGCGAGGATGTACATCCATTCCTTTCGGATCAAATACAACTGGCTTTCTGGTCTCCGGGGCAACACGGTTGTGCGTTCGCGTTTGTGGGCCTGCCTTAATTTGCAACGAAACCCATCTTCGGTGTAGTGAGGTATTTCTGGGTCTCGGGGAATGGATTTCAGATACTGGTCTGATAAAAGTGAAAGTTCAAAAGGGGTCATTTCGTGCTCCTAAGTATTGCGTACTTGTAGATATACGTCTACTACTATTTTAGTGAATTGCGCGAAATGTCAACCGGAAATGGTCAAAAAATTCTTGATCCCCGGTAAAAACGCTTAAGTGGAGAGGTAAATATGAAAGCGAATTCCAGGCAAAAATACTTGTTTTTAGACGGAATTTAGGTTCAACTGGCCATTTGGCACGAATCTCGCGAAAAAAGAGAATGGAATTTTCCTGCCCGTGTGATACACTTTCCTCAGAATACGTATTCTGAACCTATCAGCGAAAGTTTTGGTAGATCAGTTTGCGGAAGCTGAGGCTAGGTTATCGCCGTTTTCGGGGAGCTAGCTGAACATCCTGAGGGAGTCAATGCTGGCTCCGGCAGGCACAACCTGGAGAAACAACGAAGATGTTGAAATTTAATCGAACACTCGCCGTGATGGCGGGACTCGCAACCCTCGGAGTCGCAAATGCTGCTCCAACGATCGACGGTACTATCAGCGCTTCCGAGTACGGCGGCAGCCCAGTCGCCGTCCAGCTAAACGCAACTCAATTCGGAAACTGCACTACTGGTCTGGTCAACGATGGTACTGGCGGATCAGAGCTCTGCGCAATGTACGTCACCGCGGATTCTGGCTTCCTTTACATCGGGATCACAGGAAACATGGAAACGAACTACAACAAGTTCTCCGTTTTCTTCGACTCCATCCCTGGTGGACAAAACCAACTCGTTCCACCCGCATCCGAGCAAGAGTTCGGCAACTTCAAGAATATGGTTCGAAACCTTGGACCATTCACGATTGACAACGACGGAAACCCAATCATCGATCCATTCACGGGCGTCGGTACGAATGACGGCAATCTCGGACCTGGTTTGAAGTTTGATGCTGGCTTCTTCGCTGACTTCATGACGTCCACAGCACCAGATACAAACAACTTCTATAATCACTTTATGAAGGTTGGAGCTCACACTCCTGGTCTGACTGATGATGGATTCTATCTTGGAAAAGGCGATTACTCCCTCACCGGTGCTCTCGCTGACGGCGATGCACTTGCCCTTGGAACTCTGATTTCCCTCAACAACTCCAACGTTGCTGGTGTTTCTAGCGACCAAGGAAACGTTGGTGATCCACTTACAGCGACAACTGGTATTGAGTTCAAGATTCCTGTTTCCGTTCTAGGTGGCAATCTCTGTGACCTCAAGATCATGGCGTTCCAAAACGGTGGCGGAATGGACTTTGCGTCCAACCAATTCCTTCCATCCTTGCCAGCTGGTACCGGTAACTTGGGTAACCCACGAGCAATCGACTTGACGACCTTCGCAGGAACTCAGCACGTCACCGTGTTGCCAAGCGTTTCTGGAACCGTCAACTTCGTTGGCTCCATGGCAACTGCTCCAACCACGGTCAACTATGAGTGGCTAGATGCAAATGGCGCAGTGATCATTCCTGAGCAAACAACTCTTCTTGGAGCAGGTAACTCCTTCAAGGTCTGCGGTCCTGTTTCTGGTGGATCTTACGGTCTTCGCTTGAAGTTCCCTAAGCACACTACGGAAATGATCTCGGTCAATACCGTCGCTGGAGCTGTCACTGGACAAAATTACACCCTCTACAATGGCGACATTGACGGAGATGGTGAAGTAGGACCTGGCGACTTCGAAGCAGTCGTTGCTCAATTCGGCAACGCTGGTGAAGCTGACGTTGACGCAGACGGTGAAGTAGGACCAAGCGACTTCGAAATCATCGTTGCTAACTTCGGAATCGGCGGATCGTAATCCTTCCGAATCCTTAGATTCTCATCTCGTATGCTCCTGACCCGCGCTCATCGCGCGGGTCTTTCCTTTTTTGGGAGCTGTCGTTTGGTAGACTTGAATAATGACCGCTGATGTTCTAGTCACTCCGCTACACGCAAATCACCTGGCTCTCGGGGCAAAGATGGTGCCTTTTGCAGGTTACGACATGCCCGTCCAGTACTCGAGCGTCATCGCCGAAACACGTGCTGTACGCGATGGTGCCGGAATGTTTGACGTCAGCCACATGGCGCGCCTGGAATTTTCAGGGGAGCGAGTTGTCGAATTCATCGAGTGGATCACGAGTAACGACTTTGCGAAACTCGAGATCGGTACCGGGCAATACTCCCTGCTGCCAAACCCTCAAGGCGGGGTTGTGGATGACATCATTGTCTATCGCACTGGGCCTGAAAAGGTGAACATGGTCGTCAATGCAGCCAACCATGCCAAAGATGTTGCCTGGATTGAGTCTCAGAACACGTTTGATGTAGACATTTTGGATTACACCGACGAGACGGCGATGATCGCTGTTCAAGGTCCCAGTGCGGTTTCGATCCTAGCTGGATTGAGCGATGCTGCAAATGCATTGCAAGATGCCGGAATGTTTGGCGTCGTGAATTGCAATATTGCCGGTGTCTCCTGTTTCGCAGCGCGTTCGGGCTACACCGGCGAGGACGGATTTGAACTCATTTGCTCTGCCCCCCATGCCGGAAAACTTTGGGATGCCTTGGTCGAGGCGGGGGTAAAGCCCTGTGGCTTAGCTTCCCGCGATGCCCTTAGGGTTGAGGCTGGTCTTCCGCTCTATGGTCACGAATTGGGCGACGATCGCAACCCGATCACCGCTGGACTCGGCTGGGTAGTAGGGAAGGAGAAGGACTTCATTGGCTCAGGGCCGATCCGAGCAGCAAAGGAAAATGGTGTCGCCGAACGGCTCGTTGGAATCCGGCTTGACAGCAAGCGCCTTCCTGCACCGGGGATGGGGATATCCGTTGATGGAGTAAGGGTTGGGGAAGTTTGCAGCGGAGTCTATTCCCCGATGCTCGAATGCGGCATCGCCTTTGCCTTCGTTAACTCGGAAATCAAGCTCAACACGGCCTGCACGATCAATATCCGGGACAAAGAAGAGCCCGCCACAATCGTGAACAAGCGGTTCTTTAAGCGGGCCTAGGCTCTAACTGGAAAACACGCATTGCGCGCCTTTATAAGTTGCTCCGACCTTTGGACTTTCGGAAGTCATCGGATCCTCTGAGTAAGTGCAGAAATCCGCAAAAGCGCCAACGCGAAGTTCGCCAAGAAGTCCAGGATCACCACACAACCTTGCTCCGTCCTTGGTGTACCCATCGAATGCCTGCCCTGGGGAGATGTTCTCACTTGGATCAAAGCCCTCGGGGCGTTGGGTCGCGCAACTGATTCCGTCCCATGGGTTCCCGGCGACGATCGGACGATCCGAATTCAAAGCCAGGGGAATCCCGGCGTCCAAGAGGGACTTGATTCGATTGAGTTTGCTTGCTTTCTCTAGGCCGAGTTGCTTCTGGTAGGCATGACCAAAGCGGATCAGAAATTCTGGCTGCATCGTCACCGGACAACCGGCGTTTTTGATTGCGGAAATCTGATCATCGCTTAAGATCATCGCATGTTCCAAGCGATGCCGCGAAGCTTGTCCACTCGCAACAAACGCACTAAGCACATGATCCACCGCGCGATCACCGATCGCGTGAACAGCAACCCGGTAGTCATGATCGGTCGCCTTTTGCACCATTTCGGTCAATCGCTCGGGCGAGTAGATCAGCTGACCCTCGTCGTCAGAACCGGACGACCCTGAGTATTGGCCGTAAATCGCCGCCGTTCGGCTTCCGATCGCTCCGTCAGCAAAGATCTTCACCCCGGCGATTTTGCAATCGCTATTGCGCATCAGGCTCTCGGTTTCCTTGATTTGGTTCCACTTGGTTGCCCTTGGACCAAGAACCGTAGCCCATTGCATATAGAGCGAGAATCTGACCGGCGAACCCCGCTCGGCGGCGAGTCGATAGGCTTCAAGTTCCTTCACTAGGTGCCAACGTCCGGTCATCATGTCCGCCGCGCTGGTGATTCCGTACGACGCCATCGAACGCGATGCCGCCAGAATCGCCTCCACCATTTCTTCGATGCTCGGTTCAGGAGCTTTGCTGGTGACAAAGTCGTGAGCATCTTCAAGCAAGACGCCAGATAAAGCCCCAGAAGCATCTCGAACAAACGTCCCGCCAGCGGGATTTTGGACATCTGGCGCGACCCCCGCTGCCTTGAGAGCAGCGGAATTTGCCACGCTCGCGTGACCATTTACATGACGCAACAAGATCGGTACAAAATCAGAAATCGCATCCAGTTGAGACTTGTTCAGGTGTTCACCGTCCGGGAACTTGTTCTGATCGTAATGAACCGCCTGCAACCAACGCCCGGCTGGGACATCTTTTAGCGCATTTGAGACTAACTCCAGCACGTCCGACGGCGACGAACACGAGCCCAAATGAAGCCGCTGAAGATCCAGCCCAGTTGGCAAGATGTGGCAATGGCTATCCACAAACGACGGCAAAACCCATTGCCCGTTCAGGTCCGTACCCGCGCTGACGTTCTCTCCAGAGCGCTCGGCTAGAGCAATAATCTTGCCGCCGCTGACTTCCATCACCGGATCAGTAAACCCAGCCAACTTAAAATTGTGAAAAATCTGTTTCATCGTCCTATCTCCGCTGCCACGCGCTCGGCACTTTCCAGCGCGCCTTCAATAAATCCCGACCAAGTGCAATTGTAATCCCCCGCAAAATGGATCCCCATTTCCGGTTGCATCAGGTCGTTCCAATGTCCCATCACAAACCCCGGTGGCAGGCTGAAGAAACCGCCCCCGGCAAATTCATCTCCAACCCAATCATGAAGTTCTGCCTTCACAAAATACTCACGACCGTCCGGCAATGCCTTCGCAATTCCGTCTAGTAATTCATTCGCAGAATCGGGCCAATGGGATGCAATTTCCATCGCCTGATCCCCACACAAATAGCAAAGCAAAATCGCCTCCTCCCCGCGCGAACCGTCCCAGCACTGCTGCATCAAGCCGTCGGTCTTGATCCGTCCCTTGATCCCATGTTGAATCCAAAACCGGCTAGAAAAGTGCAGGGCGACTTTGATGGATCGCGACATCTTGACCGCTTCAAAAGCCTCCAATTTCCCGTTTGAAAGCCCAGGGACAAAGTTGATTTTCTTCAAATTCCCAGCCGGGATCGCTAGCACCACCCGATCAAAGGAGCGCGAATCGCCTTGGAAAGACAGCATCACCCTCGATCCCCCGACCTCAATCTGCTGTAGGACATGGTTAAAGTAAATCTGCCCACGAAGTCGCAACCGCATCGCCTCGCAAAATCCAGACGCACCAGTGGGGAAGCGGTCGCTGCTCATTTCGCCCCCCTCGCGGGCAAAGGTCTTCACCCGTCCGCAAAGCCACCCGAGGAAGCTGATGTTACGCGTGTCTTCGCCCTCATCGCTCCGGAGATCGTTCTCCAAAGTCGCCCGTCCTAGCTTCGTCACCGAGCATTTGTCCAAAAAGTCGTGGAGATTCTGGTCATCAAGTCCAGCATAGATGACGTTCATCACGGGGTCTTCGTCGAGGTCAATGGCAATCGCGTCGGCGGCTTCTTCGACGCGATTCCAGTCGCCGTTTGCCGCCTCGCCAAAATCGTCTTCCGAGTACGTTTGATCCCCATAAATAAACACCCCAGGCCATTGGTCGCTCGGGACAGGCTTTCCGCAAAGATCGTTGACCAGCTTGAGCAAGCGCTCGTGGTCAGAGTCAATCCATTCTCCGCCCGCTTCGTAGAAACCCTTCTCAGTTTTGACCGTGTGCAACCGCCCGCCGATCCGGTCGCGAGCTTCAAAGTACGTGACGGTGTGCCCAGCCTCTTCGAGCAGCATTCCAGTCCGAAGCCCAGCCGGCCCAAGCCCAACAACGGCGATTTCCATGACACTATTGTACTAGCGTAAGGCTGTTGCAATTTGACCGGGTACGATAGCTGGATGCGCATTGATGGACGAGCAAACGACGAACTACGACCTGTGAAAATGACCGTTGGCTTTGCCAAATTTGCGGAGGGATCTTGCCTTATCGAGATCGGCGATACCCATGTGATGGTCACGGCGACGGTCGAAGACAAGGTTCCGCCGTTCATGAAGAACCAGGGCAAGGGTTGGGTGACCGCTGAGTATTCGATGCTTCCACGCTCCGGTCGTCAACGCAATCAGCGCGATGCCAACCGGGGACCAAACGGACGTTCTATGGAAATTCAGCGTCTGATCGGGCGTTCGATGCGCGCGATCGTGGATGTGGAATCTATGGGAGAGCGCACAATCACGCTCGACTGCGATTGTCTCCGCGCCGACGGCGGAACCCGCACCGCATCCATCACCGCCGCCTATGTCGCCACGTACCAAGCCATGCGTTGGATGATGGATCAGCGGATGATTAAGCGCATCATGATGGACGAGGCCGTCGCCGCCATTAGTGTGGGCGTGGTGAAGGGGCATGAAATGCTCGACCTGAATTACGAAGAAGATTCCACCGCCTACACCGACATGAACATCGTAATGACCGAGTCCGGCAAGTTCGTCGAGCTTCAAGGCACCGCCGAATCCGCCCCGTTCAGCACCGAGACCCTGGTCAAGATGCTCGGGTTAGGGAAGAAGGGCGTCCTGGAACTGGTCGAAATGCAGAAAGCGGCATTGGAAGAAGCTGGGCTCGTGGGGTAGTTCGGATTGTTCGGGGTGTCTGCTTCCACCTTGGAAACGCGGAGGCATGAAAATCACCAACTGTTGCGATCGATAAGGTTGCCAAACTGCGTCGTCAAATCCAGGAGAGGGTCGATATTTTGTGGCGTTAACGAACCTACTTCTGTTACGACGAGGTTCCCATCCTTGCACCGCCACATCGCGGCATCGCGCTTGCGCAAAATGGACTTAGCTTCGGTGTTGAGCAGGAGCTTGATATAGTTCTCGTCGCTGCATGAAATGTAGAACTGATTGTCGAAGTCCTCATCCCCGATCAGGATATCGTGCGACCCAAAGAACGCCTTGATGTTATCCCAGAGGCCTTGCTTTCGAATCGTGAAGGATGGCAGCCCGGGCTTAACCGGGGTTGTCGTAATCGTGTGATAAACCGTGTAAGAACTTTTTCCAGTCGAAACAACGTACCAAGATTCGAAGAAGATAACGGGTCGGTTCGCGACCGTCCCCGTGTGATACCGGTGGCAGGTTGCACTTGGAGCAGCGATCAAGGGTCGGAAGTGACCTACTAGTTCTTCCGGGGCGACTGGAGCAGCTGTTCCGTACCACTTTTGGACACCCGGCAAATCATGGTAAGTAAAGTTTTTGCTCGTCGCCCAAGCCGCCCATTCGGCTCGACGTCGCTCTGTTTCGGCATTTCCGAACCTAATGGCATAGATGATCCCCACGATAAGCAACACGCCGAAGATAGAGTAAAGAATGACCTGATCCACGAGAGAAGTACGGTTACTTACAGCTGTAAGATTCAGGATCGGGAGGTCGGAAAGGGACTTGACACCTACAGGTTGGAAAGATAAAGGTACCTAACCACGAACCAACCCGAGCAAAAACCCAAAAGTCCCCTTGCTTTTCCACCAAAAGCGGGGTATAGTTCCATCTTGCAGGCGCGAGTCTGTGCGGCTTCTAGCCATATTGACCATCGACCCACCGCGATCTCTCACCGAGGAATCGCGCGAACCACAGAAAGCAAGACGCTTTCGAAGAGGGCAACGATTCAGCGGTTAATGTGACACGCGAAGCTAATTTAATCGGCCTTCAAATCTATTTGGCCGTGCTGCGAAATCAACCTGATTTCGCGGCATGGTTTGATGTCGTTTGAAGCCACAGGAGTAAAAATAAATTATGTTACCGGGCATCCTCGGAACGAAAGTTGGAATGACGCACGTCTTTGACGAAGCGGGAAGAATGGTACCAGTGACGGTTGTTGAAGCCGGCCCTGTGTTCGTTACCCAAATCAAGACGGAAGAAAATGACGGCTATGCAGCTGTTCAAGTTGGATATGGTGAGGCCCGTGAAAAGGACCTGACCTTCCCTAAGTTTGGTCACCTCAAGAAGGCTGGCTTAACTCACAACGTGAAGACCCTCAAGGAATTCCGAGTGAGCGAAACCGCTAGCTTCACAGCCGGGCAGCAAATTTTGCCCGCCGACATTTTTACAGAAGGTGAATCCATCACCGCAACCGGTACCTCAAAGGGTAAGGGATTCCAAGGGGGCGTTAAGCGCTATGGATTCGCTGGTCAGCACATGACCCACGGTTTCATGACTCACCGACGTCCAAACTCCTCCGGTGCTACTGGTCCTCAGCGCGTTTTTAAAGGAACCCGCAAGCCAGGCCGAATGGGTGGAGATACGGTGACTCAAAAGGGTCTCAAGATCGTTCGGATTGACGCCGAGCGCAATCTTATTCTCATTGATGGTAGCGTCCCCGGTCCAAACGGAGCGGTCGTGATCATCAATAAGGTAGGGGGTAAGTAAGACATGTCTACTCTCGAAATTAAGAATTCAAGCGGAAAAGCGGCTGGCAAGTACGAACTTGGCGTGATCGCAAAGTCCGAACCTCTGATGCACCTGCTGCACCAAGCGGTTGTGACGGAAGAAGCCAATTCCCGCCAAGGAACCCAAAAGACCAAGAGTCGTTCGGAAACTTGGGGTGGAGGCCGAAAGCCGTACAAGCAAAAGAAGACTGGTAACGCTCGACAAGGTTCGACCCGTTCTCCACAATACGCACACGGTGCGATGGCGCTGGCCCTTATGCCTCGCGATTACACCAAGCAGTTCAACCGAAAGGAGCGACGCGCCGCCATTCTTGGTGCGCTCAATGCTCAATTCGCAGCTGGCAATGTGATCGTGGTGGATGCAGTCAATTTCAACGCCGCGCGAACCAAGGATGCAGAAGCTCTCCTGAAGGCTCTCGGAGTCAACGATGTTCGCCGCGTTTTGGTGATCACCAATGGTTATGACGAAAGCACATACAAGTGCTTCCGCAATCTGAAGAACGTCGTGGTGCGAACCGCGCCGACAAATGCAGAAGGCGTGAAGTCAGTAGCGTTCAGTACCCGAGACATTCTCGTTGCCCACAAGATCGTGTTCGCCAAGGACGCCCTTGAAGCAACAGAAGCGATCTACTCCGGCGAAGTCTCTGAAAAGGCAAAGCCTGCTAAGGCAGAAAAAGCTGCTAAGCCTGCAAAGGAAGCAAAGATCGCCATCGCGCCAAAGGTAAGCAAGGCAAAGAAGGCAGATGCTGAAGAAGCTCCAGCCGAAAAGCCAAAGAAGGCCACCAAAAAGAAAACAGAGGAGGCTGGTAGTTAATGAAAAGCCCATACGATATCATCGTTAAGCCTCACATCACGGAAAAGTCTGTAGCGCTCAGCTACGGTTCCCAGTTCGTGAAGGATGAGGAAAATGTTCGACGCTACACCTTCGTGGTTGATGGCGACGCGAACAAGCTCGAAATCAAAGCCGCGTTGGAAGCAATTTACAACAGCGGTAAGAAAGAAAAGGATCAGAAGATCGTGGTGACCAAAGTCAACACTGTCAACGTCCGAGGAAAGATGCGCCGCGTCGGTCAGCGAAAGCCAGGCCAACGCCCGAATTGGAAAAAGGCCGTCATCACCCTTGCACCTGGTCAAATGCTAGAGGATTACGGAGTCTAAAATGGCACGACGATTAAAACCAACCTCGCCGGGCCGACGGCACATGATCATCGCCGATTACAAGGAGATCACCAAGAAGAAACCCGAAAAGAGCCTTCTTGCTCCTCTCCCAAAGACCGGTGGTGTCAACAACTACGGTCGCCGAACCGCCTTCAATAAGTCTGGCGGTAACAAGCGACGCTACCGAATCGTTGATTTCAAGCGAATCAAGGATGGTCAAAACGCAACGGTTATTGGTATCGAATACGATCCAAACCGAACCTGCCGCATTGCTCTTTTGCAATACGAAGATGGCGTAAAGACCTACATCTTGGCTCCAAAGGGTCTGACTGATGGCATGATCGTTCGCTCCGGCGAAGGTGCTGACATCCTTCCAGGTCACTGCTTGATGCTCAAGAATATCCCACTTGGTACTCTTGTTCACAACGTTGAATTCCAACCAGCGAAGGGTGGTCAAATGGTCCGCGCTGCTGGCGCAGCCGCTCAGGTGATGGCGAAGGAAGGCGACTACGTGACCCTGCGACTTCCATCCGGTGAAATGCGAATGGTTCACGCCACTTGCAAAGCGACCGTTGGGGAAGTTGGAAACAGCGACCACGAAAACGAGCAGATTGGTAAGGCCGGTAAGAACCGAGGCCTTGGCCGACGACCACACGTTCGAGGTGTCGTTAAGTCTCCTCGAGACCACCCACACGGTGGTGGTGAAGCGAAGTCACCAGTCGGACGTAAGAAAGGTCCAGTTGACCGATGGGGCAACAAGGCCAACGGTCAGAAGACACGATACAACAAGCGAACCGATAAGTTCATCATTCGCCGAAGGACGAAGAACTAACATAAACCCTTTCCTGCTCGCCGCTTAGGGTGAGCAGGAAAACACCTCGAAAAAACAAATTCACACACCATGGCAAGAAGTATTAAAAAAGGATTCTTCGTGGACGACCACCTAATGAAAAAAGTGGACGCCATGAATGCATCGGGAGAGAAAAAGTTGATTAAGACTTGGTCTCGCCGATCAACAATCACCCCAGATATGTTGGGGCATACACTCGCAGTACACGACGGACGTAAGCACGTTCCAGTCTTCGTGACCGAAAACATGATCGGCCACAAGCTGGGCGAATTCGCCCCGACCCGGACCTATAAGGGTCACGGTGGTTCGATGCCTGATCGAGGTGTCAAACTCCGCTAAGGAAAACGTAGCTACTGAGAGGTCCTTCGGGGTATCCTCTTCGGTTGCGCCCTCGCGAACACGTCAGCACGATTAAGCTGGCGAGAACGAGAGAAAGCGCGAGTGAGGAGTGAGTCACACGAGGAATCTTGAGGACTACACGGAAGTTTCACGATGGAAGTACAAGCTGTCGCAAAGTATATTAGGGTTCAACCGAGAAAGGTAAGAATCGTTGCAGATGAGATTAAAGGCAAGTCTGCACACGACGCCTCGGCAAAACTCCGTTTCCACCCAAGTAAGGGTGCCCGCATGTTGCGCAAGGTGATTGAGTCTGCAGTCGCCAACGCGGAAACCAACAACGGGTTGAACGGCGGATCCCTCCGAATCAGGACGATCATGGTAGATGAAGGTCCAAAGATCAAGCGCATGACGCAAAAAGCCATGGGTCGTGGTGCGCGGATCATTAAGAAGACCAGCCACATCACCGTTATCCTGGAAGATTTTGAGCAAAAGGCTCCACAAAAGCCACACGGAACCAAGGCTAAGCCTCGACCAAAGTTCGAAGCACCAAAGAAAGCCAAGGCTGCCAAGAAGGAAGAAGTAATCGAAGAAACCCCAGTGGTGGAAGCGACCGAAGAAGTGACTGAAGAAGTTGCAGCCGAAGCTGAAGTTGTCGAAACAGCAGCGCCAGAGGCTGAAGCAACTGAAACAGAATCAGTCGAACCGGAAGCTACTGAGGAGAAGAAGGACTAATGGGTCAGAAAATACATCCAATCGGTTTTCGAATCGGGGTTATCCGCACCGCGGATAGCACCTGGTACGGAGACAAGAAAACCTACGCGAAGATGCTCGCTTCGGACAATGAACTCCGAAAAGAAATCTGTGCGCGATACGGCATCGGCATCATCAGCCGAACAGAAATCGAAAGAGCCGCTAACCGCGTTAAGCTCACGATTTTTACATCCCGACCAGGAGCCATCATCGGCCGAGGCGGAAAGGGAATTGATGATCTGACTCAAGACCTGAACAACATGGTTCGAAAGGTTGACAACACGCTCGTCGTTCAAGTCAACGTTTCTGAAGTTCGCCAGCCAGAGCTCGATGCTCAGCTTGTTGCGGAAAACATTGCTGTTCAGCTCGAAAAGCGTGTTTCTCACCGCCGTGCCATGCGCCAAGCAATGACTCGAGCCCTTCGTATGAATGGTCGAGGAATGAAGGTTATGGTTGCAGGACGATTGAACGGATCTGAAATCGCCCGAAGCGAAATGGACAAGATGGGCAAAGTCCCTCTCCACACGCTCCGCGCCGATATTGACTACGGAACCGCAACCGCAAAGACTGTTTACGGAGCCATCGGTGTCAAGGTTTGGATCTATAAGGGCGAAGTGTTGCCAGAAAAGCAACGCCAAGCATTGATGGGTCACCCAAGCCAAGCCCGAGACGAAGAAGCTCCACGCCCGCGCCGAGATCGACGCGACGATCGCCCGCCACGAGATGACCGAGGACCACGAAATGATGGACCCCGCAACGATGGCCCACGACCTGATCGCGCACCACGACCGGCAGCACCAACACAAGGAGCAAATAGCTAATGTTAATGCCAAAGAGAACCAAGTACCGGAAGCAGCACCGGGGACGAATGCGAGGTCAAGCCGTTCGCGGTAACACCATCGCCTTTGGTACCTTCGCGCTCGTTGCCATGGAACCAGCTTGGATCACCAGCCGACAAATTGAAGCAGCTCGTATCGCCATGACCCGCCACATCAAGCGTGGTGGTAAGGTTTGGATCCGAATCTTCCCAGATAAGCCATTCACCAAGAAGCCTCTTGAACAGCGAATGGGTAAAGGTAAGGCTGGCGTCGAAGGCTGGGTCTGCGTTGTAAAGCCAGGCCGAGTCATGTTTGAAATGGAAGGCCCAGCAGAAGAAGTTGCAAAGGAAGCGATGCGACTGGCTATGCACAAGATGCCAATCCGATGTAAATTTATGGTGAAAGCCGCTGGAGCACCTGCCGTTGCAGTCCCAGCCGATGTAGCCGCCGCAACTGGTGAAGAAATGGCCCCAGGCGCAGAGATGGAAGTCACTGCCGATCAGGTCATCGAATCCGAAGTTGCGACCAACGAAACTGAGGGAACTCAAGAGTAAAGATGAAGGAATTGAAATCTGACGATTTGCGACAAAAGAGCGTTCCAGAACTGGAAGTGATTTTAGAGCAAGAACGAGCGAGTCTGTATAAGGCGCGACGCGACCTGGTTTTCCGCCAAATGACGGATACCGCTAGCCTCATGGGCCGACGACACAACATCGCACGGATTCTCACCATCATCGGTGAAAAGAAGCGCGGAGGAAATAGCTAATGGCAGAAAACCAAGCAGCCGCAGCCGCAACGGAAGAAGCCCGAGGCCGACGAAAGACCCGACAAGGTCGAGTTTCATCTGCAAAGATGGACAAGACCATCGTGATCAAAGTTGTCCGACGTGTTCAACACCCGCTGTACGGCAAAACGGTTATCAAAACCCAAAAGTTCAAGGCGCACGTTGATGAGTTTATGGTGGACGGCGTTTCCACGAAGCAAATCAATGGCGTTAAGGTCGAAGAAGGAGACACCGTCGAGATCATGGAAACACGACCGCTAAGTCGAGAAAAGAACTGGCGCGTTGTCCGTGTGATCGAAAAGGTCAAGTAATTTTTATCCTGCTTCTGAACCGGGATGAGCGGAAGCAGGGAAAACAACAAGGAAAGGCAAGGACGAACAGAAAATGGTTCAACAATTTACTAGGCTAAAGGTAGCAGACAATAGCGGAGCACGAGAAGTCATGTGTATCCGTGTATTGAAAGGTTCCCAGCCACGATATGGCGGAGTCGGCGATGTGATCGTCGCTGCCGTTAAGCTCGCGACACCAAATATGCCGGTCAAGAAGGGTGATGTCATTAAGGCAGTCATCGTTCGGACCAAGAAGGCCATCCGACGTGCAGACGGATCCACTCTTCGCTTTGATGAGAATGCTTGCGTTGTCATCAACCCAGCGAACATGGAGCCACGAGGCACTCGGATCTTTGGACCAGTCGCACGAGAATTGCGAGATGTCAACTTCATGAAGATCGTCTCCCTCGCACCGGAGGTGCTGTAACACTATGCCAACGAAAGCAGAAATTAAGGCACTGAATAAGAACGTCAAGCTTAAGCTTCGCAAGGGCGACACCGTGCAAATCATTGCGGGCAAGGACAAGGGCCAAATTGGCATGATCGCAGCTGTTTCTCCAAAGGAGCACAAGGTCATCGTCGTTCAAAACGACCCTGAGAATGCCGATCAGAAAATCCCACTCAACGCTGTCACCAAGCACTACAAGGCAAAGCGACAAGGCGAGCGATCCGTACGTTTCAAGATGCCATCCCCATTGCACATCAGCAATGTGATGCTGGTTGATCCAGAAACAGGCAAGCCAACTCGAGTCGGCCGACGCAAGGAAGGCGATAAGATTGTTCGCTACGCTAAGAAGAGCGGCAAGACTATCGTTGACGGCGTGGATATTGACCTCGTTGCACGACGCGAAGAGGAGAAGAAGAACTCCTAACCAGGGGTGAGGTACCACTATGGCAAGAATTAAGAAAGAAATGGAATCGCCAACGAGTTACCCAACTCCGCGGTTGAAGCAAGTTTGGAAAGAGAAGGCTTCCCCGAAGCTGATGGAAGAGTTTAAGTACAAATCCGTCATGCAGCTCCCAAAGATTGAGAAGATCGTTCTCAACATGGGTGTGAAGGCAACCGACGACAAGCACCTTGATAACTGCGTGCGCGACATGCAGCTCATCACAGGTCAAAAGCCTGTGACGACAACAGCTCGAAAGGCTGTGTCTAACTTTAAGCTTCGCGAAGCCATGAAGATTGGTTGCAAGGTCACCCTTCGAGGCGACAAGGCACTCCACTTCCTGGACAAGCTTTGCACCGTCGTTCTCCCACGAATCCGTGACTTCCAAGGCGTTAATCCAAACAGCTTTGACGGTCGAGGCAACTATGCCCTCGGTCTGAAAGAGCAGTTGGTTTTCCCTGAAATCCCTTACGATTCGTTCGACCGAATCCGTGGTATGGACATCATCATCTGCACCACCGCTAACTCCGACGCAGAAGGTCGAGTACTGTTGAAGGAACTCGGAATGCCATTCCGCGATTCCAAGTAAGAACTTGACATTCTGAATAAGAAGCCGCTCATGGAACTGGGCGGCTTTTTGTGTTTACGGAGCGAGAGTATGCTCGATCAGGGCACCGGATTCTTCCCACTGGTAACCCGCGGATTCGTAGGTCCTCTTAAAGTGGACCCAAGCATTGATTGTGGGCGAAAAAAGCCCAACGGTCTCAATCGGGGATGTCCCGTCAGTTTCGAGTTCCTTCAACTCAAAGACATCTACCAGCGCGCTGAGCGAACCGGCTTTAGTTAGTCCACCAACCTCACGCGTGTAGGACATGGTCTTGCCATTCTGAAGCGTAACAGATCGTGTGAGCTTAGCTCCAGCTGTCATCTGGTTGGGGTACGGAAGATCTTCGGTAACCGGCATCATTTCCGCAATGAGCGGCGGGTTTTCGAAGGCGACCAACTCCAAAGTTGCAGGGTCGTGGTACCAGCGTCGCCCAACCTGTGGGGGCTTGACTTCGCCCGTAGTCGCAGTTTTCAAGGCGGTAGAAGAGTCCTTGATGACCAAGTAATTTTTTCCACCCCGGTTCGCCGTAGCAGTTTCGATGAAGCGGTAAGAAAAGAACTTACGTGGATAGTCCTCCTTACTGCGCCGAGCCGTGAATTCACTGAGATACACGATGCGATCCCCGGCCTTGAGCGGGCGCACGTCCTTGATCGCAGTCATATCTTTGGGAGGACCTTCGGGGAAGGCAAAGGCCTCTTCTTTCTCAGGTGTCTGCTCGACATCGGGTTTCGCCGTACTTTGAGTGCACCCTCCAAGGACAGATCCTATTGCCAAGTAAACAACAATCCAAAAAGAACTTTTGTGCATGATCATTAAGACGCTTATTTCTGGCTATGTTGACGCAAAAAATTCCCCCGTCCTTACGAACGGGGGACTTGAGTGCTTCAGCTAGCTCCTTACGGGGCTACGTTGAAGGTTCGAGCGATCGAGTTGCTTCCTGAACCGCCCTTAGCGCCGGTCCATGTGATCGCATTGTAAGTCACGGTTGCAACCGTGGTTGTGTTACCCTTTGTGACGATGTAGTCTCTTGATCCAGCCGATACTGGGATGATCGTACCACCACCACCAGATGTGACTGTTCCAAGTGAAGTACCGAACGCCAATTCACCGTTCGGGATCGTGTGACCGAACGTATCGATGAACGTTGGAGTTACAGTGATCGAACCACCGTTTGCAATGCCAGTGAATCCACCTGCTGTTGGAGAGACCCCACCAGAAACTGTAGTCAGCTTAACCTTTTGAGGCACGCCAAAGACGTCAACTGTAAACGCTGGTGAAGTAACGCTACCGGAAGAAGCGGTTACTGTGAATCGGCCAGCTGATGATCCTGCATTGATTCGAACGCTTACACCGGTGCTACCACCATTGTAACTCGCCGCGCTAACCGATCGAGTTGCAGTGTCATCCAGGTCTCCTGCTGGATTCGGGAATCCAGATACTACCGTCGCGGAAGGAATGTTATTGATCGCATCCCAGGTGACGTTAGAGAGCAAGGTTGCGAATGTTGATTCAGCCAAGACTGATTGAGTATCAATATCGTTCGCAGTTGTGAGTCGGAAGCGATCTGGATTCGTAGTTGCGTTGGTTGCTGGGCTTGTTGTGCCAGTATCAAGTCGGCTTGCACCGGATATTCCGAGTGCACCGAGCGGGCGAGTGATCGTCATCGTTACCGAGCCAACGACCGTGCCTCCAACCAAGATTTCAACCAGATTACCGCCTGAATACTTGATATTTAGACCGTTGAACGCAGCATTACCAATTGCAAACTCCGGAGTTCGGAACTGAGATCCTGAGGAGAATCCACTACCATCGGTTTGGGCATCCACCGTACCAAATACGGATCCGGAAGCAGGGGATGGATAATTTGTACCATAGACGCTACCAACCGTATTCTTCGCTCGAAGCGTGAATGCTCGGTCAGGAACGCTAACTCCTCTGGCGTTTTGGAGGGTGAATTCAATGTTCTCGGAGTTGAACGGAGCTCCCCTAGGAGGAGCGAAGTTGTCATCCCAAAGCAAAGTTGCTCCGCCTGCTGGGTTGCTGACAGACGCAGTAAATGTATTCGCGTTACCGTAGGTGTAATTTGTCGTGAAACTCGTTGAGAGACCGCTTGCTACCGGAGTCGTAAACGTCAGTTGAACATCGTCGCCTTCATCACCGCCACCTGTTGCATAGATCACGTCTGGGATCGAGGAACCTTTCCCTCCTCGGGTTGGCGCGGATCCTGCGTTGAAGTCAATGAATGGGTAGTCAGATCCGGAGAACGAGTCGGTGACCGACCAATCGCTCGCATTGCCAAGAACAACACCGTTTGCGTCTTGGGTGATAACGAGGACGTCGTAGGACTCATTGTCTTCGTTGCCAGGAATGATGTTGGAAAGGACAGTTGCAGGTGCTCCGAACTTGGAACCTGAAACGCTTCGATCGCGAAGCAGGACTCTGAGAGACGCAGCAGGACCTGCAGTGTATGCCGCAGAGTTAAATGTCAATGCCTGCAAGCTATTCGAAGAATTGAGAGAAACGTTCGTCGCTGCGATCGGGAATGTTCCTGTGCCAACTGGACCAGTTGTAGATCCTAATCCTGAGCCACTGAATGTGAAGGAAGGAGTTCCACCAACACTGGTCCGAGAAGTTACCTTTGCGGCAATGAAGTTGCCAGCGGAGAGGTTGAAAACTTCGCTATCAGCAGCGCGCGTGATTTCACCGTCGGCGACTTGGATCGTCAACGTGCCCAGGTTTGCGGGTAGATAGCCATCAGGAGCTGTAGACGAGTTTGTGATCACAACGTTTGGGCTGCCGGATGGAGCGAGACCAGATGCAACGTACACAAAACCGTACACGGACTTCGTGACCTCAGTAAATGTGGGTGCCGGAGCAGAGTCACTGCCACCACCACCGCAACCGGCGAGCAGGACGCCGCCGACAACAGAAATTCCGCTTAGGAGTAATGTTCTTCGCATTTCTTTTTATTCCTCTTCTTAAGAAGGAGCACGACCCCGATTTTGGGCGGGAACGCCTCACGTTCGTAACGATGTCATTATACTAGAGTACACGCAAGAATAACAGGTTCATGCGCAATTCCGACGTTGACTGCCACGATTCAGAGCTATAGACGATAGCCCTAAGTCAAAAGAGTCAGCATTTCAAGGCATTTTCCACAGGGCAAATCAGGTAATTTTGCTTTTGGAATTTAAAGTTATTTGTGTTCGAAGAGCGGGAACCTCTTGACATCACTAGGGATAATGGGGATAATGGAAAGTCCCCAATGCCGCGTCTGCACATTTTACAACGTCGTTTTACGTCTTCGAGCACGAGGGATTTGAACTCCCGGAGGACACAATGAGACTCATTAAGCCAGCGGTAAAGAGCCTTCCAATTATCTTGGATGTACCTTACCTACTCGAACTCCAACTGAACAGCTATCGGTGGTTCCTTGAAGAAGGACTCCCTGAGCTCTTTAAATCGTTCTCTCCGATTTGGGACTTTACCCAAACCAATTACATCGAATTCGCCGGATTCATCCTTGGTGAGCCTAAATATTCGCTCCAAGAATGCCGGAATCGAGACATGACTTTCGAAGCGCCGATTAAGGCAACTGTTCGCTTCGGTGGTCGTGATCGCGAGGAAATCGAATCCGAAGTCTATCTCGGCGATCTTCCGTTGATGACCGACAAGGGAACCTTTATCATCAATGGTCGAGAGCGCGTCATCGTTTCTCAGCTATCCAGGTCTCCGGGTCTGTACTTCGAAGAGGGAGTTGACAACGCGATGCAAGTCATCGTCTCGGCGCGGATCATTCCTAATGAAGGTCCTTGGCTCGAAGTCGAATCCGATTCTAACCAGGCTGTTTACACCCAGGTCAGTCAAACCAAGAAGCTCCCGATCACGCAGTTGATCAAAGCTCTTCACGCCTTTTTTGATAGCTCCGCTCCTGATAAGTTCAAGGGCCGGGTTCGCTATACCAAGGCAATTAAGGACGGATACAAGCGCAAGCTGGTTGATCCTCTCGCTGATCCAGATACAGGAGAAGTTCTCTTCGACAAGGGCACGGTTCTTACGAAGTCTGTCTTGGCTCAAATTCCTGCTTCCTTGCAAGATTTGGTTGTCGAAATGGAGTCGCCTTTGGCAAGCAACGACGAAATGTTGCTGTACTTCGGTAACGAACGAACGCTTGAAAAGCCAACTGCCGATGAGCTTGATGGTTCGCGATTGATGCACGACCTCCACGAAGGCACCAAGCTGATCGTGAAGAAGATGGAGCGCATCGACCGCGAAACCGCGAAGAAGATTGAGTCAATGGAATTGACCAATCTTGAAATCCTTCACGTCTCACCGCTGGTTAACGCGACTCTGGATCAAGACAAGACCCAGAACATGCGCGATGCGATTCTGGACATCTTTAAGCGGATGCGCCCAGGCGAAGCTGCTACGGAAGAAGCCGCGAAGCAACTTCTTTACAACCAATTCTTCGATGTGAAACGCTACGACCTCGGGAAGGTTGGTCGCCGGTTCTTGAACCAGCGATTGAATAACGACATTCCGCTGAAGGTTCGTAATCTGACATCAGACGACCTCGCAGGCATCCTTATCGCCATGGAGCCATACATGCTCGGCGAAGCAGAGCGCGACGATATTGACGACCTCAAGAACAAGCGCGTGCGCTCGGTTGGAGAGCTTCTCCAGTCGCAGCTTCGACTTGGTTTTGTCCGAATGGAAAAGGTCGCTCGTGAGCGAATGACCTCCGCTGATCCAGAGAACTTGCTGCCAGGAATTATCCTGTCGGTCAAGCCAGTTAGTGCCTCTATCAAGAGCTTCTTTAGTTCGAACCAGCTTTCGACGTTCATGGACCAAACCAATCCGCTTTCGGAAATCACCAACAAGCGAAGGCTCTCAAGCCTCGGACCTGGTGGTCTTCAGAGAAACAGTGCAAAGCTGGAAGTCCGTGACGTTCACCGATCTCACTACGGCCGAATCTGCCCGATCGAAACTCCAGAAGGTCCAAACATTGGTCTCATCTCCCAGATGACCACTCTTGCTCGGATTGACGAGTTTGGATTCCTGATGACTCCTTATCGCAAGGTCGTCAACGGAAAGGTCCTACCAGAGATTGCTTACCTCACAGCGCGAGAAGACAACATCGCTCGCATTGCTCCCGCGGACATTAAGCTTGACGAGGAAGGCAACATTATTGAAGAATTTGTCAAGATCCGATGCCCGGGTGGAGACAAGGAATTCGGCGGTGCTTCTTACCCAACCGTTCCACGCGAAAAGGTCATGTTCATGGACGTTTCGCCGCAACAGATTATCTCCGTTGCGACCGCGTTGATTCCGTTCCTGGAAAATGACGACGCGAACCGTGCTCTAATGGGTGCGAACATGCAACGTCAGGCTGTTCCGTGCTTGCGTTCGGCAGAACCGGTTGTCGGTACTGGGTACGAGCGAACAGCAGCAGTTGACTCTGGTGCTGCGATTATCGCGCATCGCCAAGGCGTTGTTGAGTACGTCACCTCGCTTGAAGTTCGAGTCCGAACCGACGAAGGTGATTTGGATGTTTACAAGCTCAGCCACATGGCGGCTTCGAACAAGTCTACTTGTTTCACTCATGTTCCAAAGGTCGTTCAGAATGACGTCGTCCTTGTTGGAGATACGATTGCCGACGGTCCTACCTGCGACAATTCTCGACTCTCGCTTGGTCAAAACTGTCTCGTGGCATTCTTGCCGTGGGGCGGATACAACTACGAAGACGCGATCATCATGTCGGAGCGCATGGTCAAGGACGACGTGTTCACCTCGATTCACATCGAGCGACACGAATGCGAAGCCGTTGACACCAAGCTCGGGCCAGAAGAAATCACCCGCGATATTCCAAACGTCGGCGAAGATGCTCTGAAGGACCTCGACGAAAACGGAATCATCCGCGTCGGTGCCGAAATCCGACCAGAAGACATTTTGGTTGGTAAGGTTGCACCGAAGGGTCAAACGGAAATGACCGCTGAAGAGCGACTGATCATCGCGATCTTTGGTAAGAAGGCAGAAGAAACGCGCGACGTGTCCCTCCGATTGCCGCACGGTGAAAAGGGTGTCGTTATTGACGTCAAGGTCTACAGCCGATACAAGTACCTCTCGCCATCGATCGGTAAGATTTACAACGAATCCAAGAAGCGCGAGCGACTGGAATGCGACATCACCGGCGAGCCGTTGGTGCAAATCCCAGGCGACGAATTGCCAGCTGGAACCAACATGACGGTCCAGGTCTACACCGCTCAAAAGCGGAAGATCACCGTTGGTGACAAGATGGCGGGACGTCACGGAAACAAGGGTGTTATCTCCCGAATTGTTCCGGCGGAAGACATGCCGTATCTCAACGATGGAACTCCAGTAGACGTGATCTTGAATCCACTCGGGGTTCCGAGCCGGATGAACATTGGTCAAATCCTCGAAACTCACCTCGGGTACGTTGGTCGTCACTTTGGAATCCGCTACGAGTGCCCAGCATTCGAAGGTGCTACCGAGCACGAAATTCTCGACGAAGTCAGCCGAATGGCTCAGGACATGCGCCGAAATGTGCTTGACCACTACGTTAACCGAGAGCTCCTGCTTGGAATCCGGTTCGAAGTAGACGATGACACCGACGTCATGCTCGCAAAGGTTGATAAGAGACTGCGCGAACTCGACGAACCGCATCTACAACGCGTGACTCGTATTCTTTCCACCAAGGCCCCTGCTCCTGTCGCCGAGATTCTTGATCTCGAAGAATGGACTGCAGAGGAAATGCCGGAAGTCATGGGCGCACCGTTTAAGGCAACAGACGATGTCTATGCCGAGGCAGTCGCAAAGGTCAAGGAGAACTCCTTCCAGCGAGCAGGAATTGATCCTGATTCCTGTAAGTCCACACTCCGCGACGGTATGACAGGCGACGTTCTGCCAAACCCGATCACGGTTGGTGTGATGTACGTCTTGAAGCTTGAGCACCTTGCCGACGAAAAGATCCACGCTCGTTCGATTGGACCATACTCCCTCGTTACCCAGCAACCGCTAGGTGGTAAGGCGCAGTTTGGTGGTCAGCGATTCGGGGAGATGGAAGTCTGGGCGCTTGAAGCATACGGCGCAGCCTACACCTTGCAAGAACTCTTGACCATCAAATCTGACGATGTCATGGGTCGTGTTAAGGCGTATGAAAGCATCGTCAAGGGCGAAACAATTCAAGAGCCAGGCATCCCAGAATCCTTCAAGATTCTGGTCAACGAACTCCGGTCGCTATGTCTCAAGGTCTCGGTTGAGGATCCAAATAACAAGGAACTCACCCTCAAGGATCTTGATGAACTCACAAGCGGAGACGATGTGCGGCTTGCACGAAGCGTAGGCTTCTTTAACTAAATAAACCGTTCCCGAGGCCCTGCAGGACTCGGGAACCCTTACCGCCAGAAGGGAAGTCTCCCTCCTGGCATTTGGCTGAGAAATAAGACACCAAAATCATGGCAGACGTTAGCCTTTTCGATAAGATCCGCGTTGGAATTGCATCACCTGAAGAAATTCGGAGCTGGGCAGTTCGTAAGGACGCAAATGGACAAATGATCTCTTACGAGGTCAAAAAGCCAGAAACGATCAACTACCGCACCTTCAAGCCCGAACGCGACGGGCTATTCTGCGAACGCATCTTTGGTCCAGTCAAAGACTGGGAATGTTCATGCGGACGCTACAAGAAGATTAAATACAAGGGCATCATTTGTGAGCGATGTGGCGTTGAAGTCACCCGTTCCAAGGTTCGCCGAGAGCGCATGGGCGTGGTCGAATTGGCCGCTCCTGTTTGCCACATCTGGTACCTCAAGGGCGTTCCATCCCCAATCAGCTTGATCGTAGACATCAGCCCTCGACAGCTTGAAAAGGTTATCTACTTCGCCAGTTTTATCATCATCGACATTGACTCTGAAAAGATTCAAGAGATGATGCCAAACATCCGCCAGGCCGTTGAAGACGAGAAGCGCTCGATCATGGAATCCATGCGGCAGCTTGAACTCGATAGCATCACGCGTCTGACAAACGAAATGCGAAATAATCCAGACGAGTATCTGGATGAGCAATTCGTGCGTGATCGCATGAAGTCTGCCCACGATCGTATCCGTGCAGAGTATCGAGATTCCGATGACCGCCTGAAGGATATGGATGTTGCTGTAGACCTTCTCAGCAAGCTTGAGCTCAATCAGTTGATCGAGGAAGACAAGTGGAGAGCCATCAACAAGATGCTCGATGCTGTAGATCGTCGTCTGCGCACAGATCTCGGCTCCTTCGTTCGAGCAAACATCGGTGCCGACGCTGTGAAGGAACTTCTCAAGCGAGTTGATCTCGATAAGCAAGCACGAGAATTGCGACACGAAATCGTTGTCACCACCAGCACCAAGCGTGCTCGAGCGATCAAGCGACTTGAACTTGCCGAAGCCCTGATCACATCCAAGTCTCGACCAGAGTGGATGATCCTGGATGCATGCCCAGTCATCTCTCCTGAGCTGCGCCCGATGGTCCAATTGGATGGCGGACGATTTGCAACCTCCGACCTCAACGATCTCTATCGAAGGATCATCAACCGCAACAACCGACTCAAGCGGATCATGGAAATCCAGGCTCCAGAGTCCATTATCAATCACGAAAAGCGACTTCTCCAAGAAGCCGTTGATGCGCTGATTGATAACGGCCGAAGAAGCCGACCTGTTGTTGGTTCAAACCAACGACCACTCAAGTCCCTGAGCGACATGCTCAAGGGTAAGGAAGGTCGTTTCCGAAAGAACCTTCTCGGTAAGCGAGTTGACTATTCCGGACGATCCGTTATCGTCGTCGGTCCTCACCTTAAGCTGCACCAATGCGGTTTGCCAAAGGAAATGGCTCTCGAACTCTTCAAGCCATTTGTGATGAAGAGCTTGGTCGAAAAGAAGATCACGCAAAACATCAAGACGGCAAAGAGGATGATTGACCGAATGCACCCAGCGGTTTGGGATGGCCTCGAAGAAGTCATTAAGGAGCATCCGGTCCTGCTCAACCGGGCGCCGACCCTTCACCGACTCGGGATTCAGGCCTTCGAGCCAATCCTCGTAGACGGTAAGGCGATTCAGGTCCACCCACTTGTCTGTCACGCGTACAACGCTGACTTTGACGGTGACCAAATGGCGGTTCACGTGCCACTCAGCACCGAAGCTCAGGCGGAAGCCCGAGTTCTGATGCTCTCCACGCAGAACCTGTTCAGCCCAGGTGACGGAAAGCCGACGGTTTCCCCGATTCAAGACATCGTTCTTGGCTCCTATGCGCTTACCTTCACGCACATCTCAGGAAAGAAGGCGCTCGAAGACAAGATTGCCGCACACAAGGCCGATCCAGAAAAGAACCCAGCACCACCCATTTTCAATGGCGTGGATGAAGTTCTCTACATGATGGACACGATGTCGGAAGCTGAGCGTGGATTCATGCTCAACGACCCTGTTCAAGTGCGACTCACAAGGCCAATCTTCCGAGATTCTGGCGTGGATTACCGCGACCCAAGAGACGGTCAAGAATACGCCTACGAAGAGCGCAAGGACGAGCATGGCGAAGATGTCAAGGAATTGAAGCCGTTGGAGATGGAATACGAAACCAAGGTATTCCAAGTCGCTCCTGGTCAGCTTCACTTCAACGAAATCCTGCCTTACCCGATGAAGCACTCGGATCAATACATCAACTGTGAATTGACCAAGAAAGCCATCGCGGAAACCATCGTTACGGCGCACAAGCTTTGTGGAAAGGAAGCAACAATCAAGCTTCTGGACGACATGAAGGATATGGGCTTCAAGTGGGCAACCAAGTACGGATTGTCTATCGCTCTCACCGACATGGACCCACCAAAGCGTCGAGAAGAAATCCTGCTCGAAGCGGAACAAAAGTCTGAAAAGATTGACGTTCAGTTCCGACGCGGAATGCTCGGCTTTAACGAAATGCAGTCCAGCCTTGTCAAGCTCTGGCAAGATACTTACGACGAGATCGGTAAAGAGCTTGTCACGGGTATGAAGCAGTTGAACCCGCTTTCGATTATTACGGTTTCTGGAGCTCGTGGTTCGGTTAAGCAGCTTGCGCAGCTCTCCGGAATGCGCGGCCTCATGATGAACCAGTTCAACGAAGTTATTTATGAGCTTCCGGTCAAGAACTCGTTCCACCGGGGTCTATCGATGCTTGAATACTTCGTAACCACCCACGGTGCTCGTAAGGGATTGGCGGATACTGCTCTCCGTACGGCGGACGCGGGTTACCTTACTCGACGTCTCTGCGACGTTGCGCAAGATGTGATCATCAAGCGCAAGGATTGCGGCACCACAGAAGGCATTATCGTTCACCGATTGCTCGATGAAGGCGAACAAATTGAGTCCATCCAAGACCGAATTATTGGTCGCGTGGCTCTTAGCTCGATCGTAGATCCAAACACCAAGGAACAGATCTTTGAAGAACTGACCATGGTTACAGAAGCTCAGGCTGCCCAATTGTATGCAATCGAAAAGCAATACATGAAGGAAGTCGAAGGCATTGACGACGTTGATCAGCGCATCGAAATCGGCCGGAAGTACGAAGACTTCGGATTCACTCTCACCGACCACGGAATGCTGGGTGTCAAGATTCGAAGCCCGCTCACTTGCGAACTCGAATCCGGTATCTGCGCCCTTTGCTACGGTATGGACCTCAGCAGTAAAAAGCTGATCGAAATCGGTGTAGCGGTCGGAATTATCGCCGCCCAATCCATTGGTGAACCTGGAACTCAGCTTACAATGCGTACGTTCCACACTGGTGGTGTTGCGGGTGCTAAGGTCATTGCAGGAACCAACCAGTATAAAACTGGAAAGTTCATTAAGCTCTTCCTTGAAGACTTTTCTTCGGCGACGCAAACAGATATGAAGGACTTTGATCCGACTAAGCTGATTGAAAGCCAAGAAATGGTCATCAAGTCCTTGATGGCGCCAGAAGATCCAGACGCCCCAGAAAAGAAGGTCACCGTCCGAGCCACCAAGGCTGCCGCTAAAGCCGCCGAAAAGCTAGACAGAGACAGTCAAAAACTTTGGGACCGATCTCGAAAGACGTTCTTCTATACCTGGACTGGAGAATCTTCCGGTATCGTCCGGGTCGAAGAAATCTTCGAAGCGCGGCGCCAACCTCGTGGTAAGGCAATTATTTGCCCAGTCACCGGGGTCGTTGCCGACATCCAAGAATCCAGCTATGGACGATGGGTTGTTGTCGAAGCCAAGGTTCCTGTCACCGCGACAATGCGAGACGCTTACATTAGCGACAAGCAAGATTGGCCGCTGAACGACAAGGGAAGATTCGATTCTTCGCTCGAGCGATTGATCGGTACAAAGATGGTCGCTCAGGCTGTAGCCACACTTCGACGCAACAACGTCGAGATGGTCAACGTTCTGCGCCCGATCCTGGTACCGCCACTCGGACGACTTCCGGTTCAACTCGGCAGCAAAATCATCAAGGGTGACCCGCTAACAGAAGGACCTCTAGATCCTCACGAAGTACTTGAACTCGCCGGAGCTAGCTCCGTTTACGACTACTTCATCGTGAATCTCCAACGCGTTTACAAATCGCAAGGTGTAGACATTGGGGACAAGCACGTGGAAGTTATCGTGCGACAAATGCTCAGAAAGCGACAGGTCAAGGAACCAGGCGACACGCCATTCCTTCCTGGTCAGATCGTGGACAGATTCCGATTCGTTCGGGAAAATGACCGCGTGAAGAAGATGATCGCCGATGGTAAGAAGATCCGATACAAGGACCCGATTACCGGCGAAGATGTCGAGCGAGAGCCTCGAGAGTCAAATGCAACCTGGATTCTTCTCGGGATTACAGAAGCATCGCTCGCGACGGATTCGTTCCTTTCTGCCGCTTCGTTCCAAAAGACGACCCGGGTTCTCACCGAAGCCGCCGTCCGAGGAAAGCAGGATCACCTTATCGGTCTGAAGGAAAACGTCATCATCGGTCGCTTGATTCCGGCTGGTACCGGTGTCCGACATTATCAAAATGTCGGCATCGAAGTCGATCGAAGCGCACCAGTCTGGGCAAAGCAATCGCTGACCGCCCTTGTGGAAGCCGACGATATGATCTTGGACGACGATATCGATCTGCCAAGTCTGAGCATTGCCGACATGGCGGGCATGTCCGAGGGAACTCTGGACGTGATCATCGAAGACTCTGCAGAAGAAGCGATCGACTAATTCTGAGTCAAACCAAACCAAAAATCCCCCGCACCATTCGGTGTCGGGGGATTTTTCTTGAACTTTGACTTTGATTACGCCTTTCGAGCGTTGCGGCGACGGATGAGCAATGCAGATCCGATGCTTAGAGCGAGCATGGATGCTGGCTCCGGAACGACGCGGACTTTGTAATCGAAGGTGTAATCGGTTGGATCTCCGGTTTGTTGGGTCCAGAATGAATAGGTTCCAGCCTGAAGTGCGCCGGTGAATCCCGCCGCTCCGCCCGCGGTGCCCATGTCTGGCAAAATATCTTGGCCAATGTTAAAAGTTCCGCCTACCCAATAGCCCAGAATATCAGAAATATTGATGTTGTCTGGATCTACGTTAAAGGTTGGGCCGTTGACGACGCCGGTGAAAAGTGCGAAGTCGTCGCTAACGTAAGAGTCTAAACGGATTTCGTACATTTCCATTCCGGTTGGAACGGTGATGCTGTAATAATCCCGATCGCCATCGAATGGATCGTTCGCGGCTACGCTAGAACCGCTAATCGTATTGGAACCAGCCGATGCGGTGAAGGCGGTCGGATTCAGGCGATCATCGCTAAGATCGCCGCTAATGGCTTCGCTCCACAAAACTGCGGCGAAGCTCGCATTTGCCACTAAAATTGCTCCCGATACAAACGAAAATTTTAAAAATTGAGTGTTCATCGCACCTATAGAGTACCAAAAGAACGTGAAAGTTCAAGGGAAATGGGTACTAGGTTTTGTGTTTTGGGGGCAAGATAGCTGCGGAATTCACATTCTCACAGTGTGATGAATCAAGAGTGGAAGTGCCCGAATGAACCACGGGATATTGTCCTGTTTCGTGATAAAGACAGACTCCGCTTCATGCTCTGCCGAAAGCGCCCATAGCAATCGGACAGAAGATCTTGCCGAATGTACTCTTTGGCGGTAGAATGGAGCGGAGTCCAGGGTAAATCCCGGCGACTGATGAGGAGGCAGAACACTATGAGCACAATCACAACTATTCCGACCTCCAGACCGTTTAACCCATGACTTTGGGTGACTTCTGGAGTAACTTGTCAACCTGCGTGACCGCGTTGCGCACTGATAAACCACACCAAATCCAGAAGTGAAAAAGCAAATTTCAGACAAACTACGTGCGAGCCTTGGCGATATGGACCAAGCTCAGATTGACCACCTTATTGCGCGGGCGATTCAGGCCAGATACCGCGCCAAAGACCGATCCCCGAACCTTGACCCTTGGGTGACCAGGGTTCTTAAGAAAGATCAGCAAGACCAAGAACTTGCCAAAGACCCGATCGAAGGCACTGTCACCAGCGTCCGAGTGAACACCTGTTCGGTAGAAACTGCCAATGGGGTAGTGGACGCGAGGCTGGGAGGACATTCGACAGTCGTCGGCGATCAAGCGGTCGTTGCTTCGGTAGGCGAAAATGACTTCGTGCTTGTGGAAGTGAAACCCCGGGCGACATCGCTGTACCGTGCTGATGTGTCCAAGCCAAACGGGCAGCAAGTGATCGTTGCTAATGTTGACGTGATCGTGATTGTGGTTTCGGTAGTCACCCCGCCATTGCACCCAAGGTTGATTGATCGCTATTTGGTCGCGATTCAGCAAGGAGGAGCAAGTCCGTTGATTTACGTGAACAAGATTGACCTGCTGGAAGACCCGAAGGAGCTAGATCAGCTTGATGTTTACAAGGCGATCGGGGTTCCGGTTGTGATCGGGTCGGCGAAGGCACATGCCGATGACCTTCGAGCACTTCTTGTTGGCAAGACTTGCGCTTTTGTGGGGCATAGCGGAGTAGGGAAGTCCTCAATTGTGAACGCACTGATGCCAGAAGCAGTTCTGGAAACTGGCGAAGTCAGCAAGGGATATGGCCGTGGAACCCATACCACTACGACGTCCTCGTTGCATCGCCTGCAGGATGGAACGGTCCTCATTGATACCCCTGGAATCCGGGCTTTTGGATTGCATAAGCTCAAAAGAGATGAGGTCGCTGACTACTTCCCAGAGTTTGATGACTTGATTTGCAAGTTCACGGATTGCGCGCACACCGTGGAACCAGGTTGCGCCGTTCGCGCCGAAGTTGAAGCGGGACGGATTGCAAAAGAGCGTTACAACGTGTTCTTGCGGTTGCTTGATGAAGCGAAGTAGGGTGTGTCCGCACTACGTCAAAGGAGAACTCTCGCAATTCAAACAGCGAGGGTTCTCGCCATTTTTCCCGAAAATTCAATTGATGAAGCAAATTCCCATTCCGCATCATGAGGCAACGGACCGCAATGCCGCTGCTGAGCAACGGCCTGAGGCGGTCGAGAATCAGCTCATTGACGCGTGGCGAAGGGAGCAAGCAAAAGCCGACCAAGAAAATTCTGAGGACGAAGAATAGACCCGATCTACTTTGGTGAATAGAGGTGGTGCTTCCCGGTGGACTCGATAATCTTGCCATCCCGGATCACGACCCAAGCCTTCTCATCGAGTCCCAAGCCCACAAGATCCTTCTTCTTTGATCTTAAAGATTCTAACCCTGATTGGAGTCTAGGCTCTCGTTTACGCTCGGAAAAGTGGGTGTCAATCAGGAATCCTGGAGCCAGAGAAAGCCCGGGAGACAACCTTGGAATTCCGTCGCTGAGCGAACCATTGATCATTGTTTCACTGCAAAGCATCGCGCCCGCGCTAGTGCCGAAGAAACTTGCACCGCGCTTTTGGGCTTTTCGAAGCTCAGATCCGATCCAATCTGCTCCAAATCGTTCTGTGAATAGCCCCTGATCTCCCCCAGGCATCCAGAACCCTTTCGCCTTGCTCAATATGACCGCGACTTCCTTGCGGCGAGCGTCTGAAAAGGAAACATCGCTGACTAAGGTCACCTTGGTCGCGCCTTCTTCCTTAAGAAAGTCAACAGAGCTTTGACTCCTTGTAGGATCCTGTCTCATCTGAGCCAGAACGACGATCTCAGAATCTTTTCCAACTTCTTTAAAAAAGCGCTGCGCCATTGCTGAGCTCGTCGAACCGCCCCCTGCCAGCAGCAGGATTCCACTGGATGTGCTCATCAGCAAAAACGAGCTGTAAAGGTGAAACATGGTTAAAGCATAGCCGATAAAAAAGGGATGCCCCATCACAAGGGCATCCCAAGGGAGAACTTGAACTAGATTTTAGTTCTTCTTTCGCTTTCGCATCATCGCAACGAGGCCAAGACCGAGAACAGTCATGGATGCTGGTTCTGGAACCGGCATGTACATTGCGATCATTTGACCATCTTCGACAAGCTCGCCGCCGAGTGGTCGGTGGACTTGCATGGACATCAAGTACCAGCCTTCTCCAAGAAGGTCGGAAGCATCAATGATTCCAGAAGTTTCTTCGTCTTGAGTCAAGAAGCCTGAAGCTCCGGATAAGAAGAGAGTTGGGTCTGCTTCTGCAACGAGGTCCAATGCGCCGTTGGAGCCTGTGTATCTCCAGATCTTAGCAAGTCGGCTGTTATTTCCAGCATCTTCTTGGATCACAACGTTTCCGTTCTTGTCAACGGTGAGGTTGTCAAGGGATGCGATTCCGTCGGAGGTGTCAAGGACAGCTTCCATCGTTCCGCCGGACATTAGGTCATCAACGTTATTGAAGGTCATTTTCCAGAGCTTGCTTCCAGAAGCGGAGGAGCCTGTTGTCGCAACGTAAGCAACGTTTCGGTTTGTTGGATCCCAGTGGATATCTTCCGGTCGTGCGAACTTTGTAACGCCAGCAGCAGTGGAAGCAGCTTGAAGATCAGCACCGGACATTGTTGCCGCGTCGCCGAGGTCAGCAAAGCTGAATGCAGTTGGAGCAGCACCGGAACCAGCTGTTTCGGAGAGAACTCCGTTGAGCTTTAGACCAAGGGTTCGTCCACCGACGAGACCAGCCTTCATCATGTCGTTTCCAGTTGCAGTCTTCGTGCCTTCGTAGAAGTACATTTCGCCTGGAGTGGCGTCGTCAGTACCAGCTACGATTGTCTTGTCGCCTGTGTCGTAGTGAGCAACTGCATTTTCCCAGCTGAACTTTCCGAGGGATGGAAGGTAGTAAGCAGTACCGGAATTTGCGCCGGTAACCATCGTTCCGAACGCTCGGCCTTCAGCACCAGTTTCTTCTCCGGTCAAATAAATTCGCTCTTGTGTTCCACGACCAGTTCCAGCGTTGTAGAATGCACTCTTTGCGGCGAGGTCAGAGGAGCAGAATCGTGCAAACGGTGCAGCACCGCCGGAAATTCCAGCAACGTTGGTGATAAGGTCAGAACCAGCGACGACCTCGTGAGTAGTTGGGTTGATAATCCATTTGGAAACAAAAGCACCTTTGGAACCGTGTGCCCGAACGCTGCCAGCAGTTGTACCAAGTTCGTGGTTCATGAAGGCTTCTACGAATCCGTTTGAATTCTTGAGAGCACCCATACCGTCAGGAATTCCGACCATTCTGTAGCCGCCGATGCTGTCGCCAACTGTGAGGAGGGACTTTGTTGTCACTCCTGCGAGCTTTGGAAGCATGAACGAAGCCTTCGAGCTTGAGACGCCTTGAAGTTGAGCCGTTGCAGAGCCTGTCATAGCGACGGCAAGAAATAATAGAGATATCTTTTTCATTTATTTTCTCCTCTTACAAGGGAACGGAGTTCCCACGCACTTATCTTAGGGGAGTATTGTAATCGTTTCGTTAACGAACGTGTTAAGGTTGAAAATCCGAATATAATTTTGCCTTACCCAGCATTTTTGATGACATAGGCTTTACTTTTCAAATTCTTAATAATTAAATGAGGGTTTGGGAGAACGCAAGTCATTATGTTTTAACCTGGTATTAATAATGATCGTAAAATTACTGGGTCTGGAGGAAACAAAATCCCCCTCTGCCGGTGTTTTGCAGAGGGGGATTTCAAAGAAATTCTCGAGGATTTCTTAAAGCGGGACGTAAAGTGCGAGCAATTGACCGCCCTGAACAAGCTCAGGTTCGACCGGATAGTGCGCCTGCACACCAAACATGAACCAACCTTGACCCAAGAATTCGCTAACATCAATGATTCCGGAGCTTTCTTCATCAGCTGTCAAGAAATTAGGAGCATTTGGCAAAAACCGGTTCGGATCGGCTTCCGCCACCATGGTCACTTTATCAGAGGATGCGTCATAGTGCCAAATTTTTGCAAGGTGATCTGTTTTGCCCGGATCTTCCTGGACCAGTACATTGCCTTTTCGATCAATCGTGAGGTTATCCAGTGACCGAATGCCGTCGTCCGTTGTGAGAACCGCTTCGATTGTCCCACCGAGTTCGATTTTGTTTACATCTTTAAACGTAATGCGCCAGAGTTTTGAGCCAAGACCGGACATTCCAGTTGTCGTCCAATAAGCAATATTGCGCTTGGTTGGGTGCCAATGGAAGTCTTCCGGACGAGCGAATTGTGTGACGCCCTTTTCGGTGCTACGGGCCTCAAGGAGCTTTCCGGAGGCATTGGTATTGTCACCCATATCCACAAGCGCAAAGGTCGTTGCCTCGCGCCCGGTGCTCGGGGTTTCCTTCGGAAAATCCTTGACCGATAGCCCAAACAGGGTTCCCTTCATCAGGCCAGCTTTGGCAAAATCATTGCCTGTATTGGTCTTCATGCCCTTGTAGAAATAAACCTGTCCGCCGTTGGAGTCATCCATGCAAGCGACAACCGTTTGGTCTCCTGTGCTTGGGTGGGCAACAACATTTTCAAAGCTCATCTTGCCGAGCGCGGGCAAAATCGCGGCAGTGCCAGCAAGTGGCCCGGTCACAATCGTACCAACCGCGCGGCCAATCACATCAACCTCTTCGCCAGTCAAGAAAAAGTTCACCCGGGTTCCGAGACCGGATTTAGCATTGTAGAACGTGTTACTTGGTGCCAAATCCGCGGAGCAGAATCGTCCGAATGGGCCGGTTCCATGGTTTCCGGGAAGAATTCTCTGGATCAAGTCGCTCCCAGCGGTCACTTCTAATGTCTTCGGATCAATGGTCCACTTCGAAACAAATGCGCCAGTAAAACCATGCGCGCGCACGATTCCCTCGTCTGACTTGATCTCGTGATTCATCAGAAGCTCAAGACCGCCTAGAGCGTTTCTATGCGCGCCCATTCCATCTGGAATTCCAACCATTCTGTACCCGTTTGGACCTTCGCCCACAGTAAGGATTGAGGTGAGCTTTACGCCGGTCAACTTCGGAATGTAGTAAGGAGTGGACTTGGTCGAGGGACCCATTGTTTGCGCATTTGCCAATCCGCAGATCGCAACAGCCATTGTCGTGAGCGAAAAAATTCTGGTCATATTCAGAGACCAGCTTATCCCAAAGATGAGATTTGAGGGTTAACGGAATGTAAAGACGGGATTGTTTCCCGCCTTTACATTACAGATCACCTTACTATTGTCCGTCAATAGCTTTTGCGCGAGGCTTGGGAGGTACGCCGGCGTTTGGACCAAAGTCGCCCCCGATCGTCTCACCCGCACTCACGAAGGACTGAAAGAGTTCATCGCTAATGCTCTTGTAGGCACCCGCGCCGCTCGGTACAAAGATGACCTTGGCCCGGTCGCCTTGCGAGATATCTCGCATCGCGTCGAAGTACTGATTGATCAACACCAGGTTCATCAAGGTCTGAGGATCGGCATTTGGCATTGCCTGGCGCAGGGATTCAACGGAAATGCTAAGACCTTTGACAATGGCTTCGCGCTGGGCGGCAATCCCTTCACCTTGAAGGCGCTTGGCATCGGCTTCGGCTTCTGCATGGAGAACCGTTCGCATTTTTTGGGCTTCGCCTTGGTTTCTAGCTGCCGTCTTTTCGTTTTCGGAGGCAACGACTCGGTTCATCGCGGTCACAACTTCCTCAGCAGGACGGACTTCGTTCACCAAAGCATTTCGAATGAGGAATCCAAATTCTGCCATCGAGATTGCAAGCTGCTGGTTCACAGCGGTGCCGATCGAGTCTTGGTGCTCGAAAACATCTCGAAGTTGCATCTTTGCCACCTCACCACGCACCACGTTCAGAACGAAAGCAGTGATTTGTTGTTCCGGAGATTGGAGCTTGTAAAACGCGTCATAGGCTCGCTCCGGAATTACCGAATACTGAACCCGAAGGATCATGTTGACGAACACGTTATCACCAGTCTTAAACTGGCCGGGAATATCGAGTTCTCGAATCCGCAAAGGTAGTCGTCCCGCGACTTTGTCCACCCCAAACGGAATTTTGAAATTTAAACCCGCGATCGCGACGCGGTGAAACTTTCCAAGACGCTGGATGATGAACGCATCCTGCTGACCGACGACGTAAATCCCACTGAAGAAAAGGATCAGACCGACGATGACGAGAAAAATCAACACGCCGCTTGGACCGCCCTGTTCAGCTTGAGCGATCAGCCCAGAAAATCGAAACAAATGTTCCATATCTCAGGGGACGTCGCAAATGCAAGAAGGGTTGCACATTCCTCGGGCGAGGACGTGTGCAACCCTTTCTTGAATCAAGTTGATAGATTAAGCTTCGTCAAACCAGTGCATCTTATCGTCGCCGCAAAGCTGCTGAAGATAGGTGACTTGGCCGTCGTGATACATCATGTGTGCCGCCGTGATGGTGAGCATCATGAACAGAGTGATCTCCTCTTTCCATGGTGCCATCGTCATGTTGCCCATCTTATCGCGATTTGCGAGCGTGGCATCAGCAAGAGCATTTGCGGTTGAGGCGATGAGCTCCATACCTGCCGCACGTGTTTTGACGGCTTCCATGTTTGCGGCGGTTGCTTCGCCGAATTCTGGGAAAGTCTCTCCGTTGAGTTCTGCGACCATGTATTGATTGATCGTCACACACTCGGCGACGATGTCTTGCATGGTTCGGCAGGTTTCTGCTTTCTTCTCAAGGTAGGCTTCGTCGCTCAGAGCGTTCAGATCCTTCGCGAAGAACGAACCTGTCATTCGGGTGAAGTTTGCGATCTCAAGAATCGGGTCGAGTTGAGTCATAGTTTCAGACATAAATTTTTTCCTTTTTCGGGCTGTCCCGCTAAGTGAATGATACTAGGGATTTCTTGTTAAGGGTTTCTGATTATGCGATGATCGTTCGAAAGTGGGCTAAGAAACTTTGGATCTTCTGGGCATCCACTTCTGTTAGCCCGTGGGCTCCAGGAACGCTCTCGAACTGCACCTCCGCTCCGGCTGAGGTGAGGATCTCACCGAGCTCAACTGCACCGTCGAAAGTGCAAATTGTATCGGTCTGACTTGCCAATATCAAGACCTTCTTTCCCGTCAAATCCGGATTGGATTCTGGGCGGTAGGGAACCATTGGCCGCAAAAGAATGAGAGCATCAAAGGCGTTCGGATGGCCTAGCGCGATGCCCCCAGATATCGAAGCTCCATTGGAATAGCCGAGCGCAATGGTTTTGCGACCCTCCAATCCACTTGCGGAAAGTGCTTCTGGAATCCACGCGGCGATTTCGGTCGCGCGGGACTTTAAGTCATCCACATCCAGGTGTCCCTCTTCAAATCTCCGGAAAAATCGCAGAGCTTCACCCTCACGGTGTTTACCTCGCGGGCTGATGATCGGGAACTCCGATCCAACCTGCTTGCCAAGTCTCATCAGTTGGTTCTCGTCTCCTCCCGTTCCGTGGAACAGGAAGAGAACGGGATTGAGAATGCCGCTGGGTTCGTATCGGTAGGTGTAGCTCATGGGAAACTCGCTCCAGTTGGAGTGGTGAATTCCAGCATATCCGGTTTCATTTGTTCCCGGTGTGGCTCTGCCCAATCGGGAAGCATCAAGTTTGTTCCAAGAAGGTTTATGGGCTCGTCAATCGCGAATCCAGGACCATCGGTGGCGACTTCAAAGAGCACATGACCGGGCTCGCGGAAGTAAATACTTTCGAAGTACTTGCGGTCTTGGACCGGAGTTGCCCGAACGCGTTCTTGCAGAAGGTTCTTCAAGAGCTGTTTCTGCGTTTCCGCGTTTTCAGTCCGGAAGGCAACATGATGCACAGTCCCGACCATCGTCAAACCATTAGGTCGCGATGATGCCGGAATCAAATCAACTCTTTGTCCAGAGAGTCCTTCTCCCGTGATCAACCGTATCCGATCTTCAGTCTCGGAGCGCACTTGGAAGCCCAGCTTGGACTCCAAAAACTCCGCTGAGGGGGCGCCTTCCTTGACGAACAAATCAACTCGGTCAAGTCCCCGGATGGCAAAATCTACCGGAACAGCTCCTTCACTCCAAGCCTCGCGTTGATCGATGGTTTCCGTGAGCTCGATCAAAATCCCGTCGTGGTCGGCAAATGCAAGCGACCGAACCCCTTCGCGCTCGATGGATTGCGAATGGACTCCGGCATCAGACAATCGCGTGGACCAATAGTCCAAAGAGCCGAAAGGCACGCTGTATGAGGTTACGCCTACCTGACCGCTCCCGGCAGGACCGCGTTGCGCGCCGTGCCAAGGGAAGAATGTGATCAGGCTCCCTGGGGATCCGATTCCGTCACCGTAATATAGATGATAAGATTTAACGTCATCGAAGTTCACCGTGACCTTAACGAGCCGCATTCCTAGCAAGCCAGCGTAAAAATCGACATTGCGTTGTGGATGCCCGCTCATCGCGGTGACGTGGTGTAATCCAGAAGTAATTGTTTGCATGTGCAAATAAACGCCATCTTTGGCAGGGAAGTTCCAGGACTGTCATTGGACTTAAGGACTGGGTAATGAGCGGCTACCGCCGAACCAATCAGTATCAATTCCAAGTTCATTCAGGATCTCCGCAAGTTGTCCCTGATGGCCCATGATGTGCCGGAGGTTCACAAGCTGATGATTAAGCTTGGGCATTCGGTACCAAGAGAATCCGCATTCTTCTGCGGTCAGATCCATGGCATCAAGGCTCTCATCTACCAACTTGTCCACTTTCGCGCAATAGTCCAGAAGTTGCTGCTTCGTGTATGGTGTCGGGACATAGTCGGTCGGGTAGTAGCCCTTTCCGAACGCGTCGTAAAGATTGTCGTGCTCTTCCACATGAAGGTCCCAAGGCACGAAAGTATGCTCCGATTCGCCGAGATACATGTGCGTAAAGTACAGCGTATGGTAGGCGATTCTCCAGAATGATCGCGCACTTTGGCGCTGGTTCCACACCTCATCCGGGCACTTTTCGATACAATCGCGCAGCATTGCCAGACCCGCGTGGTATTGGTTCTTCAAGGCGTCTTTGACTTGGTCCATCGTGCCCGGAATCTTACTCGAAACCACTCCCATTAAAGTGGGTAGCCTAGGCAGGTCATGGAAATTATTATCGCGTTGCTCATCGGGCTGGCGGCTGGGATGGGTAGCGGGCTCTTTGGGATTGGCGGAGGGATTATCATTGTTCCGCTCCTCATTCTAGCCTTCGGATTTACGCAACAGAAAGCCCAAGGCACATCCCTTGTGGCCCTTCTTCTACCGGTTGGGTTACTCGCCGTCAAGAATTATTACGACAAGCAGATGATTGACTTCCAAAAGGGCGGGATCATTGCTTTGGGCATCCTTTTGGGGGCATTTTTTGGTTCTAAGCTTGCCCTCGAACTTGATGAGCTTACAATGCGTCGTTGTTTTGCAGGATTTTTGGTGATCGTGGCGGGCTATATCGCCTTCAAGCCCTGATCATTTTTGAGTAAAGTTCAGGTTGCGCTCATGGCATACAACGATAACTACAATTATGGTGCGGGAAAGAAGTTCCGCTTGATTCTTCGCGAGGGCACCAATGCCCGGGACATGGGCGGGGACGAAGTTTCTCAGACCGTTGGGATCGTGGACAACATTTTTGTGCAAGCCTTGGAACTTGGAACAAGCGATATCCATCTCCAGCCAGAGCGCGAGCAGATGAAGATTCGCTTCCGTCAAGATGGAGTCTTAGTTGACGCTGGGCAATTGCCAGTGGACCTCGCGCTAAACGTTATCGCCCGTCTCAAGATTGCATCGGGGATGCGTATTGATGAACAACGCGAGACCCAAGATGGACGAATTGATATGGAATATCTCGGGCGCCGGCTGAGTGCTCGTGTTTCTTGCGTCCCATGTTTAAATGGCGAAAAGATCGTCATGCGTATTCTCGATCCTGGCGCAATGAAAGTCGAACTTTCAAAATTAGGGATGCCAGATGATGTCTTAAAGCGTTGGCAAAAGGCCGTGGCCGTGCCCTATGGATTAGTTCTTGTCACCGGACCAACCGGGAGCGGAAAAACTTCTACCTTGTACGCATCGCTCTTGACCTTGGATTCCAAGACAAGGAACATTGTCACGGTGGAAGACCCCATCGAATATGAATTCGAAAAAGCGGTCGCGCAGGTTCAAGTTACAGAGAAGCTCAGCTTCCCACGGGTCATGCGTTCGTTCTTGCGACAAGACCCGGACGTGATGATGGTCGGAGAAATGCGAGACCCAGAATCGCTGGCAATTGGAATTCAAGCCGCCTTAACTGGACACCTTGTCTTGAGTACTTTACACACCAACAATGCGGTGGAAACGATTAGCCGTATGATGGATATGGGTGCGGAGCAATACTTAGTCGCCGGGGTCATTGTCGGAATTCTTGCCCAGAGGCTTATTAGACTTAATTGCCAAAAGTGTATGAAACCCTATATTCCATCAGAAGATGAGATGGAGATGCTAAAGTTTAACTCAGATGAGTTAGGTAAAGCAAGATTTATGAAAGGAACTGGTTGCCCAGAATGCCGAAATACTGGACTTAAAGGACGGGTTGGTTTGTTTGAACTGATTACCGGAACGCAAGAGTTTAAGAACGCGATTGCAATAGGATCTTCGTACGATGAACTGATGCTCGTTGCGAGAAAGCAAGGATATCGCTCCATGCTGGAAGACGGTCGTACTAAAGTTCTCAACGGCTGGACGACCCCGGACGAAGTTCTTCGCGCCGTGTACACCCAGGCGATGGATTGATCTTATCCAGTCGCGGCCTTGTCTTTGTCCGTTGGCAATTTTGCTGAGTAATGGCTCGGGCACTTTTTGTGTGCCGCGACCGCATCAAAACAAGCCCAGGTTAGCTAATCAAAAAACGCGAGCTAGTGTTCAAAACTCGCCGGCTGGCAATAATTTTTCGTGGATTTCTTAAAGCTAATCAGAAATTCGTTAAAGCTAAACGGGAAAAAATTATGGCTAATCGGGAGTTTCCTTTAGCTAATTGTGGATTTCTTCAAGCTAATCGGGAATTTCCTATAGCCAAACGTGAATTATTTATAGCTAATTCCGAAAAAATTATAGCCAGACGGGGACTTTTCGACTGAATCTGACAGGATTTCCTTGCAAAGCATGGGAAGAAATCAAGATATTGGGGCCAAACGTTACGGATCCGAAACCCCAATTCAGCGACCCGAGCCGGAAATTCTCGCGGACTTTGCGCCATGATGAAGGGTAGCCATGCGCGTGCACATCCTTGCCAATTTGCATCGCCCGGATGCCATCGAAGCCGCAAAAAAGGCGGCGGCGAAGCTGCTTTCCAAGGGCGTTGAGGTCTATGCGCACACGGAAACGGCGACTTTTACGGATTTATTGCCCGTAAATAGCGCGGAATTTGTCAATGCTGATCTTGCCGTAAGTTTTGGCGGAGACGGAACCTTAATCCACGCCGCCCAGCTTTGCAGCGAGCGGGGAACTCCAATCCTGGGTGTGTATTACGGACGATTTGGGTTCGTCACGCAATGCCATCCGAACGAAATTGGAGCCGCTTTGAGCTTATTTATGGACGGCTCCGCCAAAATTGAGACCCGAATGATGGTCCAGGCTGAACTGATCCGCAACGGAAAAAGCGTTGCCACGCTCCATGCCCTCAATGAAGCCGCCATTCAACGATCGGCCACGACGCGGATGGTGGATTTTCGGATCAGCGTAGACGGAAAATTCCTCACGCGTTACCCAGCCGACGGGATTTTGATCGCAACCCCGACCGGATCAACCGGATACACGCTCAGCGCAGGAGGATCCATCGTCGATCCAAGCCTTCGCCTGCTCATGTTGACTGCGATCACGCCCCACACCTTATCGGCCCGGCCCCTGATCTTCGCGCCCGAGAGTATTTTTGACGTCCAGATCGAGACAAGGGGAGATGTTATTCTCAGCGTAGACGGGCAGATCAGATTGCAAATGCTGAGCGGAGATCACGTCAGGCTTACAACTTCGCCAAGGATTACGCGGCTGGTCAGTGTGGACGATCAAGACTTTTTAACGAAGCTTACCGAGCGTCTTTTAATATCAAGACCTGTGGATGAAGGTGATGACGAGTGAACGTTTTAACATTATCAGATGTTAGCGTCTCTTATGGTTCATTTAAGGCAGTATCCGATGTCTCTCTAAGCCTTAATGCTGGCGAAACTTTAGCGATTGTTGGTGAGTCTGGATGCGGAAAGTCTACACTTGCACGCACAATTCTTGGGCTTCATGCTTATGAGGGCGAGATTGTGTTGCAAGGCGGATTGGTGAAGGGTGTTGCTCGGAATCAGGCAGAAAAAGTAGGCGTGATTTGGCAAGATCCTTTTGCGTCTTTAGATCCACGATGGCGGGTGAAAGACTTAGTCGCCGAACCTGCTGCCGTGGTCAGGAAAAAGGTTGACACCGCCGCAATTCTTGAACGCGTCGGGCTTGATGCTAGGTACGCCGACCGATATCCTCATCAGTTATCGGGCGGACAAAGGCAGCGGGTTGCTATTGCTAGAGCCATTGCCCTGGAGCCTCCACTGGTGATTTGTGACGAACCAACAAGCGCACTGGATTTAAGTATTCAAGCCCAGATTTTAAATCTGTTAAAGGAATTACAAGTCGCGACACGATGTGCTTATTTATACATTTCACATGATCTTGCGACTGTACTTCACATGAGTACGCAGATCGCGGTGATGTATTTGGGTCGGATTGTAGAATTTGGAACGACTTCTGATATTTTTAAGAATCCTCAGCATCCATATACAAGGTTACTGCTTGAATCTGCATTGACCAGCAATTCAATAGGGCATTTGCCGGACGCAGAAGTGATTCAGGAAGTAAAAGGCTCTGGGAATGGCTGTCCATTTGCTCCGAGGTGCCCCCTGGTTTCAGAGAAGTGTCATAACGTTCTGCCATTGCTGGAAAATGGTGTCGCCTGCCACAACGTGCCTGTGGGAACAAAAAATTCACGTTAAGTGTTCTTAACAATATGTCCCTTTTCGATGATATGTGGGGTACATTAGCCTCTTCCAGGACGGAGTGTTAAGAAATTTGGCCCTAGAGAATATTCCCGAACAATCATTTTCCGAGATGATCCGACGCATTGAGCATGATTTGCTTGAGATGTCTAGTCGTTCGGAGCTCATGTTCCAGCGTTCTGTAGACGCGCTGAAGCGGATTGATGGAGATTTGGCCGAGGAAGTGATCGCTTCTGACTCAAAAGTGGACACGATCGACCGCCGGATTGAGACACAATGCCTGGTTTTGCTCCGAGATTCCGCCGCATCTTCCTCTGATATTCTTTTACTCGGGACCGTTTTGAAGCTCATTACCGACATCGAAAGGGTTGCTGACCTTGCTGTGGATATTTCGCAGTGCGTCGCAGGGATCGAAGGAGAACTCGGTGCTTCAGGAGCAGTGGATCTTCATTCGATCTCCGAAGTTGCCCGCGCGATGTTCCATTTGAGCATTGAAGCCTATGTTCGACGTGATTCTGTGGCCGTAACGAAAGTTTTGGATCTCGAAAATCAGGTTGACGCGATGTTCCGCGAAATGAAAACCCAGATTTACGACCGGATGCGAACCGCAGAAGAGAGTCCAGTCGCATTAAGTCATCTTTTGATCGCATTGCACGACATCGAAAGAGTCGCAGATCACGCCGTGAACATCGCCGAGCGCGTCCAGAACCTCATTGATCAGGTTGGGGCGGATATTTCACCGGTAAAATGATTCGGTGATGCGCCAAGAGCTGGCTGAACTGTGGCGATTTCGTGAACTCCTGTTTACATTGGTAGAGCGGGATCTGCGGATTCGTTACAAAAATAGCCTCTTTGGTTTCTTTTGGTCGCTCTTGAACCCTCTGCTGATGGTCGGGGTAATTTGGTTTGTGTTTAAGTTCTATATGCGGAACGAAACACCCAACTTTTCTGCGTATATCTTGGCTGCTTACTTGCCTTATATGTTCTTCCAGCAGTCCATCATGGATTCTTCGCAGTCCATTTTGCAGAATATGCAGCTTGTGAAGAAGGTTTATTTTCCAAGAGAGATTTTTCCACTGGCGAGCGTTTGTAGCAACTTTATACACTTTTGTCTTGCGTTAGTAGTTTACTTTATTTTCTTAGGAGTAATCTATTTAGCTAACCCGAGTCAGTCTCCTTTCAGCTGGAACATGTTGCTTTTGCCTATTCCTTTAGCCGCAAACTTCATGCTTTCGGTTGGGGTTTCGCTTTTTGTTTCCGCGATGAATACATTGTACGAAGACGTGAAGTATATCATTCAGGTGATCATGCAGCTTCTCCTTTTTGCGTGTCCGGTGATGTACTTTAGCGAGTTCGTTGCTAGCGCGAGTGGAGGAACCAACTCTGCTGGCTACATTGGCTATCATTTGAACCCAGTTGCAATGCTTTGCGTTGCGTATCGTAAGATTTTAGTTGCACCACAAGACGTGAAAGTTGGGGGAGAAACTCTTGCCTGGTTGCCTTTGGATTGGAGATTATTTGGCATTTGTATCGTGGTTTGCTTTGCTTGCATGATTCTGGGTTACCGATACTTTAATCGCATGAAATGGGGTTTCGTTGAGCGGCCATGAGTGTCATGATCTCCCTTCAGCATCTCACGAAGTCTTTCCGGCTGAGTCATACGAGCTCGCTTAAGACAGCAATTCTACGTAAATCTAAAAGAAGCATTGAGCAGTTTTCCGTCCTCAATGATCTAAGTTTAGAGATTCGGAAAGGCGAGTGCGTCGCCTTGATCGGTAGAAACGGAGCGGGAAAGAGCACCTTACTTTCTATCATTTCACGAATCTATAAGCCGACTAGTGGGCAAGCGGTCGTCAACGGCAGGATCGCTCCCTTATTGGAATTAGGAGCTGGATTCCATCCCGAGCTTACCGGACTCGAGAACATCATCTTTAATGGTGTAATTCTAGGTCTAACGCGTAAACAGGTGGAAGCAAAGCTTGATGAGATCATCGCCTTTTCCGAGCTAGAGCACCATATCGATTCGCCCATTCGAACTTACTCTTCTGGGATGCTCGCCCGGTTAGGATTTAGTATCGCAACTCACGTAGATGCGGATATTCTGATTGTGGACGAGGTTCTGGCCGTCGGGGACTTTGCTTTTGAGCAGAAGTGCTACGCCCGAATTGAAGAATTCAAGAAATCCGGCGGCACGATCTTGTTTGTCAGTCACCAAATGGAGTCCATCCGCAAAGTCGCAGACCGATGTGTGTGGTTAGAAGATGGAAAAGTCCGGATGGATGGCGATCCAGAAGCCGTGATTACGGCGTATCATTCGGGCGCTTGAAGGCCCGGTAAAGATGGAGAAGTTCTTCGACCAGAACGCCATCAATCGTCGCCCCCGTGAAATCGCAGTCCTCGAAAGCCGCTGCCGTAAAGTTGCACTCCTTAAATCCCGTTCCTATCATTCCGCATTTTGTGAACGAAGATTTTTCGAGGTTAACCTGCGTAAGTTTGCTTTCCTGCATCCCGGTCGAGTCCAGGACGGAATTGTGCATTTTCGCGTTATCGGTCTCTAAGGTGGTTTCAATATTGTGGATGCGGTGCATAGCTTATTTTAGATTGTTTTTGCGTCTTCTGGTAGTGTTGGTCCCGAAATTGGTGCAGTTAAGACGCGCCAGAACATCTTGACTTTGATTTTCCTGAGTGCTAAAGCGTGGGCGACCATCCTGATCAACGCGCCGAAGCGGTTTATGAGTAAGCAGACAATTAAGCTGAGCTTTCCGTGGTGAATAGAGAAATAGAGTTCCTTACCTCGGTTGTACATTGCAATACTCCACCAGCGATTTTCCCCTTCCGATGAGGCTCCCAAAGCGTGAAAGATCCGCGCATCCACCTGCACAATGCGACCTCGAGATCGGAGTCGTTTGCAAAGTTCCGTGTCCTCACAGTAGAGGAAAAACCGTTCATCGAACTCTGGTTTGCCTCGCACCATCAGTGATGCCCCCATGACTTGTTCAACCTCACGAGACCCACCTTGCGGCAAATTTGGCAACCAATAAGGATGGAAACCAGGAATCTTCTCAAGCATCGTCTGCTCGCAAAACACTGCCCAAAGCGTAAGTTCACGACAAGAACAAGCCTGATTGCCGCCTTCGTTGTAGAGCTGCCCGCCAACCGCAACGACTTGGGGTTGTGAGAATTCCCGTGCCATTTTCGCGATTGCACCCTCATTCACCGCGCAGTCTGGATTCAAAAAGAGTACGAGCTCATGCTTCGCAAGAGCAGAACCACGATTATTCGCCGCGCCGTAGCCAAGGTTGAGACCGGATCGGATCAACACTACATTTGGGAACTCGGCCGCAACGATATCAGCAGAACCGTCCTTGGAGGAGTTATCAACGACGATGATTTCGCCGATGGTTGAATCGGTAAGTGAATTCAGGCAGCGCCGAAGCAATTCCCGGGTGTTATAACTGACGATCACCACAGAAACTTGCACGATGTTATTGATCATATCACGTTAACGCAACAAGCACCGACCCTGCTACAATGGAATGTCATGGCAGAAGAAATCGTGCTGACAAAGGGTGGCTACGAAAAGCTGAAACTCGAACTGGAAGACCTAAAGGGCCCAGTGCGAACGAGGATCGCTGACGCCATCCGAGAAGCCAAGAGCCACGGAGACCTGAAGGAAAATGCGGCGTATCACGAAGCAAAGCTTAACCAAAGCCGAATCGAAGGTCGTATATCGGATTTAGAGAAGGTCTTGGAACGGGCAAAGATCGTGGATCGCCCAGATGGAGCCGGAGAAACCGCCCACCTTGGAAGTAAGGTCACACTGAAAGATCTCACGTGGGGAGATGAATTGACTATAAACCTTGTGGGTTCTTTCGAGGCTGATCCCGCGAACGACTTGATTTCGATTTCCTCGCCGCTCGGAGCGGCCATGCTCAGCAAATTGGTTGGAGATGAATTTGAAGTTATTGCTCCCGCAGGCGTTCAAAAGTATCGCATTCTTGCTATCAGCTAGTGTTCTGCTAGCTGGATGTGATGCTGGCGCAGATCCCGTGACGCAGGAAGCCCTGCTCATGGAGAAGCCAGTCGTCAAACTTTCCACCCAAAGATTTGCCGAGATTGGAGATCCGTTTTTGATCAAAGGCTCCGCAAAACTCTCCCTTTTCGCAACGGAAGACGAAGCATTTCGCGTCTTTCCACGACCGGCAAATGGGTTTGATTTCTTCGAAGAATCGCCGATTACGGGCGAGAACTATGTCGCGAAAGGTTGGCAGTCAAAGGTCGAAGCGTTTGGCGTAGTGCTCTTGCGCGGGAAGGTCGTTTTGGCCCATTACACGTTAGAGAACGCTGACTTCGATACCATCCAATCAATGGTCACGGATTACGAGAGAGCCTTTGCCAGATCTGCTGAACCGACCGTGCCTGGAGAATTGGGTAGCTATTGGTTCTGGGAATCAGGTCGGGTGAGGATGATGATAGCAACCAATAAAGACGCCAAGGGGAAATCAATCCTTGTCGCCACCCTGGGTGATATTGATGTGATGAGTGCGTTGCGCATGAGCCCAGAAGGGGCGAGGCAGGATCTTGTTGAGGCGCGCACAAAGATGCCCGCTCCGGCTGGAAAAAATTAATTTCCAGTATGCTCTAACGCATGTTGTCAGCCTACGCGATCGTCCTAACACCGACCATCCTTCTTTCGGGCGGCACCATCTATGATGGTTCCGGTTCTAAGCCGTATATTGGCGACGTGAGAATCCAAGGTAACAAAATCATCGCGGTAGGCAAACTCAAGGCAGCACCGGGTGAATCTGTTTTTCAACTTAAAGGATTAGCAGTCAGTCCTGGATTCATTGATGCTCACTCTCATGCCGACCGTGGCATTGATGAAGATCCACTGGCGGTGTCTCAGCTCACCCAAGGCATCACCACCGCTGTCGTTGGGCAAGATGGAGGCTGGAGGAAACCCGTTAGAGAAGCATTTAAAGACCTAGCCGCTTACCGACCCGCGATCAATTTCGCAATATTTTCTGGTCATGGCGGCGTCCGCGACGCGATTCTAAAGGACGACTACAAGCGGAACGCCACTCCAGCAGAGGCTTTTGCGATGCAGAAGCTGGTGATTGACGACATGAAAGCAGGCGCATTGGGATTGTCGACGGGACTGGAATACGATCCTGGCTATTACAGTGACACCAACGAAGTGATTCTCCTCGCGAAGGGTGTCGCGCCATACAAAGGGATTTACATTAGCCACGTCCGAGACGAAGGCGATAAGGCCTTTGAGTCATTCGAGGAACTGATCCGCATTTCGAAAGAAGCTGGAATTCATGGTCAAATCTCTCACATCAAGCTTTGTAGCGCCGCTGTTTGGGGACGATCGGGCAAGGCGAATCAGGTAGGACTGAAGCAGGGAATCACAGCTGATGTGTATCCTTACACGTTCTGGCAGTCCACAATGTCCGCCCTCTCAGCCAGCCGGGACTGGGCGAATCGGGAAATATGGGTGAAGGCCCTCTCCGATGTCGGCGGAGCTCAAAATGTTCGCTTAACCCGGTATACGCATGAACCCAATTGGGTCGGAAAAACCCTTGCCGAAATCGCAAAGCTAACGAATCGAGACGCGATCAGCATTATTCAAGAGATCTTAGACAAAACCAACGGTCCCAATGGAACAGGTAGTCAGAGCGTCGCCGTTACCGCAATGCAAGAATCGGATCTCGAGGCGTTCATCGCCAGCCCGCGAACGATGTTCTGCAGCGACGGCTCCATTGGTGGAACCCATCCACGTGGTGCAGGTTCTTTCCCGCGAATTCTTGGTCGGTATGTCCGAGATCGAAAGGTTATTACGCTCCAGGAGGCGATTCGCAAAATGACATCCTTTGCGGCTGAAACCCTCCAGATCAAGAATCGAGGTCGGCTGCGTCCGGGCTGGATGGCCGACTTGGTGGTGTTCGATCCGAAAACGATCCAAGATCACGCTACAACTGCAAACCCAACTGCTCTCAGCACAGGAGTGAAATACGTCTGGGTTTCTGGAGTAAAGGTTCTGGCACAAGGAAAAGCAACCGGATTGAGAAGCGGCAAGATGGTTCGTAGGGATCAGCCTGATTTATCAGCTCAAGAGGAATCCTCAGCCGAACTCGTGGCGACAAGCAAACATACACACCCAGAGAGCCTCTGTTGCGGAGAGCAATAATCTAGCAATCGATAGTTAGCTTTAAGCTAACCTCGTCGCCAATGGTGACCCCCTCGGCCCTCTGAACGACAGTCTTGATTGGAACTAGGTACGACCCTTGACGCGGGAAAAGGGAAGTTGTCACCTTAGTTTCGCCTAAGGTCAAGGTCACGGGAATCACGCCCCATCCATAGGTAACCCTAGAGGCAATTGACTTGATCTCTTCCGCAACCTCTGGCGGAACCGGAGCAAAAACGAATGGCGCAGGACCGCGCCATTCGATTAAGGTAGAAGAGAACTCAAATTCCATCTGGAAGGAGATTACTTTTTCGTATTCACCAGGAAATCGATGGATGTGGACTTATCGGCAGCTTTCTTGGAAATAGTGATTGCTGTCATCTTTTTGCCCTCCTCTAACGTCAACATCGCAAACTTATCGCCATCAGTCGAGTACTCATTCGTCTTAGGCTTCCGTGATGCTAACTCCTTCTTGTAGAACTCAATCACCTTTTCAATGGCATCGCCTGTGAGATACTTTGCGGAGTACATCGTGCCTTCTGGAGTTTCGGCGGACATGCCTGGAGCTGTATCGTCGAGCTTCGCCCCAGGATAGATCGCCACTCCTAACTTATCTGAATGATCACCACCGGTTTCAATCTTGTTTCCGGCAGAATCCGAGTAGATTCCGACCTTGCCGTCGGTTGTTGTTTCCATCCGGAGAGATTCGCCCTTATCGTTCTTTGTTTCAATGACGGTTTTCCCATCGCCTTTTTGAGTCATGGTCGAACCATCCGGGGTTACGACGACTTTGGTATCTCACGAACCACAACCGGCGAGGAGTGCAAGAATTGCGAGAGACAACAGCAAGGATACTTTCATGACTCCATTCTAGCAAGATCACCAGGATTTTGGAGCAAGGTCATCAAGAATTTGAAAAACTTTCATCCACCCGATCGTACTTTACTCACTTACCCTAGCGACCCCGGTGATCGGCCAAGCGAACAGGACATCCTCGAACACCGCGCCAGATCCAATGTTGTGAATCACCAACATTCTATTCGGATCACCAGGCGAAGGGTGTCGACTGACGATACCAATGTGGGTCTTACTGAAGGGCAAAGCCCAAGCAACGATGTCTCCCGGTTTGTAGTCCTTTGGGTTCCCAGTTACAGTTGCGGTCATCTCTTTCCGCTCGAAGTACCGCATCAGATTTGGAACCCGGCGATGGTCGATATTTGTGTCCGGTCCTATCAAACCCCACTTTTGAGGATAGGAGGAGAAATTTGCTTTCATGTCCTTGTTCAGCTCAAGCTGAAGGTCAATCCCGATGCCGCGAAATGCCCGTACCAAAACGTCGCTACAAACCCCGGTTTTCTGCGGAACATCTCCGCCGGGAAACCCAATCTTTCGATAGCTTCCGTTGTAACCGGTGGTAATCCCTATTTGCTTTTCAGCAGCTTGCTCAAGCCGCATTGCCTTGGACAAGGCAGGTTCATATGGAGTTGCGAGCATCTTGTAGGCTTGTTCAGTTGGAATGGGATGCCCTTCAAGCTTGGAGAGCTCAGCCTTTAGATAGAGACCAGCACCACCAGCTAGCACCAGAATTACGAGGGTAAATATCGCGATCCGTTTCACTGTGAAGTTCAACCTAATTTTCAGAGCAATCGTTCGGAGATCGTGAGAATATCCTGGAAACTGCCAGTTGCTTTAACTAGATTGGAACAAAGCACGAAACCTGGGCAATTGAGTTTCAGGGTCTGAAATTATAATCCGATGGCTTAGGTACCGCTAATCCTACTTGATGGCATTGGTGCGCCAAAAACGAGGATTTACCTTAGTCGAAAATATGGTCATCGTAATGATCATTGGGATCATCATGTCAATCGCAACCCCACAACTCCTGCGATCAAACCGCAAGGCCCGCGAAGCTCAACTGAGAGCCGATTTGAGAATGGTTCGAGATGCCCTAGAAATCTCTCAGGGCGACCTTAACACATTCGCTCACCCGCAAGAACTTGACGATGCAGTTGGGAACGGGCAAGGTTGGTACGGTACCCAATTAGGAGTGGGCTGGCAACTCCGTAGCTACGACCTCAGCACATGGAAAGGACCGTACTTAAAGAAGTTCCCAGAACGCAATCCGATCAATGGTCAACCCTACGAGTGGAATTCAAGCCCAACCGATACCGTTCATGGTCTTTTTTGTAATGTGAACGAGATTAGCACCGAAGGCACCAATTACCGTACTTGGTAATCACCAGAACTACTTGGTGGTCTTCCAGCCGTAAGGAACGTAGCGATTCTCAAATGACCCGTCGTCGTAAAGATCAACGAGCCCGTAGCCATACGTACAGTCGTAGTAATCACCACCCCACCAACCGCCAGAAACGGCTCCATTGCAGCAGTACGTGACTCCGCCGACACTCACCTGATCGGTGAGGTGCTCGTGCCCACTGAGGCAAAGCTTGACATTTGGATACTTTGCGAACAAGTCCTTGATCCGCTTTGCGTCAATGTGAAGCCAAGAGCCGGGGATGACCCAATTGCCAGTTTTCGCATTGTCGCCATCAAACATCGAGCAAACGGAAATAATCGGGATGTGGCTCACGACCATCGTCGGCTTCTTGCTGTTTTTAGCAAGATCGTCCTTGAGCCATTCGAATTGCTCCTCATCAAGCTTGGCGGTGTAACCCTTTCCAACCTGGAACGTGCTGTCGAGCGTGATGAAGTGCCAGCCTGCTCGGTCAAAACTACGATATGGCTTTGGCATCTCTAAGATTTCGCAAGCCCAAGCCTTGCCGTACTTAGGATCCTTAGAGTAAGCGTCTGGATTTCCCCATCCCCATACATCGTGATTGCCGATGGTATGCGCAACAGGTATTTCAATATTCGCCTTCAAAACGCTCGTGAAGACATCCCACTGAGCCTTCGAACGAGCAAGGTCCTGATTGAAGCAATCCATAATCAAGTCTCCTCCAGTAAACAAGAGTCCCGGCTTATCTTTTTGGCCCTGGGCGTGCTCAATTGCGGCTTCCATTCCTTTCGGAGCGCCATTCTCGGGCTGAACGTGGATATCCGTGAGGTGAGCAATGCGCAACGAGCGCTTGCGCTTTGGATTCGGAGCAGCAAGGGCCAGGGATGGCAAGAGGATGCCAGCAGCGGAAGCGGCTAAAAGATCACGACGACTCATCGAACTCATATCCCTGCAATGTTACTTGCCATATTGTTAAGAAAGTGTAATGGCAGGATATATTATTTTTGCGTAGATTTTATTTTCAGATTACTTAACCAAATCTTATTCGATTGATCATGAATCCTTAACCAGCGATAGTCATCATAGGGGCAGGGAAGAGAGGCTCCCACGGAAAAACGATCATGAAAAACACACTTTTAATCGCGGCACTATGCGTACCCGCGCTTTCGATGGCAGAACTCGTTGGATACTACGATTTCAACAACACATTGAACCCAACATTTGCTGGTAACTCAGATGTACAACCTCTGATCAACGTGTTTGGCGGCGGGAATCCGACTGTCCTCGGAGCTCCAACATTCATCTCCGAGACCGTAGGCGCGACAACCAAGCAAGTTGCAGAAATGCCGAAAGATGGAGGATTCTTCGTCAACCACGGTCTTCCATCCAATGGCGGTGGAGCTTATGGGAACATCTTCTCAATCATGTTCGACGTTAAGACTCGGGCAAATACGGACGAGTACTTCAGCTTCTTCAATACGAATCACGTCAACACCAACGATGGAGATATGTTTGCTCGAAAGACTCCTGGCGGAGAAGGAATCGGTATCTCAGGTCAATACGCAGGTGGCTGGTCCGATGACACTTGGACTCGAGTCATTGTCACATTTGACTTAACACAAGCAGCGGCAGATCGAATGAGAATCTACAAGGACGGAGTTCTTGTGAGCAGCCCTTCCATTAGTGGTGGTGTTGACGGGCGATGGGCACTATATACAACTGGTCCTGATGGCTTTACAGATCGTGACATGATGTACTTGTTCTCCGACAACGATGGCGATACCATGCCGTACAACGTGAGCGCAGTCGCTTGGTGGGATACAGCTTTGACAGCTACGGAAGTTGCGGACCTCGGTGCGGTTGGTCAAGCCTTGACATTCCCGACTCTCAATAAGATCACGGGAACTCTGAATCTTCTCGATACAGCAGATGACGGCATTGCTGGTTCCGAAGATATCAACTGGACCCTTACCGACGGAACCTACTCCACTACTGGAACAGCTTCGGTTGACGACTTTGGTGGCGGAGCATTCTCCATCATCTTTCCGGCAAGCGCACCAGCGGGCAATTACACGCTGAAGTTCAAGGGCGGCACTTTCCTTGCTTCTACTGCAAATGTCACTCTGAATGGATCTGATATCGCACTAGGATCCATCAGCCTCCTCAATGGTGATATTGATCAGGATGCAGAAGTAGGTCCTGGAGACTTTGAAGCGGTTGTTGCACAATTCGGCGGACCTGGCGATGCTGATGTTGACAACGACGGCGAAGTTGGACCAAGTGACTTCGAAATCATCGTTGCTAACTTCGGACTCGGCGACAACTAATTTTCCCTCCACGCTTCGATTGCACTTTCATGCCCCGGTCGCTTCGCGATTGGGGACTTTTTTTGTTAAGATTTTGACCCATTAACGGTTGTTCATACTCCCTTAACTTTCGTGTTTGAAAATACAGCAATGAAGAAGGCATTTACTCTTATTGAGCTTTTGGTCGTCATCGCGATCATCGCTATTCTTGCAGCAATTCTCTTCCCAGTTTTCGCTCAGGCCCGAGCATCCGCTAAGAACACCCAAGACCTTAGCAATCTTAAGCAACTTGGTCTAACTTCCGCGCTTTATCTCGGTGATAGCGACGATATGTACGTTCCAATCGGAGCAAGTGATCCTTGGAACAACGGTAGCCAAACCCCTCGAAACACTCCAACTCCGCCAGCAGGCAGAGAGTGGAATGGTTGGGGACTCAAGCTCAGCCGATACGCCAAGAATAAGGACATCTTCCGATCCCCGATGCTTGATCGAACAGGTGCATTTAACGGAACTTGTGCATCAAGCGCGGGAATGGAAATGACCAACACTTATTCCATGAACTACCTGCTAGGTGGAGACAATACCTATGCTGGTTACGGCCCGGTCACCCCACTCAGCGAAACTGCGGTAGAACAAACCGCTTCCACTGTCTTGATGCTCCTATCCAACTCACTCCCTCCGTACGGAAAGAGCTGGGGTTGTATCTACACCACGCTGGAATCGAGCGACTTCATCAACAAGATTCGCTTCCGTGCAATTCACAACGAAGGTGGAAACATCGCCTTTGCCGATTCCCACGCAAAGTTCTTCAAAGCCGCGCCAGCTGATGCCGCAAACAACGGAACAAGCCGAAAGCCAGGTTCCGGAACAGGCCCACGATGCACGATCTACACCTGGCAAGACCGAAACATGTGGATGGTCCCAAGTATGCCAAGCACAAACGTGTTCGACGGCTCTACATGGACTAATAGCGGCGCCTTCCCAGACTGCCCAGTGCGTTAAGCAGATCGGTTGAAGTAAGAATCGCGCTTGGGGCAAGTCCCTCAAGCGCGATTTCTTTTCCCATTGGATGCCTCCATCCCGCCCTCGGGTGGAGGCTTTTGGCACTGACTTTCAATCTGACGAGAGGCGAGGTCCCTTCCTTACAAATCTGGCGCCCATCGCCTCCACCCGAGGGCGGGATGGAGGCATACGAACATTGTTCCTCGTTAAACAGCAAACGTTGGACGCCAAACATTTGTTGAATTTCGTGAATGAACGATGGTTTTTGTCAAAACGCCCTATGTTGCCCGTTATTCGCAACGATCTGTTCGAAAATCGCGTCGTGGTTTTCGTTATTCACAAAGTTCTTTTCGAAAATTGCCTCGTGCTTTCCGTTATGCACAAGGTTCTTTTCGAAAGGCACGCACTACTTTTCGTCATGCACAAAGTTCTTTTCGAAAAGAACTAAAGACTTTTCGTCATACATTTGGTGATTTTCGAAGAGAACTCAACATATTTCGTAAAGTACTCCTGTATTTTTGAAAGGAAGTCCGTGAATTTCGAAGACTTGTCTTCAATTTTCGAAGGTCACTTCCTGATTTGCGGACGAAACCGCTTGCACGCCGGACAGAATCCTCTTGATTCCGCATCGAACTTGACTTTCTTCGAACAAAATCAGCTGACTTCCCTGAAAAACCTAAGCGGGTTGGAGGCATACGAACTGTCACCTCCGCAGAACGGACGGAGCCATGTTGCTCCACTAGATTCCTGGATCAGATTCAAGCGCCAAGCCCACTGAAAGGGCAAATCTCGCGTACAATAAGGGGTATGGCGACCTTGCATAGCACTCAATCTCACCGCGTTTCTTTGGAGCAGTCCGATCCGGCTGTTTTTGACATCATCCAGCGGGAAGAAGCTCGGCAAGAGTCGAACCTCGAGCTGATTGCAAGCGAAAATGTTGCCAGCCTCGCCGTGCGCCAAGCCATGGGCAGCGTGCTCACGGACAAATATGCCGAAGGCTATCCCGGAAAGCGCTATTACGGCGGCTGTGAAGTCGTGGACGAGGTCGAAGAACTCGCGATCGCTCGGGTTTGCGAACTTTATGGTGCCAAATTCGCCAACGTTCAACCCCACAGCGGTGCGCAGGCAAACATGGCGGTCTATTTTGCCTTTATGAAGCCGGGCGATACGCTCATGGCGATGAATCTCGCTCATGGTGGCCACCTCACTCATGGCTCGCCGGTCAATTTTTCGGGGCATCTGTACAATATCGCTCCTTATGGGGTGAATGCCGAGACGGAATACATTGATTACGACGAGATGTATGAAGTCGCTCAGGAAAGCAAGCCGAAGATCATTGTCAGCGGCGCGACGGCTTACCCTCGGACCTTTGATTTTGCCAAGATGCGCGAGATCGCCGATAGCGTTGGCGCGATGCATATGTGCGATATGTCTCACTATTCGGGCCTCATCGCGGGTGGGCAATATCCTAATCCGGTTCCGCACTGCGATGTTGTCACGAGTACGACCCACAAATCCGTGCGCGGTCCTCGCGGCGGCATGATTCTTTGGAACAACGAAGAACTTAGCAAGCCGATTAACATGAGCATCTTCCCAGGAATCCAAGGCGGGCCTTTGATGCACGTGATCGCTGCCAAGGCGGTTTGCTTTGGAGAAGCCCTTCGCCCTGAGTTCAAGGAATATCAAGCGCAAATCAAGAAGAATGCCAACGCTCTTGCCAATGCGATGATCGAGCAAGGCTTCCGGATTGTTTCTGGAGGTACGGATTCGCACTTGATGCTCGTGGATTTGCGTCCTTATGGCATCACCGGAAAGGTCGCCCAAATCGCGCTCGATGAAGCGAGCATTACCACGAATAAGAATTCCATTCCAAACGATCCTGCCAAGCCGTTTATCACTTCTGGAATCCGATTAGGAACTCCTGCAGTCACGACTCGCGGGATGAAGGAACCAGAAATGGTCGAGATCGCTGGATTGATCGCGAAGGCTCTGAAGTTTCCGGAAGATGCGGATGTTTTGGCGGCGGTGAAGGCTGAGGTTCATAAGCTCACGGCCCGATTCCCGATCCACCAGTTCTGAGGACCGATTCGTTGACAAGCCTATGAGTGAATTGCGTTGGAAGCAGAGATATGCTAACTTTGAGAGAGCTTTTGCGTCCCTCCAAAGTGCTGTGGATCTCTCCAAGGCGCGAGAACTCACGGAGTTAGAAAAACAGGGTCTGATTCAAGGCTTCGAATTTACTCACGAGCTCGCCTGGAACGTGCTCAAGGACTACCTGACTGAGCAGGGAATCGTGGGGTTGGTCGGCTCAAAAGATGCGACGCGCTCGGCTTTCTCAAATCAGCTCATCGAAGATGGCGAAGCGTGGATGAAAATGATCCAGTCGCGCAATCTGACTTCGCATACCTACAATGTGGACATTGCGAACGAGGTCGTGCAAGACATTTTGGAGCACTATCACGCGGCTTTTGCCTCCTTTCTTTCCAAATTTTCCACGCTGAGGGACAAGCAGGAAGGCGAATGAGATTCGGGTTGAGCGAAGCGACGATCAATTTGATAATCGGTGTGTTGCAGTCCTATCCCGAAGTCGAAAAGGCAACCATCTACGGATCACGGGCGACCGGAACCTTCAAGAATGGATCGGATATTGACTTGACTCTGGAAGGGCAAAAACTTACTGGAGACACCTTAGCCAAAATCGCGAGCGATCTCGACGATCTCCCGATTCCTTACACCATTGATCTATCCATTTTTGCGATGCTGGATCATAAAGATCTGAGGATTCAGATCCAACAGTCTGGTCTTCCTTTCTACTCTGCAAAGTCGCCGACAAGTTAAGATGGTCCATTGGGCGTACCAGGTATTCTCTAATCAAGGATCGGCAAATGAGAGCAGGCTCCCAGGTTGTGGATTCAGAGGAACCATGGCATCATCATTCCAAGTCGAGCCGTTTTTGGATTCAGTGCGGAAAAAGAACCCCGCCGAACCCGAATTTATCCAAGCTGTCGAAGAGGTCGTCCATTCGGTTTATCCGTACTTGCTCGCCCACCCGAAGTACCTCGAAGCAAATATCCTCGAGCGGATTGTTGAGCCGGATCGCATCGTTTCTTTCCGGGTGGTTTGGGAAAATGACCTTGGGCAAATCCAGGTGAATCGCGGCTATCGCGTGCAATTCAGCAATGCTATTGGCCCTTATAAAGGCGGCTTGCGATTTCATCCGACCGTAACCCAAGGCGTGCTGAAGTTCCTTGGCTTTGAACAAGTATTCAAGAACAGCCTGACCACGCTTCCCATGGGCGGAGGAAAGGGCGGCTCGGATTTTGATCCGCACGGTAAGTCGGACCGGGAGATTATGCGGTTTTGTCAGGCGTTTATGACGGAGCTTTTCCGCTATATCGGTCAAGACACCGACGTTCCAGCCGGAGATATCGGCGTTGGCGGGCGGGAAGTGGGCTACCTGTTTGGAGCTTATAAAAAGCTCAGCCGGGAATTTACGGGTGTGCTCACTGGAAAGGGTTTGCCTTTTGGAGGAAGCCTAATCCGCCCCGAAGCGACCGGGTATGGCACCGTTTACTTCATGCAAGAGATGCTTGCCGCGAATGGCATCGAGATTGCAGGGAAGTCTTGCACGGTTTCGGGCTCGGGCAACGTGGCGCAATTTACGGCGGAGAAGCTCATCGAATTCGGGGCTAGGGTTCTGACGCTCTCTGACTCGGGCGGAACAATCTTTGCGAAGGATGGGATTTCTCAGGAGCAGCTTGAATGGATCATGACCCTGAAAACCGAGCGCAAGGGCCGGATCTCGGAAGCGGCAGATCAGTTTGGGTTCGAATTCCATGCTGGTTCAAAGCCTTGGGAAGTCAAATGCGACATCGCGTTCCCATGTGCTACTCAAAACGAGCTGAACGAATCGGATGCTGAGGCGCTAGTGAAAAACGGCTGCCTGGCGGTGGCCGAAGGTGCGAACATGCCAAGTACGGCGGGTGCTATCGAAGTCTTCCGGGCAAACAAAACCTTGTTCGCCCCCGGAAAAGCCGCGAATGCGGGCGGTGTTTCCGTTAGCGGGCTTGAGATGTCGCAGAATTCCCTGCGTCTTAGCTGGAGCCGGGAAGAGGTTGACGAACGCCTGAAGGGAATCATGAGCCGCATCCACGCGACTTGTGTGGAATTCGGAACCGGATCGGACGGCAAGGTGGATTATGTCAACGGCGCGAACATCGGAGGCTTCATCAAAGTAGCCGACGCCATCCTCGCCCAGGGCTTGGTTTGAGGGAACGCCGGGGTTGCTGAAGGGTCTTTCAACTAACTTTCGTTGTCTTTATGCGGAACTGAACAAGAAGATTTGAGAAACTGATCGCTTAACGGGGTGCTGATTTTGGTAGAACTGAGGGGCAACCGTTTAAGCTCACCCACCTTTTGATCAGTACCGAAGGTGCGAAGGACCCTACCAAAATCGATGAGGTTTTTCCAGCACCTGTTTGTGCCGAAATAAAAGCGCACTTCGGTTCATCATAATCGGAACAAAGCGATGGCGCATCGAAATATAGATCAGGAGACGTTTGACTCGCACCCGCTGGTGATGCGGATGCGGGAGATTTTTGATGATCCGAAGCCAGTAACCGTGGTAACCCAGTGGTCGTGGCGCGACATGGGAGATCCACCACATCTCTTCCGGGTGGAGATTGCAAGTCGTCCTTGGCATGAGGTCGGGGTATCGGGTTCTAAATTCTATCTTGTGGATATGGCCTATATGCCTCTACAACAGGATTTATTCGATTACCTTTTCCCATGTGTGCTGATCTACTGGTGGCGATGCACTAAGAATGCTCTTGAGCTTCAGGCAAACTGGGTTTTCATACCAATTCTTGATGCCATTCGTCGCGCAAAAGTTTGGCAAACAATGCTTACGGCAGAACGGCGGTCTAGCCTAGAAGAGTGGATGGCCGATGCTTTTTTTGATGCGCTCGATACCGTAAAGGAGGATGACCCTTGGATCGCTGAACAATACCCAGATTGGGCTCCTGACATTGACCAGGTCAAGTCTTTTCATAACCTGGGACAATCAGTGCCAGTCACGGGACGGATTCTGGATAAGCTCTTTATTGTTGACACTCGCGAGAAAGCCCGTTGGTGGCTTTCGTTTGGATTGACTTTGGTGGGGAATCCGTCGCTATTGCAGGACAACGAGCCCTGGGTCTTTGACTATCCATTCGGAGACAGGTGGAGGGAAGGGGATTATTTACCAGAAAACCTGGTCGCGCTCCGAGAAAAGTTGACCTTGGAAGCATTCCTGAATGCCCTCGTTGATGCCGAGCAAATCCTACCACTCGGGCCTGATTATGAAAGAATCAAGGAGGTTCAGAGCGTTTTTTGGAAGGATCAAGCCCGAACGCAAGGATCCATTGACTTACTTATCCGCCACGCCGAGTTGGGATTGGAGCATTCTGCCAGCTAATTTGTGTAAAACTGATTCAGGAATTTTAAATTGTTAGTTGGTAATTTCGCCGCGTTTTTGCTGTTGTCCTCCACGAACGATGCAATTGAAGTTGCAAATTTCGTGTCGAAATTGAAGCCGGGTTTTTCCAAGAAACAGTTGACGGATCGGGTCTTTGCCTATAGCGGCGGGCATAATCTTGAGAACTACAAGTGGAGTGGTTTCGTCCATCCGGTTCAAAATTCCAGGAACTGGATTTTCCCTTTAGAACTCCGATCTGGAAAAGCTGTTCAAGTGCTGGCGGTGAGAAAAGGGAATCGGTTCACCGGCGAGATTCTGCGTGACGAGGCGATGGACGTCCTCAGCAATGACGCCGTGATGATCGGTAATTGCATCTTTCTCTCGACCACGTTTTACGTCTTGAGTAATGCGCCGATGGCTGGACATCGCGTTTTGCAACGCCAAAATGGTGCTTGGAAGAATGTCCTTGAGCATGTAACCGGGATTGAGAGCTATGGCGGGAGAGTCCGAAAGACACGGCATGGTTGGTCGGTGACCCAAGAAGGTCAGACATATCCTGAGAACTTTTCCGTGTGCCATGCCCTTGCCCAACTTTGGAAGAGGCAAACGTTTACCTGGAATGGAAACCGGGTGACTTCCGGTAAAGCGCAACCGATTCCGAGCGCGATGTCCACGTTCAACGATCTTCTTGGTGCAAAGTTTCGCGGGGACTTTGCCGGAGTCCGGCGCTTGTCCAGCAATCACGCCCTGGCAAAGCGAATTTACGACATGAAGTCCTTGAAAATAGACGAGGATTCTTGGTCGGCTGAATCCTCTCTCAAAGGGGGCGAACTGGATAACTTTTCTGCGGATAGCATTGTTTTCTCGGTCCGTAAGTCCTCTGGAAGATATCTGCTCCTCGGGATTTCAAAGACAAAGAAGTAATCTGACTTTACTTTTTTCCCCTCTGACTCTGCCCTCCTGCCATCAGGATGGCCATTTCCTTCCAAACCGATACTAGTTTTTCTCATTGAGAAAATCGGTATTTGAACTTAAATCCACGTCCATAGACGGAATTTTTGAAAAAAAAGTCTCCAGAAGTATACAAATTCGTCTACATTTGTTATAATAGTAGACATAGATGCACTACATTGGACTAATTCAGATTCGGCAGTTCTATATCTCCGTGCTTCGGGCGCGGGGGGTGTGTGATGAGCGGCCTTTGGTGGTGATGGCAGATGAGCATGTTTTGGATGCTTGCGATGCTGCCCTTGACCTAGGCGTGGAGCTGGGCATGTGCCGCTCCGAAGCCCAGGCGGTGATGGATGGTCGCGGCACGGTTTGGCCGTATCGCGAGCAGGATTACCGCGACGATCAGGAAAAATGGCTGGATGTTCTGACCTTCTTTACCGACGTTATCGAGCCGGGATTGCCGCACGAAGCCTGGGTGGATTTGAGCGATCATCCGCGTCCGTTTGAGATTCAAGGGCGCATCTTGCGCCGCGTGAAGAAGAACACCGGACTCGATGTCGAAATCCATTCCGCGCGTTGCCGATGGGTGGCGCGGCTGGCTTCGCTGGTTGGCGATGATCGGGGGCTTGCGCTGTTTTGCCCGCAGATGTTTATCGCCGATCAGCCGACGGCGATGCTGCTTTCCGTTTCGCGTGAGTACCGGGAGCGGCTGGTTTTCCTGGGTTATCGGCGGATTGGGGAAGTGGCGGAAGTTCCGCTGGAAACCTTGCGCGGGCAGTTTGGAGATGATGCCCATGCGATCCATCTGGCCGCGCAGGGCAATGGCGATTCTTATGTTCGGCCCTTGTATCCGCAAGGAGCTCAGACGGTGCGGATCCGGTTCGATGGCGCTCCCGACGACCATCAGATTCTCATGGCGGGGATTGAGCGGCTGGCGACCAAGCTCGGGGAATCGCTCCAAGACGCCCAGCGGATGGGGAACGATCTGGAGGCATTGCTGGAATTCGAAGATGGCGGAGCGCGTTTGATGCATCGCCGGTTTATGAAGCCGATTTCAGAAGGGAAGTCTGCCAAAGCTGCGGCGCGGCTCTTGATGCAGAAATTCCCCGAGCAACCCGTGGTTTCGGTGCGTTTACGAGCGACAAAGCTCCAACCAGCGCGGCACGTTCAGGTTGGCTTGGACGGCATGAAGTCCACCGCCGAGCGCGTCCGATCTGCGGATTCGGCTTTCCAATATATCCGACAGGTGTTCGGCGATCAGGCCATCGAAAAGGCCAACGAACGCCCTGTCGAACGACGCAAAAGAGTTCTTGCGGCATGGTCGCAAATGTATGGCTGGAGATAATGAAATTGCAAAATGGCGTGAAGCAGGCAAGTGGTGGGAATTTGAACCTTATCACGAAATTCGACGTGTGGCTGGCGCGGATGGCACCATTCGGGAGAAATCCAAATCAGCTCCGACTCTGGGGCAGCTTGGTAAATCTGGTGCTGGGACCACTCCGAAACCACACGAGGAAAACCACAAAGAAGATTGGTCGCTCCGGCAGCGAAAAATCCGAGATGAAAAAGTTTCCGCGGCGTGTGGGGCCTTGCCACGGAGTTACTATGAGCGGCAGGCCGCCGAAAAATTACAAGTCGCCGAAGGCATGCAATCGGTGGAGCGAGAACGCGCTAAAGAAGCCGCTCGCACCTATTGGCTCTCCGCCGGAATTGGAGAAAAAGTCATCCGTGCGCGTGCAGCCCAGCCGGGGTACGCGCCGCTTCATGTGATGTCGGGATATTCGTTCGGGCGTTCGGTCCTTCTGGCCGAAGAAATGGCAACTCATGCCGCGCTCGGCGAATGCACCGCCGCCGCGATTACGGATCACTTTAGTTTGGCGGGAGCTTCCGAATTCGTCCGGGCTTGCCGGCTGAGCGGGGTTCGGCCTTTGGTCGGAGCGCGGATTGAACTGGAATCAGGAGGCTCGCTTGTTCTGATTGCTCAAAGCAAGAAAGGTTATCGTAACCTCAGCCGTCTCATCACCGAGTGCCATTTGCACGAACCGCGTGGATTTCCTTTGGCGAATTGGGAACGCCTCTCGCGCTATGCTGACGACCTGATCTGCCTGACCGGGGGTAACGACGGGCCTTTGGATCCCTTGTTGGCTCGGCGAGATTTTGATCGGGCGGCTGATTTAACCAAAAGGTTAGTTCAGGTTTTTAGTAGTTCCAGAGTGTGGCTGGAGGTTGAGCGGAGCTACTTGCCTTGGGGGCGATTGGTGGAGCAACAACTTTCCCAGCTTGCCGAGGCATTTGATCTGGGGCAAGTGGCGGGAGGGGTGGTGACCCATGGTCGGCGGGAGCATTTCCCCGCTCAAGATGTGCTGGTTTGCGCGGATACTTTGTGTTTGATCGAGGAGGTTATTGGCAGAAAGGAGCGCCGGGCGATGGAGCAAATCCAGATTCCCCAAAGTCCGGTGCGAGCCTTAAATGCCGAGCGGTTTTTCCATACAGATTCAGAAATGCGGGTGCTCTATTCCGATCGCCCCGAGCTGCTAAAGGCGACTCTACAAGTCGCAGAGATGTGCGACGCCGACGTCCTGCCCGCCCGAACGAATATGCCAAGCGTATTCGAGGACGACGCCCATGCTCTGCGTGAGATTGTGGAGATGAACAGCCATGCGCGGTACAAAAAAGTGACTCCAGCGATTCGCAAACGACTGGAAATGGAAGTCGAGCGGATTATCCGGCTTGGGTTTAGCAGTCACTTTCTGGTTGCTTTCGATATGGTGCGCTGGGCGGGGGAGCAGGGAATCCAGTCCAGTGGGCGCGGCTCGGTGGTGGATAGTGCGGTGTCGTATGTGCTCGGATTTTCGCGGATTGATGCGATTCAGCATCAGCTTCACTTTGACCGGTTTTTGCCAGATGACGGCAACAAGAGACCGGACATTGACATTGACTTTGAAGCCCGTAGGCGCGACGAAATCAGGGGTTATCTCACCCGGAAGTACGGCATCGAACGCGTCGCGACTGTCGCGGCGGTGGGAGCATATTGCACCAGGGGGATCATCCGCGAGGTCGGCAAGGTGTTTGGGTTGCCGGATCCAACGATTAGTTTTTTAGCCAAAAAAGTCCACGGCGGCACTCCGCCCGACCAGATCGAAGCCGCTCTTGATAAGCGGCCCGAACTGCGCGATCACCATATCCCAAAGGAGAGATTTAGGTGGGTGTTGCGCCTGGCGGAGAAGCTGATGGACGTACCGCGCAACATGCGCTCGCACTCGTCGGGGGTGGTCATCAGCACGGAGCCGATTGCGGATACGGTCCCGGTGCAGTGGAGTGCCGCCCCCAGTGCGCTTGCGGCGGGGGAAACCGATCCCGAGCAAATCACCGAGCCGCATCTGCGGATCATCCAATGGGACAAGCGAAGTTGTAAGCACTACTTTGACAAGTTCGACATTTTGTGTTTGCGGAGCCAAGATGTGCTGTCTCGGATTCAGGATCAGGTGATCGGGAATGCGCCGGATTTTCGGGTTGAGCATGTGACCTCGGAAGACCCTGAGACTTTCCGGGCATTTCGTTCGGGAGAACTCATTGGTGTTCCTCAGTCTGCATCGCCAGCGATGCGGCAGGCTCACGTGCGGATTGGCACCGAGAATCTGGTGGATGCCAGCCTTGTGCAAGCCGGAATTCGTCCGGGCGTCGGGGGAGCCGTGAAGATGAATGAGTTGATCGCCCGGCGAAGAGGCGATAAACCCTATTTCTTTGAGCATCCCGAGCTAGAGAGAATCCTAGGAATCACCTATGGGATCATCGTTTTTCAGGAGCAGGTGGATCAGCTTTTGCAAGCCTTCTGCGGATGCTCGGCGAGGGAGGCAGAAGACATTCGTGACGGGATTCACAAGCGCAGAAGGGAAGATTTTGGGAACTCAATTCGAGAACAACTGATTAACCAAATGGTGAATAAAGGACATTCTTTGAGCCTAGCTGAGAAGGTTCTGGAGTATATCACCGGGTTCAAAGGTTATGGATTCGCGCAGGGTCACGCGCTGGCTTTTGCAGAGACTTCGATCCGGTGCGTCCACCTGATGCAGAACTATCCAGCGGAGTATTTCGCGGCTCTGCTCAGCTCGCAACCGGCGGGTTACTACGGCCCGGTGACCATCGCCAATGAAGCCCGAAGCAGAGGGGTGACCATGCTTCCTCCCTGCGTGAACAGAAGCGTTCGTGAATTCGCCGTAGAAGATATCCGCGATAAGGCAACGGGGATCATGATGCCAAATGGAGGGATTCGTACCGGGTGGATGCAGATTCGGAGCGTGTCTCACCAAATGGTTAAACGTGTTTTAGCCTATACAGAAAGCCTTGAACAAGAAGTCGAGACCCGCGAGCTTCAGCCCATGCAGAGCGTGATGCGGCAAACCAAGAAGAAGCGCGTTGCCACCGCGACGCTACCCAGCAATTTACCAAATGGTCAAAATCTTCCGTTCACAAGCATGTTTGACTTTGCGCAAAAGATTAAGCCAGAACGCGATGAGCTGGAAGCGTTGATCCTGTGCGGGGCGTTTGATCATCTGCATCCCAACCGCCGGGCGATGCTTTGGGCGGTGAACCAGGCGATGCAGTATGCCAAGCAGATTGACCAAAAAGGTCAAGCCGTGCTGCCGATGATGGTGCCCGAACCTAGGCTGGATAACAATATGCCCGATCTGAGTCTAGAAGAAAAAGCCGCCTATGAGCGCTCAATCCTTGACATGGATGTTGAAAAGCATCTGATGGCTTTTGAGCGAGAACGGATTCAAGATCGCGCGCTCACTAGCGAAGAGATTAAGCGGCTAAAGCCAGGCACTAAAGCGGTGGTGGTTGGTAATCCGATCCGGCTACGGTTTCCACCAACTCCGAGCGGAAAGCGAGTGGTGTTCTTCGACTTGGAGGATGAAGCGGGGCTTCTTAATGTAACGTGTTTTGATCGGCAGTATCAGGTGGATGGGAAAGCAATCGTGACCGCACCCTATGTCACGGTGATTGGGGAAGTCCAAGATCGCGGTGGGCATCCGGCGTTTTTGGCCAGTCGTGTTTTTCCTTACGTCCCTGTACTATTACGAGGTCGGGCAAATCAGCTTCCGGTGAGGCGAGGCGATTTCTTGATGGGAGGCAAGTCAGTGCCACGGATTCAGTGAAAATGGAGATGATCAATGCCAGAATAGTTCAAAAAAGTTACTCGGGTCTGCAACAAAATAATAAATTTCGGTTAAGATAACACTAATATGTTTCGATCGCAATGATTTGAGACACAGAAGCCATTATGAAACGTGCCTTTACTTTAATTGAGTTGCTTGTCGTGATTGCGATTATCGCGATTCTCGCAGCGATCCTGTTCCCTGTATTTGCTCAGGCCCGCGAGTCTGCGAAGACGACCGTTTGTATCTCAAACAGCAAGCAAAATGCTTACGCGACGCTGATGTACCAGGGCGATTCCGATGACATGGCCCCGATGGGAATGAGCATGCAGGGAAACATCCTTGTCTTCGTTCACGACCTGACCGCACCATATCGAAAGTCCGCTGACGTTCTCAAGTGCCCGTCCTATCCAACCGGACAAGGCGGACAGGATTACACCGGAGCTTCGGCAACAGCGATGGGCGGAAGTCTGCTTGAAGCCATCCGAAATCGAGTCGGGAACGTACAAATGCTCCGGACATTCCGAAACAATGCTTACACTTGGAACATTGGAGTCTATGGCATGGTTACAAAGGGAACCGTTCTGGCCCCTGCTGGCGCTGGAGTTCCTTACGGAACCCAACCAATGCCGATTACGAGCTCAGACATGGAAAAGCCGGCCGAGACGATTTCTTTCACCGACGGTTACTTCCCGAAGCGTTACAATACAACGGAAGCCCTTTCTGGTTGGGTGAACTGGTGGTACAAATGGGAGATCTGGCCACGACACCGAGGCGGCGTGATCCTTTCTTTTGTAGACGGACATGCGAAGTTCTTCAATGCCAAGGCCCTGCCAACCGCAGGAAAGGTGGTTGATAGTTGCCCGAGTTGGTCGTCCACCAGCACGCTGGAAACGTACTACTCATGGACAAAGCACGTGCCTGCAGCGAAGTTGCAACAGTGCGGCATCAAGGATTACCCAATCTCTGAAAAGCAACATGAGTGTGTTGGGCACCCTGGTAGCACACCAAACTGGGGCGATATCCACGGTGTTCCAGGGACTTGTATCGGCGACGTAAACGCACGATAAATCTACGACCACAAAGAAAAAGGGCTGTCCCCTAAGAGGACAGCCCAATTTTATTGAACGACCCTCTTACTGGTCGCCGCCGATACCGAAGTTAGAAACAACGATCTCGAAGTCGCTTGGTCCGATTTCGCCGTCACCGTCAACGTCGAATCCGGCATCGTAACCAGCATCGCTGGAAGTCAAACCGAAAGCATTGACAACTGCTTCAAAGTCAGATGGTCCAACTTCGTTGTCATTTGGCGTGGTGTCTCCGTTGATCAAAACGAAGTTAGCGGTGGCAGTCGCGGATCCGTCGCAAACAACGTTCGTGATCGTCTTTCGAAGGAACGTTCGTGTTTGGATGCTCAGGTCGTAAGTTCCTGGGACGAGCGGCTGTCGGATCTCGAAGTTTCCGCTGGCATCAACTAATGCAGTCAGCGTTTCAATCACGTCAAGAGTTCCAGGAGTCCGGAATTCCACGTTCACCGACGTTGGGCGAGCAGCTTCCGCCAAGTCACTAAAGGTGATTTGACCAGTTACCTTTGCAGCCTGAACCAGCTTGAGTTCGATATCATCAATGAGGTTGATTTCTCGACCACTAGCGGCCTCGCCATTCATCATCAAACGCTCGACATTCGCTAAGATCTCTGAAACTGGCTTAACTGGGTCGCCATTGTAGGCACCAGCAGACCAGCCAGAGAAGTCAGCGAGATTAATCGTGAACTCCTTGGATGATCCGAAGGTGACATAGAAATCAGGATACAGAGACTCGATTTCTGCGACACTAAGAGTCTTTCGAAGGTAGCTCGTACCGCTCATCATTTGGAAATAAATGGATCCAGCGTTTGCAGGAGTAACAGAAGCAGGGAACTCCCGTCGGAACTTGAACTTGAGTTGGCTACCCGCACCAAGAAGGTCACCGCGTCCACCAGTTGGAAGCCAGGTCGGAGGGAACATCACGATTTCACCTTGACCAGCTGCCTGGTCATAAACACGAATCGCACCGTCAACACCGTTTAAGCCGTCAATCGTTTCCCATCGAACGTGGCTGGCGACGTCGCCTTGAGGGAAACCAGCGTATCCGTCAGACTCTCGGTTGTGGGTGAATCCCATTCGTCCGCTATCCCCGTTTGGAATAGTGTTGAAGTCCGACGAGACTGTTTGAACGCCAGTGCCTGCGTCGTAAGTCAAGTTGATGTCGTCAACCATGTTGATTTCGGTTCCAGCAACTTCAACGTCAAGGGCGATCTTATCCACCGCAGCCATCACGGCATCAAAGCTGAGGGCACCGCCACCGAGGGTGAATTCGGCAGGATTCTTGAGGTTCAACGTCATCGGACCTGACCAAACGTTAACGAAATTAACCACGTTGCTTGGAATGACATATCGTCGCTGGACATATGCTGGACCGGAGTAGAAGCGCACGTCCACGCTTGTGGAAGTTGCCGTGCCTGGAGTAATTCGAGCAAAATCAATGCTCATGGTTCCAGAGGTTAAACCAAGGAAGTTTCCGCCGTTGACCAAGAACTTGGAAGGGGCAACGATCCAGTCGCCATTTCCACCGCCGATGTCGGCGCAAACGAGAACGTTACGATCGATGAAGCGATTCCACTCAGCGGAACTCCAGAGGTCACAAGGAACACCAGGAATTAAACCGTTGTCTTGAGTGCGCGGCGCACCGTGTCGCCAGCCGTCTCGGCCATCGTTCCAGGTTGGGGCAGTATTGAAGTCTGCGAAGAAGGTGGTTGTTTGTGCAAAGACGCTTGATGCACCGAGCACCAGCATTGCGGCGATAAGGGAATTTTTCATGTTTCTCTCCGATCTGATTGAGCTGGAGTACACACCCTCCACCCAAGCCCTAGGTTTGCCCAAGAATATTAAGTTCGGATTAACGAATGGTCAAGAGAAGGTTAAGAATCGTTCAAAGAGTGAATCTTAACAAATCACCATTTGCTTAGGGTGTGAGTTTGCTAGAAAAACTGACTTGATCCCCTTCGATGATGAGGTCGCCCTTGGAGCCGAGCACGGTCAGGCCGCGAATCCGCATCGATTTCCAGGCCTTCGGCAGGTTTGGCTTCGCAGAGAGGACATAGCCAGACTTCAGGTCGGCAATTTTCTTAAATCCAGCCGGGATCTCGGTGTCAATGCGCAGACCGGCAAACCCAAATAGGACAGCCTGTAAGCACCCGCCAGCTCCCGTCGTGAAGTAGGTTCGCTCGCTGTTCCTTTTTTCGCTGAATAGCATCAACGGATGATCAGCAAAATCCTTCCAGCTCCGGTGCCACGCCTTGTATGCTTCTTCCGACTGCCCCATCCGAGCATATATGATCGAATGAATCGAATCCGTCATCGCAGGACCGTTTTTGATCACTTTGTCCGAAAATCGGCTCATCATGACCTTTGCGTTCTTTTCAGCTTCCGGATTCTGCAGAGGATAAATGCTCAGCACAGCGGCGGCTTGCTTGTAACTTTTGACTTTGTCCCCATCGTAGGTGAGAAGTGACTTTTCATCCCTTGGGAGCATGAACAACCCCTTGCCAGGCGCGTAGTTATCCACGCAAAACTGAGCTAGAAGATTTGTGTAGAGGTCGTTGTTCCCGATGAAGTGTTCATCGGGGCTCATTGTTCCGTTGATCGAGAGCTCCTTGGTCGGATCGCCCGTTGCCCGGTCCAAGAAAAACGCCGCTGCCCCTCTTCCAATCTGGTTGACATCCTTCATCTCGGCAAGACCCAGCGCCCCTGCTTTGCGGAGTGCAAAAGCGACCGATCCTGTGATGTGGTCCTGATACTTGCTTGAACCTGGTACTGTCTCTCGTCCGGTTACACTCGACTCCCAAGGGTATTTGAGCGCTCCGGCGGCTGGCGCGCGGTTTGGAATTCCGGAGGGCTTGCCAGTCGGACGCCCAGCTTTGACCCATTCAAGATAGTTCTTTCGTGCCTGATCCGCCATAGCAATCCTATAATCGGTAATCACTTTCGCTCGATCCGGATCAAGTAGAGCAAGAGCAGGGAAGACCCAGATGTCGGCATCCCAAAAGACATGACCAAAGTACGTGCTACTGCTCAAGCCCATTGGGCTGATTGAGCGATTCGATTCCGGGTCGATCGAGCTCCGCAGGTAATAAAGGAAGGATCGAATTGCGCGCTGATCCTCCTCTGGACCATCAATTTCAATATCCGTACTCCAAAACTCCTTGTAGTAGAGTTCGGCTGCCTTTTCAAGATCGGTGAACCTCTGCTTGGGAGGATCCCCGCCATCAAATTCCCTTGGAATATATTGAGACTGATCGGTCTGATCTCTAAGGTTTTTGTCCGATCGGGATTTCGCTTCGACAGTGGTTGCAAGCTTCACCGTAAGTCTCTCTGCCCATATTGGTAAGCCGGTTGGATCTAAGATTGCTTCCCGGAAGTAGCGAATTTTCTGACCCCTGTCGGTGGAAACCCAAGATGTTTCAAGGATCCCAGATTTGAGATTCAGCGTTTGTTGATATCCCGAAACCTCCCGGAGGTCGAAAGCGGGAGGGGCAAGTTCGTCCTTGTGCCAATCCTTGAGGGGAATGATCTTCTCCTCACCAGATTGCTCGTAACTCTCGATTGAGAAAGCTGGTAGAGGCTTTCCCTTCAGATCATTTGGGCGTCCGTCTCGACCAATTCTGATCCCGACGCTGCCGTTCCAAAGGAGGGCGGGAGTTGGATCTGCCTTGTCGGTTGACGAAAGGACCCAGGTTGCGTCTTCTCGATCAATCGCTAGCTGTTCCACCGACTCCTTCTTTTGGCAACCAGTTAATGTTAGGGCAAGAATCGCAAAAATCGCCAGTCCTTTCGGTCTAGCTTCGGGCGACTTCCAATACGGAGCGAACATTCCATTCATGAGATTCCAGTTGTTCCCAGGCTTCCTCTTCCGTCAGGTTGGAAAGATCCCGGACGATGCGCACGCATCTCTCCTTTAATTTTTGGTTCTTGGCCTTCACATCCACCATAAGATTTTCAATAACTTTTCCAGAAAGGACCATCGCGATGGTGCTAATTCGGTTAAGAGCAAGTTTTTGAGCAGTACCCGCCTTGAGTCGAGTTGATCCGGTGAGGATTTCTGGACCCGTGTCCAAAATGATTGCAAGGTCTGCCTCATTGATCAGCTCGGCGGCTTTGTTATTGACGATCACGCAGGTCCAGATTCCTTTTGCCTTAGCGTGGCGAATTGCTCCCATCACATAGGGAGTGCGACCACTTGCGGCGATACCGATGACGATATCGCCTTTTTGAGCATCAATCGCATTGAGATCAACAATTGCGGCGTGAGGATCATCTTCTGCGTCCTCAACCGCTTTACCAACGGCGGCCTGTCCTCCCGCATGAAGCGCAACAAAACGATCCGCCTCAATCCCAAACGTTGGAGGCATTTCCGCGGCGTCCATACTTGCAATTCGACCAGATGTGCCGGCTCCGCAGTAGATGATGCGGCGACCATTTTGAAATGCTTCTGCCGCTTTTTCAGCCGTCAATGCTAGAGGTGCCTCGGCACTCTGGAGAGCTCGAAAAACGCTCATCTCTTCTTCGTTCATCAGACGGACAATGTCCTTGGCAGACATTTTGTCTAGTCCAAACGAACGGGGGTTGCGACCTTCGGTGCTCATGTATTTCTATTGTGTCGCAAGACGGACCGCGCCTTCCAGGGGCGATAGCTTTGGAGCGTAGGTTTGCATGCGTAACCAGCTCTCAAAAAATTTGATCACCATCGGGGAAGCATCCCAGAATCCCCCGGTTCGGTAGACCTTGAATTTCCTCTCCGGGAATCCCTGATGCCTCATGTGATCGTGAACCAAATCTGCAAGCGGTTGCATCGCCGAACCTAAAATTCCCTGACAATACTCATCGCCGGAATCGGCGGCTCTGGCGAGTTCGCCCCCCAAGTTGGCAAGGAGCTGACCGGCGGGAGTGCGATTTCTGTAAACGGCGGCGACGACACCTGGCTCGTCTGTGGCACCCAAAACTTTTCTTACACATTCAAGTGCAGCGGGACTTATGCGTTCGCGCTGAGAGGGAATTAACCATTCGGTTAAAAGCACTTTTCCAGCCCAAAATCCGCTCCCAACATCGCCCAATAGAGGGCCACCACCTCCAGACTTAACAAGGCCGCTTGGTCCGAATGAGCTAATTAGAGAGCCAGTTCCGGAGATCACGCAGATCGCATCGGGGTCGTCGCAGGCTGAGAGGCTTGCGGCAAAGTCTGGGTAGGGAACAACTTCTGCGTCCGGCAAAAGCTCGGAAACAAGCTCCTTTAAATCAAGTTTGTCTTGATCCGTCAGCAATCCGGCCATACAAACTGCGGCCTTCGAAATCTTTGGAGCATCGGAGCAAAGGGTTCGGAGGTGTGTGTGCAGAACTTCTCTGGGAGTGGAAGCCCAGTTCGCAGCCCCGCTTTTGGATTCAAAAATCACCTTTCCGGTCGGATCACAAACTTGGAGCCGCGAAGAAGTTCCTCCGCAATCAAACCCAGCCACATTCATGGCGATAGTTTGCCTCAGAATCCAGTGTTCGTGCCAATTGGCTACAATAGGCATGGTTGGGAAACGACCCGATTACCGGAGGACACAGATTTGAGGCGATATCAGGGAGAGGATTTAAGAGCAGCACCGCGCATCGCGGTCGTGGCAAACGACGCAATAGGGAATTTTGTGGTCAGCACTCCGCTTTTACAAATGCTGAAGGAGCGATTTAAGCCATTTGCCCTAGACTACTATGGGGGAGCCCGAACCTGGGAACTGATCGAAAATAGTGACTTGATCGACTACGGCTATCCTCTTCACGGGGCACCTCCCAACGAAACAGCGAAGGCAATCGCAGAGCGGACCGATGACGGTTCATATGATTTGATCGTGAACCTGGAATGGACCGCATACGCCAAGACATGTACGGCAATGCTCTCTCATCATGAAACCTTCATCTGTGGACCTTCCTTTGGCCGCGGGGGTCGAGCAGATTTGGAGATGCCAGGAGACGATCGGGGGGATTTGTGGCGCGATCAAGAATGGATCAGCGAGGATCTCACAAGGAAGTATCCGTACTTGAGGTCTGGGTTCATCGGCGAAATTTTCTGCCGCTTGGCTTACTTAGAAGGCGATGTTCCGAGATATCGCCTACCTTCTAAAATTCCAGCGCAATCCATCCCAGATGTTCTCATCGCAACCGCCGCCAGCCTGCCAGATAAGCTCTGGGCCCCCGAGAGTTGGATTCAAACCCTCAACTGGCTGAAGGATAAAGGGATTTCGGTAGGTTTGATCGGGGCTCCTCCGGCGCGTCAGCAGGAATTCTGGAAAGGGAACTCGGTGGAGGACGATCTTGTGGCCCAAGGATTGGTCGAAGACTTGCGCGGCGTTTTTTCACTACCAGAGGTTGTCGGTGCGCTTGAAAGGTCAAAAGCGGTTTTCAGCGTTGATAATGGCGTTATGCACCTTGCTGCTGGTACTCAGACTCCAATCGTCGGTTTGTTTAGGTATGGCATTCACCGCCTATGGGCTCCTCCAGCGCATGAGTTGACGGTCTTAACCCCGGCCCCAGATGACGTCGTCGCGACGATTACGGCTACGGATGCAATTGCTGCACTTGGAAACGCACTCAAAATCGGATAACATACGCGGATGAAAGGCGGAATTTTGATTCGATCCCTGATGTGCTTTTGTGTCATGGGGATGGTTAACCCAGTTCAAGCACAGAAGATGGAAGAAGAACGCTACCGACCCGGGTTCAATAAAGTCAGCTTCATTCCTGGGTTGCACTTTAATCCACGCCCGGCAGGAACCGTCGTAGACACGATTATCCTGCATCATACGGCTAGCAGCACCACATCAAGTTGCGTGAGGTGGTTCGAAAATCCCGAAAGCAAGGTCAGCGCGCATTATGTGATCGGCAAGGATGGCTCGATTATTCAAATGGTAAACACTTTTTATCGGGCTTGGCATGCCGGGAATAGCGTCATCGACGGACGCACCAACGTCAACGACTATTCCGTCGGGATCGAGATTGTGAATACTGGCTCTGAGCCCTACCCGTCAGCTCAGGTCACGGCAGTACGAAACATCGTAGGTCACCTGTGCCACTACCGCTATAAAGGTCAGATTAAGCAAATAGCTAGCCACGAGTACATCGCGGTGCCCCAAGGGCGAAAAAACGATCCCAAGAATTACCCTTGGGATTCGCTATCTGACCTCTCACAGGAACTTGGTATCCGACTGCTTTACGGCAAGACTGATGGAAACTAATGCTTAAGCAGCCAACAGTTGCGACCAACGACGTTCGTCAATTCGACTCAAACGGGTGATATTAAATCCCGTCCGGAATAACTGGGTTTCGTCATCCAATCGGCAGTAAACGACGGTCCCCTCAACGTGGACCTCACCGGTCTTGGTTTCGAGAATGATTTTAAGATGCTGGCCTGTCTCGTACGAAGCCGGGGTTTCTAAGCCGAGTCCCCGTTCGGCAACATCAATGACGGGGCATTGTACTTCCTCTGTCCCAGTCAGGATGCGCGCGTTTATGAGGGGCGCACGTCTGCGGATCTGCGCTTTGGGGGGATCCATCCGAATCAAAGAAGGAACCGGGAAGTAGGCTCTTCCATCCAGAATTCCGCTACATATGGCTGAAAACGTCGTGCTCGCCTGATTTGAGTTGAGGTGAATGATGCAAGGATCCCCATTGAGCACCGAATCTGTGAGAGCGGTGACCAAAATGAGCGTGCCAGCCGGGGAGGGATGCACCCAAGCAAAAAGCTCTTGATTGTCTTGGATTTTGGTGATCACTGCTCGGGTGTTTTCGAAATGCCTCAATCCATTTGAACTTGATCCGTCTCTGCTCATCGTAATTACCTACCAAGTGGATTCTTGGTTCTCTCCGGGGAATCCTTGCCAGTATTTTTATCGGTATCCCAGCTTTTTTTGTTGGAATGAAACAACCAATAAAAATGACCCGATCAAAACCCCTGATCAAATCGTCTAAGATGCGGTATCTTGTTGGTGCGGCACGATTTCGTGTCGTTGGCCATATTGCAAGCTTGGAGAAGATATATAGTGAACCGAGTGACTAAATTATTAGGTCTGCTTTCAGCGTCGATCATCACGGTCGGGCTAAGTACGACTGGATCTGCACAAAGTTTCCTTGGAGACGTTTCAAAGCAGGACCGCTTAAAGAGCGGGACGACTTTGATGGAATCGTCTTTCATGGAAAACAAGGGTCAGTGGGACAGCCGCGCGCTGTTCATGACCCGCGACGAAGGCTTAAACACGTGGGTAACCCGCGATGGATTTGTGTTGGACGCTTACGAGCTTCAGGATGTTAAGAAAAACGAGTTCCTGAGCACTGTCCAAAGCAACGAAGTCCCTGTTTCCCCCAACCTTAAGCGGCGTGTTGGGCACGTTGTCTCCTTCCGATTAGAAAACGCAAACAAGCGAGTTTCGACTTCGGGAACTGACGCAATCCAAACTCGGATTGACTTCTTGGGTCTTAACACTCCTTCTGTGAGGGATGTCAAGGCGTACCGGGAAGCTTTTGTTCAGAACCAAATCTCTGGTTTAACAACTCGGTTCTACCGAGACGAGCAAACCCCTCGCTACGACCTCATCCTTGCTCCTGGCGCGAATCCAAACGCTATTTCGTTCCGCATCACTGGGGCGCAAAGCGTATCTGTTGATGCAGATGGTTCTCTGCGCATCAACACCTCGATTCGATCCCTCTTCCAGCGTGGCCTTTATACGTTCCAGGAAACTGGTCGAAGCCGCCAAGAAGTAGATTCAGCTTTTAAGGTGAAGCAAGATGGCGACGACTTTATCCTCACCATCGAAGTTGGAAAATATGATCGCTCCAAGCCGCTTATCATTGACCCGCTTGTCTACGGCACCCACTTCGGCGGAAACTCAGAGGATGATGAAATCCTTGATGCGACCAGCGACGCTTCTGGTTCGGTTTACTTCACTGGATACACCGCCGCAAACGACTTCCCAGTCACAGATGGTCCTTATGGAATCGAAGTCACCCAAAAAGATGGCTTCGTTTCTGCACTTCAAGGCGAAGCATATGACCTCAGTTATTCCGCGTTCATTACGGGTGCGGGTCAAGACTTGGGTCGATTCATCGAAGTTGACCAGTACGGGAACCTTTGGGTTGCTCTTTCTTCCGAGTCCACAGGTGCGCCAACTGGTCTAGCTGCGACGATTCGGCAAACACCGGCTACCACTGCTCCAACGGGTGGATCATTCCAGATTGCATTCCGTGGTCAAACTGCAGAGCTTCCGTTCAACGCAACAGCATCTCAAGTGCAAGCTGCGATCGGAACGTTTGCAGTCCAGCCGGTAGGCGCCGTTTCTGTAACTGGCGGTCCGTTGCCAACGACTCCGATCGTCATTTCGGCTCCATCGGATTTGGGTTACTTCCCAATTACGGTCGTTTCACGAATGAAGCCATTTGTGATTGAATCGAATACGCCAGCTCCGGTTTCAAGTCAATTCTTGCGACTTGCTCGCGAGCAATTCGGTTTCACTCCAGCGGGCGGTACTTTCCGTCTCACGCTCAACGATGGAGCTCCAGCGAACAGTAATACGATTGCCTGGAATGCTGGGAATATCACAACTCAATCCGCGCTTCGAGCGATCCCTGCTCTTGCTGGAACTGCCCCAGTTCGTGTGGCTGTTGCGATTGATACACCGATTCCTGCTCCCGTCATTCCAAATACCAATACTTTGGTTGAAGGAAGACTTCGAATTGACTTCACAACCGCTCTGGGCGCACCCGAACCTCGAAACCTGCTTTCCGTAGACGCTACGGCGATTACTTCCAGCAGTTATCAAATTGCGCCTCCACCCGCTGGAACAGGTGGTAAGGCAGTCATCATTCGCTTCCAGCGCGTAGGTCCTGGAATTCTTGATCCGCTCAGTGCTCCTGTATCCAAGATTGTTAGTGGACTTCGACCATATGTTGAGGATCCGATGACTGGGATCAAAGACTACACCGGGCTTACTGGTTTCTCAATCCGGCCAGGTGCAGGTGCGACTGGAAATGTCGAACTTGCTGTAGTTGGTTCCACGGCTACGGTTCCTGGAACGATCAGCGAAGTTACAGCAACTCCGCCGGTGAATCCAGTTCGTGGTTTCTACCTGACCCTATCCTATCCTGGAACGGGAAGCACCGTTACGACACTAACCGCAAGATCTGGCTACGTTGGAGGTACGGTAAGTACTCAAATCAACGATGCTTCGATGGATCAGGACGGTTCGCTGTATATTTGCGGAGACATCTTCTTACCAGCCGCGAATCCTGCCAACGTGACGAATGCGATTCTTGGTAACACAAGTAGTGTTTTCCGAACAACAACGGGAACATATGCCAACGGTAATCTCTTGCGAGGTCGAGATGGCTTTGTACGAAAGTACGGTCCTACTGGAACTTTGATCTTCTCAGCAACTCTCGGTGGTTCAAACTCCGACCGAGCTGATGCGATCAAGCCTGACATCGCAGGGAATATGTATGTTCTCTCACGAACGAACTCATTTAACTTCCCACGAACGGTCAACGCTTATGATCAAGCCTTCTCAAACACGGCGACAAATCCTAAGCTTGCAATCACGAAGCTCAATTCCAGTGGAACAACCCTAAGTTATTCCTCAGGGATGACGTGCCAACCGATTCTGATCACCGCACAAGGTGATCCAGCATCTGAAACCGATCCGAACGTTCGTGTCATCAACTCGATGTTCCCATTCAAGCTGGGAGTTGACTCGAAGGGTAACGCTTACGCGTTCGGTAGCGTAGCCCGTGGACTAACTGGTCCACTGCCGATGATCACCACCCCATCGACACCTCAAGTCGCCGGACAAGTAAATGCCCTCGACAGAGATATGTCGCCGGGTGACTTGGACGCAGCCATCATCGTGATGAACTCCACCGCCACTGGACTACTTTACAGTAGCTTCATTGGTCGGGACGATTCAAGCGAAACCGCGTTCGGGATTGACATTGACAAGTCAGGCGGTGTCCTGTTGGTTGGTGGAACAACTCCACGAGTTGCTCCAAGCACGACTGGATACGGTCTGAACACTTCGTACCTGTCAACGTTTGCATATAAGAACGTGACTGACCAAGGCGGACTTGATGGCTTCCTCGTGAAGCTCAAGCTCATCCAGCCAATCTTGCTTGGCGTTATCACTGACCCTGAGTCCATCGCTGGTGGACTTGGCGCGAAGGCAGAACTCTTCGTAGCTCTGCGGAACGTCGCTACAGCGAACACAACCCTTACGCTCCGGATTAGCAACCCATCCGTTGCGAGGTTCGATAGTGAAAATGGACTTTCTAGCAAGCGTGTCACGATTCTTGCCGGAGAACAGTTCAACACAAGCACAATCGAAGTCTTCTCCCGACTCACTGTGACGCCAACATTCGTTGACATCCGCGCTGAACTCGATGGCGACTTCGTTCAAACAAGGCTTAACGTCCGACCATGGTTGGATGGATTTATCCTTGGTGTGAGCGAAATCCCTGGTGGCGAAGAAGTCACTGGTACCGTATCCCTATTCCAACCAGCACCAGTTGGTGGAATGCCGGTCAACCTTTCGGCCGATGATCCTGCAATCAGCTTTGCTGGTGGAAGCAACTTCATCATTCCTGAAGGTGAAATCTCGGCGAACTTCCAAATCCTCACCGCTGGTGTGGATGCAGATCAAGATGTCAACATCACGGCGACAGTCGCAGGCGTTGGTATCACGAACACTCTCAAGCTCACTCCACCACTTCTCCAGAACCTGGACATCGCTCCAGACCGGATCAGCGGTGGTGAATCAAGCCAAGGAACCGTTCGGATCGTTGGTGTTGCTGGCCCGGCCACATTCGTGACCATCAGCCAAGCAGGTTCAACAACCGTGACCATCACGGACGAGAACCCAGGACTCGCAGGAGTTCAGGTCCAAGTCCCGCAAGGCCAAGACGAAAAGACGTTTAATATCCAAACATCCTTCGTCAGCTCAAACTCCTCAGTGGTACTCACTGCTCTGCTCAATGGCGACTTTGCACAAGACAGCTTGTTCATCGAAGCCACTGAAATCATCGGTCTGACACTGACTCCGGCATCCGTAGTTGGTGGAAACACCAGCGTCGGTCGAGTCACCATCAGCCGCGCTGCAGGTCAAACGGGTCTTCGGATCCCGTTGATCAACGGCAATCCGGCTGCATGTACTATCTCTGGTGGAGACCCAGACAACCTCGCGTTGCAAAACGTGGTGGTCGTCCCAGCAGGAGCGACAACAGCGACCTTCCAAATCGTGACCAATCCGGTCTCGGGTGGAGCAACATCGCTGATCTCGACGAACAAACCAGGATATGCAGTGGCTTCGGCTTTGCTCACAATCCAGGCTGTTAACGTAAGCTTCTCGTTCACGCTGACTCCGCAAACACTCTCCGGTGGTGCGACCAGTAAGGGCCGAGTAACGCTGGCAACGGCATCGCCGATTGACCTCACGTTCAACATCACGTCCAGCAACGTGTTTGCCATTCCAGCGGTAAGCACAATCACAATCCCAGCGGGTTCAACCTTCCGCGAATTCGATGTCGTCACATCCCTCACAGGATCAACGGTTACATCGAACATCACGGTAGAACTGTTCGGACAAACACAAACTAAGACGCTCACGATTCTGCCACCAGCAATCCAAAGCTTCAGCCTAAGTCCAACCTTGGTTCTTGGCGGAAGCGCGACGAACGGCACATCAACAGCGACAGTGAGACTAGACCAACCAGCACCGACTGGAGGAATCGTCATCAACTTCACCTCTAACCAACCAGCGTTCGTATACTTCGGAACACCAGGCACCACGTCTGGAACGATTACGATCCCAGCTGGTTCAAGAGATGGAACCTTCCAAGTGAAGACGAACCCAGTCACGCGGCAAATCGGAGCACGGATCTCGGCAACAGCAGTTGCTAGGAACCAGACCTTCACCGCACTCCTGACAATCAATCCAGCGCCATAAACAAAGGATAAATCAGGAGCAAAACCGGACTTTCTCTAGGCAGAAAGTCCGGTTTTCTTTATCCCGGCTGGGGTAAAACTAGCAGTGATGGATCGCACAGGAATGTTTATTCTGGGAATTCTCGTCGGCGCAGCAGCCGTACTGGGAGTTCAAAAAATGATCGAAGAGAATCAACTCAGTCTGGACGATTTGGAAGACTCTCTCGAAGAAAAGCTTGGGGCGTTAGAAGAAGATTTCTCCCAGCCGCTTTTTAACTAGGCATCAATCTGAATGCCAAAGCAAGTCGTTGTCGTCGGAGCCGGAATCGGTGGTCTAAGCGCGGCAATCCACCTCAAACTCGCCGGCTACGATGTCCTAGTCCTTGACCAAAGAGACCAGATCGGTGGCAAGGCAGCCCAAATCGAGCAAGAGGGATACCGCCTCGATCCAGGGCCAAGCATCGTTATTCTCACTGAGATCTACGAAAAGCTCTTCGCCAAAGCCGGGCGAAAAATGTCCGACTACCTCCAATTCCAAAGGCTCGACCCATTCACCCGAGTCTACTTCGAAGGCCAACCAAACCCCATAGACCTCCCCGCAAATTGGGAAGACTGCAAACAAGTCCTCAAAGACATCGCACCCCAAGACGCAAAGGCTTTTGACGAACTCCTAGCAAAGCTAGACCAAGTCGCACCAGAAATGGACGACTCCATTTTCGCCTACCCAATCGACCAACCTTGGCACCTTGTCAAACCCCCGCTTGCCCGGTTCGCGCGAAAAATGGGAGTCTTCACCCCATACAAACAAGCCGTGGACGCAATGTTCACCAGCCCCATCCTCAAGGCATTTTTCTATGGATTCCCCAGCTACGGCGGGCAAAGCTACAATGTCCCATCGCCGGGATCGCTGCTGATCCCCTATTACATGATCCGGCGCGGAGTTTTTTGGCCCATCGGCGGAATCGGAGCCATCCCAAAAGCCCTGCACAAACTCGCAATCGAACTCGGAGTCGAATTCCGACTGAATACAAAAGTCACCGGGGCAATCGTCACAAATAAAAAAGTCACCGGACTCAAAACCGAGAGTGGGGAAGTCATCGCCGCCGATGGCGTGGTCAGCAATTGCGACCGGCTGACCTTCCAGGCCATGATCGGAAATCCACAAGACCTCAAGCCAAGCTATAGCTACTTTACGCTGCACATGGGCATCAAGCGAAAAATCCCCCAGCTTTCGCACCACACGCTTTTTATCCCCACCAGCTTCGAATCCGGGTTCGAAGAACTCTACAAAGACCGCATTTTCCCGACCCGCCCCATCATTTACGTCAACGAAACCTCCACCATAGACCCCACGACTGCACCGGAAGGATGCACGAACTTCTTTGCCGTGGTCACGTGTCCTAGCATGGAAAAGCACCTCGATTGGCCAGCAATGCAAGACGATCTGCGGATCCGTTTGCTCAATGAATTGCGCGGTTACGGGTTAGAATTCATCGAGCCCGAGATCGCTTTTTCGCGTGTGCAGACCCCGGAAACCTTCGCCCAGCGAGACGGAAACTATAAAGGCTCGCTGTATGGCCCCGACGAAAAATATCGCCTCTGGGGATTCATGCCGCTCCGATGCCGCGATGAACAAATTTCCAATCTGTTCTACTGCGGAGGATCTGTCCAACCAGGAGCAGGAATGCCCATGGTCACCCTAAGCGGAATGTTCGCCGCGGATCTCGTTAAAGCGGCATTGCGATAAGTCAGGCCAAACTCCACGACCTTTTTCACTGACCTTCTAACGCCATACCCTTGATAATCACAATCTCTCTTCCTTTCTCGATGTAGATTTGATCAAGGCGTTTTTGATCAAGCTGAGCTTCCTTTTCGCGGCGCAATTCTTCGTCCCGGCGCCTACTCCACTCCGCCCGTAACTGAGATGTAGGCACTACGATTTGGGAATCTACGATCGATCCGGCTCTCCTTCGCGCGGCGCATCGGAGATGCTTCCATAAAGAATCTTGTTCTCCCTGATCGATGATTGCCTCGTATGTTTCCTTAATCTCTGATCGCAGTCTCTCTTTACCTGCTTTATCCCCCTCTTTCGGGAAGAAGGCTTCGTCCCGCAAGAGGTTCCAAAATCTGGCGAGCAAAAGGAGCCCGCAATCGGGATCGTAGTGACTTGCCTTATCTAGTGCAGATTGAAGTGGGGGAACTTCTAAGTTAAAGGCATTTCGGTTACGATGTTCAAACCATCTGGATGCATGGATAATGGCTAGAAGCTCGGGAATCGTTTCTTGGTCGAGCCATCTGCCTAGTTGGAAATTCCTCGACTGCACATAGGTGACCGAACGGAGTTCCTCTATCTCCAGCGGCGTAAGAGATCCTTCCTGAATAAATTTTCGTTCCAAGAGAAAGCTGGTTTTCTCCGGAGAAGGTGAGAAATGATCACCGTGCGATACGTAAAGAGCCTCCATCCTATCTGTAAGACCCTTTAGCTTGTAGTATTGAGCAAGGAATTCTACGGAATAACTTTTGATCGTCCCCTCCGCCAACTGCTGCTCTAGTAAAGCGACTTCTTCCTCACTTTGTGGCGGTCTGGAGTCCGGATGAGAACTGCCCAGAATTGGACCCTTATTTTCGGCTTGAGCAATGTCTTCCGCGTTGAAGGGTGACTCCTTTGGGTTCTGATTTGACATTGCCTTTACGCCAGGGGAGCCTAGGGGTTCGCTGCGGACTAGGATTTAGGGAAATTGTACTTAGCCAATCCCTTTTGTGGGACCAAAGCCGGGTTCTTTTTGGCCAGTTCTTGGAGGAAAGCTTTCAAATCGCCGGACGTAACCTTGCTGTGATTGATGGGATGGCCTTCAATCCGACTGATCATGAGGTACGTACTTTCAGGGTACTTCACAACAGAGACAAATGCGGAATATTTGATCGTCCCGGTTCCCTTTGCAGAGGTCCCGATCAATCCCTCATCTGCGAGCTTAGCGATAACTTGAATAGGAAACGTCATTCCTGACTTAGAATAGTATTTTTCCAAACGTCGCTGGAACGTCTTGGGAATTTCCCGAATATTGAAAATTGGCGCGAGAATCCCTGTGAGGATCAGTATCGCACCTAAGACTGGAAAATCTTTCCAAGGGCTTTGTGGCGATATCAGGTAATAGCCAATAGAAATTAACAGGACAGATAAACCGAGCGAGAGATAGTGGGATTTCCTTATGTTTTGTTGCACTACTTCCTCGCGCATCGTGAATGCAACTAAGTCTTCCAATTCAAGAAAGTACCGAATCTCCATCCCGTCATCATATCCGCTTTTGATTGCCATTTGGTCCCACCGCACATGATCAAACTCTAGCCAACCCTAGCCAAAATTCCAGCAGATAGCGCAATTTTGGAGGATCGTAGAAAAGGGAAGTCGCAAAAAGTCCCTCCTCTTGACCCTTGTGTCTGGTCCTTTCGGTAGGATTTCGTGGTCAAGGGGAGGGATTTAGGGTGGGGATTCGAAACCCAATCTTGATCAAACCCGAATCCCCACCCCCTAGCGACAGGTCGCCTGGGTGGTAACCCAAATTTCCAGCACATTCCGCGTTGCGTGGCAAGACTGGGACGAGTCGCGGCTAGACTCACTCTGCGCCAGTAGCCTCCACCCGAGGGCGGGACGGAGGCATCACTAGGTTTTGGCGACTTGGTTTGGTGCGATCTTTTTGCTCTCGCCCTTCGCACGGGGTGGGGGTGTTGCTTTGGTGGGGGTTTTTTCTTGGTTCAGGAAGAAAATTTCCCAAGGCAGGAAGAAAGTTCCGGAGTAAGGGCAAACGATTTCCCATTTGGGAAATTTAGTTCTTGCCTTAGGAAACTTTCTTGTTGCTTTAGGGGAAAAAGTTATTGCTTTGGGAAATTTTCTTGTTGCTTTGGGAATTTTAGTTACGGAGTTGGGAATTTTTGTTCCTGCTTTGGGAAATTTACTTCCTGAGAGCCCATTTGAACCTAGACGATGGGTTTAGCGAGGGATTGGGTAGGGAATAGGGTTGCGGTTTTTGCTGGGGTTTTGCAAATTTTCAATCAAGTGTAAATACTAGGAGAGAAATTTGCCAGGTTGAGGAAAAAACCCATTGATGAGCCCAACCAGGGCAGGGAAATACAACAAAGAATGGCATCCGATTTCATTCCAGACGGCGAAGCCCAGTTTAATACTTGGCTCCAGAATTTTAGTTTGCAATGCGTAGAGAATGACGCAGTGCTCGACCTTAGCGCACAGGATCTTGCTACGATCCAAACCGACGCTGAAAACTATTCGCTTAGCTATGTTGCGCAAGCAGCGGCAAAGGACGCACTGAAAGGTGCGACCTCTGAGCGCATAAAGAAACGCAAGTCTGCAACCGCAATGGCCCGCGCTTATGCAAAGCGATTTAAGTCCAATCCGGGCGTTTCTAATCAGCTTTTGGGGGAATTGGGGATTCTCAGTTCTTCGTCCAGTGGCCCTGTGGTTACGGTGATTATAGAGAAGGTTATCGGTTGCGGCAATGGTGTGACCCAGCTGACTTGGGATCGCAATGGCAATGCAAACGGCACGACTTTCATCATTGAATTTAGCAAGAACGGTGGAACCACTTGGGCTTTTGCTGGAGCGGTAAGTAAGGTGACGTTTAGCCACGAAGGCCAGACTCCTGGTCAGACCACTTGGTATCGAGTGATTTCGAATCGCGCCGGTATCAGCTCGGCGCCGACGATGCCTGTGGTTGTATATCCGTACGGCGGTGAAACCACGCTCGAGATCGCGGCGTAAGGGATTGCGGGTTGGGAGGCTCGGGTGACCGGGCTTTTGACCAAGATAGGGAAGAGCCCAGAGGAAATCCTCTGGGCTCTTTCTTTTTTGTTTGTGGTGCGATTGTTGTTTGTGTCGGGATCGTCTAAGATGTTGTTATGAGTCAGCAGGGTGGAAGTTCTGAAATCGAAGACTATCCCCGGTCGCAGCGGATCTTTCCTCAGTGGTCCACTGTTTGGAAGGTGGTTGGGGTTTTGCTGGTTCTTGCTGCGGGAATTCTTTACCTTAGTCGGGAGGGTACAAGAATGAGCCTGAATTTTTGGGCGGAATCCAGAGGTAGAAACTTAGCGATGATCGCAAATCTTTATGCATCCGACAATGACGATTATCTCCCTTTGGCCCGTAACTGGGAGCCCATTCTCCAGCCCTACAGCTATAACGAATTCGATGTGGACCACAATTCTTGGTATTGGACCGGCAGAAAAACCCGCTTTGCCATGAATGAGAATCTTGCTGGGGTCAGTATGAAGACCATCAAGGATCCTTCTGTGGTTCCTATCTTTTTTCTCTCGACCCTTCCCGGTCCCTCAGCGGTTGGTGGTGAAAAGGACGTTGCTTACAATGAACGAGGATATGCGCTTGTGAGTTGTTTGGATCGGAGATCTCGGCCGCTCAAGAAAGAAGACGTCGAACGCCTTCAATGGACGGTTCCCGGCGCATCTCCAGCGAAGTGATTCTTCTGGTATCGTTGCGATCATGCCACTTGATGCATTAGACGGCGCTGGTTGTTTGCTGGATTTTATCTTTTATCCATGGTTCCGCCGCGTTGTGCTGGTGCTTTTTATCGTGGCTCTTTTGATCTCGCAGACTCCGGACGATCCACCGCTGCCGATGAAGATCGGGCTATGGGTTGGGCTGGGGATTTGGACTGTGATCGAGATTTGGCTGATGGTGCGGCAATATCAAGAGCAGGACGTTTATTGAGCCTGGTACGTGTGGGGGCTGTTTTTCTTGTTGTTCGGGGTGACGCGCGGTGTTGGTTTCCGCTCTCTAAAGTTAGAGGTGAATCCCCACCCTAAATCCCTCCCCTTGCCAACATGGATCGGCGCCTTTGACGCTTTGGTCGTGGCAAGAGGAGGGACTTTAAAACCGTTCCCCTCCCTTTAGCTTGTTGGAAAGCTGTGAGTCGGAATTGTTGTAGCTAAGGGGAGGGGTTAGGGGTGGGGAACTTTGCCTGCTTGGGTTTGTGCTCTCGGATGGCGCGGATTCGGTTTGCGCTCTCTAAAGTTAGAGGTGAATCCCCACCCTAAATCCCTCCCCTTGTCAACATGGATCGGCGGCCTTGACACTTTGGTCGTGGCAAGGGGAGGGACTTGTTCGGGAATGAGCGTGCCTTTAGCGCAAGATTTCTTTGTTTAGAACCGCGCCTTCTGGGCTGATTTCGTAGACGATTGGGACGCCGGTGGCGAGTTCTACGTTCATGATATCCACCTCGTTAAGCTTTTCCAGAGCCATCACGATGCTGCGATTGCTATTGCCATGCGCGACGACGAGCACGTTGCGGCCGTGGCGAAGATCGCCCATGATGCATCGCTCGAAGAAGGGAATGGTGCGCTCGGCGGTGTTCTTGAGGGCTTCGCCGTTGGGTGGCGGAACATCGAAGCTGCGCCGCCAAATGTGGACCTGTTCTTCGCCATATTTTTCCCGCATTTCGTCTTTGTTCATGCCTTGAAGATCGCCGTAATGACGCTCATTGAGGGCTTCATCGCGGATGGTGGGGACGTCAAAACCTGCGCTTTCTTGAATCAAAGCAAGGGTGTGCTGGGCTCGGATGAGGTTGCTGGTGTAGGCAACATCGAATTTGAAATCCTTGAGCTTGGTTCCGGCGGCTCGGGCTTCATCGCGACCTTGCGCGGTGAGGGGGACATCCACCCACCCGGTGAAGCGATTTTGCAGATTCCAAAGGGACTGGCCGTGGCGAACAATGACTAGGGTTGGCATTTCTTTATTTTGACCTGTTACATTCGGAATACGCCGAACCTTGGTGGTTCGATCGGGGCGTTTCTTGCCGCTTCGATGCCCAAAGCAATGACTCTTCGGGTGTCTACGGGATCAATAATTCCGTCGTCCCAAAGCCTCGCGGTGGCGTAGTAGCAGCTGGATTCTTCTTCGTATTTTTTGAGTGTGGGGGCTCGGAAGGCGTCTTGTTCTTCCTGGTTCATCGTGCCGCCCTTTGCCGCGAGTTGGTCCATTTTGACGGTGAGAAGCACGTTTGAAGCTTGCTCTCCGCCCATGACGCTGATTCTTGCGTTAGGCCACATCCACATTTGTCGGGGTTGGTAGGCCCTTCCGCACATGCCGTAATTTCCGGCTCCATAGCTTCCGCCGACGACGACTGTGAACTTGGGGACATTGGCGGTTGAGACGGCGGTCACGAGCTTTGCACCGTTTTTCGCGATGCCTTCGTTTTCATATTTTCTGCCCACCATGAATCCGGTGATGTTCTGAACAAAAACAATCGGGATTCCGCGCTGGCAACATAGCTCGATGAAATGGGCGCCTTTGAGCGCGCTTTCGCTGAATAAGATGCCGTCGTTGGCGAGAATTCCGACGAGGTGACCGTGCATCCTGGCGAATCCGGTGATCAAAGTCTTGCCGTAATTCGCTTTGAATTCCTGGAATTTCGATCCATCCACGATCCGGGCAAGAACGGCTCTCATGTTCATCGGAGTTTTTCCGGAAGAGGGAACCAGACTATAAAGATCTTCGGCTGGATAGATTGGATCTTCGGGATCGGCTTGGGTTGGGCGCATGCTCCAAGGACCGGTATCAGCCTCGTTTCTGGACCCGAGCGATTCGACGATGTTGCGCATGATTTGGATGGCATGGGCATCGTCTTCGGCGAGGTGGTCAACGACTCCGGAGATTCTGGCGTGAATATCGGCTCCGCCAAGATCTTCGGCAGTAACGACCTCACCAGTCGCGGCTTTCACCAGAGGAGGGCCGCCAAGGAAAATCGTGCCTTGGTCTTTGACGATGATGCTCTCATCGCTCATGGCGGGGACATAAGCTCCGCCAGCCGTACAGGAACCCATGACTGCCGAAATCTGCGGAATTCCTCGGCTGCTCATTTGAGCTTGGTTATAGAAAATCCTTCCGAAGTGATCGCGATCCGGGAACACTTCGCTTTGCAGCGGCAAAAATGCCCCCCCGGAATCCACCATGTAGATGCATGGCAGATGGTTTTCGATGGCGATTTCTTGGGCACGGAGGTGTTTTTTCACCGTCATCGGGAAGTAAGTTCCGCCTTTGACGGTGGCGTCATTGGCCACAATCATGCATTCGCGGCCGTGGATTCTTCCGATTCCTGTCACGACTCCCGCCCCAGGAGCATCACCGCCGTACATTCCATCGGCGGCTAAGGTACTGAATTCTAAGAATGGTGCGCCAGGATCGAGGAGATTGTTGATTCTCTCTCGGGCGAGGAGTTTGCCGCGTGCGGTGTGTTTGGCAACGGCTTCGGGACCTCCGCCTTGCATCGCGGTGTTCATCTTGTCGCGATATTCGGACATGATTCCGTCCATAAAGGCGCGATTGGACTGATGCTCTTCGTCGAGCAGGTTGACCATTGATTCGATGATTTCCATCTGTGTTTGATAGGATACCGGGAAGGCGCGGCCTGGGGAATCCTTGTCAAAAAAATACCCGCTCCCGGTTTCCGGGGCGGGTGAATCTCAGGTCTTGTGCTTGTCGTCTTTTTCTTTTTCGTAAAAGATGTTTGACCTCGTCGGTCTTGAAGAGTACTACGACAGCTGTTTTTTGTCTGTTCCCGTGATTCCGTACATTTTTGTAAATTTTTATTTGGTCTGTTTTGACCGGGGTTTCGCAGGCGTTTTGGATTGTTCTCGGACTGATTTTTGAATCAAGAGACCCCAACCCGCGATATGAATCGTCCCATAATAGAGAGAAGATATGACTACAGGCACACCTCCCCCAAATGGCCAGCGGATGTTGGCGGCGATTGTCTTTACAGACGTCGTCGGATTTTCCACCTTAGCGGGGATGGATGAAGCGCGGGCTTTGCGGATTTTGGCGCGAGATACGGAATTGATTCGGGAGATCGCAAAGCAACACGGTGTACTCGTGGCGAAAAGCACCGGCGATGGACTCTTGATGTGTTTCGCAAGTGCGGTCGAAGCTGTGCAAGCCTCTATCGAAATCCAGAAGGCTGTTCAGGATCAAAACCGAACCCTGCCTGCTGGAGAGACTCTTAAGCATCGGATTGGCATCCATTTGGGCGACGTTGTGCTGATGCCAGATGACGTTGTGGGCGATGGTGTAAATATCGCGGCTCGGATTCAAAATGAAGCCAAGCCCGGCGGGATTTCGATGTCGGCTTCGGTTTATGATCTGGTGCGTGGGAAATTCCCTCTGCGGGCAGTGAATCTTGGTCCACGGAATTTGAAAGGGATTGTGGATGTTGTCAATGTCTGGCAGATTCCGCCGCCCGATGAACCACTTGCTCAACCAAGACCAATTCCTTCTGAAGCCCAATCCGCCGCTTTTGAACTCGATGTAAACCGTGGAAGCGGACCGCCGAGTCCTCAGCGTTTGGTGATGATGCTCTTGGCCGCGATCGTTTGCCTTGGTGGACTTGGATTTTTGGTCGCGATGATGGTGCGTCCTACTACTCGGCCGGCACCAATGAAGCCAACAAAACCCGTTCTCACCCAGCCTTACAGCGAAGAGATGCCTCTCACGGGAGGCCCGGCAGAATCTCCAACGCGTCCTGAACCAAAGACCCCAGAGCCGCCAAAGCCAGAAAATGAATTCGCTCCACCTAGCGCGGATGGCACTGCTGGAGCTGGTAATGATCCTTTACTCACCGCCTACGAGTTCGACACCGCCGCCGATACCATTGAGCGCACCGGATCCACCGATTCGAAGGTGCAAAGCCAGATCGCATTGCTGCGGGAAGCAGGGAACTTTGTCGCGATGATGCGAAACATGATCGTCAACACCCCTGCGAGCCGACCGCTTACACTAACCGTTGCCGATGCTGGAGGTGGAGACGCCTACACCGTTTGGGGTGAGGCAGGGCAGATCTTTGTGAAGAATGCCGAGGGCGAAAAGAACGCCAACATGAGCGATTTCGTTCCAAAGGAATTGCTCCGAATCGCCGCGGTTTGGATGCGGTCTTCCGCTTCGAATCCTCAGGATCGACCGAGAATGTCCCGTGGGGCAAAGGCTTTTGCCGAGCTCCTCAAGATCAGCCCGCTTCCGCCGGGTCTGTAATTGACCACTCAAAAATAGAGAAAGAGCCGATTGCCAGCAGGCAATCGGCTCTTTTATTCCGTCCCGAAAAGTTCAGAGGCGATTAAGGCGAAGAAGCTGGCTCGATCCACCTTCACGAACGACCAGGATATCACCAGAATTCGTGATCGCGCGAGCGGAGCGGTAGTTGCCGTCCGCAGGGAAGTTGCCAGAAAGATCAAGGAAAGCTCCGGTGTTGGAGTCCCAAAGACAAGGCTTGGTGACTCCGCCGACAACAAATTCGCCGACCATATCGCCCTTGTTGTTCATGCCATAAACGTAACCGGTAGTCGCATTCGGAAGTGGCAATCGGATGCGTACGCCGACGGGGCTGTTCATACGGAAAGGTCCAATCGAGTCGTTGCCAACAATTCGTCCATCGTCTTCGACGTCCACGATCTCGCCGGGATCGCCGACGATCAGCGTGGATCCAGAAGTTAAGAAGTAAAAAGAACCCTTGGACGCAGTCGGAGTCGCAATGCCAACCGCAACACCAGCAGTTGTGATCCCAATCACGCGACGTGGAATGTATCCGGTGACATTTGTATATAGCGTCGTCGCTCCGGAGACAGGCTTGATGAAAACTCGAGTATTTTCGTCAACGTAAACACCGGCAACGGCGCCAGCGTTATTGATCGCCTGAGGGAAAACGTCCCCACCGCGAGGAGCTAGACCCAAGACAAAGTCTATGCCCGTCGCTCCATTGCCTTGAAGGGGCGCCGCGTTCGAGGCATCCACTCCAACCCAATTCCCGTTTGAACTCGATCCCAATAGGTCAATATCGCTACCATCTGATCCAACGATCGGGGTAACGGTCCCATTCGCGCGGTAAATCAGAGCCTCGAAAGGCAACCCGCTCGCAGATTCGCGACCGTAAAAATCGCCATTTGCGGCTCCACCCACAACCGTAAAACCGGTACTTGGGCGACCAAGGTTCACCGCCGTGAAGCTGGGCAACTTTATCGAATTACCACCGCATCCAGCGACAAAGACCGCAAGAACAAGAGCAGGGGCGAATTTTCGAATCATAGACATATCACGCCTAGTCTATCCCGTCCCAATCAAATTTAGCAGGACTTTTCTCACAAATCCGACCCGGCAGCAAGAAATGCAACATCCAAAAAGCACCCGTCAGCCGTATAATCTCGCAGTATGTTGGATTTTTCATGGACAAGTAACCCGGACGCTTGGATTGGTCTGCTGACGCTTATTATTCTTGAGCTTGTGCTCGGGATTGATAACATCATCTTCATCTCGATTCTCAGCGCAAAGCTCCCACCCGAACAAAGGGAAAAAGCCCGCAACACCGGGATCGGGATTGCGATCATCTTGCGGCTTGGGCTACTATCGCTCATCGGCGTCATTGTCCAGCTGAAAAAGCCGCTGTTCACCGTCAAAGACATCTTTGGGACGAGCTATGACTGGTCAATGAGCGGAAAGCAGATCATCTTGTTGCTCGGCGGATTGTTCCTCATTTGGAAGAGCGTCAAGGAAATCCATGCCAAACTCGAGGGCGAGGACCACACCGGAGCGACCAAGCAGGCCGTTACATTTGCCGCGGTCGTCGGACAGATCGTTGCCGTTGACCTCGTCTTCTCCGTTGACTCTGTAATTACTGCGGTGGGAATGGTCAGCCAGGTTTCGATCATGGTCATCGCGGTTCTCGTCTCCGTGGTATTCATTCTGAAGTATGCCGGCGCAATCTCTGCCTTTGTGGAAAAGCACCCAACCGTTAAGATGCTCGCCCTGGCGTTCCTCATCATGATCGGCGTCAGCTTGGTATCAGAAGCATTTGGTTACAAGATCGAAAAGGGCTTCATCTACTTCTCCATGGCGTTCTCGGTCTGTGTAGAAATGCTTAATATCAAGCTCTCGGCCAAGAAAAAAGCCGTGCCCGTGCATCTCAAATCTTCGCCGCAAGAGATTGTTGATGCAAAATTCGGCGGCGACACCCCGGCTTAAGCTGGGGTCTCACGTTCCCAAAATAAAAAGTCCCTCCCCTTGACGCTCGAAACTCAGATTGACCGCAACACCTCGTCGTCAAGGGGAGGGATTTAGGGTGGGGATTATCGGCTTGCGATCAATTGCGAACTCCTGATTTCAAGCCAAAGATTAATCCCCACCCCTAGCCCCTCCCCTTAGCAACCAAAGACTGCGATCGACCAAATCAAGAGGGCTAAGAGGAGGGGAACCGAAAGGAAGTCCCTCCTCTTGACGCTCGGATCTAGCAATGGCTACAGAATTTCGTCGTCAAGGGGAGGGATTTAGGGTGGGGATTATGGGCTTGCGATCAATTGCGAACCCGTGATTCCAAGGTCATAGTGAATCCCCACCCCTAGCCCCTCCCCTTAGCCACCAAATGCCGACACCGACAGAGGTAACCATGCTAAGAGGAGGGGGAAACGAAAAAAGTCCCCTCGGAATCCGGGGGGACTTTATTTATGGGAAACGGAATCGGGCCTTAAGCCGCGATTTCTAGTGTCGTGTCGCCTTCGCCTTCTGGGATATACACCCCGACTTGCGGCGTTGGCGCGGAATTCACACCGGCGCGGATGCTGGTGACGCGGTAATACTGCTCCTGACCAGGAGTTTGCCCCATGTGGTTAAACCGGGTGCCCGTAATCGCCGCCACAAATCCCCAAGTCGTGGAACCAGCAAGCCGATTTTCGACAAAAAAGATCGTGGTTGGCGCATTACCGGTGCGGTTCCATCGAAGTTCGTTTACGCCATTAGCGCAGCCGTTCACTTGCAAACCTGTCACGGTAACTACCGGTCCGTAGGTTGTCGAAGATGTGATTCCCAATGCCCCCAAAATACTTGGAGAAATTGCAGGATCACCTTTCCACTTGCGGGCAAAAGTGCGTACGATTGCAGAGATTTCTGCCTTCTTATCGCTTTTGTCTTCGACGGCGCCCTTAAGTTCATCCTTAAGAGCTGTCGTGGTATTGAGAGCATTGTCAAATGCCAGAGCGCCATTTGCGATGGATAAAAATTCATCCGCATTGAGCCCGAGCTGAGTTTCGTAGAGTTCGCACTTGGCAACAAAGTTGTCAAGCCAGTTTTTGAGTTCTGTTTCGCTATTCGGCAGAAAATCTGTCGACATTTTATGTTTTTCCTTCTGCCCTGGTTGGGCGTCAATTTTTATATTTGGACACTTGCCAAAATAAATAGAGGGTTTTGGTAAAAATTTATCTATTTTTTGCTGAAATGGGCGAAGTTCGCACAATTTTGAACGTGGCAACCGCGATAATCTCTCGCAATGATCCCACCATCTTTGTCCCTGGCGGAATAATCTTCGTCCGCGACCAGAGAATCTTTGTCCCTGGCGGAGTTATCTTCGTCCGCGACCGGAGAATCTTTGTCCCCGGCGGAGTTATCTTTGTCCGCGACCGGAGAATCTTTGTCCCTGGCGGAATAATCTCCGTCCGCGACGGGAGAATCTTCAAAGATAAAGAGCCGATCTCCAAAGATCCCCGAGCTGTGAATGGTCAATGGGCCGAAAAATCAAGCGCACCCGGCGGCATTGAAGAAGTCCCCCTCTTTGACCCGCGAGAATGTGACCAGCGCCAAATTCGGTTGGTCAAGGAGGGGGATTTAGGGGGCGGTGATGTCCTCAACCTGCTGATACGCGCGGTTAAAGTTCACCGATCCCTCGACCTCACCCCTAACCCCTCTCCTTCGCCACCAAAGAATGCGAAGGCATAAGACGGCGGGGCGAAAGAGAGGGGAACTCTATTACGCCCGAGTGCCGGGTTTGGTGATGGGGATTTTGGCTAGCCAGTCGGGGATTTGGTCGGGGGCGTAGCTGGTGGCTTCGACTTTGTATGCCGTAAAGTAGGGAACTCCTAGCTCGACGGGGGCTTGGGCTCGGTCTATGAGACTTGCCGCGCCTACGACGGTTGCCGCAGGATAGGTGGCAAGAAGCTCCAGAACCTCGACCACGGAGCGCCCGGTGGTGAACACGTCGTCCACGACCAGAATCTTTGCGCCATCGGGGACCTCGGCGTTGCGGCGGAGGGTCTTTTTGCCGTCCACGCTCTCGACATAGATCGCATGGACGCCCATCTGCCGCGCGACTTCGAAGGCGAGGATAATCCCGCCCGTCGTCGGCCCGGCAACGTGGGTCACGCCCGAATCCTTAAAGTGCACGGCGATCTGCCCACAAAGAGCCACGACGGCATCGGGACGCTCCAGCACGCGGAACTTCTCGAAATACACATCGCTGTGCCTGCCCGAAGTCAGCAGAAAATGCCCGCGCAAAATCGCGCCGGTGGACTCCAGTAATGCTCCTAAATCCATGATCTCTTAGACTCCAACTGATTCTTTTTCGGGGGTTTCGTCGGGCATCTTTGGCTCGGCGGGACTGGTGGATTCGCCAAAGTTTATCGCCTTCAGCATCCTTCGGCGCTGGAACATCGCAATCACTCCGCCCACAAGCATGATGCCCGTGCCCCACCAAACCAGGCCAGGAAGCGGCTTGTAAAACACGTCAATCGGGAAGATCGGGTTCTTGTGGTAGAGCTGAATGAAGGCGGTTTTGTCCTTGGCGTCAATCTTCTGGAGGGTGACGAAGAACTCGCCGGCTTCGGCCTGGATGTAGTTGGGGCCGTCTTCGGTGATCTGGAATTGCGGGGTGACGGTGACTTCGTTTCCGTCGGGCGTGACAACCAGCATCTGCGCGCCAAACTTGGTGCCCATCGCGCCGGGCTGGCCTTCCATGGTCATCTTTTGGTAGGTCAGGCGGTATCCCTCAAAGCCGATGGTTTGCCCAACTTTGAACTCGGTCTGCTCGGTCGCCTCGAACCCCATTGGGTAGAGCGTCACGTATAGATCGTGCATGGGATAGTGGAAGATGTGGGGGCGCATAGTGGGCGATGGCTCGCCTCCGGCGGGGTCTTCGGTGTAGAAGAGGGTCGGATGCGCGATCATTTCCTGGCCGTCTCGGCTGAATTTGATGTTGACTTCGTTCTCGCGTTGGAGCGGAGTTTTGGTCATGCCGTCGAGGCTGAGGGTGTAGCCCATCACGCTCGCGGGTCGCCCGGCTTGGAGGGTGGTGTCTACGCGGGTTTCGAATCCACGCGAGACGATCAGCCCGAGCATAGTAACCATGACGCCGATGTGCGAAAGGAAAGAGCCGATTGAGGCCTTGCTCTTTTTGGCGGCTTCGATCATGCGCACGAGATTCGCGCTAACGCCGAGTAAGCACGCGAAACTCAGGAAGAGAATCCACGGCACGGTGGGCAGCAGGAATCCGCCGGGCATTTCGGTGAAGCGGGTGTTTTGCGGCATCCCGACGGTGCTGATCCAGAAGTTCTGCCAATGCGTGATGGTGCTCGCTAATCCCTGGTATTCGGCGTCCTTTTGAGCGACGTGCGGGGCGGCGTAGCCCGGCATCCCGAGCAGGAGGAACATACCGATTCCGGTGGTTCCAAGCGCAAGCGCAAAGCTGGTGGAGAGCCGTTGGAAGAGGGCTTTGGTCGTGAGTCCTCTCCAGCTTAGATAAGGTGCCGCGGCCATCAGGAAGCACATCGGAACGAAGAACCAAGGCACGACTCGGTGGTAGAGATGCTCTTCAACGATCTTCGGAGCCTGGCCTTGGAGCGACATGATGAGGGGAACGCTCATCCCGATTGCGCTGGCTAAGGCGAGGAGGGTAAGGAGAGTCTGGGCTCCAGCGTATGCATTTTCAAGATTCGCGCCGAATTCAGGGGCGGCTGGCTTACTGGCTTCTTCTCGTCGTAGGAGGACGATCCTTCGGATTGTGGCGATGGCTAAACCAACCAAGCAGGTGATCCCAAGCCCGATGAGCAGCTTGAGCGCGGAAGAATCCATCTTCGCGAAGCTGTGCACGCTCGTATCCCCCAGGAATCCTGAGCGGGTCAGGAACGTGCCGTACATGAAGCTGATGAGGCCGCTTGCGCCGAATAGGGCAGTGCCGATCATCCATTTGCCCCGAGCGTTGGAGACGAAGATGCCGTGGATGAACGCGATCACCAAAAGCCAAGGGACGAGAGCGGCATTTTCGACAGGATCCCACATCCAGAATCCACCCCAGTTGAGCATTTCGTAAGCCCAAAATCCGCCCATGATGAGGCCAACGCCAAGCAAAGTGGAGCTAAGAATCGCCCATGGTCGGATGATCTTGAGCCAGTCTGTGAGATTGCCGTTCCATAGCGCAGCGACGGCAAGGGCAAAGAGCGCGCTCAGGGTGCCGAATCCCATGAAGATCGTCGGCGGGTGGATTTGCATCCAGAAATTGATGAGCGATGGATTCAGGCCATTGCCATCGGGCGGCATTTTCCCGGCTAAAACCGAAGCGAGTTCGGGTGGGGGGACGTAGAGCTTGAACGGGGATTCGTAAGCAATAATCGCGGAGATCGCGGCAAGAAACACACCCGAGACAATCGAGAATTCACGCCGATAACCCGGAACTCTGGGCGCCATTGCGAGCGCAAAGATGGAAGAAGTCACTGCCCAGAGCAAGAAACTTCCTTCCTGCCCACTCCAGAGGGATGCGAATCGCTTGAAAAGGGGAAGCCAGTTGTCGGTCGAGCCGAAGACATACTGGAACTGATACTGCTTATTTACGATCAGCCAGCCAAGCAGGACGAATGCCGAGAAGATCGAGAATCCGCCGAGATTCAGGCTGAGCTTCCCGAAGCGCTCCAAGGCTGGTTTCCGGGAAGCTAAGCTCCAGAAAATGATCGTCGCCACGAAGGCAAAAGCCGCGAACAAAACCAGTCCACGGCCTAAGAGTTCGAGTGCTTGAGTGTAGCCAGGAGTATCCGGCCAAGAGATTTTAGGATGATTCCCCATTTCGAGTTAACTGCCCACCGGCTTCATTCCTTGCGGAAGTTTGGATTCGCTTTCGTATTTCGTCGGGCACTTGATTAACATGTCGTTAGCCTGAAAGACACCTTCTTCCACACGGCCAATCACGACAACTTTGGTGGAAGTGCCCATGTTCGCGGGGGCATTTCCTTGGTAAACCACGGGGATCTGGTCCCCTTTTTCGTCTTTAAGTGTGAAGCGCACGATGCGCTCCTTTGAGGCAACTTGAATGGATTCTTGGATCATTTCTCCGGGGAGGTGAACGCGCCCGGTGTTACCCGATTGGGCCTCCTTTACGGTGACGTATGGGGTTGCTTGGTTGACGAACGTGAAGACCATACCGGTGAGAGCGAGTGATCCTACGACGAGGGGCAAAATGAATCCGAGTTTCATGCCGTTATGGTCTTATTCTACTCGAAAAAGGCAGGATGATTCCCCAAAATTGGAACCTAATCGGATACAATGAGCGTCAACAAGCAATGATGTCATCTCATCTTTTGACCAGAATTGGAGGAGTGTTACTCGCAAGTGCGCTCATTGGGGCGGCATACGCTCAGCCAGCAACAGCCGAGCAACGCGGAACCTTCCCAGTTGCACCAGACTTCGGGACTCTCCATTTTCAAGCTGCCATCGGTAGCGGAAAGTTCATCGATGGTCAGGGGCGATTGGAGATCAATATTCGCGGAACCTTGCTGATCAGTCAGCTCAAAGGGTCACGAACCATCAGCGGCAAATTCATCCGCGAATACAGCAAGCGCGGTCGGGAGCTCTTCCGAGGTCAAGGAAAGATCATTGTTTCTGGATCCTGGCGGGGAATGCAGTTCTTTGGTCAGAACATTTCTGGCGTGTGGTACGGCAGTGGCGTGATGCGAATTTCTGGCGAATACGATAAGAACGGCAAAACCGGAACGCTGTGGTACGACGATCCAAAGCGCACTAAGAGCTGGCCAGCAACCGGTTCGTTTGATCAATTCCTACCTTCCCGGGATCAGAACGATCGCATCGTCAAGCCAAAGCGGCGCGGATAAGTCTTTTCTCGTGCTGGAGCAAACCTTTTGTCATATCCAAGGCGTTGGCTTGGAAACCGAGCGCGAAATTTGGGCCCAGGGTTGCAAAACCTGGGCTGATTTCTTGGAAAATCCGGGAGAATTCAAGTGCGGATCGGCTTCAATTGAAGTCGTTACTGGCACGCTGAAGCGATCTCAGGATGCATTAGCGAATGGCAATCACCAATATTTTGCAGGCATGCTTGGGCTGACGCATTCCTGGCGAGCTTGGCCAGCTTTTCGGTCATCCTGTGTTTATCTGGACATCGAGACCGATGGCGGCAACTTTGGTCAGGCGGTCACGACGATCGGGCTCTTTGACGGTAATGAGTTCAAAGCCCTGATCAAGGGTGAAGATATTGAGTCCTTCCGCGATGTGATGAGCCATTACTCGATGGTCGTCACGTTCTATGGAGCCGGATTCGATCTCCCGATGCTCTGTAAGCGATTTCCTGGATTTACTTTCGATCAGATTCACCTCGATCTCTGCCACTCGCTGAAGAAGCTTGGCTACAAGGGTGGGTTGAAGAAGATTGAAAAGCAACTCGGTTTGGCGCGTTCGGAAGAAACCGATGGTCTTGACGGTCGCGACGCTATTCGGTTATGGAGAGAATGGCAACGGGGTTCGCGTGATTCCTTGGACACGCTCATCGCTTATAACAAAGAGGACGTCGTGAACCTAGAAGTTCTGGCGCAAGTTTGTTACGATCAGTCTGTGGAGCATCTGCACCGGATCGGTGTTGCCTCGTCGAGCTAAAGGGTGAACGTGCTCCAGGTCCCGTGGGCTGGCGAGAAGAATAAGGAAAATGGTCGGGGCGACGGGATTTGAACCCATGACCTCTTCCCCCCCAGAGAAGCGCGCTACCAAGCTGCGCTACGCCCCGCGACCAGACTAAAAGATACCCGAACCGCCTTGCCTTGGGCTGATTCACAAAAAAAGCCCCGTTCGACCAAAGCCAAAAGGGGAGTAGATCAAGCGATTAAGCAGGAGTTTCGAATCGGAATCGGAACGTCTGATCGCCGATAGACACGTTCCGTGCTTCGAAGGCAAAGATAAACGGTCGGAAGATTTGATGCCGGAGCGAGATCGTCGCTCGGACACTCGGATCGAGTTCTCCGTTCACCAAGGCGATCACACGGCTGTTCTGGATGCGGAAGATAATCCGAATCTCGGATTCATCTTGCAAAACAGAAAACTCAGCACCGTTTGCGCTGAACTCGATGCTCTGCAAAGCGTGGTTATCTCGCGTTCCGTTTAGGGTGAATCGCCAGGAAGAAGAGGAAGTGATCTCGGAAGCGAGATCGGATATGAGATTGAGTATGTGGTTCCACATCATACATCTCCGATGGTGATGAGATGCTTGGAAGTCAATCTTTACTCGCCGATCAAAGTTCCGGTGCCTTGGTGAATCATCTGTTTGAGATCTTTCAAAACCGGATCGTTGGGGAAGCGTGCAAGGAGATCTCGGATCGCCTCGAATTCGGTAGTGCGCCAGGGATATGGAGGTCGAGGTTGAACCTTTGCCGCTTCTCGGAGTTGATCAGCGACGTCGAACTCAAGCTTGGTGTCTTTGAGCAGGATGCTTGCCAGTAAAACCCGCAGGATCAGGATATTTTCGTGCTTCAGTGCCTCGTGTATTAGCCTCGTGGCATCGGCCTTGAATCCGCATTCGATGAGCAAGCACACCGCGTCCGTTAGGGATTCTGGGTTTTGAAGCAACGGTTTCATCAGCGGCGAAGGTTCGGGATTCCCTTCGGGAGTGCTTAGTACTGCCTCGGCGCGAAGCATTGGCTCCATCGGGCTGATAAAGTGTGCGTTGAGAAGGGCAGTGCGCTCTTCTTCGGGATTGAAGGCGGGATCATGGCGCTCCAGAGCAGCCTTGAACCACCACGCCACCGCGTTTTCGGCGTTCGTATTAAGGCAATTTTCGATGTGCTGAGCAGCCATCGGATTCAAATTTCTATTCGCGATTTGGGCGAGTTTAAAATGTCCAAAAGCCCGCGACCCGGGAGACCTGACATCAATTTTCGCCTGATGCTCCTCGCTATACGGATACTGCGGGTAGGGGAATTCTGGTGGGGAAGGTTCTAGAGTCGTGAAATTGCTCCCCAAAAGAGTATTTTTTGTAGAATCGCGAAGGAGAATTTCGCTCGGCTGGGCGAGGACACTTAGGTCCAGTCGGCAAAGTTGCCCAGGGTCAATATCTACTGGAGCCTCAACCGGTCCTGTCGCTGTACTTACGAATACCTTTGCACCGGAAAGCTGGCGTGTGGCCTGGATAATAAGTTCGTCACCATCCACCCCGATGCTTGCCAAAGGGCTGAGAGCAAGAGGTTTGCCACCAAGAGAAAACGGAACAATTTTCGCTCGCCAAGAATCAGCCGTACATGGTTCATGAACAAGGGCTCGTTCTATAGCTCCTCGGTCCAAGGCAATTCCGCCAGGCATCTCTTCGAGCGCATCAAAAGTGAGCTCTTCAAAAAAACATCCAATCCCAATGGCTTTCTCATCAAGGATTGCAAGACCCTGTTCAGCCGTGTAAACAGCTCCTGGAGTAAAGATGGATAGGCCTAAAGCGCTGTTTCCGGTCGCTGTTCCGGTGGGGCGTGTAAAGTCCACGACTTCGATTTCCAGCGCCGCCTCGTCCGGGAAAAGGGTCCACGTCCCCTGCCACGACCTTTCGGTCATCGACTCCCAAAGGATGAGCTTTGCTGGTTCATCGGGGCCGTCTGGCTCAACTATGTGGTGTTCCACCGGGCCAAGGCTATTGTAACGCGAGCTACCGCCAAAATTGATCTCAACTCCAAAGTCAGCTCGGACTCCTCGCCAAAAGTCATCAGTCAGCTTAAGATTTGCCGCCGGGGGCAGGATATCCTTTTGCGTACGCCGATCAAAGAGTTGGATCAAACGTCCCCCCAGATCGAGTGCGATGGTCGCTTGCAAATATGCGTTAGAAAGAGTGACGGTGCGGATGGAGATCGTTGCCTTGCGTCCAGTCTTTCGAAGCGCGGGATATGGGTAGCAGTTCCAGTCTGTTTCGGGGATAAAAGCCTCCAAGGTTTCGAGCTCTAAATCTAAAACGTCATGCACAATTTCGCTAGCCATTAGTGATTCGAGGGTACCCCGAGCATCCAATTGGTTGGCTGAATCGTTCTACAATGGGAAAAGAAATGAAAGCGGCACAAATTGCGGGTGGATTGTTTAAGTGGATCGTGATTCCGATGGCCTTCGCGGTCCTCGGTTACGGATTCATCGGGCCGCACATCGGTCGGCCTCCGACCGCCGAAGTCAAAAAGATTCAAGAGCGTTTGGTCGGTGCTAGCGAGGCTGAGACGGAGACAGTCACGACCCCGGTTGCATCCACAAACCCTGAGCGGCAATCCGATGTCGCTGATCCTGTCGTAACTACGGAAGTCACCCATGTCAACGGCCGGAAGGTCAAAGAGCGAAAGCGCGGGGAAAGCACGGAAGAAAATGTTCCGCCTGTCACCGAAGAAAACGCTCCACCCGAAGACCGAGGGCGAACCGAGAACCCGACGACAGATTCAACTGGAGACAATGCGGCCGATGAGGCTCCCGTTGAGCCGGCTCCGGAAGAACCAGCCACCCTTCCTGACGATCCCGGCGGGAACTAACCGCTCACGTCAAATCGTCCTCCCTGGGAGACGGATAAAAACCCACGGCGCCGCCCGAATAAGATGAGTGCAAATCCTCCGCAAACGATAGGGAAGTATCAAATCATTCGGGAAATCGCCCGTTCGAATGACATCGTCTACGAAGGTTACGATGCTCTGATGAACCGTCGCGTAGCAGTGAAGGAGCTCAATGTTCCTTCGGGTTCCTCCTCAGCCCAACTTGAGGATCGAATCAAAAGGTTCCAGCGCGAAGTCAAGGCCGCCGGATCGCTTGCCCATCCCGGGATTGTCACGATCTACGAGGTCGGCGAGGATCAAGGGCGTCACTACATGGCGATGGAGTATCTGGACGGAAAAACTCTCCGGAACGAACTTGACACCCAAGGATTACTCACTTCAGAAAAGGCTCTCCTCTTTGCCAAAGAAATCTTAGAAGCCTTGGCATTTGCCCATAAAAATGGCGTTGTTCACCGGGATATTAAGCCCGAGAATATCCAAATTATCTCGAGCGGTCAGGTCAAGCTGACGGACTTTGGGATCGCAAGGCTCACCTTTGAGCCCAATATCACGATGGATGGCCAGGTGTTCGGAACTCCGAGCTATATGGCTCCCGAGCAGGTGATGGGGAAAGACGTGGATGCTAAAACCGATCTGTTTAGCGTCGGATCGGTGATGATCGAAATGATGACAGGGCAAAAGGCTTTCCAGGGGGATAGCGTGGTCAGCATCAGTTACGCGATCATGAACCAAGAACCCCAGATGCCTCCATCGGCAACCCCAACGGTTCTGCAAATTCTCCAAGGTCTCCTCCAGAAAAGCCCAGTAATGCGCACCGCAAGCGCGGAATCTGCTCTGGTGCAGATTGATCAAGCGCTCGCGGAGCTAAGGGGAGGGCAGATGCAGCAGCTAACGGGGGGATTTTCTCCCTACATGAGCAATACGGGTTCCTATCCGGCGTCGCCTAACAATCAAATTCCACAGCCACCAGTGGCATATCCGCCGCCAATCCAAGCTTATCCGCCTCAAACCTACGGAAGCCAGCCGATGGCATACGGTCAGCAGGGTTATCCTCCTCCGCAATTCCCGGGAGGTCAAATGCCAGGCCCAACTCCAGGCTTTACGCCGCTTCCGGTGATGATGCGACCTCCGAGTACGCCCCTTTTTAAGCCCGAAACCAAAGCTGGTTGCGCGAGATTCTTTGCGATCTTGATTTCGATGGGGTTGATTTTCGGGGTAGTGATCTTGGGTGTGGATCAATTTGCTAAGGCGATCAGCAAAGTCCAGTCAGGCTCGGCGGGAACGCGAACTTCCGGCGGAAATGTCTCCAGCGAAGATCGGCAAACCGCGGCGTTGTTCCAAGAAGAAGGCGCAAGGTTCATCCGATCCAACCGTATTGATGAAGCGATTCAATCCTTTGAGAAAGCCATCGCAATAGATCCAAAACAACCTGCTTACCAAGCCAGCCTGGCTGACGCGTACGCTCAAAAAGCGGTCACAACCGAAGATCCAAGCGCAAAATCCGACGGCTGGCGCAGGTCTGCGGAGGCTTACGCAAAGGCAAGCGAGATCGAAACCAATCCCGATCAGCAAAATAACTACAAAGAAAGCGCTGCAATTTCATACACCAATCTCGCCACAAGCTTCATGAACGCCGGGAACCGAGCCGAGGCCCGAAGTGCGGTTTACTTGGGGCGTCAATATGCAGAACCAGGTTCAGCGGCGGCAGCCCAGCTCGAACAGATTCTGAGAGAATTGAGCTAACATCTTGGCAATGCGAAAGGCGATCTATCCGGGCTCCTTTGATCCACCTACTCTCGGTCATTTGGACGTGATCGAGCGTGCCGCCAGGCTGTTTGATGAGGTCGTCGTGGCAGTCGGCGTGAACAGAGCGAAGCCCGGATTCATGGATCCCGAAGAACGCATCGAAGCCATCCAGTGCATGACCAAGCACCTCGAAAATGTCCGTGCCGATTCGTTCGAAGGACTATTGGTCGAATATGCCGAAGCCCAAAATGCGCGAGCAATCGTCCGGGGCTTGCGGATGGTCAGCGACTTTGACTTTGAATTCCAAATGGCCATCGCCAACCGCCGCATGGACCCACAAATCGAGACGATTTTGATGATGACCAAGTGGGAATACAGCTACATTAGCAGCACGGTGGTACGGGAAATTGCAATTTTAGGTGGACCTTTCGACCAATTCGTGCCAGAATCAGTAGTACCCGTGATTCAAAAGAGTCTGAATCGGCGAAAATCGTGAAAATATTCACGTTGTGGTGCAAGACGGCACGTTTTATCCGTCTTTATATTGGTTAGGAGTATACGTTGGACATTCTACGCATGTTGGAAGACCTGGAAGAGTTGGCGGTTGAACGCCCTCGCTCGCTTGGACCGATTTGTTTCGGCCTCAATCGCGACGAAATCCAGATGACAATTTCGAAAGTCAGAGCATCTTTGCCTGGCGAAGTCAAGCAAGCACAAACCTTGACCCGAGAAGCCGAAAGGCACATCGAAATGGCTCGAGATGAAGCCAGCAAAACCATCGAGAGCGCACAGCGCGAAGCCGAGCGCCTCATCGACGAAGCAAGAAAAGAAGCCGATCGCCTTGTAAACGAAGCAAAGCTCGGTCAAGAGCGCCTTCTTGCTGAGAACGAAATTCTTAAACTCGCCAAGGCGCAAGCCGACGAGATTCGAAGCACCGCCGATCGCGACGCCGGAGCCATGCGCCGTGGTGCCGAAGACTACGCCTACAACGTCCTCGACCAACTCGGAAACGTCGTGACCAAGGCAATGACCACCATTGATCGAGGCCGCGCCGAAATCAAGCCAAACGTCATCGAACACGGTGTCGTCCCCGCCCGTGAGCGAGAAAAAGCCAAGATTGGCTCGTAAACTCTAGCCGTTAGTTTCCCCGTATTTGCTTCTCACGGAAGTTATTCAACAAGGTTCTCTTCGCAAGCAGCGAGGAGGATCTTTTTTTGACGTTATCTCGACCGAATCAAGGCGGAGGAGGGTTACGCGCCAGTGATCTTTTCGATCGTGGAGCCGATGGCATTGGCGGCGAATTTTAGCAGGGCGAGGTTGTTCTCGTAGTCAATGCGCGTTGGGCCGATGATGGCGAGCGTGCCCGCTTCCTTGTCGCCTAAGTAGAAGCTGTGCCGAAGAACGCTCAAAGACCGCAGGCCGGCTTGGGTGTTTTCGCGACCGATGGTGACCATGACGGGCTTTTCGGTCTGGTTGGGGATCACCGTGCTCATCACCGCCTCGTCTTCGACGAACCTGAGTAGCTCTTCCAGCCCGGCGCGGTCGTTCTGAAATTCGGGTTGGGCGGCGACATATTCCTCGCCCTCGACCACGATTTGCGCCTGATTCATCTCTTTTGCGATCCCCTTGACGGTGCCAATGATGCTGGCGATGAACTTATCGAGCGAAGGTTTTTGGGTAGAAGCGGGGATTTTGACTTGGCTGAGTTCCTTGACATTCAGACCGTCGAGAAGCTTGGGAAGATTTTCGTTGAGTAAACCAAAATCTGCCAGCGTGAGATCGGGAGGGCACTCTACAAGGCGATTGTGAGCGTCGGCATTGTTGAACACCAGCACGAGCATCGCACGGGTTGGGCCGAGAGCCGTGATCATGACGCCGGTGAGCTTAAGATGAGTCGCGCCAACCGTGCTCGCGGCGGCGATTTGGTGGGTCATGCGGCTGAGAGTTTTGGTGGTTTCTTGCAGAATCGCGCGGAGAATGTCCTCGCGGTGGCTCGCGATTTCGATCTTGCTCTTGTTGGCTTGATCAGGCTCGGGCGAACCCATCAGATTGTCCACATAATATCTATAGCCAGCATCGCTAGGAATTCTTCCCGCGCTGGTGTGGGGCTGTTCCAGGTAACCAAGCTCGCTCATTTCGGCAAGCTCGTTGCGGACAGTCGCACTCCGCACGCCGAGTTCGTAGCGACTCGCAATGAGCTCACTCCCAACCGGCTCGCCATCGGTCACATACTCTATAACGACGGCCTTAAGAATGATCTTCTTTCGCGGGTCCAGCGGCTCCATAGGATGATAGTTTATCATCATGTTGGGCTATCCGCGAGAAAATCTTACTTTAGGTGCTGTCATTCCGAAACGAAGAGAGGAATCTGCCACCTCTAGATTCATGATTGGAAGTTAGGAGGCAAAAGATACCCACGGATCTTTTGATCATTGAGGAACAAGAAGCCTTTACAGTCAGATTCCTCTCTTCGGTTCGGAATGACCGTTACTATTTTTCTGATCGCTGACTAGGGCATCCAGCTTTCCAGAAGGAGTGCTTGGTAAGAGTCCATGGATTACTCCAGCGACCTTAATGTACTCCGTAACAACGAATCCACCTCATCAATCCGGATCAATCCAGTCCTTGCCGAATCTAGGTCAATCACAAGCACCATCGCGGCGGTGATGGCGAGGATGAATACGCTCGCGTACGCCTGACCATTCCTGCCGTGATGGGCGATGCTTCGCCCGACAAGGAACGAACACAGCATCGCAAGACAGGAGAGAAGAACCATGATTGCAAGCGGGGTTTTGGTCTCAGTGAGAATGTTGCGGCTGGAGGCGAGGTCGAAAACTTCGTTCAGAACAGGGAGGAGGAGCTTGCGATTTTCGGTATCGGCATGTTGGATTGCCTTTCCCCAAATCTTCTTTTGAAGTGCGTCCGTCTCCGCCCTTGCTTCTTCCAAGTTCGCCCGACCAGCGAGGCCAGCGTTGAACTTTAGACGATCTTCGATGTAGGTTTTGAAAAGACCCTGAAGTTCTGAACGCCCATTTTCGGGAAGTAGATCGAGTCGAAGGACGGAGGTGCCGATGGCGTTTGCCTCGTTGATGCTGAGGTTCCGGCGGTTGTCCAACCTGCTGGCTGATGCAGAGAGTGTGAACGCGAGGAGTAATCCAAGAAGCGTGAAAAGGGAACCCACGATCAGCCCGGTTCCGTGCTCGGTTGCCTCCAGGGCATGCTCCTTTTGCCGCACGGATTTGACCCCGGCAAAAACGCAGGCTCCAAGAATCAAGATTCCGACGATCAACGCAATGGCGATGGCTTCCATTGGTATGGGAGCTTACCTACTTCAGAGCCTTTCCTTGGTTTGAGGCTTGAGTTCCTTGATCGTCTGCCCGCCCTTTGCGTTCTTCATGATCTCGCAAGCGTCGTAAAGCTCGCCGCTGATTGTGTACGCTTCGAACCTGATCTTCTCTGGCGTGACGCGGATGATTTGGTAAAGCTGTGTGTTTTGGGCACGGCGTTCCATGGTTTTGGCCGTTTCTGATCCTAAGCCGTACATCTTTGGCCCGCTGACGCTGACCACATAAACTGTACCGCTCTTGTGGTCGGTGCCAGAAACTCCCGTGGTCACATTTTGCCGGCCATAGGAGTGATCATGCCCTTGCAGGACGAGCGCGACCTTGTACTTTTGGAAGATCGGCTGCCATTGGCGGCGAATCTCGGCATTATCGCGACCCTTCGCGGTGGAGTAAACCGGATGGTGGAAGGTCACGATGGTCCAGCGGTTGGGGTTGTTTTTGAGGTTGTTCTCTAGCCACTTGGTTTGCTCGGCGATACGCTGATTGGAGTTTAGCGAGATGATCCGGGCGCCTTGGTAATCGAAGAAGTAATTTGTTTGAGCGAGCGCAGGGAGGCCGTTGCTGGGGAAGGCGAACTGCGGCTTCCAAAACTTAGAAAGCGCTCCTTTGCTGTATTCATGGTTGCCAGGAGTTGCGACGCTTGGGATTTGGCTGTGAATCCAGCCCCCGGCATAGAACCACTCGTCCCATTCTTCGTCGTTGTTGGCGTTGTTGATCAGGTCGCCAGCGTGGAGCATGAAGTCGGCGTAGGGTAGATCGCGGAATGCCTTTCGCACCGCGCGCGACCACTTGCTTTTGATGTCGTTTTGAGCGTCTCCGAAGTAGATGAAGTTAAATGGGGCAGGCTTTTCTTGAGCGGTTTTGAAGTCAATCCACTCGCTCCAATTGGTCCCATCGCCGACTCGATAGGTGTACTTTGTTCCAGGTTTGAGCCCGGTGAACCGGACCGTGTGATACTTTGCGGTGCCACCCTTTGGGAGAGTGACGGTGGATGTGGTGGCCGGGACGTTGGTGCTTGCCTTCAGGTCCTTGGGATCGCTGCTATCCGGAACAACTTGCCCGACCGGGGTGCTTGGGCTTGCACCTGTCCGCCAACTCACAGCGGCGGTCGTCGCCGGTTTCTCGGTCATGGTAAGCAAGATCCGGCTCGGAGTCGCCGAGGAGGTCTGTACCGCGAGCATGGCGAGAAGGGAAGTCAGCATTGCGTTAGGCTACCCAGTCAAGTTTAAGGATTGTTAAGGACATCTGCCGCAGATAGGTTTGAGGGCCCAGCGCTGTGATCCATTAAAGAGTGCCCATAAAAAAGCTCCCCGGGGTAAAACCTGGGGAGCAATTTTGACTTGCAACCGAACGACTTCGTTTAGTTCTTGACGAGTTCTTTCTTCTTCTTGCCACCCGAATCTGGCTTGTCTTTCTTGAAGATGACCTTCTTCGGATCTTCCGGATCGACCGTCGCGAGGACGTGGTCTCCGGCGGCGAAGTTACCCATGAGGAACTCTTCGCTGAGTGGATCTTCGATGAAGCGTTGGACTGCGCGTCGCAGCGGGCGGGCGCCCATGTTGACGTCGTAGCCTTCGTTCACGAGGATGTCCTTCACTCCGTCGCTGAGTTCGATCGTGATACCGATTTCCTTAGCTTGCTCGTTGACACGCTTCAGGTACAGATCGGCAATCGTCAGAATCTCGTCGCGCTTCAGGTGTTCGAACACGATCATCTCGTCTACGCGGTTGAGGAATTCAGGGCGGAATGTTTTCTTCATTTCATCCAGCATCTTGTTCTTCATTGCCTCATAGACCTTAGGATCGTTGGCGTCTTCCTTCTTATCGCGGAATCCGAGTCCCTTATCAAGTTCGATTGGGCGGACACCGACGTTGGACGTCATGATGATAATCGTATTGCGGAAGTCAACCTGTCGGCCTTGGCTATCCGTGAGATGTCCGTCTTCCAGCACTTGCAGGAGGATGTTGAATACTTCTGGGTGAGCTTTTTCGATTTCGTCGAGCAGGACGACGCAGTACGGATTTCGGCGTACTTGCTCGGTGAGCTGACCGCCTTCATCGTAACCGACATAGCCGGGAGGGGCACCGACGAGCCGCGAAACCGCGAATCGCTCCATGTACTCCGACATGTCAATTCGGACGATGTTGCTTTCCTTTTCATAAAGGTAAGCGGCAAGAGCCTTGGCAAGTTCGGTTTTTCCAACCCCGGTTGGTCCCAGGAAGATGAAGCTACCCATCGGTCGCTTCGGATCTTTGAGTCCAGATCGTGATCGTCGAATCGCTCGGCTAACGGCAGCCACGGCCAGGTTTTGACCGATGATGCGACCGTGAAGGTCTTCTTCCATCTTGAGAAGTCGGCTGGATTCGGCTTCGACCAGCTTCATGACCGGAATTCCGGTCCAGCTTTGGACGATGCCTGCGATTTCGTCTTCACCAACGATTGGTTCCGGCTTCAGCTCGGCTTCCCAAGCTTCTTCGCGTTCCACGATGGTGTTAGTGAGCCTTTCAAACTCAGCTTCCATTTCGCTGATTTTGGTGGCGTCTTCGTCCTTCGTGCGGCGGCGGAGGTGTTCCAGTTCCACGCGAATTTTGTTTGCTTTCACCTTATCGGCGCGAACCTCAGCGGGTGGCAAGCTTTGTTGCAAGCGCACTCGGCTGGCGGCTTCGTCAATGAGGTCAATCGCCTTGTCTGGCAAGGTGCGATCTGTGATGTAGCGCATCGAAAGTTGCACGGAAGCCTTGATCGCTTCGTCGGTGATTTCGACGTTGTGGTGAGCTTCGTATCGTTCGCGCAGACCCTTGAGAATGTCAACGGCTTCTTCTTCGTTTGGTTCACGAACCTTCACGGATTGGAAGCGTCGCTCGAGGGCTGCATCCTTCTCGATGTACTTTCGGAATTCGTCCTGAGTCGTCGCACCAATGCACTGCAGTTCACCACGCGCCAAAGCTGGCTTCATGATGTTGCTAGCGTCAATTGCGCCTTCAGCGGCTCCGGCTCCGACGAGAGTGTGAAGCTCATCAATAAAGAGGATTACTTCGCCTTCGGATCTTCGGACTTCTTCCATGACCTTCTTCATGCGCTCTTCAAATTCGCCTCGGTACTTGGTACCGGCCACGAGGCCGGCAAGGTCGAGGGAGATGAGTCGCTTGTCGCGAAGCAGATTTGGAACGTCGCCGCTAACAATGCGAAGAGCAAGGCCTTCCGCAATCGCGGTTTTACCAACACCTGGGTCGCCGATAAGGCAAGGGTTGTTCTTGGTTCGGCGGGTGAGGATTTGCATCACGCGCTCGATTTCTTGGCTACGTCCCACGACGGGGTCGAGTTTGCCATCACGAGCAAGTTCAGTCAAATCGCGACCAAATTCGTCGAGGGTCGCAGTCTTGACTTGCGATGCGGAGGAAGACCGGGATGTTCCTGAAGATCCTGAGCCAGAACCTCCAGAACTTCCGGAGCCCTTATTTGTGGATTCGTTGTCTTGGAGTGCACCAACTTCACGTCGAGCTCTTTCGAGTTCAACGCCGAGTTTGGCAAGCACGCGACCAGCAAGGCCATCGCCTTCCCGTATGAGGCCCAACAGCAAGTGCTCGGTACCGATGTAATTATTGTTGAGGTTGCGTTGCTCATCATAGGCAAGGTCAATGACTCTTTTGGCACGAGGCGTCAGGGTCATTTCTTGTGATGGGCGTGCGTCGCCTCGTGGAAGTTGCTTTTCAACTTCGGTCCGGATCCGGCTGAGGGAGACGCCAAGGCGTTCGAGCACTCTTGCCGCAACACTATCGGACTCGCGGACGAGACCTAAGAGGAGGTGTTCTGTCGAAACATATCCCTCTCCAAACTTTTGCGCCTCTTCTTGTGCGAAAAAGACGACTTTTCTAGCGCGTTCTGTAAAGCGTTGCCACATATTTTATGTTCCAGCCTCTTGCTGCCCTTTTGGGTCTCCTACCGAGTTTGACGGGTTGCAGATCATAGTGTTCTCTACGTCCCGGGACTCCTGTTTGGTTCATCCTTCTAGTCTTTGACCCCCAAAAGATACTAGGAGTTTACCTTTCTCTTCCTTGGACCAATTATTGGGATTGTAGGACGGATCGGGCAAGTTGTTTAGGTCGCATTTGTACCGGGATATTCCTTCTGCACTCTTGTGAATACAGGTACCCGCAAGAGGGGTAACTAAGGAGTTCCAATCAAAGTCCTTATCCAGCGTAATCCATGTGGACCTCTGATTTGATCGGATGGATTGGACGCTTAGCATTTCGAATTTCTGCCCCAATGGGAAAGGGCTACGCAAAATCGGTCGCAAAGTTCAGTCAAGATTAAGAAGATTTAGCCTTTTTTGCCAAGATTCTTAGATCAACCTGAATTTTTTTGAAAGACATGGCATACTTCCTCCGATGACTGTGGCGGTGATCATCCCTGCATATAACGCTGAGCGTACGTTGAGGCGGACCCTTGAGTCTGTCTTCGCTCAAACGGTTACACCGGATGAGATTATTGTCATCGATGACGGGTCGTTTGACGGAACTGCCAATTTGGCGCGTTCCCTTGGAGTGAGTGTCATTGAACAAGAGAATGCTGGTCCGTCTGCCGCTCGAAACAATGGCGTGAAGGCTGCGACCTCCGAGATCATTTTTTTGCTCGATGCCGATGATACATGGGCACCAAATAAAATCGAAGAACACTTGAAGGTCTGGAATTCTGGTCACTCTGGGCTGGTTTATGATTGGGCGCAAAGAATTCGCCATAACGGCACCTGGGGTGGGGTTGGCGGCAAGAGGTCAACGAATCGGGTGCAATGGACAGAACTGTTGAGTACCGACAACTGGACGTGCGGATCGAGCTACTCCTATCGCCGATCAGACTGGCTTGAAATTGGTGGCTTCAAAGAGAACATCAGATTCGCCGAAGACGTGGAATTCATGATTCGCTACTCCCATCGCTTCGGGGACGCTCATTGCATTCTCGAATCACTAACCACCTACTGGTTAGGGGTGAATTCTGCCTCAAATGTCCCGATTGATCCATCCGAGCATTACGAGAAGTTTCGGGAAGCTCTGCCATTTTTGACTCAGAACCAAGGGCGGACACTCTTCTCTGCGTTTGCACTTCACCAGATGATGCAGGCAAAGGGATTAAAGTTCTTGAGGGTTCCAATGGAGACTCTACCGGTTCTCGTGACTAAGCCGAAGTTTTACCGATCAGTCGCGCTGAAGTTCCTTCGCGTCATTCTCGGTCACCGATTCACTTATTTGTTGATGCTGTTCCTCATCAAGTCCCCATTGATCTGGAAAGGGGCGACGATCTTGGCGCATGTTAAGGTTGTCCCGGCGCTTCTAGCCCTAGTGATCGTTGGTCACCGAACGGTGAATCGCCATCAGCTGTTTATTTTCTCAGAAGGCAAGTCAAGAGTGCGTGTTTGCGCACGGTCGAGTTCTCCGATGAGCCTGCTCTCTAAGGAGTTAGATATGGCAGGCCGTTACGTTGTGATTCCAGCCGGGGATATGGTTCCTCCACGATCCTCTGTTTGCACAGTGCTATCGTTACGACCCATCAGTTCCGCGCCGGACAGTGCAAGTGAGACCGACTTAGCGACTGCTTGAAAAGCGGGTTTAGAGGCAAGATCGGGTTACACGGGCTATACTGAGCATCTGATTATCCTCTGTTTGCGCCTACTCGGTTCTGCAAACCGTCTACACTATCTGTATGCAAAGCGCGTGGAAGGTTGGGCTCTTAGGGATAGTTTTTCTCGGTTGCCTTTTTGGAGCTTACGGAATCCTAGGTCGGACTATTGGGGCGAAGGCAGAGGATATCTATCCGGCATCGTTTGCAAATGCGGGCGGGATCGTGGCTGGATCTCCTGTAATGATGGCGGGCGTTCGAGTTGGAGTTGTTAAATCTGTCCGTCTTGCATCTGCGAGCGAGGCCATCGTCATCCTAGGACTAGATAAGGGGACAAAGATTCCGGAAGGCACAAAAGCGGTGATCTCGAGTTCTCTCATCGGGATTGGAGACCGTCCAATTGACCTGGTACCTCCCGCGAGCTACGGCTCAACCCTGCTTAAGCCTGGCAATGTGCTTGTGGGGCAGACGAAATCTGCACTAGAGAGCATGGCACCTGAATCCCAGGCGACACTCCAGTCCTTGAACGACACGCTCAAAGCGACCCAGATGCTGCTTGAGGATAAAGACCTGAAAAACGGTGTCGTCGGGATGTTAGAGTCGGGGACCAAAACGTCTACGGAGTTTGGCAAGCTCGCTGCCGACCTTCGGAGCGTTATGAACCAAAATGCCTCCACTCTCAGTACGACTCTCAACAAGGCCAACGTGATGATGGACGATTTGCAAAAGACGACCAAAGCGGTATCTCGGCTGGCGACCGACGGCAAATTTGAAGGGAAGGTCACAACTCTACTCGATTCGATGAACGCGACTTTGGTCGAATCCAACAAGCTCGTGGCGGATCTCCGTGCGACGGTAAATGATCCCGAACTCCAAAAACCAATGAAAGAAATCCTGGCGAATTCCCAATCCATGACAGCTTCCGGAGTGAAAGTCGCTGATTCTGGAGTTAAGATTGCTGCTGACGCCGAACTTATGGCGAAGAATGGGGTCGTTGTCAGTGAGAAGGCGATTGGATTGATGGACAAAGCAGGGAAGTTAGCCGATGAGCTGAGCGAAGTCTTGAAGAAGTTTGATGGTGCTCTTGGGAAAGTCGCGGAGATCGGTAAATCTAACCCAGTTGGCGGCGGCTCAATCTCTATGGAAACTGTCGCCACCGTCGAGAGTAACCCTGGTCGTTTTCGGAACGACTTTGAAGCCAAGCTCGCCACGAAGAACGAAAACTACTATTTCGGGCTTTGGGACGCGTTTGAAGGGAACAAATTGATTGCTCAGGTTGGGCGACCCCTGACAAATAATTCAGAATTTCGCTATGGGGTCTATGCAAGCAAGCCAGGGATCGGGGTATCCTATGCGTTCGCGCCGCGCTGGACGCTTCGTGGTGACTTGTTTGATGTCAATGACCCCCGCATGGATTTAAGAATGCGGTTTGATATGGATAAGAAACTGAGCGGATGGTTTGGTATGGAGCGCATTTTCGGATCGCCGTCCCCCTCTTTCGGGATCAGCATTCGCAGATAACAGGAATTTATAGCGATGAAAGTCATTTTGAACCAAGCAATCCCAAAGGTCGGAAAGGCCGGGCAAGTCGTCGTCGTCAAAGACGGCTATGCACGAAACTTCCTTTTCCCACAGGGTCTTGCAACCTTTGCTGATCGAACTCAGATCAAGGCTCTCGAAATCCGCATGGCGCGCATGGAAGCCAAACTCGCCGAAACGAAAGCCGCCGCTGAAGCTACAAAGGCAAAGCTTGATGGCTTGGTGATGAAGATCGAAGGCAAGGTCGGTAAGGATGCGAACAAGCTTTTTGGTGCCGTGACTTCGCAAGACGTTATTGATCGGATTAAGAAGGAAACCGGAATTGAAGTCGAAAAGAAGCAAGTTGCGATCGTCGAACCAATCAAGCGACTTGGTAAGTTCAGCGTTCTGATTGACCTTCACCGTGATGTAGACGCGCACGTGATCGTGCATGTCTTCGACCCAGAAGCTCCAGAAGTTGTCGAAGCTCCAGTTGAGGAAGTCGCCGCCGAGCCAGAAGCCGTCGAAGCCTAAGTCCCCAAGTTTTTTTGGATTGAGTAACCCGGTTCTTGGAGAACCGGGTTATCTTTTTTGTTTAGGACTTTACAAGGCTGATTTGGGTAGTTTGACGGATTTTTAGAATTCTGCTACACTTACGAGGTGAAGGCGTAGGATGCGCTTGTTCTATAGGGGTTCCCGCCATGGGCCTCAGGTTTATAGGAAACTTACGGAAAGTTATAGACCGACGGCAAGGAAGCGATTTCTCCGAATTGAGCAAGTTTTTCTATTTCCTTCATTTAAGGAAAAACAT